>JAESFN010000016.1_pt1 | contig 839577 bp, 764 predicted proteins | sample 9269411 | NCBI WGS metagenome assembly JAESFN01 (sample SAMN14505399, study PRJNA617100) | algae metagenome | isolation source: Iphinoe sp. HA4291-MV1 and co-occurring heterotrophs from trail next to... | place: USA: Maunawili Falls, Hawaii | collected 2009-07-25
GCGCGATGCAGGTCCATGGCGGCATCGGTTACTCGCGCCACAAACCGTTCGAACATATCTACCGCCACCACCGCCGATACCGCATCACCGAAGGCGCCGAAGAAATCCAGATGCGAAAAGTCGCAGCATATCTGTTCGGTTATCTGGGGCCGAGGAAGGGCCTGTTTTCCTGAATGCCGGAGCGGCCGTCCGTCAGTGGGTGGCCGTCTTCGACCAGATGTTCATGATCGCGACACCCGCGACGATCAGCACCATGCCAGCGATCGCGGGCCCATCAAGGCGCTGATCCTGAAAGATCCAGGCGACGGTGGCGATCAGCACGATGCCCACGCCCGACCAGATCGCATAGGCGATGCCCGTGGGAATGTCGCGCAGCGCCAGCGACAGGAAATAGAAGGCGACGATATAGCCCGTCGCCATGATCAGCGACGCCCCGAGATTTCGGAAACCGTCCGACTGCTTCAGAAACGATGTCGCGATCACTTCGGCGACAATCGCGATCCCGAGGTAGATATATTGCAAGACTTGACTCCTAGCGCTTCCGGACAAATTCCGCGCGCAACACCAGTCCCTTGATGCCGTCGTGCCGGCAGTCGATTTCCTGCGCGTCGCCGGTCAGGCGGATCGACTTGATCACGGTGCCGACCTTCAGCGTCTGCCCCGCGCCCTTTACCGTCAGATCCTTGACCAGCACGACCGAATCGCCGCCTGCGAGCAGATTGCCGACCGCGTCACGGACCTCGGGCCCGGCGGCTGCCGTGGCGTCGCGAGCGGCCATCTCGCCGGCCGACATCCATTCGCCGCTCGCCTCGTCATAGACATAATCTTCGTCGTCGCTCGTCATTCTCTTATCCCGGTTTGCGGAAGCGCAGGGCGAACTGGTCGGTCTTGCCGCGGATCGCCGCATCGAAGACATTCGCGGTGTGCGGGTCGTCGGCGCGTTTGTAGAGGTCACTTTCGGCCTCGAGCCTGAAACCCGCCTTGGTCAGCGTGTCAACCACCGCGGCTTTGTCGATGCGGTGCAGGCTGTCCGAGAGCGTCGTGCCGCTGCCGCCCGCGGCGACATGATCGACGACGATCAGCGCGCCGCCGGGTTTCAACGCTGCGAACAGCGCCGCGCTCGCCTTGTCACCCGTCCCGGCGGGGAAGGGCTTCAAATAGAGGTCGTGGAAATTTTGTACCGTGATGATCGTGTCGAGCGGCGTGGCGAAAGCGGGCGCCGCGAAGGAGCCGGCTACCGCATCGACATTGGCATAGGCGGCGTCGACTGCGGCCTGATCGTCGCCATATTGTTTCTTGAACGCGATGAATTCGGCGGGCTGGAACGCATAGACCTTGCCGGTCGGACCGACGGCGGCCGCGAGCAGGCGCGTGACGTAACCGCCGCCCATCACATAGTCGCCGACCTTCTGGCCGGACCTGATCTGGGCAAATGCGAGCAGCTCGGCAGGCTTGCGCGCCGTGTCGCGTTCGCGATCGGCGGCGGGGCGCGCCGGATCAGCGAGCGCGGTCTTGTAAGAGGGGGCGGCGGCCTCCTTGGCGGCGAGCGGCGTCGCCGAAACGGCCAGAAGGAGGGCGAGGGCAAGCGGGCGGATCATGGCATCGACTCCCAATAATTTCGTCCGGCCATCATAGCGCCTTGTCGCAGGGGCCGCGCGCTTATTTGCATCTCGCAATTTTGATGATAGGTTTCTTCGTGAAACTAAAAAACTGGCCAAAAAGCTTGGGAGAGCGGACATGCATGATCTGGTGATTCGCGGCGGCACCGTCGTCGATGGTTCGGGCGGAGCGCCCTTTGTCGCGGATGTCGCGGTCGACGGCGACCGGATCGTCGCCGTGGGCGAAAACCTTGGCGCCGGGCGCGAGGAGATCGACGCCGGCGGCAAGATCGTCACGCCGGGCTTCGTCGACGTCCACACCCATTATGATGGGCAGGCGACGTGGGACGCCGAAATGGCGCCGTCGAGCTGGCACGGCGTCACGACGGTCGTGATGGGCAATTGCGGCGTCGGCTTCGCGCCCGCCAAGCCCGACCGCCACGAATGGCTGATCTCGCTGATGGAGGGCGTCGAGGATATCCCCGGCACCGCGCTTGCCGAAGGCATGTCGTGGGATTGGGAGACCTTCCCCGAATATATGGACGCGCTCGAGAAACTGCCGCGCACCGTCGACGTCGCCTGCCACGTTCCGCACGGCGCGGTGCGCGCCTATGTGCTCGGCGACCGCGAAAAGCCCGGCGCGATCCCGACCGACGAAGATATCGCCGAAATGTCGCGCATCGTCGAGGAGGGCGTGCGCGCGGGCGCGCTCGGCTTCTCGACCAGCCGCACCGTGCTCCACAAGTCGGTCGACGGCGAGCTCGTGCCCGGCACCACCGCGACTGCCGAAGAACTGGTCGCGATCGGCCGCGCGATGGGGCGCGTCGGTTATGGCGTGTTCGAAATGGCGAGCGACATGAAGCGCGAGTGGAACGAGTTCCAGTGGATGGGCGATTTGAGCCGCGAGACCGGGCTGCCTGTGACCTTTGCTGCGCTCCAGTCGATCGCCAAGGAATTGCCGCTCGAGGAACAGATTTCGGAGATGCGGAAGCAGAATGCGACCGGCGCGAACATCGTCGCGCAGATCGCGCTGCGCGGCAATGGCGTCATCATGGCGTGGCAGGGGACGGTGCATCCGTTCCGTTTCAAGCCTGCGTGGAACGAGATTATCGACCTGCCGTGGGCCGAGCAGCTTGCGAAGCTGAAGGACCCGGCGTTCAAGGCGCGGATGATTTCGGAAGAGAATGTCTGGCCCGAAAGCGACATCCTCGACTTCCTCAAGGTCGTGGCCGAAGGCTGGCCGGTCCATTTCGAAATGGATCCGGATTTCAATTACGAGCCGAAGATGGACGAGAGCATCATGGCGCGCGCGGTGGCCGCGGGCGTGTCGCCGGCCGAATATGCCTATGACCTGCTGATGAAGGACGACGGCAAGGGCTTCATCTATTTCCCGATTTTGAACTACCGCGACGGCAACCTCAATTTCCTCGAAGATCTGCAGGCGTCCGACGACACGGTGAACAGCCTGTCCGACGGCGGCGCGCATTGCGGGACGATCTGCGATGCCGCTTCCCCGACCTTCATGCTCCAGCATTGGGTGCGCGATCGCAAAGGCAACCGCGTCGCGCTCGAACATGCGGTGAAGCGCCAGTGCCGCGACACGGCGATGCTCTATGGCCTTGAGGATCGCGGCGTGCTTGCGCCCGGCTATCTCGCCGATCTGAACGTCATCGACATGGATGCGATCAAGCTCGGCAAGCCCTGGCTCGCTTTCGATCTTCCGGCAGGCGGCAAGCGCCTGCTGCAAAAGGCCGACGGTTATGTTGCGACGGTCAAGTCGGGCGTCGTGACGTTCCGGGATGGCGAAATGCAGGGTCCGACCCCCGGCGGCGTCATCCGCGGCCCGCAGCGCGTCGAAATGGCGATGGCTGCCGAATAGTGCGCGCCATCCATCTGCGGGCACCCGCGTCGCTCGACAATCTGGTGCTCGCCGACCTGCCCGATCCCGGCGATCCGGGGCCGGGCGAGATTCGCGTGCGGCTCGGCGCGTCGTCGCTCAATTTCCACGACTTTGCGGTGGTCGCGGGGATGATCCCGACCGCGGAGAATCGCATTCCGATGTCCGACGGCGCGGGCGTGGTCGAGGCGGTGGGCGCGGGCGTGACCGGTTTCGCGGTCGGCGATCTTGTGGTGTCGCTTTTCTTCCCCGAATGGGCCGATGGTGCGCCGCCGGCCGGCGCCTTCACCAAGGTGCCGGGCGACGGCATCGACGGCTATGCGCGCGAGGCTGTCGTCGTCCCGCAGCACTGGTTCACCCGCGCGCCGGCGGGCTGGTCGGCCGCCGAGGCCGCGACGCTGACCTGCGCCGGCCTGACCGCGTGGCGCGCGCTGTTCGTCGATGGAGCCACGCAGCCGGGCTCGACCGTGCTGGTCCAGGGCAGCGGCGGCGTGTCGGTGTTCGCGCTGCAATTCGCCAAGGCGGCGGGGGCGCGCGTGATCGCGACAAGCTCGTCCGACGCGAAGCTCGAACGGCTGAAGGCGCTCGGGGCCGACGAACTGGTCAATTACAAGGAAGAGCCGAAATGGGGCGCGAAAGCGCTCGAGCTGACGGGCGGGCGGGGCGTCGATACGGTGGTCGAGATCGGCGGTGCCGGAACGCTCGACCAGTCGATGGTCGCGGCGCGCGTCGGCGGCCATGTCGCGCTGATCGGCGTGCTTACGGGCATCGCCGGTCCGGTGCAGACCGCGCTGCTGATGAGCAAGAATTTGCGCGTGCAGGGTCTGACCGTCGGAAGCCGGGCGCAGCAGCTCGACATGATTGCCGGGGTCGAAGCCAATGGCATTCGCCCCGTCATCAGCGACCATTTCCCGCTCGAAAAGCTGGGCGATGCCTTTCGGCACCAGATCGCCAACGCGCATTTCGGCAAGATCGTCGTGGATATCTAGCCGAGTGCGGTCACCGTCCGTTCGACGTCGGCGACGCTGTTATAGGCGTGGAATGACAGGCGCAGGATCGTACCGCGAAAATCGGTGCGCAGCCGGTCGCGGTCGAGCGCTTCCGCAACGCGCGGCTGGTCGGCGCCGGTGTCGATGCAAAGCGTGCCGCCGATTTCGCCGGCCGGCCAGCGCCATTGCGGCGTTTCGGGTTCGAGCGCCTCGCGCAGCATCGCTTGCAGCGCGCGGTTGTGCGAACGGGCGGCGTCGACGCCGATCGCCGCAATCTCGCCGATCCCCGCCGCCGACAGCGCGAAAGGCGCGACGTCGGGCGTACCGCCCCACCAGCGCCGCGCATCGGGCGCATAGCGGAAATCGTGGATGTCCATTTCGAACGGGTTTTCGTGGCTCCACCAGCCGCGCTCCATCGGATCGAGCGCGGTGCGGTCGTGCGGCGCGACCCACAGCCATGCCGCGCCCGGACCGCCGCAGAGCCATTTGACGCTGGTGCCGAGCACGGCGTCGACCCCCCAGCGGGCGGGCGTCACCGGCACGATGCCGACCGACTGCGCGCAGTCGGCGACACAGCGCGCACCCGCCGCCTGTGCGACCGACGCGACGGCGGCGATGTCGGTGAGCGCGCCGCTGTTCGAACTGACGTGCATCGCGACGACGAGCGCGACATCGTCGTCGAGCGCGGCCGTCCAGTTCGCGGCGTCGCGAACATCGGCATCATCGGGAAGGTAGCGCGTCTTCCACCCCGCCGCCGCGAGGCCGCCCGCGAGATAGCCGATCGTCGGAAACGCGCTCGGCGCGAGCAGGATCGTGCGCCGGTCGGTCGCCTGCCCCAGCGCCGAGATATAGCGCGAGAGGCCTGCAGTGACGTTGGTCGCGGGGCAGAGGTCGCGCGGCTCGACGCCGATCAGCCCGGCGAGCGCGGCGCGCCAGGCGTCGATGGCGTCCAGCCAGTGCGGCCAGGCTTCGCCCGTTTCGCGCCAGGGCTCGAGCAGCCGTTCGCGCAGCAGACCCTCCGCCGTGCGCGGCTGGCAGCCGACGCTATGGCTCTTGAGATAGACGGCTCGCGGCGGCAGGTGGAAGCGGTCGCGGACCGCCTCCGGCAGCAGCGCGCTCACAATCCGCTGCCGTGGCCGGCCGACGAAGCGCCGCTGATGCTGTCGCGCTTCACGCCATATTCGGCGCCCCAGCGGTCGGTCATGTCGGCGCGAATATCCCAGAGTTCGGGGAAGAAGCGGTGCCGTGCGCCGGCGTTGAGCAACTCGACCGGGCGCCCCTTCAGCGACTTCGATCCCATGCCGATCGAGCGGTGGATGAGGTAGATATGGTGTGCGCGGAAGATCTGGAACAATTCGTCGAATTCGATCAGCGCTTCGGCGACCATATAGGCTTCGTCATGCTTGTAGCCGGTGTCGTAGACGTCGGCGACACTGCGTCCGGCGGGGTCGAGATAAACAGCTTTGTAGCGTGCCCACAGCGGCTGCGGCATCGTCAGGAGGAGCTGGAAACCCGGGCTTTCCTGTCCCGATCCATTGCCGAGCTGGAGCCGGATCGATTGATAGTCGAAGGGGCTCATCGTTTCGAGCAGCGACAATTGGTCGGTCATCATCCGCATGATGCGGTTTACGCGGTCGAAGAGGGTCAGGACGCGCATCGTCTCGCCTGTCGCCATATGGCCGTCGATCTCGACGAGCGTGAAGGCCATCAGCTTCATCCACAGTTCCTCGACCTGATGAACGATCTGGAACTGGAGTTCGTCGGGGGTGCAAAGCTCGGCCAGCGGCTTCTGGCAGTCGAGCAGGCGGTCGACCGCAAGATAGACGCCATAATCCTTCATGTCGGGCGTTTCGATGCGGCGATGGGTTTCGGTCTTGTCGAGCATGATCTGCTCCTTCGTCTTGATGGCATGGATAATCGAAGGCGCCTTGCAGCGCCGGTTCGTTATCCGCGCGGCATCACGCCCGCGGGTGGGCGCCGGGGCGAGCCCGCCTGGCCGAGCCACAGGAGAAGGGCGCCGGCGTTCATGGCGCCAACAGGTCCGCGGGCAGCGTTGGCTCGCCGAGGATCAGTGCCATACGCCGCCAGATTTCGTCGCGGTCGGGTTCGCCGCGTTCGATGAAGCCGCGGACAATCTCTTCGCCGAGGCCATAGTTGATCACATAGCTGCGATATTTGTCGGTGAAGGCGGTCATCTGCTCGGCGCGTGCCGGCGATACGAGCAAATATTTCTGGGTGAGCGCGAGTGCGGCCGTGCGGTCGATCTGGCCGTCGAGATATTGCTGCGCGATCGTCAGCCGCGCGCCCTGCAGCGCCTTCATCGCATCGAGCAGCTGCCAATATTTATCGTCGGTCGGCGGCGCGATCTCGGCGAGGGGCATCAGGACGTCGCGTTCGGTATCGGGGCGCGTCTTGTCGGGGAAGGCGAGGTCGATGCCATAATTGGCGGTGCCCTCGGCGATCAGGCTTTGCGGGCTGTAGAGCGGATAGACGCTGAACTCGATCCAGCCGCGCCCGCGCACCAGCTGTTCCTCGATCTTCATGTTGAGCAGGTGATGCCCCGGATATCCTTCGTGGCAACCAAGGTCGAGCGCGCGCGACAGGCGGATCGGCAGGTCGGTGTTGACCTGGATGATGCTGTGATAGCCACCCATATAATAATTATAGCCGCTCCAGCTTTTGCCGGTAACGAATTCCAGATCGAAGCTCTCGCTCGTCGGCATCGGGACATGCGCCGCGGTGCGGCCGCGGCAGCGGGCGATCGCGGCGTCGAACACTTTTTGCAGGCGGTCCCTGGGGATGGTGAAGCGATCGAGATAAGTCTCGACCCGGTCGGCAAGCGGGCCTTCGCCGGGCACCATCGCCGCGATCGCCGCGAGCGGCGCGTCATAGGCGGTGAGCGGCTTGAGCTGGGGACGCACGCCGAACAGCCGTTCGGATTCGTCGGCGAAGGCGAAGCGCACCCCCTGCATCATTTCGAGCCGCGTTTCCGCCGCGCGGAGTTGCGCCGCGAGAAAGGCAGCGCGACGCCGTTCGATGGGATCGGCGAGGCCGGGAATCGCGGTCCCGACTTTCGCCATCAGTTCGCGCGCCGCGAGCAGCAGCGCCGCCTTGTCGCGCGGCTTGCCGACGGCAGCGTCGAGCAGCTGCTTGGGTCCGTAATAGGCGTCGATATAGCCCTTTTCGTGCGTCCCGATCTCGAGGCTGAGCTGCACATAAGCGGTCGCGATCTCGGCGATCGCCTGTCCGGCTTCGCTCGCCGCTGCCGCATCGATCGCGGGGCGCGGGGCGGGCCAGTCGGCATGGTCTCCGGTTCGGCGGACGTCGACTTGCGGCACGTCGGGCGCCGCAACTTCGGCCCTCTTGGCGGGCTCGGCCGGCGGTGCATCTCGCTGCGCGCGCTCCTGTGCCTTACGCTCGGCAACCGCGCGGCGCATCTCGGGGTCGAGCGCATAGCAGCCGGGCAGCGTCAGGCTCGCCGCCAGCATCGCGCCGGTCAGGTGCCTGTGCCATCGCATCAGCCGGCCGCCTGTTCCTGCGGCGCTTCGGGATCGCAGATGTCGAGGACATCGCCGTCGGCGGCGATTTCGGCGTCCGATTCACCTTCGATCGTATCGTGGCGGGGATGGAGCGGCGCGAGCCTTAACACCGCATAGCCTGCCAGCGCCGCGGCGAGCGACCCCATCAAAATGCCGATCTTCGCCTCCTCGATCAGCAAGGGATCGGCTGGGAAGGCGAGGCCGCCGATGAACAGGCTCATCGTGAAACCGATCCCGCAGAGCATCGCGACGCCGTAAATCTGGAGCCAGGTCGCGCCGCGCAGCTTGCCCGCGATCCCGAGTTTGACCGACAGCCAGACGCTGCCGAAAATGCCGACCTGCTTGCCGAAGAACAGTCCCGCCGCGATACCGAGCGGCAGCGGCGCAAAAATCTGCTCGGCGGTCAGGCCGCCAAGATCGACGCCGGCATTGGCGAAGCCGAACAGCGGTACGATCGCGAAGGCGACCCATGGGTGGAGCGCATGTTCGAGCCGGTGCAGCGGAGAGGTCTCGCTGTCGGGCGCGCCGGGCGTGCGTTCGAACGGGATCGCCATCGCGGCGAGCACGCCCGCGATCGTCGCATGCACACCCGACAGCAACATTGCGTACCAGAGCAGCGCGAACAGCAGCAGATAGAGCGGCAGGCTCTTCATCCGCATTCGGCCGAGCGCGAACATGACGCCGAGGATGACGGCTGCCGCGCCGAGCGCGAGCAGGTTGATCTTGGCGGTATAGAAGAGTGCGATGATCGCGACCGCGCCCATGTCGTCGACGATGGCGACGGTGACGAGGAAGAGTTTCAGCGAGGTGGGCGCGCGCTTGCCGAGCAAGGCGAGGACGCCCATTGCAAAGGCGATGTCGGTCGCGGCCGGGATTGCCCAGCCCTGTGCCAGCCCCGGCGTCGTTCCGGCGAAGACCATGTAGAGCGCGGCGGGCACTGCCATTCCGGCCGCCGCCGCGATGAAGGGCAGGCGCCGCCGTTCCCAGCTCGCGAGGCGTCCATCGACGAACTCGCGCTTGATCTCGAGCCCGACGAGCAGGAAGAAGATCGCCATCAGCCCGTCGTTGATCCAGAGATGGACGGTCATCGGCCCCAGCTTGTCGGTCAGGACCGGCCCGGTCACGGCATGGATCGCATGCTCATAGGTTTCACCGAGCGACGAATTGGCAACAATCATCGCCAAAATGGCTGCGAAAATCAGCAATATCCCGCCGGCGCTTTCGCTCTCCAGAAAGTCGCGCAAGGCTGAACGGGGCGGAAAACTGCGATTCACGATTGGATATGTCCCGGTAGCTGCAAAGGATTGTCGTTTCCCTATCGACAAGCGCCTAGCTTTACAAATTCACGCCGCAGATTAACATCCTTGTTAAAGGGGCATCATGCCGCAACGGTTGGGGGCCGGGCTAGCAGGTGGAGCTTTCGTCTGCATGGCTGGAATGGCTGGTGATGGGGGCCGGCCACGAACTGATGCTGTTCGCATCGGTCGGAATCCTGTTGATCGGGCTCGACGACTTGCTGTTCGATGCCTTGTGGCTGGCGACCCGTCGGCCGGATCCGGCCCGCATGCCGGCCACGGCGCCGATCGCCGGAACGCTCGCCGTTTTCATTCCCGCGTGGGACGAGGCCAGCGTCCTTCCGGCGATGTTGCGCCGGACGCTCGATGCCTGGGCGGGCGAGGATTTCGTCCTTTATGTGGGCTGTTATCCCAATGATGCAACCACGCTTTTCGCTGTCTCGCCGCTGATCGCACGCGATCGGCGGCTGCGGCTCGTGATCAACGAGCGCGAGGGGCCGACGACCAAGGGCGACAATCTCAACCGGCTGTGGGCCGCGCTTTGCGAGGACGAGCGCGCCGGTGCCATGCGCTGCGCCGCGGTGGTGCTCCATGATGCCGAGGACCATGTCCACGCCGACGAACTCGCGCTCTATCGTATCGGCCTTGCCGACAATGCGATGGTACAGATCCCGGTCGTGCCGCGGATCGTCGGCGGATCGCAGTGGATCGGCGGCCATTATGGCGATGAATTTGCCGAAGCGCATGGCAAGGAACTGGTGGTGCGTTCGCGTCTCGGCATGCCGCTGCCTTCGGCCGGCGTCGGCTGCGCGCTGAGCCGGGGCGCGCTCGCACTGCTCGCGATCGAGCGCGGCGGCGATCCCTTTCGCTGCGACAGCCTGACCGAGGATTATGAGGTCGGGATGCTGCTCGGCACCTATGGCCTTGGCGCCCGGTTCATGACGGCGGTCGGCCGGACGGGGACACCGATTGTGTCGCGCGGCGCCTTCCCCGGCCGGATCGACGCCGCGGTGCGGCAAAAGGCGCGCTGGGTTGCGGGAATTGCGCTTGCCGGCTGGGATCATCTCGGCTGGCCAGGGGCGCGGCAGGGCATCGGCCCGTCGCCAGGCCGCAACTGGCTTGCGCGCTGGATGCTGTGGCGCGACCGGCGTGCGCCGCTTGCCGCACTCGTGCTGCTCGCCGCCTATGCGGGATTGATCGTCACCGCGATCGGCTGGGCCGGGCAGGCGCTGTTCGGCTGGCGCGAGGTGGCAATCGGCGAGGGTTTGCGCCTGCTCCTCGCGCTCAATGCGGTCATGCTACTCTGGCGGCTGGGCTTGCGCGGCCATTTCACCGCGCGCTGGTACGGTTGGCGGCAGGGCTGGCTCGCATTGCCGCGCGCCTTTGTCGCCAATATCATCGCGATGCTCGCCGCGCGGCGCGCGGTCGCGATCTATTGGCGGATGCTGCGGTCGGGCGAGGTGGTGTGGGACAAGACCGAGCATCTCGAAAGCGACATGTCTGCGGATCCCGTCGCCGTACCGGTCGCGCCGCGATGATGGTGCGGCGATCGGCGCTTCGCCGCGATGCACCCGCCCTGCGTTTCCTGTTCCTGTGCATCGGCGGCTGGGTGTCGCTGCGCGTTCTGACGGCGTGGAATCCGGCCGTGCCTTTGCCGCCGGCTGCGATTGTGCCGCCGTGGTCGGCGCCGTCGCCCTTCGCGGCGAACGCGACCTCCCCGATGAACAAGGGCTCGGGGGACGGCGGACCCGAAAGGATGGCTTTCGACAGGACGGGTCGGGCATCGACCGTTACGGCGGCGCGGTCGCAAGGCCCCGCAAACGGGAGGGCGAGCGCAATGGCTTTGTCCGTACCGACGGGCGGCGGGTTGAGCGTCGACCGGCACAGCCTGCGTCTCGCCCTGATCGCGCGGCTCCTGCCGGCGATGCCCGGGCGCGCGACACGATCGGCCGTGGCGGCCGGCGAGCCGATGTGGCTGCGCGACGCCGCCGCCGCACGCGCCGAACCGGGGCAGGGCAAGCCTTTCTGGATCAAGCGGCAACTGGCGGGCTGGTCGCTCGGCGGCTGGGCGTATCTGCGCGACGGCGACCATGGTGGGGCTGAGGGTATTGCGGCGGCGAGCCAGCTTGGCGGCAGTCAGGCGGGGCTGCGGCTTGGCTATGGTTTTGGCGAGACCGGGCGCGCCCGCGTCTATGCGCGCGCGACGATGGCGATACGCCGGCCCGAGCAGCGCGAGGTCGCGCTCGGCTTTGTCTTCGCGCCGCTGGCGCGGCTACCGGTCGATCTGGCGATCGAGCGCAGAGTCGCGACCGGCAAGGAAGGACGAAGCGCCTTCGCCGCGATGGTCAGCGGCGGCGTCGGCGACGTCGCGTTGCCCGCCGGCTTCCGGCTCGAGGCCTATGGGCAGGCGGGTCTTGTCGGCGCGCGGCGGCGCGACGGGTTCGTCGACGGCGCGGTTGTGGTCGATCGCCGCGTTGGGGCCGACGACAACGCGCCGCTGCGGCTCGGGGCGCTGGCGGCGGGCGCGGTGCAGCCGGGCGCCGCGCGCGTCGATGTCGGTCCGCGGTTGACGCTCCGCCTTCCCGACGTCGGCGAAGGAAGCCGCGTCGCGCTCGACTGGCGCCAGCGCGTCGCCGGCGACGCGCACCCCGAGAGCGGGCTGGCGCTGACGCTCGCGAGCGACTTCTGACGGCCTGGAAAATTTAGCTGTCACAGCCGATTCCCCGCCTCGAAAAAATGCTCTAGGGTCGCGGGACTCGGCGCAGTTTTACGCCGCAGACGCATATTTCGGGGCCCATGGATCTTTACCTCCCAGTCGCCAATCTGTCGGTCAATGCGCTGGTCATCATCCTGCTTGGCGGCGGCGTGGGGTTTCTGTCGGGCATGTTCGGGGTCGGCGGCGGGTTCCTGACCACGCCGCTCCTGATCTTCTACGGCATTCCGCCCACGGTGGCGGCGGCGTCGGCGGCGACGCAGGTTACCGGCGCGAGCGTGTCGGGCGTGATGGCGCATCTCGAACGCGATGGTGTCGACCTGCACATGGGTGGCGTGCTCGTCGCCGGCGGCCTGATCGGCTCGCTGATCGGCGCCGGATTGTTCGAATTGCTGGCCGCATGGGGACAGATCGATACGGTGATCAACATCCTCTATGTCGTCCTGCTCGGAACCGTCGGCACCTTCATGGGGCGCGAGGCGTGGGGTTCGTATCGCGCGGCGCAGGCGGGACTGCCGGCCCCGGCGCGCAAGCGGCGCCACCATCCGATGGTCGCCAACCTGCCGATGCGCTGGCGTTTCTATCGCTCGGGCCTCTATATCTCGCCGCTGGCGCCGCTGCTGCTCGGCATGGCGGTAGGCGTGCTGACGATGCTGCTCGGCGTCGGCGGCGGTTTCATCATGGTGCCGGCGATGCTCTATCTGCTCGGCATGGGGACGCAGGTTGTCGTCGGCACCTCGCTGTTCCAGATCCTGTTCGTCACCATCGCGACGACGATGGTCCACGCGATGACCACGGGTGCGGTGGACATCGTGCTCGCGGGGCTGCTGCTGCTCGGCAGCGTCACCGGTGCGCAATTCGGCGCCCGCTTCGCGCAAAAGGTGAAGCCCGAATATCTGCGCATGGCGCTGGCGGCGATCGTGTTGCTCGTCGCGCTGCGCATGGCGGTCGACCTCTTCATCCGCCCCGAAGAAATCTACACCGTCCAATGATAGCCGTGCGCGCCTTGTTCCTATGGTTCGCGCTGGCGCTGCTCCCTGCAAAAGCGGCGTTCGCGGCCGATCCACGACTGGTCCCAGACGTGTCGAGCCGCGCGATCGATATCCAGTACAGCTTTACCGGCGAGGAATTGCTTCTGTTCGGCGCGATCCTCTATCCGGGGCAACGGCTGCCCGACCAGCGCGCCGATATCGTCGTCGTGCTGAAGGGGCCGGTACGCCCGATCATCCTGCGCGAAAAACGGCGCGTCGCGGGAATCTGGGTCAATGCGAACAGCCTGCGGCTGCGCACGTCGCCCGGCTTTTATGCGATCGGATCGTCGCGCCCGATCGACAAGCTCGTCGACGAGCGCACCGCGGCGATCTTCGAGCTCGGGCTCGCCAACCTGTCGATGTCGCCCAGCGGTTTTTCGGAGGCGAGGAAGCTCGAACGCTTCGAAGCCGGGTTGACCGACCTCTATCGCAGGATCGGGCTTTTCTATGAAAATCCAGCGGCGGTCGAAATCACCGAAGGCGTGCTTTACCGCGCGCGTATCCCGGTGCCGGCGCGCGTTCCCGTCGGCACCTATCGTGCCGAAACCTATCTGATCAGCCGCGGCCGCGTGCTCGCGGTCGCCTCGCGCGACGTCCAGATCCGCAAGGCGGGCTTCGAACGTTTCGTCGCGCTCGCGGCGCAGCGTCACGGCTTTCTCTACGGGCTCAGCGCCGTTTTCCTGTCGCTCATACTCGGTTATGGCGCGTCGGCTATCTTCCGTCGTCGCTGACAGCCTTTAGCCTATATTTACCCTCAGCTGCGATACCGATGCCCGGGACCATGACAGGCGGGGCGAATTGATGGATATGCAGGGTGGCGGCTTGAATGCCGGGGACTCGACAGCGGTGCAGCATGTTCGGCTTGCGGGCGGAGGCATGGCGGCATCGGTCGCGCCGGCGGTTACCCATCATCGCGACGATCTGATGATCGGCGAAGTCGTCGACATTTCGGGGTCGGCCTCACGCATCCTGCTCGATGCGGTGACGATCGGCAAATTGTCGTCGTCCAGCGACGCCGCGGTGGCGATGGCGGGGCAGGTCGGCGCGCAGGTCAAGGTGCGCGTTGGCAATGTGTGGCTGATCGCAAGCATCCGCGACCAGCAACTGCACGAACGCGGCGAAGGGCTGATCGTCGCGACGATCGATTTCCTCGGCGAAGGCGAAGAGGAAAAGATCACCGGCCGCATTCATAATTTCCGGCGCGGCGTCACGCGTTATCCGATTCCGGGCAGCCAGGTTTTTGCGGCGACCAGCGCCGACCTCAAGCAGATCTACGCCGCCGACGAGCGCGCGCATGTCGAAATCGGCACCGTCTATCCGACCAAGGATATTCGCGGCTCGCTCTATGTCGACGCGATGCTCGGCAAGCATTTCGCGCTGCTCGGCTCGACCGGCACCGGCAAGTCGACGAGCGCGGCGCTGATCCTGCACAAGATCTGCGAACTCGCGCCGCAGGGCCATATCGTGATGATCGATCCGCACGGCGAATATTCGGCCGCCTTCAGGGGCACCGGCGCGCTGTTCGACGTCGACAATCTGGCGATGCCCTATTGGCTGATGAACTTCGAGGAACATTGCGAAGTCTTCGTCACCGCCGAAGGTCGCGACCGGCAGGCCGACTGCGACGTCCTCGCGCGCTGCCTGCTGCAGGCGCGCACGAAGAACCGGCTCGCCGAAGGGATGAGCAAGATCACGGTCGACTCGCCGATCCCCTATCTGCTCTCGGACCTGCTCAATATCCTGCAGAACGAGATGGGCAAGCTCGACAAGGCAACCTCGTCGGCGCCCTTCATGCGCATCAAGGGCAAGATCGAGGAAATGCGCGCCGACCCGCGCTATAATTTCATGTTCTCGGGTATGCTCGTCGCCGACACGATGGCAAGCTTCCTCGGCAAGATCTTCCGCCTGCCGTCGGACGGCCGGCCGATCTCGATCATCGACGTGTCTGGCGTGCCGTCGGACATCACCGGCGTCGTCGTCGCGGTGCTCTCGCGCCTGACGTTCGACTATGCGATCTGGTCGCGCGGCGAACCACAGCGCCCCATCCTGCTCGTGTGCGAGGAAGCGCACCGCTACATCCCGTCGAAGGACGTCGGGACGGGACAGGCGGTCCGCAAGATCCTCGAACGCATCGCCAAGGAAGGCCGTAAATATGGCGTGTCGCTGGGCCTCATCACCCAGCGCCCGTCGGATTTGGCCGAAGGCGTGCTGTCGCAGTGCGGCACGATCATCTCGATGCGCCTCAACAACGAGCGCGACCAGCATTTCGTGAAGGCGGCGATGCCCGAAGGCGCGCGCGGCTTCATCGATTCGATTCCGGCGCTCCGCAACCGCGAATGCATCGTCTGCGGCGAAGGCGTGTCGATCCCGATCCGCGTCTATCTCGACACGCTCGAGGAGGAAAAGCGGCCGGCGTCGAGCGATCCGCTCTTCTCGAAACTGTGGCGCGAAACCGGCGGCGAGGCCGAAATTCTCGATCGCGTGGTCAAGCGCTGGCGCAGCCAGGGACGCTGATTTTCGCCGACCGACGTCGGCAGCGGCACCGGCCCGCTCCCCCACCCGGCCTCCCGACATAGTATTCTATGGGAGGCCGGGTGGGGGAGCGGGCCGGTGCCGCGTCCGCATAGCGGACAAAGATTCTACGGCTTCGGCGGCTCCCAAAGCTCGATCGGATTGCCCTCGGGATCGTGGACGCGCGCGAAGCGGCCGATGGCGGGGTCGTCCCATTCATCCTTCGTGATGATCGCGTCGCCCGCCTCGCGAAACGGTGCCAGCACGGCGTCGAGATCGTCGACGCGCAGGTTGATCATGAACTGGCGGTCGGCGGCGAAATAGTCGGTGTCTGCCTTGAACGGCGAAAAGACCAATGGCCCTGCGGTGACGTTCCAGACCCACTGGTTCGGCGGCACGCTGTCATCGGCGCTGCATCCGCCACCGACGCCCAGCCGTTCGCGATACCAGGCGCCGAGTGCCTCGGGATCGCGCGCCCGGAAAAACAGTCCGCCAATGCCTTTGACATGTCCCATGATGGCCTCCCGTGATGATCGGGCAGCCTAGGCCGTTTGCGTCACTGTTTCCACTCTCCGCTGCCGCGGAATTCTTCACGGATCTGGCCCGACTGGTTGAGCCGCGGGTCGGTGTAGGTCGGTGCGGCGGGCGCCGGGGTCGGGAGCGGCGCGACGGGCACGGCAGGGGCCATGGAGCCCGGCAAGGGCGCCGCGGCACTATCGGGCAGTGTCGCGGCGGGGCCGGTGAGCGCGGGAACCGGGCCGGCGCCGGGCGGCAGGCCCTGGCCTTTCAGGATCGCTAGCTGCTGCGCGAGCGGCAGATAGGGGCCGGGCACGGGTTCGCGGCCCAGATAAGGCGCGCGAAAGGCATCGGGCATCCCCCAGCGACCGCGCCAGCGGTGGAAGATATGCGCGCCGACGATGTTCGTCATCACCAGGCTCTTGCCCCAGCGAGGCCAGATCGCCTGTGTGTGATAATGGGTGGCAAGGCCGACTTTCGGAAAGACATAGCCGCCGAGCGCGGACGAGGCGATCCGGCTTGCGCGGAGCCAGTTCCGCCGTTCGGGTGCGCGTGCCATCGCGCCGTCGCAGCTGAAGGTGAACTGGCAGACGCCGGCGCGCTGCGACCCCTGGAATACGACGCCGCACACAGTGTTCGGAAAGCTCGGGTGGCGGACGCGGTTGATTACCGTCTGCGCGACGCCGCGCATGCCGTCGTCGGTTTCCGACGCGGCTTCGTAATAGATCGCGGCGGTCAGGCAATAATGCGCGCGCTCGCGATCGAGCGCGGTGACGCCGCGAAAGACATAGGGCTTGGCCGGCGGTCCGACGAAGGCCTCGTCGCGAAGGAGGGCGGGATCGGTCGGTGGCAAGGCCGCGGCATCGCTGTAGCCGACACTCGCGGGATCGGGCAGCGTCGGGTCGATTTTTAGCGCCGCTTCATAATCTTCTGCATTCATGACCGCCCAGCGTTCGGGATCATATGTCCGGAAATTCAGCGGCACCGATACGCTATAGGGTCCGAAGACCGCCGGCGCGCGAAGCTGCCCGCTCGACAGCAGGAAGGCGAGGCAGGCCACCGCGACAACCGCGACGATCGCGGCCCAGAAGCTACGCCCCGGCCCTGCCGGTTTTTCCGGCATCGGGTCGCGCCACGTCGAGCGGGCGGTCAGGGACAGTTCGGGTTTCATGCGTACATCGGTTTCCGTCGGCACCCGGCGCGCGATTCGCGCATGGCCGCCCTGTTAGTCTTATACGCTGAAACGCCAACAAAATGTTTCACCCGCGTCAGGGACGTCCGCCGAGCGCGATCACGAACAGGACCAGCGCCGCGGTCGAGGCGAGGGTGCGGACATGGTTCCAGCCCGTCCATTCTTTCCGGTAACGCAGCCAGAGCGCCTCGCCTTCGGCGGTTGCCGGGTCGCTGGCGTCGAGCGCATTGTTGCGCGGTACGTTGAAGATCATCGTGACGACGAACATGCCGATGAAATAGATCGCGCCGCCGGCCAGCGCCGCGCAGGCGCCGGCTTCGTCCCGATGAAGCGCGCCGATCACGGCGAGCGCAAGGCTCGACAGGCTCGATCCGACGAACAGCGGCATGAACAACGAGCGCTGGATCACCCGGTTGATGCTGTTCATCGCCGCCACGCCTGCGGCTGTGTCGAGCCGCGCAAAGGCCGTCATCGCAAAGGCCGAGAAGGTAAAATAGAGTCCGGCAAGCAGCCCGCACGCGACGATCGAGAACCAGAGCAGGGCTGTAACGAGGGTGCCGGCCATATTCGCCTCCTGAAGCTCGCTCCCCGAATAGCCGGTTTTGCGGTTGCGGCGAAGCCGAACATTAGCACTCCGTTGAGGTTGACCGGCTAGGTTCGCGGCATGGCTTCGCCAATGATCCCTTCGTACAGGCGCAGCGCGCGAACCGATTTCCGGATGTGGCTTCTGCTTGTCTTCGGTGTCGCCTTCTTCTGGGCGGGATCGACGATCGACCCCGAAACGAATTGCAGCGAGGACGGCCGCGAATGTGCGCCCTGGCTGGTTCCGCTGGCGCGGGCGCTGGGCGCCGTCGTCGCGCTCGGCGCCGGGCTCAACATGTTCGCGAATCCGAACCGCGGCAGTTTTGTCGACGCCGCGACCGGCGATCTCGTCTGGTGGCAGGGGCGCGTCGGGACGACCGGTGGCGACGCGGGGCGCATCCACCCGTCGCGCATCGGCAGTATCCGGATCGTGCGGCAGGACGAGAGCGACGACGAGGTTCACCTTTATGACCTCGACGGCAACCGGCTGTTCTGGTTCGACGAGAATGTCATTCCCTGGCCCTATGAGCGCTGGGCGGGGAAGCTGGCGGCGGCATGGCCGCATATCGCGGTCGAGGTGCAGGAATAGTTTCGGGGCGCTGCCCGCCCGCATTCCCCCTTGCCGACTCAGCCGCCAAAGCCTATATGCGCCGTACTTCTTGACATGGTTAGCCAGTTGGGACGTCGGGGCCGCGGGCCGCGGCGGCTGTACCCACATGCTTTCCGGTCATCCGGATTGGGAATATAGCTTGGTCGATTTCGACACCCTCAATGCGATCATCGCGCCCGAAGCCGAGGCGATGGGCCTTGCGCTCGTGCGCGTCGCTTTCTTCGGCGGCGACAGCGACCCGACGCTGCAGGTGATGGCCGAACGCCCCGACACGCGCCAGCTGACGATCGACGATTGCGCCGACCTGTCGCGCCGCATCTCGGACCGGCTCGACGCCTTGGAAGAGGCTGGCAAGGACCCGATCGACGTCGCTTACCGGCTCGAGGTGTCGTCGCCCGGCATCGACCGCCCGCTGACGCGCCGCGCCGACTTCGCCGACTGGGCGGGGCATGAGGCGAAGATCGCGCTCAAGGAAAAGCGCGACGGCCGCCAGCGCTTCAACGGCGAGTTGGTCGGCATCGACGGCGACGTCATCACGATTTCGGATAAGGAAGGTGTGGAACACAAGCTGCCGTTCGACGCGATCGACACGGCGAAGCTCGTTCTCACCGACAAATTGATTGCCGCAACCGTCCCGCTCTCGATCGAGGGCGCCGACGAAATGGAAGAAGAAGGACAGGACTGATGGCCACTGCCATTTCCGCCAACAAGGCCGAACTCCTCGCGATCGCCAACAGCGTCGCCAGCGAGAAGATGATCGACAAGGGCATCGTCATCGAGGCGATCGAGGAAGCGATCCAGCGCGCCGCGCGCGCGCGCTACGGCGCCGAGAACGACATTCGCGCAAAGCTCGATCCGCAGACCGGCGACCTCCGCCTGTGGCGCGTCGTCGAGGTCGTCGAGCAGGTCGAGGATTATTTCAAGCAGGTCGACCTCGCTGCCGGCCAGAAGCTCCAGAAGGACGCCAAGATCGGCGACTTCATCGTCGACCCGCTGCCCGCGGTTGACCTCGGCCGCATCGACGCGCAGTCGGCGAAGCAGGTGATCTTCCAGAAGGTGCGCGAAGCCGACCGCGAGCGCCAATATGCGGAATTCAAGGACCGCGCGGGTGAGATCATCACCGGCGTCGTCAAGTCGGTCGAATTCGGCCACATCGTCGTCAACCTCGGCCGTGCCGAGGGCGTCATCCGCCGCGACCAGCAGATCCCGCGCGAACTGATGCGCGTCGGCGACCGCGTCCGCGCGCTGATCCTGTCGGTGCGCAGCGAAACGCGCGGCCCGCAGATTTTCCTCAGCCGCGCGCACCCCGACTTCATGAAGAAGCTGTTCGCGCAGGAGGTGCCCGAAATCTACGACGGCATCATCGAGATCAAGGCCGCCGCGCGCGATCCGGGTTCGCGCGCGAAGATCGGCGTCATCAGCTACGACGGCTCGATCGACCCCGTCGGTGCGTGCGTCGGCATGAAGGGCAGCCGCGTTCAGGCGGTCGTCCAGGAAATGCAGGGCGAAAAGATCGATATCATCCCCTGGTCCGAAGACACGGCAACCTTCGTCGTCAACGCGCTCCAGCCCGCGACGGTGCAGCGCGTCGTCATCGACGAGGATGACAGCCGCATCGAAGTCGTCGTTCCCGACGACCAGCTCAGCCTCGCCATCGGCCGCCGCGGCCAGAATGTCCGTCTCGCCAGCCAGCTCACCGGCAGCCAGATCGACATCATGACCGAGGCCGACGCGAGCGAAAAGCGCCAGCGCGAATTCGTCGAACGCTCGACGATGTTCCAGGAAGAGCTCGACGTCGACGAAACGCTCGCGCAGCTGCTCGTCGCCGAAGGCTTCGGCGAACTCGAAGAAGTCGCTTATGTCGGCATCGACGAACTCGCGAGCATCGAAGGTTTCGACGAAGAGCTGGCGCAGGAACTGCAGAGCCGCGCCGCCGAAGGTCTCGAGCGCCGCGAGGAAGCGTCGCGCGCCGAACGCCGCGAACTCGGTGTCGAGGATGCGCTCGCCGATATCCCGCACCTCACCGAAGCGATGCTCGTCGTGCTCGGCAAGGCCGGGATCAAGACGCTCGACGATCTCGCCGACCTTGCGACCGACGAACTGATCGCGAAGAAGCGGACCGACAATCGTCGTGGTCCGGCGCGCAGCGAGCGTGCCGAGGACAAGGGCGGCGTGCTCGGCGAATATGGCCTGAGCGAAGAGCAGGGTAACGAGATCATCATGGCGGCGCGTGCGCACTGGTTCGACGACGAACCGGCAACCGGGGAGGCCGCCGATGCGGACCCCGCGCAATGATCAGCTGACCGAAACCGACCGCGCAAAGGGGCGCGGCCAGCATGTGCCCGAGCGGCGCTGCGTCGTAACCGGTGAGGTTTCGCCGGCGGAGCAGCTCGTGCGCCTCGCGCTCGGCCCCGACGGCATCATCGCGCCCGACGTCCATGGCAAGGCGCCGGGACGCGGTGCGTGGATCGGCGTCGACCGCGCCACGCTGGAAGCCGCGCAGGCCAAGGGCAAGCTGAAGGGCGGGCTGGCGCGCGCGCTGCAAGACGGCAATTTCACGATCCCCGACGATCTCGGCGCGCGCATCGAGGCGCAGCTTCAGCGCGCGACGCTCGACCGGCTCGGGCTGGAATCGCGGGCGGGCACGTTGCTCAGCGGCAATGAAAAGATCGAAACGGCGGCGCGCAAGGGACAGGTTCGCCTGCTCCTCCATGCCAGCGATGCGGGCGACGATGGCCGCAAGAAGCTGGCGCAGGCGTGGCGTGTCGGCGACGACGCCGAAGGGTCGGGGCGCGAAGGACTGGTCTTGCCGGTGGACCGCGGCACCCTATCTATGGCATTGGGCCGCGAGAATGCGGTGCATCTGGCGATTACGGATGCCCGCGCGGCGGACAGGGTGCTGGCGCATTTGAGCCGCTGGCAGTTTTTCACAGGATGGAGTAGGGACGCGGCCAACCGCGATTCCGATCCGCATGCCCCGCCGCCCGCCGGCGAGGAAAAAACAGGGACGGCGCCAGCCGGCACCGCCGCTTCGGACGCGTTTTGAAGGAATGATGGTTTTCGATGAGTGACGAACAGGACAAGCCGACCCTTACCCGCAAGCCGCTCGGGCTGAAGCGGACGGTCGAGGCCGGACAGGTGCAGCAGCAATTCAGCCACGGGCGCCGGAATACGGTGGTGGTCGAGGTGAAGCGTCGCCGCGTGATCGGCCGTCCGGGCGAAGCCGCGCCGGCACCCGAGGTCGAAGAGGTCGAGGCCGCGCCGGCCCCTGCGCCGGCACCCGCTCCTGCCCCTGCGCCCGCTCCGAAGCCGGCCGCGCCGCGCGCGAGCGAGAATGACAGCCTGATGTCGCGTCAGGAGCGTCAGGCGCAGTTGCTCCGCGAAGCCGAAGAAGCGCGCATGAATGCGCTTGAGGATAATCGTCGCCGTGACGAAGCCGCGCGTGCCCGCGCTGCCGAGGAAGAAAAGGCGCGCGTCGAAGCACGTGTCGAGCAAGCGGCAGCCGCCGCCAAGGCCGCTGAGGAAGCGCCTGCCGCCGCGCCTGCGCCCGCCGCTCCGGCCGCCGAAGTGCCTGCCGCCGACGCGCAAGGCGAAGCGCCTGCCGCTACGCCGCGCCCGGCGACGAGCGCCGCCCCGGCACCGCGCCGCTTCACCCCGGTCGAAGCGCCGAAGCGCCCCGAACCGAAGCGTCCCGAGCCGAAGACGAACCGCGGTACGGACAATCGCCGCCAGTCGGGCAAGCTGACCGTGACGCGCGCGCTCAACGAGGACGAAGGCGCGCGCGCGCGCAGCCTCGCCGCGCTGAAGCGCGCCCGCGAAAAGGAAAAGCGCTCGCACACCAGCTTCTCGGGTCCGCGCGAAAAGCAGGTCCGCGAAGTCGTCGTGCCCGAAAGCATCACGGTGCAGGAACTGGCGAACCGCATGGCCGAAAAGGGCAGCGACCTGGTCAAGGCGCTGTTCAAGATGGGCAGCCCGGTCACGATCAACCAAGTGATCGACCAGGATACCGCCGAGTTGCTCGTCACCGAGTTCGGGCATGAGATCAAGCGCGTCAGCGAAGGCGATGTCGACATCCGCCACGACGAGGACGTCGACGATGCCGCGCACCTCAAGCCGCGCGCGCCGGTCGTCACGATCATGGGCCATGTCGACCACGGCAAGACCAGCCTGCTCGACGCGCTGCGCGGCGCGAATGTGCAGGCGGGCGAAGCCGGCGGCATCACGCAGCATATCGGCGCCTATCAGGTGAAGGCGAAGGACGGCAGCGTCATCACCTTCCTCGATACGCCGGGCCACGAAGCCTTTACCGAAATGCGCCAGCGCGGCGCGAACGTCACCGACATCGTCATCCTCGTGGTGGCGGCCGACGACGGCCTCAAGCCGCAGTCCATCGAGGCGATCAACCATGCGAAGGCGGCCGGCGTGCCGATCATCGTCGCGATCAACAAGGTCGACAAGGACGGTGCCAATCCCCAGCGCGTCCGCGAACGCCTGCTCGAACATGAGCTGGTGGTCGAGGAAATGGGCGGCGACGTGCAGAATGTCGAAGTGTCGGCGCTGAAGAAGACCGGTCTCGACAAATTGCTCGACGCGATTGCGGTGCAGGCCGAGATCATGGAGCTGAAAGCGAACCCCGATCGCGCCGCCGAAGGCACCGTGATCGAGGCGAAGCTCGACAAGGGCCGCGGTCCCGTCGCGACGATCCTCGTCCGCCGCGGCACGCTGAAGGTCGGCGACATCTTCGTTTGCGGCGCCGAAAGCGGCCGTGTCCGCGCGCTCGTCGACGATCATGGTAAGCAGGTGAAGCAGGCGACGCCGTCGATGCCGGTCGAAGTGCTCGGCCTTGGCGGCGTACCGATGGCGGGCGATACGCTGACGGTCGTCGAGAATGAGGCACGTGCCCGCGAGGTCGCCGCCTATCGCCAGGAACAGGCGACCCGCAAGCGCACCGAACAGGCGCCGGTCAGCCTCGAAGGCATGTTCTCGGCGCTCGCCGACAAGGCGAATGTCATCGAATATCCGGTCATCGTCAAAGGCGATGTGCAGGGCAGCGTCGAGGCGATCGTCAATGCGCTGAACAAGCTGTCGACCGACGAGATTCGCGTTCGCGTGCTCCTGTCGGGTGCCGGTGCGATCACCGAAAGCGACGTGACGCGCGCGGCGTCGACCGGCGCGCCGATCATCGGTTTCAACGTCCGTCCGAACGCCAAGGCGCGCGAGATCGCGGCCCGCGAAAAAGTGCGCTTCATGTATTATGACGTGATCTATCACCTGACCGCCGACGTGGCGAAGGAGATGGCGGGCGAACTCGGTCCGGAGCGTATCGAAAATGTCGTCGGCCGCGCCGAGGTCAAGGATGTGTTCCCCGCCGGCAAGCGCGACAAGGCTGCGGGTCTGCTCGTGCTCGAAGGCGTCATTCGCAAGGGGCTCCACGCGCGCCTCACGCGCGACGACGTCATCATCTCGGCAACGACGATCGCGTCGCTGCGCCGCTTCAAGGACGATGTCGCCGAAGTGCGCGCGGGTCTCGAGTGCGGCGTCGTGCTGGCGGATACGAACGACATCAAGGCGGGCGACCACCTCGAAGTCTTCGAAGTCGAACTGCGCGAACGGACGCTGTAAGGCGCGTCGTTCGCGATGTTCGGCACGCCCGTTCCGATCCTGCGCAGCTTCGACGAGAAGCGGACCAAGGATTTCTACCTGGACTTCCTTGGTTTCGCGCTGGAGTTCGAGCATCGGTTCGATGACGGGGCGCCGCTCTATATGGGCGTGCGTTACGGCGACTGCGTGCTGCACCTGTCGGAACATTATGGCGATGCGACCCCCGGCGGGGCGGTGCGCATTCCCGTCGATGATGTGTCGGCCTATATGGCCGGACTGCGCGCGAAGCAGCACGGCAACGCGCGCCCCGGCGAGCCCGAGCTGACGCCATGGGGGTCGTACGAGATCACGATCCAGGACCCTGCGAGCAATCGGCTGACCTTCTTTACGGAGGCACAGGTCGATGGCGGGGTTTAGCGGCGCCTCCTCCGGCGCCCTCGCCAAAATGCGGACCCCCGCTGTCGCGGGAAAAGGATGAACGCCGGCATGGCCCGCTATGTCGCACTGTTCGGTAGTATCAATGTCGGCGGAAACCGTCTGACGATGGTCGACTTGCGTGCAGCGTTCGAGGCCGAGGGGTTCAGCGATGTCGAAACCGTCGTCGCCAGCGGCAACGTCATTTTCTCCCACCCCGCGCGGCCGACGCGCGGGCTCGAGGAGAAATTGACGCTGATGGTCTACGATCGCTTCGACATGACCTCGGCGGCGCTCGTGCGTAGCCGCGACGAACTGGCGGCGGCGATCGCCGACAATCCGTTCGCGGGGACCAACGAGGACCGCATCGTCCACACGATGTTCCTCGACGGGCAGCCGACGCAGGCGCAGTTCGAGGCGCTGGCCGGCGATAAATGGATCCGGCCGAACGAGCGTCTCGCGCTCGGCGATCGCGCGCTCTATATCGACTATGGCGACGCGGCGCCGGACAGCAAATTGACCGCGCGGATGATCGAGCGCCGGCTGGAGCATAAGGGGACGGCGCGCAACATGCGCTCGATCGCCCGGATCGTCGGCAAGCTCGACCAGTTGGAGACTATGAAGGCATGAAGACCGAAAAGGACCGCAGCAAGGACAGTGGCCCGTCGGTCCGCGTGCTGCGCGTCGGCGAGCAGGTGCGCCACCTCCTGTCCGAAATCCTCGCGCGCGGCGACGTCCACGACGACATCCTCGCGACGCATCCCGTCAGCATCACCGAAGTGCGCATGTCGCCCGACCTGCGCCATGCGACGGTGTTCGTGAAATCGCTGCTCGGCAAGGACGAGGAAGCGGTGCTCAAGGCGCTCAGAACCAACACCGCCTATCTCCAAAAGACCGTCGCGTCGAAGGTGCGGATGAAATATGCCGCGAAGCTCAAATTCCTGTCGGACGAAAGCTTTGACGAGGCGAGCCATATCGAAAAATTGCTGCGCGACCCGAAGGTGGCGCGCGATTTGGAAAGCGGCGAGGGCGAGGGCTGAATTCCACCATCGTCACCCCGGACTTGATCCGGGGGCCCACTAACCACCGTTGAGAAGCGAGGTCCCGGATCAAGTCCGGGGTGACGAGGATAGAGAGCTACTTCGCTTTCGGCGTCTTGATCCCCGCCGCCATTTCCAGCTCGACCAGCGCTTCCTCCAGATAGTCGATCATCCGCTGCGCGTGCGGAACGCTGCGGCGGCACGCGGTGATGCCGAAGTCGATATTCTTGAAATTCGACACCTGCGTGATGTTCATCGCCATGCCGTCGACCGGGATGCTCGCGGGGTACATGCCGTCGAGGCGTGCGCCGTTCCAGTACATCTGCTCGCGCGGGCCGGGGACGTTCGAGATCGTTACCGAATAGGCCGGAAATTTGTCGGCGGTACGCGTCAACGCGGTGAGCATCATCGGGAAACTGGTGATCGCGGTATAGAGCTGGATCTGCGCCGCGGTCATCGCGCGCAGCTGCGCCTTCGCCGAATTCATCGATTCCTGGATCATCGCCATGCGCGTCGCCGGATCGTCGACATGCGTCGCGAGGTTCGCGGTCACCGACGCGACCGAATTGCCCGAATCGATATCGTCCTTCGGGCGGATCGACACCGGCGCCATGGCCTTCAGCGGCTTGTCGGGCAACTCGTTCAGCGATTGCAGATATTTGCGCATCGCCCCCGCGCACATGCCGAGGACCGCGTCGTTGATCGTCCCGTCATAGGCCTTGCCCATCGCGCGGACGCGCTCCAGCGACCAGCTTTGCGCGACGAAGCGGCGCGCGCCGGTGATGTTGCGGTTGAAGCTCGTGCGCGGCACGCCGGTGAAGGGGGTGACGAGCCCGTCGCCGCCGATGCCGAACATCGCGGCGAGATACTGGTTCATCGCCTTGGTCACCCCGACGCTGTTGCCCCACTGCTCCTTCAGGAAATCGCCGATCGCCTTGATGTCGGTCAGGCTGGGGCGCGCTGGTTTCTTCGGTGGCGGAAAGAGGCGCTTATAGGCTTCATAGGCCTCGACCGAGAGCGGCGAGGCGGCGCGGCGTTCCTTGGGGTCCGCCGACAGCATCGAATTATAGAAATGAATGCTCGCGGCGCCGTCCATCAACGCGTGATGGACTTTTTTGAAGGTCGCGATCTGGCGGTTCGGCAGGCCCGATATGAGGGTGATTTCCCACAAGGGCCGCGTCCGGTCGAGCAGCCCCGAATGGAGCCGCGAGGCGAGTTCGAACATCTCGCGGTACCGCCCCGGCTTGGGCAGCGCGGCGGCGCGGACATGATAGTGCATGTCGATGTCGCGGTCGGGTTCGAGGCGGATCGGGCCGTACTGGCCAAACGGGGTCAGCTTCAGCACCTCGCTGAACGGCCGGCGCAATCCTTCGGACTGGCGGAGCAGTCCGAGCTGTTCGTCCAGCCATTCGGTTTCGTCGACGCCCTCGGGCAGCGTGTAGAGGTTGATGCCGCCGATGTGCATCGGCATCTCGCGGCTCTCCCCCCACAGGAACATCGCGTCGGTCACCGGCATCAGTCGCATCGGCAGCTCTCCCCACTGATTGTGCTGCGTTTATTGTGCGCAGCATGACAGGGGGTGGCGGCGTGTCAAGCGACAGCGGTCAGGCATTTTCATCTAATAGTTGACATTGGCAACTAATTGGCTCACGAGCATGGCATGACCGAAACCGCCACCCTCGACCCGAATCCCGCGCTCGCTTCCGCCGTGACCGCGCTCCGGCGTTTCAACCGCTTCTACACGCGGCGGATGGGGGCGCTCGATCCGCATTATATGGGCAGCGAATTGTCGCTGGTCGAAGCGCGCATATTCTACGAGATCGCGGTCGGCGAACCCGTCCTGGCCAAGCGGATACAGGAGGAGCTGGGGGTCGATCCGGGCTATCTAAGCCGGATCATCGGCAAGTTCGCGCGGCGAGGATGGATCGAGCGCGGGCGCGGCGCCGACGCGCGCGAGCGGCCGATCGCATTGACGGGCGAAGGCCGGGCCGCCTTCGCGGCGCTCGACGCCCGCACCTTCGACGAAACCGCGAGGCTTCTGGGCGGGCTGTCGGAACAGGATGTCGCAGGGTTGCGCGCCGCGGTCGACTGGATCGCCGACCGGTTGGGAAATGCCGAGGGGCAGGCCTATCATGTCCGGACGTGGACGGTCGGCGACATGGGCATGGTCACCGCGCGGCAAGCGATCCTCTACCAGCAGGTCTATGGCTGGGGGCCGCCGATGGAGGCGCTGATCGGCGAGATCGCCGCCGGCTTCATTCGCAATTTCCAGCCGGGGCGCGAGCAATGCTGGATCGCCGAGCGGGCGGGGCGCATGCTCGGTTCGGTCTTTCTGGTCGCCGAGGACGAGCGGGTCGCGCGGCTGCGGCTACTCTATGTCGAACCCGAGGCGCGCGGGCTCGGGATCGGCGGCGACCTCGTCGCGCGCTGCGTCGAATTCGCCCGCGCTGCGGGGTATCGCGAGATCGTGCTGTGGACGCACGCCGTCCTGACCAGCGCGCGCAAAATCTATGCGGCACAGGGATTCGTGGTCGAGTCGGTCGAGACGCACGACGATTTCGGCAAACCCGAAGTGAGCGAGAGCTGGCGGCTGCTGCTTCCCGATTGAACGGGGTGGAACCGCGCCCGGATTGATCCTAAGCATCGGCGCATGGCCAAGCTCTACTTCTATTATGCCAGCATGAATGCCGGCAAATCGACGACGCTGCTGCAGGCGGATTTCAACTATCGCGAGCGCGGCATGGAAACGATGCTGTGGACCGCGGCGCTCGACGATCGTTATGGCGTCGGGCAGGTGACGAGCCGCATCGGGCTGATGGCCGACGCGCACAAGTTCGATCCCGACAGCAACCTTTGGGCGGCGGTGGGCGCCGAACATGCCGAACGCCCGCTCGCCTGCGTGCTCGTCGACGAGGCGCAGTTCCTGTCGCGCGCGCAGGTGCTCGACCTCGCGCGGCTGGCCGACGAGGCCGATATTCCAGTGCTCTGCTATGGCCTGCGCACCGACTTTTCGGCCGAGCTTTTTCCGGGATCGGCGGCGTTGCTCGGTATCGCCGACGCGCTCGTCGAACTCAAAGCCGTGTGCGAATGCGGGCGCAAGGCGACGATGAACCTGCGCGTCGATGAAAATGGCCGCGCGGTGGTCGAGGGCGCGCAGACCGAGATCGGCGGCAATGATCGCTATGTCGCGATGTGCCGGCGCCATTTCATGGCGAAACGGCGCGAAGCCGCGGCGTCGCTGATTCCGGCCTGATCGGCAGACCCGGCAAGGGGCGGAATCGCCCCGGACAGTTTTCGCGAAAGGAATATCATGCGTAATATCGTGTCGTTGAGTCTAGCCGCCGCCCTTCTGGCTGTGGTTCCCGCGCAGGCGGCGCCGGCATCGAAGCCCGAAGCCGTGCTCAAGACCAAGGGCTATCGGGCCGCGGTGAAAATCCTCGATCGCGATCACGACCGGATGGTCGGGGAAATCGTCAAGCTCACCGAAATCCCCGCGCCGCCGTTCAAGGAAGCCGCACGCGCCGCCGCCTATCGCGACATGTTGAAGGATGCGGGACTCGCCGATGTCGAAATCGACGAAGAAGGCAATGCGATGGGCGTCTATCGCGGCACCGGCCCCGCTGGCGGCCCCGCGGTGATGATCGCCGCGCATCTCGACACCGTCTTTCCCGAAGGCACGCCGGTCAAGGTCCGCCGCGAAGGCACGCGCCTCCACGCCCCCGGCATCGGCGACGATACGCGCAGCCTTGCGGTGCTGCTCGCCTATGCCCGCGCGATGAAGGAGAGCGGCATCAAGGTGAAGCAGGACATCATCTTCGTCGGCAATGTCGGCGAGGAAGGTCCCGGCGACCTGCGCGGTGTTCGCTACCTCCTGACCAAGGGCAAATATAAGGACCGGGTGAAGGCCTTTTTCTCGATGGATGGGCTCGATCCGTCGCGGATCGTCACCGGCGGCGTCGGGTCGAAGCGCTATCGCATCACGTACAAGGGACCCGGCGGCCACAGCTTTGGCGCGTTCGGGCTCGTCAACCCCATGGCTGCGATGAGCCAGACGGTCGTCGATTTCTACAAGATCCCGGTCCCTGCGACCCCCAAGACCACCTATTCCGCCAGCGTCGTGGGCGGCGGCACCTCGGTCAATTCGATCCCGAACGAGGTGTTTATGGAATTCGACATGCGGTCGGAAAATCCAGCCGAACTCGCCAAGCTCGAACAAGCGTTCCTCGCGATCGTGAAGAAGAGCGTCGAGGGCGAGAATGCCGCGCGGTCGGTGAAGGAAGGGCCGATCGCCGCCGATATCAAGATGATCGGTGACCGCCCCGCGGGCGAGACCGCCGCGACGCAGCCGATTGTGCAGAGCGCCAATGCGATCATCCGCGCCAACGGGTTCGATCCGAAAGCCTCCTTCTCGTCGACCGACTCGAACCTGCCGATGAGCCTCGGCATTCCGGCGGTCACGATCGGATCGGGCGGCGAGGGCGGCCGCGCGCACGCGCTCGACGAGTGGATCGACGTCGAAAAGAGCAAGAGTCTGAGCGGCGCCATCGTCGGGCTCGGCATCCTGCTCGCAACCGCCGGCGTCCAGTGATGCGCAGCGATCTCTATGTCGAACTGGCCGACGATGATTTGCGCCTCGTCAAGCTGGAGGAAGCGCACCGTGAGGCGCTTCGCGCCGCCTGCGCCGCCGACGCCGATATCTGGCCGGTCTATTCGTCGAGTTTCGATCCCGATCATTTCGACGCCAGCTTCACGTCGCTGATCGGCCATGAAAGCCGGATGCCCTATGCCATTTTCGGCGGCGACACGCTCGTCGGGATGACGGCATGGCTGCGGCCCGACTGGACGGCGCAGACGATCGAGATCGGCAACAGCTTCATCCATCCCGCCGCGCGCGGCACCGGCTTCAACGGGCGGCTGAAAAAGCTGATGATCGACCATGCCTTCGCTGTCGGGATCCGGCGCATCGAATTTCGCATCGACGAACGCAACAAGCGCAGCCAGGCGGCGGTGGCAAAGCTCGGCTGTGCCAAGGAAGGCGTGCTGCGGTCCGAACGCATCACTTGGACGGGCCATGTCCGCGACACCGGCCTCTGGTCGCTGCTCGCCGATGAATGGCGGCGATGAACGCCATATGACGCGGGGGTCAGCACGGGTTCAGGCTCGATCTGCTAATCGCGCCGCCATCATGAAACAGAAACTTGCCCTTTCCTTCGCCGCCTTGCTGTTCCCGCTTTCGGTATCGGCGACCGCCGAGCCGGCCCCGGCGCCCGCAAAGGAATCGCGCGCGCTTGGCGTCGAGGCGAGCATCGTCTTCCCCAGCGACAGCACGATCCGCAACTGGCGGGCCGATCGCGACCGCGGCATCTGGATCCAGGACAGCCGCCGCAACTGGTATTACGGCGCCTTCGCCGGGATCTGCCGCGATATCGATTTTGCGCAGGCGATCGGTGTCGAAACGCGCGGGGCCGGCCGGCTCGACCGCTTCGCGTCGATCGTCGTGCGCGGCGAGAGCTGCCCGCTGACCTCGTTCGTGACCTCGGCACCGCCGCCGTCGAAAGCGGAACGGAAAGCAGCGCGTGAAGCCGAAAAAGCCGCGCAAAATTGACAGGCTTCGACCTGCGGGTTTTGGTCTGCCGCATTTTGCGAACCACCAGGTTCCACCTGGCTTGAAAATGCTTTAGCGGCGCGGGATGAACGGCTGGATCATCTTGGACAAACCCGTCGGGCTCGGCTCGACGCAGGCGGTGGGCGCAGTCAAGCGCGTGTGCCGCGAGGCGGGCCTCGGCAAGGTCAAGGTCGGCCATGGCGGCACGCTCGACCCGCTGGCATCGGGCGTATTGCCGATCGCGCTGGGCGAGGCGACCAAGCTCTGCGGCCGGATGCTCGACGCGAGCAAGGTCTACGACTTCACCGTGCGGTTCGGAACCGAGACGGCCGGGCTCGATGCGGAGGGCGAAGTGGTCGCGACGAGCGACGTGCGTCCGACGCTGGCTGAGATCGAAGCGGTGCTGCCGCGCTTCACCGGTCCGATCGAACAGGTGCCGCCGGCATTCAGTGCGATCAAGATCGACGGCGAACGCGCCTATGACCGCGCCCGCAAGGGGGAGGCGGTCGAGATGAAGGCGCGCAGCGTCACAATCCATTCTCTTCGTCATGGTCGAACGAATCGCGTGCCTCGTTCGACACTTGATCTGGCATCCATCGCCGCGCCGGAAGAATGGACCCCGGATCAAGTCCGGGGTGACGAGGGAGGGGAGGGGCTCCAAGAAATCACCCTCACCGCCCATGTCTCGAAGGGCACCTATATCCGCAGCCTCGCTCGCGACATTGCGCATGCCGTCGGCACAGTCGGTCACGTCACGATGCTTCGCCGCACCAAGGCGGGCCCGTTCGCGCTCGAACAGGCGATTTCGCTGGACAAATTGAACGCATTCGGCCAAGGGGCCGCGCAATCAGAAATATTTCTGTCGCTCGAGGCAGGGCTGGTCGACATCCCGGCTCTGAACCTTTCCCCGGAAGCGGCAGGGGCGATCCGTCAGGGTCGCGTCTGGACCGGGGGTAGCACGGAAGACGGGCTCTATTGGGGAAGGGACAGCGACATGCGTCCCGTTGCCCTGATCGAGGCTTTGGCGGGAACGCTGAAAGTCGTCCGGGGCTTCAATTTGTAAGCAAGGATGTTCGAAGGAAGTTTGAATATGTCGATTACCGCCGAACGCAAAGCCGAAGTCATCAAGGACAATGCCCGCGAAAAGGGCGACACCGGTTCGCCGGAAGTCCAGGTCGCGATCCTGACCGACCGCATCAACACGCTGACCGATCACTTCAAGGCGCACCACAAGGACAACCACAGCCGCCGCGGCCTTCTGATGATGGTCAACAAGCGTCGCAGCCTCCTCGACTATCTTCGCAAGAAGGACGAGGGTCGCTATCAGGCGCTGATCGCGAAGCTGGGTCTTCGTAAATAAGAATTTCTGGCGGCCCCGGACTTCCGGGGCCGCTGTCATATTGGCTCCGCGCAACGTGCCGGACCACAGGGCCGCTCCCGCATCCGGCGGGACCGCCATAGGGCAGACAGACGCCCTACACCGCCCCGGGCCGGATTGCCCGGAATCAGAGGCCCCGCCCGGCATAGGGCCCGGCGGGCGAAGGAAACCACATGTTTGACGTGAAAAAAGTATCGATCGAGTGGGGCGGTGAAACGCTGACGCTCGAAACGGGCAAGGTTGCCCGCCAAGCCGACGGCGCCGTGATGGCGACGCTGGGCGAAACGGTCGTCCTGTGCGCCGTGACCGCCGCGAAGTCGGTGAAGGACGGGCAGGACTTCTTCCCGCTCACCGTCCACTATCAGGAAAAATATTCGGCCGCCGGCCGCATCCCGGGCGGCTTCTTCAAGCGCGAGCGCGGTGCGACCGAAAAGGAAACTTTGGTCAGCCGCCTGATCGACCGTCCGATCCGCCCGCTGTTCCCCGAAGGTTTCTACAACGAAATCAACGCCATTGCCCAGGTCCTGAGCTATGACGGCCACAATGAGCCCGACATCCTCGCGATGGTCGCCGCCTCGGCCGCGCTCACCATCTCGGGCGTGCCCTTCATGGGCCCGATCGGCGCCGCGCGCGTCGGCTATGTCGACGGCGAATATATCCTGAACCCGACCGATGCGCAGGTTGCCGAAGGCGACCTCGACCTCGTCGTCGCCGCCACCTACGACGCGGTGATGATGGTCGAATCCGAAGCCAACGAGCTGTCGGAAGAGATCATGCTCGGCGCCGTCCTGTTCGCGCACGATGCGTGCAAGGAGGTCGTCAAGGCGATCGTCAAGCTCGCCGAACAGGCCGCCAAGGACCCGTGGGAAGTCGCCGCCGGCGACGACAATGCCGCGATCAAGGACAAGCTCAAGAAGCTGATCGGCAAGGACATCGCCGCTGCCTACAAGCTGACCGACAAGTCGGCGCGCTCGAACGCGCTCAACGAAGCGCGCGCGAAGGCGAAGGAAAGCTTCGCTGCCGACGGCCTGTCCCCTCAGGAAGTCATGGCCGGCATCAAGCTGACCAAGAAGCTCGAAGCCGAAATCGTCCGCGGCGCCATCCTCAAGGACGGCAAGCGCATCGACGGCCGCACGACGACGCAGATTCGTCCGATCGTCGCCGAAACGCACTTCCTGCCGCGCGCGCATGGTTCGGCGCTGTTCACCCGCGGCGAAACCCAGACGATTGCTACGGCCACTCTGGGCACCAAGGATGCGGAGCAGATGATCGACGGCCTCAATGGCCTGTCGTACCAGAACTTCATGCTGCACTATAACTTCCCGCCCTATTCGGTCGGTGAAGTCGGCCGCTTCGGCGCGCCGGGCCGCCGCGAAGTCGGTCACGGCAAGCTGGCATGGCGTGCGCTGCACCCCGTGCTGCCGACGAAGGACGAGTTCCCCTACACGATCCGCCTCACCAGCGACATCACCGAGTCGAACGGCTCGTCGTCGATGGCGTCGGTCTGCGGCGGTTCGCTCGCGATGATGGACGCCGGCGTGCCGATCAAGCGCCCCGTCTCGGGCATCGCGATGGGCCTGATCCTCGAAGGCAAGGATTACGCGATCCTCAGCGACATCCTCGGCGATGAGGATCACCTCGGCGACATGGACTTCAAGGTTGCGGGTACGGCCGAAGGCATCACCACGATGCAGATGGACATCAAGATCGCGGGCATCACGCGCGAGATCTTCGAAGCCGCGCTGAACCAGGCCAAGGAAGGCCGCGCGCACATCCTTGGCGAGATGAACAAGGCGCTCGGCGAAACCCGCAGCGAATTGTCGGCGCACGCGCCGCGCATCGAAACGATGCAGATCGACAAGTCGAAGATCCGCGACGTCATCGGTACCGGCGGCAAGGTGATCCGCGAGATCGTCGCGACCACCGGCGCCAAGGTCGACATCGACGACGAAGGCCTGATCAAGATTTCGTCGAGCGACCTCGACCAGATCGAAGCCGCGCGCAAGTGGATCGCCGGCATCGTCGAGGAAGCCGAAGTCGGCAAGATCTATGACGGCAAGGTCGTCAATCTCGTCGATTTCGGTGCGTTCGTGAACTTCATGGGCGGCAAGGACGGCCTCGTCCACGTCAGCGAAATCGCGAACGAGCGCGTCGAGAAGGTCTCGGACGTCCTCGCCGAAGGTCAGGAAGTCAAGGTCAAGGTTCTCGAGATCGACCAGCGCGGCAAGGTTCGCCTGTCGATGCGCGTCGTGAACCAGGAAACCGGCGAAGAGCTCGAAGACACCCGCCCGCCGCGCGAACCGCGCGGTGATCGCGGTCCGCGCCGTGACGGCGAAGGCCGTGGCGACCGTGGACGCGGCGGCCGCGACCGTGATCGCGGCCCGCGCCGTGACGGCGGCGACCGTGGCGACCGCGGCCCGCGCCGCGAACGCAGCGAAGGTCCGGAAGACCAGGGCCATGTGCCCGATTTCCTGAAAGACTGAGCTTTCCGCTAAGGAACAACAGAAGGGGCTGCCGAAAGGCGGCCCCTTTTTTTGCTTGCCTTGGGGTGGGAAGCTGCCCCCGCCTCTATCGGCCGAAACCGGTCGCTAACGGTCGCTGTCCGGTGCGAGTTCGGCCTTCAGAAACGCCACGATCTTCGGCCAGCTGTCGATACGCGCGGCGCTGTTTCCTTCCGCCGTCCCGCCCAGCTTGCTCCATTTCTTCGCGGCGGCCGCATCGGCGAACGGCGCCCCCATCGCCGCATGGCCGGCGTCCTTGTAGCGGAACACGACCGGTTCCGCCGCGCCTTTGGCTTTCGCGCGCCGGACGATCTGGTCGGTCATCGGGCAGCTCGGCCACAGTTTCTCGGCCTCGCCGCAGACGAGCAGCAGCTTGCCCTTATATTTCTCGACCGGGATGATCGCGGGGGGTTTTTGTCGAGCGCTTTCAGTCCGCCCTCGAACACCGCCATCAGCCCGCGTTCGTCGGGCCGTCCCTTGTAGGCGAGGTGGGGCACCGGCTCGCCTTCCTCGCTCCACGACGAACTGAACGATCCGAGCATGTAATTCTCGCCGCTCATCCCGTCCCATACGACGCTGGAAGGCATGCCGAGCGCGACTGCGCGGATGCCGGGATAGCGCGTCGCGACGAGCAACCCCGCCTCGGCGCCCTTCGAATAGCCGACGATGCCGATCCGCGCCGGATCGATCCCCGGCTGCTTCTTCAGCCAGTCGAGGCCCCGGTAAAAATCTTCGAGCGGGACATTTTTGAGCTTCGCCGGCTTTCCCGGCGCATTGTGATAGGCAAGCTGGAGGACGCTGAAGCCTTCGGCCTTCAACAGCAGCGCCTGGGACCGGACTTCCTTGGCGAGGCCGCCCTCCGAGCCGCCGAGCAGGAGGATGGCCGGATGCGGGCCGGCGCCGCTCGCGGGGTAATAGTTGGCGAGGACGCCCGCGCCCGCAATGCGCCGCCCTTCGGCTCCGGGCTCGACGATTCTGGCCGGGGGCGGCGGCTGAACCAGCATATAGGCGAAGCCGCCGGCGCCCGCGAGGACCAGCGCGCCGACGGCGCCCAGCACGATCTTCCACCTGCGTTTCATGGCCGCCCCTTCCGCTGCCAAACTGTATTATTAATATATAACAGTTGGTGCCTGCGCAAGGGGCGCGAACGAAGGGGCGCGGGAACGAATCCCGCGCCCCTTCGGCCGTTTCCTCGTCGATCAGCCGAACAGCCGCTCGGCATAGTCGCCGCGCAGCCGGGTCCAATTGTCCCAGTGCGGCGCCGCCTCGATCCCGCGCGTCCGCGCTTCGAGCACGTCGAGATGCGCGTGCCAGCCGGCGCTGATGCTCAGGCGCACTTCGGGGTCCTCGATCCGCTTATGGACGATCGTCAGCAGCACTTCGTCGCCCTTCTCCTCGAGCGTGAAGGTCACGCCGCCGGTGCTGCCCCAGCTGATCGACAGCAGGCGCGGCGCGTCGACCGCGACGACCTCGCACGTCATCCGGTGCTCGTCGCCGAAGCCATCGGGGCGCGTGCCCGGCGGGTCGGTCAGCTCGTCGTTGCGCCAGACGAGTTCGACCGGCGCGCCGACCTTTGCCTCCATCGCGCCCGCTGCGAGCCACTGGCGGCGCAGGTCGCTGTCGGTGAGATAGGCCCAGATCCGGTCGACGGGACCGGGAAGCAGGCGGGTGATCGTCAGCGTCGCGGGCTCGGTAAGCAAGCCGTAGCGGTCCTCGTCATGCATCGTCGTCATCGTCATTCTCCTTCTTTCCCGGGGAGGGTTTCTTGGGGGGAGGGGGCGGCGCGGCATCTTGCGCGCGCAGGATTTTCTCGAGCGTATCGAGGCGTCCCGTCCAGAAGCGGCGATAGATGCCGATCCACTGGTCGGCGCGCATCAGCGGGACGGGGTCGAGGCTGCAGACATGTGTGCGCCCGCGAATGTCGCGGCGTACCAGCCCCGCGGTTTCGAGCACCTTGATATGTTTCGACGCCGCAGCGAGCGACATGGCGAAGGGTTCGGCGAGCTCGCCGACCGTGCGTTCGCCGTCGGCGAGTTCGCCGAGCATGGCGCGGCGCGTCGCATCGCCAAGCGCGTGGAAGATTGTGTCGAGGGTGTGCGAATCATGTTCAACCATGTGGTTGAATATGAGGCATCCGATTTTATTGTCAACCGATTGGTTGAATTAATCCGTGTCGACTCCCGCGATCCGGTTTCCGGCGTCCTCGCGATAGAGCGACCAGTTCGCCGGGCATTTGTTCACCGCCTTCGGCAATCCCTGCATACCTTCGGTCACCCAGCAATCGTTGAAGATCGAGCAATAGCAGGCGCGGACCTTGAGCTTCCACCGCTCCTTGTTGAAGGTCTGCCATACGTCCTCGGATTGGGGGGTGCGCGGAAAGCTGACGAATTCGATCGTCTCGCCGGGCCGCACGGCGATTCCGGTCGAAGGCGAGGTGGAAAAGCGCAAGGCTTGCGTTTCGCTTTTTGTGCAGCAGGTCCGGAGAAGGTCGATCGGCGTGGTCATCGGCTTGCCTTCGTAACGGATTTCGATGGGGCCGAGGATTGCGGGGCCGACGCCATTGTTCGTCAGCGTCAGCGCAATATCCTGATTGCCTTCCGCGTCGCCATTGCTCGTCCCGAAGGTGACGAAGGGCATGACGCCGCCGGTCTGCATCTTCTGCGTCGCATCGGCCTGGACAAAGGCGAACCAGGCGAGCGCGAGCGACGCGATCAGCGCCGGCAGCCCGATCAGGAAATGCGCTATGGTGATCAGCGGCAGATAGCGCAGGAACCGCGATCCGATCTCGGCGGCAGACGGGGTGGGGGCGGCCGCACCCTCGGGTGCGTCGCGGTTCGGCGTCTCGGTCATCGGCTTCCTCTTCGCTTCCGGTCCCGCCCGTGCCTAGCGGGGCGCGGCGCATTTTCCAATGCGGCCCTGTCTTGCCGCATCGGGGCTTCGTCGAATCGGGGGTCGCCAGCCCCGCGCTTTATTGTTTATGTATCGGCGATGCTGACGATCTTCTCCGCGCTCGCCCCCGTGCTCGCCTTCGCCGCCCAGGCCGCGGGCGCTCCGCCACAGGCCACGCAATTGCCGCCGCCCGTTCCGCCCGTGCCGGCGCCCGTCACGCCGGTGGTCGAGGCCGATACGCGGCCCTATGTCGCGCTCGCCACCGACCTTGGCACGATCACCTTGCGGATCGAGAACAAGCGCGCGCCGGTGACCAGCGCCAATTTCCTTCGCTACGTCGATACGAAGCGGATGGACGGGTTCAAATTCTATCGTTCGACGAAGAGCTGGGGGCCGGCGAACCAGCTGATCCAGGCGGGCAACCGCGGCGATGCGCGCAAGAATTTCCCGCCGATCGCGCACGAACCGACCCAGGCAACGGGCCTCACCAATTGCAAGGGCGCCCTGTCGATGGCGCGGCTCAATCCCGGCGACGCGACGACCGACTTCTTCCTGCTCCTGTCGGACATTAAGGGCTTCGACAGCGATGCGCCGGGCGGCGACGGCGTCGGCTTCGCGGTGTTCGGCGAAGTCGTAGCGGGCGCCGACATCGCGGAGGCAATCTTCAACGCGCCGATTTCGCCGACCGCGGGCGAAGGCGTGATGGTCGGACAGATGATCGAACCGCAGGTGACGATCAAGACCGCGCGCCGCGTTCCGGCGCCGGCGGATGTTCCGCAAGGGTGCGTCGTCAAAACGCCGTAAAGCTGCGCCGAGCCCCCATCATTTATTTTGCGTTCATCTGCGCTGTGGCTATACCGCGCGCATGACTCAATCTGCCTCCTCGCGCGTGACCATGCGCTTGCTCGCCGCCGCAATGCTGATCACGCCCCTGGCCGCCTGTGCCGGCGGCGGCGGGGTCAAGAAGGATACGCGCTACGTCGCGCGCGACGTCAACACGCTGTACCGCGCGGCGCAGGACCGGCTCGACCGCAAGCAATATGGGCTTGCCGCCGCGCTGTTCGACGAGGTGGAGCGCCAGCATCCCTATTCGCCCTGGGCGCGCCGCGCGCAGCTGATGAGCTCGTTCAGCTATTATATGGACCGCGAATATACCCCGGCGATCGAGGCCGCGCAGCGCTTCCTTGCGATCCACCCGGGCAACAAGGATGCGCCCTACGCCTATTATCTGATCGGCCTCAGCTATTATGAGCAGATCAGCGACGTCACCCGCGACCAGAAAATCACGCAGCAGGCGTCGAACGCGCTTGGCGAAGTGATCCGCCGCTATCCCGACAGCCGCTATGCGGCCGACGCGCGGCTGAAGATCGACCTGGTGCAGGACCATCTCGCGGGCAAGGAAATGGAAATCGGCCGTTTCTACCAGCGCAGCTCGAACTGGCTCGCGGCGTCGATCCGTTTCCGCGAAGTCGTCGACAAGTTCCAGACGACCAGCCACACGCCCGAGGCGCTCTATCGCCTGACCGAATCCTATCTCGCGCTCGGCATCCCGTCGGAAGCGAAGAAATCGGCGGCGGTGCTCGGTGCCAACTATCCGGGCAACGAATGGTATGAGCGCGCCTACAAGCTGATGCAGCGGCACGCGCCGAGCGCGTGATCGCTCGCGCGTAGATTCTGGCTTTGTTCTGCGGTAAGGGCAGGGCATGCTGACGGCGCTTTCCATCGCCAATATCGTTCTGATCGAACGGCTCGACCTCGATTTCGAGGCCGGGCTGGGCGTGCTGACGGGCGAGACGGGGGCAGGCAAGTCGATCCTGCTCGACGCGCTCGGGCTCGCGCTCGGCGCGCGCGCCGACAGCGCGCTGGTGCGGCAGGGTACCGACAAGGCACAGGTCACCGCCAGCTTCACCGCCCCCGCGCCGGGCACGCCGCTTGCCGCGCTGCTCGCCGAAAACGAGATCGCGCAGGAAGCGGGCGAGCCGCTGCTGATCCGCCGCACGCTGAAAGCCGACGGCGGGAGCCGCGCCTTCCTGAACGACCAGCCCTGTTCGGCGGCGCTGCTGCGCGAGGTCGGCAGCTATCTCGTCGAAATTCACGGCCAGCACGACGATCGCGGGCTGCTCGCGCCCGCCGGGCACCGTGCGCTGCTCGACGCCTATGCGCGCGCCGACACGCGCGGTGTCGCTGCCGCCCACGCCGCATGGCGCGCCGCGGAGGAAAAGCTGGCCGCTGCAAGGGCTGCAATCTCCGAAGCCGAGCGCGACCGCGAATGGCTCGAACATTGTGTCGCCGAACTGCAGGCGCTTGGCCCTCAGCCGGGCGAGGAGGCCGAACTCGCCGAAGCACGCGCCGCGATGCAAAAGGGCGAAAAGCTCGCGGGCGATCTCGGCGCGATCATGGAGGCGTTCGAGGGCAGCGACAGCGGTCCGGCGCAGCTCCGCGGCGCGGCGCGGCGGCTCGACCGGCTCGCGGGGGATCATCCGCTGCTTGCCGAAGCGCTCGCGGCACTCGACCGCGCGATCATCGAGACCGACGAGGCGGAGACGAAACTCCACGAAGCTGCGCGCGCGATGGAATATGATCCCGAGCGGCTCGAGGCGACCGAAACGCGATTGTTCGAACTCAGGGCGATGGCGCGCAAGCACAATGTCCAGCCCGACGAACTCGCCGAACTCACCGGCACGCTCGCCGCGCGGCTCGACGCGATCGAGGGCGGCAGCGCGGGGCTCGCGAAGCTCGAAGCCGCGGTGGCCGAAACCGCCGCCGCCTACACCCATGCCGCGACCGCGCTGTCCGACCAGCGGAGCAAGGCGGCGACCCGCCTCGACGCCGCGGTCGCCGGCGAACTCGTGCCGCTCAAACTCGACGCCGCGCGTTTCCAGACGCTCGTCGAACGGCTGCCCGCCGAACGCTGGAGCGCCGAGGGCATGGACCGCGTCGAGTTTCTTATCTCGACGAACCCCGGCGCGCCCTTTGCGCCGCTCGCCAAGATCGCCTCAGGCGGCGAACTCTCGCGCTTCATCCTCGCGCTGAAGGTCGCACTTGCCGAAGAGGGCGGCGCCGACACGATCATCTTCGACGAAATCGACCGCGGCGTCGGCGGCGCAGTGGCGAGCGCGATCGGCGAACGGCTCGCGCGCCTCGCCGGTGCCGGCAAACAATTGCTCGCGGTGACGCACAGCCCGCAGGTCGCCGCCAAGGGTGCCGCGCATTTCATCATCGCCAAGTCGAGCGAGGGCATCGTTACGCGCACCAGTGTCCATGCGCTCGACGACGCAGGCCGCCGCGAGGAAATCGCGCGCATGCTGTCGGGCGCAGAGGTCACCGCGGAAGCGCGCGCGCAGGCCGAGCGGTTGCTGGAGAATGTATAGGAGGGGTATGTGTGGAAGGTGAATGCGGGGCGACGAAGCGCGCTCGCGGAAGATTTCTTGAACAGAAATGTTGTTGCCATCGGCTGGCGGGAAGCCGGGGATTACTCCCGCGCCCAGAGTTTTGACGAGGTTCTGAATCGAATTTCCGAGGCATATCCTGACAATAGCGAACAGCAAAAGCGTGTTAGCGCTGGTCAGATTTGGCGCTTTCTCAGGGAGGTGAGTGTCGGCGATCCCGTCATGACGTACGATCCTCGCAGTCGGCTTTATCATTTGGGTGTCGTGACTGGCGAACCAGCCTTTGCTCCGGACCAAATTGAACTCCTGCCCGTTCAGCGATCGGTGGAATGGCAATCCTCGGTGTCGCGCGACAAATTGTCCGACGCAGCACGGGGGCGGCTAGGAGCCATCCTGACCCTGTTCAAGGTCGCGCCTTCAGCGATTCAGGAATTGCGAAACCTGGCTTCCGGCGAGGAAGGCGCCTCAGCCGCGCCAGCTGAGTTGGTCGAAGACCCCGACGATGTTGCAGACCCTTTTGACGGATTGGCCGAACAAGCGATCGAACGCGTCAAGGATCGATTGCTCGCACTTGCCTGGGATGACATGCAAGAGGTCGTCGCGTCTTTGCTGCGCGCGCTGGGTTATCGGACGACGGTCTCGCCCGCCGGGCCCGATCGCGGCAAAGATATCATAGCGTCGAAGGATGGTTTCGGATTTGAGCGACCGCGGATCGTGGTTGAGGTTAAACATCGACGCGGGCAGATGGGTTCGCAAGAAATCCGAAGCTTTCTTGGTGGTCGCCACCCTGATGATCGCGGTCTCTATGTCAGCACCGGAGGTTTTACGCGAGATGCGCGTTACGAGGCCGAACGCGCTTCGACGGTGACCCACCTTATGGAGCTGGATGAATTGGCGCGGGCCCTTATCGAGCAATATGACAAGCTTGATGAAGAGGGTCGGCGCCTGCTCCCACTCACAAAAATATACTGGCCGGCGTGACCGCGCCCCACCCCCTCGATCGTCCGGTCTGGAGCATGCTCACCGGCCGGCAGGCGCACTTGGCCGAAGGCGATGCGCGCGCGGTGCGGATCGATCGCGGCTATGGCGTGTTCGGCGTTGCCGCCGATACGGGCGACGCGGCGCAGGCGGCGCTTGCCGCGCTGGTTCCGGGCGACGGCGAAATCTGGATCGTCGAGGGTGAGCCTTGGGTGGTTCCACCCGGCACGCGCGAAGTGAAACGCGCGGTGCTGGCGCAGATGGTCGCCGAGGGCCCGCCGCCCGCGCTGCGCGACGGCGAACCCGCGATCCTTGCGCTCGGCGACGAAGACGCCCCCGAAATGGCTGCGCTCGCCGACCATGCCAAGCCCGGCCCATGGGGGCCGAAGACGCATCGTTACGGCCCCTTCTTCGGCATCCGCGAAAACGGCCGCCTGCTCGCGATGGCGGGGCAGCGCATCCTTGTCCTTGGCATGGCCGAGGTCAGCGGGGTCGCGACGTGGGAGGATTGCCGCGGCCGCGGGCTCGCGCGCGCGCTGATCGGGCATGTCATGCGTGCGATGGTCGCGCGTGGCGAGACGCCTTTCCTGCACAGCTACGCCGACAATGCCGGAGCGATTGCGCTCTACGAATCGCTCGGTTTCCGCATTCGGCGCGAGGTGCATGTGCTGGCGATCGCGAAATGAACCGGCGCGAACATATGGCCGCGATGCTGGCGATGGCGGCGGCGCTGCTGCCGGTGGGTCAATTGCAGGCGCTGGAGAAGCGAATGGAAGAGCTTGTTCCCGAATATGGCCTGATCGGCCAGATGATCGCGCAGCCCGGCAAGCGCGCCGAACTGGTCGCGATCCTGTCCGAAGGGACGGGCGCGATGCCCGGCAACATGGCCTATCTGATCGGCGAGGATAGCGCGAACCCCGATGCGATCTGGATCGTCGAGCTATGGGAAACGAAGGAGGCGCACGCCGCGTCGCTAGGGCTTCCCGCGGTGCAGGACGCGATCAGTAAAGGTCGTCCATTGATTGCCGGATTTGGCATGCGCGCCGAGTTCAAGCCGGTGCGCGCTGGACACCCCTGATCCGACGTTCGGGGCTTGTCGATTTCGGCGGTGATGATATCCGCTTCTCATCAGGGGAGAGGGGGAACTTCCATGCGGAATCATTTTATGTCCATTCGCGCCGCGACGCTGTCGTTGCTAGCCGCGTTCATGCTGTTGTGCGTACCGACCGCCGCGCAGGCAGCGAAATGGTTTGTGGACAACAGCCTTGGCGATCTGAAACCCGAGGAAAAGAAGACGCCGGCAACGCCCCGGCCCGTGCAGCTGATCTTCGAATTCCAGCGCAACGGAGAGCCGAATCCGCGCGCGACGAAAGAAGTGAAGCCGTGGATCCTCGACGCACTCAAGGCGACCGGCGCTTTTACGGAGGTGGTTGAGGCACCGGTCGCGGGCGGCGCCGTACTCAGCATCAAGTTCAACAATGTCATCGCGCAGGAAGAGCTCGACAAGGCGAAGAAGGACGGCTTTCGCGCCGGTCTGGGCTTCGGGCTGTTCGGCGGCGTGGTTGCTACCGACCGTTATGACGTGGCCTTCGAATATCTGCCGGGCGAAGGCGCCGCTTCTGTCCAGACACTGGTGCAGCACGCGCTTCATATGAAATATGGCAAGAAGGACGTCGAAATTCCGGGTACACAGGTCAAGAATGTTAGTGAAGCCGTGAAGATGGTGGTGCGGCAGGCGACCGATCACGGTATCAACAATCTCGTTTCCGATCCCGCCTTTCCGCAATAAGCGCTGCGATGCGTGCCGTCCTTGCCATGGGGGTCATCGCGCTGGGTCTCGCCGCCTGCGTCCATACGCGGGTCGAAGAGACTGCGCCGTCGATCGAAACGCTGAAGCTGCTGCGCGCCGAAAAGGTGCCGGCGGTGGCTCTCGGACCCTTTGTCGATGCGGGCGGGACGGCACCGGTCGCCGGCACGGTCGTGATCCGCGGGTCGACCATGAGCCCGCCAAAAGGGAGCGGTTTTGCCGAATTTCTGCGGATGGGCTTCGCAAGGGAACTTGGGGCGGCGGGGCGGCTCGATGCCGCCGCGCCCGTCGCGATCACGGCGCGGCTGACCGAGAGCCGTGCCGGGGAAACGCGCGCGTCGATCGGCGCGCGCATCGCGGTGGTTCGTGACGGCGCCGAGCGCTTTTCGAAAGATTATCGGGTCGAAAAACGCTGGAAGGGCGACTTTATCGGCGCCATCGCTATCCCCGAGGCGTTTCGGCAGTATAATGCACTGTACCCGCTGCTCGTTCGGCAGGTTTTTTCCGATCCCGATTTCGTGAAAGCATTGAAGACGCCGTGACGACCGAAGCCGATGCCGCCAATGAACTGATGCGTCTGGCGAAGACGATCGCCTATCACGGCAAACGCTATCATGCCGAGGATGCGCCCGAGATTTCGGACGCCGATTATGACGCGCTCGTTCGCCGCAACAACGAACTCGAAGCCGCCTTTCCGCACCTGATCCGCGCCGACAGCCCGAACAATGCAGTCGGCGCCGCGGTCGAGGGGTCGCCGCTCGCGAAGGTCACCCACGCCCAGCGCATGATGAGCCTCGACAACGCCTTTTCGGGTGAGGATGTCGAGGAATTCGCCGCGCGCGTGCGGCGCTTCCTCAACCTCGACCTGGGTTCTGCGATCGCAATGACCGCCGAGGACAAGATCGACGGCCTCTCCTGCTCGCTGCGCTATGAAAAGGGCAAGCTTGTGCAGGCCGCGACGCGCGGTGACGGCAGCGTCGGCGAGGATGTCACCGCCAACGTCCGCCACATTGCCGACATTCCGCAGCAGCTGAACGGCGCCGCGCCCGACGTTTTCGAGATCCGCGGCGAAGTCTATATGGCGAAGGCCGACTTCACCGCGCTCAACGAACGCCTGATGGAAGAGGGCAGGGCGCTCGCCGCGCAGCGCGAACAGGAGTTCGATCCCGCCACCGTCCGTCAGTTCGCCAACCCGCGCAACGCCGCGGCAGGCTCGCTGCGCCAGAAGGACGCGAGCGTCACCGCGTCGCGTCCGCTGCGCTTCCTTGCGCACGGCTGGGGCGAGGTCAGCGCGCTGCCCGCCGAAACGCAATTTGAGGTGATGAAGGCGATCGAGCGTTGGGGCGCCCCGGTGTCGCCGCTGCTGACGCGCTATGAATCGGTCGCCGATATTCTCGCCCATTATGCGGAGATCGAGCGCCGCCGCGCCGACATGGATTATGACATCGACGGCGTCGTCTACAAGGTCGACAGCCTCGCTTGGCAGCAGCGGCTCGGCTTCGTCGCCAAGGCGCCGCGCTGGGCCATCGCGCATAAATTTCCCGCCGAGCGCGCGCAGACCACGCTTGAAGCCATCGATATCCAGGTCGGCCGCACGGGCAAGCTGACCCCCGTCGGGCGCCTTGTGCCCGTCACCGTCGGCGGCGTCGTCGTGTCGAACGTCACGCTCCACAACCGCGACGAGATCGGCCGATTGGGGGTGCGCCCCGGCGACCGCGTCGTCATCCAGCGCGCGGGCGACGTGATCCCGCAGGTCGTCGAGAACCTGACTCGCGACGAGGATCGCGCGCCATATATTTTCCCCGACCATTGCCCCGTCTGTAACAGCGAGGCGGTCGCCGAGGAGGGCGAGGTCGATGTGCGCTGCACCGGCGGCCTCATCTGTAATGCGCAAAAGTTCGAGCGCCTGCGCCATTTCGTCAGCCGCGGCGCGCTCGATATCGAGGGGCTGGGCGAAAAGAGCATCGCCGAGTTTCTGGAGCTGGGCTGGCTCGACAAGGGGCCGGCCGACATCTTTCGCCTGAAGGCGCACCGCGCCGATCTGCTCGGGCGCGAAGGCTGGAAGGACAAGTCGGTCGACAATCTCTTCGCTGCGATCGAGGCGAAGCGGCAGCCCGATGCCGCGCGGCTGCTTTTCGGGCTCGGCATCCGTCATGTCGGGGCGGTGACCGCGCGCGATTTGCTCAAGGGGCTCGGCGACATCCGGCGCCTTCCGGAAAAGGCCGCCGAAATTCGTAGCTATCTGGAGGCCAATCCGCGCGCTGAGGGTGAATCCGACGGCAAATATACGGCGCGCCGTGTCGAGGCATTCAAGGCGATCCTTGAAGTGCGCGCCGACGGCATCGGCATCGCGGTCGGCGAGGCGCTCGCCGATTTCTTCCACGAACCGCACAACCGCGCGTTGTGGGACGACCTCCTCTCCGAAGTCGCGCCGCCGCTCTACATCGTCGAAACGCGGACAAGCGAGGTGTCGGGCATGACGGTCGTCTTCACCGGCAAGCTCGAGACGATGAGCCGCGACGAGGCCAAGGCGCAAGCCGAAGCGCTGGGCGCCAAGGCCGCGGGCAGCGTCAGCGCCAAGACCGACCTCGTCGTCGCCGGCCCCGGCGCGGGATCGAAACTCAAGCAGGCGAGCGCGCTTGGCATCCGGGTGATCGACGAAGCCGGGTGGGCGGAGATTGTCGCGGCGGCGGGTTAGCGTGATAATAACCCGTGCGCATCATCACAGACGGCGCGGCGAAAATGCTGTGAGGGGGCCACATGGCAAAGCGTGACTATCTTCAGAATCTGATGCGCGATCTCGAATCGCATACCGAGGTGCGGCGGTTCGGCAGCGGCTGGCTGTCGGGCTTTTTCGGGCTGCTGTTTGCGATCGCCGGCTTCTTCATGGTCATCGCGCTGCGCTTCCCCGACTGGTTCGCGACCCCCGAACTCGAAATCATCAAACATTGGGGCGGTTTCCGCGGCGTCGTCCATGCGACGCTATTGATCAGCTACGGCCTCTCGCTGCTCAGCCTGCTGCTCCGGCCGCGCAAGGTGCTCGGTCTCACCGCGTTGATGATCGGGCTGGCGGCGATCCTCGTCGGCGGCGCGAACGTCCAGCCGCAGGAGACGCGCGACTGGGGTATCTTCTTCGGGCTCGACTTCTTCGTCGTGAACCTGCTCGTCACCGGCTTCATGTTCGCGCCGCTCGAGCGCGCCTTTCCGCATCGCCGGACGCAGCGCCTGTTCCGCACCGAATGGCGCGAGGATCTTTTCTATTATCTCGTCAGCACGATGTTCGTGCAGGTGCTCGGCTTCCTCGCACTCGCACCCTCGACGATCATCAACGAGAATACGAGCAATTGGGAGGCGTTCCGCGCCGGTGTCGCCTCGCTGCCGTGGATCGTCCAGTTCGGCATCGTGCTCGTCGCGTCGGATCTGGCGCAATATTTCTTCCACCGCACCTTCCACCGCTACCCCTTCCTCTGGGGCTTCCACGCGGTGCACCACAGCGCGAAATCGATGGACTGGCTCGCGGGGTCGCGGATGCATTTCGTCGAGATCATCCTGCTGCGCTCGATCACCTCGCTGCCGCTCTTCACGCTCGGTTTCGCGCCCTCGGTGATGCAGGCCTATATCGGCTTCGTCTATGTCTGGTCGTCGCTGCTGCACGCCAATGTCGGCGGCAATTTCAACCGGCTCGGCCACTGGATCGCGACCCCGCGTTTTCACCATTGGCATCACGGGCTGGAGCGCGAGGCGTTCGACGTCAATTTCGCGATCCATTTCCCGTGGATCGACAAATTGTTCGGCACCTTCCATCTGCCCAAGGACCGCTGGCCCGAAAATTACGGCATCCCCGAAGATGTGCCGAAAAACTATTGGGGCCAGTTCCTCTATCCGTGGACGCGCACCGGCAAGAAGACCGACGAGACGCCCGCTGAATAGCTTGGGGCAGAGTAGGGCAATCTGTCCGCTTGCCAGCATCGTGCCGGCGCCATAAGGCGCGGCACGTGGGCATCCTCGCCGCCTTTCGCCGTCCCGGCTTCCTGCTGCTCGTGCCGCTGCTCCTCGCGCTCGCCGCGCGCGTGCTCGTCGCGCCCGGCTGGATGATCGAATCGGATGCGGGCGGGTCGATCACCGTGCGCATCTGTTCGGACCCCGCCAACCCCGGCGGGACGATGACGATCGAGTTCGAGAAGGCTGGCGACAAGGCGGGCAGCCACGACAAGGGCGAAGCGCAGCAGCATTGCCCATGGGGCGCGCTCGCGAATGCGCCGATCGTCCCCGACCTGCCGCTACTCGCCGCGGCGCCGGTCGTCGCCGAACCCGTACCCGTCGCGGTGCCCTCGCTCGGCTTCGCGCCGGGTATCGCATCGCCGCTGCCGCCGAGTACCGGACCGCCCGCTTTCGCCTGATCCAGACCCACCGGCTGCCCGCGCTTCCCGCGGTGCGGCCCATGACTGCATTCAGCGAAAGACCTATCATGAAGACCCATTTCCACGGGGGGGCGCCGCTGCTGGCGCTCGCCGTCTGTATCGCCGCCACACCCGCCCACGCCGAAGAGGCCGACCCGACAATCATCGTCACGGCGCCCGCGCTCACCAACGAAGCCGAGGAGCGCGTAAGTCGGACCGCGGGCGGCGCCGATGTCGTCAGCCACCGCGACTATGCCGACAAGTCGATCGTCTCGCTCCGCGACACGCTCGCTTTCTCGCCCGGCGTCTATCTCCAGCCGCGCTACGGGCAGGAAGTGCGCATTTCGATCCGCGGATCGGGCCTGTCGCGCGGCTTCCACATGCGCGGGCTCACGCTGCTGCAGGACGGGGTGCCGATCAACCTTGCCGACGACAATGGCGATTTCCAGGAACTCGAACCTATCTTCTTCGACCATCTCGAGGTCTATCGCGGCGCCAACGCGCTGCGCTTCGGATCGGGAACGCTCGGCGGCGCGATCAACGGCGTCACCCCGACCGGACGCACCGCCGAGGGGTTTTACCTGCGCGCCGACGCCGGCAGCTTCGATAGCTATCGCGGGCTGGTGTCGGCGGGTGTGGCGGGTGATCGCGTCGATGCGTGGGCGGCGGTCAGCGCCGACAGCTCGGACGGCGACCGCGACCATGTCAAACGGCGCAGCTTCCGCTTCCACGGCAATGTCGGGATGCAGTTCAGCGATGTCGTGTCGAACCGGCTCTATGTCAGCTTCAACAATATCGATCAGGAAATCCCGGGCGCGCTGACGCGCACGCAGGCGCTCACCACCCCGCGCATGGCGAGCCTCGGCGCGATCGCGCTCGATCAGGCGCGCGATGTCGATTCGCTGCGCATCCAGAACCGCACGCGCTTCGACTGGGGCGCGCTGACGCTCGACGTCGGCGCTTTCCTCAACGTCAAGTCGCTCTACCACCCGATCTTCGAGGTGATCGATCAGGAGGGCGCCGATCGCGGCGGCTATTTCCGTTTCGACTATGCGGGCGATGTTATCGAGGCGACCGTCGGCGGCGAACTGCGCGTCGGCGACATCCGCTCGAAACGCTTCGTCAATCTCGCGGGCAAGCGCGGCGCGGTGCGCTTCAACGCCGATCAGGACGCGCGCGCGGCGACGCTGTATGGCGAACTGCGCGTGAAACCCGTGGAGCGGCTGTCGCTGATCGCGGGGGGCATTTACGCCGACGGCAAGCGCAAGCAGGTGATCAATTTCAATGCCGCCGCGCCGGCGCAGAATGGCACCGTCGGCCGCGCCGACTTCGATGCTTTCTCGCCCAAATTCGGCCTGTTGTTCGAACCCGTCGCCGACGTCCAGCTTTACGCCAATTACAGCCGTTCGGTCGAATTCCCCGGCTTCAACGAGCTGGCGCAGATCGCGAGCTTCGTCGCGCTCGACCCGCAGCGTGCCTGGACCGCCGAAATCGGAACGCGTGGCAAAGCCGGACCGGCGAGCTGGGACCTCACCTACTATCGCAGCGACATCAAGGGCGAGTTGCTCCAGTTCAACGTCGGCCCGACGGTCCCCGCCTCGACCTTCAACGCCGGCCGCACGCGCCACGAAGGCGTCGAGGCGGCTTTGCAGTTCGACGTCGCCGAATGGCTGCGGGTGCGGCAGGTCTATACCTACAGCAATTTCCGCTTCCGGGGCGACGCCGACTATGGCGACAACCGGCTGCCCGTGGTGCCGAAACATGTCTACCGCGCCGAACTGCGCATCGGCAGCGACGCGTTCCATGTTGCGCCGAACGTCGAATGGGTGCCCGACGGTCCTTTCGCCGACTACCATAATCTCGTCTCGACCCCCGGCTATGCGCTGATCGGCGTCACCGGCGGTGCGACGATCGCCGAAGGGATCGACGCCTTTGTCGATGTTCGCAACATCACGGGCAAAAAGGCGATTGGCGACATCAGCGCGGCGATCATGGTGACGCCGAGCTCGGCGATCTACTACCCCGTCGAACGCCGCGCGGTTTCCGCCGGTATTCGCGCGCGCTTCTAAAGGGGACGGGGGATGACCGACAGCAACCGCATTCCGCTCTATCGCACGATTTGGCGCTGGCATTTCTATGCCGGACTGTTCGTCATCCCCTTCATCCTCATCCTGTCGGTGACAGGCGCTGCCTATCTGTTCAAACCCGAGCTCGACCGGTGGGAGGAGCGCGCGTGGCGCGATTTGCCGACTGCGGGCGCGGTCGGCGCCGATGCACAGGTCGCCGCGGCGATCGCCGATTTTCCCGGCGCCAATTTTCACTATTATCGCATAGCCGAGGCGCCCGGCGACGCCGCGGTCGTCCATCTCGGCCTGTCGGGCGGGACGATGGTCGACGTTGCGGTTTCGCCGCAGGGGCGCGTGATCGGCTGGGCCGATCCCGACGAACGCCTTTCGGCATGGCTCGCGAAAATCCACGGCAGCCTGCTGATCGGACGGACGGGCGGCCTCATCGTCGAACTCGCCGCGAGTTGGGCGATCGTGATGATCCTGACCGGCCTCTATCTCTGGTGGCCGCAGGGGCGCGGGACGGCGGGAGTCGTCTGGCCGCGGCTGTCGCTGGGCGGACGTACCGCGCTGCGCGACCTTCATGCGGTGACCGGCTTCTGGGTGTCGGGCTTTGCGCTCATCCTGCTCCTCACCGCGCTGCCATGGACCGACGTCTGGGCAAGCGGCTTTCGCGCGATCCGCGCCGAAATGGGCTGGGTATCGGGCGCGCAGGACTGGAAAAGCGGGGCGGCCGGCGACCATGCCGCGCACGACCATGGCGCGATGGCGATGGCGGGCCATGCGGCCCATCCCGCACCCGCGATTCCGCTCGCGCAGATCGTCGCGCGCGCGCGCGCCGAAAATATGCCCGCCCCTGTGATCGTCCTGCCGCCCGGTGCGCCTAACCTCTTCGGTCCGCCCAACGGCAATAACTGGACCCTGACCACGCAGACGCAGAACCGCCCGCTGGTACGCAAGGTGAGCTATGACCCCACGACCGGTGCCGAGGTCGCGCGCAGCGGCTTTGCGGACAAACATGCCGTCGACCGCGTCGTCGGTTACGGCATCGCCTGGCACGAGGGGCAGCTGTTCGGTCTCGCCAACCAGCTGATCGGCGTCGCGACCGCGCTTGCGCTCGTCATGCTCGCCATTTCGGGTTTCCTGATGTGGCGCCGCCGCCGGCCGGAGGGCGCGCTGGGCGCACCGCCTGCCGCGCGCGACCCCGCGCGGCTGCGCGGCGTCGCGGCGATCGTCCTGCTGCTCGCGGCACTGCTGCCCTTGCTCGCCGCCTCGCTGATCCTGCTCTGGATCGCCGAGCGGCTGTTGCTTCCCCGCCTGCCGCGCGCGGCGCGCTGGCTCGGGGTGGCGGCCTAGCTCGTTGCCGCCGCCGGCCCCGGCGCCGACGGCACGGCGCCGGGGATACACGCGTCCATCTCCTTGTTCTCGGGAAAGATCGGCCACAGCAATTGCTGCCCCAGCGTCGCGGGCGGCAGGTTCTCCACGCCATAGCTTTGCGGATAGTGCCGCGTGATCTTCGCGGTGCCGAACAGCACGTCCCAGAAGAACAGCAGGTTCCCGAAATTGCCCTTGTAGTTCACGGCGGGATCGTCGGCGTGGCGGCCGTGGTGTGCATGGTGCGTTGCCGGGGTGCTGATCGTCCGTTCGACGACCCACATGACCGGCGACAGCGCCTTTATCCGGTACAGCGGCGCATCCCACGCGACATCGCTGTGTGCGCCGATGATCACCGCCATCTTGACGACCAGATAGCCCGCATAGAACCAGCCGAGCCCAAGATAGACGAGCACGCCCGCGAACCAGATGCTCGGCATCATCGCATAATAGATGATGTTGTTCCGGTAGACGAGCCGCACGCTCATATAGCGCGCATTATGGTGCGCGCGGTGGAGGTTGTAGAGCCAGCCGAAGCTGTGGCTCGCGCGGTGCCACCAATATTGCATCATATCCTCGCAGACGAGGAAGAGCGCGAGCGCGACGAGGAACGGCACATTCGCGAGCGCGCCCTCATATTGCGGAAAGAAGCTGTGGCCGAGTGCGCCGACGATCAGCAGGATCGTCGGCTGCGTGACGATCAGCAGCATGAAGGTGCTGATGATCTCGATGATCCCGTCGTGCCGCGATTGCTCGTCCTTCGCGAACAGGCGCGTGCGGATCAGCTCGATCAGGCAGAAGCCGAGAAAAATCGCCGCGACGATCGCGCTCGACTGGGCGGTGGTCAGGTGCATCCTCAATCTCCCTTCGCGGCCTTGCCGCTTGTTATTGCGCGCATCGTGCCGCAAAAGCGGCGACAGAAATGCAAAGATCTTATCAATTGGCGCTCGCCGAGCGCACCCGCCTCGCGGGCGACGAGCGCGACCGCCTGCTTGCGGCGCGCGATCCGCGCACGTTCGCCGACGGGCAGTTCGTCCAGCATCAGGGCGATCCCGGCGACGCCTTCTGGGCGGTGATCGAGGGACATGTGCTCGTCGGCCGCTATGCCGAGGACGGCGCCTTCACCGCCTTTGCGGTACTCGGGCCCGGCGATATTTTCGGCGAGCTTGCTTTCTTCACCGGCATGGAACGACAGGTCGATGCCATCGCCAGCGGCCCCGCGCGGCTTGTCGCGATCGACCGGCCACTGCTCCGCCGGCTGATGCAGGAGGATGTCGGCTGGGCCGAGCTGCTGCTGCGCAGCCTCGGGCGCCAGCTCGCGGTGTCGCTCGACATTATCGATGCCGAGCGGCGGCTGCCGACGGCCGAGCGGCTGCGGCGCCTGCTCGCGGCGATGGCGGCCGACGCGCCCGATGGCTGCACGGTCGCCGCGACGCAGCAGCAGCTCGCCGACCTGCTCGGCGTGTCGCGCGTGACGCTCGGTGCCGCGCTCCGCGAGTTGGAGGCGCGCGGCGCACTCACCCGCGGCTACGGCTGCATCAGGCTGCGCACGCCGCTATCGCGCGAGGGGTGAGGGCGCTATAGCATTGGCCATGGCCCGTCTCCTCCGCCTCCTCGCTCTCTTCACGGCAATGTTTCTGGCGCCGCTCGCGATGGCGCAGGAGCGGGGTCCCGTCGTGCTCGCCGCCGCCAGCCTGCAGGAATCGCTGACCGAAGCGGCGAACGCCTGGGCCGCTAGGGGGCATGCCCGACCCGTGATCTCCTTCGCCGCCTCGTCGGCGCTCGCGCGGCAGGTCATCGCCGGCGCGCCTGCCGACCTCTTCCTGTCGGCCGACGAGGAATGGATGGACGCGGTGGCCAAAGCGGGCCTGCTGCGCGCCGGCACGCGTACGACATTGCTCGGCAACCGGCTCGTCCTCATCGCTCCGGTATCGAGCACGGTCCGGCTGACCCCGGCCCGCGGCTTCCCGCTCGCGCGGGCGCTCGGCTCGGGCCGCCTCGCGCTCGCCGATCCCGATGCGGTGCCCGCCGGCAAATATGCAAAGGTCGCGCTCACGCGTCTCGGCGTCTGGGGCCGCGTCGCCGCCAGGGTCGCTCCGGCAGAAAATGTCCGCGCCGCGCTGGCGCTCGTCGAACGCGGCGCCGCGCCGCTCGGCATCGTCTATGCAACCGACGCGCGCGCGTCGAAGGCGGTGCGCGTCGTCGGCACCTTCCCCGCGGCAAGCCATCCGCCGATCCGCTATCCGGTGGCGCAGCTCAAGGCGTCGCGCAGCAAGGATGCCGCAGGTTTCCGCGCCTTCCTCCTCTCGAAGCAGGGCCGCGCCATCTTTGCCCGCCACGGCTTTTCGGCGCCCTGATGCTGTCACCCGAAGAATGGGGTATCGTCGCGCTGTCGCTGAAGGTCGGCGGGGTCGCGGTGCTTGCGACGCTTCCCATCGCCTTCGGTCTCGCATGGGTGCTCGCGCGCTACCGCTTTCCGGGCCGCGTCCTCCTCGACGGGCTCGTCCATCTGCCGCTCGTCGTTCCGCCGGTCGTCACCGGCTGGCTGCTGCTCATCGCCTTCGGTCCATTGGGTCCCGTCGGCGGCTGGCTCGACCGCTGGTTCGGCGTGACCTTGATGTTCCGCTGGACCGGCGCCGCGCTCGCCGCTGCGATCATGGCGCTGCCGCTGATGGTGCGCGCAATGCGGCTGTCGATCGAGGGCATCGACCGGCGGCTCGAGGGCGCGGCGCGCACGCTCGGCGCGACGCCTTGGCACAGCTTCTGGAGCGTCAGCCTGCCGCTCGCGCTCCCCGGGGTGCTCGCCGCGCTCGTCCTCGGTTTCGCGCGTTCGATCGGCGAATTCGGCGCGACGATCACCTTCGTCTCGAACATCCCCGGCGAAACGCGTACCTTGCCGCTCGCCATCTATTCGGCGCTGCAGGTGCCGGGCGGCGAAGCGATGGTGACGCGGCTCGCGCTGCTTTCGGTCGCGCTGTCGCTCGCCGCGCTGGTCCTGTCCGAATGGCTCGTGCGCCGCACCCACCGTGAAAGCCGGCGCCATGGCGATTGATATCGACGTCGCAAAGCGGCGCGGCGACCGGATCGTCGAAACGCGCTTCACGGCCGGCCCGGGGCTCACGGCGCTGTTCGGCCCCTCGGGCGCCGGCAAGACGAGCATCCTCAATATGGTCGCAGGGCTGCTTCGGCCCGACCGCGGCCATATCCGCGTCGGCGACCGGATATTGTTCGGCGATGGCATCGACCTGCCGCCCGAGGCGCGCCGAGTCGGCTATGTCTTTCAGGACGGCCGGCTCTTTCCGCACCGCCGCGTGCGCGCGAACCTGCTCTACGGCCACGACCTCGCGCAACCCGCGAACCGTTGGATGACACCCGAAGAAGCCGTCGCCTTCCTCGGCATCGGCGAGCTTCTCGACCGTTGGCCGCACAGCCTGTCGGGCGGCGAGGCGCAGCGCGTCGCGATCGGGCGGGCGTTGCTCGCGGGTCCCGAAATCCTGTTGATGGACGAGCCGCTCTCGTCGCTCGATGCCGCGCGGCGGGGCGATATCATGGCGGTGATCGAGCGGATTCGCGACGAGCTCAAACTGCCGATCCTCTATGTCAGCCACGATCGCGCCGAGGTCGACCGGCTCGCGACGACGGTCGTGACGCTCGGCGGATGAAGTTTCACCTGAAACCATTTCTGTGATAGGGTGCGGACATGGAAAGCCAGTTTACCCACGTCCATGACACGCCGCCGCCCGGCGCCGCGGCAGACTGGACGATTTCGCAAAATTGGGACGCCTTCACCGCCGACGAACATGCGATGTGGGACCGGCTGTTCGCGCGCCAGTCGGACATGCTGCCCGGCCGCGCGTCCGACGCCTTCCTGCGCGGGATCGACGTTCTGCGCCTCGAAAAACCGGGCATTCCCGATTATCGCGAACTCAATGCGCGGCTGATGGCCGCGACGGGGTGGCAGGTCGTCGCGGTGCCGGGGCTCGTGCCCGACGACGTGTTTTTCGACCATCTCGCGAACCGGCGCTTCCCCGCAGGCAATTTCATCCGCACGCCGCAGCAGCTTGACTATCTGCAGGAACCCGACGTTTTCCACGACGTTTTCGGCCATGTCCCGATGCTCGCCGACCCCGTGTTCGCCGACTATATGGTCGCCTATGGCGAGGGCGGGCTGCGCAGCCTGAAATTCGACGCGCTGAAACAGCTCGCGCGGCTTTACTGGTATACGGTCGAATTCGGGCTCATTCGCGAAGCGGGTGGTCTGCGCATCTATGGCGCCGGTATCGTCTCGTCCTATGCAGAGAGCGTGTTCGCGCTCGACAGCGACAGCCCGAACCGCATCGGCTTCGATCTCGCGCGGGTGATGCGCACCGATTACCGGATCGACGATTTCCAGCAGAATTATTTCGTCATCGACAGCCTCGAGCAACTGCTCGACACGACGGTGAATATCGATTTCGCGCCGCTCTATGCCGCCAATGCCGCGCTACCGCCGATCCCGATCGCCGACATATTGTCGGAAGATGCGGTGGTGACGCGCGGCACGCAGGAATATGCGCTCGCAAAGAGCGGCTGATTTTCCGGTTGTCGGCGCGCGCCGGGCCCGCCTAATATCGGTGCGGGAGGATCCTGTGTTCCGGAAATTGCGCGATATGCTGGGCGGTGCGAAGGATGGCGGCGGCGACGCCGGTCCACCCGATCGCATCGAACCGATTCACCTCGCCGAAAGCGATCTCGACGATGGCGACCTGCCGCCCGACGAACCCGACCGGTCGCTCGACGCGGCGATCCATTATCTGGACGCGCTTACCAATGCGCATAACGCGACGTGGCGCCTCGGGACGGCGCGTTGGGATGCCGATCTGGAGGCCGGAACGATCGTGTTCACCAATGAACGCGGATGGAAGATCGTGGCGCCAGTGCAGGTTGTAGGTACGCTGAACACCTTGGACGGCACCTGGCTTTGGGGTTGGGACCATCCCTCGGTTCCCGAACCGCTCCGCGCCGACGCCGCGCTGGTTCGCGATTTCGGTGCGAAGCACGGACTGGAAGCCTTCACGACCCGCCATATCGAGGCGAGCGAAGAGGATGCGTGGCAATTCGCCGCGCTCGCAGCCTATCTGGCCAAGGCGCAGGGCGCTTATCGCGGCCCGTCGGGCTCGACGATGATCTTCATGACCTTCGGCACGCTGACGATCTCCGCGGACTGATCCTTACCAGCTACCGAAACTGGCGTCCGCCGGGTCCGAACGGTGAAAGGCGCGTTCCTTGCGCCGCCAGCCGTAACGGCGGCGCTTGACGAGCAGCAGGCACGGCCATTCGGCGCTGCCGCCGCGCGCGGCGAGGCGGAAGCCCTGCGCACGATAGGCGGCGAGCACCGGTTCCATCTGGCGCGCGATCAGCCCGGCGAGGATGGCGTGGCCGCCCGGCGCGGTCGCCGCGGCGATATCGGGCGCCAGCGTGATCAGCGGCCCGGCAAGGATGTTCGCGATGACCAGGTCATAGGGCGCGCGATGACGGATCGCGGGATGGTCGGTCCCCGGCGCGACCGCGAGCGCCAGCCGCCCGCCGCTGCGGCCGAGCGGCACCCGGTTGATCGCGGCATTGTCGCGCGTCACGAAAATGCTCGCGGGGTCGATGTCCGACGCGATCGTTCGCGCGCGCGGCCACAGCGACATGGCAGCAAAGGCGAGCAGCCCGGTGCCGGTGCCGATATCGGCGATGTTGCGCGGACTCGCGCCCTGCCGCGCCAGCCGGTCGAGCATGGCAAGGCACCCCGCGGTCGTGTCGTGGCCGCCGGTTCCGAATGCCTGGCTCGCGTCGATCAGGAAGGATGTCGTACCCGCCGGCACGCGGTCGGCGTGGCTGCTCGTATGCACGAAAAAGCGACCCGCCTGCACGGGCTCGAGCCCCTGCTGCGACAGCGTGACCCAATCCTCTTCGGGCAATTGCTCGACGATGGGCTTCATACCCTTTGCGCTCGGCACGAACGACTGGAGCAGGGTCAGCAACGCCGCGCTAGGCCTGGCATCCATATAGGCGTCGAGCTGCCACAGTCCGGCGTCCTCGTCGATTTCGCGCGTCACGACGACGGGCGCCTCGGGCAGGGCGTCGAGTTCGGGTATCTCGCCCGACAGCGCCTCGGCCTCGGCGCGGGTGCAGGGGAGGGAAACGATCCAGCTCATCTAGCGGACATAGCTCGCGCCGTTCACGTCGAGCACCGCGCCGGTCATCGAGGCGGGGGCGTCGAGCGCACACCAGCGCGCCATTTCGCCGACTTCGTCCGGCATCGCGACGCGGCCCAGCGGAATGTCGGCGAGCAATTTGTCACCGCCGCGGCTCGCCAGATATTCGTCGGCCATGCCCGTCATCGTGAAGCCGGGGCAGATCGCGAAGGCGAGGATGCCGTCCTTCGCATAGCCGCGCGCGATCGTCTTGGTCATCGCGACCATGCCCGATTTCGACGCCGCATAATGCCAGTGCGCCGGGCTATCGCCGCGATACGCCGCGCGGCTCGCGATATTGACGATGCGGCCGGCGGACCCGCGATCCTGCCAGTGCCGTACGGCATGGCGGCACAGCTGCGCGCTGGCGGTCAGATTGACCTGCAATGTGCGGTTCCAGTTCGCCAGCCAATCGGCATCGCTGTCATCGATCGGATTGGCCTCGAACACCCCGGCGTTGTTCACCAGCACGTCGATGCGGCCGCCGAGCCGATCGAGGCTCGCCCGCCACAGCCGGTCGGGGGTGGCTGGGTCGGCGAGGTCGCCGTCGGCGCTCGACAGCGCGACGACGCGCGTCGCGTCGGTGGTCAGGGCTTCGGCGATCGCCGCGCCGATGCCGCGGCTCGCGCCGGTGATCAGGATATGCGTGCTCATGCCCCCGCCTTAGGCAGCGGGGCAGGGCTTGCCAAGCAGGGGAAGTGGCAGTTTTACGCCACGCGCCTGCTGAAATCGCTTGCGGCTTTTTCCAGCTGTTGCAACCGGCCGCCCATCCGCGCGAATTCCTCGCTCAGCGTGCTGATTTCGCCCGCGACCATCCCCGAATCGTTGCGGATGCTTGCGATCGTCGACGACATGCTGTCCGCGGCGAGCGCGGTTTCGTCGACCGCGGCGGTGATCGAGGTGACCGTCTGCGCCTGCGCGTCCATCGCGTCGCGGATACGCTGCGCCGAACGCTGCACTTCGACGATCGTCTGCTGGATCGACTGGTTCGCCGACACGGATCCGCGCGTCGCCTGCTGGATCGCGGTGATCTTGCCCGCGATATCGTCGGTCGCGCGCGCGGTTTCGTTGGCGAGGCTCTTCACCTCCTGCGCGACGACGGCAAAGCCGCGGCCCGATTCGCCGGCGCGCGCGGCTTCGATCGTCGCGTTCAAGGCGAGAAGGTTGGTTTGTCCGGCGATCTCGCGGATCAGGCCGAGGATCGATTCGATCGATTCGGCATGGTGCGACAGCGCTTCGGACATCGCGACGGCTTCGCCCGCCTGTTCGGATGCGCGCGTCGCGACCGTCGCCGATGCTTCGACCTCGCTGCGGGCATCCTCGATCGCGCGGATCAGGCCCGCGGCGGTCGAGGCGGCTTCGCGCATCGCCATCGCCGATTGTTCGGACGCGGCGGCGACTTCGCTCGTCTTGGCGATCATGCCCTTTGCCGCCTGGTCGGCCGAGGCCGCCTGCCGCGCCAGCTGTTCGCGCACGCCGTCGGTATCCTGCACCAGCGACGCGATCGAACGGTCGAAATCGCCCGCCAGCGCCTGTCGCTCGCTCGAAAAGACGGCGCGGTCGAGCTTGGCCGCATAACGCTGCATGATGTCGAATTCGAGCAGCGCGAGCCGGTTGATCGCGCTCGTCAGGCGCGCCAGGCGCTCGGGTTCGCCAATGCACGCGTCGACGACATATTCGATCGTCAGCCGCTGGCTCTCGGCGATGCACGACATGACCGATGCGAGCGGCAGTTTCACGCGCCGCGCCATATGGGTGTTCTGGCACGCGATCGTCGCGACTTCCTGCCCGGCGGCATCGGCATATTTGGTGAAGGTGTGGCGCGCGCTGCCGCGGACATAGCTGTCGTAAAGTTCGCCCTCGACCTTGCGCTCGACGCCGGGAAGCAGGTTGAACGCGTCCCAATAGGCGCGCGCGACCGCTTCCTCGCGGCCCGCGATGATCGCGTGGATTTCGGCCCCGCAGGCGGCGAGCCGGCCGTCGAGGTCGTAATAGGGAAAACGCTCCGACATCAAAACCGGATCGATCTGCTGCTTATGAATCGGATTGTCCTTCACCATGATCTTGGCTTCCCTGATCACCCCAAAGACGCGCGGGTCTGTCGCCACGCAGTCATCTTGCGAAACTGGTGAACGGGATATGCGATGAAGTGGTAAATTCGCCGTTAACCGGCGGATGCGACCGGATAGCCCTCGAACGCCTTGATCGTGCGCAGCGCAAAGGCGCTGTGCATCGCCGCGACGCCGGGCAGGCGCGACAGGCAGTGGCGGTGCAGCCGGTCGAAATCGGCGACGTTGCGCGCCGCGACGCGGAGGCGGTAATCGGACGCGCCCGACAACAGCTGGCACTCCAATATCTCGTCGAAGCTTTTCACCGCGCTTTCGAACGCGGTCAGCGCCTCTTCGCTCTGCGAGGTCAGGCTGATGTCGACGAACACGTCGAGTCCCAGTCCGATGCGGTCGGGGGCGAGCCGCGCCGCATAGCCGGTGATGATCCCCGCCGCCTCGAGCGCGCGGATGCGGCGGTGGCACGCCGATGCCGACAGCCCGACGATCTCGCCAAGCTCGGCGGCGGGCTTGGGGCCTTCGCGTTGCAGCAGGTGAAGCAGCTTTGCGTCGATGCGATCAATCATATTGCGCGATCTGCCCATATGGCGCGAAAATCTCGCGTGCTTGTGCAGAATCAAAGGAGCATATGCAAGCACCTCGCACCGTTTTCCTGCTAAAAGCGCCGACAAGTTTTCGGCGGCCATAGTCGATCGCCGATGACATCCATATTCGGAGAGCGACCATGATCATCGGCACCCCCAAGGAAATCAAGAACCACGAATATCGCGTCGGCCTGACTCCCGAAAGCGCCCGCGAACTCGTCGTCCACGGCCACCGCGTGCTGGTCCAGACCGGCGCCGGCGAAGGCATCGGGGCGCACGACCGCTATTATGTCGAGGCGGGCGCCGAGATCGTCCAGAGTGCCGAAGAAATCTTCGCGATGTGCGAGATGATCGTGAAGGTGAAGGAACCCCAGCCCGTCGAGCGCGCGATGCTGCGCGAAGGGCAGATCCTCTACACCTACCTCCACCTCGCGCCCGATCCCGACCAGACGCGCGACCTGATGAAGTCGGGCGCGATCTGCATCGCCTATGAAACCGTCACCAGCCCGCACGGCGGCCTGCCGCTCCTGAAGCCGATGAGCCAGGTCGCGGGGCGCATGTCGATTCAGGCCGGCGCGACCGCGCTCGAAAAGGCGCATGGCGGCCGCGGCGTGCTGCTCGGCGGCGTTCCTGGTGTCGCGCCGGGCAAGGTGTGCGTGATCGGCGGCGGCGTCGTCGGTTTCAACGCGGCGCAGATGGCGGCCGGGCTCGGCGCCGACGTCACCATCCTCGACCGCGATCCCGAAGTGCTCGAACGCGTCGGTACCTTTTTCGAGGCACGCGCGAAGACGCGCTTTTCGAACCGCGCCAATCTCGCCGAATGCGTTGCCGAGGCCGACCTCGTGATCGGCGCGGTGCTGATCCCCGGCGCCGAGGCGCCGAAGCTCGTGACGCGCGACATGCTCGGCACGATGCGTCCGGGCTCGGTGCTCGTCGACGTCGCGATCGACCAGGGCGGCTGCTTCGAGACGAGCCATGCGACGACGCACGCCGACCCGACCTATGTCGTCGACGGCATCGTCCATTATGCGGTCGCCAACATGCCCGGTGCGGTCGCGCGTACCAGCACCTATGCCCTCAACAATGTCACGCTGCCGCACGCGCTCCGCATCGCCGACCTCGGCTGGAAGGAAGCTTTGAAACGCGACGTGCATCTTGCGCAGGGTTTGAACGTTTGGAATGGTAAGGTGACGTTCGAGGCCGTAGCCGAAGCGATCGGAACCGATTATGTGCCTGTTGATCAGGCACTCGCCTGACAACAAGGACATAGAGAGACGATGACCGACCAAGTGCCGCCTCCCCCGCCGCCTCACGACGACGAACAGGAAGAAAATGAAGTGCTGCGTGCCGCGCGCGAGCGTCAGCAGCAGCGCGAGGCGGCCGAGGCCACCGAAGCCGCCGACAAGGAAGCGGGCAAGGGCAAGCGCGGCTGGAAGACGGCCGCTGCCGCCGGGCTCGGTATCGGATCGGCGGCGGTGATCGCTGCCCTGCTTTACGCGAACCGCGGCAAGATCAAGTGAGCATGGTCCCGCCGTCTTCGGGCGTGCGGGGCGCCTGATGCGAACGGTCGCCCGTCTTTGGGCGTCGGTTGTCGCGCTCGCGGTGCTCCAGCCGGCGATGGCGGAACCGCGTGCTGCGCCGCTGCCGTGGAGCGCGCCCGCGACGACAAAGGTTGCGACCGAGGAGCGCCGCTTCACGAACGGCGACACCGAGCTTGCCGGAACGCTCTATATGCCGGCGAACCGCAGGCCGGTGGCCGCGGTCGTCGTCACGCACAGCGCCTCCTCGCCGCTCCGCGATGCGTCGCTCTACGACCATCTCAAGACCGCCCTCCCGGCGCTCGGCATCGCGGTTTTCGCCTATGACCGGCGCGGATCTGGGCAGTCGGGCACGAAGACGGCCGGGGGCGATTTTACCCTGCTCGCCGACGATGCGATCGCTGCGGTGCAAAGCCTGAAGGGCGACGCGCGCATCGATTCTAGGCGGATCGGCATCTGGGGGCTGAGTCAGGGCGGATGGATCGGCCCGCTCGCGGCTTCGCGCAGCGCCGACGTCGCCTTTGTGGTTGCGGTGTCGGCGCCCGTCGTCACCGCCGATGTGCAGATGCTGTTTTCGTCGACCAATCACCTGATCGCCAACGGGCATTCGCAGGGCGAAATCGACCAGATGACCGCGACGCGCAAAGCGGTCGATGCCTATATGCGCGGGTCGGGAAGCCGCGAGGCGGCGCAGAAAATGATCGACGCGGCGAAGACACAGCCGTGGTTCAAATATACTTATATGGGCGAAACCGTCCGCGACCGCGCGGTTTCGGGCTGGCGCCGCGAGATCGAGAACGACCCGCTCAAGAATCTGTCGGCGGTCGCTGTCCCCACGCTTGTCCTTTATGGCGCCGACGATGCCGTCGTACCCGTCGCTGTATCGGTCGACCGCCTGCGCGCGATTGCGGCGCAAATGCCGAAGATGACCGTGCACAGCATCGCCGGGGCCGATCATGCGATGGAGGTATCGGCCGACCGGTCGATCTCGCTCGACCCGAAGCACGACGGCACCGAGAGCCCAGATTCAGCGGAATATCTGGCGCTTCTGGCGGGCTGGTTGACAGCTGAAGGCTTTGCCGCGCGCTAAAGATTCGCCGGCGGCATCGCTTCCTCCGCGCAGATGGATAGTCCGCTTTGGGGTGGAGAGCGGACGTTGAGCTACCCCACTTCGGTCATCCCGGGCCTTGACCCGGGACCCGCCTTTCTTCTGGCTGACGGTGAAAGGAAAGGCAGGCCCCGGGTCAAGCCCGGGGTGACGATGATGGAGAGGCAGCTTCCGGTCGCTATCAGCCATCGATCCGATTGACATACTACCTACTAGAAGGTAGGGAACGAGCATGTCCGGCACTTCCGACGATATCATCGCCTCCGCGCGCGCCCTGATCATCACAGGCGGCTATAATGGTTTCAGCTACGCGGACATCGCCAAGGTGGTCGGAATCCGTAAGGCGAGCATCCACCATCATTTCCCGGCCAAGGCCGATCTCGTCCGTACGCTGGTCGCGCGCTACCGTGACGAGGCGCGGGCAGGGCTTGGGGCGATCGATGCGCATCGTCTCGATCCCGGCGACCGGCTCCGCGCCTATGCGGGCTATTGGGAAGCCTGCATAGGCGACGCCAGCGCCCCGATCTGCATCTGCGCGCTGCTGGCGAGCGAGATCCCCGTCCTGCCCGACGATGTCCTCGTCGAGATCCGGGCGCATTTCCGGACGCTTTCGGACTGGCTCGCCGCGGTGCTGGAACGCGGCGGCCAGATGGGCCGGATTCGCCTCGCCGCGTCGCCGCAGGACGAGGCCGAATTGTTCATGGCGACCGTCCATGGCGCGATGCTGTCGGCACGCGCCTATGGCGAGCCGGCCATGTTCGGCAAGGCGCTCGCGCCGCTTCTCGGACGATTGCTCGTATAAACGCGCCGCGCTGCGACCCGCATGACGGCATTTATGTGGCTTGCCTACCAATCGGAAGGTAGGTTTTTTTTGGAAAGGATTTTCGATGTTCGGCATTTCGACGCTCGGCTGGGTGCATACGCTCGGCAGCCTCCCCGCCATCCCGCTCGCTGCCTATATGTTCCTCCGCCACGGACGGATCGTGCCCCGCTCGGCGAGCGGCGCCGCCTATTTCCTTTTCATGGTCATCGGCGCCGTTTCGGTGTTCCTGATCGCGCGCCAGCCGGTCAGCTATGCCATCGGCGGCATCACGCTGGCGCTGCTCCTCGTCGGCTACGGCGTGGACCGGCTTCCGGGGTCGCCGCGCGCGAAGCGCTATATCGAAACGATCAGCCTCAGCCTGACCGCCTTCCTGCTGATGCTGCCCACCGTCACCGAGATATTGCGCCGCGTGCCCGACGGTCACCCTCTCGTGACCCGGCTCGACTCGCCGCTGCTGCTGGGTGCGCAGGGAGCGCTTTTCGCCTTGCTCGTCGTCGGCCTGACCATCCAGATCGTCCGCTTGCGGCGGTCGGGCGTCACGGGCTGAGGCAAGCGCGCGGAAACGCCGCCGCCACCGCCCGGCAAAGGATTTAATCCCCTATGCTCCTAAGCAATTGCATATCGTGGCAGGAAGGCTTAACCGGCACCGCATCGACCGATTAGAGTCAAGACAGGGCTGATATGGCTGGAAACCAACCGAGCGCGCGTCCGCGCTCTCCGCATCTACAGGTGTACAAATGGGGGCCCGCCATGGCGGTCTCGATCCTCCACCGCGCGAGCGGCGACGGACTCGCGATTGTCGGCGCACTCCTGTTCCTCTGGTGGCTCGGCGCGCTCGCCGCAGGACCCGACGCCTATGCGGCGTTTGTCGCCTGCGTTTGGCACGATCCCAGCCCCGACGCCGGCACCTTCCACATGGTCACCAACCTGCTCGGCAAGGTCGTGCTGATCGGCCTGACGTGGGCCTTTTTCCAGCATCTCTTTTCGGGTTTGCGCCACTTCGTGCTCGATACCGGTGCGGGCTATGAGCTCAAGACCAACAAGCTCTGGTCGATGCTCGTGATCGTTGGCGCGCTTCTCGCGACCGCCGCGACCTGGCTCTATATCTTTGCGGAGGCGCTCAATGGGTAACGGAACGCACCTTGGCAAGGTTCGCGGGCTCGGCTCGTCGGGCCATGGCTCGCACCACTGGCTGCAACAGCGGCTGACTGCGCTCGGCAATATCCTGCTCGTCGGCTTCCTCTTCGTCTCCTTCCTCCGCCTGCCGATGACCGATCATGGCGCGGTGCTGCGTTGGGCGTCGAATCCCATGGTCGCGCTCGCTCTCATCCTGATGGTCGTCAGCGTCTTCTGGCACCTGCGGCTTGGCCTGACCGTGCTGATCGAGGATTATGTTCATGGCGAAGCGACGCGCCTGCTGTCGCTCGTCCTTTTGAACTTCTACGCGATCGGCGGCGCTGCCTACGGCATTTTCGCCATCGTCCGTATCGCGCTTGCGCCCGCCGCCGGGCTTGCTCCGGGGGGTATGTGACATGACCGACGCCTACAAAATCATCGACCATGTCTACGACACCGTCGTCGTCGGCGCCGGCGGCTCGGGCCTGCGCGCCACGATGGGCAGCGCTGAAGCGGGCCTCAAGACCGCGTGCATCACCAAGGTGTTCCCGACGCGCAGCCACACCGTCGCGGCGCAGGGCGGCATCGCCGCGTCGCTCGGCAACAATTCGCCCGACCATTGGCAGTGGCACATGTACGACACCGTCAAGGGCTCCGACTGGCTCGGCGACCAGGACGCGATCGAATATATGGTGCGCGAGGCGCCGAACGCGGTCTACGAACTCGAACATGCGGGCGTGCCGTTCAGCCGCAACGCTGACGGCACCATCTATCAGCGCCCCTTCGGCGGCCATATGCAGAATATGGGCGAAGGCCCGCCGGTGCAGCGTACCTGCGCCGCGGCCGACCGCACCGGCCACGCGATGCTCCACGCGCTCTATCAGCAGTCGCTGAAATATGACGCGGACTTCTTCATCGAATATTTCGCGCTCGACCTGATCATGGAAGACGGCCCCGACGGCAAGGTCTGCCGCGGCGTGATCGCGCTGTGCATGGAGGATGGCAGCATCCACCGCTTCCGCAGCCAGGCCGTGGTGCTCGCGACCGGCGGCTATGGCCGCTGCTATTTCACCGCGACCTCGGCGCACACCTGCACCGGCGACGGCGGCGGCATGGTGCTGCGCGCCGGCCTGCCGCTGCAGGACATGGAATTCGTCCAGTTCCACCCGACCGGCATCTACGGCGCGGGCGTCCTCATCACTGAAGGCGCGCGCGGCGAAGGCGGCTATCTCACCAACTCCGAAGGCGAGCGTTTCATGGAACGCTATGCCCCGTCGGCGAAGGATCTGGCGTCGCGCGATGTCGTTTCGCGCTCGATGGCGCTCGAAATCCGCGAAGGCCGCGGCGTCGGGCCGCACAACGACCATATCTATCTGCACCTCGACCATATCGATCCCGCCGTGCTTGCCGAGCGCCTGCCGGGGATCACCGAGAGCGGCAAGATTTTCGCAGGCGTCGACCTGACGCGCCAGCCGCTCCCCGTCGTGCCGACGGTTCACTACAATATGGGCGGCATCCCCTGTAACTATCATGGCGAAGTCGTCACGCTCGGCAAGGACGGCCCCGACACCGTCGTCCCCGGCCTGTTCGCGGTCGGCGAAGCCGCATGCGTGTCGGTCCATGGCGCGAACCGCCTTGGCTCGAACAGCCTCATCGACCTTGTCGTGTTCGGCCGCGCCACGGGCCATCGCCTCAAGGAAATCCTGACCCCCGGCGCGGCGCAGCAGCCGCTGCCCAAGGATAGCGCCGACCTCGCGCTCGCGCGCCTCGACCATTTCCGCAACGCCAATGGCGGCTCGCCGACCGCGGAAATCCGCACCGAGATGCAGCGTGCGATGTCGCAGCATGCAGCGGTGTTCCGCACCGACGAGCTGATGGCAGAGGGCAAGGAAAAGCTCACCAAGACCTATCAGCGGATGAACGACGTCCATGTCACCGACCGCAGCCTGATCTGGAACACCGACCTCATCGAAACGCTCGAGCTCGACAATCTGATCAGCCAGGCGACGGTGACGATGCATTCGGCCTTCAACCGCAAGGAAAGCCGCGGCGCCCATGCGCACGAGGATTTCCCGAACCGCGACGACGCGACGTGGATGAAGCACACCGTCGCATGGTTCGACGGCTGGGGCGGCAAGGGCGGCGGCGTCCGCCTCGATTACCGCCCGGTCCACGAATATACGCTGTCGGACGACGTCGAATATATCAAGCCGAAGGCGCGCGTTTACTAGCCGCGGGCTTCTCCAGCGAGTTGGGGAGTCTAACGCGGCAACTTCCGGGTTGCCGCGCGCAGGCGCGTCAATCCTTGCCGAGAAGATTGTCGATGGGGTTCATGTCGGAAAAGGGCTGGTCGACATTCTGGCCCATGACCCAGAGCTTCTGGCACGCGACGGTGAAGAAGATCAGCGCGACGGTCCAGACGATGAAGGTCTTGCGCACCTGCCAGCGGCGTTCGGCTTCGGCAGCGGCGGCGCGCGCCTTATAGTCGATGCCGAGCTCGCCCTCGAACTCGGCAACAAGCTGCGCACGGCGAGTCCGCGAGATGTTCGCGATGCTCTCGTTCCGGTTGTCTGCCACTGTCGGTCGGCGAGTCGCCATCGATGCACCTTGGCCCCAGCTAGTCCTGCTGCCGGATATAGGGGCCAGCCCCTGCCAAAGCGTTAACCGGACTGCCCGAAATGCGACGAAGCGAGTGCGACGCCGATCAATTTGATCCGCGCCGTCGAACCGCGCAGCAGCGTCAGATCGCTTCGCGGCAGGGCGAGTGCCGCGGCGAGCAGGCGGAGGACAGCATCATTCGCTGCGCCATCGGCGGGCGGCGCGGTGACGCGAAGCTGCACCCGGCCCCCATCGATCTTCACCTCGTCGCGGCTTGCGCCGGGCGTCACGCGCACCTCGATCCGCCCCGGCGCCGCGAGGTCACGCAGCGCCTCGGTCAACGCCGGGGCGGGACGATATTTCAGATGGTGACGACCAGCTTGCCGACCGCGGTGCGGTCGCCGAGCTTGGCGATCGCCTTGCCGCCATCGGCGAGGCTGAAGCTTTCGGTGACGCGCGGCTGGATCTTGCCTTGCTCCCACAGCTGGAACAGGCGCGCGATGTTGGCGCGGTTGCGCGCCGGCTCGCGCATCACGAAGGCGCCCCAGAACACGCCGGCGACATCGCAGCTTTTCAGCAGCGTCAGGTTCAGCGGCAGGCGCGGGATGCCGGCGGGGAAGCCGACGACAAGATAGCGGCCCTCCCATGCGATCGAACGCAGCGCGGGCTCGGCATAATCGCCGCCGACGGCGTCGTAGATGACGTTCGCGCCACCCGGGCCGACCGCTTCCTTGAACTTGTTTGCGAGTTCCTTCGACTGGTCCTTGTCGAACGGCTGGCGGCCATAGACGACGACCTCGTCGGCGCCGGCCTGACGCGCGATTTCGGCCTTTTCCTCGCTCGACACACCGGCGACGACGCGCGCGCCGAATGCCTTGCCGAGTTCGACCGCCGCGATGCCGACGCCGCCCGAGGCGCCGAGGACGAGCAGGGTGTCGCCTTCCTTGATATGGCCGCGATCGACGAGTGCGTGGATGCTGGTGCCATAGGTCATGAGCAAGGAGGCACCTTCGGCGAAGTCGTGCGCTTCGGGCAGGTGATAGACATTATGCACCGAAACCGAGACCGCCTCGGTCATCCCGCCATTGCCGCAGCCCGCGATCACCCGGTCGCCGACCTTGAACTCCGTGACGCCCTCGCCGACTTCGGCGACGAGGCCCGCGACTTCGCCGCCGGGGGCAAAGGGGCGTTCGGGGCGGAACTGATATTTATCCTCAATGATGAGCACGTCGGGGAAATTGACCGCACAGGCCTTCACATCGATCACGATCTGGCCCTTGCCGGCGGTCGGGCGCGGCAGTTCGCCGAGCGTCAGCGTTTCGGGGCCGCCGGTTGCGGTCGACAAGAGAGCCTTCATCATCTTCTCCTCTATGGTGTTTGTTTCAGCCTTATGCCGCGGGCCGCATCCACGGCCGGTCGGCATCGAGCCGCTTTTCATACGCCCCGATCGCGGCGTCGCTCTTTTCGGTCAGCGAAATCTCGTCGAGCCCTTCGAGCAGGCACATCTTGCGGAACGGGTCGATCTCGAAGGTGAAGCGGTCCTGGAATTGCGTCGTCACCGTCTGATGCTCGAGGTCGACGAACACCGGATCGGTCGCCGCCACCTCCATCAGCCGGTCGATCGCCGCTTGCGGGAGGACCACGGGCAGGATGCCGTTCTTCACCGCATTGCCCGAGAAGATGTCCGAATAGCTGGGAGCGATCACGACGCGGATACCAAGGTCGCCAAGCGCCCAAGCGGCATGCTCGCGGCTCGACCCGCAACCGAAATTGTCGCCCGCGATCAGGATCGGCGCGCCCTTATATTCGGCGCTGTCGAACAGATTGTCGGGATCCTTGCGGATCGCCTCGAACGCGCCGCGGCCCATGCCCTCGCGCGTCGTCGTCTTCAGCCAATGCGCCGGGATGATGACGTCGGTGTCGATATTCTTGAGCCCGAAGGGGATCGCGCGGCCTTCGACCTTGTCGAGCGGGGTCATGCCAGGAGCTCCCGTACATCGGTGAGCTTGCCGGTGACCGCCGCCGCCGCCGCCATCGCGGGGCTGACCAGATGCGTGCGTGCGCCGGGCCCCTGACGGCCGACGAAATTGCGGTTGCTCGTCGAGGCACAGCGTTCGCCAGCAGGCACCTTGTCGGGGTTCATCGCAAGGCACGCCGAACAGCCGGGTTCGCGCCATTCGAGCCCCGCGTCGGTGAAGATGCGGTCGAGCCCCTCGGCCTCGGCCTGCGCTTTCACCAGCCCCGAACCTGGGACGACGATCGCCCATTTGACATTGTCGGCTTTGTGGCGGCCCTTGATCACCGCCGCGGCGGCGCGCAGATCCTCGATGCGGCTGTTGGTGCAGCTGCCGATGAAGATATTCTCGATCGGGACGTCCTGCATCCGCGTGCCCGGTTCGAGCCCCATATAGGCGAGCGACTTGGCGGCCGCGGTCTGCTTCGACGGATCGGCGAAGCTGCCGGGTGCAGGGACGACGCCGGTGATCGGCACGACATCCTCGGGGCTGGTGCCCCAGGTCACGCTCGGTGCGATGTCGGCGGCGTCGATAACGACGGTCTTGTCATAGGTCGCGCCTGGATCGGTCGCGAGGCTCTTCCAGTACGCGACCGCCGCATCCCAGTCGGCGCCCTTCGGCGCATAGGGGCGGCCCTTGAGATAGGCGAACGTCGTTTCGTCGGGCGCGATCAGGCCCGCGCGCGCGCCGCCCTCGATCGCCATGTTGCTGACAGTCAGACGGCCCTCGATGCTGAGCGCGCGGATCGCGCTGCCGGTATATTCGATGACATGGCCGGTGCCGCCCGCAGCGCCGATGACGCCAGTGATGTGGAGGATGATGTCCTTCGCCGACACGCCGGGGCCGACCTCGCCCTCGACGCGCACTTCCATCGTCTTCGACGGCTGGAGCAGCAAGGTCTGCGTGGCGAGGACATGCTCGACCTCGCTCGTCCCGATCCCGAAGGCGAGCGCGCCGATCCCGCCGTGGCAGGCGGTGTGGCTGTCGCCGCAGACGATCGTCGTGCCGGGCAGCGAAAAGCCTTGTTCGGGACCGACGACATGGACGATGCCCTGCTCGGGCGCGACCGCGTCGATGTAGCGGATGCCGAACTCGGGCGCGTTCTTTTCAAGCGCCGCCAGTTGCGCCGCGCTCTCGGGATCGGCGATCGGCAGCTTGTTGCCGTTCGCGTCGAGCCGCGCGGTGGTCGGCACATTATGGTCGGGCACGGCAAGCGTCAGGTCGGGGCGGCGCACCGTACGGCCGCTCGCGCGAAGCCCGGCGAACGCCTGCGGGCTGGTGACTTCATGGACAAGGTGACGGTCGATGAAGATCAGGGCAGTACCATCGGGGCGCTGTTCGACGACATGCGCGTCCCAGATTTTCTCATAAAGGGTGCGGGGCCGAGTCATGCGGGTTCACTTACGCCTGTGGAACAACAATGCAAGCGAGTGGCGATCAAAAACGCAATTTTCGGTCGCGCCTGATCGGGTATAACAGGACCATGTCGACGCCCGCCATCATCCTTCTTGTGCTCGCCACCGTCGTGGCGATGGAGGGGGTCGCGTGGGCGAGCCACAAATATATCATGCACGGCTTCGGCTGGGCGTGGCACCGCGACCATCATGAGCCGCATGACAAGCTGCTGGAAAAGAACGACCTGTTTGCGATCTTCGGCGCCGCGATGAGCATTTCGATGTTCGTTATCGGCAGCCCGATGATCATGGGCGCCGATGTGTGGGAGCCGGGTACATGGATCGGGCTCGGCATCCTCTTTTACGGCATCATCTATACGCTCGTGCACGATGGGCTCGTTCATCAGCGCTATTTCCGCTGGGTGCCGCGGCGCGGCTATGCGAAGCGGCTCGTGCAGGCGCACAAGCTCCACCATGCGACGATCGGCAAGGAGGGCGGGGTCAGCTTCGGCTTCGTCTTCGCGCGCGATCCGGCGAAGCTGAAGGCTGAATTGAAGGCGCAGCGCGAGGCCGGCGTTGCCGTCGTGCGCGAGGCGCTTGCCGACTAGGCGGTGCGATAGTCGGCGGTAATCGCGCCCGCCGCCATCAGCTCGGCTTCATGGCTCTCCTCGCGCCAGCTTTCGGCGAGCGCCTGCCGTTCCCAATCCTGCATCGCGGGATGCGCGAGCAGATGATCGACCCATGCCTGTCCGGCGCCGACATCGAGGCCATAGGTGCGGATACGAAAGGCGACGGGCGCGAAGAACGCGTCGACCGCGGTAAACCGGTCGCCGGCGAGGAAGGGCCCGCCGAAACGCGACAGGCCTTCGGCGAACAATTCGCGAATGCGCGCAATGTCGAGCCGAAGCGCGCCCGACGGCGGCTTGGGTATGACGCGAACGCCGACATTCATCGTGCAATCATTGCGTAATGCCGAAAAACCGCTGTGCATTTCCGCCGCCGCGCATTGCGCCCAGGCGCGGGCATCGGGATCGGTCGGCCACACGCCCTCATGCCGGTCGGCAAGATAAAGCGTGATGCCGAGCGAATCATAGACCGTGCGCCCTTCGTCGAGCAGCGCGGGTACCTGTCCGGTCGGCGAAAAGCTCCGGAACTCGTCATAGTTGATCGGGTTGCTGAACGGTTCGATCTGGTCCTCGAACGCGATCCCAAGCGCGTGCATCAGCACCCACGGGCGGAGCGACCAGCTCGAATAATTGCGGTTGGCGGTGATCAGCACATACATGGCTGCTGCTCCTGTGCGATGATGGGGGAGGTATAATCGGGATCGTGCGCGAAAGGCAGCGCTGTGCCGTCGCGAAGGGCGGCAAGCACGCTGCCGAAGTCGCTCGCGGCGCGCCAGCCGAAGCGGCGTTCGGCGCGCGACGGGTCGTAAACACGGTCGATGCTATCGGGAAGCACCCAGCCCTTGGCGGCATAGAGATCGGCCGCGTCGGGATGGTAGCGCGCGATCACCGCGCGGGCGTCGCGGGCAAGTTCCTCGGCGTCTTCGCGCGCGAAGGGCGGCGGTGCCGAGAGGATGAAGGTGTCGCAGCCGATCTGCGGTGCAGCCTCCAGCGCGGCGAGATGCGCCGCGGCGGCATCTTCGACCGTCAGGCGGCGGTTGAGCAGTTCGTTCGCCTTCAAATTCTCGCCCGCCGGGGCTTCGTGCGTATCGTCATCCTCGGGGAAGAAGCGCCCGGTACGCAGGATCGCTAGGTTGATGCCATGTTCGCGGTGAACCAGCCGGCATGCTTGTTCGGCGGCGAGCTTGGTGATGCCATAGATGTTGCGCGGTTCGATCGGGCCGAAATCCTCGTCCATCCACCATGCGCCCTCTGCGCCCGCGCCGGCGCGCACGTCGCTGCGGATCATCAGCGAGGTCGTCGAGGTGAAGAGGAAACGGTCGTTCCCCGCCGCGACCGCCGCTTCGATCAGGTTCAGCGTGCCGGTCACATTGACGTCGACGAACGCCTGCCGCGGGTAGCGCACGATGTCGGGTTTGTGCAGCGCGCCGCCGTGGATCACCGCTTCGATGCCATATTCGCTCATCGTTCGGTCGATGAGCGCGCGGTCCGCGACGGTCCCGACGACCTGCGTATGTCGGCCGGGAACGACATCGAGCCCTGTGACTTCATGGCCGTTCCGGGCGAGCAGCGGCGCGAGACAGCGCCCGAGCCAGCCCGACGATCCGGTCAGCAGCACGCGCATCGATGATTCTCCCCTCGGGTTCGAATGCGCGCCTGATACACAGCGGCCGCTATTCTTTCAAATTCACGGTGGCGGGGCCGGTAGCGGCCGCGCTACCCGTCACCGGTGGCAATTCGCCGAGATCGAGCCAGCGGGAATCGGCGCGCTTGTGATAGCTGTCGATCACGGTGAACGGGATACGAAAGGGAAAGCCCCAGTCGCTGTTCCACAGCGCAACGACACCCGTCCGCGTCGACGGTTCGAAAATCATCGTTGCGCGATAGCCCGAAACCGCCCCCGAATGGCCGGCGAGCCGGTGTCCGGCATAGGTGAAATTGCGCCAGCCGAGCGCATAGGAGGCATCGCTGGTGGCCTGGCGCAGCGCCCCGCCATAGAGACGCGCGGTCCCGACGCGTGGCCGGTGGGCCAGTTCGAGTACCGGCGACGGCAGCACGTCGGGACGGGCGCCCATCATCGCCTGCATCCATGTCGCGAAATCGACGATATCGCTTTCGACGCCCGCGGCAGCCGGAACGCGCCAATAGGCTTCCTTGACCGGGCGAACCTGCAAGCCGCGATGCGGCCTTGCCCAATCCCTGGCATCGGTCAGCCGCTGCATCCCGTAGCCCGCGCTGACCATGCCGAGGGGCAGGAAAAAGCGATCCTCGACGGTTTCGGAAAAGGATTTGTGCGCCGCCTCGCCCAGTATCTCGCTCGCGGCGTCGAACGCTACGTTCTGATAAGTGTGGCAGGTGCCGGGGTCGCATTGCAGCGGCGCGAGCGCGAGGCTTGCGCGCAGCAGTTCGGGGCTTTGTCCCTCCTCCAGCTTTTCGTCATAGGCATTTTTGGTGAGGCCCGTGCGCTGGGCGAGCAGATCGTCCAGCGTCACCCGCTCCTCGCCGCCGCCCGGCAGACGCAGCGAGGTGTTCCAGCGCGTGAGGGGCCGATCGAGATCGATGCTGCCGTCACTGGCCAGCGCGGCGGCCAGAACACCCGTCGCGGTCTTGGAAACCGAGGCCCAGCGGAACAGCGTATGCGGCGTGACCGGCGCCCCGGTCGAGGCATCGGCGACGCCATAGGTGCGAACGAAGCGCAGTTCGCCGTCTTCGACCACCGCAACCGCCAGCCCCGCCATTTCGGGGCGCTGCGCCAGATCGGACAATTGGCGGTCGAGCGCCTTATAGTCGATTTTCCCGCGCCATTCCGCTGGCGTGTCGGGCAGGTCTTTGGGGGCTTTGATCGGGATCGCGACGCTCGCGAGCATGTGCCCGCCGCCGGAGACGTGAAGGCCGAACCAGCCCGTCAGGACCAGCGCGGCGACAGCGATCAAAACGATAAAAAAGCGCTTCATGGACTCGTGGCTGGACTGCGACCTTATATATGGGCGCCGTCTTAACCGCGACTTCGCCCGCCGTCACCCCCGGCGGGCGCATTCAGGGCACAAGATGGCGCCACGCCTTGCACATCCCGACAGCATATACGGCGCCATAGGCAAGCACGATCAGCGACGACCAGATTGCGAAGGCATCGCTATGTTGCGGCCGCCACAGATGGAGCGGCACAAAAACCAGTCCGCGGAGCAGATAAATGGCGGTGATGGCGACCAGCCCGGTCCTGAGCAGCGGCAGGCGCGGGAGCAGGCCGGCACCCGAAAAGGCATAGGCGCCCCAGACCAGCAGCACGGCGGCAATGGTCAGCGTGATCAATGTCGGTTGCAGGTCGCCGCGCGCCGCGGAGCGCGCCATCCTTTCGCCGGCACCGAAGAAACGGTACCAGTCGGGGCCGCCGAAGATGCAGGCGATATGCAGCAGCGCGGCCAGAACCGACAGCCACCCGCCGACGATCAGCCAGGTGGTGCCGGGATTGGTCGCGACATTATGCAATATAATGCGCCGTGGTCTTCTCGGCGACTTCCTCGGCCGTGACGCCCGGCGCAAGCTCGATCAGACGGAACGGGCTGTCATGGTCGTCGCGCTTGAACACGGCGAGGTCGGTGATGATCATGTCGACGACATTCTTGCCGGTCAGCGGCAGCGTACATGCGGGGATGAACTTCGGGCTGCCGTCCTTGGCATTATGTTCCATCACGACGATGATCTTCTTCACGCCGGCGACGAGGTCCATCGCGCCGCCCATGCCCTTGATCATCTTGCCCGGGATCATCCAGTTGGCAATGTCGCCATTTTCGGCGATCTCCATCGCACCCAATACGGTCAGGTCGATATGGCCGCCGCGGATCATCGCGAAGCTGTCGGCCGAGCTGAAATAGGCCGATTGCGGCACTTCGCTGATCGTCTGCTTGCCCGCGTTGATCAGGTCGGCGTCCTCGTCGCCCTCGAAGGGGAAGGGGCCGATGCCGAGCATGCCGTTCTCCGACTGCAGCGTCACCGTCATCCCGGCGGGAATATGGTTCGCCACCAGCGTCGGGATGCCGATGCCGAGGTTGACGTAATAGCCGTCCTGCAGTTCCTTCGCGGCGCGCGCCGCCATGTCATCACGCGTCCAGGCCATTATTTCGGCTCCCATTGCTTGTCGGAGGGGAAGGCGTCGTCCCAGCCCAGTTTTTCCCATGGGCCGTAGACGGGGTTGGGGAACAGGAACCAGCCCTTGTCCCAGAGTGCGGTGGCGGCAGTGCTCGTCGCGAGCGACATGCGCTGCGCCGCGGGCAGATCCTTGACGTTGAACTGCTGGCTGAAATCGCCAAGCTGGTCGCCGCCGAGGATGATCACGCAATATTTCGACGCGATCGCCGCGCGGCGGCCATCCTTGCTCGACCCGCTGCCGTCGTCGCCCATCAGGAACAGCGTCTCGCCATGCCTGAAATCGCCGAGCCCCGCGGCGCGCAGCGTATCCTCGCTGCCCCTGGCATTGGCGGCGCTGCGGTTGGTGTTGGCGATGACGGTGATCCCCGCGGCGCGGAGCTTGTTCACCATCTCGACCGAGCCGGGCATCGCGGCTGCTCTGCCCGCACCAGTCTTTTCCCACTGGTCCCAGATTTTCGGATCATAGGCGGATTGCGCGAAAATACGCATCGGGCCGAGGTTCCAGATCAACGTCTCGTCGGCGTCGAACACGGCTGCGAAGGGCTTGTTGCCGCACGGCGCGAACGCCGGCGCGTCCATCGTGGCACCCGCCGCGAGCACAACGCTGTCCTTTGGCCGCGCCTTGATCCGCCACAGGCCATAGTCGGCGATCCGCGCGTTGGTCGCGCGCACCGCCACCGCCGCTTCGGGCGAGCCATAGAGATATTGCAGCGCGACCGGCGGTTTGGCGGCTTCGGTCGGTGCGGGAGCCGGCAGAGGAGCGGGCGGAGCCGGAGCCGTTGCCACCTCTGCCGGCGCGCTCGCGCACCCTGCAAGGAGCAGCGCGGCGCCCATGGCGGAGCTCCGCATCACGCTGTCTCGCGCGGGCGCGTCGTACGGAACTCGATCTTCTTGTCGTAGGGCGCACCGAGAACGAGGCGCTTCACATAGATGCCGGGCAGGTGGATCGCATCGGGATCGAGACTGCCCGTCGGCACGATTTCCTCGACCTCGGCGACGCAGATTTTGGCCGCGGTCGCCATCGGCTGGTTGAAGTTGCGCGCGGTCTTGCGGAAGATCAAATTGCCGCTCTCGTCGGCCTTCCACCCCTTGATGATCGCAAGGTCGGCGAAGATACCGCGTTCGAGGATATAATCCTGCCCGTCGAAATTCTTCACTTCCTTGCCCTCGGCGACGAGCGTGCCGACGCCGGTCTTGGTGTAGAAGCCGGGAATGCCCGCACCGCCCGCGCGGCAGCGTTCGGCGAGCGTGCCCTGCGGGCAGAATTCGACCTCGAGCTCGCCCGCCAGATATTGCCGTTCGAACTCCTTATTCTCGCCGACATAGGACGAGATCATCTTCCTGACCTGCTTGGTGCGGAGCAGCTTGCCGAGGCCTTCGCCGTCGATCCCGGCGTTGTTGCTCGCGATGGTCAGGTCCTTCGTTCCGGCATCGCGGATCGCGTCGATCAGCCGTTCGGGGATGCCGCACAGGCCGAAGCCGCCCGCACAAATCTGCATGCCGTCGAAGAGGAGGCCGTCGAGCGCGGCTGCTGCGTCGGAATATTGCTTGTTCGCCATGAAGGAGCCTCCTTGCGGGAATGTCGAGTGCGACATTGGCGCATTTGATCCATCAATTCTAATTGTTCGATTTTTGGATTATACATAGACAATGTCTATCAATCGCGTCTCGCTCTATCACCTCGAAACCCTGCTCTGGATCGACCGCCTCGGCACCTTTTCGGCCGCGGCCGAGCGACTCAACACGACTCAGCCTGCGGTGTCGGCGCGGATGCGCGAACTGGAGCAGAGATTGGGCACGACATTGTTCCGCCGCGACGGCCGGACGATGTCGCTCACGGCGGCGGGGCGCAAGCTGGTGCGCGACTGCGACCCGCTGCTTCGCGACATGCAGGTCGCGCTGCTTGGCAGCGGCGGTTTCGCAGAGGCGAGCGGGGTGGTGCGGATCGGCGCGGGCGAGATCGCGGCGGCGAGTTGCCTTCCAGCCTTCGTCGCGAGCCTCAAGGCTGATATGCCGGGTGTCGGGCTCGAAATCGAAATCGACCTCACCGCGAATTTGATCCAGCAATTATTGACCGGGCGCACCGACATCGCCTTCGCCGCGGGGCCGATCGCGCATCCGGCGCTGAAAACGAGACCGATCGGCGCGGTCGAACTCGTTTGGCTCGCGAGCCCCGCCGTCGCATCGGCTTTTGCCGGCGGCGAGGCGATGCTGCCCGTCTGGTCGCTCGCCAGCCATTCGCCGATCCATGGCCGTATGCGCGAGGCGATCGAGGCGTCGCGCATCGCGCAGAAATCGCTGAATCTCTGCAACAACGCGCGCACGATGATCGACATCGCAAAGGCGGGCGGCGGCATCGGCATCTTCCCGCAGCCGATGGTGCGCGGGGAGGTGGCAAGCGGCACGCTGGTCCCGATCGCCGCCATGCCTGCGCTCGCTCCGGTCGAGTTTCACGTCGCGATGCGCGTTGCCGACACCGAACCGGTGCTGATGCAGATCTTCGAACGCGCCGCGAAGCTCAACCTCGCCAATGCCGCTACCTGAACCGAACGGCTGCTGACCACTCCAATGGCGACATCACGCCCGCGACTGCGCCAGCCGGTGCACCGGGCCGAACTGCGCGACCGCCGCGCCCACGAACGGCAGCGCGACGAGCCACAGCCGCACCCCGGTCACGCCCATCGGGCTCGCGATGCTGATCGCCGCGGTGGCGCCGAGCCCCGCGCAGATCAGCAGCAGCCCGACGATCAGCCGCCAGTGCGGCACCTCGCCGCTATCCTTGCTCGCGCGTTCGTAGCGCGCGAACGCCATGATCAGCGGAAACAAGGCGGCTATATAGAGCGCGAACCAGACCGGCCGCGCCAGCCACCAGGCCGCGCTCCCCGGCTGGACATCGAGCCCGATCCCGTCGAGCAGCCACGCCGCGACCATGACGAGCACGAAGGCGGTGAGGTGCCAGAGGTAGATCGTCATGATCATCCCGTTGACGAGCACGACGCTCGTCCAGATGCGGATATTGTCGAGCATCCGCCGCCCCGCGGGTTCGAGCGCGAGCGCGAAACCTGCCTGCGCGATGCCGAGCGCGAGCAGGGCAAGCGTCGGCGGCATCGAATTGCTGAGGTCCGATCCCGGCACGCCGATCATCGCGACCGGATAGGGGCCGAACCCGACGAGCAGCGCCAGCGCGATCGATCCGCTCAAGCCCCACAAAAGCGCCTTGCGCGGCGCCAACCGCCCCTCGCTCCACGCGAAGCCGAGCTGGTGGATCGCGAGCCAGACGAAAGCGAAGTTGAGGAAATTGACGTAGGGAACATCGAAGCGCAGCGCCGCGACGTCGATCGCGACAGCGCCTGCGACAAGCGCCCAGAAGGAGGCGAAACCCCAGCGTTTCCACGCACGCCAGGTCAGCGGCACGACCGCCGCGACCATCAGATAGACCGACAGGAACCACACCGGGATCAGCGCGAGCTGCGCCGCCATCGCGACCACCCCGCGCTCGATCCCCGCCAATGTTCCGAACATCGCGACGAGCGTCCAGATCAGGAACAGCGGCAGAACGGGATTGATCAGCCGCTGCAATCGCCCGCTGTACCAGCTTTCGTAACTGCCGCCCCTGCGCTGCGTCGCCGCCCACGACATGCCGTTCGAGAAACCGCCGACAAGGAAGAAGAGCGGCATCACCTGAAAACCCCAGGTCAGCCACTGCGTCCATGGCAGGATGCCGAGCAAATGCCCGCCCTCGACCGCGCCATCCTTCATATAGGGCGCGGCGACGAGCCAATGGCCGACCACGACGGCAAGAATCGAGAGTGCACGGAGAAAGTCGACGTAGCGGTTGCGTTCGGGCGGCGCCTGCAACGCCATCTCCATTGCCCGCGACCAGATGCTTTTGCGAACGGCGCCAGTGGTTTCGGTCAAGATGTCATCGCTCCGCTGTGGATATGCCAAGCTAGTGTCGCGCCGCGTCAACGCAAGCCTTTGCCTTGGCGCGCCAGCCTTGCTATCGGCTCTGCGCAATGGCGACCACCAACGACGATCTTCCTCCTTCCGAGCCCGGCAATATCGATACCCCGTTCGACAGCGCGCTGTCCGAACGCTATCTCGTTTATGCGCTGTCGACGATCACCGCGCGCTCGTTGCCCGACCTTCGCGACGGGCTGAAACCCGTCCATCGCCGCCTTTTGTGGGCGATGCGCGCGATGCGGCTCGACCCGAGCCAGGGCTATAAAAAGTCCGCGCGCGTCGTCGGCGACGTCATCGGTAAATTCCACCCGCACGGCGACACCGCGGTGTACGACGCGATGGTCCGCCTCGCGCAGGATTTCTCGCTCCGCTACCCGCTCGTCGACGGCCAGGGCAATTTCGGCAACATCGACGGCGATAATGCGGCCGCCTATCGTTATACCGAAGCGCGGCTGACGCGCGTCGCGATCGACCTGATGCAGGGGCTCGACGAGGGCACCGTCGATTTCCGCCCGACCTATAATGGCGAAGACGAAGAGCCCGAAATCATGCCGGGGCTGTTCCCGAACCTGCTCGCCAATGGCGCGAGCGGGATCGCGGTCGGCATGGCGACGAACATCCCGCCGCACAACGCCGCCGAGGTAATCGGCGCCGCCTTGCTGCTCATCGAGAACCAGAACGCCGAACTGTCGGAGCTGCTCGAACATGTGAAGGGGCCAGATTTCCCCACCGGCGGCATCGTGGTCGACAGCCCCGAGACGATCTTCCACGCCTATGAAACCGGGCGCGGCGGCTTCCGTGTCCGCGCGCGTTTTTCGACCGGCAAGCTCGGCGACGGCAGCTGGGAAGACAGCGGGATCGAAAAATTGTCGGGCGGCACCTGGCAGCTCGTGATCAGCGAAATCCCTTATGGCGTCGCCAAGGGCAAGCTGATCGAACAGATCGCCCAGCTCATCGCCGACAAGAAGCTCCCGATCCTCGAGGATGTGCGCGACGAAAGCGCCGAGGATTTGCGCATCGTGCTCGAACCCAAGAGCCGCAACGTCGATCCCGACGTCCTCAAGGACAGCCTGTTCCGGCTGACCGACCTCGAAAGCCGTTTCGCGCTCAATCTGAACGTCCTCGACGCGACGCGCACGCCGAAGGTGATGGGGCTGAAACAGCTGCTCACCGAATGGCTGCAGCACCAGATCATCGTGCTCGTCCGCCGTGCGCAGCATCGCATCAACAAGATCGACGACCGGCTCGAACTCGTCGCCGGCTATATCATCGCCTTTTTGAACCTCGACCGGATCATCGAGATCATCCGTACCGAGGACGAACCCAAGCCGGTGATGATCGCCGAATTCATCCTGACCGACCGGCAGGCCGAAGCGATCCTCAACATGCGTTTGCGCAGCCTCCGCCGGCTCGAGGAAATGGAGCTGAAGCGCGAGCAGGCCGACCTGACTGCGGAGCGCGAAGAGCTGGCGAAGCTCGTCGAAAGCCCCGCGCGGCAAAAAACCCGGCTGCGCAAGGATCTTGAGAAGCTGCGCGAAGTCTATGGCCTCGAAACGCTGCTCGGCGCGCGCCGCACGACAATCGCCGAAGCCGCACCGACGCGCGAGATTCCGCTCGACGCGATGATCGAGAAGGAACCGGTGACGGTGATCCTCTCGAAGCGCGGCTGGATCCGCGCGCAGCGCGGCCATGTCGCGCCCGACCAGTGGGGCGAATTCAAGTTCAAGGAAGGCGACGAGCTGTTGTTCGCTGCGCACGCGCAGACGACCGATAAGCTGCTCGTTGCTGCAAGCGACGGGCGCTTCTTCACCGTCGGCGCCGACAAATTGCCCGGCGGCCGTGGTTTCGGCGAGCCATTGCGGCTGATGGTCGACATCGATCCCGAGGCACGAATCGTTGCGCTGATCCCGGCGAGCGCCGAAGGCCGCCTGCTGCTCGCCTCGACAAGCGGCCACGGCTTTGTTGCGCAAATGGCCGAAGTCGTTGCCGAAACACGCAAGGGCCGCAATGTCGTCAACCTGAAGCCCAAGGCGTCGCTTGCGGTCGTCCGCCCGATCGCATCCACCGACGACAGCGTCGCGGCGGTTGGAGAAAATCGCAAGCTCGTCGTTTTCCCGCTTGGCGAAGTGCCGGTGATGGCACGCGGTCAGGGCGTGATGCTGCAACGCTATCGCGACGGCGGCCTGTCCGACGCGATCAGCTTCGCCTTTGTCGAGGGTCTGAGCTGGGCGATGGGCGGCGATACGGGGCGCACGCGGACCGAAACCGACCTTGCGCCCTGGCGTGTCGCACGCGGTGCGGCCGGGCGGATGCCGCCAACGGGCTTTCCCCGCAACAACCGCTTCAACTGACCGTATTTTGGTGTTGCCGTAAATAGCTTCTTTACTCCCCGGCAACTACGCAAGGACCAATGGGGAAAGGTCGCTTAAAACCCGCTGTTATGCCTATTGATCGAACCGGTGAAGACCGGCCCTCGCTGTTTGTCGGATGGATCGACGCCCTGCCGGTCCCGGCGGCGCTCGTCCGCCCGCTGGGCCGCGGCAATTTCCGCCTGCATGCCAGCAATGCCGCCTTCGACCGGCTGAAACTGTCTCCCGCCGGCGTCGATGCCCCGATCGAGATGCTCCGCGCGATCGAACGGGCCGCGAAACATGCCGACGAGGCACAGGAATTTTCCTGCCAGCTGGGCGACGGCCCCGCCGCCCGCGACCTGCGCGGATCGATCGGCCCGCTGCCCACCGAAGCGGGCAACGAAGGGCTGTTCCTGCTGACGCTGATCGATCGCACACAGGAAATGATGACCGAGCGCAACCTGCGCCGCGAACTGGTGTCCGACAGCCTGACCGGCCTGCCCAATCGCGCCGGATTCGAGGAGCTGGTCGAACAGCGCACGGCTGCCGAGGGCGCCGGCGCCGATCATGCGATCCTGCTGCTCGACCTCGCACGCTTTTCGCGCATCAACGAACATATCGGCCCGATGGCGGGCGACGAACTGATCATCACGGTCGCAAGGCGCCTGAAATCCAGCCTGCGTAGCGGCGACATATTGGCGCGCACGGGGGGCGACGAATTCGCCATTTCGTCGCGGGTCACCGGCGGGCGCGCCGATGTGCGCGAAATGGCGCGGCGCATCCGCGGATGCTTCGATCACCCCTTCCGGATCGGCGAATTGAAAGTCAGCGTGGACTGCGCGCTCGGCTGCGCAATACAACCGGCGGCTGACACCGATGTCGCCGATCAGATCCGCCATGCCCAGATTGCATTGAAGCGCGCGAAGCAGACCGATCGTATCGAAATTTACGAACCCGAAGCCGCGATGCTTTCGGACAACCGCTTCGGGCTCGAAACCGAGCTCCGCAACGCGATCGAGGAGGATCGGCTTCACCTCGCCTTCCAGCCGCTGATCGAAATGTCGAGCGGACGCGTCGCGGGGTTCGAGGCGCTCGCGCGCTGGGACAACAGCAACGGCCATTCGGTTTCACCCGCCGAGTTCATTCCCATCGCCGAGGATTCGGGGCTGATCGTCCCGCTCGGCCAATGGGCGATCGGCAAGGCGGCAGCGACGCTTGCCGAATGGGACGGCCAGAACGGCACGATCGTCGACGCCTATTTCTCGGTCAATGTCTCGGCGATCCAGCTCGTCCGCGACGATGTCGCGGGCGTCGTGCGCGAAGCGCTCGAAAAGCATCGCATCGGCGGCGAACGGCTGATGATCGAACTCACCGAAAGCGCGATCATCGGCGACCCCGACCTCGCGCTGTCGGTGCTCAGCCAGCTGAAGGCGCTGCACGCCCGCGTCGCGATGGACGATTTCGGCACCGGTTACTCGAACCTCGCTTATCTTCAGCGTCTGCCGATCGACGTGCTCAAGATCGACCGCAGTTTTGTCGAGCATATGGTCGACGACCGCGACAAGGTCGCGATTGTGAGGACCATCCAGAGCCTTGCCGAGGTGCTCGGCATGCGCACCACCGCAGAAGGCGTCGAGACCACCGATCAGGCACGTTTGCTGTCGGCGCTCGGCTGCGACTTCGGACAGGGGTTTTTGTTCGCGCGGCCGATGGATAGCAAGGCGGCGCTCGATTACTGGCGTCAGTCGCTGGTGCGCCCGATCTTCTGATCGACAAGCTCGGCGACCCGGGCGGCGTCCGGAAAATCTTCTGCCACCCACGCGGCCTCGACCGCTTTCAGGATGCGCGCGACATCGGGCCCGGCGGCGACCCCGCGCGCGACGATATCCCCGCCCTTCACCGGCAGCGAGGGCACCGCCCATCCCGCGAGCGCCCGCACCGCATCGGGATACCCCGCGATCAGGTGAACATCGCACGCCGCATCGATTCCGATCGCATGCGCAAGCTGCCGCGCGGGCTGGACGACATCGCCGCGACGCGCCGCGAGCGCGGCCAGATGCTTGCGTTGCCGCGTCGACAGCCGCAGCCGGCTCGCCACCTGTTCGGCGATTGCGGCGTCGGCGGGAAGCAGCACCGACAGGCGGCGTAGCGGCGCCGGCGCTGCGTCCACGGCCGTTTCATTGGCCAGCAACCGGTCGAACGCCGTCGCAAAGGCGGGATCCAGTTCGGGCAACAGCACCTCGAAAATGCCATCCGCCGCCATCTGGCCGACGATCACGCGCGGGTCGGGCAGCGACAATATCTTCAGCAATTCGTCGGCGATCCGCTCGCGCGACAGGCTTTTGAGCGACTGGCGCGCGGCGATCACCGCGGCATGGCTGGCGGGCTCCAGCGGACCGCGGCCGAAGCGCGCGGCAAAGCGATAGAAGCGCAGGATACGCAAATGATCCTCGGCAATCCGCGTCGCGGCATCGCCGATGAAGCGCACACAGCCATTCTGCAGATCGTCGATCCCGCCGAACCAGTCGTCGATCCGGCCAGTGTCGGGATCGGCGTAAAGTGCATTGATCGTGAAGTCGCGCCGCGCCGCATCGTCGCGCCAGTCGTCGGCGAATGCGATCGTTGCGCGGCGCCCGTCGGTTTCGACGTCGCGGCGCAGCGTCGTGATCTCGTGATGATCGCCGCTCGCGATCGCGGTGACGGTGCCATGCGCGATCCCCGTCGGAATCACCTTGATATCCGCCGCCGCGAGCCGCCGCGTCACCTCGTCGGGCAACAGCGGGGTCGCGAGGTCGATATCGGCGACGGGCAGGCCGAGCAGCGTATCGCGCACCGCGCCGCCGACGAGCCGCACCGCGCCGCCGTCGGCGGTCAGCGCCGCGACGATGCGACGCAGCCCGGCGCGGTCGCGCCACCCGGCGTCGGGCAACTGAGTCACCGGTGCCACCCTGCGGGCAAGCGCCGCGCCAGATTGATGATGATTCCCGCCGTCACGCCCCAGATCCGCCGTCCCTGCCAGTCCATGTCGTAATAATGGCGGTCGTGCCCCTGCCAATTCGCATGCTGGCGCGCATAATTGCCCTCATCGAACAGGATGTCGAGCGGCACCTCGAACCAGTCCTCGACCTCTTCGGGGTTGGGGTCGAACGGCAGGTCGGGCGGGATGACGCCGAGCACAGGGGTGATCAGATAGCCACTCCCCGACCGATAGGCCTCGGTCGCCCCCGCAATCATCACATCGCGGCGGTTGAGCCCGATTTCCTCTTCGGCCTCGCGCAGCGCGGCGTCGATCGCGTCGCGGTCGCCCGGATCGACCTTGCCGCCGGGAAAGGCGACCTGCCCCGCGTGGCTGCGCAGCCATTGCGGCCGCTGGGTCAGGATCACGCCGGGATCGGGTCGGTCGGTGAAGGCGATCAGCACTGCGGCATCGCGCAGTGTCGGCATGCCGAGATAGGTTTCATCCTCGCCCGCCTCGGGCAGCAGATTGTCGAGCGCGGCGCGCAGCTTGTCGGACAGCATCAGGCGTCGACCAACGGAAAACGGGCGCCGTTCGACCAGATCGCGGGCGGCTCTTCGCCCGCAGCCAGCGCCAGTTCGACGAGCTCGTAATAGAGCGCACGGTCGATGCGGGCCTCCAACCCGTTGCCGATCGCGCCGCGGACGTGCAGCCGCGGGTCGGGGTTTTCGGGGTCGCTGCCGAAGCTGAGCGGATGTTCGGCGCCCGCCAGGACAAGATCGTCGGTGTCGAGCCGGAAGACGAGCTTGCGCGCGCTCCCTTCGCCCTCGCTCTTCATCTCGACCGCGCGGAAAGGGGTGTCCTCGACCGCGATGCCCAGCTTTTCGGCAGGGGTTATGAGCACATGGCTCCCGTCGGCCTCGCGGCGGAGGATCGTCGAGAAGAGCCGGACCATCGCGGGGCGGTTAATCCGGCCGCCCTCATGATACCAGCTGCCGTCGCCGCGAATCTCCATTGCGCTGTCGCCCTCGCGCTCGGGATGCCAGCTTTCGACCGGCGGCAGCTTGCGCGCCGCCAGCAGTTCGGCCGCCTCGGCCAGCGAAAGCTGCGAGAAGGCCTTGGGAAGCGAGGGCGCAGGGCTGACCATCCCTCCGACATAGGGGGGCGCGCGCGCCGCGCAACCCCATGCACGATCAGCGCGGCCCGATCATCCCAGCGCCCGCCGGCAGGTCGTGCCCGTTCACCGCCCGCGCGAGCAGGCGGCGCTTCTCATAGGGGCCGGGCAAATCCCATGCGCCCGTTGCGTCGGCGGTGAAACCGAAGAAGCGGCCGTAATATTCGGGGTCGCCGATCATCATCAACGCGCTGTCAGCCTTCGTTTCCGCCGCTTCGAGCATCTGTGCCATCAGCATCCGGCCATGCCCGCCACGCTGTGCGTCGGGGCGCACCGCCACGGGCCCGACCATCACCAGCGTCGTCGTCGTGCCATCCGCCGCGCGATGGGCGACCGGCCAGCACTGGATCGTGCCGATCAGCGCGCCATGCTCGACCGCGGCGAAACTCAGGGCCGGAACCGCATCCATGCCTTGACGGATGCGGTAGGCGGTTCGTCCAAAGCGATCCGATCCGAAAGCGGCGTCGAGGAGATCCTCGACCGCCTGCGGCTCGATATCGGACAATGGAAGTAGCTCGACCAACGCATACCCTTTCGCTAATGCGGCGGCGCTTTAGGGACCGGGGGAACGCTTGCAAACCCCCGACGGACAGGAATTTCTTGTGACCGATACATTGTGGCTGGAAGTGAACGGGCTGACCGTCGACATATTGACCGGCATCTATTCCGAAGAAACCCACCTGCCGCAGCCGCTACGCATCTCGGTGCGCGCAAAGCTGGCAATGGCCGATCATTATGAGCCGACGACACCGCTCAGCCGCTCGAAGAATTATATGCACCTCAAATTCGCGGCGACCGAGGGCATCCCAAAGGATGTGCATTTCGTGCTAATCGAAAGCGTTGCCGACCATATCATCGATACTTTGTTCCTGCAGGACGAGAAGGTCGAGGAGGTCGAGGTGAAGATCGTCAAGCTCGCGATCGCCGAGGAAGGCGAAGAGATCGGCATCACGATGCGGCGGGTCCGCAAGTGACGCAAAAGCTCGCTCTGGTCACGGGCGGGCTGCACCGCGTCGGCGCCGCGATCGCGGCGCGGCTCGCGCGCGAAGGTTATGCGCTGGCGATCCACAAGCGCAGCCCCGGCGACGCCGATCCGGTGCTGGCCGAGGCGCTCGCCGAGACCGGTGCGCCGAGCCATCGTTTCGCCGCCGACCTCGCCGACCCGGCGGCGGTCGACGCGCTGATCCCTGCGGTGATCGAAAAATTCGGTCGCGCGCCCGACCTGCTCGTCAACAACGCGGCGCTGTTCGCCGAGGGCGAATGGACCGACCTCTCGGCCGCAACGCTCGCCGAGATGATGCAGGTCAATCATCACGCCCCGGTGATGTTGGCGAAGGCATTGGTCACACATAGCGAAGGCAAACGCCCGGCGATCGTCAATATCGTCGATCAGCGCGTCGTCCATCCGGTGCCCGACCAGATCGCCTACAGCCTGTCGAAATCGGCGCTGTGGCAGGCGACCGCAACGCTCGCCGTCGCGTTCGGAAGTCGCGCGCGGGTCAATGCGGTGGCGCCCGGGCTGACAATGGCGACCGACGATTATTCGGCGGCGCAGGTCGAGCGGCTTGCGAAGCGGATGCCGCTCGGCGCATTGCCAACGCCGGGACAGATCGCCGACGCGGTCGTGTATCTGGCACGCGCCGAAGCCGTGACCGGACAGACGACCTTCGTCGACGGCGGCGCACACCTCGCGCCGATGGATCGCGATTTCGTCGCGCTGGAGCGCGACTAGCTCAGTAAATATGCACCGCCTTGGTGACGAGATAGCCGTCGAGCCCTTCGGGCCCGCTTTCGCTGCCGAAGCCCGATTCCTTGATGCCGCCGAACGGCATGTCGAGCGTCGAGATCACGAAGCTGTTCACGCCGACCATGCCGCTCTCGATCGTGTCGACGATGCGGTTGATGCGGCGGCCGTTCTCGGTGAAGGCGAAGGCGGCGAGACCGTAGGGTAGCCGGTTCGCTTGCTCGAGCGCGTCATCCTCGGTGCCGAACGGACGGATCAGCGCCATCGGGCCGAAGGGTTCGTTGTTCATCGCATCGGCCTCGATCGGCACATCGGCGATGGCGGTCGGCTGGAAGAAATAGCCGTTGCCCGTCGCCTCGCCGCCCGCGATTACGCGCGCGCCTTTCGCCTTGGCGTCGGCAACCAGCGCTTCCAGCGCGGGGATGCGGCGCGCGTTGGCAAGCGGGCCCATCTGCGTATCGGCGTCGAGGCCGCTGCCGATCTTCACCTTTTGGGTGCGTTCGGCAAAGCCCTTCACGAAGGCGTCGTAGATGCCCTGCTGGACATAGAAACGCGTCGGCGAGATGCAGACCTGCCCGGCGTTGCGGAACTTCTGCCACACGACCTTGTCGAGCGTCGCTTCGAGGTCGCAATCGTCGAAGATCAGCACCGGGGCATGGCCGCCGAGCTCCATCGTGATCCGCTTCACCCCGTCGGCCGCGAGCTTCATCAGATGCTTGCCAACCGCGGTCGAGCCGGTGAAGCTGACCTTGCGGATCACCGGGCTGGCGAGCAGGTGGCGGCTGATCTGGTCGGGGTCGCCGTAGACAAGCTGGACGACGTTACCCGGGATGCCCGCATCGGCGATGCAGCGCATGATCGCGCTGGTACAGCCCGGGGTTTCCTCGGGCGCCTTGGCGATCACGACGCATCCCGCGGCGAGCGCGGGGGCGATCTTCTTGATCATCAGATTGACCGGGAAGTTCCACGGGCTGAAGCCCGCGACGGGGCCGACGGGATGTTTGGTGACCATCGCGCGCTGGCCGAGCGGACGCTGGAGTACGCGGCCCTCGATGCGTTTGCCCTGCTCGGCGAAATAGTCGAACAGCCCAGCCGCCGACAGCACTTCGCCGCGCGCTTCCGCGATCGGCTTCCCCTGTTCGAGCGTCAGCAAGGTCGCGATATGCTCGGCGCGTTCGCGGATGATGCCCGCAGCCTTGTGCATCAGCGCGGCGCGCTCGTCGGCGGTTTTGGCGCGCCATACGGGCCAGCCGCGGTCAGCAGCGGCGAGCGCTTCGTCGAGGTCGGCGGCGGTCGCGACCGGCAGTTCGGCGATCGTGCCCGCGGTCGCGGGGTTATAGACCGGCCGCTCGTCGCGTCCCTCGCCGCTCCGCCAGGCGCCGTTGATGAAGAGCTGAAGGTCGGCGTCGTAGGTCGCGGTCATATAAGATCCTTGCGCAAGGAAATGGGGGATGGCGCCCATATAAGGCCGCTCAGCGATAGTTAAAGCTGATGCTGATCCGTTCGCCCTTGCCCGAATGCGGCATCACCTCGTGACGCAGCCAGCTTTCCCACAAGAAGACGCGGCCCGCCGAGGGCTCGGCGTAGACGAAGGGCAAAAGATGCTCGGGCGCTTCGTCGGTGCGGCCGGGCGCCGCCATCAGCATCGCGAGGCGCGGGTCTTCGAGCTTGAGCGCGCCCGATCCGGACGGGACCGCGACGTAGAAGGTGCCCGATACGATGCTGTGTGGATGGATATGCCCGCTGTGCGTGCCGCCGGGTTTCAAGATGTTGACCCACAGGCTGTCGAGCTTGAGCGGTTTCGCGAGATCGAAGTGGCACGCCTTGGCGAACGCCTTCACTTCCTTGTCGAGCAGCTTCTTGAGGTCGTAAAAGGCCGGATCGCGCTCGGGCAGATCGCCGAGGCTCGCGTAGCTGGTATAGCCTTTGTAGCCGTGGTCACGGCTCCACGCCTTCCCCGCGCCATCCTCTTCGGCGAACAGGCGGCAGCTCTCCTCCAGCTCTTCGAGCAGGTCGGATGAGCCGATATCGGCCTCGTAAAAATTGGTGGCGAAGAGCGTGCGAACGGGCATGATGCGCGCAAAGCACAGCCAAAGTGCAAGAGCAAGGGAGACGAGGATGGCCGAGTTTGAACTGATCGCCGACGGATTGCGCTTTCCCGAGGCGCCGGTGGTGATGGACGACGGCAGCGTCATCGTCGTCGAGATCGAGGCGAAGCGGATCACGCGCTGCTGGCCCGGCGGGAAGAAAGAGGTCATCGCGACACCCGGCGGCGGCCCCAACGGGCTGGCGATCGGCCCCGACGGCAAGCTTTATTGCTGTAACAACGGCGGGTTCAACTATGTCGAATCGAACGGCTATCTCGCCCCGCACGGCATCGCCGACGATTATTCGGGCGGGCGGATCGAGCGGATCGATATCGAGACGGGCGAAGTCGAGATCCTCTACAAATCGGGCGACCATGGCGTGACGCTGCGCGGCCCCAACGACATCATGTTCGACGCACATGGCGGCTTCTGGTTCACCGATCATGGCAAGGTCGATTATGCCGCGCGCTGCCACGACATCGTCGGCATCTTCTATGCCAAGGCCGACGGCAGCTTTATCGAGGAAGTAATCTTCCCGAGCTATAATCCGAACGGCATCGGCCTCTCGCCCGACGGCACCAAGCTGTATGCCGCCGAAACCTACACCTGCCGCCTGACCCAGTTCAACATCGTCGCGCCGGGCAAGGTCGACGATGCTGCCGGCCCCGGCGGACCCGGCATCCCGCTCTATCGCCCCGCGGGCTATAAATTCTTCGACAGCCTCGCGATGGAGGCGAACGGCAATATCTGCGTCGCGACGATCGGCGAGTGCGGCATTTCGGTCGTCGGCCCCGATGGCGCGCTCGTCGAATTTGTCGCGACCGACGATATCTTCACCACCAACATCGCCTTCGGCGGGTCCGACCGGCAGGATGCCTATATCACCCTGTCGGGGACGGGCCGGCTCGTGAAGACGCGCTGGGCCAGGCCGGGGCTGCAACTGCAGTACTGACCCCGCGCCCCATTGGGGAGGCGAGGATGAGGGTGATACTGGTGGCGGCGCTGCTGATCGCGGCGCCCGCGAATGCCCAAATGCTGAACGCCGAACAGGCCGATGCGATCGTCAAGGGCTGCGCCGCGCATGCGCGCGCCAAGGGGCAGGGCCATGCGATCGCGGTCGTCGACCTGGGCGGGCACCCCGTCGCGATGTGGCGGATGGACGGCAATGCCTTCGGGATGATGGACTTCTCGCTCGAAAAGGCCCGCGCGGTCGCGGCGTGGGGTTTCCCGACGAGCGGGATGGAAGAAGCCGCCAAAGGCACGCCCGGTTTCGCCGATGCGCCGCATGTCGTCACGGTCGCGGGCGGCGTGCCCATCTTCAGCGCCGATGGCCGCACGCGGCTTGGCGGGGTCGGAGCCTCGGGCGAAGCGCCCGCCGACGATGCCGCTTGCGCTGCCGCCGGGATCGCGGCAGCAGGGCTCAAGTCGGAGCGCGCCCGCTGACCTCGTGGCGCCTCCCCACAGCAGGGAGCGCCGCAGATGCACGAGGAAACCCACGCCGTTACGCGGATCGGCTGGCTGCGCGCCGCGATCCTTGGCGCCAACGACGGGATCGTGTCGACCGCAAGCCTGATCGCGGGCGTCGCGGCGGCGGGCGTGTCGCAATCGTCGATCCTCGTCACCGGCACTGCGGGACTCGTCGCGGGCGCAATGTCGATGGCGGCGGGCGAATATGTGTCGGTGAGCTCGCAGGGTGATGCGGAGAAGGCCGATGTCGAACTGGAGAAGCGTCATCTTGCCGCCGACCCCGAGTTCGAGCTCGAGGAACTGACCCTGATCTATCAGGATCGCGGACTCGATCGCGCGCTGGCCGAACAGGTCGCGGCGCAACTGACCGCGCACAATGCGCTCGACACCCATCTGCGCGACGAATTGGGCCTGACCGACGCGATGGCGGCGCGGCCGGTGCAGGCGGCCGCAGCCTCGGCCGCGAGCTTTGCGATCGGCGCCGCGCTGCCGCTCGCGACCGTGCTGGTCGACAGCGGCGACTCGCTGCCGTGGACGGTGTCGGGGGCTTCGCTCCTGTTTCTCGCACTCCTCGGTGCGCTCGGCGCGCGGGCCGGCAATGCACCGATGCTGCGCCCCGTTGTTCGCGTCACCTTCTGGGGTGCGATGGCCATGGCCGCGACGATCGCGATCGGATCGCTGCTGGGAACGACGGTGGGCTAGCGCCGCTCCAGCCATTCGCGCAGCGCGATGGCATTGTTCCGCGCCTCGCTTTTCGCGGCATAGAGCAATGTCACCGGCCCGGCCTGCACCGCGGCATCGAGCGTGAAGAGCGCCGCCTTCACCTCCACGCCGCCCGCGTCGAGTTCGGCGAAATAGTCGAGCCGGAACGCATCCCATGCTTCGTCCGAATCGGCGGTTTCGCCATGGAATTGCTTGCGCAGGTGATCGCTCGGCGACAGCGGTTTGAGCCAGGCGGCCAGCGCCGCTTTCTCCTTCGACACGCCGCGCGGCCACAGCCGGTCGACAAGGAAGCGCGTGCCATCCCCGGGACCGGCCGGTTCGTGAATGCGTTTGACCGCGATTGTCAGGGGCGGTGCCATCTGTATGACTATCGGACATCCCGCGACCGCGGGCAAGTCAATCGGAGGGGTCCGGACATGAGCGCAACGAGCTGGGCGATCGACATCGATCGCGACGATATCACGCAAGCAAGTCTGGTGAGCGATCCCGATACGCCGCTCGCGCCGGGACAGGTACGCGTCCGGATCGACAGCTATGCAATGACCGCGAACAACATCACCTATGCGGTGTTCGGCAAGCCCGCCGGCCTGTTCGGTAACGACCAGGGCTATTGGGATTTCTTTGCCGAGCGCGATACGCCCGGCCGCCTGCCCGTGTGGGGCTTTGCGACAGTGACCGAAAGCACGGCCGAGGGCGTGGCGGTCGGCGACCGCTTCTACGGCTATTATCCGATGGCGAGCGATGCGGTTCTCAATGTCGGCAAGGCGGGCCCGGGCGGCTTCGTCGATGTCACCCCACGGCGCACGACGCTGCCGCCGATTTACAACAATTATCAGCGGATCGGGGCGCTGCACGATTATCGCGCCGCCGACCATGATTATTGGCCCGTCTTCCGCCCGCTGTTCCTGACCGGCTGGCTGATCGCCGACCAGTTCGAGGATGAGGGCGATTATGGCGCCGACCAGATCCTGATCGCGAGCGCGTCGAGCAAGACCGCGATCGGGCTTGGCTTCTCGCTCGCGCGGCGCGCGGGCCATCGCCCCGAAACGATCGGCCTGACCAGCAAGGCGAATGTCGCCGACCTCGATGCGCAGCGCATCTATGACCGGGTCATCGCCTACGACGACATCATGACGCTCAATCCCGCCTCATCCTCGGCACTTGTCGACATGGCGGGCAATGGCGCGGTGACGCGCGCGGTGCACAGCCATTTCGGGGGCAATCTGAAAGCCTCGATCATCGTCGGCAAGTCGCACTGGGACTCCGATGCCGGCGAGGCCGCGCTCCCCGGTCCCGAGCGGCAGGGCTTTTTCGCACCCGGCCGCAGCCAGAAGCGTATCGCCGACTGGGGTGGCGCGGCGTTCGCGCAAAAGATGGCCGAGGCCTGGCTCGCCTTCATGGACGTCGCGCCGCGCCTAGCGACGATCGACAAACGAACCGGCGGCGAAGCAGCCCTCGGCGCCTATCGCGAGATGCTCGCCGGCAAGGCCGACCCGAAAGCGGGGATCGTGATATCGCCATGCTGATCGTCGGCAGCCCGGTCTCACCCTATGTCCGCAAGATCCTCGCGATCCTGCATCTGAAGGGCCTCGATTACGAACTCGACCCGATCACGCCCTTTTATGGCAATGACGATTTTTCGAAGCTGAGCCCGCTGCGCCGGATCCCGGTGCTGATCGACGGCGACCTTGTCGTGAACGATTCGACGGTGATCGCCGAATATCTCGACGAGGCGTACCCCGATGTCCCGGTGCTGCCCGACGGCCCGCGCGAACGGGCGCAGGCGCGCTGGATCGAGGAATATGGCGACAGCCGCCTCGGTGATCTCTGCATCTGGGGCCTCTTCTTTCCGAAAGTCGTGGCACCGCATGTGTTCAAGCGGCCGCCCGACGAAGACGCGCTCGCGAAGGTCACGAACGACGACCTGCCCGAGGCGATCGACTGGATCGAGGCGCACGCGCCGGCGGCCGGCTTCCTGTTCGGCGATAGTGTGGGCGTCGCCGACCTCGCCATCGCCTGCCCGCTGCGCAACGCGGCGATCGCCGGCTGGACGCCCGATCCCGCGCGCTGGCCGAAGACCGCGGCCTGGCTCGACCGGATTGCCGCGCTTCCCTGCTACGCGCGCACCATGACGTTCGAACCCGCGATCCTCGCAACGCGCGCCGACGGGCGCCGCGCCGCGCTCGAAGCCGCCGGCGTGCGCGTCGCCCAACAAAGCTTCGGCACCGACACACCGCGCGCCAGCATCATGCTGCGCTGATCTTTCACTCTCCCGACGACAGGAACCATCTATGGGTCGCTTCACGACCGTGATCTTCGATTTTGGCGGCGTCATCACCGCCTCGCCCTTCGAGGCGTTCAACCGACTCGAGGAGGAGCGCGGCCTGCCGCGCGACTTCGTCCGCCGCGTCAACGCGGCCAACCCCGACGACAACGCCTGGGCGAAGTTCGAGCGCGCCGAGATCGACGCCGCGGCGTTCGACACGCTGTTCGCCGAAGAAGCGCGCGCGCTGGGCCATGAGCTGGAGGGCGAAGCGGTGCTGGCGGTGATCGCGGGGGCGGTGCGGCCAGCGATGGTCGCGGCGCTCGACACGCTGAAGGATCGCGGCTTCACCATCGCCTGCATCACGAACAACGTCCCCGGCGGCAAGATGGGAATCCAGGGCGCGGGCATGACGCGCAGCGCGGAAGCCGCGATCGAGGTCGCCGACATCATGGCGCGCTTCGCCCACGTCATCGAATCGAGCAAGGCCGGGGTTCGCAAGCCCGACCCGCGCATTTACCAGATGATGTGCGAGACGCTGGGCGTCGAACCGGGCGAATGCATCTATCTCGACGACCTCGGCATCAACTGCAAACCCGCGAGCCAGCTCGGCATGCACGCGATCAAGGTGACGAGCGGCGAACAGGCGCTCGCCGACCTGTCGGCGGCACTGGGGATGCCGCTTCCCTGAGACTGCACCCCGCAGGACAGCCCGGGGGCCGTCAGCCGCCACACCCTCTCTCGCTTTCGTCACCCCGGACCCTGATCCGGGATTCATCGCGGCGCCGAAATCATGGACTCCGGATCAGGTCCGGAGTGACGATGCAGGATAGATGAGCTTCTGGTCGGAAAGGTCGTTTCGCCAAAACGCAAAAACGAAATTCTAAATTGCAAATGACTCGCAATAACATATAAGCCCCCCGGTGCCGCATCATGCGCGCGCTGGAAAGGGAATCGATGTACGCCTTTGTCGACCGGCCGGTGGAAAGTCTCTGCAACGGCGGGCGTTTCCTGCTCTGGGCGATGCGCGCATGGGTTTCGGCGGCCGAGCGCGGGCAATGCGCGCCGCAGATGCTCTATCGGGGTTTTACCGCCGTCGAGGTGCCCGGCGCGCTGCCCGACTTCCATATCGCGATGGCGCTGCTCGCCGGCGATTCAGTCGAAACGCTGGCGCTTGCGCCGATGCCATGCCTCCAGATTTCAGAGGATGAAGCAATTCTGCTTGGACTCTGGCGCGATTTTTCGCTTGAGAGCGCCGCAAATGCCCATGCGACCCTGGCCTTGCTCGCCGAGGACGGCAGCGTCGGCCCGATCGCAAGAGCGATGGGGGCGACGGTCGACCGGCTGGTCGCGGCGGGATTCGATATGCCGGCCCTCGCGGCCGGCGCCATGACACATCAGGAAAGTTCAAAGTGATGAGTGACCGTATTGCCGAAGCCGCCAAGCTGGCCCCCTCCGCCTCGCTGACCGTCGAGGAGGTGCGTTCGGTGCGCCACTGGAACGAGCATCTGTTCAGCTTCACCATCACCCGTCCGCCAAGCTTCCGCTTCCGCTCGGGCGAATTTGTGATGATCGGCCTGCCGGGTGAAGGACGCCCACTGCTCCGCGCTTATTCGATCGCCAGCCCCGCCTATGCCGACGAGCTCGAGTTCCTGTCGATCAAGGTGCCCGACGGCCCGCTGACCTCGCGCCTCCAGCTCATCCAGCCGGGCGATCCGGTCTATCTCGGCCGCAAGCCGACCGGCACGCTTGTTGCCGACGCGCTGACCCCCGGCCGGCGGCTGTTCATGCTCTCGACCGGCACCGGCCTCGCGCCCTTCCTCAGCCTTGCGCGCGATCCCGATATCTATGATCGCTTCAACCAGATCGTGATCGTGCACTGCGTGCGGCAGGTCAGCGACCTCGCGTTCCGCGACGAGCTCGAAAGCCAGCTTGCGGGCGACCCGCTGGTGCAGGATCAGGCGTTGCTGCAGTTCCACTACCTGCCGACGGTGACGCGCGAACCCTTCCACACGACGGGCCGCATCGATGCGCTGATCGACGATGGTTCGCTTTTCGGCCACCCGCTGACCGGGCCGACGCAGTTCGACCCCGAAACCGACCGTATCATGATGTGTGGCAGCATGGCGATGATCCGCGACCTTCAGGCACGGTTCGAGGAGCTGGGCTTCAAGGAAGGCTCGAACGCCGCGCCCGGCGACTTTGTCATCGAGCGCGCATTCGTCGGCTAGGGCTTGTCCGCGTAAGCTTTGACCAGATCGAACATATAGTCGCGCCCGACATAGACCGAGCGCACTTCCATGCGTTCGTTGAGGCCGTGCGCCCCATTGCCGTCGGGGTCGCCCCACATGCCGGGGATGCCATAGGTCGGGATGCCGACCGCGCCGAGGAAGGTCGCGTCGGTATAGCCATTGGCCATCGACGGGATGACTTTCAGTCCCGGCCAATATTTGTCGACCAGTTTCTGCATCGGGCCGATGATCCTGGGGTCGAGCGGTGGCGCGGGCGGCGCGGGGCGCTTGGGCGGAAGCTGGGTGATCGTGACGCCCGGATCGCCGATCACGCGCCCGAGTTCATCCTTGATCGATTCGATGCTGTGCCCCGGAAAGATGCGGCAGTTGATGTTCGCGCCCGCGCGCTGCGGCAGCGCGTTCGGCGCGTGGCCGCCGTCGAGCAAGGTCGCGACGCAGGTGGTGCGCAGATTGCTGTGGAGGAACGGGTCCTTGTTGACGATCGCCTCGGCCGCCTTGTCGGCGGGGTTCTTCGCCAGCGCGACCATCGCGCGGCCGGTCTCGTCGCCGCGGGCGGCACCCGCCTCGGCAAAGAAACGCCGCGTCGTGTCGGTCATCTCGACCGGGAAGTCGTAATCGTCGATCTTCGTCAGCGCGCGCGCGAGTTCGTAGATGGCGTTGTCGGGCACGGGCGCCGAGCTGTGCCCGCCGGGGTTGCGCGTTTCGAGGCGGAAATTGGCGAAGGTCTTTTCGCCGACCTGCACCGACTGGCCGAGCACCTTGCCCTTGCCGTCGCTGTCGCCGCCGCCGCCCTCGTTCAAGGCAAATTCGGCGTCGATCAGGTCGCGCTTGTTCGCGGCGAGCCATTCGACGCCGTTGAACGCGCCATTGGTTTCCTCGCCGCAGGTCAGCGCCATTTTCACGGGGCGCTTGGGCTTGTAGCCGGCCTGCTGGAACCGGATCAGGGTGTCGACCCACACCGCCGCCTGTGCCTTGTCGTCGGCGGTGCCGCGGCCATAGAAATAGCCATTTTCCTCGACCATCACGAACGGGTCGCGTTCCCAGTCGGCGCGTTTCGCCTCGACGACGTCGATATGCGCGACGAGCAGGATCGGTTTGGCTGCCTTGCTGGTGCCCGGATAGACGGCGACGAGGCCGCCTTCCTTCGGATTTTCGGGAGTCGCGAACAGGGTGAGCTGGCTGTCGGGGATGCCCGCCGCCTTCAGGCGCGCCGCCATGCGTTCGGCGGCAAGCGTGCAGCTTCCCGACGACAGCGTCGTGTTCGTTTCGACCAGTTCCTTGTAGATTTCGCGGAAGGCGAGCTGATCGGCGCGCGGTTGCGCCTCGGCGGCGAGCGCGGGCGCGGCGAGCAGCATGGCGGACGTCAGCAACGCGGACAGCGTTTTCATCGATTTCTCCCCTGTTTGTAGACGCAAGGAGCAGAAAGACGGCGGCGCTGCAAGCCGCGATGCGCGTGCCCCTTGCGCCGCGGCGGGCTTTGGCGCAATCGGGGCGGGGGAGAGGAGCCGAAGTGACCAAAATCGATGACAACCCACCGGGGTTGGTGGCGCGCGGCGTGCGCCGGCTGTTGCTCCTGCTGTACCGGATGCGCGGATGGAAGGCCGAGGGCAGCGTGCCCGAACAGCGGCGTTTCGTGCTGATCGCCGCACCGCATACGAGCAATTGGGACTTCGTCAATTTCCTCGGGCTTGCCGGCGACCTTGGGCTGAAGCCCCATTTCATGGGGAAATTGTCGCTGTTCCGCTGGCCGCTCGCGGGCTTCATGAAACAGATGGGCGGCATCCCGGTCGACCGGCGCGGCGGCACCAATGTCGTGCAGCAGATGGTCGACGAGTTCGCGCGCCGCGCCGAATTCATCCTGACCGTCGCGCCCGAGGGAACGCGCGGCAAGACGAAGAAATGGCGCACCGGATTCTACCAGATCGCGCTCGCCGCCAAGGTGCCGCTCGTCGTGGGTTTCATGGACTACAGCAAGAAGACCGGCGGGCTCGGCCCGCTGATCTGGCCCACCGGCGACTTTCGCGCGGACATGCTGAAGGTGCTCGAAACGTATAAAGGCTGCATCCCCAAATTTCCCGAGCGGGCGGTGCAGTCGATCGATGATATAGTCGGGGTCGAAGAGGAACGGGATTTGCGCGCATGATCGACGCCCTTTTGCTGCTCGGGACCAATTTTGCCGGATTGATCGGCGTCATCCTGATTCTGTGGGGCATATCGGTCGTCATCCGCGACGTGTCGTTCATCGACGCCTTCTGGGCGTTCGGCATGGTGCTGCTTGCATGGGGCGCGGCATGGCAGGCGGGGTTCGACGCGCCGCACGCGAAATTGCTGCTCGGCCTCACGACCTTGTGGGGCCTCCGGCTCGCGATCCATCTGACCGTCCGCTGGGCGCGCCATGGCGAGGACCCGCGCTACCGGAAGATCCTCGCGCATACGGTGGAGAAGCGGAAATGGGGCTGGGCGAAGGCCGCGCTGCTTACCGTTTTCCTGACGCAGGCGCCGCTGCTGTTCATCACCTGCTTGCCCGCGCAGCTCGGCATCTGGGCGAGCGCGGGCGATCCCGCAGCCGGCGTCGGTGCGATCGGCTGGATCGGCGCTGCGGCCGCCTTGATCGGCATCGCGTTCGAAAGCATCGGCGACGCGCAGCTCGACGCCTTTCGCAAGAATCCCGCGAACAAGGGCAGGGTGCTCGACACCGGCCTGTGGCGTTATACGCGCCACCCCAATTATTTCGGCGACGCGCTGGCGTGGTGGGGCATCTGGCTCGTGACGCTCGACCTCGGTTGGGGGCTGGCGCTTGCGAGCCTGATCGGGCCGGTCTTCCTGACCTTCACCCTCACTCGGTGGTCGGGCAAGGCGCTGCTCGAAAAGGGGCTGCACAAGACGCGGCCCGATTATGCCGCCTATGTCGCGCGAACCTCCGGATTCATCCCTTGGCCGCCAAAGACCAAGGCTTAGGTGGCGAGGAACGCCCGGCCGATGTGTCGGCGCTCGGCGATGCGCCGCGCATCCGCGCGATCCTGACCGCGGCGGCGCGCGAGGGGCGCAGCGTCAGCTATTCCGAACTGCTCGGCGACCTCGGCTTTCGCTTCACCCGCCCCAAGATGCGCGCGGTGTGCCGGACGCTCGAGGAGGTCGATCGCCTCTGCGCGCTGGACGGCGAACCCGACATGGCGGTGCTGGTGGTACGCGAAAGCGACCGGCTGCCGGGGCAGGGCTGGTGGGTCGGCGGAACGGCGCTGCTGCTCGGCTATGACGGCCCGTGGGAGGGCGCGGCAGCGACGCGGTTTATCCGCGAGCAGCAGCAGGCGGTGTTCGATTATTGGGCAGAGCGATAAATATGGGCGCATTCGGATTTTCCATTTTGCGCCTCATCCTCACGCTGATGCTGATCGGTGGGCTGCATGAATATGCTCCGCCATCGTGGGGTGCCTATGGCGTGCTGATCGCCTTTCTCTGCCTGTCCTTTCTCGTGACGATGGTTCACGAACTCGGCCATGCGCTGGCGGTATGGGGGCAGCGCGGAACGGTGATCGAAATATCGGTTCTCGGCCTGACCTACGCGCCGCCGTCGAGGCGCTTTGCGCTGAAGGCGCTCCCGAAGGGCGGCGATCTGGGAGGGTATGTCGCCTACCGTCCGCCCGCGGAAGACTGGACGCGGCGGCAATATGGTATCGTCGCCGCGGCTGGACCGCTTGCCGATGCGGCACTTGCGCTGGTCGCGCTAACGACCGCGATGTGGTTTGCGCCGCCGATCGCCGCATCGCCTGCCCCGGTCGTCGCGACCGTCGTGGACGAGGCGTCGGCAAACTCCGTGAGAATCCGAAGCAACCTGCCGTCGACGGAGGAACATGAACGCATCGTCGCCGAAATTTCGGCCGGTGAGCGAGGGAAAGGCGCGGCGGCGTTGGCGTCGATGCTGATGGTCGTCGCCTTTGTATCGGCGCTCGGTAACCTGCTTCCCTATCATGGCAGCGACGGGGCCAGGCTGCTCCAGCTGTGGCGCGGGCGGAACCGCTTCGCGCGAACGCGCTGACGCCGCTCCCTTACTTCTTCAAGCCGATCTCGCGCAGCCGCTGTTGCAGATAGTCGTCCGCGGTAATCGGCGTCGGGTAGAGGTTCGGGTGCGACGCGTCGACGCAGCTTTCGAGCGTCTCGATCGGATAGTCCGAGCGGAAGTGCAGGAAGAAGGGCATCGAGTAACGCGCGACGCTCGCGCGGCCCGCGTCGGGATTGCGGACGCGGTGGGTGGTCGAGGGCAGCTTGTTGTTGGTCAGCCGCTGCAGCATGTCGCCGACATTGACCGCCATCGCGCCCGGCGGCGGCGAGACGGGGAGCCAACTGCCGTCCTTGTCGAGGATCTCCAGCCCCGCCTCTTCGGCGCCGAGCAGCAAGGTGATCGTGTTGATATCCTCATGCGCTTCGGCGCGGATGCCCTTGGCGGGGGCTTCGACGGGCGGATAGTGGAGCAGGCGCATCACGCTGTTGCCGTCGGCGACGGTGTCGTCGAAGAAATCGGGCGCAAGGCCGAGGTAGCGTGCGATGCCCGAGAGCAGGCGGCCGCCGACGCGGTCGAATTCGGCGAAGAGTTTGTCATAGGCGGTGCGGAAGCCTTCGACTTCCTTTGGCCACACATTGTTCGGCTGCTGCGCGGCGAGGCGGTGGCCGGCGGGCAGGTCGCGGCCGACATGCCAGAATTCCTTGAGGTCGACTTCCTTGGCGCCCTTGGCGATCTCGGTCCCGAACGGCGTATAGCCGCGCGCACCGCCGCCGCCGGCGATATGATAGGCACGCTTGGTTTCCTCGGGCAGCGCGAAGAAGGCTTTCGCCTTGTCCCACGCTTCGTCGATCAGCTCGGGGTCGATGCCATGGTCGGTGATCATCGCGAAGCCGAAGCGTTCGAACGACGCCCCGAAATCCTTCGCGAACTGATCGGCGGGAAGCGACATGGAAATGACGGGAACGGCAGCGGTCATGAAAGATAGGTCCATCTGATAGGGGCGGCGCCCGTCGGGGCGCGTCATGAGTCGCGATTTAGGCGCTGCGCGGCTGCGGTTAAAGGGAAAAAGGCGGTTTCGTCCCGCGCGCGGCTCGGCTAAGCCCCCGGCCATGGCAAAGCAATATTGGCTGATGAAATCCGAACCCGACGCCTATGCGTGGGAACAACTCGTCAAGGACGGCACGGGGATGTGGGACGGGGTGCGCAACCACACCGCGAAGCTCAACCTGATGGCGATGAAGCTCGGCGACGAGGCGCTCTTTTATCACAGCAATATCGGCAAGGAATGCGTGGGGATCATGACGATCACCGAGACCGCCTCGCCCGATCCGACCGCGGAAAAGGGATCGCCGTGGGTGATCGTTCGCGTCGCCCCGGTGCGGGCGCTGAAGCATCCGGTCACGCTCGCGGCGATCAAGGCCGATCCGGCGCTCGCCGACATGGACCTGATCCGACAGTCGCGACTGTCGGTCGGGCGCGTAACGCCCGCCGAATGGAAACATATCCTCAAAAAATCGGAAAAGCCCGCCGGCTGAACCCGGGTGCAATGCGGGCGATTATTTCGCCAGCTTCGCCTTCAGATGGTCGGCCACCGACGGGTGCAGTGGATTGACGAATTCGCAGCCGTAATTGTTGCCGTCCTGCCGGCGCACCACGGCTTCGACCGGCTGCAGCCCGGGCAGGTTCACCCAGATATGCTTGCCGATCGCCTGGCGCGAAAAGGTGAACATGCGGAAACCGTTCGCCGACAGGTCGAATAGTTCGGCATCGAACGGATTGGATCCAGCTTCGCGAAAGCGGGCGCGGCCGTCGACCGACGTGCGTTCGTCACGGCGGGCCGATGGAGGCGCCTTACTGGCTTCGAGGGTGCGATTTCCCAACACTGCTTTGGTCCCAGCGTACTCTTGATTCGACTTCTCTTACGCCGCCGTTGGTTACCTTAAAGTGAAGGAATATGGTGAAAATCGGCTATATCGGTGGCCGGTCCCCGACCGCCATCAAATGGCTGGGAAAGGGCGTGACAAGCTGTGCCGCATCGCGCCATTCGGCGGTCAGCCAGCGCTCATGATCCTCGGCATGCAGGATCAGCGGCATCGCGCCGGGGCCCAGGCGTTCGAGCAGGCCGTTCGGATCGGTCGTGAGCATCGCGAAGCCCGGCCAGTCGTCATTCTGGCGCTGGATGCCCGCGAAGGCGAAGATCGACCGGCCCGAAACCGACGCCCAGCGCTGGCGCCGCGCGCCCGCCGGCCCCGACCACAGGGCGAAGCTCGTCGCGGGGATCAGGCAGCGAAGCTCGGGATGGCGCAGCGTGCCGATCCAGAAGGGGCTCGACAGGTTGCGGACCGTCGCGACGGGCTGCGTGCCCTGCGGCGGGGGCGGGACGCCCCACAGCTTCGGGCGCAGGTAACGGCGCGGGCCGCCGCGATTGTCGGGAGCGATCACCGGTGCGGGACGCCCCGGCGTGACATAGTCGCCCGCCCAGGGATCGTCGCCCGCATCGACGCCAAAAGTCGCGGCGATCGCGCGCGCCGGGGCATCGAGACGATAGAGGTTCATGCGGCCTGATTGCCGCGCGGCGCTGCGCTGTCAATCGGCGCGCTGCGCCGCTTTCACTTGTCCCAGGGCGACTTTTCGGCGGGTTTCGATTCGCCGAGACTTCCGCGTTCGGCGGCACGGTCGGCGGCGACCATCACCCCGGCGCCCATCATGCTGCACCCGACGAAGCCGAGGATCGTCAGGCATCCGAGCCCCATCAGGATCGATTTCATCATATCGGCCATCGTGCCGCTCCGTCGTTGTTCCGGCGGCAGGGGTAACGGCTATGCGTAAAAATCGTGTTTACTGATCGGGTCTTACGCGGCCGCGGCCCGCCTTGATGCTCGCGCGCGCCTTCTTGCTGTCGACGCGTTTCGCCTTCGCTGCCTTGCTGGGTTTGGTCTTGATGCGCCGTTCGGGGCGGACAAGCGCGGCGTCGACCAGTTCGTTCAGCCGCGCGCGTGCGTCGGCGCGGTTCGCTTCCTGCGTGCGGAAACTGCGCGCGAGGATGACGAGTTCGCCCGTGGCGGTCATCCTGCTTCCCGCCAGCGTCTTGAGCCGCCGATAGGCATCGGGCGCGAGCCCCAGCGCGAAGACATCGACGCGCAATTGGCATGCGGTCGCGACCTTGTTGACATTCTGGCCCCCCGGGCCCGACCCCGCGAGGAACTTCTCGCTGATCGCGCTTTCGGGGATCTCAGCCACGCGTCGGCTCCGCTCCCTCCGGCGCCGCAAAGCCCATCGCGATGAAGCTGTCGGGGAAGGGCGCCTCGGCAATTATTGGCGGCTTGACGTCACGTTTTACCATCAGCCTTTCGGCATGGAGCAGGGTTCGCGTTTTTGTCCCGCCACGGCCGTAGACGGGATCGCCGACAAGCGGAAAGCCGAGCCCCTCGAGCGCATGGACGCGCAGCTGGTGCGTGCGGCCGGTTTCGGGGCGGAAGCGGAGCAGGGCGCGATCGCCGACGACAGCGAGCTTTTCCCAATGCGAGATCGAGGGCTTGCCTTTCGGATCGCCGACCATGCGCCAGCCCTCTTCGGCCGTCGAAACTTTTGAAAGCGGCAGGTCGATCGTACCGCCGTCGCCGTCGGGCACGCCGTCGACGATCGCGAGATATTGCTTCTCGACCTCGCGGCTCTCGAACGCGCGGGTGAAGCGGCCGTGCGCCTTGGGATTGCGCGCGAGGAGCAGGCAGCCCGAGGTGTCGCGGTCGAGCCGATGAACCGCGAGCGGCCAGCGTTTGAAACCGAACTTCAAGAGGTCGAGATGGTTTTCGAGGCTGAGGCTGCCGTCGCGCGGAGCGTCGACGGGCAGGCCCGCGGGCTTGTCGATGACGAGGGCCTCGCCATCGAGGAACAGGACACGGTCTGAAAGGAGCATGGCGCGCTATAGGGCCTGATCGGTTGAGGGGGAAGCGCCTCGCGCTTTTGCCGATACCGTGAATCCGGCCCTCAACGAAAATGCGCGGGCCTGCCGGTCAGTCGAAAGCGTAAACGTCCATCGCGAGCAGGCCATAGGTGACGCTGTGGTGCAGCCGTTCGGCCTTCAACGGTACCGCGCCCGCGCCCATCGCCACGAACAGCGGCAATATATGGTCTGCCGTCGGGTGATTGTCGCGCCCGTGCGGCGCGCGGTCGACGCTGTGCAGCACGTCGTCGAGGGCCCCCGCGGACATCCGTTCCGCGATCCAGTCGGTAAAGTCGGTAACCCACGCCGGCGCGGGGGCATCGATCGGCAGGCGGGCGGAGAAGAGCGCGCGCAGATTATGCGTGATGCTGCCCGATCCGACGATCAGCACCTCTTCGTCGCGGAGCGGTTCCAGCGCCTGTCCCAGCGCGAAATGCCATTCGGGCGAAGCGTTCGACGCAATCGAAAGCTGGACGACGGGAATGTCGGCATCGGGGTAGATGAGCGACAGCGGCACCCACGCGCCATGGTCGAGCCCGCGTTCGGGATCGGCGGTGACGGCAAGGCCATGCCCGGCCAGCAGGTCGACGACGCGCTGGGCCAGCGCCGGGTCGCCCGGCGCGGGATAGCGCATCGCGAACAGCTCGTCGGGAAAGCCGCCGAAATCGTGGATCGTCGGCGGCGCGGGCGACGCGGTCACCGTCGCGCGGCCGCCCTGATACGCCGCATCATGATGCGCCGATACGAGCAGGATCGCGCGCGGGCGCGGCAGTCGGGCACCCAGCCCGGCGAGGAAGTCCCGCGCCGGGCTGGGCTCGAGCGCCATCATCGGCGAGCCGTGCGAAAGGAAAAGGCTCGGGAGACGGCGCATCGGTTCAGGCGATCAGCTTGGCGGCGGTGCGCGCGACGCGCTCGCCGAGATAGCGGGCACCGGCAAGATCGGCTTCGCCCGGCTGGCGCGAACCGTCGCCGCCGGCGATCGTCGTCGCGCCATAGGGGGCGCCGCCCTTCACTTCATCGACGCCCATCTGGCCGGAAAAGCCATAGTCGAGGCCGACGATCGTCATGCCGAAGTGGATCAGGTTGGTGAGGACCGAAAAGAGCGTCGTTTCCTGACCGCCATGCTGCGACCCGGTCGAGGTGAAGGCGGCGCCGACCTTACCGTTGAGCTTGCCCTGCGCCCAGACGCCGCCGGCGGTGTCCCAGAAGCTTGCCATCTGGCTCGACATGCGGCCGAAGCGCGTCGGCGTGCCGACGACGATCGCGTCATAATCTGCGAGTTCGTTCGGGTCGCTCAGCAGCGGGTGCGCGGTGTCGGTCTTGAAGCCCGCGGCCTGAACGACCGCCGCGGGGGCGGTTTCGGCGACGCGGCGGATTTCGACGTCGGCGCCCGCGGCGCGCGCGCCCTCGGCGACGGCGTCGGCCATCTGTTCGACATGCCCGTAGCTCGAATAATAGAGCACCAGTACCTTGGCCATCATTCAGTCCTTTCTTTCACAATGAAACCGCCGCCGCGCGGGAGGAAGGCGCGGCGGCGGCGGGGTATCAGGCGGCCTGCTTCAGGCCGTCGATTGCGGTGGTCGCCTGATTGATCGCTTCGCCGTTCATCATCTGCTGGTCGGCGGCGATGATGTGGACATCGGTGATGCCGACGAAGCCGAGCACGTGGCGCAGGTAGCCGGTGGCGAAATCATAATCGCTGCCGACGGGCACGCCGCCCGAGGTGACGACCAGATAGGCCTTCTTGCCCTTGAGCAGGCCTTCGGGGCCCGCTTCGGTGTAGCGGAAGGTCCGGCGGGCGCGGGCGATCAGGTCGATCCATGCCTTCAGCGAGGCGGGGATGCTGAAATTATAGATGGGCACGCCGATGACGATCGTGTCGGCGGCTTCGAGTTCGGCGATCATCTCGTCCGACGCGGCAAGCGCCGCCTTCTGGTCGTCCGAACGGTCGGCGTCGTCGGTGAAATTGGCGCCGACCCAGTTTTCGGTCAGCAGCGCGGGCGGCGTATCGGCAAGGTCGCGGCGGGTGACGCTGGCGCCATAACCCTGCTCGACCAGACGGGTCACGAGCTGGTCGGTGAGCTGGCGGCTCGTTGAACCGGTATGGCGGGCACTCGAATCGATGCGGAGAATATGGCTCATTGTCTTGTTCCTTGATTTCGGAAGGGAGGGGGTGCCGCGAGCTTCGAAGGGAAACCCGCGGCACGGGGTGGGTCGCCGCCGGGGAGGGGGATGGCGACGACCCGGGGGCTCTTTAGAGGCTGTCGACGAGGACCAGTTCGGCGTCGTCGAGCGCTTCGACCTCGATCTTTCCGACATCGCGGAGTGCGATGCCGTCGCGGGGATCGGCGTCCTCGCCATTCACCCGGATCCGGCCCTTGGCGGCGACCAGATAGGCGTGGCGTCCGGGTTCGAGGTCGTAGGAGACGCTTTCCCCGGCCCCCACCGTCGCGGCAGCCACACGGGCATTGGCGCGGATCGGCAGCGCTTCGTCGCCGTCGATGCCGCTCGCCAGCGTCACGAACTGGCCCGACCGGTCGGCCTTGGGGAACTGGCGCGCGCCCCAGCCCGGATTGCCACCGTCGCGGTCGGGCATGATCCAGATCTGGAACAGCGTCGTTTCCTCATCCTCGAGGTTGAACTCGCTGTGCGTCACGCCGGTGCCGGCGCTCATCACCTGGACGTCGCCCGCCGCGGTGCGGCCGCTGTTGCCCATGGAGTCGCGGTGCGTAATCGCGCCGGTGCGGACATAGGTGATGATTTCCATGTCGCGGTGCGGATGCGGCGGGAAGCCCGACTGGGCGGCGATGGCATCGTCGTTCCAGACGCGCAGCGCGCCCCAGCCCATGCGATCGGGCTCGTAGTAATTGGCGAAGGAAAAGTGGTGACGGGCGTCGAGCCAGCCGTGGTTGGCGTGGCCCAGCGTGTCGAATTTGCGGATGTCGATCATTGGCCTTGTCCTTTCGTATCTTGTCGATCGCTGCGCATATCGGTGGTGCCGGTGCGCTGGTGTTGAGGACAAAATAGGCTCTTGGATCGTTTCTAAAATAGCGTAGATGGAAAACCATCGTTTCCAATCAGGAGCTATTGCGTGGCGCTTCCCGACTATGAAGGCTGGGCCTGTTTCGTCGCCGTTGCCGACGGCGGCAGCTTTACCGCTGCCGCCGCCGCGCTCGGCCTGTCGAAGGCGAGCGTGTCGAAGGCGGTGACGCGGCTCGAGGCGTCGCTGGGGATCACGCTGCTGCATCGCAGCTCGCGCGTCGTCGCAGTGTCGACCGCGGGCGCGGGCCTGCTCGACGAAGCGCGCGCGATGGTCGCGGCGGCGACCGCGGCGACCGAAGCCGCGCGCGGCGACCGCGTCGACCTCGCGGGGCCGATCCGCCTTGCCGCGCCGATGAGCTTTGGGATCAAGGTGCTCGGCCCGCCGCTCGCAGCCTTCCTCGACCGGCATCCGGCGGTCGAGATCGAAGTGCTGCTGAGCGATGCGCGCAACGATCCGGTCGCGGAGGGGATCGACCTGACGCTGCGCATATCGCCGCTCGCCGATTCGAGCCTGCTCGCGCGCACGATCGCGCCGGTCGCGGCGTCGGTGATCGCGAGCCCCGCCTATCTGGAAAAGCACGGCACCCCGAAACATCCGCTCGACCTCGCGGGGCACCGGCTGATCGGTTACGGCCACCGCCAGCGCGCGATGCCGATCCATTTCCATCGCAAGGGCGAGGAAGCGACCGTGCTGCCGACGGGCCCCTTGTTCGCGAACAATGGCGATGTCGCGGTGCCGCTGGTGGTCGCGGGCGTGGGCATTGCCGCCTTGCCCGATTTCATCGCCGCCGACGCGTTGGCGTCGGGCGCGGTCGTCCCGATCCTGGCCGACTGGTCGTTGCCGCAGTCGCATCTGCACCTGTTGTCGCCGCCCTCGCGGCTGCGCCCCGCGCGCGTCCGCGCGCTCTCGGACCATCTGGTCGACACGCTCAAAATGTCCTGTACCGGGGCACATGATCGCTATGTGGCGCTTCACCATCATCCCAAAACGCCGTGACCGACTGTTGCAAATAGGGCGCGACTCGCGGAGTTCTGCGGGTTAAATCAAAATTAACCTTTTCCCTTCATTAGTTTCGTGGTTAATGTTCCGGCAGTCCTGCAACGGGGGTTGGTCGGTGACATCCTTGATAGTCATGCGATCGGTTCGCGGGATTATCGTGGGAAACAGTCAAGGGGTGCCTAATGCGCGTACTGCTGATCGAGGACGAGCCGACGACCGCGAAAGCGATCGACACGATGCTCACGACCGAAGGCTTCAACGTCTACACCACCGATTTGGGGGAAGAGGGCTTGGACCTTGGCAAGCTCTATGATTACGACATCATCCTGCTCGACCTGAACCTGCCCGACATGCACGGCTATGACGTGCTGAAGAAGCTGCGCACCGCCAAGGTGCAGACGCCGGTGCTGATCCTGTCGGGCATTTCGGAAATGGATTCGAAGGTGCGTTCGTTCGGCTTCGGTGCCGACGATTATGTCACCAAGCCGTTCCACCGCGACGAGCTGGTCGCCCGCATCCATGCGGTCGTCCGCCGGTCGAAGGGTCACAGCCAGAGCGTCATCAAGACGGGCAAGCTCGCGGTCAATCTCGACACCAAGACGGTCGAGGTCGACACGACGCGCGTGCATCTGACCGGCAAGGAATATCAGATGCTCGAGCTGCTCTCGCTGCGCAAGGGCACGACGCTGACCAAGGAAATGTTCCTGAACCACCTGTATGGCGGGATGGACGAGCCCGAACTGAAGATCATCGACGTCTTCATCTGCAAGCTGCGCAAGAAACTGGCGCTGGCCTGTGGGGGTGAAAATTATATCGAGACGGTCTGGGGCCGCGGTTATGTCCTTCGCGACATCGACGACGAAGGCAACGAGGTGCGCCGCGTCGCCTGACGCCGGACACTGAATTTAGAACACCGGGGGAGCCGGCGCGGAGCGATCCGCGCCGGTTTTCCTTTGCGCGTCGCTATTGCGGTTTGCTGGTCCAGACGCTGCGCCCGAAATGCGCGGGCTGTGCCGCACCGAGGACGAGGCCGGGCCGGCGCGCCGGCGCGGTGGGCGGCGGGATGATTTCGAACCCGGAGGCGACGGCGTGCGTCGCCGGCGCGGCGCCGCCGTGCGCGGCGCGCAGCAGGCTGGTGTCGATCGCGCGATCGGTTTCGATCCCGAATTTCTTGTCGACGACCCAGCGGACGGTGCCGAGCATCGGGTCGTGGCCCGGAAGGAAGACGGTGATCCGTTCGCCGATATGCAGCGCGGCGGGCCCCTGGCCGCCGATGCCCGTTTCGGAGACGTTGCGGATCGTGATGTCGAACTGTCCGAGTCGCGAGCAGGCGAGCGCCGCCTTCACCAGGCGCGACTGGCGCGGCTGGCGCTTGTCGGAAGGAGCGGAAGAGGCCGGGGAAGCCTCGGGATTCGACATGCGCGACTCATCTCTGTCGCCCGACCCCCACGTCGACCGATGATTATGGTCCCGGCACAACCGTAACCGCTGAAGGTAAATTTTCGTTATAGATGTCTGGTGACAATTGGGGCGGCGGCGCGTTTGTGTTCCGTTGCGGGACTGTCCGGCGGCGTCGGTTATGGGGTGAGGAGCGGACGTTCGCGGTTCTTATGTGCACCCCGGCGAAAGCCGGGGCCCATCTTCCCACGGCGCTACCGGGCCCCGGCTTTCGCCGGGGTACACAACTCTATCGGCTGCTTCTTTCTCTCCGTCATCCCGGGCTTGACCCGGGATCCCGCTTTTGAGGCGCTGATTGCCTTTGATCTCAAGCGGGACCCCGGATCAAGTCCGGGGTGACGATGATGGATGGGGCTGCTTCCGGTCGAAACCGGCCATCCGCAATTCGGATCGCGGCCCAAAAAAGAGGCCCGCCGCATGCCGGGGCATGGGCGGGCCGAAAGCCGTTTCCGGTGACCTGATCAACGCAGGCCCGAAAATTTCACATCCTGGACGCGGCCGTAGCGGACGTCGCAGCTGAACTTGCCATTGTCATAATTGCCGCCGCGGCCCCAGCGTCCGCCAAAGCCGTCGCGGACGACGACGCGGCCCTTGACCTTGTACCCGTCGCGCTTGCGGTCGATGCTCGTCACTTCGGTGACGTCGGTGCGGCCATAGCGGCGGCTGCCGCGTTCGACGGCATTGACGCACTGGCTGACCGCGCTGCGGCTGTTGCCATAACGGTTATAGTCATAGCCATAGCCGTAGCGCGCGTCGTTGTAGCGGCCGCGATCGCGATAACGATCGCCATAGCGGTCGTTGTAGCGGTCGTCGTAACGATCGTAGCGGTCGTTGTCCGATGCCGACAGGATCGCGGCAAGCCCGCCGATCACGACGGCGCCGGCGATGATTTCGCCCGCGCTGATCCCGTCGCGGTCATAACGGTCACGCGCTGCGGCGGGGGCGGCGCTCATCAGCATCGCGCCGGCGGTGGCCGCACCAATTGCGGCCTTGGTCAGGTTCGTCTTAATAGCCATGGTTCGGTCTCCTCAAAAAGCGCAGGCGGCGTATCGCGGCCTGTTGAGGATGGTTTAACGGACGCGCGGTGACGCCGTGCTGAACCCCGCGCTTATCTGGCGTTCAGCCTTGGTTTTGCTGGCGTTCATAAAGAAATGGCCCCCCGCCGGTGGGCGGGAGGCCTGGCTGTCGCTCCGGCAGGGTCAGCCGAAATTGACGTCGACGACGCGTCCGTTGCGATAGCTGCAGCCAAAGCTCCGCACCTCGCCGCCGAGGCGCGACGCGGTGCCCGTGACGTACCAGCCGCCGCCCGAGGCTTTGGTGCCGGTGATGCTGTCGACGCGTGCATCCTCGCCCATTTCGCCCTCGACCGCCCAGCTGCACGCGTCGGCGGCGCGCGCTTCGGCCTCGCCGCGCCCATAGGCGCCGGGGGCGGCGGCGTCCGGCGCGTCGGGCTCGTAGCGCGGCACCTCCTGCCGTTCGTCGTCGCGGTACGGCGGGTCGTACCGATAGTCGGGCGCGCGATCGCGTTTGTCCTTGCTCGCGGCGCTGGCGATCGCGGCGATGGTGCCGATGATGAGCAAGCCGCCGAGCACGTCGCCGGTGCTGATGCGGTCGTGGTGGCGATAGCCCCAGCCGCCATGGCGGCTGCGCGCTTCGGCGGGGGTGGCGGCAAGGCCGACCGAGGTCAGGACGATCGCTGCAGCAGTGGTCAGGCTGGTGAGTTTACGCATCGAGGAAAGCTCCCCTTCGGCGGGGCCCTGGACGGTCCGGCCCCCTCTGTCCCCGCCCTAGGCGCATCATGCTTTCGCGCCGCTGAACCGTTGCCGATGCGCGGCGAAGCGAGTCCCGGAACGCGAAAGGCCCGCCATCCACGGGGACGGCGGGCCTTCGACCAGATACAGGTGACCAGACCTATATGGGCAATCAGCAGACGCAGCGCGGCTTGGGTTTCGGTTTCCACTTCTTCTTCGCCACATAGCGTTTCCGCACCGGCACATTTTCATAATAGGTGCGGGTCGATGTTTCGACGGTTTCGGTCACCACCGGCGCGCCGTTCGTGATGATCGTCGTGACGACGACGCCCGGGGTGTAATAGCCATAGCCGTAACCATAGCCGCCGTGCTGGTAGGTCGTCGCATAGCCGCCGGGATATGGGCCACCGGGATAGGGGCCGCCCTGATAATAGCCGCCGCGATACCGCTCGCGGCTCGCCATCCATTCGTCGCACTTTTTCTTGTCCGAGGCATTGCCGATCGCGCCGCCGGCGAGCGCACCGAGTCCGCCGCCGATCAGCGTGCCTTCGGTGCGGTTGCCGCGCCCGGCGATGCGGTTGCCGACGATGCCACCCACGACACCCCCGACAACCGCGCCGCCTACCGTGCCCCCCCGGCCACAGCGGCGTGCCATATCTTCGTCGTAGCGCGGGTCGTACCCGCCGCCATAATAGGGATCATAGGCGGGCGGCGGCGGATAGCCGGCGCCATGGCCTTCGACCGTGCCTTCGTAGCGGCCGTCGTAACGGCGGCCGTCGGGCGCTTCATAGGTACCGTTCCAGGTTCCGGTCCAGCGGCCCTCGGCATCATAGGTGCCGTTGACGGTGCGATAGTCGACTTCGCTCGGCACGCGGTCGGGATAGCCGGTGTAGACGCGGACGTCGGGATCGGCGGGAGTGCCATAATCGAGCGCGGGCGCTTCGGCGCGGGCGTGCCCTGCCAGCAACAACGACCCTGCGGCCATACCCAACAAGACGATCGTACGCATGCTAAACTCCCTGTTCCCCCGGCCTGAACCGATTGGTTAACAGCTTGTTAGCAAAATCGTCGCGTTTCGGCGAATCCGTTAACCGTGATGAATCTGTCCCGATTTGGCGCAGGTTGGAGCCGGCCGGCGCTTTTGGGGCAGGACCGGTTTCGCGCGGGCAGGGCCTTCGGTCTCTCCCGCTGCTTGCGGGAGCGAGATCAGACGCGCCCCGGCGCGCGTGCCCGGATGAAATTTTCCAGCGCGACGAACAGCATTTCGCGCGCATCGCTGCCCAGCATTTCGGCGGTCAGCCAGTCGAAATGGACGCGGTCGCGGCGCGTCGAGGCCCCGACCATCGCCGCGAGCAGCGCTTCGTCGAAGCTGACGCGCGGGCAGCAGGGCGGGGCGACGGCAAAGGGTTCGGGCCAGACATGGCCGATCGCCTCGACGACGAGGCGATAGCGGCGCGCGGCGAGGATATTGCCCCAGCGCCGTTCGAGTTCGGGCATCGGGTCGCGTTCGCTGCGGCGGCAGAGGATGCAATAGCGGAGTGCCAGCACGGCCTGCGCGGCTTCGACGGAGAGATCGCGCACCAGCGGCTGCTGCGTCAATTGGCGGATCAGCGTGCTGCTGTGCATATGGTTTCTGTCTCCCGGCCCTTGCAATTCCCCGGTCCGTTTCGCCCCTTTTCGGGAAAAAGATGCCGGCCGCTTTAAAGCGCAGCTTTAAGATGCAGCGGCCGGCAGGAGGGGACTGCCCCACCTTGCTATTGAGAATTATTCGCAAATACAAGCGAAAAAAGAGGCGCCCGAAAGCGCCTCTCTTATCAACGGCTTAGCGAGTGGACGTCGCCTGGGCGCCGCCGAATCACTCAGTCGTCGCTGACGGGCTTCGACTGGAGCTGGATGTAATTTTCGATACCCATGCGCTCGATCATCTCGAACTGCTTTTCCAGCTCGTCGACATGATGCTCTTCGCTTTCGAGGATGTCGGCGAACAGGTCGCGGCTGACATAGTCGCGCACGCTTTCGCAATGCGCGATCGCGTCCCTCAGCAGCGGGATCGCTTCCTCCTCGACCGCGAGGTCGGCGCGCAGGATTTCCTCGACCGTCTCGCCGACGCGCAGCCGCCCGAGGAGCTGGAAGTTGGGGAGGCCGCCGAGGAAGAGGACGCGGTCGGCGAGCTTGTCGGCATGCTTCATCTCGTCGATCGACTCTTCGCGTTCGAACGCGGCGAGGCGTGCGACGCCCCAATTGTCGAGCATGCGATAGTGCAGCCAATATTGGTTGATCGCGGTCAGCTCGTTCTTGAGCGCCTCGTTCAGGAAATCGATGACTTTTTCGTCGCCCTTCATGGTGTCAGTCCTGTCATTTCTGTCTTGGAATGGAGTGGGCGCATTATAGGCGCCCGGCCCCCATCAGGCCAAGGTCAAAAATGGCGGAAAACCAAGAAAAATCAGGCGGTCGCGGCGACGTCGCTGATGATATTGCGAGCGAATGACAGGCATTGTCCGCACTTGGGTTTGCGACCCAATTGCGCATAGGCCGCCTTCGCGCACCGCAATTGGCCATTCCGCGCGACATCGCGCAGCTGGCTTTCCCTTATTGCGTTGCAGACACAGACGACCATGTGCGAATCCTTCTCAACAAGGCTGATGTAGGGATAGTGCGAGGGATTCGCAACAACAAAGATGCGATTGGTTCGCAATGTGAACAGCGACTTTTTCGCCGTTGCGGCCCTTGCCCGAAAAGTGATTCGCGGGCATAGGCGCGCCCATCTTCCCGCCCGCACAGCAAAGGTCCGCCCCGATGAAAGTGAATGTCTATGTGACGCTCAAGCCGGGGGTGCTCGACCCGCAGGGCAAGGCGATCCATCATGCGCTCGAGGGGCTCGGCTTCGGCGGCGTATCGGACGTTCGCGCGGGCCGCTTCATCGAACTCGACGTCGCCGACGGCACGAGCGATGCCGATCTCGACGCGATGTGCTCGAAGCTGCTCGCCAACACGGTGATCGAAAACTACCGCATCGAACGCCCGTAAAGGAGCAGGGCCCATGAAGACCGCCGTCATCGTCTTTCCCGGCTCCAACTGCGATCGCGACATGGCGGTTGCGCTGGAGCAGGTCACCGGCCGCGCGCCCGCGATGGTGTGGCACCGCGAGACCGAACTGCCCGATGGCATCGACTTCATCGCGCTCCCCGGCGGCTTCTCCTACGGCGACTATCTCCGCTCGGGCGCGATGGCGGCACGCTCGCCGATCCTGCGCGCCGTTTCGGACGCCGCCGGCCGCGGCGTTCCCGTGCTCGGGGTGTGCAACGGCTTCCAGGTGCTGACCGAGGCGCAGCTGCTGCCCGGCGCGTTGATGCGCAACGCAGGGCTCAATTTCGTGTGCCGCACCGTGCCGCTCACGGTCGAGAACAGCCAGTCGCTGTTCACCGCGAGCTATAATGCGGGCGAGCGGATCGACATTCCCGTCGCGCATCACGACGGCAATTATTTCGCCGACGCCGAAACGCTCGACCGGATCGAGGGCGAGGGGCGCGTCGCATTCCGCTATGCCGACAGCGTCAACGGCTCGGCGCGCGACATCGCGGGCGTACTCAATGCCGCGGGCAATGTGCTCGGCATGATGCCGCACCCCGAACGCGCGATCGACCGCGCGCATGGCGGCACCGACGGCCTACGCCTGTTCGAGGCCGCGCTCGGCGTCCTCGCCTGATACCTGCGCGTCGGCCGGGGGTTTTTCCGGCGACTGAAGCCAGCGCCCGACGAGCAGCAGCACCGTCGGCCAGAAGATCGTGTTCCAGATGTCGTGCCAGTGCGCGGCGTCGGGCTGGATCGCCGCCCGGCTCGCCTCGGCGGTCATGTCGAGCCATTCGCCGCCGCAGGCCATGGCGAGCACCGCCAGCCAGGCCGCGAGCCACCCGCCGCGCCGTCGCCACATCAACCGGACGGCGACGAACAGCGCCAGCCCGAAATAGATATGCAGCGCGTCCTTGCTGAGTTCGGTCGACGCGACCAGCCAGCTCTTCTGCTGCGTGAACAGCGCCGCCAGCTCGATCGGGGTCATCGCATCAGACCTTCGCCTTGAACGGACTGAAATCGGTGCCCTCGTCGAACACGTCGACCCCTTCGCGGCGCTTGAGCGCGCCGACGACGACATAGGTGACGGGGGTCAGCGCGGCTTCCCACGCGGTCTTGATCAGCCATTGCGACAGCACGACCTCGTAAAGCTGCTCGGGCGGCCAGCCGGCAAGGCCGTAAAAGGCGAGCGGGTAGAAAATCAGGCTGTCGAGTCCCTGGCCGACGACCGTCGACCCGATCGTGCGCGCCCATAACTGCTTGCCGCCGGTCCACAGCTTCATCCGCGCGAGGACATAGGAGTTGGCGAATTCGCCAACGCAAAAGGCGGTCATCGATGCGATGACGATGCGCCAGCTGTTGCCGAAGACGAATTCATAGCTCGCCTGTCCCGGCCAGCCGTCGGCGGGCGGCAGCGCGACGACGATCCACGCCATGAACGCCATGAAGGCGAGCGCCGCAAACCCCGTCCAGATGACGCGCCGCGCCCGGGCATAGCCATAGACCTCGGTCAGCACGTCGCCGATGATATAGCTGATCGGGAAAAAGAGGACGCCGGCGCCGAAGGCCCATTGGGCGCCGTCCGGCAGCGTGACGAAGCTCGGCTTCGATGCGCCGATGATGTTCGACAGCAGCAGGATCGCGACGAACGCCGCCATCAGCAGGTCGTAATAACGGAAATGCCGCACGCTGGCGGCGTTGACCTGAACCGGTCGGTTCGTCGGGGACGGGGCGTCAGTCATCAAACGGCTGCTTAACGCGCTTTGCAGCCCGCGCAAACCGCGCTATTCGCGCTGCCCGCAGCCTTGCGCACGCGCCCGTAGCTCAGCTGGATAGAGCACCCGCCTTCTAAGCGGGTGGTCGCAGGTTCGAATCCTGCCGGGCGCGCCATTTCCCGAACGGGACGCTGCGGGCCGTGCCATGCTTCGGGATGGCGGCGCATTTCCCCCTCAGGTCCAGCCGGACGTCCGCGCATAGGCGTCCAGTTCGCCAAGCATGATGGCCAGAATCGATCGATGATATCCCAGCCCGCGAAGATAGTTCGCGGCGCTCTCATGCGAATCCATCGAGCGCGTTTTGAGGAAGCGCCGGCCTTCTTCGATCATATGGTCGTCGCCGGCCCGGCGCCCGACCATGATCAGCCATAAGCCGTCGAGCGGGTTGATCAGCGACTGGCTTTTCTGAAGCCGGCGATGGGCGTCGGCCCATCGCCCATCGACGATCAGGTTACCGAGTTCGGCATATTGATACTGCGGCTGCGATCCCGAGATAGCGACGGCGTTCTCGATAAGTGCCGCCGATTCCGGCCAGTTTCCGAAATAATATCCCTCGGCCATCGCCGCCTGATTGAGCATGTTCGCGTTTCCGGCGCAGTGACGTTTGGCCGACCGGATCGTCGCGGCGAGCCGGTCGAGGTCGGGTGGAAGGCTGCGCCGATACTCGCGCATTCGCGCGGTCAAGGCGCCGCAGTCGGCGGGATCGATCGCAAAGGCCTGTGCCAGCGTTTCATTGTACCTGGCGCGCAGGGCGCCCGGATCGCGCGGTTTCCTGCCGCTTCTTTCGAGCAGTTGGATTTGTACGATCATCGCATAATGGCTGAATATGTCGGCATAGGCTCCCGGCTCCTTCATCGCGGTTTCGAGGCATTGCAGCTCGTCCGCAGGATCGTCGGTCAACCTGTTGATAAAATAATAATGAGCTGAAATCCGGCAGGCATAGTCGCGTTTGGCTTCGTCGCTGCGCCATGGCAGCTGCAGCGCCTTTTGCGGCAGAACCCCCTCGGGCGATGCGACAAGATAGAGGGCGCGGGCGATCAGCAGATCGGGGGCAGCCGCCGCATTTTCATGAGCGATGATTTGCGACCAATAGGGAGTGGTCTCGCCGTCCCGATAGAGCGAAGCGCGGATATCCTGCCCCGCGCCGGGCGACGATGCGGGCTTGAGCTCAAGTCGGTGCCGCATCGAGGTGCAAGCGTCCCCCTCGCGTCCGTTCCTGACGAGGGGATAGGCCTGCAGAAAGGCGTTGAAGCTTCCCTGAAGCGGGACGATCTCACGCCCGGGAAAGTCGAGCAGGCGCAGCGTCAGATATGGGCGGCTGCAATTCCCCGACGTCCTGTTCGGGAAAAGGTCCGCCGCAAGCATCGACCCGATCGCGAGTAAAAGCGCGATGCCCGCAAACGCCCATTTCGCCTGCGCACCCGCGAGCCGGCGCTTCGCCCACTGCGCCAGTCTCGGTCTCGGAGCCGCAGGCTGCCGGCTTGTCCGGAAACGGGGGCGATAGCTGCCCTTGTCGAAATAGATTGTGAGCGGAGCGCTATTTTCCGCCGAGGCGTAATATTCCTCGAGCGCCTTGCGGAGCCGCATCATCTCGACCCGCACATGGCTGTCGATCGACGGATCGAAGTCTTCGCCACGCCGCAAGACGTCGACGGCGATCGCATAGCCTTTCAGCCGTTCGCCGCGGCCCGCCATCTCCTCCCCGACCAGATATCGCAAAAGCGTCGGCAACCGCCCGCGCCCCAATGCGCCCGCCTGTTCGATCCGGTCGAGGCTTTCCGCGATCTGGTCGGGATCCGGGTGCGGTGCATCGCGAGGGGGGGCATTGTTGCCGTTGTCGGGACCGCTGCCGGCCGGCGGCTCGCGATGCGTATCGTCGGGCGGGAGCATCGTTAACGCCCCCGTTTAACGTTGTTTAACATCGCCGCTAACTGGCAGTCGCGGGCATTTCTGCCGACGGGAAAGCGATGTTCACTGCATCTGACCACGCGCTCGACCCCTTCCCACAGATTCGCGTCTCGCGTCTAACCGCAACGCGGTCCGCTTCGCCGGACATCGTCTAGGGGCGGCCGATGAACAGCCACGGACGATTCCCTCCATATGATTTCGAAAGCTGTTTGGTCCCTGCGAAATCGGGCATCCTTTCGTGCGTCGCCGCAACGGCCCTGCACAAGGATGCCTTCGAACTTCATTATCAGGATATTGTATCCATTGCCAATTCTCAAACGGTAGCGCGCGAGGCGTTGCTGCGATGGCGTGATCGGGACCAGCCGCCCCCGTGCACTATTGCCGCGCTTCTGGAAGCTGCCGAGAATGGAGGCCAGATCATCGAGCTGGGCTCGCGCATCTTGGAAAGCGCCTGCCGCGATGCCGCCGGCTGGCCAGACCTTTCCCCCGTAGCCGTCAATGTGTCGCCGCTCCAGTTGCTCGCAGGCGATTTCGCCGACAGGACCTTTGCCATCCTGTCCGAAACCGGACTTCCGCCCGGGCGGCTCGTGATCGAGATTACCGAAACGGCGGCGCTGGCAGCCACAGGCGATGTGATCGACCAGATCGCCAGGTTGCGGGCGGCGGGAATCGAGCTGGCGCTCGACGATTTCGGCTCCGGCTATTCGTCGCTGCGCAATCTTCAATTCCTGCCATTCGACAAGATCAAACTCGACAGCTGCTTCATCCGGGAAGCGCTCGACGACGAGCGGAGCCGGAAAATCATTGCTGCGGTGGTAGGGCTCGGCCGTGAACTCGGCCTCGATGTCGTCGCGGAGGGCATCGAAACATATGAACAGCTCGACCTCGTCAAGTCCGCGGGCTGCGATCTTATTCAGGGCTATCTGTTTTCACGGCCCCGTCCGAACCCGGAGGTGCTGACGGAGGCATTGCGGAAACGGGCCATGCGTTCGTCGCGTGGACGGCCTCGAACCACGGCTGGCCGCGCTGTCAAATCGGGCGAGGAATCGATCGTTATACCCGTTCGCTTCGTGGCCGACCTCGCCGCGTCGGTGGGACAGGACGAGATGCTCGATGCGATCGTGCGATGGAGCGGGCAGCTTTTGTCCGCCGATCGTGCGTCGATCGCGCTTCGGCACGACGATGCATATTTGAAGATCGTATCGGCGCACGGCGTCGAGCCTTTGCTGAATGGCCAGCTGGTTTCGGTAGAGAAGACGCTGATCGGTCGCGTCTTCAGCGCGCAATGGCCGGAGGTCTGCAACGACATGGCCAGATCGGCGGACGTCGACTGTCAAATGCTCCACCGCATCGGACTGGTGTGCTGCCTCGACGTCCCCCTGGTGTGCGGGGAGCATTGCTATGGGACGTTGAACGTCGCGCGCCTCTCCGGCGTATTCGAACAGCACGAACTCGAACGGCTCCAGTCGCTCGGCAAATGGCTCGCGCTGCAGATCAGCATGTATTCGATGTCGTCATGAGCGAAATGCCGGTTCGCCAAACTCCGATGGCCATGCCGACGCCTATGCATTAACCTGCTGCGATGGTGCAGGATAAACCCCGATACAAGACGTACGACAGCCCCGCCGGCGGTTGGGGCGCGGCGGCGGCGACCGCGAAGGTGCTGCTCGAACAGAGCGTCGTGACCAAGGGGTCGCGCGCGCTCCTGTCGATGAACCAGCCCGGCGGTTTCAAGTGCCCGAGCTGCGCCTTTCCCGATGCGCATTGCACCAAAAAGCTCGAATTTTGCGAAAATGGCGCGAAGGCGCTCGCGCATGAGGCGACGAAGTTTCGCGTCACGCGCGAATTCTTCGCCGAGCACAGCGTCACCGACCTGATGGCGCAGTCCGATTACTGGCTCGAAATGCAGGGCCGGCTGACCGAGCCGATGCGCTACGACGCCGCGACCGACCATTATGTGCCCGTGAGCTGGGACGATGCCTTTGCGTTGATCGGCCGGCATCTGCGCGCGCTGGCAAGCCCGCACGAGGCTGAATTCTATACCTCGGGCCGCACGGCGAACGAGACCGCCTTCCTCTATTCGATCTTTGTGCGCGAGTTCGGGACCAACAATTTCCCCGATTGTTCGAACATGTGCCACGAGCCGACGAGCCGCGGGCTCCCGCATTCGATCGGGGTCGGCAAGGGCACGGTGATCCTCGAGGATTTCGACCATGCCGAGGCGATCTTCCTGATCGGCCACAATGCGGGGACCAACGCGCCGCGCATGATGACGCCCTTGGTCGAGGCGCGGAAGCGCGGCATCCCGATCGTCGCGGTCAACCCGATGCCCGAGCGCGCGCTGATCAAGTTCACCGAGCCGCAGGACATCGTCCAGATGGCGACCTTCAGGTCGAGCGCGATAACCAGCGAATTCGTGCATATCCGGATCGGCGGCGACCTCGCGCTTTTGAAGGGCATGATGAAAGTGCTGTTCGAACGCGAGGCCGCGGGCGAGACCGTGCTCGACCATGATTTCATCGACCGACATACGTCGGGCTTCGACGCGCTGAAGGCCGATATCGAGGCGCAGGCATGGCCCGACCTTGTCGCCGCGTCGGGGATCGACGAGGCGCAGATCCGGCGCTGCGCCGAAATCTATATCGCCTCGAACGCGACGATTATCTGTTACGGCATGGGGATCACCCAGCATCAGCAGGGATCGCAGCTCGTCCAGCAGATCGCGAACCTGCTGCTGCTGAAGGGTAATTATGGCAAGCCCGGCGCGGGCATCTCGCCGATCCGCGGCCATTCGAACGTGCAGGGCGACCGCACCGTCGGCATCGATGAGAAACCGGGGCAGGCCTATCTCGACCGGGTCCGCGATGTCTTCGGTTTCGAACCGCCGCGCGAGCATGGGCATCATACGGTGGAATCGGTCGAGGCGATGCTCGCGGGCACCGCCAAGGTCTTCATCGGCCTCGGCGGCAATTTCGTCCGCGCGGTGCCCGACACCGACCGCTCCTATGCGGCGATGCGAAAGCTCGACCTCACCGTCGGCATCGCGACCAAGCTCAATCGCGGCCACCTCGTCCACGGCAAGGATGCGCTGATCCTGCCCGTCGTCGCGCGCTCCGAACGCATCGAAACTGCGAAGGGCGAACAGTTCGTCACGATCGAGGATTCGATGTCGAACGTCACCGCCTCGCGCGGCGTGCTCGACCCGGCGAGCGAACATCTGCTGACGGAAACCGAAATCGTCTGCCGCATCGCGATGGCGACGCTACCGAACAGCAAGGTCGATTGGGCGCGCTACATCGACGATTACGACCTGATCCGCGACAAGATTGCCGCCGTCTATCCCGCGCTCTACGAAGGCTTTGCCGAGCGTATCAAGGCGCCGATGGGTTTCCACCTCGACATCCCGCCGCGCCGCCGCGTCTGGGCGACCCCGAACGGCAAGGCCAATTTCCTCGTGCTGCCCGGGCTCGCGGTCAACGCGCCGGTCGCCGATCCCGACATGCTGCGCCTCGCGACCGTGCGCTCGCACGACCAGTTCAACACGACGATCTACAGCTATAACGACCGCTATCGCGGCGTGTACAACGACCGCATGATCCTGTTCATGAACGCCGATGATATCGCGGCGCGCGGGCTGGAGGCGGGCACAAAGGTCGCGCTCGAAACGATCGGTGCCGACGGCATCGCGCGCCGCGTCGACGGGCTCACGATCATCGACTATCCGATGTCGCGCGGTTCGGTCGCGGGCTATTATCCCGAGCTCAACCCGCTGCTCCCGCTCGCTTTCTACGACAAGACCAGCGGCTGCCCGGCGGCGAAGTCGATCCCGGTGCGCGTCGTCGGGGCGGCGGGCTGACGCCGCATATGGCCGTCGGCAAGCATATCGCGCCCGTCCGGTTCCTGATCTTTCCCGTCGTGCTCGTCGCGGCGCTCGCGGCCGCCCTCGCCGCCGGGGTCGATCCGCGCGCCGCCTTCCTGCTCGGTTTCGACGCCGCCGCGCTCGTCTTCCTCTGCACGGTGATGCCGCTGTTCCGCGCCGATGCCGATCAGATGCGCCGCCGCGCCGCCGACAATGACGCGAACCGCATCGGCCTGCTCGCGATCACCGTGCTCCTCTCGCTCGTCATCCTCTTCGCGGTCGGCACGCTGATCGCGAGCCCCGGCGATCTGGACCGCGCCGACGTCATCCTGATCGTCGCGACGCTCGCGCTCGCCTGGCTCTTCGCGAACATGGTGTTCACGCTCCACTATGCGCATCTCTATTATCTGCAAAAGGACGGCCGCGACCAGCGCGGGATCGAGGTGCCGGGGGTGCACGAACCTGGTTACTGGGACTTCCTCTATTTCGCCTTCACGCTCGGCATGACCTTCCAGACCTCGGACGTCACCATATCGGGCGCGCATATGCGCCGCGTCGTGCTCGGCCACTGCATGGCGGCGTTTATCTTCAACATGGGCATCTTGGCGTTCACCGTGAACGCCATCGGCGGGTCATAGCCCTGTCAGCCGGTCGAGGTCGGCGGCGCTGTTGACGTTCGGCGGCACGAAATCGCTCGCCACCGCGCGCGCGCCGATCCGCCGAGCGAAAGCCTTTACCGCAAGGTCGCCCGCATCCTCCAGCATCGCCCGAAGCACGTCCAGCGCGGCGACGGGCCACAGCCCGATCACCGGCTGCGTTTCCAGAAACGCCGGCGCCGGCTCCAGCAGCGCCCGCAAATCACCCGGCAGGCGCACGCAATCGACCGGCGCGGTCAGCAATTGATCATATCCCCGCTCCGCCGCATGGATCAGCGCCCCCGCAATCCCCCCGAGCGGTCCCATATCGGCGCGCGGCCAGTCGGCGATCTCGCCCCGCCCGACCACCACGACAGCATCGCAATGCGGAGCAAGCGCCGCCGCCGCATGATCAAGCAGTGTCCGCCCCTCCAGCATCGCCAGCGCCTTGTCCGACCCGAAACGGCTCGACCGCCCGCCAGCCAGCACCGCGCCGAGCGTCCTCACGCAATCATCCCGTGCGGATCGCTCACGATCAGCGCCGAGTCCGTCCGCGCCAGCGCGACAAGCGTCAGCCCCGCCGCCGCCGCGCGCTCCGCCGCGAGGCTCGTCGGCGCCGAGATGGTGACGAGCATCGGACACCCCGCGCGCACCGTCTTTTCGACGAGCTCGTAACTGCACCGCGCCGACAGCAGGATAAAGCCCGTCCCCGGATCGATCCCCGCACGCGCCATCGCGCCGATCAATTTGTCGAGCGCGTTATGCCGCCCGACATCCTCGCGCACGAGCCCGATCGCGCCGCCCGGCGAACAGAAGGCGGCGGCATGCACCGCCCCCGTCGCGCGCCCGAGCGGCTGATGCGCGCCGAGCGCCGCCAGCGCCGCCGCGATGGCATCACGGTCGGTCGCGATCCGCGCCGTGACGGCGGGGAGGGGGCGCAGCACCTCCTCGATATTCTCGATTCCGCAGAGGCCGCAGCTACTCTCGCTCACCCGCTTGCGCGCGCGGTCGAGCGCGATCGCATTGCGCTCGGGCGGCAACCAGATGCGAAGCGCCCAGCCGCCTTCGATGGGGTGGACGTCGACGCGCCCGATCTGGTCCGGCGTCTCGATCAGACCTTCATTCAGCGCAAAGCCGACCGCATAATCCTCCATGTCGGCGGGGGTCGCCATCATCACTGCATAAGCGATGCCGCCCACCTCGACCGACACCGGCGCCTCGACCGCGATACTGCGCGTCAGGTCAGCGTCGCCGGGTTCGCCAAGGCCGAGGCGGCGGACGGGAAGATCGATTGTCTCGTTGGTCATGGCTGCACCAGCAAGACTAGCCGCCGGCCGGGATATAAATTGCCCCCGAAGGTGGAGGCGGACGTAGTTCCCAACCGAATATTTTTGCTGTTGCCTTAGCGGCGGATCGTATATCTTCCCATTTTTCGTCGGACCGAACGGCCTCGTCGGTCCAGAACGCAGCGTTATGTTGTCCGCTCATCGACACAAGCAGGCTATCCAAGGCGTCCAGCGCGGCTCGCTGCTCGGCGCTGACGTCACTTTCGTGCCCGACGAGTTCATAAAGTCCATCTTCGAAATCCAACGCCAATTCATCGGCCTTACAGACGAAATCGGGAAATAGCGCGAGTTGAACCTCGGCAGGCTGCGCCAAGGCCAACACGGCGTGCTGAAGCTGATTGCGCATTTGCTACCTCCATTTGTCGTTGGGGCGTAACGCAGGTGGAGCGCGGCCGCAATCGGGCCCTATCAGCCCTCGTCATCCCGGACTTGATCAGGGATCCATCGCCGCGTCGTCGCCATTGGACCCCGGATCAAGTCCGGGGTGACGAAGATTGGAAGCTTTTTGTTGTGAACCCCGGCGAAAGCCGGGGCCCATCTCCCCCGGTGCAAATGGGCCCCGGCTTTCGCCGAGGCTCACAATGGCCATAGGTCACATCTGGCCGCCTCAACCCCCACGCCCCAGCCGCTCGACAAGGAAATCGACGAACACCCGCACCCGCGCCGGGGTGTTCGCGCCGCCCGCGAACACCGCATGGATCGCCTCGATGTCGCCCGGATTATAATCCTCCAATATCGGCACCAACGCTCCGGAATCTATCTGATCGGCGATGCTGAACGCCCCGACGCGCGCGATTCCGACCCCCGCGGCGGCAAGCTGCCCCAGCGTCTCGCCATTATTCGCCTCGATATTGCCCTGCACCGAAAGCGCATAGTCCCGCGTCCCGTCGCGGAACGGCCACACCGGCTCGGCGCGGCGGAAGTTGAAGTTGAGACAATTATGATCGTGCAGATCCTCGGGGCTGCGCGGCGTGCCGTGCGCTGCCAGATAGGCGGGGGCGGCGACGATCACGCGGCGGCTCTCGCCGAGCTTGCGCGCGGTGAGCGGGCTGTCGGCGAGCGGGCCGAAACGGATCGCGACGTCGGCCTGTCCCGCTGCGATGTCGACGAGCCGGTCGGCAAGGCTGATGTCGACGAGGATGTGCGGATAGAGCGCCACGAACTCGCCGATCAGCGGCACGATCGTCAGCCGCCCGTGCGCCTGCGCCGCGCTGACGCGCAGCCGCCCGCGCGGCGCGCCCTGATCGGCGATCGCCTGTTCGGCATCGCCCAGATCGGCGAGGATGCGCCGCGCCGCGCGCAAATAGGCCTCGCCCTCGGGGGTCAGCGTCAGCGCGCGAGTCGAACGCAAGAGCAGCCGGACGCCCAGCCGCGCCTCGATCCGGTCGATCGTCCGGCTCACCGCCGACGGCGTCAGGCCCAGGCAGCGCCCGGCGGCCGAAAAACTGCCCCCGGCGATCGTCGCGGCAAAGACTTCCATCGATCGCGCACGGTCGCCGCTTCCATCCATCTTTGCGTTCATTTCAAAAATCTTTCGCTTCTCGCGACGCTACACCGGCGGAGTGCCCGCATCCATCTATGCGCTCAACACGCAATCGAAAGGGTGGATCATGGAATATCGCCAATTGGGATCGTCGGGGCTCCGTGTCCCGGCCCTAAGCTTCGGAACCGGCACCTTCGGCGGGCAGGGGCCGCTGTTCAGGGCGTGGGGCACCAGCGATGCGGCTGAGGCGCGGCGCCTCATCGACATCAGTCTCGACGCCGGCGTCACGCTGTTCGACACCGCCGACGTCTATTCGAACGGCGCGTCGGAGGAGATTTTGGGCGAAGCGATCAAGGGCCGCCGCGATGCGGTGCTGATCTCGACCAAGACCGGGCTGCCGATGGGCGACGGGCCGCAGGACTGGGGCGCATCGCGCAGCCGCCTGATCGGCGCGGTCGACGCCGCGCTCCGCCGGCTCGGCACCGATCATATCGACCTGCTCCAGCTTCATGCCTTCGACGCCTCGACCCCGGTCGACGAATTGATGGATACGCTCGCCACGCTGATCGCGGCGGGCAAGCTCCGCTACGCCGGCGTCTCCAACTATCCGGGCTGGCAGCTGATGAAGGCGCAGGCCGCCGCCGACCGGCGCGGCACGCCGCGCTTCGTCGCGCATCAGGTCTATTATTCGCTGATCGGCCGCGCTTACGAGGCCGACCTGATGCCGCTCGCCGCCGATCAGGGTATCGGCGCTTTGGTATGGAGCCCGCTCGGCTGGGGCCGTCTGACCGGCAAGATCGGCCGCGACCGCCCGGTTCCGGCGGGCAGCCGCCTCCACGAAACCGAACAGTTCGCGCCGCCGGTGACCGAAGATCTGCTCTACCGCGTGATCGATGCGCTGGAGGCCGTCGCTGCCGAAACCGGCAAGACGGTGCCGCAGGTCGCGATCAACTGGCTGCTCCGGCGCCCCACCGTGTCGTCGGTGATCATCGGCGCACGTAACGAGGAGCAGCTCCGGCAGAATCTCGGCGCGGTCGGCTGGGAAATGACGGCGGAGCAAGTCGCCGCGCTCGACGCCGCAAGCGATGTCCTGCCGCCCTATCCGCACACGCCCTACCGGCAACAGGCGGGCTTCGCGCGCCTCAACCCGCCGCTCGTCTGATCGGAAGAACCGACATGAAACTCAACTTTCCCCTCCTTGCGCTCGCCACGGGCGCCTTCGGCATCGGTATCACCGAATTCGCCCCGATGGGGCTGCTCCCCGACATGGCCGAAGGGCTGGGGGTTTCGATCCCCGCCGCCGGGCTGCTCGTTTCGGCCTATGCGCTCGGCGTCATGCTCGGCGCGCCGCTGATGACGCTCACCACCGCGCGGATGAACCGCCGCACGCTGCTGATCGGCCTGATGGCGATCTTCACGCTCGGCAATTTCCTGTCCGCCATCGCGGGCGATTACACGATCTTGATGGTCGCGCGCGTCATCACCTCGCTCAACCACGGCGCCTTTTTCGGCGTCGGCTCGGTCGTCGCGGCGAGCCTCGTTCCGCCCGAAAAGCGGGCGAGCGCGGTCGCGGCGATGTTCATGGGGCTGACGCTCGCCAACGTCATCGGCGTGCCGCTCGCGCCCTGGGTCGGCGAGACGTTCGGCTGGCGCACCGCCTTCGGCGCGATTGCCGTCTGGGGCCTGATCACCATGGCGGCACTGCGTTTCGCGCTTCCCGACATCGGCCGCGACGCGGGCGGCAACATGCTCGCCGAACTCGGCGTGCTGAAACGGCGTGAGGTGCTGATCGCACTCGCGCTCACCGCGATCGGCTCGTCGGCGATGTTTACCGTCTTCACTTACATCGCGCCGATCCTGACCGAAGCGACGCACGCGGGAACGCTGTTCGTGACCGCGATGCTGGTGATCTACGGGCTCGGCCTCACCGCCGGCAACTGGCTCGGCGGCGTCTTCGCCGACAAGTCGATCGACCGCACCCTGATCGTCTCGCTCGCCGGGCTCGCCGCGACGCTCGTCATCTTCGCGGGCGCGATGTTCCAGCCGCTCGCTGCGGCGGTCACCATCTTCGTCTGGGGTGTCGCAACCTTCGCCATCGTCCCGCCGCTCCAGATGCGCGTGATGGAGGCGGCGTCCGACGCCCCCAATCTGGCTTCGGCGGTCAATATCGGCGCGTTCAACCTCGGCAACGCCGTCGGCGCCGCGGTCGGGGGCGGGGTGATCGGCCTCGGGCTCGGCTACCCGGCGGTCTCCTTCGCCGGCGCAGCGATGGCGCTTGGCGGTTTGGCGATCGTGCTCGCGACGCGCGGACAAAAGTCTCCGGTGCTGGCCGAAGCCTGACAATTGCCATTCCCGCCGCTTGGCCTATGCAATCGGCGGCATGAAGACCCCGATTCTCGCTGTCCTGACGGGCAAGGCGCGCCCCTTTCGCGGTGACGAGCCGAGCGCGATCGGCAAGCTGCCGGTTGCCGACGCGGTTGCGGTCGATGCGATGGGGCTCGTCGGCGACGAACAGGCCGACCGCACCGTCCACGGCGGCATCGACAAGGCGATCCACCATTATCCCGCCGACCATTATGACTGGTGGCGCGGCCAGCTCGGCGCCCCGCCGCTGCTCGATGCGGCGGGGGCGTTCGGCGAGAATATCTCGACCATCGGCCTCGACGAAAACAGCGTTTTCCTCGGCGACCGCTTCCGCCTCGGCAGTGCGCTGGTCGAAGTCACGCAGGCGCGCCAGCCGTGCTGGAAGCTCGACCATCGTTTCGAAACCAAGGGCGTGATGGCGGGGGTGGTGAAGACGCGGCGCTCGGGCTGGTATTACCGCGTGCTCGAACCCGGTATCGTGCGCGCGGGCGATGATCTGGAGCTGGTCGACCGGCCGTATCCCGAATGGCCGCTCGCCTCGCTCTTCGGCCTGCTCATCGGCGGTGAGGCAAAGGATCGCGTCGCCGATCTCCGCGCGCTCCGCGACGTGCCGGTGCTCGCCGAAACATGGAAGGTCCGCCGCGCCAAGCTCGCTGACCAGTTCGGCGCCGATTAGGCCGTCATCGCAAAGCGCTTCGGCGGCAATCCGACGTGGCGGGTAAAGGCAGTGCTGAACGCGCTCGCCGACCCATAGCCGACTTGGCTGGCAATCTCGTCGAGCTTGCCCGCGCGGCGGCGCAGCAGATCCTTGGCGATGCTCATCCGCCAGCCCTGCAGATATTCCATCGGCGGCACGCCGACGGTGCGCGCGAACCGCTCGAAAAAGGCCGATCGCGATAGCGCCGCTTCCTTCGCGAGCGCCGCGACCGTCCACGGCCGCGCGGGCGCCCCGTGGATCTGCCGGATCGCTGCCGCAAGCCGCGGATCGCTTAAGCCGCGCAGCAGCCCCGGCGGCGCATCGTCGCCCTCGACCGATCGCAGCGCCTCGACGATCAGCACCTCGACCAGCCGCGACAGGATCAGGTCGCATCCGGGCCGCTCTTCGCCCGCCTCTTCGCGCACCAGCCGCACCAGCGTCGCCAGCCGCCCGGCACCGCGCAGGTGGATGAGCGCGGGAAGCTGCGACACCAGCAGCGCGGCATCGGGCGATTCAAAGACGAAATAGCCGCCGAGCATCGTCACATCGGGCGCGCCCTCCTGCCGGCCGTGGCGCACCTCGCCGGTCAGGTCGGCCGCCGCGTGCGGATCGATGAAGGCCGGTTCGGCAGGCTCGAACCCGCCCATGGTGAAGCCCGGCGTCGCGGGCAGGAACACGAAATCGCCCGCCTCGATGATCACCGGATCGGCGCCGTCCACCGACAGGCGGCAGGCGCCCTCAATCACCGTGCAGAACCCCGGATGCCCGAAATCGCCATAGCGCACCGCCCAGCGACCGGCGCCGCTGATAGCTTTCGCAAACACCGTGCGCGGGCGCAGCAGCGCGATCAGGTCGGACAAAGGATCGGTCATATGGACTATCTCGAATGAAATATGGATTTCAGATTATAGATAGTCCGACATGCGCCGTCTAGCGTCCTTTCATCACCCGAGAAAGGAACATAAATGAAAACCATCCTCATCACCGGCTGCTCGTCGGGCTATGGCCTTGAAACCGCGCGTCATTTTCACGCGCTTGGCTGGAATGTGGTCGCCACCATGCGCAACCCCTCCGCGGCACCTTTGACACCTTCCGACCATCTCCGCATCCTCCCCCTCGACGTCACCGACACCGACAGCATCGCGCTCGCGCTCGAACTTGCGGGCCCGATCGACGTGCTCGTCAACAATGCCGGCATCGGCCTGTTCGGCGCGCTCGAACATTCGCCGCTGCAGAAGATCCGCGACATTTTCGAAACCAATACGCTCGGCACGATCGCGATGACGCAGGCGGTGATCCCCCAGATGCGGGCACGCGGTTCGGGCGTCATCGTCAACATCACCTCGACGACGACGCTCGCGCCCTTTCCGCTCGCCGCGGCCTATACCGGCAGCAAGACCGCGATCCAGGGCTTCACGCGCAGCCTCGCGCACGAACTGGCGCCGCTCGGCATCGCGGTAAAGCTGGTCGAGCCCGGCTATGGTCCGACGACCGCCTTTGCGCAGAATACCGAAATCAAGCTCGAGGACGTGTTGCCGCAGCCCTATTGGTCCTACGCCGAACCGATCCTCGCCGGCATGGCCGAACCGTCGTTGTTCACGACCGAGGCCGATGTCGCGAAGGCGGTGTGGCAAGCGGTTCACGACCAGAGCGGCCGGCCCCATTTCCCGGCGGGTGCAGACGCGCTCGCACTCGTCGCCTGACGGCGTCAGGCGCGGGTGAACTGCATCACCCAGTTGACCTCCCACGTCGCGCCGCCGTCGGTCGAGAAGGCTTGCTCCCATTTGGCCGACTGCGGCGTGATGTCCGACCAGCGGAAGCGTACCGTCACCGGCGTGCCCTTCCAGCTGTCCTCGGCAAGGAAGGTTCCGACGCCATTCTCGAATGTCCCGCGCACCGGCACGTCGAGCCGGTCGGTCGCGCGCGAATCGAGCCACCAGATCGACCATGAATTCGTCGCGGGATCAAAGGCGCGCAGCGCGACGCCGCGATAGGTCTCGTCCGGCGTATAAAAGATATTGTCTTCGACATTCGCGCCGCCGCCGAGCAGCGGCCAATTCTCGCTGCTGCCGTCGAACTCGATCCAGTCGTTGCTGCCGGTGAGCCGTTCGCGCAATTTGCGGTGGCGGACCTTCCAGCGGCCGACCAGAAAAGCCCAGTCGTTCGCCGCCGCCGCCGATGGAGGCCCGGCGCCTCCCGCCGACCCGGCCATGGCGACCAGTCCGCCCGCCACGGCGATTTCGAGTGCGCTGCGGCGCGTCAAGTTCATGTCGATCATCGATAGTCTCCCTTCGTGCGGAAGACGGGTACGCCGCGCTACCTGACAATATTTGTCAGTTATTTACGCGACCCTCGAAATATTCCGGATCGGCGAGCCGCGCCTCGGCGACGAGCCGGGCGCTGTGCTCGGCGAGCGAAGCGACGTCATTGGGCGTGAAATGCAGCCCAAGCTTGCTTCGCCGCCAGAGGATATCGTCGGTCGTGCGCGCCCATTCGCGTGTCACCATCCAGCGGACTTCGGCGACGCTGAGCCCGTGGGCGATTTCGCCGCCGAGTTCCTCCCAGCCGGCGGCATCGCCCAGCCAGCGCTTCGCATCGGTGCCATAGGCGCGGGCGATACGGTCGACCGTTGCAGCGGTCAGGAAGGGATGGGCGAGCTTATATTCGGCCTTCAATCCCGCAATGCCGTCGGTCGCAAAATCGCCGCCGGGGAGCGATGCCTTGCCGGTCCAGCGCTTGCCCGCCAGCGCGTCGATTTGCCCGGCGAGATCGTCGGCCGCATCTTCGGCGACATGGCGATAGCTGGTGATCTTGCCGCCATAGATGGTGAGCAGCGGCGCGCCTTCGGCCATGTCGAGGTCGATCCGGTATCCGCGTGTCGCCGCCTCGGGGCGCCCCGATCCGTCCTCGATCAGCGGCCGGACACCCGAATAGGTCCAGACGACATCGGCGGGGGTGATCGGCGCGCGAAAATAAAGGCTCGCGCCTTCGCACAGATAGGCGATTTCCTCGTCGCTCGCCTTCGCTTCGCTCGCCGGCCCGTCATGATCCTGATCGGTCGTCCCGATCAGCGTGAAGTCGCGTTCATAGGGGATGGCGAAGAAGATGCGCCCGTCGGGGAGCTGGAAGAAATAGGCATAGTCATGTTCGAAGACCTTGCGCACGACGATGTGCGACCCGCGCACCAGCCGCATCTGATGGTCGGGTTCGGCGTCGGCGCGCTTCAGCAGGTCGAGCACCGCCGGCCCCGCCGCATTGACGACGCTGCGCCCGGTAAAGCGATATTGGTGCCCCTGGTCGTCGCGCGCGTCGACGATCCACAGCCCGTCCTCGCAGCGCAGCATTTCGGCGCGCGTGCGGGTGCGGACGCGCGCGCCATGATCGGCCGCGTCGCGTGCGTTCAGCGCGACCAGCCGTGCATCGTCGACCCAGCCGTCCGAATATTCGAAGCCTTTGACATATTGCGGCTGCAACGGCCCGCCTGCGGCATGGCGGCGAAGGTCGATCGAACGCGTCGCGGGCAGCTTCTTGCGGCCGCCGATATGGTCGTAGAGGAAGAGGCCAAGCCGGAGCAGCCAGCGCGGGCGGAGCCCGTCGCGATGGGGTAGGACGAAGCGCAGCGGGCGGATGATGTGCGGCGCGATGCCCCACAATATTTCGCGTTCCTTGAGCGCTTCGCGCACAAGGGCGAATTCATAATGTTCGAGGTAGCGCAGCCCGCCGTGGATGAGCTTCGTCGACTTCGACGAGGTGCCCTCGGCGAGGTCGTTCGCTTCGAGCAGCAGCACGCGCGCCCCGCGTCCTGCGGCATCGCGCGCGACGCCGGCGCCATTGACACCGCCGCCGACGACGATGACATCATAAGGGGCAGGGCTGTCGAGCATGGCGAATTCCTATGGCAGCGTTGTCCGATTTGCCAAGGGGCGACATCGTATGCGGCTTACGTATGCGCGTTGCATTCGCGGGGTGCATCCTTCAATTCTGAAAAACTATCCAAGGGGACTGTAGTGAGCGTAAAAGTCGAAACCCTGATCCTGTTCGGCGCAACGGGCGACCTTGCGCAGCGGATGCTTTTTCCCTCGCTCTACAATCTCCATGTCGACGGGTTGCTCGAAGATGCGCTGACGATCGTCGCGTCGGGGCGGTCGAAGATGGACCGCGCGGCGTGCCACGACATGGTACGGAAAGCGCTGACCGAACATCTGCCCGCCGACCGGCTCGATGACGGGCAGATCGCGGGCTTCCTCGATCGGGTCGATTATTGTCCGGTCGATGCCGGAGCGGGCACGGGCTATGACGAGCTTGCCGCGCAGCTGGGCGACCGGCTCGTCCGCCCGATCGGCGCCTATCTCTCGACCCCGCCGTCGATGTTCGGCCCGATCGCGCAGGGGCTTAAAAGCGCGAACATCGCCTGCGCCAAATGCCGTATCGCGATGGAAAAGCCGATCGGCCACGACCTCGCTTCTTCGCGGCAGGTCAATGCCGAGGTCGGTGACGCTTTCGCCGAAGACCGCGTCTTTCGTATCGACCATTATCTCGGCAAGGAAACGGTCCAGAACCTGCTCGCGCTGCGCTTCGCCAACATGCTCTTCGAGCCGCTGTGGAACGCACAGGCGATCGACCATGTCCAGATCACCGTCGCTGAGACCGTCGGGCTCGAAGGCCGCGTTTCCTATTATGACGGCGTTGGTGCGCTGAAAGACATGGTGCAGAACCATATGCTCCAGCTGCTCGCGATCATTGCGATGGAGCCGCCCGCGAGCGTATCCTCGACCGCGGTTCGCGACGAGAAGGTCAAGCTGCTCCGTTCGCTGCGCAAGATGAGCGCCGAGGATGTGAAGGCGCACAGCGTCAAGGGCCAGTACACCAGCGGCGCGGTGAACGGCGGCGCGGTCGCGGGCTATGCCGACGAGCTCGGCAATCCGTCGAACACCGAAACCTTCGTCGCGCTGAAGGCCTATATCGACAATTGGCGCTGGAAAGGTGTGCCCTTTTACCTCCGCACCGGGAAACGCATGCCGCAGCGCAAGTCGGAGGTGCTGATCCAGTTCAAGCCGGTGCCGCACAACATCTTCGCGCGTGTCGGCGCGGGCAAGCTCGACGCCAACAGCATGATCATCAACCTGCAGCCCGAGGAGAATATCCGGGTCAAGGTGATGGCGAAGCAGCCCGGGCTCGACCGCGACGGGGTGAAGCTCAAGGAAGTGACGATGGACGTCTCGCTTTCGCACAGCTTTGCCGGCGAGCGGCGGCGCATCGCATACGAACGCCTGCTGCTCGATTTTATCGAAGGCGACCAGACTTTGTTCGTGCGCCGCGACGAGGTCGAGGCACAGTGGCAGTGGATCGATTCGATCCGCGACGCCTGGGCCGCGGTCGATATGGCGCCGCAAAATTACACGGCGGGAAGCTGGGGACCGTCGAGCGCGATCGCGCTGATCGAGCGCGACGGAGCGAGTTGGCATGACTGATCTGAACCCCGTAATCGCCAAGGTTACTGACCGCATTATCGCGCGCAGCGCCCCGCGCCGCGCCGCCTATCTCGAGCTGATGGACCGCCAGCGCGAGGCGGGGACCAACCGCGGCAACCTCTCGTGCGGCAATCTCGCGCATGGCTTTGCCGCGTCGGGCGAGGACAAGCCCGCGATCCGGTCGGGCGCCGAGATGAACATCGGCATCGTCACCAGCTATAATGACATGCTCTCGGCGCATCAGCCCTACGGCCGCTATCCCGAGCAGATCAAACTGTTCGCGCGCGAAATCGGCGCGACCGCGCAGGTTGCGGGCGGCGTTCCCGCAATGTGCGACGGGGTGACGCAGGGACAGGCGGGCATGGACCTGTCGCTGTTCAGCCGCGACAATATCGCGCAGGGCACGGTGATCGCGCTCAGCCACGCGATGTTCGAGAGCGCTCTGCTGCTCGGCATCTGCGACAAGATCGTCCCCGGCTTGCTGATCGGCGCGCTGCGTTTCGGCCACCTGCCGCAGATATTGATCCCAGCCGGGCCGATGCCGTCGGGCCTCGCGAACAAGGAAAAGCAGCGCGTCCGCCAGCTCTATGCCGAGGGCAAGGCGACGCGTGACGAACTGCTCGAAGCCGAGGCGGCGAGCTATCATGGCGCGGGCACCTGCACCTTCTACGGCACCGCGAACAGCAACCAGATGATGATGGAGCTGATGGGGCTCCACATCCCCGGCAGCGCCTTCACCAACCCCGGCACCAAGCTGCGGCAGGAACTGACGCGCGCCGCGACGCACCGGATTGCCGAGATCGGCTGGGACGGCGACGATTATCGCCCGCTCGCGCGCTGCATCGACGAGAAAGCGATCGTCAACGCCGCGATCGGCCTGCTCGCGACGGGCGGCTCGACGAACCATGCGATCCATCTGCCCGCGATCGCGCGCGCGGCCGGGATCGTGATCGACTGGCAGGATTTCGATGAGCTCAGCCATGCGGTGCCGCTGCTCGCGCGCGTCTATCCGAACGGCGCGGGCGACGTGAACAATTTCCACGCCGCGGGCGGGATCGGCTATGTCGTGCGCGAACTTCTCGGCGCCGGATTGCTGCACGGCGATGTGCTGACCGTCGGCGGGACGATGGCCGATTATGCCGCCGAGCCCGTGCTCGTGAACGACGAACTCCACTGGCAGGCCGCGCCGGCGGAAAGCCGCGACGATACTATGCTGCGTCCTGTTTCAGCGCCCTTCTCGCCCGATGGCGGGATGCGCCTGCTCGCGGGCAACCTCGGCCGCGCGATCATCAAGACGAGCGCCGTCGCCGAGGATCGCTGGACGATCGAGGCGCCGTGCCGGATCTTCGACGACCAGAATCAGGTACTGGCCGCGTTCAAGGCGGGCGAACTCGACCGCGACGTCGTCGTCGTCGTTCGCTTCCAGGGGCCGCGCGCCAACGGCATGCCCGAACTGCACAAGCTGACCCCGGCGCTCGGGGTGCTGCAGGACAAGGGTTTCCGCGTCGCTTTGCTCACCGACGGCCGCATGTCGGGCGCCAGCGGCAAGGTGCCCGCGGTGATCCATCTGTCGCCCGAAGCCTTGCCCGGCCCCGACGGGGTGAGTGGCCCGCTCGCCTATCTGCAGGACGGCGACATCGTGCGCGTCTGCGCGGTGAACGGCGAAGCGGTTGCACTCGTCGATGCGGCCGAATGGGCATCGCGCACGCCGGCCGCCGCGCCGCCGCCAGCGGTCGGCGTTGGCCGCGAACTGTTCGCGCTGTTCCGCCATCACGCCGACGAGGCGGAAAAGGGCGGCTCGGCGGTGCTCGCGGCGATGGAAATGGTCGTCTGAACCCTATCCGTCGCCTTGTGGGCGACGGCGTATCTTGAATGGAGTGAATATGTCCGACAGCGGTATCGAGCAGATCATGCGCCTCGCGCCGGTCATCCCGGTGATCGTCATCGACCGCGTCGAGGATGCGGTTCCGATGGCCGAAGCGCTCGTTGCGGGCGGCCTGCCCGTGCTCGAGGTGACGCTGCGCACTCCCGCCGCCCTCGACGCGATTATCGCGATGAAGACGGTTCCGGGCGCGGTCGTGGGCGCAGGCACCGTGCTCAATCAGATCGACCTGAACAAGAGCATCGATGCTGGCGCTGAGTTTGTAGTTTCGCCAGGAATCACTGCTGGTCTGTGCAAGGCAGCCATCGATAACCGCATTCCATTTCTTCCGGGGACAGCCAATGCGTCGGACATCATGCTTGGAATGGACATGGGCCTTTCACGCTTCAAATTCTTCCCCGCCGCAACGAGCGGCGGCATCCCGGCGCTGAAGGCGCTCGCGGGTCCCTTCGGTCAGGCGCGCTTCTGCCCAACCGGCGGGATCAGCGCCGCCACCGCTCCCGAATGGCTCGCGCTCGAAGCCGTGCTGTGCGTCGGGGGTAGCTGGGTCGTCCCGTCGGGTCCGCTCGACCCGGTACGGATCGAAGCACTGGCGCGCGAGGCGTCGGCACTTTCGGGCCATTGATTAACCCCATTTTACCTGTCATCGTGCAGGGATAAGCGGCAATATAGCCGCCTGTGGGGAGACTGCTGTGCCAAGACCACAGCCGCATCTGGAAGAAGTTCTCGCGTCCGAATCCGGACCGCATATCGCCGCGCTCTTCGATTTCGACGGGACGATCATCTCGGGCTATTCGGCGACCGCGATGCTGCGCGAGAAATTCCAACGCCGCGAAATGTCGGTCGAGGAGATTGCCGAGACCGCGCAGGTCGTTGCGCAGCACAGTCTCGGGCAGATCGGCTTTTCGGGCCTGATGACCGCCGCCGCCAAATTCATGAAGGGCGTCGACGAGGAAAGCTTCGTCGAGTTCGGCGAGGAGCTTTACAAGAAACATATCGCGCGGAAGATCTACCCCGAGACGCGCGCGATTATCGAGGCGCACCAGGCGAAGGGCCACCGTGTCGCGATCATCTCGTCGGCAACGATCTACCAGATCGAACCGACCGCGCGCGACCTTGGCATCGCCGATATCAAATGTTCGTCCTACGAGATCGAGGATGGCGTCTTCACCGGCGAGATCGTCCGGCCGCTCTGCTTCGGCGAGGGGAAGGTGCTCGCTGCCGAGGAACTGGCCGCCGAATATGGCCTCGATCTCGACCAGAGCTTTTTCTATTCGGATAGCGACGACGATATCGAGCTGCTCGAACGCGTCGGCAAGCCGCGCCCGCTCAATCCGAATATGAAGCTGAAGGGCATCGCCGACGAGCGCAACTGGCCCGTCCAGCGCTTCGCCAGCCGCGGTACGCCGTCGTGGATCGATTACACCCGCACCATCTACGCGACCGGCTCGCTCGTCGGCGCCTTTGCCGCGGGGCTGCCGATCTGGGCGCTGACGCGATCGCAGCGCGAGGCGGCGAATTTCTCGATCGGGCTGTTCGGCGATTTCGCGACAGCGATCACCGGGGTCGAACTCGAGGTCGAGGACGAGAAGAATCTCTGGTCCTCGCGCCCCTGCGTCTTCATCTTCAACCACCAGAGCAAGGCGGACGTGATGATCCTCGCCAAGCTCATCCGCCGCGACATGGGCGGGGTGGGCAAAAAGGAAATCAAGGACATCCCCATCCTCGGCAAGCTGATGGAATGGGGCGGCACCGTCTTCGTCGACCGCGCCGACGGCAAGAGCGCGATCAAGGCGATGGAGCCGCTGGTCGACGCGATCCGGCAAGAAGGCAAGTCGATCTGCATCGCGCCCGAAGGAACGCGCAGCCTGACGCCGAAGCTCGAGCCTTTCAAGAAGGGCGCTTTCCACCTTGCGATGCAGGCGGGTGTACCGATCGTCCCGATCGTGATCCATAACGCGACCGACGTGGCGCCGAAGAACGAGTTTGTGATGCGTCCCGCTACGGTGCGCGTCACGGTGCTGCCGCCGGTCGACACCTCGAAATGGACGCCGCGGACGATCAACAGCCATGTGCGCGACGTGCGCAACATGTTCCTGCGCACGCTGGGCCAGCCCGAAGAGAGCGTGGCGGAATCGGTGGCGACCGAAACGCCCCCCGAGACAAAGGCCGAAAAGCCGAAAGCAAGGAAGGCGACCGAGAAAAAGGCTGCCCCAAAGAAAAAGGCGTCGGCGAAGAAACCGGCGGCGCGCAAGGGAAAGACCGGCTAAGCGGTGGCCGATGGAACGCCCCGCAACCCGATCGTGGCGGAGGAGGCGGCCGACCGGCTTTATATCATCGACGCGCGCAACGGCGTCGAGCGGCGCATCTTGCTCGACTGGATGCATTCGACGAGCGGCGATGACGAGCCGGTGTGGGCAAGCCTCGATATCGAGGACGGCGATCATGCGCTGCCCGTCGACGTGTTGCAGGCGCGGCTCGGCGGTGCGCCGTCGCGGCTGGTCGTGCCGCTGCGCGTTGCCTGGCGCATTCCGGGTTTCGACAAGGACCGCGCGCTCAAATTCCGCCACCTGATTTTCGGCGATCCGCGTCATCCGGGGCCGCTCAGGTCGCGGCTCATCCTGCTCCGCGACCGGCGCCGTGCGCAGATATTGGTCGGCGAGGCGGCGACGCTCGACATGCTGCGGACGCGTTTCTGCGCGCAGACCGGCGGGGGCGACGGCGAGGGGACGGACAGCCCCGAATTCGCCGGTTTCGTGGCGCGGCAGGCGGCGCTCGCGCTCGACGTGGCCGAGCGGGGGATCCGGGGAACGCGGTACAAGGTGCCGCGCTTCGTTGCCGATGGCCTGCGCACCAGCCCCAAATTCCGCGCCGCGCTTGCCGATCTCGCGGAGAGGACGGGGCGTCCCGTCGCCGACCTCTACCGCGAGGCGCGGCCGCTGATGAAGGAGGTCATCGCGCGGCCGTCGGCGCTGTTCCTCGACCTGCGCGCGCGGCTCGATCGCATGATGTTCGGTGGCTATGCGCCCGAGATGGAGATCGACGCGGCCGAGCTTGCAAAGCTGCGGGGCATCCTGCGCGAGCATCCGACCGCGATCCTCTTCACCCACAAGACCTATATTGACGGCGCGACGCCCAGCCGGCTGACCTATGAAAAGGACCTGCCGATGCTGCACAGCTTCGGCGGCGCCAATCTCGACTTTGCGGTGATGGGCGAGTTTTTCCGCCGTTCGGGAATGATATTCATCCGGCGGAGCTTTCAGGATCAGCCCGTCTACAAGCTGGTGCTGCGCCACTATATCGCCTGGCTGCTCGCCAAGCGCTTTCCGCTGAGCTGGGCGTTCGAGGGCACCCGCTCGCGGCTCGGCAAGCTGATGCCGCCCAAATATGGCCTGATGAAATATGTCCTCGACGCGGCGCATGCGACGGGGACGCGCGGCGTGCATTTCGTGCCCTTCGTCACCAGCTTCGACCTCATTCGCGACGTCGAGGAATATGCCGCGGAGCAGACGGGGCGGAACAAGAAGCCCGAGAGCCTGTCGTGGTTCATCGGCTATATGAAGAGCCTGAAGGAGCCGTCGGGACGTATCCGGCTCGACATCGGCGAGCCGGTCGTCATCGACACGGCGCCGGGGCCCGACGACAAGCGCGCGCTCGAGCAGATCGCCTTTGCGGTGGCGGTCGAGGCGAACCGCGTCACGCCGCTCACCGTCACGTCGGTGATGTGCCTGATCCTGCTCGGCATGGCGCCGCGCGGTGCGACTTCGGCCGAACTGCTGGGCGCGATCGGCGCGGTGACCGACTGGGCGCGCGCGCGTGGCATAAGGCTCAGCAAAGAGCTCGAAAGCGGTGACGATGCCGCGCTGTCGGAGACCGTCGATACGCTGGTCGTAAGCGGACTGCTCGCGCGCTACGAAGCGGGGAGCGAGAATGTCTATTCGATCGACCCCGCCAAGCATCCGATGGCGAGCTACTACCGCAACATCATCGCGCATCATTTCCTCGATCGTGCGATGATCGAGCTCGCGCTGTTCGAACTGCGCGACGCCGACAGCGGCGATGCGACCGCCGCCTTCTGGGCGAAGATCGATCGCCTCCGCGACCTGTTCAAATTCGAATTTTTCTATCCGCCGCGCGACGAGCATCGCGCCGCGATCGAGGCCGAACTGGGGCGCATCGACCCCGTGTGGGATCGCCGGCTTGCAAGCGGCGACCGCGGCATCGCGCAGCTTTTGCGCCGCTGCCAGCCGGTCGTCGGCCACGCGATCCTGCTGCCCTTTGCCGAGGCCTATTCGGTCGTCGCCGAACAGCTCGCGCGGGCGAAGCCCGGCGATGTCGTCGACGAGAAAGCCTTGCTCGACGCCGCGCTCGTCGAAGGGCGGCAGGCCTATCTGCTCCGCCGGATCAGCAGCGAGGCGGCGATCGGCAAATTGCTCTTTGCCAACGGCCTGTCGCTGATGCGCCATATGGGGCTCGCCGGGGAGGCGACGCCGGACAATCTCGCGGCGCGCCGCGCGCTCCTGATGGAACTGCGCGGGCTTGCCAACGTCATGGAAACGATGCGGCTTTCGACCGTCGCGCTTGCCGACCGCTTGCCGGGTTCAGGAGGATAAATGCTCAAACAGCTCAGCGCGCAGGACGCCCAGTTCCTTTACACACAGACCGCGAACAATCTGACGCACATCATGGGGGTCTATATCTACGACCCCTCGACCGCGCCGGGCGGCTTCGTGCGTTTCAAGGACATCATCCGCCACGTCGAAAGCCGTGTCGACACCTCGCCCTTGTTCAAGCGCCGGCTTCACCGGCTGCCGTTCGATATGGACCATCCCTATTGGGTCGAGGACGAGCATTTCGACATCGAGGCGCATATGAGCCACGCGCGGCTGCCCGAGCCCGGCGACTGGCGGCAGTTCTGCATCGCGGTTGCGCGCTGGTTCTCGAAGCCGATGGATATGAACCGGCCGCTCTGGGACATTTATATCATCGAGGGGCTCGACCGCATTCCGGGTATCCCCAAGGGCAGCTTCGCGATGCTCCACCGCGTCCACCACGCCGCGGTCGACGGTGCATCGGGGGCGCACGCCTTTATCGCGATGAGCGATATCGATGCGAAGGGCACGCCCGCGATAGCCGAGCCGCCGCCGGTCGAGGAACTCGGCAAGGCGCCGTCGAGCACCGAAACGCTCTCGCGCGCCTGGTCGGCGTCGATGCAGTCGCCGGTCAAGTTCATGAATGCACTCATGAAGATGTCGCCCGCGATCATCTCGTCGGCACGGAAATCGATCGCCGAGGGCGGCATGACCGCCGGGGTTCCCGAAACGCGCTTCAACGTGCCCGTCGGCCCGCACAAGATGTTCGACGCAACGACGGTCGCGCTCGCCGACGTCGCCGAAATCCGCAAGAAAGTGCCCGGCGCGACGGTCAACGATGTCGTGCTGACGACCGTCGGCGGCGCGCTGCGCAAATATCTGGTGAAGCACAAGGAACTGCCAAAGGAGAGCCTTGTCGCGGTCGCACCGATCAATCTGCGCGGGAAGGGCGGCAAAGCCTCGACCCCTGGCAATCAGGTGTCGGCGATGAGCGTGCCCGTGCGCACCGACATCGCCGATCCGCTCGAACGGCTTGCGGCGGTGCGCGACTATACGGTCGAGGCAAAGGAGGCCAAAGCGGGCGTCAGCGCGCGAATCATGACCGACCTGTCGCAGCATATTCCGGGCGCGACGATGGCGGCGGTCGCGCGGCTCGTCACCAGCGAGCGCTTCGCGGTGCGCGGCACCAACCTCTTCATCTCGAACGTGCCCGGCGCGCAGGTGCCGCTCTATCTGGCGGGCGCGCAGCTCGTGCAGCAGCACGGCATGGCGCCGCTCGCGAACAATATGGGGCTGTTTGTCGCGACGCCGAGCTATAACGGCCGCATCGCCTTTTCGATCATCGGCGAACGCGCGATCATGCCCGATATCGCCTTCTTCCGCGAATGTATCGACGAAAGTTTCGCCGACCTGATGGCGGCGACGCCGAAGCCCGAAAAGCCCAAAGCCGCTACGGCAAAGCCGAAAGCGGCGGCCAAGCCCGCTCCGAAGCCCAAGGCGAAACCAAAGGCTGCGGCCCAAACTGCGACAAAGGGCAGGGTGAAACCGGTTGCCAAAGGCAACGCAACCGGCAAGAATCCGAAAAAATAACGATGCTCTCGCAGGATTACCGAATGCTTTTCACCCCGACGCTCAGCGCCGACCGCGATCTTGTGACCGCGCCCGATTATGCCGCCTGGACCAAAGCGGCGCATGAGCATGACCGGAAATCGGGGCTTCAGGCGTGGCGCGACGCCGACGAAAGCAAGCATTTCGATTATAAGGCGATCCGCGCGCGGCTCGAAAAGCTGCGTAAACTGTCGGCAGCGGGCGACGTCAAGGGGCTGCTCTTCGTGCTCAACGAAGGCATCCACGGCAACATCGACGGCATGGGGCACGAGCGCCTGTACCAGAAGGCGCGCTTCGGCACGAAAAAGCTGATCGAGGATTATGTCGCCGAGGTCGTCGCCTCGCTCGACAAGATCGCCGCGTCTCGCGCGATCCCGCGCGAGGAAAAGCGCGACTTCTTCCGCCGTGCGCAGCATTGCTACGGCCGCTCGGCGCTCTTGCTCTCGGGCTCGGGCAGCTTCCTCTTCTTCCATATCGGCGTCGTGAAGGCTTTGTGGGAAGAGGGCGTATTGCCATCGATCATGTCGGGGGCGAGCGGCGGGTCGATCGTCGCTGCGGTCGTCTGCACGCGCAAGAATACCGACATCGGCGCCTTCCTCGAAAGCGAACGCCTCGCCAATCCCGACCGCGATCCCGAGGGGCGCCGCCTTGCTCCCGACGAGGTGCGCGAGCGGCTTGCCGACCTGATCCCCGACCTCACCTTTCAGGAGGCCTATGAGGTCAGCGGGCGCCATCTCAATGTCTCGGTCGCGCCCGCCGAAAAGCATCAGAACGGCCGGCTATTGAACGCGATCACCGCGCCGAACGTGCTCATCCGCGAGGCGGTGCTGGCATCGTGCGCGGTTCCCGGCGTCTTTCCGCCGGTCATGCTGATGGCGCGCGACGATGCGGGCAACCGCGTTCCCTACCAGCCCGACCGGCGCTGGGTCGATGGATCGGTGACGCACGACATCCCGACCAAGCGGCTCGAACGGCTGTACGGCGTCAATCACCATATCGTCAGCCAGGCGAACCCGATCGCGCTGCCCTTCGCGACCGACACGCGCAAGCAGATGGCGCCGATCGAGGCGATCCAGCATGCGTCGATGACCACGTTCAAGGCATGGCTCAACGCGAATATGGTCATTTTCCAGAAGCCGCTCGAACTGATCCCGCCGCTCAACAGCATCGCCAATATGGCGCGCTCGGTGATCAATCAGGAATATACCGGCGACATCAATATCATCCGCCCGCCCAAATTCTGGTCGCCGACGAAGATTCTCTCGGATCTGGGGCAGGAGGATATCGACGAGTTGATCGACACCGGCATGCGGACCGCCTGGCCGAAGATCGAGATGGTTCGCACCCAGACCGCGATCAGCCGCGCGCTCGAAGCGATACTGGCGAAGATCGACAAGGCGGGCGACGACGGTCCGGGGCATCGCAGCGCGGCGCTCAAAAAGTCGGTGCGCTGAGCATGGCGGCGGGTGCGGTGATCCTGCCGGCCGATTCAGCCGGTGCGGGGGCAAAGCTCCACGTTACCCATTGGCTTCCTGCGGGTCGCCCGCGCGCCATCGTCCTGCTGGCGCATGGCTATGCCGAACATGCCGGGCGCTATGAACATGTCGCCAAACGGCTGACCGGCGCCGGCTATGCAATCTATGCCATCGACCATTGGGGCCATGGTCAATCCGACGGCGAGGGCGGTTTCGTGCCGCGCTTTTCGGCCTTTCTCGACGGGATGAGCGAATTGCTGACCCTCGTCGAGGTCAATCATGCCGATACGCCGCGCCTGCTGCTCGGGCACAGCATGGGCGGGCTGATCGCGACCTTGTTCCTCGTCGAGCGCCAGCAGGCCTTCGTCGCCGCCGCGCTGTCGGGTCCCGCCATCCTGCCCGCCGAACCGCCGTCGCGCTTCACGATCTGGATCAGCCGCTTCCTTTCGCGCTTCTTTCCGCGCCTTGGCGTGCTCTCCCTCGATTCAACCGGCGTTAGCCGCGATGCGCAGGTCGTCGAGGCCTATCAGGCCGATCCGCTCGTCTACGCCGGCAAGATCGGTGCTCGGCTCGGCAAGGAATTCATGGATGCGATGGCGGTCGCACAGGCCGATGCGCCGAAAATCCGCCTGCCGATCCTGATCCAGCATGGCGAGGCCGACCGGCTGACCGCGCCTGCGGGCTCGCGCTACCTGTTCGCCAATGTCGCCTCGACCGACAAGCGCCTCGAATTCTATCCGGGCCTGTTCCACGAAATCTACAACGAGCCCGAACGCGACGCGGTGCTCGATGACCTGATCGGCTGGTTCGACGCGCATGTGAAAGGTACGCCCGCCGCATGAGAATCCTGCTCGTCCTGATCTTCGCGCCGCTGATCGCGCTCGCGCTGATGTATTTCGTTTTCCCCGGCCGTCTCGTCGCGATCGGGCGCGCTCTGCTGCGGCGGCGTGGCGGGATGGTGCAGAAGAGCGTCGTCGTCGACGGCCGTCGCTGGCCCTATCTGGAGGGCGGCGATCCGTCGAAGCCCTTGCTGCTCCTTGTTCACGGTTTTGCCGGGGACAAGGATAATTGGTCGATGATCGCGCCCTATCTGACGCGCGACTATCATGTCATCGCGCCCGACCTTCCGGGGTTCGGCGAGAATGAACGCAACCCCGACCTCGCCTATGATCTGCAGGCGCAGACCGCGCGGTTGAAAGCCTTCGCCGATACGCTCGGCCTGTCGCGTCCGCATGTCGGCGGCAACAGCATGGGCGGCTGGATCGCGCTGCGCTACGCGATCGACTATCCGGACGCGCTCGCCAGCCTGATCCTGCTCAACAATGCGGGCGTCAACGGCGAACATGAAAGCGAGCTTCAGAAACAGGCGGCGAACGAGGACTATAATCCGCTCGTCCTCGCCAATCTCGAGGATGCCGACCGGCTGGTGGCGATGGTCGTCCACAAGCCACCCTACATTCCGTCGCGGCTGAAGCCGGTGCTCTACGCCGACGGCCTCAAATATCGCGACCAGCTCGACACGATCTTCTGGGTCATCGCAACCGAGGGGCGCGACCATCCGCTGAATGGCCGCCTCGGCGAAGTGAGGGTGCCGACGCTGATTATCTGGGGGCGCCACGATCAATTGCTCGATGTGAGCTGCGTCCCCGTGCTCGAAGCGGGCATCGCCGGGAGCCAGAGCCACATCTTCGAGCATGTCGGTCATGTGCCGATGATCGAGGATCCGAAGGCGACCGCCGTGGTGATGAAGGGCTTTCTTGCCAAGCATTGAAATGCGCGTCAGTCTCTTCCGAAAATGACGGGAGAGCGGAATGCGGTTGAAGGTGGGGCTGCTCGGCGGGGGCAGTTGGGGGACGACGGTCGCATCGGTGGTGTCGCGCAATGCGCCGATCACCCTGTGGGCGCGCGATGCCGAAACCGTCGACGGCATCAACGCCGACCATGAGAATCGCAAATATCTGCCAGGCATCAAGCTGCCGGCCGCGCTGCGCGCGACGCACGACATGGCCGAGGTCGTCGCGGGCGCCGACGTTCTCGTCATGGGGGTACCCTCGCACAGTTTCCGCGCCGTGCTCGAGGAAGCGCGCAACCACCTTCGCCCATGGGTGCCGGTGATCAGCCTGACTAAGGGGCTCGAACTCTCCTCGGGCAAACGCATGACCGAGCTGATCGAGGAAGTGCTGCCCGGTCATCCCGTCGGCGTCCTCACCGGGCCGAACCTTGCGCGCGAGATCATGACGGGGCAGGCGGCGGCGAGCGTGCTGTCGATGGAGGACGAGATCGTCGTGCGCGCGCTCCAGCCGGTTTTCCACTCGGGGCTGTTCCGCGTCTACACCAACACCGACCTGCTCGGCTGCGAGCTGGGCGGCGTGCTCAAGAATATCATCGCGATCGCGGTCGGCATGGGCGACGGGCTGGGCGCGGGTGACAATACAAGATCGGCGCTGATGACGCGCGGGCTGTCCGAAATCACCCGGCTCGGCGTGGCGATGGGCGGCCGCGCCGAAACCTTCGCGGGCCTCACCGGCATGGGCGATCTGATCGCCACCTGCACCAGCCCGCTCTCGCGCAACCGCCATGTCGGGGTCGAACTCGGCAAGGGGCGGCCGATCGACGAGATCATCGCGGGCATGAACATGGTTGCCGAGGGCGTGAAGAGCGCGCCGACGGTGATCGCGCTCGCCGAACGCCATGGTCTCGACATGCCGATCGCACGCGACGTCTATGATGTGACGCAGGGTAAACGCAGCGCGCAGGACGTGTTTCGCGGCCTCCTGCGGTCGGCCGTCGGCGACGAAGCGCATCCCGGCTGAGCTCTTTTCGGGCGATTCCGCCGCGACCCGTGGCATTTCGGCGATCAGCCGGGAAGAAAATCGCGCGATGCTTCGTTGACTCCCCTGACCGGCCCGCACGCGGGCAGGCAATCAGGAGATGGACGATGAAAAAATGGACCACCCTTGCCGCAATCCTGGCTCTCCCGGCCACCGCCGCCGTGGCTGCCGTGCCCTATGGCTCGATGCCGCCGGGATTCGAGGCACCGCACATCCGCACCGCGCCGATCGCGGGCGTCGTCAACCAGCAATGGTATAATTACAAGGCCGACATTCTGGAGGCCGAGAAAGAGCTGCGCAGCGACCTTCGTCACGCCACCGACCGCGAGGACCGCTGGGATGCGTGGGACGAATGGACGGTCGAAGTCGTCGATGCCGACAAGGATTATGTGAAGGAAATGCGCAAGAAAGGCTATCGCACCGGCCGCGTGACGGTCGGCGGCTAAGCCGTTCGATTTTTCCCGGAGCCTTCTCCGGGTCGCAGGGAAGGGCGGGTGTCATGGGGCACCCGCCCTTTCTTGTTTTCAGGATTTCGCTTCCGCCAGCAGCGCCTTCGCCTCGGCACCCTGCCAGTCGATCGCGCCGACGACGCGCCAGATTTCGCGGCCTTCGGCGTCATAATAGATGCTGGTCGGCAGCGCGCTGTTCGCGGCGTCGAGCAAACCGTTTTCGGGGTCGAGATAGGGTTGCAGCGCTTTCAGCCCGGCCTTCTGGAACCAGGGATCGACGACTTCGGCGCCCTTCAGGTCCTGCGCGACCGCGATCACCGTCATCCGGTCCTTGCTGTTCGCCGCGAGCGCGTCGAGCGTCGGCATCTCGGCCACGCACGGCGCGCACCACGTCGCCCACAGGTTGACGAGCAGCGGCTTGCCGCGGAAGGCGGCGAGGGTCACCGCCGCGTCGTCGGGGCCGCTGAAGGCGGCCTTGGGCGCGGCTTCGCCCTTGTGGCTGCGATCGATCTGATATTCGAACGCATCGACGCCCTTCGCTTGGCCCGCCGAAACATTTGCTTGGCCTTGCGCCGCTTGCCCGCCCGCCTGCTTTTCCCTATCGCAGCCCGCGATCGAGCCCGCGAGCAGCAGGGTGAGAATGGCAAGATACGGGCTTGGAACGCGGCGAATGGCGAATACTCCGGACAGCAACAGCATGTGGGGCGGTCGCTTCGGTGGCGGTCCCGCGGCGATCATGCAAGAGATAAACGCTTCGATCCCCGTTGATAAGCGCCTGTGGGAAGAAGATATCGCCGCCAGCCGCGCGCATGCAGCGATGCTCGGTGCCACGGGAATCATCGACGCGGGCGACGCCGTGGTCATCGACCGCGGCCTTGCGCAGATCGCCGACGAATTTGCGGCGAACGGCGTTCCGGTCGACCTCAGCCTCGAAGATATCCACATGACCGTCGAATCGCGGCTGAAGGAGATGGTCGGCGAAGCGGCGGGGCGGCTCCACACCGCGCGGTCGCGCAACGACCAGGTCGCGACCGATTTCCGCCTGTGGACGCGCACCGCGTGCGAACGGATCGATGCGGGACTGAAAGCGATCCAGACGGCGCTGCTCGCGCGCGCCGACGAACATGCGGGCAGCATCATGCCGGGCTTCACGCATTTGCAGGTCGCGCAGCCGGTGACGCTCGGCCATCACCTGCTTGCCTATGTCGAAATGTTCGGCCGCGACCGCACGCGTTTCGCCGATGCGCGCCGCCGCCTCAACGAATCTCCGCTCGGTGCCGCCGCGCTCGCCGGCACCAGCTTTCCGCTCGACCGTGACGCGACCGCATCGGCGCTCGGTTTCGACCGCCCGATGGCGAACAGCATCGACGCGGTATCGGACCGCGACTTCGCGCTCGAATTTTGCGCCTCGGCGTCGATCGCCGCGATCCACCTGTCGCGCCTCGCCGAGGAAGTCGTGATCTGGGCGAGCCAGCCCTTCGGTTTCATCAGCCTGCCCGACGCCTGGTCGACCGGCAGCTCGATCATGCCGCAAAAGCGCAACCCCGACGCCGCCGAACTCGTGCGCGGGCGCGCCGGCCTGCTGCTCGGCGCCTTCCAGCGTCTTTCGGTGATCGTGAAGGGGCTGCCGCTCACTTATTCGAAGGATTTGCAGGACGACAAGGAAACCGTCTTCGGCGCTTTCGATGCGCTCGCGCTGTCGCTTGCCGCGATGACGGGCATGGTCGAAACGCTGACCTTCCGCACCGACCGGATGCGTGCGCTGGCCGCGTCGGGTTATTCGACCGCGACCGACCTTGCCGACTGGCTGGTCCGCGAGAATGGCCTGCCGTTCCGCGAAGCGCATCATGTCGTCGGCGCCTGCGTAAAGCGCGCCGAGGAGCTCGGTGTCGAGTTGTCGGCGCTGCCCGCGGGCGATGCGGCGGCGATCCATGCGTCGGTCACGCCCGACGTGCTGGCCGCGCTGACCGTCGAGGCATCGGTTGCCAGTCGCACCAGCTATGGCGGTACGGCGCCCGAACGGGTAAGACAGGCGATCACCGCGGCGCGTGCCGCGCTGGAAGGGAAAGATTGATGGCGACCAAGCGCCTCGTCATAGCCAGCCTTGCCGTCGTTGCCCTGCTCGGCGCGTGCGGCAGCAAGGAAAACCTCAAGCCCGTTGCAGGCCAGCCTGCAGCAGCCATTCCCGTCGGCGCGACCCGCGCCCCGACCACGGAGGAGCTTACGACGCCTGACGCGCAGGCCCGGCCCGCGCGCAGCGACGAACTTCTCAAACGATCGGAACGCCGCGAAGCCGACGATTTTGACTTGCCGCCTCCGGGCTGAGGAATTTCCAATGGATCATTTTGACTATCGTGACGGCGTTCTCCACGCCGAAGACATCCCCTTGCCGCGCATCGCCGAAGAAATCGGCACCCCCGTCTATGTCTATTCGCGCGCGACGCTCGAACGCCATGCGCAGGTATTCCGCGACGCGCTGAAGGATATCCCGAAGAAGCACATCGCCTTTGCGATCAAGTGCAACCCGAACCTCGGCGTTCTGCGCGTGCTCGCGCGGCAGGGCTATGGCGCCGACGTCGTGTCGGGCGGCGAGCTCGAACGCGCGCTCGCGGCGGGCATGGCGCCCGACGACATTGTCTTTTCGGGCGTCGGCAAGACGCGCGCCGAACTCGCGCTGGGGCTCGATCGCGGCATCGGCCAGTTCAATATCGAGCATGAACCCGAGGGTGTCGCGCTCGCCGAAATCGCGGCGCGCAAGGAAACGACCGCACGCGCGGTGCTGCGCGTCAATCCCGACGTCGATGCGGGCACGCACGCCAAGATCTCGACCGGCAAGGCCGAAAACAAGTTCGGCGTCGGTATCGACGTTGCGCCGGAAATCTTCGGCCGGCTCGCGGGGCTGCCGGGGCTCCAGATGCGCGGTATCGCGCTGCATATCGGCAGCCAGCTGACCAGCCTCGATCCGCTCGAGGCCGCGTTCGAGCGCGTCGGGCGCCTGATTGCCGACCTGCGCGCTGCGGGGCACAGCATCACGCATGTCGACCTCGGCGGCGGTCTCGGCGTGCCGTACAAGCCCGACGACAATCCGCCGTCGCCGGCCGAATATGGCGCGATGGTCGCGCGCGTGACGAAGGATTGGGACGTCACCTTGATGTTCGAACCCGGCCGCGTGATCGCGGGCAACACCGGCGTGCTGCTGACCGAAGTCCTCTGGGTCAAGCCCGGCGCGACCAACCCCTTCGTCATCGTCGATGCCGCGATGAACGACCTCGCGCGCCCGGCGCTCTACGACGCGTATCACGACTTCGTGGCGGTGAAGCCGTCGGGCGAGACGATGACCGCGTCGATCGTCGGCCCGGTGTGCGAAACCGGTGATACCTTTGCGCGCGACCGCGTGACCGACAAGGTCGAGGAAGGCGACCTCGCGGTCTTCCGCACCGCGGGCGCCTATGGCGCGACGATGGCGTCGACGTACAACAGCCGCAGCCTCGTTCCCGAGGTGCTCGTCGACGGCGACCGCTATGTCGTCGTTGCCGACCGTATTGCGGCGGGCACGATCATGGCGGCCGAACGCGTCCCCGACTGGATCGACTGACGATGGAGCAGCTTCCCATCTTCCTGAACCTCAGCGGCCGCACGGTCGTGCTGGTCGGGGAGGGGGAGGCTGCCGACGCCAAAGCGCGCCTGGTCGAGCGCGCCGGCGGGCGCATTGTTCCAACGTGGGAAGCGGGCGCGACCCTCGCCTTCGTCGCGCTGGGCGATGCGGATGAAGCGCGCGCCGCCGCAGAGTCGCTCCGCGCCCGCGGGCTTCTCGTCAATGTCGTCGATCGCCCCGACCTCTGCGACTTCACGACCCCGGCGATCGTCGACCGCGCGCCCGTCACGATCGCGATCGGCACCGGCGGCGCTTCGGCGGGGCTCGCCAAGGCGGTTCGCCAGCGGATCGAAGCGCTGCTTCCTGCGCGTCTCGGCGCGCTCGCGTCGGCGCTTCATGCGGCGCGAGGTGCGATGAAAATGCGCTGGCCGGCGTCTGCCGATCGGCGTCGCGCAATCGACGCCGCGCTGGCGAAGGGTGGCGCGCTCGATCCGCTCGACGACGATGCTGCAGACAGGATCGACATCTGGCTTGCCGCCGATGCCGCCATTCCCGCATCGCGCCTCGAAACGATCGCACTGACCAGTGCCGACCCCGACGATCTCACGCTCCGCGCCGCGCGCCTGCTCGGCGAGGCCGACCACATCTTTCATCGGCCGGCCGCACCGCCCGCGATCCTCGCCCGCGCGCGGGCCGATGCGGCGCGCCATGTCGCCGACGCCCCGCCCGTCGATCCGCCTGCGGGCTTGTCGATATGGCTCGATTGAGGGTGAAGGCGAAGCTGCTTTACCTGTCCCGGGCAGACATCGCCGCTAATGCCCCATATCCGCCGCCGACGCTTTCGGCCCACCCGGTTTCGGCGGGCGTAGCAACAGCACCAGCGGCACCGACGCCAGCGTCACCCACATCATCAGCCAGAAATCGTCGATATAGGCGACCATCGCCGCCTGCCGGTTGATCTCGGCATTGATCATCGCCATCGCCGTGTCGCCCGCAATACCGAAGCGGTCGGCGGTCGACGGGTCGAGCAGCGCGACCGAGCTGTTGGTGACATGCGCCGCCAGATCCTCATGACTCGTCTGGATATTGGCGCCGAGCAGCGTGGTGACCACCGAGATGCCGACCGACGCGCCGATGCTGCGGAACAGGTTGAGCAGGCTCGATCCGTCGGTGCGATATTGCGGCTGGATCGTCGCGAACGCCATCGTGTTCAAGGGGATGAAGATCAGCCCCATGCCGAGTCCCTGCACCAGCCCGCTGATGATCACCGGCTGCATCCCCATTTCGAGCGACCAGTGGCTCATCTGCCAGAGCGAGTAAGCGGCGATGAGCAGCCCGGTGCCGACCATCCAGCGCGCGTCGATCTTGCCGAGCAATTGCCCCGCGACCCACATGCTGGCGAGGATGCCGATCCCGCGCAGCGCGAGGACGATGCCGGTATCGATCACCGGCCAGCCGAACAGATTCTGCAGCATCGGCGGCAGCAGCGCCATCGACGCGAACATCACGACGCCGATCACGATCATGAACCCCATCGCGGTGACGAGGTTGCGGTCGGCGAGCATCAGGCGGCTGAACAGCGGCGCGCGCGCGGTGAACATATGGACGACGAACATCCACAGGCACGAGACCGCGACCGCCAGCTCGATCCAGATTTCGATGCTGTCGAACCAGTCGAGATGCGCGCCGCGGTCGAGCATCAGCTGGAGCGCGGCGAGTCCCAGCGCGAGCATCGAGAAACCGAACAGGTCGAAACGCCGCGTGACGCTTTTTGTCTTGGGCAGCAGCGCCCACATCATCGCCAGCGTGAGCAGGCCGACGGGCAGGTTGACGTAAAAGACCCAGCGCCAGTTGACGCTTTCGGTCAGCCAGCCGCCCAATATCGGGCCCAGGATCGGCCCGATCATGATCCCCATGCCCCAGATCGACATCGCGCGCGCGTGGCGTTCGGGCGGGTTGATATCGAGCATCACCGATTGCGACAGCGGCCCGATAAAGGCCGCGCTCACCCCCTGCAAAAAGCGGAAGGCGACCATCTGTTCGAGCGTCTGCGCCGCGCCGCACGCCATCGATGCGATGATGAAGCCGATGACGGCCGCCATGAACAGTTCGCGCCGCCCGATGCGGTCGGCGAGCCAGCCGGTGATTGGCATCGCGACCGCCGAGGCGAGGATATAGCTCGTCAACACCCACGTCACCGTCTCGCTCGTCGCGCCCAATGCCGACTGCATGTGCGGGATGGCGACATTGGCGATCGTCGTGTCGAGGATCTGCATGATCGACGCGCCCATGACCGCAACCGTCAGCAGCCCGCGATAGCGCACGCGTTCGTGCAGCGGGATGCTGTCGTCGTCAGGCAGCGCCGTGGCGGACGGACTGCGGGGGAGGGCGTTGCTCGCCACGGGACGTTACTTCGTAAACACCCGCACGTCGGCCGACAGCCCCGCGATCATGTCGCGCGACGGCTTTTCGTCGAACGCGATGCGGACGGGCACGCGCTGCGTCACCTTGACCCAGTTGCCCGTCGCATTCTGCGCGGGCAGCACCGAAAATTCGCTGCCCGTGCCCGCGCCGATCGTCAGCACATGGCCGCGCACTTTCACGCCCGGATAGGCGTCGAAGCTGATTTCGGCGCGCTGGCCGACGCGCATGTCGGCGAGGTCGGTTTCCTTGAAATTGGCCTCGACCCACGGATGCGCGGTGTCGACCAGCGTGACTGCCGGGAGTCCCGCGACCATCATCTGGCCGACCTGTAGCCGGTCCGACTGCGCGATGCGGCCGGCGCTCGGGGCGCGGACGGTGGTGCGGCCAAGGTTCACTTGCGCCTGCGAGCGCTGGACGCGCGCGGCCTCGACCTGCGGGTTGATCCCGCTCGACGGGCCGGCGGCAAGCTTGGTGCGCGCTTCGGCTGCTGCGGCTTCGGCCTGGCGTACGCTCTCTCGTGCCTGTTGGAGCGCGTGGCGCGAGGCATCATAGGCGGCCTTCGTCGTGAAGCCTTTTTCCATCAGCGCCGCCTGCCGGTCGAAGGTCACCTGTGCGAACTTCACATCCTCGCGCGCCGCGGCGATGTCGACGCTCGACGTGTTCGCGCTCGCCGACAGATTGCCGACCTCGACTTCGGCGGCGTCGATCGCCGCGGTCGCCTGCGCAACGGTCAATGCATAGGGTTCGCCGTCGATGCGGAACAGCAACTGGCCCTTTGCGACCTGCTGTCCGTCGCGCACCGCGACTTCGGTGATCCGGCCGCCGACTTCGGCGGCGACCGACACCTTGTCCATCTGGACATAGGCATTGTCGGTCGACACCGATCCGCCGCTCGTCAGCCACCAGCCGGCACCGCCCGCGATCAGCAGGGCGGGCAGACCGAACATCAGCAGGCGCGTGCGCCAGCTCGCCTTGGGGGCGGCCTCGGCCGCCGGTGCGGGCGCGGGCAGGGGGTCGGCCTTCGGCGCGGCCTTGGGGGTTGTCACCTCTTCGTCTTTCGGGCGGGATGGGGAGAGCTGGTCCATCAAACGATCTCTTTTTCTTTTTGGCAGATGCGGCGGGACAAATTGGCGCGGACGCGCTCGACAAGGTCGGTGAGTTGCTCGACTTCGGCTGCGCTCAATCCTTCGATCGCTTCGGCGGTCAGCGCGTCGGCGATGGGGCGCATCCCGTTCAGCATCTCGCCCGCACGCGGCGTCAGGTACAGCTGCCAGGCACGGCGGTCGGCGGGGTCGGCACGGCGCTCGACCAGTTCGGCCTCGACCAGCCGGTCGACCATGCGCGACAGCGTGATCGGTTCGACCTCGATCAATTCGGCAAGCGGTCCCTGCCGAATGCCTTCATGGCGTTTGAGATAGGTAATCAGCCGCCATTGCAGCGCAGTGATCCCGCTGTCCTTCGTACGCGCATTGAACGACCGCCGGAACAGGCGCGCGCTGTCATTCAGCAGGAATCCGATGGTTTCACTCATGTCATAGGATATAATAGCAATTGCTACTATATTCAACCGGGTCTGGGGATTGCCAACAGTCTCGAATATGGTGTAAATTTTCTTTACACTGCTTGCGTGGGGCATGTTTTTGGGCAGGATGTGGGGATGACTTTGACCGCCGACCTTTTCTGGTCCTTTCGTTCGCCGTACAGCTACCTTGCGATCGGCCGTTACCGCGCGCTCGCGGCGAGCCATGACGTCACAATCAACCTGCGGCCCGTCTATCCGCTCGCGGTGCGCCAGCCCGACTTTTTCGAGCGCAACCATCCCAACTGGCTGAGCTATACGGTGCGCGACATGATCCGCGTCGCGCAATTCCACGGCATCCCGTTCGGCCCGCCGCGCCCCGACCCGATCGTCCAGGATATAGCGACGCGCGCGATCGCCGCCGAACAACCCTATATCTATCGCCTTACGCGGCTGGGGCAGGCGGCGGCGCGGCGCGGCAAGGGACTCGCCTTTGCGCATGAGGTGGGCCAGCTCATCTGGGGCGGGGCGCAGGATTGGCATCTTGGCGACCACCTTGCCGGAGCAGCGAAGCGTGCGGGCCTCGATCTCACCGAACTCGACGATGAAGTGGTCCGCGATGCCGCAACGCTCGATAACGAGATCGCGGCCAACCAGGTCGCGCTCGAGATCGCCGGCCATTGGGGCGTGCCGACGCTCGTCTTCGATGGGGAGCCCTTCTTCGGGCAGGATCGCATCGAAATGGCGAAGTGGCGCATGGAGCAAAAGGGGCTGCGCCCGCGCTGATCGGCGCTTGCCGAAGCGGGCATGAAGAGCGCATAGCGCGGCGCATGACGATCGAACCCCAATTTTTCGAGGCGCGCGACGGCGTACGGCTGGCGTGGCGCGAGATGGGCGAAGGTCGCCCGCTGCTGTTGCTCCACGGCCTGTTCTCGAACGCCGAGGTCAACTGGATCAAGTTCGGCACTGCGGCGCGCGTTGCGGCCGAGGGTTACCGCGTGATCATGCCCGACCTGCGCGTCCACGGGGCGAGCGATGCGCCGCATGAGGAGGAACATTATCCGCCCGACGTGCTGGTCCATGATTTGCAGGACCTGGTGGCGCATCTCGGCCTGGGCGATTTCGACCTCGGCGGCTTTTCGCTCGGCGCGCGGACGAGCGCGCGCGCGGTGGTCGCCGGCATGAAGCCGCGGCGGCTGATCCTCGGCGGGATGGGACTGGCGGGGCTCGCGGGCTGGCAGCGGCGCGGCCAATTCTTCAAGCGCGTGATCGCCGAATATGAAAGCGCCAAGCGCGGCGACGACACCTGGCTTTCGATCCAGTTCATGAAGACGATGAAGGTCGATCGTATCGCGGCGGGCTACCTGCTCGACAGCTTCACCGACACGACCCCCGATATGCTCGCGGCGCTGACGATGCCGACGCTCGTCGTGTGCGGCGAGCAGGACCAGGATAATGGATCGGCGGAGGAACTGGTCGCGGCGTTGCCCGACGCCCGGCTGGCGACGATTCCGGGGACGCATATGTCGAGCGTGACCGAGGCCGGACTGGGCGAGGCGATCGCAGCGTTCCTCGCGGCTTGACCGGACTCGCGGCAAGCGCCTAGCTGTCGCCATGCGCCGCAGAGCGCGGCCCGAATATCCAGAGGACGCACCCCATGAAAGCCATGATTTCAAGCCTGTCGCTTGCCCTGTCGCTTGCCGTCGCCGGACCCGCCGTCGCGGCGGACCAAAAGCCCGCGGCATCGGCGGCGAACACGGCCAAACCGACCGCAGCCGACGCCGACGCCTTTATCGCCGCCGCCGAAAAGGATCTGTTCGACTATACGGTCGAAGCGAGCCAGGTGAACTGGGTCAACAGCACCTATCTGACCGAAGATACCGATGCGATGGCGTCGCGGATCAATGCGGTGGGGACCGAAAAATCGGTCAAATATGCCCTGGAAGCCGCCAAATATAAGGATGTTGCGGGGCTCAGCGCCGATACGAAGCGCAAGCTCGACATCCTGCGCACCGGCCTTGTCCTTCCGGCGCCGACCAAGCCGGGTGCGGCGACCGAACTCAACCAGATCGCAACCGACCTGCAGTCGCAATATGGCAAGGGCCGCGGCACGCTGAACGGCAAGGAGATTTCGGGCTCGGACATCGAGGCCGAGATGGGCAACCTCCAGAACACGCCCGCGCAGTTCGCCGAGATGTGGACGAGCTGGCACGACAATGTCGGCGCGCCGATGAAGGACGATTATGCCCGCATGGTGGGCATCGCGAACGAAGGCGCGAAGGAGCTGGGCTTCGCGAACACCGGCGCGATGTGGCGGTCGGGCTACGACATGTCGCCCGAGGAGTTCGCCAAGACGACCGAACGGCTGTGGCAGGAAGTGAAGCCGCTCTACCTCGCGCTCCACACCTATGTCCGCTGGAAGCTGAACGAGAAATATGGCGATGCGGTGCAGCCCAAGACCGGACCGATCCGCGCCGACCTGCTCGGCAATATGTGGGCGCAGGAATGGGGCAATATCTACCCGCTCGTCGCCCCGGCGGGTTCGGGCGACCTTGGTTATGACGTCGGCGACCTCCTGACCGCGCAAGGCAAGACGCCGCTCGACATGGTGAAGGCGGGTGAGAATTTCTATTCGTCGCTGGGCATGGCGCCGCTGCCCGAAACCTTCTGGAAGCGCAGCCAGTTCCTGAAACCCGCCGACCGCGAAGTCATCTGCCACGCGTCGGCGTGGGATATCGACAACAAGGACGACATCCGCATCAAGATGTGCATCAAGGTGAACTCGGACGATTTCACGACGATCCATCACGAGCTGGGGCATAATTATTACCAGCGCGCGTATAACAAGCAGCCGTTCCTCTACCTCAACGGCGCAAACGACGGCTTCCACGAAGCGATCGGCGATTTCGTCGCGCTGTCGATCACGCCGCAATATCTTGTCGACATCGGCCTGCTCGACAAGGCGAAGGTGCCGAGCGCCGACAAGGATATCGGCCTGCTGCTGCGGCAGGCGATGGACAAGGTTGCGTTCCTGCCGTTCGGCCTGCTCGTCGATCGCTGGCGCTGGGGCGTCTTCGACGGCACGATCAAGCCCGCCGATTACAACAAGGCGTGGACACAGCTGCGCACGCAGTATCAGGGCATCGTCCCGCCGGGCGAGCGGCCGGCGAACGCGTTCGACGCGGGGGCGAAGTTCCACATCCCGGGCAACACGCCCTACACGCGCTATTTCCTGGCGCGCGTCCTGCAGTTCCAGTTCTACGAAGCTGCGTGCAAGCAGGCGGGCTGGACCGGTCCGCTCCACCGCTGTTCCTTCTATGGCAACAAGGAGGTCGGCGCGAAGCTGAATGCGATGCTCGAAATGGGCGCATCGAAGCCGTGGCCCGACGCGCTCGAAGCCTTCACCGGCAACCGCGACATGTCGGGCAAGGCGATGGCCGACTATTTCGCGCCGCTCAAAGCCTGGCTCGACGAGCAGAATAAGGGCAAGCCGCAGGGCTGGTAAACCAGCCAGCTGCCGGAAAGCAGAAAGGCCGGGGTGACGACGCCCCGGCCTTTTTCATTGCGCCTCGACCGCCTGTTTGAAGCGCGCGAGCCGGGCGGTCGCCGCGGCGGCGTGGGGGCCGATCCAGCGGTCGTGGATGTCCTGGATCGGCATCGCGTTGAGGTGGTTCCAGCGGGTGCGGCCGCGGCGTTCGGCGATGACGAGGCCGGCGTCCTCCAGCACCTTCAGATGTTGCATCACGGTGCAGCGGTCGATGTTGGCGAAGTTGTCGCACAGCGTGCCGGTGGTCAGCGGCTGATCCTTGAGGTCGTCGAGGATCTGGCGGCGGACGTGCGATGACAGCGCCTTGAAAACCTTGTCATATTCTTCGTGGATTGACATGTTATAAATATATAACATAATGGGAGAGAATCAAGCGGAGAATGTCGATGGAACTGAAGTTTCGGGTTGCGGCGCGGATTGCGAAGCCGGTGCACGAGGTGTTCGAGGCGGTCGCGGACCCCGCGAAACTGTCGAACTATTTCACGACCGGCGGCGCCAAAGGGCGGCTCGAAACCGGCGCAACGGTGGAATGGGATTTCCACGACTTTCCCGGCGCTTTCCCCGTCTATGTGATCGAGGTCGTCGAGGATGAGAAGATCGTCCTCGAATGGCAGGCGAGCGAAGGCGAGGCGCACAATGTCGAAGGCAGCGAACCCAAGGATTCGGACTATCGCACGCGTGTGACGATGAGCTTCAAGGCGCTCGACGACGGCCGCACATTGGTCGAGATCGCCGAGGAAGGCTGGCGCGAGAACCAGGGGGCGCTCAGCGCATCCTACGGCAATTGCCAGGGCTGGTCGCAGATGCTGTGCGCGCTCAAGGTCTGGATCGAGCACGGGATCAACCTGCGCGACGGCATGTACAAGTAACTAGTCCGGATATTCCATCCGGAGCGGGCGTGAGCCGATCGGCGCGCCGGTGTTGGCATCGACGACGACCGGGCGCACGGCCTCGCCCGTCTCGGCGTCGAGGTGGCGGCTGAGCGCGCCGCCGCCATTATATTTGCGCCCCCATGCGCCGATCGCCATCAGGATCGGCAGGAAATCGCGCCCCGCATCGGTGAGCAGATATTCGTCGCGCGGCGGGCGCGCGCTGTAGCGGTTCTTCGCGATCAGCCCCGCCTCGGCCAGCGCCGACAGGCGCCGCGATAATATGTTCGGCGCGATGCCGAGGCTGGTGCGCAGCTGCTCGTAACGCGTGAGCCCGCGTTCGATGTCGCGCAGCACCAGCATGCTCCACCGGTCGCCGACGCGCATCAGCCCGCGGTCGACGGGGCAGGTGCCCGAATTATTTTCTTGCGTACCCATTGAAGGAATATGGGACAGTCACTATCATTTTGCAAGTGACCCAATCGAGGGCCGCCTGTTTAGGAGAATGACAATGACGATTCCCGATGGAACGGCCCTGATCACGGGTGCTTCGACCGGCCTTGGCGCCGTTTATGCCGACCGCCTCGCAAAGCGCGGCCACGACCTGATCCTCGTCGCGCGCAACGGTGCGCAGATGGAGGAGCTGGCCGCAAAGCTGCGCGCGGAGCATGGCGTCGCGGTTGATGTGATCGCCGCCGACCTCACCAAGAGCGACGATGTGACGCAGATCGAGCAACGGCTGATCAAGGATGCGAATGTGACGCTGTTCGTGAACAATGCCGGCATGTCGCTGAACGGCGGGACGCTGGAAAATAGCGCCGCCGAGATCGAGACGATCATCGCGCTCAACATCACCGCCGCGGCGCGGCTTGGCATAGCGGCGGGCAAGGCGTTCGGCGCGCGCGGCAAGGGCGCGATCGTCAATATCGCCTCGGTCCTCGCGCTCGCCCCCGAAATGTTCGAGGGCGTGTACAGCGGGTCGAAGGCGTTCCTGCTCAATTTGAGCCACGCGCTCGCCGCGAACGGCCGCGAACAGGGCTTCCATGTGCAGGCGGTGCTGCCCGGCGCGACGCGCACCGAGATCTGGGAGCGATCGGGCAAGGATATCGAAGCCTTTCCCGCCGAGATGATCATGGACGCGGGCGACCTCGTCGACGCGGCGCTGACCGGGCTCGATCGCGGCGAGGAAATCACGATCCCGCCGCTCGCCGACGAGGGCCAGTGGAAGGATTATTATGCCGCGCGGCTGGCGATGGGGCCGAACCTGTCGAAGCGCGATGTGGCGCCGCGTTATCGGTGAGCGAGGCTGCGTGAAGGAATGAGAAGGCGGCCGGCTGTCGAAGGTCGCCTTCTTCCTCATCGTCATCCCGGATCAAGTCCGGGATGACGAATGGGGGCGATGACTGCCCCCCCACCTTGCCCAAACCCGTCCCCATGGCCTATCGCGCGAGCATGGCAGCGACGAAGACCACCCCCGGACGTGGCGCTCCCGGACAGGGCACGCGCGACAAGCTGATCGACGCGGCATTCCGTGCGGTCGCGCGCGACGGGCTCGCCGACACCAATGTCAAGTCGATCGCCGCCGAGGCGGGGGTCAATCCGGGGCTGCTCCATTATCATTTCGCGAGCAAGGATGCGCTGCTCGAAGCCGCAGTCGACAGCGCGACCGCGCACTATATGGCCGAGATCGACGCGCTGGTCGCGGCGACCCCGCGCGCGGAGCTGTTCGACGCCTATGTCCGCTTTTCGGCCGAGACGCTCGAGGCCAATCGCGACCTGTTCCGCGTCCGCCTGTCGCTCGGCGTGCGCGCGATGAACGATCCGGGGCTTGCGGCGCGGCTCGAGGTTGCGAACGAAGCGATCCGCAGCCGGCTGGCGATGGTGTTCGCCGCGGGCGCGGGGCGGGACGCGGTCGACGACCGCGACCGGCTGCGCGCGCGGATGACCAAGGCGGCGTTCGAGGGGATGATGCTGTCGTGGCTGACGCAGCCCGATTTCCCGATGCATGCGGCACTCGCCGAATGGGCGGCCGGGACGCGCGCGGGGCTTGGCGAGGGCTGATCCGCCCGCCTGTCGGGCGATTTTTCAAGATATGATTGTTTGCACCCCGGCGAAAGCCGGGCCCATATGGCGCGGTGCTGTCATTCATGGGCCCCGGCTTTCGCCGGGGCGCATGAATGGATGCCGTAAGGAGCGATTCTGCGATCCCCCTTGCGCATCGCATCGCGCCGGCTTATTTGGTTGGTCAACCAACCAAATAAGGATCACAGGCTATGCATATCGTGATGACGGGTGCAACATCGGGTTTCGGGGCCAATGCGGCGCGGCGGCTGGCCGCCGCCGGGCACCGGCTGACGATCGGGGCGCGGCGTCCCGAGGCGGTCGATGCGGCGTGGGGCGCCGGGGCACTGGCGCTCGACCTTGACGATTTCGCTTCGGTCGACCGTTTTGCCGAGGCGGTAGCAAAGGGGCCGGCGGTCGATGCGCTGGTGCTGAATGCCGGGCTGCAGACATCGAAGCTGGAAGTTGGCGCCGAGGGTTTCGAGCGGACCTTCGCGGTCAACCAGCTCGCGCATTTCCGGCTGCTCCTCCAACTGCTGCCGCATCTCGCGCCGGGCGCGCGGGTGATCCTGACGGGCAGCGGCACGCACGATCCCGAGGAAAAGACGATCGTCACGCCCCCCGCGCACGCCAATGCCGAATGGCTGGCATATCCCGATCGCGACCCGACGCTGCCGAAAAAGGATCGGGCGCAAGTATTCCGCGCCTATAGTTCGTCGAAGCTCGCCAATATCATGACGGCGCGCGAGCTGGCGCGGCGCCGTCCCGACCTCGCGGCGATGAGCTTCGACCCCGGCTATGTGCCATGGACCGGGCTCGCGCGGTCGAGCGGGAAGATCGTTGCGTCGCTGGTCAGCCTGATCGTGCCGCTGACGATGAAGCGCGACCGCAAGAGCACGATCGCGCTGTCGGGCGAATATCTCGCGGCGTTGGCGGCGGCGCCGGCCTATGCCGAGACGCATGGCGATTACTGGTCGGTGCGCAATCCGGCGCTGGTGCGGATCGAACCGTCGGCGCTGGCGCGCGACGACGCGGCGTGCACGGCGATGTGGGACGATTGCGCGCGCTTGTCGGGGGTGGCGGCGTAGCGGACTTATCCGGCCATGAAAAAGGGCGGCTGTCCTGCCGGACGCCGCCCTTGATCGTTCAGCGAAGAGGCGAAGCTCAGGCTTCGGCCATATCCTCGTCATATTGTTCCACCGGACCCGAATCCTGGCCCTTGGCATCGACGTCGCGGTCGACGAATTCGATGACTGCCATCGGCGCCGCGTCCGAGGCGCGGATGCCGGCCTTGATGATGCGGGTGTAGCCGCCGTTGCGGTCCTTGTAGCGTTCGGCGAGAACGTCGAACAGCTTCTTGAGCTGCGTGTCGTCGAGCAGGCGGCTGTTCGCGAGGCGACGGTTGGCAAGGCCACCGCGCTTGGCGAGCGTCACCAGCTTTTCGACGTAGGGACGCAGTTCCTTCGCCTTGGCGACGGTCGTCATGATCTGCTCATGCTTGATGAGCGAGGCCGACATGTTGCGGAACAGGGCCGTGCGATGCGCGCTCGTGCGCTGAAGCTTCCGGCCACCCGATTTATGACGCATAATCCATTCCTTCGTTTGTCAGAGGGGCCGTTTAAGGTACCCCAAGCCAGGTTGCATTGCGGGGCAACCCATTCCCGTTGTGGGCCCCGGCCGAAGCCGGGGCGCAAGATCAGCCGAGAAGTTCCTGTTCGAGCTTCTTGGCCATTTCCTCGATATTTTCCGGCGGCCAGCCGGGGATGTCCATGCCGAGGCGCAGGCCCATCGACGACAGCACTTCCTTGATTTCGTTCAAGGATTTGCGGCCGAAGTTCGGCGTGCGGAGCATTTCGGCTTCGGTCTTCTGAACGAGGTCACCGATATAGATGATGTTGTCGTTCTTGAGGCAGTTCGCCGAACGGACCGACAGTTCCAGCTCGTCGACCTTCTTGAGAAGGAAGCGGTTGAGCTGGTTGACGTCCGATTCATCGGCGGTGGTGGGCGAAGCCGCCATGCCGATGAGGCCGCTGTCGTTCATCGCTTCTTCGAAGTGGACGAAGACCTGGAGCTGGTCCTGGAGGATGCGCGCGGCATAGGCGACGGCGTCTTCCGGGGTGACCGTGCCGTCGGTTTCGACGGTCAGGTTCAGCTTGTCATAGTCCAGTTCCTGGCCGATGCGGGCGTTGTCGACCTTGTAGGCGACCTGGCGCACGGGCGAGTAGAGCGAGTCGACCGGGATCAGGCCGATCGGCGCGTCGACCGGACGGTTGGCGGTCGCGGGGACATAGCCCTTGCCGGTGTCGGCAACGAGTTCCATGTTCAGCGTCGCGCCATCGTCGAGGTGGCAGATGACATGGTTCGGGTTCATCACCTTGATGTCGCCCGACACCATGATGTCGCCGGCCTTGACGGTCGCGGGACCGGTCGCCGAAAGCTGAAGACGCTTCGGGCCTTCGCCCTCCATCTTGAGCGCGATCTGCTTCACGTTGAGGACGATGTCAGTGACGTCTTCGCGCACGCCGGCAAGGCTCGAGAATTCGTGGAGCACGTTCTCGATCTTGATCGACGTGATTGCCGCACCCTGGAGCGACGAGAGCAGCACGCGGCGCAGCGCGTTGCCGAGCGTCAGGCCGAAGCCGCGCTCGAGCGGTTCGGCGACGAAGGTCGCCTTGCGCTTGCCGTCGCTGCCAGCCTTGATTTCCAGGTTGCTGGGCTTCTTCAATTCCTGCCAGTTCCGGATATTGACAGTCATGGACTTCCCTTTGCTTTGGGCGGGACGGACAGGGGTCGACTGACCGTCCAGCGAGGATTTGAAACGGGCGGCGTCCCGGCGGGACGCGCCCGAAAGGACGTCAGACGCGGCGGCGCTTGGCCGGGCGGACGCCATTGTGCGGGATCGGGGTCACATCGCGGATCGAGGTGATGTGGAAACCGACCGCCTGTAGCGCGCGGAGCGCCGATTCGCGGCCCGCACCCGGGCCCTTGACTTCGACTTCGAGGGTACGGACGCCATGTTCGGCGGCCTTCTTGCCGGCGTCTTCGGCGCACACCTGGGCGGCGTACGGGGTCGACTTGCGGCTGCCCTTGAAGCCCATCATGCCGGCGCTCGACCAGGCAATCGCATTGCCCTGCGCGTCGGTGATGGTGATCATCGTGTTGTTGAAGGTCGCGTTGACGTGGGCCACACCCGACGAGATATTCTTGCGTTCGCGCCGACGAAGACGCTGCGGTTCACGAGCCATGATATAATCCTAACCTAATCCTGAATGGCCGGTGGCGGGCGGTTCGCCGCTGCCCCGGCAGGGAAAGCAAGGAAGCGCGCCGAAAGGGCGCGCTCGACCTTACTTCTTCTTGCCGGCGATCGGCTTGGCCTTGCCCTTGCGGGTGCGCGCATTGGTGTGCGTGCGCTGGCCACGGACCGGCAGGCCCTTGCGATGACGCAGACCGCGATAGCAGGCGAGGTCCATCAGGCGCTTGATGTTCATCGCCGTGGTGCGGCGAAGGTCACCCTCGACCGTGTGGTCGGCGTCGAGCGTTTCGCGGATCTGCAGGATTTCGGCGTCCGAAAGATCCTGAACGCGACGCGTGTGGTCGATGCCCAGCTTGTCGGCGATGTCGACGGCGGTCTTGCGGCCGATGCCGTGGATGTAGGTGAGCGCGATGATCACGCGCTTGTTGGTGGGCAGATTGACGCCCGCGATACGTGCCATTGGTAACTTTCTCCTGCTCCACAGGGCCGTAGGCAACCGGCCCCATCTCAAAGCGTCTGAATTTCCAACGCAAAAAACGGACCACGATGCGCACGAAGACGCTTCGCCGTCCGGTCAGGCTGTCGGAATGCTGGCGCAGTTAGGGTGAGTCGTGCCGAAAGTCAAGCGAACTGCGGTGGAATGCTTGTCGGAACGGGCGGTCACGGATGCGATGTAAGAGCGACGGCCCGGTCATGCAAGCGGGCGACGACCGCGCGGTGGATTCCGGGGGCGCAGGCGATGACGCCAAAGGCCTGCGCGCGCGGTGTGTTGAACTTCAGCGGCTCGCCGAAGGCGTCGGTGACGGTCGCCCCCGCTTCGCTGGCGATCAGTGCCGCCGCGGCGACGTCCCATTCGAAACCCCAGCGCAAGGTTGCGACCAGGTCGGCGCGGTCGTCGGCGACGAGCGCCATGCGCAGTGCGATGCTGTTCGGCTTGGTCACCATGATCAGGTCGCGGTCGATCTTGGGCAGGCTGTCGGCGGGGACGCGCGATCCGTCGAAGATCATCCGGCGGCTGGCACGCAGCGTCTCGCCGTTCAATGTCGCGCCCTTGCCCTTTTGCGCGACCCACAGCTCGTCGAGCGCGGGGGCGTAGAGCACGCCGAGTTCGGGCTCGCCGTCGACGACGAGCGCGACCGATACGCACCAGCCGGGGCGGCCGCGGATGAAGTCGCGCGTGCCGTCGATCGGGTCGACGCACCACATCGCGCGGCACGACAGGCGGTCCTCATTGTCGGCGGTCTCTTCGGACAGCCAGCCCGCTTCGGGCACCATCGCGCCGAGCACGGCCTTCAATCGCGCATCGACCGCGAGGTCGACGTCGCTGACCGGATTGTCGTGCGACTTGTGCCAGACGTCGACGGGCCGCCCCTCGCCGCGCCAGCGCGCCATCGCCATGTCGCCGACCTCGCGCGTCGCGGCGATCACGGCTTCGAGGTTGCGACCCGGCAAGGCGTCAGCTCGACGCGACGGTCATGCCGTCGATGCGCAGCGTCGGGGCGTTGGTCCCGTGACGGAATTCGAGGTCGTTCGCGGGGACGAGCGCCGCGAACATGTCGACCAGATTGCCCGCGATGGTGAATTCGGCGATCGGGCCCGCGATTTCGCCGCCCCGGATCAGGAAGCCCGACGCGCCGCGGCTGTAGTCGCCGGTGACGGGATTGACGCCCTGGCCGATCAGCTCGGTGATATAGACGCCCTCGGCGATATCCGCGATCAGCGCCGCCGGCGTCATGGCGCCCGCCGCGAGATGCAGGTTGCTGGCGCCAACCCCCGACGCGCCGCCGCCGCGGCTGGCATGGCCGGTGGGGGCGAGGCCGAGCTGCTTCGCCGACGCATTGTCGAGCAGCCAGCCGGTGATCTTGCCGTTCGCGACGATGTCGCGCGCCGCGGTCGGCAGGCCTTCGCCGTCGAACGCGCGGCTGCGCAGCCCGCGCGCGCGATGCGGCTCGTCGCGGATGACGATGCCGCTGTCGAACAGCATCTGCTCTTCCTTGCCGAGCAGGAAGCTCGTCCCGCGCGCGATCGCGGGGCCGGCGATGGCGCCGAGCAGATGGCCGACGATGCCGCCGCTGACGCGCGGGTCGAGGACGACGGGCAGCTTGCCGGTCGGCGCCTTGCCGGGGTTCAGCCGCGCGACGGCGCGGGTTCCGGCGCGCGCGCCGATCTCTGCGGCGCTTTCGAGGTCGGAGAGGTGGTGCGCGCTGTGCCAGCCATAGTCGCGCTGCATCGCGGCGCCTTCGCCCGCGATCACGCTCGCCGACAGGCTGTGGCCGCTCGACCCGTAGCCGCCGGCAAAGCCGTGGCTCGTCGCGAGCGCGAAGCGCGTGCGGCTGTGGCTCGCGCTGCCGCCTTCGCTGTTCGTCACGCCGGCGACGGCGCGCGCGGCTTCTTCGGTCGCCAGCGCGGCAGCGCGCAGCGCGGCGGGATCGGCTTCGCTGGCATCGTCGAGGTCGAAGTCGGGGACCGGTCCCTTGAACAGCAGTTCCTCGGGCGCGAGCCCGGCATAGGGATCCTCGGGCGCCTCGCGCGCCATCGCGACGCAGCGCTCGACCAGCTTCGCGAGTTCGCCGGCGTCCATGTCGGCGGTCGACACGCTCGCGCTCCGCTGGCCGACGAAGACGCGCAGCGAAATATCCTGCCCCTCCGACCGTTCGACATCCTCGAGCGCGCCGAGCCGCATCGAGACCGAGGTCGCGGCGTTGCAATAATAGAGCGCGTCGGCGGCATCGGCGCCGGCTTTGGTCGCGGCGGCGCACAGCATCTGGGCGCGATCGAGGGCTTCGGAAACGGTCAGCATAGCCGCGCCCTATACGGCGCGCGGCAAAGCGTCAAACCTCGGTCGGAACGGATTAGCGGATGATTGCGGCGATCGCGTCGGTCGCGGCCATCGCGCCGCTGACCCACAGGAAGGGCAGGGTGAGCGCGGCGATCCAGAGGCGGCGGACATCGCGGCGGAAACGCGCGTGCAGGCCCCAGCTTGCGAGCGCCTGACGGCTGAGATGATACCAGCGGCGTTCGGTCGATCGCGCGACGGGCAGCGCGAGCGCGAGCAGCATGACGAGCGCGACGACGATGAAGGCCGAGGGGGCGCCGGCGGCGATCGCGGCGGTGACCGCCCAGATCTGAAGCGCGGCAAAGGCGAGGAGCGCGGCGGCAGCATGCCAGGTCATTCGGCGGCCCAGACTCCGTGCCGGCGGCACGCTGACTGCCGTGCGCCTCCACAGGCGCGGTCCGAATGCTGATGCCATGTTTACAGCCCCCTTAGGCTGGCGATTCCCAGAACCGCACGATTTGCCCCAAAAACTCCCGAGTCAAGACAGCTTGCCAGCGATTCGTTAATTTTTGCGTTCGATTCGTCGCGGATTCGCAACCAAATCGCGTCGGATCGCCAAAATGCTGCAAAATCGGCAATATTCGTCGCGGATAAGCCTCGGAATTGCTGCCAGTCGTCGAGCGCCGCGGCGCGTTGGTCGACTTGCATCCAAGGCATCGGTCGCTAGCGTCTAGTTCGAGTCCATCCAAAAAACACGCAACCGGGGAAAATCGATGCGCTACCTGACTTTCGTCGCCGCCCTTGCCTTGCCGCTCGCGCCCGCGCTGGCGCAGGAGGCGACCAAGCCCGCGGTCGAGCCGAAGCCCGCCGCGCTGGTCGCCGACGGCATGCCCGAGGTGCCGGCGGACCTTTCCGCCGCGACGCGGCCCTATATGGAAAATCGCGGCGCGGGCTTCGTCGGCTGGAACCCGGTCGACAAGTCGATGCTGATCGCGACGCGTTTTGCCAATACCAGCCAGATTCACCGCGTTGCGACGCCGATGGGCGCACGCAAGCAGCTGACCTTTGAGGCCGAACCCGTGGGTTCCGCCGCATGGTCGCCGAAGACCGCCGACATCATGCTCGTCCAGAAGGATATCGGCGGCAATGAATTCTACCAGATCTATGCGATGAAAAACGGCCGGCTCGACCTGCTCACCGACGGCAAGAGCCGCAACGGCATCAACGCGTGGAGCAAGGACGGCACGCTCGTCGCCTACACCTCGACGCGCCGCAACGGTCGCGACAGCGACATATATGCCATGGACCCGCGCAATCCCGCGGCGACGCGGTTGGTGGCCGAGGTCGAGGGCGGCGGCTGGGGCGTCAGCGACTTTTCGCCCGACAAGAGCTGGGCGCTGGTCGGCAAGTATGTCTCGGTGCAAAAGACCGACCTGTTCCGTCTCGACCTTGCCACCGGCGCGATGACGCCGATCGGCGATCACAAAAAGGCAATTGCGGTTGGCGGCGGCGCCTTCGCGCCCGACGGCACGATCTGGGGCACGAGCGACGAAGGCAGCGATTTCCAGCGGCTCGGCACGCTCGATCCGAAGACGGGCAAGTTCACGCCGCGGGGACCGGCCGAAAAATGGGATGTCGATACGTTCGACATCGCCGACGACGGCAGTTTCATCGCCTATGTCGTCAACGAAGCGGGCATGTCGAAGCTGCGCGTGATGGACGTCGCGAGCGGCACCGTCCGCACGGTCGACCTGCCGGCGGGGATCATCGGCGGCATCGACATTGCGCCGTGGGGCGACATCGGCTTCAGCTTCACCTCGGCGCGCGCCGCGGCCGATGCGTACAGCGTCGATCCCCGGACGCTCAAGGTCACGCGCTGGACCGAAAGCGAGACCGGCGGCCTCGACGTCACGCAGAATGTCGAGCCCGAAGTCGTCAAGGTGAAGAGCTTCGACGGGCTCGAGGTATCGGGTTTCCTTTATCGCCCCGACCCGAAGAAATTCCCCGGCCAGCGCCCGCTGATCATGAATGTCCACGGCGGGCCGGAGGGTCAGTCGCGCCCCGGCTTCCTCGGCCGCAACAATTATCTGCTCAACGAGCTTGGCATCGCGGTCTTCTATCCCAACGTCCGCGGCTCGACCGGTTATGGCAAGACCTTCGTCAGCCTCGACAACGGACCGTTCAAGCGTGAGGACAGCGTCAAGGACATGGGCGCCTTCCTCGACTATCTGGCAAAGGACAAGGCGCTCGACGCGTCGCGCTTCGGGCTGACCGGCGGCAGCTATGGCGGCTATATGTGCTATGCCGCCGCGACCCATTATGCCGACAAGCTGCGCGCGAACCTGTGCGTCGTCGCGATCTCGAACTTCGTGACCTTCCTCGAAAATACGCAGGATTATCGCCGTGACCTCCGCCGCGTCGAATATGGCGACGAGCGCGATCCGAAGCAGCGCGCGAAGCTGATCGAGATTTCGCCGCTGACGCGCGTCGCCGACATCAAGAAGCCGCTGTTCATCGTCACCGGTGCGAACGATCCGCGCGTTCCGGCGTCGGAAGCCGACCAGATCGTCGCGGCGGTGCGCAAGAATGGCGGCACCGCCTGGCACCTCGTCGGTACGAACGAGGGGCACGGCTTCGCGAAGAAGGAAAATGCCGACTATAATTTCTGGGCGTCGCTGCTCTTCTGGAAGCAGTATCTGCTGAACTGAGGTCAAAGCGAACGTCATCCCGGCCTTCGCCGGGATGACAATAAGTGGATTACGGCTGCGGCTGCGGCGGGGTCGGCAGCGGGGCAGCGTCGGCTTCGTCGGGCGCGGTCGGGGCGGGCGCCAGGCCGCTGGCCTGCCGTTCGAGTTCCTCGGCGGCCTTCTGGCGCTCGGCGAGCGCTTTCTCTTCGGCGACGACGGCGGCTTCGACCTCGTCGGCGGCGGCGTCGATGCCCGCGATGCGCTTGGCGCGTTCGTCGGCGATCATCGCCTGCCAGTCGGTCTTGTCGGCGGCCTTCTTTTCGGCGCGCGCGCCTTCGACGAGCGCGCGGGTACAGCCGGTGAAGCCGCCAAGGCCCGTCGGCGAGCAGCTGTCGGTGCCGAAGCGGCCGACGCGTTCGAGCGCGACGACCTTGTTCGCCCAGGCTTCGTTGCGCACGTCGAGCGGGTTGCCGCGCAGCATCGGCGGCACGCGATAGCGTTCGGATTCGGGCAGGCGGTTACACACGACGATTTCGTCGGGGCTCGACTGTTCGCAGCGGTCGTCGCCATAGACGATGACCTGGTTGATCTTGTCGACGTCGGCCGGGGCCTCCTGCGCGGCGGCGGGCAGGGCGGCGGCGCTGCCGGCGAGGATCAGCGCGAACAGGGGCAGGCGGGACATCGGATCTTCCTTTTCACTTTGATGCGGCATGACACCGCGACCCTGCATCCGTCATGAACGGGGCGGTGGGGCTATGTATCAGATACGCTTCGACAGCGCGATGGCTGCACGGCAACCGGCGCGAATGGCGAAGCTCAAAATCGGGTAGCCGGGCGCGCTTTCGGCGCCTGCTTTGAGCGCGGCTTCCTTATGCTCCAGCTCCTCGGCGCGAAAATCCTCGACCGCGTCGCTGAGCTCGGGGTCGCTGTCGCCAAGCTCGTCGAGCTGGTGCTGGTAATGGCGATCGATCTCGGTCTCGACCGCGGCGGTGCACGCCATGGCGGCACGCGGGCCCATCGCGGCGGTCACCGCGCCGAGCGCGAAACCGGCGACGTTCCAGAAGGGCTGGAGCGCGGTCGGGCGCACCCCGCGCTTCGCGATCATGGCGTCGAAAAATTTGCGGTGCCGTTCTTCCTGTTCGGCCATATGCGCGATCTCGCGCGCCATCGGGTGGCGATCGCCCATCACCGCGAGCTGCCCCGCATAGATGCGCGTCGCGCCATATTCGCCCGCCTGGTCGACGCGGATCATCGATGCGGTGCGTTTGCCGGTCTTTGCTTGCGTCATGCCGCCGATGTGGTCTTCCGGCGCAGCAAGGTCAAGACGAACGCAGCGGCACCCAGCGAGAAGATCGCGTTGAATCCCGCGAGCGAGATGCCCAGCAACGTCCATTGCGCAGTGTCGCAGCGGATCAGCGGCGCGTTCATGATCGAATCGAGCGTGACCGGTCCGCTGGCGCCGGTGGCGCAGGTGGTGACGCCTTCCCAGAAACCATATTCGACCCCGGCGTGGAAAATCCCGATCGCGCCGCTGATCGCGATCGCGACCGCGGCAAGCAAGGTCAGCGTGCGCATCGCCTTGTCGCTGCGGCGAACGATCAGCGCCAGCAGCGCGAGCAGGATCGCGGCCTGGTGCGGCCAGCGCTGCCAGTAACACATTTCGCACGGGTGGAGGCCAAAGCCATATTGCGACACGAGCGCGCCGCCATACAGCAGCAGCGGCGCGAGGAACGCGACGACGGGCGCGGCGAGGCGCGAATTCGGCATGTCGGCGGGCCCCTTAGTTGCGCGCGGTGGGCTTGGCGGCCGGCTTGGCCGGCGGTTTGCCGCCCTGCGCCATGCGCGGGGCGGTCGGACCGATGCGGCCGATCGTCTGCAGCGCATAATGCAGCTGGAAATCCTCGATGCCCTTGGCCTTCAACTCGGCAGCCGTCGCGCTGAAACGCGGATCGGCCTTTTCGTCCTTTTCGAGCAGGCCGTTGTCGACCTTCTTTTCGTTGACGAGGTGGCGGCGCAGGTCGCTTTCGCGGAACTTCGGCCGCGACGCATAATCGGGGTCGCTGAGCTGCGGCACGCGGATGTCGGGGTCGATCCCGCCTTCCTGCACGCTGCGGCCCGACGGCGTGTAGTAACGCGCGGTGGTGAGGCGGAGCGCGGTGGTGTCGGTCAGCGGCAGCACCGTCTGCACCGATCCCTTGCCGAAGCTGCGTTCGCCCATCACGACCGCGCGATGCTGGTCCTGCAGCGCGCCCGCGACGATTTCGGATGCCGAGGCCGAGCCCGAGTCGATCAGCACCACGACCGGCGCGCCGCCCGCGAGATCGCCGGGTTCGGCAAAATAGCGTTCGATATCGCCCTTCTTGCGGCCGCGCTGCGAGACGATCTCGCCGCGTTCGAGGAACAGGTCGCTGATCCCGACGGCTTCGTCGAGCAGCCCGCCGGGGTTCGAGCGCAGGTCGAGGATCCAGCCGCGCGGTTTCTTGCCCAGCGACTTTTCGACCGCCATCATCGCGGCCTTGAGGTCGGTGGTCGCGTCGGCCGAGAAATTGGTGACCGTGAGCACGCCGACGTCGCCGCTGACTTCCCATTTCACCGGTTTCAGGTCGATGATTTCGCGCGTCAGCGTCATTTCGATCGGCTTGTCCTGGCCTTCGCGTACGACGGTGACGTCGATCTTGGTGCCGGGACGCCCACGCATCTGTTCGACCGCTTCGTCGAGCGTCAGGCCGAAGATGAGTTCCTTGTTGATGTGGGTGATATAGTCGCCCGCCTTGATCCCCGCCTTGTCGGCCGGGGTGTCGGCGGTCGGTGCGATGACCTTCACGACGCCGTCTTCCATCGTCACCGACAGGCCGAGGCCGCCATATTCGCCGTCGGTCTGGGTGCGGAGGTTCGAAAAGCCGCGCGCGTCGAGATAGCCCGAATGCGGGTCGAGGCTGGCGAGCATGCCGTTGATCGCGCCTTCGATCAGCTTCGAATCGTCGACCTGTTCGACATAATTCGACTTCACCTCGAGATAGACATCCATGAAGCGCGAAATTTCTTCCTGCGTTTTCGAATCGACGGTCGCCATCGCACCGGTCGCGAGCGGCACCAGTGCCAGCGTCGAGAGCGCGGCGGCACCCTGCCACAGCGCGAAGCGGCGCTTCGGGGACGGTGCGGTTTTGGTCGAGTCGGTCATCAGCGTCTTTCACTCAGGCGGGATTTCCCGCCATATATACCCCGGCGCGCCATCCTCCTACGCATTTGCGCAGGCGTCAAGCGGGTGATCCCGATACGGAACAGCGGCGGAACGGGCGATTAACAGCGCCGGGTCAGCCGATCATCGCGACGATGTCGACCGGGCGCCCGGCGCGGCGCAGCTCGACCGTGATGCGGCTGTCGTCGGACCCCGCGCGGCCGATCGGCGTCCCGGCGTCGAGCGTGTCGCCGACCCCGACCGACAGCGCGATCATCCCGGTCAGCAGCGAAACCCAGCCGCCGCCATGGTCGACGATGACGATCTTGCCATAGCCGCGATAATCGCCGGCGAAACTGACGCGGCCGGGGGCGGGGGCGACAACCTGTCCGCCGGGGCGCGCCGCGATCGTCACGCCGCGCGAGCGCACGCCGCTTTCATTGACCTCGCCCAGCCCGGCGACGATGCGGCCGACGACGGGCAGCCGGTAGGCGCCTTGCGTCAGCTCGGCTTCGGCCGGGGCGGGCGGCGCGGCGCCGGCGACGGCGCCGGCTGGGTTGCGCGGGCGCGGCAGCGGGCCGGCGAGCTGCGCCAGTTCGGCGCGCACCGCGCTGTCGGCTTCGAGGCTGTCCATCAGTTCGACGATATCGCGCGCCTTTTCGCCGAGTCCCAAGGCGCGGTCGGCTTCGAGCTGCGCGCTGCTCATCAGCTCGCGCGAGCGCAGCCGGCCTTCGTTTTCGAGCCGCGTCAGCGCGTCGCGGCGCTGCGCGAGCTGGGCCCTGCTCGACGACAGCGCCTTCAGCGCGATTGCCTGTTGCCGCCGCGTCGTGTCGAGCGCGGCGAGTTCGCGCCGGACGCCGATAGTGCGGCGTTCGATTACCGGCATCGCGGCGTCGATTACCGCTCGGGCATGGACCATGTCGGTCAGCGACCCGGGCTGCGCGAGCACGCTGACCGGCGGCTGGCGGCTCAGTTGCTGGAGCGAGGCGGCGAGTTCGAGCAAGGGTTGCTGCTGTTCGGCCAGCCGCGCGCGCTGCGCCGACAGGCGGCGCGTGACGAGCGCGACGCGCGCCTCGCCGGCGCTGATATCGGCTTCGGCCGACTGGATGCGCGCGGCGAGCGCGGCGCTGCGTTTCTTCAGCCGGTCGGCCTCGCTGACCGCGGTGACCGCCTGTTTTTCGAGCAAGGCGCTGCGCGCCATCGCCGCCACCGATTGCTGCTTGGCGTCGATCAACTGGTCGCGTTCGCGCGCGGCGATCGCCTGCGGATCGAAGATGTCGCTCTGTGCGAGCGCGAACGCACCGCCCGCAACCGCGGCGATCAGGCCGAGCGTGGCGGCGAGGCGCCTCACTGGCGACCCTCGCGGTGATAGGGATGGCCCGCGACGATGCTGGTCGCGCGCCACAATTGTTCGGCGAGCATCGCGCGCGCCATCAGGTGCGGCCAGGTCGCGCGTCCGAAAGCGATGACCTTGTCGGCACCCTCGCGCTCTTGCGCGGTGAAGCCGTCGGCGGCGCCAAGGCAGAAGCGCGCCTCGCGCACCCCGCCGTCGCGCCATTTTTCGAGCAATTTGGCAAATTCGAGCGACGACATCTGGTCGCCGCCCTCGTCGAGCAGGATGGTGCGGCTATTGTCGGACGCGGCGGGCATGCGTCCGCCGGTATCGGGCAGTTCCGAAATCTTCTGCGCCCAGGTCACGCGCTTCATATAGCGCTCGACCAGCTCGGCCTCGGGCCCGCGCCCGATGCGCCCGCGCGCGATGATGTGCAGCAACATGACGTTTTCATTCACCTTCGGTGAAAGCGGCACCAGCCCGCTCCCCCTCCCGGCCTCCCTGACGATAGTAGCCTATGGGAGGCCGGGAGGGGGAGCGGGCTGGTGCCGCTTCTGTTCGGGCTCTAGGCCGAACAGAACAAAAACGTCAATTCGCTGCGGCAACCGGCGGTGCGTCGCCGAACGACCACATGCGCTCGAGGTTGTAGAAGCTGCGCACCTCGGGACGGAACAGGTGGACGATGACGTCGCCCGCATCGATCAGCACCCAGTCGGCGTTGGGCAGGCCCTCGACGCGGACCAGCCGGCCGGCTTCCTGCTTGATCCGCTGCGCCAGCTTGTCGGCGATCGCCGAGACATGGCGCGTCGACCGGCCGCTCGCGATCACCATATGATCGGCGATGCTGCTCTTGCCGGCAAGCGGGATGGAGATGGTTTCCTGGGCCTGGTCCTCGTCCAGCTGGTGGAGGATCAGCGCGTGGAGCGCGTCCACACTGTCATTGGCTGCGGCGCCGGGCGCGGCATCCTTACTGGCGGCTATCAAGCGGTTTCATTCCTTTCGTCCATGGCCAGCCGCGAATGCGTCAGCGGGTCGCGCATCGCGCGGCCAGCATAGCGTTCGAACCAGCGGGGGTTGGCCTGCCGTATTGCAGTTGCGGATCGCACGTCGGGCGAAAAACGCAGGAACACGAGGGCAGGCGGTCTCCAGTCCGTCCAGTGAAGTTTCTGGTCCGCGGGCCGGACGTAGCGCCGAAGCCAACCCATCGCCTGCGCGGCATGGGCCCGGCCATTATAGCCCGGACGCGCGACAACCGCAATCGGCATCAATCGCGCAATTCCCCGCCAGTCGCGCCATTGGGGCAATTGGACCAGATTGTCGGCGCCCATGATCCAGATGAAGCGCCGGTTGGGGTAGCGCCGGACGAGCTTTTTGAGTGTGTCGATCGTGTAGCGCGTGCCCAGCTCGGTCTCGATCGCGGTCGCACGGATCGGCGAGCGGCGCGCCATGCGCTGCGCCGATCCGAGCCGCGCGGGGAGCGAGGCCATGCCCGCCTTGGGCTTCAGCGGATTGCCGGGCGACACCAGCCACCACAACTCATCGAGTCCCAGCGCGTCGATCGCATTGAGGCTGATCGCGCGATGCCCGCCATGCGCGGGATTGAAGCTGCCGCCGAGGAGACCGGTGGGGATCATTGGGCGGGCCGATCGATGATGTCAGGCATCGTGTAACAATATTGCCCCGGCGCACCGGCTCTTTGCGCCTTCACGCCCAATATTCGCGTCGTTTCAGCGAAAGCCTTGTCATATGCCGCGTCCCGTCGTTCTGCGACGCGGGTTTCACAAGCCGATGCGAATGGCGTGGCCGCGATGCATGCATTGAACAATATCAGCTCGGATGTCGAAAAACTGTCGGAAACCGCCTTACCTTCGACCACCTGATCGACCATCCGGTCGGCGAGAAAGCGGTGAGAGGACAGGATTGCGTAAAGCGATGGAGGTTCTCCACCTTCGAAGGCCGACTGTGCAGCGGGCGTGTCGCTGGGGCGAAGCCTGCCGGCTTCCAACTCGAAGCAGCTTGGGTCGACGACCATGAACAATTGTAATGGTCGGCGCGACTTTACGGCGATTTCCGAATCTTCGATGGTTTGATTGAAACGGTCGACGAGATTGCCGCGCACGAGGTTCGTTTCCGCGTCATCGCGCGCGCGCAAGACCATAAGCGTATCGCGCGCCACGAGCCAGCCAAAGGGCGTCGCGGCGATCAACAGAATAAGCGCCGCCCAGCGAAGCCACTTCGCCCTGCTGCGGCGCTCCCCGTTTCTCAAGGCCGGACTTGTCCCGTCCCGCGGACCAGCCATTTATAGGTGGTGAGTCCTTCGAGCGCGACCGGGCCCCGCGCATGCAGCCGCCCCGTCGCGATGCCGATTTCGGCGCCGAGACCGAATTCGCCGCCGTCGGCGAATTGCGTCGAGGCGTTGTGCATGACGATCGCGCTGTCGACGCCGGTCAGGAAGCGGTCGGCGACCTCCACATCTTCGGTCACGATCGCGTCGGTATGTTTGCTCGAATGCGCGTCGATATGCGCGAGCGCGCCGTCGACGCCGTCGACCAGTGCGACCGAGACGATCGCGTCGAGATATTCGGTGTCCCAGTCGGTTGCCGATGCGGGGTCGACATGCGGGCTCAGCGCCGCGACGCCCTTGTCGCCGCGCACCTCGCAGCCCGCCTTGACCAGCGCATCGACGATCGCGAGCGGCGCCGTATAGGCGCGGTCGATCAGGATCGTCTCGGTCGCGCCGCAGACGCCGGTGCGGCGCATCTTGGCATTGACCGCGAGCTCGACGGCTTTGGCGGGATCGGCGGCGCCGTCGATATAGAGATGGTTGATCCCGTCGAGATGCGCGAGAACGGGCACGCGCGCCTCGTCCTGCACGCGCGCGACAAGGCCCTTGCCGCCTCTGGGCACGATGATGTCGATCAGCCCCTGCGCGCGCAGCATCGCGCCGACCGCGGCGCGGTCCTGCGTGGGGACGAGTTGCACCGCGTCGGCGGGCAGGCCCGCCTCGACCAGCCCCGCGGCGAAGGCCGCGTGAATGGCGCGGTTCGAATGCACCGCCTCGCTGCCGCCGCGCAGGATCACGGCGTTGCCCGACATGAGGCCGAGCGCCGCGGCGTCGGCGGTCACATTGGGGCGGCTTTCATAGATGATGCCGACGACGCCCAAGGGCACGCGCACGCGGCTCAGCACCAAGCCATTGGGGCGCGTCACGCGGTCGATTTCGGCGCCCGACGGATCGGGCAGCGCCGCGACGTCGGCGATCGCGTCGGCAATCGCGCCAAGGCGGCTTTCGTCGAGCCGCAGCCGGTCGAGCATCGCGCCCGACAGGCCATTCTTTTGCCCGGCGGCCATGTCCTCGGCATTGGCGGCGAGGATGTCGGCGGCGCGCGCGCGGATCGCCGCTGCTGCCGCGACCAGCGCCGCCGCCTTGTCCGCCGTCGGGGTGAGCGCCAGCGCCTTGGCCGCGGCGCGCGCGCGCGCGCCCATGTCGGCGATCAGGGCGGCGGCATCGCCGGGCATCGGCGGGACGGACAGGACTTCGGCGTTCATGGCGCGGCCACTACCATGTTTTCCGTCCATCTCGAAAGCCCCGTTGCGCGGCGCTGCGCGCGGCTTTAGGCAGGGCGCCATGACAGGGGATATCGAGGCTATCGGCGGCGCCGTCACGGCGGGGCTTGCCGCGCGTGCGGTCGAATCGCGGCGCGGCGGTCCGGCGCACGGCGATGCGCCGCTGCGCTGCCTCAATTGCGGCACCAGCCTTGCCGGGTCGCACTGCCATCATTGCGGCCAGCGCGCCGACGTGCATCGCAGCTTCGGCGCGATCGGTCACGATCTCGTCCATGCGATCTTCCATTTCGAAGGCAAGATCTGGAACACGCTGCCGCTGCTGACATGGCGGCCGGGCGACCTGACGCGCCGCTATATCCATGGCGAGCGTGCGCGCTTCATCTCGCCGCTTGCCCTGTTCCTGTTCGCGGTTTTCCTGACCTATGCGGTGCTCGCGATGGTCGGCAGCGGCGGCGGTTTCGGCGAGGGGCTGAACAAGGCGGCGGCCGAACAGACGCGCACGACGGCGATCAAGGACAGCATGCAGGCCGAGGTCGACCGGATCGACGGCGAACTGGCGAAGACCGGCCTGTCCGCGACCGACCGGCGCGAACTCGAAACCGAGCGCGATGTGCTGCAGAAGAGCGCCGACTATCTCGGCGTCGCGCGCAGCCGCAGCAAGAGCGAGCGCGCCGCCGATCGTGCGGCGGGACCGCCGGTGCTCGACGATCCGGTCAGCCAAGTGACGACGAGCGCCGATTTCATCTCGCGGAACAAGATCGATACGGGTGTGCCCTTCATCGATCATGGGCTGAAAAAGGCGTTCGCGAACCCGCAGCTCGTTCTCTATAAATTGCAGGCGAACGCCTATAAATTCGCCTGGGCGCTGATCCCGCTGTCGTTGCCTTTCATGTGGCTGCTCTTTCCGTTCAGCCGGCGCTTTCACACCTATGATCATTTCGTCTTCGTCACCTATTCGATCTCGTTCATGCTGCTGCTGTTCATCGTGGTGCGGCTGCTCAACCTGACGATTTTCGGCGACCTCGCGACCTTCTTCGCGATGCTCTATGTCCCGTTCCACATGTACCGCCAGCTGCGCGGCGCCTATCGCTCTTCGCGGTTCGGGGCGCTCGTGCGCGCGACCCTGCTCCTCTTTTTCAGCCTGTTCGCGGTGATCTGGTTCATGCTGCTGCTGCTCGCGGTCGGGATCAGCGGCTAGCGCGAAGCTGTAACAAAGACCGGCCACAGACCCGGCGACGCGGAAGGATATGCGATGCACCAGCTGTGGAACGAAATCGATCGCCGTTTGCTCATCAAGCTCGGCACCGCGGGGCTCGCGGCGCTGTCGCTGCCCGGCGCGGCCGCCGCTGCGATGGCGCAGGGCTTTACCCATGGCGTCGCGAGCGGCGAGCCCGGTGCCAATTCGGTGCTGCTGTGGACGCGCTACGCCGCCGCGAACGACAGCGCGCTGACCGCCGAGCTGTCCGAAAACGCCGATTTTTCCCGAATCGCTGCCGGGGGGAGCGTCACCGCGAAGGGCGATCGCGATCATACCGCCAAGATCGTCGTCGACGGGCTCGAACCCGATCGCTGGTATTATTATCGTTTCGTCGCGCCCGACGGGACGAAGTCGGTCACCGGACGCACGCGCACGCTGCCCGCCGGACCGACGAGCGCCTTCACCATCGCGCTCTTTTCCTGTTCGAACCTGCCCTTCGGCTGGTTCAACGCCTATGCCCATGCTGCGGCGCGGAACGATATCGACCTCGTCGCGCATGTCGGCGACTATCTCTACGAATATCCCGTCGGCGATTATCCGTCGCTCAAGAAAGCGGTCGCCGGCCGCGATATCCAGCCGACGCACGAGATGGTGAGCCTTGCCGACTATCGGCTGCGTTACGCCTCCTATCGCGCCGATCCGGACCTCCAGCGTCTCCACGCGCTGTTCCCGATGATCGCGCAATGGGACGATCATGAGTTCGCCAACGATGTGTGGAAGGGCGGCGCCGAGAATCATAACGAAGGCGAGGGCGAATGGGCCGTGCGCGCGGCCGCGGCCGAGCGCGCCTACCGCGAATGGATGCCCGTCGCCGACACGCGCTGGCGCGATTACCAGGTCGGCGACCTTGCGACGATCTTCCTTCCCGAAACGCGCGTCACCGCACGCGACCGCCAGTTCGAGATCGACGAGATCGTCGCGGGCGGCGGCGACCCGGCCGCAAAGCTCAAGCAGTTCGCCGAAGGCGCCTACCGCGACCCCGCGCGCCAGATGATGGGCGGTACGCAGGAAAAATGGCTGTTCGACGGTTTCGCCCGATCGACGAAGGCGGGCACGCGCTGGCAGGTCTGCGCGCAGCAGGTGGTGATGGGCAGCCTGTTCACCCCGCCCGAGACGAAAGACTGGTTCGGCGGCGACCAACCCGACTATGTCCGCCGCCGCGTCGAGACGGGGCAGCTCGCGGCGAAGGCGGGGCTGCCGTTCAATCTCGATGCGTGGGACGGCTATCCCGCCGCGCGTTCGCGCCTGCTTTCCGCGGCGCAGCGCGCCGACGCCGACCTCGTCACGCTGACCGGTGATACGCACAATGCCTGGGCCTTCGACCTTGCCGAAGACAATCGCCCGGCGGGGATCGAGATCGCGGGGCAGAGCGTCACCTCTCCCGGCTATGAAAGCTATACCAAGGATATTTCGGACGCGGCGCGCGTGTCGGCGCTGCGGCGCTCGTCGCCCGAGCTCAAATGGGCGAACACCGAGGATCGCGGCTATGTGACGGTGCAGCTGACGCGCGACCGCGTGACTGCGAACTGGCACAGCGTCGCGACGATCCGTACGCACAGCCCCGCGCTCAAGTCGACCCACAGCATGTCTGCGCAGCGCGGGCGGCGCGCCTACGAGCCCGCCTGACCGCCGCAGTCGGGCGGCCACGACCGGTCGGGTTCGGGGACGAGGTCGATCAGGAACAGTTCGCCCGAACGGTCGCCGTGCCGCTGCGCGAAGAGCAGCCGGTCGCCCTTCGGCGAGAGCAGCGGGCCGACCTGGAACTGGTCGGGGTCGGCCGGGACGCGCCCGACCTCGATCCAGCGGTCGCCGTCGCGGCGATAGCGGTAGAGGTGCGACCGGTCGCCGCGGTCGGACACGGTGATCAGGGTCCGGCCGTCGCGCGAAATCTCGGCCTCATATTCATAACCGCTCCCGCTTACCGGCGGGCCGAGGTTTTCGACCTTCCATTCGCCGGGCCGGACTTCGGTCGCGACATAGATGTCGCCGCCGCCCGCGCTGCCGGCGCGGCTCGATCCGAAATAGAGGCGGCCGTCGGCATCGGTGCGGGGGAGGAGTTCGGCGGCGGGCGAATTGACGGGTTCGGGCAGGCGTTGCGGTTCGCCCCAGCCACCTGTCGCCGTGCGCTCGACATACCAGATGTCGAAATCCTCTTTATCGGGCGCGTGGCGCGACGAGATATAATAAAGGCGCTTGCCGTCGGGGGTGACGAAGGGGTCGGCCTCGATCACCGGCAAGGGCCTGGCGAAGGACGGCGGCGCAGGCTGGCTCCACGCGCCCTTTTCGCAGCGCGACTGCATCAGGCGATAGGTCCGGAAATCCTTGTCGGCGGCGAGGTAGACCATCGTTCGCCCGTCGGAGTTGAAGGACGGCGAGGATTCATAGCCGGGGCCCGAGATGGCGGCGGGGGTCCAGAGTGTCGCAGGGCCGGGCGGCGGCGTTTCCGCCGCGGCGCCGCAGGCGGCAAGTGCGGCAGCACAGACGAGCGTCGGTGCGCGTTTGGCGAACAGCATGGACTTTCTCTCCGGCAAGACGCTAGCAGAAGCGGCGCGGATTTTTACGTGGTCGCGGGCGATTGGCCAGCGTCCGATCGGCGGCGGCGGCGCCAAAGTGGCGGCGGGGAGAGTATGATGGACGCGATCGACCGGCAAATCGTGGCGATGCTGCGCGGCAATGCCCGCCTGCCGCTGAAGACGATCGCGGCGACCGTCGGTCTCGCGCGCAGTTCGGTGCGCGAACGGCTGTCGAAGCTCGAGGCCGCGGGCACGATCGGGGGCTATCATGCGCGCATCGTCGACGAGGGCGGGATCGCAGCGATCCTGCAACTGCGGCTCGCGCGCACGCCATCGCCCGATATCGTCGCCGCGGTCACGGGCATGGCCGAGGTCGCGCGCTGCTATTCGCTGAGCGGCGAGATCGACCTGCTCGTCGAGATCGAGGCGCCCGACGCGGCGACGCTCAACGCGGCGCGCGACCGGATCGCGCTGATCGCGGGGGTCGAGGATACGACGACGGCCTTGATCCTGAAGCGCGACAAGGATCGCTGAGCGGGCGTCAGGCGGCGGCGATCGCCTCGATCTCGAGCAGCCAGGCGTCGTCGTAGATATCGGCGATGATGATCGTCAGCGCGGGCGAATGACCGCCCAATATTTCGTGCCGGATCCGGTAATTCGCCTCGCGGTAACCGCGGTCCGACAGGAAGACGGTGACCTTGACCAGGTCGTGCAGCGTCATCCCGCCTGCGGTCAGCTGCGCCTCGATATTGCGCCAGACGAGCCGGCACTGGTCGTCGAACGCCGCCGGCACCTTGTCCTCCGCGTCGACCGGAATCTGGCCGCTGACGAACAGCCAGCGCGTCGGGTCCTCGACAAGATGCGCCTGCGCATAAGAGACGCCGGTGGGGTTGATTGCGCGATTGGGCATAGGGGGCCTCGTCATTGCGATGGAGGGGACGATCATTCCCGCGAGCACCCCTGCGCAGACCGAGCGGCGCGCGAGGGGCAGGCGAGGGGCGTCCGGTGGGTTCATTGCGTCATCTAACGCGCAGGCTAGGCGAAGCTCCAGCGTTCGATGGGCGGCGCGCCCGCCATAAAGGCGGCGCTTGACACTCATAACTATATGGTTATGGGAAAATCCATAGCCAGTGAGTTATGAATTATGACCGATACATCACCCGACCTTCTCTTCAGGGCGCTCGCCGATCCCAGCCGGCGCGCTTTGTTCGAGCGGCTTTGCATGGACGGCGAACAGACGGTGGGTGCTCTCACCGCAGGCGCCGGCATCTCGCAGCCGGCGGTGTCGAAACATCTCGGCCTGCTCAAACAGGCGGGGCTCGTGCTCGACCGGCATGAAGGGCGCCAGACGCATTACCGCGCGCAGCAACGCGCGCTCGCGCCGCTCGTCGACTGGACAGGGCGCATGAACCGCTTCTGGGAAGCGCGGTTCGACGATCTCGAAGATTTGCTCAAAAGGATGGATCAATGACCGATAGCGACGTGCGCAGCGTGACCGTGGAGCGCGAGATTCCGCATCCGCCCGAAAAAATCTGGCGGGCGCTGACGACGCAGCACCTGATCGAGGAATGGCTGATGAGGAACGACTTCGGGCTCGACCTCGGTCACCGGTTCCAGCTCAGCGGCGACTGGGGCCATGTCGACTGCGAAATCCTCGACGTCGATCCGGGGCGCAGCCTCTCCTACACATGGAATTATGCGCACGACGATCCGGCGTACCGGCTCGACAGCACCGTGACCTTCACGCTCGAACCCACCGCGGCGGGCACCTTGCTGCGCATGGAACAGGTCGGCTTCCGTCCCGACCAGAAGCAGGCGTTCGGCGGCGCCAAGGGCGGCTGGAAGATCCACCTCGAAAATCTCGAGAAGGTCGTGGCGACGCTCGACTGACACTCAAACAGGGAGAAGATTATGAACTGGAGCCTGTGGATCCGGCAGTTTCACCGCTGGGTATCGATCCTCTTTTCGGCGATCGTGCTCGCCATTTTCGTGATGCTCGGCCTCGGCCAGCAGCCGGTCGAGTGGGTCTATTACCTGCCGCTGCCGCCGCTCTTCCTGCTGATATTCTCCGGGCTCTACATGTTCTTCCGGCCCTATTTCAGGAAGCGCGGCGGCGCGGCGGGCTGACCGCTCAGCTATAGGGCGGCGCGTCCTCGAACTCGTCGAACGACGGATAATCGTTCGCGACGCTCGCGGTGAAATTGGGCGCGCGCTTTTCGAGGAAGCTGGTGACGCCCTCGGCGGCGTCGGGGCTGCGGCCGCGCGAAAAGATGACACGGCTGTCCCAGCGGTGCGCGCTCATCGGATGGGCCGCGCCCATCATCCGCCACAGCATGTGCCGCGTCAGCGCGACCGAAACGGGCGCGCTGTCGGCGGTCATCTCGCGCGCCTTGGCGATCGCGGCGTCGATCAGCTCGCCGGGCGCGTGGACCGACTGGACGAGGCCTTTTTCCTTCGCTTCGGCCGCCGAAATCAGGCGCCCCGAATAGCATAGGTCGACCGCGTTCGCGATCCCGACAAGGCGCGGCAGGAACCAGCTTGACGCGGCTTCGGGCACGATCCCGCGGCGGGCGAAGACGAAGCCGTAGCGCGCGGTGTCGCTCGCGAGCCGCGCATCCATCGGCAGTGTCATCGTCGCGCCGATACCCACTGCGGCGCCGTTGATCGCGCCGAGCACGGGCTTTTTCGCTTCGAAGATGCGCATCGACACGCGCCCGCCGCCGTCGCGGATCAGCGGGTGCGACCAGTTGATCGTGCCGTCCTCGGCGACCGGGCTTGCGGGCATGCCCTCGGGCAGCATCGCCAGCTTGTCGCTGCGCTTGTCATAATCGAAGGTCGCGGCGCCGCCGCCGAGGTCGGCACCCGCGCAATAGGCCTTGTCGCCATGTCCGGTGAAGATCACCGCGCGCACGCCGTCGTCGGCGTCGCATTCGTCGAGCGCGGCGATGATCTCCAGCATCATCTCGCCGGTAAAGGCGTTCATCCGGTCGGGACGGTACAGCGTCAGCAGCGCGATACCCTCATGCTTGTCGAGGCGAATCTGGTCGAAGCTCATATTCTCTCTCCTTGGCTTTCGGCCATGGTTGCAAGCGGTACCGGGGATGGCAAGCTCTAGTTGACGTAAACGTCAATTAGCCGATGAAAGGGCGGGGATGACGCGCCCTCGCTTTGTCGCTATAGGCGCCCCGACCGCCCCGGTGCCGCGCTCGCCCATGAGTCGCTTTGCCGGGGTCATTCATTTGGTTCCGACAGAAAGTTTGCGCCCATGGCCCGTCGCCGCCAGATCTACGAAGGCAAAGCCAAGATCCTTTACGAAGGCCCCGAACCGGGCACGCTCATCCAGTATTTCAAGGACGATGCGACCGCGTTCAACGCGCAGAAGCGCGGCACGATCAACGGCAAGGGCGTGCTCAACAACCGCATTTCGGAGCATGTCTTCACGCTGCTCGGCAATATCGGCGTGCCGACGCACTTCATCCGCCGCCTCAACATGCGCGAGCAGCTGATCCGGCAGGTCGAGATCGTGCCGATCGAGGTGATCGTGCGCAATGTCGCCGCGGGCACGTTGTCGAAGCGCCTCGGCATCGAGGAAGGGACGCAGCTTCCGCGCACGCTGATCGAATATTGCTACAAGGACGACGCGCTCGGCGATCCGCTGGTCGCCGAGGAACATATCGCCTGCTTCAACTGGTGCAGCCAGGACGAGCTCCACGACATCCAGGACATGGCGATCCGCATCAACGACTTCATGTCGGGCATGTTCGCCGCGGTCGGCATCCGCCTCGTCGACTTCAAGCTCGAGTTCGGGCGCCTCTATGAGGGCGACTTCAGCCGCATCATCCTCGCCGACGAGATCAGCCCCGACGGCTGCCGCCTGTGGGACATGACGACGAACGAAAAGCTCGACAAGGACCGCTTCCGCCGCGACCTTGGCGGCGAGGTCGAAGCCTATCAGGAAGTCGCACGCCGGCTCGGCCTGATGCCCGAGGGCAGCGAGAATGCGGTGCTCGATCTCGAGAGCCACCGGAAGAAAAAGGGCAGCTGAGCTTTCGTGCACCCCGGCGAAAGCCGGGGCCCAGCCAAGCTGTCATGGACCCCGGCTTTCGCCGGGGTTCGCATTTCCGGGGCCTCAGATATTGATGCTCGTCGGGATCAGGCTCGGCTGCAGATAGGGATAGGGCTGCATCCGCTCGGCGTTGCGTGCGACGATCTCCGCCTCGACCCCCTGCAGCGCTGCCTGGAACCACGCCAGCGGCCCTTCGGCTCCCGTCACGCGCGGGTCCTGAAACCACAGCGGATAGGGAAAGGCGTTGCTGCGATAATCGCCGAGCGGGCGGTAATGCACCGAGCCCAGCAATTCGAGCACGTTCAGTTGTTCGAGTGCGAGCGCCATCGGCGGCATCATCGCGAGCCAGCCCGTCTTGTCGTGCCCGCGCTGCCCGTTCGGCGCCGCCTGCCAGCCCGCGCCGGTCACGGCGGGGGCAAAGGCCATGATATCCTTTTGCGGGAAATTGACCGCGGCGTGCTGTGCGCTCGCGGTGAACATCACCATCGCGCACACCTCGGCAAGCTGCGCGCGCGTCGTGACGGGGCCGAAACCCTTGATCTTCGCTTCGCCGGCAAGGCACGCGGCCCATGCCGTCAGTTCGGTATCGGCGACGACATCGGCGTCCTGCGCATAATAGAGGTCGACATATTGCCGCGCCCATTCGTGGATCGCGTCCCAGACGAGCAGCGCATCGTCGCGGTACGGATAGTCTGCGAGCGCCGAGTCCACCCCGACACCGCGCGCGGCGAAGTCGGCGCGCGGCATCTTGCCGTAAAAGTCGAAGGCGAGCCGCGCATCGACCGCCGCCATCTGGCTCGATGCGATCGTACCTGCGAAAATATGGTCGATTGGACCGTTCGCCGCGATCAGCGAGGTTGCCGCCGCTTCGTTGATGAAGAGCGTGCCCTCGAAATGCGGGACGAGCAGCGCCCAGACCGGATGCACTTCGGCGAGGTGGCGGTGCGTCGCGACCGCGAACCCCTCGATCACCAGATGCGTGCGCGCGAGGTGGGTGAACAGCTCGTGATAATTGCCGTCGGCGACCTGCACGACGAACTTCGCCATTTCCCATCCCCATAGCTTGTCGGCGACGGGCGAGGGGGTGAAGATCGGATACTCGGCGGGGTCCTGCGCGCACTGGATCGCGACGGGGACGAGCGACGATCCGCCCGGCGGCACCGCGAACAGCGCCATCGGTTGCCAGATATATTTTGCCTCGGTGCCATAGGTGCCGGGATCGATCACCGCGAGCGGGGCATAATCGAGCATGAACAGGCGCCCGTCGGCGAGCGCGGCCGCCAGCGTGTCGCCGTTCACGACGGCGGCATATTTCGCGGCGCTCAGCGGGAAATTGGCAGGCAGGGCATCGCCGACGGCGCCGATCAGCATGCAGTTGGGGCCCTGCACACGGAGGCGCGCGAATTCGCTGTCGTCCTGGAACATATAGCTGACGCCCGGAACCGGCAGCGTCGCGAACAGCGCGCGATAGGCTTCGATGCTGCGCGGGGTCTTGCTGCCGAGGCCCGCGGCCTCGTCGATCTTCATCAGTTCTTCGAGCCGGTCCTTATAGCCTTTCAGCAGCGCGACATGAACGTCGCGTTCGGCCGCGGCGACCGCGGTCTCGACCTCGCCGACGATGCGTTCGAAAATATTGCCGCCGCCATGCGCGCCATGCTCCGCCGCAATCTTCGCCGTCGAGGCTTCAATCGCGTCGCATTCGGCCAGCGCGGCCTCATATTCGGCGCGCGGCGTGTCCAGTTCGCCCTTGTCGACCCCGCCGAGCTTCACGGTCAGCGCGTTGCGCACGATGTCGAGCCCGACTCCGATCAGGATCGTGAACCAGGCGATCGTCGGCGTGTCATTCTTTGGCACGTCGGTCGCGAGCGGTACGCCGGGCAACGTCGGAATATCGGTGGTCCAGACATAGACCGCCTGCGTTGCGGCAAGCTGCGCCGCGCGCGCGGTCTGCACTGCGGGCGGATCGTTCTGCGGCAGGGTCGGATCGGCGGACGGCATCGGCGACGCCGGTGCGGCGGGTGTCGGCGACGTCAGCGGCGGCATCGGATAGGACATGCGGAGCTCCTCTCGGGCGCGAAAAAACCGGGCGCCGCTATCGCCCAACATGGTTAATATTTCGCAAGCCAATCCGTCCGGGAAAAGCCCTAGACGGATGATATGCGGCGATTCCGATCCTTAACTTCTGCTTTACCCCCGCTTGCTATCTCCACCCCATGACGGGGGTCTATCACTGGCTGCGCACGCGCATTTTTCCGACGGTTCCGGATGCGATTCGGGACGACTTCGCCATTTTGCGCGCCAATCGCATCGAAACGCTGACCCCGATGCTGTTCCTGATGCTCGCGGCGACGACGCCGACCGCCATCTATGGCGGCGTGGCGAGCGTCCATCCGGTGATCCGGATCGGATTTCCTGTCGTCCTGGCTATCGTCGGGGTGCTCGGATTCCTGTTCCTGGTGAACAATCGCGGCCGGCGGATGAGCCCGCGCCGCGCGCGCCGCATGATCGTCGAGGCCAGCTGGGTTTCGGGGATCACCGGCCTGATGTGCAGCATCTGGACGGTGACCAACTGGCTGGCTGCGCCGCCCGCGACGCACAGCTATTATGCGATGATCATGGCGATGGGGTCGCTCGCGACGGCTTATTGCCTGTCGTCGATCCGCTTCGCGACCTTCCTGAACCTTGGCGTCGGACTCGCGCCCGTCGCGCTCCTGATGCTGACGTCGGGCAACCCGCCCGAAATCGCCGCGGGCACCAGCCTTGTCATCGCGACTTTGTTCCTGCTGCGCATGGTCGTCCAGCAGCATGGGCAGGTGATCGACCTGCTCGAACTGCAGCGGCAGATGCGCGAACTGGCGCATACCGACCCGCTCACCGGCCTCGCCAACCGCCGCGAATTCGACATGCGGCTCGATGAGGAAATCGCGGCCGCGCGCCAAACCAGCCATTTCGCGATCGCCTTGCTCGATCTCGACGGGTTCAAGCCGGTCAACGACCAGCATGGCCATGCGATCGGCGACCTGCTGCTGTGTGAAATTGCCAAGCGGCTGCGCGGCGCGTGCGGCGACCATGCCGTGGTCGCGCGGCAGGGCGGCGACGAATTCGCGATCCTCGTCCATGCCGGATCCCCGCTGCTCGACACGTCGCTCGCCGACCATATCCTTGCGGCGCTCGCGGCGCCCTACCGGATCGGCGGCCGGCCGATCAGCGTCGGCGCGAGCATCGGTACCGCGAACTGGCCCGAACATGGCGCGACGGCGCGCCAGCTTCTCGAAGTGGCCGATACCGCGCTCTACGCCGCAAAAGCCGTTGATCGTTACCCGACGTCGTCGGTCGAAAGCATCGGCCGGATCGCGTGACGATGGCTTGACCGCCCGAAGGGCGGTCGCCAAACCTGCTGCATGACCAAAAGCCTTGTCCGGCGTGCTTCGACCGCGCTGTCGCCCCTCGTCCTCCTCATCGCCAGCACCGCCCCGGCCTATGCGAAGGAGGCGCCCGCAAAAGCGGCGACGCCCGCGGCCGTCAATCCGCAGAGCGCGGCGGCGAAGGCATGGAATTTCGCCGCCAGCGACGTTCCCGTCGATCCGGACATCGTTTTCGGCGTGCTGCCCAACGGGATGAAATATGCGCTGCTGAAGAACAGCACGCCCAAGGACAGCGTCGTGCTGCGCATGCGCTTTGCCGTCGGCAGCTTCGCCGAGGCCGAGGATCAGCGCGGCCTCGCGCATTTTCTCGAACATATGGCGTTCAACGGATCGACCAATGTGCCCGAAGGCGAGATGATCAAGCTGCTCGAACGCAAGGGGCTGGCGTTCGGCGCCGACACCAATGCGTCGACCGGCTTCGACGCGACGGTGTACCAGCTCGACCTGCCCAATGCGTCGGACGATCTGATCGACACCGGGCTGATGCTGATGCGCGAGACGGGCAGCAACCTGACGATCGACCCCGCCGCGGTCGATCGCGAACGCGGCATCATCCTGTCCGAACGCCGCGCGCGCGACACCTACCAACTCCGCAGCCTGATCGACCAGCTCGATTTCCAGATGCAGGGCATGACGGTCGCAAACCGTATTCCCGTCGGCGCCGAAGAGGTGATCAAGACCGCGCCGGCGTCGCGCATCCGCGACCTCTACGACCGCTATTACCGTCCCGAACGCGCGACGCTGGTGATGGTCGGCGACTTCGACCCGGCCGCGATCGAGGCGAAGATCAAGGCGCGCTTTTCGGACTGGAAGGGGCGCGGCCCCGCAGGCGCCGACCCCGACATCGGCAATGTCGACTATGCCCGCGCGGTGGCGGCCGACGATTTCGTCGACCCCGCGATCCAGGATTCGGTGACGATCGCCAGCTTCAAGCCGTGGGTCGATGAACCCGACACCAAGGCGAAGCGCGCGCGTGGCTTGGCCGAGGATATCGGCGAGGCGATCATCAGCCGCCGCCTTGCCAAGATAGCACTGAACGAGGATTCGCCGATCCTTACCGGCTATTTCAGCGAAGCCTCCGGATGGAAGAAGTTCGAACAATTCACCGTCGGCGCGATCGCCAAGGAGGGTGCTTGGAAAGAGGCGCTCGCGCTCGTCGAGCAGGAACAGCGCCGCGCGCTCGAACATGGCTTTACGCAGGCCGAGGTTGCCGAACAACTCGCGAACCGGCGCACCGCGCTCAAAAATGCGGTCGCGGGCGTGACCACGCGGCGCAGCGACGCGCTGGCCGAGGCGCTGGTATCGGCGGCCGAGGGCGATTTCGTCTTCGTGCGTCCCGAGACCTCGCAGGCCCTGTTCGACGCGACGGCGCCGTCGCTGAACGCCGCCACCGTCACCGCGGCGTTCCGTAAGCGTATGGAAGGGGGCAGCCCGCCGCTCGTCCGCGTCACGACGAAAAAGCCGGTCGAGGGCGGCACCGGGGCCATTCTCGCCGATTTGCAAGCCTCGGCAAAGGTGGCCGTCGCTGCGCCGGCCGAGGCCGCGAATGCTGCTTTCGCCTATGACAATTTCGGCACGCCCGGAAAGATCGCGAGCGACGACCGCGTCGAGGATCTGGGCATTCGCCGCATCCGCTTCGCCAATAATGTGATGCTGAACATCAAGAAGACCGATTTCCAGAAGGACAAGGTCATGCTGTCGCTGCGCGTCGACGGGGGCAATCTGCTCGCGACGCGCGACGATCCGACAAAGGTGTCGCTCGCCGGTTCGCTGATGCTCGGCGGGCTCGAGGCGCACAGCCTCGACGATTTGCGTTCGATCCTCGCGGGCAAGACGATCAGCCCGGTCTTCGGCAATTCGACCGATGCCTTCGGGGGTAGCGCGCTGACCTCGCCCGAGGATTTCGCGCTGCAAGCGAAGCTGATGGCGGCCTTCCTGACGCATCCCGGCTACCGCGCCGACGGCCTCGCGCTCATCCGCCGCGTGCTGCCGCAGCAATATGCCGCGAACGATGCGACCCCCGCCGCGGTGCTCGGCCGCGACGTCGGCGGCATCCTCGCGAACGACGATCCGCGCTCGCAGACGCCGCCGCTCGATAAGGTGATGGCGCTCGACTGGGCGCAGCTGAAACCCGCCATCGCCGACAGTTTCGCGCACGGCGCGATCGAGATCGGCGTCGTCGGCGATATCGACGAACAGGCGGCGATCGACGCGATCGCGGCGACCTTCGGCGCGCTTCCCGAACGCCGCGCGGCGTTCGACCCGCGAACCGACGCGCGCATCCGCCAGTTCGCGGCCAACCGCAGCGAACGTACGCTGATCCACAAGGGGCCCGCTGAACAGGCGGAGCTGCGCGTCTACTGGCCCGCCCGCGACGACAGCGACCTCGCCGAAGCGATGCAGCTCAACCTGCTCGCGCGCGTGATGCAGCTCAAGCTGACCGAGGAGCTGCGCGAAAAGCTCGGCGAAAGCTACAGCCCCGGCGCAGCCGCCAGCCTGTCCGACGAGTTCCCGGGCTACGGCCATCTCTTCGCCGCGAGCAACGTCGATTTCAAGGATCTCGCGACGACGCGCGCGGCGATCTTCGCCATCGCAAAGGAACTCCGCGATGCGCCGGTCGATGCCGACCTGCTCGACCGCGCGCGCAAGCCGCTGCTCGAGGCGATGGTCAAATCGCGGCGAGAGAATGTCTATTGGCTGAACTATGTCGGCGAAGCGGCGAGCCACGCCGACCGGCTCGACCGCAGCCGCAAGGGCATCGGCGAAGTCGAGGCAGCGACCCCGGCCGAGCTTCAGGCGCTCGCGAAACGCTACCTCGTCGACGACAAGGCGCTCGTCATCAAGGCGGTCAGCGACAAGGCGGCGAAATAGCGCGCGAGGTCAGGGCGATGTCACTTCTGCACGCCGTTGCGGCCGGGGCGATGCTGTTCGGCACGCCGGTGGCGGCCGCGGAAGCGAGTCCTGATGCGACTGCACGCGAGCTGGAGGAACTGAAGGCCGCCGAGGTTGCCGCGCTCACGCCCGACGCGGCGATGGACGAACGGCATGTCGGCGCGCGCGTGCGCTGGGCCGGCGGCGTTTACGCCATCGACGGGCGCTGCCTGACGATCAATTTCGCGAACAGCGGCGACTATGGCGAGCCGCGCTGGACGCCCGAGCCGACGTACCAGAGCTTCGTCGCCTGCGGTGACGGTGTGTACGATCCGGATCTCGTCCATCCCTACACCAATGTCACGATCATCGGGCGGGTCGCCGGCAAGCGCTATATCGGCATGGGCGGCGGCGGTTCCGATGGCGCGGTCATCGACATCGAGCGGCTGTACCGCTGGTCCGATTGCCTTGCCGGGGACGACAGCCCCGTGTGCAGGCAGGGGTTCCTGACAGTCGAACCGTTTCGCGAGGAATAGACCGGGAAAGACGGACCGAAAGCGGCCTTATGCGCCGCAATGGCCGCTCCCCACCCCGGGGCGGACATCAAGGCGCGATCGCCAGCCCGTCGCCATTCTTGCCCGCCGCGATCCGGCGCAGCACCTGCCCGCTCGCGACGTCGATCTCGGCGACCTTGTCGTGCCCCGTCTCGGCGGCATAGAGCCGCTTCGAATCGGCGCTGAACAGCAGCGTGACCTGTCCCTTGGCCTGCTCGCCCGACACCTTGATCGTCTTGACCGGGGCGCGCGTTTCGGCGTCGAACAGGCTGATCGTGCCCGCCGCGATATTGCTCGTCGCGACCAGCCTGCCGTCGGGGCTCGCCAGCACGCGGATCGCGACCGGGTCGACCGGCCGCTCGGCGATCTTCTCGCCCGTCGCCGTGTTCCACACCGATACGCGCGGCGCGTCGAGGTCACCGACCCACAATTCGCGCCCGCTTTTGGTCAGCGCCAGCCCCTCGGGCTTGCCGCCGACGGTCAGGTCGCGCAGCTTCTTGGCCGTTTTCAGGTCGAGCACACTCACCGTCCCCGACCCGATATTGGCGGTATAGGCGGTGCGGTTGTCGGGGGCGACGACGACCATATGCGTGCCCTTCTGCCCCGTCGAAATCGACGTCAGCTTGCCATCGGGCGCCACCACCGCGACCGACTCGCTGCCCTCGGTCGTCGCGACCAGTCGCCCGTCGGACAGCCAGAGCAGCCCGTGCGGCCGCTGGTTGGGGCTGAGGTCGATCGTCTTCACTTTCGTGCGCGCCGCGACGTCGAACACGTCGATCGTCGTGCTGCCATAAGCGACGACGGCGGCCTGCTTCCCGTCGGGCGACACCGCAATCTCGTGCGGCATCCTCCCCGTCGGCAGCCGCGCCAGTTCCACGCCCGTGCCCAGCGCGACGAGGCTCAGCGTGTCCTCGCCCTTGTTGCCGACCAGCAGCGTTTCGGCGGCCGCCGGAGCGGCGAAAAGCACCGCGGCAAGGGCGGCGAGGGCGGCACGGCGCATGATCATTCTCCCGGTTGCAAGCGCCCACTCTATCGCGCGCCGCCGCCCCGGCAATCGCGCTTCGACCAGCGACATGGGCGGCATTACGATAAGTTAACTCGGCGCGCGCGGCGGGTGCGGCTAGCTTTCCCAAAGGCGGCGGGTCGCGCCGCCGTTTACGACAGGAGGGGGAATATGGAGCTGCCGCCCGTGGATATCGCCGCGCTGCCATTGCTCGACACCATCGTCGGGCTGTTCGGGTCGTTGATGGATGAAAGCGTCCAGTCGGGGTCGTCGGTGTTCGAGATCGCGGTCACCATCGCGACGATCGTCCACAATTGATCGCGGGCGGAGGCGGGCGCGGTTCGGGCCGCCTCCGCCTCCGCGCCCTTCCGATGTCCGCGCCAGCCTCGCGCCACGATCATTTCCCCCGCGCCGATCACGCCCGTCGGCGGCGGATCCGTGCCGCGGTCGCCGCCGCCGAGGCGGCATGGCGCGTCGCCGACCGGGCGCCGGACGGCCTGCTCGCCGCGATCGACGCGCTCGCGGGCGCCCCTGCCGAGGTCGCGATCGCGCGGCTTCTGCCCTGGCTGACCGATAGCGCCTGGCTCGCGGCCCGGCTCGACGCGGCGCTCGCGCTCCTCGCATGCGATCCCTTCGCGCGCCCGCCGCTCCGCCTCGTGGGGGGCAGCGAGGGCGGCGGGCTGGTCCTCGCCGAGCGCGGCGCGATCCGCCTGACGCTCCTCGTCCGTGCGGCCGGCAGCTGCGTTGCGCCGCCCGCGCGCGCGGTCTTCGTTCCCGGCGGCGCGGCGATCCATATCCTCGCGCCCGGCGGCGCGGTGCTGGTGCGCCACGATGTCGCGGTCACCGCCGCCGAGGAAGCGGGCGGCTTCACCGCCGCCGCCGCCGCGCGCTGCCACAGCCGCGCGCCGCGCCCGCTGCGCGCGGGCGAGACGCTGCGGCTCGACACGGCGCGGCAGGGCTACAGCCTCGCCAGCGCGCGCGCCGACGTGCTGCTGCTCGAACTGGTCGTCCAGCCGCCGTCGCGCCTGCCGATCCGTAGCTACGACCTTGCCACCGGCCGCCTCGCGCATATCAGCGCCTCGCGGCGCGACAGCAGCTTTCATGGGCTGGCGCTGACCCTGCTGAGCCATGTCTGCTGCCTCAGGCCCTGTGCGTGGCTTGTTACTATCATTTTGGCACTATTTTTCGCCGCTCCGGACCAAGATGCAGGCGATTCTTGCGCCAAAATGGGGCATAAGGTCTCCGTCACAGATGCGGGGGGATTTATGCAGCATCATATTGGCGACATGCCTAAAACGGCAATCGATCCGGATGCGCGGATCGACTTTCTCGAAAGTGAATTGCGCAAAATCTGTGCTTTGATGGGCTTCACATTGGAGCCGGCATCGCACCAGATCGGGGGCCAAAGCTCATCGGTCGGGACCTTGCCAGTCGCGTTTTCCCGAATGGCGTTTGATCGGACGTATGACGATCGGCACGAGGTAGAGGCGCGCCGAAGGAAGGAACGGGCCCGAATGGCCCGTGCCGAAATCAAGAAGCGGCGCATGCGCGACCGGTTTTTCCAAAGCGACCTGTTCGCCGATCCCGCGTGGGACATCCTGCTCGATCTATACGCCTCGCACTATGAAGGCCGATCGATTTCGGTATCCAGCGCCTGCATCGCCGCCGCGGTGCCGGCCACCACTGCGCTGCGCTGGCTCAAGACCCTGTCCGACGACGGGCAAATCATTCGCGTCCGCGACGATCTGGATGGACGGAGGATATTTGTCGCGATCAGCGAGCAATCGCTGAACCAACTCGACGCCTATTTCGACGAGATCGAAGCGGCCTAGGCGCTCAGTTGTTGAAGTGGCGGTTCGCCAGAGCTGCGATATCCGCTTCGCTGGTTTGCTCGCCAAGGCGCAAGGTCAGATTTTCGATGGCTGCGTTCAGTTCGAGCGCAGCCATGTTTTCACCTAGGCGATCGAGTTCAGCCAATTCAATTTTCAGCCGGTCCCGTACCGCGCGGACGGCATCAGGATCCTGAATTTCCCGCTGCATTCTTGAAACCCCTCATCACCTCCGTCTGGCCGTTGAGGCGTGCGAGGCCGTGCCGTTTATCAAATGCGGGTTGTCGGCGAAACAGAAATCAGTGGAGAGCTTCGGGGAAGCGATTCATAATCATGTGGAATTCCAACTCGCCTCCGACCCACTTTGCCTCCAACAGCGTTTCATCGACCATTTGGGCCGCCACCCGAAGGATCGTCGTCGGGGGCATGGCGGTTGCCTGCTCCAGCTTTGGGAGGCGATGCACGCCAGCCTGTATGCTTCGCATGAGCGCGGTCGCCCGCAGAATGTAATCGATCGTGCGGGAGCCAACGGGGTCTCTCATCAGAATATCCTTAAGCGTTTTCGAGCTCTCGTGTGGTCGATACGTGTTGTAATCGCGCCTTTTTCTCCCAAAAGGCAGCCCACACGACGAGAGCGATCATGGGGTAGGCCGTAAAACCCTGTCCCGCGGAATAGACGCGAGGCACGATCTCCGGCGCTACGAATTTAGCGGCATGAATTGCGCAGGTGACGAGCTGGAGCGCCGGCAGGCATAAAGTCCAATAGCGACGGCTGACAATCGCATGGCCGAAAAATATGGCCAGAACCCCATATTCGAACAATATGATGAGCGGTGTCACCGCCACGAAATACTGTCCCGAAAACCATATGGCGAAGAATGTGAGCGCCGATCCTGCGAACAATGTCATGATGGCCAGCCGGGATTCCCAGCCCCCGATCCGTAGGACGACTGCGGTGCTTGTGACCAGATACGCAATGTAAATGTAACCCCAGATCATGATGGATCCTCCGATCTTAATCACGACCTGGGGTGATCGATGTTTAAGCTGCCTTCACGTCGGCGGCGGGAGCGGCATCGTCGTTCAATCCTTTCGGTTCGAGGATCTTGGCCGCGTCGCCCGTGCCCACGATCCGGAAGCGGCGAAGTCCCATCGCATTGCGGACCTGATCGACCTTGTGGTGGAAGGCGACCATGCTGGATCGCGTCTGAAAAAGTGCGCCGATGGCGGACTGGAGATCGGAATAGGCGCTGTCGCCGACGACCGGCGAAATCTTTGCCGCAACCTGCGCCTCCGGAAGATGGGTCATCAGGGCGCCGACCGCCGCGATGGCATCGTCGATGGCGCGTTCCGCGTCCGAAAGCTTGGCTGCAACGCTGTTCGCGGCGGCAAGACGTTCTTTCAGCATTTTCTTTCCCCTTTGGCGCGCACCCCCCCCGGGGTACCCCCAATCACGGCGACGACAGCGCCCTGGAGATGGCAGCTAGGGCATTGATGAGGATGCCCATCGCTATTGCCGCTCCGATCGACAGTCCAACGATCCATGTCAGCCGCTGGCCGGTCGAAAGCCTGTTTTCGTCCCCGAAGAATTTGGCGATCGGATTGTTTCGCTCGGGCCATGCGGTGTCGCGCCCGGAATCATGTGATGCCGACTTGCGAGAGCTGCGATGGACGAGATCGGCGGGTCCGTCACCTTGCCCCGCCGACACTTCCTTGTCAGCGAGATTGGTGCCGTTCGGAACACCCCAATTTTGAGATACCAATTTTGGGGTAGCTGCCGTGGGCGCTTTGATCACCATATGCGCGGCAAGGCTGCGTTTGCTGACACGAAGCTTCTTGGTCGCGGATTTCAGATAGGTGTCGACCGTGTTGGGCGAAAGGACCATTTCGCGGGCGATGTCTTTTGATGTGAGGCCTTTGGCGACGAGTTCGAGGCAACGGCGTTCCACGGGCGAGAGTCTTGCAATTCGCCTGTCCGTTTCGTCGGGGGAAGCCTCATCTGTCATTTGATCTGTCCGCCCATGCCCCGGCGCATAATGCCGTGATCAGGGGGGGACAATCAAGCTTTGGTTAGGTCGGCCTTAATGAAATTTGGATTGACCCTCTCTAGGTATAAGGGGGCGCGGCCAATATCTGCAAAAAATTCCTTTCCTACATTACCCCGCCATGCCAGCGTTCGCGTTTCCGGCTCTTTGACTCGTCCAAATCCGCTGCCCCGCCGCCCGCGCGAAACATCGCGCCGGCGTGCGACCTTTGCGATGTTTCGCCCATGCGCGCCGTGGGTGACCTTCGCGACCTTTGACCCGTGCTTAAAGCGACAAAGGCGACAGTTTCATCGCGCGCGTCCGTATCCTTTGTCTCCTTAAGGCCACAAAAGCCACAAAACCGGCCCGCTTATGCGGGGCTTTTGTGGCTTTAAGACGCTGCTGACAGCGCCGCTTTCGCCTGCTAGTGCGCCGCGCATGACCACGCCTCTTTCGCACATCCGCAATTTCAGCATTATTGCCCATATCGATCACGGCAAGTCGACGCTCGCCGACCGGCTGATCCAGTTCACCGGGGGGCTGACCGCGCGCGAGATGTCGGCGCAAGTCCTCGATAATATGGATATCGAGAAGGAGCGCGGGATCACGATCAAGGCGCAGACGGTGCGCCTGAAGTATAAGGCGCACGACGGCGAGACGTATGAGCTCAACCTGATGGACACGCCCGGACACGTCGACTTCGCCTATGAAGTGTCGCGGTCGCTTGCGGCGTGCGAGGGCGCCTTGCTCGTCGTCGACGCGGCGCAGGGGGTCGAGGCGCAGACGCTCGCGAACGTCTATCAGTCGATCGAGCACGACCATGAGATCGTGCCGGTGATCAACAAGATCGACCTGCCCGCGGCCGACGTCGACAAGGTGAAGGCCGAGATCGAGGATATCATCGGCCTGCCCGCCGACGACGCGGTGCTCGCGTCGGCCAAATCAGGGATCGGGATCGAGGAATGCCTCGAGGCGATCGTCACCAAGATCCCGCCGCCGAAGGGCGACGCCGCGGCGCCGCTGCTCGCGATGCTCGTCGACAGCTGGTACGACCCCTATCTGGGCGTCGTCATCCTCGTCCGCGTCGTCGACGGCGTGCTGAAAAAAGGCCAGCAGATCAAGTTCATGCAGGCGGGCACCACCCACCTGATCGACCGCGTCGGCTGTTTCACGCCGAAGCGCGAGGAACTGACCGAGATCGGCCCGGGCGAGATCGGCTTCATCACCGCGCAGATCAAGGACGTCGCGCAGGCGCGCGTCGGCGACACGGTGACCGACGCCAAGAAACCCGCCGCGAACCCGCTGCCGGGGTTCAAGGAAGTCCAGCCGGTCGTCTTCTGCGGCCTGTTCCCGACCGACGCGAACGACTTCGAGAAATTGCGCGAGAGCATCCAGAAGCTCCGCCTCAACGACGCGAGCTTCTCGTTCGAGATGGAAAGCTCGGCCGCGCTCGGTTTCGGCTTCCGCTGCGGCTTCCTCGGCCTGCTCCACCTCGAGATCATCCAGGAGCGGTTGACGCGCGAATATGACCTCGACCTGATCACCACCGCACCGTCGGTGGTGTACAAGCTGAAGCTCGGCCACACCAAGAATGAGGCGGCGAAGGAGATCGAGCTCCACAACCCCGCCGACATGCCCGACCCGAACCGCATCGACGAGATCGAGGAGCCGTGGATCGAGGCGGTGATTTACGTGCCCGACGATTATCTGGGGCCGATCCTGAAGCTGTGTCAGGACCGCCGCGGGGTGCAGAAGAACCTGACCTATGTGGGCGGCCGCGCGCAGATCACCTATGAACTGCCGCTCAACGAGGTGGTGTTCGACTTTTACGACCGGTTGAAGAGCATCAGCCGCGGTTATGCGTCGTTCGACTATCACCAGATCGGCCACCGCGCCGGCGACCTCGTCAAGATGAGCATCCTCGTCAACAACGAGCCGGTCGATGCGCTGAGCATGATCGTGCATCGGGGCTCGGCCGAAAGCCGCGGCCGCGGCATGTGCGAGCGGCTGAAGGACCTGATCCCGCGCCACATGTTCAAGATCCCGATCCAGGCAGCCATAGGCGGGAAAGTGATCGCCCGCGAAACCATCGCCGCGCTGCGCAAGGACGTGACCGCCAAATGCTACGGCGGCGACGCGACCCGCAAGAAGAAGCTGCTCGAAAAGCAGAAAGAGGGCAAAAAGCGGATGCGCGAATATGGCAACGTCAACATCCCGCAAGAAGCGTTCATCGCCGCACTCCGCATGGGTGACGACGCTTAATCCGCTTTTTTCGTCAAAGCAGGAAGAGGGCAGGTGGGCGAGTATGGGAATGTGAACATTCTGCAGGAGGCCTTTGTCGGGGCGCTGCGGATCGGGGATGACGCGCGGCGGCGGGGAGCCTCGGCAGGATTTCCTGTCGCATGTCGACACTCCTTGGTTCGCTGAAATTTCACTGAAGAACCATATTGGAACATTGCAGGAAAGGGTGAATCGACGCGGTTGCCAGCCCGGCGCGGCCTTCCTATCGTGCGTGCCGCAGGAGGCCGCGATGACCGGGACGGACAGAGAGGCAGGTGCGGGCATGCGGATCGAGGATATCGTCGTGCATTGTGCGCTCAACGACGGGACCGCGGTGCGCCTGCGCACGATCACCCCCGACGATGCACCGCTGATCCGCGAGGGGATCGCGAAACTGTCGGCGGAATCGCGCTACCTGCGCTTTTTCTCGCCCGCACCGGTGCTGCCCGATGCGGTGGTGCGGAAACTCGCCGATGTCGACGGGCACGACCATATCGCGTGGGGCGCGATCTGCGTTGAATGCCCGGGGCGCCCGCCGATCGGTGCGGTGCATGCGGTGCGCCACCGGGCGGACGGGCCGGTGGGCGAATTTTCGGTCGCGGTGCTCGACGAATTTCACGGGCTGGGGCTGGCGCGGATGATGACCGCGGCGCTGCTCGTCCATTGCCACGCCGAAGGGCTGGACGTGCTCGACGTACATATGCTGTCCGAAAATGCCGCGGCGCGGCGGCTGGTCAAATCGCTCGGCGCGGCGTGGGCGGGCGAGTCGGCGGGCGTCGCCGAATATGAGCTCGACGTTGCGGCGGGGATTGCGTCGCTGCGCGCCGACAGCGATGCGCCGGGGGTGCAGGATGTGCTGCGCGCGCTGGAGCGCGCGGCCGGCGAACGCCCCGATCGGGTGGCGGGGACGGGCGGCCAAGGCTGCTGACCCTAGTCCCCTCCGCCGCCGCGGGTCGCAGACGGCGGCGGAAGGGTGGGGCCGTGGAGCGGGTGCAGAAGCAGTCCCGGCCCACATGAACCGAATAGCCGTCCGCGCGCGTCGCGGCGGTGACCGCGGTCACATCGCGCGGGGCGCTGGGTAAAAAATATCGCGCGCACGATAAAGGGCGCCGGAATCGACCGGCGCCCTTCACCCTGCCCTTTAGGGGAGGCAGCCCTTGTTTCGGCCTTACTTCTTGGCCGGATCGGCCGGCGGGGTGGCCGGAGCCGCGCCGGTTTCCGACGGGGCGATCTCGCCATTGTCGTCCATCGCGTTGGCCTTTTCCTCGCCCGCGGCTTCGACGGCGTCGGCCTTGGCTTCGGTCGCGTCCTTGGCGGGGCCTTCGGGCATTGCGTCGGCCTGAGCGTCGATCGCGTCGGCCTGGGCTTCGGCCTGATCCTCGACCTTGTCGGCGGCCGGGCTCTGGCAGGCGCCGAGAGCGAGGGCCGAGGTGGCGGCGAGGGTAATGAACATCTTGCGCATTTCGAGTGACTCCCAAAGTTGACTCGGGGGCTTAACGCGGGATGAACGCGAGGGTTGCAGGGAAATTGTCATGATATTGTAATCATACGGATTTTCTTTGGGTTTCCGGGCGCTGTGCCGCGCTGGACTGCGGACGGAGGGCAAAAAAGAGGGCGCCTGAAGCGCCCTCTCCCGTCTCTGGTCCGGTCCCGCGGCTCAGAAGCGCTGTTGGCGCTCGTAGAGATCGCGATAATGCTGGATGCGCGTCACGCGCAGTCCGGGCATGCCGCTGCGGTCGATCGACCGCTGCCAGCCGGCAAATTCCTCGAGGGTCAGCCCATAGCGTTCGCACGCTTCGTCGACGGACAGGAGCCCGCCGTTAACCGCCGCGACGACCTCTGCCTTCCGGCGAACGACCCAGCGGGTCGTCGTGGCAGGAGGCAGCGAGTCCAGCGTCAGCGGTTCGCCCAAGGGGCCGATGACCTGTGCGGGCCGGATTTTCTGATTCTCGATCATATTGATTCCACATTCTTACCGTCGGATGGGGGTGTGTCCGACGTTTTTCGATCTAGAGCAGCGGGATTCAACATCGGCTGAAGCCCTCTGGTAAACAGGCTGTTCATAGTTTCGGGCAGGGCGTTCACATCGTCGGACAGGTCGAGGAACCGAACGACGCGCGGCGCTTTTTGTTCCGTCATCGGGCGCGTGCCGCCGAGCATGTGGCGAAGCGCGTTAAGCGTTGCCGCATGCGATTCGCGCACCGCCTCCGCCCGCACCAGCCGCGTGGTCGGCAGCATCGCCTGACGCGCGCCCGACACCGCCATGATGATGTCGAAGCCGGGCTTCGACAATCGGGCGGCACCGGAGAGGCGCGGAAATTCTGACGGGGCGACATTCATGATGCCGGTGTAGCGCAGAGGAGCTAAGGTCCCGTAAATGCCCGTTTCAGTCCCTGTTAGCGAAGCTTAACCCCCGTCAATATCTTGACATGTCCGGCGGAAAAGCTGGTATTTTGGACCGCGCATCCCTAGATGGCGCCGATCATGATCGAGACGATTTCTTCTCCTGCCGGGTTCGACCGGGCCGACTTTCAGCTCGCTTCGCCGCTGAAGGACCGGCGAATCGTCGTCGCGATGTCGGGCGGAGTCGACTCGAGCGTCGTCGCCGCGCTCGCCGCGCGATCGGGCGCCGAGGTGATCGGCGTGACGCTGCAGCTTTACGATCATGGCGCGAAAGCGAAGCGCGTCGGCGCCTGCTGCGCCGGGCAGGATATCCGCGACGCGCGCGCGGTCGCCGACCGTCTGGGCTTCGCGCATCATGTCTATGACCATGAAAGCCGGTTCCGCGACACGGTGATCGACCAGTTCGCCGACGAATATCTGAGCGGGCGGACCCCGATCCCCTGCGTGCGCTGCAACATGGGGGTGAAGTTCACCGACCTGTTCCGGCTGGCGAAGGAACTGGGCGCCGATTGCCTTGCGACCGGCCACTATGTCCGCCGCGTCATGGGCCCCGCGGGCGCCGAGCTGCACCGCGCGGTCGATCCGGCGCGCGACCAGAGCTATTTCCTGTTCGCGACGACGCAGGATCAGCTCGACTTCCTGCGCTTTCCCCTGGGCGGACTCGAAAAGAGCGTGGTGCGCGAAATTGCGCGCGACCTCGGGCTCGGCGTTGCGGGCAAGCCCGACAGCCAGGACATTTGTTTCGTTCCCGACGGCGACTATGCGACGCTGGTGAAGAAGCTGCGCCCCGAGGCCGACGATCAGGGCGCGATCGTCCATGTCGACGGCACCCTGCTCGGCGCGCACAAGGGGCTGATCCATTATACGGTCGGCCAGCGGCGCGGGATCGAGATCGGCGGGCAGGCCGAGCCGCTCTATGTCGTGCGGCTCGACGCCGCGAAGAAGGAAGTCGTCGTGGGGCCACGGAGTGCGCTCGCCGTGTCGGGCGCGCGGCTGGGCGAGGCGAACTGGCTGGCGGCGGTCGAAGGGCGTGAGGTGCTGGCCAAGGTGCGCAGCATGGCGAAGCCCGTCCCCGCGCGCGTCGCGGGCGACCGGCTGATCTTCGCGGCGTCCGAATATGGCGTCGCGCCGGGGCAGGCGGCGGTGCTGTACGGTGCGGCCGACAGCGCGCGCGTGCTGGGCGGCGGCTGGATCGAAGAGACCTTCTCCTCCGACGATCTTTAACGCGGAATAGATTGAACTTTCTTCCCCGATGCCGCAGCTTGCCGGCAAACAGGGAGAAGAATGATGGTCAACATGGTCTTGCGCGGCGCCGTCCTGTTGTGGGCGGCTTTCTTTGCGATCGTCGGCGCACGCGGGCTGTTCGACCCCGCCACCTATACCGAGACCTTCGGCTTCACGATCAGCGGCGTCGCGATCAACACGCTGCGCGCGGACCTGTCGTCCTTCTTCCTCGTTTCGGCCGCCGCCGCGGCTTTGGGGGCGCTGGTCCCGGCATGGGTGCGCGCGTTGCTGGTGCCCGCCGCGCTGTATGGGACCGCGCTGGCGGGAAGGCTGCTCGGCGTCGCGATGGGCGATCCGACCAATTTCGGCATCGTGCAAGGCATGATCGTCGAGGCGCTGTCGGTGCTGTTGATGATCGGAAGCTGGTGGGTGCTGTCGCGGCCGGCGCCGGCGGCGTCCGATACCGCGGCTGATGTGCGGTTCTAGTGCGGCGCGATTGGCCGATTTCGACCGGTAACGTAGATTATGCAATATGCCGGTCGAAAGGGCTCCGAAGGAAGGTGGGGGATACCGGGTGCTACACGCATGATATTCCCGCTTGCGCTTTTGTGCCTTGTCGGCTGCTCCCCCTCCTCCGGCGCCCCCGGGGGCGAACAGAAAATGGTCGTGCCCGAAGCAGGTCAGGTCGCGTTCTTCGAACGACCGTTGACGCTTGCCGCAGCCCGGCAATCGAGCGTGCCCGGTCCGCTGGTCGTATTGCTCGAAAGCGACCCTTGGGCGGAGGTGATCGGATCGGACTCCCCAAGGTTCGCGCTTTATGTCGATGGAACCGTCATTCAGAAAACGGCGAACGGCTTCAGTACCGTCCGCTTGACCGGCGAGGAGCTCGACCGGTTTCTCGATCGACTTGACCTTGAAGCTCTAGCGCCATCTCACGGGCGTTTCGAGGTCGAGAATGCGACAGACCAGCCTGAACAGGACCTGCTTGTCTATCGGACTGCAAAGCCCGTCTTTGTGTCGGTATATGGCTCGCTTGAAGACCGCGATGTCCGTGCGAAGATACCGAGGGAAATCGCCGCCGCATACGACATGCTGACCAAATTTCGGCATCCCGGAAGCCGGACCTGGCTACCGGAAAATATAGAAGTGATGATCTGGCCATATGACCATGCGCCCGAACCGTCGGTGAGATGGCCGAGGGAATGGCCCGGCCTTTCCGATCCCCAGACCATCAGGCGGGGAGAGGATTCGTTCAGCCTCTTCATGCCGTCGTCCAAACTGGCCGAACTGCGCGGTTTCCTGAAGCGCCGGAATGAGAAGGGCGCCGTTGAAATAGACGGTAAAAAATGGGCGGCTTCAATCCGCTTTCCTTTTCCGCATGAAAAGCTCTGGATGGCACCCAATCCCGAACCGAAATGAGCCGGCGAATGATGTCCACTGCTAACGCGCCCAACGGCGCACCGATATTCCACGGATTTCGGCCATTACTTGTCTTTTTGACCATTATGTGAGTTACTGTACGCCGGGTCGCTTCTGTTTTCCTTTGGGTGGGGAGGAAGCATATGGCAGACAATGAAGACAAACGGGAGCGGTCGGACAGGCGCGCGGGCGACCGGCGCAAGGGCGACGACCCCGATTACAACGGACCGGATCGCCGCAAGGGCGACCGGCGAACGGGCAAGGATCGCCGCGCGGCCGATTGAGCGCGGCGCGCCGCGCCGGCAGGAGATCGGCTTTGACTGAACCGCGCGTCCCGCGCCTGGGCGTCGACATCGTGTCCGACGTGATGTGCCCCTGGTGCATCATCGGCTGGCTGAAATTCCGCAAGGTGATGGAGCATTTCGAGGGGCGGCTGGATTTTCGTGTCCAGTGGCACCCCTTCGAGCTCAATCCCGACATGCCGGCGGCGGGCGAGGATGCCGCCGAACATGTGATGCGCAAATATGGCATCAGCGCCGAGCAGAGCCGCGCGAACAGCGGGAAGATGGCCGGGGTCGCCGCCGAGCTGGGTTTTGCCTTCAACCGCGGGCCCGGTTTCCGCATGCGCAACAGTTTCGACGCGCACCGCCTGCTGACCTGGGCGGGCGCGAGGGAAGAGCCAGAGCAGGCCGGGCCGACCGGGGTTCAGACGGCGCTGAAGATCGCGCTGTTCACCGCGCATTTCACTGACAATCGCGATGTCGGCGATCGTGAGGTACTGGCCGACGTTGCGGTATCGGTCGGGCTCGACCGCGACCGCGCCGCAGCGATCCTCGCGTCGGGCGAGTTCGGCGAGATGGTGCGCACCGAGGAAGCCTATTGGGCCGACCAGAATATCACCGGTGTGCCCGCCTTCATCTTTGGCGGGCGGATGCTGATCCCCGGGGCGCAGGACCCCGAGGTCTTCATCCGCGTGATCGAGGCGAAGGTGCTGGCGGCCGCCGCCTGAGGAACGTCCGCACGGCGCCGTGCGTTTCCCGGCGACCCCCTCAAAAGGAGCCGGCCATGATCGACGATCCCCGCAAACCCGAAGCCGACGCGCCCGAGGCGCACAACCGCGAGCAGGATGACGAGGCGGCGCAGGCGCAGAGCGTGGCGGAGGCCGCGCGGCGCGAGGCGCGGCTGGCCGACAGCGACCAGAAGCCGGGCGGCGGCGAAAGCGACGATGTGCAGGATCTGGTCGACCATATGCGCCAGATGGAACGATCGGGCCGGATCGACATGGACGCCTATCGCGGCGAGCGCAGCGACGATGACGAGGACGACGAGCTGGGCCCCGGCGGGGTCGAAGACGACGCGCCGCGCGGCGCGCCCTGACCGGGCGATACAGGTGCTGAAATGGCGCCGCAGTGAATGCGATTGCCGCGCTTTGTCCGTCATTGCGGAGCGGCCTTGTTGAGATTTCGCTAAGCCTCGCTCGCTAGGGTCGGGGCATGTCCGGTCCCGATTTCCAGCACAGGCAGCGGCGCGCCCCGCGTCGCCGCAAACCCGTCTCGCGGCGCCGCGCAGCGCGGTCGAATTTGTGGCTGGCGCCCGTCATGGCAGTCGCGTTCGTCGCGGCGCTGGCGACCTTCCAGCGCTTTCCGGTGGAGGTCGACGGCGTGGCGACGCCGGTCGCGACGCTGTTCGCGGGCGACGGTCCCGCGGCGGTGCCCGACAGGGGCGAGACCGATACGCTGTCGGCGCATTTCTCTTTCTGTCACAGCGGCGGCGGAAGCAATTGTGTCGTCGATGGCGACACCTTCTGGTTCGCAGGGGAAAAATATCGGGTCGCCGACATCGACACCCCCGAAACGCATCCCGCGCGATGCGCCGAAGAGGCTGCGCTGGGCGGCGCGGCGACCGAGCGGTTGCAGCAATGGTTGAACGACGGCGCCTTCAGCCTCGAGAGCATGGGGCGCGACAGCGACCGGTACGGGCGCAAGTTGCGGATCGTCACGCGCGGCGGGGCAAGCGTCGGATCGATGCTGGTCGACGAGGGGCTGGCGCGGCCCTGGGAGGGCGCGCGGCGCCCATGGTGCGGAGGGGCTTCCTAGAAACCCGACGCTAGTCGCGCGGTTCGTCCGCGGGATCGGTGCCCTCGGCATCGGTTTCGGTCTCGGTGTCCGCCTCGTCGGCGATCGCGGCGGCATCGGCGGCGGCTTCGACCGCCGCTGCGGCGCTTTCGGCATCCGAAGCGTCTGGCACGGGCGGCAGTTCGCCGCGCAGCGGCGGGTTCGGTCCCGCGAGCTGGCGATCGATATCGGCCGCGAGCAGCTGGGCGACCGGATCGTCGCCGAGCGCCCCCAGTTCGTCGCGGCGCGCCGCGAGCGCGGCGGCGCGTTCCTCCTCGGGAAGCTTCGCGACGCCGATATAGAAGCGGACGAGTTGCAACCAGGGCGCGTCGTCGGTCAGGACATCTTCGGCCCAGCGGCTGAACGGGCCGCCGGCCTCGCGCCACCGGCCGTCCTCGCGATCGAGGAAGAAGAGGACGCGCGACCCGCGCGGGAAGACATAGCGCGTACAGGCGCCCGCGAAGCTCTGTGGATGCGCTTCGCGGAGCTCATAGGGATTGCTGAGCAGCATTTCGGCGCCGGTCGCGATCGTGGCGGGCAATGCCACCGGGCCACTGGGCGTGGCGCCTTTGAGCGCCTCCACCGGTTCGACCGCGATCATCTGTTCCTCGCCGCTGTCGGGCGCGAAGTCGCCCGCGGTGACGGTACCGAGCAGGATCAGGTCGGCGCGCTCGACGAGTTCGAGGTTGGTCGGGACGCGGTAGCCCGGCGCGACCGAGCAGGCGAAGGCCGGGACCGGCGCAGCGAGACACGCGAGTGCGGCGAGCGGGATGAGCAAACGCATCGGCGAAACCTAGCGCCGCATGGCGCGCTTGGAAAGCGGGCGCGGCTTTGGGGCAGCCCGTCCTGGTCTATGGAGCCGACTCGCTTTCGATGCGTATGGTGGCGAGGCTCCCCCTCCCGGAGCGCAAGGAGAATGACGATGGCAGAGCATGACCATAGCGCGATCAAGGAAGATATGAACGTCATCGGCGCCGACGGCGTCCATATCGGGACCGTCGACCATCTCGACGGCGAACGCATCAAGCTGACCAGGGCCGACAGCGTCGACGGCAAGCATCATTATCTGCCCGCCGGCCTTGTCGCTGCGGTCGAGGGCGACACGGTCCGCCTGTCGGCGAACGCGGCCAACGCGGTCGACCTGTTCGAAGAAGCCGAATAGCCGAAACAACAGAGGGCCGGCGGCGTAATCCGGCGCGCCGGCACCGAACTGGCCCGTCCCCTGTGCGGGGGCGGGCCATTTTCTTGCGCGCCTTCGCGCCATTTGTGATTTTTCAAGGCCTTGGCCATAAGGCGCCGAGGCGATGGGTATCGGGCAACGGGACGGGATGCCGCGTGCGAGGCGCGCAGGGCTTTGGCGGCTGGCAGCGGCAGTGCTGCTGTTCGCGCTCGGCTATGCGGTCGCCAACCGCTTCCAGCTGATCCATGGGGTCGCTTATCGCTTTGCCGCGGGCGATGTCAGGGGATCGGTTACCGCTTTCCTGTTCCTGTCGTTCCAAGCCCTGACTTTCATGGGCGCATTGTTTCTCTTTCCCCGGCGCTGGGCGGTATTGCTGCTCGCGCTCGCCGGCGCATCGATCCTTGCCAATATCGGCTATACGCAGATCATCCCCGAATTGCTCGACGCGGGATCGCTCGCCTGGATGGTCGCCGAGATGCGGCAGGCGGGCAATGCGGCGGGTGAATTTGCGGGGGATTTCCTGTGGATCGTCGCGCAGCTGCTGATCGCGCTGGCGTTGTTCGTCGCGGCGCGGCGGCTGGCGCGCGGGGCGATGCCGATGCCGTGGGGCAAGGGTGTGGCCGCGCTGTTGCTGGTCCTGCTGATCGCGCCCGGTCCGATCTATCGCCATAGCCCGGTGTGGCCCGAGGGCGCCGAGCGCAGCCTGTACGGGCTGGTCTGGGACATCGCCCGGGCGCCGCCGCCGCCGCCGCGCGCGGCGCCCGCGATCACGCCCGACCGCGCTATCGCGACCCCGCGGCACATCCTGTGGGTGGTCGACGAGAGCGTCGCCGAGGCGCCGTTCCGCCGCCTGATCGCGCCGAAGCTGACTGGCGTGCCGCATGAGGACTTCGGGATCGCGGCGGCGCTCGGCCATTGCAGCGCTCCGGCGCAGGTCGCGCTGCGGTCGGGGGTCGACGTCCGCCGTGCCTCGCCGCGGACCGACCTGCGCGCGACGGCGCCGATCTGGGCCTATGCGAAGGCGGCGGGGTACCGGACGACGCTGATCGACGCGCAGACGTCGGGCGCGCCGCAGAATCTGATGTTGCCGCCCGAGCGCGCGCTGATCGACGAATATCGCCCGATGGTCGGCGGGATCGACGCCGACCTGCAGATCGCCGATGCGCTCAATGCGCGGCTGAAGGCTGGCGGGCGCAGCTTTACCTATGCGGTGCTGCGCGGGGTGCATTTCCAGTATCGCGATCATTATCCGGCGGGCGCGATTCCTGCGCGCAGCCCGGTCGCGCTGCAATATGACACCGCGCTGACCTGGTCGAAGGGGCGGTTCTTCGGGCGCCTGCTCGCGGGGGTCGACCGCGAGGCGGTGGCGATCGTCTATACGTCCGACCATGGGCAGAATCTGGCGCCCGGCGCGCTGCCGCATTGCAGCCGCGAGGCGGTCGCCGACGAATTTCGCGTGCCCTTGCTGACCTTCCTGCCCGCGGTGTCGGCGGCGCGCTATGCGGCGGCGCCGCGCGCGGGGCATTCGGCAAGCCAGATCTTTCCCGCGACTTTGATCTGGATGGGGTATGATCCGGCGGCGGTCGCGGCGCGATACGACAACGACCTGACGCAGCCTACCGCGCGCTTCGTGTGGTTCGGGCGGACGGTGATCCCGACGGGCGGCGACGGACGGATCGACGTCACCGCCGGCCCCGATTTCCCCGGACGCTGAAACGGCGCCCGGCCCCGAACGGCGAAAGGGAGCCGGCATCCCGGCTCCCTCCCCGATCGCTGGCGCGATGCGGTCTGCTGAGGGGAGCCGGGTGCACCCGGCTCCCCGAGCGCGGCAACATCCCTCGCTGCGAGGGGTCGCCGCCGCTGTTGCTGGCTAGCGCGATTCGACGGCGGCCGTCGTGCGCGCTTCGATCTCGGCGCTCGACAATTTGGTGACGAGGCCGTGCGAGGACCCGACCGCGCCATGGTAGATGGCGGCGAGCGGGACGTTGTAGAGTTTGCCTTCGCGCACGACGATCGCGGTATCGCCGTCGACGCTCTGGACGGTGCCGATGCTCTGGCCGTCGGTGCCGTAAATCTCGGCGCCCGCGCGCACCTGTTCGCGCGTGGCGAGGGTGAGGTTCGCGGCGTCGACTGCCTTGGCGGCGGCACTATCGACCGGCTGCGCCGCGCTGGCGGCGGGGTCGGCCGCGGGCTGGGCCAGCGCGGGCACGGCGAAAAGGGCGAGCGCGATGAGGGCGGGGGCGTTGCGCATGTCGGTCTCCATCATCCGGCATCGATTCGATGCTTCGATGGAGAAACCGGCAGCTTGCCCGCTTGTTGCTTCCGCCCCCGCGTGCTTGCGGCGGACGGCGGCGCGGGCGCGACGAGCGGCCGACGGATGCGCCTGTGGGGTGCGCTTAGTGCGGATTTTGGCGCGGCGGCCCGGCGATCAGCTTGTTGAGCGTCGCGAGGCGCCGGCGCGCCGCGGTCCAGTCGCGTTCGGGATGCGCCTGGATCTGGTCGAGGAGGGTGCGGACCTCCTTGCGGCGGTCGCCTTCGGTTACGGCCTGCATGGGCTTTCTCCTTTCGCGGCGACTATAGCAGCGATCGCCGGGGCGCGGTACCGGCCTGCCGCGCGCGCGGCCCGGTTAGTCCTTTCCGGGGACGACGACGGCGACCGGCGCCTCGGGATCGACCGCGCCGCGGCAGTCGGTCGCCTTGTCGAAGCCGAGTATATAAAGCTCGTCGGCCTCGCGCAGGCTGACGACCTGGTTGCCGCGAAAGCCGACGAGCCATGTGTGGTGCGCGGTTTCATAATGCGGGTCGGGTTTGTAGATCGGCATCAGCATGCCGTCGTCGCCCGCATAGCGATGCAGCTCCCAGCGTTCGCGCTCGACTCGCGCGACATAGAGGGCGACGGTCTCTTCGTTGCGATCGTCGATGCGGCGGAGCGCGATCAGGCGCATCGGCAGTTTGTCGGGCTTGCCATTGTGCGTGCGCAGTCCCGCGAGCAGCGCGTCCCATTCGGTCGTCTGCACGCGGCCGAGCGCATCGGTCGTCACCTGCATGCCGGGCAGGAGGTCGGTAAGATCGCGGCGTTCGGCGGTTGCGAGCCGCGCGAGCACGCCCGCAAGCACCCCGCACGCGCGCTCGGCCTTGTGCGGCGGAAAGGGGACGATCGTGGTCGCGGCGGCGGGTGGTGCAAGCGCGGCGATGGCGGCGGCGGTCGCCGCGACGATAATGCGATGACGCGACAGCATGTGGCGACCCTCCCCCGGCTCTGGGTGCGCGCGGCGGTGCGGACTGTCAAGCGCGTGCGGGCGGCCGCCCGTCAATCGGCCCAGTCGGCGGGTGGGACGAAGGCCTCGCCGCGCGCGCTGGCGGCGGCCGCCTGTTCGGCGATTTCGATCTTGCGCGCCAGCCGTTCCTGCTGTGCGGCTTCCTCTTCGGCTGGTTCGCGCGATTGTTTGCACAGATCGACGAAGATGCCGATCGGGTCGTGGAGCACGGCGCCGACCATCAGGATCGCGCAACCGATGACGATATAGGCGATCAGGTCGGTCATGCGGGGCCTTTTCGATAGGATCGCGCGCCGGTTTAGCGCGGCAGTCGTTAAGGAGGCGTTGGGACCGCCGGCGCCCGACCAAAGATGGCAAAGATCGCGCGCCGTGCGATGTTTGGCGCGGCGCGGGGCAAAGGATTCGACAGGTCAAAGAGCCAGCGGCGGAAGGCTGGCACGCGGCGGCAATGTAGGAAAGGGGGCGCCGGTCCTATTTTGCACCGGCGGGCGTCGCGCGCTTCAGGGCGTGGCCGTTTCCGTCCCCGCCGGCGGATAGGGCGCGGCGGGGGCGTGGTCGTAGCTGAGGCTCTCCGCGAGGCGAAAACGGCCCTCGGCGGGGATCCATTGCCAGACATTCATATATTTGGCGCCGCCGACGAGCGTCCAGCGCGGCGCGCGCGGCGTCCATTCGAAAAAGACATGCGCGCCCTCCTCGAGCGCGCCCCAGTCGCCCATCGGGCGGACGATGCGCGATCCGGGGGCGATCTGGCGGCGGTTCTTGTACCCCGCGTCCGCGCCGCCCGGCCGCCGCCGCGCGCATTGCCGTTCGAACCCCGCGACCATGTCGGCGCGGTCCTTCGCCGACAGCCCGCCCTTGTCGTGGATCATGCGGTAATCGGGGGTGAGCAGGTCGGTCAGCGCCTGCGGCGTGCAGCCTTCGAACGCCGCCCAGAACAGGCGCGCGTCCCCGTCGGCAATCGCGTTCGTCAGCGCGTCGCCTGTCGGCATCGGGGCGGGAGCGGTGGGCGCGGCCGGGGTGGTGGCGGAGAGGGCGGCGGCGAACAGGAGCGAGACGGGCATGGCATCATCCTTACTGTATCGGTGATATAATACAGCAAATCGCATGCGGAGCAAATCCCGATCGCGCGGCGGCGGGGAAGGCTGGCGCGGCGCGGCGACCGTCCCTATCTGTGCCGCGATGACGAATGCGGACCGGAATATGGTGGTGGTGGCAAGGCTGCGTGCGGCGCCGCTGGTGGCGTGGCAGGCGCTGTGCGCGCTGCTGCTCGGCATGTTGCTGACGCGGCTCCACTGGGGCGGCGATCCGCTCGACGCGCTGCGCAACATGGTGTTCGGACAGCCGCTGGTCCTGCTCGGGATCGCCGCGGTGCTGACCCTGTGGGCCTATTGGATCGGCGTGTGGCGCCGCCGCCACGCCTATGTGCGCCACGACGGGGTGATGCTCTATCGCGGTTCGAGCGCGCGCTGGCCGCTGTCGCTCGTCCGCGACGTCGTGGTGGCGCGCGGCAACAGCGGGCTCGAGTCGCTGCGGCTGGTCGTCGACGACGACAGCGAGGTCACGCGCGAACTGGCAAAGCTCTACCTGCTCGACGGCGCGCCCGAGGTGGTGCGCGACGGGGTGATGTTCGCGGTGGCGCGCGTGGGCGGCCGGTTGGAGCCGGTTACGGTGCATTGAGGGGGCTAAGCATTTTTAGCCGAATTGACCAATCGTCAGTGATGGAAAGCGATGCTCTTTGGGGCTTCCGTTGCAACATCCGGGAACACCGACCTGCAATAGTCAACGAGCCAGCGCCCCTTAGCTGCTACTCGAGCTCCGCCACTTTTCGTGGCGCTTAGCGCATTCGATAAGAGGTCGTCTATCTCGGCCGGCTCTATACCAAGGAGGTAATTAACGAACGTCAGGCCATCCGTATCGGTTGCCAAGGGAAGTCCATTAGGAGAAAATAAATTCAGAAGATCGTCAGAAATGACAACTCTGGGGAACTGGGCGATGGAGTTCTCAATTCTATATGCCTCGACGAGCGCTTGGCTGAAAATGATGTCATCGTCCTCCGAGTGCTTTCCGTGTGCAATTCCTCCGCGACAAAGTATTCCTTTCCTGAATAGGAGGCATTGAAGGAGAGAAATCGAATTAAGAAATTCTTTGAATGCCCCGGAATCTGGTTTGAATGGGCGTGATACAATAATAGAATCAGAAAACTGAATTAGTTTCTGATTTTCAGATAGTTGAATTTTCCTAGCTTCAGATAAGGTTTCTTTTATCAATGGAAGAAATATAGGTCCAGAATTTCCAGAATGGCAGTCTGACTTTACCATTTCTGAAAATCCTAATATGTCTATAAATGACAAGAAGTAATAATCGAGTTTCATTTATATTTTTTCTGAAATTTCAGCTAGTATGTCAAATTCTTTGCTGAATTCTTCCATTCTTGCAACTTTGTCTGTCCAGACGTTCCCTTGCCACTGGGGCCCAATGGCCTTCGAATCAGCCTGCTCTATGCCAAAAACGGGCTTTCCAAGCTCTTGCATTAGCGGAGCAAGGCTTACGAAATCAGGAATGGCAGCGACCGCGCAATTTGAGGCATCGTACCCGGAGGTCAGATCTACACCATCCTTGGAGTATTTTTCCAACGTGGGCTTGAGTTTGTCTGCAAATTTTAGCGGCAGCTTGTCCATCCAGAACTTATATCCCTTTTTTGGGACACCGCTAAGTTTCTTAAAGTTTTGTACGATCATTCCAAGAAACTTAGGCCGGCCGGGTCGAACAGGGAGGCCGAGTGCCATAAAGTCATCAACAATTTGGCTGTGCTCCTTTAACCAGCGATCAAAAATCGCCGAGAGCGTGCCCAATGCTTGGACGTTAAAGCGATCCGGAACTGTCGGGACAAAGAAGCCGTCGCATGTCAAAAAGCACGCGCGCGTAATCGCTCCAGAGCTAGGGCCTACATCGATCAGAATAAATGAAAAACCCAATTTATCAGAAATTCGCTCGAAAAAATCTCCGATCGCTACATAGGTCCTTTTTTCATGAATTTTGTCAGAGAATCTTTGGCTATGGGCTTCTGACAAAGCGTCTTCAATATCGCTCAGCCCTACGTCTCCTCGTAGCAAAAACAAATTTTCTTTTGTTTCGATGAGTTCTACGGCGTCGATGTCAATCTCCGAGGTTGTTCCCTCTATTCGAGGTTTGAGAGCTTGAAGAAGAGTGGTTCCTTCGAGTTGATATTCTTGACCTGTTTGTTCAGATTTCTCATCTAATTCGGTTATTCTCTGAGCAAGCATTAGTTCTGTCATATTGCACTGCGGGTCAGCGTCTACCACTAGAACCTTGTGGCCTCGGTCCCGAAGTTTGTGGGCTAAATTGAAGGTGGTCGTGGTTTTAGAAACGCCGCCTTTATGGTTGTAGAGAGACAGAATTTTGACCACTTACGCGCTCCTTACGGTCGACTGGATGCTGCACGACTAGGGATTTTTATTGATTAGAACGTGGTGATCAATCAGAAAGCACGACGTTCCCTTTTCCAGCGGCAGCCAATCTCCATAAATCATCTGTCGCGCGATCACCTACTTTCCTAAGTGTTAGTTTCGCTCCACTATTACCGGCGGCAGCTGCCAAACGCCAGAGTTGGTCAGTACTGTATCGACTTGCATCGAAATCTAGCCCGCCACCCGCCGCAGCCACGCGCCAGAGATCATCAATGGGTTTGTTTGAGAGCATATGTAAAACTCCGCTAAATTTGCTGAGTTGTCACTAGCGATCGCTTGGAAAAGTTTGCTCCAATACTCAAACCGAAAACCCGCCCGAGTTGCGCCGGTTCGAGCTGGCTGCCAGCACCTTCTTGCCCGTCGGGGTCAGCGCCCATTTGGCGCCCTGCTTGACGACGAGGCCCAGCGTGACGAGTTCGTCGCGGACCGCGTCGGTTGGGAGTTGGGGGCGGCGGTTCGAGAGGCCTTCGAGGGTCGCGCGCTGCGGCTGGCTGAGGATCAGCAGTTTTTCTTTTTTCTTTTCGGTCATTTTGGGCCTCTGACTCTTTGCGTTGCGCGGGGGTGGCGGCGTTGCTGGCCCTCCCCGCTGCAACTAGCGGACGGAGCCCGCAAGTTTCGCTGCCCCTCCCGCAGGCGGGAGGGGTTTGAAAGGGCTTACTCGGCGGCGATGCCGGCTTTGGCGAACATGTCTTCGCCGTCGTTTTCGGCGTCGCTAGCGGGGGCGGCTTCGTCGCCGGTCTTCGCCTTCTTGCGGTTGTCGAAGCTCGACCACACGGTGTTCCAGTCGCCGCGCGTCGCGCCCTTGCTGTACTCGGTTGCGCGCGTTTCGAAGAAGTTGGCGTGCTCGACGCCGTTGAGGAGCGGGGCGAGCCAGGGGAGGGGGTGTTCGTCGATCATGTAGATCGGCTGGAAGCCGAGCTGCCCGAGGCGCCAGTCGGCGATGTAGCGGATGTAGCGCTTGATCTCCTTCGGCGTCATGCCGGGGACGGGGCCCTGTTCGAACGCGAGGTCGATGAACGCATCCTCGAGCCGCACCGTTTTCTGGCAGGTGTCGATGATGTCTTCCTTCACCGCCTTGGTCAGGCAGCCGCGTTCCTTGGTGAAGGTGTGGAACAGCTTGATGATGCCTTCGCAGTGGAGGCTTTCGTCGCGGATCGACCAGCTGACGATCTGGCCCATGCCCTTCATCTTGTTGAAGCGCGGGAAGTTCATCAGCATCGCGAAGCTGGCGAAGAGCTGGAGCCCCTCGGTGAAGCCGCCGAACATCGCGAGCGTGCGCGCGATATCCTCGTCATTCTCGACGCCGAAGGTGCCCATATAGTCGTGCTTGGCGCGCATCTCGTCATATTCGAGGAACATGCCGTACTCGCTCTCGGGCATGCCGATGGTGTCGAGCAAATGGCTGTACGCCGCGATGTGCACCGTCTCCATGTTGCTGAACGCGGTCAGCATCATCTTGATTTCGGTCGGCTTGAACACGCTGCCATATTTTTCGTGGTAGCAATCCTGCACCTCGATATCGGCCTGCGTGAAGAAGCGGAAAATCTGCGTGAGCAAGTTGCGTTCATGATCGCTGATCTTTTGCGCCCAGTCGCGGCAATCCTCGCCCAGCGGCACTTCCTCGGGCACCCAGTGGATCTGCTGCTGGCGCTTCCAGAAATCGAACGCCCAGGGATATTCGAAGGGCTTGTAGGTCTTGCGGGCTTCGAGAAGAGGCATGGCGGTTACACTCCAGAAATTCGGGCGGTCAAAGCGACCGTAACATGGGCATCACGCCGGCGAGGACGAACCCCGTCCCGGCGATCATGAACAGGAGGCTCGAGAGCTGGCTCTTTTTCGCTCCGGGCTCGTCGGCTGTCTTGCGCGCGCGCGTCGTCATGACGGCGCTGAGCGCGAAGAATACCGCGGCGAGTGCGATGTATGTGACGTTCACATTCATCGCGTGATCTCCGCACGATCCATCACTGACAATATGGGACGCTCGCGGGGTAAACATCCTGCCGAAGGCATTGATTTTCATTTATTTTTTCTCTAAATTTCAACTCGTGCCAAGGCAAAACGTAAACTTTCATGAGCTAATCCCCCGTATCAACGCCAATTCAGACCGAAGTCTGTGCATCGCCGTTTACGCTATCTGAATCGGGCTCGTCTTGCTATGCCGAAACGATCAAGTGAGGAAAAAAAATTCGGACCTTCTGCACAATATGTTGCGGATAGCTGCTTCCGCACGTGCCATATGTCGATTTTGGCGTGTCGGTGGGAAATTCCTCACGCTGCCTCGCATTAAACGCGTTCAACCGTGAAGAAGACTGCAACCAACAGCGATTCTGGCATCAGCCACCCGCGAACAATTTTTGGGCGTATCGGCGAGTTGCAAAGCGCTACTGCACTTTGCAACTCGCCGATGCGCAACGCCGAAGGCGCCTCACGGCGTCCTACGATCTGCTTTACGCAAGCTGGATATCGCTTGGAGCGCTTGGTACGTGTTCGACAGATGCTGATGATATTACGTGTTGCGCTACTGCGTAACTCGGGACTTATCCGTCGACCGAGAGGTGTACTTGTCCGGCTATCGATCTCAAGCAGGGAACCTTGATCACCGAGGATTATGACGGTGCGCTTATCAGCGTCTATTCGTTCGGCGGCAATGGTGGCGACGACGCGCAGGGCGGTTCAGGCATGCGTGCGCTATAGCGCGAGTCCGGGACGTGGCAATATTTCGCGCTTCCGAATGTGAAGAAGCCTATGTTTGTTGCCAGCATACATCACCGCTCAGAAATTCCGTTACGGCATTGCGAATCTACTGGCGGTATTGACGCGTTGCTTTATGCGCCTAGCTGCGACCCGAATGGAGGGGCTCCTTTCCATTCACACTCCTTGGCGGCCCTTCGGGGCCGCTTTTTTGTGGGCGTTGATACGAGTAAGCGGGGAACTGTCCCGCTTTGCTTTTCCAATGTCCCCCAACGTCGGCAGTGCGCCCGATGTCGGCCATTGCGTTCGGTACTTATCTGACCTTGAAAGCTGACACTAGAATTTCAAAGATAATTGGTACCTTCGCTGCGCCTTGTTGCTTGGCCATATGAACATTTTTGGCGCCGTGATTGACATCCGTCAGCCGAGTGACAGCCGCCTTCGCTACAATCCGCGCTAAAGTCCAATCATCCGAAGGCCGGGAGTCCCGTCGCTTGAGGTCGTGATTCTCTGCGGACCATTATGCAAGCGGCTTGTTTTTTCGTGACTGTGTGTAGCGTTTCGTCTTCACTGGTATGAAGCGAATGATGATGTCCCGGAACTTGCAGATGCGCCGCAAGTGGTCGTGCATCAATTTGAGTTCATACTGTGCGATGAGGGGTATATCGCTCTTGTCTGGTTGAGGCTTCTTGTCGCAGTAGAGAAGCCAAAGGCAGAGGCTGTAGTCTCGGCCATGATTATCTTCGATCGCCGGTTTGATATAGGCGAGATAGGCATCGGTTTGGGCGCAGCCGCTGTCCGAGATATGTCCACGAATTTCTTTGAGAAAGACATCGTCGGTGAGGAAGGCTTCGCAGTAAAATTTCGCCTGTGAGAAGAGATAATTGATTGAGGAGGCATCCTTATACTGCTTCGCATTGATGATCCGGATGCGTCCATTGCCCTCAAGATCGAGGATGTCGCAGAATTCCTTATTTTTTAGCCCCGTCCCAATTTTTAGTTTTGCCTGATCGAAAAGTATGGTGGAGGGTCGGCGCGCGACGACTTCGCGATTGAATTTCGCCTCACTGTTAATCTTCCGACCGTCGTCGCTAATGTCGATGCCGCTATACAAAGCTTCGGCCGGTTCTTCGCGAACTCGGTTTGCCATGAAATCAAGAATGGACTGGTGGAATTCGGGGTCGACCTTCGTCCATCGGCCGCTGCTGAGTACGAAATAGTCGCCGCCGATCGCATGTTCATAGATCAAACAATCGTAGATGGGCCAACGCTTGAATCCCAAGATACGATCCTCGGCTGGCGAATAGGCATGGATGCGCTTCGTCTGCAGCCGGTCGACGGTGATGTCGGATGAATCTTTAAAGACCTTCTCGATCTGCGCCGGCTCGAGAAAGGAGTAAATGATGTTCTCTTTTTGCGGCTTATTCGAATAGGAATAGCCGTAATCCTCGTCGGCCAGAAACTCCGGAATGCTGAGATCGATGCGTGCGTAGTCCTTTGCTCGAAGCGCATTGATCAGAAATCCATCGAGTGTTTCTACTTCAGCTTCCGAAGCAGGTTGGAAATTGCGGTAATTTGGAAAGAGGTCGATATAGTCGCGCGCGCCGAAGCGTTCGAGAAACGTCTGGCACTTCTCAACCAGGCTGTCCCAGCCAAGTTTCTCCTCCCCGATGACCTTCACCGTCAGGGAATCTCGCCCTTGAAGAGTCGTATGCTTCTGGCCTTTTATGTGCGCCGAAATGTAGCGGAGGTCTTCGGCTTCGCTGAGGCCGAAGACGAAAGTGTCGGAGGGTTTGCTCGCCTGTCGGTCAATATGCGTTGGCGTGATTGCATTGCTCTGTGTCCGGGTTTGCCGAATTTCTTCATTACCGCACATGTTCATTGCAGTCTTAATACCGAAATCGGGTTCGAGCATTTTCTTGTTGAGGCAGCTAGCCGCGCTTCGCCCAAAAACCGCAGCGAAGAGGCGGTCTCCGGTCTGGAGTAGAAGTATGCCGTTTGGACTACGGCTCGCGTCGGCGAACTCGAATGGTAGGTCAGCACCCATCTGCTCGTTGACGAACTCTAGCCATGGCGGATTTTTTCGTGCGGAGTATGTCTCGAAATAAGCGAAGCGGCAAACGGCGTCTTCGATCTCAAAATCGACCGTCCGAGCGGCGAGCTTCGTATCAACACCCGCGTCGTCGTCGAAGATCGATTCGAACGTCACCTCGCTCTTTGCAAGATAGAAGGTGATTTGCCCAATCTCTCCGCTATTTTCAGCCATCTTGCCTCGTTCGTGTGCGCACAGCTATTTTGGTTCCCACCAGTAACTTGATCTATAACACATCTCGTCGATACCTGCGAATTTGGTGCTCCGATTTTCCCACATGTTCGTTCCATTACTGAACTTCGTTTCGTCATTGAGTCGATCGTAGACATCTCCTGAAATGAAAGTGCAATACGGGTACTCCCGAATATCGGACAGCTTCGCTGCGAAACTTGGAGGGCGTCCGATCCAGATCAGGTCATTATTATTGCGAATGCCCGCGCGGACAGCCCGGCTCGTCCCGACATCAACTCCACAGGCTTGGCGGATTTTGACATCGTTATTCTTCACTGAGTTGAAGCGCGACGTTGCTGCGGGCTCGATGACGTGTCGGGTGGCCCACTGGATCTGCAAGGCTGCCTTTACCGCGCTGCTTCGCTTTGCATCTCCGATGAAGACGCCCATTACACGGTCGCCGTCGAAACTTCTGATCTCGCCACCTCGAGCACGGATGATCCTAGTGGCGCAGTCGAGATAGGCGCGGATGATTTTGGCTGTAGTGTCCCACGGACACTGTTTAGCTATCAGTCCCGAACCGGCTAGGTCGGCGTAGAGAAAGGCAGCGTCGAGCTTCACAGCTCCGTCGGTCAGTGAAACATCTGCAGAGGTCGGAATCTTCTGCCCATCTCTTTCCTTGAAAGCTGTCCCAAGGATGGCCTCAACCGACGTCTCGAGCTCGCTCTTTAGTGCCATTCCGGTCAACCGTGCATCACGGGGAGGCGTGTATGCTCGATCGCGGTCATTACAAGGAAAATTGAAAATGGGATCAAGGTGGCAAGTGTCATTCGTATGGCCATCGCAACCGCCTTGTATTTGTCATCGAGGATATGTGCATTTCGCCAGATCTGGCCAAGGATGTCCGAGCGATAGTCCGCGTCACTAACAGCTTCGAATTCAGCTCTATAATTCGATTCTGTACGTGTTCGGATCGCGCCAAAGAAGACAAGGCTGCCTTCGCCGCCCTTCAAATCGGGAAAGTTGCAGCGGTAAAGGTAGCCAAACGACGCGATCAATCCAAGGATCAGAAAGGCGCCAGGGACCGTAATGTACCAGCGGGCAAGATCTCCTGCCTCCACGTTGAGCGCGCTTATAGTCAAGATGGCGGAATTGACCGTAAATAGTCCCGCCACCTTCGTGTCGACACGCGGAAAGAAGCTCAGTACGCGTTCAAGTTGAGCCTCGATGACCTGCAAGTCTTTCATTGTGCACCCCCCGGAGCGAAATAATATCAAGGCATCGGTTGCGCGCAACCCATGAGAGAGGAAACACAGCTCCCTTCGCAATCATCCGCAACCTCGTGAAGCCTCCTAATCATGCCGGTCCCAATAGCGCGCTACTATGCGCCGTTCGATCCGAACAATTTCATCCGGTTCGGTATCGACATCTGGATCGGCAGCAGTCCGTGAATATATTGTGGGGGTCCAGAGCTTCCGTCAACGGAAGCGAGAGCAGGAAGGGAGCGGGACGCGATGGCGAGCAGCAACAATCTGCATATTTCAGGAGGCAAATGGTGACAGCCATCATCGATCGCTTCCGCGGGGACGCCGGACGCGACAATCTGATCGATGCTCTGATGGAGCAGGCGATCGTAGGAGGAAGCCGCGATATCGCCAAAGAGTTCGCCGATCGACTCGACCTCGTCGCGGTTGCGGAAGGAGAGACTCTCATCACGCAGGATGCCGATGACAATGATCTCTTTTTGATCATTGTTGGTTCGTTCCGCATTCTCATCAACGGCCGCAACGTCGCGGTGCGGGGACGCGGCGATCATGTCGGCGAGATGGCGCTGATCGAGCCGACGCAGGCGCGGTCCGCGAGTGTGACTGCCAGCGAGCCGTCTATCGTGGCCAAGCTAACCTATGCACAAGTGACGGATCTCGCGTCGCGCCATCCAGAAATCTATCGGGCCATTGCACGGGCACTTGCGCGACGTCTGCTCGAGCGCAATCGCCTAGTTGGCGCGCACCGCGAGGTGATCAAGGTCTTTATTATCTCGTCCGCCGAAGCACTACCTGTCGCCCGCATCATCCAAAATAGTTTCGAGCATGATCCGTTCCAAGTGATCCTGTGGACCGACGGGGTCTTTCGCGCCACCAGTTACGCGTTGGAGGCTCTTGAGAACGCAGTCGATGAATCGGATTTTGCCATCGCTGTCGCGCACAATGACGATCTGACTCTTTTTAGAGGGCAGGAATGGCCGAGCCCACGCGACAATGTCGTATTCGAACTCGGTCTCTTCATGGGACGGCTTGGGCGCAAGCGCGCGATTCTAATGGAACCGCGAGAAGACAAGGTAAAATTGCCTAGCGACCTCAGTGGGATAATGACGATCCCTTATAGCTATGCAGCAGGTCGCGAGGCCGCGGCGATGATGGCCCCCGCCTGTAATCATCTACGCGACCATATTAATGAGTGGGGACCTTTCAACGGGTAGTGGCTGGCATTGGCGTGCCGCCATGTCTTCACAAAATCACTTAGCAGGCGGATGATGTTCTGCTAACGTTCTTGGTTCGATGAACTCGCTGGCACAACAGATTGAGACCTGAAAAAGGAGAATGATGGATGGCTTGGGACGAAGATCGGGCGAAGGGCCGGATCCGCAAGTTCATGGACGGCGTTCCACAAGGTGAGATTAAGGTCGAGGATTTCCGTACCTTCATCGCCGAGGCGCGGATGCAGAAGGCAAGTTTTGCGGACGCGTCGGTTAAGGCAGGCCTCATTGATATCCCGCGCAACCGGGCGATCACGACGGACGCGGTGCATATTTATGCGAACCTTACGGACTTCAACGATGTCCTAACCGACGCTGGGCGGGAAACAGAGGCCAGTCATCGGCGGGCACTGGAATTTTTGCATGCTCATTATCGCGCCTGTGACGAACTCATCGACGAGTTCGACATGCAAAGGGTCGATTTTCATGGGTCAAGGCTGCATGCCGTGGTCCTTTCGCCTGAGGGGCAAGAAAATGAAGGCGAGCGGGTCCGCGTGGCGGTTTCTTTCGCGGCCGCATTTCGTGAGATGGTCGAACGCCTCGGCGACGATCATCCCGAATTCCAAACAGCCGTGTGCATCGGTATTGATAGCGGGCCAGCGGTTGCTATCGATTCAGGTCGCAGCGACGAACGCGAGCCGTTGTTCATCGGGAGCCCGGCCAATCATGCCGCAAAATTGGCGGCCGGCGAGGAGGGGCTGAACCTTAGTCCGCGCGCGGCGCGCGCTTTAGGCCAGACACCTGACCCACTAACTAAGACGGTTGCCTTGGGGAATGTGCTCGAACATCGTTATCTTGCAGATGAGCTGACAACCTCCGGGATGAAGGCAAGCGGTAATGCGCGACTGGAAAAGGCATATGCGGCAGTTCGCGAGAGCCTCGAGGATCGCAAGAGTGCAGACGGCAGCGACGCCGTCTTTCGATTTCATCATAAAGAGCCACCGCTAAAGGATCTCAATTATTCTGAGCATCCGCCCAGCAATGCCGTCCGCATGGATCTGGCCTCAATCTTCGCCGATATCGACAATTTCACCGTCTATATCGACAATGCAATTTCGACCGGCCAGATTGCAGAGGCTGTGGCCAATCTGCATGTCATTAGAGCAGAATTGGGCGCCGTCCTGCGGGACGATTTCAATGGGCGCAAGGTTCGCTACATTGGCGATTGCCTCCATGGACTGCTTGCCGAAGGTACCAGAACCGAAACCGACGCGATGGCGACGATGAAGACCGCCATCAATGCTGCTGCCGGCTTGCGATCCTCGTTTGAGCTTTGCCGCGACATGTTGCCCGGGATCGACAGTCTCGGCCTTGCCATCGGTATTGACTATGGCGTGACTCCGATTTGCAGGATCGGGCTGAGGGGAGAGGCGAGCGTGCGTGCAGCGGCGAGCCGCGCGACGTGTGTATCCGAAGCAGAGCAGCAGCGCTGCGACGGTACTGAGACCGCCCTCGGCGAGCGCGCATACCGGGTGTCACCCGCGAGTGTACGCGAGGCCTTCTCCAGCGATCGTGTCGTCCCCAATCTCGACGTCGAGACGGCCGAGGTGTTGCTCGGGACAATGGCTTCACCATTTGTCGTGACAAATTCGGAACCTGAACCGATGCGCGCACATCATCCTGAAATCGCGCCTCCTATGCGAGCGCACGACCGTAAGTGAAAAATGCGATCCGTCACCTGGCCGACAATGCGCCAGCTTGGTTTACCGTAAAGAATGCTACCAACGCGGCACTCGTCGGTCGCGCCCGCGTCCCTAAGACGCCTTGGACAGAACGCGGGTTGGGGCTGCGGATATTCGGCGATCCCAAGCCGCGCGTGTCAGAAGATGTCCCTGGGACTGACCTGCCGGCGCGCTGCCCCGAGCGACACATTCAGTATGACGAGAGCTTCTGCCTCGGCCTAAGGTATATCGATGTGCGCTCGCCGAACGACGCGGCCCAATGGTGGGAACAGCTTCGCCAGTTTCTCGTTTGCCAAAGCGTGGCCGAGCGAACCCGAGTCTGGCCGCCATCGCACGCCCTCGATCACGGCGATGCGGGCAAGTATCATGAAAAGGCGCTGGCATTGGCGGCAGAGGCTGGCGTCGAAGAGGAATATGCTTCGGCACGGTTAAACGAGCCCTCTTGGCTTACCGATCGGAGCATCCGACTCTTCGATAAGCGAGGAAACCCAATTAATGGCCGCTCTCTCTGTCCACGCGGCTGTATGCGACGCGCTCGCGGTCGCGCGGTTAGAATTCTGCGCGTTGATTGCCCGAAGCGCGTGATCTTGGTCGAGCTTGCTCATACTGAAAGCCTCCGCCGAAAAGCGCTGGCGGACTATTGGAAGCATGTATTTAGTGAGGGGACACGTTGCTGCAGGACGATGCGATCGTGCCCTCTTGGCCAGCATGAAGACGAAGCAAATTCGGCGACCAGTGCTATGGCATAGTGTGTTTGCTTTCTAGATGATTGCATTCTTTCGGAGAAATTCTGCAACCTTCGGATCGAGATCGTCGGTCGGGAAAAGCAGGCTATAGGCTGTGACGGCAAAGCTCGTTGCTTCCATCGCCTTCACGTCGCCCTCATCAAGTGAGCCGTCGGGATCCCTGTCGGCATGCTTCAGAAAATTGAACGGCACAGTTAGGAATTTCAGCGCATCTAGCTCGGCCTTTGGCGCATCTTTAATGTTGATATCTTCGGGAGATTTGACATCTCCCGCGTCAATTGCTCGCGCAATTCCTTCCACCCACTCGGCGACGATAGGATGTTCAGGGAGTCCATTTTCTTCCCCCTTCAGTCTCTTAGTCGCACCGTCAAAAAGAACGGAGCGGAACACGCGCTCGAAAAACGAGGTGCCACCGACCTTCGAAAGTTCCCGCAGGAGATTGAAAGCCGAAGATCCGACAACGTGGATCGCGAGAGGATCTGCATTGACCTCGAACATGTCGACTGCAGCATGTATCAGCCGTCGAGCAACGTCTTGTTTACTGAGACCATGTTGAGCCATCTGTTTGTTCCCGTACGCGGTGAGGCAGCTGTTACCGATATTTGAGGGGTCTTGAACTTTGTCCAGACGTTCCTGGCATAGGAACGTCCGCTACCTCCTATCCCAAAGCCAGAAGCTGACGGTCCGCCATCGGCCATTCCGATACTTGCGGCCAAGGAACGGACCTCCGATCGACAAAATAGTATCCTGCGAAGGGAAGCGATCGATCAGGGGAGATAAAGGAAGAGGCAGAAACCTTGGTTCGCAATCAGCCTTCTCGCAGCAAGGTCATCACCCTCGCCATTGAGGTCGATTTCGCAACTGCGTTTCCATGGACCATAGCGGTGCGGCAGATTGGTGCCTCGCCCGTCGCGTGTCAGCGCGCCGCGCTCTCCGGGGGCCGTGAAGCACCAGACTTTCATCGAGCCGCATAGCTCCCGCAGCATGTCATGCCGATCCTCCCGCCGTTTCCTGATCGAGGGAGACTCGTCAGGATCGCGAAGCCAACGTGCGATATATTACACTTCGTGCGTCATTATAATGGGCAGCCAGATTTGTGCAATATGACCATTCAGAAGGGCTGCAAGGACTCTACAGCGGCCGATTATGGGCTCTGGCTATCGATCGCGATCCCGCTTTGGATCAGCGCTTTTGCGAGCGAAGTCGTCATTATGCATTGATAAATAGTGATAATTTATAAGGTTCCTCCTCTGCGGCGGTGGGGCGCGCGGGTGTGGAAATCTCGATTGACATAAAGATTGCGCGTGTTACGAATAATAGTGGTTCTGGGGACGGTGTCTGATTCTTCGGTCAATGGCTGATCTTGAAGGTTTGACAGGTCGGGCCTCGGCACCGGGCGTTGTATTCTGATCGGCTGGACGAGCATCTCGAAGATTACGGCAATCCGCGAATACCGAAGTGCACATCAAAGGAAGCGTTCCCATGAAACTTTTTGCTGTCTCTCTATTGTCCGCTGCCGCAATCGGATTGGCCACCGCCGGCCCCTCTGGGAAGGCCATGGCGCAGGCGGCGCCGCCCGCATTCGCCGTATGTGCGGCTTGTCACAAGGTTTCGGCAGATGGCGCCAATTCCGTCGGCCCGAATCTCCGCGGGATTGTGGGGAAGAAGGCGGCCAGCAAGCCCAAATATGCCTATTCGCCGGCCTTGAAAAAGTCGGTCCTGGTCTGGAACCCGGAAAACCTCGATCGCTGGCTGGCCGGACCCACCAAATTGGTGCCCGGCAGCAAGATGGTGACGGCCGTCCCCAACGCCGCGAACCGGAAGGCGATCATTGCATATCTTGCCACACTGAAGTGACACGCTGATCGCGGATCGGCGTTTGCCCTAATCGGTCTTCCGATCAGCTGCGCGGACCGCCTCGGAGGCGCGGGACATCAAGCTGGCTTTTTGTCGGCTTGAGCGCGCGCTCTGCTCGCTCGGGAGCAAAGCACTTGGGCGTGACGAATAATGTCGCGTCAGCCGCCACTTGGATGATGGGGGTGATCAGTTCGGCCAGAATATCCGCGGGCTGTCGCCGCGCCCGCCTGCTTCTCTGTCGGATGGTCGATAATTTCGACCGCCCGCCGAGGCGAGGTGGCGATTTCTACCAGGGCAAGATTTCCGCGTGCTGCCATTTCTTTCGGTACGAGACCCCATCGTCTATCCGCGCATCGCGCTCGTCGTGAGGGCTTGCCGGCCGTTGCCAAGGTGCCGGGAATATCGGTCCGCCGGTCTGAATGGTCGCCTGACCAAGACCCGCGTTGTGGGACACGTCGACGCCAAGCAGATCGGCGCAGGTGGTCAGTGGGCGATCGATTTCGAGAAGAGATTCATGACGACGACTCCGGCCACGATCAGCCCGATTCCCGCCACTGCCGGGCGATCGAGCGCCTGGCCCTGTATCGCCCACGCGATGAGCGCGATGAGGACTATGCCCACACCGGACCAGATCGCGTAGGCAATGCCGACCGGGATGCTTCGTAGCGTCAGCGACAGGAAGTAAAAGGCAATCGCATAGCCGGCCACCGTTATCGCGGTCGGGCCGATGCGCGTGAATCCCTCCGATTGTCGGAGAAAGGAGGTCGCGACGACCTCTGCGAGAATCGCTAGGGACAGATGAAGATAATGCATGAGGCCTCCGCTAATTTACATTGCGTATGTTACCTTATCTCGACCGTTGGACGGAAGCTTTTTCAGAGTTGGAATGTCGCGCTTCGCTTGGCATCAACGAGCTTATCAAATGGCCGACGGTCCTTTTCCGATCGCTTCATCGCATTTGTCCTTGCGACCTACCGGACTGACGATCAGTCAAACGCGGTCAGCCAGGCGCAATATATCCAGCAGCGGTTTGGCGTAAGCGGTCGGTTCTCGTCGACTCCATCGTGCCTCTGCTCCGAAATAATCCGGTGGCCGGGCGCCGAAATACCTCTTACGTCTGTGTCTAAATTTAGATATCGGTTGTTATGTCAACGCGAAGGTGCTTCGCGTTGAGAGTGGGCACTCTCCCCGCTCCCAGACGGGGTGGCGCTTTCGCGTCCGATGCGCGACCATCGGCACGGGGAGGCGCCACTTTCCTTATGTCAGATGCCAGCCATGCCTATGTGACGGCCGCTCCGGACTTGCCCGGTCCTGTTCCATTGCATGCAAGGCATGCCTTGTTCGACGTACGACCGGCCTATCTTGAAGCGGCCTATGCCGAGTTCGAAAGAAAATAGGGGACGTTCGACGATTTTCTCCATCGGGGGTTGGGACTGACCAGCGCGGAGGTGGATCAGTTGCGTTCGAAATGGCTGATCGCCGCCACCGAGGTTTCTTGAATACCGGGGCGCTGTTCCGCGAACTAATCATCAAGTGATGCCCCATCCTACGCTGCTGCCAAGTACTCGGTGCCGTGATTCCCGGAGGTTCCGGTTACACGCAGCGGCGCTTCATATTTATGATGACAAATGCGCTGTAAAAAATTATGGCGCCCCGTCCGCAAGACAGGGGAATCTATTTACCAGCCGCATCCCTTGGATGATGGCCGATGGAAACCGCCCCGGAGCCGGACTCGCGCGCGGCTGCGTTCATCCCGTCGCGATCTCGCCAAGTGATTGGAGCCGAATATGCGTATCGCAGTTCTGAAGGAGTTAGCCGAGGGCGAGGCCCGCGTCGCCGCGACCCCCGAAACGGTGAAGAAATTCATCGGGCTGGGCGCAGAGGTTGCCGTTGAAGCGGGGGCGGGGGAGGCCGCGTCGATCGCCGATGCCGACTATGCCGCCGCCGGTGCCAGTGTCGGCAGCCTCTCGGATGTGCTGAAGGGTGCAAACATCATCCTCGGCATCCAGGGGCCCGATCCGAAGGGGCTCAAGGGCTTCGCCGACGGTGCCTGGCTCGCCGCCGGGCTCAATCCGTTCGGTGAGCGCGCGCGCGTCGACGAATATGCCAAACTCGGCCTCGAAGCGCTGGCGATGGAATTTATGCCGCGCATCACGCGCGCGCAGTCGATGGACATTTTGTCTAGCCAGGCGAATCTCGCGGGCTACAAGGCGGTGCTGATGGCGGCGAACGCCTATGGCCGCGCCTTCCCGATGATGATGACCGCCGCAGGCACCGTCAGCGCCGCCAAGGCGTTCGTCATGGGCGTCGGAGTCGCCGGGCTTCAGGCGATCGCGACCGCGCGTCGCCTCGGCGCACAGGTCAGCGCGACCGACGTGCGCGCCGCGACCAAGGAGCAGATCCTCAGCCTCGGCGCCAAACCGATCTTCGTCGAGACGGTCGCGGGGATCGAGGGCGAAGGCGCGGGCGGCTATGCTACCGAAATGTCCGACGAATATAAGGCGGCGCAGGCCGAACTCGTGTCGTCGCACATCGCCAAGCAGGATATCGTCATCACCACCGCGTTGATCCCTGGGCGCCCCGCGCCGCGGCTGATCTCGGACGCGCAACTCGCGACGATGCGCAGCGGCAGCGTGATCGTCGACATGGCGGCCGAGAGCGGCGGCAATGTCGAAGGCTCGGTTGCGGGCGAAGCGAAGAAGTTCCACGGCGTCACCGTGATCGGCGCGAAGAATATTGCCGCGCTGATGCCCGCCGACACCAGCGCTTTGTTCAGCCGCAACCTGTTCAACTTCCTCTCGGCCTTCTGGGACAAGGAAGCGGGCAAGCCCGTGCTCGACGAGGAAATCGGCAATGCCGTGCGCCTGACGCACGGCGGCAAGGTCGTCAACGAACGGCTGCTCGCCTGATCGGCGGCTAGCGGGAGATACGCAATGGACTTCATTTCCATCTTTTCGATTTTTCTTCTGGCCTGCTTCGTCGGCTATTTCGTCGTCTGGTCGGTGACCCCGGCGCTGCACACGCCACTGATGAGCGTCACCAACGCGATTTCGTCGGTCATCATCGTCGGCGCGCTGATTGCCAGCGCGGCAGCGGGTTCGGCGACTTCGACGTGGCTCGGCCTCGCGGCTGTGGTGATGGCCAGCATCAACATTTTCGGCGGCTTTGCGGTTACCGCACGCATGTTGGCGATGTACAAGAAGAAGGGGCGCTGAGATGAGCATGCAATTCATCCTTTTCGGCGCCGGAACTGGCGATGGCGCGATACCCGCGTGGGCTGCCATCGCCTATCTGGTAGCGGGCGTCCTCTTCATCCTTGCATTGCGCGGTCTTTCGAGCCCCGCGACTGCGCAGAGCGGCAACCGCTTCGGCATGATCGGCATGACCATCGCGGTCGTCACGACGCTGCTGACGCATGCCCCGGTCAGCACCACCGGCGCTCTCGACACCATCGGGCTTGTCGAAATTCTCGTCGCGATCGGCATCGGTGCGGTGATCGGCATCGTCATGGCGCGGCGCATCGCGATGACTGCCATGCCGCAGCTCGTCGCGGCTTTTCACAGCCTTGTCGGCCTTGCCGCGGTCGCAGTGGCCGCCGCCGCCTATCTTAACCCGGTCGCCTTCGGCATCGCCGATGCCGCGGGTCAGATCCATGTCGTCAGCCGCATTGAAATGGGCCTCGGCATTGCGATCGGTGCGATCACCTTCTCGGGATCGGTCATCGCCTTCCTCAAGCTCAACAGCAATATGTCGGGTTCGCCGATCATGCTGCCGGGGCGGCACGTCATCAATCTTGGCACGCTCGCCGCGATCGTCGCACTGACCGCCTATTTCACGCAGGACCAGTCGCCGTGGGTGTTCTGGACGATCACCGGCCTCAGCTTCGTCATCGGCTTCCTGCTGATCATCCCGATCGGCGGCGCCGACATGCCCGTCGTCGTGTCGATGCTCAACAGCTATTCGGGCTGGGCCGCGGCGGCGATGGGCTTCACGCTCGGCAACACCGCGATGATCATCACCGGCGCGCTCGTCGGCTCGTCGGGTGCGATCCTGTCGTACATCATGTGCCGTGCGATGAACCGCAGCTTCATCAGCGTGATCGCGGGCGGTTTTGGCGCCGATGCCGAAGCGGGCGCGGGTGGCGGGTCGAAGGAACAACGTCCGTGGAAACCGGGCAGCGCCGAAGACGCCGCCTTCCTGATGAGCCAGGCCGAGAATGTCATCATCGTCCCCGGATACGGTATGGCGGTCGCGCAGGCGCAGCACGCGCTGCGCGAAATGGCGGACCAGCTGAAGAAGGAAGGCGTGAACGTCAAATATGCGATCCACCCGGTCGCAGGGCGCATGCCCGGCCATATGAACGTCCTGCTCGCCGAGGCAAACGTGCCCTATGACGAGGTGTTCGAGCTCGAGGACATCAACGGCGAGTTTGCGCAGGCCGACGTCGCTTTCGTGATCGGCGCGAACGACGTGACCAACCCGGCGGCCAAGACCGACAAGTCATCGCCGATCTATGGCATGCCGATCCTCGACGTCGCCAATGCCAAAACTGTGCTGTTCGTGAAGCGCTCGATGGGCGGGGTCGGCTATGCCGGCGTCGACAACGACGTTTTCTATATGGACCAGACGATGATGCTGCTCGGCGATGCCAAGAAGATGGCCGACGATATCGTCAAGGCGCTGAGCGGTAGCGGACACTGATACCCGGCGCGGCAGCGGGGCATCGGGGGTAGCCCGTTGCTGAACACCGCCTTGTTCGCGAGCAGTGGGCCGGGTGCCGGTGTGGCTTATGATATGGACGCGGTCGAAGGCGACGAGGCATTCGCAGCCCATTAATATCGTCGCTATGGAGGCGGGGCAGCTACCAAGTTGATCAGGCCATCGGTCATTTTCCGGAGATTCTGGGGGGAAAATCTCTCGGCCTCGATCGGCAGCAGCAACATCCAGCCATCGGTGATAGCGCAAAGCTGATCGGTGAGAATTTCCGCGGGCAGATCGTCGCGGACGCTGCCGGATTTTTGCCAGGCTCTGATGATTATGGTGTAGTTTTCGCGATATCGCGCGTAGCGCCGTGCAATGACCTCGGCGCAGCGAGGCTCCTGCGCCGCGAAAGCGATGAGCTGGACATTGGCGAGCCACAGTTCGGTATCGGACATCCATGTCAGCCAGCGTTCCATTCCCTCTCTGAGATCGGCCGAGCGGCGCATCGCGCGCAGCATCGCATCGAATTCATCGAACAAATGTTCGGCGGCGGCGACGATCATCGCTTCCTTGTTGTCGAAATAATAGGACACCGCGCCCGTCGTGAAACCGGCGTACGTTGCAACCTTGCGGAGCGAGGCGCCAATATAGCCTTCCTGCGCTATTACAGCCATCACGGCTTTCAGCAGCTTGGCCCTTTGCGCAGTGCGATCGCCGACAGGCCGCCCCCGGCCGCGAGCCGGCTTCGGTTTGCCCTTGTTCGGGGCATCGGGCGCGGCGGTCGTCAGGGGTTTCAAGGTCGCTTTCATGGACTTGCTATAGCCGTTGAATTTCGGCGACGGCAATACCACGACAAGCGCGGTGATAAATGATCCGCCGCGCGACATCGCGGCCGGCGCCGCCGCATGGTACCGATCAATTGCCGGGTAACGACCTTCATCCGTCTCCACCTCCCGCTTCGATCCGCTCATCTTGCCCCCGGCGCGCTACTCTGTCGGGCCGCATGGCGCGGGCGCGGTGGTTTTCGAGGCCGAGCGCCTCCCTATCCGGTCCGTTTAGCGGCATCGCCGCCGGCGCCGGAGCGCAGCTGGGGACCAGTCCGCAGGCAGGCCGCTCCAACAAAGTGGTACATATAACTAAAAAAGATTGACGAGGGGAGAGAATCTCCCATAAACGGCTGTCAAGAATTCATGGTCCTGCGTTTGATTCGTGTGGCTGACCTGGCGCCTGCTGGTGTCGTCAGCTCGGGGAGTATTGCGCCAGATTTCGCGGATAGGAGAATTTGCATGATCGACCTTACCGGCCGCGTTGCGATTGTGACCGGAGCAGGAGGGGGCCTGGGGCGCGAACATGCCTTGTTGCTGGCTCGCCGGGGCGCCCGCGTCGTCGTCAACGATCTCGGCGGCAGCGTGTCCGGCGAAGGCCAGTCCGGAACCGCGGCCGAGAAAGTGGCCGAGGAAATTCGGGAAGCGGGAGGCGAAGCCCTTGCCGATGGCGCCTCCGTCACGGATCCGGCAGCGGTGGAGGCCATGGTCGCTGCCGCGATCGCCCGTTGGGGCCGCGTCGATATTCTCGTCAACAATGCGGGGATCTTGCGCGACCGCAGCTTCGCGAAAATGACGTTGGAGGATTTCCGGACCGTCGTCGACGTTCATCTCATGGGTGCGTTCAACTGCACCAGGGCGGTGTGGGACCCCATGAAAGCCCAGGCCTATGGCCGGATCGTGATGACCACCTCCTCATCGGGCCTCTACGGCAATTTCGGGCAGGCCAATTATGGCGCGGCCAAGATGGCGCTCGTGGGTCTGATGCAGACGCTCGCGATCGAAGGCGCGAAATATGACATCCGGGTCAATTGCCTGGCCCCCACCGCCGGTACCCGCATGCTCGACGGACTGATGTCCGAGCCCATGCTGAAGGCGCTCGCGCCGGGTGCCGTGAGTCCCGGAATGCTGGCGCTGGTCGCTGAAGAGGCGCCCACCCGGGCGATCCTTTGCGCCGGAGCAGGATCGTATGAACAGGCATTCGTGACACTGACCCGCGGCGTTCATCTGGGCGCAGGCGACGAGGTCGCTGACGAGATTGCTCTGGGCTGGCCGGCGATCTCCGATCGCGGCGGCGAACGCGTTCCCGCCTCCGGGGCCGAGCAAGGGCAGCTCGAACTTGAAAAGGCCAGCTTCGTCGTGGCCATGCAGGGAGCCTGACATATGCGTGACGCAGTCATCGTAGCAACCGCCAGAACCCCGATCGGCCGCGCTTATCGAGGCGCCTTCAACGCCATGATGCCGCCCACCCTTGCGGCGCATGCAGTGCGCACTGCCGTAGAGCGCTCGGGCGTCGATCCTGCCGAGATAGACGATGTCATCATCGGCAGTTCCTTGCTTCAGGGCGGACAGCACACGATCGGGCGCACCACGGCGCTTCGTGCGGGCCTTCCCGTCAGCGTTCCAGGACTATCCCTCGATCGCCAATGCTCTTCGGGCCTGATGAGCATCGCAACCGCTGCCAAGCAGGTGATCGTCGACCGCATGAACGTGATTGTGGCGGGAGGCGTCGAATCCATCTCGCTCGTCCAGACGCCGCAATTGCGGGTCGATGAAGATCCGGAACTGAAGGCGATTGCGCCCGACATCTATATGCCGATGCTGCAAACCGCCGAGACTGTCGCGAAGCGCTATGGTGTCAGCCGGGAGCGGCAGGACGCCTATGCACTGCAATCGCAGATCAGGACGGCCGCAGCGCAGGCGGCGGGCGCCTTCCACGAGGAAATCATTCCGGTATCGGCGAAGAAGCTGGTGGTCGACAAGGCGACGGGCGAAAGTTCATACGTCGAAGTGACCTTGACCCAGGACGAGGGCAACCGTCCGGAAACGTCGGCCGAAGGGCTGGCGAGCCTCAGGCCCGTAGTGGACGGCGGTGTCATCACCGCTGGCAATGCCAGCCAATTATCCGACGGGGCTTCGGCTGTCGTCGTGATGGAAGCGGAACTCGCGGCAAGTCGCGGCATCCGGCCTCTTGGCCGTTATATGGGTATGGCAGTCGCAGGCACGGAGCCCGATGAAATGGGGATCGGACCCGTTTTTGCGGTCCCCAAGCTGCTTGAGCGCTTCGGACTCAAGATGGCCGATATCGGCCTTTGGGAACTCAATGAAGCCTTCGCCGTCCAGGTTCTTTACTGTCAGGACAGGCTTGGCATTCCCGATGACCGTCTGAATGTGAATGGCGGGGCGATCTCGATCGGCCACCCCTATGGCATGTCCGGTGCCCGCATGGTCGGGCATGCCCTGATCGAGGGGCGCCGGCGCGGTGTGCGCTATGTCGTCATCACCATGTGCGTGGGTGGCGGCATGGGGGCCGCCGGCCTGTTCGAGGTGCTTTGAGATGATGGCGGCGATGACGTTGCCGGATTTTGCGGCGCTCGCCGGAAATCCGGTCGGGACCTCCTCCTGGATGACCGTCGATCAGGATCAGATCGATGCATTCGCGCGCTGCACCCATGTTGAGCAGTTCATCCATGTGGATCCCGAACGCGCCGCGCAAACCATATTCGGCACGACGATTGCCCATGGCTTCCTGACGCTCTCCCTGCTTTCCGCAATGTCCTACGAAACCATCCCCCGCATCGAAGGGGCGACGATGTCCGTCAACTATGGTTTCGATTCGGTGCGGTTTATTTCACCGGTCAAGGTCGGCAGCCGCATTCGCGGCATATTCCATCTGTTCGACTGCACAGAGCGGAAGCCCGGACATTGGCTTTCGAGGATATCGGTAAAGGTCGAAATCGAGGGCGCGAACAGCCCCGCGCTTGCGGCCGAATGGCTCATCATGACCGTCCTGGGCGACGGATAGCTGGAGAATCGCGATGCGTGTGCTGGTCCCCGTGAAGCGGGTCATGGACTATAATGTGAAGCCCCGGGTGAAGGCGGATGGCACGGGCGTCGATCTGGCGAACGTAAAGATGTCAATGAACCCGTTCGATGAGATTGCGGTCGAAGAGGCCGTTCGCCTCAAGGAAAAGGGCGTTGTCACCGAAATCGTGGCCGTGTCGATCGGCGCGGCGAAGGCGCAGGAAACGCTGCGTACATCGCTCGCAATGGGCGCCGACCGTGCCATCCTCGTCCAGACCGACGAGGAGGTCGAACCGCTGGGCGTAGCCAAGCTGTTGGCAAAGATCGTCGGGGAAGAGCAGCCGGGCCTGGTCATTCTGGGCAAGCAGGCGATCGACGATGATTGCAACCAGACCGGCCAGATGCTCGCCGCCCTTCTGGGCTGGGGGCAGGGCACTTTCGCCAGCAAGGTCGAAATATCCGGCGACACGGTCAGGGTGACCCGTGAGGTCGATGGCGGGCTGGAGACGATCGACCTCAAGATGCCGGCCATCATCACGACGGATCTTCGCCTCAACGAGCCGCGCTATGCTTCGCTTCCGAACATCATGAAGGCGAAGGCCAAGCCGCTCTCGCAAAAGGTCCCGGCCGATTATGGCATCGATATCGCGCCCCGTCTCACGACCCTGAAGGTCTGCGAGCCGGCGAAGCGTTCGGCGGGCATCAAGGTGGCCGACGTCGACGAGCTGGTGGAAAAACTCAAGGCAATGGGAGCCGCGGCATGAAGACGCTTGTTTGGGTCGAGCATGAGGGCGGCACGGTCAAGGACGCGACCCTCGCGGCGGTCACGGCCGCTTCCAGGCTCGGTGAAGTCCATCTCCTGGTCGCTGGTGAAGGCATTGGCGCGGTGGCGGCCGCGGCCGCGAAGATCGCAGGCGTGGGCAAGGTCCATGCCGCCGAAGGTGCCGCTTATGGCCGCGCGCTGCCCGAGAATATCGCGCCGCTCGTCGTCGACCTGATGGCCGATCACGACGCCTTCCTGGCGCCGGCCACCGCCAACGGCAAGAATATCGCGCCGCGCGTTGCTGCGCTGCTCGATGTCATGCAAATCTCGGAAATCCTGTCGGTGGAGAGCGCGGACACCTTCACCCGTCCGATTTATGCCGGCAACGCGATCGCCACGGTGCGGTCGTCGGATACGAAGATGGTCATCACCGTGCGCGGCACCGCTTTCGACAAGGCCCCCCGCGAAGGCGGTGCGGGCGTGGTCGAAGCGGTGTCGGGCGCTGGCGACCCCGGCCTGTCGAGCTTCATTGCCGCCGAGATTTCGAAGTCCGAGCGTCCCGAGCTCACCTCGGCGAAGATTGTCGTCTCCGGCGGTCGCGCGCTGCAAAACAGCGAAAATTTCCAATCGATCATCGAACCGCTTGCAGACAAGCTCGGAGCGGCGGTCGGAGCCAGCCGCGCCGCGGTCGATGCAGGCTATGTGCCGAACGATTATCAGGTCGGCCAGACCGGCAAGATCGTCGCTCCGGAAATCTATATTGCGGTCGGGATTTCCGGTGCGATCCAGCATCTTGCGGGCATGAAGGATTCCAAGACCATCGTTGCGATCAACAAGGATGAAGATGCACCGATCTTCCAGGTTGCCGATATCGGTCTCGTTGGCGACCTTTTTTCAGTCGTTCCTGAATTGACGCGACGGCTCTGAATATTCTTGCGCGCGGCTTTGGGCAATCGATCGTCCGGGCAGCGCGGCGATCGTGGCTTGCGGCTTGTCCGGACCGGGCTTCGAGATCGCGGCGGCACGTCGGATGGATCGGGCTTGCCGGGCGCGCCATCGGGAAGCTATTCGCGATATAATGTCAGGCGAAACAGAATTGTCCGAGCTCGCTGCTGAAAATCTCGCTCCGGTTCGGGCTGTGCGAGGAGGCAAGCAGCGCCGTTCCCTCGAGCGCCGCGCGCTTATCACCGAGGCCGCCATCGAGGTGATTGCCTCGCATGGCGTTGCCGGTCTTACACATCGGCTGGTGGCGGAGCGGGCCAATGTCTCCCTGGCGGCGACCACTTATCATTTCGACACCAAAGATGACATTCTTGCCGCGGCTTCGAAAATGACGCTCGACGGCTATGTCGAGGCGTTTCAGCGCGCTGCCGCGCGGATGCAGGTGGAAGGCGGCGGCCCGGAGGCCTTCAGGGGGCTGGCCATCCGCCTGGTCCGCAACGCCGCGCAGCGCGATCGTTCGCGGACGACCTGCTGGGCGGAAATCCTGCTCGATGCTCACCGTCATCCTGCAAGCCTGCAACTGGCGCGGCAGTGGTTCGATGAAATTGCCGCGGCTTGGCTCGGCATCGCGCGCGCCGCAAAGGTTGCCGAACCGGAAGCTGCTGCCAGATCGGGTATCGACCTGGTGATAGGATTGCTCTTCATCGTGATCGGAGCCGGGCTCGACGAAAAGCAGGTCGAAGCCGTACTCGATCAGGGGGCCGATCCGCTGGAGGCCTGGCATGTGGAGCCGCATGATCGCGAAACCGACGGATCGGAGCGCATCAGCAGGAAATCCGCAGCGACACGTGAGCGCATTCTCGAGGCGACAACGGAATTATTGATTTCGGAAGGCGCAGGTTCCGTCACATTCCGGTCGGTGGCGGCTCATGCCGGCTTGACGCCTGCCGGTCCTTTTTATCATTTTCCAACCATTGCCGGTCTTCTCGCGGCTGCCCAGGAGCGGCTTTTCGCGCAGTCGAAGGACCGTTACCGGATCGTCGCGGCTACGGATTCCGGCGGGGACCTCACGGTCGATCGCCTGATCGACCGCACCGCCACGATCCTCGTGCGTGAGGTAAGCGCATATGCCGGCAATAATCTGGCGACTTACGCCATCTGGATCGATGCCGATCGACGGCGCGAACTGACCCCGATGATCTGGAGCGCGATCGAGGATCAGTACAGGGCCTGGCAGCGCATGCTCGGCCGTATCATGGCGGAGCCGCGTGCCATGGACGGCATGCTCGCCCAATCGATATTCGTCGGCAAGCTCGTCCGTATTCTGGCCACGGGATCCATGGTGGAGGATCTGGCGCTCATTCGCGGAGAGGTCGCGAGAGACCTCGAGGCCATCGCGCAGGGCCGCTTCTGGCTGTAAAGCCAGAATGCTCGAATAAAACTGGCGTCGTAAGCCCGGCTGGTCCCCGGCCGCAGGACGGATTCAGCGATCGATGATGCGCTCGATGAGTATAGCGGTCTGGTCGGCGAGTTCTTCGGGCGTGACGCGGCCGTCAGGCTCGAACCAGGCTGCGGCGCCATCCGCTATGTCATAAACCGCATGGGCACGCGTATGGCGATCGACCTCAGGGTCCGGGCCAGCAATCTCGTCGAGCAACTCTCTTATGATGGCGACATATTCGGAGCACGCCACCGTGAATCTTTCGAGTTCCCGGGGATCGAGTGCCCGCTTCATGAGCGCGGGGTTGATGAGGGTTTCGTAAGCCGCTGCCATCTGCCGGTGCGTTGCGGACCAGATGATATGCCGGCGCAATATGGCAAAGAGCAGTTCGCGGGGGTCGCGGTTGGTATGGCCCGTAAAGGTATGGACGTAAAATTCGCTGAGGAGGTGATCCAGCGCGGCCACGAGGATTTCCTGCTTCGAGCGGAAATGGCTGTAGATCGATGCCGCTACGACACCCGCGGCGTTGGCGAGATCCCGCATCGAGCAGCCGTCGTAACCGCGTTCGGCGAACAGGTTGACCGCCTCGACGAGCAACCGCTCCCGCGTACCATTGTCGGAACCGACCCGGCCGAGATTGCGCAGCCCATCCAGTTCGAATCGGGCAAGGTAGTGATCGGCGACGCCGCCCGGCCGATCGGGATTGCTTTCCGTCTTTTGCAAATTTCGGTGCTGTAGCGAGGCGGCTTTCATGTGGGTCCTTGGTTGCAGGGCGACGTCGGTCGATCTTTTCGCCGTTGCCGCCGGTGAAGCTATTTGTCGCCTTTTCCTGCGCATACGTCAAGATTTCCGAATGATCGTTCGTTCGTTTTTTGAATCGATGTGGCGACGATGCCTAGCATATATGTAGCAAAATTGCGGAAGCTTGACGAAAATCAGGCGTCCTGATAGATGGCTTACGAACGATCGTTCGGTTGAGGAGTTTGAAATTGGAGCGCGCAGGTCGACTGGAAGGCAAGGTCGCAATCGTGACGGGCGCTGCGACCGGCATAGGCAGGGCGATAGCTGTCGCCTTCGCGAGGGAGGGCGCGCGTCTGATCATTTCGACGAGCCGCAATATGGCGGCACTGCGGGAAACTGAGGCATTGGCGGGAGGCGCCGCTTTCGCCATCCAGGCGGATTCGTCGAAGGCCGCCGATGCCAAGGCACTCGTCGATGCGGCGGTCGAGCGGTTCGGCAAGCTGGATATTCTCTGTAACAATGCCGGAATCTTCATCGCATCCCCGGTGATCGATATGACCGAGGCGGATTGGGACCGGGTCATTGACGTCAACCTCAAGGGCGTCTTTCTGACGACCAAATATGCGCTCCCGGAAATGCTCAAGGCCGGAGGCGGCTCGATCGTGAATATCGGATCGGTCAACAGCTTCGTGGGAGAGCCGCAATATGCCCATTATTGCGCTTCGAAGGGCGGCGTATTGATGTTCACAAAATCGGTCGCGCTCGAACATGCACGGGATGGAATCCGCGCAAATGTCGTTTGCCCCGGCTGGATCGACACGCCGATGAGCTCGTCCGTCGTCGAGCATCTTGGCGGCTACGAGGAGGCTCAAAAAGTGGCTGCCTCGGTGCAACCACTCGGAATTGGCCAGCCTGAACAGGTCGCGACGGCGGCGGTGTTCCTGGCTTCGGACGAAGCCAGCTTGATCACCGGCACCGACCTTCGCGTCGATGGCGGCTTTACCGCGCAATAGCGGCGGCAGGCGGCAACCGGGAAACCGCTCATGCCGTCCGGCCGTCGGCTCAGGGAGAGAAGAATATGACCGAACATGCGATCGCCCAAGCGCCGAAAGAGCTTGGTCCTCTCATTTCGAAAGCTGTCGAGGCCGGCGACATTGCAACTGCCCTTGCATTTTATGAACCCGGTGCGGCGATGATATTGTCGAGCGGCGAAGCGACCACCGATCGCGAGGGGGTCCGCGCCGAGTTACAGGCTCTCGCCGATATCAAGCCGAAAGCGATCTTCGACGAAGTCGTGACTGTCATGCACGGGGATGGCCACCTCGCCACGACCCGGTGCCGCGGCCGCATACTGGCCACCGGGCCTGATGGATCCGCCGTCACCTTGCCGTTCCACACCCTCGAAGTCTCGCGCAAGCAACCGGACGGCGCATGGCTCGTGGCCATCGACAATCCCTATATCGGCTCGATGGATGATGGCGGGTTTGCGGAGATACTGCCTCATCGAGGCGACGAAGCCGCTGGCTCCGGCCCGACGGCATAAACCCGACCCATATTTTATTCGACGCGGGCAATCTCGGCTCCGCGCGCCGTGAACTGTATAAAGGATCGACTGTATGGATATCATGAAGCAAAATGTGATGGACGGCGCCGATGAAATTCCATCGATGAATGTGCTTGTGGTGGTGGCGCACCCCGACCGCGCATCATTGACCTGGGCCGTTACCGAGGCTTTTTCGAAGGGCGCGGTGGAAGCCGGCCATAAAGTCGACATCGCCGATCTTGTCGGGGAGGCGTTCGAGCCGAGAGAGCTTCTGGCGGACCATGACAGCTTTCATGGTCGTGGTCCGGTGCCGGACGATGTGCTCCAGGAACAGGCGCGGGTTGACCGGGCCGACGCGCTGGTGCTGGCCTTCCCCCTTTACTGGTGGTCCATGCCGGCCGTGCTCAAGGGATGGATCGACCGGGTATTCATCAACGGGTGGGCTTATGCGTATGAGGACGGCAAGCTCGCCGGCACGATGCGCGATATTCCGGTCCATCTGCTTGCCGTGGGAGGCGTCGACAGTGAGGGCTATGCAAAGCATGGCTATGACGTCGCTTTCACCACCCAGATCGAGACGGGAATCTTCAAATATTGCGGGATGACCACAATTCGGAAGCATTTCCTGCTCGACAGCTTGAGCCCGGACGATGCGATCCGCGCGGGGCATCTCGAGAAGGCGTTCGCCATCGGTCGTGCCGTTGGCGCCGAAAGTTTCGAAAATGCCTGAGGTGAAGGCGTGAGTTCCGGCGAATGTGTCGGGGCGGCGTGCATGATTTCCCGGGATGGTCCGGAGATATGGCGCCTGCCCCTGCAAAACGCCCCGGCCCCATTGGCACATGTTTGCAACCAGAGTGTCACGCCGGCGTAAATTTGCGCGCGAAGCCATAAATGTTGCGCCTCAAGCCATATCATTTGTGGGTCATGCGAGTTATAATAACAGGCATTCCAATAAAGCGCGCGATCGCTACATCTGTCGTCAGATGGAGCCGGAAGATGCAAGTGGAGGGATCGATGAAGGTAACCGACGAGATGAAGCGGGACTTGGCTGCTGACGGCGCCATCGTGGTCCGCGGCCTGTTCTCACAGGAGCATCTTCGGCGGATGCGCGAAGCGTTCGACTATGGGCTCGCCCATCCCGGTCCGCAGCACGCGCTGGTCGGTGAGGGGACGCCGGACGAGTTGTTCAACGACTATGGCAATCCCGAAAATGGCGAGGTGCATCGCGCGACGATCAAGGATCTGGGGCTCGACGACTTTGCGGCCTCGCTGTGGGACTCCGAACATGTGTGGTTCGTCGGCGAGGAGCTGTTCATCAAAAAGGGCAACAGCGGTGGCCGATCGCCCTGGCATCAGGACACGTCCTATGTTCCGATGAACGGACCGCAACTGCTCAATATCTGGACCAGCTTCGAAAAGGTGCCCCGCAAGAATTCACTCGAATTCGTCCGGGGGTCCCACACGGCTATTCAGTATAATGGCTCGTCCTACAACGACCCGAGCGATCCCACAAAGCCGCTATGGCTCAATTGCGACTGGCCCCGGCTGCCGGAGATCGAGGCCGATCGTGCGAAAGATCCGTCGTCCTGGGATGTGATCACCTGGGAGGTGGAGCCCGGCGACGCGCTGGTGTTCCATTCCGGAATCTTGCACGGCGGCGCTCCCACCACGCCAGACTGCCCCGAGCGTCATACGCTCGTATACCGGTTCCATGGCGACAAGCTCTTTTATCGGCCGCTGCCGACGGAGGGGTGCGACTATGAGTATGACATCAGCGATCTCAACGATCCCTCGCTGACGCCGGGCGAGCCGTATCGGTCGCCGAATTATCCTCAGCTGCGCTGACCTGCCGGACGACCATCTTGTCAGCCGAACCGTGCCATGCCGAAGGCTTAAAGGATGGGGTGAGGTAACGTGAAGTTCGCATCTTTTTACCTGGTGATCCTCTCGGTCTTGCTGTCATCCTGCGGTTCGAACTCGCATGATCCGGAGAATAGCGACTGGTCCGTGATCGGGAACGGCGATCGGGTTCAGCACCATGCCGAAATCACGCAGATCAACAAGGATACGGTCGGCAAGCTCGGCCTTGCCTGGTCGGTGGAGATGCCGACAAGCTACGGGCTCGTCGGCAATCCGCTGATCAAGGACGGGGTCATATTCCAGGCCGGCCCCGGCGGACAGGCATTCGCCAACGATCTCAAGACGGGCAAGCTGCTGTGGCAGTTTACGGCCGACTATCCGGAACAATCAGCCATGACGGCGTCGCTGTCGAGCAACATCGCCCGGCAAGCGAACCGCGGATTGGCACTCCACAAGAATCTGGCGATCCTCGCGACCGGCGACTGCCGCCTGGTGGCGCTCGACCAGAAGACCGGCAAGAAGCGCTGGGAAGCGCAAAGCTGCGACGCCAGTCAGCAATATGGCATATTGGCGGCTCCGCGCGTCGGCGGCGGAATGGTGTTCACCGGTAATACCTGCGCCGATTCCGGAGAAACGCGGGGCTTCGTCGATGCGTTCGACGCAGATACCGGCAAGCATCGGTGGCGGTTTTACACGGTGCCCGGCGACCCGGCGACGGAGAAGGATCCCTTCTATCAGGATCTCGCCAAGAGCTGGGGAACCGATTGGTATGGCAAGACACATGGCTGCGGCAATGTGTGGGATGCCATGGTCTATGACGAGAAGCTGGACCAACTGGTTATCGGGGTGGGCGGTCCCTCGCCGGCCAGCCCGGCCGCCCGGGCCAGCGATGCGGGCGATGAGCTGTTTACCAATTCGGTCGTCGCACTCGATGTCCGCACCGGCAAATATAAGTGGCACCATAAGCAGGTGCCGCACGATGCCTGGAATTATGAACCGGCCGTGGGTCTGATGATCGCCGAGCTGCCGGTGGAGGGGAAGCTCCGTCACACGATCGTATCGGTGCCGAAGCAGGGATTTGCCTATGTCTACGACGCCGAAACCGGCAAGTTCCTGAAGGGCAATAAATATGTCGAGATGACCTGGGCAAAAGGGCTCGACCGGGATGGGCGTCCGATCACGATTCCAGATGCGAATTACTGGGAACGCCCGGGGCAGGAAACCATGATCCTGCCGAGCGGTCTCGGGTCTCATGGCTGGGAGGCGCTGGCGTTCAATCCCGAGACGAGCACCGTCTACGTTCCCACCATGGTCATGCCCGCGACCTACAAGGTGCAACCGGGCGCCCTTGTGGGTGGACTGGCCGTTGACTGGTATTATGGCGACCGCCCGGAATCCAGGGTCAAAACCCGCGGCGAAGTCGTCGCCATCGATCTGGCCAAAAATGTGATCAAGTGGCGGACGACCACTTCGACCCTGCCGATGAACGGCGGACTGCTTCACACGTCGGGCGGCCTTGTCTTCCAGGGTCTCGCGGATGGCAGGCTCGTCGCTTTCGACGATGAGACGGGCAAGATCGTGTGGAGCCGCCAGACCGGCGGTGCGATACGCGGCGCGCCTGCGTCGGTGATGCTCAATGGCGAGCAATATATCGTGGTCCCGACCGGCAATGGCGCGGCGTCCATCTCGGCCTCGTTAGTCTATCGATATAATTCCACGCCCGAAAGCCGTACCCCGCCGCGCCTTCTGGCTTTCAAGATCGGTGGCACGGCTCCCTATCCGCCGCTCGCCAAGCCCGAGGCAACACCCGTCCCTTCCGCGCAGCGGCAGTCGGTGGCGCTGGCGGCAAGGGGCGCGGCCCTGTTCGAGGGCCTGGGCTGCGACGTTTGTCACGGCACCGATGGGGGCGCTTCTGTTGGCGGCGCGGTGCCGAACCTCAACCGGACCCCGCCGGCCAACCTCGATTTCCTGAAGCTTGTGGTTCAGCAGGGCGCGCTGCGGGCGAACGGGATGCCGCAGTTCAAGGGCGTTACCGACGACGATGCCGCGGCGCTCTACGCTCATCTCGTCAACAGCGCCTGGGACGCACATGACCGGGAGCAGACGAACAAGAAGAAGAAAGCGAAATAGCGAATTCGGATCCCGGGCGGCCGTTGTCGGCAGCCCGAATATTGGGTTCGTCGATACCTCCTGATTGAAGTGAAGGAATGTCTCATGTTGTGGAAACGCCGGAACTTCGCGAGACTCACGCTCGGCGTCACGATCGCCGGTATGGCTGCCGCCGCATTGACGCTGTCGGCTAACGCCGGAGCCGACACGACCGATCAGTCCGTCGAGGCACCCGACGCCGCCGAATGGCGGCTCATGGGGAATGGCCCCGGCCAGCTTTTCCATAGCCCGATCGATCAGATCAACGACAAGAATGTGTCGAGCCTCGGCCTCGCCTGGAGCGTGGACCTCCCCACCAAGGACGGGCCGGTCGGCAACATCTTGGTGGCCGACGGCGTGGCATATCAGAGCGCAGCGGGCGGACGCGTCTTTGCCGTAAGCCTCGAAGGCAAGCTCCTGTGGGAGTTCGATCCGGAACCCAATTTCACCGGGGCCGCGCTGACCGCGTTCATGGGCGCCCGGTTTCAGCGCGGTCTGGCGCTCGAGGGGGACCAGGTCTTCATTTCCACGCCCGATTGCCGGTTGATTGCGCTCGACAAGGTCACGGGCAAGAAGAACTGGGACAAGCTGACCTGCGACAAGACCGGGGGTTTCACGCAGACCGGCGCACCGCAGGTGGGCGCGGGCCTCGTGTTCACGGGCAACAGCTGCATGGACATCGGCGGCAGGCGAGGCTTCGTCAACGCCCTGGACCAGAAGACCGGCGAAGAGAAATGGCGCTTCCACGTGGTGCCCCAATTCCCGGAGGAGCCGGCTGGAGGGCAGGAGTCCCCGGCGCACGAAATGGCGGCCAAGACATGGGGTCAGCCCACGCAGCAGGTGGGCTGCGGCGGCGCCTATGGCGGGATGACCTACGACCCCGCTTTGAACCTTCTGTATGTGTCCACCTCCGGAGCCGGACCCTGGTCGCCGACCGGTCGCGGCAAGGGAGCAGGCGATGAGTTGTTCGCGGGCTCGATCGTCGCGCTGAACGCCGACACCGGCGAATATGTCTGGCATTACAAGCTGGCGCCGAACGACGGCTGGAACTGGGAAGCCTTCCAGTCGATCGTGACCGATCTCACCATCGACGGCCAGAAGCGCCGCGTGCTGATGAACGCGCCCAAACATGGCTTTCTGATCACGCTGGACGCCAAGACCGGCGAATTCATTTCGGGGATCAAGACGACCGAGGTCAATTGGGCGAAGGGTTTCGACGCCAAGGGCGTGCCCATCCTGACGGGGGAAGCCAATTATTGGGAGAAGGGTTCGGAAGGGGCGCTGATTGCTCCGATGATCCTGGGCTCGCATGTCTGGCAACCGATGTCTTTCAGCCCCAAAACGGGCTTGATCTATATTCCGGTCGGTAACGGCACCTTTCACATCGCGACGCGGGACGACGCCTCTGTCGGAGGCGTGATTTTCGACTTCAACCGCAATGATCCGAAGCATCCACTGAGTGGCTCTTTGGTGGCGATCGACCCGGTCACGCAGGAGATCCGCTGGCAGGTGACGCACAAGATGGTCTACAACGGCGGCGTCCTGTCCACGGCGGGCAACCTGGTCTTCGAAGGCACTGGCGACGGTTATTTCCAGGCACGTGCGGCCGATACCGGGAAGCTGTTATGGTCGAAATATCTTGGCGGTTCGTTGCAGGGCGCGCCCAGCACCGTCATTCGGGACGGCGAGCAATATATCCTGCTGCCATTTGGCAATGCGAATTCTTCGGGAACGGGTGTGTCCTCGCCCCAGGACTCATCGTGCGAGGATTGCCGCCAGGCGCCGTCACGCATCCTGGCGTTCAAGCTTGGCGGGAAGCAGGTCCTGCCAGCCAATCCCAAGCTGCCTCCGGTTCCCAAGCCGCCGCTGCCCCGCTTCAGCAAGGCGCTCTCCATCCAGGGCATGGGCCTGTACAACGCTGCCGGCTGTGAGGTGTGTCATGGCCTCGGCATGGTCAATGGCGGCGGCACCGCGCCCGACCTCCACCGGACCGACGAGGCGCGTCACGGTCTGTTCAAGGAGATCGTTCGCGATGGACTGCTGAATCAAACCGGAATGCCCCGCTTCTCCTATCTCTCGGACGACGATCTCCAGGCGCTGCAGGCTTATATGATCAACAATGCCTGGGATGCCTATGATGCGGGGCGAAATCGAAAGGCGCGGCCTTGATGTATAAAAACAGTCCACCATAGGGTGCGTATCCGTATCTCTTCCTAGAGATACTGTATGGATAAAAATAAAGAAGCCGTCCTTTGATCGGGTGCCGGGTACGGGCGCGATCGAATAAGTTTCTGCGCCTATTATCGATGCATAGTTGAGAATTTGCAGAGGGTACAATTTGATGCTGAGAGGATGAAATCCCCGGCATGCATGAATAGGGAGGAAGTCATGATTAAATTAGGTTCCATTTTGCTGTTCGGGGCTTGCACATTAGCTTTCGCCGACACGTCCATGGCTCAGGACGCGACGCCCGCGGAGCAGGCGCAAAGCGATGGCGGCGATATCGTCGTCACCGCGCAGCGGCGATCGGAGCGGCTGCAGGACGTCCCGGTTTCGATTACCGCGATCGGCGGCGACACGCTGGCCAACCAGCGCATCCAGCAAGCCAGCGATCTTGTGAGGTCGGTTCCCAATCTCCAGGCTGCGACTGTGGCCGGCGAGAGCACGCCGGTATTCTCGCTCCGCGGCATCTCGATGAGCGATTTCAGCTTCAACCAGCAGGGGCCGGTCGCCGCCTATTATGATGAAGTCTACAAGGGCAGCTTCCCGTTTCTCGGCCTGGGGCTGTACGATCTGGAGCGTGTCGAGGTCCTGCGCGGGCCGCAGGGAACGCTTTACGGCAAGAACACGACGGGCGGCGCGATCAACTTCATCAGCCGCAAGCCCGACTTCGACACCGAAGGCTATCTGAAACTGGGCTATGGCAATTATAACCGATACGATGTCGATGGCGCGGTGCAGACCGGTCTGACCGACACGCTCGCCGCGCGCGTCGCCTTCACCTTCTCGCGCGCCGATGGATGGTTCAAGAGCCAGGCGCCAGGCAAGGCGAACCCCAGCGGCGTGCGCCAATATGGCATTCGCGGGTCGCTCCTGTTCAAGCCCAGCGACAAGGTGGACTTCACGCTGCGCCTGTCGACGAGCCTGATCAATCCCTATGAAGCCGCGGTCTATGGCGATCCCGGCCCGCTTGGGGTCGGCGCGGGCGTCTATGAACTGTTCGGCCAGGGGACGAGCTATTTCAGGACCGGCATCGGCCGCCGGGAAACGGAGACCAACTTCGTCGAGCGGCATAGGGCCCGGACCTACAGCGCGTCGCTGACCGGCAATTGGCAGATGACCGACGGCCTGACCGTCACGTCGATCACCTCCTATGATTATGGCAAGCTTTTCGTTCCGGACGACGGCGACGGCAGTCCGCTCAGGGTGGTCGAGGATCCGTTTGCCGCGAAGGGCCGGCAGTTCGCGCAGGATCTTCGCATCAGCAGCGATTATAGCGGGCCGTTCAATTTCATTCTCGGCGCCTATTATAATCGAGAGAGCCTGAACAACTTCAACGAAATCAGATACTATAACGATCTCGACGTGAATGGCGACGGCTTGCTCAATTCCGACGATTGCAGCGATCCGAATTCCGGCGGTCTCCTGGGATGCACCTATCGGAATACGTTCAGGCAGGTCAAAAAGACCGCTGCGGTATACAGCGATCTGAACTTCAAGCTGTCGGACAATGTCATCTTGCGCGGCGGTTTGCGTTTCACGCGGGACACCGGCCGGGTTTCTGACTTCGTCGGCCAGGTGCTGGGCTCGGACGGCGTTGTTCTTGCCAATACCATCCCCGGTGATGATCCGAGCGATCTGGATGCGACGACTGGCCGGAGTTTTCGCAAAAGCACCGTCACGGGCAAGGTGGGCATCGATTTCAAGACCGCGGACGGCGACCTGATTTATGCAAGCTTCAGCCGTGGCTATCGGGCGAATGCCTTCAACGCTCAGGCCTATTTTGTGCCCGACGAGCTCAATGTTGCCAAGGCGGAGACCGTCAACGCCTATGAGGTGGGTTTCAAGAGCCAGTTCCTCGATCGCGCGGTCACGCTGAACGGCGCGATATTCTATTATGATTATCGCAATCAGCAGGCGCTCAGCACCGATCCCGTTACGCAGGTGCAAAGTCTCGTCAATCTTCCGAAATCGCGCGTGATGGGTGCCGAACTCGAGTTCACCGCGCGCCCCGTCGATGGCCTGCGGCTGAACGCGGGACTGGGCCTGCTGGACACGAAGATCAAGGAAGGGGTGGTGGGCGGAAATTCGCTCGTCGGCAACCGCCTTTCGAATGCGCCAACGGTCAGCGTTTCCGGCGGCTTTGACTGGACGGTGTTGGACAGTGACAACGGCAGTCTCGAATGGGGCGTCAATGCCAACTACAATTCAAGGCAATATTATGATCTGCTCAACAACAAGCGAATTTCGCAAAAGGGCTATGGACTGTTCAATAGCCATCTGAACTACCGTTTTGCGGATGGAAAATATGGCGTGGGCGTCTGGGTGAAAAATATCTTCAATACCTATTATAGAAGATATGGCATCGATTTGAGCGGCTTGGGATATGACTATTATCGCCTCGGAGAGCCGCGCACTTTCGGTGCGAATTTCGACGTGAAGTTTTAAGGCTGCACCCGAAACGGATTTGCACTTTGCTCCGCTGCGTCATTCAGCCTCTCCGTCTCGGCGGAAGCTGGGTGGCGCAGCGGCTATGTGAGCCGGCGAACGGCCGATGGTTCCTCCCCAGCCTGTCCACCAATCCGGCGCAACGGCACGTTCAAGAGCATCTGCCGCAAATTTTCGTTCCCATAAACCCGCCATTTCTGAACGATGCCGAAGTGCAGTTCACGGGCTTTCTCCGTCGATGCCGCGGCATTGTCGCGTTCTTCTTCAATCTGATCAGGCAGTTGGGCGGGATCGCGCCGCACCGGGCGCCGCCTTGCATCGGCGGCAATCTGAAATTATGATATTTTGGCTGTTTGGCGTGTCCTGACAAGGCCGCCGCCATGCTTGCATCTGGCCAGGAAAAAGGTTGGAACAAATGAAGGCGGAGTCGCTTGGTACGGTGCGGTTGTCCGCTCAAAGCGCAAGAATCATGCGAGGAGAGCTGGTAAGCCGGGGTCTTCATTGGAACGCGGTCTGCAACGCTGCCCGGATTGAAACGTCGAGCATGGATCAGCCGGATGGCGTGATCTTGGGCCGCGACGAACTGCGATTGCAGAAGACGGTGGCCGAAGCGACCGTCGACGATGCCAAAGCCTGGTTCGAGCTCGGCAGCCGCTATCGGGCGACCGCCTATGGAACGTTCAGTCTCGCGGTTCTTTCGGCCAAGGATGCGGGGGAAGCCGTCCGCACAATTACTTCCTTTCAGGATCTCACCTATTCGCTCCTCACCTATTACGCACTGGAGGATGCGGGAGGCGCAATTCGCGGCATGAGCGTCGATGACTCCGGCGTGCCCGATCATCTCAAGGCCTTTTATCTCATCCGGGACCTTGGCGGAATGCGGCGCGCGCTCAATGATTGGGTGCTCGACGAATTTCCGCTCGAGCGCGTTAGCGTTTCCGTCCCCGAGCCTGCGGGATGGGAGGAGTTCGGACGTGATTTCGGATGTCCTGTGGAGTTCGGCGCGTCGCAAACGATCTGGCATTTCCGGAAAGGTGCCGAGAACAGGACGCTGCCATTGGCCGATTCCCTGTTGGCCGAAGCCTATACGCTGCAATGCGCGGAAGAGGTCAACAGGAGCCGGAAGGGCGGGGACGTCGACGCTGTCCTGATGGGTATTTTCTTGAATAGCGGCCAGCATTTTCCCTCGGCCGGAGAGGCCGCTCGGCAGATAGGCGTGTCCAAGCGCAGTCTCCACGCACGCCTGTCCAAATTGAATACGAGTTTTGGAGCGGTCCTAGATCGGGCGCGTCAGCAAAGAGCGCACCAACTGCTCTCGCAGACGCAGATGCCCATAAGGCTCATCAGCCGGTCCCTGGGCTTTGCGGAGACCGCTAGCTTCGCGCGCGCCTTCAAGCGATGGACGGGCACGCCGCCGGCTCAATTTCGTAGTCAAATGCAGGATGAGGGAGAGCAATCGCTCATCGTGTGAAGCGAATGCGCCGGGCGCCCTGATGGGCCCGTATTCACGATGAGACCGGCTGGATAGCCCGCGCTTCTCGATGTCGAGCTCGGCATTTGGCCGTTGCGGTGGTGAACTGCGGTACGCGCGAGCTTTCTGACGCGCAGATTTGCAAACCGATGGCCGGGCGGGTCGCATGGCGGCAGGAGACCGGCGGAGTGCCGGCATTTTCGTGCCTGTAGCGGCGGACGCCGCAGGTGCGCCGCGGCTCCCGGACTCCGGCAACCGAAGCCTTGCCCGAGATGGCCGAACCCGTTGTTCGTCCATGCGCGCCGGCATTTCGAAGGGCGTGATCTCGCTCCCGCCGGCCGCGTCAGCGGCCTTCGCCATGCGGCTGCCGTAAATTTGCACGCCAAGTCATAAATGTTGCGCCCCCAGTCATATTATTTTCCAAGAGAATCGCGTAGCTTTTCGAATGTTACAATAAATATCGAGGTGTCGAAAATACGGCAGATATTTTTCGAAAACTATAAAATAAAAATTCGAGAGCGATGCATAAAACTGGCCGAATGGGTGAAAATATATTGGGTGATCTGCGACGTCATCTGTAAAAACAACCCATTCTCTATTGAAATATTCGTCATTCGATAGTTTCAATTTCGGCCTTTCCTGCCCGCGCATTGAAGGTGGGGGATGTGGCTATGATAGACTTTAGCGAATCCCGGAAATTCATCTTCAACGCCAGGGCGGCCCGCACTGGTGGCGCCATTGCGCCGAGCTGCACCCTCTAGCGCGCCTCAGTCTCCAGAGCGCGCCGGGTTACTAGAAAGCTACGAGGATGACTATGAAAAGGCACAATTTTGTCGGGCTGGAATATGGTCTCGCCGGTAGGAGAGCACGTCGATGATCCCGCTGAAGACGGTCCTGACCCTGCCTGCTGTTGGCTTGTCGGGCTTCGAGACTCCGCTGACGGAAGAAGAGGAGGCGATCCAGGGTTCGGTCCATCGCTTTGCCAAGGATGTGATGCGGCCGTTGGGCCGGGAACTCGACCGGATGAGCGCGCAGGATGTGATTGCGCCGGGTTCGCCATATTATTCTCTGTTCGGGGAATATGCGAAGCTCGGACTCGATCCGGCCCTGCTCGCAGAATTGCCGCCCGAAACGGCCATTCGCACCGAAGCGCTTATCGGCGAGGAACTGGGCTGGGGCGACGCGGGGCTGGCGATTTCGCTGGGCGTCGCCGGCGTGCCGCAATCGGTGGCGGCTGCGGCGGGCAAGCAGGAACTGGTCGAACTTTGCGAGGGCAAGATCGGTTGCTGGATCGTGACCCAGCCCGATCGTGGCAGCGATACCCAGGTTCTCGACATGCCGCGCGAATGGCCTGCGGGGCAGGCCGGCAACATCGGCAACCTGACCGCCAAGGTCATCGGCGACGAGATTGTCATCAACGGTCAATGTTCGGCATGGGTGTCCAACGGCGCGGTGGCGCAGGTCGGGCTGATCCAGATCGTTTGCGATTATGGCGACGGCTACACCGGCAAGGACGGGCTACCGAATTTTCTGGTCGCGGTGGTTCCGCTGGATGCTCCGGGCGTGTCGAAGGGCAAGCCGCTCGAGAAGATCGGCCAGCGTTCATTGCCGCAGGGCGAAATCTATTTCGACAATGTTCGCCTGCCGCGGCGCTTCGCCGTTACCGAGGAGGAAAGCGCCTATGCGGTGGGCTGTTCGTCCTGGTCCTATCTCGGCACCTATATGGGCCAGGTCTTCACTGGCGTTGCGCGCGGCGCGTTCGAAATGGCACTGCAATATTGCCATGAGCGCCGCCAGGGCGGCCGGCTGCTGATCGACCAGCAGATGACGCGGCTGCGGCTTGGGGACATGTTGCGCCGGGTCGAGGTCGCGCGTGCCGTCTCGCGTCGGGCGCTCGCCTATGCGCGCCAGTCGCCGCTCACCCATCCCTATTACACGGCGTCGGCCAAGGTCACGGCTACCGAAGAAGCGATGATGGTCGTGGACGAGGCGTTCCGCCTGTTCGGCGGGGTCGGCACGACCCATGAATATCCGATCGAGAAGCTGGTGCGCGACACAAAGTCCGCCCTGATCGAGGATGGCGAAAATCGGGTCCTGACCATGCGCTTCGGCCTGCTTGCGCAGCAGCTTTATGCCGCAGGCTGGGCCAACCCCTGACAGTTCGAAATCACAATCCACAGAAATCTTGGGAGTAAAAAATGGCCAAATATCCTGTCGTCGTGACTGGCGCGAGCGGCTACACCGGCATGCTGATCATGGACTGGCTGATCGACCAGAACATTCCGTTCACCGCTGTCGCCCGTAATGCCCAGCGCACCAAAGACATGATGGCGCAGCGCGTAGTTCGGCTGGAATCCGCGGTGTACGAGATCATCGAAGCGCCGAACGAAGTCGAAGCGCTGACCAAGGCATTCCAGGGCGCGCGGGTGGTGTGCAACACGATCGGCCCCTTCCTGCACCATGGCCTGCCGGGGGTCGAAGCTGCGCTCAACGCGGGCTGTCACTATATCGATACCACCGGCGAGCAGGTGTTCATGATGGAGGTGCGCGAGCGCTTCGGCCCGAGGTTCGCCGAGGCCGGCCTGCTGGTCTCGCCATCGGTCGCCTATATGTACACATTCGCGGAAATCGCAGCCGAGCTGGCGCTAGAAACCCAGGGCGTGGACGTTCTCGAAGTCGCGACACTGGCGCGTGGACCGCGCGGCGGCACTGCCGGCGTTACGGTCGGTTCGACGGCCACGATCTTCGAAGCGGCCCGCTATGAAGCGCGTTACCTCTGGGACAACAAGCTGGTCGTTCATGACCCGTTGGCGTCGTTCAATGTCGTGGCGCCGGATTTCATCGAGCCGGTGTTCTCGCTTCCCTGGGGCGGCACATCACTTCCGATCTATTATGAAAATGATCCGCGGGTTCGCAGCTGCCTGGCAAGCGTCGGCTTCTACGACAACAATGTGATGAAGTCGGTTCACGAACTCTGCAAGAAGTGGGATACCGAATATAAGCATCTTTCCAAGGAAGAGCAGGATGCCATCGTCCTCCGCCTTGTGGAATCGACGACGCCGTCCATGCCGCCGCGCGAGCGCACGACGCTCCAGCGCACCGTCGACTTCGCCATCGGTCGCGGTAACCTGACCGCTGTCCGGGCGACCGTGCATGGCCAGACCCCCTATATCTCGACCGGCGCGGTGCAGGCGGCTGCCGTGGTCAAGCTGCTGGACAATGACACCGCAGCGGTCGGCTTCGCCTCGGCCTGCAAGGCGTTCGGTCATCGCTACCTGCTGGGCTTCCTGGAGCAACGCGGTCTGGCACGCGCTTCGGTCAGCCAGCTCTGAGGGCCCCTGCCATGGCAATCATCGACTTCTTCGATCGCGGCTGGCGGATCAACCCGAAGGGCGCGGCCTATATCCAGGATGACCGGGTCTTCACCTTCGACGAAATTCGCGCCCATACTTGCCGGATCGCCAATGCGCTTTTGGCGGAGGGATTTGCCAAGGAAACCAAGGCCGCCGCCTGGGCGGCAAATGATGTCATGGCCTGGACCTGCATGCTGGGAGTATGGCGCGCCAACATGTGCGTCATCCCCGTCGGAGCCCGCAGCAGCGCCGAGGAGAATGGCTATGTCCTCGATCAGTTCGATTGCGAGATTCTCTTCTTCCAGAAATATTTCGCCGACGTCATCGAAAAGCTGAAACCCAGCCTCCCGAGAATCCGCCACTGGATCTGCATCGATGGCGATGTGCCCGGCGCCGTCTCGCTGGAAAGCTGGACCGCGGACCAGCCGGGCACGCCGCCGCAGATCACCTATGGAAGGGACGATGTGGTAGCGCTGTCCCCGACCGGCGGCACCACGGGCATGCCCAAGGGCGTGATGAACACCCATCGCAGCATGCAGACCTTCGTGGCGCAGTTCATGGCGACCTTCCATTATGATACGGCCCATCCGCCGGTCAATCTTGCGGCCGCTCCCATGACCCACAGTTCGGGAACGCTGTCGCTTCCCTGCACCGCGCGCGGTGGTACGGTGGTCGTCGTCACGACGCCGGATCCGGCCGTGGTGCTCGAGAAGATCGCCGAGCACAAGGTCACCGAACTGTTCCTGCCGCCGACGGTCATCTACCGGCTGCTCGATGTTCCGGGGCTGAAAGGAAAGGATTTCAGATCGCTGAAATATTTCCTCTATGGCGCAGCGCCGATGTCGGTGGAAAAGCTCAAGCTTGCCATCGAAACCTTCGGGCCGGTCATGGCAGAGGTCTATGGCCAGACCGAAGCGCCGGTCGGCATTACCGCCATGGCGCCCGACGAATGTTTCCGCGACGGGAAGTTGGTGCCGGACGACCGGCTCTCTTCAGTGGGCCGGCCCAATGTGCTGACCAGCGTCGAGATCATGGACGACGACGGGCGGATTTTGCCGCAGGGTGAGGCTGGCGAAATCTGCCTGCGCGGCGACATCGTCATGAAGGGCTATTACAAGGACCCGCAGAAGACCGCCGAGACGATCGTCGACGGCTGGCTGCACACGGGCGATATCGGTTATCTGGACGATGCGGGCTATCTTCATATCACCGACCGCAAGAAGGACATGATCATCTCGGGCGGCTTCAACGTCTATCCGAGCGAGATCGAGCAGGTGATCTGGGGCCATGGCGCGGTGCAGGATTGCGCGGTGATCGGCGTGCCCGACGAACAATGGGGCGAGGCTGTCAAGGCCGTGGTCGAACTCAATCCGGGGCAGAGCGCAACTGCTGACGAGCTGATCGCGCTGTGCAAAGCCAAGCTGGGTTCGGTCAAGGCGCCCAAGACGATCGACTTCATCGACAGCCTGCCGCGCAGTCCGGTCGGGAAGGTGCTCAAGAAGGATCTGCGTGCCGCCTATTGGCAGGACGCCGGCCGGCGGATTTGAGGAGCGCCTGATGGAAAACGTCTATATCGCCGGCATTGCCATGACGCAGTTCGGGCGCCATCTCGATCGGACGATCGAGAGCCTGGCGCGCGAAGCCCTGGAGGGCGCCCTCAAGGACGCGGGCGCGCGCGCGGAGGATATAGGCGCGGCATTCCATGCCAATATTACCAATGGCCCGCTTCAGGGTCAGTTTGCGATCATAGGTCAGGTAAACCTGAGCCGCCTGGGGCTTGAGGGCATTCCGATCTATAATGTGGAAAATGCCTGCGCGAGCGGCAGCACCGCCGTTCACCTGGCAGTGCAAAGCCTGCGTTCGGGCGCGACGGACATCGCGCTGGCCCTCGGCGTCGAGAAGATGAATGTCGAAGACAAGGCCAAGACCCTGGCCTTGTTCGAGATGGGCGTCGACGTGGAAAGGGCTGAAGAAACCTTCACCCGGCTGGAGGCGATGGGCAAGGGCATTGTGCCTCCTCCGGGGTCAGAATCGGCTAGGCCGTACAGCCGGTTCATGGGCATCTACTCGTCCTGGTGCCGATGGCATATGCAGACCTATGGCACGACGCAGCGGCAGATCGCGGCAGTCTGCGCCAAGAATCACCAGCACTCGGTGCATAATCCCTGGTCGCAGTACCGGCAGTCCTTCACGATCGACGAAGTGCTGGCGGCAGCGCCGATCACTTATCCGCTTACCCTTCCGATGTGTTCGCCGGTGACCGACGGCGCAGCGGCAGTCATCCTGTGTACCGAGGCGGGTCTGAAACGTATCGGCGCCGATCGCAGCCGCTGCGTCCGGATCGCGGCCAGCGTGATGCGCAGTGCGACGTCACGGCTCGAGAGTGTGCCCGAAAGACATGTCAGCGCGCTGGCAGCGCAGCAGGCATATGCAATGGCGGGCCTCGGTCCGGAGGACATGGATGTCGCCGAACTGCACGACGCGACCGCCATGGGCGAGATATTACAGGTCGAGAATCTCGGTCTTGCTCCCCGCGGCGAGGGCGGTCCCTGCGCCGAACGGGGTGACTTTACGATCGGCGGGCGTATCCCGGTCAATCCCTCCGGCGGGCTCGAGTCCAAGGGCCATCCGCTCGGTGCCACCGGCATCGGACAGCTCTACGAGCTCACCACGCAGCTACGCGGCGAGGCCGGCGCCCGTCAGGTCGAGGGCGCCCGTCACGCCATCCAGGAGAATGGCGGCGGACTGCTCGGAATCGAGGAAGCGGCCATTGCCATCCATATCCTGAGCCGGTGAAGAGGTTTCTCGCCTATGTCTCTTCAATGGCCGTCAACCTTGAGAAAGGAATGCGAATATGAATTCTGAGAAGCTGAAGAAGCAATCCTTCAATCCCTCCGGCACCGAGCAAGTCGCAGATCTGTATGGACTGTCGCAGGCGATGCGCGTGGGCGATACGATCTGGCTGTCCGGACAGGTCGGTGCGGACGGTGCGATGACGGTGGCAGAAGGGCTTGAGGCGCAGACGCGGCTGGCATTCGAAAATGTGAAGACCGCGCTCGAAGCGGCCGGCGCTACCATGGCCGACATCGTCAACATCACACTCTATCTGACGGATGTCTCGGATGATGATACCGAAGCTTTCATGCGGGTGAAGAACGAATTCATCACCGCGCCCTTTCCGGCGCTCACCGCCGTCTGGGTTACGCGGCTGGCAACGCTTGAACTGCTTCTCGAAATGCAGGTCGTCGCTGTGGTCGGCTCGGGCCAGGCCTGAGCTTACGCGGTCTCCCTGACCTGGCGAATGTGGGCCGAGACCGAAGGCTCGCGACATGCAGGGCCTCCGGATCCGCCGCGGGCGAAGCTTGTGCGGGCAACGGGCAGGGGGATTGCGGGGAGCATTTTGTGCCGGGAGTCCCCTGCGGAATCCCTTGGTTTTACTGGAAGGACCTATCACGCCATGGCTACTTTGGTCGTACTCTACCCCCATGCGGACGATGCAACATTCGACCACGACTATTATATAGCGAAACATATTCCGCTCGCGCATGGCGCATGGTGCGATTTCGGACTTGAAACGATAGAGGTTTTGCCGCCCGCGGCCGGCCCTCAACCGTTTATGGCCGTTACGATCATCCGCTTTATGGATCAAGGTTGGCTCAATGCGGCACTGTCTTCGCCGGATACGGCAAAGGTGATCGGCGACGTGGCGAATTTCACCAATGTGTCTCCCACCATGTACCGCGCGGACGATTGACGCATCGGGCGGTTGGCGGAGGTGCCCTTGAACGGCACCGGACAGCATGGGCGGAAGCGACGACAAGGAGGTCATGAATGAACATCGAAGATGCCCCCATCGGGACAGCCTCCGAGGATGTGGTCGGTGCGATCACCCGGAAATATGCGGAGGTGAGCGCCATGTTCGCTGCCGGCAGGAGCGGCGATGAAATCCTGCAAGTGCTGAACTGGCCTGACGGTATCGTTACGCTTCCGATGCCTCCCTATCTGTTTCGGGGAACGGCGGAGCTGCTCCCGACCGCGCGCGAATTCGCGACCAGCATGGGACGCAATGTCACATTCGAGCTTCAGGGGGCGGTACTCGGCGCCGGCGACCTCGCGGCAGCGACGGTGCTGGTTACCAGCCATCACGATGACCGGGCGGCTGATGCCAACTATGTTCTCTATGTCTGGCAACGGCGCGGCGAGGAATGGAAAGTCATTCGGGAGGCGGTCGTTGTCGTAGCCGGCGAGTAGAGGGCAAATGGACGTGCGCAGCAGCGACAGGGCTCAGGCCGGAGTGTGGCCGGTCGGGCGATCCATTCCTTCTCGAAACTTGGATTCGGAGACATGGCGAAATCGAGATGGAACCAGTGATGGAAAATGATGGCAGCGGCGAGCGGAAGGGTTTCGGCCTCTCTGTTCTGGCTTGCGTGATGCTGGTCGGCATGGTTGCCAACGCGTTCTCGAATACGCTTCCGGTCCTCCTGACGTCCTTGGGGCGAACCCGCGGGCTGACCGAGGTTGAGGGGGGCCTGTTCACCTTGGCGGAACTGGGCGGCCTGGCGGTGGGCGTATTCCTGTGTGCGTCGCTTCCCGGCCTCGTGGAACGCCTGAACTGGCGGCGCACCGCGATCCTCGGACTATTGCTCATCGCTCTGGCAAATCTCCTGATGATCCCGCCTGTCGGCTTTGCCTATCTCTTCATCTTCGGCATCCCGGCAGGCATTGGCGCCGGCCTGGTCAATGCGGTGCTCTATGCCGTCCTGGCAGAGGGCGATGGGGCGCGCGCCTTGGGGGCATTCAATACGCTGCAACTCGCCTTCGCGGCGGCTGGCATGCTCCTCATGTCCTATTTGGCCACACGGTTCGGCGGTGGCGGTTTATTCGCAGCGCTCTCCATCATGACGTTGCTTGTATTGCCGCTTTGCCGCTTCTTTCCGAAGGGCCGCTTGCATCGGCCGGCCGAAGCCGGATCGGCGGTGGCGGACACAAGGCGGATTTCGCCTGCGGGTTGGGCGGTCGTGGTTGGAATGGCGCTCTATTTCACTGCGACCGGCGCGACCTTCGGGTTTATCGCATATATGGGAATAGCTTGGGGCGGTTCCCGGGAAATGGTCGAAGGCACGGTATCGATCATGATGATTGTTTCGATGGCGGCGACGATTTTCGCAACCTTGCTGGGATCCCGGTTCGGATATGTCTGGCCGCTTGCAGTGGGCGCGACAGGCGTCGTTTTTGCTCTCCTTCTATTCGTTCTGGTGATGCCCGTTCAAACCTTCCTGCTTCTCGGCTGCATTTTCTATTTCTCTGCAAATCTCGTGGTTCCTTATCTTTTCGACGCGCTGACCGATGTGGATTCGTCGAGCAGCGCGGCCATGATGTTGGGGGGAACGCAGCTTGGCGGCATAGCCATCGGCCCCGCCATTGCGGGTTTTCTGGTGACGCCGGACTATCGGGTCGTGAACGGTTTGGCCTTCCTGCTGAGCGCAACGGCACTTTTCTGGATCTTTTTCGTTATCTGGCGTCACCGCCGGGTGCCAGTCGACCAAGCGCCGATGTTGCGCGTACCGCACTGATATGACCGGCCTGCGGTGATTGTGCAGATACGCGGGAGTGATTCTACCGGCTCGCAATTGTCGATCGCGCGCAGGTTCCGCGGTTGACTCAGGCGGAGTGAGGTGACGATCCCGCGGCGCAGATGGACGACGAGCCCAGACCGAGGGCGAGCTTCCGGAAAATTTCGATGCACATCGACGCGGAAATAGCGAACGTGGGCCTTTTCCGCTGCCGGTTCTAACTTGGTACGAAACTTGGCATTGGCTGCGTTGATCGGCTTCTATCGAAATATCATACGCTATTTTTAGCCATTTTGTACGACATAACCATGAGACTAGAAGTGGTACAGATATATAAAAATGGATTGACTTGAAGCTCGCACCGTCTTAGCTCGGGCCTCGGGAATGCGCCGCATTTGCCGGCCGCAGCCTTCATTGGAGCTCAATCAGCATGACGGTCCTTGCAAATCTCTTCGACCTTTCAGGGCGTGTCGCCGTGGTTACCGGAGGGTCGCGCGGCCTCGGGTTTCAGGTGGCGCAGGCGCTCGGCGAATATGGTGCAACGCTTGCGCTCGTTGCACGCAAGGAAGCAGAACTCGATGCCGCTGTCGCCGAGCTGGCCTCGCGCGGTATATCGGCTCACGGATTCCCGGCAGACCTCGGCGATCGTCAAGGGGGCGCAGCGCTTGTCGATGCGGTCATCGAGCGCTTTGGTCGCATCGACATATTGATCAATAATGCAGGGGCGACATGGGGAGCCCCCGCAGAAAATTATCCGCCCGAAGCGTGGGACAAGATTTTCAATCTCAACGTCACCGGCCTGTTCGCTTTAACGAGCGAAGTGGCGCGGCGCAGCTTCCTCCCCGCGGGCAAGGGCGTGGTCGTCAATATCGCATCGATCGCCGGCCTCCGCGGACATCTTCCCGATCGGATCGGTACGATTGCCTATAATGCTTCGAAGGGGGCCGTCGTCAACATGACGCGCGCGCTCGCCGCCGAGTGGGGGCCGCGCAACATTCGCGTCAATGCGCTCGCGCCGGGCTTCTTTCCCTCGAAAATGACCTCCGCGACGGTCGAGCAACATAGCGATGCGATGATCCGCGGGACGCCGCTGGGGAAGCTTGGCGGGCCGACCGACCTTATGGGGCCGGCATTGCTTCTTGCATCGGATGCCGGCGCTCATATCACGGGCCAGATCCTCGCCGTCGATGGCGGAACGACTGTGGTGGCGTGAACATGACGTCGTCGCTCATCGCCCGGCTGGATCTCGATTTCCTTCTCCACGAGTGGCTGGGTGCCGGGTCGCTCGCCGATCGGGAAACTGTCGACGCGATCCTCGACCTCTCGGAGAAGCTCGCGGCAGAGCAATTTCTTCCGCATTACAAGCAGAATGACATTGAGGAGCCCTGGCTGGACTCGCACGGCGTCCATATCTGCCCCGCGATTGCCCCTGCGCTTGCGAGCTATGCCGAGCTCGGGCTTTTTTCGGCGGGCTTTCAGGAAGAAAAGGGGGGGCTTGGGCTTCCCTATCTGGTTTGCGCCGCATCTTTTTCGCTTTTTGCCGCAGCCAATATCGCGACTGCCGCCTACCCGATGCTGACAGTTGCCAACGCCCGGCTTATCGCAACCTTTGGCAGCGAAGCGCAATTCGAGACGTTCGGGCGCCCGCAAGTCGAGGGGCGCTGGTTCGGAACGATGTGCCTGTCCGAACCGCAGGCCGGATCGAGCCTCGCCGACGTGCGGACGCGCGCGGTCGCCGATGGCGCGGACGCATGGGGCAGCCGGTACCGCCTGACCGGTAACAAGATGTGGATTTCGGGCGGCGATCAGGATGCCAGCGAGAACATCGTCCATCTCGTGCTTGCCAAGATTCCGGGGGCGGACGGCAGCCTTCCCGAAGGAACAGCCGGAATCTCGCTCTTCATTGTCCCCAAGATACTTCCGGGGAATGAACGGAACGATGTGACCGTCGCGGGGCTCAATCACAAGATGGGGTATCGGGGGACGGCAAACTGTCTCCTGAACTTTGGAGAGACAGACGGCGCGGTCGGCTGGATTATCGGCGAGCCGGGCCGCGGCCTCCAGCAGATGTTCCTCATGATGAACGAAGCGCGCATCAGTGTCGGTATCGGCGCCGCCGCCCTTGGCTATCGCGGCTACCGGCTGTCGGCTACTTACGCCCGCGAGAGGTTGCAAGGGCGACTGCCAGCTGTTCGCAGCGGATCACCGGTTCCGATCATCGAGCATGCCGACGTCAGGCATATGCTCCTGCAGCAGAAGGCCTATGCCGAGGGCGCGCTCGCGCTTTGTCTTTATTGCGCCCGCCTCGTCGACCGCGCCGAGGAAGATGACGAAAGCGCCTTGCTGCTCGGACTCCTGACGCCGGTCGCCAAGACATGGCCGTCCGAATATGGCCTTGCGGCAAACGATATCGCGATCCAGATCCATGGCGGCTACGGCTATACCCGCGATTTCGATGTCGAGCAGCTCTGGCGCGATAATCGGCTGAACCCGATCCATGAGGGCACGACCGGAATCCAGGGCATGGATCTTCTGGGGCGAAAGCTTCTCGGCGATGGCCGGGCGCGTCCGATCCTCTCGCGCCTGATCGGGGAAACCGTGGCTGCGGCTCGGGAGACAAGCCGGTTTGCTTCCTATGCTGAAGCGCTGGCGCGCGCCTGGGACGATGTCGGCGTGGCGATCGGGCGCCTTGACGGCGCCGATGCGCCGCTCGCCAATGCGACGGCGTTCCTTCGGGCGTTCGGCCATGTCGTTGTGGCGTGGCTCTGGCTCGACCAGGCGGTCGCAGCGGCGCGGGCGGCTGCAGCCGGTGCGATCGATGCGGATCTGGCCGAGGGGAAGATCCGCGCTTGCCGTTATTTCTTCGAATGCGAACTACCGCATGCGCACCCGCTGCTGGCGCTCGTCGCGTCGCGAAGCGATGTCGCGTCCGGCGCGCCCGCCCATATTTTCTGAACCTGGAATATTCGCGAAGGGAAAAGCCGATGAAACTCGATCTTAGCGGCCATGTCGCAATCGTGACGGGCGCCGGCGCCGGCCTTGGACGTGCCCATGCGCTGGCTCTTGCAGCCCAGGGCGCTTCGGTGCTCGTCAACGACCTCCATATGGAAGCGGCCGCCGAAGTTCGTGATGCCATTATCGAGGGGGGCGGGCAGGCGCTTGCCGTGGCGGCCAATGTTGCGGACTTCGACGAGGTCGAGGCGATGGTCGCGGCCGCTGTCGATAAATGGGGCAAGGTCGACATTCTCGTGAATAATGCGGGAATCTTGCGCGACCGCACCTTCGCCAAGATGGACCTCGCCGATTTCCGGCTCGTGCTCGACGTCCATCTCATGGGTTCGGTAAACTGCACCAAGGCGGTCTGGGACGGCATGCGCGACCGCGGCTATGGGCGGATACTTTTCACGACCTCCTCATCGGGTCTCTACGGAAACTTCGGTCAGTCCAACTATGGAGCCGCGAAGATGGCTCTCGTCGGCCTCATGCAGACGCTCGCTCTCGAGGGCGAACGCTACAACATCCACGTAAACTGTCTTGCGCCGAGCGCCGCAACCGCCATGACAAACGGTCTCTATTCGGCCGAGGCGCTTGAGGAACTCGGTCCCGAACTCGTCAGTCCTGCGGTCGTTGCGCTCTCCGCACCCTCGGCCCCGACGCGTATGGTTCTATTGGCAGGCGCCGGCTGTTTCGAGCAGGCGCATGTGACCATGACGCGGGGCGTGCATTTCGCGGGCGGCCCTGCCGACCCGGTGCTGCTGGCTTCTGCCTTGCGGTCGATCGGCGATCGGGACGGGGAAATGGTCCCGGCCAACGGCGGCCACCAATATCAATATGAGATCGAGCGCGCACTGCCGGCGCAACCGGCGCGCGTTGCGGCGGGCTGATCGCAATATCGCTGAGGAGCGGGGGCGAGGGTCTCGCTCTCGCTCTGCGGTGATCGCTCGTTTCCTTGCGGTTATGGCGAAGTGATTTCTGGCAGTCGGCGGACGTTTCCGCCAGCGGGCCGTGCCCTGACCTAAAGGGCGCCGAGAGGCTCGCATCGGGCGAAGCCGCCGTCCATCCAGGCGAGCGGCGCGATGTCGGCATGATTGGCGATCGCCGCGGCCTCGCCGATGAAAAGCGTGTGCGTCCCGATGTCGACTCGGCTGATCGTCCGGCAGACGATGCTCGCGAGCGCATCTGCCAGAACCGGAACGCCCGTTTCGGTATAGCGCCAGTCGCCTTCTGCGAAGCGAGCCGCGCCCTTGAGCTTGCCGCTGAACGCCGCAACCAGTTCGGCGTGACGGTGCGACAGGAGATTGACGCAGAATTCGTCGCTAGCGGAAAGGATCGCATGGATACTTGCCGAGCGATTGACAGCGACGAGCAGCGCGGGCGGCTCGGCGCAGACGGAGACCACCGCCGTGGCTGCCATCCCCGTCCTGCTGTCGCCCGATCCCGCCGTTACCAGCGTGACCGTCGATGCAAGGCGGCGCATCGCCTGTCTGAATTCGTCCGATAGCGGTGACGGCATCGATTTTCTCCTGATGCACCGCATGAAGCGGTGACGTTTTTCTGCGGCGGCGCGGGCGAGCCCTCGGGATCAGCCGCTGCTCGCAGCCCCTTTAAGTCGCGATACCTGTTCCCAGGCGAGCGCGGCGAAATGCGTAAATGCTTCGGCGCGTGCCTTTGCCTCCCTGTTGCTCGCGGTGCCCCGGATCACCCGACCGCGGATGCCGTGGAGGATCGCGGCAAAGCGGAAGAAGTTGAACACCATCGCATAGGAATATTCGGAAAGGTTGCTCCGCCCGGTGCGCCGGCAATAGGCCTCGACATAGGCCTCTTCGGACGGGATGCCGAGCGCGGCGATATCGGTTCCCGCGAGGCCCGGCACGATGAGCGGGGGCATCCGGTACATCATCGCATGATAGGCGAAATCGGCGACCGGATGGCCGAGGGTCGAGAGCTCCCAGTCGAGTACGGCGACAATGCGCGGCTCGGTGGGATGGAAGATCATATTGTCGATCCGGAAATCGCCATGCACGAGCGACGTCTCGTCGGAAGCAGGCAGATTGGCCTGGAGCCAGTCGATCAGCCGATCCATGTTCGCGTCGCGCCCCGCTGCGGCATCGCTGAAGTACTGGCTGGACCAGATATGGATCTGCCGAGCGAAATAACCGCCCTCGCGGCCATAGCCGGAAAGCCCGATCGCGTTTTGATCGAGGCCGTGCAGCTTCGCCATCGCGGCGTTCATCGCATCGAAATAGGCTGCCCGATCTTCCGCGACGCCGGGCAGGGTGGCATCCCAGAAGATACGCCCCTCAACCATCTCCATGATGTAGAACCAGCTCCCGATGATCGCGTCGTCGGTGCAGAGGCCGAAAATATGGGGAACCGGAAAGCCGCTGCTTGCCACGCTGGTTATGACGCGCGCTTCGCGGTCGATCGCATGGGCCCCCTTGAGGAGCGGGCCGGGGGGCTTGCGGCGCATCACATAGTCGCGGCCGGGCGTGCTGATGCGGAAGGTCGGGTTCGACTGACCGCCCTTGAACTGTTCGATCCGCAGCGGACCCTCATAGCCCTCGACATGCTCGGCCATCCAGCGCTGCAGCGCAGCCTCATCGAAACGGTGCTGCTCGCGAACGGCCATGGTGCCGGTCTGCGCGTCGATATCGAAGCTCATCGGTGTCCGTTCCATCGGGCCCGCGATCCGCTCTTCACGTCCTGCTTCAGCCGACGAGAGCGAGGCCCATTTCCATGCCGTGCTGACCGTAAAGCGGGCGCTGCTCGACGATATTGAGCCCAAACCCCTTGAGGGCGCTCGGTGCAACGCGCGAGTTGGTGAGCAACACCATGTCATGGACCCCGAGGTCGGCGAGGATTTGCGCGCCGATGCCATAGTCGCGCAGCTCGCCCTGATCTTCGGCAGCACTGAGTGAGCGCTCGCCGATAAGATCCGAGATATTCGCCTCGCGCCGAAGAAGGACGATGACCCCCGACTCATTATCTGCGATCGCGCGCATCGCATTTTCCAGCAATCCCGATCGCTCGCCGGGCACAGCGAGTCCGTCCGCAAACACGTCTGTGACGTGCATTCGCACCAGCGCAGGTTTGTCCGGATCCGGGCTGCCTTTTACCAGCGCTATCATTTCGCCCGGACTGTGCGAACAGCTGTAGCTGATCGCATTCCATTCACCGCCCCATGCGCTCGTGAAGCGCGCCTCTTCGCGGCGTTCGACGAGATGGTCGTTCCGGCGGCGATAGGCGATGATGTCGCGGATCGTGCCGATCCTGAGATCATGCTCGACGGCAAATTCATACAGGTCGTCGAGCGGCGCTACATTGCCGTCGGCGCTCATGATACCGCAAATGACACCAGAGGCGTTGAGGCCCGCGAGGCGCGCCACGTCGACCGCTGCTTCGGCGTGGCCGGCACGCACCAGGACACCGCCATCGGATGCCGTCACGGGGAAGACATGCCCGGGCGTGACGATATCGGCGCGCCCTTTCGACGCGTCGATCGCGGTCGTGATCGTGCGGGCGCGGTCCGCGGCGGAAATTCCGGTCGAGACGCCTTCGCGCGCTTCGATCGACACGGTGAAGGCCCGCCCGCGCTCCCGGCCATTCGAAACGCGCATGTCGTCGAGGCCAAGCTCCCGGACGCGCTCGCTGGTCATCGCGAGGCAGATGAGGCCGCGGCCGTATCTGGCCATGAAGTTGATCTTGTCGGGCGTCGCCATCTGCGCCGGCACCACCAGTTCGCCCTGGTTCGAACGACCGTCGCCATCGATGAGAATGAACATTCGTCCATTACGCGCTTCGGCGATGATCTGTTCGGCCGTGGACAGCCGGGCGTCACGAATCTCGGGTTGGCGAGCCATATCGATGTCCTTCCTGGCCGGGGTCATAAACCATCGAAAGGGGTTGCGCCATAAAAAATATTAGACAGACGATAAAAAATGTTGAACCCCTGGGGTGCCGGCCCTATGACGGCGGGGTGGAAGGTGCCTTCGAGCGCCGCGCAGGTGGATGAACCGGCCAGGTGGTCGGCGCGTCGCGGTCTTGCAGAAGATGGCCACGCAACCGCGGGAAGCCGGTTGGTTCGAAACGTGGGGGAGGCGGCCAGGATGGGATGGACTATGCCATATTGGAAGGAATCGCTGCTGATCCTGTCGCTGGCCTTCGGCGTCAGCTCATGCGGGCCCGAAAATCCGCGCAACAGCGATTGGGCCGAAATCGGCAACGGACCCGATATCCAGCATCATTCCGCTATCACCGAAATCAACCGCGAGAACATCGAAGATCTCGGCCTCGCATGGTCGACCGAGATGCCGACTAATCATGGCCTGGTCGGCAATCCCCTCATCAAGAACGGTGTGGTATTCCAGAGCGGGGCAGGGGGCAGGATTTTCGCCAACGACCTTGCAGACGGCAAGCTGCTTTGGGAATTCACCGCGGATTATCCAGAAAAATCTGCCGATGACGCCTTGGTGTCCTTCATCGCCCGTCAGGCCAACCGCGGCCTCGCGTTGTACGGGGACATGGCGATCGTCGCGACCGGCGATTGCCGGTTGGTGGCGGTGGACCAGAAGACCGGCAAGAAGCGCTGGGAAGCCGAGAGCTGCGATCCCGCACAGCAATTCGGGATTACGGCGGCGCCGCGCGTCGGGGGCGGCATGGTGTTTACCGGCAATGCCTGCTTCGATTCCGGGCAGTCGCGCGGCTATGTCGACGCATTCGATGCCGAGACCGGGAAGCATCGCTGGCGTTTCTATACAGTCCCGGGGGATCCGGCGACCGAGAAGGATCCCTTCTATCGCGATCTCGCGAAGAGCTGGGGCACAGGCTGGCACGAAAGGACCCGCGGCTGCGGCAGCGTCTGGGATGCCATGGTCTATGATGAAAAGCTTCAGCAGCTGATCATCGGCGTCGGCGCGCCATCGCCCGCGAGCCCCGCCGACCGTGCGCCCGATGCCGGCGACGAGCTGTTTACCGGCTCGGTTGTCGCGCTCGATGCCAGGACGGGAAAATATAAATGGCATCACAAGCAGGTGCCGCATGACGGTTGGAACTTCGAACCCTCCGTCGGGCTGATGATGGCCGACCTGCCGATCGGCGGCGAGGTCCGGCGCACGGTCGTGTCGGTGCCCAAGCAGGGCTTCGCCTATGTCTATGACGCGGCAACCGGCAAGTTCCTGGCCGGAACCAAATATGCGCAGATGAACTGGGCGAGCGGACTCGACGGGAGCGGCCGTCCGCTCATGCTCCCCGAAGCCCGCTATTGGGATCGGCCGGGTCAGGATACGGCCATATTGCCCGGTCCCTCGGGCTCGCACGGCTGGGAAGCGCTCGCGTTCGATCCGAAGACAAATATCGTCTACGTCCCCGCGATGGTGCTGCCGGCGGTCGTCAAGACCGAGGCCGGCGCCCTGGTCGGCGGCATCTCGATCGACTGGGACGCCGGACTGCGGCCGGGCGCGCCCGTAAAGCCGAGCGGCGAAGTCGTCGCGATCGATCTTGCCAATAGCAAGGTGAAGTGGCGGACGACGACGTCGAGCCTGCCGATGAATGGCGGGCTGCTCCACACTGCGGGCGGTCTCGTCTTCCAGGGTCTGGCAGACGGCCGGCTCGTCGCGTTCGACGAGACTACGGGCAAGATCGTATGGAGCCGGCAGACCGGTGGTGCGATCCGTGGCGCGCCGTCGACGGTCATGCTGAATGGTGTCCAATATATCGTCATTGCGACCGGAAACGGTGCCGCGGCGATAACCGCCTCGCTCAATTACAGCTCCACGCCCGAGAGCCGGACGCCACCCCGTCTTCTGGCATTCCGGATCGGCGGCAAATCTCCCTATCCGGCTCTCGCTCGCCCGCTACCTATTTCACGGCCGCCGGCTCCGCGGCAGGATGTGGTGCTTGCCGCGAGGGGCGCGGGGCTGTTCGAAGATTATGGCTGCGACGTCTGCCACGGAACGCGTGGCGGAGCTTCGGTCGAAGGCAATATCCCCAACCTCAATCGCATGCCGCCTGCCGATCTCGCGATCTTCAAGCAGGTCGTTCAGGGCGGCGCGCTCCGCACGCAAGGCATGCCGCAATTCTCCTATGTGACCGATGCCGATGCAGAGGCGCTCTTCGCCTATATTCTCAACAAGGCCTGGGATGCGCACGACCGGCAGAAGGCTCCATCGGACAATCGGAACTAGCAAGTGGAAAGTCGGGTGCGGCTGCCCCGATGTTGGAGAGGACAGGCATATGAAACTCGCGACAAAGAAGGGGCTTCTGGGCAGTTTGCTGGCGCTGGCCGCGAGCTCCTGTTCGCCGGGCAATCCGGCCAACAGCGATTGGGCGGAAATCGGAAACGGCCCGAACATTCAGCATCACTCGGACATCACTGCGATCAACCGTGACAATGTCGATGATCTCGACCTTGCCTGGTCCGCCGAGATGCCGACCGAATATGGCATGGTCGGAAACCCGCTCATCAAGAACGGTGTCGTGTTTCAGAGCGCTCCCGGCGGCCGGATCTTCGCCAATTCCCTGAAGGACGGCAAGCAGCTGTGGGAGTTCACCGCAAGCTATCCCGAAAAGTCCGCTGACGAGCAGTCGCTGACCGCCTTCACTTCACGTCAGGCCAATCGGGGTCTCGCCCTTTATGGTGACATGGCGATCGTTGCGACCGGCGATTGCCGGCTGGTTGCGGTTGACCAGAAGAGCGGAAAGCAGCGGTGGGAAGCCCAGAGCTGCGACCCGAACGAGCAATATGGGATCACGGCAGCGCCGCGTGTCGGCGGTGGCATGGTGTTCACTGGGAACAATTGCGCGGACTCGGGCCTGACGCGCGGCTTCGTGGACGCATTCGATGCCGAGACCGGCAAGCACAAGTGGCGTTTCTATACGGTACCCGGCGATCCCGCGACCGAGAAGGATCCCTTCTACCAGAAGATCGCGAAAACCTGGGGGACCGGCTGGTATGCCAAGAGCCGGGGCTGCGCCAGTGCCTGGGATGCGATGGTCTATGACGAAAAGCTCGACCAACTCGTATTCGGCACCGGCTCGCCGTCGCCGGGAAACCCGCAGGATCGTGCGGCGGACGCCGGCGACGAGCTCTTCACCAATTCTGTCGTCGCGGTCGATGCCAAGACAGGCAAATATAAGTGGCACCACAAACAGCTGCCGCATGAAGCATGGAATTATGAAGCTGCCGTGGGTCTGATGATCGCCGACATCCCGGTGAACGGAAAGGTCACGCGCACCGTCGTCTCGGTGCCCAAGCAGGGCTTTACCTATGTTTATGATGCAGCCACCGGTAAATATCTGAGCGGCGTCAAATATACGGAGATGACATGGGCGAGCGGTCTCGACGCCGAGGGCCGGCCCATTTACCTGCCGGACGCCCGCTATTGGGACCGGCCCGGGCAGGATACAAATGTTCTGCCGAGCCCGGTCGGCGCGCATAGCTGGGAAGCGCTGGCGTTCAACCCGAAGTCGAGCACGGTCTTCGTTCCCGCCACCGTGATGCCGTCGGTCCTGAAGACCGATCCCGCAGCGTTCATCGGCGGTACGTTGATGGAATTCGGCGATCATCCGGGTTCGCCGGTCAAGACGCATGCCGAGGTGGTCGCCATCGATCTTGCGAGCGGCAAGGTGAAATGGCGCACGACGACGACGAAGAAGCCGATGAACGGCGGTTTGCTGCACACGGCCGGCGGACTGGTCTTCCAGGGCCTCGCGGACGGCCGCCTCGTCGCTCTCGACGAGGATACGGGCAAAATCGTGTGGAGTCGGCAGACGGGGGGCTCGATCCGCGGTGCGCCGTCGACTGTCACTCTGAATGGCGTGCAATATATCGTCGTCGCGACCGGAAACGGCTCATCCTCCTTCGCGACCCGGGAAACCCGGGAGCATAGCTCGAGCGCGGAGACCCGTACGCCGTCGCGTCTCCTCGCCTTCAAGATCGGCGGAGAGGCGCCATATCCTTCGCTTGCCAAGGCCGAGCCCGTGCCGATGCCGTCCGTGCCGAGACAGGATGAGCGGCTTGCGGCGACAGGCAAGGCGCTCTTCGAGGGCAATGCCTGCATCGTCTGTCACGGTCGCCATGGCGGCGCGTCTGCGGGAGGCACCGTGCCAGACCTGAACCGGATGCCGCCTCCCAGTCTGGAGATCTTCAAGCAGGTCGTCCAGGGCGGCGCGCTACGTACTCGCGGGATGCCGCAGTATAAGGACATGTCGGATTCCGACGCCCAAGCCATCTTCGCGCATATCATCAACGAGGCCTGGCTCGCCCATGATCGCACGCAGCCCGGAGCGAAGCCGGCGCCGTAACGAGTGAATCCGGATGGTCAGCAGGGGGGCGGGGCCGGCGTTCCGGTTATCCGGACGTGGCCTCGCCCCCGGTTGATTCCGTACCCCGGCGGGCGGCCTGAAGACCCCTGCGCCGGCGAGGGCGCTCGGCAAGAAATTCAGCATTTCTAACGCGCAACGAGCGCAATCCCCCGCCGTTTCGACCGCAGCCGCCTCCTGCCCAACTCGATTTGTCGCAGCGGCGGGGCGCGGCAAGTTCGATACAATAAAAAATATTAGACAGACGATAAAAATAGGGTACAGATATAACGTCATTCGATGCGGGATGCGCGTCGAGTCCCATGACCACGATAAGAAGGATGCAGGGACGATGTCGGGATTGCTGAGCGCGGAAGAGATTGAAGGCGTCCTCAAACCGCTTGAGGAAGCATGGTGGCTTCCTGGCCGGATCTATAAGGATCCGGAAGTTTGGGAAGAAGAGAAGCGCCAGATTTTCCGGCCGGGCTGGATGGCTATCGGGACGGCGGCACAGATCCCCGATCCCGGCGACTATTTTGCGGTGCGCGTTCTCGACGAGCCCTTGATGGTCGTTCGTGACGAGGGTGGCGATGTCCGCTGCTATTACAATGTCTGCATGCACCGGGCCATGTGTCTCGTGCAGGGGACCGGTCATGCGAAGACGTTCGAATGCCCCTATCACGCATGGACCTACGACACCGACGGCAAGCTGATCGGCGCGCCCGAGATGCAGAAGACCGCCGGCTTCGACAGGAAGAATATCCGGCTGACCGAGATCAGGGTCGAGCTCTGGCAGGGGTTCGTCTTCATCAATTTCGACGGCACGGCCGCTCCCTTGGCGCCCGACCTCGCGGGACTTGCGGAGGAGGTGAAGCCCTGGACGATCGCTGATCTCGAAGTCGTCTACGAGCATCGCTACCAGGGCGACTGGAACTGGAAGACGATGTGGGAGAACGGGATCGAGAATTACCACACGCTCGCCATTCACCGCGATTCCGCTCATCCCGTCATTCCGTCGCACACGACGACGAGCACAGACTATGAAACCGGTGCGGTGACGGACCTGATCATCCCCTTCAACACCGAAGTTTCATTCTATGGCGATGCCGATCCGCCGCCGGCGATGCCTGACCTTCCCGGCTGGACCGACAAGGAGATGCGGTTCTGGATGATCACGCCGACGCTCGGCTTATCGGCGGCGCCGGAGGGTATAACTTCCTATAATCTTATTCCCAACAAGCATGATCAGCTCGATTTCGTCTGGCGGTTGCACGTTCCCAAATCGCTGAAGGACTGGGACGGGTTCGAGGAATATTTGCGCGGGCAGGAAGAGTTCGCAGACCTCATCCAGAGCGAGGATGAGCAGGCGTGCATGCACGCCGGGCGCGGCATGCTCAGCCAGGGCTGGAAGCCCTGCCGCTACTCGCATCTCGAAAAGCCCGTGTGGCAATTCCACCAATGGTATGTGCGCCGCATGTCGGAAAATTCCGGGCGGCGGGGCAAACTGAAGGCCGTCGGCCTCTGACAGGGAGAATGGGGATGCCGAGCGCCGCCCACCAAGACTATGTAGCGCAAGCCAAGGCCGCGCAGGAATCCGCGAAGGATGCGCCTCCTCCGACGATCGAAGAGCGCCGCGCCGGATTTGAAGCTTTCATGGCGAGCATTCCGGCGGTCGCCGGCATCGACGTCGCCCCAACCGAACTTGGCGGTGTGCCCGTCGAGCGCGTTCGAGCGGCGGGCGGCGAAAGCGCCTTCACGCTCCTCCTCGTTCATGGCGGCGGCTTCGTCCTCGGTTCGGCGGCCACGCACCGTAACCTTGCCTCGCGTCTCGCCAGTGTCGCGAATTGCGAGGTGGTGTCGGTGAACTATCGGCTTGCACCCGAAGCGAGTTTCCCGGCGCCGATCGACGATGTCATTGCCGTCTACAAGGCGCTGCTCGCCGAGGGGCGTTTGCCCGGGACGATCTCGATGATCGGCGATTCATGCGGCGGCGGCATCGTACTGAGCGTACTCGGCCAGCTTCGGGCGCTCGGCATTGCTATGCCCGCGTCGGGCGTGGCCCTCTGTCCCTGGATCGACCTTGAGGTTGTCGGTGCGTCCTCGACCCCGGGACGCGTCGACGATCCGCATATGTCGCGCGAGATGCTGCAGGGCATTGCGGGCCTGTATCTCGGCGAAGCGAGCGCGGTCGATCCGCGAGCCAATGCCCTGTTCGCCGATCTCGACGGCTTCCCGCCGCTGCTCATTCAGGCCGGAACGCGGGACATCCTTTATTCGGATGCGGTCCGCTTCGCTCGCAAGGCGCTCGATGCCGACGTCCGGCTCAGTTTCAGCACCTACGACGATCTCGTTCATGTCTGGCATCTGGTCGGGGACGCTCTTCCCGAAGCCAAGGAGGCTGTCGACGAGGTCGCCCTCTATCTGAAGCGGATCCATCGCGTCTGAACCTCAGGAATATTGCAGCCGCGGCTGACGGCGGCGGGGATGTAAAAGGAGAAAATCAATGAAGATCGGGATGCAGCTGCTGTTCGCCGGCCATGACGGGATGAACGATCGCGACCTGTACAAGAATGAACTCGCGCTGGCGCTCGAGGCGGAGCCGATGGGCTTCGACCGGCTGCTGCCGGTCGAGCATCATTTCACCGACTATGCCCTCTGCCCCGACAACATCGCGGTGCTCAGCCATATTGCTGCGAAGACGAGCCGCATCGAGCTGTTCCCGGCCGCGATCATCCTTCCGTGGAACGACCCGCTCCGGGTGGTCGAAAAAGTCATTCTCCTCGACCATCTGTCCGAAGGCCGCGTCATCCTCGGCATGGGCCGCGGCCTCGCCCGGTGCGAATTCGACGCCTTCCGCATCAACATGTCGGAATCGCGCGACCGCTTCGACCAGGCTGCCGAGTTCATCGTCGGATCGCTCGAAACCGGCTTTGCCGAGAGCGATTCCCAATATTATCCGCAACCGCGCGTCGAAATCCGGCCTCGGCCCCTCAAGAGCTTCAAGGGCCGGCGCTATATGGTCGGTATGTCGCCGGACTCGGTGAAGACCGCGGCCCGCCTCGGGCTCGGATGCATGAAATTCTCGAACGCACCGTGGGAAAGCGCGGCGGCGGAGATCGACCAGTATCGCGTCGCCTATCGCGAGGCCCATGGGGAGAAGGCCCCGCCGCTCGTCTCGGCCGACTTCGTGATCGTCCACAAGGACCTCAAGACCGCCGAGGACATGGCCCGCAAATATATGGGTGCATACTGGCGGTCGGTGATGACCCACTATGAGCTGCTGGGCTCGCATTTCGAAAAGACGGGCAAGTCCTACGAATCCTATGCCGCCGCCAAGAAGCTGATCGCGGAATCGGATGAAGAGGCCCTGATCGAAAGCTATATGGCGAACAATCTGTGGGGTACGCCGGACCGCATCGTCGAATGCCTCCAGCAGCGCCGCGAATATATCGGCGGGTTCGATATCAGCGTGGCGTTCAACTATTCGAACATGCCCTTCGATCTCGTCAAGGACAGCGTGAAGCTCTTCTGCGATGAGGTCATGCCCAAGATCAAGGACTGGGACAGCGAGACGCCGGATCGCGAGGCCACGGAGGCCGTGCGATGAGTGCTTTCGCCGAATATGCGAGCTACGACGGCGTCGGGCTCGCAGAGCTGGTGCAGAAGAAAGAAGTGCAGCCGATTGAGTTGGTCGAAGCCGCGATCGCCCGGACGACCAGCGAAAATGCAAAGCTCAACTTCCTCGCGAACCCGATGTTCGAGCAGGCACGCAAAAGCGCCGCCAAAGCGGATATCGACGGGGGTTTCGCCGGCGTCCCGTTCGCGCTCAAGGACCTGTCGCTTCATTGCAAGGGCGGGCGGCTCACCAACGGGTCTCGCCTCTATCGCGGCTATGTGTCCGATCATGATAGCGAGCTGGCATCGCGGTATCGCCAGGCGGGCCTCATCTTCGTCGCTCGGACGACCAGCCCCGAATTCGGGCTGACAACCACGACGGAATCGCAGCTTTTCGGACCAACGCTCAATCCCTGGGATAGCAGCCTCACGCCCGGCGGCTCCTCGGGCGGCAGCGCCGCCGCTGTTGCGGCGGGCGCCGTGCCGCTGGCGAGCGCCGGCGATGGCGGGGGATCGATCCGTATTCCCGCATCCTGCTGCGGCTTGTTCGGCCTGAAGACGACGCGCGGGCGTGTGCCGGCGGGTCCGGCCCATGGCGAGATCGCCAACGGCCTCGGCTCGCACCATGTCGTCTCGCGGTCGGTCCGGGACAGCGCGCGCGCGCTCGACTTGACCTGTGCTCCGGAAACGGGGGCACCCTACACCGCGCCGCGGTCGGGGGGCAGCTATGAGGAGGCAGCGTCGAAGGATCCGCGCCGGCTCAGGATCGGTGTGCAGCGCGTGGCCTTCAATGGAGCGAATGTGCATGTCGATTGCCTGAGCGCGACGGAAGATGCCGCAGCGCTTTGCGCATCGCTCGGTCACGATGTCGAATATGTCGATGTCAGCGTTGACCACCAGAAGCTTCAGCGGGTGATCGCTACGCTGTTCGGCACGCTGGTCATTGCCAATGTGCGTGGTCGGGAGGCCGAGCTCGGCAGGGAGGCGAGGGACGACGAAATCGAACGGGCTACGCGCGAATATTTCGACATGGCCAGTTCCTTCTCGGCGCTCGACTATCTTCTCGCGCTCGAAGACATGCATCTGCTTGGCCGACGGTTCGCAACCTCCTTTGAGGATTTCGACATATTGCTGTCGCCGACAATGCCGCAGCCGCCCAAGAAGATAGGCGATCTGAGCCTCAGCCATCCCGAGATGAGCGAGCATTTTGCTCATCTCGCCGAAACGGTCGGCTTCACGCAGATCTACAACGCCGCCGGCAGTCCGGCGATGTCCGTTCCGCTCTACTGGAACGATGCCGGTATTCCGATCGGGGTGCAGTTCGGCGCCCGCTTCGGCGACGAGGCAGCACTTTTCGGGCTGGCTGGCCAGCTCGAACGCGCGCGGCCCTGGCTTGGCCGCGTGCCACCCGGCGCGTCCTGAACGCAACCTCATATCATTCTGGAGGACTCGAATGGCGTTTCCTGAATCTTCGGTTCAATCGGAAAAGCTCTGGCGCCGTGCGGCCAGGGTCATGCCGGCAGGGCTGACTCGATCGACGCTCGCCCGCAAACCCTTCACGATATACGCGCAGTCCGGGCAGGGTGCCTATATCACCGACGTCGACGGAGTGACGCGGATCGATATGACCAACAATTACTGGTCCCTGATCCATGGCCATGCGCATCCGAAAATCGGCGAGGCGGTGATCGATCAGGTCGCGCGCGGGACGGCCTTCGCAATGCCCACCGAAGCCGACGTTATGTTCGCTGAATATCTGGTGGACCGGATTCCCTCGGTCGAGAAGATCCGGTTCGGAAATTCGGGATCGGAAGCGGTCATGACCGCGATCAAGGTGGCGCGGGCGCTGACCGGTCGGTCGCGTATCGCAAAGATCGAGGGCTTTTATCACGGGTCATATGATTATGCCGAAGTAAGCCTCAGCGCCGGACCCGGTAACTGGGGGCGGGGCGACCATCCGACTTCGAGCCTCTATGCGCCCGGCGCCCCTCAGTCGATGGCCGAGGATGTCGTCGTCTTGCCGTTCAACGATGTCGAAGCATCACGGGCCATATTGGAAGCCGAGACACAGAAGGGCGGTCTCGCAGGGATATTGGTGGATCCTGTTTCCCATTCGTCGGGTCTGGTCCCCTGCAGCGACGAATTCCTCAAGATGTTGCGCGACTATTGCGATCGCACCGGCAGCGTGTTGATCTTCGACGAAGTCTTCAGCTTTCGCTGCAGTTATCGCGGTGCACAGGAATTGACGGCGGTGAAACCCGATCTCACGGCATTGGGCAAGGTCATCGGCGGGGGCCTTCCCGTTGGAGCAGTCGGCGGTACCGCCGCAGCAATGGCTGTCCTTGAGGAAGAGGGCAACGCCCCCCGACTGTCGCATGGCGGAACCTTCAGCGCCAACCCGGTGACCATGGCCGCGGGCCTGACCGCCATGACGCTCTTTACTGCCGAAGAGGTGGAGCGTTTGAACATGCTCTGCCAGACGGTATGCGATCAGCTCCGCGCCGGTCTCGCTACGCTCGGAAATCTTGGCGTTCGCGCCTCCGTCCGACAGTCGGCATCATTCTTTGCGGTGTATCTGACCGAAGAAGCGCCCGATACCTACAGGGCACTCGCCGAGCACAAAGCGAAAGTGCCCGGTCTTTACGACAGGCTCGAGCATGAACTGGTCAATCACGGCATTCTCGGAAACGGTCGCTCCATTTTCTCGCTGTCGACCCCGATGACCGATGACGATGTTCCAACGATCGTGAACGGCATTTGTGCGAGCGTAGAGGCGGTCGCAAGGCAGGGTGGCTTCGCGTAGCGCAGTTGATGGCGCGCCACGTTCGGGGGTCTGAAGTGGCTTCCGTTCGCTTAAATGCTACCGAAGCATGCGGTCTCCTACTTATCCGAGGATTTTGATCTTGGCGGGAGAGAGGTTGAAGCGCGATGCTTCGCGCTGAATCTCCGGCAAACGCGCCGGATCGTCGAGAAGGCCGCGGAGGAAAACGGTGGCGATATCGGTCGCCTGGATTTCAGTGGGCGCCTGTGCTTCAGGCGAATGAACCACCATAGAGGCACAGGTCGAATAAATGGCGTCGGCAACCGTGCGGCTATGGACGCTGATAAATTCACCTGACTCCATGCCGGCGGCGATCAGCGACGAATAATGATCCAATATCATCTCTTCCAAATTCCGCTCGGTCTTGATCGCCCCGCTTCGCAGTTCGGGGATATAGAACACGCATGCCAGTTCCTGTGCATTGGTGCGGGTCAGGTAGGAATCGAGCCATATGGTTTCATAAAGTGCGGCTGAGGGACTAAGTCCGATAGACAGGATCTCGCGATACACGTCGAACGTCCCGGTGATCACGGTTTCGATAAGGTCTTGGACGATCATTTCCTTTGCCGGGAAATGATGAAAAATGGATGCGGGGTGTATCTTGAGATCGTCGGCGATCATTCGGACCGATGTCCCTGCATAGCCATGCTGCGCAAAAAGCAGGCTTGCCGTTCTCAGAATATCTTCCTTGCTGACCGGATTGCGGCCATCGGCGCGCGGTCGTCCTACTGGTCGTTTGGCTGCTTCCGCACTCATATCTTCATGACTTTCCTGGCCGGGACTTGCCCGCTTGTGGGAGTGGGCGCGAGGCCGCCGGTGCCGGTGCATGGCGTCGTCTTTTCGCCAACTTCTTCGGGAAACTCGATCATCTCCGATTCCATGGGGCGAAAATATCTCCAAGGCGGCGTGTTGCCGCATAGCCTGTTGCATTGTTGCGGATCGATGCTGGACCACAGCTTGGCACGCATGCCAACTCAATTTTATCGACCGAACAAAATTTTGCACTAGAATAACAGGTTGCAAAGCATCGAGCACAGGCACGACAATACGCCACCCCGTGAACCGCATTATCCGGCCCCTGCGCGTGATTGTGCCGTGTTCCGGACGGGGGGCGATTTTGCCTGAAAATTATTTCTAGTCAATCAATAATATAATGGCCATGATCGAAGCCGGTCTCCCTTCGGCAGCACGCGTGTTTAACCTAGCTGCTGCCGGCGATCCGTCATATATTTATCGACCGACTAAAAATATAAGTTGACAGCCGTTGTTGTTCCGCTTTAGCTTCCAACTGTCGGTATCCCACTCTTCGCCTCTCCGGATCGGATCCGGTGTGCCGGAGCAACCATGGCAGACCGATTGCGACGAAAGATCTGATATGACCTTCATATTCTCGAACCCTCCTGACGAGACCGGTGTCGATGATATCGCGGCGGCGCTGCGCACGTACGGGCTTGTGATCGTGAACGACGTGCTCGACAGCGATACGGTTGCGAAGCTCATGGGTGCGATCGAGCCCGAGTTCGGTTCCGAAATGTCGGGTACGAGGGACGCCGTGCCCGAGACGAGGCCGACCGTGCAGGCCGTGCCCGGGTTGCTTGGCATCGATCCCGTCTATGCCGACACGCTGCTTCTCAATCCGATGTTCCTCGCGGTCGCCGACCGCATCCTTGGTCCGCATTGTCATAACTATCGGGTTCAGGTCAGCACCGGCATGCGGATCGTGCCCGGCGGCGACAACCAGTTCCTGCACAGGGAAATGGATATCTACAGGCCGTTCCTGCCTTACGATACCAGCCAGGCGGAACTGATCCTGTTCGCGATGTGGGCGGGCACCGATTTCACTCCCGAAAATGGCGCGACGATGATGGTTCCCGGCAGCCACCTGTGGGAGGAGGGCCGCAAGGCCGAAGATGGCGAAGTCGTACGTGCCGTAATGCCCAAGGGTTCGGTGGCGATGTGGCTCGGCACCACCCTTCACGCCGGCGCCAGCAACCGGACCGAGCAACCAAGGACGGGGTTCATCTGTGCCCTCGGTGTCGACTGGCTTACACCGGAAGAAAACCAGCTCCTCACCATCCCGCCGGAAGCGGCGCGAAACCTTCCCGAAAAAGCCCAGCGCCTGATCGGGTACCAGGCCGCGCCGATGTACGGTTGGGTTCGCGGCATGAAGTCCGACAATCTGCTCGAGATCGACCGGTCGGTTACCGGCTACATAAATGCCGGGTTGAATGAGGCGTGAGGCCGGCGGGTCTTCGGTAAACCTCGGGCCGGGGGTGTTCGAGCGGTTGCCAAGCCGGCGGTGCAGCACCCTGAACGGCGCGCAACGGATGCGACGGTTTTCAGCAATTCTTTTGGGCGATCGATAGGGGCTTATCGATTGTCAGGCGGGCGGCCCACTCTCCCGGCTATCCCGCTGGCCGAAGCGCAAGCTCGGTCTGACTAGCGGCATCCTCGTTCCGACCTTCCCAGGGGAGGCGAGGGTGCCGCAATTTTTGCCTTCGCTGTCGGCCCTGCCCTGGCCCTCCCGGCGACTGCCGGGGCTCATGCGAAGGAACAGGCCGCCTTGCCGGCGGAGCGTCTGATGGCGATGCCCATCAGCGAAGCACGACGATGGGAGGAAGGCGATGTACGTAATATTCGGAGCGAGCGGCAGGGTCGGCGGCGAGGTCGCGCGTGTGCTCCTCGAGCGCGGCGAGCCGGTTCGCGTCGTCCTGCGCCGTGCAGATCAAGGCGATCGCTGGCTTGAAGCCGGCGCGCAGGTCGCCATCGCGAACCTCGAGGATGTCGGCGGCGTAGCAGCCGCGCTCCAGGGCGCTTCGGCGACATTTCTGTTCGACCCGCTCCCCGCGACAGACGACCTGTTTTCGAAAGCGGACAGAAGCGGGGCAACACTCGCCGAGGCCCTGTATTGGGCGGAGGTGCCGAAAGCCGTCATATTGACATCGATGGGCGCGCAGCATGCATCCGGAACGGGAGCCATCTCGACCATGTATCGCTTCGAAACCCGGTTGAGGGATGCGGCGCCGGCCACCGCATTTGTGCGAGCGGGCTATTTCTTCGAGGATATAGAGGAAACCGCGCGTGCCGCGATCGCGGACGGCAGCTTTCCGACCTTTTTCGAGCCCGCGCTGCAAGTGGCGATGATAAGCGCCATCGACATCGGGCGGGCGTGCGCCGACTTGTTGCTCGAGGATTGGGCGGGCCAGCGGATCGTCGAGCTCGAAGGTCCGGAGGATGTGAGCGCGGACGATATCGCCGCGGCGCTGACCTTGTCCGCCGCGCGTTCGGTCACTCCGACAATGATCTCGGCGGAGGAGCATGCGGCGATGTTGGAAGCCGACGAAACCCCGCCTGAATTGGCGAAGGCGATGCTGGAAATGTACGCATGGGTCAATGCCGGGATGCTGTCGCATGAGCCCGGCACGGAGCGGCGGCGCGGCTCCATATCGCTCGCCGACTTCATCGAGCGGATAACGTCCCTGCCTTGAACCATTTCAACCTATTGCGCGAGCCGCGCCCGAAGAGGCGGCCGCGAAAAATATCGGCGGGATGACGCCCGCAGGAGAGGACATAATCCATGCACGGAATGCAGAACCAGCCGCTGCTGGTCACCGCCCTGATCGATCATGCCGCGCGCGAGCACGGCTCGAGAGAGATCGTGTCGCATTGGGCCGATGGCCGCATGAGCCGGACGAACTGGGCCACGGTGGGCATCGATGCCCGGCGTTTCGCCGCAGCGATGGTGAAGCTCGGTATGAAGAAGGGCGACCGCATTGCCACGCTTGCGATGAACCACAGCCATCATCTCGTGAGCTGGTACGGCGCCGCCGGGATGGGCGGGGTGATCCACACCGTCAATCCGCGGCTATTCGATGAGCAGCTGGTCTACATCATGAACCATGCCGAGGACCGGGTCCTTTTCTTCGATTTGGTTTTCCTCCCGGTCGTCGAACGGATCCGTCCTCAGCTAAAGACGATCGAGCATTTCATAATGTTCGATGCTCCGGAGGGGGAGGCTATCTACCGTTCCTATTCCGATCTGATCGCAGACGAGGACGGCTCATATGAATGGACGGAACTCGGCGAGCGCGATCCGGCGGGCCTTTGTTACACGAGCGGCACGACCGGCAACCCGAAGGGCGTGCTCTACGAGCATCGGTCGAACGTGCTTCATGCGCTGTCTACCATCCAGCCCGATGCCTTCGGCCTTTCGAGCCGCGCCGTCGTCCTGCCGATCGTACCGATGTTCCACGCCAACAGCTGGGGTCTGCCATATGCGGCGGCTGCGGTTGGCGCGAAGCTCGTCTTCTCCGCGGTGAACGATGCGGAAATCTTGTGCCGACTGGTTCGCGAAGAAGGCGTCACGCACAGTGCCGGTGTCCCCACGGTCTGGCTCTCGATGTTCGCGCACATGGATGCGACGAAGGCCGACTATGGCCAATTGAAGCTTGTCGTCATCGGCGGTTCGGCGGCGCCGCGCGCGATGATAGAGCGTTTCATGCAAGCGGGAGTCGAGGTCGGGCACGCCTGGGGCATGACCGAAACTTCTCCTGTGGGTACGATGGGAAAGCGACCCTGGAACTGGGACGACCTGAACTTCGACGAACAGGTCGATCTTGTCTGCCGGCAGGGAAGTGTGCCGTTCGGTGTCGAACTGCGAACCGTGGACGATAATGATCTTGTCCTTCCGCGCGATGGAGTAACAAGCGGGCGGCTCCAGATTCGCGGTCCATGGGTCCTGCAGCGCTACTATAAGGCGGACACCGAATCCGTCGATTCCGAAGGCTGGTTCGACACTGGCGATGTCGCGATCCTTCACCCCGATGGCGTCATGCAGATCACCGATCGGGCCAAGGATGTCATCAAGTCGGGCGGCGAATGGATCAGTTCCATCGAACTTGAAAACGCTGCGGTCGGAGCTCCCGGTGTCCAGGAAGCTGCGGCCGTCGGGGTCTATCATCCGAAATGGGACGAACGGCCTGTCCTGCTGATCGTCAAGAAAGCCGGAGCCGAGGTAAGCGAGGCAAGCGTTCTGGACTATCTCAGGGACAAGGTCGCCAAATGGTGGCTCCCGGACGAGGTCCTGTTTGTCGACGAGTTGCCGCATACGGCGACAGGAAAGCTGCTGAAGCGCCAACTCCGCGATGACTATAAGGATTATCGCCTGAAATCATTGTCTTCCGCATGATCACGCTGCGGCAATATGGGCTGGACGGCGACCCGTATCGAGGCACTCGCCCACCCGGCGCAAAGCTTGCGCGATCGCGTTCGACTATTATAGATAACATGTGATATTATTAATTTCCGGGATCGTCGGAAAGGGCCGGACGCAAACGCGGCAGGATCCGCCCACAGGCCTCGGTTGCTAGGAAGCTCGACCATGAAGATAGATAGCCTTCGCTCCGAAAGCAGATGGCTTGCGCTACCGGCGTTCGGTCTGGCGCTTTGCCTTAGCGGTGCTGCTGCTGCCCAGGCCTTGCCGGAAAAGGATGTCCCGGTGATCGTCGTTACGGGCACGGGCCTCCCCGATCCGCCAGCGGCACCCGCCTATGACGTGCGACGTCTCGATGGCGATATGCTTGATATCGCGGCATCGGGCAGGATTGAAGATGTTCTCGCCTCGGTCGCAGGCTTTCAGCAATTCCGGCGTTCGGACAGCCGCGCGTCGAACCCTTCCGCACAGGGCATCACCTTGCGCGCGCTTGGCGGCAACGCCACCAGCCGTGCGCAGATGCTGCTCGACGGCGTGCCAGTCGCCGATCCCTTCTTCGGCTATATACCATTCTCTGCCCTGGCACCCGAGCGGCTGGCGAGCATTCGGGTCACGCGTGGCGGCGGTTCGGGGCCGTTCGGTGCCGGGGCGCTTGCGGGAACGATCGAGCTTACGAGCGCCGATGCAGCTTCGCTAGATACTGCCAGCGGCCGACTGCTCGTCGACAACCGCGGCGAAACCGAGGCCAGTGCCACCCTGGCTTTGCCGCTCGGCTCCGGATCCGCCGTTGTGTCCGCGCGGCGCGATCATGGCGAAGGCTATTACACGACACCTGTCGACCAGCGCGTGCCGGCCACAGCGCGTGCAGCCTATGACAGCTGGTCGACGCAGATCCGCCTCGTTGCCCCCCTGTCCGAGACGATCGAGCTGCAGGCGCGCGCGATGGCTTTCGACGACCGCCGGACCCTTCGCTTCAAGGGCGCCGATTCGACGAGCGAAGGGCAGGAAGCGAGCATTCGGTTCGTGGGGCGCGGGGCGTGGCAGTTCGATCTGCTCGGCTATATTCAGGCCCGCAATTTCAGCAATGTCGTGATCTCGTCGAGCAGCTTCAGGCCAACACTGGACCAACGCAACACGCCGTCGACCGGGCTCGGCGGCAAGTTCGAACTGCGCCCGCCTGTCGGAGACAGGCACTTGCTGCGCCTTGGGATCGATTATCGGCGCGCCGAAGGCGAGCTATATGAAACGGCTTTCAATGCAGGTTCGGGCGCGGTGACCGCTCGTCGCAATGCGGGGGGCACCAACAGCGATCTCGGATTTTTCATCGAGGATGACTGGAAGCTCGGCGAACTCACCCTGACCGCAGGCGCGCGCGCCGACCGCTATGCAATCACGGACGGATTCTTTTCGGAGCGCGATGGAGCCCACCGGATCGTCGCGGACCAGCGCTTCGGGAACCGCTCGGGATGGCAAGGCTCCTTCCGCGGCGGCGCGTTGTGGCAGGCGAGCGACGGGGTGCGGTTGCGAGCATCGGCATACAGCGGACTTCGGCTCCCGACCCTCAATGAACTCTACCGGCCGTTCGTCGTGTTTCCGGTCACGACCCGCGCCAATGCGGCGCTGGGGAACGAGCGGCTCGTCGGCTATGAGGCGGGCGTCGATCTGCGACCTGCCGATGGCGCAGACCTGTCAGTCACCGTCTTCGACAACAAGGTGAAGCACGCGATCGCGAACGTCACTCTTGCACCCAATTTACGGCAGCGCTTCAACATCGATGCGATCGAGGCGCGCGGCATAGAAGTGTCGGGCGGTTTCACCCGCGGGATTCTGGGCTTGCGCGGATCTGCGGCCTATACTGACGCCGAAGCAAGAGGCAGTGGCCTTGCGGCGGGGCTTGACGGCAAGCGGCCTGCGCAGACGCCTCGCTGGTCGGCAAGCGCGACGCTGACCCTGCATCCTCGCGATGGTTGGCTATTTGCGGGAACCCTTCGCCATGTCGGCAAGCAGTATGAGGATGATCTGGAAACAGATTCGCTCGGTCGTGCGACGACGCTCGACCTTTACGCTGAGGTGCCAGTAGCCAACCGGCTCGGCGTGGTGCTGCGCGGCGAAAATATCACCGGCACGCGAATCGTGACGCGTAATCAGGCCGGCTCGCTCGATCTCGGCGTGCCCCGGACAATCTGGATCGGGCTGAAACTCGGCAGATGAGGCGCGATACGCTCGCACGATAGTCGACTGGAACCTGCAGCGCCTGGCGTCCGGCATCCGGTTTTAAATCCGGGCAGAAACAGGAGTTTCTGGCACGCGATGGCGACTCGGCAGCCGCAATAATCTTCGCGGAGAATATCTCGCCAGTCCTTGAGCTGTCCAAAATCCGCAACCGACATATAATTTTATCGATTGACTAAAAATAACATTGACCACATAAGCTGGTCAATCCAGCAACGGTCGGGGAGGGGGCTCCCACAGAGCTCGACCTCGCATCGTTCCAAACAATCGACAGGCTGCCACGATGAGGGCGGCCGCGGTGAATGAGTTGAAAAAAGGGAGCGCAAACGCGCGGACTGGAATGGAGAAGAGGTAATGACGGGACTGCAATACCGACTGCTGCTGGGCGCGAGCCTTCTGGCATTTTCCAACCAGGCCCTCGCCCAGGATGTGGCGCCGGAACCGCCCGCAACGCCGGCCGATGCGGCAGAGCAGGACGGTTCCGATATCGTCGTTACCGCCCAGCGGCGATCGGAGCGGCTGCAGGATGTCCCGGTTTCGATAACCGCGATCGGTGGCGACACGCTCGCCAACCAGCGCATCCAGCAAGCTGGCGATCTGGCCTCAGCGGTGCCCAACCTCCAGGCATCGACGGTGGCCGGCGAGAGTACGCCGGTATTCTCGCTTCGCGGCATCTCGATGAGCGACTACAGCTTCAACCAGCAGGGGCCGGTCGCCACTTATTATGACGAAGTTTACAAGGGCAGCTTCCCGTTCCTTGGCCTGGGGCTGTACGATCTTGAGCGCGTCGAGGTCCTTCGCGGGCCGCAGGGAACTTTGTACGGCAAGAACACGACCGGCGGCGCTATCAACTTCATCAGCCGAAAGCCGGATTTCGATACCGACGGCTATCTGAAGCTCGGCTACGGTAAATTCAACCGGTTCGATGTCGACGGCGCGGTACAGGCCGGCCTGACCGACACGCTCGCCGCGCGCGTCGCCTTCACTTTCTCGCGCGCCGACGGGTGGTTCAAGAATCAGTTGCCCGGGAAGGCGGATCCCAGCGGCGTGCGCCAATATGGCATCCGCGGATCGCTCCTTTTCAAGCCCAGCGACAAGGTGGAGTTCATTCTTCGCCTGTCGACCAGCCTCGCCAATCCGTTCGAAAACGGCGTGTACACCGAGCCCGGCCCCGACGGTGTCGGTGCCGGCGTCTATGAGGCGTTCGGGGTCGGCTCAAGTTATTTCAGGACCGGTATCGGGCGCTTCGAAACCGAATCCAACTATGTCGAGCGGCATCGCGCGCGTACCTACAGCGCGTCGCTGACCGGCAATTGGCAGATGACCGACGGCCTGACCGTCACGTCGATCACCTCCTATGATTATGGCAAGCTCTTCGTGCCCGATGATGGAGACGGTAGCCCGCTCAAGGTGCTCGAAGATCCGCTTTCCGCCAAGGGAAGGCAGTTTGCCCAGGATCTTCGCATCAGCAGCGATTTCGATGGGCCGTTCAATTTCATTCTGGGCGGATACTATAACATCGAGACCCTGCGAAATTCTAATGAGTTTCGGTATTTCAACGATGTCGATGTCAACGGCGACGGCGCCGTGGATTTCAACGACTGTCTCGATCCGAATTCGGGGTTTCAGATCGCCTGCACATATTCGAACAGCTTCAAGCAGGTGAAGAAGACGATCGCTGCCTATTCGGACTTCAACTACAAGATCGGCGACAGCGTCATCCTGCGCGGCGGCCTTCGCTTTACGCGCGATACCGGAAAACTGTCGGACTATATCGCGCAGCTCAAGGGCGCCGACGGGGTTGTCATCGCCAATACCGTTCCGGGCGATCCGGTCGACCTTGACGCGACCACGGGTCTTCGGTTCGCGAAGAGCACGGTCACGGGGAAGGTGGGCGTCGACTTCAAGCTCGCCGATGGCGATCTGATTTATGCAAGCTACAGCCGGGGTTACCGCGGCAACGCCTTCAACTCGCAGGCGCTCTTTTCGCCGGTGGAGCTGAACGTTGCGGCGCCGGAAACCGTCAACTCCTACGAGGTCGGGTTCAAGAGCCAATTCCTTGATCGGGCGGTGACTCTGAACGGCGCGCTGTTCTATTATGATTACAAGAACCAGCAGGCGCTCAGCTTCGATCCGGCCAACTTCGCACAGACCCTGGTCAACATTCCCAAGTCGCGTCTGTACGGCGCCGAACTCGAGCTGATCGTTCGCCCGACCAGTAGCCTTCGGCTGAACGCAGGGCTGGGATTGCTCAATACCAAGATCCAGGAAGGTGTCGTCAGCGGCGCGTCGATCGTCGGTAACAAGCTTCCGATCGCACCGAAACTCAGCATCTCCGGCGGCTTCGAGTTGACCGTCCTTGAGGGGAATGGCGGAAAGCTCGATTGGGGTGTCAACGGCAACTATAATTCGAAGCAATATTTCGACCTGTTCAACACTGACCGCGTCGCCCAGAAGGGCGTGGGGATCGTGAACAGCCAGCTAAACTATCGCTTCGGTGAGGAGCGCTACGGCGTCGGCCTGTGGGTGAAGAACATCTTCAACACATTCTACAAACGATATGGTGGCGACGTCTCGGGGTTCGGGATGGATTACTATCGGATCGGCGAACCTCGCACGTTCGGCGTCACCGTCGACGCGAGATTCTAGAAGCCGCGTCAATCTGACTAGCGCTCCCTAGCGCCATTTGCCTGCCCGCCCTTGCCTAGCGAGGGCGGTGCAGTGCAATTGGCGGTACACTGCTGGCTTGCAAGAATCGGGTTGCCGAATGAGCCCTCAGGAGCGTGAGACCGCATGAGCCGACTGCGGCCCCGCATCTGATGCGCTATGGGATTTTGCGAGCGTTGTTGAGTTCTCCAACACTCGAACCACTCCAACAATTGTCGACGCGGGCCACTGAAGGGGCCATCATTTTACCTGCTGAAGAGAAGGAAATTTTTTCCCAAAATCATAAGCTTAAGTATAGTTGCTTCTGCTGCTGACGTGTCACTGCGTTTCGCAGTAATGTCAACTTTCTTGGTGTCGGTCTTAAAAGCTGCCCGTCCACTGCCGGCCAATCCTAGCCCAACCCCTGTCCAAGATTGGGCAAAGGCCGAATATCGGGCTTCTCAGGCCAGACGGCCATGCAACTCGTCCGAGAAGGGAGGGCGGGCGAAGTGCTCAAGTACATCGACGCTGTCGATGCCGGCGTTTACGCCTGATCTTTTCTGTGCACTACTAAGGCAAATTCTCGGATCACTTCAGCCACGTACAATGGTCTTGAACTATCGTTTGGAGCGGGTGTTTTCCCAGGATCCATTATCGGCCATAAGATCGGCCACGTTGGGATAAACTTGTACGCTAAAATATTGAGAACCAAAGGGGTATTGTCGATCTGAGATCGGCCAAATGAGCACGCTTCGAATTACGGCGCTGTTCAATTGTAGTGGCTCGGCGGACCTCAATGGGTTGCTCGTGCTGATGCGTTCTTGCCTGCCCCGAATGCCAGCACGCTTGCATAGGCAAATTCCGCTCTTGTCGATTGTTAGTGGCACAATGGCCTGCTACGCCGACTTAGATAGCTTAGCTTTCGAAGGGTACTGCACTTGAAAGACTCCGAAACGCTCATTACGCTGACTGCGGACGTTGTTGCATCGCACGTCAGCAATAACAGCGTGGCGATCGTCGACATTCCGTTGCTCGTCCGTTCAGTGTACGAGGCGCTCGCTGGTGTTGCCACGCCTAATGAGCCTGAGATCAAGCAAGCGCCTGCCGTTTCTGTTCGCGCTTCCGTGAAACCCGACTACATCGTGTGTCTCGAGGATGGCAAAAAGCTCAAGATGCTTCGTCGGCATCTGATGACGGCATATAATATGACACCGGAAGACTATCGGGCCAAATGGAACCTACCCAAGGATTATCCGATGGTGGCACCGAACTACGCCGAAAAGCGCCGCACTCTCGCAAAAGCCATTGGCCTCGGAACGAAAGGGCGGGGCGGCGGTCGCAAGCCAGCTTCCCGCGCGCAGCCCAAAGCGAAATAAAAGCCCGCTCCACATAGCGTCCTCGTGGCACCATTCGCGTCGAGTTAGTAAGGTCGGTGCGACCATTTCATGCGTTATGCGGCAACTCGGTCGCGCGGGTCGGGCCACAGGCGGGGCATCAGATCAACCTCGGCCCTTCGGTCGGTTTCGGCTTAGAGCTTCCCATCGACCAGCGCTCGTTTGTATGCTGGACGACGAGCCGGTCCGCGGGATATTGCGTCACCAGTTCCATCGCCTCATCGGCCTCGGCGTGCAGCCAGCGGTCCCATTCCGCGGCGTGTAGGATCACTGGCATGCGGTCGTGAATTTCGATCATCTCTGGCACCGCGTCCACCATTACCATCGTGTAGCTGTCGCCCCACTCGTCCGTGGGGCGCCAGAAGCCGGCGCACGCGGCGATCGGCTGATCGGCGACGCTGATCCATGCCCGCGTCATGTTGGGGCTCTCGCCCACCGCTTCGGCAAAGGCGGAGATCGGGATCAGGCAGCGCTTGCCCGGTTGGACGAACCATTCGCGCCACATGCCATAGGGATTGCGGAGATGATCGTCGCGGGCGTTATTGACCTTCAGTGGCTTGCTCGTTGGCTTCATCGTCTTAAGCCGTTTGGGAAAGCCCCATGTCATTGTCTCGATCATGCGCTGCCCGCCGCTTTCGCGAACGACGAAGCCTGTACCGCCCTTCCATACCTCGCCGGTGCTGGCGTTGGTCGGCTTTGGTCGACGGGCTTTGAAGTGAGATGCGACCTCGTCGGTCGAGCAGTTCAGCGTGACGAGGTTGCACATATTGGCAGTTCCTTCAGGCTGCCCCCAGCAAGTCGTCGAAGTTCTGCTGGATCGGTGGTGTAATCCGGAAGCTACCCTTGGGGAAGCGGCGCAGAATGTCCAGCGGCGGCCGCGCTCCCATCAGCCAATCGAACCAGTCATCCGGATCGATGACGGCAACATGGCGGTCCTTGTAGGGCTCGAGATCATCATAGGCGGGAACGGTGAGCGCGGCGAAGCTGTCCGGCCAATCCTTGCCGCCCGGACGCCATACCGCGGCGATACAGAAGAACGGCTCATCGGAAATGAGACTGGCGGCGTAGATCGTCTTCCCGCGCTTCACCAATCCAAACTCGTTTGCGAGGAGAAGGCACGGTCGGTCGATGATGGCCGTTTCTGATTTCAGGAGCGGAATCTGGAAGACGTCGGGATCGCGCGATGGCAGGCCCCAGTGAAGCTCTTTCTCTCGCTCCTGCTGTCCGTCCCAGATCATCACGCGGCGCTGTTTGCCAATGCCCGACAGGGCCTCGTCGTTCTCGATGTCCATCGGACACTCTCCTACGCGCGGAAGCGGCTCAACGCGCGCTTCCATTCCCGTTCATCCGGCATGGGGAGGCGAATGTCATCCTTGCTAGGTTTGACGAGTTCGAGACGGATAGGTCGCACACGCTTACCAGTCCGCGCTTTACATCGTGCGCACCAAAAGCGCGCTCGCGCCTTGCCGAGGTCGTCGTCCCACATCTTGCGCTGGAACTTCCACCACAGACCGTAGGGATCGAATGTCGCGCTATGGCCACATCCGCACACTGGCTTGACCGCCTGATACCAAGCGGCGGCTTCGAATATGTGCGTTGCTCGACGCTCACCGCCCTTTGTCCAGCCGCCCACGTCACAGCGTCAGCGCCAGCTGATCGGGTCCGCGGTCGGGCCCGCGGTCCGCCCAGTCAACTATCGCCATCGCAAGCTCTCGTGCCGACTGCTGTCGCAGATGCTCGACCGGCGCGGTTAGCCCGATCCGCGCCCACCCGGGCGCCGCGAGCAACGCCTCCGCGATCAGATTTTCATCGAGTCGTTCCATACCCACTATGAGAACATGATGAGAACATTTAATCAAGGGATCGAATCGGAACGATGGAGGAAGCGATGGTTTACCGAAAGGGCGAGCGGCCGGTTGCAAAGGTAATCCGGCCCTATGACGCGGATCACCCCGTCGCGAGCGGCATTGCCGATGGTGACCATTGGATGGACGCATGGCTGGGGCAGATGTGCACGCCATGGGACGCGATCACCCGCAAGACCGGCATCACGCGCCCACGGATCGAGGAATTAAACGACGACGCCGAGCCAACAGTGGACGAGATCGAGAAGCTAGCTGCATTGTGGTACACAACACCCGAAGGGCTGCGCAAATCGATCGACGAAGCTAATGACGCTCAATGATTTCTGCGCTCATGCTTGGCGTCTCCGTCGTCCCCGCCGGCCAATCCTTCAACTGCACCCCGACAGCCGTGTGGGATGGGGACGGCCCTATCTGGTGTGCCGAAGGGCCGCATGTCCGTCTTTCGGGAGTAGCAGCTCGCGAAATGGACGGGAGCTGCAGTCCCGGCCATCCATGCCCCGTTGCTGATCCGAGAGCCGCGCGCGATCATCTTGCATCGCTGTTGGGGACGCCAAACGGAAAGCTGCGCACGGGCCATGTAAAAGTCACCGGACCTACTATGCGCTGTCGGTCAGTTGGCGGTGCCGGTGGTAATCGAACGGCGGCGTTCTGCGTGTCGCCAAAGTCGGGTGACCTATCTTGTGCCATGGTACGCGGCGGCTACGCCGCACGTTGGGATCGATACTGGCGCAACCATCGTTGCGATCGCTGATACGAGGTGGGAAGCCGCAATAGGGAATCGCGAATTCGTTGCCCTAGATGACACGAGCAGTAGATTTCATGTTTCGCTCAAGTGCCGTAAATCTGACCCAAAAGATATCTGGCGACTTTGCGAAGGTCGTTGAAATCACCACTAATCATCAATTCCAAAGCGCTGCTTCCGTTGAACGTCGAACTCGAGTTCGGTGCGCGCAGCCAGTCGCCGCTGCATTCTTCTAAAGAGAGAGTTACGAGCGAACCGTAGATCGATAAGACGTATCCGATCCGCTCGATGACCTCCATGGGAATCGTTACCGGAATGTGCGACTGTGCGTGAGCGATCCAGTCATCGAAGTTCGAATGCTCCGAAATCCCGAGCATCGCCATCTGTTCCTGTACGCCCAAGTCCCACAAACGGGCGATATTAACAAACGTACGCAGGCCTGCCGGCCCATGTCGTTCAGGCTCGAATTTTGTTCCATGCCGCACGCGATTTCCACCTGCAAGAGACGTTACGACTCGAGGATCAGCTACTGCTGAGCAGTCGTTGCGGAACCGAGAAGCGGTACACCGAAATTAGAGGTGACGTCTTGAATGAAGAATTTTCGGTTGAGGGATTTCTTGCCGACCGCAAAAAGGGTCAGCAACGAGCCAACGAACATAAAAGTTTTGCTTCCGCGTTTGAGCATTATTGCTGATCTGCTTCATCGTTCTGGTCGCGCCGCGCGTGTTGCTGTTGTCCGACCCTGAATGGTAAGCCCAAGCGTCGAGCGATGCGGCGCAGAGATGAGTACGCTGTCCTTCGCTGACGTGGAGGGATCTTCACGAGGCCACCCGACACATGCCGTCAAACCAAGTGTTTGAGCTGATATTCCCCGCCACGCTCAATCCAGATTACGCGCATACGTTGACCCACAAAGTTCATCGATCTTCTGGAAATAATTCTGGGAAAGTAGCAATCCCGTCTTCCTGCATCCGTAAGAAAACTTTGAGCCAATCGAGCATAACTTGCATCGGCCAAAATTCGTGATTTTCCAGTGACAGGTAAGGCGGCGAACCCGCAGCCTCGCTGAAAAAAGAGTGCCCAAAAAGCCATCTCGTTGCGGCCTTTTCTGAGCCGCACAGGGTTTTCAGCGAACTCAAGATTTCTAGGAGCGCTTCCTTGCGATCGTGTTCTTCACCAGCGCAAAAGCGTCCCGAACCAAGCAACTGGTTTACAAACTCGTCGTGGCCAAAATCCTTGAGAGCTTCCCATCGTAGCTCCGCGAATTCGTCATGTATGGCCAGCTGGCCTCTATCTTTCATCGATGCCTCGCGATCAGCCTCATGCCGCTGCCAGCGCAGTCAGCTCCATGACCGAGAACGCCTTTCCGATCTCACCAATCATAATGGGTCATATACGACGTGGTCATATACAACGTGGACGAGTTTGCAAGGATTTCGTTGAAGAGATCGGTGTACAAAGCCGCTCTCACAAAACTTGGACAAAAGATTAGATCCCTGCGGGAGGCGCAGGGAATCTCCCAAGAGAATTTTGCTCAGCTAGCGAGCATCGAGCGCGCTCGGTACGGAAAGATAGAGCGCGGCGAGGCGAACATTTCCGCGAACGTTATCTTCCGGCTGGCCCATCACTTGAAGGTTCACCCGTCAGAGCTCTTCGCCGACGTCAGGAAATCCGATTGTGTCCCCTCCAAAGAGGATGCTTGATCGACGTCGGTCTAAAGCGGGCGCTGCGAAAGGGCGCCTATCTGTCGCTGCGATCTTGCCGACATCCTTGCAGTAACCGTGTCCTGAAGGCCGCCTTGCGGGAAGCTGCTCTGGGGTGCTGATAGCCGCTCTTTGCGAGGAGCGGTGATGAACGAGGATATCGGAGCGGCGGGAGCGAGTGCTCTTACGACCGGTCATATGAGTGATCGTATGAGCAGTCGGATCGCGGTCGTTGGCGGTCGCCGCCGCTGGTCGGTGGATCAGAAGCTGTCGATCCTGCGCGAGGCGTTCGGCCCGGATGGCTCGGTCTCGGCAACGTGCCAGCGGCACGCGGTCGGCAGCGGGATGCTCTATACGTGGCGCCGGCAGGCATTGGCGGGCGATCTGACGGGGGCGAAGCGGACGCCGCCGCCATCGTTCGCCGAGGTCGAGGTGTCGGTGCCGACCGCGGTGACGGCGGGCAGCGGCCAGATCGGGATCGAGCTGCCGTCGGGGGTCCGGATCACCGTCGACGCGGCGGTCGACGCCGATGCGCTGGCCCGGGTGATGTCCGTCCTTGCCCGATGATCCCTTTACCACCGACGACGCGCATCTATCTGGCCTGCGGCGCCACCGATATGCGCAAGGGGTTCGATGGTCTCGCGGTGCTGGTGCAGCAGGTGCTGGAGAAGAGTCCGCACTCGGGGGCGCTGTTCGCGTTCCGCGGCAAGCGCGGCGATCTGGTCAAGCTGCTCTGGTACGACGGCCAGGGTCTGTGCCTGTTCTCGAAGCGCATGGACCGCGGCCGGTTCGTCTGGCCGATTACCAAGGCCGGCAAGGCAAGTCTCACCGCGGCGCAGCTTTCCATGCTGCTCGAAGGCATCGACTGGCGGCGTCCCGAACGCACCGCGGCACCCTTGCTTGCAGGGTAAAAAGTGGCGGATTATCGTTAGTTTTACTGGCATTGTGGAGCCTGTTTTGCTAGGCATCCGGGGTGTCGGAACCAGCCTCTTCCAGCATCGACAAGGACGCCCGGATCGCCGAGCTCGAAGCCGCTCTCGCGGCCCGCGACACGCTGATCGATACCCTCCGTCACCAGCTCGCCCAGCTTCGCCGCATGACCTTCGGCCAGTCGTCGGAGAAGCTCGCGCTGCAGATCGAGCAGCTCGAGCTTGCTCTCGAGGAGCTCGAAGGCGAGGCTGAGGTCGCCGACAACCGAACGAGTGAGCGGGCACCCACCGAGCGCCCCTCACCGGTGCGGGCCTTGACCGATCATTTGCCGCGCGCCGAACGGCGGATCGAGCCCGAGGCCGGCAGTTGCACCTGTCCTGATTGCGGCGGCGCACTGCGTCCGCTGGGGGACGACAGCGACGAGCAGTTGGATGTCGCGCCGGTCCAGTGGCGTGTCATCCGCACCGTGCGGCCCAAGTATAGCTGCCGCGCCTGCGACAGGATCGTCCAGGCGCCGACGCCGGTGAAGGCGATCGCGCGCGGTAAGGCGAGCTTCGCCACGCTCGCCCATGTCGTCGTTCACAAGTTCGATCATCATCTGCCCCTCTATCGCCAGGCAGAGATGATGGCGGCGCAGGGTATCGACATCGATCGTTCGACCCTCGCCGGCTGGGCGGGCCAGGCCGCGCATCTGCTAGATCCCATTGTCAGCCGCATCCGCGAGGAAGGACTGAAGGCCGCCAAGCTCCACACCGACGACACGCCGGTGCCGATGCTCGTGCCCGGCAAGGGCCGGACTGCGCAGGCGCGGCTCTGGGCCTATGTTGTCGATGACCGCGCATCGGGCGCCGCCACCCCGGCGCTCGCCTGGTATCGGTTCACCCCCGATCGCAGCGGCATCCATCCGCAGAGCGAGCTCAGGTCGTTCACCGGCCTACTCCAGGCCGACGGCTATGCCGGATATGACAAGCTCTACCAGGGCAATGGCATCCAGGAGGTCGCCTGCTGGGCGCATTTCCGGCGCAAGATCTTCGAGTGTCACCAGACAAGTCCAACCCCGCTCACCACGGATCTTCTCGACCGCATCGCCGGGCTTTACCGGATCGAAGAGGACGTCCGCGGTCAGCCGCCCGATGTCCGGCGCCGCCACCGGCAAGAGCAGGCCAGGCCGCAGATCGACGCGCTTCGCTGCGCGATCGACGACGCCCTGCGCTGCCTGTCGCCCAAGTCGGCGATGGCAAAGGCGCTCGCCTATGGCCGCAAGCGCTGGGACGCGCTGACCCGCTACATCGATGAGGGCATCGCGGAGATCGACAACAATATCGCCGAGCGCGCCATCCGCGCCATCGCGATCGGGCGCAAGAACTGGCTTTTCGCCGGATCGAAGGCCGGCGGCGAACGCGCCGCCGCCATCTACTCCGTCATCGAGACGGCGAAGCTCAACGGGGTCGAGCCGCAGGCCTATATCGCCGACGTCATCGAGAAGATCGCCTCAGGCTGGCCCGCGTCCCGATGGGATGAGCTCATGCCATGGAACTGGCAGCACGATCAGCAGCAGATCGCCCAAGCCGCCTAGCTGCGGCCTTCAGGCCACGCTTACTCCTTGCACACAGTTCGATAACTAACATCAGCGAACAGTGACCGGGCCCGCTGCGGGGCAGCGGGTCCGGGTCTTAGGTCGTTAGATTAAGCATCGGCAGGGTCAGCGCTGCACTGGAGCGAGGGCTATGCGCTGCCCCTGCTTTCCGAGGGGTTAGCTTATTGCTCGGCTAACCGAACTGACGGCCAACCACGTCTAAGCTATTCTAATGATGCATACGTGAAGGGCTAAGCAGTGCCGGAGATACGTTTCCACGTTGGGCCCCGTCAGGGTATCTTCTTTTCCACAGGAGCGCGCGGATTGACGAGAGGCGCATCTAGCTGTGAGAGCTTTAAATGATGTCGTTCGGCATTGAATTGCCACCGCTGAAATTGTTCGAGCAGCTCGTTATTGAGCGCCTTGCTGGCTCGGAGTTCTTCGCGCGTCTCGTCAAGTTTTCGCCGTAGTGCGCCCACGGCCGAGCTTCCGTAGCGCTTCTCGCCAGCGTCTTTCGTATCATCCGCCAGACGCGCTCGCGCAATATTCCACGCGTCTTTGATACGAGGCTGTTTGAGCATGGCGACCTTGCTGTAAACATGGCCGTGCGGCAGTTCCATCGCCAGGATAACAAGATAGGCCCGCCACGTCAGCTTGCCGGTCCAGCCACTAAGAAGCTCGATCGCCTTGTCGATGTCGCTGTCAGTTAACCGCGGTGCGCTAGACATTACAGCTCTCCCTCGTCGGACCATAGCTGATCAAAGGTCGCTAGTAGCTGGTCGCTGGAGCCGTCGACCTCGTCCGGACGAAATTCGGCCTCGCGCACGGCGGCCGCCAATCCGGACCTTGTCTGAGGGTTGAGGACGGCCGGCAAGGTGATCAAAGTGCCATCATCGATCTGAGGGTCGGTCAAATGGTCGAGCGCTAGCTGCCAGCGATTGGCTTTCTCCTCGTGGATGGTCACCCAGCGCTGCGCGCCGTATCGGCCGGCATCGAGCGCGGCCCTAGCCTGCTCCACAGCTTTCTTAGAGATAGAGAGCTGAAGCCGCGCTTCTTCGACGTGCTTCGAACTGCCCTTGATGAACGTATTTTCCCCGCATCGTATACAGTCTTTATCTTTGGGGCAGGGCATGAGCGAATAATCGTGACGGCAAAGGCCGAAGCGGGTCGTGATTGTGGATCCGACTTCGAGTTTCAATGCTGTTTCGCGCGTGATCGACTCTTTGCGGGCACGCTCGTCGATTTTGTCGGCGAGCGGACCAACCACCTTTAGATTGGTCGGTGCGGCCTCATCGAGGAACACGAAAGCTTCGATATATGCCTCCTGCGAGACATGATTATAGGATGCATTTTGCTGGACGCTCTTACGCCCCGACCAGAAGGCTATGAGCTCCTGCGACATGTACTTTGACTGTGCTAGCGTGTTCAGGAGGTGGCGGGGCTGATGGGTGTTAAGGCGCCAAGGCTCGCCGGTTTCGGGATTGATGAGATTGTTACGCGAAAAAATCGTTTTGCCTGTCGGTTTCGATCCCAACTCGTGCGTGATCTGCGCATAGGTCAGATAGCGGGGGATATATTGCTGCGGCTCTGCCGCTCCCCGCATGACTTCGTCGGGCATGCAGAAAAGTGCCCGGCTTCCCGGCAGCCGGTTGCGGGGATCGATATACGGGAAGGTTGGCGGGAGAGCGCCAATCACATATTTCTCCAGCGATTCAAAGGTTACCAAGACACGAAATACTCCGCCCTGCCGGCCGGGCTGTCCTCGCGACAAGTCCGTTGTGGTCCCGCAACGTTCAAACGCATTATAAACAGCTTGCCCAGGGGTTATCGGTTTTGTCCGCCCAATAATCTGTGCGGCCTCCCACTGGGTGATGGGTTCACCGCGCAGATGTTCAAAGCCGGGCGGAAGATATAGTCGCCCAGGATTCTCTTCGTACCACTTGTGCGCGATGCGAGGTTTCTCGCCAATGGCGAGGAGCTTCCGAATTGCGAGTTTTGCTATCTCGGCATTTTCCTCGCTAGCAGCAAACTTTGTCATCGCGTCACCGCCTTTGAGCGGTCGCCAGCTCAGACCATATCGGCCATCCATCTCAGTTTCGCAGTCGGTGGGAAGCCCCAATACCTCGGTCACGCGCGAGGGCGCAAACATCGCAAGCGCGAACCAGCTACTTGCGACTACGTCTGGGACATAGCTACTGTCATGGAATACGCTCGCAAGGTCAAAAATCGCTTGGAGGTTGGGCAGTTTCGCGGAATTACCGCGGGCACCTTCCTGATTAACCCGGTCATTGCGTGTAGGCGCTCGGTATTGAATTGACGTTCGCCAATGAATCTGATTCTCGGAAATGCGCGACTGGTTGATATAATCGAGGACGATACGCTCGAGCAGCCGTCCATAAGACCAAGCATCCTTATACTTCTCGACAATAATCTCTTGGGCTCGGTCTAAAACGGGCGCAGTAAGATGGCAGATATCGGGATGCTGACCTAGGTCACGGAAGGCCATTTCGATTGTCCGCAGCGCACCTACGATCCGAGTTGCGCTATTCTCTCCCGACGTTCGAAGAAAGTCGGTTAAGAGGGCCTTCGCGGCGCTGAGAAACGGCTCTTGTAGATCGATGGCGGTCTTCGAGCGCGACCCTCTCCTCGTCGTTTCCAGGTTCGTAAAATGCGCGGCCAGTCCGACGGAAGTCGATGACGCTTTGGTGAAAAACGGGCGCAAATCCCAGCTATTCTGGTCCCAATTTACGGCATTGGGCCCGTGAAAAAAGCGGTAGCTACGCGCATGCTCGATATAGGCTGACAAATTCTGGCGAGCATCGAGTTCCGCGCGACCGACGAACGGGATGATCATCGCCGTCACGGCGCCATCCTTGCGGACATGCAGTCGCGCTCGGTCACGATGCCGTCGATAGCGTCGATTTGCTCTTGCGTGATGATTTTAATCCGCTCAGCGGTTTCGCTGTCCCGATCGGCGATCAAAACGGCGCGCAGTTCTTCCCATGGTGCTTCACGGAACGGTTCGAAGCGGTCGCAGGTAAGGCAACTCCGAGGTGCGTTTTGATGGCATTTGGCGCGTGTTCCACACGCTCCGAGATCAGCACCATTTAGATGCTCATAGGCTGTGATAAGCGCACTATCATCGTCTCTCCGCGTCGCATCCTCTAGACTGTCGATTAATCGGCCTTTGAAGGCTTGGGCGAACACGCGCATTTCGTCGCCGATCAATTCGCGAATCGGGTCTTGCAGGGACGGCATGGCCGCGCGGTAATACTGGATGCAATGGAGCGAAGTATGTGTGAGAAGGCGCGCCACTTCTTCGTCCCTTGCTCCCAACGCGATCGCTCGCGTTCCCATTGTGTAACGGAAGCGATACGGGAAAAGCGGAATGGGACCTCCTAGCCGGTCGGAATGTGTTTCTAGCACTTTGAAGATCGCGGTCAGTCGCTGTGTCACCCCTCTTGAACTGTCAAAGAAGAGCCGCGTTTGAGGATCGGCCTCCTTCATCTTTTTGGTCGACAGATATGTCTGCAACACCTCCGCCAGCTGGGATTGGCATTTTCTTCGCCACCGCGTTTCCTTCGTCGCTTCGCGCGTTTTGGCAAGGGTAATGAGCAGTGTGAATTCTCTGCCTTCTGGACCCGTCGTCTCGATGATGTCGCCTTTCGTCGCTCGAGCAATCTGCACGGGCCTGATGCCGGTACCCATCAGAAATGAGGCCAGCGCCCAATCTTTCGTCGAGATGCGACCTTTGGCGTAGGCGTCGTTCAAGGCCCGATAAGCACTGCGCAGTTCTTGTTCGGTGAGCGCCCCGCGTCTCGGATCATTAGCCACAAGGGCGAAATACTGACCATTCCCTTTCTCTTCCCATTTCTCAGGTTGCCGCAGGAAGCTGGCGATTTTGTGATCGATCCCTGGCCACGACCTATCCGCCAAGCGGCTCAGAACCGCTTGTACAAATGCCCAAGTCGAAATCGGGCGGTGATCTGGATAATCTTCAAAATGCACAAGTTTGAGCACTGCAGGGGGGCCGCCCGGCAACAGATTGAGTCGCTGCGCCACGAACCCGAAGTGTAGGGCACATTGTTCTGCGTAAACCGGTGAATGCGTCGACAGGAGCCCGATTAAAACTTCCGCCGCCGAATCGTGCCACTCGACACCTTCACGTCGCCATGAAAAGTCATACCTGTGGGCAGTTTGATCACTTTTGAGGCGGGTTAATCCGTAGAGCTCAACCGTTATCCAGCGCCCATCGAAAAGCCGGATTTCGCGAAAACGATTGGGTGCAAGATCGGGGCGATTAGCCATTCAAATACCTCGGTGACGGAAACTTGTGCAGGAGTCGGCTTGCAATCGCTGCCCTCGGATGGGGTTCGCGAGAACCAATTGCTACCATCTGAAAGACGTTGTCGCGCGGGCGGTCCCTTGGCAAATCACTGGTCCTGCTTGCTTTTCTCGAGATATTCATCGGCGGGCTGAAGCTCGTCCATCATTTCTTGGGCGATTCGGTCGGCGTTCTCGCGGATATGACGACGGTTGTATCGAGCTGGTTGGCGCGAGCTCTCCGACCACCCCATAAGCCGGATGCGCATCTGGGCCTCCTTTTCAGGAGAAAAGCGCTGGTCTTTTGGAAGGCGGTCAAGCTTGAGGCTCAGGATATGATTCCAGGCACGTCGCATCATGTGTGGGGTTAGCTGCCAGGGCTGTGACCCGAGGATGGGGCGCACGGCGAGAAAGATACGATTCAGGAACTTGCCGCTGGTGAGTGGTACGCCCGCCTTGTTCGTAAACAACGCTCCTGTGCGGTGCGCTTCGCACCCCTCGGGCATTTTCAGCCAGAAGGTCATGAAGAAGTGGTCGAACACGTCCGCAGTCTTTTTAATGATCGGAACGGTGCGTGCGATGGTTTTCGATTCTCGAATTTGGAAGCGATTCTTCGCTCCGATCACACTATCGGTCGCGGCCGTCGTGACCTCGCTGCGACGGGCTCCCGTATCGAAGAGCAAACGCCAAGCGAGGTAGTTTCGCCACTGAATGAATTCTGATTGGAATGGATTCTCGTTAGAGCCCGGGACGAGAATCTCATCAATGCGTTGTAGGACATCCGAGTCGGGGGCCTCGAGCAACTCGTCATCATGCCAGCGCGAATGGTCACCGGGCGCCTTGCCTCTCAAATCTTTCAGCATATTGAGCACGGAGGCGTTTTGATGGGCCTCCGTTTTGACGAGGTCGCGGTTGTCGAAGCGGCGGGCACGATGCCATTCGATGTAGTTCGCTATCCAACGGATGCGGTTGCCAACCTCGACGGATGGAACCACACCATAGGGGCCGTCACCCTGGTCGTCTTTTTTTCGGCGCGCCGCGAATGACACCACGCTGGACTCGGGCTTCACCGATTCGCATTCGATCTGCTGATCTGTGGCGTTGAGACTGAGAAATCTTACGAGGTCGAGAACGTCGGCTCCGTTCAGAAACGGACCTGCCGTCAAGTCATAGTCGAGGTCGCGTCCGCGCATCTCAGCCCATGATTTGGCCATGCCGATAGCTCGCAGCACTTTTTCGATGGTGTGGGCCGATCTCCCGACCTGACGGTATTCGGAGATTACATAAAAGTTCGGATGATAGTGCGGCGTTGGAGACCCGCGAAGGTCGGTGAGGACGACGACGTCCTCACCTTTTCGACCTCTCGATTGACCCTTGAATCGGCGTACTCGGAACGACAGCATGTTTACGCTTTCTCCGCCGTCCAAATACCGACGAATCCGCTCAATAGGCTGGTTTACGGTTCGAGCAAGGAATATATCCCGTTAGAGATATGATTTTCCTTTGTATTTCTCCTTATCGTCAAGGAGGGGGTTTACGGTCCTGTAGAGTGTCTTCCTACTGGCAGGCCAGACACTCGTCGTAATCGGTGCTCTCGGCCGAGAGTTCGAATTTCGCGGCCTCGGGCGTGTTGTCGGCCTCGACCCCGCCCGCGAAGCCGGCGCGCTGCACCGATTTCGAGCGGAGATAATAGAGCGATTTGATGCCGAGTTCCCACGCACGGTAGTGGAGCATGAGCAGGTCCCATTTCTCGACATCCGCCGGGATGAAGAGGTTCAGCGAGGCGGCCTGGTCGATATAGGGGGTGCGGTCGGCGGCGAGTTCGAGCAGCCAGCGCTGGTCGATCTCGAAGCTGGTCTTGTAGCAGTCCTTTTCGTCCTGCGTCAGGAAGTCGAGGTGCTGGACGCTGCCGCCCTTTTCGAGGATCGAGTTCCACACATTGTCGCTGTTCTTCGCCTTGTCGACGAGCAAAGCCTCGAGGTGCGGGTTGCGGATCGAGAAGCTGCCCGAGAGCGTCTTGTGCGTGTAGATGTTCGCCGGGATCGGCTCGATGCACGCGCTGGTGCCGCCGCAGATGATGCTGATCGACGCGGTCGGCGCGATCGCCATCTTGCAGCTGAAGCGCTCCATCACGCCCTGATCGGCGGCGTCGGGGCAGGGGCCGCGCTCGTTCGCGAGCAGCATCGATGCGGCGTCGACCTGCGCGCGGATATGCTTGAAGACGCGGAGGTTCGAGGATTTGGCCATCGCGCCCTCGAAGGGCAGGCCGCGCGCCTGCAGGAAGCTGTGGAAGCCCATGACGCCGAGGCCGACCGAACGTTCGCGGCTCGCGCTATATTTGGCGCGCGCCATTTCGGGCGGGGCGCGGTCGATATAGTCCTGGAGGACGTTGTCGAGCATGCGCATGACGTCTTCGATGAAGGCCTTGTCGCCGTTCCACTCGTCCCAGGTTTCGAGGTTCAAGGACGAGAGGCAGCAGACCGCGGTGCGATCGTTGCCGAGATGGTCGCGGCCGGTCGGCAGCGTGATTTCGGAGCAGAGGTTCGAGGTGGTGACCTTGAGCCCCAGGTCGCGATGATGCTTCGGCATCATGCGGTTCACCTGATCGATGAAGATGATGTAGGGCTCGCCGGTCGCGAGGCGCGTTTCGACGAGCTTCTGGAACAGCCCGCGCGCGTCGACGGTGCCGCGGACGCTCTGGTCCTTTGGCGAGCGGAGGTTGAATTCGGCGCCGTCGCGGACGGCCTCCATGAACTCGTCGGTGATGAGCACGCCGTGGTGGAGATTGAGCGCCTTGCGGTTGAAGTCGCCCGAGGGTTTGCGGACTTCGAGGAACTCCTCGATCTCGGGGTGCGAGATGTCGAGATAGCAGGCGGCCGAACCGCGGCGGAGCGAGCCCTGCGAGATCGCGAGGGTCAGGCTGTCCATCACGCGGACGAAGGGAATGATGCCGCTGGTCTTGCCGTTCAAACCGACGGGTTCGCCGATGCCGCGCACCGCGCCCCAATAGGTGCCGATGCCGCCGCCGCGGCTCGCGAGCCAGACATTCTCGTTCCAGGTGCCAACGATGCCCTCGAGGCTGTCGTCGACCGAATTGAGGTAGCAGCTGATCGGCAGGCCGCGGCCGGTGCCACCGTTCGAGAGAACGGGGGTCGCGGGCATGAACCAGAGCTTCGAGATATAGTCGTAGAGGCGCTGGGCGTGGTCCTGATCGTCGGCATAGGCGTCGGCGACGCGCGCGAAGAGATCCTGATAGGATTCGCCGGGCAGCAGGTAACGATCCTCGAGCGTTTCCTTGCCGAAGTCGGTGAGCAGCGCGTCGCGGCTCTTGTCGGTGACGATGTCGAATCGACGCGCGTGGACCTTGGGCTCGCTGCTGTCGTTGAGCTTCGCCGCGGGCTTCCCCTCGGGCGCCGATTCGCCCTTCGATTCGGGTGCCGCCGGAGCGTCATTCTTCGTCAGTTCCACCGTCGCCACGTCGCTCGTCTCCACCCGTTCCGTTTCCCGAAAATCCATCTAGTTCGCCCCCGATCTGACCGCGCACATGATGCGCTTTGTTCCTGTCTTGTTCGACTCAGGGCGAAGCCCCGATCCTAGCATCTAAACCTGTCCGCGTGGGCACTTTTTTTGGGCGCAAAAGTGGTTTTCCCGTGCCCATATGCGATGGACGACGGAAATCCGCCATTTGCAGCCTTATACAATTTATTGGGGTGCCCCCGTGGTTGACCCACCACCTATAGTGCCACGTCGGCGCGACGATGCAAGACGGTAAATGACAGATCGGAGACTCGGTTCGTCGATATTTTGATTCGTCTCGTCGCGGCCAATGGCCGCTTCGCAGCGCCGGAGCAAGGCATTCCGCGGGTTTGCGCGGCGGGCGGCGAAGAGGGGGCGGTGCCCCATATTTTTTCGGGTGCGAAAAGTGCCGGCGCGATGACACCGGTGAAAGCTTGCACAATGGCACAGAGAGCGCCCGCGGGCGTACGCCGGGCAAGGGCAATCGGGCAAAGAGAAAGGGCCCCGGCGATGCCGGAGCCCTCTCCTTATTTCGAAACTGGGTTAGCCCTGTCCGCCACCGCTGCCGGTGCCGGCGCCACCCAGAAATTTCCAAAACCAACCCATTTGAAATCTCCTGTCGGCACTGCCCATGAAGAACAGTTAACGGAGCGTATACCTTAATTAGTAAGGTAAATCGAGTCTTAACTATAAGGATTGCAGCCAATCTGGCAGTTATGCGGTGCGGTTTTGCGGGGATGCCGAAAGGGTCGCGGCGAGTTCGGAAAACAATTGCGGCTTTCCAAGATGATAGCCCTGGCCGACATCGCAGCCGAGACCGGCGAGCAGGGCCATGGTGTCGGCATCTTCGATGCCTTCGGCGACCGCGACGGCGCCGAGACGATGCGCGAGATCGATCGTCGATTTGACGACTTCGAGGTTCCGTTGCGAATCGCGCATGGTCATCACGAATCGCTTGTCGATCTTGATTTCGTCGGCCTCGATCTCGGTCAGATATTCGAGGTTCGACTGGCCGGTGCCATAATCGTCGATCGACAGGCGGATACCCGTTCGGCGAAGCTGGGCGAGCGTCTGGCGCGCCTGCCGGCTGTTTTCGATCTGCGCGGTTTCGGTGATCTCGATCGTCAGGATTTCGGGCGGCAGATGGTGCGCGGTGAGCATGACGCGGATCGTGCCGACGAGGTCGCTATGGTCGAGCAGGGTCGCCGACAGGTTGACCGACATGTTGATCGGAATGCCGCGCTCGCGCAGCTGCGCTGCCGACCGGATCGCCTGATCCATGACGAAGAGCGTGAGGCGATAGATGTCCTGGCTCTTTTCGGCCTGCACGATGAACTCGTCGGGCGGAATCGGGCCGCGCGTCGGGTGCGTCCAGCGCGCGAGCGCCTCGACCCCGACGAGCCGATGCGTCGCGATCTCATATTGCGGCTGGAAGGCAACCCAGATGTCGCCGCCGGTCAGCGCATCCTCGAGCTGCGAGTGGAAGGAGAGCTGCCAGCCGGCGTCTTCTTTCTGGCGCGAGGTATATTTGGTCCACAGCGACCGTGTGCGGATCGCACGTTCGGCGGCGACGAGCGCGGCTGCGAGGCGCTGCGCGTTCGAACCCTCGAACTCGTCGTTGACCCCGAAGGCGATCGCGACGTCGACGCGCAGCTCGCCGATCGTCAGCGGCGCGTTGAACAGCGCGGCAAGACCCGCGAGTTGTCCCTCGATCTGGCTGTGCTGATAATAGGGGACGAGCCAGGCGAAGGTGCCGTCGAGGTCGTGGTGCAGCGTCGTGCCCTGCGACGCGAGCTGGAGGCGGCGCGTGACCTGTTCGACGAGCTTGCCGATACCGTCGCCCGGGATGAAGGCGGCAAGATCCTCGAAATTGACGACCTTTGCCGCGACGACGGTGGCGCTGCCGAACGATTCCTGCGACCGTAGCGCCTCGAAATTGGGGAGCCCCGACACGGGATTTTCGCGCTGGGCCGAACGGCGGCGGCTGGTACGCGACACATTGGTCCCGATCGCGGCGAGGAAGATGAGCCCCGTCCCGATCGAAAGGGTGACGAGCATCGTCGCGAGAAAGAATTTGGCGACGAACATCGAGGCGGCGGTGGCGAGCGCGATGATCCAGAAGGACCGGCTGGCGTTCGCCCACAGCCCGATGAAGGCCGCGCAGAGGGCGACGAGGAGACCGGGAATCCAGCCGAGATCGACGGGATCGCCGCGCCGGAGCGTTTCACCTGCGATCAAATGGATATAGGCGCCGGGCACGAGGTCGTGGCCGGGGAGATAATGCCGGTCGTCGAGCACCGATGCAGTGGGCCCGAAAATCACGTCCTTCCCCGCCAGCTCGCGGGCACCGACCTTCCCTTCGATCACGTCGTCGGCGCTATATTCGACGATCGAGCGCGGGTCGTAGGTCAGGTCGATCCGGAAGTTGCCGGGCTTGTCGGCCGATTTGCCGGCCAGCACCGCCGCGAAGCTCGGCAGCAGCCGGCCTTCGGTCTCGTACATCAGCGGCACCCGCCAGACCTGCCAGAATTCATATTCCCACGCGATGCTGGCGCGCCGCGCCTTGTCGCCGAAAACGGGATCGGGGAAATAGGTGACCAGATGATCCTTGCCGGGCGCCGAGCGCGTCGACACCGCGAGTATGACGCGGTCGCCCATCCGGCGTACCGCCGCGGCCACCAGTTCGAGCCCCGTATCGCCCTTGCGGCGCTGATAGTCGAAATCGACGAACAGGCGGCGTGCGCCGGCCTTGTTGACGGCATCGATCAGCGCTGCGGCGTCGGTGCGGCTGAACCGGCCGTCGGGCGATCGCGCCACCGCGCGATCGTCGACGCCGACCACCACGATATCGCCGGAGACGGGGCGATAGGCGACGCGGCCGACGGCGGCATCATAGACACGGTCGATCGGCTCGCCGATCGAGGAGAAGCCGACGACGATAGCAAGGAGCAGCGACAGGCCGAGAGTCCGCCAGCTGATAATCATCCTGTTGGTCACCAACGGCACCCGCACGTCTCCAGCAATTGCCGGACGTATCTAGTCGCAGATGGTTATCATCGCGTTAATTATGAACGAAGTCCTACGCTGCGCGATCGGGGCGCGCAGCGCGGGATTCCGGTCGATTCAGGCGATTGCTGGCAGCGCTTCCAGCGCCGCGTCGCCGGCGAGCGCCGACGCCGCGAGACCGGTTGCGGCGGGGACGATCTGCTGCAGATAGAAGCGCGTCGAGGCGATCTTCGCTTCGAGGAAGGCGCGGTCGCCGCCTTCGTCGAGTGCGGCGCGCGCCGCCTTTTGCTGGATCGCCATCAACCAGCCGCAGGTCGCGGTGGCGAGCATGGTGAGATAGGGATAGCTGCCCGCCAGCCGGTCGGCGGTGGGCGCGTTCGCCATCCAGTCGGTGACCGCGCGGCACGCGTCGACCAACTGCTGTAATTCAGGGGATTCGCTGGCGCCCGCCGCGATATCGTCGATCAGCGCGCGGACGAGGTCGCCGCCCGCCATGCCGAGCTTGCGGCCCACCAGATCGGCGGCCTGGATGCCGTTGGTGCCTTCGTAGATCGGGGCGATGCGCGCGTCGCGATAATGCTGCGCGGCGCCGGTTTCCTCGATGAAGCCCATGCCGCCGTGGACCTGCACGCCGAGGCTGGCGACCTCGCAGCCGATGTCGGTCGCGTGCGCCTTGACCAGAGGGATGAGGATTTCGGCGCGCATCGCGGCGGCTTCGTCGCCCAATTTGCCGAAGTCGATCTGCGCCGCGGCATAGTAAGTGAGCGCGCGCGCCGCTTCGGTCTGCGCGCGCATCCGCCACAGCATGCGCTTGACGTCGGGGTGATGTTCGATCGTCACCGGGGTGCGATCGGGCGAGCCCGCGAGCGACGACTGGACGCGTTCGGCGGCGTAGCGTTGTGCCTGCTGCGTCGCGCGCTCGGCGATCTGGACGCCCTGACAGCCGACCATCAGGCGCGCGTTGTTCATCATCACGAACATCGCGCGCATGCCGCCCATCTCGTCGCCGACGATTTCGCCAAGGCAATCTTCGCCCTCGCCATAGACCATGACGGCGGTCGGCGATCCGTGGATGCCGAGCTTATGCTCGATCGAGGCGCAGTGGACGCCGTTCGAAATCGTCGGATTGCCCGCGTCGTCGAGACGGTATTTGGGGACGAGGAAGAGCGAGATGCCGCGCGTTCCCTCGGGCGCGCCCGCGGTACGGGCTAGGACGAGGTGGACGATATTGTCCGTGAGGTCATGCTCGCCGAAGGTGATGAAGATCTTTTGCCCCTTGATCCGGTAGAGCCCGGCGTTCGGGCCGTCGCTGACCTTTTCGGCGGTCGAGCGCAACGCGCCGACGTCGCTGCCCGCGGCGGGCTCGGTCAGGTTCATCGTGCCGTTCCATTCGCCGTTGACCAGCTTGGGAAGCCAGGTCTGGCGCTGTTCCTCGGTACCATAAGCCATCAGCGCGTGGATCGCGCCCGCGGTCAGGATGGGACAAAGGGTGAAGCCCATGTTCGCGCTGCCGAGCGCCTCGATCACCACGGTCGCGAGGGTGAAGGGGAGGTCCTGCCCGCCATAGTCGCCGGGGCCGTCGATGCTGCCCCAACCCGCCTCGACGAACTGCTTGTACGCATCCCTGAAGCCCGGGGGCATCGTGACCTTGCCATTATCCCATTTGGGATTGGTGACATCGCCGACGCGGTTGAGCGGCGCATACATCTCGGCGGCGAATTCGCCGATGCCGGTGACGATCGCATCGACCATGTCGGGGGACGCGGCGGCGAAACGCTCATGCTGCGCCATCGCGTCGACGCGCGCGATATGATCGAGGACGAAAAGCTGTTCGGTGGTGGGCGGCGTGTAGGTCATGGGACGGGACACTTTGCTGGTGAATATCGTTGCGCGGGCGCTATAGCGCGGCATGGCCGACGGTCAAACGCGCATGACAACCGATATCCGCCCTTTCGGCGCGGAGGCAATGGCGCGCGCCGGGGGGCTGATCGGGGAGGGGCAGCCGGTCGCGGTGCCGACCGAGACGGTCTATGGTCTCGCCGCGGATGCGCGTAATGCGGAGGCGGTGGCGCGGATTTATGCGGCGAAAGGGCGGCCCGATTTCAACCCGTTGATCGTGCACGTACCCGACCTCGCGGCGGCCGAGAAACTGGGCGTGTTCGGCGCGGTCGAGCGGGCGCTCGCGGAAGCCTTTTGGCCGGGGCCGCTGACGTTGGTGGTGCCGCGCACCGACGATTGTCCGGTGGCGAGTATCGCGACGGCGGGGCTCGATACGATTGCGATAAGGGTGCCCGGGCACCGCGCGATGCAGGCATTGCTGGCGGAGACGGGCGCACCGCTCGCGGCGCCGAGCGCCAATGCGAGCGGGCGGGTGAGCCCGACGAAGGCAAGCCATGTGCTCGCGAGCCTCGACGGGCGGATCGCGCTGGTGATCGATGACGGGCCGACGACGGCGGGTGTCGAGTCCACCATTGCGCGGGTGAAGGGTGGCGCCGTCGAAATGCTGCGGCCGGGGCCGGTGACGGCGGAGATGCTTGGCGAGGCGAGCGGCTTGTCGGTGACCGGAGTGCAGGGATCGGAGATCGTCGCGCCGGGGATGTTGGCGAGCCATTATGCGCCGGGAAAGCCGGTGCGGCTGGGAGCGAGCGCGTTTGCGGCCGACGAGTTCGGTATCGGTTTCGGGGCGGTCGCGGGCGACTATGATTTGAGCGCCTCGAGCGACCTGACCGAGGCGGCCGCGCGCCTGTTCGACGCGCTGCACGCGGGCGCCGCGAGCGCGAAGACGAAGATCGCGGTGGCGGCGATCCCGTTCGAGGGGCTCGGCGCAGCGATCAACGACCGGCTGGCGCGCGCGGCGGTTTAGGCAGCCGCCGGATCCACCGGATCCTTGTGCGGAACCTTGCGCGCGACGATCAGGCAGGCGGCGACGATCAGCAGCGCGCCGGCGAACGTCGGCAGCGTCACCGCCTCGTCATAGAAATACCAGCCGAACAGCATCGCCCACAGGAAGCCTGTATATTCGGTCGTCGCGAGGATCTGCGTCTCGGCGCGGGCATAGGCCCAGCTCAGCAGCAGCAGCGAGGTCGTCGCGAGGATCGCGGCGCCGACGATGTTCGGTGCCTGCGCCGTGTCGGGCACCGCGAGGAACCAGGGCGCGCCAAGCGCGAGGATCGCGGTGACGAAGAAATTCTGGAAAAAGGCGATCTCCATCGGTTCGGCCATCTTCGCCTGCCGCCGCGCGAGGATGAGGTTGTAGGCGTAGAAGATGGCGGAGAGGAAGACCGCGCCAACCGCGAGCAACGCCTCGTCCGAATAGTCGCTGCCGCCGAGCTTGCCCGCGACGATGACGATCACCCCTGCGAGCCCTAGCAGCGAGGCGGCGATCGACCGCGGGCCGATCTTTTCGCCGAGGAAGATCGCTGCCATGTAGAGCGCCATCAGCGGCGCGACGAAGGCGAGCGCGATCGCCTCCGCGATCGGTAGCCGCGCGAGCGCCCAGAAGAAGCTCAAGGCCATGCCCGCGACGAAGAGCGAACGCCAGGCGTGGATCCGCAGCGTCGGCCGGTCAGGCCATTTGGGGCGGCTTGCGAACCACAGGAACCCGGCGAAGACAGCGCCGGCACCGTTACGCCACAGCACCGCGTTATAGGCGCCGATTTCGATCGAAAGCCCCTTCATCAGCACGTCCATCGCCGAATAGGTCGCAATCCCCGCGCAGGCGATCAGGAAGGGGACGGCGGGCGAGGGCGAATCGGGGCGCATGGCCCGCCTCTAGCGGAGGGGTTCGGACTTGCACAATGAAACGAAGTGGCGCAGCGTCGCGGCGGGTTGCTGGATGGAGTGGGGCCATGACCAAACCGAGCAAGTTCGCGCATGTCGTCTATATGACGCGGCGCTATGACGAGATGATCGAATGGTACCAACGGGTGTTCGAGGCCGAGGTCGTGCATCAGGACCCGGCGCTCGCCTTCCTTACCTATGACGACGAGCATCACCGCTTCGCCTTTGCCAATCTCGAGCTGCTGAAGCCCGGCGGCGACGGCGGGCGCGGTGATGTCGGGGTCAATCATGTCGCCTATACATTTGCGAGCGCGGGCGACCTGCTCGCGACGTACAAACGGCTGAAGGCTGCGGGTATCACGCCCTATTGGCCGATCCACCACGGGATCGCGCTGTCGATGTATTATCAGGACCCCGACGGCAACCGGATGGAGTTTCAGGTCGATCATGGCAGCGTCGCCGACGGCGTTGCCTATATGAAGAGCGAGCTGTTCGGCAACAATCCGATCGGGGTCGAATATGACCCCGATGTCCTGCTCGCGCGCTACGAAGCCGGCGCGAGCGAGGCCGAACTGATGGCGATACCAGACGGGCCGCCGGCGGGCATTCCCGCCGCGCACGGGATGGTTTGAGATTTAGCGAAAGGTCGCCTGTCCTGCGCCGTCGATGTTGAGTTTCTGGCCCGAGCAATAGCTGTTCGCATCGCTGACGAACCAGACGACCGCCGCCGCCACATCGGCGGGGACCGCGACGCGGCCGAAGGGCATTTTGGTGTCTAGGTGGTGGATGTCCGCATTGCCGGTGATCGCGCGCGAGAGCTTCTCGCCCATGTCGCTGACGGTGAGCGCGGGGGCGACGATGTTGACGCGGACGCCGTTCGCAAGCTCCTCCTTGGCGAGCGTCAGCGCGAGCGCTTCGCCCGCGGCTTTCGCCATCGTGTAGGGCGCGCCGTTCGCCGAATTCACATAGGTCGCGATGCTCGAGATGACGATGATGTCGCTGCGCGCGTGGGTGCGGAGCTGGGGGAGCGCGAGGCGGCTGAGGCGGTGCGGGCCGGCGGCGTGGACGGCGAAGAGCTTGTCGACTTCTTCGGGGCTCGTGTCGGCGACCGATTGCCCGCGGCTGGCGATGCCCGCATTATTCACGAGGATCGACAGCGGACCGAAATCGGCCTCGATCGCGGCGACCATCGCGGCGCAGGCGGCCTCGTCGGTGACCGAGGCCTGATAGGCCTTTGCCTTGCGGCCGAGTGCCTGGATGGCGGCGACGGTTTCGGCGGCGGCATCCTCACCGCGCGTGTAGTTCACTGCGACGTCGGCGCCCGCTTCGGCGAGGCCGATCGCGATGCCGCGGCCGATGCCGCGCGAGGCGCCGGTGACGAGCGCGACGCGCCCCGCAAGGTTCATGTCGGCCATGTTTCTCTCCCTAATCCATCAGTTCGTTATAGATGTCGTCGTCGCTGCGGCTCGCGGCGTTGCGCCATTTGGGCGCAACCTTGCGGTTGAGGACGTCGCCGCCCGCATCGAGGATCGCGACGGTCGGCGTGCCCTTGATCTTGAAGCGAAAACGCTTTGCAACATCGGGGTTGCGGCCGAGGCCGCGGATGTGCGGCATGCCGATATCGGCGTAGACGATCTCGTATCGCGCGCGGACGGGGGCGAAGCGGTCGGTCGCGAGCAAGTTGGCTAGCCAGGCGCTGTCGTGGCAGCCGCCGGTGCCCATGACGAGGAGGACGGGTTTGCCCGACAGTTTGGCTTTGGCGAGCGCGGCATCGATTGCAGGCATCGGATCGGCGATGAAGGCATCGGTCTTGTACGCATCGTCGACGCCGGGAAGCGTCCGCGTTTCGGCGGCGGTGACAGCGGTGAGCGGGAGCAGCGCCGCGGCGAAGATGAAGGCGAGTTTGCGCGTCATGCACCGACGATAGGTTTTGCATGACGTTTCCGTCAACGTAAGATAGCCTTCGCCGCATGAGCTGGAAAAAAGAAGTAAGCGAACTCGGACAGCGCCGCGCGATGGCCGAGAAGATGGGCGGCGAGGAAAAGGTCGCGCGCCAGCATGGGCGCGGCAAGATGGACGCGCGGGCGCGGCTCGCGGCGATCGTCGATGCGGGCAGTTTTCGCGAGATCGGGAAGATCGCCGGGCGCGGCAAATATGGCGCCGACGGTGAACTGGAAGATCTCGCGGCGAGCAATTTCATTTTCGGGCGCGCGAATATCGATGGCCGGCCCGTCGTCGCGAGCGCCGACGATTTCACCGTGCGCGGCGGCGCGGCCGATGCGGCGCTGCACAGGAAGTTCGTCCAGTGCGAAGCGATGGCGCATGAATATCGCCTGCCGCTGATCCGCATGATCGACGGCACCGGCGGCGGCGGGTCGGTCAAGACGCTCGAGGATATGGGATATACCTATATCCCGCATGTGCCCGGCTGGGACGAGATCATCGCAAACCTCGACACGGTGCCGGTGGTGGCGCTGGCCTTGGGGCCGACCGCAGGGCTGGGCGCGGCGCGCGTGGTGGCGAGCCATTACAGCATCATGGTGCGCGGGCTGTCGCAGCTGTTCGCGGCGGGGCCGGCGGTTGCGGCGGCGATCGGCGATACGCTCGATCGCGAGGAGCTGGGCGGGGTCGATGTGCATACGCGCAACGGCGTCGTCGACGACGAGGTGGCGAGCGAGGCCGAGGCGTTCGCCGCGGCGCGGCGGTTCCTGTCGTATCTGCCGTCGTCGATCCACGATCGGGCCTTGCGCACCGAATGCAGCGATCCGGTGGGGCGCCGCGACGAGGCCTTGCTGTCGGTCGTCCCGCGCGAGGCGAAGCAGGTCTATTCGATGCGGCGCATCGCGAATGCGGTGTTTGATGCGGGCAGTTTCTTTGAAATGGGCGCGCGCTGGGGGCGGGCGGTGATTACCGCCTTTGCACGGCTCGACGGTTATCCGGTCGCGGTGCTCGCGAGCGATCCGTCCTATCTCGGCGGATCGTGGGACGCGAAGACGAGCGAGAAGGCCGAGCGCTTCGTCAAGCTCGCCGACCAGTTCCGCCTGCCGATCGTCCATCTCGTCGATAATCCGGGCTTCATGATCGGCGGCGAGGCCGAGCGGACGGGGACAATTCGCTATGGCGTGCAGGCGATGAACGCGATTTATCGTGCCACCGTGCCGCTGGCGTCGGTGGTGGTGCGGCGCGCGTACGGGATCGCCGGAAGCGCGATGTCGAACGCCGAGCGCTTCCAGTACCGTTTCGCGTGGCCGTCGGGCGACTGGGGCAGTCTGCCGATCGAGGGCGGGGTCGAGGTCGCATACAAAAGCGAGCTCGAAGCAGCCGAAGATCCGGCGGCGCATCTGGAGGCGATCCGCGAAAGGCTCAATCGCGTGCGCTCGCCGTTCCGCACCGCCGAGAAATATGGGGTCGAGGATATCATCGACCCGCGCGACACGCGGCCGTTGCTGTGCGAGTTCGCCGATCTGGCCTGGCGGGTTTTGAAATAGTCCTTCATCCGTCATTCCGGCGAAGGCCGGAATCCCGACCTTGCTTTTGGATCGCGAGGGTGAGATCCCGGCCTTCGCCGGGATGACGAAATAAGGGGGGCTGGAGCCTTTGAACACCGCGCGCCATCACGGCATGGACTGGCTTCGGATCGGGGCGTTCGGCCTGCTGATCCTCTATCATATCGGCATGTATTTCGTGCCGTGGGGCTGGCATGTGAAGATCGCGCAGCCGCTCGACTGGGTGCAACTGCCGATGCTCGCGACGAACGGCTGGCGACTGCCCTTGCTGTTCCTCGTGTCGGGCTATGCGAGCGCGGCGCTGTTCGCGAAACTCGGCGGAAGCGGGGCCTTTGTCCGCTCGCGCAGCGCGCGGCTGCTGATCCCGCTCGCTTTCGGCATCCTCGTCGTCATCCCGCCGCAGCCGTGGATCGAGCTGGTCACGCAGCATGGCTATGCGAAGAGCCTCGGGACCTTCTGGTTTGGCGATTATTTCCGTTTCGGAACGCTCGACGGCATCGTGCTGCCGACCTGGCAGCATCTGTGGTTCGTCGTCTATCTGTGGGTCTACACGATGCTCGCCGCGGCGGTGCTTGCGTGGGTACCGGCGGCGACGCGCGCGAAGGTCGCCGACGGCGCGGCGCAACTGCTCGGCGGCTGGCGGCTGCTCGCCCTGCCGCTCCTCTGGTGGCTGCTCCTGCTCGCGCTGTTCCCGGACCATGAGGAAACGCACGCGCTGTTCGACGACGGGCCGTCGCACCTCCATTATCTGATGCCCTTTTTCATCGGCTGGCTGTTCCGGGTCAGGCCGGCGATGTTCGACGCCGTGGCGCGCTGGTGGCGCGTCGCGCTGCTCGTGTCGGTCGCCGCCTTCGCGGTCGTCGCAACGATATTGTGCCTGTGGCTCAGCGGCGCGCAGCCCCCCGAATGGGGCCGGGCCGCCTTCGACATCGCGCATCAGGTGCAGGGCTGGACGATGATCGTCGCCTTGGTCGGGATCGCCGATCGCTTCTGGAACCGCGACCATTCGAAGCGCGCGATGCTCGCTGAGGCGGTCTTTCCCTTTTATATCGTCCACCAGACGATCATCGTCGTCGTCGGCTGGTATCTTCTCCGCGCCGGGGTCGGCGCGCTGCCGTCCTTCCTGATATTGGTTGCCGCGACGGTAACGGGCTGCTGGCTTTTCTACCGGATCGGGCGCAGCATCGGCTGGCTGCGGCCGCTGATCGGATTGCAGCGCAAATGAAGGGGGAGGGACGATGGGCGCATTGAAAGGCATATTGGCGATCGTCGGGGTTGCGGCGATCCTCGTCGGCGGGCTGTGGGCGCTACAGGGGCTCGATATCGTCCGCTGGCCGGCGAGCAGCTTCATGCTCGGCGACACGGTGTGGACGCGCAACGGCATCGTGCTCGCGGTGGTCGGAATCTTTCTGGTGTGGTTCGCGCGCAAGCGTTGAGCAAATGCGACTACAAATGTAGTTGATCTGTATTGTTTATGTGATACACCTTCGTCCGGCCGGGGCTGGATTGGAGACTGGGATGATTCGTTCTTCGCGTATATTGCCTGCCTTGCTGGTCGCCGCGGCGACGGCGTCTGCACCCCTGCTGGTCGCATCGCCGGTGCTGGCGGCGGACGAGGCGAGTGCCGATGTCGTCGCCGGAAAATATGCGGCGCTGCTCGAGCGCGATTATCTCTATCCCGAAACGGGCAAGCGTTACGCCGATGCGATCCGTGCGGGCATCGCTGCCGGCCGGTACAAGGCGCTGACCGGCGAGGCGCTGGGCACCGCGATCGACCGCGATGTCGATGCGGTCTCGCCCGACGGCCATTTGCGTCTGCGCATTCCCGAAGCCGCGGCGTCCGCCATACCCGCGCCGGGCAGCGCCACGCCGGCGCCGCGCCCGAAGAAAGTGCCGGTCGAGCAGGCGGGATGGATCGCGCCGGGGATCGCCTTTGTGCGCTTCAATATCTTTCCGCAGGACGAGGCGGTGACCGCCGCCGCGGCGAAATTCATGGCCGACCATGCCGATGCCAAGGCGATCATTTTCGACATCCGTACGCATAATGGCGGCGGGCTCGACCAGATGGACGTCATCTTTCCCTGGCTGTTCGGCAAGGAAACGCGGCTGGTGACGATGGCGACGCGCGCGTCGGTCGATGCCGAGGGCGGATCGCCGATCGCGGGCATCGCGTCGATGCGCATGGTGGAGGGCGACGCCGGCATGGTCGCGCGCGAGCATTGGGCGACACCGAACGCCGATACGCGGCTGCGCGATGCGAAAATCTATGTGCTGACGTCGGGCGCGAGCGCGTCGGCGGCCGAGCATTTCGCGCTCGCGATGAAGCACACGGGGCGCGGCACGTTGGTCGGCGCGCCGACCGCGGGCGCCAATCATTTCGGGCGCGGCGAGGACCTCGGCGGCGGCTATGGCGCCTTCATCCCCGTCGGGCGGACTTACGACCCGGTCACGCGCAAGGATTGGGAAGGCGAGGGCGTGCTGCCCGATATCGCGGTGCCGCCGGCCGATGCGTTGGTACGCGCGCTGACCGAACTGGGCGTGGCGCCCGCCGAAGCGAAGACGCTGTCCGACGCGCATATGCCCGCGTGGCCGATGGAGCGGCGCAAGCCGCGCGGGGCGCGTTAGTTCCCTTTTTCGTCATGCCGGACTTGATCCGGTATCCATTCGACGGCGCGAGTTTGGACCCCGGATCAAGTCCGGGGTGACGAAGTTTATGAACCTGCCAGCGCCGTCAACGCGTCGCCGTCGACGCGCATCACGGTCCATTCGTCCATCAGCTTCGCGCCGAGGCTCTGGTAAAAGCCGATCGACGGGGTGTTCCAGTCGAGTACCCACCATTCGAGGCGGGCGCAGTCGCGTTCGACGCAGAGCTTCGCGAGATGCGCAAGTAGCGCCTTGCCGAGCCCCGATCCGCGCGCTTCGGGCCGGACGAACAGATCCTCGAGATAGATGCCGGGGCGCCCCTCGAAGGTCGAGAAATTGTGGAAGAAGAGCGCGAAGCCCTGCGCGACGCCATCGATCTCGCCGATCAGAACTTCCGCATAGGGGCGCGGGCCGAAGAGGTTGGCGCCGAGCTTCGCCTCGTCGAAACGGACTTCGTGCGCGAGCTTTTCATAGTCGGCGAGGTCGCGGATGAACTGCGCGATCAGCGGCAGGTCGGCGGGCGTGGCGGGGCGGATCGAGAGGGTCATGTCCGCGCTGTGTCGGGCGGCGGGGCGGCTGTCAATCGGCCGCTGCCGGGCGAATGTCGCGATCCCATTCGAACAGGCGGCCGTCAATCGCGCCGTTTTCGACCTTGTCGAGCTTGTGCGCCACCATCGGGCTGCCCGCGAAGAGGCTCATGTCGTAGGTGATCAGGCCCTGCGACGGCCCGCGCGAGCCGATCCAGCATTGCTGTCCGCCCGCGTCGGGCGGGCTGCTGTACGCGACGCAGTGCGTCCTGAGCTTGCCGAGCGCGGCCCCGACATTGCTGTCGGAGAGGTGCTGTTTGCGCAGCGCGAAATAGGTCGCGAGCGGGTAGCCGCTGCCCATCACAATATCCTTGCGCTCGCTATGCCAGTCTTCGGAAAAGAGGCGGCTCTGCACCGAGTAGCCGCCGCCGGGCTGGCGCGTGAAAAGCTGATAGCCCTGTTTGCCGAACGTCAGCCGCTGTACCGTCATGTCGTGGCGAAAGCGCGGCTTGCAATCCTCGACCGCGACGAGCGTGCGGGTACGCACGAGGAGCAGCCCTTCGTCGCCCGACTGGAAATACCAGAAATGCTGCGCCGGGTTGCTGCCGTCGTCGAGCAGGCCGCGGCCTGACCTGAAGCAGGCGCCGGACAGCGCTTCATAGTCGAGGCCCGGGGCAACGATAAGGTCGCCCGCCGCGCCCTGCGCGGAAAAGCCGGCACGCGGCTTTGGCGCTTCGTAGCGCCAGCGTTTGTCTTCGGGTGCGAATTCGCGGTCGGATTGCAGCGTCCACAGGCCGCCGGTCGCTTGGGCGAGGCTGTCGGGTGTCTGTGCGGCGGCCGGGGCACTCGCCGCGAGCGCGATCAGCAGCGCCGAGGCCCCCCGCCGCAAAGGCTAGGCCGCCTTGCCGTGGAGCGTGTCCATGCTCACCGCGCTGCCCGCGTCGATCTCGGCCGCCTTGGCTTCGACGAGCTTGACGATGTGCTGGATCATGTCGGCATCCTCGACATGATGGTCGGTGACGCCCGACAGGAAGACCATATGCTTGCCGTTGCCGCCGCCGGTGATGCCGATGTCGGTTTCGCGCGCTTCGCCGGGACCGTTGACGACGCAGCCCAATACCGAGAGCGACATCGGGGTCTTGATGTGGCTGAGCGCTTCTTCGAGCGCCTGCACGGTGCGGATGACGTCGAAGCCCTGCCGCGCGCAGCTGGGGCAGGAGACGACGCGGACGCCGCGGGTGCGGAGGCCGAGCGATTTCAGTATCTCGTAACCGACGCGGATCTCTTCTTCGGGTTCGGCGGAAAGGCTGACGCGGATCGTGTCGCCGATGCCCGCCCAAAGGAGATTGCCGATGCCGAGCGCCGATTTGACGGTGCCGCCGATCAGCCCGCCGGCTTCGGTAATGCCGAGGTGGAGCGGGCAGTCGACCGCGTCGGCGAGCTGCGCATAGGCGGCGACCGCAAGGAAGACGTCGCTCGCCTTTACCGCGACCTTATATTCGTGGAAATCGTGGTCCTGCAGCAGCTTGATATGGTCGAGCGCGCTTTCGACAAGCGCCTCGGGGCAGGGCTCGCCATATTTTTCGAGCAGGTCCTTTTCGAGGCTGCCCGCGTTGACCCCGATGCGGATCGCGCAGCCGTTCGCCTTGGCGGCGCGGACAACCTCGCCGACGCGTTCGCTGCTGCCGATGTTGCCGGGGTTGATGCGCAGGCATGCGGCGCCGGCGTCGGCGGCTTCCAAAGCGCGCTTATAGTGGAAATGGATATCGGCGATGATCGGGATGCGCGACGCGCGGACGATCTTGCCGAGCGCGGCCGTCGAATCGGTGTCGGGACACGAGACGCGGATCAGGTCGGCGCCGGCCTCTTCGCAGCGGCGGATCTGGTCGATCGTCGCGACCGGATCGCTGGTCAGCGTGTTGGTCATCGTCTGGACGCTGATCGGCGCGCCGCCGCCGACGGGGACATTGCCGACCATGATCTGGCGGCATTCACGCCGTGCGATGTCGCGCCAGGGGCGCAGGCCGGGATTATGGTCGCTCATAGATGGGGCTCGGGCAAAAGATGGTATCGGCAGCTCTTTAGCCGCCCGTGCGCGGCTTGGCAAAGCGAAGCGCGTGGCGCGGCACTTGTTGCGTGAAAGACACAGTTTGACACAGATCGGCAATTTTCGAGCAATTTTTATTTGTGAGTCCGCCCCGAATGCGCAACTTTGCCCCGGTTCGTCGTCACAGGCCCGGATATAGAGGCATGGACACGCGCAGCAGGCGGGACGATCCGTTTTTTGAGGGGGATCACCCATGAAGTTTTTTGGCAAGCTGTGTTTCGGCATGCTGCTCGGCGCGTCGGCGATGTCGACGCCGGCTTTCGCGCAGGACGAAGCGGCGGAAACGGAAGAAGCCAGCGGCCCGCTCTCGCTTTCGGGCGGCATTTCGGTCACCTCCGACTATCGTTTCCGCGGCATTTCGCTGTCGAACGAGAAGGTCGCGGTGCAGCCGACGCTGACGCTGAGCCACGACAGCGGTTTTTATGTCGGGACCTGGGGATCTTCGCTTCCCGACAGCCCTGCCTATGGCAAGTTCGAACTCGACCTTTATGGCGGCTATGCGACCGAGATCGCGCCGGGCACGTCGATCGACGTCGGCGTTACCTGGTACACCTATCCGGGCAGCGACGATGGCGGGGCGCCGACCGACTATTTCGAGGCGATCGGCAAATTGTCGCACGATATCGGCCCGCTGTCGGCGACGGGCACCGTCGCTTATGCCTGGGACCAGAAATCGCTGGGCGACGACAGCTGGTATCTCAACCTCGGCCTCGGCTTCGGCGTCCCGAACACGCCGATCACGCTGAGCGCCGGCGTCGGTTATGCCGACGGCTCGCTCGCGCTGACCGCGCCCGACGGCAATTATGTCGACTGGTCGCTCGGCGCTTCCTATGTCGTCGGTCCCGCGACGCTGTCGGTCCAATATATCGACACCGACATCAAGAAGACGGGCGTCAAGGCCGTCGACACGCTTTACGATCCAACCGTGGTCTTTACGCTGGGCGTTTCTTTCTGATCGCCTGACGGGTCAGCGACCACGCGCGAAGGGGGCGGCTTCGGGGGAGGCCGTCCCCTTTTTCGTGCCGATTTCCGGCACCGGAATGTTGCAAAAAAGTCGCATCGCATAAGGAAGATTCGCGAAAATGCGCGCGCGCCGAATTTTTGTTTGTGCAGCGCAGCAATCTGGTCAACAAAAGTGTCACGCAAGACCGGACCGGCCCGAAAAGAGGCTGGCAGTCGAGCGGCAGGCAGGGACGATCCATCAATCTTGATACAGGGATCTGTCCATGAAAAATCTTTCCCGTGCATGCCTGGGCATGCTCATTGCCGTTTCGGCGTTTCCCGCCACTGCCTACGCCCAGGAAGAAGAATCGGGTGACGGCATCACGATCACCGGCAGCGCCACCGTCGTCAGCGATTATCGTTTCCGCGGCTTCAGCCAGTCGAACGAAGAGGCCGCGATCCAGGGCGGCTTCACCATCGGGCATGACAGCGGCCTTTATGTCGGCACCTGGGGGTCGAGCATCGGGTTCAACAACGGCACCGAGATCGACGTCTTTGCCGGTTTCGCGAAGGAAGTCTCACCCGGCCTGACCGCCGACGTCGGCGCGACGCTCTATCTCTATCCCGGCGTTTCCAACACCTCGGTCATCGAACCCTATGCCTCGTTGACCGGCGCGATCGGCCCGGCGACGGTCAAGGGCGGCATCGCCTGGGCGCCGGGCGGGCAGGATTCGCTCGGCGATGCGAGCGCCGTCTATCTCTACAGCGATGTGGGCGTGCAGATTCCCGACACGCCGGTGAAGCTGAAGGCGCATCTTGGCTATGCCAAGAGCGACAGCTTCCTCGGCGGCCTCGACGGCGAAGTGGTCGACTATTCGGTCGGCGTCGATTTCACCTGGAAGGTGCTCACGCTGGGGGTCGCCTATGTCAACACCGATGCGCCGAAGTTCGGCGGCTACAAGGAATCGGTGGGGGCCGACGGCGCGGTCGTCTTTTCGCTCGGCGCAGCATTCTGACGCCGGGCAGGGGGCGGCTTCGGGGGAGGCCGCCCCCTTCATCGCCGGTCGGCGATCCTAGGGTCAGGACCCTATGGTTTTTTCGGCGCCGCAAGGGCATCGCGGGCGCCGCGCAATCCCATATATTGTTCGGCGAGCATCCAGTCCTGCCGCGCGAGTTGCGGGTCGGAGAGGCTGATCGTCCGCGCCTCGTCGAGCAGCCGCTCGGCCTTTGCCGCGGCGTCGCCCGAAAGCAGCGGATAGGCTTTGGCGAGCGCGTGCACCTGCCAGCCCGCGGGGACGTGGCGATAGGTGTCGACATAGGTTTCGCCGTCGGCGCGGGTGACCATGATGTCGGTCGAAAAATTCGTTTCGATCGGTGACAGCTTGTCGATCCCGGCGACGAAATCGGCCGCGATCGCTTTCGCTTCGGCATCTCCTACCTCGGGCAGCAGCGCGAGCGTCGCCATCGCCGAGATCGACGATGCTTCGGTCCGCAGGCTGTTGTCGGGATAGTCGGCCCAGTTGACGCCGGCCTTCGGCCGCCGCCGCTTCAGCCATTCGACCGCGCGGCCGCGTGCGGCACGCGCCCTGGCCTGCAACGCCGGGTCGCCTTTCAGCGCCGGGTCCGCCTCGCGCAGCGCGATGACCGCGAAGGCGGTAACATAGGTTGCGGCATTGTCGGGCCGGTCGGCGGCGTCCATCGCGCTCGACCACCAGCCCTCGCGATTCTGTGCGCCGAGCAACGCATCGACGACGGGTGTCGGGGGCGGCCGGTTGGCGGCAGCATAGGCCTTGACCGTCCAGATCGACACGACGGTGAAGGGCGCGCCTTCGACGGCGACGCAGTGGCAGCCGCTGCCCATGAACCGGCCCGTGGCGGCATCGAAGCGCGCCAGTTCGGTCTGGTCGATTGTCTTGTCGACGGCGACGAGCTGGACGAGCCCCCAGAAGATCTTGCCGTTGGTTGCAGCTTCGCTGTCGCCGAGCGCGCTGGTCACCGCGTTGGCGATGACGGGTTCGGCCGCCTTCAACGTCGTGTCGAGGCTGGTTTCGACCGCAGCTTCGTCGAAGGCCGCATGATTTGCATAATACCAGCCGCCGCCGGCGAGCGCGGCGATCGCCAGCGCGGCCGCACCGCCGAGCGCGAGCGGTGACCGGCGGCGGCGCGGCGGTGCCGGCGTGCGCACCTCTTCACCCGCGGGCAGTTCGCCGGCTGCGCCACGCGTCACGCGCCGGTCGATCGCGGCGAGCACGCGCTGCCATGCAGGGTGCGTTTCCTTGCCGTCGAAGGACGACAGGTCGAGAACGTTGACGTTGTAGAATTCGGCCGGAAGCTTTTCGGGCTCCATCCGTTCGAGCCCGATCGCGACGAGCGAGCCGCGGTCGAGGCCGATCCGGCTTTCGATGCGCACCCATCGGCGCTGGATCGCGGCGGGCGTCCAGCAACCGAGCACAACCTTTGCGCCCTTCACCGCGCGGTCGATGACGTCGGGAAATTCGGCGCCTGCGTCGATCCCTTCGGCGTCGAAAAAGACGTGATGCCCGCGGGCGGCCAGCAGGTCCCTCAGTTGCAGCGCCTTCGCCGCGTCCGCGCGGCTGTAGCTGATGAAAATATCATAAGGGCGTTCCGACGCCGCATCGGTCGCGTTGGCCGTCATAGTCTCTGCAATCCCGCATCCCCCGGCCGTGTCGCCAGATATGCCCTTCGCGATAGCAGTCCGGCCGTTGATGGCAAGTATCGGCGATCACAGCCGCAACCCGTCGCAACCGGGTTGACCACGACGGTGAACCGTGCAATTTCATCGATGAGTTGAAGCAGCGGAGTTTGATCCCCCATGACTCAGAGTGTTTCCCTTCCCCCCGTGCCGCCTGCACGAAGCGAGCGAAGTCCCGGCGTCAAGCTGGTCGTCGCGGTGCTGATCGCAGTCGCACTGATGGTTCCCCTTTTGATGATTTACGGCCTGCTCTGGGATCGCCAGCAGCAGGCCGAAACCGCGCAAGCCTCGATCGGACAGGGCTGGGGTGGGCAGCAGACGATCGCCGGGCCGGTGATCGTCATCCCCTATCGCGCGACCGAAACGACGACGGTGCAGGAGAATGGCAAGGATGTGACGCGGACGGTGAACACGATCCGCAACCTCTATCTCTCGCCGCAGACGAACAAGGCCGACGTCGTCATCAAGCCCGAGAAGCGCAAGAAGGCGATCTACGAAACCGTCGTCTATGAAAGCCAGATCGCGGGGAGCGCCGAGTTCGTGCTGCCCGCCGATATCGCGCGTTACGGTGTGAGCCGCGAGGCGTTGATGCTCGACCGCGCCGAAGTGCGGCTGGGCATCAGCGATGCGCGCGGGCTGGTCGACGGCAACAGCCTGACCGTCGATGGCACCCCGCTCGCGCTCCAGCCGGGCAAGGGGCTGCTCTCGACCGGCAATTCGGGCACCTTCGCGTTCGTCGACTGGAGCGCTGCGGCGCCGATGAAGGTCGATTACAAGATCGGCGTACGCGGGCTCGGCGATTTCAAGCTGATCCCGCGCGGCGTCGATACGCGCTGGACGGTGAAGTCGAGCTGGCCCAATCCGAGCTTCGGCGGCGATTTCCTGCCCGCCAAGCGCGAGGTGAAGAGCAGCGGTTTTACCGCGACCTATGCGGTTCCGAACCTGGCACTCGGACAGGCGCAGGTGCTGACCGGCGATCTGTCGCCGCCGGTCACGACCAATTACGGTCCGCGCGACGCCTATATGGAGGCGCCGGTCGAGGTAACGAGCAACAGCGGCGGCGGCAGCGAAGCCTCGGGCGGCACCGCGAAGGCGGTCGCGATCAGCCTGATCGAGCCCGTCGACCTCTACAGCCAGGTCGATCGCAGCATCAAATATGGCTTCCTGTTCATCGGTTTCACTTTCGTCGCCTTTCTGATGTTCGACATCATCGCGGGCGCGCGGGTGGCACCGGCCGAATATCTGCTGACGGGCATCGCGCTGGTGCTGTTCTTCGTGCTGCTGCTCGCGTTCGCGGAAGTGATCGGGTTCATGCCCGCCTATATGGTCGCGTCGGCGGCCATCATCGGGCTGCTCACCTTCTACAGCGCGGCGGTGCTGAAGAGCTGGAAGCGCGCACGCTTCCTCGCAGCGATGCTGATCGGGCTTTATGCCCTGCTCTACACGCTGCTCAACCTCGAAGCCTATGCGCTGCTGATCGGGTCGGTGCTGATGTTCTTCGCCCTTGCCGGGGTGATGTACATGACGCGCAACATCGACTGGGGCGGGCTCGGCAAGAAAGAGGAGGTTGCGGCGGCGTAAGCCGGTAATCCTCCCTGTCGCGAAGCGATGGGGAGGTGGCAGCCCGCAGGGCTGACGGAGGGGCTGCAAGGTTGCGCGGCCCCTCCACCACCTTCGGTGGTCCCCCTCCCCACGGCTTCGCCGCAGGGAGGATCCTTTTACCGCCAGCGCAGATTGTGGGGGCCGAGATCCGTGAGGGTTTTGGCCCCCATTAATTTCATGCCGCGCTCCATTTCGGCGCGGAGCAGGGCGATCGCGCGCGCGACGCCATCCTCGCCCGCCGCGGCGAGCGAATAGAGATAGAGGCGGCCGCCCGAACAGGCTTTCGCGCCGACCGACAAGGCTTTGAGCACATGCGTGCCGCGCGTGATGCCGCCGTCGCAGATGACTTCCAGCTTGTCGCCGACCGCATCGACGATGTCGGCGAGCGCGTCGAACGGTGAAATGCTGCCGTCGAGCTGGCGCCCGCCGTGGTTCGACACCATGATCGCGGTCGCGCCGATGTCGGCGGCGCGCTTCGCATCCTCGACCGCGACGATACCCTTGAGGCAGAAGGGGCCGTCCCATTTCTTGCGGATCGCCTCGGCACGCTTCCAGTCGAGGCTCTGGTCGAGCATCGAGGTGAAATATTCGGCGACCGATCTGGGGACGCTCGATCCTTCGGAAACATGCGTCGCAAGGTTCGGCAGGCTGAATTTCTCGCGAAGGACATAGTTGAGGCCCCAGCCGGGCTTGGCGGCGTAGCTCAGCATGTTCGATGCGGTGAAGCGCGGCGGCGAGGTGAAGCCCGAGCGCAGGCAGCGTTCGCGGTTGCCGCCGACGATCGTGTCCACGGTGAGGGCGACCGCGTCGAATTTCGCGTCGCGTGCGGCGTCGAGCATCGCCTGATTGAGCCCTTCGTCGTGATGGACGTAGAGCTGGAAAAGCTTGGGGCCGTCGGTCAGCGCGCCGGCTTCGGCGAGGCTGATTGTCGCGAGGCTCGATATGCCGGCGACGGTGCCGGCGTTCGCGGCGGCGCGGAGCACGGCGCGCTCGCCCTGCCAGTGGAACAGGCGCTGGAGCGCGGTCGGCGAGAGGAAGAGCGGCATCGCAATCTCGCGCCCGAACAGCGTCGTTTTCATGTCGACGCTTTCGACGCCGGCGAGGACGCGCGGGATGAGGTCGCAATCGTCGAAGGCGGCGCGGTTGCGGCGGCGCGTGACCTCGTCGTCGGCGGCGCCGTCGATATAGTCGAACACCGGCCATGGCAGGCGGCGTTTCGCGAGCGCGCGGAAGTCGTCGATGTTGTGGCAGTCGGTGAGTTTCATGCTTGCCCCGATCAGAAAACAGTCCGCGCGGCCACCGTCCCCTTGCTCGCGAAGCTGAAGCGCGGTTCGACCGCGAGGTTCGCGTCGAGGATATGCGCCGCGACGCGTTTCCCCACCGCGGGGCCGTTCTTGAAGCCGTGGCCCGATCCGCCGCCGACGAGCCAGACATGCTCCTGCCCCGGAAAGCGGTCGATCAGATAATCGCCGTTCGAGCTATTCTCATATTGGCAGACGCGCCCGCCGAGCAGGGGGGCGGAGGCGAGGCCGGGGAAACGGCGCTGCATATAGGCGCGCGCCTCGGCGATGCCGGCGGGAGACAGCTGCCGTTCCATCGTGTCGGGATCGACCACCGGACCATGGACGTCGATCGCGATCTTGAACCCCGCGCCTTCGAGGTCGGGGATGCCATAGACGATGCGGCCGTTGTTGAAGTCGGCCCACACCGGCAGTTCGGGCGGGGCGAAGCGCGTATCGCCCTGCGGCGCGCCGAAATGATAGACCTCCTGCCGCGTCGCGACGATCTTGTTCATCAATTGCTGCGGGAAGAGTTCGGCGATCCACGGGCCCGCCGCATAGACGAGATGGTCGGCGGTGCCGCCGTCGGGCAGCGTGTGGCGCTTCGTCTTTTTCGAGAAGAGCGGCGCGGGCATGACGACGCGCTCGACCTCGATCTGCGCGTCGGCGATCAGCTCCTGCACGCCCCTTGCTGCGATCAGCGCGCCCGCCTCGGTTTCGAGGATGCCGGTTTCGCCCTGATAGAATTGAATCTGGCGATATTTATTCTGGAGCCAGCTGACGTCGCCATGTTCGTGCCCGACGCGGTTCGCCTGCAGCCACGCGAGCGATTGCGCAGTGTAGGCATCGCCCTGCGGCGCGAACCAGAGGACGCCGGTGTTGTGGAAGATCGGCGCGCTCGCGCTGTCGGAGAGGTCTTTCCAATATTTGAGCGAGTCGCGCGCCATCTCCGAATAGATGGTGTCGGCGCCATAGCCCATGCGGATGACGCGGCTTGTCCCACCCGACGAGGCGCGCGCGTTGCCTGCGCCATAGGCGTCGAAGAGGCGCACCGACTTGCCTGCGCGGAGCAGATGCCACGCGGTCCATGCGCCGAACACGCCCGCGCCGATGATCGCGACGTCGACATGCTGGACCTTGGGCTTGGCGGGCTTGCGCTTTTTGGGGCGGCGTTCCTTGCGTTCGGCGGCGGCAGCGGTCGCCGCAACCGGCAGCGCGGCGAGGCCGGTGAGCAGCGCGCGACGGGTCGGCGTGTCAGCGGCCAACGGTCGCCCCCTCTTTCTTCTTGTAATAGCGATAGCCGCCGATCCAGGTTTCGAGCGGAGTCATGCGGCGGATCTCGTCGGGGCTCGCGAGCAGCGGGTCGGCGTCGACGATCAGGAAGTCGGCGCGCATCCCGGGCATCAGCGTACCGATGCGGTCCTCGGCAAAGCCGGCGAAGGCGGCTGTGCGCGTGAAACCGTCGAGCGCTGTTTCGCGGCTGACCGCTTCCTCGGGACGCCAGCCGCCGAAGGGTTCGCCCTTCGCATCGGTGCGCGAGATCGCGGCGGCGATGCCGGGGAAGGGGTTTGCGCTTTCGACCGGGACGTCGGAGCCGAAGGCCAGGCGGGCACCGGCATTCTGGAGGCTGCGCCAGGCATAGGCGCCCTTCAGCCGGTCGGGGCCGAGGCGCGCTTCGGCCATCACGCGGTCGCTCGTCTGGTGGATCGGCTGCATCGAGGCGATGACCTTGAGCTCGGCGAACTTCGGGATGTCGAGCGGGTCGATCACCTGTGCATGCTCGATGCGCCAGCGGCGCTCGCCGGGCAGGTCGGCGGTGAGGTCGGCGATGGCGGCGAGCGCTTCGGCATTGGCGGCGTCGCCGATCGCGTGGATCGCGACCTGGAACTTGTCCATCGACGCGCGCACCATCTTGTTGCGGAGCTGCGCGGGGGTGAGCAGCGGCAGGCCCTTCTGCCCCGGCGCGTCGCTGTACGGCGCCTTCAGCCACGCGCCGCGCGATCCCAGCGCGCCGTCGAGATAGAGCTTTACCCCGACCATGCGCAGGCGGTCGTCATAGAGCCAGGGCGTCGGTTCGGACCCCGCGATCAGCGCCATATTGTCGATGTCGCCGCCATAGCTGAGGATGCGCACGGCGAGCTGTTTCTTGTCGCCGGCGCGGCGATACGCCTGCCAGTCGGCGATGCTGGTGCCCATGTCGGCGATCGCGGTGATCCCCTGTTCGAGCAATTTCTGCTGCGCGAGATACAGCGCGCGGTCGAGATCGCGTGCGAGCGGCTTGGGCTTTGCACCCTCGATCAGGCTCATCGCGGCGTCGACGAAGACCCCGCTCGGCTTGCCGCCCTCCATCTCGATGCGGCCGCCCTCGGGCGACTTGCTCGCGGCAGTGATCTTCGCGGCGGTCATCGCCGCGCTGTTCGCCCAGCCGGCATGGCCGTCGACGCGTTCGAGCCAGACGGGGCGGTTGGGGACCGCGGCGTCGAGATCGGCGGCGGTCGGGAAACGGCCGAGGCCCCATTTCTCCTGATTCCAGCCCGAGCCGATGATCCACGGCATTTCGGGATTGTCGGCGGCATATTTTCGGATCGCTGCCTGCGCCTCGGCAAGGCTGTTGGTGTTCGACAGGTCGAGCAGCATGAGCTGGAAGCCCAGACCCATGACATGGCCGTGCGCGTCGATCAGGCCCGGGATCAGCGTGCGGCCCTTGCCATCCTCCTTGAAATCGGGGCGTTCGGGGCGCTTGTCCTTGCGGTCGAGCAGCTGCTTGACCTTGCCCTGCGTGTCGATGACGAGGCCGGTGAAACGGACGAGCTTGCCGTCCTTGTCGAGCGTGATGCCGTTGACATTGTCGACGAGCGTGTCGGCGTGCGCAGGGGCTGCGAGGGTGAGCGCCAGCGCGGTAAGAGCAAGGCGCTTCATTTCGGCAGCCTCGTGACGAGCGAGCTGGTGTCCTTGCGGCCGCCGCCGGCCTTTTGCACGTCGGCGTAGAACTGGTCGACGAGGCTGGCGACGGGCAAGGTCGCGCCGTTGACGCGCGCTTCGTCGAGCGCGAGCCCCAAATCCTTGCGCATCCAGTCGACCGCGAAGCCGAAGTCGAATTCGTCCTTCGCCATCGTGCCCCAGCGGTTGAGCATCTGCCAGCTTGCCGCCGCGCCGCCCGAGACGGCTTCGAACACCTTGTCGGTATCGAGCTTCGACGCCTGCGCGAAACGGAGGGCTTCGGACAGGCCCTCGATCACACCGGCGATTGCGATCTGGTTGACCATCTTTGTCGTCTGCCCCGCGCCGGGGCCGCCGATATGGACCATGCGCGCGGCATAGGCCTGCATCACCGGCTCGGCAGCATCGAACGCGGCCTTCGTTCCGCCGCACATGATCGAGAGGGTGCCGTTCTGCGCGCCCGCTTCGCCGCCCGAGACGGGGGCGTCGAGGCAGAGCAGTCCGAGCCCCTCGGCCTCGACCGAAAGCTGGCGCGCGATGCGTGCCGAGACGGTGGTGTGGTCGACGAACAGCGCGCCCTTGCGCATCGCCCGGAACGCGCCGTCGCGGCCCAATGTGACCTGCGCGAGATCGTCGTCGTTGCCGACGCAGGTGAGGACGACATCGGCGCCCTCCGCGGCCTCCGCCGGGGTCGCCGCAGCGGTGCCGCCATGTTGCGCGGCCCAGGCATCGGCCTTCGCCCGCGTGCGGTTATAGACGGTGAGATGATGGCCCGCCTTGACGAGGTGGCCCGCCATCGGTCCGCCCATGACGCCGGTACCGATGAAAGTGATGCGCAATTTCTGTTCGCTCATGATTAGGGTCAGCACCTGTCGCTTGCATGGCCGAGGCATGAAAATGGCAAAGATATCGGGCGGATGGGCCCGCCGGATATAGTGGTTCTATATCCAAGGGTCCGTCCGTTCGAGATCGAAGCCATTTTCATGTCCCTGCGGGATTTGACCGATTTTGTCCATTGCTGCGTCGGCAGCCCTTGGAATATCGACATATGCCTTCGGCCTGCCTTCTTGCACTGAACAAAATCGCTTCAAACCTCGGCTATGCAAGCGACAGGTGCTGACCCTCCGTCCATAGCATTGTTTGCTTCGCGCGCCAGATGGGCTAGGGCCGCATCGCTATGACAGACCAACTCACCCTGACCTCCGCCGCCGACCTTCCGGCGATCACATTGGACGATGTGCGCGCGGCGGCAGGGCGAATTAATGGCGCGGTCGTGCGAACACCCACGCTGAAGTCGCAGACGCTGTCGGAGATGGTCGGCGCCGAAGTGTGGCTGAAGTTCGAAAATCTCCAGTTTACCGCCGCGTATAAGGAGCGCGGGGCGCTCAACGCACTGCTGCTGCTCAGCGACGAGGCGAAGGCGCGCGGCGCGATCGCGGCGTCGGCAGGCAACCATGCGCAGGGCCTCGCCTATCATGGCAAAAGGCTCGGCGTGCCGGTCACCATCGTCATGCCGAGCACGACGCCGCAGGTGAAGGTGTCGCAGACCGCGAGCCATGGCGCGACGATCGTGCTGCACGGCGAGACGTTCGACGACGCCTATGCGTATGCACGCGTGCTCGAGGTCGAGCGCGGGCTGACCTTCGTCCATCCCTTCGACCATCCGCATGTCGCGGCGGGGCAGGGCACGGTCGCGCTCGAAATGCTCGAGGATGTGCCCGAGCTCGACACGCTGATCGTGCCGATCGGGGGCGGTGGGCTGCTCGCGGGCATGGGCACCGCAGCGCGCGGGATCAAGAACGACATGCGCCTCGTCGGGGTGCAGGCCGAGCTCTATCCGTCGATGTATGCCGAGCTGAACGGCGTCGACATGGCGTGCGAAGGCGATACGCTGGCCGAGGGCATCGCGGTGAAGGAGCCGGGGGCCTATACGCGCAAGCTCGTTTCCGAACTCAACGACGATATCGTGCTCGTCGCCGAACGGCATCTGGAACGCGCGGTGAGCCTGCTGCTCCAGATCGAAAAGACGGTGGTCGAGGGCGCGGGCGCCGCGGGTCTCGCGGCGATGCTTGCGCATCCCGAGGAGTTTGCGGGGCGCAAGGTCGGGCTGGTGCTGACCGGCGGCAATATCGACACGCGCCTGCTCGCCAATGTGCTGCTGCGCGACCTCGCGCGGTCGGGGCGTATCGCACGGCTGCGTATCCGGTTGCAGGACCGGCCGGGTGCGCTGTTCAAGGTGATGAAGCTGTTCGACGAGAAGCAGGTCAACATCATCGAAATCTATCACCAGCGCATCTTCACGACGCTGCCCGCGAAGGGCCTGATCACCGATATCGAGTGCGAGGCGCGCGACCGCGAGCATCTCGACAGCCTCGTCGCCTCGCTCCGCGATGCGGGTTATATGGTGACCACCGTCGAGCTCGCATGAAGGAGTTCATGCTCGAACTCACGGCGACGCCCGAGAGCATCGATGAGCTCGGCCACGTCAACAATGCGGTCTGGGTCCAGTGGATCCAGCAGGTCGCGACGGGGCATTGGGATGCGGCGGCGCCGCGGAGCCACAAGCTTGCCTATATCTGGGTCGTGGTGCGGCACGAGATCGATTATCTGCGCGCGCTCGGCCCTGGCGAGACGGTGACCGCGCGGACGTGGGTCGCCGACAGGCCGCAGGGCGCGAAGTTCGACCGCTTTATGGAATTCACCGGCGAGGGCGGGAAGGTGCATGTGCGGGTGCGGACGGTGTGGGCGCTGCTCGACAAGGCGAGCGGCCGGCCGCTGCGCGTGACCGACGAGATACTCGTACCGTTCCAATGATCATCCGGCCCGCGACCCCCGCCGATTCCGCCGCGATATGGGCGATCCTCGAACCCGTGATCCGCGCGGGCGAGACCTATACGCTGGACCGCGACATGCGCGAGGACGATGCACTCGCCTATTGGTTCGGCGCGGACAAGGAGGTGTTCGTGGCCGAGGCGGATGGCGTGGTATTGGGCACCTATTATCTGCGTGCCAATCAGGCCGGCGGCGGCGCGCATGTCTGCAACGCGGGCTATATGACCGGCGCGGCGGCGACGGGGCGCGGAGTGGCGCGGGCGATGTGCCTGCATTCGCTGGACCGTGCGCGGGCGCGCGGCTTTCGCGCGATGCAGTTCAATTTCGTCGTCAGCAATAATGTCCGCGCGGTCGGATTGTGGCAGTCGCTGGGGTTCGAGGTGGTCGGCCGGCTGCCCGGCGCGTTCGATCATCCGGCCGACGGCTTCGTCGACGCGCTGGTGATGGTCCGCGCGCTCTGATCATTCGTTGAAGCGTTCGGCCAGCGGCCTGTCGGCGAGCGCGTTCAGCGTTTTCAGGATCGCGCCATGGGTGTCGCCGACCTCTTCGAAGAGTGCGCAATACACTTCGCTTATCCGCTCGCTATAGGCGTCGATACGGCGAAGCTGGTCGATGCCTGCATCGGTCAGCCGCAAGAGTTTGCGCCGCGCGTCGTTGGGATCGGCGTGCTGGGTGACAAGGCCGAGGCGGAGAAGCGCGGGGCATTTCTGGATTACGAGCTGGTGCGACTGGCCGAGCGTCCGGGCGAGGTCGGCCGCCGACGCCTCGCCGGCCTCGAGGAGGGCGGTGAGCAGCGAGCATGACCGCACGGGGACGATGATACCGGCGTCCTCGAACAGGGGACGCGTCTGTTCCTCGATCAGCTGGCTCAGCGCTTCGCTGAGCCGTCCCAAGAAGGATATGTCGTCGAGGTCGGTCGAGATGTCAGTCGAGGCGGGCATAGCTTTGCGTGGTTCCGTCGCGGTCGATGCGTTCGAGCGCACCGACCTTGCCGCCTTTCCGCACAATACGGAAGCGGAAGTCGCGTACGCCCTCGACCGCCAGCAGGTCGCCCCCGAGCGGTTCGAGCGTCAGGCGGAAACGGTCGCGCCAGGTGTAGAGCAATTTACCGTCGACGAGGTCGATGCGACGCCCCTCGTAGCGGCCGGCGATTGCCTTGAGCGCGGCGGCAGAAGGCTGCGGCCGTGCGGCGAGATCGGGCGCTAACCAGTCGGTATCGGCGCGGCGCGCGGGATCGGCTTTGACGAGGTCGGCAAGCGCGAGGCGGTGCGCGACGGCGAGCGCATCGGCGGACGCGACCGGATGATCGGGCGCGACCCCCTGACCCTCGAAATCGCCGCGATCGATGGGGTCGCGTATCTGGCCGATCGGCACCTGCAGGAAAAAGTCGGTGCCGACGGGCTTGCGGTCGACGGGATGCGCGCCGCCCGCGGTCCGTTCGCCGACCAGCGTCGCGCGCCCGAGCTTTTTCAGCGTGTAGGCGAACCATTCGGCGGCGGAGAAGCTGGTCGAACCCGTCAGCACATAGACGGGTTTTCCCGTCAGGCGCTTCGCGGGCAGCGCCGGCAGCACCCATTGGCCGCGCTCGACGCGGCGGCCGTCGAGGTTGTAGTAATAGTCGAACAGTTCCTGATCCTTGTCGCCGCGGAAGAGCTGGCTTGCGAGGAGCTGCGCCATCTCCAGATGACCGCCATTATTGTAGCGCAGGTCGTAAATCACCGCGTCGCCATTCTCGATAAAGCGCATCGCGGCGGCGGCGGCGTCATAGCCGAGTTCGGGGTCGGCGAAATGCGTCAGGTCGACATAGGCGATGTTGCCTTCGAGGTAGCGGAGGCCGGCGAAGCCGAAATTCCTGCCGGCCTCACTCCGCCGCTCCTCCTCGCGCAGCGCGGCGACGCGCGCGGGGTCCTGCCGCGCCACATAGTCGGCGACCCACGCCGGATCGACCCCCACCGCAAAATGCAGGTCGTTGCTCGCCTCGACCAGATCGTCGGTCAGCGCGCTCGCGAGTTTGCCCCGGTCGGACGCACCGTCGTAGTCGCCGGCGTCGAGATGGCGGTGCAGCGTCGCGGCGATCGTCCTTGCCTTGTCGGGAAAGACATAGTTCGCTTCGAGCGTCCGGGCGAGTTGCTCGACCACCGCGCGTTTGTCGGCGGCGGTAAGCGGGGCTTCGTCCGTGGCGGCAACGGTCGCGAGCCATGCCGTCGTTGCAGTCATAAGGACCATCCAGCGCTTGTTTTTCATAGGTTTCCTGTTGGGTTTGCGATTCGTACAATATATTGCGCAATATATTGTATTTATCGGGCGCGCAAGGCGGTTCGATGAATGGGCGCGCGGCACTATGCGGGAACCATGGCCCGACCGGGCGGGTTTTCGGGGGAGCGTAGAAGGAGCGACGTCATGGAAACGCAATTGCTGCATCGCGGCCGCCTGATCGATCATATCCAGCTGGTCGTTGCCGACCTGCCGGCGAGCCGCAAATTCTACGGCGCGATCTTCGACGTGCTGAACGTGCCGATCGGCGGCGAGGAAGCCGATTATTTCTGGGCCGACGAGATGTTCGTATCGACCGCCGACAGCGCAGCCGCGCTCGGCAAGCTCACCGGCCGCCACCATCTGGCGTTCCAGGCGGCGGATCGCGCCGCGGTCGATGCCTTTTACACATCGGGCCTGGCTGCGGGCGGGCGCGACAATGGCGCGCCGGGCGAGCGGCCCTATCATCCGGGCTATTATGCCGCCTTCCTGATCGACCCCGACGGCAACAATATCGAGGCGGTCTTTCATGGCGCGCACGAGCGCAGCGCGCCGTCGGTCGAGATCCGCTTCTAGCCCGCTATCACGCGCTTCCGGGTCTCGCGGTCTACAAGACCGCGCAGCTGTGCGAGCAGGGGATGGCGCGCGGTGTGCTTCGCGCCATAATCGAGGTTGAAGCGGTAATCGAAGCCGGGTTCGTTTTTGCCGACCAGATGCTGCAGCATCGTTTCGAGCTTGTCGAAGCCCTTGGCAAGGATCGCCTCGGGCGAAGAGCCCGCGCTATATTCGTCCCAGAGCGCCACCAGCTCGGTGCGCAAATCGGCGGGGAGCGGCGCGCAGAGCGTGATGAGGTCGGCGCGTTCCTGCGCGGCGCGCCCGTCGCCCGCGACCTGCTGCGTCGCGGGTACGTCGCCCGAAATCGCCTCGCCCAGATCGTGGACGATACAGAGTTTGAGCAATTTGAGCCGGTCGAAATCGCCGAGTTCGCGATCGAACAGCATCGCCATCAGGCAGAGCCGCCAGCTATGTTCGGCGGTGCTTTCGGCGCGGCCCTGCGCGGTGATGCCGCTGCGCAGCGTGTCTTTCAGTCTCTCCGCCGACTGGACGAAGGCGAGGATTGCGTCGAGGCGCGCGGGGTCGTGTCGATTGGTCTGTTCCATGGCGCGGCCATAGGAATGCGCCGCGGACGCGGACACGTAAAAATTATGCGCGTCAGGACAGGGTGGTGGTCAGCCGGCCGGTCCGGCCATCGGCGAGGGGGATGGTTTCCCAGCGCATCGTCCCCGCGCGCACGGGGATTTCGGCGCTGCCGTTGCCGCCGGTCCGCACGTCGAGCGTCTGGAACGGGCGGTCGAACCAGCCCGCGGCGTCGAGCCCCGCCTCGGCGCGGACGATCTCGGCCGTCGCGAAGCGCCAGAGCGAGGTACCGATCCAGCTCTGCGCGTCGGCCTGCCACGACGCCGCGCGCGCGGGCGATACGGCGAGCAGGCGGTGCGTCGCGTCGCAGACGAGGTGGACGGCCTGCGTCGAGGTTTCGACGAGCCGTTTCAGCGCGGCATCGGCGTCGCCGCCCGTCTGCGCCGCGATAAGTTCGACGATTTTGTCGCGGTGGATCGTTTCGGGCTCGTGCGTGCCGCTTTCCCAGCGCGACACGCTGGCCTGCGACACGCCGAGCAGTTCGGCGAAATGGCCCTGCTTGATGGCGTTGAGGCGGCGGAACCGCCGCAGCGCGCGGCCGATGGGCAGGTCATGGATCATCGCGCGACACTAGCGCAGGGCGATGCCGCCTGTCAGCCCCGATCCTCAGGCGTAACCGACCCAGCCGCGCCAGGTGAAGGCGGCGTAGAATTGCTCGATGCCCGTGAACCCGGCGGTGCGCAGTACCTTTTCGTCGGCTTCGGGGCTGAGCATCGCGACATGCGTTGCCACCGCCTCGCGGCCCTTCGCGACCTGATCGGGGTCGCCGCCCGATGCGATGGCATAGGAGGCGTAGCGGTCGAGCCAGCGGTCGCGCTCGCCCGCGCCCTGCGGAAAGCTGCCGTGCGCGGCGACGAAGGGCGCTCCGGGTTTGAGGCGGCGGCGGATTTCGGCGGCGGTGCGGATGCGCTCTTCGGTATCGAGGAAATGGAGCGTGAGCAGGCAGGTTGCGCCGTCGAACGGGCCGGCGGGGGCGTCGTCGATATAGCCTTCGACAAGATCGGCGCGGTGGGCGTTCGCGCCCATGACCTTGGCCGCGAGATCGAGCATCGGCCCCGCGGGATCGACGCCGGTGAAGCGCCAGCCGGGATGCGCCTCGGCCATCGCCTTCATCTCGCTGCCGCCGCCCGCACCGAGGACGAGGATATGCGCGTCGTCGGGAACGCGCTCGGCGAGCAGCAGCCCGGTCATGCGGTGGAGCCCGTCGAGGCCGGGGACGAAGCGGCGCGGCCCTTCGGTGTAGCGCGCCACCGCTTCGGGGTCCTTGAAGCTGTCGAGGAAATGTTGGGCGCCTTCAGCCATGGATATGCTCCTGCATCGTGGGGGAGGGAGAGCGCGCGGCCATGCGCGCGTGGAAATCTGCGGCTAGTTCGGCGAGCGTCACCTGTTCGAAGCGTGCGAGCAACAGCGCCTCGGCATCGCGAAAGCTGTCGTCGAGCGCGGCGTTGACCGCTTGTTCGACGAGGCAGCCGGGCGCCTCGGTGCGGTTTCCCATCGCCATCAGGGCGGGGCGGCCGATTGCGTCATAGACGTCGCGCATCGTGATGTCGGCGAGGGGCTTGGCGATCGTCCAGCCGCCGCCATGCCCCTTTTCGCTGTGGACGAAGCCCGCGTCGCGAAGGCCGCCGAGGATGCGGCGGATCACGACCGCATGCGTCTGCATCGCCTTTGCAAGCTGCTCCGACGTCATCGGTGCAGACTGTTCGGCCATGTGGAGGAGGACGTGGAGCACGCCCGAGAGTCGGCTGTCGCGTTTCATGTAACTTTAAATAGTGCGTGAATCGATTTCGTCAACCGCGAGGGTCGCTCCGCGCGATTGACAGCAAGCGATCGGCATGGCTATCTCGCTGACTACCGGGGATTTTCATGGGGGTGTGCGTGAAATTTCTGCCGGTATTATGTCTCGCCTTGCTGGCTGGTTGTGCTTCGGCTCCGCTGAAACCCGGTGGCGGCGAAACCGCTGCCGCGAAGGCAGCAAACGAGGTTTTGATCTTCCGCGACGGCGATGAATGGAAAGCGCGCTTCCGGTTTGCGGCGGACGCGCCGCTCTGGGCATTCGAACGTTCGGCGTTGCTGCGCGTCGAGCAACTGCCCTGGCGCCCCAAAAGCTGGGAGGTGATCTCTCCCGGCGTGTCGCTGGAGCGTATCGGCGATTTCGATGTTTTCGTCGCGGCGAATGGCGACGTCCCGCGCGAAGTGACGATCCGCTTTCGCCCGCTCGCCGAGGATCTGGTCGCCGATTATGATCCGGCGATCCGCCTCTCTGACGGTACGCTCGCCCTCTATGGCGGTCATTTCAACGCCTTTCCGATGGCGAGCCGCGAGGCGATCGCGGCGCTGCGCGAACCGCAGGAATATCCGACGCACATCGCGCTGACCGCGGCGGGCGCACCGCTGTTGTTCGGCGGGCAGCGCGTGACGCGCGCCGACGATGTGGGTGACAATTATGTCTATGTCGGCGATGTCACCATGTCGCCGGACGATCCGGTCGCGACGATATTGGACCCCGGACTGCCCGCGTGGATATCGACGCGCCTGCGCGATTTCACGCCTTCGGTCTTTCGCGATTTCGAAACACAGATGGGACCGCACAAGAGCGGCCGGCCGATGGTGATCGCGAGCTGGGCGGGCACGGATTTCGGCGGGGTGAGCACGGGCGGGAGCGTTTCGCCCGGGATGATCACGATGCGGCTGGAGGGCAAGCAGTTGCTGAAGGAAACGCCGGGTGCGCTCAACCAGATGCGCTGGTTCATCGCGCATGAGGCCGCGCATTTCTGGCTGGGGCAGACGGTCGGCTATGCGACGCCCGACGAGGCGTGGATCACCGAAGGCGGTGCCGATTATCTGGCGATGCAGGCGGCGGTGCGCGCCGACGCGAGCTATGACGCAAAGGCTTTCATGGCCGAGGCGCGCAGCGATTGCATCGCGGCGCTGGCGAAGGGATCGCTCGCCGAAGCGAGGCGGCGGAACGACCAGCGCGCCTATTATGCGTGCGGTGCGCTGTTCGCGCAGGCGGTCGACGATGCGGGCCGGCCGCGCGGGAAAGGCTTTGCCGATTTCGTGCGCGGGCTGATCCGCGACGATGCCGACGGGCAGGTGACCGGCGCCGAATGGCTGGCGGCGGCGCGCGCCTTTGGCGTTTCGGGCGCACGCATCGGGCAGATCGAGGCCATGGTTGCCGGCAAGCTCGACGCGGCGCCCGCGATCGACGCGCTGCTCGCCGATTGACCCGCGTGCGAATTGCGAATAGGCCGTCCGCGATGACCAACGACCGATCCACCCGATTCAAGGCGTATTGGCGCTCCTTTACATAGGAGCGGCATGGCATCACCTGTGACCATCGCCGCCGTGACCGGAAGGCGAATGGTTGTCATCACATCATCAGACCAGAACTCCCCGGCCGCGGCGCGCGCTTTTTGAAGAAGACGCGACATGACCGATACCTTGCTTGCCCTGTCGACCGACCATTGCCGCATCACGCCGCTGTTCGCCGACGATGCGCGCGCGCTCGCCGCGATCACCGACGAGACGGTGACCTCGCGCGTGCATTTCCTGCCCGCCCCTTTCACCGAAGCCGACGCGCGCGCGCTGATCGCCAAATCGGGCGGCGGCGACGTGTTTCATGCGGTGCGCGACGAACATGGCCTCGACCTCAACGGCGTGATCGGGGTCCACCGCCGCATGGGGCAGGAATATGAGATCGGTTACTGGTTCGCGGCGCGCGTGCGCGGCAAGGGGATCGCGACCGAAGCGGTGCGTGCGGTTGTCGAGGCGCTGGCTTCGTCGCGGCCGGGCTGTTCGATCGTCGCCGAATGTCATCCCGATAATGAGCGATCGCGCGCGCTGCTGCGCCGCGTCGGTTTCGTATCGACCGGGCGCGCGGGGAAGCGGCCGGGGCGGATGCTGATGGAATGGCGCGCGGCGCCGGCTTATCGCATCGATGTGTGCTAGGAGCGGGAGCCTAGGGTCAGGACCCATTAATTCCACGTTCGAGGCGTCGAAATGACGAAGATATCGGGCTTGGGCGGATGCAGCGGGTAGCATCGCTACCCGCAAGGCCGCACAGGCCTGAGATCGAAGTCATTTCGGCGTCCCTGCGGGATTTGACCGATTTTGCCCATAGCTTCGTCGAAAAGGTTTGAAATATATTCATATTCCTTCACCTTTCCTCCTCGCCCTGAGCAAAATCGCTTCAAACCTCGATCGCGGAATTAATGGGTCCTGACCCTAGCGGCGGATCAGCGCGACGTGATGGCGCGGCAGCCATCCGTTGGCGCAGGTCGAGGTGTAGCGCAGATCGAGGCCGTTCGCGGTGCCGGGGCACGAATGGCGCCGGTCGCGGTAGAGGACATAGACCCAGCCGGCATTGGCGTTGCAGACGAACAGCGGCGACCCCGGCCGCAGTTTCGCGGTTTTGCGCGCGCCGACGCTGGGTGCGCTGTAAACCCAAAGGCGCGCACTGCCTGCGGCGAGCCCCGCCGGGCAGGTCGGCGGTACGGAGGCGGTTTGCATCGCAAGGGCGAGGGCGGTCGTTATCGAGAGCATTCGGCAGGCATCCTCAGGCGCGTCGGAATATCGCCTTATGCCCGATTAACCTATGTCTTCGGTTAACGCCTTGACGATCGCGGCCACCGAGGTGGGCGCATAGGCAAAGCCCATATGGCCGCAATCGACCTCGACCTGCCGGTCGCTTTCGTGCGGCTGGCCGCGTGCGCTGTTGATCGCGACGACGCCGTCATGTTTCGACCAGAGCGCGAAGGTCGCCATTTCGGGGCGCGGCGCCGGATGGAAGTCGATCGGCGGATTGTCGACCGGATGGCGCGCGATCAGGTGATAGAGGCGCCAGGCGCGATTGGCGCGGCGGCTGCCCGAAAAGGGCGAGCCCAGGGTGACGACACGCGCGACCTTGCCGGGGTGATGCTTGGCATATTCGCGCGCATAGATGCCGCCGAGGCTCCACCCGACGAGCGCGGGGGCGTAGCCGGTGCGGTCGATGATCCATTGCACGCGCGTGTCGATGCGGTCGATGATGTCGGCGGTCGCGCCGCGGTTGAAACCGAGGCCCCAGGCATAGCAGCGAAATCCCGCGCGGCGCAGGTCGGCGCGCAGCGCCTTGGTCGCCCAGTCGCCCGACAGGAAGCCGGGCAGTACCATCACCGGCGGATGGGCGCTGTCGGGGTTGGGTTCGGGCGGCAAAGGACGGACGCGGCCCCACAGCGCGCGCGCGAGCCCCGTCGCCTCGCGCCACAGGAGCCCGAGCGGCGGCGGCGCGTCGGGATCGGGAATGCGCGCCGGCCATTCGGCGCGCCGGGTGAGGAAGCCGCGGAACATGCCGCCGCCCTTACTTCTTCGGGACGAGTTTCACCAGCTTGCCGTCCTCGCCGTCGGTGAGCAGCCAGACCGAACCGTCGCCCGCCACCTCGACCTCGCGGATGCGCTGGCCGAAATCCCAGCGGTCGGATTTGTGCAGCCGGTCGCCGTCGATGGCCATGCGAACCAGTCCTTCGCCCGAGAGCGCGCCCATCAGCAGGCTGTTCTTCCAGCCCGGATGGAGATCGCCGCCATAGAAGGCGAGGCCGGCGGGCGACACGGCCGGATTCCACCAGAGCTTCGGCGCGGCAAATTCGGGGCGCGTCACATGGTCGGGAATATCCTTGCCGTCATAATGGTCGCCGTTCGAGACGATCGGATAGCCATAGTTCGCCTTGGCCTCGACGAGATTGACCTCGTCGCCGCCCTTCGGACCCATTTCCTGATTCCAGAGCTTGCCCGTGCCGTCGAAGGTCAGGCCGAGGATGTTGCGATGGCCGAGCGACCAGATCTGCGCGGTGACGCCGCCTTCGGATGCGAAGGGGTTGTCGGCGGGGATGCTGCCGTCGGGGTTGAGGCGCAGTATCTTGCCCAGATTGGCCTTCATGTCCTGCGCGGGGTCGAATTTCTGGCGTTCGCCCGACCCGATGAACAGATATTTGCCGTCGGGCGAGAAGGCGAGGCGGTGCGAATAATGGCCGCGGCCGGTGACCTTCGGATCCTGTTTCCAGATGATCTGGAGCCCTTCGATCCGCGGCGCGGCGCCCTGAACCAGCTTCGCCTTGCCGACGACGGCGCCGGCGGTGCCGCCGCTGCCTGCCTCGACCCAGCTCAGGTAAATGGTGCCGGTCGTCGTGAAATCGGGGGCGCCGATCACGTCGCCGAAGCCGCCCTGACCGCCATAGGCGACGGCGGGCACGCCGGCGACATCCTGCGTCGGCCCATTTTCCTGCCACAGTTTCAGCTTGCCCGATTTTTCGGTGATCAGCGCGGCGCGCGTGCCGGGGACGAAGGTCATCGCCCAAGGCTCGTTGAAACTTGCGATCTCCTGCACGGTGAAGGGCGCATCGGCGAGCGGGGTTGCCGGCTGCGCGCCCGACGCGTCGAGCTTCGCGGTGTCGGCGGGCGCGGCCTGCGTCGAGGTCGGCGCGCCCGAACAGGCGGCGACGGCGAGGGCGCCGATCAGGGCAAGGTGCGGCAGTTTTTTCATCGAAAGGCTCGCTTTGCTGGGGAAGGACGCGCCGTTCTGACGCGCCGCCGCGCCAAAGTCGAGAGCCTTAGCGGTTCGCCGCCTCGCGCCGCGCGGTGATCGTCTCGACGCTGTCCATGATCGCATCGACCGCTTCGCTCGACGGCGGGGCGTCGGCGCGTTTTTGCGAGAACTGGCCGCTGTTCATGATTTCCTCGAGCGCGGCGCGCGCGCGCGACACGCGGCTTTTCATCGTGCCGAGCGCGCAGTCGCAGATGCTCGCCGCCTCTTCGTAGGAGAGGCCGCCGGCGCCGACGAGGATCAGCGCCTCGCGCTGGTCCTGCGGCAATTCCATGAGGCCGCGCTGGAGATCGGCCATCTCGCCGCTGTCTTCCTGACTCGGCGGGGTCGACATGGTGCGCTCGACCGCGGTCTCGTCATACTCGCCGACGAACTTGTTGCGGCGCATCTGCGACAGGAAGGTGTTGCGCAGGATGACGAAGGTCCACGCCTTGATCGAGGTGCCGCGTTCGAACCGTTCGCGCGACGCCCATGCCTTGACCATCGTGTCCTGCGTCAGGTCGTCGGCGAGGTCGGGGTTGCCCGAAAGGCTGCGGCCATAGGCGCGCAGATGCGGAATAACGCCCGCCAGCAACGTCTTGAATTCGCTGTCCGACAGGGCGTCGGCCTGCGGCTGCGACGCGGCAGTGGCGTGGGTCATTATTGCTTCGGGCTTTTCTGATCGAGCTGCGACAGGAGATCGAGCATATTGTCGGGCAATTGTTCGGAAACGATATTGCCGTAGATCATACGCAGTTTCGCACTCACCGGCTCGGGCGCCTGGCGACCGGTCAGGGTGCGATGCCACTGATCGCTGCCGGTGCCGGGAAAGCTGCCCTGCCCCCGATGCGACGCACCGGTCGCAGGGTGGCCGCTGCCCTTGCCGTTCATCCTGTTGTTGCCTTGCGTAGCCATGACGGAGCAACGACGAACATCGTCGCTGGTTCCACGGATTTTCTTTTTTGCGACGAACGCGTTGCCAATAAAGCACAGTCGCCCTAAGCGATGATGTGTGAGGGGTCACGTTCTGCCCGGAGTATTGCCGGGATCGGGGAGGTGGCCGGTTGCTGTCCGTTACCTATGTAAGCGTTGCCGATCCGTTGATCGGTGCCGACGATATCGAGGCGATCCTTGCGTCGGCGCGCCGCAACAATGAACGCGACAAGCTGACCGGCGCGCTCGCCTATAATGGATATAATTTCCTGCAACTGCTCGAAGGGCCCGACGAAAAGGTCGAAGCGTGCCTCGCGATCATCCGGGCCGATCCGCGGCACAGCGGGATGGTCGAGGTGCGCCGCCGCACGGTCGAGACGCGCGACTTCGGCGACTGGGCGATGCTGTACGATGCGCGCTTCGAATGGCAGCGCGACAGCATCGTGCGGCTGGGCGCTAACGGCCGGATCGACGCCGAAGACGAAAAGATGTTCGCCAATTTCATCGCGCTGGGGCGCGGGCAGGGTGCCGGATGACCGGCGGCGCGCTTGCAATGCAGGGTCGAAGCGCTAAGCCGGACAGGACATGATCGAACACCGCCAGACGAAGGCCTTTTTATCAGCGACGTAACGCCTCAACCGCTCGACGATGCCAGCTTCAAGCGCGAACTCGCGGCGATGTTGCCGCACCTGCGTGCGTTCGGACGCAGCCTGACCGGTAATGCCGACATGGCGGACGACCTGGTGCAGGAAACGATGCTGAAGGCGTGGAAGGCGCGGACGCAATATGTACCGGGCCCGGCCAGCATGAAAAGCTGGGCCTTCGTCATCCTGCGCAACTGTTTCCTGTCGCAGATGCGGCGCAAGAAATTCACCGCCGAATATGACGAGATGGCGGCCGAGCGGCTGCTCGTCGCACCCGACGACCAGGATGACAGCCTGCATCTCGCCGACGTCCAGCGCGCGCTTCTGTTGTTGCCGGTCGACCAGCGCGAGGCGCTCGTGCTGATCGGCGCAGGGCAATTATCCTATGAGGAGGGCGCGGCGATCTGCGGCTGCGCGGTCGGCACGATGAAAAGCCGCGTGTCGCGCGGCCGCGCCGCCCTGCAGGCGATACTCGACAGCGGCGAAATGCCGCGGCGCAGCACCGACGAGATGCCGTCGAGCGAGGCGTTCCGCACGATCATGGACAATGTCGACCAGCTGACCGCCAACGGGCCTGCGGGCGATTAGCGCGATCAGGCCGCGAGTTGCGGCGTGAAGAGCAGGCTCTGGCTGATCGCCGCGCGCACGGTATTTTCGCGAAACGGCTTCGAAATCAGGAAGGTCGGCTCGACCCGCCCGCCGGTGAGCAGCCGTTCGGGAAAGGCGGTGATGAAGATCGCGGGTACCGGCGCGATCGCCAATATATCCTGCACCGCATCGATCCCCGACGATCCGTCGGCGAGCTGGATATCGGCGAGGACAAGGCCGGCGTCGGTGTCTTCGAATGCGGCGACCGCATCTTCGTGCGTCGTCGCTATTCCGGCAACGCGGTGGCCGAGGTCGCGGACGATCTGTTCGAGTTCCATCGCGATCAGGGGTTCGTCCTCGATGATGAGGACCGACGTGCGCGTTTCGCGGTCGAGTTCGCCAACGGCGTCGGCGAGCAAGGTTTCGACCGTCGCATTGTCGGTGCCGGTGATCAGCCCGGCTTCTTCGACCGAAAAGCCCTCGAGCGCGGTGAGCAAGAGGATCTGCCGGCCGAGCGGGGTGATCTGGACGAGGCGCCGGTGCGCCGCGCGGACGAGCGGATGCTCGCCTTCGTCGGCGTCTTCGCCCTCGTCGATATAGGCGCTTTCCCAGATGCGATGGAAATTGCGGTAGAGGTCGATGCGGGTGCCGTCGCCGCTGTGGAATTCTTGCGGAGCGGCAACGATGACTTCGAGCGTCGTATGCACGAAATTGTCGCCATGCTGCTGGCTTCCCGTCAGTGCGCGCGCATAGCGGCGCAGATAGGGAAGATGGCCGCGAAGTTCCTCACCCAATGTCATCAAAAAACCTCCCTCTTGAGTGCGATCATACGCGCCTGCCCGTGCGTCGGTTCCCGCGGATCGCATCGAAATGCACCCCGGATAGCTGCAACTTGTGGTGGCGCAATGCGTAGAGTCAGCCGGGACGCTCGAAGGCTTTGCCGTAAGCTGGTGTAATCGCACCAATTTCCTTATGGTCCGGCCAGCATGCTTTTTTGAGGACCATATTCATGGCAGAGCAGCGCCCCGGGGAAATGAACGATGCGGCCTATGCCACATCGAACAATAGCGAAGGACGGGGTTTGACCGACGGGGGAGACGAAGCGGCACGGGCGGAAAGGCTTCGCCTCGATACGCTTCGCGAATATCGCATCATGGATACGCCGCCCGAACAGGCGTTCGACCGGGTGACCAAGATGGTTGCCGAACTTTACGGCGTGCCCATCACCCTCGTTTCATTGGTCGACGACTGCCGCCAGTGGTTCAAGTCCGCATACGGCCTCGATACCCCGGAAACGCCGCGCGAGATGAGCTTTTGCCAATATGTCATTGCCGAAGACCGGCCGGTGATGGTCACCGACGTCCTTGGCGATCCGCGTTTTCACGACAATCCGCTGGTGACGGGCGACCTGCATATCCGTTTCTATGCCGGCGTGCCGCTGCGCGCCTATAATGGTGCGATCCTTGGCAGCCTTTGCGTCATCGACCGGGAACAACGGGATGCCTTGACCAGCGTCGAGCTTGAACGGCTCGAGGATTTCGCCGGTATTATCATGGCCGAGGCGGACCTGCGCCGAATCGGCGCCGAACGCGACGAGGCGCGCCGCACGCTCGAACGCGCGCTCGATTATTCGGGAATCGCGACGTGGCGCTACGACGCGCGCACGCAGGCAGTCTCCTGGCGCGGCGCGGTCGCCGAATTATGGGGTTCGGACTACCGGACCGCGCTGGCGACGCGTGACGACACCATCGGCCGTATCCACCCGGAGGACCGTGATGCGGTTCTGTTTGCGCTGCGCGAATCGGTGTCGGATGGCTCGCCGTATAAGGTCGAGCATCGGATCGTCCATCCGGAACGCGGCGTGCGCTGGCTCGGTATTCGCGGCGACTGGGACGTGCAGGCCGACGATGCCGTGCTCACCGGTGTCAGCATCGACATCACCGAGCAGAAAAGCCGGCAGGAGAATGCCAACCTGCTGATGCGCGAGCTCCACCACCGGATGCGCAACCTGTTCGCGACGGTCAGCGCGATCATCTCGCTCACCCGCCATGCGGCGAAAGATGTCGACGATTATGTCGAACGGATCAGCAGCCGGCTCGACGCGCTGAACCGCGCGCAAAATGTCCTGCTCGGGTCGAATTTCATGACCGGGTCGATGCACGCGCTGATGCGCGAGGTCGAGGCGGCGTTTCCGCGCATCCGCTGGTCGGGCCCCGACCTGCTGCTTCCCGAAAATGCGCTCGTTGCGATGGCTTTGCTGTTCAACGAGCTTGCGACCAATGCGGTCAAGCATGGCGCGCTGACCGGCGAAAACGGCCGCGTCGATGTCACCTGGACGCAGGAAGCCGAGGGAGCCGACGATCGCATGTTCCGCCTGACCTGGGCCGAAAGCGGGGGCGCGATCAGCGTGGTTCCGCCCGAACGGACGAGCTTCGGCACGCTGCTGATGGAACGCAGCGTGAAGAATAATCTCGGCGGGACGATCGAACGGCGCTGGGAATCGGGCGGGCTGATCGTCGATATCGCGCTCCCCGCGCGGTGGCGCGACGCCTAGGGTCAGGATCCATTAATTCCACGTTCGAGGTTTGAAGCGATTTTGCTCAGGGCTAGGAGGAAAGGCACGGGGATATGTCGATATCTCAAGGCTTTCCGACGAAGCCATGGGCAAAATCGGTCAAATCCCAAAGGGACGTCGAAATGGCTTCGATCTCAGGCACGCGCGGCCTTGCGGGTAGCGATGCTACCCGCTGCACCCGCCCGAACCCGATATCTTCGCCATTTCGACGCCTCGAGCGTGGAATTAATGGGTCCTGACCCTAACTGCGTTCGATGCCCTTTCGGGCATTTGTTCCGCTTATGTTCTCATGCTAGGCATGGGATATGTCCGCGAAACCGATTCTCGAAAAACTGGCGGTGCTCGCCGATGCGGCGAAATATGACGCGTCCTGCGCGTCGTCGGGGACGGTGAAGCGCGATTCGACCCTGAGCAAGGGGATCGGATCGACGGAGGGGATGGGCATCTGCCACAGCTATGCGCCCGACGGGCGCTGCATCTCGCTGCTCAAGATATTGCTGACCAACTTTTGCATCTATGACTGCCGCTTCTGTATCAATCGCGCGTCGAGCAATGTCGAGCGCGCGCGGTTCAGCCCGCAGGAAGTCGTCACGCTGACGCTCGATTTCTACAAGCGCAATTATATCGAGGGGCTGTTCCTGTCGTCGGGCATCATCCGCTCCGAAGATTACACGATGGAGCAACTCGTCGAGGTCGCGCGCATCTTGCGCGAGGAGCATCGCTTCCAGGGCTATATCCACCTCAAGACGATCGCGGGCGCCGATCCGGGGCTGGTCGCGCTCGCGGGACTTTATGCCGATCGCCTCTCGACCAATGTCGAACTGCCGACCGAGGCGGGATTGCAAAGTTTTGCGCCCGAGAAAAAGCCCGAGACGATCCGCAAGACGATGGCATCGGTGCGCGTCGGCGAGTCCGATGCGATCGAGGCGGCGAAGAGCCGGCTGATCGGCAAGGCGACGCCGCCGCGTTTCGCGCCCGCGGGGCAATCGACGCAGATGATCGTCGGGGCAGATGCGGCGCGCGACGACGATATTTTAAAGACCGCGACGAACCTTTATTCGGGATACCAGCTCCGCCGCGTCTATTATTCGGCGTACAGCCCGATCCCCGACGCGAGCAGCGACCTGCCGCCGGTACGCCCGCCGCTGATGCGCGAGCACCGGCTGTATCAGGCCGACTGGCTGCTGCGCTTCTATGGCTTCGAGCGCGCCGAGATCATGGAGGGCGCAAACGGGGGGATGCTTGACCTCGCGATCGATCCGAAACTGGCGTGGGCGTTGCGGCGACGCGAGGCGTTTCCGGTCGATATCAACCGCGCGCCGCGCGAGCTGCTGCTGCGCGTGCCGGGTCTGGGAACACGCGCGGTCGACCGAATCGTCGCGGCGCGGCGGCTGGGTAAGCTGCGGCTCGGCGACCTCGCAAAGCTGACGGCGTCGGTGAAGAAGGTCTTGCCGTTCATCGTCACCCCCGACTGGCGGCCGGGCAAGCTCACCGACAGCGCCGACCTGCGCGCACGCTTCGCGCCGCCCGCCGAGCAACTGGCGCTCGCGCTGTGAGGGAGGTCGTGCTCAAGACACCGGGCGATTTTGCCGAATGGCGCAGTGCTGCGCGCAGCCTGCTCGCAGGCGGTGTTGCGCCCGACGAGGTGAGCTGGCGCGGGAGCGAGGAGGGCGCGTCGCTGTTCGGCGATGCGGTTGCGGCGGCGCCCGCGGGACAGCTCAGCCTGCCGCGCGAGCTGGTCGAAATCGCCGAGCGGGTGATTTGCCACCGCGACGCCGAAGTGCCGGCGCGGCTCTACCGGATCATGTGGCGTGCGGCGCGCGACCGGGATTTGCTTGCGCGCACGACCGATGTCGAAGTCGACTGGCTACGCAGAGCCGACAAGGCGATCCGCCGCGACGTGCACAAGATGCACGCCTTCGTGCGCTTCCGGCGGCTGGGCGAAGCGGCAGGGCGCGAGAGCTTCGCGGCGTGGTTCGAACCGTCGCACCGTATCCTCAGGCTCACCGCGCCCTTTTTCCAGCGGCGCTTCTACGGCATGGACTGGGCGATCGTTACCCCCGACGCGCGCGCGATCTGGCAGGGCGAAATGCTCTGCTACGGTCCCGGCGGGACGAAGGACGAGGTGCCCGACAGCGATGTCGTCGAGGACCAGTGGCGCACCTATTATGGCGCGATCTTCAACCCCGCGCGGGTCAAGATCGATGCGATGCGCGCCGAGATGCCGAAGAAATATTGGAAGAATTTGCCCGAGGCGCAGGATATCGGGCCGCTGCTCGCGGGGGCCGAGGCGCGGGTGGAACGCATGCGCGAAACGGCCGTTTCCATGGCGAACCCTCTGACCGACAAATGGCGGACGCGCTTGCCCGACGAATTGCTCCTCGATGACGATGTGAAGACGCTCGGCGACTTCGCGCGCGCGATCGATCGCTGCACGCGCTGCCCGCTCTATTGCAACGCGACGCAGGGTGTCGCGGGTGAGGGACCGGAGGCGGCCCGGATCATGGTCGTGGGCGAACAGCCTGGCGATCAGGAGGATCTGCAGGGGCGGCCGTTCGTGGGGCCGGCGGGGCAGGTGCTGAACGCGGCGCTGGAGGAGGCGGAGCTCGACCGCACGCGATTGTTCCTGACCAACGCGGTCAAGCATTTCAAGTTCGAGCCGCGCGGCAAAAGGCGGCTGCACCAGAATCCGACGACGGGCGAAATCGACATGTGCCGCTGGTGGCTCGACAAGGAGCGCGCGTTTGTTCAGCCTGACCTGATCGTGACGCTGGGCGCGAGCGCGCTGCGCGGGGTGACGGGCAAGAGCGCGAGCATCAAGTCGATGCGCGGTGCGGTGCACGAACTGGAAGGAGGGAGCAAATTGATCGCGACGATCCACCCGTCCTTCCTGCTGCGGCTGCCCGACCGCGAGCGCGCCGCCGAGGAGCGCGCGATGTTCGTCGCCGACCTCGTCCGCGCACGGAAACTTGCCGCCTGATGGCGAAGGCAAAGACCTGGATCGAGCCGCATTCGAGCGGCATCTATGTGAAGCCCGCCGACCTGTGGATCGATCCCTCGCGCCCCGTCGAGCGCGCCGCGGTGACGCACGGCCACGCCGACCATGCGCGGAGCGGGCATGGATCGGTGTTCGCGACCCCGGAGACGCTGGCGATCATGGCGCTGCGCTATGGCGTCGATGCCGAGGCGAGCCATAATCAGGCCTTTGCCTATGGCGACGGGTTCGAGCGCGGCGGGGTGCGCTTCAGCTTCCATCCGGCGGGGCATGTGCTCGGCAGCGCGCAGATATTGATGGAATATGCGGGCGAGCGGATCGTCGTCACCGGCGATTACAAGCGGCGGCCCGATCCGACGTGCGCCCCGTTCGGGGTCGTGCCGTGCGACATTTTCGTCACCGAGGCGACCTTCGGCCTTCCGGTGTTCCGCCACCCGCCGACCGCCGACGAGATCGCCAAGCTGATCGGTGCGGTGCGCGCCGAGCCCGACCGCTCGGTGCTCGTCGGCGCCTATGCGCTCGGCAAGGCGCAGCGCGTGATTGCCGAACTGCGCGGGGCAGGATGGGACGCGCCCATCTATATCCATGGTGCGCTCGAGAAGATGTGCCAGCTTTATGCGGTGCATGGCGTCGAGCTTGGCGAACTGCGGCTCGTTTCGGAGACCGACAAGGCCGAGATGGCGGGACAGATCGTCCTCGCGCCGCCGTCGGCACTTAACGATCGCTGGTCGCGGCGGCTGCCCGATCCGGTGACCGCGATCGCGTCGGGCTGGATGCGCGTACGCCAGCGCGCGCGGCAGCGGATGGTCGAACTGCCGCTCGTCATCTCGGACCATGCCGACTGGGACGAGCTGACCGCGACGATCGAGGAGGTGAATCCGAAGGAAAGCTGGATCACCCATGGCAGCGAGGACGGGCTGCTGCGCTGGTGCGAACTCACTCAGCGCAAGGCGCGCGCGCTGCATCTGGTCGGGCGCGATCTGGAGGAGGAGGCGTGAAGCGTTTTGCGGCCCTGATCGACCGGCTGATCTACACGCGCTCGCGCAATTCGAAGCTGGCGCTGATCGTCGATTATCTGCGCCATACGCCCGACCCGGATCGAGGCTGGGCGATCGCGGCGCTGACCGAGAGCCTCGACTTTCCGGCGGTAAAGGCGGGGACCGTGCGCGCGCTGCTCGCGACGCGCGTCGACGAGGAATTGTTCCGCCTGTCGCGGCATTTTGTCGGCGACACGGCCGAGACGGCGGCGCTGCTCTGGCCCGATGCGCCGGGGAAGAAAGCCGACCTCAGCGTCTCCGAAGCCGTCGATGCGCTAGCCGCGACCAGCCGCAGCGATGCGCCCGCGGTCGTCGCGTCGCTGCTCGACCGGCTCGACGCCGACGGACGCTATGCACTGCTCAAGCTCGCGCTCGGCGGGATGCGCGTCGGGGTCTCGGCGCGGCTCGCGAAGCAGGCGTTTGCACAGGCGTTCGACGTGCCGGTCGACGATGTCGAGGAGCTGTGGCACGCGATCCCGCCGCCCTATGCGCCGCTCTTCGCGTGGGGCGAGGGGAGGGCGGAGCGCCCCGACCTCGCCGATGTCGCCTTCTTCCGTCCCTTCATGCTCGCGCATCCGCTGGAAGAGGAGAGCGTCGATCTCGCCGACTATGCCGCCGAGTGGAAATGGGACGGCATCCGCGTCCAGATCGTTCGCGGTGGTAGCGAGACGCGCATCTACAGCCGCGGCGGCGAGGAGATCAGCGGGGCTTTTCCCGAACTGGTCGCGGCGTTCGATCAGGATGCGGTGATCGACGGCGAACTGCTCGTGCGCGGCGAGGTGCAGGGCGGGGAAGCGGCGAGCTTCAACGCGCTGCAGCAAAGGCTCGGGCGCAAGACGGTGTCGAAGAAGATGCTCGCCGACTATCCCGCTTTCGTGCGCGTCTATGATTTGCTGGCGGTCGATGGCAACGACCTCCGCGCCCTGCCGTGGACCGAGCGGCGGCGGCAACTGGAGGCCTTCGTCCCGCGCCTTGCGACCAGCCATTTCGACCTGTCGCAGGTGATCGACGCGAGCGATTTCGACGACCTCGCCGAACGCCGCGCGGGCGCGCGCGATGCCGCGATCGAGGGGGTGATGCTCAAGCGCCGCGATGCGCCTTATGTGGCGGGGCGCCGGGCCGGCCTCTGGTATAAATGGAAGCGCGACCCGCTCACCGCCGACTGCGTGATGATGTATGCGCAGCGCGGCAACGGACGCCGCGCAAGCTTCTATTCGGACTACACCTTCGGCTGCTGGTCGGAGGGCGGCGAGCTGCTCCCGGTCGGCAAGGCCTATTCGGGCTTCACCGACGAGGAGTTGAAGTGGCTCGACAAGTTCGTGCGCGACAACACGCTCAATCGCTTCGGCCCGGTGCGCGAGGTCGAAAAGTCGCTCGTGCTCGAGGTCGCGTTCGATTCGATCCACGCGTCCAAGCGCCACAAGTCGGGTCTCGCGATGCGCTTTCCGCGTATATCGCGCATCCGCCGCGACAAGCCCGCCGAAGAGGCCGACCGGATCGCGGCGCTGCAAGCGATGGTGACCTGAAAAATAACCGGGAAATTTGCGGTCACAGGGTTGCAACTCATGGGCAAGATACCGAGTTAGGCCCCCGAACACCAAAAAAGGAGACTGCCATGACGATCGCCCATCCTCCCCTGCCTTACGCCCTGGACGCGCTCGAGCCGCATATCTCGGCCGACACGCTGGCGACGCACCATGGCAAGCATCACAAGGCCTATGTCGACAAGGTCAACGCCGCGATCGAAGGCACCGACCTTGCGTCGAAGCCGCTCGAGGAAATCGTTCACCACGCCGAAGGGTCGGGCAACAAGGGCCTGTTCAACAACGCCGCGCAGTCGTGGAACCATGCTTTCTATTGGGAAAGCCTGAGTCCCTCGAAGACCGCGCCCGCCGGCGACCTCGCCGCCGCGATCGACCGCGATTTCGGTTCGCTGGACGACCTCAAGAAGAAGCTCAAGGAAACCGCGGTCAACCATTTCGCGTCGGGCTGGGCGTGGCTCGTCTCGCGCGACGGCACGCTGTCGGTTACCGACACGCACGATGCAGGCACCGAGCTGACCGCGGGCATCAAGCCGCTGCTCGTCATCGACGTGTGGGAGCATGCCTATTATATCGACCGCAAGAATCTGCGCCCGGCCTATGTCGACGCGGTGGTCGACGAGCTGCTCAACTGGGATTTCGCGGCGGAGAATTTCGCGCGCGAGGCGACCTGGACCTATCCGGCGTAAGTATTGAATAGTCGTCATCCCGGCCTTCGCCGGGATGACGCTATGCCGTAACGAAAATTGGCCCGCGCGGGCCTATCGGGATCGTCCGCCTTCTCCTATAGGGCCGCCATGACGATCAGCCTGTTCGAACTTTTCAAAATCGGTGTCGGTCCCTCCAGCTCGCATACTGTGGGCCCGATGGTCGCCGCGCGGCGTTTCACCGTCTGGCTCGACGAGCAGGGCCTGCTCACCGGGACCGTGCATGTCGAGGCCGACCTTTATGGCTCGCTCGCGCTGACCGGGAAGGGCCACGCCGCCGATACCGCGGTCGTTGCGGGGCTCGCGGGCGAAATCCCCGCATCGACCAGCCTTGCCGCGATCAAGGCGCATTGGGATCGCGCCGAGAGCGAGGGCTTTATCTATTTGCTCGGGCGGCAGCGCGTGCGGTTCCTGCCGAAAAGCGACCTGCATTTCCAGATGCGCCAGCGCCAGCCGTTCCACAGCAACGCGCTGAGCTTCACCGCGCGCGACGGCGACGGCGAGATATTGGCAAAGCGCATGTATTTCTCGATCGGCGGCGGCTTCGTCGTCGACGAGGATGAGGCGGGGCGCAACAGCCGCGGCGCCGAGGATGAAGTCGAACTGCCCTATCCCTTCACCTCGGGCGCCGACTTGATCGCGATGGGCAAGGCGTCGGGCCTCAGCTTTGCCGAAATGATGTTCGCCAACGAAGTGCGTCACCGCCCGCCGAACGAGGTGACGGCGGGTATCGATGCGATCGCCGAAGCGATGGATGCCTCGATCGATGCGGGCTGTTCGAGCACGGGTATTCTGCCCGGGGGGCTCAAGGTCAAGCGCCGCGCGCCGCAGATCGCCGACGACATCCGGGGCCGCCACGAAACCAATCTGATCGACCCGCTCGCGATGATGGACTGGATCAACCTGTGGGCGATGGCGGTGAACGAGGAAAATGCCGCGGGCGGCAAGGTCGTCACTGCGCCGACCAACGGCGCGGCGGGGATCATCCCCGCGGTGATCCGCTTCTACCGCCGCGGCTATCGCGGCGATGCGGCGGGGGTGCGCACCTTCCTGCTCGCCGCGGGCGCGGTCGGCGCATTATATAAACGCAACGCCAGCATCTCGGGCGCCGAGGTCGGCTGCCAGGGTGAGGTCGGCGTCGCCTGCTCGATGGCGGCGGCGGGGCTGACCGCGGCGCTCGGCGGCACCAACGCGCAGGTCGAAAATGCCGCCGAGATCGGCATGGAACATAATCTCGGACTCACTTGCGATCCCATTGGAGGGCTCGTCCAGATCCCGTGCATCGAGCGCAACGCGATGGGCGCGATCAAGGCCATTGATGCTAGCCGCATCGCGATGATCGGCGACGGCACGCATGTCGTGAGCCTCGACACGGTGATCGCGACGATGCTGCAGACGGGCCGCGACATGCGCGATAAGTATAAGGAAACGTCGAAGGGCGGGCTCGCGGTTAGTGTGGTTGAGTGTTGAGCACTATGTTACCTTTGTCGTCACCCCGGACTTGATCCGGGGTCCATTCACGCCAGCGCCGGAACAATGCATCCCGTATCAAGTCTGGGATGACGAAGCTGAAGGGCGCAGATTGTGGGTGCCGAATTTTCAGCTACTAGTCGTCGCATGTGGTTCAAGAAAAAATCTCCCGCAGCTTCAATAAGTCAGCCGGAGCCCGGCGAGATCGAAGAAGCTGCTCGTCATCCCGGTGGCTGGGTATATCGCATCTCTGGCAATTACGGACCGGATGACGGCGTACCTCCCGAAGCGATTGTCGGAGCTTGGAAGGTCGACGAAGACGGTTTGATCGAAGGCGAGTTCAAGCCGAACCCCAACTATAATCCGTCAAGCGTTGCTGCGAACAAGCGCTGAAGCCCGATTGTCGAAAGATACAGGAAAATGAATCGTCGAAAGCCTAAGGTAACTGGCGAAGAAGCGAAATCCTTGGCGACGGCATATTTGGCCAAGCAGGATTTGTTAGGCTGGCGCTTCGACGTCGCTGAGGTCCATCGCGCAGGTGTCGATCCCGATAACTGGACCGTAGTTGTAGATCGGTTCTCGCCTGAAGGTGGTTTGGTCGATGGGCCGCAAATTCTAATCGTGAATGGTGCGACAGGCGAAGTTCGTACGTTCGAATCCTACTACGAATAGTTCAGCCTTCCCGCTGCAACGCCCCCGGCAGTTCCTCGCGCAATTTGTCGATCAGCAATCGCACCTTTGGCAGCAAATGGCGCCGCTGCGGATAGACCGCCCAGATCGGCTCCTCCTGCGGACGCAGCGGGTCGAGGAGCGAGACGAGCGCGCCTACGGCATCACATGGAAATCGGGAAATTGGCTGGCGCTGCGGCCTACGAAGGCTGGAGATGGTTTTCAAGAAAATCGCGCACCAGCGGCAGCGCCTCGCCAAAATGCGTTTCGAGCAGCCAGTGCCCCGCACCCTCGATCAGGTTCAGTTCGGCGTCGGGCAAATCGCGCAGCCAGGCGCGCGCCGCCTCGGCGGGCATATAGCCGTCCTCGGGGCCCCAGACGATCAGCGCCGGCGGCCGGTGCTCGCGCAAATAGGCCTGATAGCACGGGAACCAGTCGAGGTTCGCTTCGAGTTTTTCCATCAGCCCGACCGCCATCGCGCGGCGAACCGGCGTGTCCATCAGCGGCCAGTGGAGTTTCCACAGATCGGGCGGCACGCGCGCGGCGATGGCGTCCGCGACCTCGCCGACGAATTCGTCGCGAAAGCCCTCCTCGCTCACCGCTTCCTCCAGCGGCCTGTGCTTTTCGGGCGTCTTGTCGGCCCACCACGCCTTGATCGTCTCATATTTGGGGCCGAGCACATCTTCGTAGATGTCGCCGTTCTGGACGATCAGCGCCGCGATGCGCTCCGGAAAGGCGATCGCGTGGCGCAGCCCGATCTGCGAGCCATAATCGTGGAGCCAGAGCGCGTAGCGGTCGAGCCCTAGCGCGTCGGCGACATCGGCGAGTACCGCGGCATAGGCGTCGAAATCATAAGCGAAGGCCTGCGGGTCGGGGGTGTCGCTATAGCCGAAGCCCGGCCAGTCGAACGCGACGGTGCGCCAGCGGTCGGCGAGCGCGGGCATCAGGCGGCGATACTGGAAGGAGGAGCAGGGGTAGCCGTGCGGAAGCAACAGGACGGGGGCGTCTCCCGGCCCCGCCTCGCGTGCGAAGATGCGGTGACCGTTTATGTCGATCCAATGGTGGTGGATATCGGCATTGCTCATCTGCGTCTCCGCTCTCGCCCCGCCGCAGAAAGCAATGCCTGTCGGTCGCTGTCGTTCCAATGGGCAGAACGCTGGAAGGGCGGGCCGTGTCAAAGCCGGGTTGGCAGGGTCTGACAGCGATGCCATAGCTATGTTTGCGTTGCTTGCTCTTGCATTGCGGTGGCGTTTGATCGAAGGGAACGCGCGAGAAGGAGACAGCCCGATGAAGACCCGCGCCGCCGTTGCGTTCGAAGCGAAGAAGCCGCTCGAAATCGTCGAACTCGATTTGGAAGGCCCGAAGGCGGGCGAGGTGCTGGTCGAGATCATGGCGACGGGTATCTGCCACACCGACGCCTATACGCTCGACGGGTTCGACAGCGAGGGCATCTTCCCGAGCGTGCTGGGCCATGAGGGCGCGGGCGTGGTGCGCGAGGTCGGCGCGGGCGTCACCAGCGTGAAGCCCGGCGACCATGTCATCCCGCTCTACACCCCCGAATGCCGCCAGTGCAAAAGCTGCCTCAGCGGCAAGACCAACCTCTGCACCGCGATCCGTGCGACGCAGGGCAAGGGGCTGATGCCCGACGGCACGACGCGCTTCAGCTACAAGGGCCAGCCGATCTTCCACTATATGGGCTGTTCGACCTTCTCGAACTTCACTGTGCTGCCCGAGATCGCGGTCGCGAAGATCCGCGAGGACGCGCCGTTCCAGTCGAGCTGCTATATCGGTTGCGGCGTGACCACGGGCGTCGGTGCGGTGATCAACACCGCGAAGGTGCAGGTCGGCGACAATGTCGTGGTGTTCGGTTTGGGCGGCATCGGTTTGAACGTGATCCAGGGCGCGCGGCTTGCGGGCGCCGACAGGATCATCGGCGTCGACATCAACGCGACCCGCGAAGAATGGGGCCGCAAGTTCGGCATGACCGAATTCCTCAATTCGAAGGGTATGAGCCGCGAGGATGTCGTCGCGGCGATCGTCGCGATGACCGACGGCGGCGCCGATTACACCTTCGACGCGACGGGCAACACCGAGGTGATGCGGATCGCGCTCGAGGCCTGCCACCGCGGCTGGGGCACCTCGATCATCATCGGCGTGGCCGAGGCGGGCAAGGAAATCGCGACGCGTCCGTTCCAGCTCGTCACCGGCCGCAACTGGCGCGGTACGGCGTTCGGCGGCGCGAAGGGCCGCACCGACGTGCCGAAGATCGTCGACATGTATATGACCGGCAAGATCGAGATCGACCCGATGATCACCCATGTCATGGGGCTGGAAGAGATCAACAAGGGTTTCGACCTGATGCACGCGGGCGAGAGCATCCGCAGCGTGGTGGTTTTCTAAAAAGGGGGCATTCATGTTCAGCCATGTGGCGCTGGGGTCGAACGACATCGCGGCGAGCAAGCGGTTTTACGATGCGATCCTCGGCGTGTTCGGGGCGACCGAGGGTGTGATCGACGAGCGCGGGCGGCTGATCTACATGCACGCGGGCGGCCGCCTGATCGTCACGAACCCGGTCAACGGCGAGGTGGCGGCGTGCGGCAACGGGCATACGCTGGGCTTGCTCGCGCCCTCGACCGACGCGGTCGATGCCTGGCACGCGGCGGGGGTGGCGAACGGTGGCACGACGGCCGAAAATCCGCCGGGCATTCGTCATGCGACCGAGGGGCGCACCGTCTATCTCGCCTATCTGCGCGACCCGGCCGGCAACAAGCTGTGCGCCACGTACAAGATTTCGGGCTGAAATGACCGGGGGGAACGGGCGCGCCTATGTGCTGACGTTCAGCTGCGTCGATGCGGTGGGCATCGTCGCGGCGGTGACGGGGCTGCTTGCGGAGCGCGACGGCTTCATCCTCGACAGCCAGCAATATGCCGACCTCGATTCCGGGCGCTTCTTCATGCGCGTCGAGTTTCGCGGGGCGGGGGCGCGCTTTCCCGAGGGACTGGCCAGGGTGGAGGAGGCGTTCGCGCCGATCGTCGCGCGCTTTGCGATGGACGCACGGATCAGTGATCGCGCCGCCAAGCCGCGCTTCGTCATCGCGGTGTCGCAGGGCAGCCATTGCCTGAACGACCTGCTGCATCGCTGGTCGACGGGCAATCTCGCGATCGACATCGTCGGCGTGGTGTCGAACCATGAGGCGCAGCGGCGCCTCAGCGAATGGCATGGTGTGCCGTTCCACTACTTGCCCGTCAGCGACGCGAACCGCGCCGAACAGGAAGCGGCGATCCTCGACGTCATGGCGCGTGGCGGGGCCGAATATCTGGTCCTCGCGCGTTACATGCAGGTGCTGTCGCAGGATTTGTCGGTGCAGCTGTCGGGGCGCTGCATCAATATCCACCACAGCTTCCTGCCGGGCTTCAAGGGCGCGAAGCCCTATCACCGCGCGCAGGAGCGCGGGGTCAAGCTGATCGGTGCGACCGCGCATTTCGTGACGAGCGACCTCGACGAGGGGCCGATCATCGAACAGGCGGTCGAACGTGTCGATCATCGCGACAGCGTCGACGAACTCATCCGCATCGGGCGCGATACCGAGGCGCAAGTGCTGGCGCGCGCGGTGCGCTGGGTCGCCGAACAGCGGGTTTTGATCGACGGGCGCAAGACGGTGGTCTTCCGCTGACGCACGGTATAGGTATCGAATCGCAACCATAATCAGGAGGAGCGGAAACCCATGTACAGTCACAATATGGTCGGCGCGAACGACATCGAGGCCGCGAAGAAATTCTACGACGCGACCTTTCAGGCGATCGGCGGCAAGCCCGCGATCCAGGACGACAAGGGCCGCCTGATCTATATGCACAATGGCGGGCTGTTCCTTGTCGGCAAGCCGATCGACGGCGAAGCTGCGACGGTCGGCAACGGCTGCACGATCGGCTTTGCAATGGAAGGGCCCGAGCAGGCGAAGGCCTGGCACGATGCGGGCGTTGCCAATGGCGGCACCTCGATCGAAGATCCGCCGGGCGTGCGCGAAGGCGGTTTCGGCGCGATGTATCTCGCCTATCTGCGCGATCCGTCGGGCAACAAGCTCTGCGCGCTTCACCGCATCGTTTGAGGACCGGTCATGCGCGGCGAAGCGGGATTGCTGGACGATTTGGACGCGCTTGCGATCCCCTTCGCGTCGCATGAGCATGTCGCGGTGTTCACCGTCGCCGAGAGCGACGAAGTGAACGCCGCGATACCGGGCGCACATACCAAGAATCTGTTCCTGAAGGACAATGGCGGGGCTTTCTGGCTCGTGACCGTGCCGGGTGCCGCGCGCGTCGATTTGAAGGCGCTGCCCGCTGCGATCGGCAGCAAGCGCGTCAGCTTCGGCAAGGCCGAAGATATGGCGCGGCTGCTCGGCATCGCGCCCGGATCGGTCACTCCGCTCGCCGCGATCAACGCCGAGCCGGGCAGCATCAATGTGGTCCTCGAAGCCGGGCTGGCGGCGGCCGAGCGCGTGAACGTCCATCCGCTGCGCAACACGGCGACGCTGGGCTTGCCGGGGCCGGCGATCCTGGACCTGCTGCGCCATTGGGGGCACGCCCCGCTGGCGGCCGAAATCCCCGTCCAGTAATTCCGCCCGCACCGGGCATTGAAAAAGCCGCCGAAGCAGGTCGCTTCGGCGGCTCTCTGTGTCGGGATCGACCCGGCAGGATTATGCCTGCGGATCGGGCGCCGGGGCCGGTTCCTCGGTCGGGGCGGGCTGGTCGCCGGGCGCCGGGGCCGGTGCGGGCTCGGCGGTCGGCTCTTCGCTCGGGGCAGGCGCGGGTGCCGGTTCTTCCGTGGGTGCCGGAGCGTCGGGTTCCTGGGCAGCGGCCAGCGGTGCGATGAAGAAACTTGCTGCGGCAACGGCGATAATCGAAATCTTGCGCATAAATACCCCTATGCTGGTATCGGGAGAGGCCGGCAGAGCGACCAATGAATTGCCACCCCCGCAGGTTGGTGCGGCGTGTGGTGAAAGGCAAACCTGTGTTATTGCTGGAAAGTTCCGGCACGTTGCCGCGCGTGTTGCGCCTGCGGGATGAACGACCCGAAATGCGGGGTGAGCCGAGCGGGCAGGACGGCGGGGTTGCGCGTTCGGGGCGTGCGCGGCACAAGGCGCCATGCCTATCGAAACCCTTTCCACCGTTCGCAGCCACGGCGGCACGCAGGGCGTGTACAAACATGCCAGCACCACCACCGGCACCGACATGACCTTCGCGGTCTTCGTTCCCGATCACGAGCCCGGCGCCAAGCTGCCCGTGCTCTGGTATCTGTCGGGGCTGACCTGCACCCACGCCAATGTGATGGAGAAGGGCGAATATCGCGCGGCCTGCGCCGAGCATGGCGTGATTTTCATTGCCCCCGACACGAGCCCGCGCGGCAACGGCGTTCCCGACGATCCCGACGCGGCCTATGATTTCGGGCTGGGTGCGGGCTTTTATGTCGACGCGACCGCCGAGCCCTGGGCGAAGAATTACCGGATGCGCGCCTATATCGAGGATGAGCTGCCGTCGCTGGTGCTGCGTAATTTCGCGAGCGCCGACCTGACGCGGCAGGCGATCACCGGCCATTCGATGGGCGGGCATGGTGCGCTGACCATCGGGCTTCGCAACCAGGATCGGTTCCGTTCGGTGTCGGCCTTTTCGCCGATCGTCGCGCCGACGCAATGCCCGTGGGGCGAGAAGGCGCTGACCGGCTATCTGGGCGACAACCGCGAGGACTGGCACGCCTATGATGCGTGCGCGCTGCTCGATCAGGGGCTGCGCGTCCCCGACCTGCTCGTCGATCAGGGCGACGCGGACAATTTCCTCGTCGAACAGCTCAAGACCGAATTGCTGGTCGCGGCGTGCGAGCGCAACGGACAAAAGGCCGAAATCCGCATGCAGCCGGGGTACGACCACAGCTATTATTTCATCTCGACCTTCATGCCCGCGCACGTCGCCTGGCATGCGGAGCGGTTGAAGGCCTAGCGCTCTTCCGGGATCAGCAGGCTCGACCCGGTCGTCCGCCCGGCCGCGAGGTCGGCGTGGGCACGCGCCGCATCTTCGAGCGAATAGCGCTGGCCGACGCTGATTTGCACCGCGCCGCTCTCGATCATCTCGAACACGCGTGCGGCGCCGGCGGCGCGCTCGCCGGGATGGAGATAATAGTCGAACAGCGTCGGACGCGTCACGAACTGCGATCCATGCTGCGCGAGGATGCCGAGGTTGACGCCGGTGACCGGCCCGCCGGCATTGCCATAGCTGACGATCAGGCCGCGCCGTGCGGTCGCCTTGAGCGACGTGGCCCAGGTCGCCATGCCGATGCCGTCGAACGTGACGGGGACGCCCTGGCCATCGGTGATTTCGCGGACGTGCGCGGCGACATCGTCTGCCTTGTACATGAGGACATGGTCGGCGCCCGCTTCGCGCGCGGCATGCGCCTTGGCTTCGGTGCTCACCGTGCCGATCACGCTCGCGCCGATCGCTTTCAGCCACTGGACGAGGATCAGCCCCACGCCACCGGCGGCGGCGTGGACGAGCGCGGTGGTGCCCGGTTCGACCCGCGCACAGCGTTCGACGAGCGCTTCGACCGTGCAGGCCTTGAGCAACGCGGCGGCGGCGGTGTCGTCGTCGACCCCTGCGGGAAGCTTGAACAGCGACGCGGCGGGCACCAGCCGCGCCGAGGCATAGGCGTTGCGCTGCGGGCCGAAGGTGGCGACGCGGTCGCCGGGCTGGAGGCCGTGGACGTCGGCGCCGATCGCGACGACCTCGCCCGCGGCTTCGACCCCGAGTCCGCCGGGCAGCTCGACCGGATAGGTGCCGTCGCGGTGGTAGATATCGATGTAATTGAGCCCGACCGCGGTCTGGCGGACGAGCACCTGCCCGGGACCGGGGTCGCCGATCGTCACCGTGCGCCAGTCGATGACCTCGGGTCCGCCCTGGCTTTCGATAAAGGCTTCGATCGCTTGCATGCGCCGCTCTCCTGCTGGTTCAGCCCATCTGGGGCGGTGCGGGAGGCGGCGCAAGGGCGAAGCGACGAAAGCCGTTCGCCTTCAGGCGAGAGCGTTCAATATTTGCCCTGCTTGCGCGGGCCCCGCTGGCCGTAGGGCTTGGGCTTGTAACGGTCGGTCGGGCCGCCGGGTGCGCCCGCGCCGCGCGGTTTGCGCGGGCCGTCGCCCCGGGGGCCGTCATGGCGAGGGCCATCATGACGCGAGCCGTCCTGACGGGGACCGCTCTTGTGCGGGCGCTTCTCGCGGCGCGGCGGATAGGTGTCGCCGCCGGGCGCGGGGGTGATCGCGACGCCTGCGTCATCCTCGCCGTCCTGATTGGCGGTACGCTGGACGGCTTCGGCAAAGCGGTCGGCGATCGCGAGCGGGATGTTGAACAGCGTCTCGCTCGGCCCGATGCGGATCGCGCCGATCTCGTGCTTCGTCACATGGCCGCGGCGGCACAGCAACGGCAGGATCCAGCGTGGGTCGGCGTTCTGGCGGCGGCCGATGTTGAGTTTGAACCAGACGCTGTCGTCGAACTGCTCGCGGTGCTGGCCGCGGTCGGGACGCTCGAAACGTTCGCCGCGCTCGGGGCGGTCGCGCCCGCGCGGACCGTTGTCGATCAGATCCTCGGGCGGCGGCATCAGCGCGCGGTGCGAGCGGACGAGCGACGCCGCGATGTCCTCGGGCGTGCGCTCGGCCATCAGGCGCTGTGCGAGCTCGATGTCCTCGGGCTCATGCTCTTGCGGCGTGAGCAGCTTTTCCATCAGCCGTTCCTGATCGCGCGCGCGCACGTCGGCGGCGGTCGGGGCGTCCATCCACTCGGCGTTGATGCGCGCGCCGCGCAGCATGCCGTCGACGCGGCGGCGGCGCGGATAGGGGACGATGATGACCGCCGTGCCCTTTTTGCCGGCACGGCCGGTACGGCCCGAACGATGCTGGAGCGTTTCGGCATCGCGCGGGATTTCGACGTGGATGACGAGGCTGAGCGTCGGCAGGTCGATGCCGCGCGCCGCGACGTCGGTCGCGACGCAAACGCGGGCGCGGCGATCGCGCAGCGCCTGCAAGGCGTGGTTTCGTTCGTTCTGGCTGTGCTCGCCCGACAGCGCGACGGCGGCAAAACCGCGCTCGATCAGGCTGGCGTGCAGGCGGCGGACATTGTCGCGCGTCGCGCAGAACAGCATCGCGGTTTCGGCTTCGTGGAGGCGCAGCAGGTTGATCACCGCGCCCTCGATATCGGCGGGGGCAACGGTCACGGCCTGATAGGCGATGTCGCCATGGCCGCGGTCCTCGCCGACGGTCGAGATGCGCAGCGCATCCTTCTGGTAGCGCTTCGCGAGCTGGACGATCGGCTTGGGAAGCGTCGCCGAGAACAGGAGGGTGCGGCGCGTTTCGGGGGTGCCGTCGAGGATTTCCTCAAGATCGTCGCGAAAGCCCATGTCGAGCATCTCGTCGGCCTCGTCGAGCACGGCAACGCGCAGCGCCTCGAGGTCGAGCGCGCCGCGTTCGAGATGATCGCGCAGGCGCCCGGGGGTGCCGACGACGATATGGACGCCCTGGCTGAGGTTGCGGCGTTCCTTGCTGGCGTCCATGCCGCCGACACAGGTCGCGATACGCGCGCCGGCCTTGCCGTAAAGCCAGCTCAGTTCACGGCTGACCTGAAGCGCGAGTTCGCGCGTCGGGGCGATGATGAGCGCGAGCGGCGAGGTCGCGAAGGGCAGGCGGCCGTCCTCGATCAGCTCGTCGGCCATTGCGAGGCCGAAAGCGACGGTCTTGCCCGAGCCGGTCTGCGCCGAGACGAGGAGGTCGCGTCCCTTCGCTTCGGTTTCGGTGACGTGCGCCTGAACGGGGGTGAGCGCTTCATAACCGCGCGCGGTGAGGGCGTCCGAAAGGACGGTCGAGAGATTTTCGAAAGGCATTTTGTTCTTCTTATCCTGGACGGCAAAAGCGCCGTGGTTTGTTCTCCGCCGCCCGGGGATTCGGCTCAGGTCTGTCGCCTGAGTCCAAAGAATTGGGTCATGGATGCTGAAACGAGATCAGCATGACGAGGAAATATGTGGGTTTTTTCCTAAAGTGCCTGGCCCGCAGCGTGTCCGCTGGCCCAAGCCCATTGAAAATTATAGCCGCCCAGCCACCCGGTGACATCCACGGCTTCGCCGACCGCATACAGCCCCGGCACGCTTTTGGCCATCATTGTTTGCGAGGACAGGTTTGCGGTCGAAATTCCGCCAACGGTGACCTCGGCTTTCGCGAAGCCCTCGGTCCCGTTCGGACGGAAGGGCCAGCGTGCAAGCTGCGCCTCGGCCTCGGCAAGCTTGCGGTCGGTGAGCGCGCCGAGTTCGCCGGGTAACGCTAGCCGTTCGGCAAGCGTCTGGGCGAGGCGGTCGGGCAGGGCGATGGCCGAAGCCAGCGTCGTGCGGGGTTTTGCGCGTTTGGTATCGAGCAGCCAGCCGGGCGCTGCGTCGGGCAGGAAGTCGATCGTCACCGGCTCGCCGTGACGCCAATAGCTGCTGATCTGGAGAATGGCGGGGCCGGAGAGGCCCTTGTGTGTGAACAGCGCGGCCTCGCGGAACGCGGCCTTGCCTGCGCGGGCCTCGACCGGGGTCGCGACGCCCGACAGGTCGCGGAACAGCACATCGCCGCCGCCGAGCGTCAGCGGGACGAGCGCGGGGCGGGGCTCGACGACCCTGAGGCCGAACTGACGCGCGAGCTCGTACGCGAAGCCGGTCGCGCCCATTTTCGGGATCGACGGGCCGCCGGTTGCGATGACGAGATTGGGGGCAGCGAAGGCCTGTTCGCCGAAGGCCACGCCGAATTTGCCATCCGCATGGGTGACATCGCCGACCGGCCGGCCGCAGCGGACGTCGACGCCGCCCTTCGCGCATTCCTCGAGCAGCATCGCGACGATCTGTTTCGCCGATCCGTCGCAGAAGAGCTGGCCGAGCGTTTTTTCGTGATGGGCGATGCCGTAGCGGTCGACCAGTTCGATGAAGTCGGCGGCGGTGTAGCGCGCGAGCGCCGACTTGGCGAAATGCGGGTTCGCCGAGATATAGCGGTCGGGCGCGGTGTGGATGTTGGTGAAGTTACAGCGCCCGCCGCCCGAGATGAGGATCTTCTTGCCCACCTGATCGGCATGGTCGAGCAGCAGGACGCGCTTGCCCCGCTGCCCCGCGACCGCGGCGCACATCAGTCCGGCCGCGCCGGCACCCAGCACGATGGCGTCGTAACTTGTCATCGGAAGGTCTAGTGCAGCTTCGCGATCGACAGGCCGTCGGCCTTGGCGCGGATCTTTACCGATTCCTCGCTGCGCGTCAGCGCCTTGGCGATGGCTTTCAAGGCCATGCCCTTTTTCGCGAGCGTGTGGAGCTTGTCGATCTCGGCCGCGGTCCACGGCTGTTTATGGCGTTCGAACTTGTCTTTCATGCCAACACCTCCGGGTCGGGTTCGACCGAAAGGATCGATATCGCGTCCTCGCGGCCCTGATATTCGACGCTCTCGCCCGCTTCGGCGCCCATCATCGCGCGGGCGAGCGGGGCGAAAAAGGCGATGGTACCGAACGTCGGGTCGGCCTCGTCGCCGCCGACGATCGTCAGCATCTTGTCGGCCTTGCCCAGCCGGTAGTGCACGCGGCTGCCGATGCCGATGCTGCCGTCGGCGGGCGGTGCCTGCACCTCGGCGGTCGACTGGCGCGTATGGAAATAGCGCAGGCGGCGCTGGAGCTTCTTGCGGGCATCATCGTCGGCGGTCGCGGCAACATCGGCCTCGATCCGCGCGACCTCTTCGCCGAGCAGGCGCAGCCCGCGCGGAGTCACCAGATTGGGGCCGACCGGAATGGGCAGCTCATATTCCGGTTCCTTGTGCTCGTCGTCGCTTTCGCGGCGGAACGCTACGCTCATCGTCTCTCTTTCAAATGCGAAAGCCGCCCCTGACGCACGAAGGTGGCGACAAGATGGCGCAAAATTTCGGCGCCGGCGTAACCGGTCCACGGCGCCGCGCGAAACCCTCCCCGATGCCATCCTCCGCATCACCCATTTTTTGAAGGGAGAATCCGAATGTCCAATACGCTGAAACTGTCGCTCGCCGCCTCGGCGGTCCTCGCCATGGCCGCCGGGACCATGGCCGTCCCCGCCGCCGCCGCCGATGGCGCCAAGGAAAAATGCTACGGCGTGTCGCTGAAGGGCAAGAATGACTGCGCCGCGGGCCCGGGCACGAGCTGCGCCGGCACGTCGACCGTCGACTATCAGGGCAATGCCTGGAAGAATGTGCCCAAGGGCGAATGCGTGAAGATGGGCGGCACGCTGGCCGCGCACAAGGGCAATGCCAAGCCGGTCCCCAAGAAGGGCTGAGCCCGATGACCCCCCGCCCGCTTCGCGACTTGCCGCCCCGCGCCGGTTTCGGGTTGAAGCCCGAACATTATGCCGATGTGCTGGCGGCGGCGGAGCAGGGCAACCCGCCCGCCTGGGCCGAAGTACACCCCCAGAATTACTTCGGCGCAGGCGGGCCTCCGCATCGCTGGCTGACCGCGATCGCCGGGCATATGCCGCTGAGTTTCCATTCGGTCGGCCTGTCGCTCGGTTCGGCGGCGGGCGCTGACCGCGACGAGCTGGAGGCGCTGGCGGCGCTGTGCGCGCGCTATGGCCCCGCGATGGTGTCGGACCATCTGAGCTGGAGCAACGGTCCCGAGGACAAGTTTCCAGACCTGCTGCCCGTCCCATACAGCCATGCGGCGCTCGACCATTTCGTCGCCGAGGTCGGCCGCGTGCAGGACCGGCTCGGCCGCACGATGCTGATCGAAAATCCCTCGCGCTATATGGCCTATGCCGGCGACGATTGGGGCGAAGTCGATTTCCTCCATGAACTTGGCCGCCGCAGCGGCTGCGGCCTGCTCCTCGACATCAACAATATCGAGGTGTCGGCGTTCAACCTCGGACTCGATCCGGGGCCCTGGCTCGATGCGATCGATCCGCGTCTCGTCGGCGAAATCCATGTCGCGGGCCATGCGGTGAAGGACGACGACATGGGCGGCCGCATCGCGATCGACGACCATGGATCGGCGGTGCGCGCTAGCTGCTGGGATTTGCTTGCGACCTTTCTGGATCGCGCCGGCCCGAAGCCGTTGCTGGTCGAATGGGACAGCGACGTCCCCGCCTATGCGGTACTGATGGCCGAGGTCGCCAAGGCCGACGCGCTGCTGGTCGAACAGGCCGATGCGTGAGGCGCAGGCGGCGATCGCCGCGACCCTGCTCCACGGTCCCGATCACCTGCCCGCTGGCCTGTTCGCAGGCAGCGACGGTGAGGTGCTGCGGGGCTTACGCGTCCATGCCAATACCATCTCGCATGCGCGGCTCGTCGCGCTCGAAGAGACATTCCCGCAGACGCGCTCCTATCTGGGCGACGCCGAATTCAACCGGCTGTCGCGTGCGTACCTCGACGCCGGGGGGGGGAGCCACCGGTCGCTGGCTGATATCGGCAAAGGCTTCGCCGATACGCTCTCCGACCCGGTCGCCGCCGACCTTGCGCGCATCGAGGCGGCGTGGCTCGAAGCCTATCATGCCGCCGATGCGCCCGCGCTGGACCTTGCCGATCTTGCGGGGCTCGACGAAGCTGGCTTGCTCGCGCTTCGCGTGCGGCGACATCCTGCGGTGCGCGGCCTGACGCTGGCCAGCCCTGCCGCCCCGCAGATCGATCCGGCGTTCGCGTCCGATGTCCGGGCATTGCTCGCCGTGCGGCCGGCCGCCGAGGTTCGCCTGCTCGCAACCCATGCCGCCGTGATCGCCGTGCTGGCCATGGCCGGGGAAATTTCGCCGCTCGGTAACCTGATCGCCGCGCTCGACGAAACCCACCCCGAAGGCGGTGCCGCAATCGCGGCGCTGATCGCCGCCGGGGCATTCGAGAGGGTTTGAGAGATGAACAGGATTATCGCATTTTACGATCGCGGCGTCGCGCTGGCGGCGGGGCGCATCCCCGAGGCGCTGGCCTTGCTGCTGCTGCGCGTCGCGCTTGCCGGCGTTTTCTGGCGCTCGGGGCAGACGAAGGTGGTCGAAGGCGGTTTCCTGCAGATCGACCCGTCGCAATATGACCTGTTCGCGTCCGAATTTTCGGGGCTGCCACTCGATCCGTCGATCGCGGTGCCGCTGACCACCTATGCCGAGCATCTGTTCCCGGTCCTGCTGCTGTTCGGGCTGGCGACGCGCCTGTCGGCGGGCGCGCTGCTCGTCATGACGCTGGTCATCCAGGTCTTCGTCTTTCCCGATGCCTGGTGGCCGGTCCATTCGCTGTGGGTCGCAATGGCGGCGATGCTGATCGTGCGCGGCGGCGGGCTGTTCTCGCTCGACGCGCTTGTTGCTAAGGTGCGCGCGAAATGAGCATCGACGAACCCTCGCTCGCGCGCCTGATGGCGGCATCGCAGCGCGGGGATCGTGCGGCCTATCGCGCGCTGCTCGGCGACAGCCGCAAATGGCTCGAGCGCTATTTCGCGCGGCGCAGCGCGCCGCACCAGATCGACGATTTGGTGCAGGAAACGCTGGTGTCGATGCACCGCAAGCTCGCGACATGGGATCCGTCGCGCGCGTTCCTGCCATGGCTCGCCGCGATCGCGCGCTATCGCTGGATCGACATGCTGCGCCGCCAGCGCGACGAGGCCGAACTGGGCGACAATGACGCCGCGGTCGGCGCCGAGGACGAAGCGGTGCACGCGCGGCTCAGCATCGATCACTTGCTTGCCCAATTGTCGCCGGCGCAGGCGCAGGCGATCACGCTGGTCAAGATCGAGGGGGCATCGATCGCCGAAGCGTCGCAGATTTGCGGCCAGAGCGAGTCGCTGGTCAAAGTGAATATTCATCGGGGGCTGAAGAAGCTCGCGCAATTGATTGAAAGCGAATGACATGAACAATGCATCGATCGACGACCTGATCGACGGCCTTGCCGACGAGCTCGAACCCGTTCGGCCGCGGCGCGTCGCGCGCGGGTCGTTGTGGGTCGCGGCGGGGTGGGTCGGCGGCGGGGCGGCGCTGCTCTGGCTGTCGGGCGCGCGCCACGACCTCGCCGACGGCGCGATGATGCCGCCGCTGCCGATGCTGTCCTTTTGGCTGGTGGTCGCGCTGGGCCTTGCCGCGGCATGGAGCGCGCTGCGGATGGGCCTGCCCGGCGTCGGGCGCGATTATAGCGGCTGGCGCTGGGCGGGGCTGGCGACGCTTGCGCTGCCGCTATCCGCGCTCGTCATCGGTTTTGGCGACAGCCATGCCGCAATGGAGGCCGCGCGTCCCGAAAACGGCCTGCGCTGCATGATCGAGGGCGCCTTGTCGGGGCTCGGCGTCGGCGCGGCGCTCTTTTTCTGGCTGAAAGGCGGCGCGCCGACCTCGCCGACGCGCGCGGGGTGGGTGATCGGGTTCGCTGCCGGCGCGGCGGGGGCGACGATCGTCGCGCTGCACTGCGCATCGAACGACATGATCCATATCGCGCTGTGGCACGGGCTTGCGGTCCTGCTCTCGGGTGTCGCCGGCCGGCTGCTGTTGCCGCCGCTGCTTCGCTGGTAGCTAGGTTCCTGACCCTAACTGGACAGTGACTCCTTCGTGTGTTAGATGAATAATACACGAAGGAGATTGACGATGCGCAACTGGACGATGGCGATTTTGCCGCTGGCTCTCGGCATGACGGTGACGGCGTGCAACGGCACCGATCACGACGGCAACAGCCAGCAGGGCAAGAGCGAGTCGGCCGCGCCCGCCGCCGCCGGTCCGGTGACGACCCAGACCTATGCGCTCACCGGCTTTACCGGCGTCGAGGTGTCGGGGCCCGACGACGTCACCATCCGGCAGGGCGACAGTTTCTCGATCAGCGCGCGCGGACGACAGGATGTCATCGACCGGCTCGACATCAAGCTCGACGGGACGCGACTGGTGATCGGCCGCAAGCGCGACGGCTTCAGCTTTTCGAGCCGCGACGACGACGACCTCGACATCGCGATCACCATGCCCCGGCTCGATGCGATGCGCCTGACCGGATCGGGATCGATCGACGCCGACACCGCCGATGGCGATGCGGTCGAAGCGGTGGTGACCGGATCGGGCGACCTCAAGGTTGCGAAGCTCACCGCCAAGAGCGCCGAGATCAAGGTTTCGGGATCGGGCGATATCGAAATTGGCGGCGGCACGGTCGGATCGGCCGATCTGGCGGTGACCGGATCGGGCGACATCGATGCCGAAGGGCTGGCCGCGACGACGCTCGATGTATCGGTGACCGGGTCGGGCAATGTCGACGCGCGCGCGACGGGCAAGGCCGATGTCAGCATCCTCGGGTCGGGCGATGTGACGATCGGTGGCGGCGCACAATGTTCGACGCGCCAGATGGGGTCGGGCACCGCGACCTGCAAATGACGTCATGCTGGTGCCGCCAATCCGAACGCGGTAAGGCGGCACCATGACCCTTGCGACACGATGCGCCATGCTGGCCGCCGCCCTGCTGTTCACCGGATCCGCATCGGCGGCCGAAAAGCGTTTCGGCCTCACCAGTTTCGAGGCGATCGAGGTCAATGCCGATTATATCATCGAGGTGACGACGCGCGCGCCGGTCGGCGCGGTGGCGACGGGCCCGCAGGACGCGATCGACCGGTTGAGCCTCGAGGCGCGCGACGGGCGGCTGGTGATCGGCGCACGCCAGTTCGCGGGCGATGAAAAGCGCGCCGCGCCGCGCGGAAAGGTGACGATCCGCATCAATGCGGCGAGCCTGCGGTCGGCGACGATGGGCGGGGCGGGGTCGCTGGCGATCGACCGGATGAAGGGCAGCCGCGTCACCCTTGGCCTGCGCGGTCCCGGCACGCTGTCGGTCGGCGCTATCGAGGCCGACCGGCTGTCGGTGGCGATGATCGGCAACGGCACGATGACGCTGGGCGGCGCCGCCAAGCAGGCGCAGATGACGCTGTCGGGCGCCGGGATGTTCGACGCCGGCGCGCTTGCGGTGGGCGAATTGACCCTAGACAGCGAGGGCGCGGGCGACACGCGGCTGAACGCCGTCAAGACCGCGGCGGTGACGACGCGCGGCATCGGCAAGACGGTCGTGCTCGGCAAACCCGTCTGCACCATCCGCAACATCGGCAACGGGTCGGTGCAGTGCGGGAATGCAAAGAAATAGATTCGGCGTCAGGGCGGACTGGCGGCTAACGACCGATTGCTGCCGCCTCTATCCTCGTCATCCCGGCGAAGGCCGGGATCTCGCCGGCGCGTCATTTCGAGAGGGTGAGATCCCGGCCTTCGCCGGGATGACGGATATTAGGAGTGGCAGCTTCCCACCCCAAAGCCGATGCCAGTCCCGGCCTCAGTGCCCCGCCGTCCCCAGCCCATCGATCTTCTTCGACTGGCGCACGATCAGTCCGGGGAACCAGCGCGCGAGGCGTGACAGGCGTTTCGCCATCTTGCCGACGGTCGTGTGGACTGCGGTTCCGTGCACTGCGTCCCACGCCGCCTCGGCAACGCGTTCGACGGGAACGATCTCGAACCCGCTGTCCGACAGGCGGTTGCGCGCGGGCTCGTTGCTGTCGGCGCTGACCTGGTCGAGCAGGGGGGTGTCGATGAAGCCCGGCATCAGCGAGCGGACCTTGATGCCATGTTTGGCAAATTCGATCTCGAGCGCCTCGGTCAGCCCGCGCACCGCGAACTTGGTCGCCGAATAGACCGCGAGGCCGGCGACGCCGTAAAAGCCCGACGCCGATCCGGTGTTGAGGATCGTCGCCCCCGGCGTCGCGCGCAGCAGGGGGAGCGCGGCGTAGATGCCGTTGACGACGCCGCCGAAATTGATCGCGATCAGCCGGTCGGCTTCTTCGGGGGCCATGTCCATATACTGCCCGCCCGACCCGATGCCGGCATTGTTGAACAGCACGTCGAGGCGGCCGCCGCTGGCGGCGGCAAAGGCGTTGAGCGCACCTTTCCACTGGTCGCGGTCGCGCACGTCCATCACATGGCGCGACGTCGCGCCGTCGGGCAGCAACGCCGCGGTTTCGTCGATCCCCGTGCTGTTGACGTCCGCGATGCCGACGAACCAGCCCTGCGCGGCAAAATGGCGCGCGACCGCACGGCCGATACCCGATCCGCCGCCGGTGATGAAAATCGCTTTCCGTGCCATGGGACCCCTCCTTACATTGATGTCAATGCGACAAGATGCGAAGTTGACGTTCCCGTCAAGCGGCAATCGCGGCTTGGCAATCGAAGATGCCGCTCGCTAAGAGAGCGGTGATGACCTGCGGCCTCCGCCTGTTTCTCCTGTCGCTGTTGCTGCTGTGCGCGGGCGTCGCCGCCCCGGCGCGCGCCGAGGTCGTCGTCAGCTTCTACAGCCATGATTTCGGCGACCGTTTTCCGCATGCGTTCATCGTGCTGAAGGGCACGGTCGATGCGACGGGGGAGGCGGTCGATGCCAATTACGGCTTTACCGCGACATCGGTCAGCCCCGCGATCCTGCTCGGGTCGGTGAAGGGCAAGGTCGAATCGTCCAAGCCCGATTATATCGCGAAAAGCGATCGGCAGTTCGACGTCACGGTCGACGATGCGACCTATGCGCGGGTGCTGGCGAAGGTCGACGAATGGCGGACGCGCGAACAGCCGAGCTATAGCCTGAACAAGCGCAACTGCGTGCATTTCGTCATGGAACTGGCCGAAGTCGTCGGGCTGACGGTCAACCGCAAAAGTAAGCTGTTCAAGAAACCCAAGAGCTTTCTTATAGAGGTGAAGGGGCTGAACCCGCAGCTTGGGTAGGGGGCAATCGATGTTCGCGTTCTTTCTGGCGCTCGCCGCGCCCGGCGACCTCGTGACGCAGGTCGTCACCGAGGATTTGGGCGAGATGATGGCGCCGGCGACCAATCCGGGCAGTTGGGCCACCAACGACGATTATCCCGCCAGCGCGATGCGCGAGGAGCGCGAGGGCACGACGGGGTTCAAATTGACGGTCGGCGTCGACGGCCTGCCCACCCAATGCGAGATCATATCGTCGAGCGGCCATGCCGACCTCGATACGACGACGTGCCGGCTGATCATGGAGCGCGCGCGCTTTACCCCCGGTCGCGACAAGAACGGCAAGGTGGTCGGCGGGACCTATAGCAACCGCATCCGCTGGCAGATCCCCGAACATGACGGATCGATCGCGGTCGCGGGCTTCGCGATCGACGAAGCGCAGGAAAGCTGGCCGCGCGGCCCGACGCCCGACGATGCGCTCATACGGATCGACCCCGCGGCCCATTATCCGGCCGCGGCGCGCGCCGCGGGCGAGGAGGGCGTCGTCCAGATGGAGCTGGGCATCGACGCCGCCGGGCGGGTCACGGGCTGCAAGGTCAACGAGAGCAGCCAGTCGGCGTCGCTCGACGAAGCGGCGTGCGCGCTGATGCGCAGCGACGGCAAATTCTCGCCCGCGCTCGACAGCGACGGCAAGCCTGTCCGGTCGGTCGTCGCGACGACATTCCGGTGGACGCTGCCGAAGGCGGTCGAGGACAGCCCCGACGGCGTGTCGGTCCCGCGCGCGCGCAGCTTCCCGATGGGCGAGCCGGGTAGCGCGACGGTGACGATCCATGTCGGCGCCGACGGCCGCGTCGCCGATTGCAGCTTCTCGAACACGGGAAAATTCGGTGCGATGCCGAACGGGATGACGCCGTGCGACATGTTCCCGGCGCAGGCGCGGTATACGCCGTTCGTCGGCAGCGACGGCAAGCCCGTGGCGAAACGCGTGACGCTGCGCACCGAACTGCTCGTCGAGGACGCGTCGGCGCCGGCCAAGCCGGCGCCGGCCAAACCCGCGAAGGCCAAATAGCAACAAGTCTGGACGCGGCGCCGCTTTCACCCTATGTTCAGGGAACGGGGCGCAATATTTGTCGTTCCGGACGTATAGAGGGGCGATTCTTGCGGTTATTGCTGACCCTTTTGGCATTGCTGACCGGCCTGGCGACAGCCGACCGGGCCGTTGCCGCGCCCGCCATGCCGGCGGCGATGGGGGCGCTCGTCATGCTCGCCGAAACGGCGGGCAAGGCCGAAGCCAGCGAGAATGAACGTCGTCCGGCGGCGACCACCCCGACGCGCCGCACGACGAGCGGCAGCGGCAAGCCGCGCAAGGCCCCGCCGCCGCATCTTCCCGGCCTGCTCACCGGCAGCGACCGCGCGCTCGAATAGAGCCGGCTTTCCGCGTCTTTCGAAAGGCGCCGCCCCGCACCCCGGGGCCTTTTGCATATCATGCGGCGAAGGCGCCGCCATCTCATTATAATTCCAAGGAAAATTCCATGTTTGCTGGCCTCGCCAAGAGCCTGTTCGGCTCGTCCAACGACCGTTATGTTGCATCGATCCGCAAAATCGTCGACAAGATCAACGCCTTCGAGCCCGCGATGCAGGCGCTCGGCGATAGTGAATTGCAGGCCCAGACGCAGAAATTCCGCGACCGCCTCGACGCCGGCGAGACGCTCGACGACATCCTGCCCGAAGCCTTTGCGACGGTGCGCGAAGCCGCGGTCCGCACGCTCGGCATGCGCCACTTCGATGTCCAGATGGTCGGGGGCATCGTCCTCCACCGCGGCGAAATCGCCGAAATGGCGACGGGCGAGGGCAAGACGCTGATGGCGACTTTGCCCTGTTACCTCAACGCGCTCGAGGGCAAGGGCGTGCATGTCGTGACGGTCAACGACTATCTCGCGACGCGCGACGCCGAATGGATGGGGACCGTTTACGGCTTCCTCGGCCTGACTACGGGGATCATCGTCCCGAACCTCAACGAGACGCAGCGCCGCGAGGCCTATAACAGCGACATCACCTATGCGACGAACAACGAGCTGGGGTTCGATTACCTCCGCGACAATATGAAGTTCGATCGCCAGCAGATGGTCCACCGTACCTTCAACTTCGGCATCGTCGACGAGGTCGATTCGATCCTGATCGACGAAGCGCGCACGCCGCTGATCATTTCGGGCCCGACCGACGACAAGTCGGAAATGTATGTCCGCGTCAACGAGGTGGTGCTCCAGCTGGTCGACGAGGATTATGAGAAGGACGAAAAGTCCAAGTCGATCAGCCTGACCGAGGACGGCACCGAGCATGTCGAGCGGCTGCTCGAAGCCGCGGGCCTGCTGCAGGGCGACAATCTCTACGACATCGAGAACACGCAGGTCGTCCATCACGTCAACCAGGCGCTGAAGGCGATCATGATGTTCAAGCTGGACATCGATTATATCGTCAAGGACGGCAAGGTCGTCATCATCGACGAATTCACCGGCCGCATGATGGACGGTCGCCGCTGGTCCGACGGCCTGCACCAGGCGGTCGAGGCGAAGGAAGGCGTGCAGATCGAGCCCGAGAACCAGACGCTCGCGTCGATCACCTTCCAGAATTATTTCCGCATGTACCCGAAGCTCAGCGGCATGACCGGCACCGCGGCGACCGAGGCGGCCGAATTCTTCGACATCTACAAGATGAACTGCGTCACCATCCCGACCAACCGCCCGATCGCGCGCAAGGACGACGAGGACGAGTTCTACAAGAACATCACCGACAAGTTCGGCGCGATCGCGCGCACGATCCGCGAGGCGAACGAGCGTGGCCAGCCGGTGCTGGTCGGCACCGTGTCGATCGAAAAATCGGAGCTCCTGTCCTCCTACCTCGAAAAGGAAGGCGTGCCGCACAGCGTGCTCAACGCGCGCTTCCACGAAAGCGAGGCGCATATCGTCGCGCAGGCGGGCCGCACCGGCGCGGTCACGATCGCGACGAACATGGCGGGCCGCGGCACCGACATCAAACTCGGCGGCAACGAGGAGTTCCGTATCGAGGACGAGCTGAAGGACCTGCCCGAAGGGCCCGAACGCGACGCCGCGGTTGCGCGCATCCAGGCCGAAGTCGCCGCCGAGCGCGAAGCGGTGAAGGCCGCAGGCGGGCTGTTCGTACTCGCGACCGAGCGCCACGAAAGCCGCCGCATCGACAACCAGCTGCGCGGCCGTTCGGGGCGTCAGGGCGACCCCGGCCTGTCGAAATTCTACCTCTGCCTCGACGATGACCTCTTGCGCATCTTCGGTCCCGACACGCTCTTTTCCAAGATGATGAACAAGAATCTGGAGGATGGCGAGGCGATCGGGTCGAAATGGCTGTCGAAGGCGATCGAGACCGCACAGAAGAAGGTCGAGGCACGCAACTACGACATCCGCAAACAGGTCGTCGAATATGACAACGTCATGAACGACCAGCGCAAGGTCATTTACGAGCAGCGCGGCGAGATTATCGACAGCGAAACCGTCGACGACGTCATGCTCGCGATGCGCGCCGAGACGGTGAACGCGATCGTCGCCGATGCGTGCCCGCCGGGCAGCTATCCCGAGCAGTGGAACATCGAGCAGATGAAGGAGCGCGTCGCGAACATCCTCGACCTCGAGCCGCCGATCGACGCCTGGATGCAGGAAGACGCGGTCGACCCCGAAATGTTCGAGGAACGCATCCAGGCGCAGGCCGACGCGATCGCGGCCGAAAAGGCAGCGCTGGTCGACGCCGAGACGTGGAAGGGGATCGAGAAATCGGTGCTGCTCCAGACGCTCGACCATCATTGGAAAGAGCATCTCGCGACGCTCGACGCGCTGCGCCAGGTCGTCTTCCTGCGCGCCTATGCGCAGAAGCAGCCGATCAACGAATATAAGCAGGAGGCCTTTGCGCTGTTCGAGCGCATGCTGTCGAACATCCGCGAGGATGTGACGCGCACCGTGGCGCGGATCGACCTGCGTTTCGAAGAGCCCGAACCGATGCCGCTGCCCGACCTGCCCGATTTCCTGACGACGCACATCGACCCCTTCACGGGCGAGGATAACAGCGGCGACATCGATGCAGGAACGCTGGGCGTGATCGCCAACACGCTGCCGCCGATGCAGGTGCCAAAGCCCGATTTGCCCGAGGGCGAAAACCCCTATGCCGAGCTGGAGATCAGCCGCAACGCGCCGTGCCCGTGCGGTTCGGGGCGCAAGTACAAGCATTGCCACGGGGCGATCTGACCGACGCGCCGGACTTCCACCCTTCGTCCCCCCGGACTTGATCCGGGGTCCAGACCCTCGCAGCAGGACTGGATGCCGGACCAGGTCCGGCATGACGAAGGAATGGCATCTGTTTCCCTCAAGTTACGGTAACAACGCGTGCTCACGAGCCCGCTTGCCAAGGCGCGCGGGCGCGATTAGCATCATCGTCACAAGCTTGGCGGCCGCGTAGCCAGACAAGCAACGCAGCAGGCAGGAACTATGGGGCCGTTTGCCCGGGCGACCGGGTGCGGCCGGACCGGTGGCATGTTGCGTGGAAAGGTCTGGGGCATTTCCTTTTTCGACGAGATGACGGGACAGCCAAGTCAGGGCGGCGATGTCCGGTCGCCCTATCGCGAATATTCGGACTGGTTCGACCGCGAGGACGCGGCGCGCATCCAGCGCAAGGCCCAGCAGGCCGAGGCCTTTTTTCGCACCACCGGCATCACCTTCAACGTCTATGGCGCCGACGAGGCCGACGAACGGCTTATCCCCTTCGACGTCGTCCCGCGCATCATTTCGGCAAGCGAGTGGCGGCGTCTGTCGCGCGGTATCGAACAGCGCGTCCGGGCGCTCAACGCGTTCCTCCACGATATCTATCACCGGCAGGAGATTTTGCGCGCGGGCCGTGTGCCGACCGAACTGATTTCGCGCAACGAAGCCTTCCTGCCGATGATGATGGGCATGGACCCGCCGGGGGGCGTCTATACGCATATCAGCGGGATCGACATCGTGCGCACCGGCGCCGATGAATTCTATGTGCTCGAGGATAATGCGCGCACCCCGTCGGGCGTATCCTACATGCTCGAAAATCGCGAAACGATGCTCCAGATGTTTCCCGAACTGTTCGCGAAGATTTCGGTGCGCGAGGTCAGCGACTATCCGCTCAACCTCTTAAAGTCGCTGTCGGCGTGCGCGCCGCCCGCGTGCAACGGGACGCCGACCGTCGCGGTGCTGACGCCGGGCATCCACAACAGCGCCTATTTCGAGCACAGCTTCCTCGCCGACCAGATGGGGGCCGAACTGGTCGAGGGGCACGACCTGCGCGTCGTCGACGGGCGTATCGCGATGCGCACGACGCAGGGCTATACGCCGATCGACGTCCTCTATCGCCGCGTCGACGATGATTTCCTCGATCCGCTCAATTTCCGCCCGGACTCGATGCTCGGCGTGCCGGGCATCTGGGACGTCTATCGAGCCGGCGGGATCACGATCGCCAATGCGCCGGGGACGGGCATCGCCGACGACAAGGCGCTGTACAGCTACATGCCCGACATCATCGAATTTTATACGGGCGAAAAGGCTCTGCTGCCCAATGTGCCGACCTGGCGGTGCAGCGAGCCCGAGCATCTGCGCGAAGTGCTCGACCGGTTGCCCGAACTGGTGGTGAAGGAAGTCCACGGATCGGGCGGCTATGGCATGCTCGTCGGCCCGGCGGCGAGCAAGAAGGAGATCGCCGCCTTCCGTGCCAAGCTCGAGGCCAATCCGCGCAATTATATCGCGCAGCCGACGCTGTCGCTGTCGACCGTGCCGATCTTCACCAAGGCGGGGCTGGCGCCGCGCCACGTCGATCTCCGCCCCTTCGTGCTGATGTCGCCGCAGGGGATACGGATCACGCCGGGCGGGCTGACGCGCGTCGCGATGAGCAAGGGGTCGCTGGTGGTGAACAGCAGCCAGGGCGGCGGCACCAAAGACACCTGGGTATTGGAAGACTGATGCTCGGCAAGACCGCAGGCAGCCTCTACTGGATGGCGCGCTATCTCGAACGCAGCGAAAACAACGCGCGCCTGATCGACGCGGGATTCCGCATCGCGCTCACGCGCTCCAGCACCGCGCGATCCGAATGGCGGTCGGTGCTCGTCACCGCCGGACAGGATTTCGCGTTCCGGCAAGCGCATGGCGAGGATTATACGTCGCAGCGCGTCGTCGACTTCCTGCTTCGCGATCCCGCCAATCCGTCGAGCATATTGTCAGTGGTCAAGCGCGCGCGCGACAATGCGCGGACCGCGCGCACCTATCTGACGCGCGAAGTGTGGGAGGCGGTCAACACGAGCTGGATGACGCTCGGCGCGCTGCTGAAACGGCAGGTGCGCGAGGATGACCTGCCCGATGTGCTCGCGGCGATCCGGCGGCAGAGCGCGCAGGTCGGCGGCACCTTTTCGGGCACGATGCTGCGCAACGACGGCTATAATTTCGCGCGGCTCGGCACCTTCCTCGAACGCGCCGACAACACCGCGCGCATCCTCGACGTCAAATATTATCTGCTGCTGCCCTCTGTCGCGCATATCGGCAGTTCGATCGACAATGTGCAGTGGGAAACGATCCTGCGTTCGGTGTCGGCGCACCGCGCCTATCACTGGCTGTACGGGGCGGAAATCAGCGCGCTGAAGATCGCCGAATTCCTGATCCTCTATAAACAGATGCCGCGCAGCCTCGCCTTTTGCTGCGACCAGATGAACGACAATCTGGGGCTGCTGCAACGCACCTATGGCGAGGAGACCGAGGCGGTCCGGATGGGGGCGTCGATCTGCCGCGACCGGCTGTCGCGGCCGATCCAGTCGATTTTCGACGGCGGGCTGCACGAGTTCATTACCGACTTCCTTCGCGCCAATGCTGCGCTCGCGCAGCAGATCGAGCGCGACTATCGCTTTGTGGAATGACGATGAGACTGCGTGTCGAACATATCACCCATTATCAATATGACGGCCCGGTTCGCTATGCGCTCCAGCAACTCAAGCTGACGCCGAAGGAGCGCCCCGGGCAGCAATTGATCCACGATTGGACGGTCGCGATCGAGGGCGGTTCGCAGCAGCTCCATTACACCGACCATCACGGCAATGGCGTCGACCTGGTATCGGTCGATAGCGGCACGAGCGAACTCGTCATCCGCTGCACCGGCGAGGTCGAGCTCGTCACCTGGGACGGGGTGATCGGGCCGCACCGCGGTGCGATGCCGCTCTGGACCTTCCTCCGGCCGACGCCGCTGACGCGCGCCGGGCGCGCGGTGCGCTCGATGACCGCCGAACTGGGACGCGATTTTGCGAACGATATCGAGCGCGCGCACGCACTGTCGGCGCTGATACTGGCGCGGCTGCCGTATCGGATCGGCGTGACCGATGCCGAAACGACCGCCGAACAGGCGCTCGCGGGCGAAGGCGGCGTGTGCCAGGATCATGCGCATATCTTCATCGCGGCGATGCGCCACCTTGGCCATCCGGCGCGCTATGTGTCGGGCTATCTGATGATGAACGACCGGACGCACCAGGATGCAACCCACGGCTGGGCGGAGGCGTTTTTCGAGCATATCGGCTGGATCGGCTTCGACGTGAGCAACGGCCACTCGCCCGACCAGCGCTATATCCGCGTTGCGACCGGGCTCGATTATCGCGATGCCGCCCCGGTTCGCGGGATGCGCTATGGTGCAGCGCAAGAAAATCTGGTTGTCCAATTGCAGGTCCAGCAATAAGCGGACCGGAGCGACCAGAAGTTTCCGGGCGGGGAAAACAGGATACCATGACTTATTGCGTAGGCATGCGTTTGAACAAGGGGCTGGTGTTCATGTCGGACACCCGCACCAACGCCGGTGTCGACGACATCTCGCAGGTCCGCAAGATGCGCAGCTGGCATGTGCCGGGCGAGCGCGTGATCACATTGATGTCGGCGGGCAATCTTGCGACGACGCAGGCGGTCGTCAGCCTGCTCGACGAACGCACCAAGGCGCCCGAGGAACGGCACCCGTCGATCCTCGCCGCGCCGTCGATGTTCGCGGTGGCGACGATCATCGGCGAAACGCTGCGCCACATCGTGATGCGACACAATGACGAGGGCCAATCTGCGGCGGATTCGCTGTTCCGTGCCTCGCTGATCGTCGGCGGGCAGATCAAGGGCGCCGAACCGCGGCTGTTCCTGATCTATCCCGAGGGCAATTTCATCGAGGCGGGCGAGGACAATCCCTTTTTCCAGATCGGCGAGACGAAATATGGCCGCCCGATCATCGTGCGCTCCTACGATCCCGCCATGTCGTTCGAGGATGCGGTGAAGCTGCTCTGCGTCTCGTTCGATTCGACGATCCGCGCCAATGCCGGGGTCGACCTGCCGATCGACCTCAAGGTCCATGAACGCGACGATTTCGTTGGCGTCCGCGAGCGCCGTTTCGAACGCAACGACCCCTATTTCGAAAGCGTCGCGGACGGCTGGGCCGAGGCGCTGGGCATCGCGCTGGCGGAGCTGCCCGACTTTCATTTCTGAGATCGCCGCAAGGCTCGGGGAAAGGGAGGGCCCGGAAGGTACGCGACCTTCCGGGCCTTGTTGCTCCGGCCGTCAGGGAGGGGGGAGGAGCGGCCGGAACTCGGGGGTGCCTCCTATATGGTGTCCCGCGGCCGCCGGTTCAACCATACCAAAGAATGATACGGCCTATCTGTTCTTGCGCCCCTCGATCAGCCCGTCGACAAGGCTGGGGTCGGCGAGCGTCGATGTGTCGCCCAGCGATCCGAAATCATTCTCGGCGATCTTGCGCAGGATGCGGCGCATGATCTTGCCCGAACGCGTTTTGGGCAGGCCGGGGGTCAGGTGGATATGGTCGGGGGTCGCGATCGGGCCGATCTCCTTGCGCACCTGCTGCTTCAGCGCCGCGGCGACCTCTTCGGTCGGCTCGACCCCGGCGTTGAGCGTCACATAGGCGTAGATGCCCTGGCCCTTGATATCGTGCGGGAAACCGACGACGGCGGCCTCGGCGACCAGATCGTGGAGGACGAGCGCACTTTCGACCTCGGCGGTGCCCATGCGGTGGCCCGAGACGTTGATCACATCGTCGACGCGCCCGGTGATCCGCCAATATCCGTCGGCATCGCGGCGGCAGCCGTCGCCGGTGAAATATTTGCCGCGATAGGTCGAGAAATAGGTCTGGATGAAGCGCTCATGGTCGCCATAGACGGTGCGCGCCTGCCCGGGCCAGCTGTGCGTGATGCAGAGATTGCCTTCCGATGCGCCGCCGGTCTGTTCGTCGACGAGCACGCCGCCCTCGGCGTCGACGAGTTGCGGGCGGATACCGAAGAAGGGGCGCCCGGCGCTGCCCGGCTGCATCGGATGCGCGCCGGGCAGGGTGGTGATCATGATCCCGCCGGTTTCGGTCTGCCACCAGGTGTCGATCACGGGCACGCGGCCCTTGCCGACGAGTTGGTGATACCAGCGCCACGCCTCGGGGTTGATCGGTTCGCCGACGCTGCCGAGCAGGCGGATCGACGAGAGGTCGTGCCGCGTCACATAATCGTCGCCCTCGCGCATCAGCGCGCGGATCGCGGTCGGGGCGGTGTAGAGGATGTTGACCTTATGCTTGTCGACGACCTGCCAGAAGCGGTCGTGGCCCGGATAATTGGGAACGCCCTCGAACATCAGCGTCGTCGCGCCATTCTGGAGCGGGCCATAGACAACGTAGCTGTGGCCCGTGACCCAGCCGATGTCGGCGCTGCACCAGAAAATCTCGCCGGGCCGATAGTCGAAGCCATAATAGAAGGTGCTGGCGGTCCAGACGCTGTAGCCGCCGACGCTGTGAAGCACGCCCTTCGGGCTGCCCGTCGATCCCGAGGTGTAGAGGATGAACAGCGGGTCCTCGGCCCCCATCGGCTCGCACGGGCAGTCGGCACCGACGTCGGCCGACAGCGCGTCGTACCAATGGTCGCGGCCTTCCTTCATCGCGACGTCGCCGCCGGTGTGCGCGATGACGAGCACCGCCTTCACATCGACGCGTTCGAGCGCCTTGTCGACATTGGCCTTGAGCGGAACGGTCTTGCCGCCGCGGAGGCCCTCGTCGGCGCAGATCACCCAGTCGCTGCCGCAATCCTCGATGCGGCCGTGGATCGCCTCGGGCGAGAAGCCGCCGAAGACGACGCTGTGCACCGCGCCGATGCGCGCGCAGGCGAGCATCGCCACCGCGCCTTCGGGGATCATCGGCATATAGATGGTGACGCGGTCGCCCTTTTGGACGCCCATTTTTTTGAGCGTATTGGCGAAGCGGACGACGTCGGCGAGGAGCGCCTTGTAGCTGATGTGGCGTGTCTCGCCGTCGGGCGCGTCGGGTTCGAAGATGATCGCGGTGCGGTCGCCGTGCCCGGCCGCGACGTGGCGGTCGACGGCGTTGTGGCAGAGGTTGAGGACACCATCCTCATACCATTTGATCTCGACCGGATCGTAGGACCAGTTCGCGATCTTCGTCGGCGGCGTGATCCAGTCGAGCCGCTTCGCCTGTTCGGCCCAGAAGGTATCGGGATCGGCGATGCTTTGTGCATAGAGCCGGTCGTAATCGGCGGCGGTGCAATGCGTGTTCGCCGCGGCGTCGGCGGGAACGGGAACCAGCGGTTCGGAGGGGGGCAGGTCGGACACGGCTATTCTCCCGCTTTCGATTTGACTCACTTGCTGGCTGCGATAACCCGCGAGCCACAAGTTGCAAGGCGCATGCGCGCTTATGAAGGGACGGAATATGGTTCAACTGGGCCAGGAGACAGCTGGACTTCTCGATCGGCTCGGCGTCGACCGCGCGTTATGGGCCGGCGGATCGATGCCCGTGGTGACGCCGCTGACCGGCGAACGGCTGGCGATGGTCCGGGTCGCCGATGCGGCGGCGATCGACGAGACGCTCGGTCGTGCACGTGCGGCGTTCCGCGTCTGGCGCGATATTCCCGCGCCGCGGCGCGGCGAACTCGTCCGCCTGTGGGGCGAGGAATTGCGCGCGGCGAAGGACGATCTGGCGAAGCTGGTGACGGTCGAGGCGGGCAAGATCCCGTCCGAGGGCGCGGGCGAAGTGCAGGAGATGATCGACATCTGCGACTTCGCCGTCGGCCTCTCCCGCCAGCTTTACGGGCTGACGATTGCGACCGAGCGGCCGGGGCACCGGATGATGGAGGTCTGGCATCCGCTGGGCGTCGTCGGGGTGATATCGGCGTTCAATTTTCCTGTCGCGGTCTGGGCGTGGAACGCTGCCGTCGCGCTGGTGTGCGGCAACAGCGTGGTCTGGAAACCGTCGGAAAAGACGCCGCTGACGGCATTGGCAACGCAGGCGATTTTCGCGCGCGCGGTGGCGCGCTTCGGCGATGCGCCCGAAGGGCTGGCGCAGATCCTGATCGGCGGACGCGAGGCGGGCGAAGCGCTGGTCGACGACACGCGCGTCGCGCTGGTGTCGGCGACCGGATCGACGCGGATGGGGCGCGCCGTGGCGCCGCGGCTGGCCGGGCGTTTCGCCCGCGCGATTCTCGAACTCGGCGGCAACAACGGCGTCATCGTCGCGCCGTCGGCCGACCTCGACCTCGCGCTGCGCGGGGTTGCGTTCGGCGCGATGGGAACGGCGGGGCAGCGCTGCACGACGACGCGGCGGCTGTTCGTGCACGACAGCATCTATGACGGCTTCGTTGCGCGGCTGAAGGCGGCCTATGCCAGCGTCGGGGTGGGCAATCCGCTGGACGGCGATGTGCTCGTCGGGCCGCTGATCGACCGCGCGGCCTACGAGATGATGCAGCAGGCGCTCGCCGCCGCCACGGCGGCCGGCGGTGTCGTGCACGGCGGGACGCGCGTCGGCGAAGGCGAGAGCTTTTATGTGAAGCCCGCGCTCGTCGAAATGCCGGGGCAGGTCGGGCCGGTGCTGGAGGAGACGTTCGCGCCGATCCTCTATGTCATGCGCTATTACGATCTCGGCGCGGTGATCGAGCAGCATAATGATGTTGCGGCGGGGCTGTCGTCGGCGATCTTCACGACCGACATGCGCGAGGCCGAGCGGTTCCTCGTGGCGAGCGACTGCGGTATCGCGAACGTCAATCTCGGCACATCGGGCGCCGAAATCGGCGGCGCGTTCGGCGGCGAGAAGGAAACGGGCGGCGGGCGCGAGTCGGGCTCGGACAGCTGGAAAGCCTATATGCGCCGCGCAACCAACACGCTGAATTATTCGGACGCGCTGCCGCTGGCGCAGGGCGTGTCGTTCGACATCTGACGCTGGTCGCCGGTCAGTAGCAGTCCCACTGATAGAAGATCTTGCTGAAGTCGCGCTTCAGCAAATCTTCGCGCCGGATCATGAACTGACCCTGCCCCGAATCGCCCCACATAAGGTGCTTGTCGCTCCACAGGTTGAGGAGGACGCGGTCGACGTCCTGATAGGGTTTGGCCGCGCGCCAGTCGGACTGGGTGAAGCCGGGGTGGCCACCGACATGATGACCCTGCACCGCCAGTTCATTCTGCTTTTCGGCGAAGTCATAGACGCGATCGCTCTTGGTGGCATCGTTCAGCAGCGTTTCGAGATCGCGTTCGGCGAGCCAGGATTCGACCGAGGGGATTTGATCGGTGCGTCTGGGTTTGAGCGCGATGCCCCGTGCTACCGTGGCGTCGTATAGCGGCGAATAATCGTCGATCCCGCGGTCGCCCGCTGGTCGCCCCATGTGCAGCTTGCCCGCGCCGCCCAGCTTTTCACGCCAGATGACGCGGAACGTGCCCGCTTCGGGCTTTTCGAAATTCGCGCCGTAATAATCGTCGCGCGCGATGAAGAATTGCAGGACGCCGCTGGTCGGATAGTCGGGCAGCGGTGGCAGGTCGGCGAAATCGACCTGTGCGAGGAAGGACATCGGCTTGCCCTCGGCGTCGGCGGGCCAGACTTCGCCCACCGCGAGCCAGACCGGACCCCCGATGCGGGTGCCGCCGGGGGTTGCGGGCGCCGGACCCGCGGGCTCGAGATCGATCGCGGGAAGGCTGTGCTTTTTTTGCCAGGCGGCAAATTCGGCCACCGCTGGGTCGCGCAGCAACTCCTGCATCGTCGGCTCGGCCGGCGTTGCCGGGGTGCATCCCAATGCGCCGGCGAGCGCCAATGTGACGGGGATCAATATCTTTCGCATGCGAGCGATTTATCGCGTCCTTCCACCGTGCGCGAGTGATTGTTGCGACACGCCGGTCAGGCTGCTCGCCAGCCGAAACCTTCGTCGAGCGCGATGACCCGGCCGGGGGTTCCGACCGGCTCGACCTTGCCGTCGGTCAGGAACGCCAGCATCGCCGCGTCGGCGATGTCGACATGCGCCAGCGTCCGCTTGCCATCGGGCGTCTTCGCCACCACCACCCCGGCTTTCGGGGCGCCGTCGCGGCCATAGAAGACGGTGTAGCTCTCTACCGTCGCCGGCCCGGCATAATCCTCGACCAGTTCGGGAACCGGGCCGCGCTTGGCTTCGGCTTCGGCCTGATAGTCGAAGTCCTGCGGAAAGCTGGCCGCGGCGATCGGTTTGTTGCCGAGTATGATGCAGTGATTGTCGGTGGCGAAGCCGCCGTTGGCGAAGAGGAAGCCATAGCGCCCTTCGTTGCGCAGCCTGTCGGCCATCGAGACGATCGCATGGCTCATATAGTTGGCGATCGGGCCGCCGCCGAAGGTCAGCCCGCCGAACACCGTTGCAGGGCGGTCCCACGGCCAGCCGAGGATGCGCCGCGCCATTTTCGGTACGCAGGGGAAGCAGCTGTAAAGTTCGACGAAATCGAAATCGGCGACGGTCATGCCGTTGAGGTCGAGCGTGCGATGAATCGACGTTTCCATGCTGACGCTGCCGTCGTAGCGGTCGCGGTGCAGGATGCTCGCGGGCTCTTTCGCCGCGGCGCCCATGCCGACGTAGATCAGCCGGTCTTCGGCGATCCCGCGGCGACGCGCTTCGGCAAGGCTCGCGACGAGGAAGCCGGCGCCCTGATTGACCGACGAGTTGGCGACCATCAGCTTCGAATAGGGGAAGGCGATCGGGCGATTGCGCTCGTCGACGCGGAGGATGTCTTCGGGGGTGGCGGGTTTCCTGATCCATGCGCCGTCGTTCGCGGCGGCGACTTCGGAAAAGCGCGACCAGATTTCGGCGCTTTCGAACTGCGCGTCTTCGAGGCTTTCGCCCCATGCCGCGCGGGTCGCATTTTCATAGAGCGGATAGACGTCGACCGGCGCGGCGAGGCCGTGCTTCTGGGCATAATTGGGCTCGCGCCGTGTCGCGACCTTGCGGATCGCGTTATAGCTTTTGTCTTCGCCGCTTGCCGCCTTGGCCGCGCGGCCGGCGGCGGTGCGCAGCGCCTCGGCGCCGACGATGGCGGCGAGCTTGACCTCACCCGCGCCGATGCGGTTCGCCGCTTCGTTGAGCAGGCGAACGGGCGTGTCACCGTGCGGGGCTGCCGACTGATAGGCGATCGCCGGGGTTGCCCCGATGGCAGCGGCGAGCGGCTCGGGCAATTTGCCGAGGCTGTGGAAGCTGATCTGGTCGACGATCGCGAGGCTGTCGAGGTCGGCGAGGAGACCGCCACCGGCATCGGCGTCCGCTATCTTCAGCGCCTCGACCATCAGACCGAGCGAGTCGAGGCCCTGATCGGGATCATCGGGCCGGTCGTTGACCTGCCCGATGCCGATGATGACGGGAATCCGCTCGGGATCGGTCATGACCATGTCAGCGCGCCTTCCACTCGGGCTTGCGCTTCTGCGCGAAGGCGAGCGGGCCTTCGCGGGCATCCTCGCTGCGCATCAGGACCGCGCGTTCGCGCGTGTTATGCTCCCAATAGGGGGCGTCGGCGGCGATGCGGCCCTGATCGATGCCGAGCGCGACGCGCTTCGACGCCTGCACCGACAGCGGCGCGTTGCCCGCGATCTTTTCGGCAAGCGCGAGCGCGGTCGGCAGCAGGTCGGCGAGCGGCACGACATGGTTGACCAGCCCGAATTCGGCGGCGCGCGCGGCGGGGATCGGATCGCCGGTGAGCATATATTCCATCGCGAGCTTGCGCGGCAGCTGCTGCGCGAGGCGGAACGCGCCGCCCGCCGCGGCGAACAGCCCGACCTTGACCTCGGGCAGCCCGAATTGGGCATGATCGGCGGCGACGATGATGTCGCTCATCAGCGCGATCTCGCAGCCGCCGCCGAAGGCGAAGCCGTTGACCGCGGCGATGATCGGTTTCGAGATCGGGTGCGACACCATGCCCGCGAAGCCCCACGCCTGTTGTGCGGGATCGTCGGGGTAGAGGCTTTCGCCGCGCGACAGCGCGACGAGGTCGGCGCCGGCGCAGAAGCTCTTGTCGCCCGCGCCCGTGATCACGACTGCGCGGATTTCGGAATCGTTTTCGGCCTCTTCGAGCGCGGTGCCGACACCGACATGGACCGCGGCGTTGACGGCATTGCGCGCCTCGGGCCGGTTGATCGTGACGATCAGCACATGGCCGCGGCGTGTCGTGAGGATGTTGGTGTCGGTCATCGCGAATCTCTCCCTTTCGGGCGAGTATCGCGATGACTTGACGTTTACGTCAACTGTTAAGGCTGTCAGATCGACTGGCCGGTCTTCGCCCAGTCGGCGAGGAAGCCCTCGATGCCCTTTTCTGTCAGGATATGCTTGAACAGGCCCTTGATCACCGACGGGGGCGCGGTCATCACGTCGGCGCCGATCTTGGCGGCTTCGAGGACGTGGATGCCGTGGCGCACGCTCGCGACGAGGATTTCGGTTTCATAGGCGTAATTGTCGTAGATCAGGCGGATGTCGGCGATCAGCTGCATACCGTCGAAGCCATTGTCGTCGTGGCGGCCGACGAAGGGCGAGACGAAGGTCGCGCCGGCCTTCGCCGCGAGCAGCGCCTGCGCCGCCGAGAAGCAGAGCGTGACGTTGACCATCGTGCCGTCGCTGGTCAGCGCCTTGCAGGTCTTGAGCCCGTCGATCGTCAGCGGCACCTTGATGCAGACATTGTCGGCGATCTTGCGGAGGATTTCGGCCTCTTTCATCATCGTCGCATGGTCGAGCGCGACGACTTCGGCCGACACCGGGCCGGTGGTCAGCGCGCAGATTTCCTTCGTCACTTCCTTGAAGTCGCGTCCCGACTTCGCGATCAGCGACGGGTTGGTGGTGACGCCGTCGAGCAGGCCGGTCGCGGCCAGTTCCTGGATGTCGGCGATTTCGGCGGTGTCGGCGAAGAATTTCATGGCTCGGGGCTTTCCTGCGGGAAGGTGATTCGGGTGTTGTTGATCCCCTAGAACAACGCGCGATAAATATGAACCGTCGCGCCGGAATTGGGCTGGCGTTCGTTCTTTGTTCCGGTTAAGCGAACGCCATGGCCAAAGCGAAACGTCAATATGTCTGCCAGAATTGCGGGTCGGCGACCTATCGCTGGCAGGGGCAGTGCGCCGATTGCGGCGAGTGGAACACGCTGGTCGAGGAAGCCGCCGAGACGGTGTTTTCGGCGAAGCACGACCTCAGCCGCGGCGGGCGCACGCTGGCGCTCGAAACGCTCGATGCCGAAAGCAAGATGCCCGAACGCATGTTGTGCGGGATCGCCGAATTCGACCGCGCGTTGGGCGGCGGCTTCGTCGCGGGATCGGCGACGCTGATCGGCGGCGATCCGGGGATCGGCAAGTCGACTTTGCTGTTGCAGGCGGCGGGGCGGCTGGCGAAGGCGGGCAAGTCGGTCGTGTATATCAGCGGCGAGGAAGCCGCGGCGCAGGTGCGGCTGCGCGCGCAGCGGCTAGGGCTCGACAAGGCGCCGGTCGCGCTCGCCAGCGCGACGTCGGTGCGCGACATCCTCGCGACGCTCGACGGGCGCGATGCCGACTTCGTCGTGATCGATTCGATCCAGACGATGCACAGCGACCTGATCGACAGCGCGCCGGGGACGGTGAGCCAGGTCCGCGCGAGCGCGCAGGAACTCATCCGCTATGCCAAGGACAGCGACGCCGCGATCGTGCTGGTCGGCCATGTCACCAAGGACGGAACGATCGCGGGGCCGCGCGTGCTCGAACATATGGTCGACACGGTACTGGCGTTCGAGGGCGAGCGCAGCCACCAATATCGCATCCTGCGCGCGGTGAAGAACCGCTTCGGCGGCACCGACGAGATCGGCGTCTTCGCGATGGGGGAAGAAGGGCTGGGCGAGGTCGCCAACCCGTCGAGCCTCTTCCTGACCGACCGCAGCCGCGACGTGCCGGGATCGGTGGTCTTTCCCGCGCTCGAAGGAACGCGCCCGGTGCTCGTCGAGGTGCAGGCGCTGACCGTACGGCTGGCGAGCGGGGCGACGCCCCGCCGCGCCGTCGTCGGGTGGGACAGCGGGCGGCTCGCGATGGTGCTCGCGGTGCTCGAGGCGCGCTGCGGCCTCCAGATGGGCGGAGCCGAGGTCTATCTCAACATCGCGGGCGGCTATCGGCTCACCGACCCGGCGGCCGATCTGGCGGTCGCCGCGGCGCTGATCTCGGCGTTCAGCGAGCGGCCGGTGCCCGCCGATGCGATCGTCTTCGGCGAATTGTCACTGTCGGGCGAGGTGCGGCAGGTTTCGCACGACGGGCTCCGCCTGCGCGAAGCCGCGAAGCTCGGCTTTTCGCGCGGCTGGGGCCCCGCCGGGATGAAGGGCGTCGGCGGAATTTCGGTCACCGGTTTCACGCGGCTCGGCGAACTCGTTGACCTGATGCTCGGGCGCGACTAGCGACCGGCAAATGGGAAGTCTGACGGCTCTGGATATCATCGTGCTGACGCTTGTCGGCGGCAGCGCGGTGCTCGGCTTTACGCGCGGGCTGGTGCAGGAGGTGACAAGCCTTCTCGCCTGGGTCCTCGCGATCGCGGCGGTGCGCTTTTTTCACCCGCTGGCGACCGACCTGCTCGGCGGCTGGATGGGGCCGGGCGGCGGCGCGGCAATGCTGGCGTTCGTGATCCTGTTCGGCGGGGTTTTCGCGCTCACCAAATGGGGATCGCGCGCGATGGGACAGCGCAGCCGTGCGTCGCTGGTCGGCGGATTCGACCGCGGCCTCGGCGCCGGGTTCGGTGCGCTCAAGGGCCTGCTGATCGCGACGATCGCCTTCATGGTCATCACCTTGCTGTACGACATCGGTTACGGCAACGCGCAGCGCCCGGCATGGGTGACCGACAGCCGGACCTATCCCGCGCTCGCCGCGACGAGCGGCGCGCTCAGCAAGGTGATCGCCGAACGCCGCGCCGAAGCGCGCGAGGCCGAAGCGAACGGCAACAAGCAGGACGCGCCCGACGCGCCGAAGTCATGAGCGCGCCGCTTTATAATCGCGACATATTGGCGCTGGCGGTTGCGACTTCGGAATTCCTGCCGCTCGCCGATGCTCCCAATCGTGTGAGCAGGCGTGCGCCCCTGTGCGGGAGCGCGATCATCCTCGACCTCGATACCGACGCCGCCGGTCATGTGACGCGCGTCGGGATGCATGTCGAAGCCTGTGCGCTCGGACAGGCATCGGCGGCGCTGCTCGCGCGGCATGCACCGGGACGGGGGCTCGCGGAAATCCGTGCGGCGCGTGCGGGTATCGCGGACTGGTTCGCGGGCGGGGAACTGCGGCCCGACTGGCCGGGCTTCGACCTGCTCGCCCCCGCACGCGACTATCCGGCGCGGCACGGCGCGATCCTGCTGCCCTTCGACGCCGCGATCGCGGCGCTGGAAGGGCGGGCGGCGGCGGCATGATGCTGACCATGCTCACCGCGGCGACGTCCGAGGCGGCCGAGAAGGTCGCGGAGACGGCGACCGACACCGCACTTGTCGAAGGCGCGATCCTGCTCGGCGTCGCGACGCTGTTCGTGCTGATCTTTCGCCGGCTCGGCCTTGGCGCCGTTCTCGGTTACCTGATTGCGGGCGCGATCGTCGGCCCGCACGGGCTGGCGCTCGTCGGCGGCGGCGAATCGAAGCTCGCCTTTGCCGAACTCGGCATCGCTTTCCTGCTCTTCCTCGTCGGACTCGAGCTGTCGCCGCGCCGGCTCTGGGACATGCGGCGCGCGATCTTCGGGCTCGGGATGGTGCAGGTCGTCGCGACCGGGCTCATCCTGACTGCGCTCATCCATCTGACGCTCGGTTTCAGTCCGGCCGCATCGCTCGCGCTCGGCTTGCCGCTTGCGCTGTCGTCGACCGCGCAGGTGTTGCCGGGCCTGAAAAGTTCGGGCCGCATCAACTCGCCCTTCGGTGAAAAGGCCTTTTCGATCCTGCTGTTCCAGGACCTCGCGATCGTGCCGATGATCACCATCGTCGCGGTCCTCTCGCGCGCGCCCGCCGACCCGTCGGCGCCGTCGGGCTGGCAGATGGCCTTCTTCACGCTATGGGCGATCATCGTGCTGGTCCTTGCGGGGCGTTTCATCGTCAATCCGCTGCTGCGCATCGTCGGGCGTTATGGCGAGCGCGAATTGTTCGTCGTCGTCGGGCTGCTCACCATCCTCGCGAGCGCGGCCCTGATGCACAGCCTGCACCTGTCGACCGCGCTCGGTGCGTTCATCGCCGGCGTGATGCTCGCCGATTCGCCCTATCGGCACGAGATCGAGTCGGACGTCGAACCCTTCCGCCTGATCCTGCTCGGCCTCTTTTTCCTCGCGGTGGGCATGGTGCTCGACATCGGTGTGGTGTTGGAGCGACCGCTGCAGGTGATCGCGCTTGCGCTCGGGCTGGTGGCGGTGAAGCTGGTCGTGTTGACGCTGATCGTGAAGGCCTTCGGCAAGAGCTGGCAGGCGGCACTCGGGCTCGGCCTGCTGCTGAGCCAAGGCGGGGAGTTCGGCTTCCTGCTCTTTGCGCAGGCGGCCGACGCACTGCTGATCGAGCCCGAGGCGGCGAGCCTGTTCAGCGCGGTGGTGACGCTGTCGATGGTCACAACCCCCTTCCTGATGCTGTTCGCGCGTAATCTCGAATTCGCGCCCGAAGCGAACGCGACCGATCTTGACGATCCCGAGGGCGCTCCGCGCGGTTCGGCCATCGTCGTCGGCTATGGCCGTTTCGGGCAGATTGTGTCGCAGATGCTGCACGGCGTCGCCTGTTCGGTGACGCTGATCGACAAGAAGCCGAGCCAGATCGAGCTGTCGAGCCGGTTCGACACCAAGGTCTATTTCGGCGACGGCCTGCGTGTCGACCTTTTGCGTCGTGCCGGTGCCGAGGAGGCGCGGCTGATCATCTTCTGCATGGACGACGCATCGGTCGACGCCGCCGCGATGCGGCCGATCGTCGAGGCTTTCCCCGACGCGAAGATATTGATGCGTGTTTTCGACCGGCGGCAACTGCTCGCGGTCGACGGCGCCGGGGTCGATGGCGTCATTCGCGAAGTGTTCGAAAGCTCGGTCGCGATGGGGCTTACGGCGCTGCGTTATCTCGATGTCGACCCGCGCGAGATGGACGATGTCGAAGCGACTTTGCGCCATCTCGACGAAACGCGGCTCCAGGCGCAGATCGACGAAGGCGACCTGTCGGCGGGGATGGATCATCGCTTCAAGCCCGGCGGCGGGCGCGAGGCCGACAGCGTGCTCGAAACCTTCCGCCGCAAGCGGCAGGCGGCGAAGGCGGCGCGCGAAGAGAATGAGGCGATGGACTTCGCCGACGAAAGCTAGGCCGCGCGGCGCCGGACCATAAAGCCGGCCGACAATGTCGCGGCCGCAAGCGCCGGGACGCCGGCCATCGCCATCGCGAGGAGCAGATTGCCGCCGACGGCATGATCCGACAGGCCGCCGGTGAGGAGCGGCCCCACGGCGCAAAAGGCGGCGATCACGAAGCTGTATAGGGCGAAGCTGCGCGCGCGCAGTTCGGCGGGGATGATATCCTGGAGGATCGTCGGGATCAGCGCGTTGGCGGTGCTGGTGAGCGCGAGGAACAGCGCGATCATCGTCAGCGCCTGATGCTCGCCGGCCGCGGCGCCGAGCCAGATCAAGCACGGGATCGCGAGCAATGCGCCTGTTGCCATGACCAGCGGCCGCGATGCCTCGCCGAAGCGCGGGCGCAGGAACCGGTCGACGATCCCCGCGACGGCGAGGCTGCCGAGGCTGGTCGCGAGCGTGATGAGGCCAAGGGCATGGCCGGTCGGCACGAGGTCGGACGCGAAGCGGCGCACCAGCCCGAGCGCCGCCAGCGGCGCGACTGCCTGCACGGCGATTGCAAGCCCGCCGGCGGCGCCGAGGAAGAGCAGGATGCGCTGCCGGTGCGACTGGAAGAAGGGTAGCAGCGCTGCGGTGGCGCCGCTCTCACCGGGCGCCGCGACCCCGCGTGCGGTGTCGTGAAGGAACAGGCCGGCGCCGAGCAGTGGCAGCGCGAGCAGGCTGAGGCAGAGTAAGGCGACGCGCCAGGCCTCGGTCCCGGCTGGGGCGATGGTGCCTGCAAATTCGAGCAAATTGCCGCCGAAATAGAAGCCCGCGCTGGCGCCGGTCGCCATCAATGCGGCGAAGAAGAGGTTGGCGGGCACGCGGTGACGGTCGCTGACGAGGTCGGGGATCAGCGAGTAGACCACCGGGATCATCGCAAATTCGGTGATCCCCGACGCGGCGCGGCCGATGAAGAAAAGTTCGAAATTCGGCGCGAGCCCGCTGAGCGCGGTGAGGAGGCCCCAGAGGAGGATCAGGCCGAGCAGGATCGACTTTCGCGAATGGCGATCGGCAAGGCGCGCGAGCGGCACCGCGAGCGCGCTGGCGACAAGGATTCCCGCGATACCGTGCAGCGCTCCGATCACGGCATCGGAAACGCCGAAGCTTTGCTGGATTGCGGGCGAGAGGATCGACTGCAAGCCGCGGTCGCTCATCTGGGTGCCCGCGGTGATGCCGAGGAAGGCAACCGCCCACACGCCGGCGGGCGTCGTCGTCGCCCGGCTGTCGCTCAGATGGCCCGTGTCGGCGATCGCAACCAAATATCCGTCCCCACGCTCTGCATATTGCAAGTCATTTGCAACTGGCTAGCGCAAAGCGGAGGCGGAGGAAAGGGCCGGCCATCCCGGCCGGCTAGCGATCGAGAAAGGCCGCGACCGCATCGAGACCATAATCCTCGGTCACGAAACTCTGCCCGATCCCGCGCGTCAGGATCAGCGGCAGCTTGCCGCCGCGGACCTTCTTGTCGTGCGCCATATGCGCCGCGAGCGTCGCGCCGTCGCTGTTGATGCCCGCGCTGGCGAGGCTGTGCGGCAGGTCGACGCTGGCGAGGTGCGTGCGAACGCGTGCGGCGTCCTCGGCCGGGCAGAGGCCGTTCGCCGCGGAAAATTGATGCGCGAGCACCATGCCCGCGGCGACCGCCTCGCCGTGGAGCAGCCGGTCCGAATAGCCCGTTTCGGCTTCGAGCGCGTGGCCGAAGCTGTGGCCGAGGTTGAGCAGGGCGCGAATATCCTGCGTCTCGCGCTCGTCGGCGGCGACGATGCGCGCCTTCGCCGATACGCTATGGGCAATCGCCTTGTGCCGTGCCGCGCTGTCGCCCGCGAGCAGCGCCGCACCATGATCTTCGCACCAGGCGAAAAAGCCGGCGTCGTCGATCAGGCCATATTTGACGACTTCGGCATAGCCCGCGCCAAGCTCGCGGCGCGGCAGCGTTGCGAGCGTCGTTGGATCGATGAGGACGAGCGCGGGCTGGTGGAAGGCGCCGATGAGATTCTTGCCGGCGGGCACGTTGATCGCGGTCTTGCCGCCGACGCTGCTGTCGACCTGCGCGAGCAAGGTCGTGGGCACCTGGACGAAATTGCAGCCGCGCTTGACGATCGAACAGGCGAAACCGACGAGGTCGCCGATGACGCCGCCGCCGAGCGCGATGACATGGTCGCTGCGTTCGACGCCTTCGCCAACGAGCCATTCGGTGAGCCGGGCGAGCCCGGCCCAGCTTTTCGTACCTTCGCCGGGTTCGAGGACGAACGAAGAGAAGGAAATGCCTTCGTTGCCGAGCGCGGTTCCAACGCGCCGCAAATAATGGTCGGCGACATGGCTGTCGGTGACGATCATCGTGCGCGGACGCTTGAGCAACGGCGCGAGATGGCGGCCGACCTCTTCGAGCAGTCCGTCGCCGATCAGGATCGGATAGCTGCGGCTGCCGAGCTCTACGGTCAGCTTTTCCATTGCGGATCTCCCCACTTTGAGAGGGCCTCCAGAATCGCACGCACCGTATGGTCGTGCGGCGTGCTAGCCGAGCTGACGCGCAGATGCGCCTCGGCATAGATGGGGTTGCGGACCGCCGCGAGTTCGCGAAGCACTTCGCCCGGGTCGCGGTCCTTGAGGAGCGGGCGGTGGCTGCGGCGGCCGACGCGTTCGACGAGCGTCGGGATATCGGCGTCGAGCCAGATGCAAAGACTGTCGTCGAGGATCAGCTTGCGGGTCTCGTCATTGATGAAGGCGCCGCCGCCCGTGGCGAGGACCATTGGCTTTCCGGCCAGCAGCCGCGCGATCACGCGGCGCTCGCCATCGCGGAAATGCGCTTCGCCGAAACGCGCGAAAATATCGGATATCGTCATGTCGGCGGCGCGCTCGATCTCGTCGTCGGCATCGGCGAAGCGCATGCCGAGCCGCTGGGCGAGGCGGCGGCCGATCGTCGATTTTCCTGACCCCATCAACCCGACGAGCACGATCGACCGGTCGCGGATCGACGCGGGGATGGCACCAGAGGTTTTGGGTGCCGGGCTTTTCGGGTTTCGCGACATGGTGCGCGCGGCTATACCGACCGGGACGCGCGGGACAATGATTTTGCTGCACCTGCGTCATGAGACGAACGACAGGCATTGGATATTGCGCGCGAAGAGCAGATCGGGAAAAGGCCGGTGGATCGCACGATTGGTCGTGCTGACGTTGGTGCTGGTGGCTTTTTTCCTGTTCCTGCTGTTCCTGGGCCGGCCGATCGAGCCGCGAATGATTGAGGTGGATGTGACCGACAAGATTGCCGAAAGCGTGCCACCCAAAAGAGATGCGCAATGAGTAAGGCGACATTATCGCTGGCGTTGGGCCTGTCGGGTACGGCGCTGGCCGCAGTATTGGTCCTTCCCGCGCTTGCACAGGAATCGCTGCTGCCCGAAGGCTTCGGCAATCCCGCCGACACCCCTGCGCCGCGCCCGGCGCCCACGCCGTCGCCGACCGCGACCCCGACGCCCGGCCCGACGCCGAAGAATGGCGCGACGCCGCCGCCGGTCGCTCCGACGCTGAGCAGCACGACGACGAGCGCGAGCGCCGAAGAGGGCGAGGACGCCGAGGAAGGCGAAGAGGTCGAGTCCGGCGGCCTCAAATATGACCTGCCGCCCGGCGCGCGCCGCCTGCTGACGCGCATCGGGCCGCTGACCCCCGAAACGGGCGGGCTCGCGCCGGACGCCTTCGGTGTCCGCGGCCAATATGCCGCGGCGATCATGCGCCGCACCAACGGCCAGCTCGCATCGCGCTGGGCGCAGATCCTGCTCCGCCGCGCGCTCGCCTCGGCGATCGATACGCCCGACACGATCAACGGCGCCGACCTTGCCGCCGAACGCGCCTCGCTTCTGCTCCGCATGGGCGAATCGACGACCGCGCGCTGGATCGTCCAGTCGGTCGATTACGACCGCGCCAGTCCGCGTCTGGTCGCCGCGGCACAGCAGACCTATCTTGCCAATGCCGACCCCGCGGGCATGTGCCCCTATGTTCCGGCCGGCCTCGCGCATGGCGACGAACAGGCGTGGCGTCTGTCGGCCGCCATTTGTTCGGGGCTGTCGGGCGAGGCGGGACCGGCGGGTTGGGCGATCGGCCGCGTGCGGTCGAGCGGCAAGATTTCCAATTTCGACATCCTGCTTGCCGAGCGCGTGCTGGGCGCAACGGGCGGCGGCCGCCGGTCGACGACGATCGAGTGGGATAATATCGACCGGCTGACCAGCTGGCGTTTCGGCATGGCAACGGCAACGGCCATTCCGGTTCCCGACGCGCTGCGCGCCTCGGCTCCCGCCTATATGAAGGGCTGGACGGTGCTCGCGCCGATGACCGACATGGCGAACCGCGTTGCCGCCGCACCCGAAGCCGCGGCGCGCGGGGTGCTGTCGAGCGAGGCTTATGTGTCGCTGCTGAGCGCGGCGGCGAGCGAGGAAGAGCCCGCCGAGGCGCTCGCAAACCAGACCGGCGCGCTTCGCGGTGCTTTTCGCCTTGCGAACGGCACCGATCGCTACGCCGCTATGGAAGGGCTGTGGAGCGCCGGTTCGACGCCGACGCAGCGCTATGCCGCGATGGTCGCGACGGCGCGCGCCGCCGCTGCCCTGCCGGCCAGCACCGAAGTCGGCGGCGATCCCTGGCAATTGCTCGGGTCGATGCTCGCCGGCGGTTATGACGAAAATGCGATCGCCTGGGTCCCGACGGTTTCGGTCGGCAGCCGCGCATGGGGCGTGCTCGCGGTCGGTTCGCCGCGGCCGCTGAACGGCACGACTGCGGGAGCAGTGGGCCAGTTCGCGGGCGACGACGACAGCGCCGACACGCTGCGCTCGAAATTCCTGCTCGCGGGCCTTGCCGGGCTCGGGCGGATCGATGCCGGCGCTGCCGCATCGGCTGCGAGCGACCTCGACGTCGACCTCGGCAAGCAGACGCGCTGGTCGCGGGCGATCATGGCGGCGGCCGAACGGCGCGAACCGGGCATGGTCGCGCTGCTCGCCGCGGCGGGGATGCAGGGCGAATGGTCGAAAGTGCCGCCCTATCATCTCTATTATATCGTCCGGGCGCTGCGCGAAGTCGGGTTGCCGTCCGAAGCGCGGATGATCGCCGCCGAAGCGCTGGTGCGTGTCTGAAAATCGATTGAAAGATGCGGCGCCGGCCCACTCCCTCTCCCGGCCTCCCACAGGCTACTATCGTTGGGGAGGCCGGGAGGGGGAGTGGGCCGGCGCCGCTTTCGACGATGTCTGACGGCGCGCTGATCGGCCGCTTTCTGGAGATGATGGCGGCCGAGCGCGGTGCATCGCGCAACACGCTCGCCGCCTATCGCCGCGATCTCGATCAGGCGGCCGAATGGGTGAAGGGCCCGCTTGCCGACGCCAGCGCCGCCGATCTTCGCAAGCTGATGGCCGATTACCAGTCGCTCGCGGCAAGCAGCGCCGCGCGAAAATTGTCGGCGCTGCGCCAGTTCTTTGCTTTTCTGCTCGACGAAGGCGAGCGGTCCGACAATCCCGCGCTCGACATTGCGCGCCCGGCGACGCGGCGCCCGCTGCCGCGCATCCTGACGCACGCCGACGTCGAACGATTGTTCGAGCAGGCGGGCGAGGAAGCGGCCGGCGACGCGCCGCCGGCGAATGCGATACGCATGCTGCTGCTGCTCGAACTTCTCTATGGTTCGGGCCTGCGCGCGAGCGAGCTCGTCTCGCTGCCGCGCCGCTCCGTGGCCGGCGAGCGCGAATATCTGATCGTCCGCGGCAAGGGCGACAAGGAACGGTTGGTGCCCCTGTCGGATCGTGCGCGCGATGCGTTCGATCGTTGGCTGCCGCTGCTTGTCAGCGGGTCGCCCTGGCTGTTTCCGTCGGGCAAGGCGCATATCTCGCGCGTGCGCCTGTTCCAGATGTTGCGCGATCTGGCGGCGCGCGCCGGCATCGACCCGACCGCGATCAGCCCGCATGTCCTGCGCCACGCCTTTGCCACCCATCTGCTCGAAGGCGGCGCCGATCTGCGTGCGCTGCAACTGATGCTCGGCCACGCCGATATCGCGACGACCGAAATCTACACTCATGTCGATAGCCGCCGGCTGGTCGAACTGGTCAACCGGCGCCATCCGCTGGCGCGGATGGAGGACGTTGACCTCAAGGCTCCATCGGCCTAGCGACGTCCCCCATGACAGCCTTTCTGGACTTCGAAAAACAGGTCGCGGCGCTCGATCGCCAGATTGCCGAATTGCGCGAGATGGGGGACGACCCCACGCTCAATATCGACAACGACATCGCGCGATTGGAGGATAAGTCCTCGAAATTGCTGCGTGAAATCTATTCCAAATTGACGCCCTGGCAAAAGACGCAGGTTGCGCGCCACCCCGATCGACCGCATTTCAAACATTATGTCGCGGGGCTGTTCGACGACTGGATGCCGCTGGCCGGTGACCGCAATTTTGCCGACGATCAGGCCATTCTCGGCGGGCTTGCGCGTTTCCGCGGCCGTCGCGTCATGGTGATCGGTCACGAAAAGGGCGACGATATCCCGTCGCGCATGAAGCATAATTTCGGGATGGCGAAGCCCGAGGGCTATCGCAAGGCGATCCGCCTGATGCAGCTCGCCGACCGGTTCGGTTTGCCGGTCGTCACGCTGGTCGACACCTCGGGCGCCTTTCCGGGCATCCAGGCCGAAGAGCGCGGGCAAGCCGAAGCGATCGCCCGCTCGACCGAACAATGCCTTGCGCTGGGCGTGCCGATGGTCGCTGCGGTGGTCGGCGAGGGCGGTTCGGGCGGCGCGATCGCGCTTGCCGCCGCCAATCGTGTGCTGATGTTCGAACATGCCGTCTATTCGGTCATTTCGCCCGAAGGTTGCGCGTCGATCCTGTGGCGCACGTCGGACAAGGCGGCCGATGCGGCGGCGGCGATGAAGATGTCGGCGCAGGACCTGCTCGGGCTCAAGGTCATCGACCGCATCGTTCCCGAACCCGTCGGCGGCGCGCACCGGGCGCCCGACGTCGCCATCGCCGCGCTCGGCGATGCGATCGATCAGGAACTGGGTGCGCTTTCGGGCCTGCCGCGCGACACGCTGCTCGCCGCGCGCGAGGAAAAATTCCTCGCGATGGGGCGCGCTTAGCGGCGTTCCGGTCGGAACCCGATCACGGGTCATGGCGTTATTTTTCCAGAATCGACAGGCCGCGGTCCATCAGGCGGCTTGTCTTGTCGCGCGACGGGAATATTCCTGAGCGAATTATCGAGTGGGAGGCACGGGATGAGCTGGAAGACCGGGAAGACGCTGGCGGCGGCCTTGGCGATGGGCGGCATCGCCTTTACCGGCGCGGCCGATGCGCAGCTGAAGGCGATCAAGACGCAGACCAACATCTCGGCGGCCGAACGCAAGCAGGGCGACGAGGCGCATCCGCAATTGCTCCAGGAATTCGGCGGCGCGTACAGCGGGCCGCAGGCGTCCTATGTGAACCGCATCGGGCAGAATATCGCGGTCCAGTCGGGTCTGTCGCGCAGCCCGAGCGATTTCACCGTGACCCTGCTCAATTCGCCGGTGAACAACGCCTTCGCGATCCCCGGCGGCTACGTCTATGTCACGCGCCAGCTGATGGCGCTGATGAACGACGAGGCCGAACTGGCGGGTGTGCTCGGGCACGAAGTCGGCCATGTCGCCGCGCAGCACAGCAAGAAGCGCCAGTCGGCTGCGACGCGCAACCAGATCCTCGGCGTGCTCGGCGCGGTACTCGGCGGCGCGATCGGCGACAATGGCGGCCTGCTCGGCGGACTTGGCGGCCTGCTCCAGAATAATTCGATGCGCGTCGCGCAGCTTGCGACGCTCGGCTTTTCGCGCAGCCAGGAATTGCAGGCCGACCAGCTCGGCGTCCAGTATCTGCGTAGCGCCGGCTATGATCCGCTCGCGCTCTCGACGATGCTCGCCAGTCTCGCCGCGCAAACGAGCCTCGATGCGCGGCTGGCCGGCGGCGATGCGCGCTCGCTGCCCGAATGGGCGAGCACGCACCCCGACCCCGCATCGCGCGTGCGCAATGCGCAGACGCTGGCAAGCCGCGTCGGCGGCAGCGGCGGCAACCGCAACGCCGACGCCTTTTTCGCGTCGGTCGACGGCGTGCTCTATGGCGACGATCCGGCGCAGGGTGTGGTCGAGGGGCGCGATTTCCTTCACCCCGATCTCAGGCTGCGCTTCACCGTCCCGAACGGTTACGGGATGCAAAATGGAGCGACCGCAGTCTTGGTCAGCGGCAACGGCGGGCAGGCGCAATTTACGACCGGCGCCTACAGCGGCGACATGAACGCCTATATCGCCGCAGCGTTCAAGGCGGTCGCGGGTAACGCCTCGATCAGCCCCGGCGCTATCCAGCGGACGACGGTGAACGGCATCCCGGCCTCCTATTCGACCGCGCGGGTTAACAGCCAGTCGGGGCAGGTCGACGTCACCGTCTTTGCTTATGAATTTTCGCGAAGCAGCGCATTCCACTTCGTCACGCTGACCAAGGCGGGCGGTGGCGGCGTGTTCAATTCGATGTTCAACAGCGTCCGGCGCCTGAGCACGGCCGAAGCGGCGGCAATCAAGCCGCGGCGGATCGATGTGGTAACGGTGGGACGCGGCGACACGATGGCGAGCCTTGCGCGGCGCATGGCCTATAGCGATTATCAGGCCGAACGTTTCCAGGTGCTCAATCGTCTGACCGCGTCGAGCCGGCTGACGCCGGGGCAGCGGGTCAAGATCGTCGTCTACGCCAGCCGATAGCCGCGCGCGGACAAAAAAAGGGCGGTGACAAAGCCACCGCCCTTTCTTTTTGGTCGGGCCGCCGAAGCGGACCGAACGTCAGAAGCTTACTTCTTCAGTTCGGTGTCAACCTTGTTGAAGGTGTTGCTGACGCTGTTGCCGACGGCGCCCATCGCGGTGATACCGGCAACGGCGATGAGAGCGGCGATCAGGCCGTATTCGATGGCGGTCGCGGCCTTGGTGTCGCGAGCGAATTTCTTGATGAACTTCATGACTGGTCTCCTGATTTCACTTACCCTGTTGACGGTCTGGTCTGGGTCAACATCTGCGGTTCTAGGACGAATAGGTTTTGAAAATCTTAATGTGCCGAGGAAGTTGCGAGGGGTCGTTTGTCCAAAAAAGGGACGCCGGCGCCCGTGCTACATATTCTGCTGGGCTGCGTTCGAAACGTCGTTCCACATGCCGCCAGTCGAATTCGCCACATTGCCGACAGCGGTAACAGCCGCCAGAAAGACGAGGGCCAGTATCAGCCCATATTCGACGGCTGTGGCGGCCCTGGTCGACCGCATCAGCCTGTAAATGTTGCGCATTGTTCCACCCCTGACTGAATTTATAGTTCCCGAGGGTTCCCATATTCGCATAGGAAGGTTAACAATTTGTCCGTGTCCAGCCCCGGAAAACCGCCAAAAAATAGCTTGGTCGTCGTCGCCGCGGCGCTCGTCGATCGCGATGGGCGATTGCTTGTGCAGCAGCGCCCCGAGGGCCTGCCGATGGCGGGGCTGTGGGAGTTCCCGGGCGGCAAGCTCGAGGCGGGCGAGACGCCCGAGACGGCGCTGATCCGCGAACTGGGCGAGGAACTGGCGATCGACGTCGACCATGCCTGTCTCGCGCCTGCCTGTTTTGCCAGCGACATGCTCGGCGACCGCCATCTGCTGCTGCTGCTCTATGTGTGCCGCAAGTGGCGCGGAACCCCGGTCGCACAGCATGCCACCGCGCTACGCTGGGTGCGCCCCATTGAACTGCACGGACTCGCCATGCCGCCCGCCGACAAGCCGCTGATCGGGCTGCTCGAGGCGTTGATCTAGCTTTTCGGTTTCAACGCATCGGCAAGCGATGCTGTCCCGCTGCCGCGGCGGGCGGGTTGCGGCTGGTCGGGATGCGGTGCCCAGCCGCTGAAATGGACGAGGCGAAAACTTTCGGCGGTGCGGCCGTCGGGGTCTGCCTGCGCACCGAAGGCGACCGCGATGCGCGCGACCTCTTCGCGAGTCAGGGACGGCGGCGCGGGCGCGAGCCGGCTGGCCAGCCCGGTGGCACGCAGGTCGCGGACGAGCGCGAACCAGTCGGCATAACGCACGGTCAGTGCCTCGACGTCCACGACGGGCAGGGCAAAGCCGACGCGCTGGAGCAGGTTCCCCATCGCCGCGAGATCGATCTGCGGATGCAGGCGGGCGATCGGCCGCACCCCTTCGGCCATGACCGCGCGGCGCAATCTGGGCAGACTACCGTCGCCGACGAAGGTGCCGAGAAGCAGGCCGTCGGGCGCCAGCAACGCGCGAAGGCGCACGAGCGCGCCAGGCACGTCGTTGATGCCGTCGAGTCCGCCGGGCCAGACGATAAGGTCGAAACTGGCAAGGGGCAGGTCGATGGCGTCGGCCTCCACGGCCGTCGCGCCGCTCGCGGCCGCGAGCCGCGGGCCGGCCTCGATGATCGTCAATCGGGTGCCGGTGCTGCGCAGATTGTCGGCAAGCACCGCGTCATGCGCGCCGATGAGCAGGGTGCGGGGAAACTCGCGCGTCACCATCGCGAGCCGGTCGAGCAAGGTTTCGGCGATGATCGGCGCAAGGAAATTCACCGATGCGGGAAGGCGCGCCATGCGATCGCGCTGGGCGCCGTGGCGGGCGGGGGAGAAAAGCGGGCGGGGAGGCTGCGACATGCGCCGCTTGTGCCGCCCCCGGCGATGCTTCACAAGCATCGGATGGCGATGGCGATGGGGGAAGCCGAAGAAAAAGTAGGGGCGGCGGGGGCGTTGCTTCGCGGCATTCGCGGTGCAGTGCGCGCGGTCGTCGACTATGCGCTGCCGCCGCGCTGTCCGGGCTGCGGCCTGATCGTCGGCGAGGATCGGCAATTCTGCTTGCAATGCTGGTCGTCGCTCGATTTCCTCGACGGTCCTGCCTGCGCTTCTTGCTCGATCCCGTTGCCGTCGGCGCTACCCGGCTCGCCGATGGCGTGTGGGGCCTGTCTCGCCAGCCCGCCGCCGTTCGATGGAGCGCCCGCCGCCGTCGCCTATGGCGCGGTGGCGCGGACCGTCGCGTTGCGGCTCAAATATGGGCGGCGGACCGGGCATGCCCGGTTGATGGCCCGGCTGATGGCAAGGCAGCTCGCGGCACTGGGCGCGCCGGGGGACATGTTGCTGGTGCCGGTCCCGCTGCATCGCTGGCGGCTCTGGTCGCGCGGGTTCAACCAGGCGGCACTGGTAGCCGACGAGCTGGCGCGGATTACGGGCGCCCCGCGAGATCATCACCTGCTGTTGCGGACGCGGGCGACCGCGTCGCTGCGCGGCAAGGGGCGAAAGGAACGCGAACGCATCGTCGGCGGCGCGTTCGCGCTCGCACCGGGCGCGAAATCGCGCACGGCGGGCCGGAATCTGGTACTGATCGACGATGTCCATGCCAGCGGTGCCACCCTGCGCGCGGCGGCGCGGGCTTTACGGCGCAGCGGCGCCGCGCGAGTCTCTGCGCTGACGTGGGCGCGGGTCGTTCCCGACGCGCTGCTGGCGGGCAACATATTTGACTTTGCTTCGTTGGATTCCGATATGATGGACCAAGCGATGACAGGATAGCCAGATGGCCAAGATTGAAGTTTTCACCAAATTCCTCTGCCCCTATTGTACGCGGGCGAAGGCGCTGCTCGACCGCAAGGGGGTAGAATATCGGGAAATCGACGTGACGATGGACCGCGCGGGGTTCGACGCGATGGTCGAACGCGCCGGCGGTGCGCGGACCGTCCCGCAGATTTTCATCGACGACAGGCACATCGGCGGCAGCGACGATATGGCGGCGCTCGACGCGCGCGGTGGCCTCGATCCTTTGCTCGGATTGGGTTGAGTTGATCGTTTTCGACCTTTGTTGTGCCGCCGGCGACCACCGGTTCGAAGCCTGGTTCGCGAGCGGCGACAGCTTTTCCGAGCAACAGGCGCGGGGGCTGATCGCCTGTCCGGTTTGCGGCGATAGCGCGGTTCGCAAAGCGGCGATGGCGCCGCGCGTCGGCGCCAAGTCGAACCAGATGCCTGCGGTCGCCGTAAAGTCGACGGGAGCGCCGGTGAATGGCGAACCCTCGCCGGATCTGGTGCGCAAGGTGATCGCCGAGATTGCTGTCAAGCAAGCGGAGATGCTGCCGCAGTCGCGCTGGGTCGGCCGCGATTTTGCCGACGCGGCGCGCGCGATGCACGAAGGCCGCGTGACCGAGGACCTGATCCATGGGCAGGCGTCGCCCGAGGAAGCGCAGGGATTGCGCGACGACGGGATCGCCGCGATGCCATTGCTCGTGCCGATCGCCCCGCCCGATGCGATCAACTGACCGCCGCGACGAAAGCCGCGCGGCGAAGTCTGCGGCCCCGGAACCTGTTCCGCTTTGCCGATATGAAGAACTGGCGCGGCGCGAGAATCGTGCCCGTTCGACAGAAGCTGCCAAGCGCGGGCCTGTGCCGCAGTTAATTGACTACCCCGATTGACGCTTTGCGTCCCCCGCCGCTACACGAACCGCGGCGCACCCGTAGCTCAGCAGGATAGAGCATCAGATTCCTAATCTGGGGGCCGTGGGTTCGAATCCCGCCGGGTGCACCAAACTCCCGTTTTGGCAAGGCAGGCATGTCCCCCGAGCGCTTTGGGGGTCAGAGATCGACCTCTGCGCGCACCGTCGCGCGTCCCGCCGCATCGCGCGCCCACAGGCGAGCGCCGTCGTCCTGGCGCGCGAGGCACAGCTCGAAGGGCGCGCCGTCGATCAGCGGAGCTTCGGCGCGGAAGGCGAAGCGGCGCGGCGCAAAGCCTGCGCGGACGGCGTGATCCATCAGCAGCGTCGCGATAAGCGGGCCATGGACGACAAGCCCGGCATAGCCTTCGACATCGCGGGCATAGTCGCGGTCGTAATGAATCCGGTGCGCATTGAAGGTGAGCGCCGAATAGCGGAACAGCAGCACCGGATCGGGCGTAATACTGCGGACGGCGTCGGCGGGTTCGGGTTCGGCCGGCGCGACGGGCGGCGGCGGCGTCGCAGGCCCGGTTGCGGCTTCACGAAACACGATGTCCTGCTCCTCGCGGATCGCGGGGACACCGTCAGCGGCGATGTCGTGGCGCAGCGTGACGAACAGGAGGTCGCCGCTTGCGCCGCGCTTGGGCTTGATCGCGGCGATCGTGGTGATGCGCGTCAGCGCCGCGCCGACCGCGATCGGCGACAGGAATTCGACGCGGCTTCCCGCCCACATCCGCCGCGGCAGCGGGGTGGGGGGGAGCAGGCCGTGCCCGTCGCGGCGCGGATGGCCGTCGGCACCGATCACCGACTGGCGCGCATCGGGCAGGAAATAGAGCCAGTGGCCGAGCGGCGGGACCGTGCCCGGCGCCCAAGGCGAAACATCATGGTCGAGCAGCGCAGCCAGACCGGCAAGCGGCGCGGGAGCGGCGATATCGGTGCGCGTTTCGCTGCGGCCGACCCATTCGGAATAGTCGTCCATTCCGGCCTCAGAAGCTTTTGGGTAGGCCAAGCGCGTGCGTCGCGACGTGGCTCAGGATCAAATTGGTGCTGATCGGCGCGACCTGATAGAGCCGCGTCTCGCGGAATTTGCGCTCGATGTCATATTCCTCGGCAAAGCCGAAACCGCCGTGGGTCTGGATGCACATGTCGGCGGCGTACCAGCTCGCCTCGGACGCGAGCATCTTCGCGATATTGGCCTCGGTACCGCAATCGGCGCCCGCGTCGAACAGGCGCGCCGCCTTGTCGACCATCTCGGCGGCGGCGGCGATCTGGACCCACGCGCGCGCGATCGGAAACTGGACGCCCTGATTTTCGCCGATCGGGCGGCCGAACACTTCGCGCTCCTTGGCATAGGCCGATGCGCGGTCGACGAAGAAGCGGCCGTCGCCGATGCATTCGGACGCGATCAGGATACGTTCGGCGTTCATGCCCGAGAGGATGTAGCGAAAACCCTTGCCCTCTTCGCCGATCAGGTTCGCGGCGGGGACTTCGAGATCGTCGAAGAAAAGCTCGGTCGTCGCATGGTTGAGCATCGTCCGCACCGGCCGGATCGTCAGCCCCTTGCCCTGAGCCTCGCGCATGTCGACGAGCAGAACGCTCATCCCGTCGGACGATTTGGCGCACTCCTCGCGCGGGGTGGTGCGGCAGAGCAGGACCATCAGGTCCGAATGTTCCGCGCGGCTGATCCAGATCTTCTGGCCGTTGACGATATATTTGTCGCCGACCCGCTTGGCGAAAGTGCGGATGCGCGTGGTGTCGGTTCCCGCGGTCGGTTCGGTGACCCCGAACGCCTGCAGCCGCAGTTCGCCGCTGGCAATCGCGGGCAGATAGGCCTGTTTCTGCGCTTCGGACCCGTGCTTGAGCAGCGTGCCCATCGTGTACATCTGCGCATGGCACGCGCCGCCGTTGCAGCCCGACCGGTGGATTTCCTCGAGCACCGCGGTTGCGGCGCCGAGGCCGAGGCCCGACCCGCCATAGGCTTCGGGGATCAGCACCGACAGGAAGCCCGCGTCGGTCAGCGTGCGGACGAATTCGGTCGGATAGATGCGGTCGCGGTCGAGCGCCTGCCAATATTCGCCCGGGAAGCCGGCGCACAGGCGGCGGACGGCTTCGCGGATTTCGGGATGGCTTTCTTGTCGGGCGTCGGACATCGGCGTTCACATCTCCTTGGTCGCGAACATGCTTAGGCCGCTAAGGAGCCGCACGCCAAGATGAATCGAAGAAGGCGGGGGCCTTGCTGCGCTGCAAGGCCCCCGCCGCGGCAAATCAGGCGATCACTTCGACCAGATGACGGCCGTCGTCGCGGTCCGACACGCGGAACCGCGTGTCGGTGAAGCGTTCGATCAGGCCGGCCGCGGTCCGCATATGCTCGCTCGGCTTGACCGTCGTGAACGCGCCGCCGCGCGCGAACGCCATCGGCAGCAACAGCTGGTCCTGCAGATAGGGGCCCGCGAACGCATCGCTCGCGAGATAGCCCGCCATGCGCTTGGCCGCGGTTTGCGCAAGCCGCTCGGCGGGAAGGCCGAGCTTGCCGAAGCCCGATATGATCTCGGTGACATGCTCGAATTCGGCTTCGACCAGCAACGCGTTGCCCGGACCCTGCTCGGCCGGGACCTGCCGCGTGACAAAGGCCTCTTCGGGCCATTCGGGCAGCGTCTTTCGCGCGGTCTTGAGTTCGCGTTCGGCGACGTCGAAGGGAATGCCCGCAACGATGGCGGTCACCGACACGCCGCGCCGCGCGCCGCGCTCGATACATTCGACCGGGCGAAGCGGTGCAGGCACGATATCGACCTCGATCCGCCCGCCACCGCGCGGGAAAAAGCCGTGGCGGACAAGCCGCGCCGAAACCGTCGGTCCCATGCGGCGAAGGACAGGCAGCAGCGTGCGCTCGATAAAGTCGAACGGCGGCGCCGCCATCGCGTGCGTCCCGCCTTCGATCACCAGTCGCGACGGCGCGTCGGCGGTCATCAGCGGCACGAGGATCGTCTGGAGGACGAGCCCGGTGCTCCCTGCGGTGCCGACGGCGAAGTGATAGTCGCCGGGCGTGACGCGCCCGGGGCGGAAGCCGATGCTGTTCGACCCCACGGCCAGCCCCGAGCATTCGGCGCCGCCGATCACGCACGCGGCCTCGATCGCGGTCACATGCTGGCGCATGAGCCCCGGCTTCTCGCGTCCGCCGCGGATATTTTCGATCGTGAAGGGCTGCCCGGTCATGAGCGCCAGCGCACACGCGTAGCGCAGCACCTGCCCGCCGCCTTCGCCTTCCGATCCGTCGATGATGATCATCATTCTTCTTCTACTACCAGATCCAGAAACAGCGCGTTCGCCTCGGCGGCAAAGGCGGCGCTCGGCGGACGCGCGGGCACTTCACCCGCACGCCCCAGTTCGTCGGCGATCAGCGCATCGATTTCGGGCACACGCGCGATCGGTCCCGCCTCGCGCGTGTCCGCCTTCAACGCGACCAGCCGCTCGATCTCTTCGCTGGCCGAGGGCGGCAAGTCCGCTTCGACCATCAGCCGCTGCAACTGCATCGGCGGCCGGCGCGAGGGATCGCGCCGCAGCACGCGGATCGCAAGCGCGGGGCGCAGCGCATAGAAATAGCGCTTCACCGAAACTTCCTGCGCGTCCTGTAACCAGCGTGCGACCGACGTGCGCCCGAGCTTGGCATAGTGCAGCGCAAAGCCGTTGGGGTCGAAATGCCGGTCCTTGAGCTCCGCCATGCGCGCGATGACCGGGTGCGCAGCGCGATAGTGGATGGGCGATTCGACCCATTCGGACAGCACCGAATTGTTGCGCAGCATCAGCCCCAGCGCCTTGCGGATGTCCCACCCATTGAGGTCGATCTCGTCGACGATCTCGCGCTCGATCACGTCGCGCACCGGGCTCAGCGCCAGATAGTCGCGGCGCGGCCGGACGTAGAGGAAGCGCACGTCGTAATCGCTGTCGGGCGAGGGGAAACCCCACGCGCGCGATCCCGATTCGATCGCGAGCAGCAGGCGCACGCCATCGTCCGCCTCGACGGCGGACAGGCGGGTTTCGATTTCGTGCCGGATGGCGGGTTCGATGCTCATCTTCTTCCAACTTCTGTTCATAACGTCCGGCAGATCAAGGCATCCACCAGAACCACCAGCCTTTTTCCTTGCGATCGTCCGACGTCGCTACGCCGAAATCGCCGATGCCGACCTCCACTTCGGCAAAAGCCGCGCGCAGGGTGTGAAGCCGCTTGTTCCCGAAGGTCAGGATCAGCTTGTCGCCGTCCGCCTCCATCGACAGATCGCCAGCATCGGGCTCGAACGCGACCCGCATCGTCGCGAACCGATCCGCCTTGGGTTCGCCGAAGTTCGGAACAGTGGCGATCGCCGCCGTCACCGGCGCGATCTTCAAGGTCCGATGACACGCGCTTTCGCCGCCCATCCGGTCGATAAGGTCGCAGATCGAACGGCAACCCGCCGGGTCGCCGGTGAAATGCCATTCGCCCGCGTGCTTGCTGCGTTTCGGATAGCGCCAGACGAATATCCGGCCCTCCTGCCGCCATTCGGCGACCCGGTCGTGCATGATGTCCCCCTTTGGATGGCGGCGTGAAGGGGATCACCCCTTCACGCACACCACCTGCTTCAGCGTATGGACGATTTCGACGAGGTCGGCCTGCGCCGCCATCACCGCCTCGATCGGCTTGTATGCCTTCGGCGTTTCGTCGATGACGCCTTCGTCCTTGCGGCATTCGACGCCCGCGGTGTCGGCGATATGCTCGTCGAGCGTGACGAGCTTTTTCGCCGCGGTGCGGCTCATGACGCGGCCCGCGCCATGGCTGCAGCTATCGAAGCTTTCGGCGTTGCCCAGCCCGCGCACGATGAACGATTTTGCGCCCATCGAACCCGGGATGATCCCCATCGTGCCCTTCGCTGCGCGCACGGCACCCTTGCGGGTGACGAGCACATTCTCGCCGAAATGGTTCTCGCGCGTCACATAATTGTGATGGCAGTTCACCGCTTCGGCCTCGGCCTCGAAGGGCTTGGCGATCTGGAGCCGGATCGCGGCGATGACGTTCGCCATCATCATGCGCCGGTTCAGTGCCGCAAAGTCCTGCGCCCAGCCGACCGCCTCGACATAATCGTCGAAATGATCGGTCCCTTCCGGGAAGTACGCCAGATCTTCGTCGGGCAGGTTGATGAACCATTTGCGCATGTCCTTCTTCGCCAGTTCGATGAAGTAGGTACCGATCGCGTTGCCGACGCCGCGCGATCCCGAATGCAGCATCACCCACACCCGGCCTTCCGTATCCAGGCACAGCTCGATGAAATGGTTTCCCGTTCCGAGCGTGCCCAGATGCGTCAGGTTGTTGGTGTTCTTCAGCCGCGGATGCTTGGCGACGATGCGTCCGAAGCGTTCGGCGAGCGTCGCCCAGGCGTCGACGATCGCCGCCGGGGGATCGCCCCACGAACCATGATCGCGCTGGCCGCGTCCGACCGACCGGCCGTGCGGAACCGCCGCCTCGATCGCGCTGCGGATGCCCTCGAGGTTGTCGGGCAGGTCGTGCGCCATCAGCGTCGTGCGCGCGGCCATCATGCCGCAGCCGATGTCGACGCCGACCGCGGCCGGGATCACCGCGCCCTTGGTCGGGATCACCGATCCGACGGTGGCGCCGATGCCGACATGGACGTCGGGCATCGCCGCGACATGCTTGAACACGAACGGCATTTTTGCCGCCTTGGTCAACTGCGCGCGCGCCATGTCCTCGACGGGCACGCCGCGCGTCCACATCTTGACCGGGCGTCCGCCCTCGACATTCATCACTTCATAGCTCGTCCGGGTCATGGCTGACCTCCTTCTTCCTGTTCTTCATGGTGCCGGCGACGAGGCGTGGCGAGACATTTTTCCTGAGCTACTCCGGCATGCCGGGGGCGGACTTGAACCGCCGACCTTCCGCAATGAAGCGGACGCTCTGACCCTGTAGTCCCGCCGGCATTCGCCGACATGTTTCGGGTGCTGGCAACGAGTGTGTGGCGAGACATCCGGATTTCTCCGGTGCGGAGTCGAACCGCGGGCCTTTCGGCCTGACCGATGTAGTCCCGCCGGCATTTGCCAGCCTGAAATGGGTGCCGGCGGCGAGGGGTTGGTGAGACGTTTCCGATGTAGTCCCACCGGCATCCGCCGGCATGAAAGTGTCTCGCAGCGACGAGACATGGCGAGACGGCGGTCCTTAAGCTACGTTCCTGCGGCGGGATTCGAACCCGCATCTCCCCGGTCCCTTTCGGGGGCCAAGGCGCTTTACTCGTCGGACCTATATCGTTGGAGGATGTAGTCCCACCGGCATTCGCTGCGATATCTTTCGAGATTTTGTGACGGGTCACGGCGACGAGGATTGGAAAAGACTTGCCCTAAGGCTGGTGCTCTACCCGGCTGAGCTACCGTCCGTTGCCGGACGAGCGGGATTCGAACCCGCGACCGCCACATTACCAATGTAGTCCTTCCCGGCATTCGCCGTGACCCATTTTCATACCTCCGTTTCGTTGACGATCTCGACCCAGTCGCGCGTTTCGCCGGAAGCGAAGCGAGCCATCGCGTCGAAGACCGCGTCGGTGAAGCCACCGACATTCATGATGTCCTTCCGGTCACGCGCTTGCGTGGTGCCATAGGGCTGGATGTCGATGCAGATCAGCTTCGCGCCCGGGTTCCGGGCCTTCAGCTTCTTCCATTCGTTCATCGTCGCCGTGGCGCCGTGGCGCGAGGGATCGATCCAGCTTTCGTTGTCGGACACGATCACCACCGTATCGACTTCCGCCCGTTCGCGGTTGAGCCGCGCGAGCGGAGCCGAGACATTGGTGCCGCCGCCGCCGATCGCCGCCAGCCGTGCCGCGTTGACCGCGACGCGTGCCTTGGGATCGAGCGCCATGTCGACGACGTCGACATCGAAGGGCATCACCCGCGCCTGCCGGTTGGTACGCAGCACCGCCGCCGCGACGAGCGCCGCGATGTCGATGCAGCGGACCGCCGAGGTCGCGCCCTTGCGGTATCCGGTCGCCGCCCAGCTCATCGAGCCCGAAACGTCCGGACAGACCACGACCTTGCCCGCCAGCACCGGGACTGTCGCGAGCGACAGCTCCAGCGCCTCTTCGAGCGCGGCCTGAACGCGAAGCGGAACCGCCTCGCCGACCTGACCCATCGCGACCATCAGCTGATACGGCGCCGGGCGAACCCGGGCGATCGTATCGGCATCGGACAGTCGCGCCGCGACCGTGTCGGTGACCCCCTTCACATCGAACGCACCATTACGCGCCAGCGTGTTCAGGTTCATGCGCAGCGCCTGCCAGCCGATCCGGCCGGAAAGCTCCGCCCAATTCTCGGCGGTCAGCGGAAAGGCGGTCAGCCATTCGAACGGCACCGGGGGCAACGCGCCCTTGGGGTCGCGCTTCCAGGCCTCGAACGCCGCGATCTCCGCGGGCAACGCCGCGACATCATAGGGCTTGCCGATCAGCCAGCCATAGAAGGCGCGCCGCTCGGCCGAAGCCGGCGCCGGGTGGACCATACGGACGATATCGGCGAGGCTGGGATCCTTGCCCGTCGCCGCGGCCATGAGCTGCGGTATCGAGGCCTGTTCCAGCCATTCGCGGACGAGCCGCTTGGGACGCGAGCCGAGCGAACGGCGGCCGACCTGGCCCGAACGCATGATCTGCACGAAGTTGCGCAGCATGCGGCCGTTGTCGATCACGCGGCCGAAGACGCGCACTGCGAGGTCGGGATCGGCGACGGTGAGATATGCGGCGAGCAACGCCGGCATATCCTTCATCGCGCCCGCCTTGCGGGCATAGATCGCGGCCTTGGCGACGAAATCGGGCGACACGGCCTGAGCCGCCGCCAGAACGTCGGCGAGCTGCGCATCGGCGCCCGAATAAAAGCCGTCCGACAGCGTGCCGGTCGCGGCAAGCTGTGCGAGCTTCGCTTCGGGGCCATAGGCATAGGCTGCGCCGCCGGCGTCGTTCACCGCATCGGTCTGCGGCAGGAAGCGTGCGAGCGCCGTGGAAAACAGGTTCTTGTTGGCCATCGTCCAACTCCTTCGAAATCTCTTGCCGGACCCTCGGGGGCGGCCAGCCTATTCCGGCCGCCCCTTCGTTCCACTTGTGCCGGGGGACGTGAGCCCCGACGCCGACAGAATTGCAGGAGGCGTGCCAATCGAAAAAGCGATCGGTGGACTTTCATCAAGACATTGTTTTTAAATGTATAAAAATGGGGTGGCCAATTCTCGCTTGGCTAGGGCAAGGAGAAAGTACGATTATATTGTATCGTAGTTTATCCTGTAGTATAAATTCCCCATGAAGCCCGTAACCGTCATCGGATTCCTCGGCTCGACGCTCGATGCCGCCAAGTTCGGCCCGTCGCGTTGGAACAAGTGGCGGCCGACGGTCAGCATCTGCATGCAGGAAGATTTGCGCGTCGACCGCTTCGTCCTGCTCCATGGCAGCTACCACCGCAGGCTCGCCGACTATGTCATGGACGATATCCGCGACGTCTCGCCCGAAACCGAGGTGGTGCCGCAACTGCTCGACTTCGACGATCCCTGGGATTTCGAGGAAGTATATGGAAAGCTGCTCGATTTCGCGCGGAGCTTCCCGTTCGATCCCGACAATCAGGATTATCTCGTCCACATCACCACGGGGACGCACGTCGCGCAAATCTGTCTCTTCCTGCTTACGGAGGCGCGCTACCTGCCCGGACGCTTGCTGCAGACGCAACCGCGACGCGGCGCGCCGCAGCCGACCGGTACGTGGAATGTCATCGATCTCGACCTGTCGCGTTACGACAGCATCGCGACGCGCTTTGCCGAAGCGAGCGCCGAGAGTGCGAGCTTTCTGAAAAGCGGGATCGAGACGCAGAACGCTGCCTTTAACCGGATGATCGACGAGATCGAGCAGGTCGCGGTGCGCAGCCGCGCACCGATCCTGCTGATGGGCCCGACCGGTGCGGGCAAGAGCCAGCTGGCACGCAAAATCTATGAGCTCAAAAAGCTGCGGCATCAGATTGCCGGCCCGTTCGTCGAGGTCAATTGCGCGACGCTGAAGGGCGACAGCGCGATGTCGGCGCTGTTCGGACACCGCAAGGGTGCTTTCACCGGCGCGGCGCAGGATCGTCCGGGCCTGCTCAAATCGGCCGACAAGGGGCTGCTCTTCCTCGACGAGATCGGCGAACTCGGTCTCGACGAACAGGCGATGATCCTGCGCGCGATCGAGGAAGGGCGTTTTCTTCCCGTCGGCGCCGACAGCGAGGCGCGTAGCGAATTCCAGCTGATCGCCGGCACCAATCGCGATCTGGTGGGCGCGGTCGATGCCGGGCGCTTCCGCGAGGATTTGTTCGCGCGGCTCAACCTCTGGACATTCAGCCTGCCGGGGCTCGCGCAGCGTCGCGAGGATATCGCCCCCAACCTCGATTACGAACTGGAGCGTTTCGCCGAGCGCGAAGGAGCACGCGTCACCTTCAACAAGGAAGCGCGCGAAAAATATCTGGCTTTCGCCGAAAGCCCCTCCGCCCTCTGGAGGGGCAATTTTCGCGATCTGGCGGCGAGTGTCACGCGCATGGCGACGCTCAGTCCGGCGGGGCGGATCGATTCCGGCGCGGTCGCATTCGAAACCGGCAGGCTGCAATCGCTATGGTCGCCCGGCGAGGCGCGCGGCGATGTACTCGACGATCTGTTGCCCGAAAGCCGGCTTCGGACGATCGATCCGTTCGATCGGGTGCAGCTTGCCTATGTCGTCGCTGTCTGCCGGCAGCACGGCAGCCTCTCCGCGGCGGGCCGGTCACTCTTCGCGGCATCGCGCGAGGAACGCAAGTCGACCAACGATGCCGACCGGCTGCGCAAATATCTGGCGCGCTTCGACCTCGATTGGGCGGGCGTCGTCGCACGCTGATCTGCAACCGCAGCTGCGGAAGCGGTGGCAGCCCCTATCGAAGCGCGCTATCGCACCCCCGACGGTAACAAGCCGCCGATCATGGTCGAACGCGCCTGCGTGGCGTGTCCGGCTTGCAAGGCGGGCACAAGGGATGGGATATGAGTGACAGGATCGCGTTGATCGAGGCGGGCGGGACCAAGTTCATCGTGGGTGTGGGCGACCCTGCGCGGCAAATTTACACGCGGACCCGCATCGACACGACGCGTCCCGACGAAACGATCCCCGCTGCGATCGATTGGCTGCGCGCGCAGGGCGGCGACTATGCCGCGGTGGGTATTGCCAGCTTTGGGCCCCTCGATCTCGATCGCGCGTCGCCCAAATGGGGCCATATCACTCGCACGACCAAGCCGTACTGGAGCGACGCCGACATCGCCGGTCCCTTCGCGCGCGCCTTTGGCTGCCCCGTCGCAATCGATACCGACGTCAATGGTGCCGCGCTCGCCGAATGGAAATGGGGCGCGGGGCAGGGGACGAATTCGACGCTCTATCTCACCGTCGGTACCGGCGTCGGCGGCGGCGCGGTCGTGGGCGGGCGCCTTGTTCACGGCCTCAGCCACCCCGAAATGGGCCATATTCGCATGCCGCGCCACCCCGCCGATACCGGTTTTGCGGGCCATTGCCCCTTCCACGGCGACTGTCTCGAAGGGCTGGCCGCGGGCCCGTCGATCATCGCGCGCTGGGGCGTTTCGCTGTCGGACCTGTCCGCCGATCATATCGGGCACGAGATCATCGCCTGGTATCTCGCGCAGGCTGCGCAGACTTTCCAGGCTATCCTCGAACCCGCGCGCATCGTCCTTGGCGGCGGCGTGCTGGGGACGCCCGGCTTGCTCGATCGCGTTCGGGCGGAGGCCGCCAAGGCGGCGGCAGGCTATTTCGCGGGGACACCCGGGGAGATCATCGTGGCGCCCGCGCTCGGCGAAAATACCGGCCTGCTCGGGGCGCTCGCTCTCGCCGAGGATCACATTCTTCCGGGATAAGATCGTCGGATGTCCGGGCGGCGGTGGGTGACCACCGCCCGCACGATCAGTGGCGTGCGAGTTCGTCGCGGCCGACCACCATATAATGGACCTCGTCCGGCCCGTCGGCGAAGCGCAGGTGGCGCACGTCGGCGTAAAGCTCGGCGAGCGGCGTCCAGTGCGAGATGCCCGTCGCACCGTGAATCTGGATCGCCTGGTCGATGATCTGGCAGGCGCGTTCGGGGACCATTGCCTTTGCCATGCTCACCCAGACGCGAGCCTCGCGATTGCCGAGCAGGTCCATCGCCTTCGCGGCCTTGAGTACGATCAGGCGCATCGCCTCGATCTCGACCCGCGCGCGCGCGATGACTTCGAGATTCTTGCCGAGCTGCGACAGCGGCCGGCCAAAGGCGGTGCGCGAATTGCCGCGCTTCACCATCAGGTCGAGCGCGACCTCGGCCTTGCCGATCGTGCGCATGCAATGGTGGATGCGGCCCGGCCCGAGGCGCATCTGCGAAATCTCGAATCCGCGTCCCTCGCCGAGCAGGATATTCTCGCGCGGCACGCGGACATTGTCGAACCGCATGTGCATATGGCCCTGCGGCGCGTGGTCGGCGCCGAACACGCGCATCGGGCCGAGCACCTGTACGCCCGGCGTGTCCATCGGCACGAGGATCTGCGAATGCTGCCCCTTGCGCGAGGCTTCGGGATTGGTCTTGAGCATGCAGATGAGGATCTTGCAGCGCGGGTCGCCCGCGCCGCTGATGAAATATTTCTCGCCGTTGATGACCCATTCATCGCCGTCGAGCACCGCGCTGGTTTCAAGGTTGCTCGCGTCGGACGAGGCGACGCCGGGTTCGGTCATCACATAGGCCGAACGGATTTCGCCGTTGAGGAGGGGCTTCAGCCAGCGCTCCTTCTGCTCGGGCGTGCCGACCATTTCGAGCACTTCCATATTCCCGGTATCGGGCGCCGAGCAGTTCAGCGATTCCGAGGCGAGCGGCGATTTGCCCAGCTCGGCGGCGATATAGGCATAGTCGAGATTGCTGAGCGGCGTCCCGGTGTCGCCATGTGGCAGGAAGAAGTTCCAGAGGCCGGCGGCCTTCGCCTTGTTCTTCGCGCCCTCGAGCAGTTCGAGCTGTCCCGGCGCCCAGCTCCAGCGGTCGGCGCGACCTTCGCCGAGGCGGAAAAACTCCTCGGTGATCGGGTCGACATTTTCCGCGATGTGGCGCTTCACCGCATCGAACAGCGGCTGCGCTTCCTTCGACATTCTGAGGTCATTGAGTTCGGCTTGGAGTTCGATTTCGGTCATTTGGCTCTCCGATGATTTTCACCGGAACGCTAGCGGCATCGACCTATCAAGGAAAATGATAGGATCGAATAATCTATATTCACCTCACGAATGACTAGGCCGCCTTGGTCAGCTCGTCGATGATGATCGCGCGTAGCCAGCCGAGCCCGGGATCGGCCTGCGCCGCCTGATGCCAGTAAAGATAATTGCCGCCGGACTCGATCGGCAACGGCAGGTCGACAAGCTGCATCGGCCAAATCGCATCGAGCACTGCCGCGTGCGACCGGGGTAGCGCGAACAGCATGTCGGACGTTGCGACGATCTGCCAGGCGGTGATCGCGTGCTGGCAGCGTACGGCGACGCGCCGCGCCAGCCCCATGCGGTCGAGCGCCATGTCCTCGACACCGGGACCATAGGGCCGCGCCGTCGCGATGATGTGGTCGAGCGCCAGATAGGTGTCGAGGTCGATCGATCCCGCGACGCGGGGATGGCCCTTGCGCGCGATCACGACGAGCGGTTCGGTCCCGAGGTAATGGCGGCACATCCGCTCGTCGGCGGGCAGCGCGACATCGAGCGCGAGGTCGAGATCGCCGTTCGCCAGCATCGACACCAGATCGCGGCGGCGGAAGGTCACGCTGGCGAGCGCGACGTTCGGCGCCTCGGCGCGCACCCGCGACACGAGCGGAGAAAAACGCGGCATCTCGCCCGACAGCCGGACGCCGATGCGGAACTCGCGCGTCGAGGCTGCGGGGTCGAAGGCGGCCGCGGCGTCGAGCGCGACGTCGAGCCCGCGCAGCGCCTCGCGCACCGGACCGGCGATGGCGCGCGCGGCCGACGTCGGGACCAGCCGGTTGCCCTGCCGCACGAACAGCGGATCGTCGAACTGCGTGCGCAGCCGGGTCAGTGCATGGCTGATCGCGGGCTGCGACAGGTTCAGGTGCCGCGCCGCCGCCGATACCCCGCCCTTGGCAAAGATCGCGTCGAAAATCCGCAGCAGGTTGAGGTCGAACCGGGCGAGGTGCCGCAAGATTTGTTCCTAGGCGAGTTGGCACGGGTCGTGACGACCAAGCCTAGCAACCCGGCGAGCGAAAGGGAACCGGACGCCCGACCCTGTCCCAAGGTACAGGGTGCCTGCTGCATATGTATCCCGGCTCCTGTCGGGCTGCACGATATCGGTGGCGGCCGAAACATCCGATCCAGTCTCCATAAGAACCGCAAAAAAGAGGAGACCTACATGACGATCAACACCCTTCTGAAACCGGAGGCACCCGCTGCCGACGAGCTGGTTCCGTCGCGTTACGCGCTGAAGGTAGGCGATATCGACGTTCTGGTGATCAGCGACGGCGTGCTGCCGATTCCGGCGCATGTCCTCGCGCACAACGTCGCGCCCGACGTCCTCGACAACTGGCTCGACGATCAGTTCCTGCCGCATGAAATCGCCGAATGGCCGCTGAATGTCCTCGTCGTGCGCAGCGGCGACCAGACCATCCTTGTCGACGCAGGGCTGGGCATGGACCCCAACCTCAATCTCGAAAAGGCCGGCCGGCTCGTGCAGCGGCTCGAAGCTGCCGGTATCGCGCTGTCGTCGATCACCGACGTCGTGGTGACGCACATGCATATGGATCATATCGGCGGCCTGATCATCGACGGCACGCACGATCGCTTTCGTCCGGACCTGCGCGTCCATGTCGCGGCCGCCGAAGTCGAATTCTGGAAGGCTCCCGATTTTTCGAAGACCGTCATGCCGCAGGGCTTCCCCGACGCGCTTCGGGGCGCCGCAAAACGGTTCATGGCGCAATATGGCGACCAGATCGTGACCTTCGAGACCGAAGCCCAAGTGGCGCCCGGCGTCACCGCGCTGCTTACCGGCGGTCACACCCCGGGACACTGCATGGTCCGCGTCGCGTCGGGCGATGACCGGCTGACCTTCGTCGGCGATGCGATCTTCCAGGTCGGGTTCGACCAGCCCGAATGGTTCAATGGCTTCGAGCATGATCCCGAAGAATCGGCACGCGTTCGTATCAATCTCCTGCGCCAGTTCGCCGAAACGCGCGAAGCGTTCGTCGCGACGCATCTTCCCTTTCCGTCGATCTACCATGTGGCGGTGGCGGGCGACGCGTTCCGCGCCGTGCCTGCCGTCTGGGACTATTGACCGGCTGTCGGCGCCATCTGCCAATCGGGGATCTGAATATGACGATATTGGAAGAATTCATGGCCAGTCGCCGGTCGTTCATGGTCGCCGGCGGCGCCATGGCGATCGCCGGCAGCCTTTCATGGCCCGGCGCGGGTTTCGGTGCCTCTCTCCCTTCCGCCAACCAAGGAGCACATCCGATGAATTTCATTACCGCAGCCGACGGCGTGCAGATTTTTTACAAGGATTGGGGACCACGCGATGCCCAGCCGCTCGTCTTCCATCACGGCTGGCCGCTGACCGCCGACGAATGGGACAACCAGCTGCTCTTCTTCCTCGCACAGGGTTATCGCGTGATCGCGCACGACCGGCGCGGCCATGGCCGTTCGACCCAGACCGACACGGGGAACGACATGGACACCTATGCCGCCGACGTCGCGGCGCTGGTCGCCGCGCTGGGGCTCAAGGGCGCGGTGCATATCGGCCATTCGACCGGCGGCGGTGAAGCCGCGCATTATGTCGCGCGCGCACGGCCGGGTACGGTTTCGAAACTGATCCTCGTCGGTGCCGTGCCGCCGGTGATGGTCCGGAAGGCGAGCAACCCGGGCGGCCTGCCGATCGAGGTCTTCGACGGGTTCCGCAAGGCGCTCGCCGCCGATCGCTCGCAATTCTACCTCGATATCGCCTCGGGCCCCTTCTACGGCTTCAACCGCGATGGCGCGAAGATCAGCAAGGGGCTGGTCCAGAACTGGTGGCGCCAAGGCATGGTCGGTAGCGCCAAGGCGCATTATGACTGCATCAAGGCTTTTTCCGAAACCGACTTCACCGAAGATTTGAAGGCAATCGCGGTCCCGACGCTGGTCATGCACGGCACCGACGACCAGGTCGTTCCTTATGCGGACTCGGCGCCGCTGTCGGCGAAGCTGCTCGCGAAGGGCGTGCTCAAGACCTACGAAGGCTATCCGCACGGCATGGCGGCGACCAACGCCGACGAGATCAACGCGGATATGCTCGCCTTCATTCGCGGATAAGGATTGTGCCGGGGCGAGCCTCCGCTCGCTCCGGCCGCCTTCCATTGACGCCCCGTTAACCAATCTCCGGCATAGCTCGTCGATCATCCAGGGACGTGGGCAAGCCAATGAAATTCGATCCGATCAACCCGGCCGCACAACTGCTCGACCAGTCGGTTGCAAGCGACTGCGGCGAACTGGCGGTGGGTTGCAGCGACGCCGCGGGACGGATCAAGCGTTCGACCGAGCAGATGGAGCGCCAGATCGGCGAGCTTGGCCGGCTCGAGGAATATGTCGTCAGCCTCGAGGCCGATCAGCGCCAGATCGCCGATTCGACCGATGAGGCGAAGCTGTTGTCGGCGCGTGCGTGCGAACAGCTCGATGCCGGGGCCGAACGCGTCAACGCCGCCGTTACCGAGTTCCGCTCGGTCATCGATCTTGTCGCGCGCCTCGGCACGCACGTCACCAATTTCGCCGCGGTGATGGAGCAGGTGCAGCAGGTGAGCCAGTCGATCGAGTCGATCGCCAAGACCACCAACATGCTGGCGCTCAATGCCGCGATCGAGGCCGAGCGCGCGGGCGATGCCGGCCGGACCTTTGCGGTCGTCGCGGCCGAGGTGAAGAAGCTTGCGCAGAATACGCGCGGCGCGACCGACGAAATCCGCCGCAGCATCGGCAGCCTCGCCGCCGAGGCGAGCGGGCTTGTCGCGGAGATCCAGACCGGCGTCGAACAGTCGAGCCGCGCCGAGGCGCAGTTCGAAACGATTACCGACGCGCTGCACGACGCGACGCATCTCGTCGCGCTGCTCGACGACCAGAGCGACCGGATCGCGCAGTCGAGCGCGATGGTGCATGCCAATGGCGCGAAGGTACGCGAGGCGCTCGACAGCGTCGTCACGTCGGTGCGCGACAATAGTTCGACCCTCGACGGCACCCGCGATTCGATCCTGTCGATGGAGCATGTGTCGAACCGCATGTTCAACGCAGTGATTTCGGCGGGGGTCAGCCCACAGGATTCGGCGATCGTCGAACTGGCAGCGAAAGTGCGTGACGAATTCGTCGGTCTTGCCGAAACCGCGATCGCGCGCGGCGAGTTGACGACGGAGCAGCTTTTCGATGTGAATTATGTGCGCGTTCCGGGCTCGAACCCCGAACGCTTCCGTACCACGCTCTGTGACTGGGCAGATGCCAACTGGCGTCCGCTGTTCGATCGTATCGTCGCGAGCCACCCCGAGATCAAGATGTCGTCCGCGGGCGATATGAACGGTTTTTTGCCTACCCACATCACCGACTGCTCGCGCGCGCCGACCGGCGAACTCGAACATGACACCGCGCACTGTCGAAACGGTCGCATTCTGCTCGACGAAACCGACCTGGCGGCCAAGCGCAGCACCGCGCCCTTCTTCATGACCGTCTATCGCCAGGAAGGCGACGGCATCAATTATCTGACGGTGCGCAACGTCTATATGCCTGCGGTGATCAACGGTCGCCGCTGGGGCGACGTCGAGGTTGCCTATCAGCTCTGAGGGCCGGGCGGCGCCGGCGGCTGCGCCGGATATCGATCCATGGCCGGATCGATCGTCGCCCAGGCGGGCGCTTCGCTCGTCCAGATCGCCATCGTGGGTTTCAGATCATGCGGCTGGTCGAGTACCCCGAGACGCACCACGCGCATCTGGGGCCGCGCCGACGAGGCGCTGAACATCGGCGTGCCGCATATAGGGCAATGCGACCGGGTCAGCGTATTGCCGCTGTCGGCGATATAGCTATCCGATGCCAGAATCCCGTCTACGACGATATCTTCGGTCCGGAAGATGGCATTGTGCGTCGCGCCGCCTGCTGCGATCTTCTGGCAGCGCCCGCACCAGCATTGGCGAACCGCGAGCGCCTCGCCGTCGATACGAACCTGGACCGCGCCGCACGAACAGCGGCCGGTGTAGCGCATCAACTGCCCTGACGGCGCGCCATGAAGGCGAGCTTTTCGAACAGCATCACATCCTGCTCATTCTTGAGCAGCGCGCCGTGGAGCGGCGGGATCGCCTTGCCGACGTCGCGGTTCTGGAGCACCTCGAGCGGCATATCCTCGTTGAGCAGCAGCTTGAGCCAGTCGATCAGCTCGCTGGTCGAGGGCTTTTTCTTGAGGCCGGGGACTTCGCGAACCTCATAGAAGATGTCCATTGCGCGGCTGACGAGCGTCTTCTGGATTCCGGGGAAGTGAACCTCGACGATCTCGGCCATCGTGTCGCGGTCGGGGAATTTGATATAATGGAAGAAGCAACGACGCAGGAAAGCGTCGGGCAATTCTTTCTCGTTGTTCGAGGTGATGACGACGATCGGGCGCTCCTTTGCGACGATTGTCTCGTCGGTCTCATAGACATGGAACGCCATGCGATCGAGTTCCTGAAGCAGGTCGTTCGGGAATTCGATGTCGGCCTTGTCGATCTCGTCGATCAGCAGGACGGGGAGCTTGGGCGAGGTGAACGCCTCCCACAATTTGCCCTTGCGGATATAGTTGCGGATGTCGTGGACGCGCTCTTCGCCGAGCTGGCCGTCGCGCAGGCGCGCCACCGCGTCATATTCGTAAAGGCCCTGCTGCGCCTTCGTCGTCGATTTGATGTTCCAGGTGATCAGCGGCGCGTCGAACGCCTTGGCGATCTCTTCGGCGAGCACGGTCTTGCCGGTGCCGGGTTCGCCCTTCACGAGCAGCGGACGGCGCAGCAAGGTCGCGGCATTGACCGCGACCTTCAGGTCGTCGGTGGCGATATAGGCGCTGGTACCTTCGAAACGCATCGGCTCGCAGCCTTTCCCTTAACGTGAACGTCAAGTAGGCATAGCGGCGACGGGGAAGCGGTGCAAGCGGACTCCCGTTCGAGGGCGCGCCGCGCGCGTACGGTCAGGGGTGGACGCGGCTCGCGGCGCGAACCGACATCAGGTCCCACAGGCCGCTGTGCTGGGTGATCAGCTGCTGCGCGCCGAACACCATCGCGCGCTCGACCGCGGGGTTGCCGTCGGCGACCGTGCCCGCCAGCCGTGCGGTTTCGCGCAGGTCGGGAAGGGCACAGGTCGGGGGTGCCAGATCGAGCCGTTGCGCGCTGATATCGAGCAGGACGCGGATCGTCCGCCAGTCGAGCGTCAGCGCGATCGCCGCGCCGACCGCGCAACCATGGCGATCCGATTCCGCGAGCATGTCGATTGCCTTGCGCTGCGCGGCGACCGCGGCTTCGCACTGGGCCTGCCCCTGCGTGCTCGGCACCGGGCCGACCGCCGAGGCGATCTTCGACAGGAAGGCGCGTTCGAGGGCAAATGCGTCGGCTGCTTCGTCCATCCATTGGCGCGATGCGGGATCGACCGCCTTGCGTGCGGCATTGTCGATCACGCCCGGATGGCGGCCGTGGAGGAGGCAGAGGAAGTGTACGGCATCGGCGAGATTGCGCATCGCCTCGGGGCCGTTCGACAGCGCGCCCGAGCGGACGTGCGGGTGCGCGCCGGTGCCGTCGCTGGCGACCAGCGAATCGAGCATTTCGGCGACGCCGCGCGTCTGCAGCTTGGGCTGTGTCGATGGGCTCAACGCTCGATCCTCGCTGTGGTTGGGCGCCGGGCCCAAGCCGATGGAATGTCAGCGATCGGTCATAAGCCAACGTCGTAAACGTCGCGTTTATAAGCGGCGGATCGATCCGAATTTTTCCTGTTCCAGTCAGGGACAAGTCCGCCGGAAGGCAAGGGGGCCGGCAAGCACCGGGGAGAGCTTGCCGGCCCCGTCTATGGCGCCGGGGCGCCATCGGAGCGGAGAGGCCAGACGGGGAGAGGGATGCCCGGCCGGTACCGCTCAAGCTGCGAGCGCGAGTTCCTCGACCTTGTCGGTCTTCGGCGCTTCGGTTTCGATAGCATTCAGCGCGGGCTGGGCCGGCGCTGCCGTCTTCGCGGGGAAGATCAGCCGCGATGCGAGCACGACGAGACCGAGCGCGAAATAGGCCATGAAGGTCTGCGCGGGGAAGAAGAAGAGCGGCGCGATGAACGCGAGGCGGAGCCACAGGGGGTTGAAGCCAAAATCCTGGCCAACGGCCTCGCAGATACCGAAGAAGGTGTCGCGGCGGCGGAAGAGGTTGGTGGTTTCGTTTTCCATTTTTTCGTCTTTCCCTTTGGCTGCGGGCATCGCCCCGTGCCGATGTCGAAAGCATCGCAAAGGCCGTGCCAATTTGTGCAGTCCCTCGAATTTCCGGGCTTTTCCTGTCTCGCCCCGACAGGCTTCCCTTCAGTCCTCGTGAATCCTTTCCCAACGAATGGGAACAGTTGCCATTTGATGGGTCACGCCTGAACCGATCATGAAGCCCTCTGCATCGCGACGACGGGGGCTATCTGGGGCGCGAAGATGAAGATTTAAAGAAGGCGCTGCCGAAAAATTGTGCGGCGCAGCATCGGATCAAGACTTTGATCCAAAGTGCAAAATAGAACGCCCCGCCGGTGAGGGCGGGGCGTCTGATGTTTCGAGGATCCGAAGGGCTTACTGGTCGAGGAAGCTGCGCATCTTGCGGCTGCGCGACGGGTGCTTCAGCTTGCGGAGCGCCTTCGCCTCGATCTGGCGGATACGTTCGCGCGTCACGCTGAACTGCTGACCCACTTCTTCGAGCGTGTGGTCGGTGTTCATGCCGATGCCGAAGCGCATGCGGAGAACACGTTCCTCGCGCGGGGTGAGCGACGCCAGGACTCGGGTCACCGTTTCCTTGAGGTTCGACTGCACCGCGGCATCGACCGGGATGACGGCGTTCTTGTCCTCGATGAAATCGCCGAGGTGGCTGTCTTCCTCGTCGCCGATCGGCGTTTCGAGGCTGATCGGCTCCTTGGCGATCTTCATCACCTTGCGAACCTTTTCGAGCGGCATCGACAGGCGCTCGGCCATTTCCTCGGGCGTCGGCTCGCGGCCGCTCTCATGGAGGAACTGGCGGCTGCAGCGCACGAGCTTGTTGATCGTCTCGATCATATGGACCGGGATACGGATCGTACGCGCCTGGTCGGCGATCGATCGGGTGATCGCCTGCCGGATCCACCAGGTCGCATAGGTCGAGAATTTGTAGCCGCGGCGGTACTCGAACTTGTCGACCGCCTTCATCAGGCCGATATTGCCTTCCTGGATGAGGTCGAGGAACTGCAGGCCGCGGTTCGTGTACTTCTTGGCGATCGAGATCACGAGGCGGAGGTTCGCTTCGACCATTTCCTTCTTGGCGATGCGCGCCTCGCGCTCGCCCTTCTGGACCATGTTCACGACGCGGCGGAATTCGGTCAGGCTCATGCCCGCCGCCTGCGCGATTTCCGAAATCTCGATGCGGATGCGGTCGACCGCGCCGCCTTCATTCTCGGCGAAGGCAGCCCATTTCTTGTCGATCGTCCCGACGTCCTCGAGCCAATTCTCTTCGAGCTCGCGCCCGACATAATTGTCGAGGAACGACTTGCGCGGCACCTTGTGGCGCTCGGCGAGACGCAGCATCTGGCCGCCGAGTGCGGTCAGGCGGCGGTTATAGCTGTAGAGCTGGTCGACGAGATATTCGATCTTGGTGCCGTGGAACTGCACGCTCTCGACCTGCGCGGTGAGTTCTTCGCGCAGCTTGTGGTACTTCTTTTCCGACGCTGCGGGGAATTCCTCGCCGCCAGAGAGCGATTCGAGGCGCGCTTCCTGCAGCTTCGAGAAGGCCTTGAAACTCTTGGTGATGTTCGCGAACTTCTCGAGCGCGTCGGGCTTCAGCAGCTCTTCCATCGCCGCGAGGCTGAGGGTGTTGTCTTCCTCGTCTTCCTCGAAATTCTCGCGCTTGCCCGACGAGCCTTCGCCGTCTTCGTCGTCGCCGTCGGCCGAGGGTTCTTCCTCGACCTCGTCCTCGTCCTTGAACGAGACGCCGGCGGTCTTTTCGCTGATCTCGCCATCGTCCTCGGCGCCTTCCTCATCGAGGTTTTCGGGCGCCGGGTCCTTCGACAGCATCGCTTCGAGATCGACGATCTCGCGCAACTGCATGTCGCCATTGTTGAGCGCGGTCGACCAGTCGATGATTGCGTTGAAGGTCAGCGGGCTTTCGCACAGCCCGAGGATCATCGTGTCGCGGCCTGCCTCGATACGCTTCGCGATCGCGATTTCGCCTTCGCGGCTGAGCAGTTCGACCGCGCCCATTTCGCGCAGGTACATGCGAACGGGATCGTCGGTGCGATCGACCGTTTCCTTCTTCTTCTCGATCGCGGGGTTCGACACCGACCCCGTGCCGGCGCTGACGTCGACATCGTCGTCGGCTTCCTGGTCGGCCTCTTCCTGCACATCCTCGTCGCTTTCGACGATGTTGATGCCCATGTCGGAGATCGCCGACATGATATCCTCGATCTGCTCGGACGACATCTCGTCCTGCGGCAGCGCCGCATTCAGCTCGTCGTAGGTCAGGTAACCGCGCTTCTTGCCGCGCGCGATCAGCTTTTTGACGTCGGCCTCGTTGAGGTCGATCAGCGGGGCGTCGGTATCGGTTTCGGCGGCGGTGTTCTTGGTGGCCATTCTTGTTCCTTGCCTTGGGGCAATAAGGGGTTTCGGTTCTAGGCGCCGCTTTCGCGTAACGCCTGGAGCCGGTGCATCAGGTCTTCATCCATCGCCCGCAGCCGGTTCTGCTCCGCGATGGATTGGTCATCGAGTCTGGCCCTGGCGATCTCATCGGCTTGCAAACGACGCATTTTCAGCTCCGCCTGCGTGTTTACGAGAGAGATGAACTCCGAAAGTTCCCTCTGCGCCCGATCATGATCGATGGCCTCATTCTTCTTCGGCGAGCGATTGAATGAGAAGTGCATTCCATCGGCTCGGAGCAATGTCGTCGCCCTATTATACACTTTCATTGGCTCCAATATGGCAAGCAACCCCTCGCAATCAAGCCCTTCCTGCCGCATCGCGATGTCAAGCATCGCGTCGAGCAGTTCGGCGTCGGCCGGATCGCCGATCGACAGTCGCGCCAGTTCCTCGTCGTGGCGCCGGATAACCGCGGGATAGCGCAGCAATCCGCCGATCAGCGCGGCGATCAGCGGTGCCGCGATCCCGGCCTGCCCGATGAAACGCGTTTCGTCCGCCGGAGGTTGCAACCGCGGATCGGGCGCGAAGCGACGTCCCCCTCCACCGAATCCGCCGCGCGGCGCGTTCGGGGTCCAGGGCTGGCGCACGCCGCGCTCAGGCTGTTTGCGCGCGAACAGCGTGTCGAGCCGTTCGCGAAACGCCTCGCGGTAATGGTGTCGCACGTCGGCATCCTCGATCGCGTCGGCGTGCGCGAGCAGGCGCGTCTTGAGCGCGGCGCGTTCTTCGGGCGTCGCGAGCGGCCCGGCGGCGACCTCGTGCGCCCACAGGCGCTCGACGAGCGGCTGCGCTTCGTCCAGGATGTCGACGAAGCCCGAAGCGCCCCGCGCGCGGACGAGGTCGTCGGGATCCTGTCCCGCAGGCAGCGTTGCGAAGGCAAGACTGAAGCCCGGGCGGAGGAGGGGCAGCGCGCGCATCGCGGCGCGCATCGCGGCCTTCTGTCCTGCGGCGTCGCCGTCGAAGCAGAGCACCGGCACGGGCACCATGCGCCAGATCATCCCGAGCTGGTTTTCGGTGAGCGCGGTGCCGAGCGGCGCGACCGCGTCGGCGATCCCCGCCTCGGCGAGCGCGATCACGTCCATATAGCCTTCGACGACGATGATCCGGTTCGTCTGCCGCGACGCGGGGCTCGCCTTGTCGAGATTATAGAGCGTGCGCCCCTTGTCGAAGAGCGGCGTGTCGGGCGAGTTCAGATATTTGGGCTCGCCGTCGCCGAGGATGCGTCCCCCGAACGCGATCACCCGACCGCGCGCGTCGCGGATCGGGATCATCAGACGGCCGCGGAAGCGGTCGTAGGGCTCCTTGTCGTCGACTGCGATGAGCATTCCCGCCTCGACGAGCATCGCGGTCGGGAATTTCTTGAGCGCTTCCTTGAGCGCACTCCGGCTCTCGGGCGCAAGGCCGAAGCCGAACGCCTTGCGCGTCGCCTCCGAAATACCGCGCTTGGCGAGATACTCGCGCGCGGGCGTACCGTTGCTGCTGCCGAGCTGCTGCGTGAACCAGTCGGCGGCCGCCTGCGTCACGTCGCGCAGGCTCGCCTGCTCCTCGGCCTTTTTCGCGGCGCGCGGATCGGCGGCCGGAACCTCCATGCCGGCTTCGGCGGCCAGCTCCTTCACCGCGTCCATGAAGCTGAGGCCGCGCTGGTCGGTCATCCAGCGGATCGCATCGCCATGCGCGCTGCAACCGAAGCAGTGATAGAAGCCCTTTTCGTCGTTGATCGTGAAGCTTGGCGTCTTCTCGTTATGGAAGGGGCAGCACGCCTTATACTCGCGCCCCGCGCGCGTGACCTTCACCGTCCGCCCGATGAGCGTCGACAGCGTGATCCGCGAGCGGAGTTCGTCCAGCCATTGCGGGGTGAGGGTCAAGCTTCCCCCTCCCGCTTGCGGGAGGGGTTAGGGGAGGGCATGTCCGCAAGCACGCGTTCGATTTCAATCACGACGCCTTCGATCCGCTCCAGCACATCATTGTTCCAGAACCGGATCACTCTATATCCCTGTGCTTCCAGATAGGCCGTGCGCGCTCGGTCTTTTTCTACATCAACCGCGTGCTGGCCGCCATCGACTTCGATGATGAGTTTGGCCGACCGCGAGACAAAATCACAAATGAACGGGCCGATCGGAAATTGGCGATTGAAGCGGATGCCGACTACTTTGCGTGCGCTCAATTGCTCCCAGAGTTTCCGTTCCGCTGGAGTAGCGTTCAGGCGGAGTTCGCGGGAGCGCATGGTCGGTCGTTTGTAGCCCTTATCCAAACAGGCCCTCCCCCGACCCCTCCCGCAAGCGGGAGGGGAGAATATGCGCTCGCGGCCCAGCCAGTTCCCCTCCCGCTTGCGGGAGGGGCTAGGGGAGGGCGTGTCTTCTTACGAGAGCGCCGCCTTCACCCACCCACTCGCCTTGCTCATGTCGAGCTGGCTGCCGAGCCGGTCCTTCACCGCGGCCATCACCTTGCCCATGTCCTTCGGGCTCGTCGCGCCAAGTTCGTCGACGATCGCCTTGATCGCCGCGGTCGCATCGGCCTCGGAAAGCTGTGCGGGCAGGAAATCCTCGATCACGACGACCTCGGCCGCCTCGATGTCGGCGAGTTCCTGGCGGCCGCCCTGTTCGTACATGGTGATCGATTCGCGGCGCTGCTTGACCATTTTCTGCAGCACGTCGGTGACGAGCACATCGTCGTCGGCCGGCGCGGTGCCGGTGCGGAGCTCGATGTCCTTGTCCTTGATCTTGGCCAGCATCAGCCGGATGGTGCCCAAACGCGCCTTGTCGCCGGCTTTCATCGCGGCGACCTGCGCAGCCTTGATGTCGTCACGAATCATGCGTGTCCCCATGCGCTGCAAATTTCGGAAAGGCCCTCTCTAGCGAGAAGTTTCCTAATCCGATAGCTTGTGAATCACTTTTTTGCCTCCTACTTGGTCGGCCGTTTAGCCCCCCGTCCGGAGCATTTTGAATGGCACCTGCCAACCCCTCTGCCGCGCCTGCGGCCCAGCCCTCGGGCGCCACCGGCGTCCTTGTCCTTGCCGATGGCACGATCCTGTGGGGCGTGGGTTACGGCGCGAGCGGCGCTGCTGTGGGCGAGATTTGTTTCAACACGTCGATGACGGGTTATCAGGAAATCCTGACCGACCCCTCCTATGCGGGGCAGATCGTCACCTTCACCTTCCCGCACATCGGCAATGTCGGCGCGAACCCCGAGGATATGGAACGCGGCGTCCACGGCGCGCTCGGCGCGATCACGCGCGAGCTGCCGACGCAGCCCAGCAATTTCCGCAGCGTCCAGACGCTTCCCGAATGGATGGCCGAACAGGGCGTGATCGGGCTCGCGGGCATCGACACGCGCGCGCTCACCCGCCGCATCCGCGACGCGGGCGCGCCGAATGGCGTGATCGCGCACAGCCCCGACGGCAAGTTCGACATCGACGAACTGCTCGCCATGGCGCGTGGCTGGGCGGGGCTCGAGGGCATGGACCTTGCGAAGGCGGTCAGCCGCACCGACACCGGCGACTGGACCGGCGGCGCGTGGACGCTGGGGCATGGCTATGCGACCGAGGACGGCGGCGAGCGGCCGCATGTCGTCGCGATCGATTATGGCGCAAAGGACAATATCTTCCGCAACCTCGTAAAGGCCGGCGCGCGCGTCACCGTGGTCCCCGCGACCGCGAGCCTCGAAGAAGTGCTCAGCCACAAGCCCGCGGGCGTGTTCCTGTCGAACGGCCCCGGCGACCCGGCCGCGACGGGCGATTATGCGGTGCCGGTGATCCAGGGCCTGCTCGAACGCGACGTGCCGATCTTCGGCATCTGCCTCGGCCACCAGATGCTCGGTCTCGCGGCGGGCGCAAAGACCGTGAAGATGCATCAGGGCCACCGCGGCGCGAACCATCCGGTTCAACGTGCCGAGGATGGCGTGGTCGAGATCACCAGCATGAACCACGGCTTCGCGGTCGACGCATCGACCTTGCCCGCGGGCGTGGTCGAAACGCACAAGAGCCTGTTCGACGGATCGAACTGCGGCATCGCGATCACCGGCAAGAACGCATTCAGTGTGCAATATCACCCCGAGGCCAGTCCGGGCCCGCAGGATAGTTTTTACCTGTTCGAGAAGTTCGTGGGTGGGTTGGGGTGAATCGCTCTGCGCTCCTTTGGATGCTGGCAGGCGCCGTACCCGTTGCATTGGCGGCGGCGGCCGCCAATCTGTGGCCGCAAGGGGCGGAACCAGAGCGACTGTATCTGCGAATTGCTGATGATAACTACGATTTACCAGCCAATTATCCGTGGGAAAAGGTTGGGGCCTTCAGTGCGATGTTGGCTAGGAAATGTGGGATCAATCGTTTTGAAACTGATTCAATCGGTCTTCATCACACAGGATCAACATTTGTTTCGATAGATGCGGTTCCGACCGACAGGCTTGATTGTTTGATCGGGGAAGCCCGCATCAATGGAATGACCATTTCCGTTTCCCGAGGGACAGCCCCGACGACGATTGAATGCCTGCCGGGACGCCCCTCGAGATTCCAACCACCAGAAAATATCGACCCCGAGGCGGTCTTCCGCTGTGAACGCCTCCGCAAAAAGCAGCAAGATCGACTGCCGACGAAAGAAAATAATGCCCAAAAGAACTGACATCCAATCCATCCTCGTCATCGGCGCCGGCCCGATCGTTATCGGCCAGGCGTGCGAGTTCGACTATTCGGGGACGCAGGCGATCAAGGCGCTGAAGGAGGAGGGCTATCGCATCGTCCTCGTCAACTCCAACCCGGCGACGATCATGACCGATCCCGACCTCGCCGACGCGACCTATGTCGAGCCGATCACGCCCGAGATCGTCGCGAAGATCATCGCGAAAGAGCGCCCCGATGCAGTGCTGCCGACGATGGGCGGGCAGACCGCGCTCAACACCGCGCTCGCGCTCGCGCAGGACGGCACGCTCGCCAAGTACGGCGTCGAGATGATCGGCGCCGATGCCGAGGCGATCGACAAGGCCGAGGACCGGATCAAGTTCCGCGACGCGATGGACAAGATCGGGCTGGAAAGTGCGCGCTCGGGCATTGCGCACACGCTCGACGAGGCGTTCGCGGTGCTCGAACGCACCGGCTTGCCGTCGATCATCCGTCCCAGTTTCACCATGGGCGGCACCGGCGGCGGCATCGCGTATAACCGCGAGGAATTCGAACATATCGTCCGCGGCGGCCTGATCGCCTCGCCGACCACCGAAGTCCTGATCGAGGAATCGCTCCTCGGCTGGAAAGAATATGAGATGGAGGTGGTGCGCGACCGCAAGGACAATTGCATCATCATCTGTTCGATCGAAAATGTCGATCCGATGGGCGTGCATACCGGCGACAGCATCACCGTCGCGCCGGCGCTGACGCTGACCGACAAGGAATATCAGATCATGCGCAACGCGAGCATCGCGGTGCTGCGCGAGATCGGCGTCGAAACCGGCGGGTCGAACGTCCAGTTCGCGGTCAATCCCAAGGACGGCCGCCTGATCGTGATCGAGATGAACCCGCGCGTGTCGCGGTCGTCGGCGCTCGCATCGAAGGCGACGGGCTTTCCGATCGCCAAGGTCGCCGCGAAGCTCGCGGTCGGCTACACGCTCGACGAGATCATGAACGACATCACCGGCGTGACCCCGGCGTCGTTCGAACCGACGATCGACTATGTCGTCACCAAGATCCCGCGCTTCGCCTTCGAAAAGTTCAAGGGCGCCGAGGCGACTTTGTCGACCGCGATGAAGTCGGTCGGCGAGGTGATGGCGATCGGCCGTACCATCCATGAATCGATGCAGAAGGCGCTGCGCGGGCTGGAGACCGGCCTCTCGGGCTTCAACTTCGTCGACCGCCTCAAGGGCGCGAGCCACGACCAGCTTCGCAACGAACTGGCGCAGCGTACCCCCGACCGGCTGCTCAACACCGCGCAGGCGATCCGTGAAGGACTGCCGCTCGCCGACATCAACCGTGTCGCGGGCTACGACATGTGGTTCCTCGAACGCATCGCCGAGATCGTCGCCGCCGAACAGGATGTCTGCGAAAACGGCCTGCCGCGCGATGCCGAGGGGCTGCGCAAGCTGAAGGCCATGGGCTTTTCGGACAAGCGCCTTGCCTATCTCGCGCTCCAGTCGGCGAACCTTCGTCCCGGATCGCGGCAGGCGACCGCGCGCGGCAGCGGCCTGATCCACGAAGCGGTGAAGGCGATGACCGGCGGCGTCACCGAGGCCGAGGTGCGCGCGCTGCGCCACAAGCTCGGCGTGCGCCCGGTGTTCAAGACGATCGACACCTGCGCGGCGGAGTTCGCTGCAAAGACGCCCTATCTCTATTCGACCTACGAAGCCCCGACCTTCGGCGAGCCCGAAAATGAGGCGAACCCGTCGGATCGCAAAAAGGTCGTCATCCTCGGCGGCGGTCCGAACCGGATCGGGCAGGGGATCGAGTTCGACTATTGCTGCTGCCACGCCTGCTTCGCGCTCGAAGAGGCGGGCTATGAAACGATCATGGTCAACTGCAACCCCGAGACGGTGTCGACCGACTATGACACGTCGGATCGCCTCTATTTCGAACCACTGACCGCCGAGGACGTGCTCGAAATCCTGCACGTCGAGATGTCGAAGGGCGAACTCGTCGGCGTGATCGTCCAGTTCGGCGGGCAGACGCCGCTCAAGCTCGCGCAGGCGCTGGCGGAGGCGGGCATCCCGATCCTCGGCACCTCGCCCGATGCGATCGACTTGGCCGAAGACCGCGAGCGCTTCGCCGCGCTGGTCAACAAGCTCAGCCTCAAGCAGCCCGAAAACGGCATCGCGCGCAGCCGCGAGGAAGCCGTCGCGGTCGCGGCGCGCATCGGTTATCCGGTGCTGACGCGCCCCTCCTATGTGCTCGGCGGCCGCGCGATGGAGATCGTCGACGACCAGGCGCAGCTCGAAAATTATATCGAGACCGCGGTGCAGGTGTCGGGCGACTCGCCGGTGCTGATCGACCGTTATCTGCGCGACGCGATCGAGGTCGATGTCGACGCGCTGTGCGACGGCACCGACGTCGTCGTCGCGGGCGTGCTCCAGCATATCGAGGAAGCCGGGGTGCATTCGGGCGACAGCGCCTGCTCGATCCCGCCGTACAGCCTGTCGAACGAAATCGTCGCCGAGATCGAGCGGCAGGCCGATGCGCTGGCGCGCGCGCTCGAAGTGCGCGGCCTGATGAACATCCAGTTCGCGGTCAAGGGTGACGAGGTCTATCTGATCGAGGTGAACCCGCGCGCGAGCCGCACGGTGCCTTTCGTCGCGAAGGCCGTCGGCTCGCCGATCGCCAAGATTGCGGCGCGCGTGATGGCGGGCGAGAAGCTCGCCGACCTGCCGAAGATCAACCGCGACATCGACCATGTCGCGGTCAAGGAAGCGGTCTTCCCCTTCGCGCGCTTCCCCGGCACCGACCCGGTGCTGTCGCCCGAGATGAAGTCCACCGGCGAAGTCATGGGGATCGACAGCAATTTCAACCTTGCGTTCGCCAAGGCGCAGCTCGGCGCGGGCGACCGCCTGCCGACCGACGGCCGCGTCTTCGTGTCGGTGAAGGACAGCGACAAGCCGCGCATCCTTGGCGCGGTGAAACAGCTGACCGACTGGGGCTGGAAGGTCGTCGCGACCGGCGGCACCGCCGACTATCTGGCGAGCGAGGGCATCGAGGTCGAGCGCGTCAACAAGGTCGCCGAAGGCCGCCCGCACATCGTCGACCGGATCAAGGACGGCGACGTCCAGCTGATCTTCAACACGACCGAAGGCTGGCAGTCGTTGCAGGATTCGCAGTCGATCCGTGCCTCGGCATTGGCGGCCGACATCGCCTATTATACGACCGCCGCGGCAAGCGATGCGGCGACGCAGGCGATCGGGGCGCTCCGCGCGCATAGTCTTGAAGTAAAGCCGCTTCAGGACTATTATTGAAGATACCGCTCCACCCCCCGACATTGACGGAACAGCGGCGCAGCCGCCCGGCGAAGTTTCGCTGGCGCTGGATTATTGACGAAGGACAACAGGATAATGGCAAGCGTTGAAAAGGTGCCGATGCTGGCAGAAGGCTATGAGAAGCTGAACGCGCAACTCGCGACCCTCAAAGCCGAACGCCCGCTGATCGTCGATGCGATCGAGGAAGCGCGTGCGCATGGCGACCTTAGCGAAAATGCCGAATATCATGCAGCGAAAGAACGTCAGGGCCAGGTCGAAGCGACGATCGGCGACCTCGAGGACAAGCTGTCGCGCGCGCAGGTGATCGATCCGACGACGCTGTCGGGCGACCGCATCGTGTTCGGCGCGACCGTCACGCTCGCCGACGAGGACGACAAGCCCGTCCGCTACCAGATCGTCGGGCAGGCCGAGGCCGACGCCAAGGACGGCAAGATCAGCTATAATTCGCCGCTCGGTCGCGCGCTGATCGGCCGCCGTGTCGACGACGAGGTCGAGGTCACCGTGCCCGCGGGCGACAAATATTATCTGGTGACCAAGATCGAATTCATCTGACGGGACCGGCGCGATGAAGCCGCAGGATGCTCCGCTCGTCACGGGGTACGCGCTCGCTTGCGTCGCGCTGTTCGTCATCCTGTCGATTACGGGATATGAGCCGCAGGCGTTTATCGGCGCGGGCTTCATTCCCGCGCGCTTCGGCGCCGAGTTGATCGCGCCGCCGGGGACGGTACTTCCCTTCTTCCTGACGCCGCTGAGTTCGGCCTTCCTGCACGGCGGGGTGATGCACCTCGTCTTCAACCTGTTCGTGCTGCTGTTCGTCGGTCGCCAGCTCGAGGCGCCGCTAGGTGCAAAGGTGATGGCGGTCCTGCTCGTCGCCGGGGCCTATGCCGGCGCGTTCGCGCAATTTCTGGCCGATCCGCAGTCGAGGGTGCCGATGATCGGCGCCAGCGGCGCAATTTCGGCGGCGATTGCGGTGTTCGCGCTGATATACGGCCGGTCGCGAGCAAGGGCGATCGGGCCGATTTCCCGCTACTCGGTGCACGCGCTGTGGCTCGCCGCGGCCTGGATCGTCGTTCAGTTGCTCGTCGGTTTTTCTGGCGGCGGCGGCTTCGGCGCGGTCGCCATCTGGGCGCATGTCGGCGGCTTCCTCGCCGGACTGCTGCTGACGCGCCCGCTGCTGCGCTGGCGGTTCGGCGGGCGGTAGCGACTGATCAAGCGAATGTCGGCTTTGGGGTAGTGAACGGACGTTCGTTCAACCCACTTTCGTCGTCCCGGACTTGATCCGGGATCCACGATTTCAGCGCTGCGATGGATCCCGGATCAAGTCCGGGGTGACGACGCAGGATCGATCAGCGTCCGGTCGGCCGGTCGCTATCCCGCCAGCAATCCATCCGCCAGCAACAGCGCCACCCGGACGTCGACCCCACAGCCCTCGGCGCGTTTCGCCGCGATAAATTCCTCGATCCCGGCCAGCGGGACGCGGTGGACGGCGATATCCTCGCCCTCGACTCCGCCGCCGTCGCCGACCCTGGTCAATTCGGTCGCGACGAGCAGGGTGAAGCTCTCGCTGACCATGCCGGGCGAGCTGTAGAATTCGCCCACCGTGCGCCAATGGTCGGCGCGATAGCCGGTTTCTTCCTCCAGCTCGCGCGCGGCGGCAATTTCGGACGCTTCGCCCACGGTCTCGTCCCCGACCAGCCCCGCAGGCAGTTCGAGGCAGCGAACCTTGAGCGGCACGCGATATTGTTCGACCAATATGACATGGCGGCCGTCGTCGGCCTCGTCGATCGCGAGGATCACCGCGGCGTGGATGCCGCGCGAGCGCGAGACATATTCCCATGTGCCCTGTTGTTTGACGGTGATGAAGCGGCCTTCCCAGCGCGTTTCGATCGGGGTGTCGGCGCCGGGGCGGCTCATGTCTTTTCCTTCGTCAAAGTTCGATCAGGCGGTCGGGGAGTTCGTTCGGGTTTTCGCTGCCGCGCGGGAAATGTTCGGCCAGCACGATGCCCATCTGGCGCACTGCCTCGGCCATGCCTTCGCCGGGTCGTCCGGCGCGGACATGGTCGATCAGTGCCACCATCGCATCGCCCCACACCTCGGCCGATACTTTCGCTGCAATCGCCTCGTCGGCGACGATATCGGCACGATGTTCCTTGAGGCTGAGATAAAGGAGGACGCCGGTTCGTCCCGCGGTCTTGCCCTCGGTGCCGACCTTGAACAGGTCGATCGCGCGGGCACGCACGCGCTGCGCCTTGATCGCGCGCGGGGTCAGCGCCATCCGCAGCGGCCGCCACAGCAGGATCAGCCACATGCCGATCCATTTGATCACGCCGATGGCGATCACCGTCCCAAGCCATTGATTGGCCGTCAGCTCGTGCCCCCAGCCGCCAGTCAGCCGGTCGTAGAGGCCGCGATAAAATTCGGGAAACAGCGCGATCACCGACATGGCGACAAAGGCAACGATGCTCGCCCAGACCAGGGCGACATCGTCATAATCGTTCGATTTTGCGGCGACGACGGCGACGATTTCGCCGCTCGTATGCGCCTCGGCCGCCGCGACCGCGGCGGTGACGATATCATGGTCGGCTTCGCTGACGTGGCTGACTTTCATGGCTGCATCCCCCTACCAGCCGCCCGAGGCGCCGCCGCCCCCGAACGATCCGCCGCCGCCCGAGAAGCCGCCGAAACCGCCCCCGCCGCCACCCCAGCTCGATCCGCCGCCGCCCCACGAGGAACCGCCGCCGCTGCCGCCGCCCCAGTCGTCGCCGCCCCAGATGATGATCGGCGCATCCCATGGCCGGCCCTTGCGCCGTTTCTTGCCGCGCCGGCCGAGGCTGGAGAGCATCGGCAGGATGAAGAAGAAAAAGACGATGAAACCGATGAAGAAAAGCCCGCCCCAGTCGCCGTCGTCGGCGCGGTCGCGTTCGGCGGAATCGGCTGCCGCCGCGCGCGCCGCGGCTTCTTCGGGCGGCAGCTGGATCTGCTGCGCGATCGCGTTGACGCCGTCGCGGATGCCGCCGGGATAATCGTTCGCCTTGAACTTCGGCGTCACGACGTCACGGATGATCCGGCCCGACAGCGCATCGGTGAGGATCGGTTCGAGGCCGTAACCGACCGAAATATTCATCCGCCGCTCGTTCGGCGCGATCAGGAAGACGACACCGTCGTCCTTCTCGGCATCGCCGATCTTCCACTCGCGGCCGAGCTTGTAGCCATAGTCGGCGATGTCATTGCCATCGAGGCTGTTGACCGTCGCGACGACCAGCTGGTGCCCGGTCGTCTTCTCCAGCTGTTCGAGCTGGATGTCGAGATCGGCCTCTTCGGCTGCCGGAATGATCTCGGCCTGATCGACGACGCGCCCGGTCAGTTTGGGAAACGTCTGAGCGGATGTCGGCGCCGAGAGCAGCAGCAGCCCGGAAAGGGCGGCTGCCGCCATCGGACGGAGCAGGGCGGTCAGGCCCACCTTACTGGCCGAAGTCGACCTTCGGCGCCTGATTGGCGTTCGGGGTGACGGCGCGATACGGCGTCATCGGCTTCGCCCCGTGGACGATCTTTGCCCCGATGATGTCGGGGAAGGTCCGGATCGTCGTATTATAGTCCTGCACCGCGGCGTTATAGTCCTGTACCGTCACGTTGATGCGGTTTTCGGTGCCCTCGAGCTGCGTCATCAAGTCGGCGAAGCGCGCCTGGCTCTTGAGGTCGGGATATTGTTCGACGGTGACGAGCAGGCGGCCGAGCGCGCCCGACACATTGCCCTGCGCCTGTTGGAAAGCCTGCACTTTGGCGGGGTCGTTGAGGTCGTCGGTGCTGAGCTTGACCTGCGTCGCCGAAGCGCGCGCCTGGATCACGCCTTCGAGCGTCGACTGTTCGATCTTCGATGCGCCCTTGGCGGTTTCGACCAGATTGGGGATCAGGTCGGCGCGGCGCTGGTAAGCGGCCTCGACATTCGCCCATTTGGCCTTCGCGGCCTCTTCCTTGGTGGGAACACTGTTAATGCCGCAGGCGGACAGGCTCATCGCGGCGACGGGCAGGATCAACCAGCGGGCGTTACGATAGGTCATGGTCACAAAACTCCCTCCGGCGGCGTTTTGCCGCAACAATACAGATAATAGGAAGCTGCTTGCCTTTGTGCAATCGTCGCGGCAGGTTCGAGGCACGGAAGCCAATATCCGGGGAGCAGCAAGATGTTGAGCGAGTTCAGGGAATTTATCGCGCGCGGGAATGTCATCGATCTCGCGGTCGGTGTCATCATCGGCGGCGCCTTCGCGACGATCACCGGATCGCTGACCGAAGATCTGATCATGCCGCTGGTCGGCTGGATTTTCGGCGGGGTCGATTTTTCGAGCAAGTTCATCCTGCTCGGCAGCGTGCCCGACGGGATCGCAGCGACCGACTATGCCGCGCTAAAAAAGGCCGGGGTGGCGATGATCGGCTATGGTGCCTTCATCACCGCGGTGATCAATTTCCTGATCCTCGCCTGGATCATCTTCCTGCTGGTCAGGGCGGTGAACAAGGTGGTGCGCAAGGCGCCCGACGCGCCGGCGGGGCCGACCGAGGTCGACCTGCTGACGGAAATTCGCGACGAACTCAAAAAGAAGTAGTTCGGCGTCCACGACAAAATGCCCGCCTGCGCTCTTTCCAAGCGCGGGCGGGCTTCCTATATAAGTCGTGCCGGTTTCGGTCGGCTATGAGGATAAATGGTGTCGTGGAATAGACACAGCGGACCCGGGGGCAGTACCCGGCGGCTCCACCACAAACCCGTGCTTCTTTTGGGGCGCGCGGGCTTCTGACGGGGCCGAACCAGGATCGACGTGTGTTCAAAGACGATGTTTTCTTCCGGGCTGAGTAACCCGTTAAAGGCTCAAAACCAATAAGTGCTAACGATAACGAAGCACTCGCTCTTGCTGCCTAACCGATAAGCCTCACGGCCTAAGGTTAGACAAATAGAACGCGGTTCGGACCGAACCGGGCAACAGAATCGGATACCAGCGGCTGGGGACGAGCCGGGCAACAGAATCGTCCCACCTTTCCCAAATCAATGCGCGCTTTCGCAGTGGCGGTGATCGCCGAGCGCTTCGATCACCCGGCAATCGCCCGCGAGCCCGCCGCGGCATCGCCCGACGATGCGCGCCAGCTCGTTGCGTAATGCAGTCAGCTGCGCGATCTTTGCCTCGACCTGTTCGAGATGCGCGGTCGCGATGCGGTCGGCCTCGCCGCAATCGCGCGCGGGATCGTCCGACAGGTCGAGCAGCGAGCGGATTTCCTCGATCGTGAAGCCCAGATCGCGCGAATGGCGCACGAAGCTGAGGCGCGAGCGGTGCGCGTCGCCATAGCTGCGATAATTGGCCGCCGTCCGGTCGGGCGCGGGAAGCAGGCCGATGCGCTCATAATAGCGGATGGTTTCGATGTTGGTGTCGGTGGCACGCGACAATTCGCCGATTTTCATCGCTTGACCCTGTAGTTGCTACAGGGTGCATATAGGGTGCCGACTCGAAGATGATAGGAGAATTCGGCGATGGCCGACCAATGCTGTGCCGGCAAAAGCGGCAAGACCGCACTCAACGACCCCAAATGGCGGCGGATCCTGTGGATCGCGCTCATCATCAACGCCGCGATGTTCGGCGTCGAGATTGTTGCGGGCGTCGCGGCGGATTCGCGCGCGCTGCAGGCCGATGCACTCGATTTCCTTGGCGACAGCGCCAATTATGCGATCAGCCTCGGCGTCGCGGGCATGGCGCTCGCCTGGCGCGCACGCGCCGCCTTGCTGAAGGCGGGGACGATGCTTGTCTTTGGCCTCTGGGTCTTCGGATCGGCGGTCTGGGGCTTCGTCACGGGATCGGCGCCGCATGCCGAGACGATGGGGCTGATCGGCGCGCTCGCGCTCGCGGCCAATGTCGCCGTCGCGCTGATGCTCTATCGTTACCGGACGGGCGATGCGAACATGCGGTCGGTATGGATCTGCTCGCGTAACGATGCGATCGGTAATATCGCCGTGATGGGCGCCGCGCTCGGCGTGTTCGGCACCGGACGGAGCTGGCCCGACCTTGCCGTCGCCGCGATCATGGCCGCACTCGCAATCTGGGGCAGCATCGAAGTGTTCCGGCAGGCGCGCGGCGAGCTTGCCGCCACGCCTGCCTGAGACCCGTCAGGCGAGGCTGTTGCCAAGCCCGATCACGACGGTCGAGGCGACGAGCACCGCGATGCCCAGCCACACCAGCGCGCGCGTGCGCTGGCCCGCGGGCGCCCACTCCTTGAGCGCGAAGCCCCAGAGCGTCGAGAAGAGGATGATGCTCGCCATGTGCAGCGTCCAGCTCGAAAAACCGAAGCGCCCCATCTGGCTTTCGCCCATCGTGTAGAAGAAGAACTGGAAATACCAGAGCGTCCCGCCGAGCGCGGCGAGGCCATAGTTGAGCGCGAGCGGCGGCTTTTCGGTCGCACCGGGCGCCGCTTCGCCGGCGAATTGCCGCACGCTGCGGTTGCGCTCGATCAGGATGCCGCACCAGATGAGGTTGGTGGTAAGCCCGCCGAGCAGCACGACGCAGAGCACGGGAAGGCCCTGCCATAGCGGCGCGGTCCCGGCGGCAAGCGTGAGTTCGCGGATCGGCGCGCCGGCGTCGAGACCCCATGCGAAGCAGCCCGACATGATGCCCGAAAAGACCGCGATCGCGAGGCCCTTGCGGAGATTGAACTCGGACGTGCCGGCCTCGGCGATCGCCGCGTCCATCTCGCGTTCCTTGCGGCGCCCCGCCTGCGCGACGATGACGATCCCAACCAAGGTGATCGCGATGCCGAGGAACACCGTCTGCCCGCTCGTCGTCGCGAACAGCTCGCCCAAGGTGCCGCGAAAGATCGGTGGCCCCATCGTGCCGATCACCGTCGTGAGCCCGAGCGCGACCGCCATGCCGAGCGAGAGGCCGAGGTAGCGCATGGTGAGCCCGAAGGTCAGCCCGCCGAGCCCCCACATCGCGCCCCAGAACCAGCACCAGAACCAGATATCGCCGGGCGTGCGGCTGAGTACGCCGATCAGGTCGTGCGTCTGGATCGACGCGAACAGCCATGGCGCGATCGCCCATGAGAAGATGCCGCCGGTGATCCAGAAAATCTCCCACGACCAGGCGCGGATGCGTTTGTACGGCACATAAAAGCTCGCCGACGACAGTCCGCCCAGCCAGTGAAAGAACACGCCGAGCAGCGGGTTCGCATCCATCCCTTTTCTCCCCTCACAACCCTCAGGCGGCTAATGTGTCCGGCCCGATCCTGTCCACTCCGGTTACCCCCGTCAGCGCCATCGCGACGCGCATTTCGGCCTCGATCAGGTCGAGCACATGCCGCACGCCGCGTTCGCCGTCCGCGGCCAGCGCGAATGCCCACGCGCGGCCGAGCAGTACGGCCTTTGCGCCAAGCGCAAGCATCCGCACGACGTCGAGCCCCGATCGCACCCCGCCGTCGGCGAGGATGGTCAACCGGTCGCCGACCGCATCGGCGATCGCCGGCAGCGCCCGCGCGACCGACGGCACCCCGTCGAGTTGGCGCCCGCCATGGTTCGATACGATGATTCCGTCGACCCCGGCTTCGGCGGCAAGGCGCGCATCGTCGGCGTCCAATATGCCCTTGATGACGATCGGGCCCTTCCAACGCGCGCGCACGAAATCGAGATCGCGCCATGTCACGCCTGGATCGAAATTATCTTTCATCCAGCCAAGGAAGTCCTCAAGTCCCGATCTGGGGCCGAGCAAGGGCGCGACATTGCCAAGCTGGTGGGGCCGACCGCGGACGCCGACGTCCCATGCCCATCCGGGCCGACGCATCGCCTGGCCGACGCGGCGCGCCTGTCCCGCAATGCCGGAGGCGCCCGAAAGCCCCGAACGAACGTCGCGATAGCGCGCCCCGGGAAGCGGCATGTCGACGGTGAAGACCAGCACCGGGCAATGCGCTGTTCTCGCTTCGTCGAGCAATGACTGCATGAAGCCGCGATCGCGCACCATGTAGAGCTGGAACCAGAAGGGCACCGGCGAGCCGCGTGCGACTTCGGCGAGCGAGCAGGCCGACACGGTCGACAGCGTGAAGGGCACGCCCTTCGCCGCCGCCGCGCGCGCCGCCTGCACCTCGCCGCGCCGCGCCGCCATGCCGGCAAGCCCGATCGGGCCGAGCGCGACGGGCATCGCCAGTTGCTGGCCGAGCAGCGTCGTCGTCAGGTCGATCGCCGCTACATCGTTCAGCACGCGCTGGCGCAGCGCAACGTCCTGCAGGTCGGCGATATTGGCGCGCAGCGTGCGCTCGGCGTAGGAACCGCCGTCGAAATATTCGAACAGGAAATGCGGCAGGCGCCGCCGCGCCGCTTCGCGGTAATCGCCGATCGATGCAGGTTTCACGCGGCGGTTTCCATCCGTTCGCTTTCGCGGCGCCACCGCGCGCGATAGGCGGCGAGGTCGGCGTCGAGAGGCTGCACCAGCTCGAGCGGCTCGACCGGCGGCAGCGCGGCGTCGAGCAGGCGCAGCGCGCCATAGGACACGTCGTTATGCGCCTTGCCGACATAGACGCGAAGGTCGGGGCGCAGCGCGGCGAGCGCGCGCACAAAGACCTGTCCTTCGGCAAAGCGGCCCTCGATCAGCAGTCGCTCCTGCGTCCCGACGAGGTCGAGCGCCGCGTCGGCGAGGAGCGCGGCATAGAGCGATACCGCCGCCCGCCGCCGCTCGGATCCCGTGGGTTCGGCAAGCCAGCCCCCGCGCCCGCGCGGGAAGGGGCCGAAGCCGGGTGCAAGGCTCGGCAACACCATCGCGCCCGCCGCCAGCACGTCGGGCAGCGCAGCGAGCAGTGCGGGCTGGTCGGGTGCAATATCAATCCGCCGCGTGTCGAGGCCGATCAGCGTCTCGATCTCGCGGCCGCCCATGAAGCGCGCCGACGGGATCGGTTTGCCAAAGGCATCGACGTTGATCAGGCAGTCGCGTCCTTCGTCGAGGCGCCCGATGTCGACCGACGCGGCATCCTTTGGCGATCGCATTGCGACGAACCAGGTGCCGGTCGAAAGGACGGTCGATTCATGTTCCGCGATTTCGGCAAAGCCGCGCGCCGCGAGCAGGGCGGCATTCGAATCATGGAGCCCGCAATGCACCTCGGTGTCGGTCGGCAGGCCCGTCGTCGCGGTCCACGCCGGCGTCAGCCTGCCAAGGATGTCGCCGGCGCGGTGCAGCGGCGCGAGCCTGTTCGCCCAGCCGCGCCGTTCGGCAAGCTGCGACGGCGTGCCGGCGATGGGGTTCCAGAGGTCGGAGTGGCAGCCGAGGCTGGTGACTTCCGACGCGGCGACGCCGCTCAGCCGCCAGCTCCAATATTGCGCCCAGGGCAAGATCCGGGTGCCGTGCGCCAGCGACGGATCGAGATGTTCGAGACGATACAGCTGGGCGCCGAGGTTGAGGCCGTCGGGCAGGCAGGGCGAGCCGGTTTCGGCGAACGCGCCGCGCTCGGCGTGGTAGGCTGCGCGAAGCGGGGCGGGCATCGCCTCTTCATAATCGATCGGGGGACAGGCCAGCCGGTCGTCGCGGATGATTGCCACGCCCGCACCATGCCCGACCGGGATGATCGCCCCGACATCGGCGAGTGTGCCGAAATAACGGAGCACCTCGGTCGCCCAGAGCTCGATCCCGGCGGTATCGAGCGCCATATAGTCCGCTGTCCTGACGCGCTCGTTCGGCCGCACGCGCCGTTCGATCAGCGCGCCGTCGGGCGACCAGAGGCTGAGCTTTGCCAGCGTTTTCCCGACATCGAGGACTATGGTTGCGCGACCCCTCATTCCTCTCCCTCTTGCTTCGTTGCGACCGAATTTGATCGAACTTTATCGAAACTGATTGCAGAGCGCCAGCCTTTTCGATACATGGCGTGCCATAGTCGAAACAACGAGTTTCCTTCATGCCCGATCTTCTGGACGTCCCGCCGCAATCCAATGCCGCCGCACTGCTGTTCGCCATCCCGGCGAATCGCTGGTCGGAAGACGAGGTGGCGGACAAGTCGCCCGAAGATCTGCTCCTTTATCGTTCGAACCGTCTCGGTTCGGACCTGACGGTCACCAATTTCGGCGGCGGCAATACCTCTGCCAAGCTCGACGGGAGCGATCCGTTGACCGGTGAGACCGTCCCGGTCCTGTGGGTCAAGGGATCGGGCGGCGACATCGGGTCGATGAAACTCGACGGCTTTTCGACGCTCTATCAGGGCAAGTTGCTCGGCCTTGAAAGCCTCTATCGCGGTCTCGCGCACGAGGATGAGATGGTCGCTTATCTGCCGCACTGCACCTTCGCGCTCAATCCGCGCGCGGCGTCGATCGACACGCCGCTCCACGCCTATCTGCCCTTCGCGCATGTCGACCATGTCCATCCCGATGCGATCATCGCGCTCGCCGCGTCGAGCGAGGGCGAGGCGGCGACGCAGGCGATCTGGGGCGGCGCGATCGGCTGGCTTCCCTGGCAGCGGCCGGGCTTCGATTTGGGATTGAAGCTTCGCGATCATGTCGCTGCCAATCCGGGACTGCGCGGGGTGATGCTCGCGGGGCACGGCATCATCTGCTGGGGCGACAGCGCGAGGGCCTGTTACGACAACACGATCGCGCTGATCGCCGATGCCGCAAATTTTCTGAACGCAAAGCTGGCCGACGCGCCGGCGTTCGGGGGCGAGATCGTCGCGGCACGTCCTGTCGCGGAACGCGCCGCCGTCGCAGCGGAGCTGATGCCGAAGCTGCGTGGCCTGATGGGCGGGCGCCGCGTCGGCCATTTTGCCGATGATGCCGAAACGCTCGAATTCACCGGCAGCTGCGATTTCGCGAAGCTCGCGGCAATCGGCACTTCGTGCCCCGATCATTTCCTGCGGACCAAGATCGCGCCGCTGGTGCTCGATCCGGCGCGGATCGCGGACGGCGCCTATCTCGCCGAGCGGATAGAGGCCTATCGCAGCGATTACGCCGCCTATTACCAGCGCTGCGCGCGACCGGGGTCACCCGCGATGCGCGATCCCAATCCCGTCGTCATTCTCGTCCCGGGCATCGGCCGCATGACCTTTGCCGGCGACAAGACGACCGCGCGGCTCGCGGGCGAATTTTATGCGAACGCGATCAATGTGATGCGCGGCGCGGAGGCGATCGGCGCCTATGTGGGGCTCGACGAGCAGGAAGCGTTCGACATCGAATATTGGCTGCTCGAGGAGGCGAAGCTCCAGCGCATGCCGAAGCCTAAACCCCTCGCCGGGCGCATCGCGCTCGTAACCGGCGGCGCGGGTGGTATCGGCGCCGCAACCGCCGAGCGGCTTGCCGCGGACGATGCGTGCGTGCTGCTCGTCGACCGCGACGTCGACGCCTTGGCGAAGGCCGCGAGCGAGCTCGAAGGGCGTTTCGGACGCGACCGGATCCGTTCGGCGGTTTGCGACGTGACCGACGAGGCGCAGGTCGCCGATGCTTTTGCCGCGTGCGCGCGCGAATTCGGCGGGCTCGACATTCTCGTCGCCAATGCGGGCATCGCGTCGTCGGCGCCGATCGAAGACACGACGCTCGACCTGTGGCAGCGCAATTATGACGTGCTCGCGCAGGGCTATTTCCTGACCGCGCGCGCAGCCTTTCCGCTGATGAAGGCGCAAGGCAGCGGCTCGATCGTCTTCATCGGGTCGAAGAATGGCATTGCGGCGGCGACCAACGCATCCGCATACGCCTCGGCGAAGGCCGCGGCGCTGCATCTTGCACGCTGCCTCGCGCTCGAAGGGGCGCCCTTCGGTATCCGCGTCAACACCGTCAATCCCGATGCCGTGATCAAGGGGTCGCGCATCTGGGACGGCGACTGGCGCCGCGAACGCGCGGGCGCGCACGGGATCGATTCGGGCAGCGAGCTCGAGGAACATTATCGCAACCGTTCGATGCTGAAGCGCGACGTGCTGCCCGAGGATGTCGCCGAAGCCGTCTATTTCCTCAGCTCTGATATGTCGGCAAAGTCGACCGGAAACATGATCAACGTCGATGCCGGCAACGCGCAGGCATTCCCGCGGTAAGACGCGCAATTCAGGAGAATATTATGTCCGGCAACCTGCCGCTCGCACAGGAGGATATCGAGCGGCTGAACGCCGGTCTCGCCGCCGCGCTCGACGATGATTATGCCAGCCTTGGCCGCCAGCTCGGTCGGCGGGGGATCGATATCGATGGCGTGAAGGCGAAGGTCGCGGGTTTTTCGGTCGCGGTGCCGAGCTGGGGCGCGGGGCGCGGCGGTACGCGCTTCGCCAAATTCCCGATCGCCGGCGAGCCGACCAACATCCACGAAAAGCTGGAGGACTGCGCGGTCATCCAGCAGCTCGGCCGCGCGACTCCGCGCGTCAGCCCGCATTTCCCGTGGGACAAGGTCAGCGATTATCGCGCGCTGCGCGAAGAGGCTGCGTCGTTCGGGCTCGCTTTCGACGCGGTGAACAGCAACACCTTTCAGGACCAGCCGGGGCAGGTTGAAAGCTATGCCTCCGGCTCGCTCTCTTCGACCCGCGCCGATGTGCGCGAGCAGGCGATTGCGCACAACATCGAATGTATCGAGATCGGGAAGCAACTCGGCGTGACCGACCTCACCGTCTGGGTCGGCGATGGCACCAATTTCCCGGGGCAGCAGGATCTCGGCCGCTCGCTCGATCGCTATCTCGATGCCGCGTCGCAGGTCTATGCGGCGCTGCCCGGCGACTGGCGGATGCTGATCGAGCACAAGATGTTCGAACCCGCCTTCTATTCGACCGTGATTTCCGACTGGGGCAGCTCGATCCTCGTCGCGCAGGAACTGGGCGACAAGGCGAAATGCCTCGTCGATCTCGGTCATCATGCGCCGAACGTGAATATCGAACAGATCGTTGCGCGGCTGCATCGCTTCGGAAAGCTTGGCGGATTCCACTTCAACGACAGCAAATATGGCGACGACGATCTCGACTCGGGATCGATCAATCCGCACCAGCTCTTCCTCGTCTTCAACGAACTGATCGAGGCCGAGCTGAACCCGCGCGGCGATTTCCGCCCTGTTTACATGATCGACCAGTCGCACAATGTGACCGATCCGATCGAAAGCATGCTCTCGTCGGCCGAAGCGATTGCCACTGCATACGCCAAGGCCCTGCTCGTCGACCGCGAGGCCCTCCTCGCGGCGCAGGAGGCCAATGACACGATGATGGCGTTCCAGTCGCTGCGCGCCGCCTACCGGACCGACGTCACGCCGATCCTTGCGATGGCGCGCGCCGAAGCGGGGGGAGCGATCGATACGATCGCGGCCTATCGTGCGAGCGGCTGGCGCGGCCGGAAGGCGCAGGAACGCAAGGCCGCGGGCGCTGCGGCAGGAATCATCTAATCATTCGATTGCAACTCGGCGCAGCTCCCGTCAAATAGACGCAATCAGACAGGGACCCCGATGCACGCAGCCGAACGCGAAAAAATGATCCTCGACAGCCTGGGCGAGAGCGGTTTCGTCTCGTTCCGCGATCTCGAAAGCCGCGTGGCGGCGTCCCCAGCGACAATCCGCCGCGATCTTGACCGGCTGGAAGAAGCCGGGGTGATCACGCGTGTGCGCGGCGGGGCGAAGCGGGTCGGCGGAAGCGGCGGTGCGGCCGCCACCCCCGAGGAAGGCCTGTCGGGCGTCCCGTTTCACGAGAATATCGGACGCAACCGCGCCGCGAAGGAAGCGATCGGGCGTGCGGCGGCTGCGCTCTGCATCCCGGGCGAGGGCGTGATGATCGACGGCGGTTCGACGACGCTGCAGATGTGCCCGCATCTCGACGGGCTCAGCCTTCAGGTTCTGACCAACTCGCTGCACATCGTCAGCGCGCTGCTGCCGCAGCCGACGACGCGCATCCTCATTCCCTCGGGGCAGGTGTTCCGCGAGCAGAATATCGTGCTATCCGCTGCCGGCGACGACGGCATGCCGCGCTTTCATGCGCCGAAGCTGTTCATGGGCGCGGCGTCAATGGGCCCCGCGGGACTGATGCAGGCCGACGTCATCCTCGTTGCCGCCGAGCGCCGCCTGATCGAACGCGCCGACGAGATCATCGTGCTCGTCGACAGCTCCAAATTTTCGGGTCCCTCGGGAAATGTCGTCTGTGCGCTCGACGAGATCGACATCGTCGTCACCGACTCCGGAATCGAGCCGCCCCACGTCGCGATGATGGAAGCCGCAGGCATCCGCGTCATCATCGCCTGAATTTTCCAAAGCCTTTCGGAAGAAAACGGCGGTTCGCCGTGCTGTTCGAGCTTGAATGATTGAAAATGATCGTTGACGTGATTAATAAAGACAAATAATGAGCATTGATGCAGAAACGCTCAGCGAAGCGTAGCATCGGAGGAAAAGATCGCCGTACAGGCGCCTCCGTCAAAAGGGACAACTCGCGAGGGCGAGTGCAGGGAGGATGCGATGAAGGCAATGGCTGCGGGTCTGGATATGGTTGGACGGCGTCGCGCCTGGCGGCGGGGCGTTTCGGCGGCGGCATGTATGGCGGCATTGCTCGGCGCCAATGCGGCCTATGCACAGGAGGCCGATCCCGACGCGCCGACCGATGCAGACATCGTCGTTACCGGCACCTTGCTGCGGGGCGTCGCGCCCGTCGGGACGAATGTCGTTGCGGTCAGCGAGGCCGATGTCGTCGCCTCGGGCGCGGCGTCGGCGAACGACCTGCTTGCCTCGATCCCGCAGGTCGGCAATTTCGGTACGGTGCCGGCGGGGCTCGGCAATTTCGGCAATCCGATCGTGCGCCCCAATATCCGCAATCTCGGTGCCAGCGGCGGTTCGACCACGCTCGTGCTGCTCGACGGGCACCGGATGGTCGGCGCGGGCATCCTGCAGACGAGCTTCGATCCTTCGGTTATTCCGCCCGACGTCATCAAGCGCGTCGACGTCATCCCCGACGGCGGCTCGTCGATCTATGGCTCCGACGCGATCGGCGGCGTGATCAACTTCATCACGCGCGACCGCTACGACGGCATCGGCGTCAATGCGCGCTACGGCTTCGCCAAGGATTATCAGACGGTCGACGCCAGCATCATTGCGGGCAGGGACTGGGGGTCGGGTTCGGTCTTCGTCTCCTATTCCTATGCCTGGCATGACGATCTGATCGGCCTCGACCGCGGTTATGCAACGGCGAACCAGACCGATCGCGGCGGCGGCGATTTCCGGAGCACCGCCTGCGCGCTCGCGAACATCACGGTCGGTACGACGACCTATGCGCTGCCCGGGCGCGCGCCGGGGATCAATCGCTGCGACCAGACCGACTATGCCGCCATCTATCCGCGCGAAGAACGGCACAGCGTCTTTGCCGGACTGACGCAGGACCTCAGCGATTCGGTCGCGTTCAAGCTGTCGGCCTATTGGTCGCAGCGCGATACGCTGCACCGCAGCGCGCAGAGCAGCATGAGCGGGACGATCACCGCCGCCAATCCCTTCTTCCAGCCGATCGGCGCCGAACTGGCGCACAGCGTCGCTTTCGCGTTCGACGATGTCTTCGGGCCGAGCAACGACAGTCCGTCGCGCTTTTCTTCCTATGGCATCACGCCCAGCTTCGATTTCGAACTCGGCGGCGGCTGGCAGCTGCGCACGATGGCCAATTTCGGCCGCAGCGAGAATGAATCGACCGAGCGTTCGTTTAACTCGACCGCCGCGACCATCGCGCTGAACGGGACAACGACCGCTACCGCGCTCAATCCCTATAATCTCTCGGCAACCTCGCCGCTGGTGCTCGCGGCGATCGACGATTTCGTCAACTATGGCGAAGCGACGCAGGAGCTCGCCGAAGGGCGCATCGTGCTCGACGGTCCGCTGACCAGCCTTCCCGGCGGCGATATCCGTCTCGCGGTCGGCGGCGAATATCATTACGAGAATATCCGCTCCTTCACCGGGAGCGGCCCCGAAAATGCCGTCACCGGCTCGAACGCCTATGCCGCGCGCAATGTGAAGTCGCTGTTCGGCGAATTGCTGATCCCGATCTTCGGCGCCGACAATCGCACGCCGGGCTTCTACAGCCTCGAGCTGTCGGGTTCGATCCGCTACGACGATTACAGCGACGTCGGCGGTACGACCAATCCCAAGATCGGCGTCACCTGGCGCCCGTTCGAGGCGCTGACGATCCGCGGCAATTACGGCACGTCGTTCCACGCGCCGAGCCTCGCCGATCTCGGCAATTCGGTCGACGCGCGCGTGCAGGTGCTGCCGTTCAGCCCGTTCCGCGCGCCGACGAGCTCGCCCTTCGACGCGCTGCGCCCGACGATCGCGATCGCCGGCGGCAACGCAAACCTGAAGCCCGAGACCGCCGATACATGGTCGCTCGGTTTCGACCTCAAGCCCGCCGCGCTCGAAGGCTTCGTCGCGAGCGCGACCTATTTCAACGTGAAGTTCAAGGATGCGATCGCCGTGCCGCCGTTCACGTCGCCGCTTTTGTTCACGACGCCGGCCTATGCAGATTTCTTCATTCTTAACCCGACGCTCGCACAGGCGCAGGCGGCTGCCGGTAATCTGCGCGTCGATGGCGTGCCCAACCTCGCGACCTTGTTCGCGATCAGCTCGCCCTATGTGTTGTTCCTCGCGCAGCGCGCGAACCTTGGCGCGGTCAATGTCGACGGCATCGACTTCAACCTCGCCTATAATCGCCCGACCGGGTTCGGTTCGGTGAGCGCGAACTTCGCGGGCAGCTATATCCTCAATCGCGAAACGCAGGTGGTGCAGGGCGGCCCGGTCAACGACGACCTCAAAAACGGCACCGGGCGCTTCCTGTTCACGGCAGGGCTTGGCGCGACTATCGGCGATTTTACCGCGCGCGCGACGCTGAACCACCGCAGCGGCTATCCGGTCATCGGGCTGGCACCGCAGGAGCGCGTCGCGGCCTTCGACACCGTCGATCTCTTCTTCAGTTACGATCTCGGCGACATGCTCGCGAATACCATGCTGACGCTGAACGTCGACAATGTCTTTGACGAGGACCCGCCGTTCCTGAACAGTGCATCGGGATATACCAATGGCAGCACGCTCGGCCGGCTGGTATCTTTCGGTATTCGCACCAAATTCTGACAGGGAGGTTGGGTTGCCGCTGATCGGAAGCTTGCGAGGCCTGTTGCTGGGTGCGCTCGCGGCCGTCGGCCTGGCGACCTCGCCTGCACTGGCTGCCGATCAGGCCCCGGCGGAGCTCAGGACCGAATATGCCGTAGCGCCGCTGGGGCTCGATACGGCGGCGCCGCGGCTTGCCTGGCGTTCGCCGGTGGCGCGGCAGAGCGCATACCGTATCCGCGTCGCGACCTCCGAAGCCGATCTTGAACGCACGCCGCTGTGGGACAGCGGCAAGGTTGCGTCGGCGGATAATGTCCAGATTGCCTATGCGGGGCCGGCGTTCGCATCGCGCCAGCGCTATTGGTGGCAGGTGCAGGTATGGGATGCCGAGGGGAAGGTCTCGGACTGGAGCGCGCCCGCCTGGTGGGAAACCGGCCTGCTCGCTGCATCCGACTGGCAGGCCAAATGGATTTCGGGGCCTGAGCGCCGCGACCATGACTGGGGCGACCTGACGCTCGACGCCGACCTGACGCTGACCGGCAAAGCCATCGACATACTGTTCCGCGCGCTTCCCAACGGCAAAACCTATGGCGACGCCTATGTCTGGACGCTCGCCGACGACAAGAACGGGCCCGAGCTGATCCAGACGATCCGCCGCTATCCCGGCGGCACGAGTTCGGCGATCAAGATGGAGCGGCTGGGGCAGGTCAAGCTTGGAGTTCCACTCAAGGGGCGCCGCATCGCGCTGTCGATCCGAGCCGAAGGCGGCCGGATCGTCACGCGGATCGACGGCGCCGTCGTCGCGACGGTTGACAATGATACGCACAAGCATGGCACAATCGGCTTTGCCGGCAAGGAAGCTGCTGCCGCCACCGTCCACTCGGTCCGCGTATCGGGCACGCAAAGCCCCGCGGTCGCGTTCGACTTCGCGGACGGCGACAATCCCTTCACCGGCGGCAGCGTGGCGAAGGACGGGCTGGCGGTCGCCAGCGGCGTGCCGGGCGTCGATCTGGTGCTGCCGATCGAAGCGCCCGCGCCGCTGGTTCGCCGGGCCTTTCGTCTTGCCAAGCCGGTTGCGAGCGCGCGCCTCTATTACGCCGGGGCAGGCATGCCGCGCCTGTCGATCAACGGCACTATCGTCGGCTCGTCGCTCGGCGCCGGCTACACCGCCTATGACAAGCGCGTGCTCGCTTACACGCAGGATGTCACGTCCTTGCTGCGCCGGGGCGAAAATGTGATCGGCGCCGAACTCGGTCGCGGCTGGTACGGGCTGACCGACCCCAATGAATGGTATTTCCATGCCGCGCCTTGGCACGCCGAACCTGCGCTCAAGGCGCAGCTCGAAGTTACCTACTCCGACGGCACGCGCGAAACCATTGCGACTGACGGAAGCTGGCGCACGGTGTCGGGTCCGACGCTGAATGACTCGGTGCATCGCGGCGAGCGCTTCGACGCGCGGCTGGTGCCGGCGGGCTGGGATCGCGCAGGTTTCCGTGACCGCAAATGGCAGGTCGCACCGGTCGTCGCCGGACCGACGGGACAGCTTGTTGCCGCCAATGCCGAAGCGATCGAACCGGTAGACGATATTGCGCCCGTCGCGGTGAAAGAGGTCGCCCCCGGCGTGCATGTCTATGACTTTGGCCGCATCGTTGCGGGTTGGCCGGTGCTGAAGCTCAGCGGCCCGCGCGGGCGCACCGTGTCGATGATCGCGAGCGAGCGTATCGCCGACGACGGCAAGGTCGTTCCCGCCGCGGGCCTGATCGACGCACAGCTCCAGACCGACCGCTATACGCTCGCGGGCAAGGGCGTGGAGCAATGGGAGCCCCGCTTCGGCTATCGCGGCTTCCGCTATGTGCAGGTCGATGGCTTCCCCGCGACCCCGCCCGAGGGTGCGCTGACCGCGCGCATCGTCCATTCGGCGGTCGCACGCACCGGCAACTTTACGAGCGCCGATCCGCTGCTGAACCAGATCGATCAAGCCGCGATCGCGTCGATCCTCAACAATCTCCACGGTTTCCAGACCGACACGCCGACCTATGAAAAAAATGGCTGGAGCGGCGATGCGCAGGCGTCGGCGGGCGCAGCAGCGCGCAGCCTCGACGTCGCGCGCGTCTGGACCAAATGGCTCGCCGATTTCCGCGATGCCCAGTCGGACAAGGGCGAGGTGCCCGAGATTGCGCCGACGACGCCCTTCTATGGCTATGAAAACACCCCCGGCTGGAACGTCATCTGGGGGCCGACGACGCCGTGGGATGCTGCGGTGATGATCCTGCCGTGGGAGCTTTACGCGACCACGGGCGATACGCGCATCCTCGCCGACAATCAGGAGATGCAGCGCCGGCTCGTTGATTACACCGCGACCTTTATAAAGGCGCCCGATTTCAAACGGTCGGCCGGGCTCTCCGAATGGGCGTCGGCGGGCGGCATGGACTATAGCAACGCGCGCGGCGGCGGGATCGACGCGGTGACGACAGCCTATTTCTTCCATCAGGCCGATCTGCTCGCCAAATCGTCGGCGATCGTTGGCAAGGCTGATGATGCGGCGCGCTATACGAAACTCGCGAGCGACATTCGCGCGGCCTATAATGCGCGCTATTGGGATGCAGCGAATGGCTGGTATCGCACGGTCGATGCCAAGGGCGTCGCCGGCTCCGCCACGCAGGTGCAGAATATTCTGCCGCTCGCATTCGGCATGGTGCCACCGGGCCGCGAACAGGGTGTCGCCGATACGATCGCGCGCGATGTCGACAAGCAGGGGCTGCGCACGGGCGTCTATGGCGCGCGTTACCTGCTCGAAATCCTGAGCGACTATGGCCACGCCAACCTTGCCTATCGCGTCGCGACGCGCACCGACGAGCCGAGCTGGGGTTGGTGGATCGACAACGGTCACTCGACGATGTTCGAGACGTGGAGCCTGAACAGCCGCTCGCGCGACCATCATTATTTCGCGTCGATCGCCGACTGGATGCGCCAGCGGCTCGCGGGCCTTCGCCCTGGTGCGCCGGGATACAAGCTGGTGCTGGTGAAGCCTGCCATCCCTGACGGTCTCGCGAGCGCCGAAGCCGCGATGGACAGCGTCCACGGCCGCGCCTTCTCGGGCTGGAAGGTCGAGGGGGGGAGGCTGACGCTGACCGCCGAGGTGCCGGCGAACACGACGGGCGAAATCTGGGTGCCGAAACACTTTGGCGTCGTTACGGCGCCGCCCGGCGCCAGCCCGGTCCGCGAGGATCAGGGTTATTCGATCTATCGTACCGGCCCCGGCCGTTTCATCTTCATCACCGGAGGCGCGCAATGATCCGCGGCATATTGGTTTCGACGGCGCTGCTGGCTTCGCCGGTCGCGGCGCAGCAGGTGACCATCGACAGCGGCGCCGTGGCCGGGGCGACGACCGATGGCGTGGCGTCGTTCAAGGGTGTTCCCTTCGCTGCGTCCCCGGTCGGCGCCCTGCGCTGGAGCGCACCCGCGCCTGCTGTCCCGTGGACGACGCCACGCGACGCAACTGCTTACGGCCCCGACTGCATGCAAAACCCGCTTCCGGGCGTTCAGCCCGGATCGCGGCCGATGAGCGAGGATTGCCTGACGCTCAACGTCTGGACGCCGAAGCCCGCCAAGGGTGCGAAGCTGCCCGTGATGGTCTGGATCCATGGCGGCGGTTTCGTCGGCGGATCGGGCACACTGCCCGAAACCGACGGTGCCCTGCTTGCCAGGCGCGGTGTCGTAATCGTCAGTTTCAACTACCGCCTCGGCCGCTTCGGCTTCTTTGCGCACCCGGCATTGGGGCAGGGCGGCAACTGGGGGCTGATGGACCAGATCGCCACGCTCAAATGGGTTCAGCGCAACATCGCATCCTTTGGCGGCGATCCTTCGAAGGTCACGATCTTTGGTGAAAGCGCCGGTGGGGAATCGGTGTCGCGCCTGATGGCATCGCCAGCTGCAAAGGGCCTGTTCGCGCGCGCGATCGTCGCCTCGGGCGGCGGCCGCGACGACTGGCCGACGCTGGCCGACGCACAGGCGAAGGGGCAGGTCTTCGCAACTCGTGCAGGCGCCGCCGATGTGGCGGCGCTGCGTGCGCTGCCTGCCGAAACGGTCCTCGGCAGCGTCGCGCTGATGAGCAAGGAAGAGGATCGCTATTCGGGGCCGATGACCGACGGGACGATCGTTCCCGCGGGCGCGGAGACGATCTTTGCCGAGGGCAAGCAGGCGCGCATTCCCTATATCATCGGCAGCAACGACGACGAACTCGGCTTCATCCCCGCGCCGTTCCGCGCGATGGTCAATGGCCCGGTCGAAAAGTCGCTGGGTGCCGCCGCCGTCGCTGTCAAAGCGTCTTATGCGAGCGAAGACGAAGCGAACCGGCGGCTTGGCGGCGACGCGATGTTCGCCGAACCGGCGCTGGCGTTCGGGCGATTGCAGGCGCGCGCCGGGGCGCCGACCTTCCTCTATCGTTTCGGCTATGTCGCCGAGGCGCAGCGCAAACCCGACGTCGGCGCGGTGCACGCGTCGGATGTTGCGTTCCAGTTCGGCAATCTGTCCGCCGATGCAACGGCATCCGACCGCGCGGCGGCGAAACAGCTCGGCGACTATTGGACCAATTTCGCGAAGACCGGCGACCCGAACGGCAGCGGACTGCCCGCATGGGGCCGGCTCGATCCCGGCGCGCCTAAACTGCTGTCGATGGGTATCGAGGCAACCGCCATGGCACCGGCAACCACGCCTGCGCTCACCGCCATCGCCGCCGCACGGAACGGAAAATAATGAAAGTCACGACCATGCGCCTCTCTGCCGTCATCGCCGGCGCGCTCGCCATCGTTGCGATCCCAGCCTGTGCGTGGGAGGTGATCCGTCTGTCGTCGGACCCGGTGCCAGCGACCTCGAAGGAAGTGCGCGAGAGCGGGGCGTTCGGGACGATCGTTCGCAACGTGTCCGACGCGACGCTGACCCCTTATGTTGCCGACAAGCCCAATGGCACTGCGGTGATCGTCGCGCCCGGTGGCGGCTTTCACATGCTGTCGATCGACAATGAGGGTGAGGCGGTCGCGAAATGGCTGAACAGCCAGGGCGTCACCGCCTTTGTGCTCAAATATCGGCTGCTCGAAACCGGCGCGGATTTTCCGCTCCAGATGATGCGTTATCTTGCCAATCTCCCTTCGTTGCGCACGGCGGTCGAGCCGCTGCGTCCGCTCGCGACCGCTGACGGCGAGAATGCCGTGAAATGGGTGCGCAAGAATGCGGCCCGCTATGGCATCAAATCGAACCGCGTCGGGCTGATGGGCTTTTCGGCGGGCGGTGCGGTGACGGTATGGACGCTAGCGGCGAACAAGCCCGCGAGCCGACCCGATTTCGCGATCGCTATCTATCCTGGCCTGCTCCCCGATACGATCGCGGTGCCGAGGAAGGCGCCGCCGCTGTTCGTCGCGGCGGCGAAGGACGACAAGCTCGCCTATGACGACAGCGTCCGTCTCGCTGCGGCGTGGAAGGCGGCGGGCGCAAGTAGCACGATCGTAACTTACGAGAGCGGAGGCCATGGTTTCGGCATGAAGAAAAGCGGCAAACCGAGCGACGCATGGACCGACGCGTTGGCGACATGGATGCGCGGTCGGGGACTGGTCGGCAAATGAGGACCGCATCGCTCCTCCTGCTCGCCGGCGGATCGCTGCTCGCGGGCTGTACCGCGAACGAGCCGGCACCCGCGCCGACGCCCGCCGTGCAAAAAATCGGCAGCTGCGAGGCGCTGACCGGCTTGGCGCTGAAGGACGGCAAGATCGACGCCGCGACCTCGCTCGCGGGCGGTGCGATGGTCAATCTGGAGGCGGGCAAACCCGGCCTGCCGGCACCCGCCGCCTTCTGCCGGGTACAGGCGACGCTGTCGCCGGTGCCGGGATCGTCGATCAAGGTCGAGGTGTGGTTGCCCGAGCGCGCGGGATGGAACGGCAAGCTGCTCGGCGCGGGCAATGGCGGCTTCGGCGCGAACATGCTGCTCCCGTCGCTGCTGATGCGCGGAGCGGTGCAAAAGGGCTATGCTGCGGTCGGCACCGACATGGGGCATTTCAGTGAAGCCGACGTCGACGCAAGCTGGGCGCTCAACGCGCCCGAAAAGGTGCGCGACTATGGTTGGCGCGCGAACCATGTCGGCGCCGAGACCGCCAAACAGGTGATCGCCGCCTTCTACGAAAACCCGCTCGCGGCGAGCTATTTTCACGGCTGCTCGGACGGCGGCCGGCAGGCTCTGACGCTCGCGCAGCGGTATCCTGCCGATTATGACGCAATCATCGCGGGCGCCCCGGCGATGCCGTGGACGCGCATGGCGAGCGCCTTTGCGAACAATGCCGTTGCCGCGAACAAACCCGGCGGCGACCTCTCGATGGCGAAGCTGAAGCTGCTTCAGGCGGCATCGCTGGGGGCGTGCGATGCACTCGACGGCGTCAAGGACGGCGTGATCGACGACCCGCGCGCGTGTGATTTCGACCCCGCAAAGCTTGCATGCAAGGGCGGCGAGGGCGCCGATTGCCTGACGCCCGGCGAAGTTGCGACCGCAAAGCTGTTCTACGAAGGTCCGAAGAGTGCCGACGGCAAGAGCTTCTACCCCGGTTTCGCACCCGGCGCCGAGGCCGAGGCGGGCACCTGGTCGCAATGGCTGACCGGCAAGACGTCGCAGCATGTGAAGTTCGGTACCGCCTTCTTCCGCTATTTCGTCCACGCCAATCCCGACTGGCAGCTGTCGGACTTCGACCTCGATCGCGACTATGCGCTGGCGAAGGCGCGTGTCGGCGGCGACCTCGATGCCGACAGCACCGACCTTCGCGCTTTCTACGAGCGCGGCGGCAAGCTGATCCTCTATCATGGCTGGAACGATGCCGGGATTCCGGCGCAGAATACGGTCGATTATTATGGGCGTCTGGTCGCGGCCAACCCGAAAGCTGCCGCGACTTCGGTTCGCCTGTTCATGGTCCCCGGCATGTCGCACTGCCTTGCAGGTCCCGGGCCGAACAACTTCGATCCGCTGACGGCGCTCGACGGCTGGCGGCAGGGCGGCCCCGCGCCTGAACGGATCATCGCGACCAAATATGACAACGATCTGTTCGCCTATATCGGCCTTCCGGCAAAGGCCGGGCGGACGCGGCCGCTCTGTGCATTCCCCAAGGTGGCAAAATGGGACGGCAAGGGATCGACCGACGATGCCGCGAGCTTCGCATGCGAGGCTCCGGTAAAATGACAAGCCATGTCACGGGTGCGAGCGAACCGCCGCTGATCGAACATACGATCGGTGAAGCGCTCGCGCGTGCTGCCGATCTTTGGGGCACCAGCGATGCGCTGGTCGCGGTCGGGCAGGGCATCCGCTGGAGCTTCGCCGAGCTTCTCGAACGGTCGGATGCCCTTGCCGCCGGCCTGCTTGCGCTCGGGCTGAACCCCGGCGACCGGATCGGGATCTGGGCGCCGAATTGCGCCGAATGGACGCTGACCCAGTTCGCTGCCGCACGCGCGGGGCTGATCCTCGTCACGATCAACCCTGCCTATCGCCTGTCCGAGGTCGAATATACGATCAACAAGGTCGGGCTGTCGGCACTCGTTGCCGCGACCAGCTTCAAGACGAGCGACTATCCGGCGATGATCGAGGAACTCGCGCCCGAAGTCGCCGCAAGCACCCCCGGCCAGCTTCGCGCCGAACGCCTGCCGACCCTGCGCTCGCTGATCCTTGTCGGTGCGGAGATGCGCCCGGGTTGGCTGCGCTTCGATGACGTCGCCGATCGCGGGACGAATGCCGAGCGTCAGCGCCTTGCCGCCATCGGTCCGACGCTCGATCCGAACGACGCGATCAACATACAGTTCACCAGCGGCACCACCGGCCTGCCGAAGGGCGCGACGCTCAGCCACCGCAATATCCTCAACAACGGCTATTTCGTCGGCCGGACGCAGGGGCTGGGCGAGGGCGACCGCATCTGCATCCCCGTGCCGCTCTATCATTGCTTCGGCATGGTGATGGGCAATCTGGCCAGCATCACCCACGGCGCGGCGATGGTCTATCCGTCGGAGGGCTTCGATCCCGAAGCGGTGCTGCGCGCGGTCGAGGCCGAACGCTGCACGTCGCTTTACGGGGTACCGACGATGTTCATCGCGGTGCTCGCGCATCCGCGCTTCGACGACTTCGACGTTTCTTCGCTCCGCACCGGCTGCATGGCCGGCGCGATCTGTCCCGAACCGTTGATGCGGCAGGTCGTCGAGCGGCTGAACATGCGCGACGTGACGATCGCCTATGGCATGACCGAGACCAGCCCGGTGAGCTTCCAGACCGCGCCTGATGATCCGTTCGAGCGCCGTGTCGGCTCGATCGGCCGTGTGCAGCCGCATCTCGAATGCAAGATCGTCGACGCCGATGGCAATATCGTTCCCTCGGGCGAACCCGGCGAGCTTTGCACGCGCGGCTATTCGGTGATGATCGGCTATTGGGACGAACCGCAGCGGACGATGGAATCGATCGACGACGACGGCTGGATGCACTCGGGCGACCTCGCGACGATCGACGCCGAAGGCTATGGCAATATCGTCGGGCGCCTGAAGGACATGGTGATCCGCGGGGGCGAGAATATCTATCCGCGCGAGGTCGAGGATTATCTGTATCGCCATCCCGCGGTCGAGGATGTCGCGGTGGTCGGCATCCCCGATGAGCGCATGGGCGAAGAGCTGTGCGCTTGGGTGCGTCTGAAGCCCGGCGCGGAGGCTAGCGCCGAGGATATGCGCGAGTTCTGCCGCGGCCGGATCGCCCACTATAAAGTCCCGCGATACGTGCGTATCGTCGGCGAATTCCCCACCACGGTGACGGGGAAGGTCCAGAAATATCTGATCAGAGAAGCGATGGTCGCCGATCTTCAAAAGGAAGAAGTAATATGAAAACTGCCATATTTGTTGCGGCGTTGATGGCCGCCGCTCCCGCTTTCGCCCAAGGCACCGACGCAGCGCCTGCGGCTCCCGCGCCCGCAACCGATGCCGCGCCGGCAAGCGATGCGAAGTTCAACCTCGACACCCCGCTGCAGGACATCGTCGCCGACGAAAAGGGCAAGGCGGTGATCGAAAAGCATTTCCCCGGCATGATCGCGCTGCCCGAATATGAGATGTTCAAGGCGATCAGCCTGACGCAGCTCCAGCCCTATTCGAACGGCAAGATCACCGACGAGATGCTTGCCGCGACGGCCAAGGATCTGGCGGAGATCAAGTGATGAAGAGCCGGACAGCCTATCTGGCGGCAACATTGCTGTCCTCCACGGTGGCGCTGTCCGGCGCACAGGCGCAGGATATGATCTACAAGGACAAATCAGCGCCGGTCGATGCGCGGGTGGACGATCTGATGGGGCGGCTGACGCTCGACGAGAAGATCCTGCTGCTCGCAGGTGAAAGCTCGATGACGCTGAACCCGATCGAGCGGCTGGGAATCCCCTCGATCCGCATGACCGACGGGCCGACCGGCGTGCGTTCGCCCGATGGCAAGCCCGCGACGGTGTTTCCCGTCGGCGTCGCAATGGCGGCGACGTGGAATCCCGATCTCGCGGCGAAGGTCGGTGCGGCGATCGGCAAGGAGACGCTCGCGCACGGCGCCGACGTGCTGCTCGCGCCGACGGTCAATATCGTGCGCACCCCGCGCTGGGGCCGCAATTTCGAAACCTATTCCGAAGACCCCTATCTCGCGGGCCAGATCGGGCTCGGCTATGTGAAGGGCGCGCAGGGCGCCGGCATCGGTGTCTCGCTCAAGCATTTCGCCGCGAATAATCAGGAAACCAACCGCTTCATCGTCGACTCGGTCGTCGATCCGCGGACGCTGCGCGAAATCTACCTCCCGGCGTTCGAGACGGTGATCAAACAGGGTGATCCCTGGTCGGTGATGGCGTCGTACAACAAGATCAACGGCAGCCATGCAGCCGAGAACCGATGGCTGCTCACCGACCTTCTCAAGACCGAGTGGAGTTATAAGGGCTTTGTCGTGTCCGACTGGGGCGCGGTCCATTCGACCGCGACGACGGTCAACGCCGGCATGGACCTCGAGATGCCGGGGCCGCCGAACCATTTCGGGCCGAAGCTGAAAAAGGCCGTCGAAGAGGGCAAGGTCACAGCGGCGCAAATCGACGACAATGCCCGCCGCATGGTGCGGCTGATCGTGCGCAGCGGTGCGATCGAACGCGGCGTGGCACGGCCGGTCGCCGAAACCACGCCGCGCAATGCCGCTCTGGCGCAAAGCGCAGCCGAGGAAGCGATCGTCCTGCTCAAGAACAGCGGCGTGCTGCCGCTTCCGTCGTCGATCAAGTCGCTCGCGGTCATCGGTCCCAACGCCGATGTCGTACGCATTCAGGGCGGCGGAAGCTCGGCGGTCGTGCCCTTCGAGACGAGCACGCCGCTCGCGGCGCTCAAGGCGGCGCTGCCGGGGGTGAAGATCGATTACGCCCGCGGCGTCGACAATGAAGAGACGCCGCCGGGCGCAAACCCCAAATTGTTCAGCCCCGGCGCCGATCGCAATGTCACAGGTCTGGCAGCGACCTACTACGCCACTGCCGACATGAGCGGCGAGCCGGTGAAACGCGAAACCGCGACCAGCTTCCTCAAGCGGATCAGCGGCAATATCGCGGGGCCGCAAGTAACCGGCTATGCGGCATTCCGCTGGGAAGGGCTGTTCTGGCCCGAGAAGGGCGGCACCTATGAATTCAGCACGCGTGGCACGGGCAACGCGACAATTGTCCTCGACGGCAAGACCGTGCTGTCCAAGGAAAGCGCGTCGAAGCCCGATGTCCGCGACGTGCTGGGTTTCCCGATCCCGCGCCGGACGGTGTCGGTCGAGCTCGAAGCCGGCCGCAGCTATCCGATCCGCCTCGACTATGTGAACGGCCAGACGCCTTATGAATATCTGAGCTTTGGCATCCGCGAACCGCTGCCCTCGTTCGATGAGGCGGTTGCGGCGGCGCGGGGGGCCGACGCGGTAGTGCTGTTCGTCGGTTCGTCGTCGACGACCGAGGGCGAAGGATATGATCGCACCTCGCTCGACCTGCCGGGCGACCAGAACCGGCTCGTCGAGGCGGTCGTCGCCGCGAACCCCCGGACCGCGGTCGTCATGAACGCCGGGGCCGCTATGACCATGCCGTGGGCGGACAAGGCGCCGGCGATCCTCGACATGTGGCTGCCGGGCGAAGGCGGCGCCGCGGCGCTGGCGAACGTGCTGACCGGCAAGGTCAACCCGTCGGGCAAGCTGCCCGTCACCTTCCCGGTGCGCACCGGGGATGACACGGTCAACCTCAAGGGTGCGAAGACGCCCTATTCCGAAGGATTGCTCGTCGGTTATCGCGGTTATGTCGCAAAGGGCGTGAAGCCGCTCTTCGCCTTCGGCCACGGGCTAAGCTATACCAGCTTCGCCTATTCGGGGCTGTCGGTACCGGCGCGGGTCAAGGGGGGGGAGGCGCTCCCGGTCAAAATCACGCTGCGCAATGACGGCAAGCGCGCCGGCAAGGAGGTGGCACAGCTTTACGTCGCCCCGGTGACGCCGGCGACCGGCGACGCGCCGGTTGCCCTCCGCGGTTTTGCCAAGGCCGATCTGGCGCCGGGGGCGCGCCGAACGCTGACCGTGACGCTCGATCCCCGGTCCTTCTCGAAATTCGATGCCGAACGCGGCGAATGGGTGGTGGTGCCGGGCCGGTACCGGATCATGGCAGGGTCGTCGTCGGATGATATCCGCCAGCAGCGCGAGATCGAGGTGACCGCCGACTGATCAGCTGAGCAGCGGTTCGAGCGCATCCCATTCGCGCTCGACCGCGCGCCGCCCGGCATCGATCGCGGTGCGGATCTTCGCTGGATCGAAGTCGAGCGTTTCCGAATATTCCTCCTCGGGTTCGATGATCCGGATCGGCGCAAAACGATAGCGCGAGATCTGGACGTCCAGCGGGCGCAGGATGCGCGCCGCTTGCGCGCCCCCGATTCCCTCGTTCTGGAGAGCACGCAGCTGCGCCTCGCGCGCGGCGATCAGGTCGTTGATCAGCGCGGCGCCGGCCAGGTCGTTCGCCGACACTTCGGATTGCAATATATCGACCGCGCGCAGTCCGATCTTGATCAGATTCTTGTAGGTGCGCACGGGTCCCGGTTGCGGAGCGGGCGAGGCGCGCACCGCGATCACGCCGCGCGGGTTCATTTCGAGCGCGGCGCTCAGCGGGGTCACGTCGCGCACGCCGCCATCGACCCATTGCTCGGTCGTGCCGGCGCTATCGCGCGTCTTGAGTGGGTCGAAGAACAGCGGCATGGCGCAGCTCGCGTAGACCCAATTATGGATACCCGGCACGCTTTCGTCGATGCTGCGATAGGTGCCGGTGCCGAGGTTGACGACACCCAGCAGCAATTTGCGCCCGCTCGCCGCGAGCTTCGTTTCGTCGGCGAAGTCCTTGAGCAATTTTTTGAGTGGCGCCGCGTCGTAGATTGCATCCTCGCCGAGGATGCCGCCGACGACGCCGAGCGGGCGTTCCTTGTAGATCGAGTTGTTGCCCCGGATGCCGAGCCAGGCGTCGAGCAGCCCGGGAACATCGTCCTGCGCCACGCCGAGCGCCTGGATTGCGCCGGTCGAAACGCCGGCGACAATGTCGATCCGCACGCCCCGGTTGACGACCAGTTCATGGACGACGCCGACCTGGAAGGCGCCCTTTGCGCCGCCGCCGCTCAGCACGATTGCCAGACCGCCCGCCATGCGCCTTCTCCTTCGCCTGGCGGCAATCTACAGGAAATTCGAGCCATTCCCAAGACGTGTGCGGCGGAACAATGGATCGGGCGTTTACCGCGTTTTTGCCGATTGGGCTGGCTGACCGGCATCGCCGACCAGGTTTGCAGCATGATTGGCAAACGAGCGCCTCAATCGCTCGCCCGCGACGCCATGCTCGCATGATAGTCGCCGACGGCCAGCAACAGCCCTTCGATCTCGGCGGGGACGATCCGGATCCGGAGGTCGTCTTCGCCATCGGGTCGGCCCTTGAATTTGAGATCCCAGCTTTCGCCGCGCGCCGCGACGGTCTTGAGCAGCGCCTCGTCGACCGAGAAGACAAGCTTCATCGTCAGCGAGCAGTCGCCCGTGAAATCGCTGTTCGGGCACATGGTGTCGTCGCCGCGCAGTGCGCGGTCCAGCGCGCGTACGACGAGTTTTCCATCGCGGTCCTCGAAATGGACCGTCTCGTAGAAGCGTTGCGAGCCGCGATACCGTAGCGATTGATGCACTTCGAACCGGATGTCGCCCGTGCGTTTGTCGATATGCGCCTCGACATGGCCGTCGGCCCATGTCGAACCATTCACGCGCCGTTCCTTGCGAAACCCGTCGCGTGTCGAGATGATCGCCGAAAACTCCAGGTCATCGTCGTCAAGCGTGGCTGCGGAACGAAAGCGTTCGGCATCCATCTTGGCAAGTTGCCGCGGGACCGACGGAGCGGTGGCGGCGGCGGGTACTGCCAGCAGCGTCGCCGTGAGGCCCAAGGCAAGACATGAAAGGCGCACCAGCCATACTCCCAAAAATGTGCAGGGGCCCGCTGCGGGGACGACAGCCAAGGCTCCGGGCGATTGGCGGGCATCTAGCGCCGACACCGTGCGGCCGATTGTCGCAAGTGTAATGAAATGTTGCTGGGCCGCCCGGCATCGCCGGGCGGATGTATCGTTTTGTTTCTGTGTCGATAAAGCGTTATCCTTCTGCGATGAAGCGTTTGATGGGCATTGACCTTAACTCATGGCTACCTACGTCGGCGCGGATGTTTTCCTCTCCCTCGCTCGCCCAGTCCCATTTCCCCCAACCCGCCATGACCGCTCCCTCCGTTCTCCTCGTGGAAGACGATCCGCCGCTCCGCACGCTCACCGCCCGGGCGCTTCAGGAAAATGGCTATATCGTCCGGCCTGCCGCGACAGCTGCCGAAATGTGGGCGACCTTTGAGGCTGGCCCGATCGACCTGATCCTGCTCGACATCATGTTGCCGGGCACCAGCGGTATCGACCTGTGCAAGATGATCCGGCAGCGCAGCAGTGTGCCGATCATCTTCATCAGCGCACGCGCCAGCGAAACCGACCGTGTCGTGGGGCTCGAACTGGGCGCGGACGACTATCTGGCGAAGCCCTTCGGAACGCGTGAGCTTGTCGCGCGCGTCCGCGCCGTGCTGCGTCGCGGCGTGGTTGAGGAGCGGCGCGAAACCCCGTCGCACCGGGCTGAATTCGACGGGCTGACGGTCGATTTCGCGCGTCGCCAACTCTTCTCGCGCGATGGTGCGATGATTCCTCTGACCGGCGCCGAGTTCGATTTGCTCGCCAGCTTTTTGAGCCATCCGCTGCGCGTGATCGCGCGCGAACGCCTGATCGAATTGTCGCGAACGAGGATCGGCGATTCCTCCGACCGCAGCATCGACGTTCTCGTCAGCAGGCTGCGCCGCAAGCTGGCGGACGATGATCGACCGGCGCCGTTCGTCACGGTGCGGGGCGTCGGCTATATGCTGAACGCCAGCGTCAACCGGATTTGATGATCGCACGTCCGTCGCTTGGACTGATCGGTCGCATCGTCGGGATCATCCTGCTGACGGTGACGATGGAATTCGCGGTCAGCACGCTCCTCTATGAGCGCGCCGGCGAGTTTTCGATCAAGGAGGACGAGGCGCGGCGGCTGGCCGAACATCTCGTGATCGTCGAGCGGCTGATCGATGAACGGCCGCAGGAGGAAAGGCCGGCGATCGCCAGCTATCTTTCCACCGATCGTTATACGGTGCACTGGCAGCGACTGGCGCCCGAACGCCGCGTGCTCGCTGCCGACATGCGTAACATGCGCGACCAGGTCGTCGAATGGGAGCCGTCGCTCGCGAGTTCGGGGCTGCAATTGCAGCTGGCCTCGCCGGTCCGCGGCGACAGCGTTGCGGGACAGATCATCCTGTCGGACGGTTCGTGGGTTCATTTCAAGATGCACGGCCTCGTCACCGGCTGGGCTCTTCAGTTCAACCGTATCATGCTCGCGTTGATCCCCGCGCTGGCCTTTGCCGTGCTCGGCGGTTTGCTCGTTCGCCAGACCTTGCGGCCGCTCAAGACGCTGAGCAGCGCGATCGAACGGATCGGGCAGGGGGAAAGCATGGTCGTGCGCGAAGAGGGGACGAACGAGGTTCGTCACCTGATCCGTGCGTTCAACCAGATGCAGGGTCAGATCAGCCGGATGATCGCCGATCGCACGCAGGCGCTCGCTGCCGTCGGCCATGATTTGCGCACCCCGCTCGCCCGGCTCCAGCTTCGTATCGACGGGTCGAACGACGCGGATCTGCGTGTTTCATCCGAACGCGACATCGCGGAGATGGAGGAGATGATCGCCTCAGTCCTCGCCTATCTTGGCGGCGACGAGGATTCCGAAGCGTCGATGCGCGTCGACCTTGCCGTTCTGGTCGCGACCTTGGTCGACGACATGACCGATCATGGTCACCGGATCTGCTATGAAGGACCCGATCATCTCGTGGCGATGCTGCGTCCCAACGCATTCAAACGCGCGGTCGGCAACCTGATCGAGAACGCCATCCATTATGGTGAAGACGTCGCAGTCAGCCTGACCTGCGATCCGGAGAGGATAATCCTGCGCGTCGAGGACAACGGCCCCGGCATTCCAGCCGAATCCATTGCCGATGTGCTGCAACCCTTCGTCCGGCTCGACGCCGCCCGCAGCCGCAATACCAAAGGGCTGGGCCTCGGCCTCGCGATCGTGTCGCGGATGGTCGAGCGCGAGGCGGGGATGCTCACCCTGACCAATCGCGCCGAAGGTGGCCTGCGCGCCGAAATCGCCTTGCCCCGGGGCAATTTTGCCAAGCCTGTGTCACGCCAGCAATAATTCCTTACATTCATGCTGCGTCGCAGCAATCGACGCCGATTATCTGCCTCCTTCCAACGGCCGGGACCTCGTCCTGTCCGCCCCCCAGCGAAGGAGTATCGGAATGAACGAGCTGATCGGACGCGTCTTCCATTTTGAAAAGCAGGTTTTCCCCAGCAATCTGGACCTGTACGCCAAACTCGCGACCGACGGGCAAAGCCCCAAGGCGCTGATGATTTCCTGCGCGGATTCGCGCGTGGTGCCCGAACATATCATGCAGGCGCAGCCGGGTGATCTGTTCGTCTGCCGCAATGCGGGCAACATCGTACCGCCCTTCGCGACCGCAAACGGGGGTGTGTCGTCGACCGTGGAATATGCCGTGCTCGCGCTCGGCGTGCGCGACATCATCGTCTGCGGCCATTCGGATTGCGGCGCGATGAAGGCGCTGGTGCATCCCGAAAGCCTCGACACCATGCCCAATGTCGCGGCCTGGTTGCGCCACTCGCACGCCGCCCAGCGCGTCGCGGCGGAAGGCTATCCCGAAGCCGAAGACCATCAACGCGTGCGGATCGTCGCGATGGAAAATATCGTCGCCCAGATCGCGCACCTGCGCACGCATCCGTCGGTGGCCTTGGGCATCGCGCGCGGCGAAATCTCACTGCATGGCTGGTTTGTCGACATCCACGCCGGCGCTGTCCTTGGCCTCGACGGCGAAACGGGCCGCTTCACGCCGATGCGCGACGATCGTCCGCTGCCGGTGGCGCTCGCTGCCGGGCCGCGCCGCGCCGCCGACACGCTGCCGCTGGTCGCCGCAGAGTGACATCCATGACTGTCTCGCAACTCCCCTCCAACTGGCTGGCGCGCGACCTCACCGCGTCGGTCGTCGTGTTTCTGGTCGCGATGCCGCTGTGTATGGGGATCGCGATCGCGTCCGGCGTGCCGCCCGAGAAGGGCCTCATCACCGGCATCATCGGCGGGATTGTCGTCGGCCTGCTAGCGGGTTCGCCGCTGCAGGTCAGCGGCCCCGCGGCGGGCCTCGCGGTCATTGTCTTCGAAATCGTCCAGCGCCATGGTCTCGCGGCGCTCGGGCCGATCCTCGTCGTCGCCGGCCTGATCCAGTTCCTGGCGGGCGTGATGAAACTGGGCGGCTGGTTCCGCGCCATTTCGCCTGCGGTCGTCCACGGGATGCTTGCGGGTATCGGCGTGCTGATTGTCGTCGGCCAGTTCCATGTCCTGTTCGATGCCCGGCCGCTTGCCAGCGGGCTGGAAAATCTGGTCGCGATTCCGGGCCGCGTTCTCGGTCTCGACGGTCCGGCCATCCCCGCCCTGTTCATCGGCCTCGTCGCAATCGGCTGCACGCTGCTTTGGGACAAGCTGCGTCCCGCCGCGCTGCGTTTGTTGCCCGGCGCCTTGATCGGCGTCGTTCTCGCCACGCTGATCGCGTCATTCGCGGGGCTGAACGTGGCGCGCGTCGATGTGCCTGAATCGATCACCGCGGCGATCGCGCCGCCGACGATGGCGGGGCTCAGCGCGATGCTGACCCCGACGCTGATGGTCACGGCGATCGCGATCGCATTCATCGCCAGCGCCGAGACCCTGCTCTCGGCGGCGGCGGTCGATCGGATGCACGACGGCGTCCGCACCGACTATAACAAGGAACTGCGGGCGCAGGGCGTCGGCAATTTCCTGTGCGGTGCGGCCGGCGCGCTGCCGATGACCGGCGTCATCGTCCGCAGTTCGGCCAACGTCCAAGCGGGTGCGGTCACGCGGATGTCGGCGGTGCTGCATGGCATCTGGATTTTGGCGCTGGTTGCGGCACTGCCGTGGCTGCTGCGCCAGATTCCGATGGCGGCGCTCGGCGGGATTCTTGTGGTCACCGGCTGGAAGCTGGTCAGCCTGCGTCATGTACGCCATCTGCTGAAATCGCACGGCCCGCTGCCGGCGGTGATCTGGGCGGCGACGCTTGTCATGGTGGTCGCAACCGACCTTCTGACCGGTGTTCTCGTCGGCCTCGCGCTGTCGCTGGTGGAGATCATCCCCAATATGCGGCGGCTCAAGCTGGACGTCGACCAGACGGAAGACGACCATGGGCATGAACTGCGGCTCGCGGGCGTGGCGAGTTTCGTCTCGCTGCCGAAATTGTCATCGGCGCTGGACGCGCTGCCCGCCGACCGGCGCGTCAGCATGAATCTGTCGGGTCTCCGCTCGATCGACCATAGCTGCGCCGAACTGCTCGCCGAATGGTGGCAACGCCGCCGGTCGCGCGGTGGCGAAGTCGAGGTGCATGGCGCACAGGGCCGTCTCGCCACTTTGCTGGCGCATTGACGGGAGGCCGCACCTGTGTGCGGCCTCCATTTTTTTGGGGCCGGTTCGGGTGGGGGGACCCGAACCGGCCCTTGCCTTTTGCTGCGGCAAGATCGATCCTCCGTGAAGGAACAAGGCGCGGCGGCCCGACGACGCGCCATCATGGAGAGACTGATTGTCCAACGATCCCGTTAGCGAAGCCGTCGTTCCGCTCGACCCCGCCTGGCCCCGAATGTCGCTAGACGATGCGACGGCGGCGCTGACCGCGCCGGGCACGAAGTTCGAAATGGAAACGCTCGATATCCGGGGCATTCCAACGCGGGTCTGGAAACATGCGCCGCACGACCTCGGCGCCCTGCTCGACCTGTCGCGGATGCATGGCGACCGGATGTTCACGATCCTCGATGATGCGCGCGTGTCCTATGAAGCGAACTGGCGGGCGACCGCTACGCTGGCGCGCGCGCTGCGGGGCATGGGTGTGGGGAAGGGCGACCGGGTGGCGCTGGCGATGCGCAACCTCCCCGAATGGCCGATGGCCTTTTTCGCGATCGTCACGATCGGTGCGATCGCGGTGCCGCTCAATGCCTGGTGGACGGGCGCCGAGCTGGCTTACGGCATCCGCGATTCGGGCGCCAAGCTGGTGATCGTCGATGGCGAGCGCCTCGACCGCATTGCGGACTATCTGGACGACCTGCCGGCGGTCACGCACCGGATCGTCGCGCGCGCCGCCGCGCCGGTCGCGGGAACAACTGCGCTCGAGGACATCGTCGGCGCGCCGGCAGGCTGGGCCGACCTCGACCCCATCGAGCGGCCGCAGGTCGATCTCGACAGCGACGATGATGCGACGATCTTTTACACCAGCGGAACGACGGGCAATCCGAAGGGCGCACTCGGCACGCATCGCAACCTGCTCACCAACATCCTGTCGGGCGGCTTCGCCACCGCGCGCAGCTTCCTGCGTCGCGGCGAGCCGGTGCCCGATCCGACGCCGCGCACGATATTGACGGTGATACCGATGTTCCACGTCACCGCCTGTTCGGCGAGCCTGATGGGCAGCCTGGCCGCAGGGCATACGACGATCTTCATGCACAAATGGGACGCGGTGCGCGCGATGGAGATCATCGAGCGCGAGAAGGTCAATGTCACCGGCGGCGTGCCGACGATCGCCTGGCAGCTGATCGAGCATCCCGACCGCACGCGCTACGACCTCTCGTCGCTCGAGGCGATCGCTTATGGCGGGGCGCCGTCGGCGCCCGAGCTTGTCAAGCGCATCTATGAAGAGTTTGGCGCGCTCCCCGGCAACGGCTGGGGGATGACCGAGACGATGGCGACGGTGACATCGCATTCGTCGGAGGATTATCTCAACCGCCCGACGAGTGCGGGGCCGCCGGTCGCGGTCGCCGACCTCGAAATCCGCGCCGACGACGGCGTGACCGTGCTGCCGGTCGGGACCGTCGGCGAATTATGGGCGCGCGGACCGATGATCGTGAAGGGCTATTGGAACAAGCCCGAGGCGACCGCCGAAACCTTCGTGGACGGCTGGGTGCGTACCGGCGACCTTGCGCGGCTCGACGAAGAAGGCTTCGTCTATATCGTCGACCGGGCCAAGGACATGGTGCTGCGCGGCGGCGAGAATATCTATTCGTCCGAGGTCGAAAATGCCCTCTACGAACATCCGGCCGTAACCGACGCGGCGATCATCGGCATTCCGCACCGCACGCTGGGCGAAGAACCAGCTGCGGTCGTCCATCTCGCCCCCGGCATGACGGCGACCGAAGCCGAACTCCAGCAATGGGTGCGAGCGCGGCTCGCGGCGTTCAAGGTGCCGGTGGCGGTGCGCTTCGTGGCAGAGACGCTGCCGCGGAATGCCAATGGCAAGATATTGAAAAAGGATCTGAAGCTCCTGTTCGAGGAGGCGCACTGCGGTCTCGGCCAGTCATAGTCCGGCATTCCGGAGCGTGCGGCTCGCGTGGCCGGCCTATGTCGTCAGGCCCGCCACGCGGCAGCGGTTTCAGGCGGCGTGCATATCGGGCACGTCGGGCATCCACGGTGCGAGCCGCTGCCTGCGGACCTCGTGCGCCGGGATGCGCTCGGCGATGACCGCATAACGATTGCGGTCGACGAGCACCTCGGGGACGAGCGGGCGACAATTATAGGTCGATGCCATGGCCGCGCCATAAGCGCCGGCGGTATGAAACAGCGCCAGATCGCCCTCGTCGACCCGGTCGATCACGCGGGCTTTCGCAAAAGTGTCGCCGGTTTCGCAGACCGGGCCGACGATATTCGCGGAGAAGGTCTTGCCCGACGGACGCACGGCAGCAAATTCGTGCCAGGCATCGTAAAGCGCGGGGCGGGCGAGGTCGTTCATCGCGGCATCGACCACGACGAACGGGTGCTCCCGGCCGGGTTTCACCCACAGGATGCGCGTAAGGAGGACGCCCGCCCGCGCTGCGATAAAACGGCCCGGTTCGAAAAGCAGGGTGGCGTCCCAGTCGCGCGTCACCGCTGCGACCATCGCGCCATAGGCCTCGACATCGGCGTCATCCTGACCCGGGCGATAAGAAACGCCGAGGCCGCCGCCCAGATCGACATGATACACGCGATGCCCTTTGGCGCGCAACGCGCGGATCAGGTCGCCAATCCTGCGATAGGCGGCTTCCAGCGGCGCGAGATCGGTGATCTGGCTGCCGATATGTACGGCAAGGCCGTGGAGGTCGAGACCGGGGAGCCCCGAGAGGCGGTCGTACATGGCGAGCGCTTCGCCGACCGGGACGCCGAACTTGCTGTCGCTGCGCCCCGTCGTGATCTTCGCATGGGTGTTCGCATCGACGTCCGGGTTGATGCGCAGCAGCGCAGGCGCGCGCCTGCTGCGCTGTGCGGCAAGCGTGGACAGCAACTGCCCCTCGCGCTCATGCTCGAGGTTGAAGCGCCCGATTCCCGCATCGAGACCCGCGATCAGTTCGGGCGCGGTCTTGCCAACGCCCGAGAAGACGATGTGATTTGCCGCGATTCCGGCGCGCATGGCCGCGTCGAGCTCGCCGCCCGACACGATATCGGCGCCATAATTCTGGTCGGCGAGAATGCGCAGCACCGCGAGCGACGGGTTCGCTTTGACCGCGAACATCAGTTGCTTGCGCGGTACCCTGGCGAGCGCAGTGCGAAAGCGCTGCGCGGCGGTGCGCAGCGCCTCGGCCGAATAGACATAGGCGGGGGTTCCGACGTTCGCGGCAATCGTCGCGAGCGAGACCGCTTCGGCGTGCATCTCGCCGCCGAGCAGGTGGAAAGGAGGCATGGGGGTTCCTTTGTCAGAAATCAGAGATCGCGCTGGCGGGCCTGCCGCGCGACGCGGATTGCACCCGGGAGCTCGCGATGGCGACTTCGCTCGACCTTGAGCGCAAGCGCGACGCGTTTGCCGCCGATAAGGAGCAGGAGGCCGCCGGCGGCCACTAGAAGGCCGAGCAGGCCGAACATGTCGGCGCCGCCCGCGGCTTTTGTGGCTGCATCGACGACGAAATAGCCCATGATGAGCAAGGTCGCGCCGGCAATGCGCCAGCGAAGGTCGCGAACGGTCATGGGTTTCGTCCTCCGGTCCGGGCGCACAGCACGGTATCGCCCGCGGCGCGGGCGATCCTGGCAAAATCGCGCGCTTCGCTTTCGGACGACGAGCAGAGCAGCAGGTCGGCCGGGAATTGGGCTTCCTCGCGCATCGCCTCGCGCTGATCGCCCAGTTCGAAGACGAGGCCGATCGCCGCGTCGGGCTGGCGAGCAGCGGTTTTTTTCGCCGCGTTGACGAGTTGGGGATCGGCGTCGACGCCGCGGCCCTCGACCGCCACGAAACCCAGTTCGCGGGCGCGCTGCGCCGCGTGGATCAACAGATCGCCCGCGCCGCAATCGGCGTCGACGATACGGATGCTGCGGCGGCCGAGTTTGCGCAGGCCCTTGAGCTTGCGCAACATGGCGGGCCAGCGTCGATCCTTTTCGGCCCGCTCGCCAAGGCTTTCGGGTCGCGCGACGGCGCCGAAGGAGACCGGCGACATCCATATGATCGCCGAAGGGGAGAGATGGGAAAAGCGCATCATGATCCTCCTCAAGCGGCACGCGGCATCGAAGGTTCGCCCGCCCGCAAGGGCTCGAACGAAACGCTCGGGATCAAGGGATGCAGCGCGCTGACGAGGCGCGCGCCCGCTACGCCGCACGCCTCGGCGCGGGCGAAAGCCCAGGCGGCCTCGCGCGAAATGAAACGCCCTTCGAGCTGTCCGTTACAACCCTGGACGAGCCAGTGCCCGGCCGCGTCGCGGCCGAGAAAGATCGTCAGGCTCGATGGGTCGGGCTCCGCGGAAATCGCAGACAACATGGTGAGATGCTCCTTGGCTACTCAAATCGAAGCCCGGAAATCGGGGTCCGATGCCGGCAATCTATTGAGGCGCGCATAGGGATTCGAGATCGAGAGAGCGCGTCGACCATTGTATTTTCATTATTTCCGGCCCCGGGGCGCTGCGAAATGGCTGTGCGCAATCCTCCCGGCTCGAAGCAAGGCGGACCGGGGAGGGAACACACTATAGACCGTGCTGCTTCCAGCGCGATCTGGTGCGACGAACCGGCACCATCGCGCGCCATTCCGCCGAAATCGGCAAAATCATATGAGAATACTATGCGATCGCGGTTTTCGGTGTCTCGAATTCAAATTCGCCCCTGACCTATTTGGAAGCCCGCAGACGACTCGTGCCGCGTCCCGTGGCCAGCGCCTTGCCGGAGCACTACCCATGCAGGATCTCATCTGGGTCGGCATCATCCTCGCTCTCCTCGCCGCGAGCCTCGGCTACGCGCGGCTGTGCGACGACGCATAAGGATCGATGACCATGACTCTCGACCTCTGGCTCGCGGGCCTCACCGCGCTCGGCCTTCTTCTCTATCTCGTCGCCGTGCTCGCGCGGCCCGAACGCTTCTAAGGGAGGCGCGCCATGACCTTTCAGGGATGGCTCCTGATCATCGTCTTCGTCGGCATCTTGCTGGCGATGACCAAGCCGATGGGCCGCTGGATCTTCGCGCTCTACGACGGCCAGCGCACGCCACTGCACCGCATCTTCGGCCCCGTCGAGGCGGGTTTCTATCGCCTGTCGGGCATCGACCCGAACGAGGAGCAGAGCTGGCGCCGTTACGCGGTCCACATGCTGATCTTCAACGTTGCCTTGCTGCTCTTCACCTATGCGGTGCTGCGCCTGCAAGGCGTGCTGCCGCTCAATCCGCTCGGCTATGACGGCGTCGGTAGCGATGGCGCGTTCAACACCGCGGTCAGTTTTACCACCAACACCAACTGGCAATGGTATTCGGGCGAGGCGACGCTGTCGAACCTCAGCCAGATGCTCGGCCTGACGATCCACAATTTCCTGTCGGCGGCGACGGGCATCGCGCTCGCCTTTGCCTTCTTCCGCGGCTTCGCGCGGCGCAGCGCGGCGACGCTCGGCAATTTCTGGGCCGACGTCACGCGCGTCACGCTTTACCTGCTGCTGCCGATCTGCATCGTCTATGCGATCTTCCTGATTGCCAACGGCGTGCCGCAGACGCTCGCCGGCTCGGTCGATGTCGCGACGCTCGAAGGCGTCAAGCAGACGCTGGCGCTCGGCCCGGTCGCGTCGCAGGAAGCGATCAAGATGCTCGGGACCAATGGCGGCGGCTTCTTCAACGCCAATTCGGCGCATCCGTTCGAAAATCCGAACGCGCTCACCAATCTCGTCCAGATGCTGTCAATCTTCGCGATCGGTTTCGGCCTGACCTGGACCTTCGGCAAGGCGGTGGGCAACCAGCGTCAGGGCTGGGCGATCCTCGCGGCGATGCTCGTCATCTTCCTCGCCGGCACCAGTGTCGTCTATTGGCAGGAAGCCGCGGGCAATCCGATCTTCCACCAGCTTGGCGTCGCGGGCGGCAATATGGAAGGCAAGGAAGTCCGCTTCGGAATCGCGGCCTCGTCGCTCTTCGCCGCGGTTACCACTGCGGCCTCGTGCGGCGCGGTCAATGCGATGCACGACAGCTTCACCGCATTGGGCGGCATGATCCCGCTGTTCAACATGCAGCTTGGCGAAGTCGTCATCGGCGGCGTCGGGGCGGGCATCTATGGATTCCTGCTGTTCGCCATCCTCGCGGTGTTCGTTGCGGGCCTGATGGTCGGCCGCACGCCGGAATACGTCGGCAAGAAGATTGAGGCGCGCGAGGTCAAGCTTGCGGTGCTCGCGATCGCGGTGCTTCCGCTGATCATCCTTGGCGGCACCGCCATCGCGTCGGTGACCGAGGCGGGTCTTGCCGGGCCGCTCAACAAGGGGCCGCACGGTTTTTCCGAAATTCTCTACGGCTTCACCAGTGCTGTCGCGAACAACGGATCGGCCTTTGCGGGCCTCACCGCCGGCACGCCCTTCTATAACTTCATGCTGGGCGTCGGGATGTGGCTTGGCCGCTTCTTCATCATCATCCCCATGTTGGCCATCGCGGGTAGCCTCGCGGCGAAGAAATATACGCCCGAAACGGCGGGCAGCTTCCCCACCACCGGGGTGCTGTGGACAGGCCTTCTGGTCGGCATCGTGCTGATCGTCGGCGGCCTGACCTTCCTGCCCAGCCTCGCGCTCGGTCCGATCGCCGATCATCTCGCGATGATCAACGGCCAGCTTTTCTAAGGATATCCCAATGGCTCGGTCTGAAACCAAGTCCCTGTTCACGGCAGAGCTGATCGTTCCGGCGATCGGCGATGCCTTCCGCAAGCTCAACCCGAAGGAACTGATCCGCAACCCGGTGATGTTCACCACCGCGGTCGTCGCGACCTTGCTGACGGTGCTCCTCGTCGTCGGCCACGACGGCCTTGCGACCGGCTTCAAGCTGCAACTCGTAATCTGGCTCTGGCTGACGGTGCTCTTCGGCACCTTCGCCGAGGCGCTGGCGGAAGGCCGCGGCAAGGCGCAGGCGGCATCGCTACGCGCAACGAAGGCGGAACTGACCGCCAAGCGGGTGAAGGATGGAGGCAAAGCTTATGAAAGCGTGCCCGCCAGCGCGCTCCGTGTCGGCGATATCGTGCTCGTCGAAACCGGCGACCTCATCCCTTCCGACGGTGAAGTCGTCGCGGGCGTCGCGTCGGTCAACGAAGCCGCGATCACCGGCGAAAGCGCCCCCGTGATCCGCGAGGCGGGCGGCGATCGTTCGGCCGTGACCGCCGGCACGCGCGTCATCTCGGACGAAATCCGCGTGCAGGTGACGGTCAATCCGGGGCAGGGCTTCCTCGACCGGATGATCGCGCTCGTCGAAGGCGCCGAGCGGCAGAAGACTCCGAACGAAATCGCGCTGACCCTGTTGCTTGTCGGCCTGACGATCATCTTCCTGATCGCGGTCGGAACCATTCCCGGCTTTGCCTCTTATGCGGGCGGCAGCATTCCCGTCGCAATCCTCGCGGCGCTGCTGATCACGCTCATCCCGACGACGATTGCCGCCTTGCTGTCGGCAATCGGTATCGCCGGCATGGACCGTCTCGTGCGCTTCAACGTGCTCGCCAAGTCGGGCCGTGCGGTCGAAGCTGCAGGCGACGTCGACGTGCTGCTGCTCGACAAGACGGGCACGATCACGATCGGGGACCGTCAGGCGACCGAATTCCGCCCGGTCGGCGGTCAGTCGATGGCCGTTTTGTCCGAAGCTGCGCTGCTTGCCAGCCTTGCCGACGAAACGCCCGAAGGCCGCTCGATCGTCGCGCTTGCGCGCGAGAAATTCGGACAGACGGCAAGTGAACTGCCGCAAGGTGCCGAAATCATCCCGTTCACAGCACAAACGCGCATTTCGGGGATCAAGATCGGCGACAGCGTGATCCAGAAGGGGGCGGTCGATTCGGTTCTGAAGGCCAATCCCGGCGCCGGTACCACCGCCGCCGCAACCGAATTGCGCCGGATCACCGACGAAATCGCGCGCGCCGGCGGTACGCCGCTGGCGGTCGCGAAGGACGGCCAGCTGCTCGGTGCGATCTTCCTCAAGGATATCGTCAAGGCCGGCATCCGCGAACGTTTCGGCGAGCTGCGCGCGATGGGCATCCGCACGGTGATGATCACCGGCGACAATCCGCTCACGGCCTCGGCAATCGCTGCCGAAGCGGGCGTCGACGATTTCCTCGCGCAGGCGACGCCCGAAGACAAGCTCGAGCTGATCCGCAAGGAACAGGCGGGCGGGCGTCTGGTCGCGATGTGCGGCGACGGCACCAACGACGCGCCGGCGCTCGCGCAGGCCGACGTCGGCGTCGCGATGAACACCGGCACGCAGGCGGCGCGCGAGGCGGGCAATATGGTCGACCTCGACAGCGATCCGACGAAGCTGATCGAAGTCGTGGGGCTCGGCAAACAATTGCTGATGACGCGCGGGGCGCTCACGACCTTTTCGGTTGCGAACGACGTCGCCAAATATTTCGCGATCATCCCGGCGATGTTCATCGCGCTCTACCCGGGGCTCGGCGTGCTCAACGTCATGGGTTTGAGCAGCCCGGAAAGCGCGATTCTCTCGGCGATCATCTTCAACGCATTGATCATCCCGATGCTCGTGCCGCTCGCGCTCAAGGGCGTGACCTATCGTCCGATGGGCGCAGGGCCTTTGCTCGCACGCAACCTTGCGGTCTACGGGCTCGGGGGTCTCGTCGCGCCCTTCATCGGGATCAAGCTTATCGACCTGGCCGTTGGCGGCCTGGGTCTGGTCTAAGGAGACCGGTAATGAACAAGGATATTATCAGCTCGCTGCGTCCGGCGTTCGTCATGACACTGCTCTTCGCCGTGCTGCTGGGAATAGGCTATCCGCTTGCGCTGACCGGCGTGGGGCAGGCGTTCTTCCCGGCCCAAGCGAACGGCAGCCTCGTTCGCGAAAATGGCAAGGTCGTCGGCTCGACGCTTGCGGGACAGGCTTTCACCAGCGAGCGCTATTTCAACACGCGCCCGTCGGCCGCGGGAGACGGTTACAACGGGCTCGCCTCGTCGGGTTCGAACCTCGGCCCGACGTCGCAGGTGCTCGTCGATCGTGTCAAGGGCGACGTCGAAAAGCTGAAGGCGGCCGAACCGGGCAAGGCGATCCCCGCCGACCTCGTCACCGCGTCGGCTTCCGGTCTCGACCCCGATATCACGCCCGAGGCGGCGCTTTACCAGGTCGATCGCGTGGCGCGTGTCCGCGGGCTCGATCCGGCTGCAGTGCGCGGACTGGTCGAGCAGAGCGTCGAAAAGCCGCTTTTCGGCTTCCTCGGCGAACCGCGCGTCAACGTGTTCGAGCTCAATCGACGACTCGATGCTTTTGGCGCTAAACCTGCTGCGTGACAGAAAGCGATAGACCATCACCAGAGGCCTTCCTGCGTCAGGCGGCGCAGGAAGGCCGCGGCCGTCTCAAAGTCTTCCTTGGCGCCGCGCCCGGCGTCGGCAAGACATGGGAAATGCTGACCGACGGACGCCATCGGCGCGAGGCCGGGGTCGATGTCGTGATCGGCGTGGTCGAAACGCACGGCCGGCGCGAGACCGAGGCGCTCATCGAGGGTCATGAGATCGTCGCGCGGCGCGAGGTCGACCATCAGGGGCACAGCCTCGGCGAGATGGACATCGACGCGATCCTCGAAAGGCGTCCGCAGCTCGTCCTCGTCGACGAACTCGCGCACACCAATGCGCCCGGCAGCCGCCATCCCAAGCGCTATCAGGACGTCGAGGAATTGCTGGGTGCCGGCATCGACGTCTATTCGACGCTCAACATCCAGCATGTCGAAAGCCTCAACGACGTCGTTGCGTCGTTTACCCGCGTTCGCGTGCGCGAGACAGTTCCGGACGTTATCCTGGAAAATGCCGAGATCGAGGTCGTCGACATTCCGCCCGACGAACTGATCGAGCGGCTGCGCGACGGCAAGGTCTATATCCCGCAGGAAGCGACGCGCGCGCTCGGCCATTTTTTTTCGAAATCGAACCTGACTGCGCTGCGCGAGCTGGCGCTGCGCCGCGCGGCGCAGGCGGTCGATGCGCAGATGCTCGACCATGTGCGCAGCCATGCGCTTGCGGGAAGCTTTGCGGTCGGCGAACGGATCGTCGTCGCGGTCAGCGAGCTTCCGGTCGCGGCCGAACTCGTCCGTGCGGGGAAGCGGCTTGCCGACGCGCTCAAGGCACCGTGGACCGCGGTCTATATCGAGACCCGGCGCAGCCAGTCGCTGACCGACGACGATCGCAAGCAACTCGCCGACACGCTCGCGCTCGCCTCGCGCCTTGGCGCTTCGACCGCGACCGTGCCTGCGGCTAGCGTGGTCGAAGGCTTGCAGGCTTTCGCGCGCGACGCGCGCGCGACACAGATCGTGATCGGCAAGTCGGCGCGGCCCTGGTGGTTCGAAATGCGCCATGGCTCGGTTGTCGACCAGCTGGTGCGGACGATCGACGATGTCGCGGTCCATGTCCTGCCCGGCGAACCTGAAGCGAAGGCCGCGCAGCGGCCCGCGACTGCTCTCCCAGGCCGTTGGGGCAAGACCTCGGACTATATCTGGTCGCTCGCGATGGTGGTGCTGATGACGGCGCTCGGGCGCCTGCTGATCGAGGTGATCGATCTCGGCAATATCTCGCTGCTCTATCTCGTGCCGGTCATGTTCGCCGCAGCGACCTTCGGCCTGCGCGCCGGCTTGTTTGCGGGACTGGCTTCCAGTCTCGCCTATAATTTCTTCTTCCTGCCGCCGACCGGTACGCTGACCGTCAACAACCCCGAGAATGTCATCAGCATCCTCGTGCTGCTGGGCGTGGCGATCGTGACGAGCCAGTTTGCCGCGCGCGTGCGGGCGCAGGCCGATCTCGCGCAGTCGAGCGCGCGCCAGAATGCGGCGCTCGCCAGCTTCTCGCGCCAGCTCACCGCCGCGCCCGATCAGGATGTGTTGATGCAGGCGATCTGTGCCGAGGTCGGCCGTCTGCTCGACGTACGGACAGTGCTGCTCCTGCCGTCGGCCGACGGTCCGATGCTGCGTGCCGCTGTACCGCCCGAGGACCGGCTGGAGCAGATCGAACGCGCCGCGGCGCAATGGGCGATGGACAATGAACAGCCCGCGGGGCGCGGGTCGGCGACGCTCACCGCCTCCGACTGGCTCTTCCACCCCCTGCGCACGACGCGCGGCGTGCTCGGCGTGCTCGGGCTGACGCGCGACGATGCGCGCGAGCCCGTCCGCTCGGATCAGGTGCCGCTGTTGATGAGCCTGCTCGACCAGGCGTCGATCGCGCTCGACCGCATGGAACTCGAAGAGGATAATTTGAGGACGCGGCAGGTCGACGAACGCGACCGGTTGCGCTCGGCGCTGCTGTCGTCGGTCAGCCACGACCTGCGCACCCCGCTCACGACGATCCTGTCGGCGGCGCAGGAAATGCAGCGGCATCCGTCGGCCGAACTCGCGGGGACGATCGAGGCCGAGGCGCGGCGGCTCAACCGCTTCGTCTCGAACCTCCTCGACATGGTGCGCGTCGAGGCCGGGGCGCTGCCGATGAAGGTCGAGGCGACCGACCTGTTCGACGCCGCCGCAAGCGCCGCGCACGATACGCGCGGTTCGCTGGCGGGGCACGAGGTGAAGGTCGATATTTCCCCCAACATCCCGCTCGTCCGTGTCGACCCCGTGCTGCTCCACCATTGCCTGATCAACCTGCTCGATAATGCGGGACGCTATGCCGACCCCGATACGCCGATCACCATCCGCGCGCGGCGCATGAGCGACGCGATCGAGCTTTCGGTGATCGACGAGGGGCCGGGCATCGCGCCGGGCAACGAGAAGCGCGTCTTCGAAACCTTCACCCGGCTGGAGGGGAGCGACCGCGCCAAGCACGGCACCGGTCTCGGCCTCGCGATCGTGAAGGGCTTTGCCGAGGCGATGGGCCTGTCGGTCGAGGCGGGCAACAATGCCGATCCGCACGGCGCCTGCTTCACCATCCGCATTCCCGATGCGCTGATCATCACGCATCCCGCCGACAAGGACAATCTATGAAAGTGCGCCACAAGATTCTGGTCGTCGACGACGAGCTTCACATCCGCCGCCTGATCCGTGCGGCGCTGGAGCGCGCCGATTATGCGATCGTCGAGGCCGAGAATGCGCGCGAAGCGACCGATCGGCTGCGCGACGAGCGGCCCGACATCACGCTGCTCGACCTCGGCCTTCCCGATCGCGACGGGCTGGAACTGGTCCAGCTCATCAAGAAGCAGTCCGATACGACGCTCATCATCGTATCGGCACGCGACGCGACCGAGGAGAAAGTGGCGGCGCTCGACCTTGGCGCCGACGACTATCTGACCAAGCCTTTCGATACCGATGAGCTGCTTGCGCGGGTCCGCGTCGCGCTCCGCAATCGCCTGACCCGCGATGGCGGCAATCTCGGCCTCATGGTCGGCGACGTCAAACTCGACCTCATCGCGCGCACGGTGACCAAGGGCGGCAAGGAAGTGCATCTGACGCCAAAGGAATATGCGGTGCTGGCACAGCTCGCGCGCTTTCCCGGGCGCGTCATCACGCACAACCAGATCATGGCCGAAGTCTGGCCGCACGAGCATGAACATCATGTCGAATATCTGCGCGTGCTGATCCGCACGCTGCGCCAGAAGCTGGAGAGCGACCCCCAGCAACCGCAGATCATCTGCAACGAGCTCGGCATCGGATACCGGCTCAGGCTCGATAGCGAGCCGGTAGCCGAAGAAACTGTCCCGTCCCGCTGAGGCCACGCGCCGATCATATGGATTTTATACGCGAATAGCGTTCTGCCCCTCTCGATTTCAAACGGGGCAATTGCCTAGATCGGGGCATGACCAGACGCGATATCGATTGCCACCCCGCCGCCCCGGCGCGCCTGCACGACCGCATTATCGACTGGTTGGGTGCACAGGGGCCGCTGCTGTTGACGGTCTATATGTGCGGCGCGGTCGCGCTCGCTGCCTTCGCTATCGAAAGGCTCGGCTAAGCGGCCGATTTCGATCCTATGCAATCTCAATGCGCGCGGCCGCTTCCCGATCTCGAAATCATATGTCGTCCTGCGTAATTGAACGACCTCTTTTGGAGGTTCGGATGAAGAAATGGCATCAAAGCCTGTCGGCCAGTCTTGGGCTGCGTGGCGGAGGCATGGTCTTGCTCGGATCGGGCGGCGCGGTTGCCGTCCGCCTGCACCAGATGGCGCTGGGAGTGCCGGCGCGCGAACCGACGTCGTTCATGCTGCTGCTCGCGGCGATCGTCTTCCTCTGCGGCAGTGCGGGCAGCGCGCTGCTCTTTGCCGGGCCTGCACTGTGGGAGATTGTCGAGGTCTCCGAGCGCTGGCGCCGAATGCCGCCGCCCGACCTCGCGGTGACGGTCCGGCCCGATCGCGATGTCTGATATCCCCTTGGGCGCTCGCGGCCGGGCATAATGAAAACACTATGAAATCCCCTGTTTCCCGCTCTCGATTTCCAACGCGCCGCTGATCTAGTCGGGCCGCCTCACCCGTTCCCGCCATTCCGGCCGGGGCATGTTCAAGAGGCCAATATGAAAAATCTGATCGCCGCCGCCGCGCTTGCCGCCGGCCTGTTCCCGGTCGCCGCTTCGGCGCAGCAAGAAGACAAGCAGGCCGTCACCCTGTCGGGTTCGGCGACGCTCGCGTCCGACTATCGCTTTCGCGGGGTTTCGCAGTCCGACAAGGAAATGGCAGTGCAGGGCGGCCTGACCCTCGCGCACGAAAGCGGTCTCTACGCCGGTGTCTGGGCTTCCAACCTGTCGGGATGGGGTACGTTCGGCGGTGCGAATATGGAACTCGACCTGATCGGCGGTTACAAGGCGTCGATCGCCGAAAATGCGACGCTGGACGTCGGCATGGTCTGGTACATGTATCCCGGTGGCGCCGATGAATCGGATTTCGCCGAGCCTTATGTCAAGCTGACCGGCACGACCGGCCCCGCGACCCTCACTGCCGGGGTTGCTTATGCGCCCAAGCAATATGCGCTGGCGAACGTCTCGGCTGCTCCCGATAGCCGCGGGCAGAAGGAAGACAATCTCTACCTCTGGGGCGATGGCGCCTTCGCGATCGGCGGAACGCCGCTGACGGCAAAGGCGCACGTCGGCTATTCGGATGGCAATCCAGGCCTTGGCCCCAATGGCACCAGCGTTGCGCCGACCGGCCGCTATTGGGATTGGGCGCTGGGCATGGATGCGACCTGGCGCAACCTCACGCTGAACATTTCCTATGTCGACACCGACATCGGCAAGGCCGAGGCCGCCCGCCTGCAACCCAATTTTAGCAAGGGTGGCGACGGGAGCGGATCGATCGCCGATGCCGCTGTCGTCGCAAGCGTGACCGCTGCGTTCTGATTACCGGCTGGCCCGGGTGGCGCCCATGCCATCCGGGCCGACTCTTCTCACCGGCTCCGATACGTCACCAACTCGCCAAACGGCGCGTGACGATCATGGTGTCGCCCGACCGCCGGTACGGGACGACGTGCGGGGGAAGCGGGATCGGGGAATCTTTGATGGGGTCGCCGCCCCGAACTTCGGCCATCCGGACCTCGATCTGTCCCGGGCGGTCGGCGCGCAGCGTCAGGCGGACCTCTTCGCCGCCGCTCGCATGGAAAATGACCTGCGACCATTCACCCGCTTTCAGGGTGTCGGTTACCGGCTTGCCCGCCAGTTGCAGTCCGGTGAGATCGACCGATGGCTTGAAATGGATCCGCATATATCGCCCGGCATTGGCGTTTGCGGCGCGGATATCGATGAGCCGAGCGCGTCCCTGTCCGGTCGCAGTGACCTCGAGGCGTGGCGCGGCGACGGGCAGGGGCTTTGCCCTCGCGACCCAATAATCGCCTTTGGCGAAGGGAACGATCGACCCGGGCCGGGGCTTGTCGCCGTCCTGCGCCAGCGTCGCTCGGACCCATCCGCTCTTGTCCGGTTTGCCGCTGGCCCATCGGGCATTGTCGGTGTCGACGTCGGCGATCCGGAACGCCTCGACAAGCTCGGGGCTCGCGGCCGACGGCGTCCGGCCCACGATCCCGGCGACCGTAGCGAGGACGAGGCCCGCGATGGCAAGGAGCGTCCCCACGCGCGCCAATGCCCGCAAGGGCCACAGGAGCGGGGCGAGTGCGAGCACCGCCAGCATCAGGAAAGGCGCGATGATTGCCGGGGCCGTCACTCCGATCATCACGAACAGATCATAGCCGGTCCGCGCCATGAGCCCGGCCAGCAGCACGACAGGCAGCGCGAGCGCGATCAGGATCGCGGGGCGATCGATGCGACCGGCCGCGAACAGGAGCGATGCGAGAACGGGCAACAACAGCGCGAGGGGCCAGATGAGCGCATGCGCCCCCATGGGAAGCCATAGCTGGAGCGCCAGCGCTGCGACGCCGAGCACGGATGCGGCGCCCGCCAGCCAGCCGGGAAGGGCCGCCGGGCGGCCCGTGCTGACGCCAAGAATGAATCCCGCCGCAACGCCGATCAGCAGCGCGACGAGGCTGAAATCGCCGAGGAAGGCAGCGAGCATAGATGCTGTGACGACGCAAAGTGCCAACCGCCAGCGCCGTCCGCGGACGGCGGCGTCGATCACCAGCGCTCCGGTGCCGAGGCCAAGCAGCAGGGTCGCGCCAAGCATCCATGCGAACTGGCCCGTGACCGCATAGGGCGATGCGATATCGCCGAGCAACAGCGCGACGAGACGCTGCACCAGCATCAGGGCGGCCGCGATGCAGAGCGGCAACGCGATGGCCGCGCCGGCACCCCTCGCCACGTCGCGCCAATTCGCCGAGCGGCGTGCAAGCGCTGCCGCGGTCAGGGCGAATATCGCCCCGATCACGATGACAGCCAGCGCCCAGCCGAACGCGACCGGATAGGCCAGGAAATATTGGCCGAAGAGATCGGCGAACACCATGTCGCCGGCGCCGCGCCCCATATCCTTTGCCTGTGCGAAATCCCGCACGAGCGGCAATATCTGGCCGCCCATATGCTGGATGCTGCCCTGATTGAGGCTCGCCGCGGTCGAAAGCGGCGTATGATAGGCCATCTGATGACCGACAAAGGCGAAGTTCATGCCGGCATGACCGCGCTCGAGCGCCGCGGTCAGATCGGTGTCGTTCGGCATCTGTTTGTAGATCGTCACCATCAGCGAGTCCGACGCAGGGGTCGTAACGCTGCGACGATAGGCCTCGACAAGCGGACGATTGTTGCCGCTGGTCTGGAACATCAGCGTCCGCCCGCTGTCTCCGCGCGCTTCGAGGTTGAGAATCGGCCCCACGAGTCCGCGCAGAGGGTCGCTTTCGAAAAAGGCATTGGCGCCCAAAAGCCCGACTTCTTCGCCGTCGGTCATGAGGAAGATGACCGACCGGCGGAGCGGGGCACCCGCCCCCAGCGCGCGCGCGACTTCGAGCGCGACCGCGACGCCCGCGGTATCGTCGCCCGCACCGGGTGAGAGCGGCGCGGTATCATAGTGCGCCATCAACAGCACCGCGGGCAATGTCGGATCGCTGCCTTTCAGGATGCCGACGATGTTGCGCAGACGTCCGCCGATCGCTGTATCGGCCGAATTGCGGCGCGTCACGACGACCGTCTGGTCGCGGAGCTGCGGATCGAGGCCGAGAGCCGCCATGCGTGACAGAAGATATTGGCGTGTGACCTCTATCTCCGCCGATCCGATCGGATGCGGGTCGGTGGCGATCGCGCGCACGTCCTTCATCGCCCTTGCGGCGGAAAATTCGGTGGCCGGCGCAGTTTCGGGCGCAACGCCGGGCAGGCGGTTTCCAAGCCAGGCAAGCGCGAGTGCCGCAACAAGGACCAGCAGCGCTAACATCCAGCGAAACCGGGCTCCCGCGGGGGATGGTTTTCGGGAATCGTTGGTGTCGGTTTCAGTCAATGTGTCGCTCCGCTGTTCGCCGCCCGGCGGCATTGGGCCGCGTTGCCGCGAAGATGGCATATGTCATTTTCAGAATTTTCTGATTTGTCAAATTTATCCTGAACAGGTCTTTGTGTCGGGCGCGGCGTGATCGGCACTGCCGGCGACAAATGTCGCATATCGGCCGTTCCGAACCACTCCTTGATGCAGAGTGCATTGATGAAAATATATGCTAGATAAGAAAATCAGTAGAAAGGACCATCATGCCATCAAGGCCGGACAAGATAATGCCGGGCGCCGGACGCCTCGGATCGGGGGATCATAGTCCCGGCCTTTTCCTGCGTGAATTCCGGACCGAAAAGGGCTGGACGCTGGTCGAGGTTAGCGAGCGGACGGGAATACCCGTCTCGACGCTTTCGAAGGTCGAAACCGGGAAAATGTCGCTGAGCTATGAAAAGCTTGTGCGGCTGAGCCGCGGGCTGGATATCGATATCGCGCGCCTGTTTGCCGCGCCGGCCTCGCAAACGGTGGCGACGCAACGTCCGGCGACCGGACGACGGAGCATCACGCCTGCCAACGAAGGCGCGTCGATCGAGACGTCGACCTATCATTATACCTATCCGTCGGCCGACCTTTTGAACAAGGCGTTGAACCCGATGATCATCGAGGTGAAGGTGCGGTCGATCGACGAATTCGGCGAGTTGATGCGGCATCCGGGCGAGGAATATGTCCTCGTGCTGGAGGGTGAGTGCGAATTTCACACCGATATGTACGCGCCGTCGCTGTTGAAGACCGGCGATTCGGCCTATTTCGACGCCTCTATGGGGCATGGCTATGTCGCAGTCGGTGACGGGCCGTGCCGCGTGCTTTCGGTCTGTTCGGCCAATGACGCCGATCTGAAGTCGTCGTTGCAACCCATCGAAAGCTGATTTTCGCAAAACGGCGCTACGAGGCGCCTGTTCCTGCTGTCACGCGGCGGGCGATGACTTGCTGCGACCATTCTGCATTGACAAACCGCGTCTCCGATGGCTTGTCTCAAAATGAAAATTATTTCAGTTTGAGAAAATTTTAACGCCAACTGCGAAAAAGCGCAGGCCGGACAAGCGGGGGAGCGACATGCGGTTCATCAAATCGGTCAGGCTGGCGGGCGCTTTGGCGCTCGCGCTGCTTACGGGGGCGGCCGCGTCGGGCGAAGCGCCGGTCGCCGGTGTCGTTGCAGGGGATTCGGCGGCAGCGCCGGTCACCCCCTTGACCAAGGCGGATGTCGACGCATGGCTCGACGGTTTCATGCCCTATGCGCTCGAACGCGGGCGCGCGGCGGGCGCTGTCGTCGTGGTGGTGAAAGACGGCAAACCGCTGACCGAGCGGGGCTTCGGCTTTGCCGATGTTGCCAAACGGCGTCCCGTCGATCCCGAAACGACGCTTTTCAAGCAGGCTTCGGTGTCGAAGACGATCACCTGGACTGCGGTCATGCAGATGGTCGAGGCGGGCCGGATCGACCTCGACAAGGATATCAACACCTATCTCGATTTCCGCATTCCGCCCTATGCCGGCAAGCCGGTCACGATGCGCAACCTGATGACGCACACTGCCGGCTTCGACGAGGTGCAGCGCGGGCTCAACAGCTATGATCTCAAGGACATTCCCACCCTTGCCGAGGCGATGAAGCGGCAGGTTCCCGAGCGGATCTACGCCCCGGGTACTACCCCCGCCTATTCGAACTATGGCACCGCGCTCGCCGGTTATATCGTCGAGCGGGTGTCGGGCATGCCCTTCGATGATTATGTCGAGCGGCATATCTTCGCGCCAGCAGGGATGACGCATTCGACGATGCGGGCGAAATTGCCCGCGCGGCTCGAACCCCTGCTGGCAAATGGCTATCTTCTCGGATTGGGCAAGCCGGGGCGCCCTGAACTCAACGCTTTTGCACCCGCCGGCGGGCTCGCCGCGACCGGCGCCGACCTCGGGCGGTTCATGATCGCGCATCTCGACAATGGCGGCGCGTTGCTCAAGCCCGAGACCGCGCGCCTGATGCACGATAGCATCACGCGGTCGATCCCCGCGCTCAACGGCATGGCGCTCGGCTTTTACGAGCAGAATATCAACGGGCGGAAAGTTTTGTCGCACGGCGGCGATTCGATCGTCTTCCACAGCCAGATCTGGATTTTCCCCGAGGAAAAGGTCGGCATCTATATGTCGATGAACGCAGCGGGCACGGACAAGGTCTCGGCGGCGATTCGCAGCCATTTGTTTGAGGCCTTCGCCGATCGTTACTTCCCCGAAGCGCCGCGCGACGGCCGCGTCGACGCCGCGACCGCGCGCGAACATGCGCGGATGATGGTTGGCACCTATAACAAGACGCGGCGGCTCGAAACGAGCTTCCTGAAAGCGGCCGAACTGGGCGGTCAGCTCAAGGTCGGCCTCGACGCCGATGGCGGCCTTCTGTTCGGGGCGGCGACGGGCATCGGCGGCGCGCCGCGCAAATGGGTGGAAATTGCGCCCTTCGTCTGGCGCGAGGCAGGCGGCAAGATGCGGCTGGCGGCGGAGGTGAAGGAGGGACGTGTCGTCCGGTTCGGGATCGACTCCTCGTCGCCCTTCATGCTGTTCGAGCCCGTTCCCTGGTACAGCTCGAGCGTCTGGCTGACCCCCGCCTTGTTGATCGGCCTGACTGCGCTGCTGCTCACCGCGCTTTTCTGGCCGGTCGCGGCGCTGGTCCGCCGGCATTATGGCGTGCATCCGAGCCGCAGACTTGCCGAATGGCGTGCCTATCGCCTGACACGCGCTCTCGCGGGGCTGGCGGTAGCGGTGATGATCGCCTGGCCGGTCTTTGCCAGCGCGCTCCTCGGAGATTTCTCGTCGCTGAATGGCGAGCTCGACGGCATGTTGATCGCGCTCCGGATCGCGACGCCGCTCATCCTCTTTGCCCTGCTGGGCGCCGCGGTGTGGCATCTTGTTCTGGTCTGGAAGGGCGCGCGGGGCAGGTTTGCCCGTGTGTGGAGCGTCGTGCTGGTCCTGAGCGCGATCGTCCTGCTGTGGATCGCCCTTGTCTTTCACCTCATCGGCTACGGCACGGCCTTCTGACACAGTCCGGCGCGGTGGATGGTCGCGCCGGACAGCATTCGCCCCGCCGGGTGTCGAATATGGTTGAAATTTCAAAATCAGAAAATTATAGCCTGATTGGGCGTTGATTGGCGTTCATGGGATATTTGCCCAGCGCCTGCGATCTTGAACTCTTTCAGGGTGAAATGTGTGACCATCCAATCTTATCTCGCTGCGAGCGCCCGGACCCTGAGCCTGCCGCAACCCTATCTGCTCTTCCTCGGCGACACGACCGAGCGCGGCTATGCCAAGACGGCGCTCGGGCTCCGCGATTGGGCGCCCGAAAAATGCGTCGGCGAATATGCTCTGCCGGGTGCGGCGGTCAGCACGGGTCTCGAGCCGCTGACGCCCGCCGAAGCCCATGAGCGTGGTGCCCGATCGCTGCTCATCGGCGTTGCCAACAGCGGCGGAGTGATCGCCGATAGCTGGATGCCGGCGCTGATCGAGGCGCTCGACGCCGGGCTGGATATCGTCAGCGGCATGCATATGCGCCTGTCCGACCTTCCGGATCTCGCCGCCCGAGCCCGCGAGCTCGGGCGGCAATTGATCGATGTGCGCGACCCGCCGCGTGGGCTGCCGGTCGGGACGGGACGAAAGCGCTCGGGCAAGCGGCTGCTTACCGTCGGAACCGACTGCGCGCTCGGCAAGAAATATACGGCGCTGGCGCTGGCGCGCGCCTTTGCGGCCCGCGGCGTCGACGCCGATTTCCGGGCGACCGGCCAGACCGGCATCATGATCGCCGGCGGCGGCGTCCCGATGGACGCCGTCGTGTCCGATTTCGAAGCGGGCGCCGCCGAACTGGTAAGCCCCGATGCGGCGCCCGGTCACTGGGATGTCGTCGAGGGGCAGGGCTCGCTCTTTCACCCGGCCTATGCTGCGGTATCGCTCGGTCTGCTGCACGGCAGCCAGCCGGACGTGATCGTCGTTTGTCACCAGCCCGGCCGCGATGAGGTCATGGGACTGCCGGGCTATGCGTTGCCGAGCATCGAAGAGACGATCGACCTCAACCTGCGGCTCGGCTCGCGGACCAATCCGGCGATCCGCTGCGCCGGGGTTTCGTTCAATACGGCGCATATGGATGCCGACGAGGCCGACGCCCTGATGGCGGCCGAAAGCGCGCGGCTCGGGCTTCCGGTCGCCGATCCCATTCGCGGCGGCGACGCCTTCGATCGCCTCGTGGACGCCTGCCTCGCATGAGCGCGGGCGCGGCCATGGCAGCGGGGGCCGGACCGACCTGGTTCCAGCGCTTCCTGCTGCCCGGCTTTGCGTTCAAGGCCGTCGTCATTGGCGGCGGCTATGCGACGGGGCGCGAACTCGCCGAATTCTTCCTGCCCAGCGGACCGTGGGGCGGGCTGGCGGCGATGCTGCTTGCGATGCTGCTGTGGAGCATCATCTGCGCGGCGACCTTTGCACTGGCGCGGGCGATCGGCGCCTTCGACTATCGCAGCTTCTTCGAGCGGCTTCTGGGACCCGGCTGGGTGCTGTTCGAGGTCGCCTATGTCCTGTTCGTCACGCTCGTGCTCGCGGTGTTCGGCGCCGCGGCGGGAGAGATCGGTGCGGCGATCTTTGGTCTGCCGCAACTTGCGGGCACGGCGATCCTTGCTGCTTCCATCGCGCTCTTCGTGACCTTCGGCAATGAATCGGTCGAGGGCCTGTTCAAATATGTCTCCTTCCTCCTCTATGCCGTCTACGCGCTGTTCATGGTGCTGGCGCTCGGCAGCTTCGGCGATGAGATCGCGGCGCGTTTCGCCGTTCCCGTGCCTGCGGACGGGTGGGTTGTCGGCGGGCTGACCTATACCGGTTACAATGTAATCGGCGCGGTGGTGATCCTGCCGGTCATTCGCCATCTGACCAGCCAGCGCGACGCGGTCGTGTCGGGACTGATCGCGGGCCCGCTGGCGATGGCGCCGGCGATCCTGTTCTTCGTCGCGATGATCGCCTTTTATCCCGGCATCATCGACGAGACGCTGCCGTCGGACTTCATGCTCCAGCAGCTCGAAATGCCGCTGTTCCACCTCCTGTTCCAGTTCATGATCTTTGCCGCACTGCTCGAGAGCGGGGCGGGGTCGGTCCATGCGATCAACGAGCGTATCGATGCCGCGCGAAGGGCGCGGGGCGGTGCGGCGCTCAGCCGCCGCGCGCGCGGCGGCATTGCCGGGGCATTGCTCGTCGGCTGCATGTTCCTTGCCGACCGGTTCGGCCTCGTGACGCTGATCGCCAGCGGATATCGGACGCTCTCATGGGTTTTCCTCGCCGTCTATGTCGTGCCGGTCCTGACGATCGGCATGGTCCGCCTCGTTCGGGCACAGCGCGGTTCGGGCGATGAAATGGCGATCGAGGGGAGTGCGCAATGACGGACGCTGCTGCCTTGAAGAAACCGGGAGGCTGGCGGCGCCTGCTTCGCTGGCTGAAACGGATCCTGCTCGGGCTGCTTGCGTTGCTCCTGCTCATACTCCTCATCGGCGCCATCTATGAAGCGCTGGGGCGCAAGAATGCCGTGGCGAACTATCCTCCGCGCGGGCAACTGGTCGATGTCGGCGGGCGAAAGATGCACATCGACTGCCGCGGCTCGGGATCGCCGACGGTTGTCTTCGAATCGGGGCTGGGCACCGGCGGGACGATCGACTGGACGCTTGTCCACGACAGCATCGCGGGCTTCACGCGCGCGTGCGCCTATGATCGCGCCGGGATCATGTGGAGCGACCCCAAGGACACGCCGCAGCGGGCGGCCGCGGTCGCCGACGATCTCCACGCCCTGCTCAAAGGGGCGGGTATCACCGACCGGCTGGTCCTCGTCGGTCATTCGATCGGCGGACCCTACACGCGAACCTATGTCGGCAAATATGGCGACCGCGTCGCGGGACTGGTGATGGTCGATACCTCGCATCCCGATCAGGTCGCCCGGCTCGGCAAGGTGGCGAACACCGACGCCAATCCGCGGCAGGTCGCGTGGATCATGCACATCGCGAAGGCGCTGTCGTGGACCGGCGCCGTGCGGTTCGCGATGGCGAACGCCGGACAGGGGAAACTGCCAAAGGATGCGGCGGCCCGCATGGCGGCCTATGCCAGCGCGTCGGTGGTCGGCGCGACGTCCGAACTCGATGGCTTCGACATGACGATGGACGATGCGCGCCGGGTCCGCAGTTTCGGTGACCGTCCGCTCGTCGTGCTGACCGCTATGGCGCCGTTCACGCCCGCCGAGCGCAAGGGGCTGGGCCTCGAGGCCCGGGACGCTGAGCGGTTCAAGCAGGAATGGAGAAAACTGGGCGCCGAACAGGCGGCGATGTCGACACGCGGCCGCCAGCTGACCGTCCCCGACGCCGGCCATTATATCCAGATCGATCGCCCCGACGTCGTGATTTCGGCGGTTCGCGAGGTTGTGGGTGCGGTCCGCGCGCCCGACGGGGCTGCCCGAAAGTGAACAGAAGGTCGCCGGCCGCGGGCCGCTGCAAGGGAGATGCATGATGAAGCGTAAGATTTTGTTGGGTGCCCTGTCGGTGCTGCCGCTGCTGCTCGTCGCGAACACCCCGGCGCCTGAATATGACATCGTGATCCGCGGCGGCCGCGTCCTCGACGGCGCCGGCAATCCCTGGGTCAGTGCCGACGTTGCGGTAAAGGACGGCCGCGTCGTCCGCGTGGGTCAGGTTCCAGGCCGCGGGACGAAGGAAATCGACGCGACCGGCCGCTATGTCTCGCCGGGCTTCATCGACATGATGGACCAGTCGGGCAGCGTGCTGCTCAAAAATGGCGCGGCCGAGAACAAGCTGCGCATGGGCGTGACCACGGTGATCGCGGGCGAAGGCGGGACGCCGGTCCCTGCCGCCGAAATTCCCGCCTATTTCAACCGGCTCGAGACGCAGGGCATCGCGGTCAATTTCGGCAGCTATTATTCGGCGACGCAGGCGCGCGTGAAGGTGATGGGCGATGGCGCCGGGTCACCGACAGCGGCGCAGCTCGACGAAATGGGTCGCGAGGTCAAACTCGCGATGCAGAATGGCGCCTTCGGCATCACCAGCGCGCTGATTTACCCGCCGAGCAGCTTCCAGACAACCTCCGACCTTGTCACGCTCGCCAAGGTCGCGGCGCAATGCGACGGCTTTTACGCGACGCACATGCGCGACGAGAGCGAGGGGCTGGTCAAGGCGGTCGAGGAAGCGATCGAGATCGGCGAAAAAGGCGGGGTCAAGGTCGAGATATTCCACCTGAAGGGCGCCTATGCACCGGGGTGGGGCAAGCTGATGCCGCAGGCATTGGCGGCGATCAACGCGGCGCGCGCGCGGGGCGTCGATGTCGCGGCAGACCTCTATCCCTATACGGCGGGCGGCACCGGCCTCGAAATCATCGCGCCGAGCTGGGTATGGGCCGACGGCGTGCAGAAGGGGATCGAGCGGCTGCGCGATCCCAAGGTGCGCGAACGGATGAAGAAGGAGGTCGCCGCGGGATCGATGCCCGGCTGGTCGAACCTCGTCCACGCCTCGGGCGGGTTCGGCAACGTCCGGCTCGCCAATGGTTTCAGCGAGAAATACAAGCCGTACCACGGCAAGAGCCTCGCCGAGATCGGCAAGGCGCTGAACCGCGACCCCGCCGACGTTGCATGGGACATCCTCCTCGAAGGTCTGCCCAACCGGTCGGTCGCGCTCTATTTCATGATGAGCGAGCAGGATATCGAAACCGCGCTGAAACAGCCGTGGGTGAGCATCGGCAGCGACGCCGCGGCGTCGGAGAAATTCGGCGAGATGGACGCGCTCGGCCTGCCGCATCCGCGCGCTTACGGCACCTTCCCGCGCATCATCGCCGAATATGTGAAGCGCCGCCCGGTGCTGTCGCTCGAGGATGCGGTGCGCAAGATGACCGGCTGGCCGGCGCAGCGCATGGGCCTGTCCGACCGCGGGCTGATCCGCGACGGCATGCGCGCCGATATCGTCGTCTTCGACCTCGATACGCTCGACGATGGCGCGACGTGGGACAAGCCGACGGCATCGCCGAGCGGGATCGAAACGGTGATCGTCAACGGCGTCGTCACACTGGCGGAGGGCAAGCACACCGGCGCGAAAGCGGGCGCCGTGCTGCGCCACGGTTGCGGCGGAGCCGCCAAGTGACGACAATGCCGCTCACGCTGGACTATCGGGTCGAGAGTTTCCCGCTCGCCAGCCCGTTCCGCATTTCCGGTCATGTCTTCACCGAGGCGCCGGTGGTCGTCGTCACCCTTTCGGATGGCGTGCATGCCGGACGCGGCGAGGCGGCGGGGGTCTATTATCGCGGCGACGATGTCGCCGCGATGACCGCCGCGATCGATGCGGTGCGCAGCGATGTCGAAGCAGGCATCACGCGCGACGCATTGCAGTCTTTGTTGCCCGCTGGCGGCGCACGCAACGCCATCGATTGCGCGCTGTGGGAACTCGATGCGCGGCGTAGCGGGACCCCCGTGCATGAACTCGCGGGCCTGCCGGCGCCGCGCCCGCTGCGCACGACCTTCACGCTCGGCGCCGACGACCCCGATGTCATGGCGGCCGGCGCGCGGCGTTATGAACAGGCGCGCGCGCTGAAGCTCAAGCTGACCGGCGATATCGACCTCGACATCGCGCGCGTCGATGCGGTGCGCGCTGCGCGGCCCGATTGCTGGATCGGCGTCGACGCCAACCAGGGCTTTGCGATCGGCGATCTCGACCGGCTGATTGCGGCGCTCGTCGCCGCCGACGTCAAGCTGCTCGAACAGCCGCTGGCACGCGGGCGCGAGGCCGATCTCGAAGGCTATCGCAGCCCGATCCCGATCGCCGCCGACGAAAGCGTACTGACGCTTGCCGACATCGATGGCCTCGTGGGGCGCTTCGACGTCGTCAATATCAAGCTCGATAAATGCGGCGGGCTGACCGAAGGCCTTGCGATGGCGCACCGCGCCCGGGCGCTCGGCCTCGGCGTGATGGTCGGCAACATGGTCAGCAGCAGCCTCGCGATGGCGCCTGCGTTCATCGTCGGCCAGCTTTGCGACATCGTCGACCTCGACGGTCCGATCTTCCTCGCCGCCGACCGCACGCCGTCGATCGAATATCGGGACGGCGATGCCTGGTGCGACGAGGCGATCTGGGGGCGCGGATAATCATGCAGGGAAGGAAGAGGGTCATGAAGAAGATCATAATGGCGGCGATGGCGTCCGCCTTGTTCGTCCAGCCCACAGTGGCAGAGCAAGGCGCGGACCGGACCTATATCCACGCCGGCCGCCTGCTCGCCGATCCCGCGAGCGGCCGGGTCGATACGGGCAAGACGATCGTCGTCGAGGGCGGCAAGGTCGCCGAAATCCGCGACGGCTATGTCGGCGAGGGCAGGGTGATCGACCTTCGCGATGCGTTCGTGCTGCCCGGTCTCATCGACAGCCATGTCCATCTGACCTTTGAATCGGGGCCGACCAGCCGGCTCGACGCGGTGACCAAATCGACGACCGATCAGGCGTTCGACGGCGTCGTCTTTGCGCGGCGCACGGTCGAGGCGGGCTTCACCACGGTTGTCGATCTCGGATCCGAGACCGAAGCGATCAACGCGCTGCGCGATGCGATCGGCACCGGCAAGGTGGTCGGCCCGCGCATCATTGCCGCGGGCGGGGTCGCCGCGCACGGCGGGCATGGCGATGTCCATGGCTACCGGCAGGAAATCATCGACCTCTTCCGTTCGCCGACCCTGTGTTCGGGCGCCGACGATTGCGCGCGCGCGGTGCGTCTGGCGGTGCAGCAGGGGGCCGACATCATCAAGACCGCCTCGACCGGCGGCGTCATGTCGAACACCGCCGCGGGCCTTGGCCAGCAGATGAGCGACGCCGAACTGGTCGCGATCGTCGATACCGCGCACCGGCTCGGCCGCAAGGTCGCCGCACATGCGCATGGCACCGACGGCGTCAACGCCGCGCTCCGCGCGGGCGTCGATTCGGTCGAGCATGGCACCTATCTCGATGCGGAATCGATCCGGCTGTTCAAGGCGAAGGACATTTATCTGGTCCCGACGCTGCTCGCCGGCGACACGGTGACGCGGCAGGCCGAGGGAGCGAGCTGGATGCCCGAAGCGGTCCGCGCCAAGGCGCGCACGGTCGGCCCGCTGATGGTCGATGCGCTGCGCCGCGCGCACGAGGGCGGCGTCCGCATCGCCTTCGGGACCGATTCCGCCGTTTCGAAACATGGCGAGAATGCCCGCGAGTTCGCGCTGATGACCAAGGCCGGGATGACGCCGCTCGACACGATCCGTTCCGCTACCGTCTGGGGCGCGACGCACATCGGGCTGGAGCGCGAAATCGGTTCGATCGCGGCGGGCAAGGCGGCGGATATCGTCGCGGTGCGCGGCGATCCGCTGAAGGACGTTGCTGCGCTCGAGACGATGGCTTTCGTGATGAAGGGCGGCGCTGTCGTCCGTCCGGCGGGCGACTGAAGCCCGACTTATTTTCGATGAGGGAAGGTGCGCCGCTTCGCGCGGCGCATCGGGAGAACGACTATGCGATCGATCCTGCAATATGCCTTGCTGCCGCTCGTCCTGCTGCTGGGCGTGGGAGCCTCGGGACAGGCGATAACGCCAGCGCCCGCCGCGCCGAAAAGCGCGCGGCCGGACGCCGGCGGCGCCGCGGCTGCGCCATCTCTCCCCGGTGCGGCCGCGGCGCTCACCAAGCAGGACGTCGATAGCTGGCTCGACGGCTATATGCCGTTCGCGCTCGAACGCGGCGACCTTGCGGGGGCGGTCGTTGTCGTCGTCAAGGATGGCCAGGTTCTGACCCAGCGCGGCTTCGGCTATGCCGACCTCGCCAAACGCACCCCGGTCGACCCCGACCGGACGCTGTTCCGGCCGGGCTCGGTGTCGAAGCTCTTCACCTGGACCGCGGTGATGCAGGAGGTCGAAGCCGGACGGATCGATCTCGACAAGGACGTCAACGCCTATCTCGACTTCCGGATTCCGGCGTACCAGGGCAAGCCGGTGACGATGCGCCAGTTGATGACGCACACCGCGGGATTCGAGGAGCATGGCAAGCGCACGATCTTCGAGGATCCGAAGTTCCGGATCTCGCTCGCCGACTATGTGAAGCTGCCGCCGAAGCGGATCTACCCCGCGGGGACGACGCCCTCCTATTCCAACTATGGCACTGCGCTGGCGGGCTATATTGTCGAGCGCGTGTCGAAGATGAGCTTCGACGACTATGTCGAACGGCGGATTTTCCAGCCGCTCGGCATGACGCGCTCGACCTTCCGCCAGCCGCTGCCGAAGGATTTCGCGCCATGGATGGCGACCGGATATCGCAAGGGATCGGCGGGCCCCTCGAAATTCGAGATCGTCGGGCCGGCGCCGGCCGGCGCGCTGTCGTCGACCGGGGCCGATATGGCGAAGTTCATGATTGCGCATCTGGATGGCGGCGCAGGGCTGATGAAGCCCGAAACCGCGCGGATAATGCACGACACGCCGCTGACCATCCTGCCGCCGCTCAACCGGATGGAACTCGGCTTTTTCGAAACCAACATCAACGGGCGGCAGGTGATCGCGCATCTGGGCGATACCCAGCTGTTCCACACCGCGCTCCACCTGTTCATGGACGAGAAGATCGGCATCTACATGTCGTTCAACGCGACGGGTGAGCAGGCGTCGGTCGGTCCCGTGCGCCGTGCGCTGTTCGAGAAATTCGCCGACCGCTACCTGCCCGGAACCGAGATGCCGACGACGCGCGTCGATGCGAAAACATCGGCGGCGCATGCAAAGATGCTGGCCGGAAACTGGCTCAACAGCCGCCGTGCCGAATCCAATTTCTACGCGCTCGCGTCGCTTGTCGGGCAGGTGACGGTCAGTGTCGATGCCAAGGGTGATTTGGTCGTTCCGGCCGCGCGCGATCTGAGCGGCGTTCCGGCGAAATGGGTCGAGACCGCCCCGTTCGTCTGGCACAACGCCAACGGCCATGGACGGCTGGCCGCGCAGGTGGTGGATGGCAAGGTCGTCCGCTGGAGCGTCGACGGCATCTCGCCCTTCATGGTCTTCGATCGCGCGCCGGCTTCGCAATCGGCCGCGTGGATCAAGCCCGCGCTCTATATTGGCCTTGGCATCCTGCTGGTCACCTTTCTGCAATGGCCGGTTTCGGCGCTGATCCGCCGCCAGTACAAGGCGCCGCTGACGCTGCGCCGCCCGGCGCTGCTCGCCTATCGCGGCGTTCGCGTCGCGGCGGGGCTCGTGTTCGCACTCGCTGTCGCATGGGTCGTCAGCCTGTCGACGCTCAAGGCGCTTCCGTCGTTCGACCCCTGGCTCTGGACGCTCCAGATCGGGGGGCTGATCATCCTCGTCGCCGGCGCGCTGGTGGCGGGCTGGAATCTCCAGATCGTCCGGCGGGAAAGGCGCGGCTGGTTCCGCACCTTGTGGGCGGTACTCGTGCTGCTCGCGATCCTGCTCGCGCTGTACGTCGCCTGGACCTTCGGGCTGATCGCAATGACGGTGAATTACTGATGACGCGTTTGAAACTCGGCGTTTCGGTCGAAAAACTGCGGCTGGCCGAGCCATTCCGCATCGCCGGTCGCACCTTCGACAGCGCGAATGCGATCGTCGTCACGCTCGACGACGGCGCGTTCGTGGGGCGCGGCGAGGCTACCGGCGTCTATTATCTCGGCGACGATCTGACGAACATGCTCGCGCAGCTGGGGCAGGCGCACGACGCGATCGAGGCGGGTCCCTCGCGCGCCGAACTCCGTTCGATCCTGCCCGCCGGCGGTGCACGCAACGCCGTCGATGCGGCGATGTGGGAGCTCGAATCGAAACGGACCGGGCGTCCGGTCTGGGCGCTTGCGGGTCTCGAACAGCCGCGGCCGCTGCGCACCACTTTCACGGTAGGTGCCGACGACCCGGAAAAGATGGCGAAGGCCGCAGCGGCTTATACCCAAGCCCGGTCGATCAAGGTCAAGCTCACGGGCCAACTCGACCTCGATATCGCGCGCGTGGGCGCGATCCGCACCGCGCGCCCCGATGTGTGGATCGGCGTCGACGCCAATCAGGGTTTCACGATCGGCGATCTCGACGCATTGGCCAACGCGATGGTCGACGCGGGCGTGTCGTTGATCGAACAGCCGCTCGCGCGCGGGCGCGAGGCCGATCTCGACGGCTATCGTTCGCCGATCCCGCTCGCCGCCGACGAAAGCGCACTGACCCTGGGCGATGTCGCGGGGCTGCAAGGCCGCTTCGACGTCTTCAATATCAAGCTCGACAAATGCGGCGGGCTGACCGAGGCGCTGATGATCGCCGCGGCAGCGCGCGACGCCGGGCTCGGCGTGATGGTCGGCTGCATGGTGTGCAGCAGTCTTGGCGCTGCGCCGGGGTTTGTCGCCGGGCAGCTCTGCGACCTCGTCGATCTCGACGGTCCGCTCTTCCTCGCGCGCGACCGCTCGCCCGGCGTGATCTATCGCGACGGGACGGTCTGGTGCGACGAGACGGTGTGGGGCGCGCGCGCGCCCGCGACGGCATGACGCAGGCCAGCGCACCGACCTGGTTCGGCCAGCCGCGCGGGCTGACCGTATTGTTCCTCACCAATATGTGGGAGCAATTCTCCTACTATGGCATGCGCGCGCTGCTGGTCTATTATATGACCAAGGAGCTGCTGCTGACGCAGGGCCATTCGTCCTTCGTCTATGGGGCCTATACCGCCTGCGCCTATTTCACCCCGATCGTCGGCGGCGTGATCGCCGACCGCCTGCTCGGCAAGCGGCGTGCGGTGATATTCGGTGCGACGATCATGGCGATCGGCCACTTCATGATGGCGTTCGAACCGCTTTTCTATGCCGCGCTCGCGACGATCGCGATCGGCAACGGGCTGTTCCTTCCCAGCCTGCCGAGCCAGATCAACGATCTTTATGCCGCCGGCGATCCGCGGCGCGGCTGGGCGTATAATGTCTATTATGTCGGCATCAATATCGGCGGTTTTCTGGCGCCGCTGATCTGCGGAACGCTCGGCGAGCTGTACGGCTGGCATTATGGCTTCGGCGCCGCCGGCATCGGCATGTTCGCGGGTCTGCTGATCTATGTCTGGGGCCAGCGCTACCTGCCGCCCGAGCCGCCCCGCGCGCCGACGGCGGATATGCCCGCGATGCGCTGGGCCGATCACAGGGGGACGTTCATGGTGCTCGTCGCCGTGGCGCTCTCGGTCACCGTGTTCCGTGGCGCCTACGAACAGGTCGGCAATACGGTCGCGCTGTGGGCCGACACCGGGATCGACCGTGCGGTCGGCGCGTGGACGATCCCGATGACCTGGTTCCAGTCGCTGAACCCCTTGCTGGTGATGCTGATGACGCCGCCGCTGCTCGCCTACTGGCGTCGCCGCGCCGATAGCGGGCACGACATGTCGCCCGCGCGGCGCATGGCGCTGGGCGCGCTGGTCGTCGCGGTCGCCTATCTGCTGCTTGCCGCGGTCGAATGGGGCAGCGGCGAGGCGAAAGCGCCGTGGGTCTGGTTCGCGGTCTTTTTTGCGATCTTCACCTTCGGCGAGCTGCTGATCCTGCCGACCGGGCTCGGCCTTTTTGCGCGGCTCGCGCCGCCGCGGCTCGGTGCGACCACGGTCGCGGCATGGTATCTTGCGATCTTTTCGGGCAGCCTGTCGGCGGGGCTCGTCGGCATGCTGTGGAGCCATATGGAACAGGGCCCCTTCTTCGCGATGCTTGGCGGGATCGCGATCGTCGCGGCGCTGCTGCTGCGCGCGCTCGACGGTGCGGTGCGCCGGGTCGATCCGACCTGGCAGGCGAAGGGCGACCGAGACGAGGCCGGGGTCTGACGGCGTAGAGCTTCGGGGAGCCTAGCCTGCGAGCGCGCTCGCGATCCGCGCGACCAGCGCTTCGGCGCCGGCCTGGTCCGCGGCGGTGAAGCGCGCGGGGCGCGGGCTGTCGAGGTCGAGCACGCCGACCAGCCGATCATGCGCGATCACCGGCACGACCAGCTCGCTGCGGCTGTCGGCGTCGCACGCGATATGGCCGGGGAAGGCGTGGACATCGTCGACGCGCTGGGTGGCACGAAGGCGCGCGGCGGCGCCGCACACGCCCTTTTCCAGCGGGATGCGGATGCACGCCGCCTTGCCCTGGAACGGGCCGAGCACGAGCTCGGTCCCGTCGAAGCGATAGAAGCCCGCCCAGTTGAGGTCGGGGATCGCCTGCCAGATCAGCGCCGCGACATTCGCCATATTGGCGATGCCGTCGGGCTCGCCTGCGACGAGCGCCGCGGCGGCGTCGCCCGCCTCGGCCCAGAGCTCGGCGGGATCGGTCGCGGTGAAAGCGAGGGCGTAGCTCATTATTCGACGTCGAGCCCCGTCCACTTCGCCGCGAAGGCATATTTGTCGGCCGCCTCGGCGATGATCTTGTCGGTCGGCTTGCCGCTGCCGTGGCCGGCGCGGGTTTCGACGCGGATCAGGTGCGGCTTGTCGCCCGCCTTCGCATGCTGGAGCGCGGCGGTATATTTGAAGCTGTGCCCCGGGACGACGCGGTCGTCGGTGTCGGCCGTCGTCACCAGTACCGCCGGATAGGCCGTGCCGTCCTTGATGTTGTGATAGGGCGAATAGGCGAGCAGGTTCTTGAAATCGCCTTCCTTCGACGGATAGCCATAGTCGTCGACCCAATAGCGGCCGGCGGTGAAGCGGTCGAAGCGCAGCATGTCCATCACGCCGACCGCGGGCAGCGCCGCGGCGAACAGGTCGGGACGCTGGTTGGTCACCGCGCCGACGAGCAGGCCGCCGTTCGACCCGCCTTCGATCGCGACCTGGCCCTTGCCCGCGATCCCCTCGGCGATCAGATATTCACCCGCGGCGATGAAATCGTCGAAGACATTCTGCTTCTTGTCGAGCCGGCCGGCATCGTGCCAAGCCTTGCCATATTCGCCGCCGCCGCGCAGGTTCGCGATCGCGAGCACGCCGCCCTTGTCGACCCACGCGAGCCGCGTCGGCGAGAAGCCGGGGGTCATCGAGACGTTGAAGCCGCCATAGCCATAGAGAAGCGTCGGCGAGCCCTTGCTGCGGTCGAGGCCCTTTTTCATCACGACGAACATCGGCACTTCGGTGCCGTCCTTCGATTTGTAGAAGCGCTGCTCGACAGTGAAATCGTCGGGTTTGAAGGTCAGCTTGGGTTCGGCGAAAATCTCGGTTTTGCCGGTGTTCGTGTCGAGCCGGTAAATGGTGGTCGGCCGCGCGTAGCTGGAAAAGGCATAGAAGGTTTCGGGGTCGCGCGACTTGCCGCCGAAACCCGACGCCGACCCGATGTCGGCGAGACGGATATTCGCGACCTTCTTGCCATCGAGCGCAACCATTTCGGCTTCCGACTTGGCATCGCCGAGATAGGAGAGGATGATGCGGCTGCCGACGCGCGACGCGCCGACCAGCGTGTCCTCGCTCTCGGCGACGAGCTCGGTGAGCTGCGCGGGCTTTTTGATGTCCAACGACACGATGCGCTGGCGCGGCGCGCCCTTGTTCGTGAGGAAGGTGAAGCGCGTGCCTTCGTTGGTCACATATTCCCAGTTGTTCGCGAAATCGTCGACCAGCGTGACCGGCTTGCCCGCGCCCTTGGACCCGAGCGGGTAGAGCGTCAGGCCATAGCGTTCGTCGGTGCCCTCCGATCCCACGACGAGCAGATATTTGCCGTCGTCGGTGACGATGGCGGCATTGTTCAGCTTCGGCTTGTCGGGGGTCGCGTGGATCAGCACGTCGGCGGCCTGCGGCGTGCCGAGCTTGTGGAAATAGACCGCGTGATTTTCGTTCAGGGACTGGAAGGCTTCGCCCTCCTTCGGTTCGGGGAAGCGCGAATAATAGAAGCCGCTGCCGTCCTTCGCCCAGTCGAGCGCCGAGAATTTGACCCAGCGTACTTCGTCGTCGAGGTCCTTGCCTGTCGAGACATCCTTGACGCGCACGATGCGCCAGTCGGTGCCGCCGTCCTGCACCGAATAAAGGAGATATTTGCCGTCTTCCGACGGGGTCCATTCGGCGAGCGCGGTGGCGCCGTCCTTCGCCCAGCTATTGGGGTCGATGAGGATGCGGCCCTCGCCCTTCAGCCCTTCGCGGACATAGAGCACCGACTGCGGCTGCAGCCCGTCGTTGCGGCTGTAGAAATAGCGCGTTCCCGCCTTGGTCGGCAGGCCGAAGCGTTCGTAATTGTAAAGCTCGGTCATCCGCTTCGCGAAGGCATCGCGGCCGGGCAGGGTGCCCAGATAGGCGTCGGTCACCTTGTTCTGCGCCGCGACCCAGTCGGCGACCTTCGGATTGACGCGGACGTCGTCCTCCAGCCAGCGATAGGGATCGGCGACATCGACGCCGAACTGCGGATCGACCGTATTGCCGCGCGGCGAGTCGGGATAGGCGATCGCCGATCCGGTCGCTGCCGCCTCCTCTTCGGCCGCCTGCGCCGCCGCGGGGGTCATGAACAGGGCAACCAGCGCGAGCGGCGCGGACAGGGCTTTACGGGGCATGGCAAGGCGATCCTCATCTTCCGGGGGAAATTATCGTGCGCCGATATGTAAGCATCGACAAGGGACGGACAAGGGGATTCGGTGCGACGAAACGCACTTCAGCTGCGTTGGGTGGCGATCCCGAGCCGGCCGAAATCGCCTTCGCTCTCGGCCAGCGTCAGCAGGCCGGCGCAGGGCGCCGCGCCCGGCGCCGGGGCCCCGCCGTCCCGAAACCGGCGCAGCAGGGCGAGCGCCGCCAGCGTCGGGACATAGGGACCGCGATTGCCGTCGGCGCGCAGCGTCCAGCGGACCTCCGCCGCCTCGTCGCGGCTGTTCCGCCCGCCGATCACGATGTCCATCGCGCCGATATCGCTACCGAACGGGAGCAATGTTTTCGCGATGGCGAGCAGCGGCCGCGATGCGGGGCGCAGGCTGGCGATCCAGCCGAGGCGGACGGGCAGCGCGAGCAAGGCGAGGCCGAGGTGGAGGATCGACAATTCCATCCCCGCGAAAAACTCGGCGCTGTCGTGCGGATGGTACCTCCGGACGAGCAGATCCTGTTCGGGCGTGTCGCAGACGCTGGCCCAGCGCGCGCCGACACCGGGTACCCGCCAGCGGTGGAGCATTCCCCAGCCGGGCACGTCGGTCCAGCGCCCGCCGCGCCAGACGCGGACCGGATGCCCGACATAGGACAGGATCGCCTGCACCACTGCGAGCCCGCGCGGGGCGCGGTTTCCCGGGAAAATACCGATCCGGATCCGGTCGATGCACTGCCAGCCATCGGTCATCGCATCGATCACCGCGTGCGACAGCGCGGGGATCGAACTCGCGCCCGTGGTGACGCTGATCCCCGCTGCCTTTGCCGCGGCGTCGTGCGCGCCGATCGCGGCGACGAAGGCGCGCCCGTCGGCGAGGTCGACATAACGGACCCGTGCCGCGATCGCCGCCTCGATCACGGTCGGGGCCGATGCCTGGAAGGGGCCGGCCGCGTCGATCACGACGTCGAAACCGGCCAGGTCATCCGCGGTCAGCCTGTCGCGGTCGAGCGGCCGTACCGGCAGCCCGCCGAGCCGCGCCGCGAGCGTGTCGAGCGGGCCCCGGCCTCGCGCTGCGAGGGTCAGCGCGAGGCCGGGTTCGCGCGCGGCGAGTTCGGCGAGCCGGCTGCCGAACACCCCGGTCGCGCCGATGATGAGGACGCGCAGCTCAGCCATCGCGGAACAGCGCATGCTGGTTCACGACTTCGCCGAGCAGCGGGTGCGTCACCTTGAGGTCGAAGGCGAAGCGGCCGGACCCGAGATGCTGGTGCGTGACGACCGTGGTGCCGGGTGCGAGCCAGCGCGGCAGGCGAAGGCGGATGCCCGCCGCGGGCTGCCAGAAATAATGATCGGACATGAAGATCAACGCGTCGGCCTCGGCCCTGACGGTCAGCGCCATGCCGAAACCGCCGCCGATATGTTCTTCGAGCCCCGTCGGGCCGGCAAAGCTTTTCGCGCTGTGGATCACCTGCGGGTAACCGCGCGCGCGTCCATAGATTCGCGTCCAGCACTGGCCGCCGCTCGCGCGATCCTCGCTGACCGCGACGGCGGCGGGCGCGGGGCCGCTGGCTTCCGTCGGCAGCGGCGCGCCGATCAGGCGGCAGAGCTGCGCCAGCAGCCAGCCGGGACGGGACAGGCGCGTCCAGACGATTTCGCCGCTGTAGGTTGCGACCGCCTGTCCGGCGAGGCGCTTGGAAAAACGGCGGCGGACGTCCTCGGGCAGCACGTCCCAATCGGCGGCGGGGACAAGGCGGCGGAAGCGATAGTCATAAAGCGCGTCGTCGCCGCACGCCGGGGAAGCGGGGGCTGCTCCGATCGGTTCACGTTGCGCACCGCCCCACATGGCCTTCCTCCTACCTTGCGTCCTTGCCGCGGCCGGGCCGCCAATTGATCAGCTTCGTCACCCCGGCGCCGAGCTTGATCAGCCGCATCAGCGCGGGTTTGGGCACGCCCAGCATTTCGTCGTGCCAGCGGCCCATCGTCGTGACGAAGTCGAGCATATCGGCGAGACGCGCCTTGGCTGCCGGGCTCAATCCCGGATCGTCCGCCGCGCGCGCGACGCAGGCCTTGAGCGCTGCCTCGGCCGGATCGACCTCGCGTGCCTTGCGCCCCGCGGCGATGCGCGTGACCATTTCCCAGATGTCCTTTTCGGCGGTGAAATGGTCGCGCCGGTCGCCGAGCAGAGGGACACGCTCGATCAGCCGCCAGCCGAGCAATTCCTTGATCGAATTGGACACGTTCGACCGCGCGAGCCCGAGCATGTCGGCGATCTCCTCGGCGTGGAGCGGCTGGTCGGAAATGAAGAGCAGCGCGTGGATCTGCGCCACCGACCGGTTGACGCCCCACTGGCCGCCGAGATTGCCCCAATGGAGGATGAACTCGGTCGCCGCCGGGGACAGTTTCGAATCATGTTCGGTAATTTCTGTCATGACAGAAATATCGGACGAAACCGATGACCGGTCAAGCGGTTTTCGAAACCTGAAGTGCGAGCGGTTGCGATCCGGGTTGCCGGACAAAAGAACGGCGGCGGTATCGTCGATACCGCCGCCGCCGGGACCTCGCTCTGGTGAGAGACGTCAGAAGTTCAGCTTGACCCCGGCCGATACATAGCGGCCGATCACATCATAGTTGGGGCTGGTATAGGGCGTGATCGGCGGATCGCGGTCGAACAGGTTGTTGACGTTGCCGAACAGGGTGAAGGGCCCCGCCTTGAACTGCGCGCCAAGGTCGACATAGGTGCGGCTGCCGACCTTGTTGTTCACGATCTCGATCGGGACATTGTTCACAACCGACAACGGGCGATCGAGCCCGCCGTCGACATAGCGCAGGCGCAGGTTCGCGCCGAAATCGTCGCTGTCATAGGCGATCGTTGCCGTGCCGCGCCATTTCGGGGTCGAGAAGGCGGTGTCTCCGCCGACGAAGCCCGCGACATCGGCGCCGTTGATCTTCAGGTTGAACACATGGTTCGCCAGCGCGCGGAACGACAGCGTGCCGTCGCCCAACGGCAGGCGGTACGAGGCCTCGATATCGAGACCCTGCGTCCGGTAATTGGCGAGGTTGCGGAACCCGTTGGTGATCGATCCGATCGTGCCATTGGTTTCGCGGACGATGATGCCGCTGCAGGTCGGATCGTTCGGCGCGGCGGCGAAGCACTGCTTCAGCAGGTCGTTCGCCGTCACCGTCGTGATCACATTGTCGATGTCGATGTCGTAATAGTCGACCGACAGGCGCAGCCCCGGAGCGAAGGACGGCGAATAGGATCCGCCGAGGGTCAGCGTATGCGAAATCTCGGGCGTCAGATTGGCGTTGCCGCCGCCATAGACCACGACATTATTCTGTACCGTACCGTTCGGCCCCTGGAACGGGTCGAAGACGGTGCCGATGTTGGTCGAACGGTTGAGGAAATATTCGGTGATGCTGGGCGAACGGATGTCGCGCGAATAGACCGCGCGCAACAGCAGGTCATTGAGGACGCGCAGGGTACCGCCGGTCTTCCACGACCAGATGCCGCCGCTGGTGCTATAGTCCGAATAGCGCGCCGCTCCGTTGACCTCGAGCTTCAGCGTGTCGCTAATGTCGAGCAGCGGCACGTTCACCTCGGCAAAGACTTCCTTGACGTTGAAGCTGCCGTTGGTCGCCGACGAGTTGAGCGTGCCGAGCGCGTTGGCAAGCGACAGCGGGTCGACATAGTTGGTGACCTGCTTTTCCCAACGGACGTCCGAGCCGAGCGCGATATCGACGGGGCCGGCCCAGGTCGAGAAGGGCTGCCCCGACAGGCTGGCGCCCGCCGCGTCGAGCTTGATCGTGTAGATCAGCTGCGACCCGCCGAAGGCCCAGGCCGCGGCTTCGTCCGAGATGCTGCCGTTGCCGAACAGGTTGATCGGCACGCAGCTCGCATCGTCGTTCGTCGTCGACGCATCGGCGTTGATCCGGCACGTCGGCGTGCCGCCCACCAGCACCGAGTCGACGCCGTTGGTGAAGCGCGACTTGATCCGCTGGTTGTTGAGGCTCTGGTTGAGGCGGATTTCGCCATGATCGTAATAGGCTTCGTAGCTCCAGCCATCGCCGAAGGTGCCGCTGAGGCCGATCGCGCCCTCGAGGTTGCGGCGGCTGTACTTGAAGGTCATGACCCCGTCGTCGCCGACATCGTCGAGGACGCGGCCGAGCAGAAACGGACCGGTGACGCCGGCCGCCGCCAGCTGGTCGCGGTTCGCCTGCGTCAGGAACGCATTGTCGGGCATGATGGCGACGGCAGGTGTTTCGGGAAAGAAGCTGTAATTTGCCGACATGCGGTGAAAGCTGAAATTGGCCCAGACCTTGAGCGAGTCGGTCAGGTCGTAGCTGGCGCGGGCGAAGAGGTTGACGCGCTCGTAGGGGGTGCTCACCGCGACATAGTCGAAGATGTTCTGCCCGCCGCCGCCGACGGTGGTGGCGCCCTGTGTGACGCTGCCGAGCGGGAAAGCGCCGATGTTGCCGTCGGGGTTGAAAACCAGATTGCGGGGCGCGCCGGTGAGGCCGAGGATCGAGCCGCCGTTATAGAGCTGGGTCGAATTGGGGTCGCGGACCAGTTCCAGCTTGCCGTCGGGCCGCTGGAACAGCCCGGCTTCGAGATTGCGGCGATCACTGCGGCTGAGCGCGCCGCGCTCGTTCATATATTCGCCGCCGACCATGAAATGGCCGCGGCCGCCCGCGAAGTCGGTTCCCCAAGCGATGTCGGCGCCATAGCGCGCGGCGTCGCCGCGCGACGAGATGCCCGACTGGACGCCCATGCGCCAGCCGGTGAAATCGTCGTCGAGAACAATGTTGACCACGCCGGCGACGGCGCCCGAGCCCCATGCTGCCGAAGCGCCGCCGGTGACGACGTCGATCCGCTTGACCAGGCTTTGCGGGACGATGTTGAGGTCGTTGGCGCCGGCAAAGCGGTGCCCGTTGAGCAGGGTGAGGGTGCGCACCGATCCGAGGCCGCGCATGTCGGCGGTGGAGACGCCGCTGTTCGTATTGCCCGGCGTGGTCGACGGGGTCGATGTGGCGCGGAACTGGGGGGCGTCGTTCAGGACCTGTGCGATGCTGGGGCGGTTGCCAAGCGCGAGTTCGGCTTCGCCGATCACGGTCGTCGGGGTCGGGGCGTCGAAGCCGGAGCGCTGGATTCGCGATCCCGTCACGACGATATCCTCGTCGCCGGCCTCGCTCGCCGCGGGGCTTTCCGAAGCCGTCTGCGCATAGGCCGGGCTCTGGCATGCGATCAAGATGAGTGCGGTGCTGGCGAGCCAGCCCGGATGAACGATTTTCATGGAAATCCCCTTCGCCTTACTGGCAATTCCGCACGGCGCCGGCCAAATTTGTAGTGGTCCTGAACGAGACGCTTGCTTGCCGAAATCTATAAGGGCAGGCATTTTGGAAAAATTCAAGCGAAAAAGGAGAAAAAATTTCAGATTTTGAAAAATTGAGATTTTTAAAGGATATAGAAGTTGCCGGGCGCGAAGCCCTGGCTGTCGCTACGCGGCAGGGCGACGAGGGGTCTGACCGTGACGGCCTCTTTCCATCCATTGTCAATAATATTGGGCTGTAACCATTTGCTCCGGCGTTCTAATTGGATTTGTGTGTCGAGCGGTGCCAGAACGAGGGCGTGGCCAAGACTGCTAGTGGGGAGGCGTGGTGAGCGGGTCGATTTTTGATCGCCTCAGGCGGAGTCTGGGCCTGTCCGGTGCAGGGGATCCGGGTGGAACCGGTAAACTTCCTGCCAGAAAAATCGCGGCCTATTTCAAGCATCTGGCGAAGTCGGACCGGGCTCTGCCTGCAAATGCCGTTCGCTATGTGACTGACGGATCGAATCCCTCGATCCTTCTCTCTCTGCAAAATCCAGCCAGCCAGCGGGCGTGGACCCAGCGCGCGCGAACCTGGCCGCGCAGCGACGAAGAGGGGCTGTTCACCGATGTCGCGAATTGGCGAATCGACCAGATGCAGCGGTTCGGGGAAGTTCTCGCCGCGCTCGAGCCGCTCCGGCATGACTGGGGCATGTTCGGGACAAAGAAATCGCCCGACTGGCTGCGGCATGCGGTTACGATCTGGCTCGGACAGGGGCGCAAGGATCAGCCGATCGGCACGCTCGTCGACCTCGCCGGGACGACCGGGAACGGGCTGGCGCCGGCGCTCGACATCATCTTTTCCCGCGACGCCGCGCATTATGGTTCGAACAACAGTGTCGGCCGGTTCGGCGGCGTCACCGAATGGCTCGACCGGTCGCACGATGCCGTGGTGGCGGTGGTCCCCGAACTGGCAGCGGACGTCCGCGCAGAGCTCGCATCCGCTCTCGGCCGTTTCGGACTGCAGAATCGGTTTCTCGACCTCCTGCTCGATCTGGCTGCCGGGTCTTCCAAAAAGGCGCGGGCCGATGCGGGCCAGTCGCTGACGGCTGCCGATCCGGATCGGCTGATCGGCGCGCTCGAAGCGCGTTTCGCGAAAGGCGCACCGGGAGCGCGCGCGGTTCTGGTGGAGGTCGCCGCGGGGTGTCTCGGCGAACGGGCGGGCGACCTCCTGTCGCGCTGGCGCGAAGCCGAGACGGCTCCCAAAGTGATTGCGGCTCTCGACCGGCTCGGCACCGCCGTCGCGGCGACGGCCACCGGATTGCCGGGCGGCGTGGCCGATGCACGGCCGGATGGCGTCGAGGGTTATGTCGATGTCCGCGGTATCCGGGTCGAAGCCGGCCCGGTGCCGGCCGAGCCTGCACCGACGCCGGTTCCCCCGGATCTTATGCGGACCCTCGAGCCCGCAATCGCCGAATTCAACCGGATGCTGGCGAAGGGCAAGGCCGAAGCGTCGCGCGAGCGTTGGCACTGGAGCCGCCAATTCGCGGCCAAGGGGCCCCGGGACCTCAAGGATCTCGCCGAACTCGCCGCGGGCACCAAGCCCATGGCGCCGGCGTCGTTCAACACGGTGGTCAACTGGCTGCGCTGGCATCAGTTCAAACACCCCGCGATCGACGCCTTCTTTCTCGATCCGCGCCTGTCGCTCCATCACCTCGCGCGCCTCGCCGTCGCGATGTCCAACGGTCATATCAACGGCCTGTTCAATGACTGGAGCGGGCCGATCGGGGCGGCCGTGCAGCATCGGCTGAACGCCGGCGCCGACTTCCGGACATTTTTCGACCTGTGGCTGGCAGCCGGCGGGAACGACTTCATCGCCGGCTATCTGGCACAGCGATGGTATGGGCCGCTGCCCGATCTCGATACGCCGCTCTGGCCCGTCCTGTGTGGCCGTTTCGATCATCTCGATCAGGCGCTGGGGATGGCGCCGCAGAGCGGAACGGAGCAAAGGCGCATGCAGCCGGGGCTCGAATTGCTCGGGCATTTTCCGACGCTCCCCGACCGGTATCGAAGCCGGTTGCTGCTACTGGCGGGCGACAGCTCACGGCGCTTGCGCGAAAAGGCACGGGCCTTGCTGCAGGATACGCCCGGCATCGACGGCGCGATTGCCATACAGCTGCAGGATGGCCGCCAGGAGGTTCGCGCGCTCGCTGCCGGCTGGCTCGCCGCGCGCGGCGCGAAGAACGAGGCGCCGCAGATTCGCGCCGCGCTGGCAAAGGACAAGAGCGATATGGCGCGCGCCGCCATGATTACGGCGCTCGAGCGGCTTGGCGAGGATGTGTCGCCCTATTTCGATCCTGCCACGCTGGCGGGGGAAGCAAAGGCGGGTCTTGCGAAGGCGCCGCCCAAGGGCCTCGAATGGTTCCCGTTCGATATGCTTCCCGCGCTGCGCTGGGCCGACGGCAGTACGGTCGACCCCGTCCTGCCGCGCTGGTGGGTCGTCCTCGCGGCGAAACTCAAGCAGCCGGGCGGCAATGCGCTGGTGAACCTCTGGCTCGACCGGCTCGCGCCGGGCGACGCGCACCGGCTCGGCTGGATGGTGCTGACCGGCTGGATCGACCAGGATATCCGCCGGCCGAGCGACGAGGAGGCGAACGCCTTTGCCATGCAGCATGTCGATGCGACGCTGCGCCAGAATATTACGAACGCGAAGCGATGGCCGCAAAGCGCCGACTATTTCCCGACCGATCGCAATCTCGTTTTTGCGCGACTGAAACAGGCGAAGGCCGGGGAATATCTGGGGAGCGCGGTCGACAGCAAGGGCATATTGGCGATCGCGGCGCGGGTCGGCGGAGCCGATGCCGCGCAGCGCATCCGCATCTTTCTCAAGGATCATGGCGCGCGGACGTCGCAGGCGAAGGCGCTGCTCGAAACATTGGCGTCGATCGGCAGCGGTGCGGCGCTGCAACTCGTCCTGTCGGCGGCCAACCGGTCGAAACAGCGGACCGTTCAGGCGCATGCGGCGGCGCTGGTCGACGATGTCGCCGAGCGCAACGGCTGGAGCGCGGCGCAACTCGCCGACCGGACGATCCCGACAGGCGGCTTCGACATCGACGGGACGCAGGATCTCGATCTGGGCGAAGGGCGGACCTACCGGTTGCGGTTCGACGCGGAAGACGGGGTGATCATCCTCAATGCCGAGGAGCGCGAGGTAAAGGCACTGCCCGGGCCGCGCGTCGACGAGGAAAAGCCGCTGGTCGATGCCGCGAAGAAGCAACTGTCCAACGCGCGCAAGGAGGTGAAGCAAGTGCTCGCCGCGCAAACCGACCGGCTTCAGGAAGCGATGTTCCCGCAACGCGGCTGGGACGTCGCCGAATGGGGCAGCTTCGTTGCGGGCCACCCGATCGTCGGCCGGATCGCGGCGCGGCTCGTGTGGCAGGGCGCAGACGCGGACGGGCAGGCGCTGGCGACCTTCCGGCCGCTGGGCGACGGCAGCTATACCGACGCGTCCGACAACGATGTCGCGACCGATGGTTTCGCACGGATAGGGCTCGCGCATTCGTCGCTGCTGTCGGCGGACGCGATTGCGGCATGGCGCACGCATCTCGCCGATTATGCGGTGGCACCGCCCTTCGACCAGTTCGGACGCGACCTGCCGGAACTGGCGGAGGAACAGAAGCGCGAGCGGTCGATCGGCGATCGCGAAGGCTGGATGATCGAAACGTTCAAGCTTCGCGGTGCGGCGACCAAGCTCGGTTATCAGCGCGGCCCGGCGCAGGACGGCGGCTGGTTCATGACATATGAAAAGACCTACCGCGACGCCGGCCTTATGGCCGAGATCGAATTTTCGGGTAGCCCGCTGCCCGAAGAAAACCGCCCCGCCGCGCTCCTCGGGCTGACGTTTCGCAAGCTCCGCGACGGCGGGGGCGGCGGGAATCAGGTCATGCTCGGCGAAGTGCCGCCGGTCCTGCTTGCGGAAAGCTGGCGCGATCTTCACGATCTGGCGGAAAAGGGGTCCGGTTTCGATCCCGACTGGAAAAAGAAGGCGTATTGATGACCAACGAGGCACCGTCGATCCGGCCACCTGCGGAACAGCGTTACGCGGCCGAACTTGCCGCGCTGGCGGGGCAGGACAAATTTCCGAGGCCCGCAGGCTGGCATTTGTCGCCGCGCGCGGTGCGCAGCTTCCTGCTCGGCGATACGAAACTCGGCATATCGCGTAAATTCTATGGCGACGACCCGCTGGTCGATCGCGCGATCGTCAGCCTGATGAGCCAGCAGGGCCTGATGCTCGTAGGCGAGCCGGGTACCGCCAAATCCCTGCTGTCCGAATTGCTCGCGGCGGCGATCAGCGGGACGTCGGCGCTGGTGGTGCAGGGGTCGGCAGGGACGACCGAGGACCATATCCGCTACGGCTGGAACTATGCCCTCCTGCTCGCCGAAGGGCCGAGCGAACGCGCGCTCGTCCCGTCGCCGGTGCTGAACGCCATGCGGTCGGGGCGTATCGTCCGGTTCGAGGAAATCACCCGCTGCCCGCCCGAGGTGCAGGATGCACTGATTTCGATCCTGTCGGAAAAGGCCTTGGCACTGCCCGAACTCGGCGCCGATGCCATCGCGAGCGCCGCGCCCGGCTTCAACGTGATTGCGACCGCGAACCTTCGCGATCGCGGGGTGCACGAGATGTCGAGCGCGCTCAAGCGGCGCTTCAACTTCGAAACCGTCCATCCCATTGCCGATGCCGAGTTCGAACGCGAACTGGTGCTGAAGCAGCTCGCCGAACGGCTGGGACCGGCCGGGGTAGCGGTGACCGGCGAACGCGACGTCGCCGACGTCCTCGTCCGCGCCTTTCAGGACCTCCGCACCGGGCGAACCGCGGAAGGCGTCAGCCTCAACCGGCCCGACGCCGTCATGTCGACCGCCGAAGCGGTGAACGTCCTCCACGCGGCTGCGCTGGAGGCCGTCTATCTCGATAATGGCAAGCTATCGGCGGCGCATGTCGCGCGGCAGCTGCAGGGCGTCGTGCTCAAGGATTCGCCCGACGACGGCAAGCGGCTGCGCGCCTATGTCGACCATATCGTCAAGGAACGCGCCGGCCGTTCGGGGGCCTGGAAGGATTTCTACCAGGCGGCGCGGGCGCTGAAGCTCGGCTGATCCGGTGAAGGACCCGGTCGTCTTCGATTCCGAACGGCAGCTGTGGGTGGTGCCGATCCGGCATCATAGCCCGGCGTGCGCCGCGCATCTGGAGCGGCTGATTGCAGCGGTCGAGCCTGCTGCGATCCTGATCGAAGGACCCTGCGATTTCGACCCGCTGATCGACCTTGTTTGCGACCCGCGGACGCGTGCGCCCGTCGCGATCGTGTCGCTCCGCGACGCTCACGAGGGGCAGGCGACGAGGCGGGTCGCGAGCTATTTCCCCTTTTGTGCGCACAGCCCCGAGCTGATCGCGCTGCAGGCGGCACGGGCTCGCGGCATCCCGGCGCGCTTCATCGACCTGCCGTCCACCGCGCGTGAAATGGACCTCGATGAGGCGACGCCGCGCGAAGGGCGGTCGCTGCTCGGCAGCGAACGGCTGTTCGGCGTCGGCGACTATGTCACCGCGCTGGCGCGCGAGCTGGGGTGCCGCGATGGCAACGAGGTGTGGGACCAGCTGTTCGAAACGCGCCTCGCCGACGAGGATTGGCATCGATATTTCGCCGATGTCGCGCGCTATTGCGCGTGCATCCGCGCGGCGACGAGCGACGAGGAAATGGCGGGCGACGGAACGCTCGTCCGCGAGGCACAGATGCGCGCGATCGTCGACGAGGTGCGCGGTGCGACCGAGGGTCCGGTCGTCGCGGTGGTCGGCGGGTTCCACGCCGAGGCGCTACTGGAAAAGGGCGCAAAAAAGCCGGTCGCGGCAAAGGCCGGCGCCGGGCGATCCTATCTGATCCGTTACGGCATGCGCCAGCTCGACGCCCTGCGCGGTTATGGCGCGGGACTGCCGCTGCCCGGCTTTTACGACCGGCTGTGGCAGATGCGTTCGTCGGGCGCTGCGGGGCTCGGCATGGCGCTGATAACCGGCTTCGCCGACCATCTGCGCGGTGGTCGGGGTGAAGCGCCGTCCTTTCCGGTCATCGCCAATGCGATCGAACAGGCCGAGCGGCTGGCGGCGCTGCGCGGGCGTCCCTTTCCGATGCGCGACGATGTGATCGATGCGATCCGGTCGAGCTTCATCAAGGAGGAAATTCCCGTCGGCCAGACGCCGCTGCTGGTCGAACTCCACGCCTGGCTTACCGGAACCACAATCGGCGAAGTGCCGCCGTCGGCGGGCTCGCCGCCGCTGGTCGAGGCCGTTCGGGGTCAGGCGAAAGCGCTTGGCTTTTCGATCGCCGACGGGGAGCGGCGCAGCCGCGAACTCGATATTTATCGCAAGCCGCGCCATCGCGCCGCCAGCCGTTTCTGCCACGCGATGACGCTGATCGGCACATCGTTCGGACAGCGCACGGGGGGACCCGATTTCCGCAACGATGTGTCGCTCGACCGGCTGCACGAAATATGGGCTGTGTGCTGGTCTCCACTCGTTGAATCGCGCCTGATCGAATTGTCCGAAGCGGCGGACACGTTGGGTGAGGCCATGGCTTTTGTCCTCGCGCACCGGATTGCCGAACTTGCCGAACAGGGGAAGGGGCGCAGCGCGCTCGCCGCGATCGACCTGTTCGCCGCCGCGTGCCGCGCGGGTCTGGGTCGCGAGGCGGCGGCGATCCTTGCGCTGGTCGAGGAGCAGGTGATCGAGGACCCCGAGGCGGGATCGGTCGTCGCGGCGCTGACCGACCTGCTGCTGCTTCGCCGTGGACGCGCGACGCTGGGAATCGAGGAAACCGGGCCGCTCGATCACCTGCTTGGCGCGACATGGCGGCGGCTGCTGGTCCTGCTTCCCGAGCTGGCCGATGCGGGCGCCGACCAGACCGACGTCGCGGTTCGCACGCTGTCCAGCTTGCGCGGCGCGATCGAACTGGCGCGCTCCATCGAGGCGCCGATCGACCTCGCGCTGTTCGACGAGGCGCTGGGCCGGCTGTCCGCCCTCGCGCTGCCGCCGATGCTCGCCGGCGCGGTCATGGCTTTCTCGCTGCTCGACGGGCGTATCGCCGCGACCGATCTCGAGGCGCGTCTGAAGGGCGAACTCGCCAGCGCTTATGTCGATCCGGCGGAGCGGCTCGCTTTCCTCGGCGGGGTGATCGCGATCGCGCGCGAGCTGATCTGGGCCATTCCCGCGATCGTCGATGCGATCGATGCGATCGTCGGGGGCGTCGACGAAGATGAGTTCATTGCGCTGTTGCCTTATCTCCGGCTGGCGCTGATGCCGCTCGATCCGCGCGAGGTCGATCGCCTTGCCGAGGAGGTGGCGGCCCGGCACGGCATCGGGGCGAGCGCGCTGTCGGTCACGGTGGCGATTTCGGAAAGCGAGATGACCGAAAATCTTCGGCTCGATCGCGATCTGGCCGACCTGCTCGCGCGGGATTGCGTGGCATGAGCGAGAAGATGTCGACCCGCCGCTGGCGCCTCGTCCTCGGTCGCTATGCCGAACGTTCGCTGCCCGGCGCCGACCTGTCGCGGGCCGAACAGCGCACCGATCGCGCGCTCGACTATCTCTATGCGCGCGAGATGGAGCGGCGCGGCCTCCGCCGCGACAAGCGCGGCCGCGGCGGGTCGCTCGATCCCAGCCAGCTGACCGCGCTCGGCTGGCTCGGCGAGCTGCGCGAACTTTTTCCCCGGTCGGTGTACGAGGCCGTGCAGGCGCATGCCATCGACAATCTGGGGATGAGCGAATTGCTGTCCGACCCCAAGGTGCTCGATGCGCTGGAGCCGAACAAGGACCTGCTGAAATCGCTGATCGCTTTCAAGGGAAGCGCCGATCCGGCGGTGCGCGACAAGATTCGCGAAGTCACGCGCAAGGTGGTCGAGGATATCGTTCGCAAACTGCGCCCGCAGGTCGAAGCGGCGCTGGCGGGACGGCCCAACCGCTTTCGCCGCAGCCAGCTCAAGTCGATGCAGAATTTCGACTGGCGCGCGACGATCCGCGACAATCTGAAAAATTGGGATGGCGAGCGGAATCGGATCGTCGCCGATCGCCTGCGCTTCCACGGTCGCAGCCGGCGGCGCCTGCCATGGACGATCATCCTGTGCGTCGACCAGTCGGGTTCGATGCTGTCATCGACCATCTATGCCGCCGTCATGGCATCGATCCTGACCGCCTTGCCGTCGGTCGCGGTGCGGCTGGTGGTGTTCGACACATCGATCGTCGACCTGTCGAGCGAGGCGCATGACGCCGTTGAAGTGTTGATGTCGGTCCAGCTGGGTGGCGGCACCGACATCGCATCGGCGATGGAATATTGCGAAGGGCTGGTGACCCAGCCGACACGGACCATCTTCGTCCTGATCAGCGATTTCGAGGAGGGCGGTTCGGTTGCCCGGATGCTTGCCGCGACGCGGCGCATGGCGTCGGCGCGCGTCACCCTTTTGGGACTCGGCGCACTCAGCGACGATGCCGCGCCGGTCTATGACCGCCGGATGGCCGAGCGCCTGTCGGGTAACGGGATGAAGATCGCGGCGCTGACGCCCGACCGTTTCGCCGAGTGGATCGGCAGCGTGATCGCATGATCGATCCCGCGCTCCGCGAGGCGCTCGTCGGCTTCGACGATGCGGCGCTGGCGACACTCGCCAATCCCGGCCTCGTGCGCCGGGCGCATCGCGACGTCGAGGAGGGCAAGCTTCGCCTGCTGTCGGCTTCGGCGGGAAAGGCAGTGATCGAGGCCGACGGGCAGCGCGTCGAAATCGATACGCGCGGGCCGGGCGCGGCGGATTGCGCCTGCCGTTCGGTGGCAATCTGCCGGCATCGCATCGCGGCGACGATCTTCCTCCTGTCGCATGAAGGTGCCGAAACCGAAGGCAGCACAGAAGCCGCCGCCGAAGACGCGCAACCCGTGGACGGTGCGGACTTCGTCGCCTCGATCGATATCGCCCGGCTGGAAAAATGGGCCGGCAAGGCGGGCTGGCGCGCCGCTGTCGAGGTGGCCGGAACCGCGACGGCGGTCGAACCGTCGCCGGGCGGCATCGCTGTCGGCTTCCCGGACATCGACGGGCCGGTCCGGATCCTGCGCGGGCAGGGATTCGACGGCATCGTTTCCAAAGCGTCGAAGTCGCGTCTCAAGGCCTATCATGCCGCCGCGGTGCTCGCGGTGCTTCGCCATTTCGGCCAGTCCGTACCCGACGCTGGCGAGGAGGTCGAACAGGCTGCCGCGGTCGTCGAAATCGATCCAGCCTTCCTCGCCCGCATCGCGACCAGCCTTGGCGAAGTGGCTGCGCTCGGCATGAACCTCGCGCCTTTGCCGCTGGAGGAGGCGTTGTTCGAACTATCGGTGTCGTCGCGCGCCGACAGCCTGCCGCGGCTCGCCGCATTGCTCCGCGCCGTCGCCGCCCAAATGCGTCTCCGCCGCGCCCGCGCGCTCGATTTCGACCCCGACCGCATGCTCGAACTGGCGGCGACCGCCTTTGCACTGGTCCGGGCGCTCGCTGGATCGGACCCCGAACGGCGGATCGCGCTGGCGGGCAAGGTGCGGCGCGACTTCGCTCCGTCGGAACCGCTGCAACTGGTCGGTTGCGGTGGCGAGCGGTGGACAACGGCGTCGGGCGCACGCGGCGTGACCGCCTGGTTCATCGAACTGACGACGGGGCGCTGGCTTTCGACCAGCCTCGCGCGCGGCGCGGGGCAGGACCCGACCTTTGCGCCGACCGAGGCATGGCGCAATCAGCCGCTATGGCAATCCGAGCCGCTCGCGGTGCTCGCGCACGCGCGGATCGCGCTCGAAGGATCGCGCCGGTCGGCCGACAACCGGTTATCGGCGCCCGCGAGTGCGCGCGCGACGATCGTCGCGCGCGACGTGCGTGCCGATCCCCACTGGCCCGGCGTGCTCAACGACTGGGACGGGCTCGCCCGGAACTGGATCGATCAGGTGGGATCGGGGCTCGACGGAAGCGAGACGCCGACCGCCTGCCTGATCGCCCCGACGCGCATCGCGCCGCCCTATTTCGACGATCTCGCTCAGCAGCTCGTGTGGCCGGTTCAGGACAGCCGGGGCCAGTGGCTTGCCCTGACGATCGACCATGAGGAGCCCGTCTCGACGGCGATCGAAGCGCTCGAAGCAACGGTGCGGAGCGGTTGGCAGGGCATGATCCTGGTACGGATGGAACGCGAGGGCGATCGGCTCGCGCTGCGCCCCGTCACCCTGTTCGGCGATGGCGACCCGGTCGACCTGTCCTTATGGTCGCGGCCCTGGCGAGCGGGGGGCGAACGATCCGCGGTTCGCGATTGGCTCGCGCGCCTGCGTCCGGCGGCAGGGCGCCGCTTCGTCGCGGTGCCGCGGAGCGGGACGGCAGCGGCGCTGGCGCAGGCCTGGCGGCATTTGCTCGATCGCGCCGAGGTCGGGCCTTCGCTCGCGGGCTCGCTCGACGGCGATCGTGCGGCCCTTGTCCAGCGCCTCGAAGCCTATGGCCTGCCGCAACTCGCCGCGCGGCTCGATCAGGGCGGTGCCGGCGAGGAGCTGCTCGCCGCGGCCTATGCGCTCCTGCTCGCGCGGCAGCAGCGCTGCGCGGTGCCGCTGCTGCAATAGGCTTACCAGGGGCAGATCTTCTCCCATTCGGGGTCGAATGCGCCCTTGGCGGCGACGGCGTGATAATCGGCCCAGCATTCGGCGAGCATTACCGGCGGCACGTCCTTCAGGCGAAAGACGCCGCGCTGGCCGAGCTTGCCGAAGCGCAGCTCCTTCAGCGCGACCGGGTTGTTTTCGTCGACGGCGTGGGACCCGGTGTGAAAGATCGTCGCGGTGATGCCGTGGCTCGGGAATTTCTTCTCATATTCATGGCATCCGCCGCCATCGCGCATCACCCGCTCATAACCGCGCTTTTCGGCGACGCCGCGGAAGGTCAGGCTGTCGGACTTCCATCCCTGACGATCGACGAGGAACTCGGCCTCGCCCTGCTCGGCCGAGAGCGGGGCGCGGAGCGTATCGAACTGGGCAAGGAAGGGCGAAACCTCATAGTCCTTGAGGTGGGCCGTCCACGCGCGGCACGTCTCGTCATCGACGAGCGCGCCGTGCGCGAGGCGGAGGCGGGCGAACCGGTCGATATCGACCGCCGCGTCCGCAGCATCGCTGAAATCGCCTTCCTGCGTCGGGCGGAACAGCCCGAGCGGCGCGCCCTCCGCGTCGAGCCCCTGCCAGACAAGGCGCTCGATCAGGCGGCGCATGACCGGATGCTCGTGAAAGGCGAGCCGCCAGTCGGCGACCGGCCAGTCGCGTTCGACACACATCGCCTCGAACAGGCGCGTCCCTTGCAGCTCGACGACCTGCGCCAGTTCCTTCTTGGCGGTGGAAAAGGCCTTTTTCGATTCCTTCGTATTGTCGTCGTCGCCGGCCGGAAGGCTTTTGAGCGGCTTGCCTTCGGGATTGAACAGGTGGATCGCGAGCTGCGCGTCGAGCCGCGCGCTATAGGGTTTTGCATCGTCGCCGCACGGCAGTTCGAGCACGCCGTCGTCGTCGAAACCGGCGCTCGGCACCGTGCGATCGGCCAGCTCGTCGAAGCTCCAGCCACGGTCTTCGGCATAGCGCTGCGCGATTTCGGTGGCGCGCGCCTGCGTGCTCTTCTGCTTCAGGCGGGCCGAGGCCGCGATGACGACCTGCAACGCGGCGGGCTGCGCCGTCCCCGCCAGCGCTTCGAGAAGCGCCATCGCCTGGTTCGATCGGCGCCCGTGCTTCTTCATGAACCAGCGCACGCGGTTCGCCGCGAACACCGGATCGGCGCGGCAGGCGAGCGCGAGCATGCCCTTGGTGTCCGAACCCGAATTGAGCGGCTCGCCCGTCTTTTCCTTGACGATGTGCGCGATGATTTCCTCGCGCAGTCCGGGGGGCTTGGTCGAACGGTACATCCACGAAAAATGCTGCTGATAATTCGCGATGGCATAGGCGGTCGCTTCTTCGAGCGAAAAAGCGTGCGTGTCATAAGTGATCCATGCATCGAGGACCCAGTTCGAAAAGGCGCGCGCGTCGCTTTCGAGCAGCTGGTCGAGGTAGATTCCGAACTGGCCGCTCGCGCCGGGGTCCTTCAGGCGGATCGCCAGCGCCAGCCAATGCTGGACGACCGTCGCCGGCACGGTCGAACCGTCGCCGAAATGCGGCACGGGAAGGCCGTTCGCCGCAATCCATTCGGGAAGGGCGGGCGGTGCCTTGGCAGCCGCCGCCTCGGCTTCGGCGATCAGGACCGCGGGGCCGATGATGTCGGACAGGTCGGCGCCGAGACGCTGGAGGCTTTCGATCAGCGCGGCGCGAACCGGGTCGGATTTTTCCTTTTTGAGCCGTTTGCGCAACGCGCCCTCGCTCGCGGTCGAGCGGATGTCGGCCAGCCAGGTCGCGGCGTTGCTCCGCACCGGCTGGCGCTTGTCGTCGAGCAGCGCTTCGAGGCGGACGGCGAGGTCGCGCGCGTCGCGCAAAAGCGCCATTGCGCGGCGGCGCAGCGGGCGCTTTTCCGATACCGCTATGTCGAGCAGCTTCGCGAAGTAACGCTGCGGCGCTTGCGGCAACAGCTCCAGCGCCTCCATCCCACGGTCGAGCGGCAGCGGCTTGTCGGTCGGCTTCAAACCGAAGATTTCGTCGAATACGTCGATATTCGATGCGATCCATGGCCACACGGCTTCGGCGTCGAGGCCCTGCAGGGGCGCCAGCGCCCCCCGTTCGTGGTAACCATAGATCTGACGACCAAGAAGAGCGCGCAGATGGTCGGCCGACGCCAGATCGCGAAGGTCGAGCCGGCCTTCCGCGAGCCAATGCTGCAAAATGTCGGGACCGAAGCGTTGGTCCTCCCGATAGACATAGCCGGACCCGATCAACCCGCCGATATCGTCGAAACCGCTGGCCTTGAGCGCGTGGAGCGCCGCGGCGACCGGCAGGCGGTCGAGCACATCGCGCAGCCATGCCTGCCCCTCGGGGTGAAAGCGGACCGAATGCATCAACTGGAACAGCTGCTGCGCCTGATGCGCCAACATGCTTTCGGGGCGCTTCCGCCCTTCGGTCAGACCGGCGAACGCCGCCTCCACGATCTCCGGGGGATAGCGCGTGGGTGGCGCGGCGCTCGGCTGCGACGAACGGTTTTTCTCCAGATAGGCCGCATGGGCATCGATCCTGCGCTGCTCGATCAATTCGATCAGGTCGACGAAGGCGACGCACGCCGCGTCGGTCGGCGGGATCGGCGTATCGTCGCCGAGATCCTTTCGGGCGGGCAGGGTGACGGTGCTGCCGTCGATCGCGGCATAGGCCGACAGGCCATCGGCGCCGTCCGCCGGCACGTCTTCGACGGCATCGGTTTCGAGAATCGCCTCGATGGCTGCTTTGACCTTCGCGGCCTTTTCCACCTTGCCGCGCTCGGCAAGCAGGGCGAAAATTTCGCCGCTGCCGCTGCGACCCGCCGCCTGTACGAGGCCAAGGCGCGTGTCGATATCCGCGACAGGCAATTCGCGTCCGAGGAGAGCAAGCAATTGCGCGGGTTCGAGCCGGGCCAGCGCGGAGGTTGCGATCTCGCGGTCATTCTTGTCGAAGGGCTTGGCCAGCATCGCGACCAGCAGCGCCTCGATCTCGGGCGCTGCGGTTGCGTCGGTTTGCTCGGCCAGCTTGAGCGCGTTGGCGCGGAAATTGGGGCTGTTGCGGCGGATCGCCTCAGCCAGCGCCGCCGGATAGGTCCGCACATATTCGGCGAATTTGGCGCTCGCAGGCCAGCTTCCTTCGGTCATCCACCGAACTTCGTCGCGGCGCAGGACCAGCGCGAAGAAGTCGGTGATCTTGCCGCCGGCCGCCTTGATATGCGCCAGCAGGGTTTCGGTCGCCATGATCGAAGCCCACTGCACCTTGTAATCGATCTGGGTGCGATTGACCCCGCCAAGGACCATTTGCGCGAAGGCGGGGAGTATCATGTCCTCGACGCTCATCGGCGGACCATGCGGACGGCTCACCCGGCCGGTGGCGATGCGGATCTGCATCAATCGCGGAATTTCAGGACCCGGTTCGATTTCGCCGGTCACCAGCGCGACATCGGTTGCGCCCTCCACCGCGTTGAAGGCGATGTTGTCGCTGAAATAGGGCGACGAATAGCGATTGATCGCTTTGCAATGCGCTTCGATCTTGCCGACGATATCGGCGCGTTCGCCGCTCGCGACGAATCGGCTGGCCTCGCGGTCGAGGCCGGGTTGCAGGAGATGGAGGCGCTGCAGTTCCGCGGCTATCGCGCCGTGCAATGGCGACGACGATTGCGACAAGCCCGATGACATGCTGTCCCCGGCCATCCGGCCAAATAATTTTCGCAACATGTGCTTCCGGCCCTACCCCGCTGTCGATTTCCCGGAAGGCGAATTAGCTGAAAGGGATAAATAAATTCCCAAGATAGTCTTGGGCGATAGGGAAAATCCGCGGGCCGGAGGAGCAGCGATATTCGAAAACCCGTCGGGGCGTCGTCACGCCGCTCGCCCCCGTCGCAAGGGGACCGGATTGCTCCGCTGATGATGGTGCCGGCTGTCAGACTCGAACTGACGACCTACCGCTTACAAGGCGGTTGCTCTACCAACTGAGCTAAGCCGGCGCCTGTCGGCCCCCTAAGCATTTTTTGGCGTAATGGAAATATCCGACGACCGAAATTTCAGCCGGCCGTCAGACGATGCCAAAGGTCCAGCCCTCGGTCTGGGCAAGACGATCGGTCAGCGGGGCGGGGCACCAGGGCGCCGCATCCGCCGCGATCGAGCGCAGCCATGCGGTGGTGAGCAGCGCGTCGGCGGCGTGGTCGCTGACCGGGCCGCGAGCACGCACGGGCGGCGAGTCCAGCTTGACCAGTGCCGCGTCGAGCGCTTCGCCGTCGCGAATCTTGCTCCGTCCCGGCGGCAGGCCGGCAGCCCGCGCGGCGAGGCTGGTATAGATTTCGACCAGCAGCGGTCCGGTTCGGGGCACCGGATCGAGCGGCCAGAGCGGTATCCGCCCGCGCAGTCGATGGAGCAGGCGCATCCCCGACAGGCTGGCCTTGCCGACTTGTGCCGCGCCGACGAGGTTGAAATTGCTGACGCTCGCCGCCTGCCGCGTTTCGCGTTGATATTGCTCGACGATGCGCAGCCGCCCGCCGCCGGGTTGAAACAGGTCGCCGACGTCGCCGCGGCCATGACGAAAATGCCGCCGCGCTTCGCCATGGGCAAGGAAGCTTCGCGCTTCATAATGGGGATCCGTGGACGCCAGCCGTTCGACCAGCGCCCACAGACGCGGCATATCTTCCGGGCTTTCGGTCCATTCGGGGAAATAGGAGCCCCGGTCGACGAAAGCGAAGGCGGCCGAAAAGTCGAAACCGATCAGCATATCGTCGCCGGCGGCTGCAACATCTTCAAGCCAGCCTAGGATGTCGGCGCGCGACCAGATATGTCCCGGCCGGACCAATGCCGGGGCGGCTCTGCCGCTCGCGACCGCCAGCGCGATCCCGCGCTGTCGTTCGCCGCGGGCGCCCGACCAGTCGAGGGCGGCGAAATGGGTAAAGCGGCGCATCGGCCCACTGTAGCGCATGCATGTCATCTTGCACAAAGCCTTGCTCCGCCCCACATGCGGCGCATGCTGATCGAAACCGAATCGACGCCCAATCCCGCGACGCTCAAATTCCTGCCCGGCCGGGCGGTGATGGAGACCGGCACGCGAGACTTTGCGAGCCCCGAAGAGGCCGAGGCGTCGCCGCTTGCGAGTGCGCTCTTTTCGCTCGGCGATGTGACGGGCGTGTTTTTCGGCCGCGAATTTGTGTCGGTCACGATCGCGCCCGGCGCCGAATGGGCCGATGTGAAGCCCGATGTGCTGGGCATCGTGATGGACCATTTCCTTGCGGACGTGCCATTGTTCAACGCCGCGAGCGCGGGTTTTTCGGTTCCGGCGGAGGATGCGGGCTTCGCCGACGACCCCGCCGATGCCGATATCATCGAGCAGATCAAGGAACTCATCGAAACGCGTGTCCGCCCCGCGGTCGCGAACGATGGCGGCGACATCGTCTATCGCGGTTTCGACAAGGGCAATGTCTATCTCAAGATGCAGGGCGCCTGCGCCGGATGCCCGTCGTCGACCGCAACTTTGAAAAATGGCATCGAGTCCCTCTTGAAACATTATGTTCCCGAGGTAACGGCAGTTCACGCCGTCTGACCAATCCAATTCAGGAGATGCCCCATGAGCGAGCCGCTTTCCGACAGCGCTCTCGACCAGCTGTTTCGTACCGCGCGCACCTATAACGGCTATCTCGACCAGCCCGTCTCGGAAACGCAGCTTCACGCGATCTGGGATCTGGTGAAATTCGGTCCGACCAGCGCGAACAGCCTGCCGGCGCGGATCGTCTGGTGCGTTACCGCCGAGGCGAAGGCGAAGCTTGCGGCGCTGGCGCTGCCCGCGAACGCCGAAAAGATCCTTGCGGCGCCGGTCACTGCGATCATCGCCGCCGACAATGAATTTTACGAACATCTGCCCGAACTGTTCCCGCATACCGATGCCCGCAGCTGGTTCGTCGGCAACGATGCGTTGGCGGCGACGACGGCATTTCGCAATTCGAGCCTGCAGGGCGCCTATTTCATCCTCGCCGCGCGTGCGCTCGGGCTCGATACCGGGCCGATGTCGGGCTTCAACAATGCCGCGGTCGACGAGGCCTTTTTCGCCGACCAGCCGCATGTGAAGAGCAATTTCATCTTGACGCTCGGCTATGGCGACCCCGCGACGATTTTCGAGCGCAGCCCGCGCCCGGACTTCGCCCGCTTCAACCGTATCGCCTGACGGCCCTTATTCCTCCATGCGGTATCTGGTCATCGATTCGGCGAGTGAAGCCTGCTCGGTGGCGTTGCTGGAGGATGGAGCGGTCGTCGATCATCGTCATGAAGTCATCGGCCGCGGCCATGCCGAACGGCTCGTTCCGCTGATTGCCGAACTGGCGGATGGCGGCCGCGCGGATGTCGTCATCGCAGGGTGCGGACCGGGGAGCTTTGCCGGCGTGCGGATCGGCGTCGCGGCGGCGCGCGCGCTCGCGCTCGGCTGGCAGGTGCCGGTGCAGGGCTTTTCGACGCTCGCTCTCGTCGCGGCGAGCGCCGCCGACGACATCGCGGCTGCGGGCGGCGCGCTTGTCGTGATGGAGGGTGGCCATGGCCAATGGTTCGTCCAGCCCTTTGCCGCCGACCTGTCGCCGCGCGGCGAGGTGCGTTCGCTCTTGCCTGACGATGCCGTCCTGCTCGGCGACGAACTGGTCGTCGGCAATCGCGCCGATGCTTTTGTGGCGCGCCGCGGCTCGGGGCGTGCGCTTCCGCTGCTGCCCGACGCGCGGGCCTTCCTCCGCCTTCCTTCCTCGGCGCTGATCGTTCAGCCGAGCCCGATCTATGGACGCGCGCCCGACGCCAAGCCGATGACGCCGGCATGACGGAGGATGTTCGTCTTGCCACCGCGCGCGTCGCCGACCTTGCGGCGGTCATGCGCGTGATGGATGCCGCCTTCGATCCCGCGTATGGCGAAGCGTGGAGCGGCGCGCAGCTGCTGACCCTGTTCGCGCTGCCGTCGGCGCGCGTCTGCGTTGCATGGGACGGTGAGCGCCCCTGCGGCTTTTCGGCGGCGCGTATTGCTGGCCCCGAAAGCGAATTATTGTTGCTGGCAGTCGACCCCGATTATCGCGGCTGCGGTATTGGTGCGTTATTGATGAGCGATTGGCAGGCATGGGCTACCGATCAGGGAGCTGAAGAATATTTTCTGGAAATGCGGGCAGATAATGATGCGGTCTATCTGTATCGCCGGTCGGGTTTTTCGGAATGCGGTCGGCGGCCGGCCTATTATCGTGGCAATGATGGCGTCGTTCGCGATGCGGTTACGATGCGCCGGCTCCGTCATAGCTGAAAAACCGGCGGATCGGTCATTGCGGATTTGCATCCAAAGTGGCAGTAATCCGCGCGGCGGAAGAAAAAATCCAATATTCGCTGTTCACTCTTCTGGGTAATAAAAACAAGGAATAGTCTCATGTCCGATCAAGCCGATACCAATGAGATGCTTGTTACACTGACCGCCGACATTGTCGCGGCGCACGTCAGCAACAACAGTGTCGCCATTTCGGATCTCTCCATTCTGATCAACAATGTCCATGCCGCGCTGTCGGGCCTGGGCGGCGAACCGGTGGTCGAAGAAAAGCTGGTGCCGGCGGTGTCGATCCGCACCTCGGTCAAGCCCGACTTCATCGTCTGTCTCGAGGACGGCAAGAAGCTGAAGATGCTGCGCCGCCACCTGATGACGCATTATGGCATGACCCCCGACGACTATCGCGCGAAGTGGGGCCTGCCCGCCGACTATCCGATGGTCGCGCCCAATTATGCCGAAAAGCGCCGCGCGCTGGCGAAGGAAATCGGCCTCGGCACCAAGGGCCGCGGCGGCGGGCGCAAGCGCAAGAAGGCCTGACCCGCGCGCCGATGCGCCTTGGTAGGGAACTTGGGGGCGGTGCCGGCGGGTGCCGCCCTTGTCCTATCGGCGGCGTGACCCTATACTCTTGTCATAACAAAGACGCGGCTGCATTTTGCAGGAAAGGCGAGCATGTCCGGTACCATCGATCTCGAAGCATTGTGCCACGAAAAGGGGCTGCGCATTACCGAGCAGCGCCGCATCATCGCGCGCGTCATCTCGGATTCGGAAGACCATCCCGACGTCGAGACGCTGTATGAGCGCGCGTCCAAGGTCGACAGCGGCATCTCTATCGCCACTGTTTACCGCACTGTCCGCCTGTTCGAAGAAGCGGGAATCCTCGACCGTCACGATTTCGGCGACGGCCGCTCGCGCTACGAAGCGGCGCCCGAGGCGCATCACGACCATCTGATCGACGTCGAGACCGGCAAGGTCATCGAATTCGTCGATCCCGAACTCGAAGCGTTGCAGAAGGTGATCGCCGAACGGCTGGGTTTCCGCCTCGTCGACCATCGCATGGAGCTTTACGGTGTCGCCCTCGATCGCAAGCGCGACTGATCGCGCATCGATTACCTGGCGGACGGTCGCCCGTCTCGCCCTGATGGTGCTGACGCTTCTTTTCCTGATCGTCCCGCATCTTTTCTATCGCGCCGTCGGCCGGCCCTCTCCGATGGTCATGGCGTTCCTCAACGCCGTTGGCTGGATTGCGGGCCTGCGCATCCGCACCACGGGGACGCGGCTCCGGCGCGATGTGCTTTTCGTCTCGAACCATGTCAGCTGGCTCGACATTCTCGCGCTCGGCGGCGCCGCGCGCTCGGCGTTCGTGTCGAAGGCCGAGATCGGCTCCGCCCCGCTCGTCGGCTGGCTCGCCGACCAGAACCACACCGTCTATGTCCAGCGCGAGGCGCGGCGCGAAATCCACAATCAGGCGAACGACTTGCGCAATGCGCTCGCGCGCGGGCGCCCGGTGACCTTGTTTCCCGAAGGCACGACGGGCCCGGGCGACGGCCTGCTGCCCTTCCGCGCCTCGCTGTTCCAGGCGGTGATCCCGACGCCGCCGAAGCTGCGCGTCCAGCCGGTCTTTCTCGACTATGGCCCCGAGGCGAACGATATCGCCTGGCTCGACCCCGAATCGGGGCTCGGCAATTTCAAGCGGCTGCTCGCGCGCAAGCGCGCCATCCACCTGACGATCCACTATCTCGATCCGCTTCCCGACATCGTCGAAGGCGACCGCAAGTTGCTTGCGGAAGCGGCGCGCGCGACGATCGCGGCGGAAATCGCCCGCTCTTCCGCCGGCGCGCCGCATCGCCTATAGGGCGCCGATGAAATCCGACTCTCCTAAAACATTCCACGTCAAATCCTTCGGCTGCCAGATGAACGTCTATGACGGCGAACGCATGGCCGAGATGCTCGGCGCCGAGGGTTATGTCGCGGCGGCCGACGGCGCCGACGCCGATCTCGTCGTGCTCAACACCTGTCACATCCGCGAAAAGGCGGCCGAGAAGGTCTATTCGGACATCGGCCGGCTGAAGCGCGCCGACGGCAGCACGCCGACGATCGCCGTGGCCGGCTGCGTCGCGCAGGCGGAGGGCGCCGAAATCGCGCGCCGCGCGCCCAGCGTCAACGTCGTCGTCGGCCCGCAGGCCTATCACCGCCTGCCCGACCTCATCGCGCGCGCCGCAAAGGGTGAGAAGGCGGTCGACCTCGACATGCCGCTCGAAAGCAAGTTCGGCGCATTGCCGAAACGCGCCGGCGGCCAGCGCCCGACCGCCTTCCTGACCGTGCAGGAAGGCTGCGACAAATTCTGCACCTATTGCGTCGTGCCTTACACGCGCGGTGCCGAGATCAGCCGGCCGTTCGCCGACCTGATCGCCGAGGCGCGCGCATTGGTGGTGGGCGGGGTGCGCGAAATCACCTTGCTCGGACAGAACGTCAACGCGTGGGACGGTGAGGATGACAGGGGCCGCGCGATCGGCCTCGATGGCCTGATCCGCGAACTCGCGCGCGAGGACGGGCTCGAACGCATCCGCTACACGACCAGCCACCCCAACGACATGACCGACGGGCTGATCGCTGCGCATGGCGAAGTCGACAAGCTGATGCCCTTCCTCCACCTGCCGGTACAGGCGGGCAGCGACCGCATCCTCGCGGCGATGAACCGCAGCCATTCGGTCGAAAGCTATCTGAAGGTCATCGAGCGCGTTCGCGCCGTGCGTCCCGACATCGCGATCTCGGGCGACTTCATCGTTGGCTTCCCGGGCGAGAGCGAGGAGGATTTCCTCGCGACGCTCGATATCGTCCGCGCCACCAACTATGCGATGGCGTACAGCTTCAAATATTCGCGTCGCCCCGGCACCCCCGCCGCGACGATGGATGGCCAGATTTCCGAAGCCGAAATGAACGACCGGCTCCAGCGGCTGCAGGCGCTCCTCAATGAACAGCAGCAGGCGTTCAACGAAGCGACCGTCGGTCGCACGACACGCCTGCTTCTCGAACGCAAGGGCAAGCTGGAAGGCCAGTTGATCGGCAAGTCGCCGTGGCTCCAGTCGGTGCATGTCATCGCGCCGGGGCTCAGGATCGGCGATATGATCGATGTGCGCATCACCTCGGCCGGCGCGAACAGCGTCGGCGCCGAAGCTTTGACGGAAGAGGTCGCCTAGTGCACCTCGCGGAAGCTGTCTCCCCGAAGACACACTCCGCCTCCTTCCGTCGCATTCGCAGCCTGCAAGTCATGGACTCCCGTCAAGGCGGGAGTACAGTTGTGTCGTCGATCGAAGGAGCCTTGCTTATATGTCCAAACGCCCGCTGACCGCCTCCACCCCCGCCGAACCCGGCGACCGCGTCCGACTGACCGCGGAATTCGAGCGAACGCAGCTTTTGGGCATTCTCTTCGGCGAGTTCGACCGCAACCTCGTCGCGATCGAAAACCGGCTCGGCGTCTATATTTCGGCGCGGGGCAACCGCGTGCAGATCGAGGGCGAGGCCGAAGCCGCGGCGCGCGCCCGCGACGTGCTCACCGAACTCTATAATCGCATCGAACAGGGGCAGGAGGTCGATGCCGGCCTCGTCGACGGGGTGATCGCCATGTCGGCGCAGCCGACGCTTGCCGGCATCATCCGTCACGACACCGATGCCGCGCCGCCGATCATGATCCGCACGCGCAAGAAGACGATCGTTCCGCGCGCGCCGTCGCAGGTCCCCTATATGCAGGCGCTCGCCCGCGACGACGTGATTTTCGCGCTCGGCCCGGCGGGCACCGGCAAGACCTATCTCGCGGTCGCGCAGGCCGTGGCGCAGCTCATCACCGGAAGCGTCCAGCGCCTCATCCTCTCGCGCCCTGCGGTCGAAGCAGGGGAAAAGCTCGGCTTCCTCCCCGGCGACATGAAGGAAAAGGTCGATCCCTATCTCCGCCCGCTCTACGACGCGCTCCACGACTGCCTGCCGGCCGAACAGGTCGAGCGCCGCATCGCGAGCGGCGAGATCGAGATTGCGCCGCTCGCCTTCATGCGCGGTCGCACGCTCGCCGACGCCTTCATCATCCTCGACGAGGCGCAGAATACCACGATCCCGCAGATGAAGATGTTCCTGACGCGCTTCGGCATGAACAGCCGGATGGTGATCTGCGGCGACCCCAAACAGGTCGACTTGCCGGTCCCCGCGACGTCGGGGCTCGCCGACGCGGTCGCGCGGCTCGAGGGGCTCGAAGGGATCAACGTCAGCCGCTTCACCAGCGCCGACGTCGTGCGTCACCCGATCGTCGGGCGGATCGTCGAGGCCTATGAGGGGCCGGGCAGCTAAGCCGCGCGTCAGCCGGCCTTGCGGCCGAACATCCGGCGCACGCCAAAACCGGTCGGCTGCGCGGGAGGCGTTGCGCCCGGCTGCGGGTTTCGCGCGCGCACCTCGAACCGGCCGCCGATGCCTTCGGCCATCGCGCGCTTCGCTTCCCATTCGTCGATCAGCTCTTCGCGTTCGCTGGTGGCGACGGGCATCAGGTCGGCGGGCGGGGAGCGGTCGTCGAACACGCGCTCGCGCGGGACATAGCTTTCGGCCTGAAAACCATATTCGCGGTGGAGCAGGGGTTCGAGCTCGTAAAGCGCTGCATCGTCGTCGCTCGCGGGAATGTGGCGAACGCGGTACGACAGGCTGTGATCTTCGGGGCCGAAGGTGTCGTTGTCGGGGATGATATAGCCGTTCGACGTCGTTGCGACGCGCAGGAAGGCAAGGATCGTCTCGAAATTCGCCGCCCACGGCAGCTCACTCGGTTCGATGCGGATTTCGCGGTCGATAAAATGGCTGGCGCCGAAGGTGCGAATGCCCGCCAGTGCCTTGCCGTTCGGTCCTTCCCCGCCGCCATAAAGATACGGATGGACATAGAGCGGCCCGGGTGTGCTGCCCGCGGCCAGCGCGTCGAACATCTCTCCGGGGATCAACTGGTCGCTCTGCGTCCAGTGGACGACGCTCGCCGGAACCGCATCCATCGCGAGGCGCGACAGCAACGCACAGGCTTCGAGCCGGCGGATGAACTGCGGCAGCGTCGCGCCGGGTTTCTGATAACCGATCTGCGCCAGCATCCGGTCGATGTCGGGCGTCGACGGGATCGTACCTTCCGACACACCGATCAGGATATGCGATTTGTGCCGCATCAGCCGCTCGCCCATCTCGGGGCAATAGATGCGCGTGATCGCCGAACTCATCGCCGGCTTGAACACGTCGGCTTTGGCCGGCGCCGCGATATATTCGAGCGTGACCATCAATTCGCCGCCGCCGAACAGGCGATAGAAGACGCCGGGCTTCGCTTCGACCAGATTATAGCCGACGCCGGTGCGCGCGGTCTCGATCTGGACGAAGCTGCGCATCACGGCTTCGAGATGATGGACAGGCGCATCGAACAGCAGCGCGGACTGGATATCGTGCGGAAACAGCATGGCGGGCTCACGATCGGTTGGTCAAAACCGTCTTATCGCGCCTTTGGCTTGAACTTTGGTTAATTCGCGGCCGTCGCGATGGCTGATGCTCTCCCCGCAATTACGCAAACGATTCTCAATAGCATAATGCTTGACCCCTTCCGCCTGCGCGCCTAGGGCGGCGCTATTGCGAGTCAGTCGCAATCAAATAGGGGAAGAAAATTGATCAGTTCGCGTGTCTCGTCCGTCACCCGCCTTGCCGCAGGAAGCGCGCTGGGCCTCGCGCTCGCCGCCGCCGCGACGCCGGCCTTTGCCCAGGACAATGACGGCGAATATTGGGTGTCGCTGAAGGACCGCATCGTCGTCACCGCAACGCGCACCGCGGCGAAGGCCGAAGATATCCCGGTTACCATCACCGTGAAGAGCGACGAGCAGATCGCCGACGAACTCGTCACCGACATCCGCGATCTCATCCGTTTCGAACCCGGCGTCAGCGTCCAGCGCCAACCCGCGCGCTTCGGCGCCGCGCTTGGCACCACGGGCCGCGCGGGCAACGACAGTTTCAACATTCGCGGCATCGGCGGAAACCGCGTGCTGGTGCAGGTCGACGGCGTGCGCGTTCCCGACGGCTTCACCTTCGGCGCGCAGGCGGCGGGGCGTGGCGACTATGTCGACCTTGGCCTCGTCAAGTCGGTCGAAATCCTGCGCGGTCCGTCGTCGGCGCTCTATGGCAGCGATGGCCTTGCGGGTGCGGTCAGCTTCATCACGTCCGACCCGGTCGATTTTCTCGAACCCGGCAAGAATGTCGGCGGACTCCTCCGCGCGGCGTACAGCAGCGCCGACGAAGAGTTCAGCGAAACCGCGATCCTCGCGGGGCGCAGCGGCGACTGGTCGATCATGGCCGCCTATACGCGCCGCGATCACAAGGAACTCGACAACAAGGGCGATGTCGCCGGCGGCATCTATTTCGATGGCGTCGCGGGCACCTCGGGCAAGGATGCGAACACCGGCCCGCTGCGCACCTTGCCCAACCCGCAGGATGGCCATTCGAACGCCGCGCTCGCGCGGATCGTCTACGATCCTGCCAACGGCCACAAGTTCCGCCTGACCGGCGAATATCTCGACACCGATCTCTACACCAACGGCCTCACGGGCGTGACCGCGACGCGAAGCGCGCTGAACGTCGTCACCGCCAGCGTCGACCGGCTCGAAGCGTGGGACAGCGGAACACGCAAGCGCGTCTCGCTCGACTGGAGCTGGGAAGGCGAGGGGGCGATCGATTTCGCGCGCGTCGCGCTATACTGGCAGGACGGCGAGGATAATCAATATACCGAGGAAGACCGCACGCCGGCGGCCGACCGGTCGCGCCTCAACACCTTCGAAAACCGCGTGATCGGTGCTGCCGCCGATGCGCGCGCCGACTTTGCGACGGGGGCGATCAAGCACCGCCTCGTTTTCGGCGGCGACATCAGCCAGACGCGACAGCGCGGCCTGCGCGACGGGACCGTGCCGCCGTTCGGCGAGGTCTATCCGACGCGCGCTTTCCCGACCACCGACTTCACCCGCGCCGGCCTGTTCGTCGGCGACGAGATCAGCATCGCCGACGGCCGCCTGATCCTCTATCCGGCGCTGCGCTTCGACTGGTTCGACCTGTCGCCCGACAACGATCCGCTGCTTCCGAGCTTTGCCGGGGCGAAGCAGGACGGCTCGCGCCTGTCGCCAAAGTTCGGCGCGGTGTGGAAAATCACCGACGAGTTCCGCCTGTTCGCCAACTATGCGACGGGCTTCAAGGCGCCCGAGCCGGGGCAGGTGAACCAGTTCTTCTCGAACCTCGCGTCGGGCTACACCTCGATCCCCAACCCCGAGCTCGGCCCCGAACGCAGCGAAAGCATCGAGGGCGGCATCCGCTTTTCGAGCGACACGATCAGCCTCGACGTCACGGGCTTTTCGGCGCGCTACAAGGATTTCATCAGTCAGGAGCAGGTCGACGGCAGCTTTCTGCCGAACGATCCTGCCATCTTCCAATTCGTGAATCTCGATCGCGTCCGGGTCAAAGGGGCCGAGGCGCGGTTCGAGGGGCGAGCGTCGTCCGGCCTGTATACGACGCTCGCCCTATCCTATGCGAAGGGCGACATCATCGATCCCGACGGCGCGCGCTCGCCGCTCGAATCGATCGATCCGCTCAAGCTCGTCGCCGGCATCGGCTATCGCCAGCCGCAGGGGCGTTTCGGCGGCCAGCTCATCATGACGCACAGCGCGCGCAAGGAAGCGTCGCGCACCAACGGCGGTTACCGCCCCGACGGTTTCACGATCCTCGACGCGACCGCTTACGTCCGCCTGACCGAGGGGCTGACGCTGCGCGGCGGCGTCTTCAACATCCTCGACAAGAAATACGCTTGGTGGAGCGATACGCGCGGCCTTGCCAACACCGTGCTCGTCGGCGGACGCAGCCTGCCGATTGCGGTGATCGCCGACGCCTATACCCAGCCCGGCCGCAACGCGAGCGTGTCGCTGAGCTTCCGCTTCTAAATAAGACAGAAGGACTGCACCGATGAAGACCTATCGCAAGATCGCCGCCGGCTTGCTGCTGCTGACCGCCGCACTGCCGGTCGCCGCTTCGGCTCATCCGCCGATCGCCGCCGAAGCCGCCGCCGCCAATTTCGAACAGGACCGCGCCGACATTCTCGCGATGGCGGGCAATTACCGCGTTAGCTTCAACATGCAGGAATCGACGCGCTGGGACCCGAATTATGAGGTGCTCGAACCCAAACGGTCGGGCGGCAACGAGGTCGTGCGCGTGATCGAGGACACCGGCCGCAAGATCGTGCTCCAGCACATGCTCGTCATCACCGGCGACGACGACAAGAGCATGATTATCAAGCATTGGCGGCAGGATTGGGAATATGAACCCGCCAAAATCCTCGCCTATTCGGACCGCAACACCTGGTCGTGGGAAGATGTGCCCGAAAAGATGCGTACCGGCCGCTGGTCGCAGACCGTCTATCAGGTCGACGATAGTCCGCGCTACGCCGGCTGGGGCCAGTTCGAAACGCAGGGCGGCATCCGTCGCTGGCGTTCGAGCTGGACCTGGCGCCCGCTCGCGCGCCGCGATGCGGTTCGCAATCCGGTTTACGACCGCTATCTCTCGATCAACCGCCACCAGCCCTCGCCCGATGGCTGGGTCCACTGGCAGGACAATACCAAGATGGGGATCAAGGACGGCAAGCTCGTTCCGATCGTCCAGGAATATGTCCTCAACACCTATATCAAATACGACCAATATGATGTGAAGGCGGCCGACGACTATTGGGCCGCGACCAAGGATTATTGGGCGGCGGTGCGCGCCGAATGGGACCGCGTCGCTTCGGCCAAGGGCGGCATCGCGATCGACGAGCGGGCCGACACCGGCACCGTCATCAGCGGACGCCTGCTCGAAATGGCCGACGAGGTTCAGGAAAAGAAGCTGACCACTGCGAAGGCGATCGACGAAGCGAAAAGGCTGATCGAGACGAACACGCGCAAGCTCTGACGACCTTCACCATGTGAAGCCCGAAACTGGGGCGGTCCGCGAGGGCCGCCCCGCTTTTGTACCGGCGATCAGCTCTTGCCGCGGCTGTGGCGGAGCAGATTGTCGCGCAGTTCGGCGATCGTCTGCTGCATCGGGAGGAAATCGTCGCCGAGCCCCGTCGCTTCGAACAGGATCGCGCCCGGGTCCTTGTCGAGCAGGGCCTGCCCGGCAGGAAGCAGGCTGACCCGCACCACCCGTTCGTCCGACGGATCGCGGCGGCGCGTGACATAGCCGAGCGATTCCAGCTTTTTGAGGATCGGCGTCAGCGTGTTCGATTCGAGGAACAGCCGCTCGCCGAGTTCGCCGACCGTCTGTTCGTCTTGCTCGGCGAGTGCGACCATCGCGATATATTGCGTATAGGTCAGGCCCAGTTCGTCGAGGATCGGCTTATAGGCGCGCCCGAACGCCAGATTGGCCGAATAGACGGCAAAGCACAGAAAGTTCGAAAGCGGCCGGGATTTGCCGGACGCCGCAGCGGAAGGGGGCATGATCGTCTCCACAGGATGTCACCTCCTATATATATCGTATGCGATTAAATCGCAACCATCGTCGTGTTCGGCCGGCTTAGCCGGTGGGCGCGGCAAAGACATGATTTGATAACCGGTCCGTGCAAAACTCCGCGTCGATAGTGTATCGGATACAGCATGTCCCTTCAAAGCCAGGAGGATAGCGTCATCAGCGCAAGCTGGCGGACGGCGGCGGCAAGGCTCGAGTTCGCGCTTTTGCCGTTGCTGTTCGTTGCCGGACATGGCGCGCTTCTGGTCGTCAGTGGCGCGCACGCCTGGCTGGTTTCGCTGATCTTCCTCACCTTGGCGCCGCTGACGGCAGGGGCCGCCTGCCTCTATCGCGCGCGGCGTTCGGGCTACGCGCGAGGATGGGCCGCACTTTCGTTCGCACTGCTGCTGTGGGCAGCGGGAATGGCGGGCAATCTCTACAGCGGGCTTGTCCTCGACAGCTGGTCGGGAGTCGGCACGCTCAGCATGTTGCTGTTCATCCTTTACGGCGTCCCGATCATCCTCGTGCTTGCGGCTCCCGAACAGGAACATTGGCTGATGCGGCTGATCGATGCCCTGCTGGCGTGCGGGCTCGGCTATCTCTTCTTTCGCTACACCGCAGCCTTTGCGGCGGCGGCGGAGGTGAACCCCGAAAATCTCGTCCGCCTGCGCCTGATGTTCGACATCGAGAATCTGTTCATCATGCTGTTTGCGCTGATCCGTTTCCATGTCAGCCGCGACCGGGCGCAGCACCGTTTTTTCGGGTGTCTCTCGGTCTATTCGATCCTCTATCTGGCGACGGCGGCCTTCATCAACCATCTGCATTCGGACGTCTATTATGGCCATTGGCCCGACATGGTGATCGGGCTGCCGTTCCTCGTGCTCGTGGGGCTGGCGCTCGGTGAACCCGGACGAGCGGAGAATTTTCCGCGGGCGTCCTTCGTCTTCGAACGCGCGGTGCGCGTGGGCGGGGCGCTGATATTGCCCACCATGCTCCTGATCGTATCGGCGCTGCTCGTGCGTTCGCATCCGCTCCATGCGATCGCGGGCTGCGCGGCGGCGATCCTCGGCTATGGCTTTCGCGCCACCTTTGTCCAGATGCGCAGCCTGAACGCGCACGAACGGCTCGAGCGGCTGACGCTGGTCGACGCGCTCACGGGACTTGCGAACCGGCGCGAGTTCGATGCCAGCCTGCGCCGCGAATGGAGCCGCGCGCACCGGACGGGCGAGGGGCTGGCGCTGTTGATGATCGACATCGACCATTTCAAGCTGCTCAACGACAGCTTCGGCCATCCCGCCGGCGACCGCAAACTGCACGACGTCGCGCAGGCGCTCGCGGCGTGTGCCAAGCGCCCCTCAGAGCTCGTCGCGCGCTATGGCGGCGAGGAGTTTGCCGCGATCCTGCCGGGCGTAACGCCGGCGCAGGCGGTGACAATCGCCGAAACGATGCGCGCGGCGGTCGAGCGGCTCGACCTGCGGTCGCCCGCGCCCGCCGGCCATGTCACGGTCAGCATCGGCGTCGGCCACATCGATCAGGTCGGGGATCGCGACGTGGCGGCGCTGATCGCCGCTGCCGACGCGGCGCTTTACGAAGCGAAGCAGGGCGGGCGGAACCGCACGATGGCGCATTCGGCCATCGCCGCGAGTTAGCCGCTACCCGTTAGCTGCCGGGCGATGCGGAACGGCGCTATTTCCGGGCGCCCTCGACGCTCCAGATTCCCGCGCCGCGCGTCGCGATGAACAGGAAGATGAAGCAATAGAGGATGATCGTCTCGCCGCCGTTGACGATCGGGTAAAGCCCTTTGGGCGCGTGCGCGGTCCAATAGCCGACCGCCGACATGCCGCTGGCGATGAAGGCGGCAGGGCGGGTGAAGAGGCCGATGACGATCAGGCCGCCCGCAACCAGCTCGATGATGCCCGCGCCCTGCAGCATCGGATTGAGCGGCATGGGGAAGGCGACGGGAAAGCCCAGGAATTTCTGCACGCCATGCGCGAGAAACAGGACACCTGCGACGATGCGCAGCAGCGCATAGGCTTGCCCGCTGAATCCATCGAGAAACTTCATGGTCGATCCCCTCATGTTGGACGGTGACGGCGAAGCTAGTGCAATGGCAAGGCGCGCGAAAGCGCATTATGTGAAACGGTGCGTTTCCATGGCTTTGCTGCAACTTCGCTCGAAAAAGGATCGGCGAAAGAAGAAAAATTCATGCCGCATGTCACATTGGCGACCCCTGTTTCGTCATGTCGGTACAACCCCTTTAAGGAGATACGATATGACCAAGGTTACCGACCCCTATGCCGCCGCACCGACGCTGATGAAGCAGTGGATGGCGGTCTCGATCGCTGCGCAGAACAGCCTTGAGGCGAGCCTGATCGAGTTGGTGAAGATCCGCTCGTCGATCCTCAACGGCTGCGCCAACTGCATCAACATGCACACGATCGAAGCGCGCGCGAAGGGCGAGACCGAGCAGCGCATCTACCTTCTCGCGGCCTGGCACGAAGCCCCGGTCTATACGCCCCGCGAACGCGCCGCGCTCGCCTGGACCGACGCCTTGACCAAGCTGTCCGAAGGGCACACACAAAAGGCGGCGAAGGACGCGCTCGAGGCGCATTTCACTCCGGAGGAACAGGTGAACCTGACGGTGATGATCAATGTCATCAATGGCTGGAACCGTATCGCGGTCGGCTTCGACCTCTGGTACGAAAACGGCGCGGTGGTCAAGGCCGCCTGATGACGCCCGAAGGCATCCGCGGCGGCCTCGATGCAACGGACGCGGCGGTCAGTTTCGACCCGCTGCGCCCGCTGCTCACCCGTGTCGCTTACCGCATGCTCGGTTCGGTCGCCGATGCCGAGGATGTGGTGCAGGATGCCTTCATCCGCTGGCTCGGCACCGACCGCGGCGCGGTGCGCGAGCCCGCGGCCTTCCTCCGCCGCACCGTCACGCGGCTCTGCCTCGATCAGCTCAAATCGGCGCGCGCGCAGCGCGAGACCTATGTCGGCCCCTGGCTTCCCGACCCGCTTGTCGAGGAGGAGGAAGAAGAGGATGATGTCACGCTGCCGCTGATGCTCGCGCTCGAACGGCTCTCCCCGCTGGAACGCGCCGCGTTCCTGCTCCACGACGTCTTCGGGGTCGGGTTCGACGAGGTCGCAAAGACGATCGACCGCGATCCCGCCGCGACGCGCCAGCTCGCCGCGCGCGCGCGCGCCCACGTCCGCGAGGCGCGTCCGCGCTACAAGCTCGAAAAGGAAAAGGGCCTCGAAATCGCCAACGCCTTTTTTGCGGCATCGCGCAGCGGCGACATGGGCGCGCTCGGCGCATTGCTCGCCGCCGATGTCGGCATGTGGGCGGACGGTGGCGGCAAACGGCCCGCCGCGATGGGGCCGGTTCTTGGCCATGACATCGTGCTGAAACTGCATCGCAGCCTGGCGGTGCTGTTCGGCAAATATGGCTCGACGCTCGTTCACACGGGCATGATCAACGGCCTGCCGGGCTTCGTCACGCGCGAGGCCGACGGCGAGTTCCAGACGACCGCGCTCGAGATCGAGGACGGCAAGGTCACCGGCATCTATGTGATGCGAAACCCCGACAAGCTTAAGCATATGCACTGACGTCAGGCGTCAGAATTCCCGAATTGCCTTGCATGAAAAATCGGCATCCCGGTTTGTATGTTGCGCGATCCCTGCGGGGTATTAAGGTCATGCGCGAAACGGGCTGCTCTGGGGGGACGGCGATGATCGGACGGGTATTGCTTGCATTGGGGCTGGCCGGGGCGGCGGCGGCGGTGCTGGCGCAGGGCGATACGGGCGGAGATGTCGATCTCGATACGCTGTCCAACGTGAAAATCAGCCAGTCCCGTGTCAACAAAATGGTAAACGGGGAGTCGGTCCCGATGAATCGCCATATATTGGGCTTCGAACCATCTTCTGAACTCTACTATGTATATTTTGACACACCCGATGGAGTTTCATCGCAGCCCGTCGACGTGAATTATGTTTTTTCGCTGAATAAGGGGCGTGACTGCGGCGAAGGTCACGCGCTTTTGCGCGCGCTGGCGCGAAAAAATGGCTTCGATATCACTTCGTTTCAGCGGCATGTGTGCAAGCCAGGCCGGAACGGAGGCACAAGCAGCGATGGACGGATGACGATCGCCAAACTTGGTGCTGCTCCGAAAGAAAATACCTCACACTGCAAATCCGACGCCTATCTCGGCGCGTGGCAGCGCAAGGGTGAGGGCGGGCAAAAGCCGCAGGTGCAGATCGTCTTTGCCACCGAACGCGGCGCCAGCGCGCCCGTCGGGTCGACGCGCGGCTTCGCCTCGGCGCCCTATGGCGACGGCACGGTCGTCGCCTCGCGGATCCGGCAGGTCAAGGACAGCTGCACCTTCGACGCGCAATGCGGGTCGAACCTGTCGTCGGCCAACGCGTGCAAGCTGGTCATCGATCCCGCGAACAACACGCTGAAGGTCGAGGGCGGGTCGCAGATGTTCGTTTCCGATCGCGTCTGGACGCGCACGACGCCGATGGCGGCCGAGACGGTGTGCAGCCGCGAGGATGTCGAGGGCGACTGGCGGCGCAGCGACGGCGCGAACGTCCCGATCGTCGGGGTCCATGTCTTCAAAAATGGGCCCGGCGGCAACGCGCTGCTGTTCAACCATCCCGAGGGCTGGTGGCCCAAGGGGCAGACCAAATTCACCGGCATCTATCGCGAGGGCGGCGACCGTAGCTGCAAGCTCAAGGCGACCTGCGCGACCTATGACCGCACGGCCAGCGGCAATATCGTCCGCCGCGAACGCGCCTGCACGCTTACCATCGACCCGGTGAAAAAACGCATGACCGAAAGCGGATCGAGCCTGTTCTACACCCGCGACGGCGCGGCGAAAGCGGCGCCCGCGAAGCCCGAGGCGGCCGCCGCAGTGCCGACGGCGCCATCGGCCGAGGAGCAGGCGGCGACGAGTTCGCTCAACGCGCAGCAGGCGGCGACCGCAAAGCGCGAAATCGCCGAATATGAGGCGCAGAAAAAACGAATCGCCGACGAACAGGCGGCAAAGGAGGCCGCCTATCGCAAGGCATTGGCCGACCGCGATGCCCTGATCGCCGAAAATGAGCGTAAGGCACGGGAAGCAAGGGCCAAATGGGAAGCTGCCGCCGCCGCGTGCAGGGCCGGCGATCAAAGCCAATGCGCGCCGACGCCCAAATAGAGCGAGCATCGATTTGAAGAATATGGGCGGGGCCAAGTCCATGCGTCGGCAGGATTTTTTGCGTCTTGTTCGGCCTTGTTCGGAATAGGGGGCCGCATTGCCGGTTTTTGACCTTTTCCTTTCATGATAGGCTGGCGCAGCTGTTGATGGTTCGCCTTCGGGGAAGAGGGGAATATTGATGCGCCGACCGTTCAAAGTCGCGGCGATCGTCGCCGCCGGATTTTCGCTTTCGAGTCTTGCCCAGCCATCCGGTTTTTCGATCGCGGCGCTCGATGCGCTCGATCCCAGCCGGCTCGCGGCCTTCTCTTGCGGGGCGCAGCGTGCGGGCTCCGGTCTCGTGCAAAATCTGCTTGTCGCGACCGCCTATGCTGCGCCGGCCAGCGAGGGCCGGACGATACCGCTCTTTGCCGACCTCACGACATCGCGATTCCCCGTTTCGACGCGCGACGCGCAGGCGCGGCAGTTTTTCAGCCAGGGCTTGCTGCTCACCTATGGTTTCAACCATGCGGGGGCGGTGCGCTCGTTCCGCGAGGCACAGCGCCGCGACCCCGGCTGCGCGATGTGCTGGTGGGGTGAAGCGGTCGCGCTTGGGCCGAATATCAACGCGCCGATGGACGACCGCGATCATGGCGCGGCGCTCGATGCGATGGACCGCGCGGTGGCGCTGCGTGCCGGCGCGACCCCGCTGGAACGCGCGCTGATCGAAGCCGTCGCGCGCCGCTATTCGCGCGACCCGGCTGCCGACCGTGCGGCGCTCGACGCGGCCTATGCCGATGCGATGCTCGATGTCGCGCGCCGGTTTCCGGGCGACGACGATGTCGCGGTGCTCGCTGCGGAGGCGGCGATGGACACCAGCCCGTGGAATTATTGGGAAACCGACAAGCGCACATCGGTGGGCCGCAGCGGCGAGGCGGTGCGGCTCGTCGAGACGGTGCTGCGCCGCAATCCCGACCATGTGCAGGCCAATCATCTCTATATCCACCTGATGGAATCGGTCGATCCGCAGCGCGCGGAGGCGGCAGCCGACCGGCTCGGCAATCCACGGGCGCCCAGTGCCGCGCATCTCGTCCATATGCCGGGTCACATCTACCAGCTGCGCGGACGCCACGCCGATTCCATCCGCGTCAACGTCGCCGCGGCGCGCGCCGACGAGGCGTTCATCCGCGATGCCGGCGACAATGGCTTGGTGCGCTACGGCTATTATCCGCACAATATCCATTTCATCGTGACCTCGGCGCAGATGGCGGGCGACATGCCGACCGCCGTGCGCGAAGCGCAGCGGCTGCGCACCGTGCTCGATCCGGCCACGTCGGAACGGATCGCGTGGATCCAGGCGATCGATGCGGCGCCCTATCTGGCGATGGCCCAGTTCGCCGCGCCGAAGGCGATCCTCGCGATGCCCGCGCCCGACGCACGGCTCGCCTATCCGACCGCGATGCGCCATTATGCGCGCGCCATCGCCTATGCGCAGCAGCGCAACCGGACGGGCTTCGATCGCGAGCTGGCTGCGATGGAAAAGATCCGCGGCTCCGACGCGATGAAGGCGATGATCGATCAGGGGGTGCCGGCGGCCGATCTCGTGACGCTAGCCGAACAGGTCGCGCGCGGCCGCTTCGCCTTCGCGCGGGGCCGTTATCGCGACGCCGTCGCCTTCTACCAACAGGCGGTCGAGACGGAAGGCCGGCTTCCCTATCAGGAGCCGACCTATTGGTATTATCCGGTCAAGCAGTCGCTCGGCGCCGCGCTGTTCCAGATGAAGCGCTATGGCGAGGCCAGCGAGGCGTTCCGCGGCGCGTTGGCGCAGGCACCCAATAATGGCTGGGCGCTCTATGGGCTCAAGCGCAGCGAGGCGGCGCAGGGGAACAAGCTCGAAGCCGCGGCCGCGGACCGGGCCTTGGCGAAGGCATGGCTCGGCGACGCGCGCTGGCTTCGCATGGACCGATTATAGGCGCCGGGGCTGATCCCAACTTTTCGCTGTCCTACAATGCCGCGCCGCGATAGCGTCGCCGCACCATCCAGTTGAGGACCGCTACGGCCACATATATGCGATTTGCGAGTATAGTTGCGCAGTTTTCTGCCGTTTTTCTCCGGCGTCATTTTCCATGCTGAGCGTCGAAACCCATGAGGCCCAGCCCTGGCCCGATGCGCTCGACTGGGAAGCGCGCGCCGGCGAAGCGGCGGCGGCGGCGCTGGCATTGACGCCCTTCGCGAGCCTCGCCGACGCGGCGCCGCTGGTCGAGATTGCCATCCGCCTGACCGACGACGACGAGGTGCACAATCTTAACCGCGATTTCCGCGGCAAGGACAAGCCGACCAACGTGCTGTCCTTTCCGCAGGTCCAGCCCGACCTGCTCGAAGGCCTGTCGAACAGCGACGATGGGGAGATCCTGCTCGGCGACATCGTGCTCGCGCGCGAAACCTGCGCGCGCGAGGCCGACGAGAAGGGGGTTTCGCTGGCGGATCATGCGACGCACTTGATCGTCCATGGCACGCTGCATCTCGTTGGATACGATCATATGGACGATGCTTCGGCCGCCGCGATGGAGGCGCTCGAAGTGAAAGCGCTTGCATCGCTGGGCATCGCCAATCCATATGCGGATCAGGATTAACAGGGAAAAGCCATATCTATGCCCGACGACCAGGGATCTTCGAGCCGATCGGAAGAGGACAGTAGTAGACCCGGACTCTTGTCCGGGCTGAAAAACCTGTTGTTCGGGGGCGACAAGGAACCGTCGCTGCGCGAACAGATCGAAGAGGTCATCGACGAGGCGGAGGAAGAGGGCGACGACCGTCGCGGCAGCAACATCGTCGGCGACCTGTCGCAGATAGAGCGCAAGATGCTGCGCAATCTGCTCCACTTCGGCGAACAGACGGTCGACGACGTCGCGGTGCCGCGTGCCGACATCATCGCCATCCCCGAAAGCGCGAGCTTTACCGAGGTCGTCGCCTTGTTCGCCGAGGCCGGACACAGCCGCTTGCCGGTCTATCGCGACAATCTCGACGAAGTCGTCGGCATGATCCACGTCAAGGACGTGTTCGCGGTGCTGGCCGAGGGGCGTGCGCCTCCGCCGCTGCTCGACCTCATTCGCCAGCCGCTCTATGTCCCGCAGTCGATGGGCGTGCTCGACCTGCTCGCCGAGATGCGCGCGAAGCGCACGCATCTTGCCATCGTCATCGACGAATATTCGGGCACCGAAGGCCTGCTCACGATCGAGGATCTGGTCGAGGAAATCGTCGGCGAGATCGAGGATGAGCATGACGACGAGCCGACGGCGCTGTTCGTGGCTGCCGCGGACGGCTGCTGGGATGCCGATGCGCGCGCCGAACTCGACGATGTCGGCGAAGCGATCGACCCGCAGCTCGCCGAGGTCGACGAAGATGTCGACACGCTCGGTGGCCTCGCCGCGGTTCTGGCAGGCCATGTGCCCGAGGTCGGCGAAATCCTCGTCCACCCGAGCGGCTGGCGCATCGAGGTGACCGAGGCCGACGAGCGCCGCGTCCACCGCCTTCGCCTGCATCCGCCGGTCGTGATCGACCTCGAAGCACCGTCGGAGCGCAGCGACGAGTTCTGATATAATTGCCTTTGCGGGGTTAAAGGATTAGGCGAGGCCGGATGGAAGTTTCCGACCTTCGCATCGCCCTTTTCAGCGGCAATTACAACATGACCACCGATGGTGCGAACAAGGCGCTCAATCGCCTCGTCGGCTATCTGCTGGCGCACGGTGCCCAGGTGCGTGTCTACTCGCCCACGGTCGCGAACCCCGATTTCGAGCCGACCGGCGATCTCGTCAGCGTGCCGTCGGTGGCGATTCCGGGGCGCAGCGAATATCGCATCCCCGTTTCCTTCTCTTCGCGGGTTCGCGAGGATATCACCCGTTTCGCGCCGAACATCGTCCATATCTCGAGCCCCGACCGCGTATCGCGGCAGGCGGCGGCATGGGCGCGGCGGCGGCGGCTTCCGGTTGCCTGTTCGGTGCACACGCGTTTCGAGACCTATTTCCGCTACTATAATCTGTCGTTCCTCGAACCCGTCGTCGTCGCCTGGCTTCGCAAGCTTTACCGCAAGTGCGACGCGCTGATCGCGCCGTCCGAAAGCTTTGCGCAGGTGCTGCGTGACCAGCGGATGAACTATGACATCGGCATCTGGACCCGCGGCGTCGAACAGGGGATATTCAATCCGGGGCGCCGCGATATGGCGTGGCGGCGCGAACTCGGCATAGAGGACGACGTTCCCGCGATCGCTTTCCTTGGCCGGCTGGTGATGGAAAAGGGGCTCGACGTCTTTGCCGACGCGATTGACGTGCTCCAGCGGCGCGGTGTGGCGCACAAGGTCGTCGTGATCGGCGAGGGACCTGCGGGCGAATGGTTCGAATCGCGACTACCGGATGCGAAATTCGTCGGATTTCAGGGCGGCGCCGACCTAGCCCGCGCGCTGGCGTCGTGCGACATCTTCTTCAATCCCTCGGTGACCGAGACCTTCGGCAATGTGACGCTCGAGGCAATGGCGTGCGGTCTGCCTGTCGTTGCCGCGCGCGCGACGGGTAGCGCGAGCATCGTCAAGCACGGCCAGACGGGCTATCTGGTCTCGCCCGGATCGATCACCGGTTTTGCCGACCATCTCCAGCGCTATTGCCGCGACATCGCGCTTCGCGCCGAACATGGTGCTGCGGCCGTGCTCGAAAGCGGCGCCTATCAATGGGACGCGATCAACCGGACGGTCGCCGACACCTATATCCGCCTGATCCGCCAGAAACAGCGGCATCGGGGGTGATCTCGATGGCCGGGGACTTGTTCGGCGAAGACGCGCCCCGGACGCAGGGCGCCGCCGTTTCGGGGCCGGTCCCGCTCGCTGAGCGTCTTCGTCCGCATGTCCTCGCCGATGTCGTCGGGCAGGAGCATTTGACGGGCCCCGAGGGCGCGATCGGCCGCATGGTCGCTGCCGGGCAATTGTCGTCGATCATCCTTTGGGGTCCGCCGGGGACGGGGAAAACCACGATCGCGCGCCTGCTCGCCGAGGCGGTAGGGCTACGCTTCGCGCCGTTATCGGCTGTGTTTTCGGGCGTCGCTGACCTGCGACAGGCCTTTGCGGATGCCGAGAAAATGGCTGCGGCCGGCAAGCGCACCTTGCTCTTCGTCGACGAAATCCATCGTTTCAATCGGGCGCAGCAGGACGGCTTCCTGCCCTATGTCGAACGCGGTACGGTGGTGCTGGTCGGCGCGACCACCGAAAATCCCAGCTTCGCGCTCAACGCGGCGCTGCTGTCGCGCGCGCAGGTGCTCGTGCTCAACCGGCTCGGCGAAGAGCCGCTTGCGACGTTGGTGGCACGCGCCCAGGCTGACATGGGACGCGGCCTGCCGGTAACGGACGATGCGAAAGCGGCCTTGATCGCGAGCGCCGATGGCGATGGACGATTCCTGCTCAACCAGATTGAAACCCTGTTCGCCGCGGCCATCGACACGCCGCTCGATCCCGCCGAACTGGCACAGTTTCTCCACCGGCGCATGCCCGTGTACGACAAGGACCGCGACGGACACTACAACCTCATTTCCGCGCTGCACAAGGCGCTGCGCGGGTCCGATTCGCAGGCCGCGCTCTATTATATGGCGCGAATGCTCGTGGCGGGCGAAGAACCGCTCTATGTGCTGCGCCGGCTCGTACGCTTCGCGAGCGAGGATGTCGGTCTCGCCGACCCGCAAGCTCTCGTGCAATGTCTGGCAGCCAAGGATGCCTATCAATTCCTCGGTTCGCCCGAAGGCGAACTCGCGATCGTGCAGGCCTGTCTCTATCTGGCGACGGCGCCCAAATCGAACGCCGCCTACGCCGCGCAGAAAGAGGCCTTTGCTTCGGCGCGCGATACCGGCTCGCTCGCACCGCCCGCCAATATCCTCAATGCGCCGACGAAGCTGATGAAGGATATCGGCTATGGCGCGGGCTATGAATATGACCATGACGCGCCCGAGGGGTTTTCGGGCGCCGATTACTGGCCCGACGGCATGGGCGCGCAAGTCTATTACAGGCCGACCGATCGCGGCTTTGAAAAACGGATCGCCGAACGCATCGCCTGGTGGGACGAACAACGCCGGGTGCGGCGCGGAACATGACGCCGCGCTTCGACAGCTGGGACGACGTGATCGCCTTTGCCTGCGCGTTACCCGACGTCGAAATGCTGCCCTTTTATGGCACCCCCTGTCCCAAGCTCAACGGCAAGGCGTTGGCGTCGCCGGGCCGCGAGCCTGGGAGTTTTGCGGTGATGTGCAAGCCCGACGAAAAGGAGATCCTGCTTGAAACCGATCCCGACACCTTTTGGCAAACCGCGCATTATGAAGGCTGGCATGCGCTGCTCGTCCGTTTCGGTTCGGATGATCCCGAACGCGTCGGCAACGTCATCCGCCGCGCTTGGTGGGATCGCGCGAAAAAGGCGCAGCATCAGGCTTTTGGCGAGCGGCCCTGACATGATGTTTCGGTTGGGCTTGGGCGCTTTGCTGGCGACGGCTACGTTGCCCGTACAGGCGGCAGACACGAATGCCGAAATCCATCGCGCGTGGGCGGCGGGATATCGCGCTGCCTTCACCTGTTCGTCGCTGTGGAACGGCAGCGGCAAGACGCTCGCCGATATCGAGCGTGACGAACTGACCGGCATCTATTCCGAAATTGAGCCTGACGTTCGCGCGTTGAAGGCCGAGGTCGATGACAAGGCGAAACGCGTAAGTGTCCGTTATCGCGACGATCGGCCGCCGCGGATCGCTGAATGGAATGCTCGCGAAGGTTGTATTACCTTGCCGATCGGTGCGCAGGCGGGTCCGCCGAGCCGGACGGTTCCGGCCCCGCGCCCCAACCTTGACCACCAAAACTGGCCGCTCGGCGATCGCTATATTCGCGTGGGTATGCCTGCCGGCCTGTCGCCCTTTACCGAAGTTTCGATGGATCGCGAGAGCTTTGGCGGTCGCACCAGTTCGCTGCTGATCGTCAAGGACGGGCGGATCGTTGCAGAATGGTACCAGCCGGGGCACGGCCCGCATACCGCGCAGCGGACCTTCTCGGTTGCGAAGTCGATGGCCGCGACGCTGATCGGCCATGCTGCGTTCAAGCGCCAGATCGATGTGACCAAAGCCGCGATGATTGCGGAGTGGCAGACGCCCGGCGATCCACGCGTCGCGATCACGACCGAACAGTTGATGCGTATGGCGAGCGGGCTGACGAGCGACACTGCAGGTAATCGTACTGACGCCATCTATATGGGCGGCGCGTCAGTGCGCCAGTGGACGACCCAGTGGCCGCTGCTGAACGTGCCGAACACGCGCTATCGCTATGCCAACAACGACACGATGCTCGCCATCCTGTCGCTCAAGGCCGCACAGGCCAAGGCCGGGGAAGCACCCGACCCCGCCGCCTTCTTCGACCGTATCGGCATGACGCGCACCTTTGCCGAACATGACAAGGACGGAGATTATATCCTGTCCAGCCAGGTGTGGACGACGGCGCGCGATCTCGCCCGGCTCGGGTTGCTCTATCAACGCGACGGCGAATGGAATGGCGAGCGCCTGCTGCCGAAGGACTGGCGCAGCTTCGTCACGACGCCCAGCGGTCCGCAGCCCGACGGTCCGTTCGGCTATGGCGCGGGCTTCTGGCTCTTTAACAAGTCGGACGGGATTCCTGCCGACGCCTTTGGCGCCTTCGGCAATCGCGGCCAATATCTTGTCATCGTTCCGTCGCGACGGCTGGTGATCGTCCGTCAGGGCTATGACGACGACAAGAACCGCCTCGACATTGCAGCGCTCGTCAAGGCGATTATCGCTGCCGACGACCGCGGCTGATCATTCGAAGGGCGGATAGCGTTCGAACGTCGGAAGCGTATCGAGCTTCTCCATCCAGCCGATACGTTCCGCGGTCTGGATCTGCGCCTGCGCCGGGATAAGGTCGGGGTCGTCGAGCGTCGCGACCTGCACATCGATCTGGCCGGGGAAAATGGCATCGTTGGTGTAGAAGAGTCCCGTGCCGCAATCGCCGCAGAAATGGCGGCGGCCATGTTCTGACGAGGCATAGACTTTTGCCGTCCCGTCGATGTCGATCGCATCCTGTCCGACGAGGGCCCAGCCGACCATCGGCGCGCCCGAATGGCGACGGCAATCGCTGCAATGGCACAGCGCGTGATGCTCGACCGCAGTGGGCATCGAATAACGGATTGCGCCGCAATGGCATTGGCCGCTGGCACGCGGGCTCGAATCGGTCATGATCATCTCCTCATCTCAGTGATGAGAACATATCATAAACATTGCGTGCGAAGCAATTACCCGACGCGTCAATCGCCCAGATCGACCTGATGGCTCTGCGCCCATTGCTGATACTGGCCGCGTGGGTTCGACGACGGCTGGGCTAGGATCGCCGGCATGTCGGCGCGCAACGCGCCCAGATCGAGCGACCGGATCATCGCCTTGACCGGCCCGACCCCCGCCGGGGTGATCGAGAGCCGCTCGATCCCGACCCCGAGCAGTGCCATGGCTTCGAGCGGGCGTCCGCCCATCTCACCGCACACGCCGAGCGCGACCTTGCTTCCCGATACCGTCCGTACCACGCGCGCAAGATAACGCATGACGGTCGGCGACAACCAGTCGTAGCGCTCGGCCAGCCGCGGGTGTGCACGGTCGGCGGCGAACAGGAACTGGGTGAGGTCGTTCGTGCCGATCGACAGGAAGTCGAGGTGCGGCAGCATCAGGTCGAGCGTTTCGACCAGCCCCGGCACTTCGAGCATCGCGCCATAGCGAATTGCCACCGGCAGCTTCTTGTTGTGGCTTGCCAGCCATGCGCGCTGGCCGACGAACAACTGGCGTGCCGCCTCATATTCCCATGGTTCGGAGACCATCGGGAACATGACGTTGAGCGTCCGGCCCGCGGCCGCTTCCATCAGCGCGCGCGCCTGAACCTTGAGCAGCCCTTCGCGTTCGAGCGCGAGGCGCAGCGCGCGCCAGCCCATGGCGGGATTTTCTTCCTGCGCGCTGTCGCCGACATTCATGTAAGGCAGCGCCTTGTCGCCGCCGATGTCGACGGTGCGGAAGATGACGGGACGATCGCCCGCCGCGTCGAGCACGTCGCGATAGAGACGCTGCTGCCGGTCGCGCGCCGGCAGCGTCGCCGATACGAGGAACTGGAATTCGGTACGGAACAATCCGATCCCGCGCGCGCCGGTCAGGTCGAGCGCGGCGACATCTTCGCGCAGCCCCGCGTTGATCATCAATTCGATCGGGATACCGTCTTTCGTGACGGCGGGCAGGTCGCGCAGCGAAGCCAGATTGGCACGGCGCTTCTGGGAAATTTCGAGCTTGGCGTCGAACGCGTCCTGCACCGCCTGCGTCGGGCGGACATGCAGCTGGCCTGCCGCCGCGTCGAGCAGCAGCAGGTCGCCCTCGCGGATCGAGGCGCGCACATCGCTGACGCGGCCGAGCACTGGCACCCCCATCGCACGCGCGACGATGATGACATGTGCCGTGAGCGACCCTTCCTCGAGCACGACGCCTTTCAGGCGGCGGCGATCATATTCGAGCAGTTCGGCGGGGCCGAGGTTGCGCGCGATCAAGATCGAGTCCTGCCGGAGGCCCATTTGCGCCGCAGTACCCATCTGTCCCGACACGATGCGGATCAACCGGTTCGACAGATCCTCCAGGTCGTGCATCCGGTCGCGGAGCAGCGGATCGTCGATCTGGCGCATCCGCATCCGGGTGCGCTGCTGGACGCGCTCGATCGCCGCTTCGGCGGTGAGGCCGCTGTCGATCGCTTCGTTGATCCGCCGCGACCACCCTTCGTCATAGGCGAACATCTTGTAAGTCTCGATGACCTCTTCATGCTCGCCGCCGACCCCGAAATCGGCCTGGCTTGCCATGCGGTCGATCTGTTCGCGCATCTTGTCAAACGCGGCATAGACGCGGTGGCGTTCGGCTTCGGTGTCGTCCGCAACAGTGTGTTCGATCGTGATGCGCGGTTGGTGGAAAACCGCCACCCCGGCGCCCATGCCGTCGACCAGCTTCTGTCCGTTCAGCCGCTGGGCCGACTGGTCGGTCGCCGCGGCGTCGGTGCGCGCGGCGGTGTCGACAAGATCGGCGTTGGCGATCAATTCGGACAGCACCATCGCGACGGTCTGCAACGTCTCGATCTCGATGTCGTCATAGCGGCGCGGATCGGCGTGCTGGACGCAGAGTACCCCCACAGCGCGTTCGCGGCGGATGATCGGGACGCCGGCAAAGCTGTGGAACAATTCTTCGCCCGTTTCGGGTCGATAGGAAAAGTCGGGATGTGCCGCGGCTTCGTCGAGGTTCAGCGTTTCGATCTGGTCGGCGATCGTTCCCACCAGCCCTTCACCGAGGCCGAGACGCGTGACGTGCACGGCTTCCTGCTTCAGCCCGCGCGTCGCATAAAGTTCGAGCGCGCCCTCGCGCAGCAGGTAGATCGAACAGACCTCGCTATCGAGGCATTCGCCGATGATGCCAACCACCTGGTTCAGCTTGCCCTGTGCGTTTGCGCGCGAGGCCATGACTTCATGGAGCCGGGTCAGGATGGTGCGCGCCGACTGGGCGGCCGAAGAGGGCGGTGGCGGGGCGTTGGTCATTGCAACCCTGCTAACAGAAGGATGCGACTGGCGCCAATACCCCGCGCACGATTGTTCATTTCACCGGTGCGTCGACGCGTTCCGGCTTCAGTGGTTTCCCGTCGGTGCCGTCGGGCCGATCGCGACCGGCCCCGGCGTGCTCACGTTCGTGACCGTCGGGGCGACGGGAGCAGGGGCGCTCATGATCGGCGGTGGGGGCGCATATTTTGCGTCCCATGCGACGACATCGGTCTGATATTTGGCATAGGCTTCATAGAAATCATGAAACGGCTGGTCGAGCCGCGCGAGATGTGCGGGGGCCTGTTCGACAAGCTGGGCGGTCGGCGTCGAGGAAACCAGCTGCGCAATTTCGTTCGCGCGGATGCAGAAGTCGCGCTGCGCCGGCGGCTGCGCGAAATAGTTGAACAATTGCGTCGACAGGCGATCGCGTGGGGCGATGCCGTTGTTCTTGTTCTCCTTGCCGAGCTGGGTGATCACGCTTTTCTCGGTCGATTTGATGACCTTGCCATGGGTTTTGATGATATTGTTATAGGCCGAAACGAGCGAGGTTTCCTCAAGGCCGCGGCAACCGATCGCCGCGACATTGAGCCCGATCTTGAGCTGCCAGAAAGCCTTGTCGCCGGTCACGCCGCTGTTTGCGGTGACGAAGCGGCCATCGATCCCGCGTCCGGGCAGGATCTGCGTCAACGACGCATTGCCCGGCGGCATCGGCCGCGGCGGGATCACCACGACCGGCGGCGGCGGCGGCGGCGGCGGGGGAGGCGGCGGGGGCGCCTTGGTGCAAGCGGCAACGCTCGCGAGCAGCCCGGCGACGATAATCTTGCGCGACAAATTCATGATCCACTCCCCAACCGCAAATATGCGGCGTCAATCCCGTGCGTGCAACGCGCTTTCGGCCTGTTGCACCAAAGTTGCGATGATATCGGCAACGCCCTCTTCCCCGGATACCATACCGACAGATTGCCCTGCCATTAACGACCCATTCTCGACGTCGCCGTCGATCACCGCGCGGCGCAGCGCGCCGGCCCAATAATGTTCGATTTCGAGCTGCGCCGCCATCATGTCGACTTCGCCGGCGTCGAGCTTGTTGGCGACCTCGCGCTGTTTTGCCGTAAAGGCTTCGGTCCCGGCATTTTTGAGCGCACGCACGGGGATGACGGGCAGGCGTGGATCGATCTGAACGCTCGCGACCGCCTCGCGCGCCGACGCGCGGATAAAGGCCTTTTTGAAATTGGGATGGGCGATGCTTTCGGTCGCGCAGACGAAGCGTGTGCCGAGCTGGACGCCCGACGCGCCCATTTCCAAATAGGCCGCGATCGCCTCGCCGCGCCCGATACCCCCGGCAACGAAGATCGGGACTTCGGTCGCGAGCGACGGCAGGATTTCCTGCGCCAGCACGCTGGTCGACACGGGGCCGATATGACCGCCGGCCTCCATGCCCTCGATGACCAGCGCATCGACGCCCGAACGGACGAGCTTCTTCGCAAGCGCGAGGGTCGGCGCGAAGCAGATAACCTTCGCCCCCGATGCCTTGATCGCTTCAAGGCTGCCTTTGGGCGGCAGCCCCCCGGCGAGGACGACGTGACCGACGCCATGCTTGGCGCATACATCGATCAAGTCGAACAGCTGCGGGTGCATCGTGATCAGGTTGACGCCGAAATTGCGGGTTGCCAACGCTTTCGTCGCGGCGATTTCGGCATCGAGCAGTTCGGGCGTCATCGCGCCGCACGCAATGACGCCAAACCCTCCGGCATTGCTGATCGCGCTCACCAGATGGCGCTCGGAAACCCAGCTCATGGCGCCACACAGGATGGCATAGTCGCTACCGAGAAGTTCGGTGCCGCGGGCCATCAGATCGTCAATTTTGCTCATTGAAAGCGCCTTTGCCAGCACTGGGACTCGGGCGCAATCCCTAGCGTCCTTCTTGTCGATGGTTCGGTCAGTCGACGAATCCTTCGGCGCGATCCATCCGGCGCAGCAACCGAACCTTTGAGCGCAGAAAGCAAAACAATCATTGTCTACTAAAAAACTTGATATAGGTTGCGACACGACTCCAGAAGGGAAGGGAAAAATGATGAACCAACCGAAAGAGCCGGCGAAAAGCGAGCCCGAAACGGCGTCGCGCGCCGTGCAGACGGTACTCGACGCGCTGGCGAAACTGCGTTTCGGCGCGATCCAGCTGACCGTCCACGAAGGCCGGCTGGTGCAGGTCGATGTGACCGAACGGCATCGTTACCCCAACTGATTTCGGCAGTCCCGAACGGGGCCAATTCTCATCTTTCACGCCGCAGACCGGACCACCGGATGGGGCGATTTTCGTGCAGCATTAAAAAAGCAGGGAAAAATCGCCATGACCGCAAAATATCCGTCGATCCGCCGCCGCGTGCAGGCTTCGTCACTGACATTGTCGCTTCTCCTCGCGCTCGGCGCGACGCCGGCGCTCGCCGCAGAAACCGCCGCAGAGAATGCGGAAGGCAGCGCTATCGCCACCGCAGCTGCCGGAACGGTCGATGCGGCCGATCAGGCCGATGATGTCAGCCGCGGCGATATCATCATCGTCACCGCCCGGCGTCGTCAGGAAACCGCGCAGGAAGTGCCCGTGGCCATTTCGGTGATCCGCGGCGATTCGATCGAAGCGACGGGCAATTTCAACGTCGTGAAGCTGCAGCAGCTCGCGCCGACATTGCAGGTCTACACGTCGAACCCGCGCAACACCTCGGTCAACATCCGCGGTCTCGGCGTGCCCTTCGGCCTGACCAGCGACGGATTCGAACAAGGTGTCGGCATCTATGTCGACGACGTCTATAATTCGCGCGTCGCCGCTGCGACGTTCGACTTCCTCGACGTCGACCAGGTCGAAGTCCTGCGCGGGCCGCAGGGTTCGCTGTACGGCAAGAACACGACCGCCGGGGCGATCAACATCACGACGAACCAGCCGACCTTCGACTTCGAAGGCCGCGCCGAGGTCAGCGTCGGCAACCTCAACTACCGGCAGGCCAAGGCTGCGATTTCGGGCCCGCTGTCGGAAACGATTGCGGCGCGTATCGCGATCGCGGCGACGAGCCGGCGCGGTACGCTCTACAATGTCGTCAGTGATCGCTGGATCAACGAACAGGACAATTTGGGCCTTCGCGGCCAATTGTTGTTCAAACCGAACGACGATCTCAGCATCACGCTGGCCGGCGATTACAGCCGGCAGGATCCCGAATGCTGCGGCACCGCCTTCGTTCGCGTCGGTCGGACGCAGCGCGCGATTACGCGCCAGTATGACGCGCTCGTTGCGGCCTATAACGCCGCCAATCCGACCCAGCCTTATGCGGTCCCCAGCCGCAACGTCTATGATCGACTGACCGACATCGATGCCAGCCTCAACGCGGGTAACAAGATCGGCGGCGTTTCGGCGCGCGTGAAGTGGGACGTCGGCCCCGGCACCTTCACCTCGATCACCGCCTGGCGGTTCTGGGACTGGAAGCCCGAGAATGATCGCGATTTTACCGGGCTGTCGATCGTCTCCAAATCGCAAAATCCATCGCAACAGGATCAATATAGCCAGGAGTTCCGCTATAATTACGAAGGCGATAGCGTCGACTTCGTCGTCGGCCTGTTCGGCTTCAAGCAGCGGATCGATACGCAGGGCACCGAACAGCAGGGTCCCGACGCCAGCCGTTGGAGTCTGACCAACGCGGCGCAGATAAACGCCAATATCCTCAACGGCCTGACGGCGCGCAACATCCAGTATCTGAAATCGACGAGCGCTGCTTTGTTCGGGCAAGTCAGCTGGAAGGTCACCGACGCGCTGACCATCCAGCCGGGCGCTCGCATCAATTACGACAAGAAATCGGGCTATTACCAGCGCCGCGTCTTCACCGGCGCGGGCGTCGAGATCAGCTGTCCGTCGACCGACGCCGTCACCGCGGCACAATGCGGCGTCTACACGCCGCAGCTCAGCGCGCCGTCCGCCAGCGATTGGAATTTCAGCTATGACCTCAACGTCAATTACAAGCTCGCGTCCGACGTGCTCGCCTACGCGACCTACGCCAAGAGTTTCAAGACGGTGGGCATCAACCAGAACGGCCTCCCGACCGATGCCGCCGGCATCCCGATCGCGGCCGCCGGCACGGTGAAGCCGGAATCGGTCAATCATTATGAAATCGGCCTGAAGACCCAGTTCTGGGATCGGCGCGCCACCTTCAACCTGACCGCATTCCGTACCGATATCAAAAATTTCCAGGTGACGGTGACGAACGGGCAGTTCGGCGTCCTGCGCGGCTATTTGGCCAATGCCGGAAAGGTCCGTTCGCAGGGTATCGAGGCCGATTTCAAGATTGTGGCGAGCGACCGGTTCACCGCTTACGCCAACGGCGCTTATACCGACGCGAAATACAAGAAATTCGTCGATGCACCGTGCCCGCCCGAATTGGCCGGCGGTTCGATTCCCAATTGTGACATCTCGGGCCAGCGCCTGCCGGGCGTGTCGAAATGGGCCTTTTCCTATGGTGCGGAAGCCAATGCCCCGGTGTCGCTGCTGGCGAAAGATGGTCAGCTCTATTTCGGCGTCGACGGCAATTATCGCTCGCACTGGAATTCGAACGCGTCGCCGTCGATCTACACCGACGTCAAGGGCTATGCCTTGACGAACTTCCGCTTGGGCTTTCGAAGCGATGGCCTTGACGTCTTCGGATGGGTGCGCAACGCTTTCGACGTGAAATATATCGAATTGCTTCAGGTCGCGCCCGGAAATGTCGGCCTGATCGCCGGCACCCCCGGTGACGAACGCACCTGGGGCGGGACCGTCAAGTTCAGCTTCTGAACTTTCGCGCCGTCGACAAAAGAAAAGGGCCGCCCGCCCAAAGGATATGGGGGGCGGCCCTTTCTCATGCAGGCTGACGGTGTCAGCGCTGCTGCGGGCTCTGCCGGCCCTGATCGGGGCGCTGGTCGCTGCCGGGCTGGCGCTGTTGGCCGCCCTGCTGTTGCTGCTGGCGATCGCGGTCCGACTGCGGTCGTTTTTCATTCTGCTGGTTGGGGTTGTTAGCCACTTTCCATCTCCTTTTGCCGCGCATGAATTGCGGCGCGGCATCCGACCAACCCGCTGCTGCGACCGATGTTGCGTGGCCATCGTCGGGGCGTGGCCGATGCGGGACGGGCCACGCCGCATACAGGCAACCGGTGCGCGCTTGATCGGTTCATTCGATGACTGAATTCATCTTATTCGTTTAGGTCGATGGGGCGGGGGCGCATATCCTTCACTCAACAGAACGAAAGGAGATGCACCCGACTCGACGCGGTTTGCGCCGAACGTCCCGATGAAGAACTCGCCGGCTGCGCGTCATGCGCGCGTCACCGTATCGCATCATGTTTTGCCAATAATCACACAGAGGAGAGACTGCATGAACGACCAGACCCCCATCGGCAGCGGTTGCCCGGTCCATCAACCCGGCGGCGTCCGCGCCCTGCTCGGCCAGACCAACAAGGATTGGTGGCCCGACATGCTGGCGACCGAGATCCTCAATCCGAATGGCTCGTCGAACCCGCTCGGCGTCGATTTCGATTATGCCGCGGCGTTCAAGTCGCTCGACTATCAGGCGCTGAAGGACGATCTGACCGCGCTGATGACCGACAGCCAGCCCTGGTGGCCGGCCGACTATGGTCATTATGGTCCCTTCTTCATCCGCATGGCGTGGCACGCCGCGGGCACCTATCGCACCGCCGACGGCCGCGGCGGCGCCAACAGCGGGCAACAGCGTTTTGCGCCGCTCGACAGCTGGCCCGACAACGGCAACCTCGACAAGGCACGCCGCCTGCTGTGGCCGATCAAGCAGAAATATGGCAACAAGATCAGCTGGGCCGACCTGTTCATCCTGACCGGCAATGTCGCGATCGAAAGCATGGGCGGGCCGGTGTTCGGCTTCGGCGGCGGCCGCGCCGACGTGTTCGAACCCGAGCGCGATATTTATTGGGGCAGCGAAGACAAATGGGTCAACCAGGGCGTCCAGACGCGCATCGACCCCGACAAGAATATGGTCATTGAAGGGCCGCTCGCCGCGATCCAGATGGGGCTGATCTACGTCAATCCCGAAGGGCCGCAGGGCAATCCGCACAATGACGAGGGCATGGCTCGCGACATGAAGGAAACCTTTGATCGCATGGCGATGAATTCGGAAGAAACCGTCGCGCTGACCGCCGGCGGCCACACTTTCGGTAAGGCGCATGGCAATGGCGATGCGTCGCTGCTCGGCAATGCGCCGTCGGGCGGCGATCTTGCCGCGCAGGGCTTTGGCTGGGTCAGCAGCCATGAAAGCGGCGGCATCGGCGAGCATACGGTGACCAGCGGCATCGAGGGCGCGTGGACCAACACGCCGCGCGAGTGGACGGAGAATTATTTCCGCCTGCTGTTCGACTATGATTACGAGCTGGTGCAGTCGCCCGCGGGCGCCAACCAGTGGCAGCCGATCGGTCAGAAGGAGGAGGATATGGCGCCCGACGCGCATGTCCCCGGCAAGAAGGTGCCGACGATGATGACCACCGCCGACATGGCGCTGAAGCGCGATCCCGAATTCCGCGCGATCAGCGAGAAGTTCCGCGACGATCATGAAGCGTTCAAGGATGCCTTCGCCCGCGCCTGGTTCAAGCTGACCCACCGCGACATGGGTCCGAAGGTTCGCTACCTTGGCCCCGAAGTCCCCGCCGAAGACCTGATCTGGCAGGATCCGATCCCCGCCGGCTCGAAGCCCTCGGACGCCGATGTCGCCGCGGTGAAGGCGGCGATCGCGGGCAGCGGCCTGACGGTGAGCCAGCTGGTCAAGACGGCTTGGGCGTCGGCGAGCACCTATCGCAAGTCGGACTATCGCGGCGGCGCCAATGGCGCGCGCGTTGCACTCGCGCCGCAGAAGGATTGGGAGGTCAACGAGCCGGCCGCCCTCGCCAAGGTGATCGATACGCTGAACGGGCTGCGCGGCTCGATGTCGCTGGCCGATGTCATCGTCCTCGGCGGCGTGGTCGGGCTGGAAAAGGCGGGCGCCACCAACGTGCCCTTCACCGGCGGCCGCGGCGATGCGACGGCCGAACAGACCGACGCCGACAGCTTCGCGGTGATGGAGCCCGAGGCCGACGCCTTCCGCAACTATGTTGGAAGCAAGAAGCTGGCCGTGAAGGTCGAGGAAATGATGCTCGACCGCGCCTCGCTGCTCGGCCTGTCGGTGCCCGAAATGACCGTGCTGGTCGGCGGCCTGCGTGTCCTCGGCGCCAATCATGGCGAGCGCGGCCACGGGCATTTCACCAAGCGGTCGGGGCAGCTGACGAACGACTATTTCGTCAACCTGCTCGACATGACCAATGTGTGGAAGTCGGTGGAGGGATCGGACGATCAGGAATATGTCGCGACCGACCGCACCAGCGGCGGTGAGACCTGGCGCGCGACGCGCGCCGATCTGATCTTTGGATCGAACGCCGAACTCCGCGCCGTCGCCGAAGTCTATGCCGAGAGCGGCCATGAGGAGAAGTTCGTGAAGGACTTCGTCAAGGCGTGGACCAAGGTGATGAACGCCGACCGTTTCGACCTCGCCTGATCCGGCGCCCGGGCCCCGCATCATGCCGCGGGGCCGGGGCGGCCAAAGGACGACGGGTCGCGACCCGCCCCCGGGGACATGGGCCCGGGGGCGGGTCTTTCCTTCGGGCTCAAGGCCAAGAAAGCTCCGCGCAGGGTCCCGGCGTCGCTCGAAAACCACTGCAAGAGCTTTCGGCTGCTTGACTCCCGCGTCGCCCCACCCGATGTCGGCGCGACGAAAATCCCCTCAAGCAAAGGATGCCGACCATGACGATCCAGACCGGAGACAAGCTGCCTGACGCGACCTTCGTGAAGGTCACCGAAAACGGACCCGAACAGGTCAATACCGCTGATTATTTCAAGGGCCGCAAGGTCGCGCTCTTCTCGGTTCCCGGCGCCTTCACCCCGACCTGCTCGGCCAAGCACCTGCCGGGCTTCGTCGACAAGGCTGACGAGCTCAAGGCCAAGGGCGTCGACGAAATCGTGTGCACCGCGGTCAACGACGCCTTCGTCATGGGCGCATGGGGCAAGAGCGCGAGCGCCGGCGACAGCGTCACGATGCTCGCCGACGGCAATGGCGCCTTCGCCGAAGCGGTCGGCCTTACCATGGACGGCACCGCTTTCGGCATGGGCAAGCGCGGCCAGCGTTTCTCGATGATCGTCAACGACGGCGTCGTCGAGCAGCTCAACGTCGAAGCCCCCGGCGAATTCAAGGTGTCGAGCGCCGACCATATGCTCGAACAGCTCTAAGCCCTTTTCTGCGCCCGCCGGCCGGCGCGCTGTGGCCCGAAGGCCACAGTCGCCGGTGATTCGTACCCGGCAGGCGCGCTCCTCTCATCCGAATTGTTTTTCAGTGCGTTGCTGACGCGGCCACCCTGATCGGGCGGCCGCTCAACCATGCCCTAAAAAACAGCAGGAGGAGAGGATTATGACCCAGTTCCAGCATTTTGCACGATCCGGAACGGCCGGGATCGCCATCGCGGCGGCGCTCGCTTGCGCCGCCCCCGGATACGCCCAGCAAACACCCCCCAGTCCGCAGGACGAGACCGCCGCGGCGCCCGGCGATACCATCGTCGTCACCGGTTCGCGCATCCGCCGCGACCCGCTCGACCAGGACGCGCCGATCGCCTTCATCGGACAGGAAGATATCGCGAAGACCGGCCTCAATTCGGTCAATGACGTGCTCCAGCGCCTGCCGAGTTCGGGCGGCGGCCTCAACAGCAAGTTCAACAACAGCGGCAATCTCGGCAATCCGCCCGACGGCGGCGGAGTCGGCGCCGGCGCGGCCGAAATCGACCTGCGCTACCTCGGATCGCGCCGCGTCCTTGTGCTCGTCGACGGCATCCGCTACGTGAACGGCGCCTCGGCCAGCGGCGTCCCCGGCTCGACCGACCTCAACTCGATCCCCGAAAGCGCGATCGAACGCGTCGAGGTGCTGCAGGACGGCGCGTCGGCGATCTATGGATCGGACGCGATCGCCGGGGTCGTCAACATCATCACCAAGCGCAGCCAGGAGGGTCTCCGCGCCAGCGCGCAGGTCGGCGGCTTCGGCCAGGGCGACGGCTTTACCAAAAGCGCGCGGCTCAGCTGGGGCAACGGTCGCGGCCCGACGCAGATCGTCGTCGGCGCCAATTATGTCGATCAGGGCGGCGTCTTTGCGGGCAGCCGCGACATCTCGCGTTTCCCCGCACCTTACTCCAGCACCTGCCTCGACGGCGGCTGCTCGGGCTTCGTGCCGCTCGGGCGCTTCGCGGTGTTCGGCAACGACCTGACCTTGCGCGGCCCGGTCATCGGCCGCACCCCCGTTTACAACGCCGGCAACCCGACCGATCCGGCTAGCGACTTCAAAGCCTTTGGCGACGCCGACCGCTTCAACTTCGGCCCGTTCAACTATCTCCAGATTCCGGTCGAACGCTATGGCGCCTTCGTCAACGCGCGGCAGGAAATCAGCGACAGCATCAACTTCTCGCTGCGCGGCATCTGGAACCGCCGCAAGTCGAAAAACCAGGCCGCGCCGCTGCCCTTCGGCTTCGGTGTCGCGGCGGGGCTGACCCCGGTGCTCGACGCGATCACGGTCGATGCCAGCAATCCGTTCAACCCGTTCGGGGTGACGCTCGATTCGACCAACACCGATTTTGTCTACCGCCGTTTCGTCGAGGGCGGCCCGCGCCGCTTCAACCAGACGGTCACGACGATCTATGGTGTCGCGACGCTCGACGGCAGCTTCGACGTCGGCGGCGGGCGCAAATGGTATTGGGACATCAACGCCGCCTATGGTCGCAACAAGGCGCGGCAGACGATGTACGGCAACATCAATTCCGACCGCCTGCGCCGCGCGCTCGGGCCGGTCGCCGACTGCACCGGCGACTGCGTGCCGTTCAACATCTTCGGCGGGGTCGGCTCGATCACCCAGCCGATGCTCGACTATGTCATGTTCACCCAGCGCGACCGCAGCCGCCAGTCGACCTTCAGCGCCTCGGCGAACCTGACCGGCAGCCTGTTCGACCTGCCCGGCGGCCCGCTCGGCGTCGCGGTCGGGGTCGAATATCGCAAACTGAAAGGAAGCTTCGATCCCGATCCGATCGTCGCCGCGGGCTTCAGTTCGGACATCCCGGCGCTGCCGACGCGCGGCAGTTACAATGTCAAGGAAGCCTATGCCGAACTCAGCGCGCCGATCCTGTCCGACACCGCCTTTTTCGACCTGCTCGAACTGACCGGTGCGGTGCGCTGGTCGGATTATTCGACCTCGGGCTCGACGACGACGCTGAAGGGCGGGGTCAACTGGAAACCGGTGGAGGACCTGCGCCTCCGCGCTTCCTATGCCGAGGGCTTCCGTGCCCCCTCGATCGGCGAGCTGTTCGGCACCCAGTCGCGCTTCGACCAGTCGATCAACGACCCCTGCTCGACCTCGACGACGACGGGACAGAATTGGACGAACAATACGACCGTCCGCAACAATTGCATCGCGCAGGGCGTCCCCACGGCGGGCTATGCGCAGGCCAACCCGCAAATCTCGGTGCTCGTCGGCGGCAACCAGGACCTCGCTCCCGAAAGCTCGCGCAGCTGGATCTTCGGCGGCGTCTACAGCCCCTCGTTCGTCCCCGGCCTGTCGCTCGAGGCCAATTATTACGACATCAAGGTCAAGGGCGCGATCCAGGCGGTGAATGCCGAGATCACGCTGGCGCAATGCGTCGGACAGAATGACCCCGCCGCCTGCGGCCTCGTCACCCGCGCGCCGGGCGGCCAGCTCACGTTCGTCGAGGGACTGCTCCAGAATATCGCCGGCATCCGTACCAAGGGCGTCGACGTCAACCTCAGCTATCGGACGCAGGAAACCGCGGCCGGACGCTTCGCCTTCACCTGGAACAACAGTTTCCTCACCCAATATGACGTGCTCGTGCCGACCGCCGACGGCCAGCTCGTCGTCAGCCGCGAGGGGACCGAACAGGGCAGCCCCAGCCAGACCTTCCCCAAATGGAAGTCGGTCGGCATCCTCGACTGGGACGGCAAATCGATCGGCGCGACGCTGACCGGCCGCTATGTCTCGGCGATCCGCGAGCCGCTCGCCAACGACAACCGGATGAAGGCGCGCTTCTACACCGACTTCCAGTTGCGCTGGTTCCCGGCCGACGATCCCGACGCCTTCGGCTTCGCGCTCGGCGTCAACAACCTGTTCGACGTCAAGGCGCCGGGGTGCATCAGCTGCGACCTCAACAATTTCGATCCGACCGCTTACGACCTGCCCGGACGCTATTATTACGTCCGCGCCAGCTTCAAGATGTAACAAAGGGGGCGGCGGCGCGGCCCGAAAGGCCGCGCCGCCATCATTTCCGGTCGCCCTTTTCTTTTGTCACAATTTCGTGCAACAGCGACGCGATGACATCCAACGCATCGCAAGAAACCACAGACCCCACCGCGCTCGTCGACGACATCATCGCCGAACTTCAAACGCGCTTCCGCACGTCGGTCTCCAACCTCAAATCCGCCATCGCCGACTATGTCCGCGACCGCACGCTGCCGCCGACGGATGCCGCCGCGACCGGATTGTTCGACTATCCGGCGATCCGCCTCACCACGACGGGCGAACAGCGCGAAGGACAAAAGGGCCACAACCTCGCCTTCGGCCGTTTCGAACGCGCGGGCGTGTTCGAAACGACGGTGACGCGCCCGGACCTGTTCGCCGACTATCTGCGCGACCAGCTCACGCTGCTCGCGCGCCACTATGACATCGGTCTCGAAGTCACACGCACCGGCCAGCAGATCCCCTTTCCCTATGTGCTCGACGCCAGCGACGGGTCGGACATGGGCGGCGTCACCCCGCTCGAACTCGCGCGCCACTTCCCGACTACGGAATTGGCCGACATCGGCGACGAACTTGCCGACGGCCTGTTCGGACAGGACCCCGCAGAGGCACAGCCGCTCGCGCTGTTCGATGCGCTCCGCACCGACTTCAGCCTCGCACGCCTTCGCCACTATACCGGCACCGCGCCCGAGCATTTCCAGCGCTATATCCTCTTCACCAACTATCATCGCTACGTCGACGAATTCGTCGCCTGGGCGGGCGCGCAGGTCGGGCAGGGTCGCTACACCGCGCTCGCGGGCGCCGCGGGCCTCTATGTCGACCAGCCCGGCGTCAATGCGAGCGCGCTCGTCGCCGACAGCGCCTGGCGGCGGCACCAGATGCCCGCCTATCACCTCATCGCCCCCGACGGCGGCGGCATCACCCTCGTCAACATCGGTGTCGGTCCGTCGAACGCCAAGACGATCTGCGACCATCTCGCGGTGCTGCGGCCCGAGGCCTGGCTGATGATCGGCCACTGCGGCGGCCTCCGCCCCAGCCAGCGCATCGGCGATTATGTTCTCGCCCACGCGTACCTGCGCGACGATCACATTCTCGACGCGGTGCTGCCGGTCGAAATCCCGATTCCACCGATCGCCGAGGTGCAGGTGGCGCTGGCGAGTGCCGCCGAAGCGGTGTCGGGCGCCACCGGCGCCGACCTCAAGAAGCGCATGCGCACTGGCACCGTCGTCACCACCGACGACCGCAATTGGGAACTGCGCTACACCGACAGCGCGCTCCGCTTCTCCCAATCGCGCGCGATCGGCATCGACATGGAGAGCGCGACGATCGCCGCGCAGGGCTACCGCTTCCGCGTTCCCTACGGCACGTTGCTCTGCGTCAGCGACAAGCCGCTCCACGGCGAACTCAAGCTGCCCGGACAGGCGAACCGCTTCTACGAGGAAGCGATCGCCGCGCACCTCCAGATCGGCATCCGCGCGTGCGAGACGATGCGCGACGAGGGCGCCAAGCTCCACAGCCGCAAATTGCGCGCGTTCAACGAGCCGCCGTTCCGGTGATCGCGCTGTCGCGCTCGATCGCTGGCCGCGTCGCGATCGTCACCGGCGCGGCGAGCGGCATGGGCCGCGCGACCGCGCTGCTGCTCGCGAGCGAAGGCGCGAAGGTCGCGGTCACCGATCTCGACCTCGCCGCCTGCGAGGCCGTTGCCGCCGAGGCCGGTCCCGATGCCAAAGCCTTCGCGCTCGACGTCGCCGACGGTGAGGCGATCAAGGCGACCGTTGCCGCCATCGCGGCGCATTTCGGCAGCATCGACATCCTCATCAACAACGCCGGGGTCTCAAGCTTCGCCCCGCTCGACGCCGGGGATGAATATGAGGCGATCTGGCACCGCGCGCTCGCGGTGATGCTGACCGCGCACCAGCGCATGGTCCGCGCCGCGCTGCCGTATCTGCGCCAAAGCGACGCCGCGCGCATCGTCAACATCGCCTCGACCGAAGGCCTCGGCGCGACCCCCGGCGACACCCCTTACGTCGCTGCCAAAACCGGCGTCACCGGCCTGACCCGCGGCCTCGCGGTCGATCTCGGCCGCGATGGCATCACGGTCAACTGCATCTGTCCCGGCCCGATCCGCACCGGCATGACCGACAAGGTGCTCGAAGAGGACAAAGCCGTCTTCGCCAAACGCCGCACCGCGCTCCGCCGCTATGGCGAACCCGAAGAGGTCGCGCATGTGACGCTCAGCCTCGTGCTACCCGCGGCGAGCTATATCACCGGCGCTGTGATCCCGGTCGATGGCGGGCTGATGGCGCGGAATGCGTGAGCAGCTCTTTTTAATCTACACAAACGGCTGTTACCGGACTTCGTTCAGGTCCCGGCCGTAACCAGATCCGCCCGGGGTTGCATATTGCCGACCCGCTGCAGCTCCGATTTCAGGCGCTGTTCGTCGAAGGCATGCTGGGCGAAATCGCCGTCGCGCTCGACCCAGAACAGGAAGAGGTGCGCCGACCATCGGTTGGGGTTTGGCATCGTCCGCCCATGACGCAGGTCGATGCCGCGGTACAGCACGGCGTCGCCGGGCTGCATCGCCACCGCGGTGAAAGGTTCGTCGCCGAAATCATCTAAGCACGGGCCCTCGCCGTCGACGCGAACCGAGCCGACTTCGAGCGGCCAGGGCCGATCGTCACTATAAGCCAGCGTGAGCGAGACGCTGTGTTCGCACGACGGACGGTCCGAATGGACGCGGCAGATATCGTCCTTTTGATAGATACGGAAATAGTCGTAGCTTGGCAGCAGGTCGGCCCCGGTCAGTTTGCTGACGATCGGGGTAAGGCCCCAGAGGAAAGTGGTCAGCGGGCGGTAGAAATGGCCCGAGATATCGACCGTGCGCTGCTTCGACAGCGGGTGCGACTTGGCAAAGGTGTCGAAGGATTTTCCCGCACCCTGCAGGTCCATCTGCAATTGCTTGAAGAGATTTGCCGCTACTTCTGGAGGGATCAGGCCCCTGATCGTCGCATAACCATCTTCCGCATAATTGCCTTCTACTCGCATGATATCCTCTGTCTGGCTTTGGGCTGGTCCCGAGGCCCGGTGTTCGATGCGCGGCGTTGCAGCGCAGATGCGGGTCTGCAACCAATTGTTTTCGATGAACTTCCCGATTTTTTCGGCTAATGCGCATCCTTGGGCGCGGGGCCGCCGATCGGCGGTGGCTTGCAGAAGGGCACCATCACCAGCGCGGCGAGGAACAGATACGCCATCAGGCGGAAGACGTCGTCGAAGGCGAGCGTCAGCGCCTCGCGCCAGACGATTCGGCCGAGCGTTCCCTCCGCCATTTGCTGTGCAAGCGCAGGATCCGAGACATAGCGGCCGATATGCTGCGCCAGCCCCGCTGCTGCCTCGTTCGCGGCGTCGGCCGAGCGGCCCAAGGCTTCGGACAAGCGCAGCATATGGATGCGCAGATTGTCGCCGAGCCAGGTGTTGACCAGCGCGATGCCGATCGCACCGCCGAGGTTGCGCATCAGGTTGAACAGCCCGGAGGCGTAGCGCAGTTCGGGCCCTTCGAAATTGCCGAGCGCGAGCCCGACCGAGGGTACGATGCAGAGCATGATCGCGAAGCTGCGCACGACCTGCGGCCAGAAGAGCGCGGCGAAGCCCCATTCGGGGGTCATGAAGCTGAACATCCAGAGGCCGATTGCGAACAGGGTCAGGCCAAAGGTGATGACGATGCGCTGGTCGACCTTCTGCGACAGCGCCGCGGCGATCGGCACGCCCATCAGCTGCGCGAGGCCGGAGACGAAAACCGTCGTGCCGATTTCGGCGGCATTGTAACCCTGCACGCGACCGAGGAAGATCGGGACGAGATAGGTGCTGGCGTAGAGACCGAAGCCGATCACGACGTTGAACACGCAGGCGAAGACGAAGGTCGGCTTGCGGAACGGGGTGAGCTTCACGATCGGCCCGTCCGAGCGGAAGGAGCGTTCGAGGAAGAGCCCGAAAGCGACGAACGACACCCACGCGCCGATCGCGATTTCGGGCTCGTTGAACCAGTCGTGCTTCGGGCCTTCCTCGAGCACGAACTCCAGCCCCGCGAGGAACACCGCCATCGAGGCGAGATGCACCCAGTCGATCTGGCGCAGCATCGGCAGGTTCGGCTTGTCGATGCGGACAAGCGCGAGGATCGCGAGCGTCACCATCGCGCCGGGCAGGACGTTGATGAAAAAGACCCAGCGCCAGCCCATCGCGTCGGTGATCCAGCCGCCGACCGTCGGGCCGAGCGTCGGCGCGAGCACGGACACCATGCCGAGGATCGCAGGGATCATCGCGCGCTGCTTGCCTTCGAACAGCATATAGCCGGTGGCGAACACCGTCGGGATCATCGCGCCGCCGACGAAGCCCTGCACCGCGCGGAACAGGATCATCGATTCGATGCTCCACGCAAGGCCGCACAGCACGCTCGCGATCGTGAAGAGACCCGCCGACGCCGCGAACAGCCAGCGCGTCGAGAGCGCCTGCGCGAGGAAGGCGGAGAAGGGGATCATCACCAGCTCGGCCATCAGATAGGCGGTCTGCACCCAGCTGATTTCGTCGGGGCCGGCGCTCAGTCCCGCCTGCACCTCGTTGAGCGACGCCGCGACGATCTGGATGTCGATCAGCGCCATGAACTGGCCAAAGGCCATGACCGCAAAGATCAGATATTTGCGCGCGTCGGGCATCGCCGCCGGGTTGAACGGCGGGTCTGCTGCTGCGGGGGAAAGCGGGATGGAGGCCATGGGTCTTGTGTCCTGTCGACTTTATATTATATGCGTCATATAAAAGGAGACGCAAGTGCGCTATTCAACCGAGCACAAGGCAGAAACCCGCGCGCGGGTGCTGAAGGAGGCCGCGAAGGAGATTCGCGCGAAAGGCCCCGACAATGTCGCCGTCGCGGGCATCATGGCGCGTGCGGGACTGACGCACGGCGGCTTCTATGCACATTTTTCGTCGAAGGACGCGCTGGTGAAGGAGGCGATCGGAACGATGTTCGCCGATGCGCGGGCGCGGACCGAGAAGATCGACGCAAAGGGCGATCCGCGCGCCGTGCTGCGTGCCTATGTCGATTTCTATCTGTCGCCCGCCCACCGCGACAGCCGCGATCGCGGTTGCCCGCTGCCGACGCTCTCGGGCGATTTCGCGCGCTCGCAGCCTGCAACGCGCGATCGCTTCGGCACAGGCGTCGAAGGGATAGCGACCCGCCTCGCGGCGCCGCTGGCGACGCTTGGCTATGCCGATGCCGAGGCGGAATCGCACGCGCTGCTCGCGCAGCTTGTCGGCGGTGTCGCGCTCGCCCGCGCGGTCGGCGACCCGGCGCTGTCCGACGCGCTGCTCGCCGACACGCACGCCAGTATCGTCGCGCGTTACGGACTGGGGGTCGTGCAATGACGCTCGCTCGCGTGCAGGGGCTGATCGCCACGGGCGGACGTCCGCCGATCGGGCATACGTTGGGCTTCCAGCTCGTCGATGCCGGCGACGGCTGGGCGGCGTTCGAGGGCGTGCCCGGGCCCGAACATTATAACCCGCAAGGGACCGTCCATGGCGGTTATGCCGCGACCCTGCTCGATTCCGCCTGCGGGATCGCGGTCGTCACCAAGCTCGAGGATGGCCAGTCGATGACGACGCTCGAACTCAAGACCTCGTACCTCAAGGCAATGACCGAGAAGACCGGCAAGGTGCGCGCCGAAGGGCGGGTGATCTCGATCGGCCGCCGCGTCGCCTATACCGAGGCGAAGATCACCGACGAGGCGGGGCGCGTCCTTGCGACCGCAACCTCGACGCTGCTGGTGATCAACCCGTGAACGTACAGGCTGCTATCGAGGCCGGAGCGCCGGCCGGAGAAGCTCGGACGCGCCGGATCGCGCTGCCGAAAAAGGCATGGAAGATTGGCTTGGTTGCGCTCGTCGTCGCCGCCGTCGGGACATGGTGGATCCTGTCGCCGCGCAGCGCCGAGTCGACCGACAATGCCTATCTGCAGGCCGATGCGAGCGAGGTCGCGCCGCGTGTCGGCGGGCTCGTCACCGCGGTGCTGGTAAAGGACAATCAGGCGGTGCGAACCGGCGATCCGCTCGTCCGCATCGACGTGCGCGATTATGACTCGCGGTTGATGGCGGCCGAAGCTGCGGTCGCCGACGCCGATGCGAAGGTCGCGACCGCGCGCGCGACGCTCGCCTCGCTGGGTGCCGAGCAGCAGCTTGCAGCGGCGCAGATCCGGTCGGTGCGGACGCAGATCGCCGCCGCCGACGCCGAATATGCGCGCGCGAGCGAGGATCGGCGGCGCTACAATGCGCTGCTCGTCGACGGGTTTGTGACGAAGCGCGATGCCGAACAGGTGTCGGCGACCGCGGTCGGCGCGGCGTCGGCGGCGCAGCGCTCGCGCGCCGACCTTGGCGCGAGCTTCGAGGCGGCGGCAGTGACGCAGGCGAAAGGTCCGATCCTGTCGGCGCAGGTCAAGGCGGCCGAGGCCGAGGCGGCGAAGGCACGCGCCGCGCTGGCGCTCGCGAAGCTCGATCGCGGGCATACGCTGGTCGTCGCGCCGATCGACGGCGTCGTCGGCAACCGCCGTATCCAGGTCGGCGACTATGTCCAGCCGGGCTCGCGGCTGCTGTCGGTCGTGCCGGTGAAGTCGATCTATGTCGTCGCCAATTTCAAGGAAACGCAGACGCGCGCGATGCGCCCCGGGCAGAAGGCCGACGTCTATGTCGACGCGCTGGGCGAGACGCTGCACGGTACGGTCGAAAGCCTCGCGCCGGGGTCGGGCAGCGAGTTCACGCTGCTGCCCTTCGAGCCGGGATCGGGCAATTTCACCAAGATCGTCCAGCGCGTCGGGGTGCGCATAAGGCTCGATCCGGGGCAGCTGGCGCTCGCCGAACTCCGGCCGGGGCTGTCGGTGACGGCGAAGGTTCGCCTGCGCAGCTGATCGCGGCGTAACCGCACTTCACCGCATCCAATGTTAACATCGTCAATTTGTCCTTGACCCCGCGGCTTCCTGGGATCAATGTTTACGTCGATAACATTGAGTCGGAAGGACAGGCAGATGAAAACCTTGCTCTACGCTCTCGGACCGATGCTGTTCGATTCGCTCGGCGTGCTCGTTTTTGCGGTCCTGCTTGTCGCCGGTGCGGGGATATTCCCCGCGACGATCGCGGGTACGGTCGTGGCGCTGGGCGTCGTCGGTTATGAACTGGCGCGCGGGCACCGGGTCGCGGCGCTGCAATGGATCAGCCTTGCGTCGGTGCTGTTCACCGCCGCCGCAACCCTGCTCACCGGCGACCCGCGCTTCGTGATGGCGAAGCCGACGGTGGTCTATCTGATCGTCGGGACGGTGATGCTCCGCCAGGGTTGGCTCAACCGCTATATCCCGCCCGAGCAGATGGCGCTGGTCGGCGACGTGATGGACCGTTTCGGCATGATCTGGGCGGCGCTGATGTTCGCGAGCGCGGGGCTCAATCTGGTGATCGCGCTCTTCTTCACACAGTGGTGGCCGCTGTTCATCGGCGTCTTCCCGCTCGCCTCGAAATTCGGGCTGTTCGCGATCCATATCGCGGTGGTGCATTTCATCGGACAGGCGCGGTTGCGCCGCCGGGCAGCCGTTTCGGTGGTCACGCCGTCCTGATCGCTGCTACGGATCGGGCATGAACTTCAAAGCGAAAATCGAAATCAGGGGCATCAATCCCTATGTCTTGGTGAGCCCGGCGCGGGCGGGGCGGATCAAGGCCGGCTGGAAAAAGCCGATGCCCGTGCTGGTCCAGGTGAACGGCCAGCCCGACCCACCGTGGCGCATCAATATGATGCCGGCGGGCGACGGGAGCTTCTACCTCTATCTCGACGGCGTGGTTCGCAAGGCGTCGGGCACCGATCTGGGTGACATGGTCGATGTGTCGGTCGTCTTTGACGAAGCATATACGGGCGGTCCGCAGCATGAGATGCTGCCCGAATTCGCAGCGCGCCTCGATGCCGAACCATCGGCCAAGGCCCGGTGGGACGGCCTGTCACCCAGCCTGCAGAAAGAGATATTGCGCTATCTCGCCAATCTGAAATCGGACGCGGCGCGGCAACGCAATGTCGAGCGCGCCCTTGCAGTGCTCGGCGGCGCGAAAGAACGCTTCCTTGCGCGCGACTGGAACTGAGCGGCTCCCGGGACCGGCGCCCTATTCTGCGTCGAGCCCGTACGCCGTGTGAAGGACGCGCACCGCGAGTTCGGTCTCGTCCTCGTCGATCAGCACGCTGACCTTGATCTCGCTGGTCGAGATCGCCTGGATGTTGATGCCGCGATCGGCCAATGCGCGGAACATCGTGCTCGCAACGCCCGCGTGGCTCTTCATGCCGACGCCGACGACGCTGACTTTCGCGACCTTGTCGTCGCTGATGATGCGGTTGAAGCCGATCTTGTCCTTCGCGGCTTCGAGCAGGTCGATCGAGCGGAGGAGGTCGGTGCCGGGAACGGTGAAGGTCACGTCGGTCTCGCCCTTTTCGCGGCCGACATTCTGGATGATCATGTCGACGTTGATGCCGGCGGCGGCGAGCGGGCCAAAGATGTTCGCGACCGCGCCCGGCTTGTCGGGGACGCGCGTGACGATGATCTTCGCTTCATTCTTGTCGTGGGCGATGCCGGTGATCAGCTGCCGTTCCATCTGATGTTCCTCTATTTCCTCGTCGCTGACGATCATCGTGCCTTTTTTGGGAGCCTCGTCGCCTTCGACGAAACTCGAGAGGACCTGCACGCGCACGCCCATCTTCATCGCGAGCCCGACCGAGCGCGTCTGGAGCACTTTCGCGCCGACGCTCGCGAGTTCGAGCATCTCCTCATAGGTGACATAATCGAGCTTGCGCGCGCGCGCGACGATGCGCGGGTCGGTCGTATAGACGCCGTCGACGTCGGTGTAGATGTCGCAGCGATCGGCCTTCACGGCAGCGGCAACCGCGACGGCGCTGGTGTCCGACCCGCCGCGACCCAGCGTCGAGACGCGGCCATCGTCCATCATGCCCTGAAAGCCCGGGATCACCGCGACCTCGCCGCGTCCCATCGCGGCGGTCAGCGCGCCGGTGTCGATGTCGATGATGCGCGCGCGCGCATGCGCTTCCTCGGTGCGGATAGGGAGCTGCCAGCCGAGCCAACTGCGCGCTGGGGTGCCCATCGCCTGCAAGGTCAGCGCGAGCAGGCCAGAGGTGATCTGTTCGCCCGCGGCGACGACGACGTCATATTCGGCGGGGTCGTAGCGGGGGTTCGCTTCGCGGCAGAAATTGACGAGCCGGTCGGTCTCGCCCGCCATGGCGGAAACGACGACCGCGACTTCGTTGCCGTTGGCGACTTCGCGCGCGACGAGTTTCGCCACGGTGCGAATCCGCTCGGTGCCCGCCATCGACGTGCCCCCGAATTTCATCACGATCCGCGCCATCTCGCCCCGCTTTCCTGAATCTGGTTTCTGCCGCAACTTCCCGTGGATTTCCGCGGCGCTCGCGTCGTTACGGAAGGGGGCGGGCGATGGCAAGCGTGAGAACCTATGCGTGCGATAGAATTTCTTGCACCCGTGAAGGTGCGGTGCCACATCGCGAAGCATGAGCGCCGCGACGATCAATCCGAATGAAGCCGCCCATTTCGGCGCGCTCGCCGCCGACTGGTGGGATCCACACGGGTCTTCGGCGATGCTGCACAAGCTCAACCCGGTGCGCCTTGCCTATATCCGCGACCAGATCGACGCGCATTGGCAGGTCGATGCGCGTCAGCGCCATGCGCTTGCCGGCCGAACGGCGATCGATGTCGGTTGCGGCGCCGGGCTGCTTGCCGAGCCGCTGGCGCGGATGGGCGCGGCGGTGACGGGTGTCGATGCAGCGCCCGAAAATATCGCGGCGGCGCAGCGCCACGCGGCGGGGCAGGGGCTGGCGATCGCTTATCACGCCGGCGAACTCGCGGCATTGCCGCCCGCGACCTTCGATCTCGTCACCTCGATGGAGGTTGTCGAGCATGTCACCGATCCGGCCGCTTTCGTCGGCGAACTCGCGGCGCGGCTTGCGCCGGGCGGACTGATGATCCTGTCGACGCCGAACCGCACGATGCTGTCGAAATTGCTGCTCGTCGAGGCGGCCGAACGCATCGGTGCGGTGCCGCGCGGGACGCACGACTGGGACCAGTTCCTGAAGCCCGAAGAACTGACGAAATTGCTCGAAGGCGCGGGGCTGGAAGTCGTCGACCGTACGGGCTTGTCGCCATCGGCGGCGAAGGGTTTCAAGCTTGGCGGCAGCGAGGCGCTCAACTATCTGGTCGCCGCGAGGCACACGGCGTGAGCCGCGATCCGCGCGTCGACGATTATATCGCGAAGCGCCAGCCGTTCGCGCAGCCGATCCTGACCCATTTGCGCGAACTGGTGCATAAACATGCGCCTGGCTCGCAAGAAACGCTGAAATGGGGCGTGCCGCATTTCGTGCTGAACGGCCAGAATCTCGCGGGCATGGCCGCGTTCAAGGAGCATGCGACCTTTGGCTTCTGGCGCGACGAGGAGGTGACGGGATCGCCGCGCGATACCGGCGCGATGGGTAGCATGGGGCGCCTGACATCGCTCGCCGACCTGCCCGACGACAAGCAGATGGCGGCGTATATCGTCAAGGCAGCCGCGCTTTGTGCAGAAGGCAAGCCCAAGCGCCCGGCACCGATGCCCAAGGCCGCGCTCGACCTGCCCGCCGATCTCGGAGCGGCGCTCAAGGTCAACGCGGCAGCGCAGGGCCATTGGGACGCCTTCTCGCCGGGCAAGCGCCGCGACTATATCGAATGGGTGCTCGAGGCGAAGCGCGAGGAAACGCGCATCAAACGCATCGAAACGATCGTCGCGCAGGTCGCCGAGGGCAAGGACCGCAACTGGAAATACAAGGGCTGCTAGAAGAATAAACCCGTTCGCCCTGAGCTTGTCGAAGGGCCGTTCTTCCTTCTTGCGATATCAAAGGCAAGGACGGTGCTTCGACAAGCTCAGCACGAACGGAGTGGGGCGTTCATCCGCTCCCCTAGAAGTCCACGTCCTCATAATATTTCGGCGGCGTCACGATTTCCATCCGCTCGGCTAGCAGCGGGCGGAAGCTGGGCCGGGACTTGAGTCCCGAATACCAGCCCTTCGTCTGCTCGTGCCCCGTCCAGTCGATGCCGCCGAGATAGTCGGCAACCGAGATATGCGCCGCGGCGGTGAGGTCGGCGAGGCTCATCGTCGCGCCGGCGAGCCAGGTGCGGTGATCGATCAGATAGTCGACATAGTCGAGGTGGTTGTTCGCCGCCTTCATCGCCTCACGCAGCGCGCCGCCGTCGGGCGGCTGGCGGTGGACGATGCGCTTCTGCATCCGCTCGAACAGCAGCGGGCCCGTGACTTCATAATAGAAGTCATGGTCGAACCACGAGGTCAGCCGGCGGATTTCGGCGCGGTTCGCCGCCGTGCCGTTAATCATCGCCTTGCCTTCGACGGTTTCCTCGAAATATTCGGCGATCGCCATGCTGTCGATCAGCACCTGTCCGCGCGTCTGATCGACCATCACCGGCGTGCGGCCGGCGGGATTGAGGTCGATGAATTCGTCGCGGCGTTCCCACGGCGATTCGCGCACCAATTCGTACCCGACGCCTTTTTCGCCCAGCAACAGGCGAACCTTGCGCGAAAAGGGACAGAGCGGGAATTGATAGAGTTGCCACATACCCCCGGCATAGCGGCAGCAAGGCGCCGGGCGCAACGCCTATGGCGCGCGGCGGTAAAGCGATTGTGGATTAAGCCGTCAGCGGCGCGCCTCCGCGCGCTCCCTTTCCCACTGGGCGGCAAGATCGCGCGCCATGTCCTTGAGGACCGGGGCATAAGCCGCGAGCGCCGATGCTGCGTGGCCCGCCATCCGCGTTCCGGCGCGTACATCGTCACCCATGCGGTTCGCATAGTCGGCACCGCGGCCGGTCACTTCGCCGAGCGTCGCGTCGGGCGGGATATAGGCCGCGTCGGATTCGGGATCGATCTCGGCCACCGCCTTGGCAAGCGGGCCGACCTGCATCTGCATGAGCGCGCCGACAACAGCAGTGATCGTGTCGGCCATGCGGTCCTGCGCTACCGGATCGTTGAGCGTCGCGACGGCCCCCTGCATCTCGCTGGCGGATGCGGGCACGGGCGCGGCGAGCGCGAACAGGGGTAGGGCGAGCAGGGCGAGGCGGGTCATGGCTCGATCCTTTCGAGGGGGACGAGGGGGTTCATCAAAGCCGCGTCCCTAAAGGAAAGACGCTTTCGCTGGGGTGAACGTCGCGCGGCGATGCGACGAAGCGCACCGCCTCCGCGACGGGTCATTCGGCCGCGACGACCTCGACCTCTTCCTCGTTCAGCGGATGCGTCAGGCGGCTCAGCATTTCCTTCGGACACACCTGCCAGAAACGGTCCCGCCAGCGATCCCAGTCGGCGAGGATTTCGGCCGACCATTTGCTGCCCGTCGCCTTGGCATGCTCTTCGACGAGTCCCCTGAGGACGGCTTCCCAATGGCTGCTGGCGAGGCGTTGCCAGACGATCGATTCGCCGTTGGCGCGGCGTTCGAACTGGTCGTCGGTGTCGAGGATGAACGCCATGCCGCCGGTCATGCCTGCCCCGAAGTTCGAGCCGACAGGACCAAGGATCACCGCGGTACCTCCGGTCATATATTCGCAGCCGTTCGCGCCGCAGCCCTCGACGACGACCTTCGCGCCCGAGTTGCGGACCGCGAAACGCTCGCCCGCCTGACCCGCGGCGAGCAAGGTGCCTGCAGTCGCGCCATAAAGGACCGTATTGCCGACGATGCTGTTGTGCTGGCTGACCAGCGGGCTCGAGACGGTCGGGCGCACGACGATGCGGCCGCCCGACAGGCCCTTGCCCACATAGTCGTTGGCGTCGCCGAAGACCTCGAGCGTGACGCCCTGGCACAGGAAGGCGCCGAGCGACTGGCCCGCCGTGCCGCGGAGGCGCACCTGCACATGGTCGTCGGCGAGGCCCTTCATGCCGAAGCGCGCGGTGACCTCGGCCGACAGGCGCGTGCCGACGGCGCGGTGCGTGTTGCGGACATTGTAGGTCAACTGCATCCGCTCGCCGCGCTCGAACAGCGGCTTGGCGTCACTCAGGATCTGCGCGTCGAGGCTGTCGGGCACTGCGTTGCGGAACGTCGGCCCTTGCGAACGGCGCTGATCGTCTGGCGCGTCGACCTTGGCGAGGATCGGATTGAGGTCGAGGTCGTCGAGATGCTCGGCGCCGCGGCTGACCTGGCGCAACAATTCGGTACGGCCGATCACCTCGTCGAGGCTGCGGCAACCGAGCTTGGCAAGGATTTCGCGCACCTCCTCGGCGATGAAGGTCATCAGGTTGATGACCTTCTCGGGCGACCCCGTGAACTTCTGCCGTAGCTTCTCGTCCTGCGTGCAGACGCCGACAGGGCAGGTGTTGCTGTGGCACTGGCGCACCATGATGCAGCCCATCGCGACGAGGCTCAAAGTCCCGATGCCATATTCCTCGGCGCCGAGGATCGCGGCGATCACGATGTCGCGCCCCGTCTTGAGCCCGCCGTCGGTGCGCAGGCGGATACGGTGGCGGAGGCCGTTGAGCGTCAGCACCTGATTGACTTCGCTGAGGCCCATTTCCCACGGCGTGCCGGCATATTTGACGCTGGTCTGCGGGCTGGCACCCGTGCCGCCGGTGTTGCCCGCGACGAGGATGACGTCGGCGTGCGCCTTGGCGACGCCCGCTGCGACGGTGCCGATGCCCGCGCTGGAAACCAGCTTCACGCAGACGCGCGCCTTCGGGTTGATCTGCTTGAGATCATAGATGAGCTGCGCCAGATCCTCGATCGAATAGATGTCGTGATGCGGCGGCGGCGAGATCAACGTCACGCCCGGCGTTGCATGGCGCAGCCGCGCGATGAATTCGGTGACCTTGAAGCCCGGAAGCTGGCCGCCTTCGCCGGGCTTGGCGCCCTGCGCGACCTTGATCTCGATTTCGTCGCACGCGCCGAGATATTCGGCGGTGACGCCGAACCGCCCGCTCGCGATCTGCTTGATGTTGCTGTTGGCATTGTCGCCGTTCGCATAGGGGCGATAACGTTCGCTCGCTTCGCCGCCTTCGCCCGACACCGCCTTCGCACCGATGCGGTTCATCGCGATCGCCAGCGTCTCATGCGCTTCGGGCGACAGCGCACCCAGCGACATGCCCGGCGTGACGAAGCGCTTGCGGATTTCGGTGATCGCCTCGACGCTGTCGAGCGCGACGCCCTGCGCCGGATAGTTGAACTCCATCAGGTCGCGCAGATAGATCGGCGGCAGGTCGGCGACCCCGCGCGCGAACTGCAGATAGGTCGAATAGCTGTCGGTCGCGACTGCGGTTTGCAGCAGGTGCATGAGCTGTGCCGAATAGGCGTGCGCCTCGCCGCCCGCGCGCTGGCGATAGAAACCACCGATCGGCAAGGTGGTGACACGGCTGTCGAACGCCGCCGTGTGCTTGTCGGTCGCGTTGATGAAGAGCGACTGATAGCCCTCGCCCGAAATCTTTGCCGGCATGCCGGGGAAGAGGTCGTTGACGAGCGCGCGCGACAGGCCGACCGCTTCGAAATTATAGCCGCCGCGATAGGAGGAGATCACCGCGATCCCCATCTTGGCGAGGATCTTCAAGAGACCGTCGTCGATCGCTTTGCGGAAGCGGAGGTGACAGTCGTTCAGCGACAGCTCGCCGCCGAACAGGCCGCGCGTCCAGCGGTCGGCGATCGCGGCTTCGGCCAGATAGGCATGGACCGTCGTCGCGCCGACGCCGACGAGCACGGCGAACGCATGCGTGTCGAGCACTTCGGCCGAACGGACGTTGATCGAGGCATAGCTGCGCAGCCCCTTGCGCACGAGATGCGTGTGCACGGCGGCGGCGGCAAGCACCATCGCCATGCCGACGCGCTTCTCGCCAATATTCTGGTCGCTGAGGAAGAGCTCGGAGCGCCCGGCGCGCACGGCCTCCTCGGCCTCGCGGCGGACGCGCGCGATGGCTTCACGTAGCGTCGCGGCGTCGCCGCCGGCGGCAAAGGTGCAGTCGATGTCGGCAACCGCATCGCCGAAATAGGCGCGCAGGCGATCCCAGTCGTCGCCGACGAGCACGGGAGAATCGATCACGAGGACGTGGTCGCTCTGCCCCTTTTCGTCGAGGATGTTCGCGAGGTTCGCGAAGCGCGTCTTGAGGCTCATCACATGCCGTTCGCGTAAGCTGTCGATCGGCGGGTTGGTGACCTGGCTGAAATTCTGGCGGAAGAATTGCGCGACGTGGCGCGGCTTGTCGGAAATGACCGCGAGCGGCGTGTCGTCGCCCATCGACCCGATCGCTTCCTTCGCATCCTCGACCATGGGACTGAGGATCAGTTCCATATCCTCCATGGTGAGGCCCGCGGCGACCTGGCGGCGGAGCAATTCGCTGCGTTCGAAGGTCGGCAGGCTCGACTTGCCGCCCCTGGGCAGGTCGGCCATCGTACGGAAGCCCTTGACGCGCGACGCATAGTCGGCGGCGTCGGCGATCTTGTCCTTGATCGCGAGATCTTCGTAGAGCGTGCCGTCGTCGAGATCGACCGCGATCATCTGACCCGGGCCAAGGCGGCCCTTCTTGCGCACGCTGGCCTCGGGCAGCAGCACCATGCCGCTTTCCGAGCCGACGACGAGCAGATTGTCGGCGGTGAGCGTGTAGCGGAGCGGGCGGAGCGCATTGCGGTCCATCCCGGCGACCGCCCAGCGGCCGTCGGTCATCGCGAGCGCGGCGGGGCCGTCCCACGGTTCCATCACGCTGGCGAGATAGGAGTACATCGCGCGGTGGTTGTCGGGGACATCGCATTCGGTCGTCCACGCCTCGGGGACGAGGATCAGCTTGGCGGTCGGCGCGTCGCGGCCGGCGCGGCACAGTGCCTCGAACACCGCGTCGAGCGCGGCGGTGTCCGATGCGCCAGCGGGGATCACCGGCTTGATGTCTTCCGAATGCTCGCCGAAGGCGAGGCTCGCCATCTTGATCTCGTGGCTCTTCATCCAGTTCTTGTTGCCGCGGATCGTGTTGATCTCGCCATTGTGGGCGAGGCAGCGGAACGGCTGCGCCAGCCACCATTGCGGAAAGGTGTTCGTCGAATAGCGCTGGTGAAAGATCGCGACGCGGCTCTCGAACAGCTTGTTCGTGAGGTCGGGGAAGAAGTCCGCAAGGCTCTCGGCAAGGAACAGGCCCTTGTAGATGATCGAGCGCGCCGACAGGCTGCAGATATAGAAGTCGGCGATCTGCGCCGCGATCACCTTTTTCTCGATGCGGCGGCGGACGAGATAGAGCTGCTTTTCGAACTCGGCGACCGATTGTTCGTCGGGCAGGGGCCCCGCGATCATGATCTGCTCGATCTCGGGGCGCGTGCGCTGCGCCTTGTCGCCGATCACCGAGACGTCGACGGGCACCTGGCGCCAGCCATAGATGGTGAAACCTGCGTCGATGATCTCGGCCTCGACGATCGTGCGGCATTCCTCCTGCGCGCCCAGATCGGTGCGCGGCAGGAAGACCATGCCGACGGCGAGGCGGTTCGGGCGCACCTTGTGCCCTGACGCCGCGATCGCATCGTCGAAGAAACGGACCGGCAGGTCGACATGGATGCCCGCCCCATCCCCGGTCTTGCCGTCGGCGTCGACCGCGCCGCGGTGCCACACGGCACGCAGCGCTTCGATCGCCGCCTCGACGACACGGCGCGACGGCTTGCCGTCGGTCGCCGCGACCATGCCGACGCCGCAGGCATCGGATTCCATGTCGGGGCGATACATGCCCTCGGCTGCGAGCCGCGCATGATCGGGGGTGGGATAGTGGGTCATTAGCTGCTTTGCCTTGAGGTTTTGTCTTCGGATGCGTTCATGAATTCGGCGACGACGCCCTCCACGATCTCGCTGAGCCGCGCGTCTTCTTCGGGCGTACTTTCGTTCGACCAGGCTGCGCCGATCTCGAGCAGCCTTGGATTGAGGGCCGTGATCTTGCGGCCGACGGGGCTCGCGTACATTCGCAGGATATCGCGCTCGCGCTCCTTGGTCATGGTGCGCTTCAAATCGCGCTCGACGCTGTCGGCGACCACAGCATTGAGGTCGCTCGACGTGATCGATGCATTCTCATTCTCGAGCAGATTGGTCATCAGCTTCGACAGATCCGCGCCTTCGCCGATGCTTTCGATCAGCCATTGACCCGTGGGACTGCGATAGAAGGCCAGCATTTCGCGCATTTCGGCATCGGTCATCGCGCTGGCGTAGACCGCCGCCATGCGATCCCACAGCACGGGCAGGCCGCCGATAACCTGCCGTTCGACTTCGGGTCGCATGGCTTCGATCATGCGCTTGATAATACCGGGATATTCGGCTTCGAGCGCCGCCAGGTCGGGATTCGCGGCCAGCGTCGAGGGCATGGTTTCGTCGAAAAGCTTGACCATCTGTCGACTGGTGCTGTCGGCGTTGTTCAGAAGCGACGCGATTTCCACGCCCAGCGCCAACGATCCTTGCGCGGGCGCGGCCGCCGACACCGGCGTGAGCCGGGCCGGCGGCGGTGCGTCGGGCGCGAGGGCCATTGTGAGAAGGAGCGCGAACATCGCTTGGCTTACTCCGTCGGCGGCAGTTTTTTGCGGGCGTTTGCGGCCGCTTCTTCGGCCGCCTGCAGCGCGGCGAGCGACGCGTTTTCGTAGGCGGTCTCAAGGTCCTCGACACGCTTCAGGTCGGCCGCCGACCAGTTGCTGCGGTCATAGGCGGGGTCGTCGACCGCCGCGACGGCGGCATCGGCAGCCGCAGCGGCGGCATCCGCGGCGTCGGCGGCCGCATCGACGGCATAATCGTCGGCGGCTTCGGCCACGTCGGTCGTCGCCGCGTCCTCGGCCGGGCTGTTCCACATGTCGCGCTGTTCCTTCAGCACCTTGACGTCGATCTTCATCAGCTTGGCGAGCTGGCCGAGTTCCTTGTCGCTGAAATCGGACAGCTGCTTTTCTTTCGGCAGCTCCTTCATGTCCTTTTCGATCTGCGGCGCACGATCGATGAATTTGGTGATCAGCGGAGGAACCGCCTTGATGATCGCCAGCATCACTTCGGGGTCGGCTTGCAGCGCCATCCATTCATTGGCGTAGAGCGTGCCAGTCGGCGTCGCGAGAAAGCCGTTGAGGTCGGTGAGCTGCGCCGCGGTGAACTTGCGCGCATAGGCTTTGGACATGCCCTCGCGCATCGGCGGCTCCATGTCGCCCAGCACTTCGCTGATCAGCGGCTTGATCACCTTGGTGATCTGGTCTTCGCGCTCCTTGCGGTGCGGATCGAACATGTCGGCGACCTTGGTTTTCGTCGCTTCGTCGAGCGCGGCGATCTTTTCGCTTTCGACACCGGTCTTGATCGACAGCATCAGGTCCGACTGGCCGCCGAACTCGCCCATGATCGTCTTGAACATCTTGCCGTACAGATTGTCGATCATCTTCTCGAGGCTGCCGCTGGGGATCAGCTGGCCCATCGTCTTTTGCGCGAGCGCAAGGCGCGCGGGTTCGATCGGCGGCAGGTTGCCGGTGTCGAACATCTTTTCGATCAGCGCGATCGCCTCGTCCATTTCCTTCTGCATCTTGGCCTTTTGCTCTTTGGCATAGGCTTCGCTGTCGAAGTCGCTGGCAGGCTCTTCCTCGACCTGCGCTGGTTCGGCGACCATCACCTCGGCGACCGGTGCTTCCTTGGCGGCCTTCTTCGGCGCGGCATGGGCTGCGGCGCCGAACGGCAGCATCGCGGCGGCACCGGCAAGCAGGATCGATTGGAACGACGGCATCATGAATTTTCCTTCCCTGTTGGTCATGCTGCCTTCTTTTCGCTTTTGGCCTTCGCTTTCAACCACTTTGCCATCTGGTCGCTGACATCGCGCCCGTCGCGGATGCCCCAGACGACCAGGCTGGCGCCGCGAACGATGTCGCCGGCGGCGAAAACACCGGGCAGGCTGGTCATCATCGTCTGGTGATCGACGCGCAGCGTGCCCCAGCGCGTGACCGACAGGTCGGGCGAACCGAACAGGTGCGGCAGTTCCTCAGGATCGAAGCCCAGCGCCTTGATCGCCATGTCGGCGGGCACATCGAACTTGCGGCCGGGATCGGCTTCGGGGCTGCGACGACCGCTCGCGTCGGGCGCGCCGAGGCGCATGCCCGCGACCGCGACTTCCTTGACATGCTTGTCGGCGGTGAAGCTTTCGGGCGCCGACAGCCAGACGAATTCGACGCCTTCCTCTTCGGCATTGGCGACCTCGCGCTGCGATCCCGGCATATTTTCGCGGTCGCGGCGGTAGAGGCACTTCACCGACTTCGCACCCTGGCGCACCGCGGTGCGGACGCAGTCCATCGCGGTATCGCCGCCGCCGATGACGACGACATGCTTGTCCTTGGCATCGAGGCGGCCGTCGTCGAACGCCGGCACGTCATCGCCAAAGCTCTTGCGGTTCGACGCGATCAGATAGTCGAGCGCGGCGATCACGCCGTCGGCGCTGTTGCCGGGAACGTTGATCTCGCGCGCCTTGTAGACGCCGGTTGCGATCAGAATCGCGTCATGCTTCTGGCGCAGCGCGTCGAGCGTCGCATCTTCGCCGACGGCAAAGCCGAGATGGAAATGGATGCCGCCCTCGACCAGCCGGTCGATACGGCGCATCACGACATCCTTCTCCAGCTTGAAGCCCGGGATGCCATAGGTGAGGAGGCCGCCGGCGCGGTCGTGGCGATCATAGACATGCACCTCATGCCCCGCGGCGCGCAGATATTCGGCGGCGGTCAGCCCCGCGGGACCTGCGCCGATCACACCGACCGACTGGCCGGTCGCGGCGCCGACATGCAGCGGCTCGACCCAGCCCTCGGCCCACGCGGTGTCGGTGATATATTTCTCGACGCTGCCGATCGTCACCGCGCCATGCCCCGAGAACTCGATCACGCAATTGCCTTCGCACAGGCGGTCCTGCGGGCAGATGCGGCCGCAAATCTCGGGCATCGTCGAGGTTGCGTTCGAAAGCTCATAGGCTTCGCGCAGGCGCCCCTCGGCGGTCAGGCGCAGCCAGTCGGGGATATGGTTGTGGAGCGGGCAGTGCACCGAGCAATAGGGTACGCCGCATTGCGAGCAGCGCGCCGCCTGTGCGTCGGCTTGCGGAGCGGCGTAGCGCTCGGCGATCTCGCGAAAGTCTTGCGCGCGCTCGTCGGCGGAGCGTTTGTCCGGATAGGATTGTTCACGCCCCACAAACTGGAGCATGCGATCGGAAGCCATGCAGTATCCCCTTCGTTGAGCGGGGATTTGCATGGCCCGAAAAGCCCTGTCACGGGCGAAATGCGAGTTAGGTCAGTATTGCTAACCTAAAATAAGGGGCTGATTTGCCTCAAGGCAGCTCTGCGCAATTATCTTTCGTCAATTGATACCGTTTCGGACCTATCTCATGCCGAGCCAGATCAGCGCGGCGACGCCGACGATGATTCGGTACCAGGCAAAGGGGGTGAAGCCGTAGCGCGTCACCACCGCGAGGAAGGCCTTGATCACCGCCCAGGCGACGATGAACGACACAAGCGATCCGACCGCGATCAGGCCAAGGTCGTTCGAGGTGATCGCGTCGCGATGCTTGAACAGTTGGAGCGCGGTCGCGCCGGTCAGCGTCGGCAGCGCAAGGAAGAAGCTGAACTCGGCCGCGGTCTTGCGGTCGACCCCGAACGACATCGCGCCTAGGATCGTCGCGCCCGACCGGCTGACCCCCGGGCTCATCGCGATACACTGGACCAGCCCGACAAGGATCGACTGCCGCGCCGTCACATTGGCGACCCCGCCCACGTCGGTGGTCTTGGCAAAGCGCTCGACCAGCAGGATCGCAAAGCCGCCGATGACGAGCGCCCAGGCGACGACGACGGCATTTTCCAGCAACAGCTCGATATAGTCGCCGAAGGCGAGACCGAGGATGACCGCTGGGAAGAAGGCAAGGAGAAGGTTGCGGACAAAGGCGATTGCCACCGGATCCCGCCGGAAAAAGCCCGTGAACATCTCCCAGAACAGCTTCCGGTACAAAACGACGATCGCGAGGATCGCGCCTGGCTGGATCGCGATATTGAAGATCGCCCAGCGCGAAGCGTCGTAGCCGAGAAGTTCCGTTGCAAGAATCAGGTGCCCCGTCGAGGAGACGGGCAAAAACTCGGTCAGACCCTCGACGATGCCGAGGATGATTGCGGTCAGCCAGATGCCCATTATCGCGAGGCGAGCTCGGCAAAGCGCCCGTTGCGGCGATATTGGACCAGCCAGCCGTCGGCAACCGCGGCAAGCGACGCCGGTGTGATGCCAAGCTGCGCGGCACCTTCGACACCTTCCGCGACGATATTGTCATGCTGCAGCATCAGCCACTGATCCTTGGTGATCGGCGCGCCGGGCGCCCAGCCGAAGCCTCTCGCGAGCGTCGAGGCGACAAAGTCGGGGACGTCAACGAACAGCGGCGAGCGGCCGGTCGCGTCGGCGATCCAGCAGAGGAGCTCGGCCATCGTCAGCACCTGCGGGCCACCGATTTCGAAAGTCTTGCCGGCGGCGGCGTCACCCAATGCCGCGACGACGGCATCGGCGACATCGCCGACATAGACTGGCTGGAACTTCGCATTCGGCGCGATGACCGGCACGACGGGCGAGATGCGCATCAGCGTCGCGAAGCGGTTGATGAACCGGTCCTCGCGTCCGAAGATGATCGACGGGCGCAGGATGGCGGCGTCGGTAAATGCCGCGCGCACCGCGGCTTCGCCGTCGCCCTTGCTGCGGCCATAGGCCGACGCGCTGCCCGCGTCGGCGCCGATCGCCGAGACATGGACGAGCGCTGCCGCGCCCGCCGTCCGCGCAGCCGTCGCGACGTGGCTTGCGCCGTCGGCCTGCACCGCCTGCATGTCGCCAAAGGCGCCGACGAGGTTGATGACGGCGTCGCTGCCCTGAACGGCGCGTGCGACGCTGGCGGCGTCGCGAACGTCGCACGCGACGAACTGCGTCTGGCCGAGACCGCCGAGCGGTTTGAGGAAGGTCGCCGCGCGCGGTTCGCGCTGCGCGACGCGAACGCGCGCGCCGCGTGCGAGCAGGCGTTGCACGACATAGCGACCGAGGAAGCCGCCGCCGCCCAGCACCGTGATCAATTGCCCATCGAGTTTCTGCATGTGCGTCCGCCTGTATCGATTCTCTGGATGGCGCGGGTGCGCCGACGGCCTTCCCCATGCCGCGAAGCGGGAAGGGGGGCAAGGGGCGACGGCGGCAATATGACGCAAAAGCTGACGCTTTGCGATAAAATGCACATTGTGCCCCGCGACGCAGTTGACAAGGCAAGGGACCCGCCGCTAAGCGCCCGCTCCTACCCCGTGCCCAGATGGCGGAATTGGTAGACGCACCAGCTTCAGGTGCTGGCGATCGCAAGGTCGTGGAGGTTCGAGTCCTCTTCTGGGCACCATTTTCCCGTTTGCCGACGGTTGAAGAAACAACGTAAATCTGGGAAAGAGCGCCCGACCTTCTCGGGGAACGGGCGCGTCGTCGCGCTGGCGGCTTTATCGTGCCGAATCCCGATGCCGGTTCGGCCCCTGGAAAGGGGATCCGAGTTGTTGGTGCAGTGCCTGCGGTATTTCGCCAAATATTCGACCTGAAAATGCGATAAACGATCCAGCCCGAAGATCGGGATTGACTTGAAAATATTTGTAATCAAATCATTGCCCTAGCCGGGACTTCCAGTCTGCTCGGCTAGGGGCGCGTCGCATATGTCGTTGATTATAGAGAAAAGAAGTCGGCGGGAATCGAATCTTTCTCCCGATACCCTTGATCTGCCGGACTATGCGCATCAGCGAAATATTGCGGTCGGCTTGCAATAGTCATGGCAATGGGTTTCGGCGCGACGCAGCGCGCTGTTCTGTCTATCTTTATTTCCGGAGCCTTGTGGTTTCCGGTCGCGGCGCAAGAACAGCGGCTCAGCCCGGTGCATGATTCCTACGCGGATCCCGACCTGCCTTTCGAGGCAGAGGCGGGAGAGCCGACGCCGGACGACAGTCTCGCCGCCGCGATCGCAGAGGCGTTCGCTTCCAATCCCGGGCTCGCGTCGCGCCGCTATGATCTTCGCGCTACGGATGACGAAATCGGGATCGCGCTGTCCGGTATCCGGCCCACCGCGCAAATGCAGGTTTCGGGCAATTACGACTATATCCTGCCCGGATCGATCACCCAGGCCGCCCGGCCGATTTCGGACCGGCTGAACGACCCGCATATCCAGCGCGACAATGTGGCGACGCAGCTGGTCATCGACCAGCCGATCACCACCGGCGGGCGCGTGCGCGGTGCCGTCTCTGCCGCGGTCGCGGCGAGCGCCGCCGGGCGCGAGGTGCTGCGCGGGGTCGAGGGCGATCTTCTGGTCGAACTGATCGCGGCCTATAGCGACGTCCGGCGCGACCGGCGGTCGCTCGCTATCCGCCGGAAAAATGTGCGCGTACTCGAAGCGACGCTGGACGAGATCGTCGCGCGCCGCGAAGCGGGCGAATTGACGCGGACCGATATTGCGCAGGCGGAAACGCAGCTTCAGGCGGCGCGGGTGCAGCGCAATGTCGCCGAGGCGCAGCTGGAGGCGAGTACGGCATCCTTCGTCGCCATCGTCGGCCGTGAACCCGGCAACCTTGCGGCCGAACCTGACCTGCCGGGCCTGCCCGCCAGTCCCGACGAGGCCTTTGCCGTTGCCGAAATGGCCAATCCCGATCTGGCGGCCGCGATGGCGACCGAACGGGCGTCGCGCGCGCGGATAGCGGCCGCGCGCGCCGAGGGGAATCCGCAGCTGTCGATCCAGGGGATTGCGGGGACGAACGGCCCGGCCCTGCCGTTCGACGAGCGCGAGCATGATGTGACCTTTACCGGCCGGGCGACGCTGACCATTCCGATCGTGTCGGGCGGGCGCGTCCGCTCGCTTGTCGCGCAGGCCCGGAACCGGCAGAGCGCCGATGCCTTGCGCGTCGATGCGACACGCCGGCAGATGGTGCAGGCGGTGCTCAACGCGTGGAACCAGTGGGTCACCGCGACGCGCAATCTCGAGGCGCAGACGTTGCAGCTGAAGGCGGCGCGCATCTATTATGAAGGCACGTTCGAAGAATATCGCGAAGGGCTGCGGTCGACCTTCGACGTCCTTTATGCGCAAAATTCGCTGCGCGAGACCGAGGTGGCGCTGCTCGCCAGCAAGCGCGACAATTATGTCGCGCAGGCGGTCCTGCTTCGCCAGCTCGGCCAGCTCGAAACGCGGCAGCTGCTTGCCGGGCCGCCGCTCTACGATCCGGCGGAATATACGAAGCGCGCGGCGCGGCGCGGGGGACTGCCCAGCGACGCGGTCTTTCGTGCGATCGACAGCCTCGGCGCGCCGGCGGGGAAGCCGCAACCCGTCGAAGTCCCGGCCCCGGCGACCGATGCGCGGGTCGTTTCGCCCGAGGCAGGTGCGACCGAACCACGGACGCTCATCAAGCATGGCGCGAACCTGCCCGCCGGGGAGGGGCCGCAATGACCGCGCCAGCGCAACCGGGCGATGTGGCCGACGGCCGCGACGACAGCGGCCTTGTCGCCTATGCGACCATTCTCGCGCTGCATCGCATCGCGGTCGATCCGAACCAGCTACGACACGGTGTCGGGCACGACCGCGCCGTCGATGCCGACGATCTGAAGCGGATTGCGAAACGGCAGGACGAGGTCCGGGCAAAATCGCTCCGGACCAGTTATGACAAGCTGGAGCGCACCCCGCTGCCCGCGCTCGCGAACGGCCCCGCGGGTTGGTTCATCATCGCGCGCGTCACCGCCGACGAAGCGCTGATCCAGCCGCCCTGCCGCAGCACCGACGGCGTCCAGCCGCAGGTGATCAAGGTCGAGCGCAGTGCGCTCGAGGCGATGTGGTCGGGCGAACTGCTGCTCGTGACCACGCGTGAAGGCATCGGCGGGGTGACGCGCGCCTTCGACGTCAGCTGGTTCATTCCGCAGATCGTCAAATATCGCCGTTTGATCGGCGAGGTCCTGCTCGTGACGCTTGCGATCAACCTGCTCGGGCTGGCTTCGCCGCTCTTTTTCCAGAATGTGATCGACAAGGTCCTCGTCCACAACACGCTCGATACGCTGACCATCCTCGTGATCGGCTTTGCGGTCGTGTCGATCTGGGAAACATTGTTCGGCTGGCTGCGGACGCGGCTCTATTCCGAAACCAGCCAGAAGATCGACGTCGAACTCGGCGCGAAGCTGTTCCGCCACCTCTTGGGCCTCAACCTTTCCTACTTCGAGGCGCGCCGTGTCGGCGACGTCGCGATGCGGGTGCGGCAGCTCGAAACGATCCGCGAATTCCTGACCAACGCGTCGCTGAGCGTCCTTGTCGATCCGCTGTTCACGATCGTCTTCCTCGTCGTGATGTGGTTCTATTCGGTGCAGCTCTTCATCATCGCGGTGCTGGCGATCCCCTGTTACGTCGCGGTCGCTATCTTCATCACGGGCCCGCTGCGCGCGCGGATCGAGGAGAAGTTCGAGCGGTCGGCCGCCAACAACGCACTGCTGATCGAAAGCATCGGCGGCATCCAGACGGTGAAGGCGGGGGCGGTCGAGCCGCAATGGCAGGATCGCTGGGAACGCCAGCTCGCGGGATACAGCTTCGCGTCGCAGAAGGTTATCAACCTTGGCAATACGGGTAGCCAGCTGATCCAGCTGATTTCGAAGATCAACATGGTGCTGATCCTCTATTTCGGCGCCAAGGCGGTGATCGACAAGGACCTGACCGTGGGCGGGCTGGTCGCGTTCAACATGTTTGCGCAGCGCGTGTCGGGACCCGTCATCCGCATGGCGCAGCTGTGGCAGGATTTCCAACAGGTGCGCATCGCGATCGAACGGCTCGGCGATGTGCTGAACCAGCCGGTCGAGCCGGGCACCGGCAGCCGCGTTGCACTTCCGGCACTGAAGGGCGAGGTCCGGTTCGACGCCGTCAAATTCCGCTACGGGCTTGAGGGACCGTGGACGCTCGAGGATATCGACCTGACCGTGCCTGCGGGGACCACGCTGGGGATTGTCGGATCGTCGGGGTCGGGCAAGTCGACGCTGACCAAATTGCTCCAGCGCATGTATGTGCCGGCGAGCGGGCGGGTGCTGATCGACGGGGTCGACATCGCCCAGATCGATCCGGCCTGGCTGCGCCGGCAGATTGGCGTCGTGTTGCAGGAAAACCTGCTGTTCAATCGTTCGATCCGCGAGAATATCGCGCTGGCGAACCCCGCGATGCCGCTCGAACAGGTGATGGCGGCGGCCAAACTTGCCGGCGCGCACGAATTTATCGTCAAGCTGCCGCAAGGATATGACACGCCGGTCGAGGAGCGGGGGACGAACCTGTCGGGCGGGCAGCGCCAGCGGCTCGCGATCGCGCGTGCGCTGGTGACCCAGCCGCGCATCCTCATCCTCGACGAAGCGACGAGCGCGCTCGACGCCGAGAGCGAGGAGATCATCCAGCGCAATCTGAAAGCGATTTCGGCGGGCCGGACGGTCATCATCATCGCTCACCGCCTGTCCGCGGTGCGCCAGTGCGACAATCTGATCGCGCTGGAAAACGGCCATATCGTCGAACGCGGCTCGCACGAGCAATTGCTTGCGGCGGGCGGTCGCTATGCCGACCTTCATCGCCGGCAGAGCGGGGGGGGGCAGCCATGAGCGGCTGGCGCCACCATTGGGACGTACTGAAGGAAGCGATCCGCGCCGACCGCGAACGGCGCAAGGGCTTCATTCCGACGCAGGAGGCCGATTTCCTTCCCGCCGCGCTCGAAGTCGCCGAGCGCCCGGTATCGCCGACCGCGCGGGTGGTGACATGGGTGCTGGTGATCGGCCTTGCGCTGACCATCGTCTGGACGGTGTTCGGCCGCGTCGACGTCGTCGCATCGGCGCCCGGGACCCTGATCCCGACCGGAAATATCAAACTCGTCCAGTCGCCCGGTGCCGGCGTCGTGCGCGCGATTTACGTGCGCAACGGCGATGCCGTCCGCAAGGGGCAGGCGCTGCTCGATCTCGACCCGACGATCGTCGGCGCCGACCTTGCCGCCGCCGAAAAGGCGCTGGCGACCGCCGAGCTCGATATCGCGCGGAACAGGGCGATCGCCGATGCCCTCTCGGGCAAGGCGCTCCGCTTCGTTGCGCCCCCTGGCACCGCGCCCGAGATCGCCGAAACCCAGCGCCGGCTGATCGCTGCCCAGCTTGCCGAGATCGAGGCGATGTCGGCGAGCCTCGCCGCCGCGCGCGCCACCGCTTTGTCCGACGCCAATGCCGCGCGCGCCAACGCCGCGCGGCTCGCCGACACGGTACCGATCCTCGACCGTCAGATCGACCGGATGAACCGCCTCGATGCCAAGGGCTATGCGCCGGGGCAACGCCTGCTCGAGCTGCAACGCCAGCGGCGCGCAGAAGCGGGCGAGCGCGAAGTCGCGCTGACCCAGATCACGCGCGGCGAGGCCGAGGCGCGCAAGGCGGGCGAACAGATCCGCGAGACGCGCGAGACCGCGCTGCGCACCGCGCTGGCCGACCTTGCCAAGTCCGAAGGTGAGGCGATCCTGCGGCGCGAGGAAGTGACGAAGGCGCGTCAGATGAACCGCTTCCAGCGGCTCGCCGCGCCCGTCGACGGCACCGTGCAGAATCTCGAGGTGCATACGGTGGGCGGTGTGGTCGAGGCTGCGAAGCCGCTGATGACCGTCGTTCCCGCGCGCGGCGCGCTCGAGGTGCAGGCCAAGGTGCTCAACAAGGACATCGGCTTCATCCGCGTCGGGCAGGAGGCGGCGGTCAAACTCGAGGCTTTCTCCTTCACGCGTTATGGCGCGGTTCCCGGGCGTGTCGCGCGGATCAGCCGCGATGCCGTGCAGGACAAGGATCTGGGGCTCGTCTATGTCGTGACGGTCACGCTCGACCGCAGCTTCGTCGACGCCGACGGCCGGCGCTATGCGCTGGCTCCCGGCCTCGCCGCGACGGTCGACGTAAAGACGGGCACGCGGCGAATAGTTAGCTATTTAATCAGTCCGCTCCAGACAAGTATTTCGCAAGCAGGTCGCGAAAGATAATCTCGCGGATTCGGACGGTTTTCTGTCACTTTTTGAAATACTGCCGAATAGGTGGCGAACAATAGTTGACGGCGCCCCGGAAATCGGATTTTCTCTGTCTTAAGAGGTAGATGGGGGCATCTGTCTGTGATCGATTCGGGTCGTTTCCGTTCTGGAAAAGCGGGCATTCTGCCGTTGCTGGCGGTTGCCCTGTCGCTCGGCGCCTGCGCCGCGAACAGCTATATGGGCATTCCGCTCGCGCCCGGCGCGGCAGAGGCCGGTCTCCAGCGAATTGCCGAACGAGCTCGCGACGGAGACAAGCAGGCCCAGCTGGAACTCGGGTTGAAATTCGAGAAGGGTATAGGAGTGCCTTCGGACGCCCATGCAGCTCGAGCTATGTTTGCCCGGGCAGCGCGAGATAGCGGCGGCGTTATCTGGATATATTCGCCGCCGGTTCGGAAAGGCGAGTCGGGCAGGCTGATCTCCGTCGATTCAGGTCCGAAGATACAGGGCCTGCGGGAAGCCAAGGCGCGGCTGGAGAACGTCGATTGAAAGTGCGCCCTGCTCCGTTGATTTCAATGCGCCGATGGCTGGGCAAGCTTTACAGCCTCAGGGTTTCCGCCGGGGTCATCCCGCTAGTGCTCCTATGTTCCTGTAACGCAAATAATATGAAAGATGAATCCAAGATGCGGATTGTCTATCCTTTCTATGAAGATGGAAAGAAAACTTCAAATATTGTCTTGAATGTAGAAAATAGATTCTTGGCGGACAAACTGATTGGGAAATTCGATGGGCCAAGATTGATCGCGTTAAATTACAAAGACGATAGTCCAGCTTCCGATCTTCCTTGGAAATCTAGGGGGAGCATATTGTCATATGCCTTGGTTCCTCCAGAAAAAGTTCCGGGATATAGAAGCAATTTTATAGATCAGCCTATCGGCGAGAATTTCGATTGGTACAAATATGAAGGAAAAAAAGAATTTGGGCTGAAGAATTTTGCATATAAAGTTGTAAATTCTCCAGATTACCCGGAAAGGAATCTTTATCTAGAAGAAAAAGACTTTCACGATTTTTTCCTTCATTGCCCAGATGATCAAGAGATGGAAGAGAAGACGTGCCTGATCGGTAGGCAGGTTGAGCTGAAGTCGAAAGATGGTGGTCTATACCATATTAATTTGTACACTAGAATAAATCCGAATGACCGATCGGACTGGCGTGTCATAGATAGCTCGGTTCGGAACTTTTTTGTTTCTAGAATGGCCGTCGAAAAGCTATAGGACAAAGGTAAAATGCTATGAGCGATAGCGTATACTCTACTCAATTCCGATCGCAGCTTCGAGCCGCCACGGCCCAATCGCGCGCCGAGATCGGAACCAGTTTTAGCTTTTCGGCAAATCGCGCAAAATCATATTATAATATTGCAACCGTCTTGAGGCAGGAAGCTGAGCGCGTTCGACTTAAATATGTTGAGCAGGTTCAAAGCGGAGCGATAAACAATCCATACGCTTATAATGGAAGTGTCTATCAGGTAACGATGGATAATCTATTGGAGGCTGCTTATATACTTGAGACTCAGGCGGAAATTACAACTTACTCGGGGGAAGCCGGCGCAGCGGCCATATTGGGTAACTACAACGCACTTATAAGTAATAAAGGAAGATATGATACACCTCTCGACGTATTTTCTTGGGAAATTGACAGTGCTGTAGTAAATTTCTTTGAGAGAATGGTGGATATAGGTGGTGATTCTGTTTTTAACCAAATATCATCAAATTCCATCTTGGCCGTTGACGGGGTTGTTTGGAACAGTAAAGGGTTGATAAATCATTTCCCGGGCACCGGTTTGGGAATAGATTATACTAAGCTCCCGTCGGACTCCATAGTGTGGAGAATAGCGACGCCCAATGCCCGCAGATATCTTGAGGGGAGGAGCTACGGCGCTCTGGGCTTCTCCCTCATGAACAACGGTATATTTGTTGCTGCGGCCTATGGCACGAGCTGGGGCCAGTCGCTTGGGAAGCGACCCGAAGAGTATAATTTTGCCGGAGGGGCGAGCGGCCTCACAAACGGTCAGATAAGTTCTGATGGGCGATATATTGCGGAAATCGATGGATATGGGCGCAAGATCATCCGGCACAATGTGGCGGGCGGCGCTTATGTATGGGTCGAAAACGGAAGGCCCAGCCTGGGTCTCATGGAGGGGGTCGGGGCATCTGGCGCTGCGGTGGCGCTCGGCCCGACGCTCCTGAGCGAGGGGTTGGACGGCGTATGGGTGAATGTTAACGGTGTGCAAGTCTATCAGCCTTTGGGCTGGCGTAATCGAAACGGGATTCATGGAGCGGACTATATAAAGGATGTCCTCGGTGCCGATTTCGGTTCTGCGGGACTGAGATACCGCCACAATTCAGAAAATGGAGTATTTTATATCGAAGGGTCATCGACAGTCATGTCGGTGTCCCAGTATCTTAATCTGTTTGCAGGCGCAAATGGTACGAAAATTTATGGTGTTCCAACGACGATAAGGCAACCGAATGGCGATATGCTTGTTGGTAATACTATAGTTAATGTTGAAGGAGACAAAAAGACTGTTTATTTTCAAAGGGCTACCGTAAAGGAAAACGGAGATATTGAATATGACTCTTACGGGAGAGTTGAAAAAGAGCCCGATGGTTCCATAAAGATTGTTGCTATTTCTGAGGAAGAAGGCACGGCAATACTCAACATTGCTCAATCCGACGCCGCTGGTTTCGGGTCGTATATTGACGCGATGGTTAATTATGCGGACAACGGCGAAAATGGCGGCCTGGAGAGCCTCGTCGGCGAGATCGACGTTTCGGCTCTGGAAATCCCGAACTTAGAGATCGAATTTGGTGACGAGGAAATCGTCGTTGGCCTGCAGACAGTTTCTGACGCGCCCGTATTTGAAACCGATCCGGAAACGGGGGCCATCCTTCCGACGAATACCATGCTTCGGACTCTTCCTGATGGCTCTGTGGGTAAGGCGGATCGCTACGGGCGATCCGTGGAACTCGTTTTTGTAACGAACGAAGATGGTGTGCCGTTAAATGCCGCGGGAGAGCCGTTGCTCGACGCGGAAGGCAATCTGCGAACGGACATAACGGATACGGCGCCCGTCGTTCGCGAGACGCGCGTATCGGATGGCCAAGGCCGCAATGGCAAGGGCGGCGTCAAGGTCGTTCAGCAGATCGATCCGGACACCCATAAGCCGGTATCGACCGACATCTTGATCGCAGGTAATCCTGTCCCGTTCGATTTTTCCGACATCGGGGCTGCCTTGGGGCAGCAGCTTGGTTACCGAATTGCCGGAAATAATGTGGTTCTATCCATAGGCTCGTCGGCCATCCTGCAAACACTGGGCGACAACATTGGAGATGTCTTGGACGGGTTGATTGGCAATCAATCCGCGACCCAGGCCACCAAGGACGCGTTCTCGACATTTGGGCCCGAGCTGCTTGCCAATCTCAAGTCTGCGGGAGTGGGGGCGCTCTCCTCCTTCCTGACTGCGGAGTTGATCAACGCGGTTGGTCTGGACGGTTTGGCGGGAGAGCTTGCAAATACGACTGCTGGGGCCGTCATAGGGCAGGTTCTCACCAATATCGTGGATGGCGCTGCCCTTTTTGAGGGCGTTAACCTTGCGATGATTGGGAACGCCGTAGGGTCTTTCCTCGGAACCAAGCTCGCTCAGGAAATCATAGGTTTCGAAACCATCGGTGGTCAGATCGGCTCGGCCGTCGGCTCCGCCGTCGCGAGCGCGGGCCTAGCTCTGCTGTTCGCCGAGAAATTTACCATGCTGGGTGGTTTTGCGGGTCCGCTGGGGGCATTCGCCGGCGCATTCCTTGGCTTCATCGTGGGCGGGCTTATCGGCTCCATCTTCGGTGGCACGCCGCGTTCAGGTGCCGATGTCGTATGGGATGGGGTCAACGGTGAATTCAAGGTTGCGAATTCCTATAGCCGAAAGGGAGGTTCAAAATCTGCCGCCGAAGCGCTGGCTTCGAGCGTTGCGGAGACTTTCAACTTTGTCTTGACGGCTTCGGGCGGTCAGCTGTCCAATCCCCAAAATATACAGACCGGCAATTATGGCATGCGCAAGTCGAGCTATGTCTATCGTCCGATGTCGAGCAGGGACAAGGATGCGATAACCTATAAAATATCATCGAAATCAGAAGGAGCTTTTGATCGGATATCGGCGTATGGGATATTCAAAGGAATTACAGATCCAGATTTTCAGATCGTTGGCGGAAGTAACTATGTAAAGCGGGCTATATATGCGTCATTTGAAACGGCAGGAGTGACCGCAGAAAATTTCGAACAGTCTACCTTGATTGGTAATATATCTTCCGCGCGAGCATATGAAAATTACCTGCTTAATAAAATGGTGATTGGGGCACTGGCTTCCGCTGAATCTGATAGTGCATTTTCTCTAGAGACAACCATTAATTTGGTTCGCGCATCTGAACTTGGCCTGACAAGGCGTCACAGGTCGGATTGGTTTGGTGGATTTAACGCAATTCTGGACGAAGCTGGTGCAGTTTCTTCTGAAGTCACATTTAGTTTCGCGTATGATCCGTTCAGCGACAAGATCAGCAGGCGTATTGGATTTGGACAGGTGGCACTGGACGATGCCATCGACGTCGCGGGCCAGACCGTTATCGAAGCCGGGGGCGGCGCGGAGGCCATCGACCTTCGCACCGGAAAACTTGAAAACCAGATCGGCTACACCGTCAACGACCACCTGAACGATGATATTGCTATCACCGGGACGGATTTTACCGCCTTGGCCAACTCGGTGACTTTCGCCGCCAATGCGTTGCGAGCTACCGCCACCGTCGCTTTGGCCAATGACGGAATCACCGAGGCCGTCGAACGGTTCGAGGCGAGCTTAAGCAACGCGGCTGCAATGCAGATTATGGGCGATGCGGCTGTTGCAACAGTGATCGATGGCACCGCGGCGCTGCCGACTTTGCTCGTCGGCGACAGCTATGCTTGGGAAGGCGACGGCTATGCCGTCTTCCGACTGTCGTTGTCGAAGGCCGCGTCGCAGGAAATTACCTTTGCGCTGGCGTTGGCAGATGGCAATGCCAAGGGCGCGGGCGCCGACTATGGCGCCGCCGGCGCCGCTAATATTCAGGTTTCGCTCGATGGCGTGACGTGGTCGAATGCGACGGCCGCAACCTTTGCGGTCGGCGTTAAGGAGCTGTTCGTCCGGACGGCTGTCGTATCCGACAATGCGCATTCGGATGTCGAGGGCAATGAGCGCTTCACCCTATCCGCCACGGTAACCGCAGGCGCTAACGCTCTTGCCAATGGCACACAAACCGTATCGGGTACCGGTACGATCGTCGATGGAGCGGGCGGAGAGCCGCTCGTCTGGATCGACGACGTGATCGTCGACGAGGCGACGGGACAGGCGCGTTTCGTGATTTCGCGCTCGCGTACGATGGCGACTTCCACCACGGTCGGTTTTGCGACGTCGGATCGGCGCTTGCTCGACATCGATATCGCCGCGACTGTCGATGCAGGCGCTGGCGACGACACCGTCTACGCCTCGAACCTCGGTGACAATATCATCGGCGGCGCGGGCAACGACAAGCTCTATGGCGGCCGGCTCGACGACTGGCTGCTCGGCGGCGACGGCGACGACCTGATCAACGCGGGCTCGGACGGCGCCGGCACGCTCGGCGGCGACGGCAATTACCTGGATGGCGGTGCGGGCAACGACCTGCTGATCGGGCGCGAGGGATCCGACTGGCTCGAGGGCGGCGACGGCACCGACACGCTCGAGGGCGGCGACGGCGGCGACGTCCTTGCGGGCGGCGCGGGCGTCGGCGACCAGCTGCGCGGCGGGCGCGGCGACGATCAATATATCTTCCGCATCGGCGATGTCGGCGCGACCGGGATCGGCAATGCGACCGTTTTCGACGAAATCCGCGACGAGAGCGGCATGTCGCTTACCTCGATCGTACAGCAGGCCTATGGCGGCTCGGTCGCGAACAATGCGGCGGCGCTGAACGGATCCTTGTTCCGCGACGGGCGGGGCCTCGACAATTGGCGTGGCGGTGGTGCGCAGGTCACGCCGCAGGGCGTGGCGGCGGGCGGCAATGATGCGCTGGTCCTCGGTGTTGGGATCGGGATCGAGGATATCAAGATCCTGAAATCGGCCGACAACAAGGACCTGATCGTCGAGCTGTGGCCCGACGGAGTCTTCGCCGGCGACCGCGTGATCATGCGCGACTGGTTCACCGGCTTCAACCAGATCGAAACGCTGCGCTTTGCCGACGGCAACGAGATACGGCTCGCCGATTTCGACACCTATATCCTGGGTTCGGATTCGTCGGAGACGATCGTCGGCACCGCCGGCAATGATTTCGTCCATGCGGGCGCCGGCAACGATCTCGTCTATCTGCTCTCGGGCAATGATTTCGGCAACGGCGGGCTTGGCGACGATACGGTATCGGGCGACAGCGGCAACGATATCGTCGCCGGTGCCGATGGCGACGATACGCTTTACGGCGGTGCGGGGCGCGACACGGTCAGCGGGGGGCGCGGCAACGACCGCCTTTCGGGCGACGACGGCAACGACATCCTCGCCGGCGGTGCGGGCAATGACGAGGCGATCGGCGGCAGCGGCGACGATTTGTTCAAGTTCCAGCGCGGCGATGGCCGCGACATCCTCATCGACGCGCTGTCGAACGAATGGGATGTCGTGTGGGTTTCGGGGCAGGGTGGCCAGAACGGCTATGTCGTCAATCCCGACGGGACGATCACGCATGCGACCTATGGCACGCTGTTCGACGGAACCAACTGGGCGGCGCGCACCCGCTATGACATCGAGACGGGAACGCTCTATCTCCACCGTCCGGCCAATGCCGACGCGGTGGTCGCGAACAGCGGCGCCGACTTGCTCGAATTTGGTATCGGTATCGATATCAACGACATCCAGTTCCAGGTCGCGGCGAATGGCAAGGACCTGATCGTTGGCATCGAGGGCAGCGGAAGCGTCACCGCATCCTTTGCGAGCATCGCGGACCAGATCATCCTCAAGGAATGGGTGAGCAACCCGGGCGCCAAGGGCTCGATCGAGAAATTCGCTTTCTTCAACACCGGCGCCGTCAACATGGTGACGACCGATATCGTCGCGGGGACCGACGGCAACGATACGCTGACGGGTAACGCGGCGCGCGAGAATTGGGTCACCGGCGGCGCCGGCGACGACACGCTGTCGGGTGCCGGGCTCAACGACATTATCAACGGGAACAGCGGCGACGACCGGTTGCTCGGCCTCGCGGGGGCCGACGTGCTGCTCGGCGGCGCCGGGAACGATGTGCTGATCGGCGGCGCGGGCGGAACGCGCGACGGCGCGGCGACGGGCGATCTTCTGTTCGGCGGCGACGGACTCGACACCGCGAGTTACGAAACTGCGAGTGCGGCGGTCAAGGCGTCGCTCGCGACGCCGGCGCCGATATCCGACGCGACCGCGGGCGACGCTGCGGGTGACGTCTATGACGGCATCGAAAACTTGCGTGGGTCGGATTTCGCCGACACGCTCGAGGGCGACCTGGGCGAGAATGAACTGACCGGCGGCAAGGGCGACGACCTGCTCAAGGGCGGGTCGGGCGACGACATCTATGTCTTCGGCCGCGGCGACGGAAACGACACGATCCTCGACGTGGCGGCTGCCGGCGAGATCGTTCTCATGGAGAATGGCAAGCTCGCCGAAGGCTATGTCTCGACGGTGCAGCTCGTCGACCGCGAGGGCAACAGCAACATATATGAGCATGTGATCTCGGAAGTTGCGACGGGCGAGGTCGTCTATCGCAAGGAGATCGCCAACCCGGTGGCGCAGGGGCTGAACTTCCAGGCTCCCGGCGTGTTCGCCCGCGATGGCTTCGTGCGCAACCTCGACGGATCGGAGCAGTTCGACTTCGTCAATCTCGACTCCGGCGGCAACACGATCGCCGCCAGCCGGATCACGATTCCCCGCGCCGCGCCCGGCGGCACCGACACGATCCTCCTCCAAGACTATACCGGCGACGCGGGTTTCACGACCGGCAGCCATGTTATCGCCCTGTCCGACCTCAGCTTCGCCTTCACGGGCAACGACCTCGACATCACGCTCAATACCGCGTCCGGTGTGCTGGGCGGAAAGATCACGATCCAGAATTTCCGCAGCGGAGCGGCAGCGAACGCAAACAGCGCGGTCGAAACGATCCAGTTCTCCGACGGCAGTTCGGTCAATCTTGCCGGACTGAAATTCGATGCCAATGGCGTCCTGCTCGCGGCATCGACCGACACGCTGGCAGCGCCCGCGGACGATCTGATCGTCAGCAACGCCGCGACGCTTTCGGGCGGCTTTGGCAACGACACGCTCGTGGGCGGTGCCGGCGCCAACACGCTTCAGGGCGGCGACGGCGACGATATGCTGGTCGGTGGGCTCGGCGCCGACGTGCTCCAGGGCGGCGCTGGCGTTGACACCGTCAGCTATCTCGGTTCGGACGGTTCGACCGGAGTCACGGTGAACCTCACGACCAATGCCGGCAGTGGGGCGGGCAGCGAGGCCGCGGGCGACACCTATAACAGCATAGAAAATGTCATCGGCTCACAGCTCGCCGACACGCTTACCGGCAACGATGCCGACAATGTCCTGAAGGGCAATGGCGGGGACGATGTTCTGAGCGGTGGATCCGGTACCGGACTCGTGAAGGGACTGGGCGCCGACGTCCTGATCGGCGACGATGGAAACGACACGCTGACCGGCGGCGTCCAGGACGACAATCTGGATGGCGGCGCGGGCAATGACGTCCTCGAAGGCGGAGCCGACCGCGATATTCTCGCCGGTGGCGACGGGAACGACATATTGCGCGGCGATACCTATTTCGTCGCTGCCGGGAACGACGCATCCGCCGACGAACAGAGCGCTTATGGTATCGTGAATGCCAGTTTCGAAGTCGCGCTGGATGGATCGGCCGGCGCCGGATGGGCCAGTTCCGAAACACGGCCCGTGGCCTTTGTCACGGGGGGGGTGACGGGGCTTACCGGAACCCGCGCTGTCCATCTCGACGATGGAACCGGCAATATTACGCTGACGCAGGAGATCAAGGGACTGCGCGCGGGTGAAGGGCTATCGCTCGCTTACACCTATGCGGGAATGATCGCTGGTGAAACCAGCGGGTTCGAAATCCTGTGGAATGGCGAAGTCATCGTCAGGTCGGTAAACGGGACCGGGCCGGCCATGACCAATGGCGCCCTTGGCGCGATACCGGCGGCAAAGGTGCTCGAAGGCACAAATACCCTGTCGTTCCGCGCCATCGGTACCGTCGATAGCAATGGGGTGGTGATCGACAATGTCCGGCTGACGCGGACCGGCGGTGGCAACGACCAGCTTGTCGGCGGAGCGGGAAGCGACCGGCTTATCGGCGGCGGCGGCGATGACGTCCTGCTGGGCGGTGACGGCGACGATGCGTCGACGATCAACATCACGGCCGGTGCGGGCGCCGGACAGACGTTCGCTGCCGGGCTCTATGGCGGAGCCGGTAACGATACGCTCGATGGCGGCGCGGGGAACGATACGCTCGACGGCGGCGCGGGGAACGATCGTTATCTTTTCGCTGCGGGAAGCGGCAACGACAGCGTCGTGACCGGCGGCGGTCAGGACGAACTCGTCTTTGACAAGATTGCCCATAACCAGCTTTGGTTGCGGCAGGTCGGTAACGACCTTGAAATCACCGCAATCGGGCTAGGCTCGTCGGTTCTGGTCAAGAACTGGTTCGCGGGCACCGCCAACCAGGCGCGCCGCCTTGTCGCGGCGGACAAGTCGCTGGCGCGCGGCGATGTCCAGGCGCTGGTAGCGGCGATGGCTGCAGTGAGCGCGACCGTTCCGTCGACATGGCCCGCTGCGCCGGCGCAGGCGTTGACCGACGCCCTTACCGATACATGGCAGGACAATGGCGTCTATGTGGATTCGATCGTCTACACCGGCACCTCCGGCGCAGACACGCTCGTCGCCGATCCGACGCTGGCCGGCGGGGCCAAATTCTACGGGCTGGCCGGCAACGACGTCCTGACCGGCGGTGCGGGCAACGATGAATTCCATTTCGGGGTCGACAGCGGCTTCAAGACGATCGACGGCAAGGCCGGTAACGACGTCATCATCGCCGACGTCGACAATGCGACGATCGGGCTGACGTCCACGGCGGCGGCGCCGCTGGCCTCGATCGAGAAGATCAGCGGTAACGGCAAATCCAACGTCGTCGTGAACCTGAACACCGCCGCCACCATCGATCTGACCGCGGTCGTCGTCGAGGGGATCGCACAGATCAACGGGTCGTCGGGTATCGATACGATCATCGGCAGCGCGGCGAACGACTTCATCCTCGGCGCTGGCGGCAACGACGTGCTGAAGGGCGGCCTTGGCAACGACCGGCTGCGCGGCGGCGCGGGCAGCGACAATGTCGACGGCGGCGACGGCATCGACACCTATGACGCGTCGGATATTACCGCAGGGGGCACGATCAGCCTGGTTGCCGGAACGCATGTTCAGGGAAGCGTGATCGACACGCTGGCCAATATCGAAGACGTCATCGGCGGTACGCAGGCCGACACGATCATCGGCTCGGCCGGGGCGAACCGGCTCGACGGTGGCGGAGCGGCCGATAATATTGATGGCGGCGACGGCGACGACATCCTCGTCGGCGGCGCTGGCGGCGACAAGCTCGTCGGCGGCGTCGGCAGCGATACGGCAAGTTATGACACGATGGCGGTTGCCGCCACCGCGACCACCGACGCGACGAGCGGGCTGTCGATCAACGGCGTCAAGGTCGATCTGAAAATCAACAGCTCGACGAACGGCACGACCGCACCGGGCGTCAAGGCAGCGCAGGGCGATGCGGCCGGCGACTGGTTCTATCAGGTCGAGAATCTGACGGGCTCGCAATTCGGCGACATGTTGACCGGCGACGATTCCGCCAACTTGCTGTCGGGCGGGGCCGGCGCCGACGCCCTGTATGGCGGCGCGGGCGACGACAGGTTGAGCGGCGACGCCGGGAACGACTATATCGACGGACAGACCGGCAGTAACACGGCTGTCTATGCGGGTAATTTCGCCGACTATCTGATCGTTGCCGGGGTGCCTTCGACAACCGTGACCGGGGTCGGCGCGCGCGCCGCGGACGGCACCGACACGCTGAAGAATATCCAGTTCATCCAGTTCGCCGATCATCTTGTTTCGCTGGGGATCGACGCGAACAACAAGCCCGTCCTCGGCGTGCCGGGAATGGCCGATCAGTCGATCGAGGACGGCGCGGCGTATAGCTACCAGATCCCGGTGACGGCGTTCATCGACCTCGATCTGGGCGACGCGATGAGCTTCACCGCAACGCTCGCCGACGGATCGACCTTGCCGACCTGGCTAAGCTTCAATCCGGCGACCCGAACCTTCAGCGGCACACCGCCGGTTGCCGCGGTCGGGACCACGATCCAGGTCAAGGTGACCGCCACCGATCAAGGCTATTCGATCTCCGACGGGTTCGAGCTTGATATCACGCTTGCCAAGGGCGCGGACATCAACGGCACGGCTGCCGCCAATACGCTCGCGGGGACTTTCCGCGGCGAAACGATGGTCGGGCTTGCGGGTAACGATGTTTTCACGGGATCGGGCGGCGCGGACCGTATCGACGGCGGCGCCGATATCGACCGGGTCGACTACTCGGCCTCGACGGCGGGTATCGTCATCGATCTCGCGACGGGCAGCGCGGCTGGCGGCGATGCCGAAGGCGACACGCTGATTTCGATTGAAGAAGCCCGGGGATCGGCCTTTGACGACCGCATCACGGGAACCGCCGGCGGAGACAAGCTGTACGGCGGCGGCGTGGAAAGCCAGATCGGAAGCCCCGATACGGTGAGCGGCGCCGATCGCATCGACGGCGGCGGCGGCGACGACCTGATCGCAGGCGGCGACGGCGCCGACATTTTGCTGGGCGGCAGCGGCAACGACCTCATCTATGGCCGAGCCAAAGCCGACGGGACGCTCGAAGACACGGTCGACGGCGGCAGCGGTACCGACGAATTGCGGCTGGGGGGCGACGGAGCGGCCATTCGCGGCAGCGCGTTCGGCGCGGTGCTCGACCTGTCGGCTGCGGGCAGTGGTGCCGTGTCGATCGAGCATGTCGTGGGATCGGCTTATGACGATACGATCACGGGCAACGACTTTGCCAACAACCTGTCGGGCGGACTCGGCAATGACATGCTGTCGGGCGGCGACGGAAATGACAGCCTGAGCGGCAATGACGGCGACGACGCGCTGATCGGCGGCAGGGGCGCCGATATCCTGCGCGGCGACATCGGCAACGACCGGCTTCAGGGCGGTGCGGGCGGCGACCAGCTGTACGGCGGCGCGGGTATCGATACGGTCGATTACCGGACGTCGGAGGCGGGTGTGACCGTCAACCTTACGACGGGCACCGCGAGCGGCGGCGATGCGCAAGGCGACCAGTTCGCCGATGGCCTGATCGAAAATATCGACGGATCGGACTTTGCCGATACGCTGACCGGCTCGTCGGCAGCCAACGTCCTCAAGGGCTTCGGCGGCGACGATGTCCTGCAGGGGGGCGCCGGGAACGACAGTTTCGACGGCGGCGCTGGTTCGGACAAGCTCGTCTACACGGGCAACCGCGCCGACTATGTGATCAACTTTGCTGCGCGTACGATCACCGACACCAATCTGGCCAACGGCGACGACGGCACCGACAGCTATACCGGGCTCGAGTTTGCGCAATTTGCAGACCAGACGATCAGCCTGACCAATCAGGTGCCGGTCACCGGCACGCCGGGACCGGTCAGCCAGAACCCCGTCGACAATGCGGCCTTCTCTTATGCCGTCCCCGCGACGGCTTTTTCCGATCCCGACGGCGACACGCTCACCTATTCGGCAACGCTGTCGAACGGCAGCGCGCTGCCTGCGTGGCTGGTGTTTACCGCCGCGACGCGGACATTCTCCTTCGCAAGCGGTGCGGCAACGGCCTTTATCGGGCAGACCTTCACCGTCCGCGTCACCGCGAGCGACGGTCAGGCCTCGGCGAGCTCGAATTTCGATATCACGATCGCACAGGGCATCGGCGCGACGATCACCGGAACGACCGGGGTCGATACGATCAATGGTACGTTCCGGGTCGAAACGATCAACGCGCTGGCGGGTAACGATATCGTCAACGGGTCGGCGGGCGCCGACACGATCGATGGCGGCGACGGCGTCGACATCATGTCCTATGCGTCCTCGGCGGCAGGCGTCACGATCAGCCTTGCCGGCGGAGCGGGGACTGGCGGCGATGCGGCCGGCGATACGCTCACCAATGTCGAAGACCTGAACGGGTCTGCCTTTGCGGACCAGCTGACCGGAAACACGCTTGCCAACGTCATCGATGCGGGTGCGGGCAATGATACCATATTGGGCGGCAGCGGCGACGACACACTCGTCGGCGGCGCGGGCAATGACACACTGCGCGGCGAGGACGGGAACGACAATCTGTTCGGCGGCTCGGGTGCCGACATCATCGATGGCGGCGCGGGTTCGGACTATGCCAACTATTCCTCATCCTCGCTGCGAACCGGAAACGATCCGGTCACGACGGGCGTTACGGCCGATCTGCAGAACTCGGCGCTGAACACCGGCTTTGCCGCCGGCGACACCTATATCTCCATCGAGCATCTCTATGGCACGGCCTTCGCCGATACGCTGGGCGGCGACGATGCTGCCAATTTCCTCCAGGGTCGCGACGGCAACGACACGCTTCTCGGCCGCGGCGGGGGCGATAACCTCTACGGCGGGCTGGGGAACGACACGCTCGATGGGGGGCTCGGCAACGACTATCTGACCGGCGACGAGGGCAACGATATACTGACGGGCGGTGCGGGCACCGATATCGTCAACGGCGGTGACGGCGACGACCTCATTCACGCACTGGTGGTCGGCGAGGACACGATCGACGGCGGCGCTGGTACCGATACGGCCAGCTTTGCGGCGGCGACGGCGAACCTCTTCATCAACCTTGCCAACGCGGCGCACAAGCTGACCAACATCGAAAATGTCGTCGGCGGCTCGGGGGCGGATAGCATCACCGGCGCGGCCGGGGCGAACCGGCTCGAAGGTGGATTGGGGAACGATATCATCGAAGGGGGCGCGGGGGCCGATGTTCTCATGGGCGGCGACGGCATCGATACGTTGCTTTATTCCGGCTCGGCGGTGGGCACGAATTTCAATTCGGGTTCGATCGGCCAGTCGACTGTCAACGGCGTGGTCATCGTCGCGGCCGTCGACCGCGTCTTGAACGGCGTCAATGTCAACCTGCTGGCGAACAGCGCGACGGGTGCCGACGCCACCGGCGATGTCATCTCGGGTTTCGAGAATCTGACGGGCTCGGCTTTCGGCGACCTGCTGCGCGGCAACTCGGGCAACAGTATCGTCAACGGGCTGACCGGCGACGACGTCATTTACGGCGGCGCGGGCGATGACAAGCTCTATGGCGACATGGGCAACGACATCATTTACGGCGAGGCCGGGGTCGACCAGATCTATGGCGGTGACGGCGACGACCGTCTCTTCGGCGATGGTGCCAGCGACTTCCTCTATGGCGATGCGGGTAACGACCTGCTCGATGCCGGCGATGCCGGCGACTATCTCGACGGCGGTGCGGGCAACGACATCATGATCGGCGGCCAGGGCCAGGATCATTATGTGATCGGTCGCAATTCGGGCGCCGATACTATCTATAATTACGACGATGACAGCGCGCTTGATTCTGTCTCGTACGAAACCGCCGACAACATCGCCTACAGCGAATTGTGGTTCACCAAGGTCGGCAAGGACCTGGTCGTCAAGATTCTCGGTACGACCACCGCGACGACGATCAAGGACTGGTTCGCCAACGCCACGGCGGGCGACTGGACGGCCGCGGATAATTTCTATGTCGACGTCTTTATCGCGGGCAGTCGCGTCAATCGTCAGGTCAATCTTCCCGGCCTGCTGACGACGATGCAGGGCATCACCCAGCCCGCCAACTTCGCCGCACTCACCGCGACGCAGCGGGCGCAGATCGACAACAGCTGGGGCCTCAACCAGATTCCGACGATCACAGCGGTCGCCGGGAACCCGACGACCGTCAACGAGGACGGTTCGATCAACCTCCGCTTTACCGTCGCCGACGCCGAGACCTCTGGCGCCGGCATCTCGGTTGTCGTCACTACCGACGGCGTGTTGCAGACGGTCGTGCCCGCGAGCGATGTGCGGGTGATCGACGCCACCACGCGCGAGGTGACGATCCGGCCCAACGCGAATGCCTTCGGCAGCGGCAATGTTCGCATTCGTGCCTATGACGGCGCGCTCTATTCGGCCGAACTGGTCGTGCCGATTTCGGTCGCCGCGGTGGCCGACGGGGTGACGCTGTCGGGGCCGGCATCGGCGAGCGGAAACACCGGAACCTCGATCAGCCTCGCGGGCATTCTTGCGGGCCTGATCGACACCGACGGGTCCGAGGTGCTCGACATGCTGCGGATCGAAGGGCTGCCAGCGGGGGCGCAGCTGGTGTCGGGCGCGAACAGCGCGACGACCGCGACGGTCGACATCCGTTCGTGGAACCTCTCGACACTCGCCCTCAACCCCGGCGCTTCGGCCACTGACTATGTGCTGACCGTCCGAGCGCGTTCGCGCGAGACGTCGAACAATGCGCTTTCGGCCGAGATCACAAAGACGATCACGGTCACGGTCAACGGCGCTCCAACCGCGGTCAATGTGACCCCGGCGGCGTTCAACGAGAATGTGGCGGGCGCGCTCGTCGCGACGCTCGGCGCGACCGATCCCGACAGCGGCGGCAGCTTCACCTATGCCATCGTCGGTGGGGCCGATGCGGCCAAGTTTGTCATTTCGGGAACGAGCCTGTCGCTGGCGGCCGGCCAGTCGCTCAATTTCGAGAGCGGTCCGGCGACCATCGACATCCGCGTCACCGATCAGGGCGGGCTTTCCTACACGCGAACGGGCGTCCAGATCAGCGCGACCAACGTCAACGAAGCACTCGGGGCGCTGACCGACAACAATGGCGCGGCCAATACGCTGGCGGACGGCTCGGGCGCAGGCACGCTCGTCGGTGTCACGGCGCTTGCGGTCGATCCCGACGGCACCGCGCCGGTCTATTCGATCACCGGCGGCAATTCGCTGGGCTGGTTCACGATCAACGCGAGCACGGGCGTCGTCAGCGTCGTATCGGGTGCGGTGGTGCAATATGAAACCACGTCGTCGGTGACGCTCACCATCCAGGCGAGCGACGGTGTGACGACGCCGGTCAGCGCCAATTTCACGATCAATATCTCGGACGTGAACGAAGCGCCGACGATCACCTCGGCAAACAGCGGGACGCTGGCGGAAAATGCCGCGGCCGGGACGCTGATCCGCACGCTCACATCGTCGGACCCCGACCTTGCGGGCAACAGCTTCGGCAATCCCGCCAATCGGACCTATACGATCATCGCCGGCAATTCGGCGGGCAAGTTCGCGATTTCGGGCGGCAATCTCGTCGTCGCCGCCGGGGCGACATTCGATTACGACAATCCCGCGACGCGCACCTTCAACCTGACGCTGCAGGTGACCGACGGCGGTGGGCTCACGGCGACGCAGGCCTTTACCGTCAACCTGTCGAACATCAACGAGACGCCCTTCGGGCTGGCCGACGTCAATGCGGCAGCGAACCTGCTGACGGAAGGGCAGGGTGCAGGATCGGCGACGGGCGCGACGATGGCCGCGACCGATCCCGACGGCGACGCGCTGACCTATTCGATCACCAGCGATCAATATGGCTGGTTCCAGATCAATCCCACGACGGGTGTCGTGACGATCCGGGCGGGCGCGGTGGTCAATTATGAAACCACGACGAACGGCACGGCGACGGTCAATGTGCAGGCGACCGATGCCGGCGGGCTGTCGGTGGGGATGACGAACCTCACCTTCACGGTGACCGACACGAACGAGGCGCCGACCTTTACCTCCGCCGCTTCGGCGTCGGTGAGCGAAGCGGTGAGCGCTGCGGCCTATATCGCGACGATCAGCACGACCGATCTCGACAAGGACGGACTGGCCTTCGGCGAAGCAGGGCATGTCCTCTATATCTACAGCGGCGATACCTCGCTGTTCGAGCTGCGCGCCACCGCCAACCCGAATGTGAAGGAGTTGTGGAAGAAGGATGGGGTGATCCTCGACTATGACGTCGTGGCGAACCGCACGCACGGCCTGCAGTTCCGCGTCTACGACAATAGCGGGAACAGCGGCTGGCTCGACGCCTACCAGAATTTCACCGTCAACGTGGCCGCGGTCAACGAAAAGCCAACCGCGCCGACGACCGCAATCTGGCCCTCGGCTTATGAAAACGACGCCGCTTCGGCAGCGATTACCGGTTCGGTCGATCCAGACGGAAGCGCCGTCACTTACGCCTTTGCCAGCGGCGGCAACACGGGCGGCCTGTTTGCCATCACGAACCCGTCGGGGGCCGCCGCGCTGACCTTCGTCGGCGGCGTTACGCGCGACTTCGAATGGGTCAAGGCCAATGCGGGCAGCCTCGGCGCCTATGTCGCGCCCAACGATACCTATGCCTATATCCCGGTGACGATCGTGGCGACCGACGGCGTGATGACGTCCGACCCGTTCACCACCTATTTCCATATCTATAACCGGAACGACAATGCGCCGGGAGCGCCCGTCGTTTCGGCGTGGGGCACGACGGCGTTCAACGAGAATAGCGGTGCGGGCTATGTCGTCGCGACGCTGACCGCGGGCGACGCCGATGGCGTGCTCAATCCGCTCAGCTACGAACTGACGAACAATCCCGACGGCATGTTCGAAATCGTCGGCAACCAGGTGCGCGTCATCACCAGTCGCCATTTCGATTATGAACGGCTCGCATCGGGCGGAGCGAGCACCTCGCTGTCGGTCGGCGTCCGTACCGTCGACGGAACCTATGGTTCGGGCACGACCTGGATCGCGGTGCAGATCAACAACACCAATGACAATGCACCGGTGCTGACTGCGCCGACCGTGCTCACGATATCGGAGAATCTCGCGATCGGGACCATCGTCACCACGGTCAACGCGACCGATGCCGACGGAACCGCACCCAGCTATTCGATCGTCGCGGGCAATATCAACAATGCGTTCAGCATCAATTCGTCCGGCCAGATCGTCATTGCGAACGGCGGGGTCGACTATGAATCGGCCAACTGGCTTTCGGATGCGAACGGAAAATATGCGATCCTGTCGGTCGCGGCGTCCGATGGCGCCAATACGAGCGCAACGCGCGACATCCGGATCAACATCACCAACATCAGGAAATATGTCTATAATAACGGTAATATAGACATGAACCTCTATGAAATGCGCTTCCAGAATACCCAGCTGGGCGACGGTCCGCTCGGCTATGATGAGCCCGTAAGATATCCGCAATGGGGGCAACAATCCTGGTTCAATGAATCGTGGCTGGTGGAAAAATCCACTGGAAACATCCTCCTTTACCTTGGCGAATACAGCCAATGGGAAGGGACCACGTCGCGGCCGTTCCCGCACGGCGGGACGCCGGCCGAAGGTTATACCGCCAACCAGCACTGGAATCCGGGCAATGCCTGGCCGGCGCCGCCCTATACGCTCTATGCCGATGACGAGAATATCAACACGAGCCATTGGGGCGTGCCGATGGGCAATCCCTATATGCCGGTCGTGATCGATCTGCTCGGTGATGGCTTCGAGCTTTCCAGCGCCTTCGAAAGCGGGCTCGTGGTCAACCTGTTCGGTGATGCGCGGCGCCAGGTGATGGGATGGGTCAAGGCATCGGACGGGATATTGGCACTCGACCGAAACGGTGACGGCATGGTGCAGGACCTCGACGAAATCAGTTTCGTCAAGGACAGGGAAGGCGCGACGACCGACCTCGAGGGGCTCGTCACCTTCGATACCAATGGCAACTCGCTGCTCGACGAAGGCGACGACGCTTTCGCAACGTTCCGGATATGGCGCGACATCAACCAGGACGGCATCGGGCAGAGCCACGAACTCGTCACGCTCGCTGAAATGGGAATTCGCAGCATCTCGCTCGTCCGAAACGTGCTTGCGACGAGTTTTTCGGGCGTCGCCAACGTCATCAGCGCGACGTCGGTCGTTACCTGGCGCGACGGGTCGACCGGGCAGGCGGGCGACGTCGGACTGGGCTGGGTGCCGCTCCCGGATGCGTCCAATACCGCTTCGCCCGAGGCGCAGGCCGAGCGCCGCGAAGAACTGGCGCGCGCCGCAGCTGCAGCCGTGGCCTCGACCGAGGCAACCCCCGCGGCCGAAGCCGCCGCCCTGACGCCGCAGCCACTGCCGAAAGGCACGTCGCTGGCGCTCGATCGCGATGGCGACGGGGCGATCACGGTCCCGTCGGAGGTGCTGACGCTCGCCGGCGCGATGGCCGAGTTCGACAGCAACGGCGATGCGCTCATCACGGCGCAGGACGCCCGCTATTTCGATCTCCGGCTGTGGGCCGACGCGAACCGGAACGGCCGCGTCGAGGCGACCGAACTCAAGGGACTCGATCAAGCTGGCCTGACCGCGCTGAGCCTCGACGCCATCGATCCCGCCGTCGCGCCGCTGGCCTATTCGGGCAAGGCGAAGCATTACCGGATGGCGGCTGCCAACGGCACGATCCGTATCGTCCCGCGCGAGGTCAAAGGCCCCTTGTCTCCGGATGCCGGACAGATTGGTGAGGCGAGCTATATCTCGTTCGACGGGCGCCGCGTCGGCATGCTTTCGGCGATCCTTGTGGATCTCGATGGCGATGGCCTGGAATCGCGGCGCGCGGGCAAAACGAAGGCTGCGTTCGATATCAACGACGACGGGCAGAATGACGACACCGGATGGATGTCGGGCGGCGACGGCATGCTGGTCATCGACCGCGACGGCGACGGCGCGATCACCAAGGCGACCGAACTGTCGTTCCTGTCCGAGAAGGAGGGCGCGAAGAACAGCTGGGAAGGGCTGGCGACGCTCGACAGCAACCGGGACGGAAAGCTCGACAAGGCCGACACGCGGTTCGCGGAACTCAAGGTCTGGGTCGATCGCAATGGCGACGGCGTGTCGCAGGCGGACGAGATCAACTCGCTCGGCGGCCTCGGGATTACCGAGATCAGCCTTCGCAACCTTGCGACGTCGGACAGCGTCAAGGTGGGCAACAATCTGGCCTTGTCGACGGCGACCTATGCGCGGGCAAACGGGACGACGGCCACCATCGGCGAGGTCGCGTTCGGTTACACGCCATCGCAGCGCGCGGCGCAATCGCCTGCTGCACCGGGTGACGGGCCGGGCACCACGCCCGTCGATGCGGCGCGCGCCGCATCGAACCTCGCGCAGGCGATGAGCCGTTTCGGCACCGATGCGGCCGAGGGCGACTTGCGCAACTTCCCGAAGGATGGGATGGGATCGCATGATTGGTTCGCGGCCGCGGTCGCTTAAGGTCAGGACGATATGAGTAAAAAGACGGGTTCGACGGGCAAGAAGCCGGCCAACGGGGCGGCGGCGGATGCAGCACAGGCGGCACCGCCGACGGTCAGTCACCTTCTGGGTGAAATGACCTGGCTGTTGACACAGTCGCCTCTCCACCGGGCGCTCAGCATCGGTGACCTCGAGTGGCTGGTGATGCCCGCGCTTATCCACCAGCAATTCTACCTGTTCCGCGACGGGCAGCAGCCTGTCGGCCTCGCAATGTGGGCAAAAACCACATCGGCAGGCGCGGCGAAGCTCGACAAGGGCATGATCGAGCCCGAGAACCGGTTGACGCTCGAGGAATGGAACGCCGGCGATCAGGTCTGGCTCGTCGATCTGATTGCGCCTTTCGCCAATGCCGAGAACCGGCAACGCGAACTGATGATCGCTGACCTGATTTCAAAGCCGCTCAAGGGTGTGGAGTTCCGTTTCCACCAGACCGATCCAGCGACCGGAAAACGCGTCGTTCAGACGGTCGCAGCCGATGCCGGCGACAAGCTTGTCGAGGCGATCAAGGAAGCGGCGGGTTCGGCATAATGGCTGCGGCCGGATGAACCGCCGGCCGATCTGCTATAAGGGCGTCGATCTTTTCGTTCCTGCCTGCTAGGGACGGGAACGAAAGGACACAGGTGTTTGATTTCTTCGCCTTTGTGGCGATCATCATCCTGGGCATCTTGCTCCTCGACACACGCGGCCGGCTGAAGCGGGCCGAGAAGACGCTTGCCGAAGCCGCGAAGCGGATCGGTGCGTTGCAGCGCCATACGGGCGTGCATTTGGGTGAGAATGTGTCGCTCGTCGCCGATATCGTGCTGCAACCCGATATTCCTCCGGTCTCATCCGCGGCCCCGCCCGATGATATCGCAATGGCAGAGGTTCCGGTCCGCGCTGCCGCCAAGGCGAGTGCTCCTCTACCTACGATAACGCAGCACGACGTTGCACCGGCCGACCCACCCGAAGCCGAGACCGTTTCGCCGCTTCCGCCGCCAGCGAAATCGGCGCCACCGAAAGTGCCGGCCGCTCCTGCCAACCTCTCGGCGCGTTTCGAAAATCTGTTCGGCAAGACGCTGCCGATATGGGCCGGCGGCATCACGCTCGCCATCGCGGGGGTCCTGATCGTCCGCTATGCGATCGACCTCGGCTTTTTTGCGCGCGTCTTCACGCCGGGCGTCCAAGTGATCGCGGGCATCCTCTTCGGCGTCGCGCTGATCGGCGGCGCCGAGTATGCTTGGCGCAACGAGAGCAGGCTGCGCGACGTGCGCGTGCCGCAGGCCCTGTCGGGCGCGGGTATCGCGACGCTCTATGCCGCGATCGTGGTCGCGGCGAATGTCTATGGCCTGATCGGCCCGCTGTTCGCTTTCGTCCTGCTGGCGCTGATCACGGCGGGGGCACTCGCCCTGTCGCTGCGTTTCGGCTCGCCGAGCGCGCTGCTCGGGCTCGCGGGCGGCCTTGCCGCGCCGGCGCTTGTCGGCGCGCTGGAACCCGACATCCCCTTGCTTGCCATCTATCTGGCGCTGACCATTGCCGCGATGACCGGCGTTGCGCGCATGCGACGCTGGCCGTGGCTCGCGGTCGCGGCGCTCGCCGGCGGGGCGGGGTGGAGCCTGTGGATGATCTTCATCGGCGGCGCGCTCGACGCGGTCGGATCGCTGTCGATCGGCGCCTATGTGTTGCTGCTCGGCGTTGCCCTGCCGCTCTTCGCCTATGAAGGTCCGCGTGCTGTTCTGCTCCGCGCGGCGGCTGCGATCGTCGGTGCGCTGCAACTCGCGCTGCTCGTTGCGCACGCGGGCTTCACCCCGCTCCATTGGGGGCTGTTCGCGCTGCTCGCGGCGGCGGGCCAATGGCTCGCCTGGCGCGAACATCGCCTCGCGATCGTGCGGACAACGAGCCTCGCCTTGTCGATCTTGCTGATGGCCCTCTGGCCCGATCCGACGCCCGTCTGGCTCGCAGCAATCGGGATGGCGCTGGTCCTGATCCACGCGGTACCGTTGCTTGCGCGGTTGTGGGATGCGCCGCCGCACCTGCGCCGGACGCTCGAGCTTTGCCTGCTTGCACTGGTTCCCGCGCCGATCGTTAAGTGGCACATATGGAGTATCGGCGATGGCGTGCTCGCGCTTATCGCACTTGGCGCTGCGCTGTTGCCGGCGATCGGCATCGCGCGCGGCTGGCGCGTCGAAGGCCGCGCGTCGGACAGCCGCTTCGTCTGGCTGACCGGAACCGCCGCCGCGCTGACGGCGCTGGCGCTGGGCCTGCTCCTTCCGTTTTGGCTTGCACCGGTCGCGGTCGCGGGCGTTGCTGCGGCCTTGCTGATCTTCGGCAAGGTGGCGGTCGATCGCCGCATCGAATGGGTGGGAACCGGCTTTCTCGCGATAGCCGTCTTCGCGCTGGTGGCAACGCCGCGCGCCTTTGGCGAACTGCCACGCCTCGCAAGCGGGGCGGGGGCCATCGCCATCGAGGCCTTTATGCGTTGGGCTGCTGTCGCGCTTGCCGGCCTGTTCTTCGCGTTGCGCGCCGAGCGGTCGGTCGTGCGCCGGCTAGGGCAGGCGGTCGCCGCCGCGCTTGCTTATGGGGCCGCGGCGCAGATGCTTCCCGCGACGCTTCTGGTTTTCGTACCCACCGTCGGCGTCGCGGCATTGCTGTTCGCCGCGCGGCGTATCGCCTTCGATCGGCTCGATGCCGGTGCCGCCATGTTCGCCGCGATCGGCCTTGGCTGGGCCGCACTGCCGGTCGCGATCTGGTCGAGCAAGGCATTGCTGTCGCTCGGCGGCGTACCGATGCTGATCGACGGTTCGGCCCTCGCAGTCGGCGAGCTGCTGCGCCGTCTCGCCATTCCGGCGCTCCTTGCCGGTGTGTCGCTCTGGCTCGTCCGCGATCGCCTGCCGCGCTGGGTGTTGTTTGGCGGGCTTGGTGTTACAGGTGCGATCGGCCTGATCGCCCTTCATATGCTCTACCGACTGGGCTTTGCTGCCGTCGCGGGCAGCGATTTCGTCGCGACCGGCGTGGCGCAGCGCCTTGTCTGGGATGCGTTGCTGATCGGTATCGGCTGGCTGCTGTGGCGCCGCGACCTGCGCGTCGGCGCGCTGGTTTTGGCGGTAGCCGGAACTGCGCATGCCGTCCTCTATGGCCTTGTCCTCCACAACCCGCTGTGGACCGAACAGGCAGTCGGCGGCCTGCCATTCCTCAATCTGCTTGCGCCACTGTTCCTCTTGCCATGGCTCGGCGCGCGGCTGTTCTCGACGCTGTCCGGCCAATGGGCAGATCACGCCGACCGCGTCCTCCAGATCGTCACGATGCTGCTCGTCGCACTGTTCGCGTGGGCGAGCCTGCGTCACCTTTTCCATGGCAACCTGCTTGTCGAGCCCGGGGTCGCGCCGACGGAGAATATCCTGCGTTCGCTGCTGATCCTGTTGCTCGCGATCGCCTTCCTGCTCTGGGGCATTCGCGCGCAGCGGCGCGACTGGCGCATCGCTTCGCTCGTCCTGATGCTCGCCGCTGCCGGCAAGGTATTCCTGTTCGATGCGTCGGGGCTCGAAGGGCTGCTTCGTATCGGCTCCTTCGTGGCGCTCGGTTTCAGCCTGATCGGGATCGGCTGGCTTTACAGCCGCCAGCTCGCGCCGTCCGCTTCGGCTCCGTCCGGCACCGATGGCTGAACCAGGCGGCAGCCATGCCGGCGGGTTTGGGGACGGCGATAAGTCTCGGCTTGTCCCCCGAAAGATTTTCTTCGCCGCAAAAAGCGTCGGATGTCGTTGACGAATCTAAAATCAATCGATTAAGTTGACATTGTCATTCGGGACTGGTCGAGACGAATGACGGGCTCTCCCCCTCGACCCGCGGCTTTTGACCGGGAAGCAGCTTGCTCCGCGTTACCAACGGCTAAAGCGCGTGATGCTCGGGCGACAGCGCCAGGCATTGCGTTCCCCCAGAAGGGGTATTGCGATGCATATGTGTAGCACCATCAATTAGATCATCGCCGCGCTCGCGTGGGGTAGCGGACCGACCGCGCCTCGCCGCCCGTTGCGGCATTCCGAAATCTCCAGCCGCGCCTCCCTCACGCGAGACAGTTGCGGCCTGACGTCCGGCACCCGAGCGCCGGCGCGGGGAAATATCATGCCTTTGCTGACCCAATCCGACCTGTCGGATCTGGCTCGCTATCCTGCGTCCTTGCGCAGCGCCGCCCGTGCGCTGTGGGGGGCGGAGCTGGCGGCTGCCCGATCCGGCGCGGCGCACCGCGCCACCATAGATCACATCAAAAAGGGGGCGGGATCCCCGCCCGGGGACCATATCCAATGAACCGTTTCTCTCCCGATCATCACCTGAAGTTTCTCCTTGGCGCGGCGCTGTTGCTGCCGACGACGCCTGCCTTTGCTGCCGAAACCGCCGTCGACGCCGAAGGCGAAGAGGCTGCTACCGCCGCCGCGGTTGCGGCTTCAGCGGCTTCCTATGACGGTGCCGAAATCATCGTGTCGGCGCGGCGCCGCGACGAAAGCGCGCAAGATGTGCCGATCGCGCTGTCGGTCGTCGGTGCCGCGCAGCTCGAGCAGACGGGCAATTATACGCTGACGCAGATCCAGCAGATCGTCCCGAGCCTGCAGGTGTTCAGCTTCAATCCGCGCAACACCAACATCAACATCCGCGGGCTCGGTAGCAATGTCGCGCTGACCAACGACGGGCTCGAGAATGGCGTCGGTTTCTATGTCGACAATGTCTATTTCGGGCGCGTCGGCCAGTCGCAATTCGACCTCGTGGACCTGCAGCAGATCGAGGTGCTGCGCGGGCCGCAGGGGACGCTGTTCGGCAAGAATACCACGTCGGGCGCGATCAACATCAGCTCGCGCAAGCCGAGCTTCGACCCCGAATTCTCGGGCGAGGCGAGCGTCGGCGACTATGGCTATTACCAGCTGCGCGCATCGGCGTCGGGGGCCTTGGTCGACGACCTGCTCGCGGTGCGCGTCAGCGGTTCGGTGACCGAACGCCGCGGTTTCCTCTATAACGACACGCAGAACGAACGCGCGCAGGACTATTCGAACTGGAGCGTGCGCGGGCAATTGCTCTTCACGCCGACCGCCGATCTCGAAGTGCGCATCATCGGCGACTTCGCGCGGCAGAAACAGAACCACGTCCTCAACATCTTCGCCGGCTATTTCGGCACCTACGAAAATGGTGCGGCGATCCCGAACAGCTTTGCCGAACGCGCGGCGCGCTTCCCCGGCTACAGCTTTCCGACGATCGATCCGTTCGCACGGCGCGGCGAAGCTGACAGCCATTATCAGTCGAACATGGACGGCTATGGCGTGTCTGGGCAGGTCGACTGGGATATCGGCTCCGTCAAGCTGACCTCGATTACCGCATATCGCTGGTGGGACTGGAATCCCGCTAACGACGGCGATTCGACTTCGCTCCCGGTGATCACCAAGGCGCAGCAGGCGAACCGCCAGCGCCAGTTCAGCCAGGAGATCCGGCTGGCGTCGGACAGCGACGGGCCGATCGACTATGTCGCCGGCGCCTATTATTTCTGGCAGGTCATTCGCGGCAAGGGCGCGAGTGCCTATGGCCCGGCCGCGGCGCTGTGGAACCGCCCCGCGACCTCGCCGCTCCCGCTTGCCGCATGGGAAGCCGCGCTCGATGGTTTCGAGGCCAATTCGACCTCGGACCCGCGCACCAGAAGCTATGCGCTGTTCGGCCAGCTCGACTGGAAATTCACCGACCGGCTGACGCTGACTGCGGGGCTGCGCTACACGCACGAAAAGAAGAGCGGATCCTTCACGCAGGTCCATGTCGCGGGTATCGACCTGTCGACCCTGCCGGCGTTGCTCGCGGCGCAGGCGGCAGGCATTCGGGCACAATTCAATCCCGTCACCAGCTATTCGACGGGCTTCACGGACAACAGCCTTTCGGGGCTCGCAACATTGTCGTGGCAATTCAGCGACGATGCGCTCGCCTATGCGACCTATTCGCGTGGCAACAAGTCGGGCGGGCTCAACCTCACCAACCTGCCGGCCGGGCTGCGCCCCGAAGATGTCGCCGCGGTCGCGCCCGAGAAGGTCGACAGCTACGAACTCGGCATCAAGTCCGAATGGTTCGACAAGAAGGTGACGCTCAACGTCGCCGGATATTGGACCGAGATCCGCGACTATCAGACCGCGATCACCGAGCAGGTGCAAAATTCGGTCAATGTCCGCCAATATATCGCGAACATCCCGGGCGTGCGATCGCGCGGGGTCGAAGGGGACCTGAGCTTCGCGCCGTCGGAACGTGCGAGCTTCTATGCCTCGGTCGCCTATGCCGACACGACCTACAGCGACTATCCCAACGCACCGCAGGCCCCCGAACGTCTGAATATCAGCGGCATCCAGGACCTGACCGGGGAGCAACTGCCCGGCGTCCCCAAATTTACCTACACGCTCGGCGGCGATGTGTCGGCCCCGCTCGGCAATCTCGGCGGGCGCGACCTGTCACTCTACGCCCATGCCGATTATTCGCACCGATCGTCGTTCAACACCTCGTCGAGCAACAGCATCTACGCCGATGTTCCCGCCTATGGGATCGCGAACGCGCGCATCGGGTTCAGGACCGACGATGGTTTGTTCGACCTGTCGATCTGGGCGCGCAACCTGTTCGACAAGGATTATTTCCAGACGCTGTCGCCGGCGGTCACGGGCATCGTGACCTCGCTGATCGGCGAACCGCGTACGATCGGCGCAACGCTGCGGACGAAGATCTGATGCGTATCGTCATTCCCGAAATTCGCCGCGACGACAGCCGGAACCGGCCGGACGCGCCTGCGCCGAATACCCGCCGTCCAACCCCCAAAGGAGACTGACATGACGGACCTTCACAATAGCTATGCCAATGCCCGCGACAAGACTATCGACCTCGACGTCACCCCCGTGACCGGCACGATCGGCGCGATCGTGAACGGCGTCCAGCTATCGGGCGACCTGCCCGCGGCGACGGTGCAGGCGATCCAGGCGGCACTGGTACGGCACAAGGTGCTTTTCTTTCGCGACCAGCAGCATCTGACCGATCAGGAGCATGAGGATTTCGCCGCCGCGCTCGGCGATCCGGTCGCGCATCCGACGGTGCCCGTCGCCGAAGGGTCGCGCTACCTGCTCGAGCTCGACAGCAAGGAAGGCTATGCGGCGTCGAGCTGGCACACCGACGTGACCTTTGTCGATGCCTATCCCAAGGCATCGATCCTGCGCGCGCTGACGATCCCCGAGGCGGGCGGCGACACGCAATGGGCGAACGGCGAGACCGCCTATGAAGGCCTTCCCGAAGCGCTGCGCCAGCTCGTCAACAACCTGTGGGCAACGCACACCAATCTCTATGATTATGCGGCGATCCTGCAGAGCGCGCCCAATGCCGAAAGCGCGGCACAGCGGATCAAGGAACATCGGAATGTCTTCGCCTCGACGGTGTACGAGACCGAGCATCCGGTGGTGCGCGTCCATCCGGTTAGCGGACAGCGCAGCCTGCTGCTCGGTCATTTCGTCAAACAGTTCGTCGGGCTGAACCAGACCGACAGCGCGCGGCTGTTCCAGACGCTACAGGAACATATCACCAAGCCCGAAAATGTCGTGCGCTGGCGCTGGCGCGCGGGCGATGTCGCCATCTGGGACAATCAGGCAACCCAGCACCGCGCGACCGCCGATTTCGGGCTGCAACGCCGGACACTGCGCCGCGCGACGATCGCCGGCGAAGTGCCGGTGGCGATCGACGGCCGCCGCAGCCGGACGGTCCGCAAGGAAAAGGCGGTTCAATACGAACCCGCCTGACGAAACCCGGCCGGCGCTTGGCTCTCCTCTCCCTTCCTGTGACTGCGCCGGCTTTGTCTGCGGCGCGCCCCGGTTCCATTCGCCGGGGTGCGCCGACCTTTTGCTTTCAAAGGACCCTTTGATGATCCACGGCTCGCGGCCCGGCCGCCTTATCCTCATTGCGCTCGCGGGAGCCTTGGCGGCGATCGCGCCGGTGCAGGCCAAGGAACAGCGGCCGAACCTGCTCGTCATCGTTGCCGACGATCTCGGCTATTCGGACTTGGGCGCGTTCGGCGGCGAAATTCGCACGCCGAACCTCGACCGGCTCGCGTTGAACGGTATCCGGCTCGCAGGTTTCCATACCGCGCCGACCTGTTCGCCGACGCGCTCGATGCTGCTGTCCGGCACCGACAACCATCTCGCTGGGCTCGGGACGATGGCCGAAATGATCCGGCCGAACCAGAAGGGCCAGCCCGGCTATGAAGGCTATTTGCGGAGCGATGTCGCGACGCTGGCCGAGCGTCTCGGGGCCGCCGGATACCGGACCCTGCTTTCGGGAAAATGGCACCTTGGCCTGACGCCCGATCAGGATCCGCACGCACGCGGCTTCGAGCGTAGTTTCGCGCTGCTGCAAGGCGGGCATAATCATTATGGCACCGACATCGACGCCGGCGCCGATCCCGCGACGCGCGGAGTCGCGACCTATCGCGAAGACGGCAAGACGCTCGCGCGACTGCCACGGGATTTCTATTCGAGCGATTATTTCGCGACCCGCCTGATCGATTTTCTCGGTGAACGGCCGGCGACGGGGAAGGGTGGGCGACCCTTCTTTGCCTATCTTGCCTTCACCGCACCGCACTGGCCGCTGCAAGCGCCGCCCGAGGATATCGCACGCTACAAGGGGCGCTACGATGAAGGGTTCGATGTGCTGCGCGAACGGCGGCTGGCGCGGCAGCGCGAACTCGGCATCCTTGCCGCTGATGTCGCGGCACACACACCGCGCAACCGCGACGGGAGCTGGGATTCGCTGACCGCGGAGCAGCAGGCGCTCGCCGCGCGCAACATGGAAATCTATGCCGCGATGGTCGACCGGCTCGACCAGAATGTCGGCCGGGTGATCGAGGCGCTGCGCGCGTCGGGCGAGCTCGACAATACGGTCGTCGTTTTCCTCGCCGACAACGGCGCCGAGGCGCTCGACGTCGAGACGACGGGGGCGCAGATGCTTGCGGGCTCGCTCAAGGGAGCCGACAACAGCCTCGCCAATCGCGGCACGGCGTCGTCATACCTTACCTATGGTGCTGGCTGGGCGCAGGCTGCGACCGCGCCCTCCTGGCTGACCAAGGGCTATCAAAGCGAAGGCGGGACCCGCGCCGTCGCTTTTATCAGCGGCGCGGGCATCGCGCCACGCGATGGCGCCGAGACGCAATATCTGTCGGTCGCCGATATCGCGCCGACGCTGCTCGACCTCGCCGGTGCGGACAGCCGCGCGACGCGGGTCGGCGGCCGGACCGTGCGTCCGATTACCGGCAGGTCGTGGGCGAGCTGGCTCCGCAGCCCCGATGCGCGTGTCTATGGCGCGGACGATGGCGTGGGGGCCGAACTTTTCGGATCGCGCGCCTGGCGGCAGGGCGACTGGAAGCTGACCGATATCGGCGACGGCGCGTGGCGTTTGTTCAATATCGCCCGCGATCCCGGCGAGACGCGCGACCTGTCGGCGCTCGATCCCGACCGCAAGGCGGCACTGGCGGCGGCATGGGACGACTATGCCCGGCGCGTCGGCGTGATACTGCCCGATGCCATACCCTATCGACCCTAGGGACATGATGCGTGGAATGGCGGCCCGTAGCGAAAGGGAGCAAGCTCAACTACGGGCCGCAACAGTATCTCTACTGCTTTGGTAGAGTGGCAGTCGTGCTTTCGTTTTGCTAGACAATGGCGCCTCAAGACAACGCGCCAACCACTCGATTCACCGCCAGATTTTATGACCAGAACCGGACTCATCATCCGCCACGTGCCGCACGAGGGACTGGCCGGATATCGCGACCCGATCGAAGCGGCGGGCTATACGCTTGCGCGCGTCGATGTGACCGACCCGGGGTTCGGTTCGATCGACCTTGGCGAACCCGACCTGCTCATCATGATGGGCGGGCCGATGGGGGTGTATGAACAGGACGCCCATCCATGGATCGCATGCCAGATACGCCGGCTTGCGCGGCGGCTCGACGCCGGCCGGCCGACGCTCGGCGTGTGTTTCGGCGCGCAGATGATCGCTGCCGCGATGGGCGCCCCGGTCTATCCTGGACCCGCAAAGGAAATCGGTTTTCATCCGCTCGATTTTGTCGATCGCGCATCGCCGCTGCGACATCTGGCGAACACGCCGCTGCTCCACTGGCACGGCGATACCTTCGACTTGCCCGACGATGTCGAACTGCTGGCGTCGACCGCAGCCTATCGCCATCAGGCGTTCCGCCGCGGCAGCAACATATTGGCGCTGCAATTCCATGGCGAGATGGGCCTCGACCCGCGTTTCGACGAATGGCTCCGCCAATGGCCCGAGGCGCTGGCCGAAACGGGCGGCAGCGTCGACGAGATGCGCGAGCGTCATCGGCGCCATGGCCCGGCCGCCGTCGCGGCAGGGCGCAACATGATCGCCGAATGGCTTTCGGGCCTGTCCTGACCCGCAGCTTTTCTTTCGTCCCGTCAAACACGGACCGGCTTGCCTCGCTTGCACCCGCGTGCAAGGGCCGCGTCACGGGAGGCCGCAGGAGACGAAGGCGATGCAGTTCGACGTGGTGATTGTGGGTGCGGGGCATGGCGGAGCGCAGGTTGCGGTCATGCTGCGAACGCAGAAGTTCGCCGGCAGCATCGCGATCATCGGCGAAGAGCCCGAGCTTCCTTACGAACGCCCGCCGCTGTCGAAGGAATATTTCGCGGGCGAAAAGGAATTCGAGCGCATCCAACTGCGTCCCGCCAAATATTGGGACGAGCGCGAGGTGGCGATGCTGCTCGGCAAGCGCGTCGTGTCGGTCGATCCGGCGGCGCATACAGTTACCACCTACGACGGCGAGATGATCGGTTACGGCAAGCTCGTCTGGGCGACCGGCGGCCATCCGCGCATGCTGCCGATTCCGGGTGGCGACCTGCCCGGCGTACAGGGCGTGCGCACGCGCGCCGACGCCGATGCGATGAAGGCGGCATCGGAAACCGCGGGGCAGGTCGTCGTGATCGGCGGCGGCTATATCGGGCTCGAAGCCGCGGCGGTGCTCAACAAGGCGGGCAAGAAGGTTGTGCTGCTGGAGGCGCTCGACCGCGTGCTGGCGCGCGTTGCTGGCGTGGACCTCTCGCGCTTCTATGAGAAGGAACATCGCGACCATGGTGTCGACCTGCGGCTCGGCGTCTGCGTCGATGCGATCGAGGGCGTCGACCGCGTCACGGGCGTCCGCCTCGCCGACGGCGAGGTGATCCCCGCCGATCTCGTCATCGTCGGCATCGGTATCGTTCCCGCGGTCGAACCGCTCATTGCGGCGGGCGCCGATTGCGCCAACGGCGTCCGTGTCGATCGCCTGTGCAAGACGAGCCTGCCCGATGTCTATGCGATCGGCGACTGCGCATCGCATGTGAACGATTTTGCCGAAGGCGCCGAAATCCGGCTGGAATCGGTCCAGAATGCCAATGACCAGGCGAATGTCGTGGCGAAGGGTATCGTCGGCGACGAGGCGCCCTATCATGCGATTCCCTGGTTCTGGTCGAACCAATATGACCTCAAGCTCCAGACCGCGGGGCTTTCGACCGGGCACGATCAGGCGGTGCTGCGCGGCGATCCCGCGACGCGCAGCTTCTCGGTCGTCTATTTGAAGGCAGGCAAGGTGATCGCGCTCGACTGCGTCAATGCGACCAGGGATTATGTCCAGGGCCGGATGATCGTCACCGCAGGGCTCGCCGCAACCCCCGAACAGCTCGCCGACACCGAAACGCCGCTCAAGGCGTTGCTCCCCGCCTGACGCTTGTTATCGGGCAGGGCGCGTTACGCGGCCGGGCGATCGGGCGCGGGCGGCAGCGCATCGGGTGGGGCAGGGGCATCGCCCAGCGCGCTCTTCAGGGTCGCCTTGATGTTGCGGAGCAGACGGCGCAGCGCGACGATCACCACGACGGCGGCAATCGCCATCAGGACGGCAATGACGATCGCGAGCGGCGGGTAGGCGATGGCGAGCGCGAGCAGGCCGCCGGTCGCGACATCCTCGCCGGTCGATACCGCCGCATTGCTGAAGGGTTCTGGGCTGACGTTGACGACCGCGCGCGTCGTCGCCTTCGCCCCATGGCTCAGCAGCGCGCCTCCGCCGCCGAGCAGGAACGCGATGACCTGCCAGGCCGGGTCGGACGAATCGACCAGCGCCAGCGCGAGCAACGCGCCGCCGAGCGGGCGGATGATGCTGTGGATCATGTCCCACGCGGAATCGACCCAAGCGATCTTGTCGGCAAAAAACTCCGCGAGCGTACCGACTGCCGCTACGCCCAATACCCACGGGTTCGCGAGTATCTGTAACGCTGCGAGATGTTCGGGAAGTGGCAGCCAGCCGAAATGCATCGCGGTGCCCGTCGCCAATATGGTGAGGTAAAGCCGCCACCCGGCAAGGAGGCTGAGGCTGCCGGCGACACCCAGAATCTCGATGATTCCCAATATGCTGCTCCCGTCCCGTCGTGCCTGCATCTTGCACCCGCGCGCGCCGTCCCGCAATGCCGGGATGACAAGGCTGTGCGGCCCCGTTATCGCCACATGTCATGACCCGCGCCGATCCGCCGTCCGCCCCGCCCGCCAATCTGCCCGAGGGGGCGATTCCCGCGGCGACACTCGTGATCATGCGCCCTTCGGGCAGCGGTGGACCCGACGAGATTCTGATGGTCAAACGGTCGGCGGCCATGGCCTTTGCCGCGGGGGCGGTCGTTTTTCCTGGCGGCAGGATCGATCCCGACGACTATCTGGTCGCGCGCCAGCACGCACCCGAACTCGATGAAGCCGACGGCGCTGCGCGCGTCGCGGCGCTGCGCGAGACGCTGGAAGAAACCGGTCTTGCCGTCGGCTGGCCGGCGCTCGCGGAACAGGATGTCGCCGAGGTGCGGCAGGCGCTGCTTGCGGGCGAGCTGCTTTCCGACCTGCTCGCCGCGCGGGGCGACCGAATCGCGATCGAAGCGCTCGTGCCGTTCGCCCGCTGGTGTCCGAATTTCAAGGAAGCGCGGACGTTCGACACGCGTTTCTACGCGGTCGCCGCGCCGCCGCACGGTCATGAACTGACAGTCGAGGAGGCCGAGCACAGCCATATCTTCTGGGCAAGTGCCGAAGAGACGCTGGCGATGGCAGACCGCGGCGACGTTTCGGTGATTTTTCCGACCCGCCGCAACCTCGAGCGCCTTGCCCTGAGTGCCAATTTTCCAGCGTTTTCGGAGCATTCGTCGCAGTTTCCGGTCGAACTGGTGACGCCATGGATCGAAGATCGCGAAGGGCAGTCCTGGCTCTGTATTCCGGACCATCTGGGCTACCCGGTGACGGGCGAAATCTTCGACCGCGTCCGGCGTGGTTAAAACGGGTTCCGGCGAGCAACTTTTTTGCCTGTTTGCAAATTGCTAAGATTCACAAGGCTAAGGCAAAACGTCGTTGCAATTGCTGGCTGCTGTGCCTAAGAGGGCCCTGCAGAAGCAGATCGGGGAATATTCTTCGATGTGATTCGACAAGACTATCCAGTGGACGGAGAATAAGATGAACCTGCTTAAGAAGGCTGCGATCTCCCTCGCAGCGACCTCGATGGTTGTGGCGCCGGTGGCGGCGTCGGCAGCACCGGCGGCAAGCGCAGCTTCGGCTGTTGACGGCCAGAGCGAACTCGAAGGCAGCACCAGCTGGATCATCGCAGTTCTCGCTCTCGCGGCCATCATCGGCGGCATCATCATCGCGTCGGACAACAACGACGACACCCCGACCAGCCCGTAATTTCGGCTGATCGATACCGATACCAAAGGGCTCCGAGCTTTGCTCGGGGCCTTTTGTGCGTCTTGGTCATTTGTGCCGACCATCGCCCGATTCGCCGCCACCCTTTGGGCAACGGCCTGAACGATATGCCTAAAGTGCGATATTCCGGACGGCGCGCGACCGGCCCAGCGGGATCGATTGCCGGGCGCGATCGCGCGGGGCATCCTCGATCGGCGCCAATGTGACGCGATAGCCGCCGTCACCGGCTGCTGCTGCGCCGGCATCGGCGAGCACGCTGCCCCAAGGATCGACGGCAACGCTGTGGCCATAGGTTTGCCGTCCGTCGGCGTGCGCTCCAGCTTGCGCCGCCGCCACGATATGACACCCCGTTTCGATCGCGCGTGCGCGCATCAGCACATGCCAGTGGGCCTCGCCGGTCGATACGGTGAAGGCAGCGGGGATCGCAATGATCGTCGCCCCGCGATCGACAAGCGCGCGGAACAGTTCGGGGAAACGCAGGTCGTAGCAGATAGCGAGGCCGAGCTGACCCAGCGGCGTATCGACGACATCGATCGATGCGCCGCCTTCGTAAGCGGCCGATTCCTGCCAGTTTTCGCCCGAAGGCAAGGTGACGTCGAACATGTGGATCTTGTCGTAGCGCGCGCGGATGCTGCCATCGGCCGCGATGACATGGCTGCGGTTGACCCGCCGCTCGCCATCCTCCGCAAGCAGCGGGATCGACCCCGAGTGCAGCCACAATCCATGTTTTTCTGCCAGCGCCTGCAGCGCCGCTGGCCAGCGGCTGTCGGCCTCGCGCGTGATATGGGCGGCCGATCGCGCGCGGTCGCGGTCGAGCAGCAGGGACATTTCGGGCAGGAAAGCCATCGCGGCGCCGCCGGCAGCGGCTTCGGCCATCGCACGGTCGATCGTGGCAAGATTGGCGTCGGGATCGATCCCGCTCGTCATCTGCACCAATGCGGCGAGGGGGGGAAGGGGCGACGATCCGGCTGAGATATCCATCCCGAATGGCTAAGCGCCTCCCGGGCCAAGGACAAGCGCCGCGTGACAGTTCAGTGGCCAGCAAGGTTTGAACGCGATAAGATGGGCCAATGTTTCATCTCCCCGCATGCGCGCCGCCCCGTTCCGCCCGATCCTTCTTCCTCGCCGGAGCCGCTGCGGCCCTGCTGCTTGTTCCCGCTGCGACGCTGGCCCAGAGCGCCCCGCCCGCCGCGACCGCGCAGGGCGAAGTCAAAGGCGGCGACTGGCTTTATGCCGGCAGCGACATTCCGCGCGATACGGCATGGAAATTCGGCGTTTTGCCGAATGGCGTCCGTTATGCGGTGCGCAACAACGGCGTGCCGCCGGGGCAGGTATCGATCCGCGTCCGGATGGATGTCGGTTCGATGTTCGAGACCGAACAGGAACGTGGCTTTGCGCATCTTCTCGAGCATCTGACCTTTCGCGGGTCGGAGCATATCCCCGACGGCGAAGCCAAGCGCATCTGGCAGCGTTTCGGCGTCACTTTCGGCAGCGATTCGAACGCGCAGACGACACCGACGCAGACGGTCTACCAGCTCGACCTGCCCAGCATCACGCCGGCGAATCTCGATGAAAGCATGAAACTTCTCTCGGGCATGGTCCGCGAACCGCGGATTTCGGAAGCGGCGGTGACAGCCGAACGCGGGGTTGTCATGTCCGAACTGCGCGAAGCCGACGGTCCGCAGAAGCGCATCGGTGACCGCATGACGGCGCACCTGTTCGCCGGCCAGCTGCTCGGCGATCGCTCGCCGATCGGGACGATCGAATCGCTGACGGCGGCACGGGCCGACACGGTGAAGGCCTTTCACGACCGCTGGTATCGCCCCGATCGGGCCGTCGTCGTCATCTCGGGCGATGGCGACCCGGCCGAATTCGAACGGCTGGTGGCGAAATATTATGGCGACTGGCAAGCGACGGGGGCAGCGCCGCGGCAGCCGGATTTCGGCAAACCCGATCCGAAGGGGCGGGTCGCGACGGTCATCGTCGAACCCAACCAGCCGGTGTCGATCACCCTTGCGATGATCCGCCCGTGGAAGAAACGCATCGACACGGTCGAAAACACGCGGCGGCTCTATCTGGAATATCTGGCGCAGGCCCTCGTGAACCGGCGGCTGGAAAACCGCGCGCGCGACGGCGGCAGCTATCTGCTCGCCGGCGTCTCGCAGGAATATATCAGCCGCAGCGCCGATGTGACCTCGGCCGTCATCTCGCCGATCGGCGACTGGAAGGTCGCGCTTGCCGATGTCCGCGGGGTGATCGCCGACGCCGTGACGACCGCGCCGTCGCAAGCTGATATCGACCGCGAAGCGAACGAGATCGAGGTCGCACTGCGCAAGGAGCTCGAAAATGCGCGCAACGAGCCCGGCGCGCGGCTGGCCGACGACCTGGTCCGTTCGGTCGATATCAACGAAGTGGTGTCGACGCCGCAGGGCCAGGTCGACATGTTCGCCGCCATTCGCGCTTCGGCCACGCCGCAAGTCATGCTGGACATCAGTCGTGCGATTTTCAGCGCGCCCGTCTCGCGCATCGCGCTGACGACGCCGACCCCGATCGCCGGGGGGGAAGGCGCGCTGCTCGCCGCGCTGGCCGCTCCGGCAAAAGTCCGCGATGAACGGCTCGCGACGCTGACCGCCGAATGGAGCCAGCTTCCGCCGATCGGCAAGCCGGGAAGCATCGTATCGGCCACCAATACCGCGGGGCTGATGGCCGAACGGCTCGAATTCGCCAATGGTGTCACCGCGCTGATTTCGGACAACAAGATCGAACCGGGCAAGGTGCGGGTCAATGTCCGGTTCGGCACCGGTTATCGCAGCGTTGCCGCCGACGCACCGAACCTGCTCTGGACGGGCGACTATGCGCTGAATGCCAGCGGCATCGGGCCATGGGGGCTGCGCGAGATCGAGCAGATCACCAACGGTCGCCAGATCCAGATGAATTTCTCGGTCGAGGATGATGCGTTCGAATTTTCGGCGGAAAGCAAACCCGCCGACCTTGCCGACCAGATGAAGCTGATCGCCGCCAAGCTCGCGTTCCCGCGCTGGGATGCGACGGCGGTCGAACGGCTTCGCGTCGGTTATCTGACCGGTTACGACCTGAATGATGCAACGCCGAACGCGGTGATCGATCGCAATTTGAAGGGCTGGCTGACCAATAACGACGCGCGCTGGACGGCGCCCGACAAGGCGGAAATCAGCGCCCTGACGCCTGCCGCTTTCCGCGCTTTCTGGGAACCGCGCCTCGCATCGGGGCCGATCGAGATTCAATTGTTCGGCGACCTGTCGTCGGTCGATTACCGGAAAATCCTGGCGGAGACGATCGGCGCGCTGCCGGCGCGCAAGCCGATCGCACCGTCGTCGGGGCAGGCGGTCGCCTTTGCGACGCATAATGCCACGCCCGCGGTCGCCTATCACCGGGGCGACAAGGGACAGGCGGCGGCGATGACCGCCTGGCCGACCGGCGCGGGCACGGCCAATTCGCGCGACGCACGCGGGATGGAAATTTTGGCGGCAATCTTCAACGACCGGCTCTTCGACCGGTTGCGGGCCGAACAGGGCGCAAGCTATGGCCCCATCGTCGACAGCCACTGGCCCACGGGTTTCGACAACAGCGGGGGGTATCTGCTCGTCGGCAGCCTCCTCGCGCCCAAGGACGTCGATCGTTTCTATGCGACGGCGCGCGATATTGCCGCGGATCTGGTCGCCAACCCGGTGGGGGCCGACGAACTGGCGCGCAACGCGGGCCCGATCTTCGAACAGGTCGCGCGCGCGACGACGGGCAATGCCTATTGGATGCTCCTGCTCGAAGGCGCGACGCGCGATCCGAAGGTGACCGAGGCGGCGCTGTCGATCGGGAAGGACATCAACGGCGTGACGCCTGCCGACGTTCAGCGACTGGCGCGGCAATATCTGACGCCCGGTCGCCAATGGTCGATGGCGATCCTGCCCAAGGGCATGTCGCTGGCCGATGCGTCCGCCCTTGGTACCGCAGCCGCACCGTTGGCACCGGTCGCGCCCGCCGCAGCGGTCGGGCGGTAAAAAGCCGGGCCTACTCGCTGCCGGCGACAGGGCGCCGCGTGCGGCGGATGCGCGGCTCGTGATCCAGCTTGCCCTTCGCCATGATGTCGTGGCGCATCTTCGCGCGGACATCGTGGATAGACGCGATCACGGGCCCCATCGCGACGCCGAGGTCGATCAGCACGGCTTCGGCGAGCTGCAGCGAGCTTTCTAGCGTTTCGGGCACCGCATCGCTCGCCCCCGCCTGATAGAGCGCGCCCGCATGGTCGGCATCGCGCGCGCGGCTGATGATCGGCAGGTCGGGATATTTCTGCCGCAGCTGGCGCGTCATGCGGAGCTGCTGGACCGGATCGTCCATTGTCAGCACGATCGCCTTGGCGTTTTCGATCCCCAGCTTGTCGAGGCTGCCGGGGCGCGCAACGTCGGCGAAGCGGACGCTAAAGCCGTCGCGCCGCGCCGCCGCGACGGTGTCGATGTCGGCGTCGACCGCGATATAGGGCCGGTCATGTTCGCGCAGCAGTTCGGCGACGGTGTGCCCGACGCGGCCAAAGCCGACGATGACGGTGCGACCTTCGGGGGTTTCATCGGCCTGAACGTCGCCTGTGCGCATCTCGATCCGCCGCGCGATATCGTGACCGATACGCGCGAGTAGCGGGGTGATCGTCAGGCCGATTGCGGTGACGAGCTGCCAGAACTCGGCGGTCTCGCGGCTGATGAGCTGCGCCTGCAGCGCAGTCGCGAGCACGATGAGGGTGGTTTCGGACGGGCTCGCCATCAGCAGCCCGACTTCGGCGGCGGTGCCGCGCCGTACTGCGCCCGAGAACCGCAGCAGCGCGGCGGTGACGAATGCCTTGACGAGCACGACGCCGACGACGGCCACGGCCAGCGCTGGCCATTGGCCGGCGATCGTCTGGAGGTTCAGCCCCATGCCGACACTGATCAGGAACACCCCGAGCGCAAGGCCCTTGAACGGTGCGGTAATCGCCTCGACTTCGCCATGATATTCGGTCTCGGCGATCATCAGGCCGGCCAGCAGCGCTCCGACGATCGGCGACAGGCCGACCGCGGCGGTGGCCAGCGCCGCGACGATGACCACGAGCAGGCTCGCCGCGAGGAACAGCTCGGGATCCTTGGCGCGCGCCGCTTGCGCGAAGATTCGTGGCAGCAGGAACCAACCGCCGATCGCGAGCGCGGCGACCACCAGCGCACCTTGCCACAGCGTCGTCAGCAGTAATTCGGCGCTGTCACCCGACGCCGTCGGCGAAAGCGCGGCGAGGACGAAGATGATGGGAACGAGCGCGAGATCCTCGAAAAGGAGCATCGAGAAGGATGCACGGCCCACCGCCGATTTCGTCCCCGCCATCGGCAGGACGAGCGCCGTCGAAGAGAGCGCGAGCGCGATACCGAGCCCATAGGCGGCGGCGGTCGAAAGATTGCCGAGGAATAGCAGCGCGGTCCCGAGGATGGCGCCCGCGATGAAAAGTTCTGCCGCGCCGATCCCGAACACGAGTTTGCGCAATTGCCACAGGCGGCGGAACGAAAGCTCTAGCCCGATCGAGAAGAGCAGCAGGATGATCCCGAACTCGCCGAACAGCGCGATATCCTCGGTCGAGGCAATGGTGACATGTTTCAGCCACGGATAATCGCCCGCGAGCGCGCCGAGCCCCGACGGCCCGACAAGCAGGCCGACAAGGATGAAGCCGATCACCGGCGATATCTTGAAGCGGGCAAAAGCGGGGATGACGATGCCGGCCGCGCCGAGCACCACCAGCGCGTTGCCGATGGCGGAGGTTTCTGTTTCGGATACCATAAGGGCCGACCTTATGCAGGCCGGCCCCGATTGGCTAGATGGCTATCCCAACCTTTTTGGTTGTTATGCGCCCATTTTCTTCTCGAGATTTTCGACGATGGCTTCGAAGAAGCCTTCGGTGGTCAGCCAATTCTGGTCGGGACCGATCAGCAGCGCGAGGTCCTTGGTCATCTTGCCGCTCTCGACGGTCGCGACGCAGACCTTTTCGAGGTCGTCGGCGAACTTCACCAGCGCCGCATTGTCGTCGAGCTTGCCGCGGTGCTTGAGGCCGCCGGTCCAGGCGAAGATCGACGCGATCGGGTTGGTCGAGGTCGCCTTGCCCTGCTGGTGCATGCGATAGTGACGCGTGACGGTGCCGTGCGCGGCTTCCGACTCGACGGTCTGGCCGTCGGGGGTCATCAGCACGCTGGTCATCAGGCCGAGCGAACCGAAGCCCTGCGCGACGGTGTCCGACTGGACGTCGCCGTCATAGTTCTTGCAGGCCCACACGAACTTGCCCGACCATTTGAGCGCCGAGGCGACCATGTCGTCGATCAGGCGATGTTCGTAGACGATGCCGAGCGCGTCGAACTTCGCCTTGAATTCGGCCTGGAACACTTCCTCGAACAGATCCTTGAAGCGGCCGTCATAGGCCTTGAGGATCGTGTTCTTGGTCGACAGATACACCGGCCATTCGCGGGCGAGACCATAGTTCAGGCTGGCGCGTGCGAAGTCGCGGATCGAATCGTCGAGGTTGTACATGCCCATCGCGACGCCCGCCGACGGGAACTGGAACACTTCCTCGTCGATCAGCGTGCCGTCCTCGCCCTCGAACACGAGGCGCAGCTTGCCGGGGCCGGGGACGCGGAAGTCGGTTGCCTTATACTGGTCGCCGAACGCGTGGCGGCCGACGACGATCGGGTCGGTCCAGCCGGGGACGAGCCTGGGCACGTTCTTCATCACGATCGGTTCGCGGAACACGACACCGCCCAGGATGTTGCGGATCGTGCCGTTCGGCGACTTCCACATCTTCTTGAGGCCGAATTCCTCGACGCGCGCTTCGTCGGGGGTGATCGTCGCGCATTTCACGCCGACGCCATATTTCTTGATCGCGTTCGCGGCTTCGACGGTGATCTTGTCGTCGGTGCGGTCGCGTTCCTCGATGCCGAGATCGTAATAGTGGAGGTCGACGTCGAGATAGGGGAGGATCAGGCGTTCGCGGATCCATTGCCAGATGATCCGGGTCATTTCGTCGCCGTCGAGTTCGACGACCGGGTTGGCTACCTTGATCTTGCCCATGCTTTCAGCCTTTTTCCTTGGGGAGTCGGAGTTGCAGCGGGCCTTAGGCAAAGCGGGGCGATTGATCAACCGCCCCGTGGTTTCCACGCCGGCAACGATCGGGCTGCCTTATCCATTGTCAGTATAGAAGCTGCACCCTAGAAGACTGGTCATGTCCAATATCATATCTTCGAACCGGCCCGGTGGCGGCATCAAATGGCACTGGCCCTCGGTGCATCCCGAAGGGCGCAAGTTCCTGTTAATCGCCGGGATCGTGACCCTCTGCTTCTGGCTGCTCGGCTGGGAAATCCTCGGCTGGCTGATGCTGGGCGTCACGGTCTGGGTCGGTGCCTTCTTTCGCGACCCGGTGCGCGTTACCCCGGTCGGCAACGAGCTGATCGTTGCGCCGGCCGACGGGTTGATCACCCAGATTGCCGAAGTTCCGCCGCCGCCCGAAATCGCCGGAGTCGACGGACTTGGCGCCGCACCGATGCTGCGCGTGTCGATTTTCATGAGCGTATTCGATGTCCATATCAACCGCACGCCGATCGCCGGGGTGCTGCGCAAGCTGGTCTATAGTCCCGGCAAGTTCGTGAACGCCGATCTTGACAAGGCGAGCGAAGAGAATGAGCGCCAGCATTTCGTCGTCGAGCGCGCCGACGGCGTCCGCATCGGATTTACGCAGATCGCCGGCCTTGTCGCGCGGCGTATCATGCCGTTCGTCACCATGGGCAACGAACTGTCGACCGGCCAGCGCGTCGGCCTGATCCGCTTCGGCAGCCGTGTCGATGTCTATCTGCCCGCGGGCACGACGCCGCAGGTGCTGCTCGGCCAGCGGACCCTTGCGGGCGAAACCGTGATCGCGCGGATCGGCACCGCCGCAACGATCGAAGGCATCGGGCAGTAGGATGGCGGATGACGAGCTGGTCGCGCCGGATGCCGCCGGGCGCCGCATCGGCGGTATCAGCCTGCGGGCCTTCGCACCCAATGCGATCACCGCGCTCGCGCTCTGCTTCGGTCTGACCGGCGTTCGCTTCGCGATCGGCGAGGAATGGGAAAAGGCGCTCGCGGCGATCATCTTCGCCGGAGTGCTCGACGGCATGGACGGGCGCATCGCGCGGTTGCTCCGCGCGCAGAGCAAGTTCGGCGCCGAACTCGATTCGCTGTCCGACGTGATCGCCTTCGGCGTCGCGCCAGCGATGATCCTGTTCCTCTGGTCGCTGCAATATGCTCCCAAGTTCGGCTGGACCGCGGCGCTCGCGCTGGCGGTGTGCTGCGCGCTGCGCCTTGCGCGCTTCAATTCTCGGATGGATGCCGAGGTGCAACCGCACAAGTCGGCGGGCTTCAATACGGGTATCCCCGCGCCGGCGGGGGCGGGGCTGTCGTTCGTGCCGGTCTATCTGTGGCTGACGACGGGCAACGACCTGTTCCGCGAATGGTATGTCGTGATGCCGTGGGGGCTTGGCGTTGCCATGCTGATGATTTCGGCGATTCCCACCTACAGCTGGTCGTCGATCCGCCTGCGCCGTTCGTGGCGCCTGTTCGCCCTGGCGGGGGTGGGCCTCCTCGGCGCCGCGCTCGTCACCGCGCCCTGGCCGACCCTGCTGGCGGTCTGCGCCGTTTATACCGCGACGCTGCCGTTCGGGGTCGCGAGCTATGCGAAGGTCAGGCGGCGCGGCTGAGCTGCGGCTGGATGCGAGCCGCGGCGCGAACGGGGCGCAGGGCATCGCGGCGCGCCGGTGAACGGCGCAGCGTCACCTTCTGCGATGCCGGACCGGGAAGCGGTGCCGTCTCGACAGGGAAAGCGCCTTCGCCGAGCAGTGCCGAGAGAATCGCATTCTCGTTATTCTTGAGCATGGCCAGGATCACCGTGACGCCGAGTCCGGCGGCGAGGGCGAAGAGGAGAGCGGCTGCGACCTGAACCATGATCTTGTCCTTCCGGCTTTCTTGTGCGAAACCTTCTGTTAACCAGCGACGGTTTCCATGGGCTTTTTGTTCCATGTTCACGTTTTGTTCTCAACTCTTTTGCGACGAACGGAGTCGCTTTGTCGTCGAATTGAGTCTTCGGCGTTGCGGTGAATGGCGTGCCCGTTCGTTATAGACCCCTTGATTTTTCCGGCCCGCGCCGTTAACGGGCCGCCCATTCCACATGGAAGGCGCACATACCGGTGCCGGGATCATCCGCGTGCGGACCTCGGTTCTTGCCTTCCAGAGGACTAACCGGAAGGAGAAAGACTATGGCGGCACCTGTCGTCACGATGCAGAATCTTATCGAAGCTGGCGCCCACTTCGGCCACCAGACCCATCGTTGGAACCCGCGCATGAAGCCGTATATCTTCGGCGCGCGCAACGGCATCCACATTCTCGACCTGTCGCAGACCGTGCCGCTCTTTGCGCGCGCGCTCGACTTCATCGCCTCGACCTCGGCCGCCGGCGGCAAGGTCCTGTTCGTCGGCACCAAGCGCCAGGCGCAGGGCCCGATCGCCGATGCGGCCCGCGCTTCGGGCCAGCATTTCGTCAACCACCGCTGGCTGGGCGGCATGCTCACCAACTGGAAGACGATCTCGAACTCGATCAAGCGCCTCAAGACGCTCGAAGAGCAGCTTTCGGGCGACACCTCGGGCCTCACCAAGAAGGAAGTGCTCAACCGCACCCGCGAACGCGACAAGCTCGAACTGTCGCTCGGCGGCATCCGCGACATGGGCGGCATTCCCGACGTGATGTTCGTGATCGACGCGAACAAGGAAGAGCTGGCGATCAAGGAAGCCAACGTCCTTGGCATCCCCGTCGTCGCGATCCTCGATTCGAACGTTTCGCCCGATGGCATCGCTTTCCCGGTTCCGGCGAACGATGACGCTGCGCGCGCCATCCGCCTCTACTGCGACGCGGTTGCCCAGGCGGCGACCCGTGGCGGCCAGCAGGCCCGCGCAAACCGCGGCGAAGATCTGGGTGCCGCCGTCGAACCGACCGCCGAGCCGGTGCTCGAAGAAGCTGCCGCTCCGGCGACCGAGGACGAACAGGTCCCGGCCGAAGCCGCTGCCGAAACCGAACGTCAGAGCGACGCATAATCGCTCGGGCATGACGGGGCGGCGCGGCAGGTCCACGCCGTCCCTGTCATCCCTTTGACTTATCGCCCCGCCATGCGCGCGGGCGTCCCGCGGGCCAGAAGGGCTCGCCCCTTTTGAAAGGAAGATTCCATGGCTGAAATTACGGCCGCTCTCGTCAAGGAACTGCGCGACCGCACGGGCGCAGGCATGATGGATTGCAAAAAGGCGCTCGCCGAAAACAACGGCGACATCGAAGCGTCGATCGACTGGCTGCGTACCAAGGGTCTCGCCGCCGCCGCGAAGAAGGCCGGCCGCGTTGCCGCCGAAGGTCTTGTCGGTGTCGTCACCGACGGCAACCGCGGCGCGATGGTCGAAGTGAACAGCGAAACCGACTTCGTCGGCAAGAACGAGCAGTTCCAGGACTTCGTTCGCGACGTGACGCAGGTTGCGCTCGCCGGCAACATCTCGGACATCGAAGCGCTCGCAGCTGCGACTTATCCGTCGGGTGGCACCGTCGCCGAAAAGCTGACCAGCAACATCGCGACGATCGGTGAAAACCAGTCGCTGCGCCGCAGCGTCATCGTTTCGGTGAACTCGGGCGTCGTCACGGGCTATGTCCACAACGCGACCGCGCCCGGCATGGGCAAGATCGGCGTGCTCGTCGCGCTCGAATCGACCGCCGGCGCCGACGTTCTCGAACCGCTCGGCAAGCAGCTCGCGATGCACGTCGCCGCCGCGAACCCGCTGGCGCTGAACGGCGACGACCTCGACGCCGACCTCGTCGCGCGCGAACGCGCGATCGCCGAGGAAAAGGCCGCGCAGTCGGGCAAGCCCGCCGACATCGTTTCGAAGATGGTCGACGGCGCGATCGCCAAGTACCGCAAGGAAAACGCGCTGCTGTCGCAGCTGTTCGTGATGGACGGCAAGACCCCGGTCGCCGAAGTCGTGGCCGCTGCCGGCAAGGATGTCGGTGCGACGATCACGCTCAAGGGCTTCGTTCGCTTCCAGCTCGGTGAAGGCATCGAGAAGGAAGAAAGCGATTTCGCGGCGGAAGTCGCGGCAGCCGCTGGCGTCTAAAAGAGAAGATAAGGATTGCCGCGTCCGTCGCGGTAGTCCGCTTGGCAATGGCGCGTGCCCGCTCTAGGGTGCGCGCCATTCGCTTATTCACCGATTGCATGAGGTTCCCCCCGATCATGACTCTGCCCGGCATGAAACGTATCTTGCTGAAACTGTCGGGCGAGGCGCTGATGGGCTCCAGCCCGTTCGGCATCGACCCGGAAACCGTCGCGAGCATGGCCGCCGAAGTGAAGGCGGCAAAGGATCGCGGGCTCGAAATCTGCCTCGTCATCGGCGGCGGCAACATCTTCCGCGGCATGGCGGGCGCAGCGAAGGGTATGGACCGCGCGCAGGCCGATTATATGGGCATGCTCGCGACCGTGATGAACGCGCTCGCGATGCAGAATGCGCTCGAGCAGCTCGGCGTCGAAACGCGCGTCCAGTCAGCGATCGAAATGGACAAGGTGTGCGAGCCGGTGATCCGCCGCCGCGCCGAGCGCCATATGGAAAAGGGGCGTGTGGTGATCTTCGCCGCGGGCGTCGGTGCCCCCTATTTCACGACCGACAGCGGTGCCGCGCTCCGCGCCGCCGAAATGAAGTGCGATGCGCTGCTGAAAGGCACGAGCGTCGATGGCGTGTACAACGCCGATCCCAAGAAGGACCCCACCGCGGTCCGTTACGATACGCTGGGTTATGACCGCGTTCTCGCCGACAATCTGAAGGTGATGGATGCGAGTGCGGTGGCGCTCTGCCGCGACAATCATATCCCGATCGTGGTGTTCAACATTCGCGAACCCGGCAATCTGGCGCGTGTCCTGGCGGGCGAGGGGGTCTCGACCGTCGTCAGCGACGCTGCCGGCAACGCATAAGAGAGGAAAGACAGATGGCGAAATATGACAAGGCCGACCTCGAACGCCGCATGCACGGCGCGGTCGAATCGCTGAAGAGCGATCTCGCCGGCCTGCGCACCGGTCGCGCGCACACCGCGCTGCTCGATCCGGTGACGGTCGAGGTCTATGGCAGCCACATGCCGCTCAATCAGGTCGCCTCGGTCAGCGCGCCCGAACCGCGCATGTTGTCGGTGCAGGTGTGGGACAAGTCGAACGTCGGCCCGGTCGACAAGGCGATTCGTTCGGCGGGCCTCGGCCTCAACCCCATCGTCGACGGCCAGATGCTGCGCCTGCCGATCCCCGAAATGACGCAGGAACGCCGCAAGGAACTGTCGAAGCTCGCCGGCCAATATGCCGAAAAGGCGCGCGTCGCGGTGCGCAACGTCCGCCGTGACGGCATGGACAACCTCAAGGCCGACGAGAATAAGAAGGAAATCAGCGAGGACGACCGCAAGCGGTCGGAAACCGAGGTCCAGAAGCTGACCGACGCGACGATCGCCGAAATCGATGCCGCCGCGACCGCCAAGGAAAAGGAAATCCTGGGCTAGTGGATCGGTCGGTTTCCGGGACGCTGTACATCGCATGACGACTTCAGCCGCCAGCCACGTCGCACGCCATGTCGCCATCATCATGGACGGCAATGGCCGCTGGGCGAAAAAGCGCCTGCTGCCGCGCGTCGCGGGTCATAAGGCCGGCGTCGAGGCCGTCCGCACGATCGTGCGCGCCGCGGGCGACCTCGGTATCGAGGCGATGACGCTTTACGCGTTCAGTTCCGAAAACTGGAAGCGGCCCGAGGAAGAGGTCAGCGACCTGATGGGGCTGATGAAGCGTTTCATCCTGTCCGACCTCGACGAATTCGCCGCGAACGACGTGAAGCTGAAGGTCATCGGCAACTGGCGCGCGCTTGCGCCCGACGTCGTTGGCCTCATCGACAATGCGCTCGAACGCACGTCGGGCAACAAGCGCACGACGCTTGCCGTCGCACTCAACTATGGCGCGCAGGACGAACTGGTGCGCGCGGCCTCCGCTGCCGCGGCGCAGGGTGAAATCACGGCCGAGGCGATCGAGGCGAACCTCGACACCGCCGACATGCCGCCGCTCGACCTGCTTATCCGCACCTCGGGCGAAGTGCGGTTGTCGAATTTCCTGCTCTGGCAGTCGGCCTATGCCGAACTTTATTTCACCGACAAGTTATGGCCGGATTTCAGCCCGGCCGACCTGAAGGCGGCGCTGGATCAATTTGCACGGCGCGATCGCCGTTACGGGGGACTTTGATTATGGCGGCGGGCAAATCGGACCTGTGGGTACGCATCGGTTCGGCGATCGTGCTGTTCGCGATCGCGGGGACCGCGCTCTGGTTCGGCGGCCTCGCGTTCGGTGTGCTGCTCCTCGTCGGCGGCGCGCTCGTCCTCGTCGAATGGTTCGCGCTGGTTCGCGCGATGACGATCGGCAGTGGCGGCAAGGCGGCACTCAATCTGCTCGGGCCCATCCTCGTTCTTGGTGCGATGGCGGGGCTCTGGTTCATTCGCGACCATCTGGGCATGACCGCGGCGCTCTGGGTCTTCGGCATGGTCTGGGCGACCGACATCGGCGCCTATTTCGCTGGCCGCGCTTTTGGCGGGGCACGCCTCGCGCCGAAAATCAGCCCGTCGAAGACCTGGTCGGGCCTCATCGGCGGCATGGTCGCGGCGCTGATCGCCAGTGCGACGATCGGCGACCGTGCGGGCATCATCGGTGTTCCTTTGTGGATCGGCTTGTTCATGGGGCTGCTCGCGCAGCTCGGCGACCTTGCGCAAAGCTGGATGAAGCGCCGCGCCGGGGTCAAGGATTCGGGCAAGCTCATCCCGGGCCACGGCGGCTTGTTCGACCGCGTCGACGGTGTGCTGCCGGTCGCGCTGCTGCTCGGCTTGCTGGCCTTCGTCGGGCAGATCGCCGTGCGGGCGGCTGGCTGACATGACACGCCGCCTCTCGCTCTTCGGTGCGACGGGATCGGTCGGGCAATCGACCCTCGATCTCGTGCGCCGCGACGGCGAGGCGTGGACCGTCGGCGTGTTGACCGCGAACAGCGACGTCGCCGAGCTGGCGAAGCTCGCGAAGGAATTTCGCCCCGACATCGCGGTGATCGCCGATGAAAGCCGCTACGCCGAACTGGCCGAGGCGCTGGCGGGAACCGACATAGTGGCCGCGGCGGGCGCCGATGCGCTGGTCGAGGCGGCGAAGCGGCCGGCAGACCTCGTGATGGCAGCGATCGTCGGCACCGCGGGGTTGGCGCCAACGATGGCGGCGCTCGAGGCGGGCACCGACGTGGCGCTCGCGAACAAGGAGGCGCTCGTTTCGGCGGGCGAACTGATGACCGCTGCCGCACGGCGGTCGGGTGCGACGATCCTGCCCGTCGACAGCGAGCATAATGCGATTTTCCAGTGCCTCGCCGGCGGGCGCATCGATCAGGTGCGGCGGATCATCCTGACCGCGAGCGGCGGGCCGTTCCGCACGATGAGCGCCGCCGACATGGCCCTCGTCACCCCGGCGCAGGCGGTCGCGCATCCGAACTGGTCGATGGGCGCCAAGATCAGCGTCGATTCGGCGACGATGATGAACAAGGGGCTCGAACTGATCGAGGCGCATCACCTGTTCCCGGTCGGGCTCGACCGCATCGAAATCCTCGTCCATCCGCAGTCGGTGATTCATAGTCTGGTCGAATATATCGACTGCTCGACCCTCGCCCAGCTCGGCTCGCCCGACATGCGTATCCCGATCAGCAGCGCACTCGCCTGGCCGCAGCGCATGGCGACGCCCTGCGCCCCGCTCGACCTCGCCAGCATCGCACGGCTCGATTTCGAGGCGCCCGACGAGGTCTGCTTTCCGGCAACCGCGCTCTGCCGCGCCGCGATCGCCGAGGGCGGCGCGCGCCCGGCGCAGCTCAACGCGGCGAACGAGGTGGCGGTCGCCGCGTTTCTCGCCGGCCGTATATCCTTCCCTGCGATCGTCGATATGGTGCACCGCGTGATTGACGCCGATGCGCCGGCGGTGCCGACCTCGCTTCAGGACATATTCAGCGTCGATGCCGCATCCCGCGCGGCCGCGCAGCATTTTGTGGACCAGTACGAACATGCCTAATGTGCCCATCTGGCTATATTTCGTCGCCTTCCTCGCGGTCCTCGGCCCGCTCGTCTTCGTGCATGAATATGGCCATTATATCGTCGGCCGCTGGTGCGGGGTGAAGGCCGACACCTTCTCGATCGGTTTCGGCCGCAAGATTCTCGGCTGGACCGACAAGCGCGGTACCGAATGGAAGATCGGCTGGCTGCCGCTGGGCGGCTATGTCCAGTTCGCGGGCGACCGAGACGCGGTCAGCCAGCCCGATGCCGGGTGGCAGGACCTGCCCGTCGCCGAGCGCTTGCACACCTTCCCGGCGCAGCCGGTATGGAAGCGCGCACTGATCGTCCTCGCGGGCCCGGTGACCAATTTTCTCTTCGCTATCGCGATCTTCGCCGCGCTCTACATGACCTATGGAATCCCGCAGACGCCGCCGGTGATCGGCGCGGTCGAGCCGCAGAGTTCGGCGCAGGAAGCGGGGCTTCGGGTCGGCGACCGTATCGTGTCGATCAACGGCCGCTCGATGGATGTTTTCGACGATATTCCGCAGACTGTCGCCTATGATCTCGGCAAGCCCGCCGATCTCGTGATCGATCGCAGCGGTGAACGCGTCGCCGTGACGCTGCGGCCGCGCATGATTTCGGAGACCGACCGCTTCGGAAACAGGGGCGAGAGGGCGGTTATCGGCATCCGTTCGGGCGCGCCGGTGTATGGCGCGGTCGGTCCGCTGACGGCGCTCCAGACGGGCGCGGCGCAGACCTGGGGCATCGTCCGGCTGACCGGCGACATATTGGGCCAGTTCGTGACCGGCCAGCGTTCGGTCAAGGAAATGGGCGGGCCGATCAAGATTGCCAAACAGTCGGGGGAAATGGCGACGCTCGGCATTGCCACGCTGATCTTCTTCACGGCCTTCATTTCCATCAATCTGGGGTTCATCAATCTCTTGCCATTGCCGATGCTCGATGGCGGTCATCTGGTCTTTTACGCCTATGAGGCGATCCGGCGCCGTCCCGCGCCCCCTGAGGCGCAGGAATGGGCGTTCCGATTCGGTTTCGCAGCGATCGTCACGCTGATGCTGGTCGTGACTTTCAACGATTTGGGCTCAATTGGCGTGTGGGACGGGATCGCCCGCTTGATTGGATAGCGAGTCTGGGGCAGGGAGTTGCGCGCGAACCCGCGGTCAGGCGGGTTTGTCGCTTTTGAGTTATTTTTTCGGGATGAACAGCGTGGCTTCACACAAATTCTCGGCGCGGACCCAGCTGTCGGCCTTCCTCATGGCAGGTACGATGCTCAGCGCGCCGGTGATGGCGCAGCAGGTCGCGCCGCCGACAGTCCCGGCTCCCGCGCCCGAAGCGGCGCCGGCGGCAACGACGGTCCAGTCGATCACCGTTGTCGGCAACCAGCGTCTCGAGGCGCAGACGATCCTGTCCTATCTGCGTTTGCGCGTCGGCCAGCCCTATGACCGCGCGACGCTCGATCAGGCGCTCAAGGACCTCGCCGCAACCGAATTGTTCAAGGATTTCCAGATCACCGACAATGCCGGTGCGCTGCAGATCCAGGTCACCGAGAACCCGGTGATCAACCGCGTCATCCTCGAAGGCAACAAGCGCCTCAAGGAAGACAAGATCCGTCCCGAGATCAAGCTCGCGCCGCGCCAGATCTTCACGCGCTCGAAGGTCCGCGCCGACGTCGCGCGCATCATCGAACTCTACAAGCGGCAGGGTCGCTTCGCCGCGACGGTCGAACCGAAGATGGTGTCGCTCGACCAGAACCGCGTCGACGTCGTGTTCGAAATCAACGAAGGGCCGAAGTCGAAGGTCCGCCAGATCAACATCATCGGCAACGAGAAGTTCAGCGACGGCGACCTCAAGGACGAGATGGCGACCAAGGAATCGGGCCTGCTGACGATCCTGTCGTCGAACACCAGCTACGATCCCGATCGTCTGGCTTATGACCAGCAAAAGCTGCGTCTCTTCTACCTGCAGAACGGCTATGCCGATTTCCGTGTCATTTCGGCGGTCGCCGAGCTGACCAGCAACAAGCAGGACTTCATCATCACCTATGTCGTCGAGGAAGGCGAACGCTACAAGTTCGGCGACGTCGACGTGAAGAGCGAGCTGCGCGACTTCCAGCCCGAAATGCTGAAGAAGCTGCTGCCGATGAAGAAGGACGACTGGTACGACGCGAAGCTGGTCGAAGACACCGTCGAGAGCCTGAGCGAGACCGCGGGCCTGTTCGGCTACGCCTTTGCCGATATCAATCCCGAATTCCGCCGCGATCCCGAAACGCGGACGATGCAGATCACCTTCAACGTCGCCGAAAGCCCGCGTACCTATGTCGAGCGCATCGACGTCAACGGTAACACGCTGACCCACGACAAGGTCGTGCGCCGCGAATTCCGCCTGAACGAAGGCGACGCCTTCAACAGCTTCGGTATCAAACGCACCGAGAACCGCCTGAACAGTCTCGGCTATTTCCAGGAAAATCTGGAAATCGAGCGCAAGGAAGGCAGCGCGCCCGACCGCATCGTCCTCGAAACCAATGTCGAGGAAAAGCCGACCGGCGAACTTTCGCTGTCGGCCGGTTTCTCGTCGATCGAGAATTTCCTGCTCCAGGCGTCGATCCGCCAGCGCAACTTCCGCGGCCTCGGTCAGCAGTTGCAGGCCTCGGTCAACTATTCGAGCTATTCGAAGTCGATCGAACTCGGCTTCACCGAACCTTATCTGTTCGACCGCAACATCTCGGTCGGCGGCAGCATCTATCGCCGCGATCTGAACTCGTTCAACTTCATCAACAACGATCGCCGCACGACCTTCGAACAGGTGACGACGGGCTTCCAGCTCAACGCCGGCGTGCCTCTCACCGAATTCATGTCCTTCTTCGCGCGCTACAGCCTCAATTATGACGATGTAACGCTCGACCGCGGCCTCTATTATTTCGGCGGCGAGTGCGATCCCTTCGTTGCGGGCCGCTATCTCTGCGACGCGATCGGCAAGCGGACGACGTCGCTCGTCGGCTATACGCTGGCCTATGACGACCGCGATAACCGCCTGCGTCCGACGCGCGGCCAGTCGCTTTCGCTCAGCCAGGATTTCGCGGGCCTCGGCGGCAGCGTCAAATATGTCCGCACCCGCGCCAACGCGTCGAAGCACTTCAACCTCGGCAGTCGTTTCATCCTGAACCTGTCGGCCGAGGGCGGTTATATCTATCCGTTCGGCGGCCGTCCGACGCCGACCAGCGACAAGGTCCGCCTGACCGACCGCTTCTTCCTCGGCGAACCGCAGATGCGCGGCTTCGACATCCGCGGCGTCGGCCCGCGCGTCATCCGCTACGGCGTCGACAACACGGACCCTGCGAATCCGAAGGTCATCACCGACGGCAGCGATCGCGGCCAGATCGACGATGCGCTCGGCGGTCGCGCTTATTATCAGGGTCGTCTCGAACTCGATATTCCGCTCGGCACCGGTGCCAAGGAACTGGGCCTGCGGCCGTCGATCTTCCTCGACGTCGGGTCGGTGTTCAGCGTGAAGCGCCCGACGCTGACGACGCTTGCGACTTTCACCGATCCCGCCGACGGCCTGACCAAGAATCTCTGTCGCAACTCGACGACGGGCAGTGTCAGTTTCGGTACGCTGGGCGCACCGATCGACCACGACAACAACCCGGCCACGCCGCCGGTGCCGCAGACGGCCTATACGAACTGCCCCGACGGGACGACGTCGAACCTGTCGCCGTTCGAGGAACGCTTCTTCGGTGATACGTGGATGCCGCGCGTCTCGATCGGCGCCGGTGTCAACTGGAACTCTCCTTTCGGTCCCTTCCGGATCGACTTCGCTTACGCCCTTCGCAAAGAAGAGGGCGATGATACCAAACGCTTCTCATTCAACGTAGGAACCCAATTCTAATGAAGAAAATTCTTGTCGCTTCGGCTCTTGCCGTTGCCGCCGTGTCGGTTTCGCCGATGTTCGCCGCTTCGGCGACGGCTCAGTCGACCAAGGGTTCGGCAGTCGCCGATCTCGAAGTCGCCGTCGCCCAGTCGAACGCCTACAAGACGGCCGTGACCCAGATCGGCACGACCTATAAGACGCAGATCGACCAGGTCGAAGCGCGCAGCCAGACGCTCGAAGCCGAACTCAATGTGCTGCGTGCAAAGGCCAATGAGGAATCGAAGAAGACGCCGCGCAATCAGGCGGCTCTCGATGCCGCGGTCAAGGCGTTCCAGGACAAGTCGGCGGCGGCGCAGCGCGAACTGGGCCAGTTGTCGCAGCCCTATGAAGTCGCGCGTACCTACGCGATCGACCAGATCAGCGTGCGTCTCGACGAGGCGGTCAAGGCCGGCATGACCAAGCGCAAGGTTGACCTCCTGCTCAGCTACAACCCGCAGATCGTTCTCGCCGCCGAAAAGAATGTCGACATCACCGATGCGATCGTCGCCGAACTCAACACGCTTGTTCCGAACGTCCAGATCGTTCCGCCGGCCGGTTATCAGCCCGGCCAGTTGATGCAGCAGAAGAATCAGGCCGCCGCTAACGCGGCCCGCGCTGCGCAGGGTACGGCACCGGCGACGCCGGCAGCGCCCGCCGGCACCGCGCCGACCACGCGCTAAACGCCATGACGGACGGGGAAAACGCGGCAGGGGCGATGGGCCCGGTGGATATCCGCCGGATCCTGACGCTGCTGCCGCATCGTTATCCGATGCTGCTCGTCGACCGGGTGGAATCGATGGTGAAGGATACCTCGATCCACGCGGTCAAGGCGGTGACGATGAACGAGCCCTTTTTTCAGGGGCATTTCCCCGGCCGGCCAATCATGCCCGGCGTCCTCATCGTCGAGGCGCTGGCGCAGGCCGGCGGCATTTTGGCAGTTGAATCGCTCGGCCTCGGCGGCTCGGGCAAGCTGGTCTATTTCATGGGCATCGACGGGGTGAAGTTCCGCAAGCCCGTCGAACCCGGCGTGCTGCTCGACCTGCACGTCACCATCCTTCAGGCGAAGCGGAATATCTGCAAGTTCGAAGGCAAGGCGATGCTGGGCGGCCAGCTGGCGACCGAATGCCAGTTCACCGCGATGATCGCCGATCCGCCGAGCGACTAAGCAACGCTTGCAAATTCAGGCTTTCGTCGTTAGGGGCAGCCGCTTCGCGGGCCCCGTGACGGGGAAAGCATCGACTCAGCTGCCGGTCGGTAACCGGCGGCGCAGGAGCCAAGAGACATGAAAAAAGACACGCACCCCGATTATCACATGATCACGGTCAAGATGACCGATGGCACCGAATATCAGACGCGCTCGACCTGGGGCAAAGAGGGCGACGTGATGACGCTCGAAATCGACCCGACGGCGCACCCGGCATGGACCGGCGGCACGGGCCGTATGCTCGACGCGGGCGGCCAGGTTGCGAAGTTCAACAAGCGCTTCGGTGGTCTCACCCTCAAGCGCTAAGCCGTGCCCCCGCGAAAGGGGGATCGGCTTCAGCCCAAAACCTTTGCAAGCGCGCTTTGCCACCCGGCAAGGCGCGTTTTGCGTTTGGCGGCGTCGAGCGCGGGCGTGAAGCGCGTTGCGGTCCCGCGCATCGCCTTTGCGGCGCTTGCCAGATCGGGATAGAGGCCCGCGCCGGTGGCTGCGAGCATCGCGGCGCCCAGCGCCGTACTCTCGACGAAATCGGGCCGCTCGACGACGATATCGAGCATATCGGCCAGATCCTGCGCCATCCAGTCGTTCGCCGCCATGCCGCCATCGATCCGTACCTCGGCCCAGTCGACGCCGTCGGCGGCGAAGGCCGACTTGAGGTCGTGCGCCTGATAGGCCTGCGCTTCGAGCGCGGCGCGCGCAACATGCGCCTTGCCGGTGGCGAAGCTCAGGCCCGACAGCGCCGCGAGCGCATCGGGGCGCCAGTGCGGGGCGCCGAGACCGGCGAGGGCGGGAACCAGATAGACGCCGCCATTGTCGGCGACCGAGCGCGCGAGGCCCTCGCTCTCGCCGGCACTCGCGAGCAGGCCCAGCCCGTCGCGGAGCCATTTGATCAAGCTGCCCGCGACGAACACCGATCCTTCGAGCGCATAGCTGCGGCTATCGCCTTCCTGCACCAGCACGGTTGCTAGCAGGCGGTTCGTCGATTGGGGGCGCGCGGTGCCGCTCGCCGACAATATGAAGGCGCCGGTGCCGAAGGTCGCCTTGGTTTGCCCCGGCGACAGGCACGCCTGCCCGATCGTCGCCGCCTGCTGGTCGCCCGCCATGCCGCAAATCGGGATGGCGCCGCCGAACAGCGCGGGATCGGTGGTGCCGACCGTCGTTGTACAGCCGGTGATTTCGGGGAGCAGGCCCATCGGCACGCCGAGCAGGTCGCACAGTTCGCTGTCCCAGCCGCCCTTGCCGTTGATGTCCATCAGCAGCGTACGCGATGCATTGCTCGCATCGCTGACATGCACGCCGCCGGTGAGGCGATAGACCAGATAGGATTCGACCGTGCCCACCGCGAGCCGGTCGCCGGCCTCGCGAAGCTGCGGCCAGTTCTCCAGCGCCCAGCCGATCTTCGTTCCCGAAAAATAGGGATCGAGCAGCAGCCCGCTCTTCGCTTGTGCCATCGCTTCATGGCCGGCCTTTTTCAACGCCGCGCAGTCGGCTGCCGAGCGCCTGTCCTGCCACACGATCGCATGCGCCAGCGGTTCGCCGGTCGCGCGGTCCCAGAATACCACCGTCTCGCGCTGGTTGGTGATCCCGATTGCGGCGATCTGGTGGGCGCCGCCGGCTTGCGCGATCATCTCGCGCGTGCAGGCGAGCGTCGCCTCCCAGATTTCGGCCGCGTCATGTTCGACGAGGCCGGGGGCGGGATAATGCTGCCGGATCTCGCGCTGCGCGCTGCCGAGCGGGGTGCCGTCGGCGCCGAAAAGCATCGTGCGCGTCGACGTCGTGCCTTCGTCGATGACGATGATCTTCTCGGCCATGATGCTCTCCCTGTTTCGCATTTGATGACGAAAGAAGGGCGCGGCGACAAGGTGCGCGACACTTACATTCGTAACCGACTTGCAAAATTGCGCCCCATATGCCATATATTGTGCAGCGCAGCATGGCGGGATCACCCGCCGCAACCACCGGCAGCGTGATTTCCCGCCCATATTCAGGCGCGGGCGAGCCGGACCAGCGCTTTGTCCCCAGAGGCACCCTTTCACGCGGGTCGTTTCGAACCCGCGGCCGTGCGCCGTCCGTTCGATCCGAACGGACGTCATGCGCGTCGCCCTATGTGAGTATCTTATGACGACTTTTAACGACTTTGGCCTGCACGCCGACATCAACCGTGCGCTTGCCGCCAAGGACTATACCCAGCCGACCCCGATTCAGACGCAGGCGATTCCGCCGCTGATGAAGGGCCGCGACCTGTGCGGCATCGCGCAGACCGGTACCGGCAAGACTGCGGGCTTTTCGCTGCCCTCGATCCACCACCTGATCACCTATCCGCACAAGACCAATCCGCGCAGCTGCCGGATGCTCGTGCTCGCGCCGACGCGTGAACTCGCGGCGCAGATCGCGCAGAGCTGCCGCGATTACGGCCGCTTTACCAAGCTGCGCGTCTCGACCGTCTTTGGCGGCGTGCCGATCAACAAGCAGATCCGCGACCTCGCGCAGGGCGTCGAAATCCTCGTTGCCACCCCGGGTCGCCTGCTCGACCTGATCGACCAGCGCGCGCTGCGCCTCGACGATGTCGAAATCTTCGTCCTCGATGAAGCCGACCAGATGATGGACATGGGCTTCATCCATTCGCTGCGCCGCATCGCGAAGCTGCTGCCCTCGCGCCGCCAGAACCTCTTCTTCTCGGCGACGATGCCGAAGGAAATCGCGCACCTCGCCGAACAGTTCCTCGAGGATCCGGTGACCGTGTCGGTGACGCCGCAGGCGACCACCGCCGAAAAGATCCGCCAGTTCTCGACCTTCGTCGAGCAGAAGGAAAAGCAGGCGCTGCTCCACCACGTCATCAAGACGTCGGACATCGACCGCGCGCTGATCTTCACCCGCACCAAGCATGGCGCCGACCGCGTCGTCCGCCACCTCAAGGGCGCCGGCATCGAAGCTTTCGCGATTCACGGCAACAAGAGCCAGGCGCAGCGCACGACCGCGCTGCAGGCCTTCCGCTCGGGCCAGGTGCGCCTGCTCGTCGCGACCGACATCGCCGCACGCGGTATCGACGTGTCGGGCGTCAGCCATGTGATCAATTTCGAGATCCCGAATGTTCCCGAACAATATGTCCACCGCATCGGCCGCACCGCGCGCGCCGGCGCCGAGGGCATCGCGATCAGCTTCGTTGCTCCCGACGAGCGGACCTATCTGCGCGATATCGAGCGCGTCACCCGCACCAAGTCCGAACCGATGGCGCTGCCCGAGGGCTTCAACGAACTCGTGCGCAACCTGCCCAAGCCTGCGGCCCCGCCGCGCGACACCGGCAGCAAGGGCCGCAACCCGCAGCGCCAGCGCGACGAAGCGCTCGCCGGGCGCGGAGAGGGCGGTCGTGGCGGCAACCAGCCGAGGGGCGATCGCGGTCCGCGCCGCGATGGTCCCGCCGCCGACGGCCAGCCGCAGCGCAAGCGGCGCTTCCGCCCGCGCAACAAGAGCGTCGGCGCGCACAAGGGCGCGGTCAAGCGCGTCGGTTGACGCTTGCCGTCCATCCGCTAGACCCTTCGCCCGACACGATAACGGGCGAAGGGGTAGCGGATGACGAACGGCGACGACGGGGCGGTAATCGATACCCGGCAGAGCGAGCGCAAGGTCATCCTGGCCTCGTCGCTCGGCACGGTGTTCGAATGGTATGATTTCTACCTCTACGGCCTGCTGGCGACCGTCATCTCGGCGCAATTCTTCTCGGGCGTCAACGAGACTACCGGCTTCATCTTTGCGCTCGCGGCCTTTGCCGCGGGCTTTGCGGTAAGGCCCTTCGGAGCGCTCGTGTTCGGGCGCATCGGCGATCTCGTCGGACGCAAGAACACTTTTCTTGTCACCATGGGGCTGATGGGGGCGTCGACCTTCCTCGTCGGCGTCCTGCCAAGCTACGCCTCGATCGGTGTCGCGGCGCCGATCATGCTGGTGCTGCTTCGCCTGGTTCAAGGGCTCGCGCTTGGCGGCGAATATGGCGGCGCTGCCACCTATGTCGCCGAACATGCACCCGACGGCAAACGTGGGCTTTTCACCAGCTTCATCCAGACGACCGCGACGCTCGGCCTGTTCGCCGCGCTCGGCGTTGTGATTCTGATCCGCTCGGTTCTTGGTGAAACCGCCTTCGCCGACTGGGGCTGGCGCATTCCCTTCCTGATTTCGGTGATCCTCCTCGGCGTGTCGCTCTGGATCCGACTCCAGCTCGAGGAAAGCCCTGTCTTCAAGCAGATGAAGGAAGAGGGCACGACGTCGAAAGCGCCGCTGACCGAAGCCTTTGGCCGCTGGGAAAATCTGAAATGGGTGATCGTCGCCCTGTTCGGGGCCGTCGCGGGGCAGGCGGTGGTCTGGTACTCGGGTCAATTCTATGCGCTCTTCTTCCTGGAAAAGACGCTGAAGGTCGACGGCGCGACCGCGAACATCCTGATCGCCATCGCGCTCGCGCTCGGCACGCCATTCTTCATCTTCTTCGGCTGGCTGAGTGACAAGGTCGGCCGCAAGCCGATCATCCTCGCGGGCTGCGCGCTTGCCGCGCTCACCTATTTCCCCGCCTTCCAGATGCTAACCAGCGCCGCGAACCCTGCGATGGCGAAGGCCCAGCAGAATGCCGCGGTGATCATGGCGGCCGACCCCGATGCCTGCGCCTTCCAGTTCGACCCGATCGGCCGCAACAAGTTCGAAAGCACTGGCTGCGACATCATCAAATCGACGCTGGCAAAGGCGGGCGTCAGCTACACCGCTTTCACGCGCGAGCGGATGACGGGCGACCCGGCGCGGGTACGGATCGGCTCGCGGGTGCTCGCCGCGCCCGACCCCTGGCGGTTGGCCGAGGAGGATCGGGCGAACGCCATCGCATCATTCCGTGCCGAACTCGCCGATGCGCTGACCGACGCTGGCTATCCGGCAAAAGCCGATCCGAAGGCGATCAACAAGCCGCTCGTTGTCGCGATCCTCTTCTACCTCGTGTTGCTGGTGACGATGGTCTACGGCCCGATCGCCGCGCTGTTGGTCGAGCTGTTCCCGAGCCGCATTCGCTACTCCGCCATGTCGCTGCCCTATCATATCGGCAATGGCTGGTTCGGTGGTTTCCTGCCGACGACCGCCTTCGCGATGGTCGCGGCGACGGGCAATATCTATTACGGGCTTTGGTATCCGGTCGTCATCGCGGTGATCACGCTCATTGTCGGCTTGCTCTTCCTGCCCGAAACCTTCCGCCGTTCGATCCATCATTAGGGTCATGACCCTAAAGCTGGATTGACGAGGCGGGCCCTTGCGTTACCATCGCAGGCAGCCTTGAGGGGGGCGTGATGATTGCCGACGACGACGAATTCGATCCGCCGCCACCGCGGCGCCCGCTGCTCCGTCGCAAGCGGGTCCTGATCCCGCTCGGGCTGTTGCTCGCGATCCTTGCCGCTTTCCTCGCGCTTCGCACCTCGGACACCGACCGCGACGAGATGATCGCCAAATATGGCGGACCCGACGCGGCCTTCGTCTCGGGCCCCGCGGGCCAGCGAATCCATTACCGCGATCAGGGCAAGCGCGACGGTCCCGCGATCGTCCTGCTCCACGGGTCGAACAGCAGCCTCGATACATGGGAACCGCTTGTGAAGCGGCTGGGCGGGACATACCGGATCGTCACGCTCGACCTGCCCGGGCATGGCCTGACCGGCAGCACGCCCGACAAGGATTACAGCGCGGCCGGGATGATAGCCGCGGTCGACGTCGTCGCGGCGAAAACCGGGCTCGACCATTTCATTCTCGGCGGCAATTCGATGGGCGGCTGGGTCGCCTGGCGCTACGCGCTCGCGCAGCCCGGACGTGTCGATGCGCTGTTGCTGCTCGATGCCGCTGGCATGCCGCTGCGCAAGGGCGAAAAGGCGCCGCCGTCGAATATCGGGTTCCGCGTGCTCGAATATCCGTTTGGCCGCTGGCTCGCGACGCAAATCACACCGCGCGCGCTGGTCGAGGAATCGCTGCGCGGGTCGGTCGAACGACAGGCGATCGTCGACGATGCGATGATCGATCGTTACTGGGAATTGCTGCGCTTCCCCGGCAATCGCGAGGCGACGGTGCTGCGCGCGCGCATGGACCGCGAACCCGCGATGGCGGCGCGGGTTGGTGAGATCGAGGCGCCGACGCTGATCCTGTTCGGCGACAAGGACCGGTTGATCAATCCGACGGCGGCGAAGACGTTCAACGAACGTATCGCGGGGTCGGAGGTCGTGCTGTTGCCCGGTATCGGCCATTTGCCAATGGAAGAAGCGCCCGACGCCACGGCCCGGACGATCGCCGATTTCCTTACGCGGCGGCTTGCGCCGTCGCCGGCAGGTCCAGAAACGCGCTGATCCGCGCCGCGATCGCGGCCGCGTGGGTAAAGGGAAAGAGGTGCGATCCCGGCACCATTTCGAGCAGCGCGCCGTCGATCTGCTCGGCCAGCATCTGGCCATAACAGGCGGGCATCACGCCATCCTGTTTCCCTGCCAGCACCAGCGTCGGAATATTCTTCAGGCCGGACAGGAAAGCGACGCTCGTCCAACCCGCCATCGCCGCGGTCTGATATGCGATACCAAGCGGCGTCGCGGTCTGGATCTTCAGGCCGCTCGCCAGCATGTCGTCGTCGAACATCGCGGCCCAGCCGATGCCCGGCGCGCCCATGACGGGGGTCGTCGCCATCAATATCATCCGGCGCACGCGGCCCGGAAACTGGATCGCGATCTGCTGCGCCAGCGCGCCGCCCCAACTGAAACCGGCAAGGTCGACCTGCTTGTGGCCCAACCGGTCGGCGATCTCCATCACGACGGCGGCGATCGTCGGCGCGCCGTAGGGGAGAAGCGCGTCGGGCGATCCGCCGACGCCGGGCATGTCGAGTGTCCACACCTCGCGGCCGTGAATCTGGGCGAGCAGCGGAGCGGCGGCCGCGAGATCGGCGCCGATCCCGTTCAGGAACAGCAGCGGCGTACCGGGCGTGCCCTCACGCCAGCGTGCGACCCGCAGCGACAGGCCGTAGACATGCTCGGTGCTGATGGCCGGCCGGCCGCTGATCCTGCTCATGCGCTGTGCCTTCGCATATCCTGATGACAGGCGAAAGGCCGTCGTGGTTCAGCCGGCTCGTTTTGCTGCGTCGGCGGCCGCCTGTTCGTAACGCAGGCAATCGAATATTTTCGCGCCCGCAAGGAATACCGAACCGGTGCAGGCGAGCAGCAACAACTTGCCGCCCGTGCCAGGATATTCATGGATATAGGCCGCACCGCGCGCCATCGCGCCGACCGCCAGCGCATAGATGATGAGGCAGGCCTCGAAACGGGTCTTGATGACGAACAGGCGTCCGATCTTTTTCAGCATCACCATAGCCTAAGCAAGCGCCGTGCCACTGGCGCAAATGCGGGATTCGGCGCGCCGGGCTTATGGTAAACTGTAAGTTAATCCGACAAATTAGGGAAGTGACGCGCAATCCCTACCGCCGCTTCGAGGCGATCGCATCGAGGAGGGCGTCTTCATATCGTTCGGCGATAACAGGCCAGTCGAGGGACGCAGCGGCGGCGAGGCAGGCGGGGCGCTGCGCATCGACGCGGGCGGGGTCGGCGAACAATTCGGCCAGTTTCCCGGCTAGCGTCGCGGCATCGACCCGGTCGAGCCAATATCCCGTCATGCCTTCGTCGATGAGCGCGGGGTCGATGCCCTGCGGGTGCCGGAAGGCGACCACGGGAAGGCCGCAGGCGTGCGCCTCGTGCACCGCGATGCTGCCGCCCCCCTCGCTCGTCGACGGCTGGACGCTGATCCATCCCTCGCGCATCCGGGCAAATGCGGTGCGGGCATCCTCGACCGTCCCGGTAAATTCGACCCGCCCGGCGACACCCAGCGCATCGGCCAGGGCTTCCAGCCGGTCTTGCTCGGACCCGCCGCCGAGAATGGTCAACCGCGCGTCGGGATGGCCGCTCGCCAACAGCGCAAAGGCTTCGATCAGCAGATGCACATTCTTGTGGGGGACCAGCCGGCCCCAATAGACGATCTCGCCAAAACGCCGCACGGTAGGCCCGGTGCCGATGTCGTTCAGCGCGACGCCATTGGGCAGGTCGCGCAGCCTTGCCGGATCGGCCCCCCGTTCCAGCGCTGCCGTGCGCGTCTGCGGCGATATGCACGCGATCATGTCGGCGCGGCGCAAGATCGCGCGCTCGATCGCGCGCCCGACGCCGCCGATCGCCCCGCCATAATAGCTGCGCCAGAATTCCCCCCATACCTCCCAGCAATCGACGATGATAGGGACATGGTGCGGCGTGCGCCACCGGGCGATGAAATAGTGCAGCCATGGCGTCTGGCCGAGCAGCACGACATCGGCCTCGGGCCAGTCGGCGCGATACAGTCCCCACAGGAAACGCGCGGTCCGCCACAGCCCGCGCCGCGGTGTCGAACGCGGCGGCGGTTCGCGTCCGACGCCCGTGACACGCACGCCGCCCGTCATCTGACCGGCCGCGCCATCGTCGCCGACAAGTCCCAGCCAGTCGACCTTCCATCCGCGCGCGGCCAGGCCCTGCGCGATGGCACCGAGCCGGGTCTCGGCGCCGCCCTTTCGCCAGGGCGGCACCCCGTCATAGACGATCAGCACGCGTTGCGGGCGGCTGGCCGCGCCGTCACGCACGATGGAGGTGCGCGATCTCGCTGTGCCGGCCCGATTCCTCGTCGTGGCTTTGCCAGGGCCAGCGGGCGCCGTGGTCGGCGAACCAGCCGATCGTCCGGCGCAGTCCTTCGTCGAGCGGGACCTGCGGCGTCCAGCCGGTCAGCGCGCGGAGCTTCCCGTTGTCGCACCGGATGACATCGATCTCGTTGCGGCGGAACCGCGCTTCGTCGCTGTGCACGACCGGGGTTTCGTGTCCCATCAGCCGTCCGATGCGCTCCGCGAGCGTGCCGATGTCGATCCCGACGCCGGACCCGACATTGACGACATCGCCGGCGGAGGTGGATGCGGTCAGCAACAGGCGCAATGCCTCTGCGCTGTCTTCGACGAAGGTCAGGTCGCGGACGGGGCGAATGTCGCCGATCGACACGTCCGCCGAGTGGTAAAACTGGTCGATCAGTTCGGGAACGATATAGGCGTGGGTTTCGCGCGGGCCATAGCAGTTGAACATGCGGGCGATCAGTGTGGGAACGCCATGTTCCAGCGCGAATGTCTCCATCAGCCGGTCGGCGGCGAGCTTCGACACGGCATAGGTGTTGGCGGCGCCAAGCGTGCTTTCCTCGTCGAGAGCGATGCTCTGGCTGCCATAGACCTCGGCCGTGGACAGGTAGAGGAATTTGACGATTCCCGGTTGCCGGCACGCCTGGAGCAGGTTGAGATGGGCGTCGAGATTATTGCGAAAGAAGCGGGCCGGCGCATGATAGGCGGCGGGGATATAGGTATCACCGATGCAACTGACGACATGCGTCGGCTGGACCTTCATGACCACCGCGCGGATATCTTCCGCGATCGATGCGTCGCATTCGACGATGTTCACCGATGCCGCGACCTCGGCGAGATTGGACCGCGCCCCGGCGAGGAAATTGTCGACGACCGTGACCCGGTGGCCATGCGATACGAGATTCCGGACCAGACTGGAGCCGATAAAGCCTGCGCCTCCGGCAACCAGGATATTCAAACCCATCATGTTTCTCCCCGCGGCAACTTTGCCTAACCCGCGCGGTTTCGCAATATGTCGATGAGCGCGGAGCAGACTTCGTCGACCGTTGCGAGGGGGAGGTCGGCGCCGCAGGGCAGATAAAATCCGGCGTCGGATATCCGCTCGGCAACCGGGAAGGCATTGCCCGCGAAACGACCCTCGCGTTCGAACACGGGCTGGCGGTGCATCGGCCAGAAGAAGGGGCGCGCTTCGATCCCGCGCGCGGCAAGCAGCGCGATCACGCCGTCGACATCGGCGCGGTTCGCATCGCGGAGCAGCATGCCGGCGGCCCAATAGCTGTTCGGTCCCTGCGCGAGCGCCATCGGCGGCAGGACGAGTTCGTCGATATGTTGCAGCCGGTCGCGATAGGCGAGGCCGATCGCACGCTTGCGGGCAAGCCGCGCCTCGAGCCCATCGAGCTGGGCGAGCCCGAACGCTGCGGCAAGGCTGCCAAGTCGGTAATTCCACCCGATGTCGTCATGGACGAAGCGCCGGTCGGGCTGGGCGCCAAGGTCGCGATAGGCGCGCGCGCGCGCTGCGATCGCAGGGTCGTCGGTCAGCACCATGCCGCCTTCGCCGGTGGTGACATTCTTGTTCGCGAAAAAGCTGAAGCTGCTGACCGCGCCGAAACTGCCGCAAGGCCGCTCGCGACAGGTGGCGCCGATCATCTGCGAAGCGTCCTCGACGATGACGATGCCGTGGCGCATCGCGAGCGCCTCGAACGCCTCCATATCGGCCGGCAGCCCGTAAAGGTGCGGCATCATGATTGCACGCGTCCGCGTCGTGATGCGCCGTTCGGCGTCGGCGGGGTCGATGCACCAGCTCGATGGCTCCGAGTCCGCCAGCACCGGGGTCGCGCCGACGCGCAGGATCGCAAGCGCGCAGGAAATGATCGTGTGTGCCGGCAGCACGACCTCGTCGCCCGCGCCGATCCCGAGCGCCGCCAGCGCCACTTCCAGCGCGGCGCTGCCATTGCTGACCGCGATCCCGAAACGCCGTCCGGCGCGCGCGGCCACGGCCGCCTCGAACCGTTCGATCCACGGCCCGCGCGACGAGATCCAGCCTTCCTCAAGGCATTGCTTCAGCAGCCGCTCCTCTTCGCCCGATAGGCTGGGGCTGCTGACGGGAACGGGCCGCTTTTCCGGCATTCGCGATCAGGCGAGTTCGCCGAGATCGAGCCGGTCGAGCAGCGCCGCGCGCGCCTTGCGGACATCGGACGCCAACGCCGCCGAAGCGAGGTCGCCGGGAGCGATCGCCTCGGGCCAATGTTTCGCGACGACCTCCGCGATCCGGTCGAGTTTCGCCTCGTCGGCGATGAAGCGCGGGTCGACCGTCGCTGGATCGGCAACGACGCGCAGGCGAAGGCAGGCGGGACCGCCGCCGTTCGCCATCGACTGACGGACGTTGACCGGCAGTAGCCGGCGGATCGGGCCATTGCCGGCTACATGCGCCTTGAGCCAGTTCCACACGGCGGGCGTGTCCTGCGCCTCGGTCGGCAGCACCAGCCCCATGCCGCCGCCGTCGGGCAGGCTGACCAGCTGGGCGTTGAACAGATAGGATTTGATCGCGTCGGGCAGGGTCACCGCGCTCGCGGGAACTTCGACGATCTCGACCGCAGGGAAGGCCGCGCGGATTTCGGCGTGTGCGCCCTCGCGGTCTTCGAACGCCGTCTCGTGGGTGAACAGCACATGCTCGTTCGCGACCGCAACGACATCGTTATGGAACGCGCCGCCCTGGATCGCAGTATCCGACTGGCGGATGAAGAGCGTGCGCGCGGGATCGAGTCGATGGTGGCGTGCGATCGCTTTCGACGCGTCGAGATGCTGGCGCGCGGGGAAGCGCCCGCCACCGACGCCATAGACGAAGATTTCGACGCCTTGCCCGTCGTGACCGCTGCACAGCCGCATATGGTTCGCCGCGCCCTCGTCGCCGAAGGGCGCTGGGACAGGGGCATGTACGGCAAAGGCGGCGTGCGCGAAAGCCAGACGAAGCTGCGCCAGCGTGCCCGGCCATTCATGGCTGCGATGCGGCATGGTGACGAGGTTCGCGACGGTCAGGTGGCATTTGCCATCGGCGCTGTCGGGGGCGGGCGAGACGGTCGCGGCGTTTGCGGCCCACATCGACGAAGCCGACCAGGCCTGCGCGCGCAAATGACCTTCGGCCTCCTCGGTCGTCGTGCCCAGCGCCTCGAGCCATTTCGCATCGGGACGATCGAGCGGCATGAAGAAACCCTGCGGCAGGCCAAGCGTGAGATTGTGGCGCATCTTTTCGATGCCCTGCAGCGCCGCGGCGCGCGGTTCCGACACATCGCCGGCATTGTTTGCCGACGCGATATTGCCGCGGCTGAGGCCGGCATAATTGTGGCTGGGACCGATGATCCCGTCGAAATTGATCTCGTTGAGCATGGTCTAGCGTCCGATCCAGCTGATTTTGTGGCCGGCTTCGACGTTCAAAATGCGTGCGGTCTCGGCGTCGATCGTGCCGTCGGCACCGACCTTGCCGAAACAGCAACGGAAATCGGCGAGCCGCCCGGTCGCGATCAGCGCATCCTCGCCGCCTTCGGCAACGCCCGCTACCTCGACATGTTTCGCATCGCGGATGCTCGCGACCTGGTCGGTGCGCGCCGTCATCGTCGGACCGCCGTCGAAGATGTCGACGTAATTTTCGAACGCGAAGCCCTCATTCTCCAGCATGCGCATCGCGGCGCGCCCGGTGGGGTGGGGGACGCCGATCACGCTGCGCGCATGATCGCCCAGCATCGCGATATAGACCGGATGCTTCGGCATCAGGTCGGCGATGAACTGGTTGCCGTGCACGGCGTTGAACTGGTCGGCTTCCTGGAAATTCATCCCGAAGAATTTGCCTGCGACCCCATCCCAGAAGGGCGACCCGCCGGCCTCGTCGATGACGCCGCGCAGCTCGGCGAGGATGCGGTCGCCGAAACGTGCGCGGTGGCACGCGATGAAAAGGTAACGCGACCGCGCGAGCAGCAGCCCGAGCCCGCCCGCGCGCGCCGCGGGATGCAGGAACAGCCCGCCAACCTCGCTCGCGCCGTTGAGATCGTTGCTCAGCATCAGCACCTGCGCGTGAAAGGTGCGGCCGAGCTGTTCGCTATGCTTGCTGTCGGTGCCGATGCGATAGGAATAGAAAGGCCAGCGCTGGCCGACCTGCCCGAAGATTTGGCAGGTACCGCGGACTTCGCCGCTGTCGAGGTCTTCGAGCACCATCAGGTAAAGCTCGTCGGCGGGATATTCCTTTTCCGACGCGAAACCGGCTTCGGCGCGTTCGAGCTTGGCGCGCAGCGCCTTCTTGTCGGGGGGCAGGTTGGTGAAGCCGCCACCGGTCAGCTTCGCCATTTCGTAGATGCTCTGCAGGTCGCCCGGCTTGGCCGCCCGGATCACATAATTCACACAGTCCCCCGTTCCGCTATTCTTGTCATGGTGAGTGCCGACAGCTGCGCGCGTTCGGCGAGGCTGCCCGTAATCAGGAATTCGTCTGACGAATGGATCGCGCCGCCGCGCGGACCCATGGTGTCGACTACCGGCACGCCGCACGCGGCGATATTGTTGCCGTCGCACACGCCGCCGGTCGCGTTCCAGCTGATCGGCGGCAGCCCGAGCGCCGCGCCGCAGTCGCGCACCAGTTCGAACAGGCGCATCGCCGCGGCATCGAGCGGTTTGGGCGGGCGGTTGAAGCCGCCATGGACGTGGCAATGCACATCATGCTCGCGCGATATCGCCGCGATCGCGTCGCGCATCGCGGCTTCGGCCGCTGCCATCGCATCGGGCGTCATCGGACGCATGTTGACGCGGAGAATTGCCTGATCGGGGACGATATTATTGGGCCCGCCGCCGTCGATCTTCGCCGGGTTGACCTTTAGCACGTCGGACTTGAGCGCGCCGAGCCGCAACGCGAGGTCGGCGGCGGCGAGCAGCGCGTTGCGGCCGTCCTGCGGGTTGCGCCCGGCATGCGCGGCGCGGCCGTGGACGATCACCGAGAAATTGCCGCTACCCGGCCGCGCCCCCGCCAGCGTGCCGTCGGGCAGCGCGGGTTCATAGGTCAGCGCGGCGGTCTTGCCCTTCGCCAGTTCGGCGATCAGCCGCGCCGATGCCTGGCTCCCCGTTTCTTCGTCGCTGTTGATCATCACGTCATAGCCGATGCGGCTCGCGAGCGGCGATGCCTCCAGCGCGGTCAGCGCCGCAAGGATCACCGAAATGCCCGCCTTCATATCGGCGGTGCCGGGGCCGTTGAGTACGCCGTCCTCCAGCCATTTCAGCGTCTGGAACGGATGGTCGGCGGCGAACACCGTGTCCATGTGCCCGGTCAGCAGCAACTGCACCGGCGCGTTGGGGCGCACGCGGACGTGCAGATGGTCGCCGCGCTGGATCGTATTGACGCGGCCGGCGCTGTCGACGCTCTCGACCGGATCGGCCGCCACGAGCCGGACATCGCCGGGCAATGCGGCAAATGCGTCGGCGAGCAACCCGGCGACGGTTTTCAATCCCGCCAGATTGCCCGTTCCGCTGTTCACCGCGGCCCATTGCTCGACCTGTGCGAGCATCGGCGCGTCAGCGGCGCGCTCGAGCGTCGGTATTTCGGTCGCCTTCAAAATGGTCATCGGGCGGCTATAGCGAGCGGGGAGCGGCTTTGGCACCCCCGGCCGGCACTTTTGTCTTTGGGGTGCGGCAGGTCACTGCCGCTGGCGGCCATTTCGATAGGGACGCGGTCGAATTTCGCCAATGCGCAGCGCATTAACCAAAAGTTCGGAACCGCTTGGTTACCGTGCCTTAACCGATAAGCGAGTGAGCCGATGACTGCCGCCTTTGTGCTTGGCATCAATATGTCCGTCGCCGGCATTTTTGCCGTGGCCTTTGCCGTGGTCGCCGTAACCAATCGTCTGGCCCGCGGGGCTTGGTGGCTCGCCCTTGGCTGCAGCATGGGCATCGTGAACGTCGGGCTCGAATTCCTGCTTCGACAACAGGCGGACCCGGTGCCCGTGAGTGTCGGCATTTTCCTGGTCTTCCTGTCGGCGCTCAGTTTCGCGTTGATCGGCGTCGCGCGTCACTATCGCGTCGAGCCGCCCTGGACCGCGATGACCGCGATCTGGATCGCGACGGTACTGCTGGTGCCCGTCATCTTCAGCATGACCTACGGCACACTACCACGGCTTGCGCTCTATCAGCTGCCCTATTTCGCGATGCAGGGGCTGTTCGGAATCATGATCTGGCGCTCGGGACGCCGGCAGCCGCTCGATCTGCTCCTGGCGGCGCTTCAGGCGGTATCGGCGCTGATCTATCTGCTGAAACCGTTGTTCGCGATGATGGTGGGAACCGCCCGAACGCCGCAGGGCTATATGGAGACAACCTATGCGGCCATCTCGCAAAGCGGCAGCGTGGTGGTACTGATGGCGACCGGGCTCGTTATGCTGCTGGTCACGATGCGTGACACCACGGCGGAGATGATCGCCCGTTCCGAAACCGATCCGCTGTCGGGTGTCCTGAACCGCCGCGGCTTCGAACGCCATGCCGAAAGCGCGCTCGCGCGCGGCAACGACGATATGGTGCTGATCGCCGCCGACCTCGACCATTTCAAACAGATCAACGACAGCTTCGGTCATGCCGCGGGCGACGGCGTCATTGCGCATTTTGCCGCGATGCTGACGAAGGTCGCGCCTCCCGATGCGATCGTCGGCCGCGTCGGCGGCGAGGAGTTCGCGGTCCTGTTGCCCGCTGCGCTGCTGTCCGATGGCCGCCTCTATGCCGAGGCGGTTCGCACGACCTTTGCACAGGTGCAGTTGCCGGTGCTCGGCGTCGATCGCCACTTCACCGCTTCGTTCGGTGTGGCGCAGCTGATGCGGCCCGAAAATTTGCCCGACCTGCTACACCGCGCCGACACGGCGCTCTACCGTGCCAAGGCGGGTGGCCGGAATCAGGTTCGCGTTGCGATTGCCGAACTTGCCCCGGCGCCCGCACTCGGCGTCGCCTGATTTCAGACGGCGAGGAGCGGCGTGTCTTCTTCGCGGGGGGCTGCGGCTTCGAAGCCGGGCAGGGGATCGAACGTCTCTTCGGTCAATTCGATCGATGCCAGCCCGCCAAGCTTGAAATGGCCAAGCCGCGGATCTTCGTCCGACCGCCAATTCTTGTTCAGATTCAGGGCGCTGATAAACAGGTCGCCGTGACGTTCGAAGAGCAGGTGCGGGGCCAGCGTCAGGATCTGACCGTTATAATGGGCGGTGACCATGCGCTTGCGCGCGATGGCTTCCATCAGTTTCAATCGTGTGTCGTCCATGGTTTCCAGGATCGTTCTTGGGGAGAGAATGTTATGTTGTGCGCCGCAGCATATTGTATACGGGCGCGATTGGAAAGGACCCATTGCCAATTAAAACCAATCGCGGCATAGCGCGGCGGCCCTTTCCTCCCCGGATCCACTGGCGCAGCCGCGCCGACCAGAGGGTGTTTACATGACAGAATTTCTCGATCGCTCCGGCCTGTCCGTCGATTCGCGTCTCGCCGATTTCGTCGAGCAGCGCGCACTGCCCGGCACGGGGCTGGACGCTACCAAATTCTGGAATGATTTTGCGGACCTGCTGGGCAAATTTGCACCCGAAAATGCGGCCCTGCTGGCAAAACGCGAGGATTTACAGGCGCAGATCGACGCCTGGCACAAGGGCCGGGAGGGGCAGGCGCATGATGCCGCCGCCTATCAGGCCCTCCTGCGCGAGATCGGCTATCTTGTCCCCGAACCCGCGCCGTTTCAGGTCGGCACGCAGAATGTCGATCCCGAGATTGCGACGATGGCGGGGCCTCAACTCGTCGTGCCGGCATTGAACGCGCGCTTCGCGCTCAACGCCGCCAATGCGCGCTGGGGCAGCCTCTACGATGCCTTTTACGGCACCGACGCGCTCGACGTGCCGCCGGCGAAGCCCGGCGGTTATGATGAAGCGCGCGGCGCGGCGGTGATCGCGCGCGCCAAGGCTTTCCTCGACGAAGCGGTGCCGCTCGCATCGGGAAGCTGGGCCGACTGGCAGGGCGGCCAATTGACCCTTGCCGATCCGGCGCAATGGGTTGGCAGCAAGCCCGGCGGCATATTGCTGCGCCACAACGGCCTGCACATCGAGCTGGTGATCGATTCGGCGAGCGCGATCGGCCGGACCGACCCCGCCGGCATCGCCGACGTGTTGCTCGAAGCCGCGCTGACGACGATCATCGACCTCGAGGACAGTGTGGCGGCGGTCGACGGCGAGGACAAGACGCTCGGCTACGCCAACTGGCTCGGCCTGATGCGCGGCGACCTTGTCGAAAGCTTCGATAAGGGCGGTCGGACCGTCACCCGCGCGATGGACGCCGACCGCGAATGGACTTCGCCGTCGGGCGACGCGTTCACTCTCCACGGCCGCAGCGTGATGTTCGTGCGCAACGTCGGCCATCTGATGACGACGCCGATGATCAAGCTGCCGAACGGCGCCGAGGCGCCCGAAGGGCTGTGCGACGCCGTCATCACCAGCCTTTGCTCGCTCCACGATCTCCAGGGGCTCGGCACGCGCACCAACAGCCGCGCGGGCAGCATCTATATCGTCAAGCCGAAGCAGCATGGACCCGAGGAGTGCGGCTTCACGAACCGCCTGTTCGACGCGGTCGAGGATATGCTCGGCCTCGCGCGCCACACGATCAAGGTCGGCGTCATGGACGAGGAACGCCGCACCTCGGCCAACCTTGCGGCGTGCATCGAGGCGGTGAAGGACCGCATCGTCTTCATCAACACGGGCTTCCTCGATCGCACCGGCGATGAAATCCACACCTCGATGCGCGCGGGGCCGATGATTCCCAAGGGCGAGATGAAGGCGAGCGATTGGATCGCCAGCTACGAGGATCGCAACGTCCGCATCGGGCTCGCCTGCGGGCTCAGCGGCAAGGCGCAGATCGGCAAGGGTATGTGGGCGATGCCCGACCTCATGAAAGCGATGCTCGACGCGAAGATCGGTCATCCCAAGAGCGGCGCGAACACCGCATGGGTGCCGTCGCCGACCGCTGCGACGCTCCACGCACTTCATTATCATCGGGTCGACGTGTTCGCGCGGCAGAAGGAAATCGCGGGTGAGGCGGTGCCATCCCTCGATCGCCTGCTCGCTATCCCCGTCGCCACCGGGCGCAACTGGAGCGAGGCTGAAATCACGCGCGAACTCGACAATAATTGCCAGGGCATCCTAGGCTATGTCGTGCGCTGGGTCGATCAGGGTGTCGGCTGCTCGAAGGTACCCGACATCGACGATGTCGGCCTGATGGAAGACCGCGCGACGCTGCGTATCAGCTCGCAGGCGCTCGCCAACTGGCTGCTCCACGGCGTCTGCACCGAGGCACAGGTCGACGCTGCGCTGGTGCGCATGGCGGCAAAGGTCGACGCGCAGAATGCCGGCGATGCGCTGTACGAAAAGCTGACCCCCGACGGCATCGCATATCGCGCCGCGCGCGCGCTGATCTTGGAGGGCGTGACCCAGCCGTCGGGCTATACCGAGCCGCTGCTCCATAAATATCGGCAGATGAAGAAAGCGGCCTGAGCGGCGGCTCACGATCGGTTGCGGCCGACAGAGATGTGAACCCCGGCGAAAGCCGGGGCCCAGAACTCCGACGCGACCCTAATGTTGCCGCAGTGGGCCCCGGCTTTCGTCGGGGTGCACGAAGGGGAAGCTCACTACCCCAAAGCCGCCATCTATTTCTTCTCGCCCACCTCGACGAGCCCGTGTCCGACACTCACGCGCTCGTCGAAGACGAAGCAGCTGCCGTGCCAGCGGCTGTCGGCTTCAGGAACCTGCTCCAGATAGGCGAGGATGCCGCCCTTCAAGTGAACGACATCCTCGACGCCCTCGTGACGCAGGAAGGCGGTCGATTTTTCGCAGCGGATGCCGCCGGTGCAGAACATCGCGACGCGCTTGCCCGCGAAGCGGTCGGCGTTGGCGCGCCACCAGTCGGGGAAATCGCCGAAACTCTTCGTTTCGGGATCGATCGCCCCCGCGAAGCTGCCATAGCCGACCTCGAAGCCGTTGCGCGTGTCGATCAGCACGGTGTCCGGATCGTCGACCACTGCGTTCCAGTCGGCGGGGTCGACATAGGGCGCGGCATTGCGCGCGGGGTCGAGCCCCGGCACCTTTATCGTGACGATCTCTTTCTTCAAACGCACCTTCATCCGCTGGAACGGCATGGCGGCGGCAGTCGAATATTTGACGTCGAGTTCGGCGCAGTCGGGAAGGCCGCGGATATGCTCCAGTACCGCTGCGATTCCCGCCTCGCTGCCTGCGATCGTCCCGTTCACACCCTCGCGCGCGAGCAGCAATGTGCCCATGACGCCCAGATCGGCGCACAGGTCGACGAGCGGCTGGCGCAAGACGGCGGGATCGTCGAACGACGCAAAACGATAGAGGGCGGCAACCTGAAACATGCGCGCGCCACATAGGCGCGATTACGGCTCAGCGAAAGGGATCGTGCCGACCGGTGGCATATTGCGCCATCGCCATCGTCGTCCATTGCGCGTTGACGCGAATGCAGCTCGGGAAGACGCTCGCGTCGGTGACGAACACATTGGTCGTTTCATGGACGCGGCAATCGAGGTCGACGACGCCGTGCTGCGGATCTTCGTTCATCGCATTGCCGCCGTGCGGATGGCTGCTCGACAGGGTGACATCGTCCTGTTCGCGGATCGCGCCCCGGAAAAAGGCATCGACGTCCATGTCGGGCGTGATCTTTTGCCCCTTGGCCAGCGCGGGATAGCATTCGAGCGCGCCCGCGGCGAAATGCACCTTGGTCAGCGTCGCCATCGCACGGCGCAGCATCGGGAGATCGTCCTGCACATCGAGCCGGAAGGCGAGCTTTCCGTCCTTCACGCGACCGCGCCGGTCGGCGGGGAACAAGATGCCCGCCGAATGGACGCGGCCGAAATTCTTCATCCGCGCCGCATGGTCGCCGAACCAGCCCGGCATCAGCGACGCCATCGACATCGGCGGCTGGAAATGGCTTTCGAGCAGGAAGTCGCCGCAATCGACATAGCTCGACATCTGGTCTTCGTCCCACGCGTCACCACCGACGCCGCCCGGCATCAGCGCGACCACCGGCGAGGCGACGTTGAGCGAGACCTGGTAGCCCGTCCCGTCGATGTCGCTGCGGTCGAGCAGTTTCGACGAGGCGATCGTCCCCGCCGCGACGACGACGCCGACGCGGGCGCGCACGAGCGTCTTCGATCCGTCGGGCAGGATCAATTTGACCGCCTCGGCCTCGCGCCGGCCGTCATAGGCGGTCTGCCAGACGATGCGGTCGGCTTTTGTGTTCGGCAGGATGCGCGCGCCATGATCGCGGCACGCATCGGGCAGATAGGTCTGCGCGATTCCCATCCGCCGGCCATAAGCGCAGCCCGAATTGCAATAGCCGCAATAGGCGCAGGCATTCACCGTGTTTGGCGGCCCGAAATTCTTGGCGAACCAGTCGGTGACGGCGCGCTGTTCGCGCGGGTCGCTCGATGCCGCGGCGTAGGCGCGCCACCCCTCGATCAGATGCGGGCCATTGTGCCGCCCGCTGCGCGGTTCGATCGGCGCGATGCCCAGCCGTTCGCGCACCGCATCATAGCTGGCGTGAAAGGCGGCGACGTCGACCGGCGCGCCGATGCTCGCCCATTTGGCGAGCACGTCCTGCGCGTCGGGGTGGGTGCGTCCCGCTTCGTTGACGCGCAAGCATATCCCGTTGTTGATCGTCGACGACCCGCCGACGCAGCGCCCCTGAAACACCACGAAATCGCGGTTGGTCGAGGTTTGCAGCGCGCCATGCTTGTAGAGATTGGCAATCATGTCGAGTTCGTGATGCGTGATCGCATGGCTGGGATAGAAAGGCCCCGCCTCGACGATCAGCACCTTATAGCCCTGTGCCGCGACATTATGGGCCGCAACGCCGCCGCCCGCGCCCGATCCGATGACAATCACATCATATTCGTCATCGAGGCTGTTCGCGTCGAGGATATGCGTGGGGTCGATCTCGCGATCGCGCACCGGCGTCAACGGCACCTCTGCGGTGCCGCGCTGCCGGAATTTGGGCAGGGTAAAACCGATCTGGCGATGCACCGGATTGGCGGCGTTTGCGTCCTGGTCGCCGGGTTCGAGCCCCGCCTGCCAATGGCCATAATAGCAGGCGTAGATGATGCCGCGCAGCCGGGCCATGTCCTGAAACAGGTCGATCTGGCTGTTCTGGAGCCGGTCGCGGAGCTTTTCGGCACGCCCCGCGACATCGTCCTCGGTAAAGAAGGGGCCGCCGAGCACCAGTTCGGTCGCGGTGAGCGACAGGCGTATCTCGTCGAGCTTCGTGCCGCCCACCTTGGCGAACAGGTCGCAGACGTTGGTGACGACCTGATCGGGCGTGATCGCCATGTCCGCACCGTGGAACAGCGCCTCGGTCAGCGCTTTCAAAAATCTGAGCTGCCCGAAATTGAACGGTGCCGTCATTGCCTGCCCCCTGTTTGCGCACGCCGCAAAATGCCGCGCTATAGCGGGGACAGGCAAGCTGTATTGTACGGGATCGCCAGTTATGCGGTCCGGGCCAGCGCCTCGACCGGCAGGAAGGGCCGCACCGCGGCCATTGCCCGGTCGACATAAGCGGCCTTTTCGCCGACGGGCGCGACATAATGGAGGGCTTCTTCTGCCTCCGCCGTGCCGGCGAGCCGCGCGATGATCCACGCCGCTAGATATTGCGACGCGAGGCAACCGCCGGCGGTCGCGACATTGCCATGCGCGACAAAGGGGGCGTCGAGCACCTCGACCCCCGCCTCGATCACCCAGGGCTTGGTCGTGAGGTCGGTGCACGCCGGAAGGTCTCCGATCAGCCCGAGCTTCGCGAGCAGCAGCGTTCCCGAGCATTGCGCACCGATGAGCTGGCGGGCGGGGTCGAGCCGGATGCGGCCGAGCATCAGCGGATCGGCCGCGATCTCGCGCGTTTCGATACCGCTGCCGATGATCACCGCATCCGCCTTGGCGGCGAAGTCGAGCGGTTGCTGGCGCTCGATCGTCACGCCGTTCATCGATGTGACCTGCGGCGTTGGCGACGTGATATGCGCCTCCCAGCCCTGTCCCCGCAAACGATTGAGGATGGCGGCGGCGACGAACGAATCGAGTTCGTTGAAGCCGTCAAAGGTCAGCACCGCAATCTGCACGTCAAAACTCCTGTAAACCAAGGCCGCCCTATACCGTGCCTTCGAAACCATCCTCAAGCCAGCGCGAGCGCGCTGCATCGTCGCGCGGCGACATCAGATAGCGGCTCCACGCACCGCTTTCATGCGCGACGATTCCGAGCTCCCATACGCAGAAGGTCGGTCGCAGGACACCCGTTTGCGGCGGACAGGCCGGATCGAAGGGCGCGAAGGCTGGCATGTCGCCGTCGCGATACCAGACCGCCTCCCACAGCTCGTTCGAGCCGCGCCAGACCGAGACGAGCAGGAAATAGAAATCGGCGCCGCAGCGATGGAGAAGGACGAACCCGCAGTCGCCCGCCACGAGCGTTTCGTGCGCCCGCTCCGCGAACCAGGCGTCGCATAACAGCGCGACATCGTCCGGCACCGGCGCATCGGCGGCGGTCAGGTGATACAGCTTGAGCGCTGCACCGCCCGCATCGACGCACGCATGATAGCGGGCCCTCTTCGGATAATGGCGATAGGCGGAATCGACGGCGGCGGACATGGTGGGTGCTCCATTTGTACCCTTTATGTTCTATATACTTTTGTCCGTGACGCAATCCCCGTCGTCGATCAGCGCAGCGCGATCGTCAGATGCGCGACCGTCACGATATCCTTCAGACGGTCGCGCAATTCCTCGCACGACACGTCTCCCCTTACCTCGACGATGGCGGCGCGCGCTTCGGGGCCGACGCGCCAGACGTGGAGATCGGTCAGCGTGGCGCCGGCCGCTTCGACGCGGGCGCGGATCGCCGTGGCGGCTTCGTCGTCATTGGTATCGAGCAGAATGGCGGCGGTGTCGCGCATCAGCCCCCACGACCAGCGCGCGATGACGATCGCCCCGACGATCCCCATCGCGGGATCCATCCAGTGCCAGCCGAGATAGCGGCCGGCGAGCAGCGCGCCGATGGCGAAGAGCGAGGTCAGCGCATCGGCCAGCACATGAAAATAGGCCGAGCGGAGATTATTGTCGTGGCCGTGATGATGATGGGCATGGCCATGATGATCATGCACATGCGCATTCCCGTGATCGTGACCATGGTGGTGCCCGCCCATCAGGAGCAGCGCACTGACGATGTTGACCACAAGCCCGAGCACCGCGACGAGCGTCGCGCTCGCGAAATCGACGCGCACGGGATCGATCAGGCGCAGGAACGATTCGACCGCGATCCCGATCGAGAAAATGCCGAGGATCAGCGCCGAGGCGAAGCCCATGAGGTCGCCGACCTTGCCGGTGCCGAAACTGTAGCGCGGGTCGTGGCGATGCTTTTTGGCATAGCGATAGGCGAGCGCCGCGAGCCCGAGCGCGCCCGCATGCGTCGCCATGTGGAAGCCGTCGGCGAGCAATGCCATCGAGCCCGTCCAATACCCCGCCGCGATCTCGCCGACCATCATCACCGCCGTCAGCGCGACCACCCACAGCGTCCGCTTCGCATTCTCGTCGTGCGAAGAACCGAGGAAGTCGTGGAGATGCAGGGTGGGGACGGATTCGGACATGCGCCCTATCTATTTCGCATCGCGGCGAATTCGACAAGGTGCTGCGAAGGCAAAGCGCCAGACGGCTTTCGCCGGGGTGCACATCTATACCTGCAGCAACCGGTCGCTAGCCCACCGTCAACGTATAGGTGACCCGATAGTCGCTGGCATCGCCGTCCAGCGTCTTGGTGAAGGTCCCCGGCGTATCGCCGGGATCGATCGTCCCGATATTGTCGCTGCCGCCGATGTCGTCAAACTCGCGGAGCTGGAAGCTCACCGGTTGTTCGAAAGCGAAATTGCGGTCGACCACCCAGCTTTCGCCGCGCTTGATCGAAAAGATTTCGCGCGATCCTTCGGGAAAGCGTTCGCCGGTGTTGAAACGCAGGAACAGCTGGTCGGGCAGCCCGAGCCCGAGCCGGCCCGTCAGTTTCACCGCCTCGACGCGGACATTCGAGAGGATATATTTCTTCAACGCCGGTGCACTCGCCAGCACCGCGGCCGCGGCGGGCGGCGGCGCCTTCGGGTCCTTGGCGAGCCGCGCGACGCTTTCGTTCGCTTGCGCCGCATATTTCCCGGCCGGAAATTCGGCGAGATAGGCCTTGAACGCACTTTCATTATTCTCGGCGACCGCGCCCTTCCACATCAGGTCTTCGAGTGGGCCGCGATTACCCACCGGGGGCTGCGCCGCGCGCGGGACCAGATAGACGGGCGTGCCTGTGATGCTCGCGCTGACGAACGGCCGCTGGCTGCCCCCCGTCGCCGCGAGCACGTCGTCGCGGATCAGCCCGCCGAGCAATTGCACCGGCGTATCGGGCTGCGGCAGGCGCTTGGCGAGCGACGTGGCAAAGGGCGAATTGCCGCTCGTCCCGTCGGCGGCGGTCTGTCCCGGCGCGGCGGCGAAGATGACGAGCACATCGTCGGCCTCGACTCCCGCGAGCCCGGTCATCACTGCGCGCGTCCCCGACCGCCACGACCGGCCGAACGGATTGTTGCGGCACGAATCGAGGATCACCATGCGGATCTGCGCGCCCGACACCGCCTCCATCATCCGGTCGAGGTTGATCGCCTCATAGGGCAGGTCGAGGTCGGATTTCAGCTGCGCGTCGGTCGGGATCAGCCAGTTCTTGCCCTGCGCCTCGATCCCGTGTCCCGCATAATAGACCATCGCGACCTCGGCGCCGTCGGCCTTGGCTCGGAAATCGCGCATCGCCTTCTGGAAATCGTTGACCGCGAGGTCCGACGCGACGGTGACGTCGTCGAACCCCGCCTGCCGCGCCGACGCCGCGATTATCCGGATATCGTTCGCGGGGTTCGCCAGACGGCCGGTGTTCGCATAATCGCCGTTGCCGATCACCAGCGCGACCTTGCGTGCTTCGGCCGCCGACGGCGCGAACAGGAACAGGAGGGTGACGGTGAGCAGCCAGAAACGGATCATCTCGCAATCCTCTCTTCGTCAGGCGGGCCGCGCGGCTCCATATTCATACCAGCCGAACGGGCGCGGCGTTTTGGGGATATAGGCGGCGGCCTGCCGGTCGACGGCAAAGCCCGCCTTGGCATAGGCATCGGCGATCGGGCGGGTCAGGTGGCAATTGCCGCCGATGCGTTTCCACACCGGTTCGATCCGCCGCTGCCATTTCGCGACGCCGGCATCGGGCGCGGCGCCATGCTCGAGGAACAGCGCGGTGCCGTCCGGTTTCAGCACGCGGCGGATTTCGCTGAGCACCGCAGCCTGATCGGCCACGGAGCAGAGCGTGAAGGTCGTGACGACGGTATCGAACTGCCCGCTTTCGAACGGCATCGCCTCGCCGACGCCTTCGCGAATATTGGCATCGATCCCGCGAGCCGCCGCCGCCGCGACGCTCATCGCCAGCAATTCGGGCGAGGGGTCGAGCCCGCTGAAGCTCTCGATCTGGCCGGGGCGGTAAAATTCCATGTTGATCCCGCCGCCGCAGCCGAGTTCGAGGACATGGCCGCGAGCATGGGGCACGACCTTGCTGCGCACCTTCATGATCTGCCCCTGCGAACAGGCGCATTTGATCAGGCGCGGTGCCCCGTTACGTTCCCACCAGCTGCTCATGGCGTTGTCCCTCCCGCCTCATTCTCGATGCGCCTAGCAACGACCGCAAGCACATTGTCCTGAATATCGCCCAATATGCGCTCGCCCCACCAGCCGGCATAGGCGTTGAACGGGGTGTTCAGGCGATAGTGCGTCCATAGCCGTATCTTCGTTCGGCCATTGCTCAGCGGGATCAGGCGATATCCGCCCGAGTCGATCCATAGATGGCGTCCGTGCGGTTCGATATGCCGGTCGGTGCGTTCGTGGATCGACGGGTCGGGGAAGGCGAAACGCCATTGCAGCGCCTCGCCCGGCCGCCAGTCGGTGATGATTTCCTGAAAGCGGATATCGTCCTGCCAGTATGCGTCGCGCACCGCGCCGGGGCCTTCGCCCGTGAGATGAGCGGCGACCGGGCGCGGCAGGCGGAGCAGGTCCTGACTGACGTTCCAGCGGCCCTCGTCCTCGGCGATCGCCGGGATCGCAAGCAGTCGCGGCCAGACAGCGGTCGCGGGGGCATCGACGACGATCTCGCGAACAACGGTGCGCGTTTCGCGCGGTGGCGGCACCTGCTGATCGATCAGCAGCGCGAGAAAGGGCAGCAACAGTAGGGCATGGGCGCGAAAGGTCGCCGGATCGACCTGCCGCTGGTCGCGCCGATAGAGATAGACGGGCCAGAGCCCGAGATAGCCGAAGGCGATCCAGAAGGGCAGCGCCATCACAAGGCAGACGATACCTTCGCGAAGGAAAACGGCGCCGATGACCGTGGCGGCGAGCGCCAGCCAGATGGGAACGAGCAGGAAGGTGCTGCGCTGCCAGTTGCGGCCCATGCTGCCGGTCCAGGCGATGAAGGCGGTCAGCGCAGCGGGCAGCACGACCATCAGCGCATAACCGATGGCCCCACCCGATCCCGCCTCGGCAAGGATGAAGACCGCCAGCGCCGCAGCGAGCGCGACGATGATCGCGGCAACGAATTTCCAGCTGTCACGCCTCCGCGGTGCCGTTTCGTTCGGCATATCGTTCGTTGTCACGCGGTCTCCCCCTTGGCGCGGAAGGTGAGCCTTGCTAGCGCGGTTGGCAACACCCATCTGTGCCTGTCCGCACAGTCAATGAAAGATCGCCATGCCTGCCGTCCATCACACCAAGATGCTCATCCTCGGTTCCGGTCCCGCCGGCCTGTCGGCCGCCATCTACGCCGCGCGTGCGGGCATGATGCCGATCGTCGTGCAGGGGCTCCAGCCGGGCGGCCAGCTGACGATCACCACCGACGTCGAAAATTATCCGGGCTTTGCCGAAGTCGTGCAGGGCCCCTGGCTGATGGAACAGATGACTGCACAGGCGATGCACGTCGGCACCAGCATGATCTGGGACACGATCGTCGACGTCGATCTGTCGCGCCGCCCGTTCAAGCTGACCGGCGACGGCGGCGACGTCTATATGGCGGAAACGCTGGTGATCGCGACCGGTGCGCAGGCGAAATGGCTCGGCGTTCCGGGCGAGCAGGAACTCGGCGGCAAGGGCGTGTCGGCATGCGCGACGTGTGATGGCTTCTTCTATCGCGGCAAGAAGGTCGTGGTGATCGGCGGCGGCAACACCGCGGTCGAGGAAGCGCTTTACCTCACCAACCACAGCGACGACGTGACCCTGATCCACCGCCGCGATCACCTGCGCGCCGAAAAGATCCTGCAGGACCGGCTGATGGTCAATCCGAAGATCAAGGTTCTGTGGAACAAGCGCGTCGAGCGCTTCGTCGCGGGCGAAGGCCTGATCGGCCTCGTCGGCGTCGACCTGATCGACACGGTCACCGGCGCGGCGAGCCACGAGCCCACCGACGGCGGCTTCGTCGCGATCGGCCACAGCCCGTCGACCGAATTGTTCAAGGGCAAGCTGCCGCTGGACGATGATGGCTATCTTCAGGTGACCCCGGGCACCTCGCTGACGGCGATCCCCGGCGTGTTCGCTGCGGGCGACGTCACCGACAAGGTGTATCGCCAGGCGGTTACCGCAGCGGGCATGGGCTGCATGGCCGCGCTCGACGCCGAACGCTTCCTCGCCGAAGCCGAATATCACGCGATGGCGACCGCCTAGGCGGCGAGCGCCGCCAGGATCCGTACCGCGAGCCATTCGCCATCGTTGCCGGCAAAGCTGTGCGACGCACTGGCGAGGCGCTCGACGCGGACGGTTCCGGGGTTCTTGTCGATATAGGCGAGCGACGGGCCGCAGCTCTCCATAAAGGCCTGCGCGGTCCGGTCGCCTGTCGCGAGCAGGATCGTCACCGGACAGAGCAGTTCGGCGAGCGTGCTGTCGAGCCGGTCGGCAAGGCCGTCAGGGACAGGGGCCTGCGGCGCCTGTTTCAGCGCGGAAAGGCCGCGGAACAGTTTGCGGACGTCGATCTCGCCCTTCAGCAGGCGCAGCAGGCTCTTGGGGTCTTTCAGCCGCGACAGATATCGTGCGCGGATCGCGGAAGCGGGCGGTAGCGCCGGCTCGTCGGCCTCCTCTTCGCTGTCCTCATAGGTCCACGGATTGGCAAGGATCAGCGCATCGAGTGCTAGCGGCTGGTGTAACAACAGCGCGCTCGCGGCGTCGCAATTGCCGAAGGCGACGATACGCGTCACCTGCGGCGCTGCCTGCCGGAAGGCGGCGATGGCGGCCGCGATGTCGGGGCCGCTGGCCGTGTAGCCGCCGTTCGCACCTTCGCTGTCGCCGATCCCCCGCCGGTCGAAACGAAATACCGGATGCCCTGCTGCCGCAACACGCTGTGCCAGCATCGCCATGCCGCGATGCGCGCCGCTGCGGATTTCGTTGCCTCCCGAAACGATCAGCAACCCTGCCGTGCCCGGTGCATCGTCGTGCGTCGCGGCAAGGACGACCCCTTCGCAGGTAAAGCTCAACCGATGCCGCATGTTGTGCTCCATGCGGATATGTCGGCGGCGATCGCTTGGGCCATTGCCGCGTCCTCGCCGGGTTCGGCGCGCAGCCAGAGTGGGGTACCCATGATGCCCTCGGCGCCAAGGGCGACGCTGCGCAGCAGTTCGACGGGCTGCGCCTCGGCGCTCGCCAGCCCCGCGACCATCGCCGGCGACAGCGCGTTACCGGCGAGCAGCAGCGGCGCGCCTTTCGCGTCTTCCTGCAGGCTCTCGAGCGACGATGCCAGCCCTGCCTCACGGTCGGCGGTGACGCGTGCGCGCATCAAGGTGCGGAGCAGCGACGCGCCGCTGACGGGGGCGAGGCGCCACCATGCGGCTGCCTGCGCCCGATGATCGATCAGCGCGCCGCCACGAACCGATGCGACGACGACCGGTCCCTCAATCTCGGCCGCGACCTCGGCCAGCGCGTCCCGCCAGCGATCCAGATCCACTTCGGCCAGCGGAACGAGGCTCTCGTTCTGCCCCGGCAGGTCGGGCAGCAGCGCTGCGAATCCTCCGGCCGCGAGCGCACGCATCGCCAGCACCAACGTGCGGCGCGTGCGGTTCGCTTCCTCGAACAGCGGCGGCACGATCAGCACCGTGGCGCGCGGCGCGCCTGCGGAATGAATATGCAATCGATGTTCGCTCATGCGCGCATCGACGGTCAGCCGGTCACTTTGTGCAGCGAAAAGGCCAGCAAATTGCCATAGGTTTCAAATATTTCGCCGTCGATCTCGTCATCGTCGATCAGGATGCCCAGCCGGTCTTCCATCTCGGTCAGCACCGTCGCGACCGCCATCGAGTCGAACTCGGGCAATTCGCCGAACAGGCCGCTGTCCTCGGTCAGCGCCGCCGCGCGTGCTTCGCCCAGCCCGAGCACATCGGCGAGCAGGGCGCGGAGGGTGGCATCGACGGTATCGGGTGCAGTCACTTTTCTTTCCTCAACAGGGAACGGGCAAATGCCTTGAACGCCGGTCCCCATGCCGCGACACGCGACGGATTGAAAGCCTCGATACGCCACAGCGGATCGTGCCGGTTCATCCAGTCGCGCTTGTACGCGTCGTTACCGGTGCCGAAATCGACGCGCCGGACGCCATCGACATCGATCACATGGCGGAACAGCGCGGCGGACAGCAAGGTGCCGGGGGAGGCTTTCAAACTGTCCTCGACATGCGCGAGCTTGTGGATGAAGGCGGTACCGTCCTCGACCGTCCAGAACTGCGCCGCGACGGGGATGCCGTCGATCCGCGCGATCCCCATGCGCAGTCGCCCGCCCGCGCCCTCGACCTCGGCAAAGGCGCGGAGCAGCGCGGGGTGGCTCTCTTCGGGTTTCCAGCTCGCCGCATAAATCTGTTCATAGGCGGCCCAGCTTCCGGGGTCGAAGGCGGTCAGGAGCTGGAGATCGACGATGCCTTTCTTGGCCTTGCGCTGGACGGTGCTGCGCAGCGCGCCGGGGCGGCTGGCCCACCAGCCATCTTGATCCATATCGCCAAGATCGAGCCAGTGACGATCGCCCGCCCGGCTTTCCTTCATCCACCAGCCGGCGGCGCGCAGCGCCGACGCGATGGCCGGTCGATCCTCGTCGCGTACCGGATAGAGCGAAAGCCGCGCGGCGCGTGTGCGGAGGTCGCGAAAGAGGCGGCAGAGCGCGGCCTCCCGATCGCCTTCGCCCCGGTAAAGCGGCCGGATGGCAAAGCTGTACCAGTTCGTCAGGCCGGCGAGTTGCCCTGGCTTGTCGATGCGGAGCGGAAGGTGGGCGGTCGTCGCGCCGGCTTCCCCGAGCGCGTCGACCCGGCCGTCGCCGGCAAATCCGTGCGCGGCGAGCAGGTCGAACCATGACGCGCGATCGAAGGGCGAGGCAAAGCCTGCGGCACGCGCCACAATATCATTAGCCTGATCTTCACCGTTCCCTTGCATGGTGCGGCCCTCTATCACTCTTGTCCTAACAGCCGATGACCAAAGCCGAAAACCCATCCTCGATGCCGATCGACCATCTCGCCCGCCGCGGCGCGCCCGATGCGGCTGCATTGCTGACCGGCGAGAAGGTCACGACCTTCGCCGAACTCGATGCCGGCGTCGGACGGCTGGCGTCCTGGCTGCTCGAACAGGTGGGCGGTCCCGGCGAGCGCGTTGCGAGCTGGAGCGCCAAGACGCGGCTCGCGTGCCTGATGCCGCTCGCCGCAGCGCGCGCCGGGCTGATCCATGTGCCCGTCAACCCGCTGCTCAAGGGGCCACAGGCCTTGCATATCCTTGCCGACAGCGGCGCACGGCTGCTTGTCACCAACGGCGCGCGTGCCGACATGCTGGGCGATGCACTGCCGGTCGAATGTGCGTTGCAGGACCTGAAGGTCGGCGAGGAAGTGATTGATTCGGGTGGGCAGGGATTGCCGCCGTCGATCGCCGAGTCCGGCGACCTCGCCGCCATCTTGTACACCAGCGGCTCGACCGGCCGCCCCAAGGGCGTGATGCTCAGCCACGCCAATCTCTGGCTCGGCGCCGAAAGCGTGGCGTCCTATCTCGAAATCACGCCCGGCGACCGGGTGCTCGGGGTGCTGCCGCTCAGTTTCGACTATGGCCAGAACCAGCTGCTTTCGAGCTGGTATGCTGGTGCCGCGGTGGCGCCGCTCGATTATCTGACCGCGCGCGACGTCGTGAAGGCGGTCGCGCGGCATGGCGTCACGACGCTCGCCGGGGTGCCTCCGCTCTGGGTGCAGCTGGTCGAGGCCGAATGGCCCGCCGAAACCGCGGAGCATCTAAAACGCCTGACCAATAGCGGCGGCGCGCTCACGCCGTCGCTGATCGAAGCGATACGAAGGACCTTTCCGAAGGCCGATATCTACCCGATGTATGGGCTGACCGAGGCGTTCCGTTCGACCTACCTCGATCCCAAGCTCGTCGCCGATCATCCGACCTCGATGGGCCGCGCGATCCCGCATGCCGAAATCCTGATATGTCGGCCCGACGGCACGATCGCCGCCGACGAAGAGCCCGGCGAACTCGTCCATTGCGGCCCGCTGGTCGCTAAGGGCTATTGGCAGGACGAGGAGCGCACCGCGCAGCGCTTCAAACCTGCGCCGCACGCATCGCGTTATGGCGGCACGGCGGTATGGTCGGGCGACACGGTGCGCCGCGACGCGGACGGGCTGCTCTATTTCGTCGGCCGCGACGATGCGATGATCAAGACAGCGGGCAACCGCGTCAGCCCGACCGAGGTCGAGGATGTCGCGGTCGCGTCGGGGCTGATCTATGAAGCGGTGGCGTTCGGCGTTCCCGACGCGCGGCTCGGCGCCGCGATCATATTGATCGTACGCGGCAAGGGCGGCGGGACCGATGAAGAGGGGCTGGCCGGATATCTTCGCCAGAATCTCCCCAATTTCATGCAGCCGCAGGTCATCGAATGGCGCGGCGAACTGCCGCGCAATCCGAACGGCAAGCTCGATCGCGTGGCGATCGCCGCCGATTGGGCGCACGAGGTGACGGTATGAAGCCCCACGGTCCGGTCCCACCCGGTTTCCGGGCCGATGCGGGCGGCATGCTGCTGATCGGAGGAGATCGCGCCGAGGCGCTTGTCGACGCTGCGGGCGACACCCCGCTGTTCGTCTACGACAGCGCGATGCTGACTGCGCGCGTCGCCGAATGGCGCGCCGCGATGCCCGCCGAGGTCCAGCTTCATTATGCGATGAAAGCCAACCCCTATGCGCCGCTGCTCGCTTTCATGGCGCGGCTGGTCGACGGTTTCGACGTCGCATCGGGCGGCGAACTCAAGGCCGCGCTCGCCAGCGGCATGCCCGCCGGTGACATCAGCTTCGCCGGTCCCGGCAAGCGCGACCGCGAACTCGAGGCGACGATCACCGCGGGCGCGACGCTCAATCTGGAATCCGCCGGCGAAGCCGAACGTGCGCTGTCGATCGCGGAGCATCTCGGCATCGCGCCCAGTCTTGCCGTGCGCGTGAACCCCGACTTCGATCTCAAGGGATCGGGCATGAAAATGGGCGGCGGTGCCAAGCCCTTCGGCGTCGACGCCGAAGAGGTGCCGGCGCTCGTCCGCCGCCTGATCGATGCCGGTGCCGACTGGCAGGGATTCCATATTTTTGCGGGGTCACAGGCGCTTGACGCCACCGCAATCGCTGACACGCAGGCGCAGACCGTCGAACTCGCAGCCCGTCTCGCGAACCGGATCGGCGCGCCGCCGCCGCTGGTGAATCTCGGCGGCGGGATGGGCGTGCCCTATTTCCCCGGCGACACGCCGGTCGATGTGCAGGCGGTCGGCGCCGCGCTCGCCGAGACCCTGGCAGCGCGCGATCCGATCCTCGCCAAGAGCCATTTCGCGATGGAACTCGGCCGCTGGCTCGTGGCGGAGGCGGGCGTTTATCTGACGCGCATTGTCGACCGCAAGACCAGCCATGGCGAGACCTTCCTCGTCACCGACGGTGGGCTCCATCACCAGCTTGCCGCGAGCGGCAATTTCGGGACGGTCATTCGCCGCAATTATCCGATCGCGGTCGCCGGCCGTTTCGGCGCCGAGGCAACCGAAACGGTCTCGGTCGTCGGCTGCCTCTGCACCCCGCTCGACCGCCTCGGCGACCAGGTGGCGCTACCGCACGCCGACGTCGGCGACCTGATCGCGATCTTCCAGGCGGGCGCCTATGGTGCGAGCGCGAGCCCCGCGGCGTTCCTCGGACAGGGGCCGGCGCGCGAAATGCTCGTCTGACGCCGCCAAACCTGTTCCTTATCGGGACATTTTTGTGACAGCGCGGTCCAAACTTAGGTCAATACTAACATTATGTTCACCCTTTTCGAGCAATGGCTGATGCTGACGCAACAGCTGTCGTCGCGGGGATGCGGACCGCGGCAACCCCCGGCGGCTCGAAAGGTTGATTGATTATGGCTTCGTTCTCCTCGCTCCGCGTTGCCCGCGCCGCGCTCGTTTCGGGCATCGCCGCGACCGCGCTGACCGGCTGCGCCGGCGCCGGCGGCCCCGCGCCGCAACTGCCCAGCGCGACCTTCGTCCAGAACCAGGAAGGGCCCGGCGAGGAATATATCATCGGGCCGCTCGACGAGCTCCAGATTTTCGTGTGGCGCAACCCCGAACTCGGCGGGAAGGTGCAGGTGCGGCCCGACGGCCGGATCACCACGCCGCTGATCACCGACATGCCGGCAGTGGGCAAGACGCCGACGATGCTGCAACAGGATATCAAGCTGCAGCTCAGCCAATATATCACCGATCCCATCGTCAGCGTGATCGTCACCAGCTTCAACAGCACCTTCTCGCAGCAGGTGCGCATCGTCGGCGCGACCGAGAAACCGGCGTCGATTCCCTTCCGCGCCAACATGACCGTGCTCGACGCAATGATTGCGGTGGGCGGCCTTGGCGAATATGCGGCTGGAAACAAGGCGCGACTCGTCCGTTTCGACAAGGGCAGCGGCAAGCAGCAGGAGTTCGGCCTGCGGCTCAACGACCTGATCAAGCGCGGCGATATCAAGGCGAATGTGCGGTTGCAGCCCGGCGATGTCATCATCATCCCCGAAAGCATGTTCTGACCTGCCGGCGGCCGATCAACCATCTCCCAAGGACTGAAACGAAGCGATGACCAGCCTTTACGACGAATTCCGGGTGGCGCTGCACAGCGTCTGGACGCGCCGGTGGCTCGTGCTCGCGGTGGCCTGGGGTATCTGCATCCTCGGATGGCTCGCGATCGCTTCGATCCCCAACCGTTATGACTCGCGGGCGCGACTACTGGTCGACATCAACGAAATCCTGCCCGACGATGTGCAGGGCGGATCGATGGGCGGGCGTCAGCAGATCGACCAGATCCGCGAAACGCTGACCAGCGCGCGCAACCTCGAAAAGGTCGCGGCGACCACCGGCCTGCTTCCCGCTGGCGCCGGCGAGCGCGAAAAGGCCGGCGCGGTCGCGATGTTGCAAAAGAATATCAAGGTCGTTCCGCAGCAGGATAACATCTTCGAAATCACCTCGAGCGTCGCGGTGGGCAGTCTCTCGGACGCCGACAATGCCAAGCTCGCATCGGGCGTGCTCGACAGCCTGATCACCGTGTTTCGCGACGACCAGCTGCGCGGCGGCCGGATGAATGCACGCGAGGGGCTGAAGTTCCTCGACGCGCAGATCGCCGACCGCGAAAAGGCGCTGCGCGAAGTCGAGGCGCGCCGCGGTGCGTTCGAGGCGCAGAATATCGGCCTGATCCCTGGCGGTTCGGGTTCGCCGGCGCAGCGCGTCGAAGCCGCGCGCGCCGAACTCAGCCAGATCGACTCGCAGCTCGTATCGGCGCAGGCGCAGCTTGCGGCCGCCAATGGCCAGCTTGCTTCGACGCCGCAGTCGATCCCAGGCGGCGGTGGCGGCGTCGGTGGTGGCGTCGCGCGCCAGCAGCTCGCGGGCGCGCAGAACGAACTTTCGTCGATGCGTTCGCGCGGCCTGACCGATGCGCACCCCGACGTCATCGCGTTGAAGAGCCAGATTGCGTCGCTCAAAGCCATGGCCGACCGCGAAGGTAATGGCGGCGGTGGCGGCGGGATGCAGAACCCCGCTTATGCCTCGCTCGCCGCGATGCGCGCCGAGCGGCAGGCAACGGTCAGCGCGCTGTCGTCGCGCAAGAGCCAGCTGATGGGCGATATCGCCAAGATCACCGCGCAGCAGATCCAGAATCCCGGCATTGCCGCCGAATATGACCGGATCAACGGCGAATATACGGCGTTCAAGGCCCAATATGACAAGCTGCTCGCGCAGCGCGAACAGGTTCGCCTGCGCGGCGAGGTGCAGACCGAAACCGACGCGATCAAGGTCGAACTGCTCGATCCGCCGTCGAAGCCGACCAGCCCCGCGGCGCCCAACCGTCCGCTGTTCCTGACGCTCGTCCTGCTCGCGGGCATCGGCGGCGGGATCGGCGTTGCCTTCGGTCTTGGCCAGGTGCGCACCAGCTATGCGACCGCGGCCAAGCTCGAACGCGCCAGCGGCCTGCCGGTCATCGGTTCGATCACCGAAGTGGTGACGCCCGAACGTCACCTCGACCGGCGCAAGAAACTCGTCTGGCTGGCCGGGGGAGGGGGCGCGCTTGTCGGCCTCTACGCCTTGCTGCTGGTCGCCGAATTCATCCAGCGCGGCATGGTTGCGTGACGGGGGACGATGACATGAACGACCAACGCAAAGTCAAGCGCCCGCCCTCGCTCCTCGAACGCGCGGCCGACATGTTCGGCCTCGATCCCGCAGCCAATGCGCCGACGATCGATCTGTCGAACCTGCCGCCCGAACCCGAGAAGAAGGCGAAAAGGGTCAAGGCCGAGCCCGCAGCCGAAGCGCCGCTTCCCGAAATCCTCGACCCCGTCGTCGAGGCTGCGCCCGCGGTCGAGCCGGCGCCTGCGCCCAAGCCGTCGCCGCGCAAGGATATCGCAAAGGCCGCGCCCGCCGTCGCACCCGCGCGGCAGGGAACGATCGACCGCGACCGTCTCGCGGCGCGCGGCATGATCGTGCCCGGCACGCCCGTCACCGGCATTTCGGAAGAATATCGCATCGTGAAGCGCGAGCTGATCCGCAACTTTGGCGGTACGGGCAATCGCCCGATCCTGCCGCGCGGACACCGCGTGCTGATCGCGTCAGCGAATCCGGGCGAAGGCAAGACCTTCTCGGCCGTCAATCTCGCGCTCAGCCTTGCGGTCGAGGCTGATCACGACGTGCTGCTGATCGATGCCGACATCGCCAAACCGAGCGTGCTCGAAGCGCTGGGGCTGGAGGATGGCCCCGGCCTGATGGACGCGCTCGCCGATCCGCACCTGCCGCTCGGCGAATGCCTGATCCAGACCGATATTCCGGGGCTGAAGGTCATGCCCGCCGGCACCGGTCACATGCACGACACCGAACTCCTCGCCTCGGCGCGGACCGAAGCGCTGCTGGCGCAGCTCGAGGCCGGCGCACCCGGGCGCATCCTGATCCTCGATTCTCCGCCGGTGCTTGCGGCGTCGCCCGCTGCAGTGCTCGCCGGCCATGTCGGCCAGACCATCATGGTCGTGCGTGCCGACACGACGCTCGAATCCGCGCTGCGCGATGCGATCGGCCTGATGGGCGCGTGCCCGCATATCCAGCTGCTCCTCAACGGAGTGAAATACTCGCCCGGCGGTCGCCGCTTCGGGACCTATTACGGACAAGGAGGCGCGTGATGCGCACCACAACCACCATGCGTCATGTGGGGACGCTGGCGGCCCTGCTGCTCGCCGGGACGGCGACGGGCGCGCATGCGCAATTCTCGGGCGATCCGGCTTCCGGCGGGGGCGATGCGCCCTCGGCAGGCGCCCCCGCGGGATCCGAAACCGGCCGTTCGGGCAAGCGCGAAGGCCGGCGTACGGAACGCCGGGTCGATGTCAGCCCCTATCTGGAAGTCGGGCAGGTGCTGACTGCCGACCTCAAAAATGGCGGCGACGTCCTCACCTATTCGACCGTGGCGGCCGGGGTCGACGCCGCGATCGTCACGCGCCGCGCCGAACTGGCGGCGACGCTGCGCTACGAACATCAATTCGGCTGGGGCCGGCAGGGCGACACCGACGTCATCAGCGGCCTTGCACGCGGCCGCTACGAACTGACGCGCGGGCTGAACCTCGAAGGCGGCGCGCTCGCGACACGGACGCGCGCCGATGGTCAGGGCGCCGACAGCGGGCTGTTCATCGGCGACGCCAGCAACGTCGCGAACCTCTATTCGCTTTATGCCGGGCCGACTTTTGCCCGACGTATCGGTGGCCTCGACGTCGGGGCGGGATATCGCTTCGGCTATACCAAGGTCGATGTCGACGAGCCGGCGATCCTCGGTCCCGGCAGCCAGCCGCAGGATATTTTCGACAGCTCGACCAACCATATCGCATGGGCCAGCGTCGGCGCGCGGCCGGGCGACCTGCCGTTCGGCTGGCAGCTTTCCGGCGGCTACGAACGCGAGGATGCGAGTCAGCTCGATCAGAAATTCGAGGGCAAATATGCCCGCGCCGATGTGACGATGCCGATCGGTCCGACGGTCGCGCTGCTCGGCGGCGTCGGTTACGAAGATATCGAAATCGGGCAGCGCGATCCGGTGCTTGACACCAATGGCGTTCCCGTTCGCGACGCCAGTGGCCGCTTCGTCACCGACAAGTCGCAGCCGCGCCGGCTGTCGTTCGATACCGACGGCCTGATCTGGGACGCGGGCGTGATGTGGCAGCCCAGCCGCCGCACCTCGCTGACCGCGCGCGTTGGACGCCGTTATGGCGATACGATTTATACGGGCAGCTTTTCCTATCGCGCCGATCATGCGACCTCGATCCAGATCGGCGTCTATGACGGGCTGTCGAGCCTGGGCCGCGGGCTGTCGGGCGGGCTCGCCGCGCTGCCGACGCAGTTCGACCCGACGCGCAACCCGATCGGCGGCACGATCAATCCGTGCGTCTTTGGGCAGGAAGGCGGCGGTTGCCTCAACAACCAACTCGGCAATGCGACCTCGGCGCAATATCGCAGCCGCGGTGTGCAGGCGACGCTGTCGTCGCGCTTCGGCGGCTGGGCCTATGGCATCGGTCTCGGTTACGACCAACGCAAGCTGCTCGTGCCGCAGCTGTCGCCGATCGCCAACCTCAACGGCATCAAGGACGAGAGCTATTATCTCTTCCTGTCGGCGGGCCGCCAGCTCGACGTCGATTCGGACCTCAGCCTGTCGGGCTACGTCAATTATTTCGACAATGGCGCGCCGAATGCGAGCGACGTCCAGTCGGCCGGGCTTTCGGCCGCTTACTCGCGGCGCTTCTGGCGCGGCCTGACGGGGACGGCCGCGGCCAGCCTCAACGCCTATGATCAGGAAGGCTTCGACAGCCAGCTTATCGGTTCAGCTTTGGTGGGACTGCGTTACAACTTCTGACCAAGCAACGGGAAATATTACGATGTACGATCAGTTCTATGGTTTCACCGGACGTCCGTTCCAGCTGACGCCTGACCCGCATTTCTATTTCGAGAGCGGAACGCACCGCAAGGCGATGTCCTATCTCGGCTATGGGTTGGCTCAGGGCGAAGGCTTCATCGTCATCACCGGCGACGTGGGGGCAGGCAAGACGACGCTCGTCGGCCACCTGATGAACACGATCGACCCGAACCGCCTGACCGCGGTCAAGCTGGTGTCGACGCAGGTCGAAGGCGATGACCTTCTCCGCCTCGTTGCCGAACAGTTCGGCATCGAGTGGGAGGGGCAGAGCAAGGCCGAACTGCTCCGCGCGATGGAACAATATCTGCGCGAACAGGCCCGCGCCGGCCGCCGCACGCTGTTGATCGTCGACGAAGGGCAGAATCTTGCCATCTCGGCGCTCGAAGAGCTGCGCATGCTGTCGAACTTCCAGCTCGGCGGCCACTCGCTGCTGCAAATCTTCCTGCTTGGCCAGCCCGAGTTCCGCCAGACTCTCTTCCATTCGCCGACGCTCGAACAGCTACGCCAGCGCGTGATCGCGACGCACCATCTCGACCCGATGGAGCCCGAAGAGGTCGAACCCTATATCCTGCACCGCCTCCGCAAGGTGGGCTGGACGGGCAATCCCAGCTTCAGCCCCGACGCCTTCGAGGAAATTTTCGACTATAGCGAAGGCGTGCCGCGCAAGCTCAACGTGCTGGTGAGCCGCCTGCTGCTGTACGGTGCGGTCGAGCAGATGACCCGCATCACCGCGCAGAACGTCCGCTCGGTCGTCGCCGAAATCGAAGCCGACCGCGGCATCGATGCCGCGACGCTCGCGCCCCTGCCGGTCGACGAAGTCGTCGCGGCCGCCGCTGCTGCGGTCGCGCCGACTCCTGCGCCCTTTGCTACCCCGGCGCCCGCGAGCGAAGCGCCGCTCGAATGGCCGCAGCGCGCGGCACAGCCCGCCGCCGATGCGCCAGCGCCTTTCGCCGCACCCGCGCCGTCGGCGCAGGTGATCACGCTGACTCCGCCCGAGCCGGCCGAAGCGGGCGACAGTGTTTTCGAACTCGCACCCGAAGCGGCGGTCGAAGCGCCCGCGCCTGCCGCGCCGGCGGTCGCCCCCGAACAGCTCGCGGCGCTCGAAGCGCAGATCGCATCGCTCGAGGAACGCCTCGTCGAACAGGATGCGGCGCTGCGCCGCGTGCTCGACCTGTTGATCGAGTGGGTCGAGCGCGATCCCGAAAATGCACCCAATCCGGCAAATTCGCGGACCTGGGCGGCCTGACAGCGCGGCCAAAATCGGCTATCCTGCTGATGAAGGTGAGGAAAAATGCAGAACGGCCTGTCGGTCGATGTCGAGGACTGGTTCCAGGTCGGCGCCTTTGAGCGCACGATCGACCGCGACGACTGGAATGGGCTCGAATGCCGCGTCGAGGCAAATTGCGACGCGGTGCTGCAGATTTTCGCCGATGCGGGAGCAAAGGGCACTTTCTTCACATTGGGCTGGGTTGCCGAACGCTATCCTGCGCTGATCAAACGCATCGTTGCGGCGGGGCACGAACTCGCAAGCCATGGCTACGACCATAAGCGCGTGTTCAACATGACCGCCGACGAATTTGCGGCCGATCTTAAAAAGACGCAGGCAATCCTCGAGGATATCGGCGGCACCGCAATACGCGGCTATCGCGCGCCCAGCTTTTCGGTCGATACGCGCACGCCCTGGGCGCATGCGGTGCTCGCCGAACAGGGTTACGCCTATTCGTCGAGCGTCGCGCCGGTCGTTCACGATCATTATGGCTGGCCGCAGAGCCCGCGCCACGCCTGGCGTCCGCTTGCCGACAGCGACCTTGTCGAATGGCCCGTCACGACCGCGCGCGTCGCGGGGCGCACGCTGGCGGCGGGCGGGGGCGGTTTCATGCGCCTGCTTCCCTATGGCTTCACGCGCTGGGCGATCGCGCGGATGAACGCCGAGGGACACCCCGCGATCCTCTATTTCCATCCGTGGGAAATCGACCCCGGCCAGCCGCGCGTGGCCGATGCGCCGATCAAGTCGAAAATCCGTCATTACAGCGGCCTGTCTGCGATGGCTGGCAAGCTCAGGAAACTGCTCGCCGACTTTGAATGGACGCGCGCCGATGCGCTGCTTCCCGCGCAGCAGCAGCGCGCGCAGCCGTGGCGCGCGGCGGCGTGAACGCGCCGACACTTCCTGTGAAGGACGGTTTTTCGGGTACGCCGCTATCCGACGCGGCCGAATGGGACGCCTATGTCGCCGCGCATGCCGGCGCGACGCCGTTCCACAGCCGCGCCTGGTGCGAGGCGATCACGAGGGCCACGGGGCATCGCTGCCATCTCGTCACCGCGCGCGATGCGAACGGGGCGCTCACCGGTATCCTCCCGCTTCATCATATCCGCTCGCCGTTGTTCGGACAGGCGCTGGTGGGCAGCGGCTTTGCCGTAGACGGCGGGATTCTGACCGACGATCCGGCGATTGCGGCGACGCTGGCGGAGGGCGCGGCCGCGATGGCGGCATCGCTCGGCGTGCCGTCGGTCGAATTGCGCGGCGGTCCGCAACCGGACGCCGACGGCTGGCTACGCGAGGAGCGTGTCTACGCCGGTTTTGCCCGCAACCTTGCCGCCGATGACGATGCCGAACTTCTCGCCATCCCGCGCAAGCAGCGCGCCGAGGTGCGCAAGGTCCTCGAAAGCGCGCTCAACGTAACCACGGGCCGCGATGCCGCCGAGCGACGCGATCATTATGGCATCTATGCGACCAGCGTCCGCAATCTCGGAACGCCGGTCTTTCCCAAGGCGCTGTTCGATGCGGTGCTCGACGCCTTTGGCGACGCGGCCGACATTCTCACCGTCCGCGAGGATGGCCGGCCGGTTGCAAGCGTGCTCAGCCTGTACTGGCGCGGCACCGTCATGCCCTATTGGGGCGGCGGCACCGCCGATGCGCGCCGCTTGCGTGCCAACGAACTCATGTATTTCGCGCTGATGCGCCATGCGCGCGCGCAGGGCTGCACGCGCTTCGACTTCGGTCGGTCGAAGGTCGGGACGGGGCCCTTCGCCTACAAGAAGAACTGGGGTTTCGAACCGCAGCCGCTTATCTATGCGCGCTGGCTCGCGCCCGGCGAGACCCCCCGCGATACCAACCCCAACAGCGCGAAATATCGCCTCCAAGTCGATCTCTGGAAAAAGCTGCCGCTCTGGGCGGCGAACCGCATCGGGCCGCTGATCGCCCGCGGATTGGGGTGATGGCCGAAATCCTGTTTCTCGTTCACCGCGCGCCCTGGCCCCCGGACCGCGGCGACCGGATCCGTAGCTGGCATATGTTCGAGGCGCTGGCCCGGCTCGCACCCGTGCACGTCGCGACGCTCGCCGACAATGAAGCCGATGCCCTGCTGGCGCGCGACAAGATGGCACCGCTTTGCAAGAGCCTGGCGGTCGAAGTGCGCAGCGTATCGCGTCCGCTCGCATTGATGCACGCGGTCGTGCGCGGCGAGCCGGTGTCGAACCGCCTGTTCCGTAATGCTGCCTTGGCGCACCAAGTCGATGCGCTCGTCAAGCGCGGCGCGATCACCCATATCGTCGCCTTTTCGGGCCAGATGGCGCAATATATCCCCGCCGGTTTCACCGGTCCGGTGCTGATGGATTTCGTCGACGTTGATTCGGCCAAATTCGCCACTTACGCGCAGCAGGACAAGCGCCAGCCGCTGAACTGGATCCACAGACGCGAAGCCCGGACGCTGGGCGCCTATGAGGCCGAAGTCGCGCGCCGCGTCGATGCCAGCCTGTTCGTCAGCGAGGCCGAGGCCGATCTCTTCCGCGGCCGTAGCGGCCTTGGTGCCGATCGGGTGCTTGCGGTCGGGAATGGCATCGACACCGACCGCTTCGATCCGTCGATCATTCTGGAACCCGTCGGAGCGGGCGAGGGACCGCTTGCGGTCTTTACCGGCCAGATGGACTATCGCCCCAATATCGATGCCGTGCGCTGGTTCGCGTCGGAAATCCTGCCTTCGATCCGCGCGCGCCACCCCGACGCGCGCTTTGCGATCGTCGGCCGCGCGCCGACGGACGAGGTGCGCGCGCTCGAAAAACTGCCCGGCGTGATCGTGACGGGCGAAGTGCCCGACGTGCGCCCCTGGCTCGCGGCGGCCGACGCGGTGGTCGCGCCGCTGCTGCTCGCGCGCGGCATCCAGAACAAGCTGCTCGAGGCGATGGCGATGGCGCGCCCGGTGGTCGCAAGCGCCGCCGCGGCGACAGGGATCGATGCGGTGGCGGGCGAGCATCTGCTCGTCGCCGATAGCGCGGATGCCATCGCCGGCGCGGTCGGTGCGCTGTTCGACGATCGCGCGAGGGCGGCTGCGATGGGGCAGGCGGCGCGCGCGCGGATGATCGCGCGCTACGGCTGGGACGCGCGCCTCGCGCCGCTCGGCGACTTGCTGGGGCTGCCCGCATGACGCTTTGGCAACGCCATCTTGGCGCGCTTGCATTGCTTGCGGCGACGATCCTCGCGGTCTTCTGGCGCGATGCCGCCGACATGGCCAGCATCTGGTGGCATAGTTCGACCTTCACCCACTGCCTGCTGATGGTCCCTATGATCGGATGGCTGGTGTCGCAACGCGCTGCGCTCCTCCGTCCGCTCACCCCGGCTTTCTGGTGGCCCGCGCTCGTCTGGATGGCGGGTGGCGGGCTGGTCTGGCTCATCGGCGAAGCGGCGGGGGTCGGGCTGTTCCGGCAACTCGGTCTCGTGCTGATGCTTCAAGCGGCGGTCGGCGCGGCGCTGGGTGAAAAGATGGTGCGCGGGCTCCTGTTTCCGCTCGGCTATGCGCTGCTGCTTGTCCCGTTCGGCGAGGAACTGGTGCCGCTGCTCCAGACCTTCACCGCGAATATCAGCGTCGTCCTGCTTCACCTGTCGGGCATCGCGGCCGAAATGCAGGGCGTGTTCATCACAACCAACGCGGGCTTTTTCGAGGTTGCGGAGGAATGTTCGGGGGTCAATTTCCTCATCGCGATGCTCGCCTATTCGGTGTTCGCCGCGCATCTCTGCTTCAAAAGCTGGACGCGGCGGATCGTCTTCGTCGCTGCCGCACTCGCGACCACGATCCTCGCCAATGCGCTGCGCGCCTATGGGACGATGGTCGCCGCCGAAATCTGGGGGATCGAGGCGGCGGGCGGGATCGATCATATCTTCTATGGCTGGATATTCTTCGGGCTCGTCATCCTGCTCGTCATGCTCGTCGCGATGCGCTGGTTCGATCGCCCGGCGAACGATGTCGCGGTCGATGTCGGTGCGCTGGGCGGTGCGCCGCGCTTTACCGGCGCGGCGCGTGCCGTGCTGCCCGCCGCGCTGGCCTTGCCCTTGCTGTTCGCCGGCTGGGGCCTGCTGGTCGGCGGGCGCAGCGCTCCGCTACCGGACAGCATGACGGTTGCTGCGCCCGCGGGATGGAGCGATGCGCGTGTGGCGGGCACCGCCTGGGCGCCGCGTTTCGACGGCGCCGACCTGCGGCTGCTGCGCCAGTTCGCCGACGGCAAGGGGCAGGTCGTCACCGTCGCGATCGGCGGATATGAGTGGCAGGCCGAAGGGCGCGAGGTCGTTGCCTTTGGGCAGGGCGCGATCGATCTTGACAGCAAATGGGCGTGGAGCGCGGCCTTGCCGGCGGTCGACGGGGCGAAGACCGAGCGGCTGCTGCACCCCGGCCCGGTGCTGCGCGACGCCGCGACATGGTATGTCGTCGGCGGCGAGGTGAGCGGTAATCCGCGCCGCGCCAAGCTCGCAGGCCTGCGGGCGCGGCTGTTCGGCGGCGACCCGCGCGCGCTGACGCTGATCGTGTCGAGCGAGGAGCGGCATGGCGGCCGCAATGCGATAGAGGATTTCGTTTCCGCGTCGGGTGGAGTCAACGCCATGGCTGACCGCGCGCTGAAAAGCCGCTAGACGATCAATATATGTGCGGCATCGCGGGCATTTATCACGTTGAAACGGCAAAGCCCGTCGACCCTGCGCGACTGCGGGCGATGCTGCATCCGATGGCGCATCGCGGCCCGGACGGCTCGGGTGAATGGACCGCGCCCGGCGTCGGGCTTGCGCATCTGCGCCTCTCGATCATCGATATTGCGGGCAGCCCGCAGCCGATGACGAGCGACGACGAGATCGTCACCATCACCTATAATGGCGAAATCTACAATTTCCGCGAGCTGCGCGCCGAGCTCGAGGATCGCGGCCACCGGTTCCGGACCAGCGGCGATACCGAGGTCATCATTGCCGCCTGGCGCCAATGGGGGCCCGATTGCCTGTCGCGGCTCAACGGCATGTTTGCCTTCGCGATCCACGATCACCGGCGCGGATGCCTGTTCCTCGCGCGCGACCGGCTGGGGGTAAAGCCGCTCCACCATGTCCGGCTGTCCGACGGTTCGGTCGCCTTCGCCTCCGAACTCAAGGGCCTGCTCCGCAACCCGCTGCTCCGCCAGGAAGCCAATCTGACGGCGATCGAGGATTTCCTCGCCTTCGGCTATGTCCCCGACGACAATTGCATCGTCGCGGGGGTCGAGAAGTTGGCCGCCGGCCATTATCTGATGCTCGAACGCGGCAAGCCCATAGCTGCGCCGGTGCGCTGGTGGGCGCCCGATTTTTCGAAACGCGTCCGCGCATCGGAAGGCGAGGCGGCCGAGCATCTCGTCCATCTGATGCGCGCCGCGGTGACCGACCGCATGGTCTCCGACGTGCCGCTCGGGGCCTTCCTGTCGGGCGGCGTCGACAGCAGTGCGGTCGTCGCCCTGATGGCCGAAGCGAGCGCGAAGGCGGTCAAGACCTGCACGATCGGTTTCGACCAGGCGGCGCTCGACGAAACCGCCTATGCGGGAGCGATCGCCGAACGTTTCGCGACCGACCACCGTACGCGCACCGTGGCGGCGAGCGATTTTGCGCTCGTCGACCGGATCGCCGACCAGTTCGACGAACCCTTCGCCGACGCCAGCGCGCTGCCGACCTACCGCGTGTGCGAACTCGCACGCGAAGAGGTCACCGTGGCGCTGTCGGGCGACGGCGCCGACGAGGCCTTTGCCGGATACCGCCGGCTCGTTTTCCAGCATCAGGAGGAGCGGCTGCGCGGGCTGATCCCGGGCTTCATGCGCCGCGGGCTGCTCGGGCCGCTGTCGCGTGTCTGGCCGCAGATGGACTGGGCGCCGCGACCGTTGCGCGCACGCGCGACGCTGGCCAGCCTGTCGAAAAGCGGGGCGGAGGGCTATGCCGAAGCCGTCGGCGTGACCGGGGTCCAGCAACGCTCGCGCCTGTTCAACGACGCCGCGCATCGCGCGCTCGGTGACCATGTCGCCGAGGCGCGCTACTGGAAAGCGATGGCGGACGCGCCGGCGCGCGAGGCGCTCGACCGCGCGCAATATGCCGACCTGATGATCTGGCTGCCCGGCGACATCCTGACCAAGACCGACCGGATGAGCATGGCGGTCAGCCTCGAGGCGCGCGAGCCGCTGCTCGACTATCGCCTGATCGAATTCGCCGCGAGCCTGCCCGCGTCGATGCGTGTGAAGGGCAGCACGGGCAAGGCGATCATGAAGCAGGCGATGGAACGCTATCTTCCGCACGATATCCTCTATCGACCCAAGATGGGATTCGTGACGCCGGTGTCGCACTGGTTCCGCGGCCCGCTCGCCCAGCAGGCGAAGGCGCTGGCGACCTCGTCGACACTCGCCCGGTCGGGCTGGTTCGACATGGCCGAAATCGAACGCATCGTCGCTGCGCACCAGTCGGGGCGGCGCGACCATGGCCGGTTGATCTGGCAATTCTTCATGCTCGAAAAATCGCTCGCCAAGCTGTTCGGGATATAGGCTTTTCTCTTCGTTCGGCTGCGGTGCTCCCAAGCGGAATCGCCACGCGTTTTTAACGCTTGGCTGCTAGGCTCGCTGCCGATGACGGTTCATCCTGCCTTTTTGTCCGATCGTACGGCGCTTCCCGCCGAGGGTGCGCCGCTCACGGTGCGCGTCGTCGATCCGCTATCGCTGTCGGACGATCTGGCGGCGGCGTGGGACCGGCTGGCCGACGACGCAAGCGAGCCCAATCCCTTTGCCGAACGCTGGTGCCTGCAATCGGCGCTGCACCTGCTCGACCCCGATCGGCACGCGCGCCTCGTCCTCGTCCGCGACGGCAGCGACGGGCCGGTGATCGGCATCATGCCGATCGCGCCCGTGGCGCGCTACGGGCGCCTGCCGCTACGCCATGTGACGGGGTGGGCGCATCCCAATCATTTCCTCGGGACCCCGCTGGTCCGCGCGGGGTTCGAAAGCTTGTTCTGGTCGATCCTGCTCGGTTGGTGCGACGCGGCGCCCTGGGCGCACACGCTGCTGCACGTCCCGCGCCTGACCGAGGGCGGGCCGCTCCACCGTGCGCTGGTCGACGTCGCCCGCGTGCGCGGCGGCGAGGCCGAGGTCGTCCACCGCGAGGAGCGCGCGCTGCTCGAAAGCCGCCTGTCGCCCGAACAATATTGGGACGCCGCCGTTCGCGCGAAAAAACGCAAGGAACTGCGCCGGCAGGCAAACCGGCTGGCCGAACAGGGCGCTATATCCTTTCGCCGCTGGCAGGCGGGCGAGCCGCTCGATCGCTGGATCGACGGCTTCCTCGATCTCGAAGCGCGCGGGTGGAAAGGGCGTGCCGGGTCGGCGCTCGCCAGCCATGGCGATACCGAAGCCTGGTTCCGCGCGATCCTGACCGGCGCGGCCGATGCGGGGAAGCTAGATATGCGCGCGCTCGACCTCGACGGCCGCCCGCTCGCGATGCTCGTCAATTTCCTCGTTCCGCCCGGCGGCTTTTCGTTCAAGACTGCGTTTGACGAGGACTATGCCCGTTTTTCGCCGGGCGTCCTGCTGCAACAGGTCAATCTCGACCTGCTCGACGATCCGCGCATCAACTGGGTCGACAGCTGCGCCGCGCCGGGGCATCCGATGATCGACAGCGTGTGGCGCGAACGGCGCGCGCTCTTGTGGGTCAATCTTCCGCTGTCGGCACCCGCCGACCGGCTGCGCTTCGCGATGCTGGCGCGCGCCGAACGCCTCTGGCGGCGCCTGAAGGCTGCCCCCGCACCGCAAAATGAAGTAGAAAGCCCATCATGACCGCGCACCAGCCGATTTCCCGGCCCGTTTTTCCTGCCGAAACGCTCGATCGGATGGCCGCGCTCTATCCGCTGCAGGCGGGCTTGCTCCACCATCACCTGCCCGACCATCCGCTGTTGTCGCTCGAAGCGCTCGCGACGCTTGGGGAAAGCCTGCCCGCGAGCGAGGTCGAATATAATCCGGGCGATGTGCCGATCGGCGTGCTGCCGCAGGATATTCCATCGAACGGCCTGTCGATCGGCGAAACGATCCGTACCATCGACAGCAACAACAGCTGGGCGGTGCTCAAGAATATCGAGAATGTCCCCGCCTATCGCACGCTGCTGATGGACCTGCTCGGCGAGCTCGAGCCCGTCGTCGAACCGCGCACGGGCGCCATGCTGACGCCGCAGGGGTTCGTCTTCATCTCGTCGCCGGGATCGATCACGCCGTTCCACTTCGACCCCGAACATAATATCCTGCTGCAACTGCGCGGGACGAAGGTCATGAATGTCTGGCCCGCCGGCGACGAACGCTTTGCGGATCGGCGCGAGCATGAACGCTACCACGGCGGCGGTCATCGCAACCTGCCGTGGAACGACGATTATCGCAGCGACGCGCAGCAGGTCCCGCTCGCCCCCGGCGATGCGGTGCTGATGCCGGTGATGGCGCCGCATTTCGTCGCCAACGGCGATGCGCCGTCGATCTCGCTGTCGATCACCTGGCGCAGCGAATGGAGCTATCGCGAATCCGAAGCGCATGCGGCCAATGCCGCGCTGCGCCGCATCGGGCTCGACCCTGCGATGCCGCCGCGCTGGCCCAGCTATGCCTGGGTGCGCTCGGTCGGCTGGCGCGTCGCGCGAAAGCTGCGGATCGTGCACTGATTGCCTCTTGCCTTGTCGCAACAATTTCATATCGTTGCGGCATTGGGGCAAGGGGTTGCAGGGGCTATGAAAAACCGGGTTTTGGCGTTGCTGTTTGCGGCGGCGTGGGTTGGTGTTCCGTCGAGCGCCGCGGTCGAGGCCGCACCGTCGGCACCGGCGCCGCGGCCGCCGCGCATCCCGACCCTCGACCTTGCGCAGCTTCCCGAAATTTCGAACGCGATGCTGTCGCCGGACGGCACGCGCATCGCGTTTCTGGCGCGTATCGACGGACGGGAGGCGGTTGCCTATCGCGGCGTGCGCGACGGCGTGGTCCAGCGGGTCGACCTGCCCGAAAAGGTCGATTTCAACTGGCTGCGCTGGGCGGGCCCCGATCGCATTCTGTTCAGCGTCGGGCGAAACGTCCCCTATTTCGGCGACGAAGCGCGGCAGACGCTGCTGATCATGAAGGACTTGTCCACCGGTGCGGTCAAGGCGCTGAACCGCGACGGGCAGGGGCTCGAAGGCGACGACGTCCTGTTCGTCGATCCCGACGGCCAATATCTGCTGCTGTCGATCCAGCGGAGCGTCTACGACTATCCCTCGGTGTTCCGCGTGTCGCTGCCCGACGGCAAGATGAGTGAAATCGTGCGCGAACGGGCGCCGGTGTGGGAATGGTATGCTGACAATGCCGGCATCGTGCGCGCGGGCGTCGGCTGGGAAAATCGCAAGACGAAATTCTACTACCGCCGCACCGAGGCTGAAAAATTCGCGATGATCGGCGCGGTGCGGCCCGACGACGAGGACGCCTTTTTCGACATCGCGAATGTCGTGACCGGGTCGGATGACGGCTATGTCCTCAGCGATGAAAAGACGGGGCGGCAGGCGCTCTATAAATTCAACTATCGCACGCGCGAAATCGGTGACCTCGTTTATGCCAACGACCGGTACGACATCGACGATTACTGGCTCAGCAGCGACGGCACGGCGCTCGAGGGCGTGTCCTACACCGACGATCGCAGCCGGGTCGAATGGTTCGACGCCGGTTCGAAAAGCCTGCAGGGAAAGCTCGACCGTGCGATCCCGGACCGTCAGGCATGGGTCACCTCGAAGAGCCGCGATGCGAAGACGATGCTGATTCTCGCCACCGCGCCCGACGAACCCGGACTCTATTATCTTCTCGACCGGGCCAAGGGCGAGATGTCGCCGCTCGCGATGATGATGCGCGGGCTGGCGCCCGAAATGCTCGCCGAGACAAAGGCGGTGACCTATGCGGCGCGCGACGGTACAAAGATCCCGGCCTATCTGACCTTGCCCAAGGGGCGGGCCGCGACCGGCCTGCCGCTGATCGTCTATCCGCACGGCGGGCCATATGGGGTGCGCGACCGGCTGGAATATGATCCGCAGGTCCAATTTTTCGCCAATCGCGGCTATGCGGTGCTCCAGCCCAATTATCGCGGGTCGGGCGGCTATGGCACGGCGTTCGGCGACGCGGGCATCGGGCAGATCGGCCTCAAGATGCAGGACGACCTCGACGACGGCATGGATTGGCTCGTCAAGGACGGCGTCGTCGACAAGGGGCGCGTGTGCGTCGTCGGCGCCTCCTATGGCGGCTATGCGGCGCTATGGGCGGTAGCGCGCAATCCCGAACGATACCGCTGCGCGGCGAGTTTCGCCGGCGTGGCCGACTGGAAGGCAATGCTGAAATATGACGGCCGCTACCTGACCAAGTCCGCCAATGCACAGTGGCAGGCGCGTGTCACCGGGACGGGCGAGCTTGATCTCGTCGCGGTGTCGCCGACGCAGCAGGCGGCGCGTATCGGGCGCCCCGTCCTGATCGGCCATGGCGAAGACGACAGCAACGTGCCGATCAGCCAGTCGAAAAAGCTCGTTGCCGCGCTGAAGGCGGCCGGGAACGCCAATTATGAATATGTCGCCTATCCCGATGAGGGGCATGGCTTTTCCGATCCCGCGCACCAGAAGGACTGGTTCGATCGGCTCGATGCCTTCTTGGCCAAGCATAATCCGGCCGAATGACAGATTGCTTTCAATTGCCGCCAATTGCGGTTATGGGCCCGCATCCTGATATTTTGAGACCCTGAGGATAGATGGCGAAAGAAGAACTTCTGGAAATGCGCGGCCAGGTGGTCGAACTGCTGCCCAACGCGATGTTTCGCGTCAAACTGGAAAACGACCACGAGATTCTGGGCCACACGGCCGGCAAGATGCGCAAGAACCGCATCCGCGTTCTCGTGGGCGACGAGGTGCTCGTCGAACTCACGCCCTATGACCTGACCAAGGGTCGGATCACCTATCGCTTCAAGTGAACGGCGCGGCGACCATGCCTGCGCTTGTTCTGGCTTCGACTTCGCCGCGCCGGCGCGAATTGCTGGCGCGTATCGGCGTGGTCCCGGCCCGCATCGCATCGCCCGACATCGATGAGACGCCGCTGAAGGGCGAGCTGCCGCGCGACTATGTGACGCGCCTTGCTCGCGGCAAGGCGATGGCGGTCGAGCGTGCGGCAGGGGAAGTCGTATTGGCGGGCGACACGACCGTCGCGGTCGGGCGCCGCCTTCTCGAAAAGCCGGTCGACGAAGCCGATCTGCGCCGCATGCTGGGGCTGCTTTCGGGGCGGCGGCACCATGTCTGGTCGGGCATCTGCGTCATCGGGACTGACGGCAAGCCGCGCGTCCGCGCGGTCGATACGATCGTCGCCTTCAAGGTGCTGAGCGCCGCCGAGATCGACTGGTATGTCGAATCGGGCGAAGGCATGGGCAAGGCGGGCGGCTATGCGATCCAGGGGCGCGCCGAAATTTTTGTCCGCTTCCTGTCGGGCAGCCATTCGAACGTCGTCGGCCTGCCGGTCTTCGAAACCGGCACCCTCCTGACCAGCGCGGGAATCCCTCTTGGCTGAATGGCTGTACGAAGCCGGTATCGGCGAAGCGCGGGCGGCGCTGGTCGATCGGGGGGAAATTGTCGAGGCCCGGATCGAACGCGAGGGCGAAGGTCCGCGCCTCGGCGCGATCGTTTCGGCGCGGCTGGCCGAGGTCGGACGAGGCGGGAAGGGGGCATTCGTCACGCTGGATGGCTCCGGCCAGCTCCACGCGACCCTCGCCACGCTTCCGCCGCAAACGTCGATCGGCGCGACGCTGCTTGTCGAAATCACGCGCCTGTCGCTGCGCGAGCGCGGCCGCGACAAGCCGGCGCGGGCCCGGCTCGCGGAGGCGGGTGCTGTCCCCGCCGAAGGCCCCGACCTCCGTGCCCGGATCGCCGCGACGGGACTGCCGGTCACCGAATTGCGCGCGGGCGAGCCCGATCGTCTCGAACAGGCGGGCTGGTCCGAACTGATCGACGCCGTGCGCGCCGGCCATTGGCCCTTCGCGGGCGGCGCGCTGTGGGTCGACGCCACGCCCGCGATGGTGCTGATCGACATCGACGGGGAGGGCGACGCGCTTGCGCTCTCAAAGGCCGGCGCGGCGGCTGCCGCCGCCGTCATACGTTGCTGCGACATCGGCGGTTCGATCGGTATCGATTTTCCCTCGCTTCCCGACCGCGCGGCGCGTGCGGCGGTCGATGCCGCGGTCGATGCAGCGCTCGCGGCGCCGTTCGAGCGCACCGCGGTCAACGGGTTCGGGCTGATGCAGATCATTCGCCGCCGCGACCGGCCCTCGCTGATCGAACAGATCCGCCTAGATCCCCTCGCCACCGATGCCGCGCTGCTGCTGCGTCAGGCCGAGCGCGCCTCGGGCACGGGCGAGCTGACGCTCACCGCGCGCGGCGGCGTGATCGATCGTATCGCAGCGCATCCGGCGTGGGTCGATATGCTGCAAAATCGCACCGGTCGTCCGGTCCGCCTGATCGCGGACGCGGCCGTGAAAGGATCCGGTCATGCCCAGTAAACCGCCGCGCTGCCCCTTGTGCGGCCAGCCGCGCGTCGACGAATTCAAGCCTTTTTGCAGCCGCGGTTGCCGCGACCGCGACCTCCTGAACTGGTTCGGCGAGGACTATCGCGTCCCAGCCGATCAGGCGCCCGACGGCACCGCCGATACCGATCGTTTCGACGAAGGATAAAAGCCTCAGAAAGGTGCTGGACAGGACGCAAAGCCCTGCCTATAGCCGCCGCTCGCCAGCGCGGCCGTCCGGTCGCTGCGGCCTCGCCTGGGTAGCTCAGTTGGTAGAGCATGCGACTGAAAATCGCAGTGTCGGCGGTTCGATCCCGTCCCCAGGCACCATTTCCCCTCATCGAAATTCGCTTTTCTTTGTGACAGCCGGGTTACGTCTTCCGTAGCGTAAACTGTTGCTTTTTAGCCACTAATCGCGCGAAAACCCGGTGCTTCCCGCGCGCGCGCGTTGACGCGGCAGGGCGGTGCGTTACAGCGATGGATCACTGCCGGGCATCTCCCGATAAGCTTTCAGCTGCGCCCGGGTGGTTTTGGAGAGAGACATCATCATGACTTTGCGCAACATCCTGTTGGGCGCTACTATGCTGTGCGCCGCCACGACTCCCGCCATCGCTTTCGCCCAGGACGCCGCCCCCGCCGACGGTGCGGCCGCAGCGACCGATGACACCGATTATGGCAACGACATCATCGTCACCGCGAGCAAGCGTTCGCAGACGCTGCAGGACACGCCCGTCGCTGTTTCGGTGACCTCGGCCGCCGCGCTCGAGGAATCGCAGATCCGCGACCTCATCGACCTTCAGTCGGCAGTTCCCAGCCTCCGCGTGTCGCAGCTCCAGTCGAGCGCCAACACCAACTTCATCATCCGCGGCTTCGGCAACGGGGCGAACAACGCGGGTATCGAACCGTCGGTCGGCGTATTCATCGACGGCGTCTATCGTTCGCGTTCGGCCGCCCAGATCGGTGACCTTCCCAACGTCGAGCGCATCGAAGTGCTGCGCGGCCCGCAGTCGACGCTGTTCGGCAAGAATGCGTCGGCGGGCGTCATCAGCATCGTGACGCAAAAGCCGCAGTTCGAATTTGGCGGCTCTGCCGAAGTCACCTATGGCAATTACGACGCAATCACCGTCAAGGGCGACGTTACCGGCCCGATCAGCGACACCGTCGCCTTCTCGATCGGCGGCAGCTACAACCGCCGCGACGGCTATGCGCAGGACCTGAAGCTGGGCACCGACGTCAACGATCGCAACCGCTGGGGCGTTCGCGGCCAGCTTTTGTTCGAACCGACCGACGCGCTGTCGATCCGCCTGATCGGCGACTATGACAAGATCGACGAAAACTGCTGCATCGCGGGCAATGTCATCGCCGGCCCGACCGTCGCGATCACCAACGCGCTCGCCGGCGGCCCCAGCGTCGACGCGAACAACCCCTTCTCGTACAAGGTCTACAACAACTTCCTGTCGTCGAACGAGATCGCGAACTACGGCGGGTCGGCGCAGATCGACTATGACCTCGGCAATATGGCGCTGACCTCGATCACCGCCTATCGTCAGGTGCGCGCCGACACGAACCAGGATTCGGACTTCTCGGGCGCCGACCTGATCGGCGAGAAGAGCGACTATGTCGACATCGACACCTTCACGCAGGAAGTGCGCCTGACGTCGGACTTCGACGGTCCGCTCAACTTCCTGATCGGCGGCTATTATTTCAACGAAAAGGTCGACCAGACCAGCGCGATCAAGTTCGGGACGCAGTTCCGTCCCTATGGCAATGCGCTGATCCAGGCAGCGAGCGGCGGCGCGCTCAACGTCGGCCTGCTCGAAGGTACGCTCGGCGCGCTTGAAGGCAACCCGGCGAAATATCTCGGCAGCTTCTTCCGCGCCGGCGATGGCCTCGACGAGGGCTACAAGATGAAGAACGAGGCCTTCTCGATCTTCGGCACCGTCGACTTCGAAGTCACCGACCGCCTGACGCTGACCCTCGGTGGCAACTACACCAAGGACCGCAAGCGCTTCTCGACCGACGTCGTCAGCAGCGATGTCTTCTCGGGTATCAACCTCGACGCCGCGGCCTATGCGCCGTTCCGCAACCAGCTGCTGTTCCAGGGCGGCCTCGCGTCGCAGGTCGGCACCGTCCTCGGGCTCGGCCGTTCGGCGACCGCTGCCGAAATCGGCGCGTTCGCCGGTGCGAACCCCGCGGCCTTCGGCCAGATCTCGGCGGGTGTTCAGGCCTTCGCCAACGCCAACCAGAACAATCCGGCGGCGAATCCGCTCAACGGGCTGAAGGCATTCCAGTTCCTGCCGCCCTTCCTCAACGTTCCGAACGCGGTGGAACGCGGCAAGACCAACGACGGCGACTTCTCGTACAGCATTCGCGCCGCCTATGAGCTCACCGACACGGTCAACGTCTATGCGACCTATGCGACGGGCTTCAAGGCGAGCTCGATCAACCTGTCGCGCGACAGCCGTCCGACCGCCGCCGACCTGCCGGCGATCATCGCGGGCGGTCTCGGCACGCCGAACCTCGTTTCGGGTTCGCGCTTCGCCAACCCCGAAGAATCGACCGTCTACGAATTCGGTTTGAAGGGGCAGTGGGACGTCGCCGCCGTGAACGTCGCGGTGTTCAAACAGTCGATCAAGGGTTTCCAGTCGAACGTCTTTACCGGCACCGGCTTCGCGCTGGCGAACGCCGGCAAGCAGTCGACCTTCGGCATCGAGTTCGACGGTTCGGTCCGCCCGGTCGCCGGGCTCAACCTGACGCTCGCGGCGACCTATCTCGACGCGAAATACGACAGCTTCGTCAACTCGGCGTTCGGCGATATCTCGGGCACGACCCCGGCCGGTATCCCCGAACTGTCGCTGTCGATGGGCGGTACCTATACGCACGAGTTCGCCGGCGGGACCAAGGCGATCGCGCATATCGACTATGCCTATGAAAGCCCGGTCCAGATCGTCGAGGGCCTGTCGGGCTTCCCCGCCAGCGTCGCGCAGAATCTGAAGCGCGAAGTGAACTCGCTCAACGCGTCGTTCACGGTTCGCCTGACCAACGGCATCGACGTCGGTGTGTGGGGCCGCAACCTCACCAACGCGCAGTATCTCACGACGGTTTTTCCGGCCGTCGCGCAGGCGGGCAGCGTCTCGGGCTATCCGAGCCAGCCGCGCACCTATGGCGGCACCATCCGCTACAAATTCTGATCGGGGCGGCCGGGGCGGTAACGCGCTCCGGCTACCGGAACGACAGACAAAAGAAACCCCGGCCTCTCGATGGAGAGGCCGGGGCTTTTTTTTCGGCGTTGCCGCCGCGGCTTTTTAGAACTTCACGCCCGCCGCGATGCCATAGCGGCGCGGTTCGAGGGTGAAGATGTTGGTGTAGTTACCCGACGACTGGTCGGTGATGTACAGGCCGGTGACGCTGTTGGCGTCGAAGATATTCTGGATGAAGCCTTTGACATACCATTTGTCGTCGGTGCCGTTCAGCTGCAGCTGGGCGTTGACCTGTGCATAGCCCTTGATGCGGTTGACGTTGCCGTTGAAGATGCTGCCATAGCTTTCACCCGTATAGGCCAGGTCGAAACGGGGGACGAGCGACATGCCGCCGTCGCCCAGCCGCGCCGTATATTGCACGCCCGCGCTGAACTTGTAGTTCGGCGCCTGCGGCAGCTGGTTGCCCTTGATGTTGACCGGGACGCCGGCGGAGAAATAATCGATCCCGCCGAACGCCTGGCCCACCGTGCCCGCCGTCGCTTCCATGACCGAGCAGATGCTGAACGCGCCGGTCGACGCGATGCCGCCGTCGGCCGGGAAGGCCGTCGTCGGTTGCAGGTTCGCGCCGCCCTGTACGCCCGGGATCAGGCCGCCGTTGATCAGCGCCTGGACCTGGTTGACATAGGCGTTGACCTGCGCCGCGCTGCCCGAGCGCGAGGCGACGGCGCAGTTCGCGGCGTTGGTGATATCCTTGATGATCACCGCATCGGCGCGGCCGCCGCCGAAGTCGCGCGGGTTGCTGGTCAGCTTGTCCTCGGTCACCTTGCTGTGCAGGTAGCTGAAGCCGAGGTTGATGACCCAGTCGGGATCGGGGCGGACGATACCTTCGGCCTCGAAACCATAGATGTCGGCGCTGACATTGTCGTTGACCGCGGTGCGGGCGACGATCTTGCTGAGCTGCAGATCCTTATATTTATAATAGAAGGCCGTCAGGTTCAGCTGGAGCGCGCCGCCGCCGAAGGTGTTCTTCGACCCGATTTCGAACGCATCGACCTGTTCGGGCCGGAACGATTCGGGCACCTCGAAAATCGGCTGCAGCGGCGGGTTGATGCCGCCCGATTTATAGCCGCGCGAATAGGAGGCATAGAGGAGATTATCCTCGGTGACCTTGAAGTCGAGCACCACGCGTCCGGTCAGCTTGTTGAACTTGACCGTCCGTGCCTGGATGATCTGGTTGCCCGGCGTGCCGGGATCGGCGTCGAAAGAGGCGACGAACGGCGAATCGAAGACGCTGCCGGTGCCGCCATGCGGGGCGAGGAAGCTCGCCAGCGTCGACCGTGCGGTCACGCTCTTCTTGTCATTGTTGTAGCGCAGGCCGGCGGTCAGTTTCAGCCGGTCGTTGAACTCGAAATAGGCTTCGCCGAACAGGCCGTACGACGTGATCTTCAGATCGTCGGTGTTGTTGCGGAAGAAGGGCGTCGCCAGGAACGAAGGCGGCAGCGGGGCCGCGATCGTCTGGCCCGGATTGTTCGGATCGGGGACGCGGTTCGTGGCCGCGGTGAAGGCCCCGAGAACGCCCGTCAGATAGTCGATCGGGAAGGCATTCACATAATAGCTGTTCTCGGTCAGGTGATAATCGGCATAGATGCCGCCGACGAGGAAGTTGAACGGCCCGTCGAGGTCGCTCGACAAAATGCCTTCGACCGACCAGCTGCTGTTATACTGGTTCGACCGGTCGAACTGGAGCGACTGGTCGCTACAGATCTTCTTGCCGCCAAAGCTGCCGTAGCCCGTCTCTTCGGGCAGCGACGTGCAAAGCTGGCCGTTGGGGCCGTTGGGCATGATCGCCGCGGCGACCGGGCCGAAATAGGCGTTCGACAGGATCGGTCCGTTCGGACCGACACCGAGCGGGATGGGGTTCGCGGCAAAAAAGGCCAGCGTGTTGAGCCCTTGCGCATAGAGCGAACGGTCGCCGACATTGCTGTTGTAATCCTGCGACGCGTCGAGCTTGACCTTCTGATACTGGCCCGAAACCTGCAACGAGACAGGGCCGAAATTATGCTCGATCTGCCCCTGCAGCGTCAGCTCGCTGGTGAAATAGCTCGGCGTATAGGCGGTGTTCACCGTCCGCGGATCGTCGGGGATCGTCGTATTGGCATAGACGTCGGGGCCATAGAGGCTGCCGAGCGCAAAGCCCTGCGGAATGCCGCGGATCGCGAGGAATTCGCGCGAGGTCAGCGCCGCGGTAAAGGTCGCGTTGCCATTGAAGGGCGAATTGTCGAGACGGCTGTTGAGGCAGCCGAGGATGCCGGTCGGGTCGCGCTGGCAAAGCTGTTTCTGGATGCGGGTGCGCTGATCCTTTTCGCGGAAATAGGACGCCATCAGGTCGATGGTCGTGTCCTCGGTAGGCTCCCAGCGGAACGAACCGCGGACCGAATAGAGGTCGCGGTCGTCGATGCGCGTGCCCAGGAAGGCATTTTTCGTATAGCCGTCGCGGTTGAGATAGATGCCCGCGATGCGCAGCCCCATCGTGTCGCCGAGCGGGATGTTGACCATCGCCTTGCCCTTCATGGAATCATAATTCCCATATTCGGCTTCGGCGGCCGCCTCGAAGGCGCCGAGTTTCGGCTTTGCGGTGATCACGTTGACCACGCCCGACGTTGCATTGCGGCCGAACAGCGTGCCCTGCGGTCCGCGCAGTACTTCGATGCGCTCGAGGTCGAAGAATTCGGTTTCGAACAGGCGGGTCGAAAACAGCGGGTCGCCGTTCAGGTGGATCGCGGTCGCGCTGTCGCAGGTCGTGCCGACGCAAAGGTCGCCGATACCGCGGATCGTAAAGCTGGCCCCGGTGAAGTTGGTCTTGGTGAAGGTAACGTTGGGCAGCGTCAGCTGCAGATCCGACGGAGTCTTGATCTGCTGCGCTTCGAGCGCCTCGGTCGAAAAGGCGCTGACCGCGATCGGCACGTCCTGCAGGCGTTCCGACTGGCGCTGCGCCGTGACGACGATTTCGCCGCCGAATGCATCGCGTTCAACTTCATCCGCCGCGTCCTGCGCATAGGCCGGTGTCGCCACCGTCATCGCAAGGATCGAGGTTCCGATCAGTGCCTTGAACTTCATTTATAACCTCCCTTTTTCGAACCCGCGCGATGCGGGAACGCCCAACTTTCAAATTGTGGTAAGGGGAGGGGAATCGACCAGACATGGCAAAGGACACCGGGCCGCGATGGCCGGGTGCGTATTTATGTCCCTCTTGCCAGCTGTGCTGGTCATCGTCCTCTCCCGCCGGCGTCGGGGAAAACGCTCGGCCTCTCCGGATCACGACCCGCTTGGGCGGGTTCTGTAATGCAAGACAAAGGTGCGCCGAGTTGACGAAAGCGTCAAGTCACTTGTTAGGCCCAAAAAAGGACGCGAAACCGCGCCTCTCGGAAAAGTGAAAAAGCTAAGTTTCCGCAACGTAAAGTTGATGGGGGAGGACAATTTCTTTTGGTCCGGCCCTTGCTTATCGGCACCGGGACGTCGAAATGTGCGACATCAAGGCAACAGTGAAAGCGGCGCGATGAGCAACGAAAAGATCGAGTTGGGACCCGATGGCAAGGTGGTGGTACCCGACCATGTTGCGGCTGCCGTGCGCACGCTGATCGAATGGGCGGGCGACGATCCGCAGCGCGAAGGCTTGCTCGATACGCCGCGCCGCGTGGCACGCGCGTGGAAGGAATATTGCTCGGGCTATGCCGACGATCCGGCGATCCATCTGTCGCGGACGTTCGAGGAAGTGGGCGGCTATGACGAGATCGTGCTGCTGCGCGACATCCCGTTCCAGTCGCATTGCGAACATCATATGGCACCGATCACCGGCAAGGCGTCGATCGCCTATCTGCCCAAGGATCGCGTCGTCGGCATTTCGAAGCTCGCGCGTGTGCTCAACGGCTATGCGCGGCGCCTGCAGGTGCAGGAACGCCTGACCGCCGAAGTCGCGAAATGCATCTGGGACAATCTCCACCCGCACGGCGTCGCGGTGGTGATCGACGCGCAGCATGGCTGCATGACCGGCCGCGGCGTCCGCACCCCCGGAGTCGGCATGGTGACCAGCCGCCTGCTCGGCTGCTTCCTCGACGACGAACGCAGCCGCAAGGAAGTGCTGGCGCTGATGGGATATTGAGGCTCCGGAAACTAACCTCTCCATCATCGTCACCCTCGAACGAGATACGTGGCTCGTTCGACTTGATCCGGGGGCCACGACGATGGCGCTGCGATGGATCCCGGATCGAGTCCGGGATGACGAAGGCCTGTAACGGCCTTGATGTGCACCCCGGCGAAAGCCGGGGCCCCGTAGCGCCGTGGGAAGATGGGCCCCAGCTTTCGCCGGGGTACACATAGGGGCAGCTCCCTACCCCAAAACAGCTGCCAGCTGAAACGCCGCAAAAGAAAAGGCCCCGGAACCTAGCGGTCCGGGGCCTTTCTGTTTCTTGCGAAAGCGGGAAGGGGCTTAAGCCTCTTCTTCCTCGTCCGCAGCCGGAGCTTCGGCAGCGACTTCCGAAGGCGGCGTGGCGTCTTCGAATTCGTCTTCGCTGTCGGGTTCCAGCGCCGAAGCGACGGCTTCGGCCTGTTCTTCCTCGAACATCGCGGCGATGACGTCGATGCCCTGCTTCTGCATTTCGGCTTCGTCGGGCGAACGCGCGACGTTGACGCCGACGGTCACGGCGACTTCGGGGTGCAGCTTGACCTTGACGTCGACGAGGCCGAGCGACTTGATCGGACGCTCGAGTTCGACCATCGACTTGGTCACGCCGACGACGCCGTCTTCGGCGAGCGCGTCGACGATGTCACGGACCGAAACCGAACCGTAAAGCTGGCCGGTGTTCGACGCCTGGCGGATCAGGACGACCTGCTTGCCGTCGATATCCTTGGCGCGGCCTTCGGCGTCGGTGCGACGCTCGGCGTTGTCGGCCTCGATCTTCGAACGGTTGGCTTCGAACAGCTTGCGGTTCGCGTCGTTCGCACGAAGCGCCTTGTTGTTCGGGAGCAGGTAGTTGCGGGCAAAGCCGTTCTTGACGGTGACGACGTCGCCGATACCGCCCAGTTTCTCGATACGTTCGAGCAGGATGATTTCCATCGGTCCGCCCTCCTTACTTCACAATGTAGGGGAGCAGGCCGATGTGGCGCGAGCGCTTGATCGCCTTCGCCAGCTCACGCTGCTTCTTGGTGGACACCGCGGTGATCCGCGACGGGACGATCTTGCCACGCTCCGACAGGTAACCCTGGAGCAGGCGGACGTCCTTGTAATCGATGACCGGTGCGTCCTTCGCGCTGAAGGGGCAGGTCTTGCGGCGGCGGAAAAAGGGTCGTGCCATGATCGTTATCCTTATTCTTCGCCGTCGCGGTCACGGCCACGGCCGCCGCGGCGTTCCTGCTTGCGCATCATCACCGACGGACCCTTTTCGAGTTCGTCGACCTTGATGGTGAGCCAGCGGATGATATCTTCGTTGATCGCAGCCTGACGCTCGATCTCTGCGATCGCTTCGCCCGACACTTCGGCCGACAGCATCACATAGTGACCCTTGCGGTTCTTCTGGATCTTGTAGGCGAGCTGCTTGAGGCCCCAGGTCTCGGTCTTGTGGACCGTACCCTTGAACTCGCCGATGACATTGGTGACGGTTTCCGCCAGCGCATCGACCTGAGCCTGGCTCAGGTCCTGACGCGCGATAAAGACATGCTCGTAAAACGGCATGGTTTGCGTCCTTCGATTTGGCCGATCGCTGATTTCGCGCCAATCGCGAAACCCCTCCGGCTGTCGTCCGGCTTTGCGTATTGATGCAAAGCAAACGGGGCGAACGGCACAAGGCCTCGCCCCGAATGAGCGCGCCTATACAGATTCGCGTGCGGAAATCAAGGCTGCGTCCGAAAAGGCTTGCTCCTCCGGCGGTGACGCGCAACATCCTTTGTGGTGATGCGGGGGAATGAGATGCTGGAAATTGCTGCGCTGATCGGTTTGTTCAGTTGGGGGCTGAACAGCGACCGGCTTATGTTGAAGCACGCCGGAGTCATCCTGCTACTGTCGTGCTTGTTCGGAGGACTGGGCGGCCTGATTGCCGGCGGGGACACGGTTCCGGTAGGCGTCGCCATTCTCTTCACGATCGCATTCGAGCTAATCCTCGAGACGATCGTCTTCTTCGTCGGCTTTGGCATCGGGCGTTATCGGGCACGCAAGGCCGGCATCAGCAACATCGAAGATACGTTCAGCTAGCCGAGCCGCGCGAGCAGTTCCTTGCCGAATTCGGTAAGCGTATCGTCGCGCGCGCCGAAGATCAGGATGCGGTCGCCCGGCCTTGCCTCGTCGAGGATCGCCGCGCCGCACGCCGCGCGGGTGGTCAGGTGCACCGCGTCGCCGCCGCCGGCGACGATATCGGCAACCAGCGCTTCGCTGCCGATGCTGCGGTCGACGGTACCGCCGAAATAGACGGGATCGCAGACATAGAGCTTGTCGCCGTCGCGCATCCCGCTTGCGAAACTCGCCGCCAGTTCCTTACCCATCTGGCGCAGCGGCCCGTAACCGTGGGGCTGGAAAAAGATCAGGGCCCGGCCGGAAAGTTCGGCAACGGCGGCGAGTGTCGCGGCGACCTTGTCCGGGTTATGTGCAAAATCGTCGATGACGGTGACGCCGTTCGCCTGACCCAACACCTCGTAACGGCGTGCGAGGCCTGCGAAGCTCGTCAGCGCGTTGACCGCCTCGGCAACCGGGATATCGACCGCGCGCGCGGCGGCGATCGCGGCGAGGGCGTTGGCGGCATTGTGGCGCCCCGGCATGCGAAGCCGGACCTCGTACCGATAGTCGTCGACATAGGCCGCAAAACGGCACCCGTCGGGGAGCGCCTCGAAATCGCCGCCGCGCACGTCCGCGGCGTCGGTGAAGCCGAAGCCCACGACATTGTCGCCGCCGATCAGCGGAGCCGATTCCGCATCGTCGGCATTGACCACCGCGGCGCGCGCTTTCGCAGCAAAATCGCCGAACAGCCGGTGCAGTTCTTCGAGGCTCTTGTGGTCGAGGCTGATGTTGGTGACGACCGCGACGTCGGGGCGATAGAGTGCGATCGACCCGTCGCTTTCGTCGACCTCGCTGACATAGATGGCGGCATCGCCGACCAGCGCGCTGGCAAAGGGCCGGTCCTCGCCCGAGAAATTGCGCATCACCGCGCCGTTCATCACCGTCGGCTTGCGGCCCGTATTCTCGAGGATCCAGCCGATCATCCCCGTGACGGTCGACTTGCCGCTCGTGCCGCCGACGCCGATCGCGTGCTCGGCTGCGTTGAACAGCGCGGCATTGAGGTCGGCGCGCGTCATGCGCGGCAGAGCGAGCGCATTGGCCGCGGCGATATCGGGAACGCTGTCCTCGATCGCGGCCGACGCGACGAGGGTCTGTCCCATACGCGGCCCGCTGCCGTCCTGCGGGTAAAAGGCGATGCCCTGGCTTTCGAGCCAGGCGAATTTTTCGGGCGTCCGGCCCTGGTCGCGGCTGCGATCCGACCCCGACACCGCCGCGCCGCGCGCCGCAACGATCATCGCGAGCGGCAGCATTCCGGACCCGCCGATGCCGCAGAAGAAATAGGATTTGTTTTCGGCCATCGCGGCGCGATATGGCTTTGATCATGGGTTTGCAACCGCGCCCGCCGCAATAACCGCTCGTGTCGGGCGGATCGAGGAACTAGCCAGTCCATGCGTATCGGCATCACAGCCCCGTCGACTCCGATCCTGCCCGACGATGCCGAGGCAGTGCGCGCGCTCGCGAGCCTTGGCTACCCCGATGTCGAGCTGGTTTTCGACCCGCAATGCTTTGCGACGCACGGCCATTTCGCGGGCGAGGACGGGCATCGCTTCGCCGCACTCGTCGAAATGGCGAACCGCTCCGATATCGACGCGGTCTGGTTCGCGCGCGGGGGTTATGGGGCATGCCGGATCGCCGAGGATGCGGTCGCGGCGATGACCGACGTCGCGCGCGGCAAGGCGTTCCTCGGCTATTCGGATCAGGGGAACCTCCTCGGCGCGCTCTATCGCGACGGCTTCGACCATGTCGCGCATGGCCCGATGGTCGCCGATATCCGGCGCGAGGGCGGCGACGCCGCGGTGCTGCGCGCGCTCGACTGGCTCGTCGCGCGCGACCCTGCGGCGTGCGAGCCGGGCTTGCAGCATGGCGCCCGGCACGCGGCGTTCAACCTGATGACGCTGTCGATGCTGCTCGGCACCCCGCTCGAACCCGACCTTGGCGGCCATGTCCTCATCGTCGAGGAGGTCAGCGAATATCTCTATGCCTTCGACCGCGCATTTTTCCATGTCGCGAGCTACTTCGGCCCGCGCGGACTTGCCGGCATCCGTCTCGGCCGCGTCAGCGACATCCCCGAAAACGACCGTCCATTCGGCATGGAAGCCGAAGAAATCGCGCAGGGCTGGTGCGCGCGTGCCGGCATCCCGTGGCTCGGCCGGGCCGACATCGGCCACGATGCGGCGAACAAGGTCGTGCCCTTCGGCTTGCATCGCGCGGGGTGAAGGAATAGGCGCGGCGCAATTCGAAATTACGCTAGGGGACGCAATATGCGCGCATTCATCTTTCCGGGTCAGGGCAGCCAGTCGGTCGGCATGGGCAAGGCGCTTTCCGACGCGTCGCCGGTCGCGCGCGAGGTGTTTCAGGAGGTCGACGACGCGCTCGGCCAGAGCCTGTTCAAGCTGATGAGCGAAGGCCCCGAGGACCAGCTCACCCTCACCGAAAACGCCCAGCCCGCGATCATGGCGAACGCGATCGCGACGCTGCGCGTGCTCGAAAAGGAAGGCGGCGTCACGCTTGCTGCCAAGGCCGATTATGTCGCTGGCCACAGCCTCGGCGAATATAGCGCGCTCTGCGCTGCGGGCGCCTTCGATCTCGCGACGACCGCGCGGCTTCTGAAGACGCGCGGGCAGGCGATGCAGGCGGCCGTGCCCGTCGGCGTGGGCGCGATGGCCGCGCTGCTCGGCGCCGACATCGACACGGCGCAGAAGCTCGCCAATGCCGCGGCCGAGGGTGAGGTCTGCACCGTCGCCAACGACAATGACCCGTCGCAGGTCGTGATTTCGGGCCACAAGGGTGCGGTCGAGCGCGCGGTCGCTCTGGTCAAGGATTATGGCATCAAGCGCGGCGTGCTGCTCCCCGTGTCGGCGCCCTTCCACTGCCCGCTGATGCAGCCCGCCGCCGATGCGATGGCCGAAGCGCTCGGCGCAAACCCGCCCGCGGCGCCGCTGGTGCCCGTCTTCGCCAACGTCACCGCTAGCCCGGTCAGCGATGCCGACACTATTCGCGACCTCCTTGTCCAGCAGGTCACCGGCCGCGTCCGTTGGCGCGAAAGCGTCGCTTCGATGGAAGATATCGGCGTTGGCCAGTTCGTCGAATTCGGCGGCAAGGTGCTGGGCCCGATGGTCAAGCGCAGTGCGAGCGGTGAGGTTGAGGTGACCAGCCTGATCTCGATGGACGATATCGAAGCTTTGCTGAAAAGTATCTGAAATGCAGCGGTTAATGTCGAAGCTCGTGCCGTGGCTTGGGTCAGCGCTCTTCAGCTTGGCTTCAACAAGTGTCGAGGCAGCGGAGAATCTCGCATGTATGGACGCGGGTTATTCCGACACGGAAGTGGCTGCGATGAATCGCTTTGTTGAGAATTATAGCTTGGCGGACTGGCAGGCTGGCAAAGGTCTGCCAAATGAAGTTGAGAATCTGCTGGCTAAGCACGTGCGAAAGTGCGCGGATTCAAACGAATGGCCCTTGAGGGCTGTTGAGCAGGCTGTTTATTACAAAATCAGCGCTCTTACGGCGATGGCCATTGATGCGAATACCCCCTTGAATTCTCAGCAAATGGTTCGGCTCGGCGAGGCTTATTCGACAGCAGATAGAAAACGTTTGGAGTCTATCATGCTGCCTGCTCTCAATGCTATTTTTGCAGTGAAAGCTGTGCCTCCACCTTCGCCAGAGGAAATTGAATATTTGAACGAGAATATTACGCGGAGATCAGGCCTTCCTATAAATACGGAGATCACAAAATACATAGGTGCGTGGCTCCTAACCCGAGGAATGGTAGATTATGCTAAGCAGAGGTTCAGTGAATCTTAGAGACTTTCAGTAGAAAAATGTAACTTATCTTTGAGTTATTTTTTTATTTGGAAAATAATCAACCGTATCCGATGACTAGATGCAGAAATAAGGAATAAGCGAATGTTCGATCTCACCGGCATGACTGCCCTCGTTACCGGCGCCAGCGGCGGTATCGGCTCGGCTATTGCGCAGGCGCTCGCGGCGCAGGGTGCTCGCCTTGCGGTGTCGGGTTCCAACGCCGACAAGCTGAACGCCTTTCGCGATACGCTCGGCGGCGACCATGTCGCGCTGCCGTGCAACCTCGGCGATGGCGCGGCGGTCGACGCGCTCGTACCGTCGGCGGTCGACGCGCTCGGCCAGCTCGACATTCTCGTCAACAACGCCGGGGTCACGCGCGACAACCTCATCCTGCGCATGAAGGACGACGAATGGTCGGACGTCATCCGCATCAACCTCGAAGCCAATTTTCGCCTCGCACGCGCGGCGGCGAAGCCGATGATGAAGGCACGCTTCGGGCGCATCATCTCGATCACCAGCGTCGTCGGCGCGACGGGCAACCCGGGGCAGGCCAATTATGCCGCGTCGAAGGCCGGCGTCACCGGCATGACCAAGGCGCTGGCGCAGGAACTGGCCAGCCGCAACGTCACCGTCAATTGCGTCGCGCCGGGCTTCATCGCGACCGCGATGACTGAAGTGCTGCCCGACGCGCAAAAGGACGCGCTCAACCAGCGCATCCCGGCGGGCCGCATGGGCGAGGGCGGCGATATCGCCGCCGCCGTCGTCTATCTCGCATCGAAGGAAGCGGGCTATGTCACCGGCCAGACGCTGCATGTGAACGGCGGCATGGCGATGCTGTCCTGAACGGGATCGGGCCGGATCCGGTTCAACCGGACCCGGCCCTCGGGACGAGCACAGAGAGGGGTCAGAAGCTCGCCCGGGCCGTCAGGCGGAAATCGCGTCCCGCCAGCGGCACATAATCCTTGGTAAAGCTCGCGTGGCGGCGCGCTTCGACGTCGAAGATATTGTTCGCCGACAGGCTCAGCGTCAGATTCTTCGTGTCGGGCAGCGGGCGCCAGCTCAGCGAAGCGTTGACCAGCGTGAAGCCGTCGGTCGGCGTCTCGAACTGCGCGGTGCGCGTCTGGTCGTCGGTCCATTCGACCTCGACGCGCGCGTCGAGCCGTTCGCCCTGCGCCTCGAGCCCACCGAGGATACGCATCGGCGGGATGCGCGGCACGTTGCGGTCGAGCCCCGCATTCTTGATCTTCGCGCGCGTCATGTCGGCGGTGACGTCGCCGACGATGTTGAAGCCGCCGATCTGCGCCAGCCGCGCGCTCGCTTCGGCCTCGAAACCATAGACGCGCGCGTCGCGCTGGAAATATTGGAAGACGGGCAGTTCATCCTCTTCGGCGCCGGTCGCGGCCGAATAGATGAAATTGTCGAACCAGTTCGAATAGCCCGTCAGGCTGAGGTTGAACGCGTCGGTCTTGAGCTTGAACGAGGCTTCGGCGCCCCAGTTCGACTCGCGCTTCAGGTTCGGGTTGCCGACTTCGAAGCTCTGCGTCGCGATGTGCGGCCCGTTCGACAGCAGCTCTTCGGCCGAGGGCGCGCGGACGGCGCGTGACACCGACAGACCGAATTTCGCGCCCTCGAACAGGTCGTAGGTCGCGCCGAACGCGCCCGAGAAGCTGTCGAAGCTGCGCTCGAAACCGAGCGTCTGCGCGCGCACATTGGTCTTTTCATAACGTGCTGCGGCTTCGAGGCCGAGCGGGCCCGCCGTATATTCCTGCAGCGTGAACAGCGCGAACTGGTCGGTCAGGTTGCGCGGCACAAAGGCTTCGGCGCCGATCGCGTTGAAGTCGCGGTGGCTGTACTGGACGCCGCTCGCGCCGCGCCAGCCGCCATGATCGTTCTGCGCCAGCTCGATCCGGCCCTCGATGCCCTGGTTGGTAAAGACGGTGCCGACCTCGTCGCCTTCGAATTCGGTGTGCTTGTAATCGGCAAAGCCCGCGCGGACGCGCAGCTTGTCGAAAAAGCCGTCGCCCAGTTCGACTTCGCCGCGCAGGTCGGCGCGCCATTGCTTCATGCCGATGGTGACGGGGCTTTCGCCATGGTCGTGGCCGCCTTCTTCCTCTTCGCCTTCATGCGCATGTGCCGTGTTCGGGCGGTCGGGAACGCCATAATTGGTATCGAAATAGCCGACCGAAATGCCGAGTTGGCCGCCGTCGTTGATCAGCGACAGGCCGCCGCCGACGGTCCAGGTCTCGCTCTGCGTATTGTCGATCTTGCCGCGCTTGCCCGCCTGTGCGGTCAGTTCGGCGGCTTCGTCGGTATGGCCCTCTTCGGCTTCATGTTCGGCCAAGTGGAGCAGGTCGTCGCGAATCCCGGGCGCAAAGACAAAGCCGCCGCTCCGCGTATCGCCCGTCTTGCGCCAGCTACCGTCGACGTGAGCGACGACCTGCGGGCTCAGCGCGACGTCGATCGAGCTGCCGATATTGCGGTCGTTCGCGGCGGTCGCATAGCCGCCGATCGCGTCGATATGGACATGGTCGGCGGGAACCTTGCGCGGTATGCGCCGGTCGAACAGGTTGACCGCGCCGCCGATCGCCTGGCTGCCGAACAGCAACACCGCGGGGCCGCGCAGGATTTCGACGCGTTCGACGGTCAGCGGGTCGATCGTGACGGCATGGTCGGCGGAGGTGTTCGACGCGTCGATCGACCCGATGCCGTCGGTCAGGATCTTGACGCGTTCGCCCGAAAAGCCGCGCAGGACGGGGCGCGACGCGCCGGGGGAGAAGCTGGTAGCCGACACGCCCGGCTGGCGCGTCAGCGTGTCGCCGATCTGGCCGCGGATGTCGCGTGCCAGCTCGTCGCCTTCGAGCACCGACACATTGCCGAGGATGTCGAGGCTGCGCACATAGGGTGCGGTGACGACGATCGGTCCGCCGGCGTGCACATCGTCCTCGTTGCTCGGCGCGGCACCGTCCTGCGCAAAGGCGGGGGCAGTCAGGAAGAGGGCAAGGGTGAAGCCGGCGGAGCAAAGCAAACGCATAAGGGGAGAGTCCTGTTGTAATAGCGACCTGTTGGCGCGTCAGTAATGTTATACTGTTACAATGGCAAGCCCCGAGGCGAAATCCGCCTGTCGTTCGTCGGACGCCGATGCCCGTTGGTCGACAAAGGCCGATGATCGGAGGGCCAAGCGAAGCTGTCTTGCGGGGCCGCGAGCGCCGCCCTAGATCATGGCCATGACTATTGCTGCAAACAGCCTCGACCTCATCGGCAACACGCCGCTGGTGCTGCTCAGGGGGCCGAGCGAAGCCACCGGCTGCGAAATCTGGGGCAAGTGCGAATATGCGAACCCCGGCGGGTCGGTGAAGGACCGCGCCGCGCTTTATATCGTTCGCGATGCCGAAGCGAACGGCAGCCTGCGCCCCGGCGGCACGATCGTCGAGGGGACCGCGGGCAACACCGGGATCGGGCTCGCGCTCGTCGGCAATGCCTTGGGGTACAAGACGATCATCGTCATGCCCGACAACCAGAGCGCCGAAAAAATGGCGACGATCCGCGCGCTCGGCGCCGAACTGGTGCTCGTCCCGCCCGCGCCCTTCGCCAACCCCGGTCATTTCGTCCACACCTCGCGCCGGATCGCCGAGGAAACCGAAAATGCGATCTGGGCGAACCAGTTCGACAATATCGCCAACCGCAAGTCGCACATCTTCGGCACCGCCGAGGAGATATGGGCGCAGATGGACGGGCGCATCGACGGCTTCACCTGCGCCGCAGGGACCGGCGGCACGATCGCCGGGACCGGGCTCGGGCTCAAGGCAAAGAATAGCGACATCGTCGTCGCGCTCACCGATCCGCACGGCGCCGGGCTCTATAATTATTACCAGTGCGGCGAATTGAAGCCCGAAGGCAACAGTGTCGCCGAAGGGATCGGCCAGAACCGCATCACCGGCAATCTCGACGGGGCGCCGATCGATACGCAGTTCCGCATCTCCGATGCCGAGGGGCTCGCGGTCGTCCGCCAGCTCCTCGACGAGGAGGGGCTGTGCCTCGGCCTGTCGTCGGGGATAAATGTCGCGGGCGCGATGGCGCTTGCGCGGCAGCTCGGCCCTGGCAAGCGCATTGCAACCATCCTGTGCGACAGCGGGTTTCGCTATCTTTCGACGCTCTTCAACCCCGAATGGCTGGCGAGCAAGGGGCTTGCGGATGCGCCTGAGGAGGTCAGGGCATGAAGGACATGCGGATCGACAATGGCATCGCGCCCAAACCGGCGGCCGCGCATGCGCCGCCGCCGGTGAACGACACGATGCGAAGGTTGCAGATCGGCATCGCCGGGGTGCTCACGGTCCTGCTGCTGGTCGGCATGGCGGGGCTGATCGGCGATCGCGCGCGCCAGAACGCAGCCGCCGACGCCGCCACCGCGACCGAGGTCAAGATGCCGGGCGACGAGCAGGCGAGCAGCGGCGCGCCGCTCGAGGAGCTGGGTGTCCAGCCGGTGTCGCCTTCGTCGAAGGATGAAAATGCCGCAACCCCGGTGAAGGTGCCGCAGGCGGCGCCATCGACCGTCCCCGACCTCGAACCCGACCCCGCCCTCCAGCGCGCGCGCCAGTCGAAACAGTGACGGCGCCTCCGCGCGGGCCGGTGCTGCGCGCTCTTGCCGTCGCGATCCTCACGATCGGATTGTGCTGGATCCTCGGCGGGCAGGCGCTGCTCGGCCGTATAGACCCCGCGCTTTCGGTTCCGCTCCTCGCCGTCCCGATGCTCGCGCTTGGCTGGTGGCAGCAGCACGAGCCCGCGCCGATCCGCCGGCGCACCGCGCTTCTTTCCCTTGTCTGTGTCGCGGTGGCTCAGGCGCTGCTGGCCTATTGTCTCGCCGGATCGGCGGGCTGGTCGCAACTTGCCCTCGTGGCCGGTGCCGGCGCGGTCGCAGCCCTTGTTGCCGACCGGATCGTCCAGTGGCGCCCCGCCTTCCGGTTGCTGCCCTGGCTGGCGGGGCTGCTGCTCGTCGCCGGCTGGTTCGGGGCAGGGCACGGCCTGCTCGCGTTTCTCTATCGCCCCGCGGTCGCTCCGGCGGGATCGCCCGTCGTCACGATCCTGACCGGCCTGCCGCTGCGCTGGCCCGGCGGCAGCGATATGGCGGCGATGATCGCCGAGGGGACGCAGGACGATCCGGCTTTGGTACGGATCGAGGCGGCGGGCCCCGTATCACTCGTCGACAGCCTCGTCGATCATGTCCCGCCGTCCGGCGGGGCCTTGCTCGTCGCGCACCCGCGCGCGCTGGCGCCGCGCGAGCTGGTTGCGATCGATGCCTTTGTGCGCGGCGGCGGCCGCGCGGTCGTCCTCGCCGATGCGCTCTCGGGCTGGCCGGCGCGGCATCCGCTCGGCGATCCGCGCAATCCGCCGGTGACGAGCCTGCTCACCCCGCTGCTCGACCATTGGGGCATTGTCCTTGGCGCCGCATCCGCCGACGAGATCGCGCCGCAGGCGGCCGATATCGGGGGCACCCGTCTGCACCTGTTCAGCGCGGGCCGATTTGTGCGCCTGTCGCAACAATGTCGCGCCTATGCGCAGCACGGCATTCTCCAATGCCGCGTGGGGGCCGGCGAGGTCTGGCTGGTCGGCGACGCCGATCTGCTCTTCGCACCCTTGTGGCAACCGCTCGTTCCGGGCGCCGGTCATCTGCGGCAAGCCGACACGATGGAATGGCTGACGGTGCGCTTGTGGCCCGGCGCCGGAGAGCGCCTGTTCCACCCGCTGTGGATTCGCAGCCGCACCATTTGAGTCGGGCTCCGCCCCATTTCACCCCGAAAATATCTCGCTCCGTTGCGGCGCCTTGCCCGCTGCGGCCGTTTTTTGGTCGCTGATTCAGTTATTTTGCGATGAATAGGGGGTAGAATCCCTATTTCACCCTAAATTACCCCTTTCCACCCCGATCTATAGTTGATACTCAGGAATCGGAGAGGGGCAATCTCCACCCGTGCCGAACCATCTGGAATCATGCGATTCCGGGGACGGGAAAGTTTTGCCCGGTGGCGCGAATACGGGGGGCAGAGCGATGGCGATTGTGACGCCCGGCCAGTATGCGGGCACCAATTTCGCCGCGATCGATGGCAAGGGACGCATCGCCGTCCCCTCACAGTTCCGCAACAATGTGCCCCTCACTGCGGACGGCCAGCGCGTGCTCTGGGTCGGTTTTCACGAAAAACTGCCCTGTCTGGTGGCCTATGGCCAGGACCAGTATGACCGGCTGAACGGCGAGATCGAACGCGACCGCGAAACCGCGCGGCTGCGCAACCTCGACTTCGACGAGGATGCCGAGTTCAAGAAGCGCTTCAGCTACACCGAGCCCTATACGCTCGACGACAGTGGTCGCTTCCTTCCCAGCTTCATCCACCGCGACCGCGTCGGCGATGCCGGCGCGACGGCTTTTGTGGGCTCGGGGCGTCGCCTCGAAATCTGGTGGCTGCCGACGCTGGCCGAATGTGCCGAGGCCGACCCGGTGCTCCAGCGGCTCGCCGCTTCGTGGGATGCCACGAAAGGGAAGGGGCGCAAGTGACCGACCTTTCCCCCGACCTCCCTCGGGATCCCCGTCACGATCCGGTCCTCCGTGAAGAAGTCATCGCCGCTCTCGCCATCGCCCCGGGTGAGCGCCATGTCGATGCGACCTTCGGTGCTGGGGGCTACACGCGCGCGATGCTCGCTGCGGGCGCCGACGTCGTCGCCTGCGACCGCGACCCCGATGCGATCGCCGAAGGGCAGGCGCTGGTCGAGCAGGCCGGCGGCAAGCTCACGCTGATCCATGGCCGGTTCGGCGAGATCGACCGGCTGCTCGCCGAGCGCGGGATCGATGCGGTCGACGGCATCACCTTCGACATCGGCGTGTCGTCGATGCAGCTCGATCGCGACGAGCGCGGCTTTTCCTTCCAGAAGGACGGCCCGCTCGACATGCGCATGGCGCAGGAGGGCGAAAGCGCCGCCGACTGGCTGAACCGCGCCGACGAGGGCGAGATCGCTGATGTGCTTTTCCATTATGGCGACGAGCGCCAGTCGCGCCGCGTCGCGCGCGCGATCGTTGCGGCGCGTCCGCTGACGCGCACCGCCGAACTCGCGACGGTGATCCGCAAGGCGCTTCGTCATCCGCCGGGCGCGCCCAAGGATCCGTCGACCAAAAGCTTTCAGGCGATCCGCATCCACATCAATAGCGAACTCGACGAACTGGTTGCGGGGCTCAATGCCGCCGAACGCCTGCTGCGTCCCGGTGGCCGCCTCGCCGTCGTCAGCTTTCACAGCACCGAGGACCGGATTGTGAAGAATTTCCTGCGCGAACGCAGCGGAGGCGATGCCGCTGGTTCGCGCCACCGGCCCGCGCCGACCTCTCAGGCGCGGGCCGCAACATTCGAGACCCCGGCGCGCAAGGTGCGGCCGGGCAAGGAAGAGGAAGCGCGCAATCCGCGTGCGCGCTCGGCGACGTTGCGCAGCGCGGTGCGGACCGCTGCGCCGGCGCATTCAACGATGAAGGAGGCGATGTCATGCTGATGGCGGCCCGCAAGCTCCAGGGGATCGGCCTGGTCCTGCTCGTGCTCATCTTTGCGATGATGCTCTACCCCGTGTCGCTGAAAGTCGCGGCAACGCGTAGCGAACTGACGCGCATCGAGCGCCAGATCGACCGGACGCGCGACAATATCCGCTATCTTGAATCCGAACTCGCGGTGCGTGCCTCGATGCGCCAGCTCGAACAGTGGAATGCCGACACCTTCGGCTATTCGGCGCCCGACGCCGGCCAGTATCTCGCGAACGAGCGCCAGCTCGCCTCGCTCGACCGCCTGCCGCGTGCGCGCGGCGCGAACGAAGTGGCGCCGGTGCTGATGGCGATGGTCTCGCCGGTCGGTGCGCCCGTCGCGCCGGCGGACGACGCGCCGAAGCCCGTCCCTGCTGCGGCGAAGCCGACCGCCAAGCCCGTCGTGCTCGCACAGGCCGAAAGCGGGGTCCGCAGCGACACGCCGCCGCGGATGGCGCCGACGCGCCGGCGCGAACAGTTGAAGATGATCGAGGATCAGCTGCTCGCCGAATCGACGCTCGCCGATCTCAAGCGCGCGGCCGCCGCCGAAGCGGCCGGAGGCAAGTCCGGCCGATGAACACGCTGGTCGTCCGTCCGACCCGGGTTCGAACCGCTGGTGTGCGGCAGCAGATATTGCTGACCGCACAACAGCGTTTGATGATGTTGATGCTGCTGTTCGCGGCGGCATTTTTCGTCGTGTCGGTGCGCCTGCTGTTTTTTGCGCTGTTCGATACCTCGTCGGGTAATCACGCCGCGACGGCCTTCATTCCCGCCCGCGCCGATATTGTGGACCGCAACGGCGTGCCGCTCGCGCGCACGATCGATGGCTATTCGATCCGCGTCGTGCCGTCGAAACTTCTCAACAACCGCCAATATCTGGCCGACGAGCTGCACAAGATTTTTCCCGACACGCCGCGCGAAGTGCTGCTTGCCAAGCTCAGCGGGCCGCGTCCCACCTATATCCGCCGTCGTGCGCTGCCCGACCAGGTCGCGGCGGTGAACGCGATCGGCGACGTCGGTTTCGATTTCCCGCGCGAAAAGGAACGCCTCTATCCGCAGTTGACGCTCGCGGCGCATGTGCTCGGCTTCACCGATGCCGAAGGGCATGGCGTGACTGGTGTCGAGGGGGCGTTCGACCAGCGGCTGATCGACAAGGCGACCCGCGGCGACCCGCTGGCGCTGTCGATCGACGCGCGCGTGCAGGGTGTGCTCGAAAGCGAACTCGGCGCCGCGGTCGCCAATCTGGAAGCCATTGGCGGCGCAGGCGTGATCCTCGATGTCCACACCGGCGAAGTCGCCGCGATGACCTCGCTGCCGACCTTCAACCCGAACAAGCTGACCGGCAGCGACCCGGCGACGCGGCGCAACGCCTTCACCTATAATCTTTACGAGCTTGGCTCGACCTTCAAGCCGCTCTCGATCGCCGCCGCGATCGACGACGGCGTGGTGACGAACATGGCGCGCCGCTATGATGCGACCGCGCCGCTGCCGATCGCCGGCTTCCGCATCCGCGACAGCCACCCCGGCCGCTGGTACAATGTGCCCGAAACGCTGATCGAAAGCTCGAACATCGCGACCGCGCGTATCGCCGACGAACTCGGCCGCGAAAATCTGGAACGGCTTTTCCGCAACCTCGATTTCGACAAGCGTCCGCAAATCGACCTCAAGGAACGCGCATTCCCGCTCTGGCCCCGCGACTGGGGCCGCGTGACGACGATGACGACGAGCTACGGTCACGGCATCGCCGTCACCCCGATGCATCTCGCCAGCGCCTATGCCGCGCTCGTCAACGGCGGCATCTATCGCCCCGCGACGCTGATGAAGCTCGGCGACAAGGCGCCGCCGCAGGGGCGCCGCGTGTTCAAGGCGGCGACCAGCGCGCGGATGCGCCAGCTGCTCCGCCTCATCGTCTCCGACGGCACCGGCAAACAGGCGAATGCCCCGGGTTTCCGCGTCGGCGGCAAGACCGGATCGGCCGAAAAGCCGGGCGCGGGGGGGTATCGTCGCCATTCGCTCGTCTCGACCTTTGCCGCGGCTTTCCCGATGGACAATCCGCGCTATGTGGTGATCGTGATGATCGACGAGCCCAAGGGCAACGCCTACAGCTCGGGCCAGCGTACCGCCGGCTGGACCGCGGCGCCGGTCGTGCGCAAGGTGGTGACGCGCGCGGGTCCGATGCTCGGCGTCTTCCCCGACGAAAGCCGCGACGTCGACGTGTCGGAACTCCTCCCGTTGCTGCGTCGGGGCGAGGAAACGCACTGATGCGTCTCGCCACGCTGCTCGACAATCGGGAACTGGAGGGCAGCGATCCCGTCGTCACGGGGCTCGCGATCGATCATCGCAAGGTTGCGCCGGGTACCGTCTTCGGCGCCTTCGTCGGCGAAAAATTCAATGGCGAGGATTTCATCGCGGCCGCTGTCGACGCCGGCGCGGTCGCGATCGTCGCGCGCCCCGAAGCCGTGGTAAAGGGCGCCGTGCATATCGCCGACGCCAACCCGCGCCGCGCTTTTGCACATATCGCGGCGCGCTTCTTTCACCGTTTTCCCGCAACCTGCGTTGCGGTGACGGGCACCAACGGCAAGACCTCGACCGTCGAAATGACGCGCCAGCTTTGGCGGATGGCGGGGTTCAACGCCGCTTCGGTCGGCACGCTCGGTATCACGACCTCGCTCGAGAGCGCCTCGACCGGCCTGACCACACCCGACATCGTGACCTTCCTGTCGAACATGTCGGGGCTCGCCATCGAAGGCGTGACCCATGCGGCGTTCGAGGCCTCCAGCCATGGCCTCGATCAGTATCGCACCGAGGGGCTGCCGGTGAAGGCGGCCGCCTTCACCAATCTCAGCCACGATCATCTCGACTATCATGGGACGATGGAGGCCTATCTCGCCGCCAAGCTGCGGCTCTTTTCGGAGGTCGTCGAACCCGGCGGGTCGGCGGTTGTGTGGGCAGACGACGCCTATTCGTCCGCGGTGATCGACGCGGTCGCGGCGCGCGGCGTGCGCTTGATGACCGTCGGCGCCGGCGGCGAAGCGCTCCGCCTCGTTTCGCGCGAGCCGACCCAGCTCGGCCAGTCGCTCGTCATCGCCGCGGGCGACCTCACGCAGAAAGTCGATCTGCCGCTGATCGGCGCCTATCAGGTCGCCAACGCGCTCGTCTCGGCGGGCCTCGTCATCGCGACCGGCGGCGATGTGGCACAGACGCTCGGCAATCTCGCGCGGCTCCAGCCGGTACGCGGCCGGCTGGAGCGCGCGGCGATCGCCCGGACCGGCGCGCCGATCTATGTCGATTATGCGCATACGCCCGATGCGATCGAGGCCGCCCTCGACGCGCTGCGCCCACATGCGACGGGCCGGCTGATCCTCGTTTTCGGTGCCGGCGGCGACCGCGATCAGGCGAAGCGCCCCGAAATGGGCAAGGTCGCGGCGGCCAAGGCCGACCTGCTCTTCATTACCGACGACAATCCGCGAGGCGAAGACCCAGCGACGATCCGTACCGCCATCGCTGCCGCGGCGCCGGGGGCAGAGGTGATCGGCGACCGCCGCGCCGCCATCGCCGCCGCCATCGCCGCCGCGGGCGCCGACGATATCGTCTGCATCGCGGGCAAGGGGCACGAACAGGGCCAGATCGTCGGGCGCGGCGACGCGATGCGCGTCATCCCGTTCGACGATGTCGCGGTCGCGCGCGAGGAGGCGGCATGAACCCGCTCTGGACCGCGCGCGCCATTGCTGCCGCCACCGGGGGCGCCGCCAGCGCCGACTTCACCGTGCAGGGCGTCGCCTTCGACTCGCGTGAAGTGACGAGGGGCGACCTCTTCGTTGCGATGAAGGGCGAAGTCGCCGATGGCCACGCCTTCATCGACAAGGCGATTGCTGCCGGGGCCGCGGGCATCGTCTGCGAAACCGCGATCGATCATCCGCACGTCCGCGTCGCCGACAGCGCGCTCGCGTTGAATGCGCTCGGCACCGCATCGCGCGCGCGCAGCCATGGCCGCATCATCGGCGTCACCGGCTCGGCGGGCAAGACGGGTACGAAAGAGGCGCTGTTCGCCGCGCTCGACCGCTTCCGTCCGGGTAAGGCGCACCGCTCGGTCAAAAGCTACAACAACCATGTCGGCGTGCCCCTGAGCCTCGCCCGCATGCCGTCGACCGCCGATTTCGGCGTGTTCGAGATGGGGATGAACCACGCGGGCGAGCTTGCCGACCTCACGCGGATGGTGCGCCCGCACGTCGCCATCGTCACGACCATCGCCCCCGCGCATATGGAATTTTTCAGCGGCGAGGAGGCGATCGCCGACGCCAAGGGCGAGATTTTCGAAGGGCTCGAAACCGGCGGCACCGCGATCGTGCCGTTCGACAGCCCGCATTATGCGCGCCTGCGAGCCAAGGCCGAACGCCATGCCGCGCATATCGTCAGCTTCGGGCTGAAGGACGGCGCCGACGTCCGCGCGGTCGACTGGCTGCCCGACGGGCGGGGCGGTTCGCTCGTCACGGCGCAGGTGCAGGATTCGCTACTCTGCTTCACCATCGCGCAGGCGGGGGCGCATTGGGTCGCCAACTCGCTCGCGGTGCTCGCCGCGGTCAAGGCGGTCGGCGGCGACCTGCCGGCGGCGGGGCTGGCCTTCGCCGAAATGGGCGGGCTTGCCGGGCGCGGCGCGCGCCACCGCGTCGCGGTGCCGGGCGGCCACATCCTCGTCATCGATGAAAGTTACAACGCCAATCCGGCGTCGATGGCCGCGACGATCGGCCAGCTCGCGACCGAATCCGCCGACCGCAAGGTCGCGATTCTCGGCGCGATGAAGGAACTGGGGCCGGGCGGCGAGGCCTATCACGCCGACCTTGCGGCTCCGCTCGTCGCGGCGGGAGTGCAATTCGCCCTGCTTGTCGGCGACGAGATGGCGCCGCTCGCCAAAGCGCTTGAGGGGCGCATCGATTTCGAGCATGTGGCCGCCCACTCGGCTGCGACGGCGCGGCTCAAGGATCTGATCCGTCCGGGCGACGCCGTGCTGGTCAAGGGGTCGAACAGCGTCGGCCTGTCGCATGTCGTGACGGCGCTGACCAACGGGGATTATTGATGTTATACTGGCTGGCGGAATGGCTTGGCTTTCCGGGGGTTCTCAACCTCATTCGTTACCTGAGCTTCCGTTCGGGCGCGGCGATCGCGACCGCGCTGATCATCGGGCTGTGGATCGGCCCGCGCTTCATCCTGATGCTGCGCATGCGGCAGGGCAAGGGACAGCCGATCCGCGACGACGGCCCGCAAAGCCACCTCGCCAAAAAGGGCACGCCGACGATGGGCGGGCTGATGATCCTGATTTCGCTGATGATCTCCGCGCTGCTCTGGATGGACCTGTCGAACCGCTTCGTCTGGGCGTGTATCTTCGTCACCGGCGGCTTTGCTGCGGTCGGTTTTCTCGACGATCTCGACAAGGTCACCAAGGCCAGCCACCGCGGGATTCCGGGGCGCGTGCGCCTGCTCATCGAATTCCTGATCGCGGGCGTCGCGGTGTTCCTGATCGTGTCGCGCACCGGCACCGACCTTTATCTGCCGTTCCTCAGCGGTACCGTGCTCGAACTCGGGCCGCTCTATTATGTCTTTGCGATGGTGCTGATCGTCGGCTTCGGCAATGCGGTGAACCTCACCGACGGTCTCGACGGCCTCGCGACCTTCCCCGTCGTCATCGCCAGCATGGCGATGCTGCTAATCGTCTATTTGTCGGGCAACGCCGTCTTCGCGCGCTATCTCGGCATTCCGCACGTCCCCGGCGCGGGCGAACTCGCGATCTTCGCTGCTGCGATCATCGGCGCCTGCCTCGCCTTCCTGTGGTTCAACGCGCCCCCCGCCGCGGTCTTCATGGGCGACACGGGCAGCCTCGCACTCGGCGGTGCGCTCGCGACGATCGCGGTCACCGCGCAACATGAACTTGTGCTCGTCATCATCGGCGGGCTGTTCGTGGTCGAGGCGCTGTCGGTGATCATCCAGGTCTTCTGGTACAAAAGGACGGGCAAACGCGTCTTCCGAATGGCGCCGATCCACCATCATTTCGAGCAATTGGGCTGGCCCGAATCCACCGTCGTCATCCGTTTCTGGATCGTCTCGATCGTCCTCGCACTCGCCGGACTCGCGACCTTGAAGCTGCGGTGATCACCTCGCGCGCCTTTGCTGGCCGCCGCTATGCGGTGCTCGGACTGGCGCGCTCGGGTCTCGCGACGGTCGAGGCGTTGATCGCGAGCGGCGCGGGCGTCACCGCGTGGGATGACCGCGAGGAAGCGCGCGACGACGCGATGGCGCTCGGCGCCGACATCGGCAACCCGACCGAGATCGACCTGATCGGTTTCGCGGGCGTCGTCGTTTCGCCGGGCGTTCCGCTCAACCGGCATCCGATCGCCGCGCATGCACGCGAAGCGCATGTCCCGGTCATCGGCGACGTCGAGCTGTTCGCCGAAGCGCGCGGAGACATGCCACCGCACAAGGTCGTCGGCATCACCGGCACCAACGGCAAGTCGACCGTCACCGCACTGATCACCCACATGCTCGAAAGCGCGGGGCTCCCGACGCTGATGGGCGGCAATATCGGCCTGCCGATCCTGACACGCGAGCCGCTTCCGGAAGGCGGCGTCTATGTGCTCGAACTGTCGAGCTACCAGATCGACCTGTCGCACAGCCTTGCGTGCGACGTCGCGGTGCTCACCAACCTGACGCCCGACCATCTCGATCGCTACGACGGTTTTGCGGGCTATGCCGCGTCGAAGGCGCGGCTGTTCGGCCTCCAGCATCGGGATCAGGTCGCGATCGTCGCGGTCGACGACGACCCGTCGAAGATGATCGCGGGGCGCATCAATCACCGGCTCCACCGCGTGTCGGGCAGGGATATCGACCCGGTCGACCAGGCGCGCTGGCCCGCGTTGCAGGGGCCGCACAACGCCCAGAACGCCGTCTGCGCGATCGCGGTGTGCCGCGTGCTGGGTTTGAACGACGAACAGATCGAACGCGGCCTTGCGACCTACAAGTCGCTGCCGCACCGCATGGAATTGGTCGGCGAAGTCGGGGGGGTCAGCTGGTTCAACGACAGCAAGGCTACCAACGCGGCTTCCGCTGCACCGGCGCTGGCGGCGTTCCCGCCGGCGCCGGACCAGCGTATCCACTGGATCGCCGGCGGGCAGGCGAAGGGTGACGGGCTCGCGGCGTGCCGCCCCTGGTTCGGCCATGTCAAACGCGCCTATCTGATCGGCGAAGCGATGGCGCCTTTTGCGGCCGAGATCGGCGATGCGTTGCCGGTCGATCTGGCGGGCGACATGGCGACCGCGGTCGCCCATGCCGCCGCGGCGGCCAGGCCGGGCGATATCGTCCTGCTGTCGCCGGCGTGCGCGTCGTTCGACCAGTTCAAGGATTATGAGCAGCGCGGCGATGTCTTCCGCGCGGCGGTACAGGCGCTCGATACATGAGCGGGGGGACGGACAATATGGACGCGACGACCGAAAGGCCGGTGATCGCCACCACGACGCGCACGGTCAAGCGGCGCGGCCCGCGCCTCAGCCGCGCCGACCGCACGCCGCTCGGCCTGTGGTTCTGGGAAATCGATCGCGTCCTGCTGCTCCTCGTTTCGATCCTCGTCGCGATCGGGCTCGTCGCGGTCGCCGCTGCCTCGCCCGTCGCCGCGCAGAAACTCTCGACCTCGACCGCGTCGCTCGATCCGCTCTATTATTTCTATCGTCAGCTGATGTGGGTGATGGTCGGCGTTCCCGTGATGCTCGCGGTGTCGATGCTGCCCAAGCCGCAGGCGCGGCGCTTCGCTATCTATGGCACGATCGCCTTCCTGTTCCTGCTCTTCCTCGTGCCGCTGGTCGGGACGTCGGTGAACGGCGCGCAGCGCTGGATCGGAAGCGGCGTGTTCCGCCTCCAGCCCTCCGAATTCCTGAAGCCCTTCTTCGCGGTCGCGCTCGCATGGGTGTTGTCGCTGCGGCTGCACGACCAGAGCCTGCCCGTCGTGCCGCTGGCGCTCGCGCTCACGGGCGTGATCGCGCTGCTCCTCATGGGTCAGCCCGATCTCGGGCAGACGGTCATTTTCGTCGCGACCTGGCTGGTGCTGGTGATGGTCGCGGGGCTGTCGATGCGCATCCTCGCCGGACTTGCGGCGTCGGGTGTCGTCGGGCTCGTGCTCGCCTATTTCTTCTATCCGGTCGCGCAGCAGCGCATCAACATCTGGCTCTTTGCCGAAGGCGACAGCTTTCAGGTCGACAAGGCGCATGCGACGCTCACCGCGGGCGGTCTCATCGGCACCGGCCCGGGCGCGGGTCTCGCCAAATTCCAGCTCCCCGAAGCGCACACCGACTATATCTTCTCGGTCATCGGCGAAGAATTCGGGATGATCGCGTGCATCGCGATCGCGATCCTCTATCTCGCGATCATCGTCCGCGTCCTCGTTCGCCTGCTCGACGAAGAGGACAGCTTCCTGATCCTCGCCGTCGCCGGCCTGATCGCGCAGTTCGGCGGACAGGCGGTGATCAACATGGCGGTGAACACGCAGATCTTCCCGTCGAAGGGGATGACCTTGCCCTTCATCAGCTATGGCGGCTCGTCGTTCATCGCTTTGTCGATCGGCATGGGTTTGCTCTTGTCGCTGACCCGGCGAAACCCCTATGCGGCTCGGGTATCGATGACCCGAAACTGGAACAAGAAATGACCGCAACCCGCCACTTCCTTCTCGCCGCCGGCGGGACGGGGGGACATATGCTGCCCGCCTACGCCCTTGCCGGCGAGCTGATCGCGCGCGGGCACCGCGTCGCGCTGGTCAGCGACGATCGCGGGCTCAGGATTCCGGGGGCTCCCGCGGACATGGAAACGCATGTCCTTCCCGCGGGCCGCGTATCGGGCGGACCCGTCGGCTGGCTCAAGGCCGCGCTCGCGATCCGCAAGGGGCGCCGCATGGCGATCGACCTGATCGATGAATTCGACCCCGCCGTCGTCGTCGGTTTCGGCGGCTACCCGTCGCTGCCCAGCCTGCTCGCGGCGGGCGCGACCAAGCGTCCGCGCGTGCTCCACGAACAAAATGCCGTGCTCGGCCGCGTCAACCGGCTGATGGCGCCGCGCGTCGATGCGGTCGCGGTCGCCTATCGTAATATCCAGCGTTTCCCGGCGGGGCATGAGGCCAAGCTGCACATCACCGGCAACCCGGTGCGCGAAGAGATTGTCGCGATCCGCGAAGATGGCTTCCCCCCGTTGCCGGAGGACGGCATCTTTCGTCTGCTCGTCGTCGGCGGCAGCCTTGGCGCCACGGTGCTTAGCGAAGTTGTGCCCGCGGCGATCGCGATGCTTCCGCGCGCGCTGCTCGACCGGTTGCAGGTCGTGCAGCAGTGCCGCGAGGACGATATCGAGGCCGTCCGCGCCAAATATGCCGAACTCGGCGTCGCCGCCGAATGCGCCTCCTACATCACCGATTTTCCCGAACGGTTGCGCTGGGCGCATATGGTCATCGCGCGCGCGGGCGCTTCGACCGTCGCCGAACTCGCCTGCGCCGGGCGCCCGGCGATCTTCGTGCCCTATCCCAGCGCGATGGACGATCACCAGACTTATAATGTCGTCGACCTGGTCCAGGCGGGCGGGGCGATTTCGTTCCAGCAGCCTGATTTCACCGCCGCCGAGGTCGCCAAACATATCCAGCGCATGGCGCTCGAACCCGGCGTGCTCGAAGACGCCGCCGAACGTGCGGCAGGTTGCGGCCTTCCCAACGCGACGCGCGATCTGGCCGAACTGGTCGAATCGCTTGCCGCGCCGCCGATGATGGATGTGATCCGCGTCGGCGCCGCATCGCGTTCGGCTGCGGTCGCTGGCGGCGTCGCCGCCACCCGCGCAGGAGACAAATGATGCGCGGCGTTGCGACCGACATCGGTACCATCCATTTCATCGGCATCGGCGGCATCGGCATGTCGGGCATTGCCGAGGTGATGCACAATCTCGGCTATCAGGTGCAGGGCAGCGACATCGCCGACTCCTATGTCGTCGAAGGACTGCGGGGGCGCGGGATCAAGGTTGCGATCGGGCATGAAGCGTCGAACGTCGACGGCGTCGCAGTCGTCGTCACCTCGACCGCGGTCAAGCGCGGCAATCCCGAGGTCGAGGCCGCGCTCGCGCAGCGTATCCCCATCGTCCGCCGCGCCGAAATGCTCGCCGAACTGATGCGGCTGAAATCGACCGTCGCTATCGCCGGCACGCACGGCAAGACGACGACGACCAGCCTCGTCGCGGCGCTGCTCGACGCTGGCGGGATCGACCCAACCGTCATCAACGGCGGCATCATCAACAATTACGGCTCGAACGCTCGCCTCGGCGCGTCGGACTGGATGGTGGTCGAGGCCGACGAGAGCGACGGCAGCTTCCTGCGCCTCGATGGCACGATCGCGGTCGTCACCAACATCGACCCCGAACATCTCGATCATTATGGCAGCTTCGACGCGATCAAGGACGCGTTCGTCGAGTTTATCGAGAATGTGCCCTTCTATGGCGCCGCGATGCTCTGCCTCGACCATCCCGAGGTGCAGGCGATCATCCCGCGCATCCGCGACCGCCGGATCGTCACCTACGGCTTCTCGGCGCAAGCCGACGTGCGCGGCACCAATGTCACGCCCGGCCCCGACGGCAACCGCTTCGACGTTGTCGTGCGCGACCGCGACGGGAACAGCCGGACGATCGAGGGCATCCATTTGCCGATGTCGGGCCGCCACAATGTCCAGAATGCGCTCGCAGCGATTGCCGTCGCGCTCCACATGGGTGTCGGCGACGACAAGATCGTCTCGGGCTTCAACGGCTTTGCGGGGGTCAAGCGCCGCTTCACCAAGGTCGGCGAGATCGCCGCGGGCGAGGGCGTCGTCACCGTGATCGACGATTATGCGCACCACCCCGTCGAAATCCGCGCCGTGCTATCCGCCGCGCGCGAAGGGGCGGGGGCAGGGCGCGTCGTCGGTGTCGTCCAGCCGCACCGTTTCACGCGCCTCCGCGATCATATGGACGATTTCCAGCAGGCGTTTAACGACGCCGACATGGTGCTCGCGCTCCCCGTCTACACGGCCGGCGAGGCCCCCATCGAAGGCGTGACGTCGGACGCGCTCGTACAGGGGTTGCGCGATCGCGGCCACCGCCATGCGTCGACCGTCGCCGACGCCGGCGCGCTGGCAGCAACCGTCGCCGACGCGATCCGCGCGGGCAACCTTGGCGCGGGCGACATGATCATCTGTCTCGGCGCGGGCGATATCACCAAGATCGCGGCGGGTCTCGCCACGGCGGTGGAGGCAGCATGAGCGCGGCTGACACACTTCCCGCCGTACGCGGCAAGCTGACGGCAAAGGCGCCGCTGGCGCCGCTCGTCTGGTTCAAGTCGGGCGGCCCGGCCGACTGGCTGTTCGAGCCGAAGGACACCGACGACCTCGCCGATTTCCTGCGCGATCTCGATCCCGCCGTGCCGGTGATGGCGCTCGGGCTCGGGTCGAACCTCATTGTCCGCGACGGCGGCTTCCCCGGCGTCGTCGTCCGCCTCGGCAAGGCCTTCGCCAAGGTGGTGATTGAGGATGGGCAGACGCTAAGCTGCGGCGGCGGCGCTTCTGGCATTCTGGTCTCTTCGACGGCCCGGGATGCCGGTGTCGGCGGCCTCGAGTTCCTTCGTTCCATTCCTGGCACCGTTGGCGGATTCGTCCGTATGAATGGCGGAGCCTACGGCCGCGAGGTGAAGGACATTTTGATCAGTTGCGAGGTCGTCCTGCGGTCAGGTCAGCGCAAATTCCTTGGCCTGGAAGACCTTGGCTATACCTACCGCCATAGCGAACTGCCTGAAGGCGCCGTCGTTGTTGGCGCCACATTTCGCGGCTATCGGGACGATCCCGCCGCCATCCAGGCCGAAATGGACCGCATCTCGGCCAGCCGCGAAGCGTCGCAGCCACTGCGTTCGAAGACCGGCGGCTCGACCTTCAAGAACCCCGACGGGCACAAGGCCTGGCAGCTTGTCGACGAGGCGGGGTGCCGCGGCTTCGCGGTCGGCGGCGCGCAGGTCAGCGAAAAGCACACCAACTTCCTCATCAACACGGGTGAGGCGACGAGCGCCGACATCGAGGCGCTCGGCGAGGAAGTCCGCCGCCGCGTCAAGGACAAGAGCGGCATCGAACTGCAATGGGAAATACAGCGCGTAGGAGTGAAGAAGTGAGCCTGGGTCCTTGGCATGTTGCCGTCCTGATGGGCGGTTGGTCCGCCGAACGCGAAGTGTCGCTGATGAGCGGCAATGACGTCGCCGACGCGCTCGAAAGCCGCGGCCACAAGGTCACGCGCATCGATATGGACCGCGACGTTGCTTTGCGGCTCGCCGAGGCGAAGCCCGACGTCGTGTTCAACGCGCTCCACGGTGTCCCGGGCGAGGACGGCACCGTGCAGGGCATGCTCGACCTGATGGGCCTCAAATATACCCACAGTGGCCTCGTCACCTCGGTGATCGCGATCGACAAGGAATTGACGAAACAGGCGCTCGTGCCGCATGGTATTCCCATGCCGACGGGGACCATGGTCGACAGCGAGAGCCTCTTTACAGTCGACCCTCTGCCGCGCCCTTATGTCCTGAAACCCGTCAACGAAGGCTCGTCGGTCGGGATTGCAATCGTCAAGGACGACAGCAATTACGGCAACCCGATTGCGCGCGATGCGGTCGGTCCTTGGCAGAAGTTCGACCGCCTGCTCGCCGAACCCTTTATCAAGGGGCGCGAACTCACGGTCGCGGTGCTCGGCGATCAGGCGCTCGCGGTCACCGAGCTGCGCGTCAAGTCGGGCTTCTACGACTATGACGCCAAATATACCCCGGGCCTAACCGAGCATATCTGCCCCGCCGACGTCCCCGCCGACGTCGCGCAGCGGATGAAGGATCTGGCGCTGCAATCGCACCGCCTGCTCGGCTGCAAGGGCGCCTCGCGCTCGGATTTTCGCTGGGACGACGAGCATGGCCTCGCGGGCATTTTCCTGCTCGAGGTCAACACCCAGCCCGGCATGACGCCGCTCAGCCTTGTGCCCGAACAGGGGCGCGCCGTCGGCATGGATTATGCCGAACTCGTCGAACGCATCGTGGGGGAAGCGCTGACATGAGCAGTACCAAGATCAAGCGCGCAAAGGCGCCGCCCCGGCGGCCCGCGCGCGCACCGAAAAAACGGCGCAAGGTCCAGCAGTCGCGCCTCAACGCGATCATGAACGCGCTGCCCGTCAGCCCGCAGCGGCTGCAAAAGATCGCCAACTGGACGGTGGGGCTCAGCCTCTGCGCGGTCGCGGCCATCGCCGCGCATGCGACCGGGGTGACCGCCAAGATCCATGAGGAATATGCGCAGGCGGTCGGCCGTGCGGGTTTCCAGGTCAGGAAGGTCGAAGTCGTCGGCGCCGACCGCATCGACCGGCTCAAGGTTTATGACATCGCGCTCGCGCAGAAAGACCGCTCGATGGCCGCGGTCGATCTCGAGGATGTGCGCGGCGACCTGATGAAATATGGCTGGATCAAGGATGCGCGCGTGTCGCGTCGCCTGCCCGACACGCTCGTCGTCGACATCGTCGAGCGTACCCCGGCGGCAATCTGGCAGCATAATAATCGCCTGTCGCTGATCGACGAGAAGGGCGTCGTGCTTGAACCCGTCACCGTCGCGACGATGCCCGACCTGCCGCTCGTCATCGGGCCGAAGGCCAACCAGCGCTCGCAGGATCTCGACCGCTTGCTCGCCGAGGCGAGCAGCCTCAAGGAATTGCTCGCCGGCGCGACCTGGGTCGGCAACCGCCGCTGGGATCTGCGCTTTCGCAGCGGCGAGACGCTCTCGCTGCCCGAAGGCGAGGTGCAGGCGAAGGCCGCGCTCGCCAAATTCGCGCATATGGACGGCGCCAACCGCCTGCTCGGCCGCGGTATCCTCCGCTTCGATATGCGCGATCCCGACCGTTTCGTGCTGCGCCTGCCGCACGAGGGGCAGGTCGCGCCCGCGAAGCTCGACGATGCGCGCGCCGCGGTCGATGCGGTCGCCTCGGCGACGTCGAACGAGGGATAGCGCCATGCCGCCGCCGCGCATCGAAAAGATATTCACCGCACTCGATGTCGGGTCGTGGAAAGTCTGCGCGCTCATCGCGGGGCAGACCGCCGACGGCCAGCTCCATGTGCTCGGCACCGGCCAGCGCGAAAGCCGCGGCGTCCAGCGCGGCTATGTCGCCGACATGGAACAGACCGAGCATATCGTGCGCGAGGCGATCGAACAGGCCGAGCGTATCGCGGGGCTCAACATCGACGATGTCTGGGTCAGCTTCTCGGCGGGCGGATTGCTCAGCGACGTCGCCCCGATCGAAAGCGAACTCGGCGGCCACCGCATCGAGCAGGAGGATATCGACGACCTCCTTGCCGCGGGCCGCGCGGGCATCGATCCCGAAGGCCGCATGATCCTCCATGCGCAGCCGGCGCTCTATACGCTCGACGGCCTCACCGGGGTCAAGAATCCGATCGGCCTCCACGCCGACCGGCTCGGCGTCGACATCCACATCATCATGGCCGACGGCGCGCCGGTGCGGAACCTCGAAGCCGCGGTCCGGCAGGCGCATCTCGACGTCAATGCGGTCGTGGCGTCACCGATCGCGGCGGGGCTTGCCTGCCTCTCCGACGAAGAGCGCGACCTTGGCGTCGCGCTCGTCGAACTCGGCGCCGCGGTGACGACCGTCTCGCTCTATGCCGGCGGCATGCTCGTCGAAATGGTGTCGCTGCCCTTCGGTGCGAGCGACATCACCGACGATATCGCCTCGGCCTTCGGCATCCGGCGCAGCCAGGCGCAGCGGCTCCAGAGCTTCTACGGCTCGGCGTCGGCCAGCCCGCGCGACAATAACGAGATCATCGAGCTCGAGCCCGGCGCGCCGTCGGGCAGCGATTCCCCGCGCATCACCCGGGCCCAGCTCGTCACGGTGATCCGTCAGCGTCTCGACGCGATGATGGGCGAGATCGGCAGGACGTTGAAAGACCTGCATTTCGTCGGCCCGATCGGGCGCCAGGTCGTCCTCGTCGGCGGCGGCGCCGACCTCAAGGGCATCGCCGATTATACGCAAGTCGCGCTCGGCCGTGCCGCGCGCGTCGGGCGACCGCGCGGCTTGCACGGTCTGCCCGATGCGCACAGCGGCCCGGCTTTCGCGACGCTCGCCGGTCTGGTTCTCTATGCGGCGTCGGACCCGGTCGATCTGCGCGATCTGCCGATGATGGCACAGGATGTGTACAAGCCGGCGGGGACTTCGATCCTTCACCGGCTGATGGCCGCATTGAAAAGCAGTTTTTAGTTGCCGCAACGGCAAAAAGGTTAATTTTTTGGGTGATTCCGGCGTCACAATAGTGCAATGCGGTGACAGGAATCCGGACGGCAGGACCACCGTCCGTCTGGGTCGCATGGTGAGGGAAGCGGCACCGGTTCGCCGCTGCAGGGAGACTGATTGATGAGCATCAATATTGGCCCGCCGCAGGTCGATGAGCTGAAGCCGCGCATCGCGGTGATCGGCGTCGGCGGCGCGGGCGGCAATGCCATCGCCAATATGATCGCGGCGCGCGTCGAGGGTGTCGATTTCGTCGTCGCCAACACCGACGCGCAGGCGCTGAACGCTTCGCCGGCCGAACGGCGCATCCAGCTGGGGACGCAGATCACCCAGGGGCTGGGCGCGGGTTCGCGGCCCGAGGTCGGCCGTGCGGCCGCCGAGGAAAGCATCGCGCAGGTCGAAGAGGCGCTGAACGGCGCGCATATGTGCTTCGTTGCGGCCGGCATGGGCGGCGGCACCGGCACCGGCGCGGCCCCGGTCATCGCCAAGGCGGCGCGCGACCGCGGCATCCTCACCGTCGGCGTCGTGACCAAGCCCTTTACCTTCGAAGGCCAGCGCCGCATGCGGTCTGCCGAGGCCGGCATCGCCGAGCTGCAGGACCATGTCGATACGCTGATCGTCATTCCGAACCAGAATCTCTTCCTCGTCGCGAACCCGAACACGACCTTCAAGGAAGCCTTCACCATGGCGGATGAAGTGCTCCAGCAGGGCGTGCGCGGCATCACCGACCTGATGGTCATGCCCGGCCTCATCAACCTCGACTTCGCCGACGTGCGCAGCGTGATGCGCGAAATGGGCAAGGCGATGATGGGCACCGGCGAAGCCGAAGGCGACGGCCGCGCACTCGAAGCCGCGCAAAAGGCGATCGCGAACCCGCTGCTCGACGGTGTGTCGATGGCCGGCGCCAAGGGTGTCATCATCTCGATCACCGGCGGCGAGGACATGCGCCTGATGGAAGTCGACGAGGCCGCGAACCATATTCGCGAACTGGTCGACCCCGACGCCAACATCATCTGGGGCAGCGCCTTCAACGACAATCTCGACGGCAAGATCCGCGTCTCGGTCGTCGCGACGGGCATCGACGGCACGGGCGAAAATGCGCAGGCCGCGCCCGCGACGCGCAGCTTCTCCTTTGCTCCCGCGCGCGCCGCGGCGCCCGCACCGGTGGCCGAGGAAGTGGTCGAACCCGAAGTTCATGAAGAACCGCTGGTTCAGCCCGAACCGGCCGCACAGGACAATGAACCGGCTCCCGGCTTTTCGCTGGGCGATGCCGCCGAAGCTGCGGTTGCCGAGGAGGAGCCGATGGAATTGTCGCAGGTCGCCGCGACCTATGACGATACCGCCGACGAACTGGTCCTCGATGCGCCCGAAGCCGCGCCGGCCGACTATCGCGCGGCACCCGCTGCCGATGCGGCACCCGCGGCCGAGCCTGCTTCGCGCGGCATTGGCGGCGGCACATTGTTCGAACGCATGTCGCGCCTGTCGCGTGGGGCGACACCGCCCGAAGGCGAACAGGATGACAAGGAGGACGGGGTCGATATCCCGCGTTTCCTGGGGCGCCAGAACAACCAGTAACGGGGCATCGAACGGCTGCCCGCTTGGGCACGGCAGGCCGGAAATCGGGATGATTTGCCCATGCGGCAGGTGAAATTGACGGCGAAGCCGGGACGCGCACGGCGAATGGCCGGCGCGCTCGGCGCGCTGTTGCTCGGGACCGTCGCTATTTCGCCTGCCCATGCGATACAGGCGACGCCGCCCGATGCGGCGACGCGCGCTGCGATGGAAAAGCGGACGACGGCACGCACCCTGCTGTCGTCGGCGCTCGCGCGCATCGCCGCGAACGGCAGCGATACCGTCGCGCTGCTCGATGCGGGCCGGGCCTCGATCGATCTCGAGGATTATCGCGCCGCGCTCGGTTTCCTCGTTCGCGCCGAACAGGCGAACCCGCGCGACGGCGCGGTCAAGGCCGCGCTGGGTTCGGCGATGGTCCATATGGAAAACCCGACACGCGCGCTCGATTATTTCGGCGAGGCGCAGCTGATGGGCGCATCCGAGCGGCTTTTCCTTGCCGATCGCGCCCTGGCACGCGACCTGCTCGGGCAACAGGATGCTGCGCAGCGCGACTATCAGCTCGCGCTGTCGATCACCCCCAATGACGAACTGACGCGGCGCTATGCGCTGTCGCTCGGGATCAGCGGCGACGCCGACCGCGCGATCGCGATGCTGACCCCGCAGCTGCGCGCGCAGGATCGCGGAGCATGGCGGCTCCGCGCGATGATCCTCGCGATGAACGGGCGCGACAAGGAAGCGACCGAAATCGTCAATGCGACGATGCCCCCGGCGATGGCGCAGAATATCCTGCCCTATCTGACCCAGATGGACCGGCTCAACCCGGCGCAGCAGGCGGCAGCCGCGCATTTCGGCCGCTTCCCCAACGGCCAGCTCGGGCCGAAACGCAAGCCGGTGCAGGTCGCCGCGGCGACCCCGGCGCCGGCCGCGCCGACCCCCGCCGCGACGACCAGGCGGCCCCCTGCTGATAGCAGGCGGCAACCGGCCGCGACCCCTACACCGAAACCCGCGCCCGCGGCTCCCGTCGCGGTGACGCGCAAACCCGACGTGGCGGGAAAACCGCCGGTCACCGCGGCCACGCCGGCAAGCGTGCCCGCCGCCGTGGCCGCGCGGCCGCCGGCCACGCCGCCCACAACGGCGGCTCCGGCAACGCCGCCCTTGGCCACCCCGGCAACGCCGCCGGCGGCATCGCAGGTGGTCGCGGCGACAGCGCCCGCGGCAGCAACGCCGACGCCGATCGGGACTGCGATCGACGATAGCAAGGGGCCGATCGGCCCGGGCTTTTCGATCGCCGACATGGGGCGCACGACGCCGTCCACCTCGGCGCCGGCTTCGGCCGCCCCGGCCACGCCGCCCGCGACCGCCCCGGCGACGCCGGCCGCGCCCGCTGCCGCCGTACCGGCGCCCGTGGAGAATGGCGCCGCTTCGGTGCCACCGGCCAATGCGCCCGCCGCCGTGCCCGCTCCCGCTCCGGCGGCGGCCGCCCCGCTCGCCTCGCTCGCCGATATCGTCGGCTCGATCGAGATTCCGGCGGAGGAATTGAGCCGCCCCGACAACGCCATCGGCGCCGATACGCTCGCCAAGCTGCTTGAGGACAAGCGCAAGGCCGAAGCGGCGGAAGACGCAAAGCGGGAGAAGGAAGCCGCGGCGGCGAAGGTCAAGGCCGAAGCCGACGCCAAGGCGAAAGCCGAAGCGGCCGAAAAAAAGGCCAATCCCGCCCGCATCTGGGTGCAGGTCGCGACCGGCGCCAATGCCAAGGCGCTCGCGACCGACTTCGGCAAATTCGCGAAGAAAAGCCCTGCGCTGTTCAAGGGCAAGTCCGGCGCGACGGCCGAATGGGGCAAGACGCGCCGTCTGCTTGTCGGGCCGTTCAAGGACCGCAAGGCGGCGCAGGATTGGCTCGGCGACTATAAAAAGGCGGGCGGCGACGGCTTCCTCTTCAACAGCGAGGCGGGCCAGTCCGTCGATCCGGTCAAGTGAGCGTCCGCGATTGCGCCAGCGACCCCGCGCACAGCCGTGGTCGCCGCTTTGAAGAACTCGGCCGCGTCGTGCGCGGGCCGCGCGACGATTTTCAGCGCGACCGCGACCGCATCATCCATTCGATCGCCTTCCGCCGCCTGCGCCACAAGACGCAGGTGTTCGTCGCCCCCGACGGCGATCATTATCGCGTCCGGCTAACGCACAGTATCGAGGTCGCGCAGATCGGCCGCGGCATCGCGCGCGCGCTCGGGCTCAACGAGGATCTGACCGAGGCGCTGTGCCTTGCGCACGATATCGGCCACCCGCCCTTCGGCCACGCGGGGGAGGATGCGCTGAAGGCCGCGATGGCCGCGCATGGCGGCTTCGACCATAATGGCCATACGCTCCGCACGCTCGCGCGGCTCGAATGTCCCTATCCGCGTTTCGACGGGCTCAACCTGACGTGGGAGACATTGGAGGGGCTCGCCAAGCATAATGGCCCGGTGACGAACCCTGGTTGGGCGCTTGCGGAAATCGATGCCGACTTCGGGCTCGACCTCGCCAGCCACGCCAGCCTCGAGGCACAGATCGCCGCGATCGCCGACGATATCGCCTATGACAATCACGACATCGACGACGGCCTCCGCGCCGGGCTGCTCGATCTCGACCAGTTGATGGAACAGCCCTTCGTCGCCGCCAATTTCCGCGCCGTCGAAGGCCGCTTCCCCGGCGCGCCGCGCGACCGACTGCTCCGCGAACTCGTCCGCGACCAGATCGGCGTGATGGTCAACGACGTCATCGCGGCGACCATGGCCCATGTCGCAGAAGCGGGCGTCGCCAGCGTCGAAGAAGTCCGCTCCGCCGGCCGCATGCTCGGCGGCTTCTCGGCCGGACTGGCGGCCGAGGAACGCGAACTCAAACGCTTCATGTACGCCAACCTCTATCACCACCCCGAACAGCTCGCCGCTGCCGAGGCCGCGAACAAGGTGGTGGGCGACCTCTTCGCCGCCTATGCCGCCGACCCGCGCCTGATGGGCGGCGACTGGCCGGCGCGGCTGCCGGGCGAAGAATGCGCGACAAACCGGCATATCGGTGATTATATCGCGGGCATGACCGACCGCTTCGCCATCGACCGCTATGCCGAAATATTCGGCCGCGCCGCCGTACCTGCGGCGCTCGCGCATGCCTGACGCGCTGATCGTCGGCGCGACCGGGATGGTCGGACGCGCGGTGATCGATCGGTTCGGCGCGGCGCCCGTTACCATATTGGCGCGCCGCGAGGTCGACGGGCTCGCATCGCACCACCGGCAGATCGTCGCACCGTCCGAGGGCTGGGGCGACCTCGTTGCCGCCGAAAAGCCATCGGTCCTGATCTGCTGCCTCGGCACGACGATCCGGCAGGCGGGGTCGCAGGCGGCGTTCCGCGCGGTCGATCACGATCTTGTCCTCTCTTCCGCACGCGGCGCGCGGGCCGGGGGCACACCGCACATGATCGCAGTCAGCTCGGTCGGTGCATCGGCAAAGAGCGCCAATTTCTACTTGCGCACCAAGGGCGAGACCGAGGACGATCTTGTGGCGCTCGGCTTCGACCGGCTCGACCTCATTCGTCCGGGGCTGCTGCGCGGCGACCGCCCGGGGCCGCAACGGCTGGGCGAGGGGCTGGCGACGATCGCCGCACCGCTGACCGACGCTTTGCTCCACGGCAGCTTCCGCCGCTACCGCTCGATATCGGGCGATAGCGTCGCTGCCGCGATCGTCCGGCTCGCGGGGCAGGGCGGTTCGGGCGTGCATATCCACGAAAACGACGCGATCCGCGTGCTCGCCGATTGACTCCTTAAAGGGGCAGCGCCAAGGCTCGCAGCGTCTGTCGGGTCCCGCAAGAGATTCGACCGGCCGCGCGGGAGAGCGTGAGGGCAGGGCAACCGGCGCCTCACCACCGAAGGAGCAACCGCCCCGGAAACTCTCAGGTCAATCGGACCGCGCAGGCTGGAACGGACACTCTGGAAAGCGTTCCGGCCAAAACCGGAACCACCGAAGGGGTAACCCCATGATATGGGGGAAAACTCTCAGGTTCCCGTGACAGAGGGGGCATGGCGACAGGGCGCGGCACCGGGCTGCGCTACGCCGTGCAACCGCGGGAGACTGGCATGACCGACACGGAATTTACGGGCGACGAAGCGGCGATCGAGACCGCGACGCTGCCGCTCGACGCCTGGCACCGTGCGAAGGGTGGCCGGATGGTCGAATTCGCCGGCTACTGGATGCCCATCCAGTATGAAGGCATCATGGCCGAACATCTGTGGGTGCGTGAAAGCGCCGGCCTGTTCGACGTCAGCCATATGGGCCAATTGTCGCTCTCGGGCGACAAGGTTGCCGAGGCGCTCGAAACGCTCCTTCCCGGCGATATCTCTGCGCTGAAGCCCGGCCGGATGCGCTATTCGCTGCTGCTCGATGAAGACGGCGGCATCCTCGACGATCTGATGATCACCAACGAAGGCGACCAATATGGTATCGTCGTCAACGGTGCCGTGAAGTGGGAAGATATCGGGCATCTGCGCGAAAACCTGCCCGACGATATCACGCTCAATCACAATGAGGACTATGGTCTCCTCGCGTTGCAGGGGCCGAAGGCGGTCGACGCGCTCGCGCGGCTGGTACCCGAGGCCGCGAGCCTCGTCTTCATGCAGGCGGCGCGCGCGACGTGGAACGGCCATGCGATCGCGCTTAGCCGCTCGGGCTATACCGGCGAGGATGGGTTCGAGATTTCGCTGCCGAACGAGGCGCTGACCGCCTTCGCCGACGCGCTCTGCGCGATGGAAGAGGTCAAGCCGATCGGTCTCGGCGCGCGCGACTCGCTGCGGCTTGAAGCCGGACTGCCGCTCTACGGCCACGACCTCACCCCGGCGATCGACCCTGCCGAGGCCGACCTCGGTTTCGCGGTCAGCAAACGCCGGCGCGAGGAAGAGAATTTCCCTGGCGCGGCGCGCATCCTCGGTCATCTCGAAGACGGCCCGCCGCGCAAACGCGTCGGCCTGCTCGTCGACGGCAAGTTGCCGGTGCGCGAAGGTGCCAAGCTGTTCGATGGCGAGGACGAGATCGGCGTCGTGACCTCGGGCGGCTTTGCGCCCAGCGTCGGTGCGCCGATCGCGATGGGCTATGTTCCGCGCGACCACGCCGTTGCCGGCACCGCGATTGCCGCCGAAGTTCGCGGCAAGCTTGTCCATTGCACCGTCACGGCGATGCCGTTCGTCCCGCACCGATATGTTCGTAAAACAGGAGGTTGACTGATGCCGCGTTATTTTACCGAAGAGCATGAGTGGATCGACGTCGACGGCGATGTCGCGACGGTCGGTATCACCGACTTCGCGCAGGGCCAGCTTGGCGACATCGTGTTCGTCGAGGTTCCCGACACCGGCGCCGAACTCAGCAAGGGCGGCGATGCGGCCGTCGTCGAATCGGTAAAGGCCGCGAGCGACGTTTACGCGCCCGTCGACGGCACCGTGACCGAAGGCAATGGCCAGCTCGAGGAAGATCCCGCGCTCGTCAATTCGGACCCCGAAGGCGAAGGCTGGTTCTTCCGCATGACGCTCGGCGACAAGAGCCAGCTCGACGGGCTGATGGACGCTGCTGCCTACAAGGCGTTCTGCGACGCCCTGTAAGCGATCGCCCCTCCCGCGGGCGGGAGGGGGAGGGACAAGATGACCGACACCGCACTCGCCAATTGCCGCCTGATGGTGGCGACGCCGATCTATGAGGGCGCGCAGGGCACCTATGTCCGCGCGGCGCTCGATCTTGCGCTGCGTGCGCAAGCGATCGGCATGCCGGTGCGTTTCGAATTCATCCTCTACCAGCCGTCGATCACGCGCGCGCGCAACACGCTGACGGCGATGTTCCTTGCGAGCGACTGTACGCATATGCTGTTCATCGACGCCGACATCGATTTTTCGTCCGACGACGTCTTTTCGATGATCCGCGTGATGGAGGGGCATCCGCAATGCGGGGTGCTCGGCGGCGCCTATCCGCGGCGGATGATCAACTGGCGCAACGTTGCGCGCGCGGTCGAAATGGGGATGGTAAAGGATAATCCCGACGACCTCGCGCGCTATTCGGGCGATTTCGCGCTGCACTTCCTGCATCCCGACCAGAATTTCAGGATGACCGATCTGGTCGAGCTGTCGCGTCTGGGCACGGCGATGATGCTGATCCGCCGCGAGGTGCTCGAGGGGATGCGCAGCGCGATGCCCGAACTCGTCTTCCGACCCGACCCCGCCGAGCGGCAGGCGCACGGGATCGGGGACATCGCGCCCGCCTTTTTCTGCCCGCTGATCGATTCCGAAACGAAGGCCCTGCTGTCCGACGATTATGCCTTTTGCCAGCGCGTCCGCGACGCCGGTTTCCGCATCTGGCTCGCGCCGTGGATCCGCACGACGCACGCCGGCCCGACGGTCTTCACCGGCGCGTTGACCGACACCGCGCAACTTTTTTCCGCAAAACCCGAATCTTCTCCGGAGTAGTCCATGCGTTATCTCCCTCTTACATCCGATGATCGCGCCGCGATGCTCGCGACCGTCGGCGCATCGTCGATCGACGACCTGTTCGTCGATGTGCCTGCCGAGGCACGCCTCGACGGCCCGATCGCCGGCCTGCCGATGCAGGCGAGCGAACTGGCGGTCGAGCGTCATATGGCGGCCCTGTCGCGCCGGAACCGCGCGGCGGGCGACGGCCCCTTCTTCCTCGGCGCCGGCGCCTATCGCCACCATGTGCCCGCCAGCGTCGATCATCTGATCCAGCGCGGCGAATTCCTGACCGCCTACACGCCGTACCAGCCCGAAATTGCGCAGGGCACGCTGCAGATGCTGTTCGAATTCCAGTCGCAGGTCGCGCGCCTGCTCGGCACCGACGTCGCCAATGCGTCGATGTACGACGGCTCGACCGCCTGCTGGGAAGCGATCGTCATGGCGCGCCGGATCACCAAGCGTGCGAAGGCACTGCTGTCGACCGGGCTCCACCCGCATTACCGCAGCGTCGCGCGCACGATGGCCAAATATACCGGCGACCTGCTCGTCGACGGCGATCCGAGCCTCGAGGCCGGGACCGACTGGGCGGCGCTGGCGGACAGCATCGACAAGGACACCAGCTGCGTCGTCGTCCAATATCCCGACATTCTTGGCCGTATCGACGATATGACGAAGCTGGCCGAGGCCTGCCAGGCCGCCGGCGCGCTGCTCATCGCCGTCGTCACCGAACCCGTCGCGCTTGGCCTGATCAAATCGCCCGGCGAAATGGGCGCCGACATCGTGGTGGGCGAGGGGCAGTCGCTCGGCGTGGGGCTGCAATTCGGCGGGCCCTATGTCGGCCTCTTCGCGTGCAAGACCAAATATGTCCGTCAGATGCCGGGCCGCCTCTGCGGCGAAACCGTCGACGCGAACGGCAAGCGCGGCTTCGTGCTCACGCTCTCGACGCGCGAACAGCATATCCGCCGCGAAAAGGCGACGAGCAATATCTGCACGAACTCGGGCCTTTGCGCGCTGGCCTTCAGCATTCACATGACCTTGCTCGGCGAGGCCGGCCTGCGCCAGCTTGCCGCCATCAACCATGGCCGTGCCAAGGCGGCCGCCGCCGAACTCGCGAAGATTCCCGGCGTGTCGGTACTCAACACCAGCTTCTTCAACGAATTTACGCTGCGGCTCCCGACCGCGGCGCGGCCCGTGATCCATAAGCTGGCGGAGAAGGATATCCTCGGCGGCGTGTCGCTCGGCCGTCTTTATCCCGACAACGCCGGCCTCGAGAACGGCCTTGTCGTGGCCGTAACCGAAACCGTCACCGAAGCGGATATTTCCGCCTTCGCCGCTGCCCTGAAGGAGGTGCTGGCATGACCGCGCTCAACCGCGCCGGCTGGCGCCCCGAAATGAATGGTGCCGGTGGTGCCGACGACAATGTCACCTTCACCGGCAACCGCGCGCTGATGCTCGAAGAACCGCTGATCTTCGAAATCGGTGGCTTCGACACCACGGGGGTCGATTTCGACGAAGCCGCGCCCGCCGCCGACCTCGGCGCCCTCGCGCGCACCGCGCCGATCGGCCTGCCGGGGCTCAGCGAGTCCGAAACGGTGCGTCACTACACGCGCCTGTCGCGCCAGAATTACGCGATCGACCTCGGCCTCTTCCCGCTCGGCAGCTGCACGATGAAGCATAACCCGCGCCTCAATGAAAAGGTCGCGCGGATGCCCGGCTTTGCCGACGCGCACCCGCTGCAGCCGCAGGAAACGGTGCAGGGCGCCTATGCGGTGATCCACGAACTCGCCGAATGGCTGATCACGCTGACCGGCATGCACAGCGTCGCAATGTCGCCCAAGGCGGGCGCGCATGGCGAACTGTGCGGCATCCTCTGCATCAAGGCGGCGCTCGAGGCGCGCGGCGAGGACCGCCGCGTCATTCTGGTCCCCGAAAGCGCGCACGGCACCAACCCCGCGACCGCCGCCTTCGCCGGCTTTACCGTCGAGGATATCCCGGCGACCGAGGAAGGGCGCGTGAATCTGGAAGCGCTGAAAGCGCGCCTCGGCCCCGACGTCGCCGGCGTGATGATCACCAATCCCAATACCTGCGGCCTGTTCGAGCGCGACATGAAGGCGATCTCGGACGCGGTCCACGCTGCGGGCGGCTATGTCTATTGCGACGGCGCGAATTTCAACGCGATCGTCGGGCGCGTGCGCCCCGGCGACCTCGGCGTCGATGCGATGCACATCAACCTGCACAAGACCTTCTCGACCCCGCACGGTGGCGGCGGCCCCGGTTCGGGACCGGTCGTGCTGTCCGAAGCGCTCGCGCCCTTCGCACCCTTGCCCTTCGTGACGAAGCAGGGCGATGCGTTCCGTCTGATCGAGGAAGAAAATGCGGGCGAGGATCATCCACAGACCTTCGGCCGCATGACCGCTTTCCATGGTCAGATGGGCATGTTCACCCGCGCACTGGCCTATATCCTCAGCCACGGCGCCGACGGGCTCAAGCAGGTTGCCGAGGACGCGGTGCTCAACGCCAATTATGTGCTGCGCAGCCTGACCGATGTGCTAGATGCGCCGTTCGCGGCATCGGGTCCGTGCATGCACGAGGCGCTTTTCAGCGACAAGGGCCTCGCCGAAGGCTTCTCGACGCTCGACATCGCCAAGGGGCTGATCGACGAGGGCTATCATCCGATGACGGTCTATTTCCCGCTCGTCGTCCATGGCGCGATGCTCGTCGAGCCGACCGAGACGGAGAGCAAGGCGGTGCTCGACCAGTTCATCGGCGCGCTGCGCAGCATCGCGCTGCGTGCGAAGAACGGTGACCCCGCGCTCAAGACCGCACCGCATTTCGCGCCGCGCGCACGGCTCGACGAGACGCTGGCGGCACGCAAACCCGTCCTCGCCTGGGAGGATTGATGACCGAACCCGCGCCCGGCCCCGATCGCCCCGAACCGCGCTCCGGCGCCGGGTGCGTCGCGGCCGGCGCGCTGTTCGCGATCGTTGCGATCCTCGGCTGGCTGATCGCGATCACGGCTTATGGCCTCGTCGTCGAGCAATGGGGCATGATCGAGGTCCGCCGCGAGTTCAGCTATGACTGGGTATTCCTCTACGCTCCCATGTTCGCGATCGGCTTCGGTCTCGTAGCCGCTTTTCTTGCATCGCGCCGTGCATCGGCGGCGCGAATGGCCTTGCTGATCACCATCACCGGCGCCATTGCATTGCTTGCGGGCGTCGTCCTTTTCGGGCTCGGCGGATTGATCTGACAGGGCGGGGAGCAACGGATGAGCTGGGACAATATCTTTCTATTCGCCAACTACTGGGCCTTTGCGGGATGGATCGCGCTGGCTTTCCTGCCGCGCAGCCCGCGAATTCTTGCAGCGATCCTTTATGCCGGCGTGTTCCTGCTCTGCCTCGCCTATACCGTGCTGATCGTCGGCTTCATGACCGGCGGCATCGACTCGGGCGGCGCGGGGGGCGCTGATTTCACAACGCTGAAGGGCGTTATGAAATTGTTCGACAGCCCGGGCGGAACGACGATGGGGTGGATCCATTATCTGGCGTTCGACCTGTTCACCGGCATGTGGATCGCGCGCGACGCCGACCAGAAGGGCTTCAGCCGTATCGTCCAATTTCCCTTCCTCTTCCTGACGCTGATGGTCGGCCCGGTCGGGCTGTTCGCATGGCTGATCGTTCGCGAGCGCCGCGCGCGGGCGCTGGCCAAAAAGTGACACCGCAGCCATGGATGCCGGGTGACGGCGCTGCCGCCGAAAAGCGGCACGCGCCCGCGACGCTGCGTAATCGCGATGCCATTGCGGACGCGCTTGCCGACTGGTTGCCCGCGACCGGCACGGTGCTGGAGGTCGCGAGCGGGTCGGGCGAGCATATCGTGCACTTCGCTGCCGCTTTCCCGTATCTCGACTGGCAGCCGAGCGACCCCGATCCGGCGGGTCTGACGTCGATCGCGGCCTGGCGCGCCGAAGCCGGCCTTGCGAATATCGCGCGCCCGCTGGCGCTCGATGCCGCGGCCGACCGCTGGCCGGTCGATCGCGCCGATGCGATCCTTTGCATCAACATGGTGCATATCAGCCCGTGGGCGGCGACGCTCGGCCTGTTCGCGGGCGCTGCGAGACTGCTCGCATCGGGGATGCCGCTGATCCTTTATGGTCCCTATGTCGAACCCGATGTGCCGACAGCCGAGAGCAACCTTGCCTTCGATGCAAATCTGCGCGCGCGCGATTCGGCATGGGGGCTGCGCGATACCGGGGCGGTCAAGGCCGCGGCGGCGGACGCCGGCCTGGCCTTCGCCGAGCGCCGCGCGATGCCGGCGAACAACCTGATGCTGCTGTTCCACCGCACCTGACGGACCTGACAGGATCGACGATCGGCGCTTTACCTCGCGGGTAGAGGCGCTAGCCTTCCTCCAATTGCGCGCAAACGACGCGATTCGAGGAGAGAGAGGCGATGGGCCGCGACGTTTCGGACCTTTTTACATTCGACGAATTCCTGACCCATTGGGCCGGCGAACGCCCCGATCGGGTGGCGATGCGCGAGGAGGATCGCGTCTACAGCTATGCCGAGCTCGACGATCTGACGGCTCGGGCCGCGTCGGCGCTGATCGCCGCGGGGCTGAAAAAGGGCGACCGCATCGCGTGGATCGGCAAGAATAGCGATCTCTATTTCACCCTATTCTATGGCGCTGCACGCGCGGGTATCGTGATGGCGCCGATCGGCTGGCGCCTCTCGCCGACCGAATGGGCGTTTATCGTCAACGATACGCAGGCGAAGATCGTCTTTGCCGGCCCGGGTTTCGACGGCGTCGCCGAACAACTCGCAGGCAAGCTCCAGCATGCGCCTGCAATCGTTGGCGCGACCGAGGCATGGGCGATGATCGAAGGCGCCGAGCGTGAAGCGTTCGAGCCCTCGGCGACGAACGACGCGGTGCTCCAGCTCTATACCTCGGGCACTACCGGCAATCCCAAGGGCGCGGTGCTGTCGAACCGCAACCTCTTCGCGCTGCGCAAACATTCGAACACGCTCGATCTCCCCTACACCAAATGGGAAGATGACGAGGCGGTGCTGGTCGCGATGCCCTGCGCGCATATCGGCGGCACCGGGCTTGGCATCATGGCGCTTGCGGCGGGGCTTCCCGGGGTGGTGCTCGCCGAATTCAACCCCGACGGCGTGTTCGACGCGGTCGAACAGCATGGCGTCACGCGCTTTTTCATGGTGCCCGCGGCGCTCCAGATGCTGCTGATGCACCCGCGCTGCGCCAGCGTCGATTATAGCCGCCTCAAATATATCCTTTATGGCGCCGCGCCGATCCCGCTCGAACTGCTGCGCCAGTGCATCCAGGTCTTCGGCGCCCAGTTCATTCAGGCCTATGGCATGACCGAAACCACGGGCACCATCTCGATGCTGCCGCCCGAGGATCATGATCCGGCGGGCAACGCGCGCATGCGTTCGGCGGGCAAGGCGCTTCCCGGGGTCGAAATCGTCATCCTCGGCCCCGACGGTCAATCGGTCCCGACGGGCGAGGTGGGCGAGGTGGTGACGCGCTCGTCGAACAATATGCTCGGTTACTGGAACCTGCCCGACGCGACCTCGAAAACGATGACCGACGACGGCTGGATTCGTACCGGCGACGCGGGGTTCCTCGACGCCGACGGCTATCTCTTCATCCACGACCGGATGAAGGACATGATCATCACCGGCGGCGAAAATGTCTATCCGGCCGAAGTCGAAAGCGCGATCTTCGGCCACCCCGCGGTGCAGGAGGTGGCGGTCATCGGCATCCCCGACCAGAAATGGGGGGAGACGGTGAAGGCGGTCGTCGTCGCGAAGCCCGGCACGACGGTCGAGGAAGCCGACATCATCGCCTGGGCGCGCGAGCGTATCGCGCCGTTCAAATGCCCGCGCAGTATCGACGTGATCGAGGCGCTGCCGCGCAATGCCAGCGGCAAGATCCTGCGCAAGGATCTGCGCGCGCCCTATTGGGCCGGTTACGAGCGGATGGTGAACTGACCCGCCGGACTTCGTTGCATCAGCGAAGCTTGCGGTCCATTTCTGCCGGAATGTCGCGGCCCCGGCGCTCGAGTTCGTCCAGCGTTGCCCGCGCTATCGCGCGATAGGCGGGCAGCAGGTCGGGGCTGAACGCGCCCAGCGCATCCAGATGATCGCCGATCGTGTGGTGGTCGCCGCGCAGCAGCGGTCCCGACAATCCGGCAAAGCCTTGCGCAAGGCTGTTTTCGAGCGCGGCACGGACGAGCGGAGCGAGCAGCGCGGCGGGATCGTCGATCCCCGCATCGCTCAGCGCATCCGACGCGCCCGCAATCAATGTCACCAGATGGTTCGACGCATGGCAGAGCGCGGCGTGATAGAGCGCGCGCCGCTCCTCGGCGATCTCGACCGCGACGCCGCCGAGCAACGATACCGTCTCATGCGCCCATGCCGTCGCATCGGGTGCCGACCCGGTGATCGCGAACCGCGCTCCCGCCATGCGCCGGACTTCGCTTTCCGGGTCGCCCGTAAAGGTCATCGCGGGATGGATGGCGGCGGTCGACGCGCCCGCGGCGCGCAGGGGGGCGAGCACGGCTGCCCCGCTCCGTCCGCTCACATGAAAGACAAAGGGCGTATGGCCCGACGGGACAAGCGCCGCCATATCGGCGACGACGTCCGCAAGGGCGTCGTCGGACACCGCGATGGCGACAGCATCGCACCTGGCGAGAATCTGGCTGAGGTCCTGCGCCGCAGCGCCGCCTATGTCCGTCACGGCGGTGCGGACATGTTCGGAAGATCGCCCCCACAACAGTGGCGGGGCGGCCGAATGCGGCGCGAATCCGAGCGCGAACGCTCGCGCGACGCGGCCCGACCCGACGATACCGAACTGCTGGAAACTGGGCTTGTCCATCATATCGCCTCTAGCGCAGCCGGGCGGGCGCCGCCAACGGCGGCTCAGCCCTTCTGTCGCTCGCGTGCCCGTTTGAAGCCGTCGCGCGCCATGCAGCGGCCGAGCCATATCTTCGTCGCTTCGCCCAGCACATCGTCGGCGCCGAGCGTCGTCGCGAGAAACGCGGCATAGCCGATCACGATATCGGCAGTGGTGAAGCGTCCCGCGACCAGCCAGTCGCGCCCGTCGGCCAGCGCCGCTTCGATGCTCTTCGCGCGGCCGCCGAAAAAGGCCTTATAGTCGTCGACGGCCTGCGCCAGTCGCCGTTCTGGGGCCTCGACGCGCGTGTAACGGATCATGATCGCAAGCGGGAAGGTCAGCGTCGCATCGCTGCGGTGCAGCCAGTTGCGCCATGCCCAATAATCGGCCTCGTCGCGGCGAACCTCCAGTGGCGTTCCCTCGGCGATGCGTTCGCAGATCGCCGCCGATTCGGTCATCAGCCGCCCGTCCTCGACCCAGCCGGGGATCGTCATCAGCGGATTGACCGCGCGATAGTCGGGCTCGAACGCGCGCGGCGGGAATTTGAGCAGGCGCAGGTCGACATCGATCCCCGCCTCCTCGACCGCCCACAGGCAGCGCAGCGATCGCGCGTCGGGACAATGGTACAGGATCGGCCGGGTGTTCTGGCTCGTCATGCGGCAACCTCCTTCGGACGCTCGATATGGCGGCGATGTTCGCGCCAGGCGATGAACAGGCCCGACGCGATGATCAACGGCGCGCCGACCCATGTCGTGTCGGCGGGCAGCGTGCCGAAGAACCACCAGCCCGCGGCGATCGCCCACAGCAGGCTCGAATAATCCATCGGGATCACTACCGATACGGGGGCGAGGCGCAGCGCGCCGGTCAGCGACATCTGGACGATCGCGCCGAGGAAGCCGAGCCCGATCAGCAGCAGCCAGTCGTGCAGGCTGTGCGGGGTAAAGACAAAGGGCAGGGCGATCCCCAGCGGTATCATCGAAAGAAGGCTGAACCAGAAGACGATCGTTGCCGCATTTTCGGTACGGCCAAGGTCGCGCACGGCAATGGTGATCAGCGCGGTCATGATCGCGCCGGTCAGCGCGACGAGCGTGCCGATTCCGTGGGTGCCACCAAAGCCGCCGGCGAAACTCGCCAGCGGGTCGAGCACGACGAGTACGCCGATAAAGCCGACGATCACCGCGCTCCACCGCTGCCATCCCGTCGCCTCGCCAAGGATCAGCGCGGCAAAGATCACCGCAAAGATCGGCACCGACAGGCTGATCGTCGTCGCCTCGGCCATCGGCAGCAGGATCATCGCGCCGAAATTGCACGCCATGCCGGTCAGCCCCATCAGCATCCGCCGGCCATGCGCCCCGATCCGCGTCGTCTTCAGCGAGGACAGCCCGCTCGTCGCCACCACCCACGCGAGCAGGAAGGGCAGGACGAGCGCCTGCCGCCAGAACAGGCTCTCGACGATATGGATACCCGCCGCGTCGATGTTTTTGACGAGGACGAACATCAGCGACAGGCTGATCATCGCCAGCAGGCGTAGCCCGATCCCGCCCAGATAATTTTGCGGCGGGCCGTCGGGGGCGGCGGGGGAGGCGGCGGCGCTCATGCAAAATTGCGCATATCAGTCCGGCTGGTGCGTGCAACCCGTGATCCCTCTTGCCGGGACCGCTCAATCCGGCTAGTGGCGCACTCCGGCCTAGGGGTATAGCTCAGTTGGTAGAGCATCGGTCTCCAAAACCGAGGGTCGCGGGTTCGAGTCCTGCTGCCCCTGCCAGGCCCGCCTCAGAGGGCCCGGAGGCGGTTCGGCGAATGACGCGCTATGGACGCGTCGATCAAGGCCGGTTCATTGGCTATGACAATGATCAGTTTTTACCGGATCACTATCGTGCTCGGGCGGAAGTAGAGGCGGCTGGCGTAATCGGCGGGCGTCCGTTCTCAGATTGGTCGATGGCCTCTACTCACGCCTGTGGGGCAGTTTCACGAAGTTTGCCCGGGACGAAAAAGGCCAGGAGGGTTCCTGCTGGATGACGACCGACAAGGCGCACGCTTTCGGCTGGTATCGCAAGCGGCTTTCCGAGGGGAAATGGGACAAGTTCCCGCTCGAAAGCTGGCAGCCTTCAAAAGGAACGGTCCTCAAATCGGAACCTTGGCCGCCGATGTAGCAGCGCTGCTCCCCTTGTCTGGGCCGGATATCGGTCAGGCAAAAAAGACGGCGCGAGAGGGACCAGTCTGCTCGCGCCGCCCTCTTAATGCCGCACGCGTTTGTGGGGGACGCGCGGCATCGTCGTATAATCCTATCGTTTTCGGCTCCGGCGCATCTTTGTGACGCGAAGCCCCGGCACCCCGGCGCGGTCGATTGTGCGCCGCCAGCTTTCTACTTCTTCCAGGCTGAGGCGATATTTCTGACAGGCTTCTTCGAGCCCGATGAGCCCGCCGTCGATCGCAGCAAGAAGCTCGGCCTTGCGCCGGGCGACCCAATGCGTCGCGCATGACGACGGCAGGTCGGCCATCGTGATCGGACCCACCGGGCCCGCGACCGATGCCGGTCTCGTTTCCAATTCGAGCACCGCGAACTCTCCATTCGCGCGGCTGAAGCCGCTTGATGTGCCCCCCCGCGCAAAACATGCGCGGTCGAGGTTAATGAAATCTTGCCAAGTGCCTCCATATGCGACCAACGGTTGGTCGCGAGATCATCAGCGACCGACATCTCCGATCAGTGAAAATGGCGCCCAGGCGCTCGGATGTGACCAACTCTTGAGATAGGGATCGTCGCGCGTGTCGTTGCGGATTTCGCGCTCGACGCGCTGGAGTGCTTCGGCGCGCGACAGGCGTGGATCGGCCCGCAAAATCTCGAACAGGCGAACTGTCAGCACGGCCGCGACGTCGTCGCGGACCGGCCAGTGCGAGGCGAGCAGGCTTTCCGATCCCGCGAAGAAGAAGGCGCGAGCGAGGCCGGAGAGGCCGGGCGCTCCGGCCCGGCCGTCGCCCGCCGCAGTGTTGCAGGCCGACAGGATCACCCAGCCCGCGCCGATGCGGAGCGCTGCCACCTCGCTCGCGGTCAGCAATCCATCGTCCGCTGCGCTGGCGGCTGCCGGCGGTGTGAAGACGAGTCCCGGCTCGCCAATCTCGCCGACTTCGCCGGCGACGAGTCCGTGGGTCGCGAGAAACAGGACCGAGGAGGACGCGAGGTCAGCCGCCTTCAAATTCGATTCCGTTGCTGCGCCTGCCAGGAACAGCTTCGTCTGCGTAGACCCGAGGAGCGCCTCCATGGCTTTCAGTTCCCTCTCCGTCCCGGGAAGCCGTGCGAGCCGGCGCAGAGCTGCGGGATCGGCGAGCTGCGTCCCGCCGCTCGACGCGCGCCACATGCTGCTGGCGAGCGGCATGCTGCCGCCTCGCGCTGCGCGGACGCGCCCCCCGACGCCGCGCGTCGCGGCATTGCCCTCGAGCAGGGGGTCGCCAAAGCCGATCATGCTGCTTCCTGTCGGAGCGTCGCGGCCCGCAACCGCCCGTATGAGCTGTAGTGACTGGAGCGACGGCAACTGTACGATCGCGGCCTTGTCGGCGAACCAGGGTGTAGCTCTTAATGCGGCGGGATCGCCGTCGATGCCTACCGGCTTCTCGGTTACCAGGATGCCGAGGGGCAGCGAGGAGATCGAACCCGTTGCGGCCGTGAACAGATGCCGTTTGCCGGCAAGCGCCGCGCTCACGGGCGCGATCAATTCTTCGTAGAGGCGGAAGGCCGTGCCGCGATCGAAAGGGAAATCGCCTTCGCCTTCGGCAGACCAGCGCTCTTCTTCTTCGGGCGTCACATCGATGTTCGCGCCGACATCCCAAAGCAGTCGGCGGACATGGCGGGTCAGCTCCGCTTCGGTCATTTCGGAACGGTGCCATTCAATGCCCTCTCGCGTCACGACGAGGCTGTGCGTTCCGCGCGGCGTTGGCACAATCGTCACAAAGGCCTCGTCATCTGCCAGCAGGGCCCGAGCGGACGGCTCGTCGAGGAGCGCCGGCTTCACCAGTTCGAAATAGCCCGGCGTTGCTGCCGTCAGCCGGGCATCTATTGTCTCCAGCGCTGCATTGGCCGTGCCGATTTCCTGCCACAGGGCCCTATCGGCGTCGCTGCCCGCTCTTACGCTCTCGCTCCGGGCGAAGAGCGCGGCGAGTTCGGACGTTTTGGCGTCGCGCTCGGCGGCAAGTCCGGCGGCTCCCGATAGGCCTGCGGCCTGTGTCGCCGCCGAGCGCGCCAGCGCGCGCGAGGTCCGGCCCGCCATAATGTCCTGGAGAACAAGAAGTGCGTCGGCCTTGCCTGCGGGGGTCTTCTGGCCGGATTCCCAAAGCATGTCGGCGTAGAGGCGCGACCACTCCGCGAACGTCTCCTCTCCGGTGTGGCTGGACGGATCCTTTTCGGCGAGTTCGACCATTTGTTCATCGAGCACGCCAACCCCGAAGCCTCGACGATAGGCAAGGGAAGACGCAGCCGCGATACGGGCGGATGCCAGCGCCGACGCCGCATCGCCGTTATCGAGCGCGAGTTTCGCGTGCGCGGCGGCCGCCATGCCGAGTGCTTTTCCTTCCACCGTGCGGCCGCGCGGCACCGTGTGCTCGGCCGCGTCGGCCAAGGTCGTGCCACCGTCCCATGCTCCAAGCACATCGGCCAATATCTTTGCCGCATCGGCTTTTCGTCCGCCCTCGGACAGCGAGTGGGCGAGCGCGCGCGCCGCGTAGAGCGTATCGCTCGATCGATCGCCCTGTATCTTCCGGCGAATGGCGAGGGCGCGGGCGCGAAGCGTGGCATCTTCCGTCCAGCGCTTCGCCGAATAATATTCGAAAGCGAGAAGCTGGAGAGCGTCGGCATGCGCGACGCTGTCTTCGCCGTGATATTGGCCGATGATCGCGGCGCGTTCGGCGAGCAGCATCATGCGTGCGGCCTTGTCTTCATAAGAGAGTGCGCTTTGGCGGCGCCGGAGGTCCGACATGCGCTTGTCGAAATCGGCTTTGCGCGCCTCCTCCTGTGCTTCGGGCTGCGCGTGAGCGGGCGGTGAAAGGCTTATCACACAGGCTGTCGCCGCAAGCCGTCCCAAAAATCTCCACATCTTTATCCGCCCCCGCTGATCTGCAATCTGCTAGCCGCCGATTGCGAGCGCGGCAATGCAGCGCCGCCGATTTGGCGTTTCGGTACAATCGCATCCCGGATCCTGGCCCTAACAGCCGCCGCGCGACCCAGGAGAGCTCGACCTCGCAAGAGGACGAATTCTTCATCTGGCGCCCGCTCGGTCCAACCTGAGCGGGCGCCTCTTTTTTGTCGATACGAGGCTGCCGATTACCGGCGCGCGACGGCGACGATCGAGGTGGACGGATCAACGCCAGCGGCGTGTGGCTGCCGATGATACGCGCAGAGCCCTGATCCGGTAGCGGGCCGCCACGCCGCGCCGGCCTTCAAGCCCGTCCAGAGCGACCCCGAAGGTATCCCAATGGCCCCGAAATCGACCCCGGATCCCGCGTGAGAGCTAGAATTTGACGCTCAACCCGGCGGTGATCCGCCGGTCGGTGAGACCCTGGAAGCACAGCAGCGCCTTGTTGTTCACGCAATATTGGTTCTGGTCGCCGCGCAGCAGGTTGATACCCTCGACCCCGACATTGATATTGTCGGTGATGTCGTAGTTGATGCTGGCATTGAGCTGTCCGCGCGCCCCGTTGATCAGCGGCAGGCCGAAGAAGAAGGGATCGTTCGACACATAGCTCGACCGCCATGTGTAGCGCACGCGGGCGTTCAGGCCATATTTGTCGTAGAACAGCGTCGCGTTATAGGCATATTTCGACAGGTTGGTCAGGGTGATCAGATCGCGCGAATTCGGGAAACCCAGCTGGGTGAACACCGTCCGCGGGCCGTCGGCGGCGCGATATTCGCGCGCCGATCCGCCGGTCTTCTGATAAGTAAAATTGCCGATCACGCCAAAGCCCGAGGCGAAGCCGAGCGTGTCTTCCCACGCCGACAGATCGTGCTGGAAGGCGATTTCGACGCCGGTCTGCGTCGTGCTGCCGGGCACGTTGAAGGTCGAACTGCGCGGGACGCAGATGCCGACGCCCTGGATCGGGTTGTTGATGTTGCGATTGGCGATCGGGTTGTAGATGCCGCCGCCGGGGCAGGCGGGGTCGATCGAGATGTTGAGATTGCCGTTCGCGTCGAGGTTCGGCGCAGGATCCTCCTGCCGCTGCGCAAACAAATTGGTGCGGCTCTTGTGGAAGAAGCCGATGCTGACCAGGCTCGACGGCGCGAAATAATATTCGCCCGACAGGTCGAACGACCACACCGCCTCGGGAACGAGCTCGGGGTTGCCGACCGCGACCGGCGTGTTGGCTCCCGTGCCGAAGGAGAAGGACGTCGACAGCGTGTCGAAATTGGGCCGGCGGATATCGCGCGCGATGCCTGCGCGGACGAGGAATTTGTCGGCGGGTTCGAGGACGAGGCTGAAGCGCGGTAGCAGGAAGTTGTACGAGCTTTTCGCGACCGTCTGGCCGGTGACCGTGCCGTTCGCGATATTGTTGCCCGTCGACGACAATTCGGTGCGCAGCCAGCGGAAACCCGCGTTGCCGCGTACCGGCATGCCCGCGATCTCGCCTTCCATATTGGCTTGGAAATAGGCGGCGTTCGTCGTTTCCTTGATCTTGAAGAAGCCCGCGAAGGATTCGGTTGGCGTCGCGAGCGAAGCGACCGGCGGTCCCTGCGTGCGTGCGGCATTGCTCGCCGCGATCGCGTCGTTGAGCGCCGCGAGCACGGCCGCCGGATCGCGGAAAGCGAGGCCGCCGTCGATCAGCAGGAAGTCGGGGAAATAGAGCCGGCGCCCGTCGGCGGCGTTGAAGTTGCTCGGCCCGGGGATCAATATGTCGGAGAAAAGGTCGCCCGACGGCCGGTTCCACGCCGTGGTCGTGTTGGTCAGGCTGACATTGTTGGAAAACTCGCTGTTCTCGGCCGAGGTGCGGTTCCAGCGCCAGCCGAAGTCGATCGAGGTCACGAAGGGGTTGAGGTCGCTCGTATCGTAGCTGAAGTCGAGTCGCGCTGCGCGTTCTTCATTGTCGGTCGAATTCGCGCCCTGCGTCACCTGTTGCAGCTGGTAGTTGGCGGGATCGAGCAATTGTGCGCTCGTCGGCGCAACGGGGCTCGACTGGTCGATCCCGAATTGCAGCGTGCCGCCGCGCAGGTCGAATTCGATCGGCACGCCATTGTCGATGCTGCGCCCGATCACCGGCTGCGGCCCGTTGGGGTTGATGAAATCGAGCGTGGTCGAGAAATTGGGGAAATCGGATTTGGACGTCGACAATGACAGTTCGGCGCGCATGCTGAGCTTGTCGGTCACCTGCCATTCGGTGCCGAGGTCGAACACGCGGCTCTTGGTCACGCGCGCGCCGGTATCGCTCGATGCGCGCAAATTGGGATCGATCACCGTGCCCGTCGAGCCGCCGATACCGATCGTGCCTGCCAGTGCGGCCTGCACCGTGCCGAGATCGATCGGACCGTTCGGCCCGTCGAGCGTACCGAAATCGACGGCTTCGAAAGCGCTGTTGTTCATCGCGTCGACCACCGACGGCGTCGCGGTGCCCGAAATCTGGATGCGGTGGCTCTGTTGTCCGCGCCGCTGGTTGTTCAGCGTCGCGTCGAAATAGAATTTCAGGTCGTCATTGGGCTTCCACTCGAGCGCGGCGGTGCCATTGTAAGTTTCATATTCGTAGTTCTCGAGCCCCTGCTGGAGGAACTGGATGCGCAGGAAAGGGAAGGCTTCGGCGCTCGGACCCGAACCCGGCAGGACGAGTGCGTCGCGGTCGACGCGTGGTTTGAACGCCGCGACATCCTGCCGCGCATAGCTGCCGCTCACCACGACGCCGATCTCGCCGATGCCGGTATCCCAGCGATTGCCGAGCGTCGCCGAGACGCGCGGCAGCGTCGATTTGGAAAGGTCGCTATTCTCCATCTGCACGCGCGCGGCGATCAGCGGGTCCTTGAGGTCGAGCGGACGGATCGTGCGCAAATTGATCGTGCCGCCGACCGATCCTTCGATCGTCTGCGCGGTCGGCACCTTGGTCACTTCGACCGAGGCGATCAGCGCGGCGGGCAAATCCTCGAAGCTGATGCCCGAGCGGCCCGCGCCCGATCCGACGGTCGACACGCCGTTGATCTCGGTGCGGTTGGCATCGGTGCCGCGGATCTGCACCGCATTGCCGACGCCGGCCTGGCGGGTGATCTGGACCCCGGTGACATTTTCCAGCACTTCGGCGAGGTTCTGGTCGGGCAGCTTGCCGATATCCTCGGCCTGGATAACCTCGACGATATTGTCCGATGTGCGCTTTTCGCCCAGCGCGGTGGCAAGGGAGCTGCGGATGCCCGATACGACGATCGTGTCATCACCCGCCGCGTCGGTAGCGGCACCGTCCTGTGCGGCACTGTCCTGCGCAAAGGCGGGGACGCCGAGCAGCGCTGTCGTGCCCAGTAACGTCGCCGCGAAATTCATCTTGCCGCGCGAAACGCGCATCAGGCTGCCCCGAATCATGTCCCTCTCCCTCCCAGGTATTGTTTGGCCCAAGGCTCCTCCTGTCAGGCCAATATGTCAACCCATGATTCAGACCAAAACCGGGTTGTTATTGTCCTACCTGTTGTATAGACCAGTGAGCGAGAATCAGAAAATGGGTGAGGCATGGTGCAGATAAGGGCGGTTCTAACGGCAGCTTTGCTGGTCTCGGCGGCGCATCCGGCGCTGGCGCGCGACCTGCTCGTCACCGATCAGGCACAATATGAGGCTGCGGTCAAAAAGGCGCAGCCGGGCGACACCATCGTCCTCGCCGACGGCGAATGGCGCGATTTCCAGATCGTCTTCACCGGCACCGGCACTGCCGCCAAGCCGATCGCGCTGACCGCGCAGACCAAGGGCAAGGTGCTGCTTACCGGCCAGTCGAACCTGCGTATCGGCGGAAAGCATCTGCTCGTCTCGGGCCTCGTCTTCAAAAATGGCGCGAGCCCAACCGATCAGGTCATCAGCTTCCGCCGCGATTCCAAAACGCTCGCAACCGACACCCGCGTGACCGAGGTCGTCATCGACGGCTTCAGCAAGGCCGACCGCCGCGCCGAGGATATCTGGGTCGCGCTCTACGGCACCGGCAACCGCGTCGACCATTCGCATTTCGAGGGCAAAACGAATAGCGGCGTCACGCTCGCGGTGATCCGCCGCGCGGGCGACCCGCTCGATAACCGCCACCGCATCGATCATAATTATTTCGGCCCGCGCCCGCCCTTGGGGTCGAACGGCGGCGAGACGATCCGCATCGGCACCAGCGAGGAATCGCTGTCGGCATCGAACAGCATCGTCGAGCGCAACATTTTCGACCGTACGAGCGGCGAGGTCGAGATCGTCTCGGTCAAGTCGGGCGGCAATATCATCCGCGAAAATCTCGTGCTCGAAGCGCAGGGCGCTTTCGTGCTCCGCCACGGCAACGGCAACCTCGTCGAACGCAATATCTTCCTTGGCAAAGGCGTGCCCGATACGGGCGGCGTACGTGTGATCAACCGCGACCAGATCGTCCGCGGCAATTATTTCGAGGGGCTCGCGGGCAGCTCGTTCAAGAGCGCGATCAGCGTGATGAACGGCGTGCCCAATTCGGTGATCAACCGCTATCATCAGGTCGCGAACGCGCGGATCGAGAATAACAGCATCATCGACAGCGCACGGATCACGCTCGCGGCCGGGGCCGATGCCGAACGCTCGGCGGCGCCCGTCGACAGCAAGTTCGAGCGCAATCTGATCGTCGGCACGAAGGGCGAGGACCCGTTCCGCGCCGAGGGCGAGATCGGCGGCATCGCGCTCGCCGGCAATGTCGAGGCGCGGGTCGCGAAGCCGCTGCTCGGCGTCGGCGTCGAACAGCGCGAAGTGACGCTTGAGCGCGCCGCGAACGGCTTGCTCTATCCGACCGACCCGGCGTTCGCCGCGGTCGGTGCACCGCGCGACCTCAAACCCGTGACGCGCGCCGAGGTCGGCGCCAGCTGGTACCGCGGCGATGCCCCCGAGGCGAGGTTCGGTGCGGGGACGACGCAGGCGCTCGCCGTCGGCGCCTCGCTCGCCGAGGCGGTGACCGATAGCGGGGCCGGCGATACGCTTACGCTCGCAACGGGCACATACGAAGTCGTCGCGCCGCTCGCGCTGCGCCACCGGCTGACGATCGCCGGCGCGAAGGATGCCAAGCCCGTGCTGCGCGTCGCGTCGGGGCTCGCGCGGGTCGAGCGCGGCGGCGGGCTGCGGCTCGAAAATCTGGCGATCGACGCGGGGGCCGCGACGGGGGAGGGCGCGCTGATCGCGGTCGGTCCCGGCGTTGCGCCCAATTACAGCCTGTCATTCGACGGCGTTTCGGTGGCCGGCCCCGGCAAAGGCCGGCTAAACGGAATCACTATGGCGCGCGGCACCTTTGCCGACGATGTGACCATCACGAACAGCAATTTCGCCGGGATGGGCGTCGTCGTCGCCGCGACCGGCGAGCAGGAGCCGAAGGGCTGGTACCCGATGGAGCGGCTGACAATCGCGGGCAGCAATTTCGCGCGCGTCGCGATGGTCGCCGACCTGCTGCGCAAAGGCAGTGACGAAAGCACCTTCGGCCCCTGGTTTTCGATGACCGGTTCGAGCGTCGCCGACAGTGGCGCCGACGGCGCATCGCTACGTATCTCGGGTGCCCAGCACACCGACATCGTGCGGAACAATTTCGCCAAGTCCGACGGCATCCTCGTGATCCATTCGGTCGGCGCGCCCGAAACGCGCATCGCGTCGAACGCCCTCGCTGCGACGCCTGCGCCGCGGATCGAGGAACTCGCATGGAAAGGCCCGCCGCGCGGGCTGGTCGAAAATAATGTGGAGGCGCGCCCGTGACCCGAACGCTTGCATTCCTGCTCGCCGCCGCAACGCTGTCGCCGACCGCAGCGCAGGCGCAAACCCCGCCCGCCGCGTCGCCGCAGGCCTACGCCCCACTCTTCGCCGGCGAGGTCGAGCGCGCGCGGCGCGACGTCGACGCGTCGATCAAGGCCGGCATCAACGTGCCCGTGCCCAAGGATCCCGGCGGCGGCTTCACCCACGAACAGCACAAGCGCAATTACCGCGTCATTTTCGAGGGTGGGCAGCTTTTCCGCCTGACCGGCGACGCGCGCTACCGCGACCATGTCCGCGACATGCTGCTCGCTTATGCCGACCTCTATCCTGGACTCGGGCCGCATCCGGCCAAGGCGAACCAGACCGCGGGCCGCCTCTTCTGGCAGAGCCTCAACGACAGCGTCTTTCTCGTCAATGCCGTGCAGGGCTATGCCGAAATCCGCGGCGCGCTGTCCCCGGCCGACCGCCAGCGCATCGACGACAAGGTGATCCGTCCGATGGCGCATTTCCTGTCGGACGGCTCGCCCGAGGTGATCGACCGCATACACAATCACGCGACATGGGCCGCGGCGGGCGTCGGCCTCTCGGGCTATCTGCTCGGCGACCGCGACCTCGTCGACAAGGCGCTGCTCGGGCTCGACAAGAGCGGCAAGGCGGGCTTCCTGCGCCAGCTCGACCTGCTCTTTTCGCCCGACGGCTATTATGCCGAAGGCCCCTATTATCAGCGCTATGCATTGCAACCCTTCGTCGTCTTCGCGGCGGCGATTGCGGCGAACGATCCGGGCCGCAAGATTTTCGAGTATCGCGGCGGCATCGTGCTGAAGGCGATCCGCACCGCGATCGACGTCACCCACGACGGCACTTTCCTGCCGATCAACGACGCGATGCCCGACAAGAGCCTGCGCACCGAAGAACTCTATCACGCCGTCGCCATCGCCTATGCCGCGACCAGGGACCCGGCCTTCCTGTCGATCGCCGACTGGCAGGGGCGCACCGTGCTGACGCCCGCAGGACAGGCGATGGCCGCCGACCTTGCGGCGGGCAAGGCCAAGCCTTGGCCGTTCGGCTCACGGCTGCTCTCCGACGGCCCCGATGGCAAGGGCGGCGCGCTCGTCCTCCTGCGCACCAAGCCCGATCCGATCGGGCCGCTGCTCGTCGCCAAGAACACCGTGCAGGGCATGGGGCACGGCCATTTCGACCGGCTCGGCTGGCTCTATTATGACGAGACCGGCGCGGTGGTGACCGACTATGGCGCCGCGCGCTTCCTCAACGTCGAGGCGAAGCGCGGCGGGCGCTACCTCCCCGAAAACGACAGCTGGGCGAGCGCGACGATCGCGCACAACACGCTTGTCGTCGACGAGCAAAGCCATTTCGCAGGCGACTGGAAAGCCGGAGAAAAATACGGGACACGCCAGCTCGCCGCATCGCTCGAAGGCCCGACCCGCTACACGATCGGCGAAATCGACAGCGCGTACAAGGATGTGAAAATCCGCCGCGCGCTGCTGCTCGTCGAAGTCGACGGCCTCGCCAATCCTCTCACGCTCGATATCCTCCACGCCGCTGGCAGCGACAGGCATCGCTATGACCTGCCGCTGCACTTTTCCGGGCATATCATCGACAGCGACATCGCGTTCGACCGCAAGATCGCCGAACGCCCGGTGCTGGGCAAGGCGAACGGCTACCAGCATCTGTGGGTCGACGGCGAAGGGACGAAGGCGGGCAAGGCACGGCTGACGTGGATGCAGGGCAGCCGCTTCTACAGCTACCATATGCTGCCGCCCGCAGGCGCGCGCTTCATCGTCGCCGAAAGCGGCGCGAACGATCCCGAGTTCAACCTCCGCCGCGAACCCGCGCTGATCCAGCGCGTCGACGGGGCGGCGGATGCGACTTTCGTCAGCCTGCTCGAACCGCATGGCGCCTATGACGCCTCGGCCGAAACGGTCGTAGCGAGCAGCGCGCGCGTCGCAGGTATCGAGCATCGCCGCGAAAGCGGCGCGGACCTCGTCCTCGTCACTCTCGTCGACGGCCGCCGCATCGCCATCGCGGTCGCCGACGATGTCGCCGCCGATGCGAAGCACAGCCTCGCCGTCGACGGCCGCGCCCTCGCATGGACCGGCCCCGTCGGTCGCCTCGACCTCGCCAAGACCGGAGCGAAGAAATGAGCAATATCAAGGGCCGCTTCCGCTGGGGCGTGATCTCGCTGATCGCGCTCGCCACCGTCATCAATTACATCGACCGCAACGCGCTCGCGGTGATGTGGCCCGAGGTGTCGAAGGAAATCGGCGCCACCAAGGAAGATTACGCGCTGCTGGTGACGATCTTCATGATCTTCTACGCCTTCGGCCAGTCGCTCTTCGGGCGAATCTTCGACGCGATCGGGACAAGGATGGGCTTCACCATCTCGATCGTCGTCTGGTCGCTGTCGATCGCGGCGCATGCACTGGTGCGTTCGATGCCGTTGCTCCTCGTCCTGCGCGCGACGCTGGGGATCAGCGAGGCGGGCAACTGGCCCGGCGCCGCCAAGGCGAACGCGCTCTGGTTCCCCTCGCGCGAACGCGCGCTGGCGCAGGGCATCTTCAACGCCGGCGCTTCGCTCGGCGGCATCGTCTCGGCGCCGCTCATCGCATTGCTCTTCGTCCAGTTCGGCTGGCACGGCACCTTCCTTTTGATCGGTGTGCTCGGCTTCGTCTGGCTTGTCCCCTGGCTCTGGTTCTACAAGGCCGACCCCGAAAAGCACCCGGGGCTGAGCGAGGAAGAGCGCCAATATATCCTGACCGGCCGCACCGAGGCGGGCCGCGACGACAGCCGCCGCGTACCGCTCGGCGAACTGCTGCGCTACCGCCAGAGCTGGGGCGTCATCCTGTCGCGCTTCTTCCTCGATCCCGTGTGGTGGCTCTTCGTCTCGTGGCTGCCGATCTATCTCGCCGAAACCTTCGGCTTCGATGTCAAGCAGATCGGCCTCTTCGCCTGGGTGCCCTTCGTCGGCGCGATGCTCGGCAGCCTGTTCGGCGGCTGGTTCGCAGGAAGGATCATCAGCAAGGGCGGCGGCGTCCACAAGGCGCGCACGCTGACCATCGCGATCGGCTGCGCGATCATGCTGCCCGCGCTGCTCTTCACCATCGGGGCGAGCGATCCGCTGACCGCGGTGCTGCTGATCGCGTGCATCCTCTTCGGGTTCCAGATGGCGATCGGCAATATCCAGACGTTGCCCAGCGACTATTTCGGGGGCGGCGCGGTCGGCAGTCTTGCCGGGATCAGCGGTACCGCCGCGGTCGCGGGCACGCTGATCACCACCTGGCTCGTGCCGGTGCTTACCGAGACGAGCTACGCGCCGATCTTCGCACTCTCCGCGGCGATCGTGCCCATCTCTTTCCTGTGCTTCTGGCTGGTCGGCGGCCGCGTCGCACCGGTCACCGTCAAACCCGCCAACAATCAAGAATAAGGAATAGCATCACATGAACCTTCAGGGGAAAACCGCGCTAGTCACCGGCGGCGGCCGCGACATCGGCCGTTCGGTCTCGATCGCGCTCGCGCGCGCCGGCGTCCGCGTCGCGATCAACTACAACAGCGGTCGCGAAGCCGCCGAGGACACGCTGAAGACGATCAAGGACGCGGGCGGCGACGCCTTCTTGGTGCAGGCCGACGTCACCGACAGCAGCGCGGTGAAGGCGATGCTCGAAGAGGTCGGCATCGCGTTCAGCGGCCGGCTCGACATCCTCGTCAACCTCGCGGGCGGCATGGTCGCGCGCAAGACGCTGAGCGAGATGGACGAAGCTTTCTTCGACCATGTCATGACGCTCAACCTCAAGTCGGCTTTCCTCGTGTTGCAGGCATCGCTGCCCTTCCTCGGCGAAGGCTCGGCGGTCGTGAACGTCTCGTCGCTTGCCGGCCGCGACGGTGGCGGCCCCGGCGCGTCGGTCTATGCGACCGCAAAGGGCGCGCTGATGACCTATACGCGCTCGATGGCGAAGGAACTCGGGCCGCAGGGCATCCGCGTCAACGCGGTCTGCCCCGGACTGATCGGCACCAGCTTCCACGATATCTTCTCGAAGCCCGAGGGCCGCGCCGCGACGGCGAACAACACGCCGCTCCGCCGCGAAGGCCATCCCGACGAGGTTGCCGACACGATCGTCTATCTCGCCTCGCCCGCGGCGAGCTTCCTCGCGGGCGTCTGCCTCGACATCAACGGCGGGCTGGCTTTCTCATGATCCGGCTGCTCGCCACCGCCGCGGCGGCCGCCCTGCTCGCGAGCGGGGCGCAGGCGCAGACGCGCGAGCGGACCGACGCGCCGCCGCTCGAGCCGTACAAGATCATCCTCGTCGGCGATTCGACGATGGCGCCGCACAGCGGCTGGGGCGGGGCGTTCTGCGCGCGCCACGTCAAATCGTCGGTCGCGTGCGTCAACGCCGGGCGCGGCGGCCGCAGCACGCGCAGCTATCGGCAGGAGGGCGGCTGGGACATCGCGCTCGCCGAGGCGAAGGTGCCGGGATATCGCGGCACCTGGGTCCTCATCCAGTTCGCGCACAACGACCAGTCCTCGAAGTCCGAGCGCTGGACCGACGAGACGACCGAATTTCCCGCCAACCTCCGCCGCTTCGTCGAAGAGGTGCGGGCGGCGGGGGCGACCCCGGTGCTCGTGACGCCGCTGACGCGCCGCGAGTTCAAGGACGGCAAGCTGAAGAACACGCTCGCGAGCTGGTCCGATCAGGTGCGCGCCGTAGCCAAGGCGATGGACGTGCCGCTCGTCGACCTCAACGCGCTGAGCGCACGCCAGGCGCAGGAGATGGGCGCCGAGACGGCGACCAAGCTCGCGCAGGAACCGCCGACGGCCGAAGAGCTCGCCGCCGCGCAAGCCGGAACGACGCTGACCGCGCGCCCGGCGCCGCCTCCGCCGCCGCCGATCGCCGGCGACGGCGCGCGCGGGCAGGTGACGCGCAAGTTCGACTATACCCACCTCGGCGACGTCGGCGCCGAGTTGACCGCGAAACTGGTGACACAGGCGCTCGCCCGCGCCGTGCCGGGGCTGCGGAGTCAGCTGGTTCGCTGACGAAAAGGATGTATGGCAATTTGGACTAACCAATTTGCCATACACAATTGTTGACAAATTGGCCGCCATGCTTGAGAGCATTGGTCAGAACAGAATCGACTTCAAGGGAGAGATCAGGTGAATTCTCGCAATCCGATCCGCGCGCGCAGCTTGCGCGCCGCGTTGCTGGCTGGTGCCGGTTCGACGCTGCTCGTCGCTGCAGTGCCGGCGATGGCGCAGGACACGCCGCCCGAGGCGGCCGGCGAAGAAGATGCGATCATCGTCACGGGTATCCGCGAGACGATCCAGAATTCGATCAACACCAAACGCGCCGAAACCGCGATCGTCGACGCTTTGTCGTCGGACGACATCGGCGACATTCCGGCGATCTCGGTCGGGCAGGCGATCCAGACGATCACCGGCGCGACGACGCACCGCGAAAAGGGCGACGCCTCCGAAATCGCGCTGCGCGGGCTTGGGCCCTTCCTGTCGAACGCGACTTTCAACGGCCGCGACGCGACGAACGGCAGCGGCGACCGCTCGGTGAACTTCAACCAGTTCCCTTCCGAACTCGTCAACAACATCAAGATCTACAAGACGCAGCAGGCGAGCCTCGTCGAAGGCGGCGTCGCGGGAACGATCGAGATCGGCACGCTGCGCCCGCTCGATTTCGGCAAGCGCCGCCTCCAGGGCGAGATCAAGGCGCAGTATAACCCCTATGGCGACCGCGTCGTCGGTACCGGCGGCGGCGTCGGCTGGCGCGGGACCTTGAGCTATGTCGACCAGTTCGCGAACGACACGATCGGCATCTCGCTCGGCTTCCAGCGCAACGACACGAACAATCCCGAGGAAACCTACGCGGCGAGCTCGACCTGGACCGCATGCCGTGCCGACATCACCGTCACCAACAACAATTGCACCGAACTCGCTCGCGAAGACTATGGGTCGGACATTCCCTATTATCTGGTACCCAACAGCCATATCTTTCGTCAGATCAGCGAGACCGACAAGCGCGACGCGGCGTTCGGCGCGATCCAGTGGCGCCCGTCGGACCGGTTCAACATCAACCTCGACGTCCAATATTCGGACCGCACCTTCGTCGAAAGCCGCCGCGACCTGACCTTGTCGGAGGCGCGACGCAGCCTGACCAATGTCGAATATGACGAAAATGGAGTCATCCGCCACCTCGAGGGACAGAGCTCGCTCGAATCGAATGGCTCCGAACTGTCGCGGTCGGAGGAATATCTCGGCGGCGGCTTGTCGGTCGAATGGCAGCCGAACGACCGGCTGACGCTGACCGTCGACGGCAGCTATTCGCGGACGATCCGCAAGGAAATCGAACGCAACTTCCGCCTGCGCACCGACCCGATGGACGTCAATGGCGTGCGTACGGTGTTCAACAACATGCGCATTCCCTACACCTACGACCTCGCGCCGGGCAGCTTTGTCCCGACGATCACGATCGACCCGCGCTTCGACCTCAACAACCACGACCTCTTCTGGGACGATGCGCGCTTCCGCCGCGACGAGAGCAAGCGCCGCAACGAGATCATCGCGGGGCGTTTCGATGCCGCATATGAGATGGACGGCTTCTTCAGCCGGATTTCGGCGGGTGCGCGCTGGTCGGAACTCACCTTTCGCGACTATGACCTGCGCAACGGCGACTTCAACCTGAACCCGGCGATCGCCGAGGATCGCCGTATCAACAATCTCTGCCGCACGGCCTTTCCGCAGACCGATTATCTGTCTGCGGCCAAGGGCAACAGCATCCACAGCTGGGCGACCTTCGACGTCGACTGCCTGTTCGATGCCTATCTGGGCACCGTCGACCCGGGGCTGCCCGACGAACGGCGCGCGGCCGCCAATCGCGACGTGACCGAACGCACGCTGGCGGCTTATGTGATGGCCGAATATGATGCCGATCTGGGCAACATGCCCGTCCGCGGCAATTTCGGCGTCCGCGTCGTCAAGACCGACGTCACATCGAACGGACTGCGTAGCGACCTCGTTCTCGTCCCGGACCCCGCCGACCCCGGCCGGTTCACGCTCGAGGAGACCGGCGATTTCCAGGCGGTGCGGATCAAGAGCAGCAGCACGCGCATCTTGCCGAGCATCAACGCGATCTTCGAGGTCGCGCCCGACACGCTGGTACGCCTTGCGGGCTATCGCGCGATGTCGCGCCCCAACCCCAGCGCGCTCGGCGCCGGGCGTACCTTCACGCTCGGCGACGGTGACGAAGGCGGCTTCACTTCGATCGAAGAAGCCATCGACAATGTCCGCGCCAACGGCAGCCCGCGGCTCAAGCCTTTGATGTCGTGGAACGCCGATGCGGCGATCGAATGGTACCCGAACAAGGACAGCCTCCTGTCGGCGACCGTCTATTACAAGCAGTTCAACGGCGGCTTCCAGCCGGTGGTCTATAACGAGGATTTCACGATCAACGGCGAAACGGTCAACGTCCCGGTGACGCAGACGCGCAACAGCCCCGACAAGTCGCGCATCTATGGCCTCGAACTCACCGCCGCGACGCGTTTCAGCTTCCTGCCCAAACCGCTCGACGGCCTCGGCGCAAAGGTCAGCTACAATTACGCCAATTCGAACTTCAAAAATCAGGACATCAACCTTGGCGACCAATATGATCCGGAAACCGACACCGTCTCGCCGGGGCTGATCGCGGCGGCGGGCCTGTCGGGCTATTCGAAGCATGTGCTGTCGGCGCAGGCCTATTATGAAATCGGGCCCGTCTCGCTGCAGGCGATCTATAATTACCGCTCGAAATATTATCAGGACTTTGTCGGCGGGAACAGCCAGCTGCGCTATGTCGGCCCCAGCGAAACCGTCGATTTCCGGGCATCGCTCGACCTGATGAAGGGCGTGTCGCTGCGCTTCGAGGCGCTCAACATCTTCAACGAACCAAAGGCGACCTATATGCCGGTCTATGGCAGCAGCCGTCAGTATCATTATTATGGCGCGAAATATTTCATCGGCATCCGGGCGCGAATTTAGAAACTAACTTCGGTCATGGGCTTCAAACTTGTCATACCGGATTGTATGGACTTCCTGACGCCGATGCGGGGAGAAGATTGACCATGGCCGAACGCCGCCTTTTCGAAGATGTCGCCGATACGATCCGGCGCCTGATTCTCGACGGGACCTTCCCGCCCGGAACGCGGCTGCCCGGCGAGCGCGAGCTGTCCGAGCGGTTCGAGGTGAGCCGGGTGACGATCCGCGAGGCGGAGATCGCGCTGCAGGCGACGGGATGGATCCATATCCGCACCGGCGCGGGCGCTTATGTCGAGGCGATCCTGCCCGGCGACAATGCCGTCCTGCCCAAGGTCAGCGCCTTCGAACTCACCGAGGCGCGTTCGCTGTTCGAAGCCGAAGCGGCGGCGCTCGCCGCGCCGACCATCTCGGGCGAGACGCTCGAAAAGCTCGACGAATTGCTCGAAGCGATGGCCGACGACAACAAGAGCGAGGAAGAGATCAGCGCGATCGACCGCGAGTTTCACATGACGATCGCCGCCGCGTCGAGCAACAAGGCGATCATCCATGTGATCGAAAGCCTGTGGCGGATGCGTATGGAACTGCCCGAGGTGCGGAGCAGCCATTCGCTCGTTTGCCGCAAGGACGGATCGGCGCGCCAGGCCGAACATGCCGACGTCGTCGCGGCGCTGCGCAACCGCGATGCGACCGGCGCCCGGCTCGCGATGCGGCGCCACTTCAACCGGCTGCTCGAGTCGATGCTCGACGAAACCGAGGAGCGCGCGATGGTCGAACTGCGCCGCCAGTCGGCCGAAAGCCGCCAGCGCTATTTGCTGAGCGCCAAGCTCGCCTGATGCCGCATGGGCCCGATCCGGCCGCGGCGCTCCTCGCCGCGCGGCTCTCGGGCCAGGCGCTCCCCGCCTTTCCGGCGCCGGTCCCCGCGACGCTGGCGGATGCCTATGATATCCAGCAGCGGCTTACCGCGGCGCTCGGTGCGCCCGTACGCGGCTGGAAGGTCGGGCGTATCCCGCCGGCCCTGATCGAAACGCTCGGCGCCGAACGCGTCGCGGGCCCGGTGCTGCGTATCGCCGAACTCGGCGACGCCATGGGCGAGGCGCGGGTCTTCGACGGCGGCGCGGGGGCGATCGAGGCCGAGGTGATGCTCCGTCTCCGCGCGGTCCCCGACGCCGACGTGAACGGCAGCGACGACGGTGCCGCATGGATCGACGATATCCGCGCGGGCTTCGAGGTCGCGAGTTCGCCCGCGCCCGACGTTCACGCCCATGCCCCGTTCGGCATCGTCGCCGACATCGGCATCAACAACGGCCTGCTGCTCGGGCCGTCGCTCGACCGTGCCGATTTCGCGGAGTTGGCGGTCGAAACGCGGGTCGCGGGCGAGTTGGTCGGCACCGGTCGCGCGATCGACGTCCTCGACGGCCCGTGGGGGTCGCTGAACTTCCTCCTTGGCCTGCACCGCCGCGGTGTCATCACGCTTGCCCCCGGCCAGTGGATTTCGGCCGGCGCGATCACCGGCGTCCATCCGATCGCTATCGGCCAGCACGCGGAGGCGCGCTTCGGTGCCGCCGCGCGGATCGCCTGCACGGCTGTTACGGAGACCGGATTCCAGTCATGACTGCACCCGACGGCACCATCGCCTGTTTCGGCGAGATCGTTATGCGCGTCTCGGTCCCGCACGGCGAGCTCCCGCTGCAATCGGCGCGTTTCGACGCTTGTGTCGGCGGCGCCGAGGCCAATGTCGCGGTCGCGCTCGCCGCGCTCGGCCGCGCCACTTCGATGATCAGCGCCGTCCCCGGCGGGCCGATCGGCGATGGCGTTCTCGGCGAACTGCGCCGGCATGGCGTCGATGTCGCACCGGTCCTTCGCCCGGCGGGCCGGATGGGGCTCTATTATCACCTGCCCGGCGGAGCGATGCGCCCCGCCGAGGTGATTTACGACCGCGCGGGATCGGCCTTTGCCGAAGCGGCGCCCGAAGACTGGAACTGGGACGCGCTCCTCGACGGCGCCGGCTGGCTGCATTTGTCGGGCGTCACTCCCGCGCTCGGCCCGCGCAGCGCGGCCGCCGCGCTGGAGGCAGCGACGCGCGCCCGCGCGGCGGGGATCGGCGTGTCGTTCGACGGCAATTGGCGCGGGCGCCTGTGGGAACGCTGGCAGCCCGATCCGGCCGCCATATTGAAACCGATCATCGCCCAGGCGACGCTGCTGTTCGGCAATCACCGCGATGCGGCGCTGCTGCTCGGCCGCGATTTTTCGGGCGACGGCGCGGAACGCCGTCGCGATGCGGCGCTCGCCTTGCTCGAAGCCTTTCCCGCGCTCGAATATGTCGCGTCGACGGCGCGCGATATCGTCAGCCCCGATACGCACCGCCTGACCGCGCGTATCGATACAAGGGCGGAGGGCGGCGCGGGGGAGCCGGCGATCATCACGCCGGTCGTCGACCGCATCGGCACCGGCGACGCCTTTGCCGCGGGCGTTTTGGACGGGCTGTGGCAGGGCAGGGATCTGGTCGGCGCCGCGACGAACGGCCTTGCACTGGCGGGGCTCAAACATGGACTGCGGGGGGATTTTGCGCCGCTGTCCCGCGCCGCGCTCGACGGCGCGTCCGCCGGTGCCCGGGATGTCGCGCGCTGAAAAGGCCGCGCCAACGCAAAGTCAGCCCTTTGCCGGCCGTCAGTTGCTGGTGGCGATCAGTGTGAAGGGCGCCCAGGCGGCAGGATGCGCCCAGTCGCTCGTCCAGCCTTCGATCGCCGATCCGTCGTCGCGTTTGCCGGTCCGGATGGCGCGCATCGCGGATTGAAGGGCGGCGGCTTTGCCCGCGGCCGGATGCTGCCGGGCATGGAGGAGCGTTTCCACGGTCAGCGCGGCGGTGACCTTGTCGCCGACGCGCCAGCGGCTCGCCAGCAGCGCGTCGGCCCCGGCATAGAGGAAAGCACGCGCGAGCCCCGACAAGGCGTCGCCGCCGCCGGGCCCCTCGGTGGTGCCGGTATTGCACGCCGACAGGATGACCCACTCGGCCGACAGGTCGAGCCCGGCGGCTTCGGCGGCGGTCAATATGCCGTCGTCGGCCGGCGTCGCGCGCCCGGGCGGGGTAAAGATCAGTCCCGGTTGGGCAAAGCCCTCGATCTCACCGGGCAGGATGCCGTGTGTCGCGAAAGCGACGATCCGCGCGTCGCGCAGTCGGTCGTTGCTACGCACCGCCGCCTCCGTCGCCGCCGCGCCCAGGTGGATGGCGCTGGGCTCGGCGCCGAGTATGCGCGCCATCGCGTTGAGTTCGACCTCGGTCCCCGGCAGCGAGCGGAGCGCGCGCAGTCGCGCGGGATCGGCGAGTTCCGTGCCGGACTTGCCCGCGTGCGGCGCCAGGCCCCCCGTAACCGCGCGCCCGCTTCCAGCCTCGGCGAGCACAGGCGCGCCGTAACCGATGAAGGGGCGCGAGCCGGGCTTCGCCGGTTGCGGCGCGCCGGCGCGCAGCGCTTCGACCGAGGGCAGGTTGACGATCGCGAACCGGTCGCCGAGCCATGGCGACGCGGCGAGCGCGGCGTCGCTGTCCTCGCCCTGCGGTTCGGCGGTGATAAACGCTGCGAACGGCAGGTCGGCGAGCGGACCCGACGTCGTGACATAGAGCGTCTTCACATCCTTGAGCAACGCCTCATGCGGCTGGACGAGGAAGCGGTAGAGGTCCCAGGCATAGCGGCGCTCGAACAGCGGCGAGGCGGTCCAGATGCCCGAACAGGTCTGCGGATCGACCTCGCAGCGGAACGCCTCGATCGTACCGCGCAGAAAGGCCTGCAGCCGCGGCACCGCATTCCAGCTCGCGCCGTCGGGGGTGACGACGAAGGTGAAATCATACAGCTCGCCCTCGGTCACAAGGAGCAGCGCTTCACCCGGCCGCAGCCGGCGGCGCACCTCCGCCTCGCTCAGCGATTGCGGGACCGCGAGGCGTGCATAGTCGGGATGGGCGTCGCGGAGCTGCGCTTCGACGGCGGCAAGGTCACGGCCGAGCATGGCGATCCGGTCCTTCATGCCCGCCGCGTCGTCGGGCGCGCCGATCATCATGGTGCCGAGCCGCCGGTTGAGGCCGCGGATTTCGAGGGCGAGGTCCTGCTGGCGCCGGACCAGCCGCGCGAGCGGCGTATCGCCGAGCGCCTCGCGCGCGACGATGCCGGCGAGCGAACGCGTGGCGGCGCTCGACGTCGAATCCTGTGCGATGCGAAAGGATTCGGCGCGCAAAGCCTCTTCCTCGCTGCGGACGGTGGTTGCGTGGCTCGCATTGAGGGTGAGGGCGAGGGCGAAGACGCCGGCGCCGGGGCCGTCGGACCAATCGTCGTTGCTGATCGCGGCGGCGACGGCGCGCTCGCCCGCATTGGTTCCGGACACATCGGTCGCCGACAGCACCCGCGTCCGCTCGTCGCGCGCGCGGTCGACCGCCCCGCGCATCAGCTCGACATATTCGTCCGATTCGGGCGCCGTTCGCGCGAGCGAGCGGGCGAGTGCCATCGACGCGATCGCGACATAGGGGTGGCCGGGATCGAGCGTATCGGTGGCGAGCGTCAGCGCGCGGCGCTGATAATCGATCGCGGCATCGACCTTGCCCTGCTTCGACAGGATATCGCCCATCCGCCCGAGGTCGGCGATTGCTTCCTCGCGATTGCGTTCGGGCAGGGCCGACCGCAGCGCGATGACGCGTGTTTGCAGCGCGCCCGCCTCGTCATATTTTCCGCCCTTGATGAGCAGGCCGACGAGATTACCGAGCGACCGGAGCGTATCGGGATTGCCCGGCCCGAGCTCGCGTTCGCGGATCGCAATCGCCTGACGCAGCCGGACTTCGGCCTCGAGCGCCTTGTCCTGCCGGTCGAGATTGTTCGACAGCAGCGCGAGCGTGCGCGCGGTTTCAAGGCTGCCGCGCCCTTTCGCGCGGACGAGCAGGTCGAGATTGCGGCGATAGATCGCCTCGGCGCCTTCGACGTCGCCCATCTCCTCGCGGTTCAGCGCGAAGCCATTATATTCCTCGACCACGAACGCATCGTCGTCGCCGAACGCCGCTTTGGCATGGTCGATTGCCTTCTGCATCGCGGTCGATGCTTCGGGGCGGCGGCGCTGCCCGGCGAGGATCTCGCCCAATGTGCCCCAAGCCGCCGATAGCGAGCGCGTCTCGCCGTCCAGCGGCTCGACCAGCTCGATCGCGCGGCGGGCGTGGGTTTCGGCGGCGGCATATTGGCCGCGGGCGGACAGCACCAGCGCGAGGCGCCGCAACGCCGCGGACAACGCCTTGGGGTCGCGGCGGCGCTCGCGGATGGCGACCGCCTCGCGCATCAGCGTTTCGGCGGTGTCGGCGCGCCCCGTCAGGTACAGGATGTTGGCGAGCAATTCCTTGTCCGTCGCCGCCGCGGCCGAGCGGGCGTCCGACCGCTGCCGGGCCATCCGCGCGCGAACCGCGGTCTCCGCCCGGGCGAACCGGCCGCGATCGATCAGCCGGCGGACATCCTCGTCGCTTTCCGCCGGCGCCGCGTCGTCGGCTTGGCCGGACAGCGCCGCACCGGGCAGCGCGCGCGCCTCGTCGGCGCGGCGGAGCATCGTCGCAAGCTGGTAGAGCGATGCGCGCGTATCTCCATGGTCGCGCCCGAGCGTCCGCGCCTGTATCGCATAAGCCTCTTCGGCGATCGTGGCGGCTTCGTCGATCTCGCCTTGCCGCGCGAGGTAGAGCGAGAGGAGGTAGAGTTCGCCCGCGGTTTCCGGGCTGTCGGGCGCGGTCGCTTCGGCGACCGCCGCGACCTTGCGGCGCTGCGCCGCGGTGCGCTCGCGATAGGCCGACATCGCCGCTTCGGCCTCGGCAGATTTCCGGGCGTCCATCGCGCTGTCGGCCGCTGGCGCCTTTTGTCCATCCTGCGCCCGCAACGGTCCCGCCTGCGCCAGGATCGCGATGCAGGACAGCCAGCAAAGGCAATGGAAGACGCGGCGCACGCAATTCCCCGATTTGACCGCCCGTGCAAAGCAAGCGGCTTGTCGGGCTGGAACAGTCCGGCGCCAAATTGGTTCCCGGCGGGGGCGATGGCAGAATCCGCCACGTTTACCGGACCCTGTATAGCTCTGCGGGGCGAAAGGCGCCGCCTTCCTCGCGCTCGCCGGTGCCTTCGATCCAGCCCGCATCGAGCATCCGGCGGCGAAAGGCGGGCTTGTTGAGCGGGCTGCCGAGGATCGCCTCGTGAACCTGTTGCAGTGCGCGCAAAGTGAAGCGCGATGGCAAGAGCGCAAAGGCGATCGGCGCATAATCGAGCTTGCCGCGCAGGCGCGCGGCGGCGTGATCGACGATGCTGCGGTGGTCGAAGGCGAGCCCGGGCAGTGCGTCCAGCGGCGCCAGCGTCAGGTCGGCGCGACCGGCGAGCGCATCGCGCAACCGGTGCTCGGGCAACAGCGCGAAATAGGCGATGGTAACGACGCGCATTCGCGGATCGCGAGCCGGATCGCCAAAGCTGTAGAGCTGTTCGAGCCAGCCTCCGGTCATCCCGGCTTTGTCGGCAAGGATGCGCTGCGCCGCATCGTCGAGGCTTTCAGCCGCGCCGACGAAACCGCCGGGGAGCGCCCAGTCGCCCTTGTGCGGATCCTCACTGCGGCGCTGCAGCAGGACCGCCAGATGGCCATCCTGTACCGTCATCAACACAAGGTCGACCGTCACCGCGAGGGGCGGGAAGGCCGCGGGATCATAGGGTTCGGACATGGCGCGTACTTATATCTTGACTAGATATATGTCAAATGAATATAAGATGGTCAGCGACACCGAGTCGGGGTCGCCTTCATCCCGGGGAGGCCGGGAATGAAAAGGATCGAGGGAGCCTCGAACGATGAAAAAAGCAGATTTCGGCGTCTTTATCGGACGCTTCCAGCCGCTGCATATCGGGCATGAACATGTCATCCGGCAGGCGCTGGAACAGGTCGGCCGGCTCATCATCCTCGTCGGCTCGGCGAATGTCGCGCGCGATCCGCGCAATCCCTTCACCTTCGACGAGCGCGCCGCGATGCTGCGCGCCGCGTTCCGCCACGAAATGGCCGAGGAACGGCTGATCGTCGAACCGCTCGACGACCATCTCTATTCGGACACCGCCTGGGTGACCGAGGTGCAGCGCCGCGTGAACCGCATCATCCTCGACGTCGGCAACGGGCACGGCTTCGGCAGCCACGGGCTTGCCGATTTCAAGGTCGCGCTGACGGGCTATGGCAAGGATGCCTCCTCCTATTATCTTCGCCTGTTTCCCGAGTGGGACAATATCCAGATCGACAGCCAGTACGGCACCTTCAGCTCGACCGACGTCCGGCGCCGCTATTTTCAGCGCATCCCGGAAGTGCCCGCTTCGATCCTGACTCCTGACGTGGCGGCATGGCTCGACGCATTCAAGCTCGGCGAGACGTTCCGCACCTTGCTCGAGGAAAGCGAATATCTCGCCGACTATCCGAAGCAATGGGGCAAGGGCCCGTTCGTCACCGCCGATGCGGTCGTCGTCCAGTCCGGCCATATCCTGCTCGTCGAGCGCGGGCGGCTGCCCGGCAAAGGCCTGCTCGCGCTGCCCGGCGGCTTCGTCGACGCGGGCGAGCGCATCCGCGATGCCGCGATCCGCGAGCTGCGCGAGGAAACGGGGATCAGCGACGGCAAGGGCCAGATCCCGCCCGCAATGCTCGGCAGCTTCATCGAGGATCATCGCACGCGCGTGTTCGACGCCCCGAACCGCAGCCTGCGTGGCCGCGTCATCACGCACGCCTATCTGTTCCGGCTGCCCGAGCGGCGCAAGCTGTTCGCGGTCAAGGGCGGCGACGATGCGGCGCATGCGCGCTGGTACCGCCTCGGCGACCTCCGCCCCGAAATGTTTTTCGAAGACCATTGGTCGATCATCGAAGAGATGGCCGACCTGTAAACCCGCGGCGGGGGAGTCCTGCCTACAAGCAAGAATGTGAGGAGTTCACATCATGAAAAACCCGATCCTGGCGACCGACAGCTACAAGCAGAGCCACTATCTGCAATATCCGCCCGAGGCGCGCATCATCAGCGCCTATGTCGAGGCGCGGCCGAACCCCTTTTCCGGCGCAATCGTCTTCCTCGGGCTGCAGCCGCTGCTGGTCGACTATTTCAGCCAGCCGATCGCGGCGGCGGACATCGACGAGGCCGAGGCGATCTGCGTCGCGCACGGCGTTCCGTTCAACCGCGCGGGATGGGAGGCGATCGTCGCCGACCATGGCGGCTATCTGCCGCTCGAGATCAAGGCGCTGCCCGAAGGAACGATCGTTCCCGCCGGGGTGCCGATGGTCCAGCTCGAAAACACCGATCCGCGCATGCCCTGGCTTACGACCTTCATCGAAACCGCGATGCTGCGCGCGATCTGGTATCCGACGACGGTCGCGACGCTGAGCTGGAAGTGCAAGCAGGTGATCCGCGCCGGGCTGGAAAAGACGTCCGACGATGTGGAGGGCCAGCTCCCCTTCAAGCTCCACGATTTCGGCGCGCGCGGGGTGTCCTCTGCCGAGAGCGCGGGGCTGGGCGGGCTCGCGCATCTCGTCAATTTCCAGGGCACCGATACGATGGAGGCGCTGGTCGCGGCGCGGCGTTACTATGGCGCCGACATGGCGGGCTTTTCCATCCCCGCCGCCGAGCACAGCACGATGACGAGCTGGGGCCGCGAGCGCGAGGAAGACGCCTATCGCAACATGCTCGACCGGTTCGAGGGCGAGGGGCGGATCGTCGCGGTCGTCTCCGACAGCTATGACCTCGATGCCGCGGTCGCCGACATCTGGGGCGGCAGCCTGCGTGAAAAAGTGCTGGGGCGGCAGGGCACGCTCGTCGTGCGCCCCGACAGCGGCGACCCGATCGAAACGCCGCTGCGCACGGTGAAGACTTTGTGGGAGAAGTTCGGCGGGACCGTGAACAGCAAGGGCTACCGCGTGCTCGACCCGCATGTCCGTGTGATCCAGGGCGACGGGATGACGGTCGACAGCATCGGGACGCTGGTGGCGCGGATGATCGAGGAAGGCTTTGCGATCGACAATATCGCCTTCGGCATGGGCGGCGGGATGCTGCAGCACGTCAACCGCGACACGCTGCGCTTCGCGATGAAGGCGAATGCGATGCTGGGCAGCGACGGCGTCTGGCACGATGTGTTCAAGATGCCGAGCACCGACCCCGGCAAGGCGAGCAAGGCCGGACGACAGGCGGTCGTGATGAAGGATGGCCGGATGGCCGCGGCGAGGCTCGATACGCTCGGCGCGGGAGAGGACCTGCTGGTGCCCGTGTGGCGCAACGGCGAACTGCTCGTGCGGCACGATTTCGATACGGTGCGTGCGCGGTCCGAAGGAAAATGAAGGCCGAGCGGAGCGATAAGCGGATTTTGCCATAAAGTTGCGACAAAGTCGTGATGGCTTGGCCCGATGCGACAGACCGGGGTGTCGCACCGCAAAAGTTTTTGGCAGGTCTGTCCCATGCTCGCTTCGCTCCGCCTGCTTCTCGTCGCGCTTCTTTTCGCGCTGGCGGGGGTGCCGGGCGCCGCCCAGACGATGTATTCGGCGAACGTCGAGGTTTCGCTGGTCCCGATGCACCAATGGGCCGCCCCCGGATCGACCGCGATCGTCGCGGTGCGTCAGGATATCAAACCCGGCTGGCACACCTATTGGCGCAATCCCGGGGACTCGGGCGGCGCTACCGAGCTCACATGGTCGCTTCCGGCCGGCGTATCCGCGGGGCCGATCCTGTGGCCGCTGCCCGAACGCCAGCCGGTTAAGGGGCTGATGAACTATGGCTATTCGCGGCAGGTCTATCTGCCGGTGCCGATCGAGGTGCCGCGATCGGCGAAAGCGGGGACGACCCTGTCGCTCGCGGTCACGGTCCTCTCTATGGTCTGCAGCGAGGATATGTGCGTTCCCGACGAGCGGACGGTCAAATTCGATCTTCCCGTTCGCGATGGCGTGCCGCCGCTCGCCGGTACCGAAGGCGCCGCGATCGAGCGCGTCGTCGAGGCCGCGCCGCGCCCGGCCGACATCGCGGCGCATGTCGCGCAGGACGGCGCCGACCTCATACTCCGCCTCCGCGGTGCCGCCTTGCGCGAAGGTGCCGCCGCGGACGCCTATTTCTTTCCCTTCGACGGGGGCATCGTCGACCACCCCGCCGTCCAGAACGCCGAGTGGAAGGGCGGCGAGCTGGTCCTCCGGATGAAGGCCGGCGGAGCCGTCCTCGCGAGCGGCCTCGGCAAGCCGCTGGGGGGCGTGATCGCGACGCCGGGCGGCGCGTGGGAAGTGGTCGCCGACACGGCGGCGGCGCCCGCAGCCGGGGGTGGTGAGACGAGCCTCCTTCTCTTCGGCCAGGCCGCCCTGTTCGCGCTGATCGGTGGCCTCATCCTCAATCTCATGCCGTGCGTCTTCCCGATCCTCGCGATGAAGGCCGCGTCGCTGTCGGCGTCGGCACACACGCCGCGAGCGGCGCGACGCGACGGGATCGCCTTCCTCTTTGGCGTGCTCGCGACCTTCATCCTGCTCGCGGGCACCCTGCTCGCGCTGCGCGGGGCGGGCGAGGCCGCGGGCTGGGGTTTCCAGCTCCAGAACCCGGCCGTCACCGGCCTGCTTGCGCTGCTCATGCTCGCGGTCGGGCTCAATCTTTCGGGCGTTTTCGAGGTCGGCCTTTCGGGCGGCGGCGCGGGCAGCAGGCTGACGCGCCTGCCCGGCGGTGCGGGGGCCTTTTTCACCGGCATGCTCGCGGTGGTCGTCGCGGCGCCCTGCACGGCGCCGTTCATGGCCTTCGCGCTGGGTGCGGCGCTCGTCATGCCCGCACCGATGGCGCTCGCCGTGTTCGCGATGCTCGGGCTCGGGCTCGCGCTTCCCTATCTGGTCATCAGCCTGTCGCCACGGATCCTCCGCCGCTTCCCAAGGCCGGGTCCGTGGATGGACCGCCTCAAATCGATCCTCGCCTTTCCGATGTATGGCGCCGCGCTCTGGCTGCTCTGGGTGTTCGCGCGGCAGACGGGCGGCGAAGCGCTGGCTTTGATCCTCGCCGGCTCTCTCTTCCTCGCCTTCGGGCTGACGCTCTGGGGCTGGCGCCAGGCCGCGCGCATGGCGGGGCGCCGGGCGCTCTGGACGACGGCGGTATCGGCATTGTCGTCGATCGCGGCGGTCGCCGTTACATTGTCCGCCGCGTCGTTCGGACCCGGGGCGGAAGCCGCGGGGTCGCAAAGCGCTTCGGACACGCGCTGGTCGGTGGACGCGGTCGCCGCGGCGCGCGCGGAGGGCAAGGTCGTCTTCGTCAATTTCACCGCCGACTGGTGCGTCACCTGCAAGGTGAACGAGCGCGCGGCGCTGGCGAATGACGCGACGCGCGCCTTGTTCGCCGGTCCCGACGCCGTCTATATGGTCGCCGACTGGACGCGGCGCGACGATGTGATCGCGCGCGAACTCGAGCGGTTCGGCCGGTCGGGCGTCCCGCTTTACCTCGTCTATTCGCCGGACAAGGCGGCGCCCGAAATCCTGCCGCAACTGCTCACGCCGGGGATCGTGGCCGACGCCGTCAGGCGCGCGGGCGCAAAGGGTTCAACATGACGATGACCGAGAGGAGATTAGCCGTGAAACATCTGTTGCTTTCGATCGCCGCGACGTCGGCCTTGCTGCTTGCCGGGTGCGGGCAGGGTGCCGACAAGACCGCCGAAGCGCCTGCCGCAACCGAAAAGGCCGCGGCGGCCGGGGGGCAGGTCGCGCCCGCCTTCCAGCTTGCCAATGCCAATGGCGAGCAGGTCTCGCTCGCCGATTTTCGCGGCAAGACCGTCGTCCTCGAATGGACGAACGAGGACTGCCCCTATGTGAAGAAACATTATAGCGGCGCGATGCAGGCGCTGCAGAAAGAGGCGGTCGGCGACGGCGTCGTCTGGCTGACGATCATTTCGTCCGCCCCCGGCGAACAGGGTTTCGTCGAAGGCGATCGCGCGAAAAACTGGGGACAGCGCTTCAACGCCGGCTTCACCCACCTTCTCCTCGATCCGACGGGCGCGACGGGCAAGGCCTATGGCGCCAAGACGACCCCCGACATGCGGGTGATCGATGGCGAGGGCCGGATCATCTACGCCGGCGGGATCGACGACAAGCCGACCAACAAGGTCGAGGATCTTGCGGGCGCGAAGAATTTCGTGCGCGCCGCGCTTGACGATCAAGCGGCGGGGCGTCCGGTCGCGACGGCCTTTGCGCAGCCCTATGGCTGCTCGATCAAATATGCCGATGGTGCCGTTGCCGCGCCCAAGAAAGGCTGATCGCGCCGCCACCAGCCGTTTCGGCTAGCCGGCCGGCGCTGCGTTGGACCATCCGCCCCGCGAAGCGCCGGTCACGCCGTTTGTTGCAACTCATTCTCAATTGCGCTAGCCGCGCGTCCCTCAGCAGGGGATGTGAGAATGATTCGCAAGATGATGCTCGGGCTGTCGATGTCGACCGCCCTGATCGCGCCGGACGCCTATGCCGAAGACGGCGCCGACGCTGCGGCCGAGGCCGCCGCCGACGAAATCATCGTCACCGGCCGCGTCGCGAAACTCTATCGCATCGAGGAAACGGCGAGCGGCAAGATGCCGACCGAACCGCTGGCATCGTCGCAATCGATCACCGTCCTCACCGAGCAGCTGATCGACGATCAGGGCGCGCGCGACGCGCAGGATCTCTATCGCAATATCTCGGGGGTCAGCGTCTTCTCCTACGCCGGCGTCACCGCACGCGGCTTCCGCCAGCAGGAGAATTTCTACGACGGGCTGCGCGGCGACCCCTATATCGGTTTCGCCGTCCCGCAGCTCTTCAACATCGAGCGGGTCGAGTTCCTGAAGGGACCGGCGGGCATGCTCTACGGCCAGACCGCGCCGGGCGGCCTCTTCAACTATGTGACCAAGAAACCGTCGCAGACCTTCGCCGCATCGGCGCGGATCGTCGCAGGGACCGAGGATCGCTACGGCGGGCAGGTCGAGGTGACAGGCCCGGTGAACGACGTCATCGCGCTGCGCGGCGGTGCCTTTTTCGAGGATCGCGACCTGCCGCGGTACCATGCGGGCAACCGGTCGCTGCTGCTCGATGCCGGCGCCAGCTTCGACCTCGGCATCGCGAAGCTGACGACGCAGGTCTGGCGGATCGAACAGGACCTCGCGGCGAACCGCCTGCGCGGGATCGCGGTCGACGCCGACGGGCATTTCCTTGCAAACCGGCGCTGGAATCATAACGAGCCGAGCGATTTCCTCGACCTGCGTTCGACCGCCGTGCAGGCGAAGCTCGAGTTCGAGCCGACCGAAAATCTCAAGCTGGACGTCGCGGGGCGCCGCATCGACGCATCGGAAAAGCAGAAATATCACGAACCGATCGCGCTGCTCGATCGCAACGCCGACGGCCGTTTCGACGCGGTCGCGCGCCAGTATCGCGACCAGTATCGCGGGACGAAAAGCTGGTCGTTCGGGGGCAACGCCGTCTGGTCGGCGCAGATTTCGGACACGGTCTCGAACCGCGTGCTCGCCGGGTTCGATTACAGCACCGAGGATGCGACCTCGACCGCCTCGCAGCTCACCGGGCGCGCGACCGCGGCGGCGGGCCTGCCATGTCCGCTCGACTTCGCGAATCCCGTCTACCGCGCCTGCGATCCGACGCTGTACAATATGCCCGCTGCGACGACCACGTTCACCGAGACGAAGCGCAACGGCTTTTACCTGCTGAACGAGCTGACGCTGGGCCGGCTGATCGCGGTCGCGGGCATCCGCACCGACAGTTTCGAGGACGTCAGCATCGCCGCCAACGGCACGCGGACGCGCTTCAAGGATCGCGACGAAAGCTATCGCGTCGGCCTCGTCTGGCGCGTTCGCGACGATCTGTCGCTGTTCGGTCAATATGCGACAAGCTTCGAACCGCAATCGGCCTCGGCGCAGGATCCGCGCGCCGGCGGGCCGTTCCCGCCGACGACGGGCGACATGTTCGAGGGCGGCGTGAAGACCGCGCTGCTCGGCGGACGGATCCAGAGCAGCCTGTCGGTATACCGGATCAAGCGGCAGAATTTGCTGCAGGCCGACCCCGGCGGTGATACCGATACTCCCCCGGACGGCATCAACAACTCGTTGGCGTTCGGCGAAGTTACGTCAAAGGGCGTCGACGTCGATATCGCGGCCGACATCACCGACAATTGGGTGCTGACGCTGACTTACGCCTATAATGACACGAAGGTGACCAAGTCGACGACGGTCTCCAACGGCGGCATCACCAATGTCGTCCCCGGCGGCCGCTTCGCCAACGCGCCGAAGAACAAGCTCGGCTTCTGGACGCGCTACCAGATCCCGAGCACGGGTCTCGCCTTCGCGCTCGGCGGCGACTATGTGTCGAAGCGGATCAGCCTGTCGAACCAGCCGGTAAACCCCTATTTCGTCTTCGACGGATCGGTCAGCTGGACGCGCGGTCCGTGGGACGTGCGGCTGCGCGTCGACAATATCTTCGACAAGACCTATGCCGCTTCGGGCTTCAACGACCGCGGCGGGCATTTCCCGGGAAGGCCGCGGTCGGCCTTCGTCGAGCTGGGGTATAAATTCTGACCGCGCAGGCCGCAAAACCCAAGGCAAAAAAGGCGAGCGGGCGGCGCCTCTGGTGGGCCGTCCATCAATGGGTCGGGCTGAAGCTGTCGCTCTTCCTCGCCTTCGTCCTGTTCACGGGAACGCTCGCGGTGCTCAGCGCCGAGATCGACTGGCTGCTGCACCCGACGCTGCGCGTGGCGCCCTCGTCGGTCGAGGGTGCGCCGCGCTGGGACCTTATCGCCGAAAATGCGGCGCGCTATCCCGGCGTCGCGACGATCAACTATATCGCGCGGCCGCACGCGGGCGCCTTTGCGGCGCGCGTCGCGTTCCAGCGCGCGGACAAGAGCCGCGGCTATCTGCACGTCCATCCGACCACGGGGCGCGTGCAGGGCGAACAGGGCTTCATCGACAGCCAGCGCGTGCTGCGCAACCTCCACCGGCACCTCAACCTGCCGGTCAAATATGGCGTGCCGATCGTCGGGTCCTTGTCGTTCCTGCTGCTGATCAGCCTCGTCACATCGTTCGTCGTCTACCGCAAATGGTGGCGCGGCTTCTTCAAGCCGATCCGCTGGCGCGATGTCCGCACAGCATGGGGCGATTTCCACCGCCTCACCGGGGTGTGGAGCCTGTGGTTCGTCGCGCTGATCGCGCTGACGGGGCTCTGGTACCTTGTCGAACAATTGGGCGGTGACGCGCCCGACCTGCCCGAACCGAAGGGCGCGATCGTCGAACGCCCGCCGGCGGATATGGTCGCCGCGGCACATTCGCTCGCGGCCAGCCTCGCCGCGGTTCGCGGTGCCGATCCCGCGCTCGATATCGAGATGGTCCAGTTTCCCGACAAGGAATCGGGGGCCTTCGTCTTTCAGGGGCAACGGAGCGCCTGGCTCGTCCGGCCGCGCGCCAATGCGGTCTGGGTCGATGCCGCGACCGCGCGCGTCGTCATGGCGAGCGACGGGCGCAGCCTCGATGTCCACCAGCGTATCTCGGAGATGGCCGACCCGCTGCATTTCGGGACCTTCGCCGGCTATTGGACGCGCATACCCTGGTTCGTCTTCGGGCTGCTGATGACCGGGCTCGCGCTGTCGGGGGCCGCGATCTATTCGCACCGTATCGCGCACAGCGCCCGCGCTGCCGTCGTGGAACGGCCGATATGGAACGGCATCTGGCGCGGCATGGGCGGCTGGCGCTGGCTTTCCGCGGCGCTGGTCGCGACCGGCGCCGTCATGATCGGCTGGATGTTCTACAAGGGCTAGGACGCCAAGGCGCCCGCCCGCTCAGAAGCCGAGGTTGCGGAACGCGATGCGGAACGAGAAGCTGTTGCCGCGCCGGGCGTCGCCGGTGTCGGCATAGTCGCGGCGCCAGGTCAGCGCGATCGACAGGCATTCATCGTCATAGGCGACGCCCAGACGGTGGCGGATCGGTTCGAAGCCGTCGGCCGAACTCAGCGGATCGTCGCTGCGCTGCGTCAGGTCGACGATCGCCGACCCGAAGACTGACCAGTTCTTCGCAACCGCGACGCGTCCGCCTGCGCGCACTTCCTCGCGATCCTGCAGATCCTCGCCGAGCAGCAATATGTCGCGGTTGAGCCGCGAATAGCCGAGCACGGCATAGGTCGAGCGGCCGCCGATCGTCGCGTCGAACTCGTTGCGGCGGATCGCCAGACTGTCCTTGTCCAGCCGGAACCGGTGCGTCAGCCGCAGGAAATCGCGATAGGCGACGGTCGTTCGCCCGACGATATCCGACGTGCGGTCGGTCAGCCCGGTGCCGTCGGGAAACAGGCTGGGCTTGTCCGACAGGCGATAGCTCTGCCCGATTACGCTGCTGATGTTGAAGCCCGGCCGGCTGAAATTCCATTCGATCCCATAGGTGATGCGCGCGCCGTCCTCGAACCGGTCGTAACCGTTGAAGCGGTTGATCGAAAAGAGATTGCCGTCCTCGAGGTCGAAGGCGCGCGAGTCTTCGTTCGGAATGTCGAGATTCTTGATCGGCGGGGTGGCGACGATCTGGACGCGCGGGGTCAGCGTCTGCGTGCCGCCCAGGAATTCGCCGACGAAGGGCCAGCGCATGTCGGCGGCGACGGCGGCGATCCCGCGCCCCTGCCACCCCGATTTGCCGCGATAGCCGGGAATGGCGGTCAGCAGATTCTCGTCGCTGTGATAGACGTCGCCGCGAACCAGCGCGGTCAGCGTCACTTCCTGACCAAGGCCGGTCAGGCCGCGCAGGTCCCAGCGCGCGCCGGCAAAGGCGCGCTGCGTGTCCTGCCCTTGGGTCCGCCCGATCGCGAGCGTGTTGAGCTGCAATTCCAGCTGCCCGCCCAGCAGCGGATCGTCGAACCGCTGGCGATAATCGATGATCGGCAGCGCGATCGGCTGCTGGCCCTGTTCGTCGTTGCGGCGCAGCGTCTGCGTCGCCCAGCCGGCGATCGAGAGATAGCTCTGGTTGCCGATGCGTTCGAGTTCGAAGGTCGAACGCAGCCGGTCGTCGCGGCTGATATCGTACCGCCGCATGAAAGTGCGGTCGGTCGCGATGCGGCCCGAATAGGTCAGGCTCCAGCGCGGATCGAACTGGAACTTGCCCGCGCTTTCAAGATAGCCGCGAAAGCGCTTCTCGGTATCGGGATCGTCGCCGGTCAGCGGCACCAGCGAGCCATAGGTCGCATAGCCGTTGATACGGAACGAACCGATGTCGGTCAGCGCGCGAAACTCGCCTTCCAGCATCGGCGCTGCGCTCGTGTAGATATGCGGCGTGATCGTGATGTCGCGGTCGGGCGCGATGCGCAGATAATAGGGCACGGCGATTTCGAAGCCGTTGCTGCGGTCGAGCCGGATCTCGGGCACCAATATGCCGCTTCCGGCCTCGCTGTTCGCGGGATGGCTGAGCCCCGGCAGCGGGATCAGCGGCAGGCCGAAAATTTCGACGCGTGCGCCCTTGTACCGGATCTTGTTCTTCGCCCGGTCGTACATCACGCGGACGGCGCGAATCTGCCAGCTCGGGTTCTTGGGGCAGCCTGCGTCATCCTCGACGGGGCAGGGGGTGTAGGCGGCGTTTTCCAGCTCGATATTGCCATTGTCGAAGCGCGTGCCCTTGATCGCCGCCAGCCGCGATCCGTTGTCGAGCACGACGAGCAGATTCTCGACGACGCCGTCGCGCAACGTATCGGTCAGCTCGATCTTGTCGCCATAGGCGGTGTCGCCTTCGGGATTCTTGATGACGACATTGCCCTCGGCGAAAACCTGGCCCGTCTTGCGGTTCCACGTCACCTTGTCCGCGCGCATCTCGATCGCTTCGCGGTTCATCTGGACATTGCCCTCGGCAATGACGATTTCGGTATCGCTGTCGTAGTTCAGGTTATCGGCGGCAAAGCCGATCTGTTCCTCGCCCTTGACGTCGGGCGCGTCCGAACCGGTCGGCACGACGTCGGGCGTCTGCAAATCGGGTTCGCCGGCGACCTCGGCCGACTGGGCCGGATTCGCCTCGCTCTGGGCCAGCACCGGGCTGGCCGCCAATGCGGCACCGCTCGCCGTCGCCAGCCAGAACGGCCGCGCACGCGCCGCTTGTTGGAACAAAGCCCAGCTCATTTAATCCCTTTGTCCCGAACCCTATATCGACATTCGCCGGCTTGGACCGGCCGCTTTGTTTTTGCAACTCGCAAGCGAAACCCCTATCGGTCCGCCACGTTCCAATCAATCATCGCATAAGAAAGTTAAGGCATGGACATTCAGTTTGTCGCGCAAATCGATGCGTCTGCCGACGTCGTCGCTTTTCCGGTCCGCAAGGGCGAAGCCGGCGCGCTCGGCGCGCTGCTCGGTGCCGCGGCGGCGCAGGCGCGCTTCGACGGTACGGCGGGGACGATCGCCGAAACCGCGACCATCGACGGCGGCGTGGCCAAGCGCCTGCTGCTCGTCGGGATCGGCGAAGGCGGCGAGCACGACCTCGAACGCGGCGGCGCGGCGCTGACCGCGAAGCTCCAGACCAGCGGCGTGACCGCGGTCCATGTCGATTTCGCCAGCGCCGGGCAGAGCGACGCCGACGACGTCCTAGCCTTTGCGATGGGCGCGCTGCTGCGCAACTGGCGCCTCGATACCTATCGCACGCGCCTTTCGGACAAGGCGAAGCCGAGCCTGAAGGCGGTGACGATCGCGTCGTCGCACGGCGACCTCTCGCCGCGCTGGGCGGAAAATCAGGCGATCGCCGATGGTGTCGCCTTTACCCAGACGCTCGTCGCCGAGCCGCCGAACATCCTCTATCCCGAAAGCTTCGTCGAACGCTGCCAGCATCTCGCCGACCTCGGTGTCGAGCTCGAAATACTCGACGAACGCCAGATGAAGGCGCTCGGCATGGGCGCGCTGCTTGGCGTCGCGCAGGGCTCGACGCGCCCGCCGCGGCTGCTCGCGATGCGCTGGAACGGCGGTCAGCCGGGCGCGAAGCCGATCGCCTTCGTCGGCAAGGGCGTGACCTTCGACACCGGCGGCATCAGCATCAAGCCCGCCGCGGGCATGGACATGATGAAATGGGACATGGGCGGCGCGGGCGCCGTCGCGGGCGCGATGAAGGCGATCGCGGGGCGCAAGGCTAAGGCGAATGTCGTCGGCATCGTCGGGCTCGTCGAAAATATGCCCGACGGCAATGCGATGCGCCCCGGCGATGTCGTGTCGACCATGTCGGGCCAGACGGTCGAGGTGCTCAACACCGACGCCGAAGGGCGCCTCGTGCTTTGCGACGCCGTCACCTGGACGCAGCAGGTCTACGAACCCTCGGTGATCGTCGACCTCGCGACGCTGACCGGCGCGATGGTGATTTCGCTCGGCCATGAATATGCGGGCATCTTCGCCAACGACGACGGCCTCGCCGACCAGCTGATCGCCGCGGGCGAGGCGTCGAACAACAAGCTGTGGCGTTTCCCGCTGTCGCCCGCCTACGACAAGCTGATCGACAGCCCGATCGCCGACATGAAGAACGTCGGCCCGCGCGAGGGCGGCTCGATCACTGCGGCGCAGTTCATCAAGCGCTTCGTCGACGAAGGCGTCAAATGGGCGCATCTCGATATCGCGGGCATGGCCTGGCACGACAAGGACGGCCCGGTCTACGCCAAGGGCGCGACCGGCTACGGCGTGCGCCTGCTCGACCGCTATATCGCCGCCAACCACGAAGGCTGAGGGCGCAGGGGCAGGGGAGCATGGCGCGCGTCGACTTCTACCGGCTGACCCGCGATCCCGCCGAACGCGTGCTCCCCGCCCTCGCGACGCGAATCCTCGCGAACGGCGACCGCCTGCTGGTGGTCGCCGCGCCGGCGATGCAGCGGCAGGCGATCGACGCCGCGCTCTGGTCGCTCCAGCCGGCGAGCTTCCTGCCGCACGGGGCTGCCGGCTCGCCCGATGAGGAGATCGAGCCGATCCTGATCGCGGGCACGCTCGATCCGTCGCCGCCGAACCGCGCGACATATCTTGCGCTCGCTGACGGCGAATGGCGCGACGAGGCGCTCGGGTTCGAGCGCGTCTTCCTGCTGTTCGACAACAGCCGCATCGACGATGCGCGCGCGCTGTGGCGCACGCTGGCGGCGCGCGACGATGTCGACAACCGCTTCTGGAAACAGGACGAAAACGGCCGCTGGTCCGAAGGGCCCTAGGCGGCTGTGACATATGTCACCGACAGGGCGCGCGGCGCCCGCCAGAGCGGCCGGGCTTTCGTTTCAGCAGGAGCCTTCGATATGACGACGATCCGCCCCACTCCCTCCCTCTGCGCTGCGCTCGCCGCCGCGACGCTGCTCCTCGCCGGCTGCGGCTCCAGCCCGGAAACCGAGGTCGCGAGCGGCACCTATACCGATCCCGAAACCGGCAAGACCGCCGATTATAGTATCAGCAGCAGTGAGGATGGCGAAAACGACAAGGTCACGATCAAGACCGAAGATGGCGAAGTGCAGTTCGGTGGCGCGGCGAAGCTGCCCGCGGGCCTGACGCCCTTTCCGGGATCGAAGATGACCGGCGGTTTCGCCGGGTCGGGCAAGGACGGCAAGGGCGGTCTCGCGAGCTTCGAGGTCAAGGGCAGGGCGGCCGAGGTGGTCGCCCATTATCGCCGCCAGATCGAGGCCGCCGGTCTCAAGGTGAAGTCCGAAATGACCGCCGAGGATACGGTCATCATCAGCGCCGAAAAGCCCGACGATACGAAAACCTCGATCCAGGTGACCGCGACCCAGACCGGCGACATGGTCGAAGGCGCGATAACCTATGGCAGCGGCGCATAGCCGCCGACTGCGCTCTGTCCTTGCGGCGCGGCGAAAGCGCGGCTAGAGGCGCGCGCATCGCAGACCATAATAACACAGGAGCTTCCCCCATGGCGGTTACTCGCACCTTTTCGATCATCAAGCCCGACGCCACGCGTCGCAACCTCACCGGCGCCGTCACCAAGATGCTGGAAGACGCCGGCCTGCGCGTCGTCGCGTCGAAGCGCATCCACATGAGCCGCGAACAGGCCGAAGGCTTCTACGCGGTCCACAAGGAACGCCCCTTCTTCGGCGAACTCGTCGACTTCATGATCAGCGGCCCCGTCGTCGTCCAGGTCCTCGAAGGCGAAAACGCCATGCAGGCGAACCGCGACATCATGGGCGCGACCAACCCCAAGGATGCTGCACCCGGCACGATCCGCAAGGAACTGGCCGAAAGCATCGAGGCGAACACGGTTCACGGCAGCGACAGCGACGAGAATGCGGCGATCGAAATCGCCTATTTCTTCAAGCCCGAAGAAATCGTCGGCTAAACGACACAGGCAGCAAGGTCGACAAGAGGCCGCCGGAGCGATCCGGCGGCCTTTTTTCGTAAATTAGGTCCTTTAGTCGAGGCGCTCGCGAACCCATCGGAACCGCAGCAGTTTCGACGGATGCGGACGGCTCGGGGCGGCGGCGGCGCGCAGCGCGTCCTGCGACGCCGGACGGCATTTCTCGTCGAACCCCGCAAAGCGCTGTTTCACGACGGGCGTCGCATTCCGCTCTTCGGCCGCGCTTTTATAATCGATCATCGTGCCGCACATGACGGGCCATAGGGCGATGGACTTGAGCTTGTCGCCGCCGGCCGGATTGTCGAACGCCATGAACATATAGGTCGGACCGTCCCACTCGGTTTCGGCGTCTTTGAAGCCGACCTGCATCAGCCCGATCTTGCCGCCGACGAACAGGATATCGTTTTCGAGCGGCTTGACCGTCGGCATGGTTCCGCCCGATGGTTCGGACCACTGGCCATCGCGATGCTCCACCCAGCTGGCACAGGCGGGCCAGCGCGACACGGGCAGGGCGATATCGACGCGGCAGGCAGGATCGTCTTTCATCAGCCAGACGCCATCGGCAAGCACTGGCGCCCCCGCCGTATCAGCCGCAGTAAACATCGGTTTTTCGGAAACCGCCATGCCGCAGCCGCCAAGCAACAGGATCAACAGACAAGCGAACAATCGCGTCATCGTCAGAACTCCTCCGCCACCCCCATCAGTCCCGCCAGCTTCTTCGGCGCCACTGCCAGCCAGCTCTTGCGCAGCCACTCGCCGATTGCATCCCAATCGGTGTCGCCAAGATCGAGCCGGATGCCGATCCAGCCGTCGCCGAAATAGGCGGGGCGGTAATAGCGGTCCGCGTCGAGCTCGATCAGCATCGCCTGCTCCTCGGCGCCGCTGATCTTCACCAGCAGCGCGATTTTGCCGTCGCCATGATGGTCCTCGGTGAAATAGGCGAATTTCTTGCCTTTGGCGATACCGAAGCACGGCATGCCGTGCGAGGTGACTTCGTCGGCTTCGGGCAGCGCCATCGCAAGGTCGCGGACGCGGGTGCGCAAATAGTCGGGCGACCGTTCGCGCGTCACGAAAGCGGCGAGCGTCGCGGGATAGAGCTGATGCTCGGCGAACTGCACGCGCCGCGCCAGCGTTTCGACCGTGTCGCCGGGAAGGATCGCGACCGGCGTTTGTGCCAGAACCGGGCCATCGTCGACGCCCGCCGTCACGATATGGACGCTGCATCCGCCGAATTTGTCGCTTGCTTCGATCGCTTGGGCGTGGGTGTTCAACCCCTTGTAGAGCGGCAGCAGGCTGGGGTGGATGTTGATCATCCTGCCCGCCCAGCGGGCGACGAAATCGTCGGACAGGATTCGCATATAACCCGCGAGTGCGACGAACTCGGCGCCCGCCGCGCGCAATTGTTCGTCGACCAGCGCGTCGAACGCGTCGCGGTTCATACCCTTGTGCGAAAACGCCCAGGTCGCGATGCCTTCGGCTGCGGCGATTTTCAGGCCCGGCGCGTCGGGATCGTTGCTGCCGACGAGCACCAGTTCATAGGGGCAGTTTCCGGCCTTCGCCGCATAAAGCAGCGCCGCCATATTGGTGCCGGCGCCCGATATCAGGACGGCGACACGCGCCTTAGCCATTATGCGTGGCGCTCCATGACCCCATCGCGCTCCATGTCTCAGCGCTGCCCGTTACGGTGCAGCCCTTTTCGCCCTCGGCGATATGGCCGATCCGGTGCACCGTCTCGCCCGCGGCTTCGAGCGCCGCCGTCACTTCGGCGACATCGCCTTCGGCAACGACCACCGCCATGCCGATCCCGCAGTTGAAGGTGCGCGCCATTTCCTCGGGCTCGATATGGCCCTGCGCCTGCAGATACGCCATCAGCCGCGGCTGCTCCCAAGCATCGGCATCGACATGCGCGTGCAGCGTTTTGGGCAGGATGCGCGGGATATTCTCGAGCAGTCCCCCGCCGGTGATATGCGCGAGTGCGTGGATCCGGCCGGTCTTCACGAGCGGGAGCAGGCTCTTCACATAGATGCGCGTCGGCGCCATCAGCGCGTCGATCAGCAGGATATTCTGGTCGAACAGCGCTGGACGCTCAAGTTTCCAGCCCTTGTCAGCAGCGAGCCGGCGAACGAGCGAAAAGCCGTTCGAATGCACCCCCGACGAGGCAAGCCCGAGGATGACGTCGCCCGCCGCGACCTTGTCGGCGGTCAGCACCTGATCGCGCTCGACCGCGCCGACGCAAAAGCCCGCGAGGTCATAGTCGCCGTCCGAATACATGCCCGGCATTTCGGCGGTCTCGCCGCCGATCAGCGCGCAGCCGGCCTGCTTGCACCCTTCGGCGATGCTCGCGACGACTTCGGTCGCGACGTCATTGTCGAGCTTGCCGGTGGCATAATAGTCGAGGAAAAACAGCGGCTCGGCGCCCTGCACGATCAAATCGTTCGCGCACATGGCGACAAGATCGATCCCGACGCCGTCATGCTTGCCCGATTCGATGGCGAGCTTGAGCTTGGTGCCGACGCCGTCGTTCGCGGCGACGAGCAAGGGATCGTTGAACCCCGCGGCTTTGAGGTCGAAGAAACCGCCAAAGCCGCCAAGGTCGGCGTCGGCGCCGGGGCGGCGCGTCGCACGGGCGAGCGGGGCAATGGCACGGACCAGCGCGTTGCCGGTCTCGATCGATACGCCGGCCTCGGCATAAGTGTAGGAGGCGGGTTGGTTGTGCTTGGAATCCATGGCCAGCGCGACTAACGACTCTGGCCACGAAATGCCATGATTTCCTTGTCCGGGGCCACGCTTTTGGGCAAAGCATAGAGAAGATATGATTTCGGCCGCTTTCCCCCGCTTCGCCCCGAGCTTTTCCTTTGACCTGCTGCGCGGCCGTGACTGGCGCTGGGCCGCACTTTTTGGCCTGTTTTTCGCGATTCTGCTCGTCGGCGTGGTCGAGGGGCAGATCAGCCGCGGCGATCGCGGCATCACCCCGATCAACAGCAGCGGCGATTTCCTTGCCAGCGGCATCATGGTCGACGTCACCGGCGACAATGCCGACGACGCCCGCGAAAAGGGCTGGCGCGAGGCGCAGCGCCTCGGCTGGGCGCAACTCTATCGCAAATTGAATGGCAGCGACGGCCCCAAGCTCGGCGATTCGGTGCTCGACGGCATCGTCACCGCGATCGTCGTAGAGGAAGAACAGATCGGCCCGCGTCGTTATGTCGCTAAGCTCGGTGTGCAATTCGACCGCGTCCGCGCGGGCCAGATTCTCGGCGTCAGCGGGCGGACTTTGCGCTCGCCGCCGCTGCTCGTCATCCCCGTCTATTCGATCGACGGCATTCCGCAGGTGTTCGAACAGCGCAGCGCCTGGCAGCGCGCATGGGCCGAATATAATACGGGGCAGAGCGCGATCGACTATGTCCGCACTGCGGGCACCGGCGCCGATACGCTGCTGATCAACGCGGGGCAGACCGGCCGCCGCGGCCGCGTCTGGTGGCGCGTGATCCTCGACCAATATGGCGCCGCCGACGTGTTGACCCCGATCGCGCGGGTCGAATATTCCTATCCCGGCGGCCCGATCAAAGGCTATTTCACCGCGCGCTTCGGTCCCGACAGCAAGCTGATTTCCAGCTTCACGATGACCGGCCCCAGCCCCGCGGCGCTGCCCGACATGATGGAAAAGGCGGTCGCGCGGATGGACCGCATTTATATCGACGCGCTCGCGGCCGGCGTCCTGCGGACCGATACCTATCTCGTCCTCGAAAAACCGGTCGAAAAGGAAGACCTGCCCGAAGAGGTCGCGACCGACGAAGAGGCGCTGCCGACCGAAACCGACGCGAGCGTGCCGACGACCGCACCGGTCGGGGTACAAAGCTTCACCGTCCAGTACAGCTCGCCCGACGTCGATTCGGTGACCGCGACCGAACGCGCGGTGGGCGGCATCGCGGGGGTCCAGTCGGCTTCGACCACCAGCCTTGCGCTTGGCGGCACGTCGGTGATGCGCGTGACCTTCCGCGGCGATATCGGCGCGCTCAAGGCGGCGCTCGCCGGACGCGGGTACAAGGTGCAGGAAGGCGGCAGCACGCTCAGGATCAGTCGCTGATGGCAAGGACATCGGGACAGATCGCCCTGCCGCTCGATTGGAGCGCGGGCGGGTCGAACGACGGGCCGTTGATCGTCGGGACCAGCAACGCCGATGCGGTGCGCTATCTGCGCCATGTCGCGACCTGGCCGGTACGGACCGCCGTGCTCACCGGGCCGCGCGGATCGGGACGCAGCCTGATGGGCCGGCTTTTCGCCGCCGAAACCGGCGGCCGGGTGATCGACGGCCATGACAGCGTGCCGGAAGAGGAAATCTTTCACGCCTGGAACGCCGCGCAGCAGGGCGGTACGCCACTGCTGATCGTCGCCGATGCGCCGCCGTCGGACTGGAATGTCGCGCTTCCCGACCTTCGGTCGCGCCTCGCCGCGGTCCCCGTGCTGACGATCGGCGACCCCGACGATTGCCTTGCGCGCGATCTGATCGAGGCGCTGTTCGCGCAGCGCGGCATCGCGCTCGCGCCCGGCGTCGCCTCCTATATCGTGCCGCGGATGGAGCGCAGCTATGCCGCGATCCTCCGGGTCGTTGCTGCGCTCGATGCTGCGTCGCTCGAAAAGGGCGGCGGCATCGGCATCCGTCTTACGCGTGAAACATTACTGTCACAGGGGCTGATCGATCCCGATCTCCTCGAACGACAGGATGCCGCCACATGTCGCTAACCGGACAGCCCCTTCGCGCCGACAATGATGCAGAAACGGCGTCGACGCCGCCGACATTCGGTCCCGAACGCTTCTTCAACCGCGAACTCTCCTGGCTCGCTTTCAACCGGCGGGTGATGGAGGAAGCGCGCAACCCCGCGCATCCGCTGCTCGAACGCCTGCGTTTCCTGTCGATCTCGGGCAGCAACCTCGACGAATTCTTCATGGTCCGCGTCGCGGGACTGAAGGGCCAGCAACTGCAGGGCATCGACGATCCCTCGGCCGACGGCCGCTCGCCCGGACAGCAACTCGCCGAGATCGAGGCCGAGGTGAACCGCCTCGTCGACCAGCAGCAGAGCGAATGGCAATTGCTGCACCGCCTGCTCGCCGAACAGGGCATTGTCGTCCACGGCACCGGGTCGAACAAGGAGGCGCTGCGCACCGCGCTCCGCCAATATTTCATCGACCAGATTTTCCCGATCCTGACGCCGCAGGTGCTCGACCCGGCGCATCCGTTTCCCTTCATCCCGAACCGTGGGCTGGGGGTGATCTTCGACCTGCAGCGCAAGGCGAGCGGCGAGACGATCCGCGAACTGGTGATGATCCCCGCCTCGCTCGCGCGCTTCGTGCCGGTGCCGGGGCAGCCCGGGCATTTCGTGCCGATCGAATATCTGATCGAACTGTTCGGCGACCTGCTTTTCCCCGGCTTCGCGATCCGCTCATTGGGCGTGTTTCGCATCATTCGCGACAGCGATATCGAGCTCGAGGAAGAGGCCGAGGATCTTGTGCGCCTGTTCCGCACCGCGATCCGCCGCCGTCGCCGCGGCCGCGTGATCCTCCTCGAACTCGAAGCCGACATGCCCGGCGAAATCGCCGAGGTGCTGAATGCCGATATTCAGGGGCATGAGGCGATCGTTGCCAAGATCGGCGGCTTTATCGGGCTCGCCGCTCTCTCCGCGCTCGTCGACGTGGACCGTCCCGACCTCAAATTCCCCGCCTATTCGGCGCGTTTTCCCGAACGGATTCGCGAACATGGCGGCGATTGTTTCGCGGCGATCCGTTCGAAGGACATCGTCGTCCATCATCCGTACGAGAGCTTCGATGTCGTGCTCTCCTTCCTCCGGCAGGCGGCGGCCGACCCCGACGTCGTCGCGATCAAGCAGACGCTCTACCGCGCCGGCAACCAGTCGCCGGTGATCCGCGCGCTGATCGAGGCGGCCGAGGCGGGCAAGTCGGTGACCGCGGTCGTCGAACTCAAGGCGCGTTTCGACGAGGAGCAGAATCTCCTCTGGGCGAACCAGCTCGAGCGCGCCGGCGTGCAGGTCGTCTACGGCTTCATCGAGTGGAAGACGCACGCCAAGATTTCGATGGTCGTCCGCCGCGAGGGGCAGGGGTACCGCACCTATTGCCACTTCGGCACCGGCAATTACCACCCCGTCACCGCGCGCATCTATACCGATTTGAGCTTCTTCACCGCCGATCCGCGCGCGGGGCGCGATGCGGCGCAGCTGTTCAATTATATCACCGGCTATGTCGAACCCGAACGGCTCGACCTGATCACGATGTCGCCGCTCAACATGCGCGCGCACCTGTCCGAACTGATCGACGCCGAAACCGCGGCGGCGAAGGCAGGGCTGCCGTCGGGCGTGTGGGCCAAGATGAACAGTCTGGTCGATCCCGACATCATCGACAAACTCTATGAGGCAAGTGCGGCGGGGGTGCCGATCGAACTGATCGTGCGCGGCATCTGCTGCCTGCGTCCGGGGGTTCCGGGGCTGTCGGAGACGATCCGCGTCAAATCGGTGGTCGGCCGCTTCCTCGAACATAGCCGCGTCTGGGCCTTTGCGAACGGCGCCCCGCTGCCGCACCGCGGGGCGAAGCTCTATATTTCGAGCGCCGACTGGATGCCGCGCAACTTCGACCGCCGCGTCGAATATATGATCCCGATCGAAAATCCGACGGTCCACGACCAGATCCTCGACCAGGTGCTGGTGGCGAACCTGATCGACAATGAACAAAGCTGGATATTGCAACCCGATGGCACCTCGGTGCGCGTGAGTTCGGGAGACAAGCCATTCAATTTGCACCATTATTTCATGAACAACCCGTCGCTTTCGGGCCGCGGAACCGCACTTCACAAGCGTCAGGACGTCCCGACGCTCGCATTCGATGTGCGCGAAGATTGAGAAAATAGACTTGGGTTTGCTACGCTCCTCGAAACAGGCGGTCCACCGTTCTGCGGTCATCGACATCGGCTCCAACTCGGTGCGTATCGTCGTCTATGAAGGCCCCGCGCGCGCGCCGGCGGTGATCTTCAACGAAAAGGTTGCGGCCGGCCTCGGCCGCGGGCTCGCGATCGACGGCCGCATCGCCGAAGAGGATGCCGAACGCGGGCTGACCGCGCTGCGCCGCTATGCGCTGCTCGCCCGGCATATGGAGGTCAAGGACCTGCAATGCGTGGCCACCGCGGCGGTTCGCGACGCCGCGAATGGCCCGGACTTTATCGCCGCTGCGGCCGAGGCCGGGCTCAAGATACGCCTGCTGTCGGGCGAGGAAGAAGCCGAAGCGGCGGGCTATGGCGTGCTGGCGGCCATTCCCGATGCGCGCGGCATCGCGGTCGACCTTGGCGGCGGCAGCCTCGAACTCGCCGAAGTATCCGACGGACAGGTCGGACGGCGCGCATCCTTCCCGCTCGGCGTGTTGCGCCTGCCGGCGCTGCGCAAGGACGGGCAACAGGCTTTCGAGCGCGCGGTCCGCAAGATGCTCCGCGACGCCGGCTGGCCCGGCGGTCTGACCGGCCTTCCGCTCTATCTCGTCGGTGGTTCCTGGCGTGCGCTGTCGCGCCTCGACCTCGAACTGACGCACGACCCGCTTGCCGTGCTCGACCAGCATACCCTCCCGCGGACGGCGCTGCGCCGCCTTGTCCGCGCGACCAAGCGGCTGAGTTTCGAGGAGCTACGCGCGATCCCGGGCATGGCGTCGAACCGCGCCGCCGCCTTGCCCGACGCCGCCGCCTTGCTCGCCGCGCTCGCCAACATCATCGATATCCCCGAAATGACCGTGTCGTCGTCGGGCTTGCGCGAAGGCCTGCTGTATCAGGCACTCGACGCGGAAACGCGGGCGCAGGATCCTCTGATCGTCGCCGCCGAGTTCGAGGGGCGCCGGCTGGCGCGTTTCGCGCCGCATGGGCGCGCGATCACCGAATGGATCGCGCCGCTGTTCGCGGGTGAGGCAGCAGCCGACAGCCGTGTCCGTCTGGCCGCGAGCCTGCTCAGCGACGTGGCCTGGTCCGCCAATCCCGATTTCCGCGCCGAACGCGGCACAGAAATTGGTCTTCATGGCAATTGGCGCGGCATCGATATTCCGGGCCGCATTCTGCTGGCCCGCGCGCTTCATGCCGGCTTCGGCGGCGCCGACAGCGATTTTCCGGCGATGGGCGACCTCGTCGGGTCGGACAGGCTGGCGCGGGCGCGGCAATGGGGTTTGGCGATCCGGCTCGCGCAGCGCCTGACCGGCGGCGTCGAGGCACCGTTGAAAGCGAGCAGCATTGCCCTCGTCGACGGAAAATTGCAGCTCAGCCTCGATCGCGGCTGGCATCATCTCGCAGGCGAATCGGTCGAACGCCGCTTGCGCTCGCTGGCGCAGGCGCTCGACGCCAAAGCGGAATTGGTGCTGCTCTAGCGGACGATCAGTCTGCGCCGGCCGCGGCGTCGATCTCGCTCATCACCAGCTTGCCATTCTTGACCGCGAAGCCCATCCGGCCTTCGACAAGGTCGAGCGCGGCATGGCCGAAAACATCGTAGCGCCAGCCCTGCATCATCGCGATGCCCTCGCGACCGCCCGCCGCCAGCGCTTCAAGGTCGTCGCTGCGCGCGATCAGCCGGGCCGCGACATTGAGTTCGCGTGCCCGGATCTTGAGCAGCAGCTTCAGCAGGTCCGCGACAAGCACGCCCTCCTTGCCGAGCCCCGGGCCGCGCGGCGCGCGGTCGGGCATGTCGTCCTTGGACAGCGGCTTCGCATTGGCGAGCGCGTCGATCAGCCGCGCGCCGATATCGTTCGTGCGCCAGGTCGCCGACAGCCCGCGGACGCGGCCGAGCCCGTCCTGGTCCTTCGGCGGGTGCGCGGCCAGATCGGCGAGCGTCTCGTCCTTGACGATGCGGCCGCGCGGCAGATTCTTGTTGCGCGCCTCGCGCTCGCGCCATGCCGCGAGCGCCTGCAGCCGGCCTAGGACGTCGGGCTTGCGCGAGGGGATCTTGATCCGCTGCCACGCCTTGTCGGGATCGACGCTGTAATTGGCGGGGTCCGCCAGTTTTTCCATCTCTTCGTCCAGCCAGTGGCCGCGGCCCGTCTTGATCAGCTTGTCGAGCATCATCGGGAAAATCTTGGCGAGATGGGTGACGTCGCCGATCGCATAGTCGATCTGGCGCTTGTCGAGCGGACGACGACTCCAGTCGGTAAAGCGCGCGCCCTTGTCGAGTTGCAGCCCGATCCATGCCTCGACGAGGTTCGAATAGCCGACCTGTTCGGCCTGGCCGATCGCCATCTGGCCGATCTGCGTGTCGAAGATCGGGTGCGGCGTCTTGCCGGTCAGGTTGAAGATGATTTCGACATCCTGTCCGCCGGCATGGAAGACTTTCAACATGTCTTCATTATCGACGAGCAGGTCGAGCAGGGGTTTCAGATCGATGCCCGGCGCCATCGGATCGATCGCTGCGGCATGGGCGCGGTCGGCCACCTGGATCAGGCAAAGCTCTGGCCAGAAAGTGTTTTCGCGCATGAATTCGGTATCGACCGCGATGAAATCGCTGTTCCGGATGAGGTCGCAGAATTCGACGAGCGCGGCGTTGGTTTCGATCAACGGATGGACTTGCATAGCGCGCCTATACAGCTAGTTGAAAGGAACGGGCAGGAAAAATTGCCCTAGCTCTTCGGGTCGCAGAGTCGGAACACCGGCCGGGGAAAAGACGAAGGGGCTTTTGGCATGATTTGGCTTGGTTGGGCGCTCGCTGCGCTCGGTTTTGCGCTGCTTTTCGGCCAGTATCTGGCAGGGCAGGCGGATATTTTCCTGTCGATCGCCAATCCGCGCCCGCTCGACGAGGAAAAGATGGTCGTGACGCTGAAGGGCTGGGGATTCGCGGCAGAGGCCGCACAGCCTTTCGTGACGCCCGAGTCCGACCATGGGCTGTGCGATGTGCGTATGTTCGCGACACGCCGCCAGATGCTCGTCGCGATCGCCACCTTTGGCTTCCTGCGCCCCGTCACCATCGCCTGGCGCGCGCATGCCGGCATCCTGCCGCTGGGAGACGCCTGATGCCGATCGTCAAGCTCGGCGCCGAAGGCCGCTGGACCAACTATCATGGGACGGGAACCTGCGAGGCGGCGACGCGCTTCGCGCTGCGCAGCGGCGACGCCGAGCGCGGACGCGACGAGATCGCGATCGCGGCAAGATCGGTGCAGGACTGGCTCGCACAGGCAGCCGCGGCGAAACGTCGCGTCCGGCCGCTCGGCGCGGGCTGGTCGCCGTCGAACGTCAATATCAGCTCGCAAAGCTGGCTGCTCCACACGCGCCGCTTTAATCGCTGCTTCCGTATCGGCGCCGACGATGTGCGGCCGGGCATCGACGCGGGCGCCCTGATGCTTGTCGAAGCGGGCGCGCTCGTTGACGAGGTATCGGACAAGTTCGAGGAACAGGGACGCTCGCTGTGGACGAGCGGCGCAGGCAACGGCCAGACTTTCGCGGGTGCTGCTGCCACCGGCACCCACGGATCGATGATCGCGCGCGGAGGCATCCAGGACCATATCCGCGCGTTGCAGGTCGTCACGCCTGCCGGCATCCATTGGATCGAGCCCGATGCGGGCGTGATGAGCGATGCCTTTGTCGCCGCGACGGGATCGACCCCGCTGCGCGACGACGCGATGTTCGCCGCCGCACAGCTTCCGGTGGGGGCGCTCGGCATCGTCACCGCGCTCGTCGTCGACAGCGTCCCGAAATTCCTCGTTCGCCCGATCCAGAATCTGCGCAAGGTCGATGCGGCGGCGCTGGGCTGGCTTGCTGCGGGTGATTTCCGGCGCTTTTCGGCTGCCTATGCACTCGATGAGGATCCCGATTTCGTCCAGATGATCGTCAACCCCTACAAGCCGTTCAAACGGCCGGCGATGCTGCGGTTCCTCTATCGCGAGCCATGGCGCGACGATTATCCGCGCGCGACGCCCGGCCAGCTTGGCGCGGGTTATGACGCGCTCAGCCTGCTCGGCCGCCTGCTCAACGACTATCCATGGGCGCGCGGACCCTTGCTGCAATTCGCGATGAAGCAGGGCTATGCGGCTGGCCCCGACGTTGATGACCCGCCGGTCTTTGGCAGCTGGGGGGAGGGGCTCGACACGCACCGGCCGCTCGCCGACCTTTTCAATGCGTCGGTCACCATCGACCGCGCGGACCTCGCACGCGCCTTTGAACGCATCTGCGCGGTCTATGCCAAACATGGCGGCTCGACGGTTGTCACCGTGCGCTTCATGGAGCGCGCCGAGGGGCTGCTCGCTCCAGCGCGCTTTACGCATAACGCCGTGATCGATTTCGACGGCCCGCGCAGCCAGCGCACCGCCGACGCCTATGCCCGCGTCGTCGAATGCCTCGATGCGGAAGGGATCGGATTTACCCGCCACTGGGCGAAAAGCTGCCACCTCGACGCCGCGCGCGTCGCCGCCGACTATGGCGAGGATTTTCGCCGCTGGCGCGCGGCGCAGGGCCGGCTTCTTCCCGATCCGGCGCATCGCGCGCTGTTCGGCAGCGCGGTGCTCGACGGCCTCGGACTGACCTGCTGATTTGGGCTTCAACCCTTGACAAATGGCGCGCCGCGCTGCCTTAGGCGCGGCCATAATTTCAACTTTTTGTTGAACGCCTCCATCTTTGAAAGACGATAAAATGCACGCCTATCGCACCCACACATGCGCAGACCTTCGCGCCGCCAACGTCGGTGAGGAAGTCCGTCTTTCGGGCTGGGTGCACCGCACGCGCGAACATGCGAATGTGCTCTTCGTCGATCTTCGCGACCATTATGGCATCACCCAGATCGTCGTCGAAACCGGTTCGGACCTCTATCCCATCGTCAACGCGCAGGGTCCCGAGTCCGTGCTGACCTTCACCGGCAAGGTCGCGGCGCGCTCGGCCGAGACGCTGAACCCGAAGCTCGCGACAGGTGAGATCGAAATCTATCCGAACGCGGTGACGGTGCAGTCGTCGGCCGACCGCCTGCCGTTGCCGGTGTTCGGCGAAACCGACTATCCCGAGGAAGTCCGCCTCACCAACCGCTTCCTCGATCTCCGCCGCGAACGGCTGCACAAGAATATCGTGCTGCGCTCGAACGTGATCTCGTCGCTGCGCCGCCGGATGATCGATCAGGGCTTCACCGAATTCCAGACGCCGATCCTGACCGCGAGCAGCCCCGAGGGCGCACGCGACTATCTGGTGCCCAGCCGCGTCCACCCCGGCAAATTCTACGCGCTGCCGCAGGCACCGCAGATGTTCAAGCAGCTGCTGATGGTCGCGGGCTTCGACCGCTATTTCCAGATCGCGCCCTGCTTCCGCGACGAGGATGCGCGCGCCGACCGCTCGCCCGGCGAATTCTACCAGCTCGATTTCGAAATGAGCTTCGTCACGCAGGACGATGTCTTCAACGCCATCGAACCCGTCCTGCACGGCGTATTCGAGGAGTTCGCCGACTTCGACGGCAAAGACCGCACCGTCTCGCCGCTGCCGTTCAAGCGCATTCCCTACCGCGAATCGATGCTGAAATATGGCAGCGACAAACCCGATTTGCGCAACCCGCTGCTCGTCCATGACGTCGGCGACTTCTTCAAGGGGTCGGGCTTCGGCCGCTTCGCGACGATGGTCGAGGAAGGGCAGGTCGTCCGCGCCGTCGCCGCGCCCGAGACGCACGAGAAGAGCCGCAAATTCTTCGACGAGATGAACAGCTGGGCGCAGTCGGAAGGTTTCCCGGGCCTCGGCTATGCGACGCAGAAGGACGGCGTGTTCGGCGGCCCGATCGCCAACAACCATGGCCAGGACGGCATGAAGGCGATCGCCGACGCGATGGGTCTCGGCCCGAACGACGGCATCTTCTTCGCCGCTGGCGTCGAGGCGAAGGCGGCGAAGCTCGCCGGCCTCGCGCGCACGCGCGTCGCCGACCAGCTCGATCTGATCGACAAGAGCCGCTTCGAATTCTGCTGGATCGTCGACTTCCCGATGTTCGAGGCCGACGAGGACACCGGCAAGATCGATTTCAGCCACAATCCCTTCTCGATGCCGCAGGGCGAGATGGACGCGCTGACGAACAAGGATCCGCTCGATATCCTCGCTTACCAGTATGACATCGTGTGCAACGGCGTCGAACTGTCGTCGGGTGCGATCCGGAACCATCGTCCGGACATCATGTACAAGGCGTTCGAAATCGCCGGCTATTCGCAGGCCGACGTCGACGCGAACTTCAGCGGCATGATCAACGCCTTCAAATTCGGCGCGCCGCCGCACGGCGGGTCGGCGCCGGGCGTCGACCGTATCGTGATGCTGCTCGCCGACGAACCGAACATCCGCGAAGTGATCGTCTTCCCGATGACGCAAAAGGCCGAGGATCTGATGATGGGCGCCCCGGCGCCGGTCAGCGAAAAACAGCTCAAGGAACTGAGCATCCGGCTCGTCGACGGCCCGAAGAGCTAAGGCATGAGCGAACCCCGGGAGCACCGGCTGGAAACGCCGGAAGGCGATATCTGCTGGTTCGAATGGGGTGAGCGCGGGCAGGGGCCGTCGCTGCTCCTGCTCCACGCGACGGGCTTTCACGCCCGCCTCTGGGATCGGGTCGTCGCGGCGCTGCCCGCAGGAACGCATGTCGTCGCGCCCGACCATCGCGGCCATGGGCGCAGCTTCCGTCCCGCGACGCTCGCCAACTGGGCGGCGACCGCCGATGTGCTGTTGCCATTGCTCGACGGGCTCGGCGGCCACCCGCTTGTCGGCGTCGGTCACAGCATGGGTGCCTATGTCCTGACCCGGCTCGCGTCGCAGCGGCCGGCCGCGTTCGGCCGTCTCGTGCTGATTGATCCGGTGATCATGGCCCCCGAATTTTACGAAGGCGAGGCGGCCCGGCCGATCCCCGATGCCGCCGAGCATCCCGTCGCGCGCCGCCGCAACAGCTGGGCGAGCGTGGAGGAGATGCAGGCGCGTTTCGCCGATCGCCCGCCCTATGCCAATTGGGACGCCCGGGTCCTCGCCGACTATTGCACTCACGGCCTGCTTCCCGCCGATGGCGAGGGGCTGGAACTCGCCTGTCCCCCGGCGCTCGAAGCATCGGTCTATCAGAATGCGCTGCGCACCAGCCCGCACGAGTGGCTGCACTATCTGGCCGTGCCTTCGGCGGTGATCCGCGCGCCGACGGGCGAACGCGGTGGCCCGCTAGATTTTTCGCTGAGCCCGACCTGGACCGGGCTGGGTCCTGCAATCGGTGCCGATCGCGACGAGCTCTGGGCCGACCAGAGTCACTTCATCCCGATGGAAAATCCGGCCCGCGTCGCCGCGCTGATCGCGGAATATCTCTGACGGCTCTGCTGCCCGTGTGTAACGAGGCGGCGATCGATTGTGCCAGAACATGACATCGGCTTATCGCGCTTGGTAGGAGGGCTTTGCTTGCGCTAGGAAGCCTGCATGAGCATTTCCCTTTCCGATCATGAAACCGGCGCCCGCTACGACGGCGACTATTCCGACGCGCTCAAGGTGCTGGAGGACCGGCTCGAACGGCTTCAGGCGGCGCACATCATCAACGGCCAGCGCAGCATCATCATGTTCGAAGGCTGGGACGCGGCGGGGAAGGGCGGGATCATCCAGCGGCTGACCGCATCGCTCGACCCCCGCTATTTCGAGGTATGGCCGATCAGTGCGCCGAACGAGGAAGAAAGGGCGCGTCATTTCCTCTGGCGTTTCTGGAAACGCCTGCCCGGAAACCGCGAAATCTCGATCTTTGATCGCAGCTGGTACGGCCGCGTCCTCGTCGAGCGGGTTGAGGGCTATGCAACCGAAGCCGAGTGGCGCAAGGGCTATGACGAAATCAACGAGTTCGAGGCGCAACTGACCGGCAGCCGCACCAACCTCGTCAAATTGTTCATCCACATCACGCAGGACGAGCAAGACCGGCGCTTTGCCGACCGGCTCGACGATCCGTGGAAGCGGTGGAAGACCGGCACCGAGGATTATCGGAACCGGTCGAAGCGCAAACATTATCTCGCCGCGATGGACGAGATGTTCGCGCAGACCAACACGCGCTGGGCGCCGTGGAAGGTCATCGATGGCAACAACAAGAAGGCCGCGCGCATCGCGGCGTTGACGCATATCGTCGAAACGCTCGAGAGCGCGGTGCCGATGACGCCGGCCGAACTCGATCCCGCCGTGGTCAAGCTGGCGTCCAAGGCCTTCGGCTACAAGCCCAAAGACTAGGTTTTTAGCCCCGCTCGGCTAGCAATTCGTGCCCTCCGCCGCTACATGGGGGTGATGAGCCGCGCCAAGAGATCCGACGATTGGGGTTTTCCCCGCTGGCGCCCCTATGGCTCGTCGCGCGAGGCGCAGAAGGTTCGCCTCTGCGACCGTCATGGCTGCACCAATCCCGGAAATTGCCCCGCACCCAAGTCGCCGAACAGCCCCGAGCGCTGGTATTTCTGCGAAACGCACGCCGCCGAATATAATCGCGGCTGGGACTATTTCGCGGGCCTGTCCGCCGAGGATGCCGCGGCGCGCGCCGCTGAAGAGGCGCAAGGCGCGCGCAGCTACGCCCGCGCGCAACATTATGCGTGGGGCGGATCTGGCGACGGCAGTCGCAGCGCCGACGAGATGCGCGCGCTCGAACTGCTCGGTCTCGATCCCGACGCCGATTTCGATGCGACGAAGAAGGCGTGGCGGGCCTATGCCAAGGAATGCCATCCCGATGTAAAGCCCGACGACGCCGAAGCCGCGAAGCGCTTTGCGGCCGGGCAGGCGGCGTTCGAGGTGCTCAAACAGGCCGAAGAGCGGAAAAGCTGGAAACCGGCCTAGCCGGCGTGGGCAGCGGCTCGATCATGTAAAATTCCGATTGATTCTATGTTATATATTTTTAACATGGAGTCGTTCAGAACGAACATGGGGGTACCGGCGATATGCGAACCTTGATTGCGATGCTGCTTGCTGCGGCGTTGACCACACCGTCCCTGGCGCAGTCGGTGGGCTTTCGCGATCAAGCGGGCGGTCGCACCGAAGGCATTGTCGGCGCTTCCTTCACACTCCCCCTTGGCGGCGGTCGGAAGACGGAGGCACCACGCCTCGAACTGCGTCTTGCACGCGACACGGTCAATATCGACGGCAGCCGCCAGTCGGATCGCATGGACCGGCGTTTCGAAAGCCGGATCGGTATCGCGTTAGACGGCAAGCAGAGTCTGCTTCTCAACGGCCGTCCGTTCGAACGGAAACAGCGGAACAATATCTCGACCGAGGCGGGGATCGCGATCGGCGTCGTCGCGGTTCTGGTGATCGGCGGGCTGCTCGTCGCCGACGCGGCCCGCGATGCGTCGGAATAGCGTCGCGGCCTATTTATAAACGCATGCGTCCAGCCCGTCGCGCCGCACCTGTCCGACGCGCGCGGTGATCGTGTTGCCATAGCGACGGGTGAACCCCGACGGGCTCACTGCCTCGCGCTTCTTGGGCAGCGGCAGGATCGCCGCGATCCGCGCGGCCTCGCGCGGCGTCAGCTTGTCCGCGCCATGCTTGAAATAGCGCTGCGCTCCGGCCTCGACGCCATAGGTGCCGATCCCCGTTTCGGCGACGTTGAGATAGACCTCCATGATCCGGCGCTTGCCCCAGATTTTTTCGATCAGGAAGGTGAACCACACCTCGGGCACCTTGCGGACATAGCGCGTCCAGCCGCTGCCCTGCCACAGGAAGACATTTTTGGCCGTCTGCTGGCTGACCGTCGATCCGCCGCGCATCCTTTTGCCCTTGGCGTTGCGTTCGATCGCCTGTTCGATCGCGTCGCGGTCGAAGCCGTCGTGCGAACAGAATTTCCCGTCCTCGGCCGCGATCACCGCGCGCACCATGTTCCGGTCGATACGGGACAGGCTTTCCCAATCCTTGGTGATCCCGTTGCCGTCGGTCAGCATCGTCAGCGTCACCGGGGGCGGCACAACGGCATAGACGAGCACCCACAGGACCGAAATCGCGATAAACCACAAAAGCCATTTGAACGGGCGAAGATACCAGGGGAGTTTGCGCTTCTTCGCGCGGGATGAGGTTGCCATGCGCGGCAAACTAGCCGCTTGCGGGCCGGAGGCAAGCGGGCTTGATCGATCGGCCGACTTCCGGGACAAGTTTGCGAAAGGGGAGAGCCAAATGTCGCTTCGTACCGTCCTGCTGCTCGCCATGATCGCTTTCGCCGTGCCCGCCGCAGGGCAGGAGGCGCGCCGCGATCTCTGTCCCGACCGGCCGGGGCTCGGAACCCCCGCCTGTACGCTCGACGCGGGCGCTGTGATGCTCGAGGTCGGGATCGCCGACTGGACACTCGACCGTAGCGCCGACAGCCGTACCGACGCATTCGCCTTTGGCGATATGTTGCTGCGGGCCGGGATCACGCCGTCGCTCGAGGTGCAACTTGGCTGGACCATGGTCGGCCATATGCGCGAGCGCGACCGGACGAGCGGCGACCTGACGCGCCGGACGCGGACGGGCGACGTGACGCTCGCGCTGCGGCAAAATCTGCACAGTCCCGACGGGTCCGGCTTTGCGGCGGCCGTCATGCCCTATGCGACGCTACCGGTGGGCGGCGAAGGCGTCGGCGCAGGCGATTGGGGCGCCGGGCTGATCGTGCCGGTCAGCTTCGAACTGGGCGCGGTGTCGCTCGGCTTTTCGCCGCATATCGATGCGGCGGTCGACGGCGATGGCGACGGGCGCCACCTGTCCTGGGGTAGCGTCGCCGGCATCGGCTTCGGCGTCTCCGACGATCTGTCGATGACCGCCGAGCTGTCGCTGACCCGCGACCGCGATCCGGGCGGCCATTCGACCGAGGCGCTCGCGGGGCTCTCGGCCGGCTGGCAGGTCGATGACGACAGCCAGTGGGACGTGGGCGCCAACATCGGGCTCAACCGCGACAGCCCCGACCTCGAGCTCTATTTCGGCTATGCGCGCCGGTTCTGAGCGTGGATGCGCCCGCTGCTAACAAATGGCGGGTCGCGTACTTCAACTCGATGCGGCCCACAGCATCACTGCGACGCTTTTCGTTCGTCCGAAAACCAGCCGGAAAGGATCGATGTCATCTTGCGTTTTGTATCATATTCGCAAACATTTGGACTGAATTTCATGTTCGAAAGATAGCCGTCGGCCGAAACTTCCGAGTAATTTTCGTCGAATTCGATGACCGGACTCATGAGTTCTTCAAGCGTTGGCATGGACCTTTCGGAGTACCATTCGATATTCCTCTTTTCGGTATAATATTTGAGGTCATTTTCGTTTGGCGAATTCCACAGGCAGCAAGGGGACCCGTCGGATACCTGATAGATCATGTATCTGTTCGAAGCGACGCCTGGGGGTATGTTCTGCAAATGGCCTTTCAGGAAAATCGATCCCAATGGACCTTCGCATGCCGATTCTTTGCCGGTTTCAGCCAGTCGATCAAATTCATCGAGGGACAGCTCTCGCTTTCCACAGGCATAAAATCGATTCGATCCGACGCGATCGACGACAAAGCGTTCGCTGCCCCATGTCGACTCGAACGCCACCAAATCCAGCGGGCAGTCCTTCAAATTCATCGGCTTGACGAGCTCGATCAGGGCAATGCCAACCGGTATGCCGAGCGTCAAAGCAGCAATGCCCCAAGAAAGAGCGGCTAGTTTTTTCTGGCGGCGGCGCCGCTGCCAAATTGCATCGAAAGAGACGCCGATCAGCCCCGCCGCGATCCTTGCAAAAATTCGCTCACGAGACTCGCTGCCCCGGCGGGCATCGATCCACAGCGGTTCATTCAAAAGGCCTTCAACCGCGGGGGGAAAAGCGCCAATGCTGCTTCCATCCCGATGAAAAGCCGGATCGCCATCGATAAGAACAAGGAAAATCTGGTCGCTGCGACCAAGCTTTGAAAAATGCTCGATCTCCCGGTTTACCCAATGCGAAGCTGCGGCTTGGGGAGAGCATATGACGATCAGCGCGCGCGAATTTTCGAGGGCCGAACATATGGATTTGGTCAAGTCACTCGAAGCGGAGAGTTCGTCGACATCCCGGAAGACCGGGCGTAACGGCCATTTGGAGGCGCTGGCCAAGTCGGGGCGGATTGCCGGAAACCTCAGGCTTTCAAGTTTCCGATGCAGCCATTTGGCGAATTTTTCGTCGCGCCGACTATAGCTGATGAACGCAGCATATTGAAATTCCTGAACCGGGATCGCGCCATTTTCTATGTCGTTTTCAGACAAGCGCCCCTCCATTTATATAGCTATCATAATTGATCGGGCACCCTGCGGCCGCGTCGCCGAAGGCTGGTGCTGGCCCGGACCAGCCTCAGCCTTCCCGCGGCTTGTCGTCGGTCTGATCCTTTGCCGCGTCGCTTGCATCGGCGGCCATCGAACGCATCTTTGCCTCGACTTCGGCCTCCCTGCCGCTCATCACCAGCCACGCCATGGCGGCGGCGGCGATCAGCGAGAATAGCGCCAACCAATATCCGATTTCCCAATTCACCTGGATCATCGCCAGCGCCGCACGGTCGATGTCGCCGTTCGACCCGCTCTTCGCCGCCTCGGCAAGGATCGCGTCCTTGCTGTAACGATAGGTGCCGATGAAGATCAGTATGAACGCGGCCGCCGAGGTGCCGAGGACCAGCTTTGCGGCTTCACGCCCACGCAGGAAAAGGAGCGCCAGTCCGCCCACGATCGCGATAATCGCAAGGATCAGCCACAGATTGAGCGACGCGCCGTCGCTCGCTTCGGCGACCCGTCCCATCGCGGTAACCCGGCCAAAGGCAAGGCCGAAACCGCTCGCTTCGACCAGCTTCTGATCGGAACAGCTGACCGTCATCCATGGTAGCAGGAATGCCAGCAGCGCGATGCCCTTGGGAATCCGGATCCATTTCCACATGAAAAATCCCCCTTCGGCCGATCCGAAGGGGGAGGCTGGTCCTTTTGGGCCCGCGTGTCAAATCGCGGGCAAGGCAGGGTCAGGCGCCGACGAGGCGCCGGTCGCCGGCGAGCTTCAGCATCGCCTTCTGCAGCTTTTCGAACGCGCGCACCTCGATCTGGCGGACGCGCTCGCGGCTGACGTCATAGACCTGGCTCAAATCTTCGAGCGTCTTGGGATCGTCGGTCAGGCGGCGTTCGGTCAGGATGTGGCGCTCGCGCTCGTTCAGCGTTTCGAGCGCTTCGTTGAGCAGCGCATGCCGCACATCGCGTTCCTCGGCTTCGGCGACGCGTTCGTCCTGCAATGGGCCTTCGTCGCCCAACAGGTCCTGCCACTGGCTGTCGCCATCCTCGCCCATCGGGACGTTCAGCGACGTGTCGCCGCCCATCGCCATGCGGCGGTTCATGCTGATCACTTCTTCCTCGGTGACGCCAAGGTCGGTTGCGATCTTGGCGACATGTTCGGGGCTGAGGTCGCCGTCCTCGAACGCGGCGAGATTGTTCTTCATCCGGCGAAGGTTGAAGAACAGCTTCTTCTGCGCCGCGGTGGTGCCCATCTTGACGAGGCTCCACGAGCGCAGGATGAATTCCTGGATCGAGGCGCGGATCCACCACATCGCATAGGTGGCGAGGCGGAAGCCGCGTTCGGGGTCGAACTTCTTCACGCCCTGCATCAGGCCGATATTGCCTTCGCTGATCAGCTCGCTGACCGGCAGGCCATAGCCGCGATAGCCCATCGCGATCTTCGCGACGAGGCGGAGGTGGCTGGTGACGAGCTGCGCCGCAGCTTCATTGTCGCCATGCTCCTGGAATCGCTTGGCGAGCATATATTCCTGCTCGGGCGTCAGAAGGGGGAATTTGCGGATTTCGGCCAGGTAGCGGTTCAGGCTCGCCTCACCGCCGAGCGCGGGCACCACTGCCGGAACATTGCTTTTGTTAGCCATTATTGGAGACTTTCCCTTATTTTCAGAGGAGAAATATGCCGCGGTTGGGTCCGGCGGTCAAAATAGATTTTCATTCGAAACCTAAACGCGCAATTCATCGATCAGTTCCCGCATGTCGGCTGGGAGTTCGCTGTCGAGCGCGATTTCGTTACCGGTCACCGGATGAATAAAACCCAAATGGGCCGCATGCAACGCCTGACGTACGAAATTCCGCGCCCGGAGGATATCGGACAAGGGTTTGCGTTGGCGGCCATAGACGGGGTCGCCCACCAGCGGATGGCCGATATGCGCCATATGGACGCGCACCTGATGCGTGCGCCCGGTCTCGAGCCGGCATTCGACCAAAGTCGCATTCTTCAGCGGCGCGATCGTCCGGTAATGGGTGATCGCATGCTTGCCGCGCCCTTCGGCGACGACCGCCATCTTCTTGCGATTGGTCGTCGACCGGGCGAGCCACGCATTGACGGTGCCGTTCGCGGGCATCGGCCGGCCGGTGGCGATCGCGATATAGCGGCGGTCGATGCTGTGCGCGGCGAACTGCTTTGCCAGACCCTCATGCGCCTTGTCATGCTTCGCCGCGACGATCAGCCCGCTCGTATCCTTGTCGATCCGGTGGACGATGCCGGGGCGGGCGACGCCGCCGATCCCCGAGAGCTGCCCCGCGCAATGATGGAGCAGCGCGTTGACCATCGTGCCGTCGAGATTGCCCGCCGCGGGGTGGACGACCATCCCCGCGGGCTTGTCGACGACGATCAGATGCTCGTCTTCATAAGCGATGACGAGGTCCATGTCCTGCGCGATATTATGCGCCGGTGCCGCCACCGGCACGCGGACGCCGATCGTCGCGGGCGCACTCGCCTTGGTCGAGGGATCCCACAGGATATTGCCGCCGGCATCGGTGACGCGGCCGCCCTTGATCAGCGTCTTCAACCGTTCGCGCGACAGGCTGGGCAGGGCTTCGGCCAGCGCGCGGTCGAGCCGCAAGCCTGCCGCGCTGTCTTCCAGCGTCACGGTCAAAATCTCGTCATCCCCCTGCATTGATCGCGATATGGTCCCGAAACCCCGAAATTCAAGGGGCTCGGCTCGCCGTATCCCGCTTGTCTCGGGCGAATCGGTGGCTTAGGGAGCAGGCGCGAGCCGGAAACATCCGGCCCTGCGGGGAGCCTGTTCATAAATGACCGACGATCGCGTCGATTTCGCCTCGATGCTGGCCTCGCGCCTGTGTCACGACCTGTTGAGCCCGGTAGGGGCGTTCGCCAACGGCCTCGAACTGCTTGCCGACGAGCAGGATCCGGCGATGCGCGAGCGCTGTTTCGAGTTGCTCGAACAAAGCGCGCGAACCTCGGCGAACAAGCTCAAATTCTTTCGCCTCGCGTTCGGATCGGCGGGCGGGTTCGGTGAACTCGTCCCGGCCGACGAAGCCAAATCGGCGATCCACGGCATCATCGGCGACCGCGCGATCGACCTCAACTGGATGATCGGGACCGACCCGCTGCCCAAGCCGGCGGTGAAGATCATCCTCAACCTGTCGCTCCTCCTCGTCGATGCGCTGGTGCGCGGCGGCCGGCTCGACGTCGGTTGCGAAAAACAGGGTGAGGGCATCGAGATCGCCTTGCATGTCGAGGCCGAGCGCATCTTCCTCGACGCCGATGTCGAACGCATCCTCGCCGAGGGCGAAGGCGCGAGCCCGATGACCTCGCGCACCGCGCCCGCCGTCCTAGTGCAGGCGGTCGCGCGGCAGAACGAGGGGACGGTCATGCTCGCGCGCGAAACGCCGACGTCGTTGCTCGTCGGCGCGGTACTCAGGGGGCGCTGAGGGGCTTCTCCCGCGACGGCGTCATCCGGCCGGGGCTGATGGCCCGCGGTCTGTCGTCGGCACAACCAGTTCGACCCGCCGGTTCTTTGCGCGCCCGGCGGGGTCGTCGCCGCCAGCCGCATTTTCGTTGGGCGCGATCGGCGCGGTTTCGCCCCGTCCCGACACCAGCAGTTCGCGCTGGCGAACGCCGACCTGCTCGCGAAGCCAGTCCGCAACGCTGTTCGCGCGCGCTTCGGAAAGCGTCTGGTTATACGCTTCGTCGCCCTTGCTGTCGGTATGTCCGATCACCCGTATCGCCCCGGGCGGGCCGCGGCGGATCATTTCGGCCGCCTTGCGCAGTTCGACCTCGGCCGCCGGCGTCAGCACCGCCTTGTCATATTCGAACAACGCGTCGGCGGGCAGGTCGATGATCGTGCCCATGTCGGTGACCCGCGTCTGGAGCCCGCTCACCGTGCCGGTGAGCGGGCTGACTTTTGCGCTCAGGGCCGGGGACGCTCGTGGCGGGGCCGTGTCACCGGAAGGCGCCGAGGTCGCGGTCGGGCTTTCGTCGTCGCCGGCACTATCGGCCGGGGCGTTCGCCGAACAGCCGCCAATCGAAACGGCCGCGACGATCGCCAGGAGCACCCGCTTCATCGCTGGACGGCTATGCCGTCGAACGGCGCGACCCCCGGAAGGTTGATCGAAACCGTAGGGCTGGTGGCCGGCGGTGCCGGGAATTTGGCCCACATCACGCCCGGCTTGGCCGTGCAATCGACCATCATATTGTCATTGTCCGGGCTGCCGCTGCGGTTGAGGTTCGACACCAACGCATTGCCTTCATTGTCCTTCAGCACGCCGATGCGCTGCGAGGTGGCATCGTCGATCACGCTGACCTGGGCGACGCGGATCGATTCGCGATTATATCGCTCGGCGCTCGAACAGCGCAGGGTGACGGTCAGGATATCGCCCGTGACCTTCACCGACAGCAGGTCGACCTGCGATCCGTCGGGGCCGGGCTGCGACTGGATCACCGTCGCGGCGGGCATCGGCGTAACAGGCGGTGTTTCCGGCTCGGCCTTGGCCTCCTCGCGGACGACGCCGCCGGTGGGGGCGCTTGTCCCGTCGTCCTGTGTTGGCTCTTCCTTCGTCGTGCACGCAGCGAGCGCCAAGGCGGCCGCACCTGTCAGCGTAAATATCTTCAATCGCATGCAATTCCTCCCGGTCGGCTCGTGCCGAATACGCGCGACCGTCGGCAGGGTTCCGCGCATCGCCCGCCGACCGCGGCAAGCGGGTGTGAAAGAAGGGTTTGGCGCCCCGCGTTCGCATCGCCGAACGGTCCGAGTAAAGCCTCCCTTAACCATTGTCCGCCATGGTGCAGCCTCAGTTTTTGGGGCGCACCGGTACGGCGATGGACGATCTGCTGAACGACTTCCTGGCCGAAACGGCCGAAATCCTCGCCGAAGCCGGCGGGGCGATCGTCGCATGGGAAGCCGATCACGCCGACCGCGCCCAGCTCGACGCGATTTTTCGCCTCGTCCACACGATCAAGGGCAGCTCGGGTTTCCTCGCGCTGCCGCGCGTCACCGCCCTGTCGCACGCGGCCGAAGATGCGCTCGATCAGGTCCGCCGCGGCAACCGTGAGGCGAATGCCGCGCTGGTCAGCGGCGTGCTCGGCATCCTCGACCGGCTGAACGATCTTTGCGGCGCGCTCGGACAGCATGGCGTCGAGCCCGCCGGCGACGACCGCGACGTGATCGGCGCCCTGTCCGGACAGGCGGCACCTGCCGATGCGCCGTTCGAAGTGGCGGGCGTGCCGCTCCGCCGCGACGATGATTTCAGCGCCGATCTGCAAAGCTGGCGGTCGATCCGCGTGCCGCTGCCCTTGCTCGACAGCGTGATGACCGGGGTGACCGACATCGTGCTCGCGCGCAACGAATTCGCCCGGATGCTGCGCGAATCGGGTGCCAATCCGTCGCTGATCGCCTCGTTCGATCGCCTGTCGGACTCGATCGCGGGCATGCGCCAGTCGGTCAGCCAGATGCGGATGCAGCGGATCGACAAATTGTTCGCGCCGCTGCCACGCATCGTGCGCGACTTGGCGCAGGACATGGGCAAGAAGATCGCGTTCCAGACGAGCGGCGGCGAGGTCGAACTCGACCGCGAGATGATGGAGAATATTCGCGACCCGCTGATCCATATCGTCCGCAACGCGATCGACCATGGCATCGAACCGCTCGAGGACCGCGTCGCGGCGGGCAAGGATATCACCGCGACGATTTCGGTCTCGGCGCGCCAGTCGGGCAACCAGATCGAAATCGAGATCGGCGACGACGGCCGCGGGCTGTCGCCCGATGCGCTCGTCGCGAAGGCGATCGCGTCGCGTGCCGTGACCGCGAGCGAAGCGCGGGCGCTCGGGCCGAAAGAGAAGCTCGACCTCATCTTCCGCCCCGGTTTTTCGACCGCAGCGAAGGTGACGTCGGTGTCGGGGCGCGGGGTCGGCATGGATATCGTCAAGGCCAATGTCGAAAAGATCGGCGGCGTCGTCGAACTGCGCAACGACGAGGGGCGCGGGCTGACGATCCTGCTTCGCGTGCCGATGACGCTGACGATCATTTCGGGGCTGATGGTGCGCGCGGCCGGACAATATTTTGCCATTCCGCGCGGCGCGGTGCGCGAAATCCTGCTCGAAAGCGGCGATACGGTGCGGATCGACCGCGTCGGCGGCGGCGAATTCGCCACCGTGCGCGGCGAACAATATCCGCTGCTCCGGCTCGAAACGGTGCTGGGGCGCGGCCGCCATCATGGCGACGATGTCGATGACCGCGCGCTCGTGATCGTCCGGCCGGGGCAGGGCCAAAGCTATGCGCTCAGCGTTGCGGCGATCCATGACCATGAGGAACTGGTGATCAAGCCCGCGGCGCCGATGATCATGGCGACCGGGCTCTATGCGGGCACGACATTGCCCGACAATGGTCGTCCGGTGTTGCTGCTCGACGTGCAGGGGATGCTCGCGGCGGCGGCGATCGACGCACGCGAGGCAGGGCGAAGCCACGACCGCATGGCGGAAGCAGAGGCAGAGGTTGTGGCGGCGCGCAATGCCGCGCAGCTGCTCCTGTTCCGCGATATCGGCGGCCGTATGCGCGGGGTTCGCCTGTCGGTAATCGAACGGGTCGAGGAAGTGCCGGCGCCGGCGCTGTTCGAAAGCGCCGGACGCGTCCAGGCGCGGATCGGCGACGATATTTTTGTCGTTCATGCCGCAAAGGCGCCCGAGGGCGAGGGCACGCAAAAGCTGCTGCGGCTCTACGATGGCCGTTCGGTGCTTTGCTATCCGATCGCCGAGGTGATCGACATCGTCCGCCTGCCCGATGCGGTGCAGCCCTCGGCGGCGCCGGGGCTGGTCGCCGGCGTCGTGCTGATCGGCGACGATGCCGTCGAACTGATCGATCCCTTCTGGCTGATGGAGCAATATGCCGGTGGCGTTGCCCCGACAGCGGAGCGTCTGCCGCTCTGCCGCATCGCCGATGATCATGACGGCTGGGGGCAGAATTTCCTCGCGCCGATCCTGCGCAGCGCCGGCTATCGCGTCGCCTCGGAGGGTGCCGATGCGGGCGAATCGCATGATGTGCTGCTGTGCCTCACCGAAGACGGCGCACCGCAACCGGGTGCCGTGGGCGACGTGCCCGTGATCCGCCTGCGCAGTTCGGTCGCCGCAACCGGGCCGGGCGACGACACCGTCTATCGTTACGACCGCCAGGCGCTGCTCGATGCCCTGCGCCGTCAGGTCGGGGGAGAACGCCGATGATGGAAAAACTCTATCTTGTGGCGCGCATCGCCGACACGCGCGTCGCGCTCCGCAGCCGCGCGATCAATTCGGTCGTCACCGTCGGGACGCCGGTCGAAGTGCCGTGCGCGCCGCCGCATGTCGCCGGCCTGTTCGCGCTGCGCAGCCGCGTCTTCACATTGATCGACCCGCATGTCGTAATCGGCCTGCCCGCCGTTCCGGTCGCCGCGGGGCAGCGCGTGATCGTCGTCGACGTCGCCGAACATGGTTATGCGTTGCTGGCCGACGAGATCGAGGATGTCTGTTTCATCGACGCGCCCGAAACGCGCATCACGGGCAAGCTGCTGCCCGGCTGGGCGCGCGTCGCCGACGCGATGATCGAACATGCCGGCGCTTCGCTGCTCGTCGTCGATCCGTCGCATTTCATTGTCTTGCCGGCCTTAAAGGCAGCGTGATTGCTGCCGTTTATTAACGGGCTGAATACCCCTTCGCCGTAAACATGCCCAAACAATGGGGGTCGGAGTTAAATTGATGTCGAAATCTTGCCTGGTGGTCGACGACAGCAAAGTCATTCGCAAGGTCGCGCGCCATATTCTTGAAAGCATGTCCTTTGCCGTCGAAGAGGCGGCTGACGGGCAGGAGGCGCTGACCTTTTGCCGCGCCAACCGGCCCGACGTGATCCTGCTCGACTGGAACATGCCGGTGATGAGCGGGATGGAGTTTCTCGGGGCGTTCAACGACCTCGACTATGGGCATGAAGAACGGCCGCGTGTCGTCTTCTGCACCACCGAAAACAGCATCGATCATATCCGCGCCGCGATCGAGGCGGGGGCCGACGAATATGTGATGAAGCCGTTCGATCGCGAAACGCTGGAAGGAAAATTGCAGCTCGTCGGCATCGCGTGAGTTTTTTTGTTTGAGGTCTTTTGAGTGGCTCGACCGCAACCCCTGATACCCGACCCGGAGCCGTCGGCGCGGACGGTACGGGTGATGCTCGTCGACGACAGCCTCGTCGTTCGCAGCATTCTCGAGCGTATCGTCGACCAGCGACCGGGGCTCGAAATTTGCGCGTCGGTCGCGTCGGCGCAGGACGCGCTCGATTATCTGGCGCGCGAGCCGGTCGACGTCGTCGTGCTCGACATCGAGATGCCCGGAATGAACGGGATCGACGCGCTGCCGCATATATTGGCGCGCGCCGAAAAGGCCCGCGTACTGATCCTCTCGTCGAACTGCGTCGAAGGAGGCCCCGCCGCGATCGATGCGCTGGCGCTCGGGGCGAGCGACACGCTTGCGAAGCCGGGGCGCGGCAGCTTTTCGGGCCGGTTCGCCGAAGTGCTGACCGATCGCATCATGACGCTCGGTCACCGGCGCGATTTTCCGGTGCCGGTTCCTGTTGCGGAGCGCCGCGTTTCCGAACCCGCCGCGCTCGCGATCGACACCGACCAGCCGATCGAATGTATCGCGGTCGCCGCGTCGACCGGCGGCATTCCGGCCTTCACCAACTTCCTGACCAATCTCGACCCGCGCATCACTGCGCCGATCCTGCTGACGCAGCATCTGCCCGACGCCTTCATGGAATTTTACGCCAAACAGATTGCGACGATGACGACGCGCCGCGTTCATGTCGCCGCCGCGGGCATGATCGTCGAGCCCGGCCATATCTACCTCGCCCCCGGCGATGCGCATTTGCTGGTCGTCGCCAATGGGCGCCGCCACGAAATCGCGCTCGATCGCCGCCCCGTCGAGAATGGGTGCTGCCCATCGGCCGATCCGATGCTCGACGCGGTCGCCGACGTCTATGGCAAGGGCGGGGTTGCGGTCATCCTCAGCGGGATGGGCCGCGACGGGGTGATCGGCGCCGGTCGCTTGAAGGAAGCGGGCGGCACCGTCTTCGCGCAGGCGCCCGAAAGCTGTGTCATCTGGGGCATGCCCGGTGCGGTTGCCAAGGCGGGCCTCGCGGCCGCGACGCTCAATCCGGACGCGATCGCGCTGATGCTCGGCAGCTTCCTTCCGCGGCGGCGCCCGTCATGATGGGGGCGAGCGCCAGCGAGTCGGCCTATCGCGTGCTGATGGGCGTGCTCGAATCGCGGACCGGGCAAACGCTGTCGCCGAACCGCATCTGGCGTATCGAAATGTCGCTGAAACCCGTGATGCAGCGTCACGGCATCGCCGATCTCGACGCGCTGGTTGCGGCGCTCGTGACCTCGAACAGCCGGCAACTGCTCGACGATACCGTCGATGCAATGCTGAACAACGAAACCTATTTCTACCGCGAATACAGCGTTTTCGACGACATAGCTGCGACAGCATTGGAACGGATTCGTGAAATCAATGCGCTTCGCCGGCGGGTGACGATCTGGCATTGCGGCGTGTCGACCGGGCAGGAAGCCTATTCGCTGGCGATGCTGATCGCCGAACAGGGCGAAAAATGGGCGGGCTGGCAGGTCGATATCGTCGGGACCGACGTCAGCTATCATGCGATCGGCCGCGCGCGTGTCGGGCTCTACAGCCAGTTCGAGATCCAGCGCGGCCTGCCGGTGCAGCGCATGGTGCGCTGGTTCGACCAGACCGAGGGCGGTTGGCTGGCCAAGGCCGACCTCCGGCGCCGGATCGATTTTTCGGTGCAGAACATGCTCACCGACCGGCCGCCGCTGGCAAGTCCCGCCGACCTCATCTTCTGCCGCAACCTGCTGCTCTATTTCTCGGCGCCGATGCGGCAAAAGGCCTTCGCGCGGCTGCGCGCGATGGCGGCGCCGCAGAGTTTTCTGGTGCTCGGGGCCGGCGAAACCGTGCTCGGGCAGACCGACCAGTTCGTGGCCAGCCCGCGCCTGCGCGGCCTGTACGAACCCGCCGACCAGCAGGTGCGCCGCGCCGCGGCCGCCTAGGTCGACAGGGTCCGCCTTGCTTTTTATGCGCCGCTGGCGCAATCGACGGCTTGGCAAGGACAGGATGGGCCTCAAAAGCGAATGAGCGATTTTATCGAACGCTGGTCTCCCAATCTCGACGAGCGCGCTCTGCCCATCTCGATGATCGTCCTGCACTATACCGGCATGAAGACGGGTGCCGAGGCGATCGACCGGCTCGCCGACCCCGAAGCCAAGGTATCGGCCCATTATGTCGTCAGCGAGGACGGCCAGATCACCCATATGGTGCCCGAAGAAAAGCGCGCCTGGCACGCCGGCAAATCGCATTGGCGCGGGGTCAGCGACATCAATTCGGCCAGCGTCGGGATCGAGATCGTCAATCCGGGGCACGAATGGGGCTATGTTCCCTTTCCCGACCCGCAGGTCGCGTCGGTCGTCCGGCTGGTCCATATGATCAAGGACCGTCATTCGATCACGCGCGGCAATGTCGTCGGCCATTCGGACATCGCGCCGACACGCAAGCAGGATCCGGGCGAACTCTTCCCGTGGGAAGAGCTGGCACGCCGCCGCCTCGCGCTGCCGCGGCCGACGCGCAAGCTGACCGACCCGCTGTGGACCGACGCGGGCTTCCTGCTCGCGCTCGAACGTTTCGGATATGATGTGACCGACGGATTTGCCGCGACGGTGGCCTTTCAGCGGCGCTTTCGCCCCGAATTGATCGACGGCACCATCGATGGCGAATGCCGCGCGATCCTGCTCGCGCTGCTGCTCCCCCAGCCCGAAGGCGACCCTGCAAAGCCGTAGGGGAAAACGGGACGCGAACGAGGCAGTTCGTGCCCCGTTCGGGGCGGGCTGCAACGAAGCTGTTGCAAATAGGTCACAAAAGAGCAGGAAAATTCCGTCGCGGTTCGAAACCGCTTTACCGACTCGTCTCACAGGCGCATCGCCCGCGCCGGGGAGGGCGATGCTGGGTTGCAATCCTTCCCTTGGTGCCGTCCTCGCCGATTCTGCCATAAAGCAGCGAGGACACTGCACTGTGAAAAAGACTTATCTCCCCCGGTTAAAATGGACCGCCGCGCCGCTCGTGCTGAGCGTCGTGATGATTTCGGCCCCCGTGCACGCACAGGATGCCGCTGCCGCCGATGAAGCGAGCGAAGACACGATCGTCGTCACCGGCTCGCGCATTGCGCGCCCCGACCTCGAGGGCGCGACTCCCGTTCAGGTGCTGAGTGCGGCTTCGATCGTGCAGCAGGGTTCGCAGAATGTTGCGGACATTTTGAACGAGATGCCGTCGGTCGGCACGGGGATGGGGCGTACCAACACCAACTTCGCGACGAGCGGTAACGGTGTCGCCCAGGTCAATCTGCGCAACCTTGGCGCCAACCGCACGCTGGTGCTGGTCAACGGCCGCCGCGTCGTTGCGGGTATCGGTGGCACCTCCGCGGTCGACATCAACAACATCCCGACCGACCTGCTCGAACGCGTCGAAGTCCTGACCGGCGGTTCGTCGGCCGTCTATGGTTCGGAAGCGATGGCGGGCGTCGTCAACTTCATCCTGAAGGACGATTTCGAAGGTATTCGCGGCCGCGTCCAGGCCGGCATCACCGACGAAGGCGACAACGGCCGCCAGCTGGTCGGCCTCACCATCGGCAAGAATTTCGCCGAGGGCCGCGGTAACATCACGCTCGCCGGCCAATATGACCGTGACACCGGTCTGCGTTCCTACAAGCGTGCTATCTCGGCCGAAGACGTTCCGTTCCGCAGCAGCTTCGTGCCGCAGGGCCTGTTCTTCGTCGGTGAAGAAGGCGTGTACACCTATGATCCGCAGGGGAACCTCAAGGAAGGTTTCGACAACGCGGTTGACGGCTACAACCGCAACGGCGACCGCTACATCGCGGTTCCGCTGGAACGCTATCTGTTCAACGGACTGGCGCATTTCGATTTCAGCGATTCGCTGACCTTCTTCGCCGAGGGCACCTATGCAAAGGTGAAGTCGCGTTCGCGCCTCGAGCCTTATGCATTCGACAATTCGGATGCGCAGCTGCCCGACGGAACGATCCTGCCGGGCATTTCGATCGACAATCCCTTCGTTCCGCAAACGATCCGCGATGCCGCGATCGCGGCCGGCGAGGACACGATCGGCTTCACCAAGCGTTCGAACGGCATCTTCGACCGCTCGAACCGCGCCGAACGTGAATTCTATCGCGCCGTTGCGGGCTTCCGCGGCACGGTCTTCAACGACTGGAGCTGGGACGCCTATTACAACCGCAGCCAGACGATCGAAAATACGGCTTCGGAAACCGCGCTGCGCGACCGGCTCTACTATGCTCTCGACGCCGTCGGTGCCGATCCCGCCACCGCGGTCTGCCGCGATGCAGGAGCGCGCGCTGCCGGCTGCCGTCCGCTTAACATCTTCGGTGCCAATTCGGCGTCGCCCGAATCGATCGCCTACATCACCAATGATGGCCAGCTTTCGACCTATCGCGCGAAGATCAACCAGGACGTGTTCGCCGCGAACATCTCGGGTTCGCTCTTCCGCCTTCCGGGCGGCGATGTGAAGGTCGCTGCGGGCGTCGAGCACCGCACCGAACGCAGCAGCGAAGTCTATGACGCCGCGACGCAGGCGGGCAATACGCTGAGCAACGCGCTGACGAACACCACGGGCAAATATCGTGTATTCGAAGCCTATGGCGAAACCGTCGTTCCGATCCTGTCGGACGTGCCGTTCGCCGAATATCTCGGTATCGAAGCCGCCGTACGGTACGGCGATTACTACGACACCGTCGGTTCGGTTTGGAGCTACAAGATCGGCGGCGACTGGGCTCCGACGCCCGACGTTCGTTTCCGTGCGGTCTATTCGCGCGCGACCCGCGCGCCGAATATCGGCGAACTGTTCCAGGGCGCGTCGCAGACCTTCCCGTCGGGCCTGACCGATCCTTGCGAGGGCGTCACCGCGACCTCGAACCGCGCCAACTCGAACGACGATTATTGCCGTTCGATCGCAGGCATTGCACAGCAGATCGCGGCCAATGGCGTCTTCACTTATGACGACAATCGCGATCGTCAGAGCATCGAGGGCGAGGACAGCGGCAACGTCAACCTGAAGGAAGAAACCGCGAAGACCTGGACCGCCGGCGTCGTGCTGACGCCGCGTTTCGTTCCCGGCCTCAGCCTCACGGTCGACTATTTCAACATCAAGGTGAAAGATGCGATCCAGCTGATCCCGCGGCAGAGCTCGATCAACGAGTGCGTCATGTCGGGCGGTACGTCGGCGCTTTGCGACCTGATCGTCCGCGAAGACGTCGGTACGCCGCGTCCGCGTACGCCGGGAACGCTCTACCAGATCGACGCCTTCCCGATTAACTCGGCGAATATCGAAACCGCAGGTATCGACGTCCAGGCCCGTTACAAGACGAGCTGGGGCGAAGACAGCAGCCTCGATATCGCGCTCTACTACACCTATCTCGACAAGCTTACGCTTCAGTCGTTTGCGGGTGGGGACGTCCAGAACAACCGCGGCCAGCTCGATGGCGACGGTCGTCTCGGCGCGGGGTTCAAGCATCGCGCGAACCTGTCGGTCACCTACCAGACCGGGCCTTTCAGCCTGAACTGGCGGACCAACTACCAGAGCAAGATCAAGGACACGCTGGGTCCGGATGCCGACTCGCCGCTGGGTGACAGCACGAACAGCATCAAGGCCTATTGGTACCACGACTTCCAGGCGCGCTTTGCGGTCGAAAAGGACCGTCTGGAATTCTACGCCGGTATCGACAATGTGTTCGACAAGAAGCCGCCGGTGATCAACCAGAACGGCGCTTCGAACATCACCGGTACCGAAACGGCGGCGGACAGCTTCGATCCGTTCGGTCGCAACCTGTACGTCGGGGCGGTTTTCCGCTTCTAAACGGCATCGGGTCCCGGTTCGCCGGGACCCGCAAAAAAAGAAAGGGGCGGCTCCTCGCGGGGCCGCCCCTTTTCTTTGGGGTTCAGCCGAGTATGTCGGTCAGCACGCGCTGCCAGTTGCCGCCCATGACCTTGTCGACATCGCGCGCGGCGAAGCCCGCCTTGTGCAACGCCGCGGCGATCGCCGCCATGCGGCCGATATTGTTGAGCTCGGGAATTACCACATGCTCGGGCGTCCAGTCGAACCCGGCAATTTCCTGGCCGCGCATCGCCCGCCACCAGGGCAGATATTCCTTCACGCCCTCCGCATTGTCGTTGCTCAACGCCACCAGGTTGGTCTGGCCCGCCATCGGGAAATCGTTGGAAATGCCGACCGCCTCGATCCCTGCGACATTTGCGACGTGGCGGATCTGCGCGACGAGATGGTCGACCGTCGGAACCGGGTCGCGCGTCAGCCAGAAACTCATCATGAAGATGCCCATCATGCCGCCCTTGTCGGCGATCGCCCGGATCACGGTGTCGGATGCGCAGCGGGGGTGATCGACGATCGCCTTGCACGCGCCGTGCGACAGCAGGATCGGCGTCGCGCTGCGCCGCGCGGCCTCCAGCATCGTCGGTTCGGAGCCGTGCGAGACGTCGGGAATGATGCCGACCCGGTTCATTTCGGCCAGCCCCTCGATACCGAGCGGGGTCAGTCCGCTCCATTCGCGTTCGAGCGCGCCGCCAGCGAAGAGATTATTATTGTGATGCGTGAATTGCAGGATGCGCAGCCCGCGGCGGTGGAAGTCGGCGATGCGCGTCAGGTCGGTGCCGACGGGCTCGCACGACTGGAATTGCAGGAAGGTCGCGCAGCCCGGGCGCGAACCGATGTCCGATCCCTTGAGCGCGACGAACGCTTCGGGCCGCCCCGCGAGCCTTTTGACGGTCGCGTCGAGCGCGGCGCTGCATTTTTCGAAGGTCCGCAGATAACGGGGGACGCCATCCTTGTCGCGAACCTCCTCGATCTCCGAAATGTCGCAGATCATGCCGCCGAGTCCCGCCGCGCGAAGCTCGGCAAGGTCTTCGGGCAGGAAGCTGAGCCCATCCATCATCAGCCGCGGCTTCGTGGCGGCATGGGCGCCAAGGCCGTGCGCCGCCGCGACGGCGGCACCGGCGGCAAGGAAGGATCGGCGGTTCATCAGGGGGAGGCGGGGCGGCGTCATTCTTCACTCCTGTACGGTCTTGTGGCCGGATGGGTCGCCGCTCCTTACGACCGCCGGCCGGCAAAGCGCGAGGCCTTTCGTAGCGCTCGCAAAACGCGCGCAACATTGCTATAGTCATGGCCGCCAGAGGGTCGGGCGATCGCCGCCGGTGGGGTATCCCGCCGGGGGAGGAAAGTCCGGGCTCCACGGAAATCACGGTGCCGGATAACGTCCGGCGGATCGGGCCTCGGCCAGGTTCAGGGAAAGTGCCACAGAGAGAAGACCGCCAAAGGCTTCGGCCCGGCGAAAGGTGAAAGGGTGCGGTAAGAGCGCACCGCGCGGACGGTAACGGACGCGGCACGGCAAACCCCACCGGGAGCAAGGTCGAATAGGGATGGCACGAGGTAACTCAGGGCTGGTTCCGGCCCCGCCGTCCGGGTTGACTGCTCGAGCGTTCGGGTAACCGTTCGCCTAGAGGAATGATCGCACAGTCCCCGCAAGGGGATGGACAGAACCCGGCTTATAGACCCTCTGGCATCTCTCCCCGAAACCGCGAACGGGAACCGCCCGCGCGCGGCCCGCGTTCTACACGGACCAGACGAAGGGAGACGCACCATGAAAGTCGTCGATGACCATGTCGAAGTGACCGAAACCGAGGCGAGCAGCGGGGTAAAGGGACATAATGTTCGCTATGTGCTGGCTTTCTCGCTGATCGCGGCGATCGTCGTGCTGTCCGCGGTCTGGATCGTCCCCGCGCTGCTGCCCTGATTTTCGGCTATTTCGCCTTGGTAGCGCCGACCAGTTCCTCTTCGGCGCCCGGCGTATCCTCCATATAGATCGTCCGCACCGGGCGTTTGAACTTGCGCGTGTAGAGTTTGTCGTAAGTCCGGTCTTCGCCGGTACCCTTGACCTTCAGCAAGGTCGTGATCGTGTCCCCCGTTGCGACGTTCCAGCTCATCTCGTCGCCGTCATGCGCCCAGGTGCGGCTGTAGACCGTCGCGTCGAGCCCGATCAGCCGCATCCGCGGACCGTCTTTCGTCGTCACCGCGCGATAGCGATAGGTCGCCGACAGTGCGGTCGTGCCGCCGGTCAGGTCACGGATCGTCAGCACGCCCTTGGCGATCGACAGATCGGCGGGGCCAAGCGGATCGGGTTCGAGCTTGAAATCGCCCGCGGGCTGGTGCCCGATGTCGACTTCGCCGCGATAGCTCATCACGACATACAGGTGCCGCTCGTCGGGGCTGGAAACGACAAATACCGTATCGGGATCGCCGTCGCCGTTCAGGTCGCCGTCGACGCGTCCCTCGATTTCCTCGCCGAGTTCGAGCTGGTCGAGCAGGAACTGGTCGGTGATCGGCGGCAGTGGGGGACGATCCTGCGCCGCGTGCGCCGTCCCCGACAGCAAAAGCGCGGCAACCAACAGCAAGTTTCGCATCGCTCATTCTCCCTCGCGCGATCCCGATCATCAGCTGCTATCACATCGCGCCGCCGCCGCCAGTGCTCCGGCGCACAGTCCAGTTTCCGCTTTCCTACATCCTTCCGCCGACCTAGCGTCATCTTGGGGTCGACGGAGGTCGCAATGATGCGAATCCGGAGTGAAGTTGCGCAGATTTCCGCCACTGTTCGCGCGAATCTGACAAAAGGCCGGGGGGCGGGCAAGTGAGAAAATCGTTACGGATCGGTGCGCTGGCGGCTGCGCTCATGGGCATGGCGTGCCTCGCGCCGCCGGCGATGGCCGAGGCGGCGGAGGCCTGCGGCACCGCGCCGCTGCGGGGCGATCGCGTCGCGCTGCTGATCGGCAACAGCGCCTATAACGACTGGGAATGGCCATCGCTCAGGAATGCGGTGAACGACATCGACTATGTCTGCGATGCGTTCGCGAAGGCCGGCATCGCGCCGCGGATCGTCCGCAACGCCGACATGGCGTCGCTCGACGCCGCGCTCACACGTTTCGCCGGAGAGGCGGCGGGCGCGAAATCGGTGATCATCTATTATGCCGGCCATGGTTTCGAATATGGCGGGCGCAACTGGCTCGTGCCGATGGACGCGCCGCCGGCGACGCGCCGCGGCGACGTCGAAAAACGCTATTTGTCGATCGAAGCCGCAGTGCGGCGCGTGGTGCCCGCCGGCGCCTTCACGCTGGTGTTCGTCGACGCCTGTCGCACCACCGATCCGGTCGTGCGGATCGAAGACGCCGATGTCGCAAAGGGCGAGGCGGGTTCGGCACCGCTCGGCCTTCTCGACATCGGGCAGGGCGCGGTCTTCTATTCGACCGCCAAGGGGCGCCCGGCGCTCGACTTCGCGCCGGTCGGATCGCCCGTCAGCCCGTTCGCGGCGGCGGTGGTCAAGGAACTCGCGATCCCGGGCCTCGAAATCGGCGATTATTTCAAGGTCGTCGCGCGCGAAGTATATCGGCGGACGCGCGAGATGGAGCTGGGGCCGCAGCAGCCGTTCCATTACGGCAGCTGGTTCGACGATTATTATCTCGTCGCGCCGCCTGAATTGCCGGCGGCGGCTGCGACACCCTCGCCGGCCCCGTCCGCGCGCGCAGCATCTTCGGACGGCGCGCCGCGCGGCGCCGCGATCCCGGCGGCCGATCCGCTCGCCGACATTTCGCTCGACCGGCTGGCGATCGAGGACGAGCCCGTGCTCATCGCCGATGTGCTGTCGCGCCATCCGGCAAGCGAGATCGTCGCGCTCGCCGACGGCGGGCATCCGCTCGCGCAGCAACTCGCCGGATATATGTTCTCGCTCGGCGTCGGGGTGAAACAGGATGTCGCGCGCGCGCGCACCTACCTCGAAAAGTCCGCCGAACAGGGTTTCCCGGCGGGGCAAACCGAATTCGCCTATCTGCTCCTCGCGTCGGACCCGTCGGCGGCGGGCAAGGATCGGGCGCAGTCGCTCTATCGTGCGGCGTCCGAAGCGGGTTTTTCGAAAGCGAAAACGCATCTCGCCTATCATCTTGCCCGGGGAAGCTTCGGTCCGCCCGATTTTGCCGCGTCGCGAACGCTCTATTCCGAAGCGGCGGCCCAGGGGCACCCGGCGGCGATGTTCGCGCTCACCTATTTCCCGGATCTTCGTGCGGCGAACATGGCCCGGCTGCGTGCGCTCGCCGACGCGGGCAATCCCGAAGGCAATCATTGGCTCTGCGAGGCGCATTTCGACGGCAAGCGGCTGACCGGCGGCGCCGAGGATTGCGCCATCGCCGCGCGCGCCGGTTTTGCGGGGTCGCGCGCGCTTCTCGCCCACGCCTATGCTATGGGCGAGGGTGTGACCGCCGATGCAAGCGAAGCCGCGCACTGGGCGCGGCTCGCGCGCGACCTGCCCGAACTCAGGCCGGATCAGCGCGCGTTGATCGCAGGGATCGGCGAGTGACGGTCAGGGATAGCTGACCGCGATCACTTCCCATTCCTTGGGCCCCGCGGGAAGCTGCACGGTACGCAGGTCGCCGATCGCGGCGCCGCGCAGCGAGCGGGCGAGGGGGCTGTTCCAGCCGATCCGGCCGGCGCCTGCCTCGGCCTCGTCGTCGCCGACCAGTGTCACGATACGGCGCGCGTCATCATCGTCGGCCAGCTCGACCGTCGCGCCGAACCAGATGCGGCTCTTGTCGGGCTGCTCGGCTGGGTCGACGACGCGCGCCGCCTTCATCCGCCGGGCGAGGAAGGACAGGCGCCGGTCGATTTCGCGCAGCCGCTTGCGGCCATAGATATAGTCGCCATTCTCGCTGCGGTCGCCATTGCCCGCCGCCCAGCTGATCGTTTCGACCAGCTTCGGCCGTTCGTCGGCGAACAAGGCGTCATATTCGGCGCGCAACGCCGCGAAGCCCGCCGGGCTGATGATGTTCGTCTTTTCCCCCGCCACGTCCCTGAACCCTTAATCCGTCATCCCGGCGCAGGCCGGGATCTCACCCTCGCGTTCGGATGCCCCGACGAGATCCCGGCCTTCGCCGGGATGACGACAAGAAGGTGGCATTTGCAGACTCAACCCGGCGTGCGTTTGCCGAGATAGAAGCTCAAAGGCGCCTGCTGCCGCGATCCGCCGCCGTCGCGCAGCGTGTCGTAAACGACCGCATTTTCGAGCACGCGCTGCACATAGTTGCGCGTTTCGAAAATCGGGATGGCTTCGATCCAGTCGACCATTTCGATGCCGCCGCCGCGTGGATCGCCGTTGGCGCGCAGCCATTTGTTCACATTGCCCGGGCCGGCGTTATACGCCGCGACCGCCAGCGGATAGCTGCCGCCGAAATAGCGCAGCATCTGCTGGAAATAGGTCGAACCCAGCATCATGTTGTAATTGGTGTCGGTGGTCAGCGACCCGGCGTCATAGCTCATCCCCAGCTTGCCCGCGACTTCGCGCGCGGTGCCGGGCATCAGCTGCATCATGCCGCGCGCGCCGGCGTGGCTGATCGCGGCGCGGTCGAACTGGCTTTCCTGCCGCGTGATCGCGTGGATGAAGGTCCAGTTACTTTCATGGCCTGCGGGGACGCGGACGGTCGGGAAGCCCGAGACTTCGACCGCGTCGAGGCTGTTCGCCTGTGCGCTGCGGCCGATCATCACACCCAGGTCGGGGCGGCCGATCTGCGACGCCAGCTTTCCGGCGAGCACATGGTCGGCTGGCGAGGTTGCCTTTTGCGCCAGCGCACGCAGGAACAGCGACTGTTCGCGCCAGGCGCCGATTTCGCCGAGTGCGCGCGCGGCGCGGACCAGCCGGTCGTCCTCGAAATTGCGGCGCTCGTCGTTGCTGACCTGGATGGTCGGGTTCGGCGTCGGCTTGGGCTGCGGGCGGTTCAGCCGTTCGAGCGACAATTGGCCGTAGAATTGGTCATAATGCTGCGCCGCGTCGGCGAAATGGGCATTCGCCGCCTCGCGGTCGCCCGCGGCAAGCGCCGCACGGCCTGCCCAGTAAAAGCCTTTCGTGCGCGTCTGCGCCGAACGTGCGGCTTCGCCATAGGCGCGGTACAGGCGCACCGCTTCGGCCGGGCGCCGCAGGTCGCGATAGGCCAGCTGGCCGGCGAGCCATGCCAGCGAGGTATAATCGTCGCGCACGCCGAGCGGCGTTTCGCGGATCACCGTCCCCGGCGGAAAGCTGTCGTCGAGCTGGCGCGCGATGTTATAGGCGGTCGACTTGTCGCCGCCGTCGCTCGCCTGCCGGGCATTGGTGAGCAGGGTTTCGAGCCACTCTTCAGGATCGGTCGGGGCCTTCGCCAGCGATCGCGGCGACGCGAGCAGCGCGCGCGCCTCGCCGACGCGGCCCGACTTGCGCAGCCAGGTCGCCTTGTCGGTTATGTAGCCGGCGTCGCTGCGGACCAGCGCCGGGTTGGCGCTTTCGACCGCCGATGCCTGGAAGGCTGCGTCGACCGATGCGTTGCGCATCGCTAGGCGCGCGGCGAACACCGCGCGCTTGTCGGGCGAGGTAAAGGCGAGCTGGCGGCTGGCGGCGGCGGTTGCGCCCGACCAGAGCAGGCGGTCCATGCGCGCATCATGATCGGCGGGGGTGATCGCGCCAGGGAACATGGCGAGCGCGCGGCTCGTTTCGAAATCGTCGAGCGTGCCGCTCGTCCACGCGCGGCGGACCGCGGCATTGGCATCCTCGCGCCGGCCCGCGGCGTTGAGCGCGAGCGCATAGCGCAGGTGCCCGCTCGCCGTCTGCGGCGGATAGGACTGGAAATAGGCGAGGGTGCGCTGGGGGTCGTAACTGTCGAGCGAGATCGATTTTTCGGCGCGCGTGCGCATCTTGTCGGCGTCGGGCCAGCCCTTGTTCGCCATCAGGAAGCGCGACAGCTGGTCGAACGAGGCACCCGTATTGGCGGTGAGCCGGCGCCATTCCATCACTGCGTCGCCGACCGAACTGGTTGCCGGCGGCGAGCCCGAGGCCGACGCAAGGCCCATCTGGGCGCGGTACCAGGCCATTTGTTCGGGGGTCAATTCGCTGGCATGCGTCGCGGTTGGAATGAGAAGGGCCGCGGCGAGCGCGAGGCGGGAAATATGGGGCAGCGAGATCATGGCGGCCATGCTAGTGCCAAACTCCTTGCGGGGCGCTGAATAGGCGTCCATTAGCGGCGCGCCGACGGGACTCTACCGGCCGGAGCGCGTTTTTGTAAAGGAGCGGAGCATGTTTTCGGGGTCGATTCCCGCCTTGGTGACGCCATTTCGCGATGGGGCGTTCGACGCCCCGGTCTTCGCGCGCCTCGTGGACTGGCAGATCAAAGAGGGCACCAGCGCACTGGTGCCGTGCGGCACGACCGGTGAAAGCCCGACGCTCGGCTTCGACGAACATTATCGGGTCATCGACACCTGCATCGAGGCGGCGGCGGGCCGCGTGCCCGTGATCGCGGGCTGCGGATCGAACGACACGGCGACCGCGATCCGCCACATGCGGCATGCGCAGGCCGCCGGCGCCGCGGCGGCGCTGATCGTCGCGCCCTATTACAACAAGCCGAGCCAGGCAGGGCTGATCGCGCATTACAAGGCGCTGGCGGATGCCAGCGACCTGCCGATCGTCGTCTATAACGTCCCCGGCCGCACCGTCGCCGACATCAGCGCCGAAACGATGTGCAAGCTCTCCGAAATCCCGACCGTCGTCGCGACGAAGGATGCGAGCGGCGACCTCGCCCGCGTGACGATGCACCGCGCGGGGGCGGGCAACGACTTCTGTCAGCTTTCGGGCAACGACGACCTCTGGCTGCCGCACGCTGTGCTGGGCGGGGTCGGCTGCATCTCGGTCACCGCAAACGTCGCGCCGCGCCTTTGCGCTGATTTCGCCGCCGCTGCCGCCGCGGGCGACTGGGCGCGCGCGCTGGCGCTGCACGACCGGCTGTTCGGCCTGCACCAGGCGATGTTTTCGGACACCTCGCCGGGACCGGTGAAATATGCGCTGTCGCGCGTCCATGACTGGTTTTCGCCCGAAGTGCGCCTACCTATCATCCCGGCGTCCGAGGCATCGTGCAGGGCCGTCGATGCCGCACTGTCCGCGGCCGGAGTGATTTAGGTCCCGCAATGGCTCGTCCCCAGTCCGCTGCCGAGTTCGACAAGAAGAAGGTCGTCGCCGAAAACCGGCGCGCGCGCTTCGACTATGCCATCGAGCAGGTGTTCGAGGCCGGCATCGCCTTGCAGGGAACCGAAGTGAAATCGCTCCGCTTCGGCGAGGGCACGATTGCTGAAAGCTATGCCGAGGTGACCGGCGGTGAAGTGTGGCTGATCAACGCCAACATCCCCGAATTCAGCCACGGCAACCGCTTCAACCACGAACCCAAGCGTCCGCGCAAGCTGTTGCTCAACTGGCGCGAGATCAACAAGCTGCACGCCGGCGTGATGCGCCAAGGCATGACGCTCGTCCCCTTGAGCGTCTATTTCAACAGCCGCGGCCGCGCGAAGGTCGAACTTGCGCTCGCCAAGGGCAAGAAGGCGCACGACAAGCGCGAGTCGATCAAGGAACGCGACTGGAAGCGCGACAAGCAGCGCCTGATGAAGGACCGCGGATGAGCGGCGGCGGCTCCCGAGACCCCCGCACGCGGGACAAGGCGACGGTGATGAACTGGATTCGCCGCAATTCGCCGACGCGCGAGGAACTGCTCGAAAGCCGCTTCATCAAGCCGTTCGCGCACCGCGTCGCGCACAGCCATTTGTGGCGCTTCACGCGCACATCGGTCCGGCGCGGCACCGCGCTCGGGCTGTTCGTCGGCATCTTCTTCCTGATCCCCGGCGTGCAGATTTTGGGCGTCGCGCTGCTCGCGCTGCCGTTCCGCGCCAATATCCCGATCGGCGCGGCGATGACCTTCCTGTCGAACCCCGTGACGACCCCGCTGATCCTCGCGGCATCGGTGTGGCTGGGCAGCTTCCTGTTCGGGCTGCACACCAATGTGTCGAACCTCTATATCCTCTATGACGAGGGGGCCTCGCTGGTCGAATGGTGGCACTGGTTCACCGCCAATGCGGGCACCGCGCTGCTCGGCGGGCTCGCCGGTTTGTTCGTGATTTCGGTCGCATCGGCGGTGATCGGCTATGTCCTCGCGTCGGTCATCTGGGACAATTGGATTCGCCTCCGCTGGCGCCGCAAGGTCCGCCGTGCGCGCGACCAACGACTTGAGGCATCGACGAGCGACACCGCCGCCGGTTGAACCGGGCCGGGGCAGGCGTATAGCTGTCGCATCGCTAACCTGCGCCATATGGCGCGGGTTTTCGCTTCAAATCGATGACCGGGGAATATCATGACTCGTTTGCACATTTCTTCGCGCCTGCTCGCGACTGCGGCGCTGGGCGCCCTGATGCTTGCCGTTCCTGCGATGGCAAAGGACAAGGCGGCCACCGCGCCCGCTGCCGAAAGCACCGCAAAGCCCGAAATCGGCGATTTCGGTTTCGACCAGGCCGGCATGGACAAGAGCGTCCAGCCGGGCGACGACTTCTACGCCTATGCCAATGGCACCTGGGCGAAAAATACCCAGATTCCGGCTGACAAGTCGAACTATGGCATGTTCACCGCGCTCAACGACCTGTCGCAGACGCGCACGCGCGAAATCCTCGACACCGCAAAGGGCGACCCGAACAGCATGATCGGCCGCGCCTATGCGTCCTATCTCGACAGCGCGACGGTCGAGGCGAAGGGCCTCGCGCCGATCCAGCCCTGGCTGAACAAGATCCGCGCCGTCGAAAAGCCGGGTCTCGCCGCGCTGCTCGCCGAAGCCGACCGCAGCGGCGTCCAGCATTTCTTCGGCGGCTATGTCGGACAGGACGACAAGAATCCCGACGTCTATACCTACATCATCTTCCAGGGCGGCATCGGCATGCCCGACCGCGATTTCTACCTGAAGGACAATGAACGGAACACCGCGCTGCAGGCGGCGTATCTCAAGCATCTCGAAAATGTCCTGACGCTCGCCGGCGAAACCAACGCCGCGGCGCGCGCCAAGGCGATCTACGATTTCGAAAAGCAGGTCGCAACGGTTCACTGGGACAAGAACGATAGCAGCGACGCGACCAAGGCCTATAACAAGATGACGGTCGCCGACCTCGCCAAGGCCGCGCCCGGCTTCGACTGGCCGACCTTCATCCGCGGCCTCGGGGTCAAGGAAGACACGCTGATCGTGTCGCAGCCGAGCGCCTTTACCGGCGAAGCGAAGCTGCTTGCCGATGCGCCGATCGCGGTGATCCGCGACCTCTTGATCGTGCGCAGCCTCGACAGCTTCTCAGGCGTCCTGCCCGATGCCGTCGCGCAGGAAGCCTTCTCCTTCTACAGCACCGCGCTGTCGGGCACCCCGCAGATGGAAGAGCGGTGGAAACGCGCGGTCGACTTCACCACGGGCAATCTCGGCGATGCGGTCGGCAAGGATTATGTCGCGAAATATTTCCCGCCCGAAACCAAGGCGGCGATGGACACGCTCGTGAAGAATGTCCTCGCCGCGATGGGCCGCCGCATCGACGGGCTGACGTGGATGCAGCCGCAGACAAAGGTCAAGGCACGGGAAAAGCTCGCCAACTTCACCACCAAGATCGGCTACCCCGATCAGTGGAAGGATTATGGCAAGCTGGAAATCCGCGCCGACGACCTGTTCGGCAACGCGCTCCGCTCGAACCAGTTCGCGCATGACGACAATATCGGCCACCTCGGCGGCCCGATCCGTCGCTGGGAATGGTTCATGACGCCGATGACGATCAACGCTTACGCCAATTTCGGCATGAACGAGATCGTCTTCCCCGCCGCGATCCTCCAGCCGCCCTTCTTCGACCCGCACGCTGACGCGGCGGTCAATTATGGTGGTATCGGCGCCGTCATCGGCCACGAAGTCAGCCATCATTTCGACGATCAGGGCGCGAAATATGATGAGACCGGCAAGCTCGCCGACTGGTGGACGCCCGAGGACGTCAAGGCGTTCGAGGAAGCGGGCGCCGCGCTGATCGCGCAGTATAACGCCTATGAAATCCTGCCCGGCGAACATATCGACGGCAAGTTCACGCTGGGCGAAAATATCGGCGACCTCGCGGGCCTGACCGTCGCCTATGATGCGTACAAGGCGTCGCTGGGCGGCAAGGAAGCCCCGGTGATCGACGGCCTGACCGGCGACCAGCGCTTCTTCCTTGGCTGGGCACAGGTGTGGCGCCGCAACTATCGCGAGCAGAATCTGTCGCAGCGCATCACGACCGACCCGCATTCGCCCTCGATCCAGCGGACTTGGGTCTCGCGCAATCTTGACCCTTGGTATAAGGCTTATCAGATCAAGCAGGGTCAGAAGCTCTATCTGGCGCCGAAGGATCGTGTCCGCATCTGGTGATGCGCCAATCGGAAAGTTAAAAATTGACCGCGCAAAGCCTGCCCTCCGCTGATGGTGATTTCATCAGGGGGGCAGGCCCCGCCGGGCCCTTGTCGGCTCCGGCGGGCCTGTCGCGGGTCGACATGGCGCTGCTCGCCGGCCTCGCCCTGTTGTCGACAGCGCTGCTGTTCTGGGCGACGGGCAATACGATCCTCGCGGCGGGCTTCCTTGCCGGCCTTGCGGTCGCGGTCGGCGGCGTGTTGCTCGCGCGGCGGCTGTTTCCCGCAACCACCGTCGGCGAGGCGGCTGCGCCCGACTGGACGATGCTGCGTCAGGCGGTCAGCCACGACGATGTCGCGATTGCGGTCACCGATCGCGCCGGGCGCATGGTTTGCGCGAACGATCTGTTCGGGACGTGGATGGGCGGTTTCGTCACGCCACCGGGTCTGCCGCTCGAAGGCCGCGGCGCCGAGGCACTCAAAAATGCCGGCCGCGTCGCGTGGCGCGATGGCGAGGGGCAGGCCGACGACATCGCGGTCGGTCCGCTACAGCTTCGCGCGCAGGTCACCCGGACCGGACAGGCCGAAGATTATCTCGTCTGGCGCTTCTCGGCGGTCGAGCGGCTCGATCTGGTGTCCGAAATCGTCCGCCACCTCGACGGCCCGGCGGGCCGCACGCTGGGGCATGCCGGGGTGATGGCGGCGCTCGTCAGTGCCGAGGGGCGGCTGCGCGTCGCCAATCAGGCCTTCCTGCTCCGCGCGCTCGGAGAGGGCGATGCGCGCCATTATGCGGGGCGCGACGTCGCGCCGATGATCCGTCTCGACGACGGCGGCGCGCTGTATTTCGCGCGCGAAGGCGACCGGGCGACGCCGGTGCGGATGATACAGATCCCGCTCGCACCCGCCGATACGAACGCGCCGATGCTGCTCGCGATGCTCGATGAGGAGATGGGGCCGGCGGACCGCGGCACGGCGCAAACCTATGTAGAAACCCTGCTGTCGCTGCTCCCCTTCGGGCTCGCGATGGTCGATCGCGACGGGCGCTTCCTCTATATGAACCGGGCGTTCGTGCGCGCGGCGAATTTGGGCGAGGGGAAGATGCCGCGTTATCCCGGCGATATCGTCGTCGGCGAAGACAAGGGCGCGCTGGCCGACATGATCCGGCGACACAGCAGCGGACAGCAGGTTGGCGGCGACATGTCGATCCGTCTCGCGGGACAAAGCGCCGAGCCGGTGTCGATGCGCGTCGTCGGCGTGCGTGGGCTCGGCGAAGCGGCGGTGCTGCTCAGCCTCAAGGATTCGAGCGAGGAATCACGGCTGAAGCGGCAGGTCGCGCAGGCGTCGAAGATGCAGGCGGTCGGCCAGCTCGCCGGCGGCGTCGCGCATGATTTCAACAATATCCTGACCGCGGTGCTCGGCAGCTGCGACCTGATGCTGATGCGCCATACGCCCGGCGACAGCGACTATGACGATATCCAGCAGATTCGCAGCAATGCGAACCGCGCTGCCAGCCTGACGCGGCAATTGCTGGCCTTCTCGCGGCAGCAGACGCTCCGCCCGCAAATCTTGCAGCTGCCCGACGTGATTTCGGAAGTGTCGCATCTGCTCAAGCGGCTGATCGGTGAGACCGTTCAGCTGTCGGTGCATCATGGCCGCGGCCTCGGCGCAGTGCGCGCCGACCCGGGGCAGCTCGAACAGGTCATCATCAACCTTGCGGTCAATGCGCGCGATGCGATGCCGGGCGGCGGCACGCTGACGATCGAAACCTATCCGGTATCGTCGGCCGAGGTGCGGCAGATGGGCAATGAGTTTATGCCGCCCGCCGATTATTGCGCGCTCAAGGTCAGCGACACGGGGACGGGTATTCCGCCCGATGTCCTGCCCAAGATATTCGAACCCTTCTTCACCACCAAGGATGTTGGCAAGGGCACGGGGCTCGGGCTCTCGACCGTGTATGGCATCATCAAGCAGTCGGCGGGCTTCATTTTCGCCGACAGCAAGCCGGGGGAGGGAACCAGCTTCTCGATCTATCTCCCCGTCCACCGGGTCGAGGGCGATGCGCCCGTGGTCGTGCCGCCGCCGGTCAAACCGAAGAAAAGCCAATGGGGCACCGGAACGATCCTGCTCGTCGAGGACGAGGATATGGTGCGCGCCGTCGCGGAACGCGCGCTCACCCGCGCGGGTTATAGCGTCGTCACCGCCGCACAGGGCGAGGAGGGGCTGGAACGGTTCGCGCAGATGGAGAAGGTCGATTTGATTATCAGCGATGTCGTGATGCCGACGATGGACGGCCCGGCGATGGTTCGCGCGATGCGTGCGAAGCGGCCCGACCTGCCCGTCCTGTTCATGTCGGGCTATGCCGAGGAGCAGCTTCGCCAGTCGATCGACATCGACCATGTCGCCTTCCTGCCCAAACCTTTCTCGGTCGCGCAACTCGCCGAAGCGACGTCAGCTGCCCTCGACGACGCGTCGCATCGGGTGTCCGATGACCGGTGATCGCCGCATCCTGCTCGTCGAGGACGATGTGCTGATCGGCATGATGCTGGTCGACATGTTCGACGCGCTCGACCTTCCCGAACCCGCGCAGGCGACCAGCAATGACGAGGCGCTGGCCTTCATCGCCGCCGAACAATTCGCCGGGGCGCTCGTCGATATCAACCTCGGCGATGAAAAGGGCTGGCCGGTCGCCGACGCGCTTGCCGCCAAAAACATTCCCTTCGCCTTCACCTCGGGCGGCGGCGACGTGATCCCGGCGGCGCATGCGCACCGCAAGCTGATCAGCAAGCCGTTCCGGATCAGTGATATCGAGGCGGCGCTGGACGAATTCGGCGTTTCATAAACCTTCACCGGAAATATTTTGTTCCCCACTTGTTCCATGAGAACAAATGCCGTACACGGGTTCGGCGTTGCGATGCTTCTGCTGTCGCTCTAGAGCTGGAAAGGGACGGTTATGGCCGGACAATTGTCACTCGTCGAATCGGGGAAATCAGTGAACAACACGGACAGGCAGAAGGCGCTCGACGCCGCACTCGCGCAGATTGATCGCGCGTTCGGCAAGGGCTCGGTAATGAAATTGGGCCAGAAGGAAGCCATGCAGGTCGAAGCGATCTCGACCGGCTCGCTCGGCCTCGACATCGCGCTCGGCGTCGGCGGCCTGCCGCGCGGCCGCGTCATCGAAATTTACGGCCCCGAAAGCTCGGGCAAGACCACGCTCGCACTGCACACGCTGGCCGAGGCGCAGAAGACCGGCGGCACCGTCGCCTTCGTCGACGCCGAACATGCGCTCGACCCCGTCTATGCGCGCAAGCTCGGCGTCAACATCGACGAACTCATCGTGTCGCAGCCCGACACGGGCGAACAGGCGCTCGAAATCGTCGACACGCTCGTGCGCTCGAATGCGATCGACGTGCTCGTCGTCGACTCGGTCGCCGCGCTCGTGCCGCGCGCCGAAATCGAAGGTGAGATGGGCGACAGCCATGTCGGGCTTCAGGCGCGTCTGATGTCGCAGTCGCTGCGCAAGCTCACCGGCTCGATCAGCCGCTCGCGCTGCATGGTGATCTTCATCAACCAGCTGCGCATGAAGATCGGCGTGATGTACGGAAACCCCG